>Ga0207652_10000002_pt1 | contig 878035 bp, 894 predicted proteins | sample KBSC63BmetaG_FD_184334 | JGI IMG/M metagenome (GOLD analysis project Ga0207652, IMG submission 184334) | Corn rhizosphere microbial communities from Kellogg Biological Station, Michigan, USA - KBS C6-3B metaG (SPAdes) (version 2) | ecosystem: Host-associated > Plants > Roots > Rhizosphere ...
ACGCTCTTCCGATCTCATGTGCCCGAACTGCAAGATCCTGCTCGTCCAGGCGACCAGCGCCTCCTACGCCAACCTCGCGGCCGCGGTGAACACCGCCGCGTCGATCGCCGGAGTCAACGCCATCTCCAACAGCTACGGCGGCGGCGAGTCCGGCACCACCACCTACGCGAGCGCCTACAACCATCCGGGCATCGCGATCACCGCCTCGACCGGCGACAGCGGCTATGGGGCGTCGTTCCCGGCCACCTCGCCGAACGTCATCGCGGTCGGCGGCACCCGGCTCGTCACCGCGGCGAACACCCGCGGCTGGAGCGAGACGGCCTGGACCTCGGGCGGCAGCGGCTGCAGCACGGTCTATGCCAAGCCGAGCTTCCAGCATGACCCGTCCTGCGGGGCCCGCATGGAAGCGGACGTCTCCGCCGTCGCCGATCCGGCAACCGGAGTCGCCGTCTACGGCCCGACCGGCAGCGGCACCTATGGCTGGATGGTGTTCGGCGGGACCAGCGCCTCGGCCCCGATCATCGCCGGAATCTACGGCGTGACGAACCACCACCCGACCGGAGCGGCGACGATCTACGCCAATTCGAGCCTTCTGTTCGACGTGACCAGCGGCGCCAACGGCACCTGCAGCGTAAGCTACTTCTGCCATGCCGGCGCCGGCTATGACGGCCCGACCGGCCTCGGAACCCCGAACGGTCCCGGCGCCTTCTAAGCCGAAAGACGAAAACTGGAACGGGCCGCGGCATGCCGCGGCCCGTTTCCTTTTGTCGCTCCACTGCAAATCGGATCGTGAAGCATCCGAGGACGCATGGACCCGCTGGAGTGGCCTAGGATGAGACCGCGGCCGATCCGCGCAGCCTTCCCGGCGAGTGCGCCAGATCCCGGCGGCTTCAACGCGCCGAGGCGGGCCGCTTTCCGATCTCTTCCAGGAAGGCGGAAAGAGCGGCTGCAAAACGCTCCGGCTGATCGAGGAAAACGGCGTGCGAAGCATCGTCGATTTCGACGAACCTGGCGTCCCTTATGAGCTTTTGCTCCGCTTTCTGCCTCTCGAGCTCGCCGGACTTCCGGGCGGCGACGATCAGCACCGGGCAATCGATCTGACCGAGGACGCCCGTCCGGTCACGCCCGAACATGTCGGCGACCAGCATCGAGATCCCGATCGACGAAGGAGTCTTCATCGCCGTTTCGACGAGACCGTCGACGAACCCCGCCGGCTGCGGCTTGCTGATGATGTAGCCGAACATTCCGCGAAGATAGGCTTGCTGGTCTGAAAGATAGTCCGCGAAGCGTGCGAACTGGGCGGATGCCTGTTCGGGCTGCGACGTTATCGCGGCAGCGCCCTGTGCGATTGCGGCATCGACCAGGACGATACCGCCAAGATCGCGGGTTCCGTACCGGGAGACATAGGCGGCGACATCCTGCGCCGCTTGCGACCAACCCACCAGCACGGGACGTTCCACCCGCTCGCTCGCGATCAACTGGTGAAGGTCGATCGCGCGCTGTTCGGGCGTATTGCCGTCTACGCTGACGGTGGAATCGCCTTGGGATCGGGGGTCGAACGCGATTACGCGGTGACCGGCCGTCAGCCTGTTCATCTGGTCGATCCAGATGTCGGCGCCGGCGCTCCATCCCGGAATGAAGATCACCGGCGCAGGCCCGGCAGGATTGGCTTCGAGCACGCGCAAGGCCATTCGCGGCGCGACCACCACTTGCTTGTCGACGAACTTGGCGGGTACCCGATGCGGCGCGGCAAACACCGCCGAAGGCGCAACGAGTGAGGCGACGGCGAAGGGCGTTAAAAATGCCCGCAGGCTGCCGGTCCTCGACCGACCCGGACTGGACCGCCGCGCTTGCGCTGCTCGAGCCCAGTCTCCCTCCGAAGGCCTCCGCGTCACGATCACCCCCCCCTCGCACGATGGATCCAATTAGAGCCCGCGCCTCCGATCGGCAAGGCAAGGACGGCTGCACGACGATCCGCCCGGAAAGCCGGGCCAAAGCGCGTCAGGCTGTGAGCCAGAACCGCCGAGGATGTGGAGAAATCGGGTCGCGCACCCTCGGACGAAGCCGGAGGGAAGGGCGGATTTTTCCGCCAATCCCTCATGCTCTTGCCGTTCCGCTGCGAACAGGAAGAATGGTGCCCAGGAGAGGACTCGAACCTCCACGCCCTTGCGAGCGCCAGCACCTGAAGCTGGTGCGTCTACCAATTCCGCCACCTGGGCACGGGGTAGGAGCGGCGAGTTAGGGGCGGACCCGGCGCTTGTCAACGAGGCCGTGAGCGGGCAAGGGAGCGCCGGCTCGGCATGGCTTCAAGGGACTGGGAATGGACCGTCTGGTGACTTTGTTCGGCGGCGGCGGCTTTCTTGGTCGCTACGTCGCACAGGCGTTGTTCAAGACCGGAGCGCGGGTGCGGATCGTCCAGCGCGATCCGCGCGCCGCCTTCTTCCTGAAGCCGCTCGCCGGTCTCGGCCAGATCCAGTTCGTCGCCGCCGACCTGCTCGATGCGGAGCGGGTCGCCGCGGCCGCGCAGGGCAGCCATGACGTCGTCAACCTGGTCGGCATATTGAAGGGCGATTTCGAAGCCGTCCACGTCGAAGGCGCGCGCAACGTGGCCCGGGCCGCGGCGGCGGCCGGCGCGGAAGCCTTCGTCCAGGTCTCCGCGATCGGCGCCGATCCCGACGCGCCCTCCGCCTACGCGCGGAGCAAGGGCGAGGGCGAGGCCGCCGTCCGATCGGCCTTCCCAGGGGCGACGATCGTTCGCCCCTCGCTGGTTTTCGGGCGGGAAGACAATTTCGTGAACCGCTTCGCCGGCCTCGCCGCCCTGTCGCCGGTCCTGCCGGTGATCCGCGGCGCCATGCGGATGCAGCCCGTCTATTCCGGCGATGTCGCCCGCGCCATCGCGGCCGCGGCGCTGGAGCCGCGCATCCACGGCGGCAAGACCTACGAGCTCGGCGGCCCCCAGGTCATGACGATGCGAGAGCTGATGCAATGGATCTGCCGGACCACCGGCCGCGACCGCACTCTGCTCGACATTCCCGATCCGATCGCCGCGATCGCCGCCCGAGCCACCGGCTGGCTGCCCGGCGCGCCGATCACCCGCGACCAGTATCTGATGCTCTGCCGGGACAACGTCGTCGCGCCCGGCGCCGAGGGGCTGGAAGCGTTCGGAATTTCCAAGACCCCGCTCGCCGCGGTCTCGGAGGGCTGGCTCACTCGCTACCGCAAGCACGGCCGCTTCGCCGCCAAGTCGCCCTACTGATCCGATGACCGACATCCTGATGATCATCCTCCTCGGCATCGTCGAGGGAGTCACCGAATTCATCCCGGTCTCGTCGACCGGGCACCTGATCCTCGCCGGGGCGCTGCTCGGCTATGACGAGAATCAGTGGAAGGTGTTCAACGTCGTCATCCAGCTCGGCGCGATCCTCGCCGTGGTCGTGCTCTACTGGCGGACCTTCCTCGCGGTGCTCACCGGCCTCGTCCGCCGCGAGCCGGACGCCTGGAAATTCCTCCGCAACGTCGCCGTCGCCTTCCTTCCCTCGGCGGTGATCGGTCTGATCCTGCACAATTATATCGAGGCCTTGCTCGGCAACGCGACGGTGGTCGCCGTCGCACTCGTCGTCGGAGGGATCGCAATCCTGCTCATCGACCGCAAGCCGCCCAAGGGCGAGGAGCGCGGAGTCGCCGACATCCCGCTCAAGAAGGCGCTCGCCATCGGCTTCATCCAGTGCCTGGCGATGGTTCCGGGGGTCAGCCGGTCCGGAGCGACGATCCTCGGCGCTCTGTCGCTCGGGGTGGAGCGCCGCACCGCCGCCGAGTTCAGCTTCTTCCTCGCAATCCCGACGATGATGGGCGCGACGACCCTCGAGCTCGCCAAGAACTACAAGCATCTGGGAGTCAGCGCCGGCGCCATCGGGCTCGGCTTCGTCGTCTCCTTCCTGGTCGCGCTGGTCGTCATCCGCTGGTTCATCGGGATCGTCTCGAAGCACGGCTTCGCGCCGTTCGGCTGGTATCGGATCGTCGCCGGATCGCTGGCCCTCGTCTGGCTGCTCGCCCGCTAGGCAGGCTCCGCGGACGCGGCTAAAGTGCGCTTCGCACAGGGAAATGGGGAAAACCGATGAAGCACCTGCTCTTTTGCGCCGCTCTTTGCGTGGCGGCGCCGGCCTGGGCTCAGTCGGCGGCTCCGGCTCCCGCTGGGACGGCGCAGACTGGGGCGCCCGGCGATCCCGCCCGCCTGGCTTTGGCACGAACGGCGATCGAGTCCGTCTGGCCGACGGGGACCTATGAGCGGATGATGCGCGGGGCGATGTCTTCGGTGATCGACCACATGATGGACTCGATGTTCGACATGAAGATCGGAGACATGGCCCCGGGTCACGCATCGGACGACCCGAAGCTTGCCCGCCAGACCCTTAGGGAGGCGATGGCCAAGGAGGATCCGCACTTCATGGAGCGGATGCAGATCACCAACCGAGTCATGTTCGAGGAGATGATTCCGCTGCTCAACCGGATCGAGCCCGGAATTCGCGAGGGCCTGGCGCAGGTCTATGCGCGCAAGTTCACCGCGGCTCAGCTGGAGGAGCTCAACCGCTTCTTCGCCACCCCTACCGGCCGGATATACGCACCCGAGGCGATGATGGCGTTCATGGAGCCGGAGATCGTGCAGCAGGTCGGCAGCTTCGCGCCGGAGTTCATGAAGGAGATGCCGAGGATCATGGACAAGGTGAAGGCGGCCACCGCGCACCTTCCGCCGCCGCCGGCTCCAAGGGGCGCCAGCCGCCGGCACTGACCGTTCAGCAAGGACTCATCCTGGGGGCGGCATAGCCGGCAACGAGTCGGCGCCGCGGGCGTTCTTGCCGCGACGACGCGAACCCATTGGATGGAGGCCCGTCTTGCGTAAGCTGATCCTCGCCGCGAGCTTTCTCGCCTTTGCCTCGCCCGCTCTGGCCCAGCCGGGCCACGATTCGCGCTACGATCCCCGCTATGACCGGCGCGACGAGGAGCTTCAGCGTCGCCTCCCGTCCGGCTACGAGATCGACCGTCTCGGTGCGATGCTCGCCCGGGTCACCGACGCCATGATGGACGTGGACATCGGCCCCGTCGCCGACGCCGTCGACCCCTATCGCAACGGCCGCCGTTACGGCCGCGAGACTCTCGGCGACCTCGCTTCGCGCCGCGATCCCTATGCGCGCGAGCGGATGCACGCCGAGATCCGGGCGACCACCGCCGGGCTTGGCGCCGCGGCCGAGCAGGCGGCGATCGCCGCGCCCGAGATCCGCCGCTCGATCGAGGACAGCGCCCGCCGCATCGACCGGGCGATGCGCGAAGGCCGCGACCGCCGCGACGACTATTATGACGAACGCTATCGCGACGATCCCTACGGCCGCTAAAAAGAGCCGCGAGCGCGAGTGAGTCGGTGGACGGGGCGCGCCGCGTCCCGCTAAGAGGGCGCCGCAATGTGGCAGCTCTATCAATTTCCCCTCTGCCCCTTCTCGCGCAAGGTCCGCCTGATGCTCGCCGAGAAGGGCATCGCGCATGAGCTCGTGCGCGAGTCCCCCTGGCTTCGCCGCGACGAGTTCGCCGACCTCAATCCAGCCGGCAAGACTCCGGTGCTGGTCGAGGAATCGCGCGGCATCGTGCTGATCGATTCGAACGCGATCTGCGAATATTTCGAAGAGACGGTCGACAAGGCGCCGATGATCCCGGGCACCGCCCCGAACCGCGCCGAGGTCCGGCGGTTGGTCGCCTGGTTCGACGAGGGCCTGTACGGGGATGTCGTCAAGCCGCTGATCGACGAGCGGATGCTCAAGCGTCTCGTCAACCGCGACGCGCCCGACACGCGCGTGCTTCGCGACGCGATGAAGACTGCAAACGCCCATATCGACTATCTCGACTATCTGCTCGACCATCGCCGGTGGCTTGCCGGGCCGGTGCTAAGCCTCGCCGACCTCGCCGCCGCGTCGCATCTGTCGGTCGCCGACTATCTCGGCGGGATCGACTGGCGCGGCCACAAGCAGACCGCCGACTGGTACATGGTGATGAAGTCGCGGCCGAGCTTCCGGCCCCTGCTCGCCGAGCGGATGGAGGTGATCTCCCCGCCCGCCCATTACGACAAGGTGGATTTCTGACGCGACGGCGGGCCGGTCGAAGCGCTCCACCGTCACCCTGAACTTGTTTCAAGGTCAAGGGTCGAACCCGCTCGCCGTGATCGATCAGCTACGGGCGCCGAAGCGCGTCGGGCCTGGATGCTGAAACGAGTTCAGCATGACGAGAGTGCTTCAAGGCGCGAGCTGTCGCGCCTTTTGTCGGGCTTTCACCCCCGCTTCGCCGTGACGAAATAGTCGAGGCTCTTATTGTCCGAGAGGTGGAAGCCGCGGGCCGGGCCCCAGGCGAGGCCGTGGCAGTCCACCACCTCCAGCCCGCAGTCCCGAAGCAGCGCGCACATTTCCTCGGGGGCGAGGAACTTGTCCCAGTCGTGGGTGCCGCGCGGGATCCGCCCCGTCCCCTCGCCGATGACGATGAGCATCAGCCGCGACATGGCGGTTCGGTTGGGAGTCGAGAGGATGAGGAGTCCGTCGTCGGCAAGCGCATCGGCCAAGCCCTGGACGAAACCCCGCACGTCGAGGACATGCTCGACCACCTCGAGCGAGGTGACGAGATCGTACCGGCCGTCGAGAGCCTCGGCGCTCCCGACGCGATAGTCGATCTCTAGTCCCTGGGTGAGCGCATGGGCCTGGGCCGCCGCGATATTTTCAGGGGCCGCGTCGACTCCGGTCACCTCGGCGCCCAGCCGGGCCAGCGGCTCGGCGAGAAGGCCGGCGCCGCAGCCTATGTCCGCCGCCCGGCGTCCGGCGAGAGGCTTCAGGTTGCACTCGTCGAGGCTCCAATGCTGGTCGATACGGTCGCGCAGGTAAGCGAGGCGTACCGGGTTCAGCTGGTGGAGCGCGGCCGACGAGCCCTTCGGGTCCCACCAGTCCGCCGCCATTCGCCCGAAATGCTCCGCCTGCGCGGGATCGACGGTCGTTCCGGTCGCCGTGCCGGTTGCCGTTGCTGATGCCGTTCCTGTTGCCGTGGTCATGCTTTAGCACCTATCAGGACGCCGCTCCGCCCCCAACGCAAAAGCGCCCAGCATGGACCATTTCGAGCTGCGCCAAGGCGTGCTCCACTGCGAAGACGTGCCGCTTCCCGAGATCGCGAAGGCGGTCGGCACCCCCGTCTACGTCTATTCGACCGCGACGATGGTTCGCCACGCCCGAGTGCTTCGCGAAGCGCTCGAGCCGCTCCCCGATCCGCTCGTCGCCTATGCGGTCAAGGCCAACCCCAATGCCGCGGTCCTCGCCACTCTCGCCCGCCAAGGCCTCGGCGCCGACGTCGTCTCGGGCGGCGAGTACCGCCGGGCGCGCGCGGCCGGGGTCCCGCCGGAGCGGATCGTCTTCTCGGGGGTCGGCAAGACGGCGGAGGAGATGGCGCTCGCGCTCGACGGCGGGCTCTATCAGTTCAACCTGGAATCCGTCGCCGAGGCGGAGATGCTTTCCGGCGTCGCGACGGCATTGGGGCGGACCGCAACCATAGGCTTCCGGATAAACCCCGACGTCCTCGCCGGCACTCACGCCAAGATCTCCACCGGCGCCGCCGAGAACAAGTTTGGGATTCCGATAGCCGAAGCCCCGGCCGCTTATGCCCGCGCCGCCGCTCTGCCGGGCCTCGCCGTCCGCGGGGTCGCGGTCCATATCGGGAGCCAGCTGACCAGCCTCGCTCCGCTCGAGGCCGCCTTCACCCGGATCGGCGCACTCGTCGGCCTCCTCCGCTCCGCCGGCCACGACATCGCCGTCGCTGACCTCGGCGGCGGGCTGGGCGTGCCCTACGACCCTGCCCTACCCCCGCCGCCAAGCCCTCGGGCCTATGGCGAGATGGTTCGCCGGGTGACTCAAGGATGGGAGGCGCGACTCGTCTTCGAGCCGGGACGCCTGATCATGGGCAATGCCGGCGTCCTCCTCACCCGGCTGATCCGGGTCAAGCCGGGCGCCGCTCACCCCTTCCTGGTCGTCGATGCGGCGATGAACGACCTGATGCGCCCGACCCTCTACGACGCCTGGCACGGCATCGAGGCGGTCCGGCCGAGCGGTGCGCGCGTGACCGCCAACGTCGTCGGCCCGGTCTGCGAGACCGGCGACACCTTCGCCACCGCCCGCGAGATGGATTCGGCCGAGCCCGGCGACCTCCTCGTCTTCCGGACCGCCGGCGCCTACGCCGCCGCCATGTCGAGCACCTACAACAGCCGCCCGCTGACGCCCGAAGTCCTGGTCAACGGCCGCGATTGGGCGGTCGTCCGCCCGCGGTTGGACGTCCAGTCGCTGATCGATTCGGACAGCGTTCCGGAGTGGCTGGACCAGAGCTTGTCCGGAGGAGCTTGAATTGGCTCCTGCCGCCACCCTGAACTTGTTTCAGGGTCCAGGCCTCAACCCGCGAGGCGCATCCGCCCTGGATGCTGAAACGAGTTCAGCATGACGGGTAGCTGGATGCTTCAGCCTCGACAGGACAATCTCCAGGACTGCCCCGGCGCTCCGCTTGCCTTGGGGCGGGCGCCCTCCTAACGCCCCGCAATGGCCCGCATCGTGATGAAGTTCGGCGGCACCTCGATGGCGGGCATCGAGCGGATCCGCCATGTCGCCGGCCGGGTGAAGCGCGAGGCGGAGGCGGGGAACCAGGTCGCGGTCGTCGTCTCGGCGATGGCCGGCGAGACGGACCGGCTGATCCGCTTCTGCCGAGAGGCCTCCTCGCTCTACGATCCGCGCGAATATGACGTGGTGGTCGCGAGCGGCGAGCAGGTGACCAGCGGGCTCCTTGCGATCACGCTCCAGGGCATGGGCCTCAACGCCCGCTCCTACATGGGGTGGCAGCTCCCGATCCGAGCCACCGGGCATGCCGCGGCGCTGATCGACCATATCGAGGCCGACGTGCTCGAGAAGGTCTTCGAGCAAGGCGGGATCGCAGTCATTCCGGGCTTCCAGGGGGTCACGCCGGAAGGCGACGTCGCCACTCTCGGCCGCGGCGGCTCCGACACGTCCGCGGTGGCGCTCGCGGCGGCACTGAAAGCCGACCGCTGCGACATCTACACCGATGTCGAAGGAGTCTATACGACCGACCCTCGGATCGTTCCGCGTGCCCGCAAGCTCGCCGCGGTCACCTACGAGGAGATGCTGGAGCTCGCCAGCGTCGGTGCGAAGGTGCTCCAGACCCGCTCCGTCGGCCTGGCGATGCGCTACGACATGCCGATCCAGGTCCTCTCCTCCTTCGAGGACCGGCCCGGCACCCTGATCGCCGGCGACGACGCCATCGAGGACATGAACATGGAACGCCAGCTGGTCACCGGAATCGCTCACGACAAGAACGAGGCGCGGGTCACCCTCTCCGGCCTTCCCGACCGGCCGGGCACCGTCGCCGCGATCTTCGAGCCCCTCTCGAAGGCGAACGTCAACGTCGATATGATCGTCCAGGCGGCGCCGAGGGCGGGCGAGAAGACCGACCTCACCTTCACCGTGCCCACCGACTCGCTCGCCCTCACGGTCAGCGAGCTCGAAAAGGCGCGCGACGCGATCGGCTTTCAGGAGATCGTCACCGACACCAACGTCGTGAAGATCAGCGCGGTCGGCATCGGCATGCGCTCGAACGCCGGAATCGCGGCACGGATGTTCAAGACGCTGGCCGAGCGCGGCATCAACATCCTCGCCATCACCACTTCGGAGATCAAGGTGTCGGTTCTGATCCCCGAGGAATATACCGAGCTCGCGGTGAGGGTCCTCCACACCGCCTACGGCCTCGACGATACGGGGGAAGGCTTATAAACTGCCTCGTCGCCCCAGCGCAGGCTGGGGCCCCAGCGGGTGAAAAGCGCCCGCATTCTTCACCCCCTGGGGCCCCAGCCTTCGCTGGGGCGACGGAGCATTCATGAACGACAGCATCGCCTCCCCCGCCCCCTCCCCCGTCGGCCAGGACCGGCTTCGCCGCCTGATGAAGCGCGGCAGCGATTTCCTCGGCGCCGAAGTCGCCGTCCTCGGCGGCGCGATGAGCTGGATCTCGGAGCGTCACCTGGTCTCGGCCCTGTCCAATGCCGGGGCCTTCGGAGTGATCGCGTGCGGAGCGATGACTCCCGACCTGCTCGATACCGAGATTGCGGAGACCCGAAAGCGGACCGAGCGGCCGTTCGGGGTCAACCTCATCACCATGCACCCGCAGCTTTCCGAGCTGATCGACGTCTGCGCCCGTCACAAGGTGAGCCACGTCGTCCTCGCCGGAGGGCTTCCGCCGCCCGGCTCGATCGACCGGATCAAAGGCAATGGCGCGAAGCTGATCTGCTTCGCCCCCGCCCTGGCGCTCGCCAAGAAGCTGGTCCGCTCCGGGGTCGACGCGCTGGTGATCGAAGGCATGGAGGCGGGCGGCCATATCGGACCGGTGTCGACCTCGGTTCTCGCCCAGGAGATCCTTCCGCCGCTCGCCGCCGAGGTGCCGATCTTCGTCGCCGGCGGGATAGGCCATGGCGGCCTCATCGCCGGCTATCTCGAAATGGGCGCGGTCGGCGTTCAGCTCGGCACCCGCTTCGTCTGCGCGACCGAATGCATCGCCCATCCCAACTTCAAGAAGGCGTTCATCCGCGCCTCCGCCCGGGACGCGATCACCAGCGTCCAGATCGATCCGCGCCTCCCCGTCATCCCGGTCCGCGCGCTTAGGAACCGGGAGATGGAATCCTTCGCCGCGAAGCAGCGCGAGGTCGCCGGCCTGCTCGACCAGGGAAATGTCGAGATGGCCGAGGCGCAGCTTCAGATCGAGCATTACTGGGCCGGCGCCCTGCGCCGGGCGGTCATCGACGGCGACGTCGAGTCGGGCTCGGTCATGGCCGGCCAATCGGTCGGGATGGTCAAGGAGGAAGCTCCGGCCGCCGAAATCCTGCACCAGCTGGTCGACGAAGCCGCCAAGGCCCTGGAGCGCCGCTCGGCCTAGAGTGAAGCGCTACGGTCTGCGTCGCCGACTGAAGGCGACGTGAAGCTCTCGCCTCACGATCACCCAGCATCGGGCGCTTTCCCGGAACAAACCGCCTGCCCGGCTGTTTTGCGATTTCTGCAAATCGCTCCCGCCGCGCTATTTTCGGAGGGGATAATCGCGCGACCAAGAGGGGTTCAGGTGGGGCAATCGGTCTCGGGCACAGGCGTTAAGAACGACGACAGTCGATTCCGTCTGCTGATCGATTCCGTCACCGATTACGCCATCTACATGCTCGACGCCCAGGGAGCGGTCGTCAGCTGGAATCCCGGCGCCCAGCGCTTCAAGGGATACGAGGAGGACGAGATCCTCGGCGAGCATTTCTCGCGCTTCTACACCGACGAGGACAAGGCGACGGAGCTTCCCCGCCGCGCGCTCGAGACGGCGGACCGGGAGGGGCGTTTCGAGGCGGAAGGCTGGCGGGTCCGAAAGGACGGATCCCGCTTCTGGGCGCATGTCGTCATCGATCCGATCCGCGACAAGTCGGGCGTTCTTATCGGCTATGCGAAGATCACCCGCGACCTTACCGACCGCAAGCGCGCCCAGGAGGCTCTGCGCCTCTCGGAAGAACGCTTCCGGCTGCTGGTCGAAAGCGTCTCGGACTATGCGATCTACATGCTCGATCCGACGGGCATCGTGTCGAGCTGGAACCTCGGCGCCCAGCGGTTCAAGGGTTATTCGCCGGACGAGATTATCGGCCAGCATTTCTCCCGCTTCTATACGGACGAGGACCGGGCGATCGATTTTCCCTCCCGGGCGCTCGCCACGGCGGCGGGCGAGGGCCGCTTCGAGGCGGAGGGATGGCGGGTGCGCAAGGACGGCACCCGCTTCTGGGCGCACGTCGTGATCGATTCGATCCGCGCCGACGACGGAACCCTCCTCGGCTTCGCCAAGATCACCCGCGACCTCACCGAGCGCAAGGAGGCCCAGCGCGCCCTCGAAAAGGCGCGGGAAGCCTTTTTCCAGGCTCAGAAGATCGAGGCGGTGGGCCAGCTCACCGGCGGCATCGCGCATGATTTCAACAACCTGCTGATGGCCGTGCTGGGAAGCCTCGAGCTTTTGAAGCGGCGCGTGCCGGAAGATCCCCGGGTCCACCGGCTGATCGACAACGCCCACCAGGCGGCGCAGCGCGGCGCCTCGCTCACCCAACGCATGCTGGCCTTCGCCCGCCGCCAGGATCTAAGCCTCGCCCCGGTCGAGATACCGGAGCTGGTCCGGGGAATGGCCGACCTGCTTCAGCGCTCGCTCGGGCCGACCGTGGCGATCGAAACCCGCTTCCCGCTCACCATCGCGCCGGTCATGGCGGATTCGAACCAGCTCGAGCTCGCGCTCCTGAACCTTGCGATGAACGCCCGGGACGCGATGCCCCAAGGCGGGCCGGTGGTGATCTCCGCGCAGGAGGAGACGGTCGGGGAGGGCGAGGCGCTGGGGCTGGAGCCGGGTGCCTATGTCTGCCTCTCCGTCGCCGACGAAGGCGAAGGCATGCCGGAAGAGGTGCTGGCGCGGGCGGTCGAGCCGTTCTTCACCACCAAGGGGGTCGGAAAGGGCACCGGCCTCGGCCTGTCGATGGTCCAGGGCCTGGCCGAACAATCGGGCGGCGGGCTTCGAATCCTAAGCGAGGCCGGCGCGGGCACGACGGTCCAGGTCTGGCTGCCCGTCGCCCACGTCAATCGCGAGGCCGCCCGCACCTTCGCCGCCCAACGCGGCGAAGAGCCCACATTCGCCACCCAGGCGCTGAATATCCTCGCGGTCGACGACGACTGCCTCGTCCTCCTCAACACCGCGGCGATGCTCGAGGATCTCGGCCACACCGTCTACCAGGCGGGGTCCGGCGCCGAGGCGCTGCAGATACTCGCCTCCCACCCGATCGACCTCGTCATCACGGATTACGCCATGCCGCAGATGAACGGGCTTCAGCTCGCCGAGGCTGCCCAGGCGGAGCGGCCCACGCTTCCCTTCCTGCTCACCAGCGGCTTCGCCGAAGTCGCCGCCGGAGAGGAAGCGACCCTCCCGCGCCTGGCCAAGCCCTTCACCCAATCGGACCTTGCGCGCGCCATCCTCCAGGCGGCCAACCCCGACACGATACCCGGCGGACGGGTCATTCCTTTCCGGGCGCGCTGACCCTCCCCCCATTCTATCGGCACCGCCTGAGGGCGGTAATTTGGGGGCCGGAACGCCCGTGGTACGCGCCCGGCCCCCGCCCCCGCCCGGCTAGGGGAAGCCGATTGACGGCGGGGACAAACGAATGCGTGAGCAGTCCGGCCGAAGCGCCGCGCGCCGTCGAATCCGGACCTTGCGGACTGAGAGAGGCTTCGACCCCATGAAGAATGCTTAGCGGGCGCCGGCCAAGGCGATTCGAACGGCCGCCACGATCGTCGTCGCCAGCAGCGCGCAGTTCATCGCGATGAGAAGGATTTCGGTCCGGATCTTCGGCTTGGACCTAGGTTCGACGGCGTGCCCCTCACGCCGATCCACGTCGGACATAACTTTCCCCTGTGTCACCGCTCCACCCCGGAAGCCGGGTGGTTCGTCGCGCGAGGACACAGGGAGCCGCGCCCTGCGTATTTCCCGAAGGTATTCTATTCCGCAGGCCACCCGACCGAAGCCGGTGCCTGTGTCCACACGCAGATAGCGGACGCTCCCTCACGACGAAGATCGGGAACGCGTGGTAGGGACTACGCTCTCGCCACTTCTCGGGCAAGCACCCGAGGTGTGAGACCTTTCGGAAATGGACTTCGCGGATCGATCTTCCTGCTCAGGACCGGGCCGCAGGCGACGGAGTCTAGTCCGCTACCTGCCGGCTGCCGCGAGTTAGCCTCCGCGCGGTGCCAACCGCGCGGCTTCCTCCTACCGCCGCATCAAGGAGTCTGGGGGCGCGGCCTGCGACGCGCGTCTACTCCAAACGTGTGATTCAACCTTGCTTCAGTTCATGATAAGAACATAACCAGAACATATTCGAGTCGCAAGGCCCTTTCGTTATGACTTCGAACGAGGCCCGGCGAACGGGAACCGCTCGACGGCGGCTGGACCTTCCTGCTAACCCTCTTCGGGACATGCCGACCGCTTCAGCCACTTCCGCGCGGGAAATCCTCACCGGGCTGCACGATGTGATGGCGTCCCGGCTCGGAGCCCAGGCGAAGCTCAACAAGGTGGTCAAGATCATCGCCGACGCGATGGCGAGCGAGGTCTGCTCGATCTACCTCCTGCGCGACGGCGTGCTGGAGCTGTTCGCAACGCTCGGCCTCAACCAGGGCGCGGTCCACGTCACCAAGCTTGCGCTCGGCGAGGGCCTGGTCGGGACGATCGCGCGCAAGGTCGAGGTGCTCAACCTCGCGGAGGCGACGAGCCACCCCGAATTCGCCTTCCGGCCGGAGACCGGAGAGGAGCTGTTCCACAGCTTCGCCGGAGTGCCGATCGTCCGCAAGGAGCGGGCGATCGGGGTCCTCGCCGTGCAGCATGCCGACCCGCGCGCCTATGACGACCTCGAGATCGAGGCGCTCCAGACGGTGGCGATGGTGCTGGCCGAGCTGATCGCCAATGCCGGCCTCGCCGACAAAGCGACCTCGGCCGCGGCCGCGGCCCGCGATCACGGCACCGTCCGCCTCTCGGGACTTCGGATCGTCACCGGAATGGCGCGCGGCCAGGCGGTCTATCACCAGCCGCGGATCCTCATCGAGCACACCGTCGCCGACGACGTCGAGGAAGAGCGCCGCCGGGTCTATTCGGCCTTTCGCAAGATGCGCGAGCAGATCGACAACATGACCAGCCTGGCCGAGTTCGGAACTGCCGGAGAGCATCACGAGGTTCTCGAGACCTACAAGATGTTCGCCTATGACGAAGGCTGGTCGCGGCGGATCAACGAGGCGATCGACTCGGGACTCACCGCCGAGGCGGCGATCGAGCGGGTCCGGATGCGCATGCAGATGCGCATGCGCCAGATCGACGACCCGCTCCTCCAGGACCGGATGCACGACCTCGACGACCTGTCGAACCGGCTGCTGCGCATCGTTTCCGGCCGGCTCGGCACCGCCGCCCAGATGGGCCTTCAGTCCGACGCCATCCTGATCGCCCGCAACCTCGGCCCCGCCGAGCTGCTCGAATATGACCGCCGCCGGCTGAAGGGCGTGATCCTGGAGGAGGGATCGCTCACCGCCCACGTCACGATCGTCGCTCGGGCGATGGGGGTTCCGGTGCTCGGCCGGGTGCGCGACGTCCGCCAGTCGATCGGCGAGGGCGACGAGATCCTTCTCGACGTGACGGAGGGCGCCGCCTTCGTCCGCCCGACCACGGCGATCGAGGACGCGTTCGGCGCCAAGCTTCTCGTCAGCCAGAAGCGCCGCGCCGAATTCGCCGCGCTTCGCAACCTGCCGCCGGTGACCCGCGACGGGACCCGGATCAGCGTCAACATCAATGCCGGCCTGCGCGACGACGTCGAGGCTCTGGAAATGATGGGCGCCGACGGCATCGGGCTGTTCCGGACCGAGTTCCAATTCCTCGTCTCCGCCGCCCTCCCCCGCCGCGAGGCCCAGCAGCGGCTGTACAAATCGGTCCTCGACGCCGCCGGGGACAAGCCGGTCGTGTTCCGGACGGTCGACGTCGGCGGCGACAAGGCCCTGCCCTATATCGACACGGCCGGCGGAGAGACCGAGGAGAATCCGGCGATGGGTTGGCGGGCGCTTCGACTCGCCCTCGATCGCGACGGCCTGATGAAGGCGCAGGCCCGGGCGCTGCTCGAGGCGGGCGCCGGCCGCGAACTTCGGATCATGTTCCCGATGATCTCGGAGCCGTGGGAGTTCGACGCCGCCCGCGCCATCGTCGAGCAGCAGCGCGCCTGGCTCGCCGAGCGCAAGAAGGGCCTGCCCACCCAGATACGCTACGGCGCGATGCTGGAGGTTCCGGCCCTCGCCGAAACGCTCGACATCCTCCTCCCCAAGATCGACTTCCTGTCGATCGGGACCAACGACCTTACCCAGTTTCTCTTCGCCGCCGATCGGGCCAATCTGAAGCTTGCCGAACGCTACGACTGGCTGTCGCCGGCCATCCTGCGCTTCCTCCGCCGCGTGGTTCGCGAGGCGCAGGCCGCGGATGTGCCGGTCGGCGTCTGCGGCGAAATGGGCGGGCGAACTCTCGAGGCCATGGCCCTGATCGGCATCGGCCTCACGCGCTTCTCGATCACGCCGGTGGCGGTGGCTCCGATCAAGGCGATGATCCGCTCGCTGGACCGGTCTGCGGTCGTCGCCGCGCTCGAGACTTTGCTCGCCGCTCCGCCGCCCGACATGCGCGCCGCCCTTTCGGCCTGGGCGGAGGCCAATGCGGTGTCGATCGGCTAGGCGCCACATTCGGAGCGACCGGGCGCCGCCCGTCCGGTTGACTTTGCTCCCGGGCTCCTGTGTCATGAAAGGCCAGTTCGAAAAGGAAGGGGTGCCGCGAGGCCATGCCGGAAGGGCAGCAGGAGTTGATCGGGACCCCGGCGGGCGGTGCAACCGTCGGCGAGCGCCTCCGCGAAGCGCGCGAGAAGAAGGGCGTGAGCCTCGACGAAGTCGCGCGCCAGACCCGGATCCCGGTCCGTCATCTCGAGCATATCGAACGCGGAGAATGGGAAGCCATGCCGGCGGCGACCTATTCGGTCGGCTTCGCCCGCTCCTACGGCAACGCCGTCGGCCTCGACGGAGCGGCGCTCGGCGCCGAAGTGCGCCAGGAGCTGGGGCTTAGCCGTGCTCCCGCCTCCGGGCCGGCCGCTTTCTACGAGCCCGCCGATCCCGCCCGGGTCCCGCCGCGCTGGATCGCCGTCGTCGCCGTCGTCGTCGCCATACTCCTGGTCGGCGGCTACCTCCTGTGGAGAAGCTCGGCCGTTGGAGACGGCACTCCGGCCGACATCGCCGCCGCCGAGAGCGGGGCGCCTCCGGCCGCGGCTCCTGCCGGGCCTGTGCCCAGCCGGGCGGCCCAGGCCACGCCCGCGCCCGTCGCGGGCGGCCCGGTCGCCCTTACCGCGACCGAGGACGTGTGGCTCCGGATCGACGAGCCGGGCCAGGCGAAAGCGCTGTTCCAGGGCACGCTCAAGGCCGGCCAGCGCTACGAGGTTCCGGCCACCGCTTCGGCTCCCAAGCTGCGGACCGGGCGCGCCAACGTGCTTCAGGTCACGGTCGGCGGCCAGCCGGTCGCCCCGCTCGGCCCGCCGGAGCGGACGGTCTCCAACGTCAGCTTGAAAGCCGCCGATCTCGCCGCCCGTAGCCAGGCTCCCGCGCCGCCGGCCGCGCCCGCGGCGGCTGCGCCGCGCTAGGAAGCCGCGCCGGAACGAGGCGTGGCGCCGACGAAACCGCTTCATTCCAGCGCTTTGCCCGCCTACACTGGCGCCGGGCGAGCGGGGAGAGTGACCATGCGTTTTCATCTGATCGCGGCCGCGGCGCTCGCGAGCGTCGCCATTCCGGCGGCCGCTCAGCGCGCGGAAACTCCCGAGAAACGGATCGAGCGGCTCGAGCAGGAGCTGCGTGCCGTCCAGCGCCGGGTCTTCCAGGATAATATGGTCACTCCCGAAGTCGGTCCGGGCACCGCCGCGCCGGCTCCAACCGGCGTTCCGGCGACCAGCGCCGTCGCCGACCTGACCGCCCGACTCGACTCGATCGAGGGCCAGCTTCGCGCCCTCACCGGCCAGGCCGAGGAGGATATGAACCGCCTCCGCCAGATCGAGGCGACGGTGAGCCGGAACCAGGAGTCCGTCGGAGCGCGGCTCGACGCGCTCGAAAAGGCCGGCACCTCCGCCCAAGCCGCGGCGGAGCCGGCGAACAGGCCCGCTGGGAGCCGCTCCGGCAGCCGCGGCGACGCGCCCGTCCTTGCCGCCGACGGGACCGTGCCGGACTGGGTTCCGGCCGGCGGGGAAGGCTCGTCGTCCGCGCCGCCGGGCCCGGCCGCAGCCCCGGGCGGAAAGGGCGCCGAGGCCGCCTACAATGCCGGCTTCAAGCTCTGGGAGCAGAAGCGCTACGGCGACGCCGTCGCCGCGCTGGAGGAAGTCGTGCGCGCCTATCCCGGCGACCGCTGGGCAAGCTGGGCAGGCAATCTCGCCGGCCGGGCCTATCTCGACGACGGCAAGCCGACCGCCGCCGCCCGCGCCTTCTTCGCCAATTACCAGAGCAACCCGAAGGGCGAGCGGGCCGCGGACAGCCTCTACTTCCTCGGCCAGTCGCTGCTGGCGCTGAAGAAGCCGGCCGATGCCTGCAAGGCCTATGACGAGCTTCAGGACGTCTACGGCAAAACCATGCGCGACTGGCTCCGCCAACGCCTCCCCGCCGCCCGGGCCGAGGCCAAGTGCCGCTGAGCGCATCGCTTTTCGCGCCATCAAGACAGCTTCTCCCACCTTGCCCTTGCCGCCGCCTTAGAGCGGGATGGTGCCCGCCAGCGCGGCGACGAGGAACCTAGCGGCCGATTGACACCACCCGCCCCGTCATCTAGCGATCGTTACAACGTGATAGTACGCTGAAACGAAAGTCGCCGATGCCGCCCTCTCCAGCCGCCCCGTCTCGCGACCCCGCGACGCTCGTGGCCGATCTCTGCGAAGCCTTGCTGACGCCCGCCGACGCGCGCGAGATGGGCGACCTGCTCGTCGATCTCTGCACCCCCGCGGAGATCCGGACGCTTGCCGAACGCTGGCACGTCGCCCGCCTCCTGGCCGAGACCGCTTTGTCCTACCGCGAGATCCACGACGCGACCGGGGTCAGCACCACCACCATCGTCAGGGTCGCCCGCTTCCTGAAGCAGGAGCCGCATCAAGGCTATCGCCGCGCCATTCGGTCTATCGGAGGCGGCGATGCTGGTTGACGAAAGCAGGCTGCACATCGCCATCCAGAAATCGGGCCGCCTGTCCGACTATAGCCGGGGCCTGCTGCGCGACGCGGGCCTCCGCATCCAGAACGGCAAGAACGACCTCACCGCGCGGGTCGAGAACTTCCCGGCCGACCTGATGTTCGTTCGCGACGACGACATCCCCACGTTCGTCAGCGACGGAGTCTGCGAATTCGGAGTTGTCGGCGAGAACGTGCTTCGGGAGTTCGCTCTTCGGGAGAAGGAGGCTCGGATCGAGATCGTCGCGCGGCTCGGCTTCGGCCGCTGCAGCCTTCGGATCGCGGCGTCCGAGCTTGCCGAATATGCCGGCCCGCAATCGCTTCGCGGCGCCCGCATCGCGACCTCCTATCCGTGCCTCGTCGCCCGCTTTTTGGAGGAGCGGGGGATCGAGGCGGACGTGGTGAAGATGAGCGGCGCGGTCGAGCTCGCGCCCAGGCTCGGAATCGCCGGCTTCGTCTGCGATCTCGTCTCCACCGGCGCGACGCTGGAAGCGAACGGGCTTCGGCCGGTCGAAACCGTGCTCAATAGCGAAGCGGTGCTGGTTCGGACCACCCGGGAGACGGGAGAGCGCAAGGCCGGTTTCGGAGCGAGTCTGCTCAGCCGCATCGAAGGCGTCCTGGCGACCCGCGATTCCAAATATATCATGCTCAACGCGCCCGGCGACGCGCTGCGGCGGATCACCGCCATCCTTCCCGGCGCGGACGGACCGACGATCGTTCCGCTCCACGGCCGGCCGGGCCATTTCGCGGTCCACGCCGTCTGCCAGGAATCCGTCTTCTGGGAGACGCTCCAGAAGCTGAAGGATGCGGGCGCTTCGGCGATCCTCGTCGTTCCCATCGAAAAGATGATGATGTGAGGGTTCTGGATTGGAGCTCGCTCGGCGCTTCGGCCCGGGCCGACGCCCTCGCGCGGCCGGCGCAGCGCGGCGATCCGGCGCTTCGCGCGGCGGTGCGCGCGATCGTCGACGACGTGCGAAGCCGCGGCTGGGAAGGCCTGTGCGCACAGGCCCTTCGGCTCGACGGCGCGGCGCCGCAACGGGTGCCCGTCGCTCCGCTCGCCGCCGACGCGCGGCGGAGCCTGGCGGCCGAGCAGGTGGCGGCGATCGAGCTCGCCGCCCGCAACATCGCAGCCTTTCACGAAGGGAGCCTGCCGGGCGAGCATCGCGTCGAAACCATGCCAGGTCTCGTCGTTCGCAAGCTGTGGCGGCCGATCGACCGCGTCGGCCTCTACATTCCCGGCGGCAAGACTCCGCTCTTCTCCACCCTCCTCATGCTCGCCCTCCCCGCGCGCGCCGCGGGGGTCCGCGAGCTGGCGGCGGTGACTCCGCCAAGGCCGGACGGAGGGCTCGATCCCGTCATCGCGATCGCCGCGGAGCTGTGCGGGATAGAGGCGATCTGGACCGTCGGCGGCGCCCAGGCCGTCGCCGCCCTCGGCTTCGGAGCGGGAGACATATTGCGCGTCGACAAGATTTGCGGCCCCGGCAGCGCCTGGGTGGCCGAGGCGAAGAATTACCTCGCCTCGCTTCCGGGCGGTCCCGCAATCGACATGCCGGCCGGGCCGAGCGAGCTGATGGTGATCGCCGACGAGACCGCCGATCCCGTCGCCATCGCCGCCGACCTGCTCGGCCAGGCCGAGCATGACGCTTCGGCGCAGGTGCTGCTCGTCACGCCTTCGCGCAGCCTGGCGGAGACGGTCGGGACGGAGGTGTCGAGGCAGTCGCGGCTGCTTCCTCGTGCCGGCATCGCCGAAGCGTCGCTCGCTCATGCCCGGATCATCGTTGCGGCGGACCTAAGCGAGGCGGTGGAGATCGCCAACGCCTACGCACCCGAGCATCTTTCGCTTGCCGTCGCCGATCCGGAGACGCTGCTCGGCGACGTCCGCAACGCCGGAGCCGTCTTCGCCGGCAGGCTGGCGGCGGAGACGTTCGGCGACTATCTCGCCGGCTCAAGCCACGTCCTCCCGACCGACGGCGCCGCCCGCGCCTGGAGCGGAGTGTCGGTTCACACCTTCCTCAAGGCGATGAGCGTTCAGACGGTGACTCCCGAAGCCGCTCGACGGATCGCCGCTCCCGCGGCGGCTCTGGCGCGGCTCGAAGGGTTGGAAGCGCACGCGCGCGCGGCCGAGCTCCGGGCGGAGGCGATGCCGGCATGACGTCGCTCGCCCTGCGCCTCGCGCGCCCCGAAATATTGGCGCTCGCGCCGTTCGACATCGCCGCGCAGGCCAATGACGCGTTCGGGCCGGATGCGATCAAGCTCGATGCCAACGAGAATCCCTATCCGCCGCTGAGCGAGGGATCGCTTGCGGCGGGGCTCAACCGCTATCCGGAGCCGCAGCCGGCGCGGCTCAAGCAGGCGATGGCCGCGCTTTACGGCGTGGCGCCCAAAGAGCTCGCCGTCACCCGCGGCGCCGACGATGCGATCGACATTTTGATACGCGCCTTTTGCAGGCCGGGTCTCGACGCCGTGTCGATCTGCACGCCCACCTTCTCGGCGTACGCCCATTTCGCCAAGCTTCAGGGCGCGCGCGTGGTCGAGTCGAAGCTCGACGGGAATTTCGACTTCGACTCCGCCGCCTTCCTCGCGTCGGTGGCCGGTGAGGAGTCGCTGAAGCTCGCTTTCCTCTGCTCGCCCAACAATCCGACCGGCAATGCGACCGCGCCGGCCGATCTGCTCAAGCTCGCGGATGCGCTGCCGGACACGATCGTCGTGGTGGACGAGGCCTATCTGGAATTTTCGGACATACCGAGCGTCGCTTCGGAAGCGGTACGGCGGCCGAACCTGGTCGTCCTGAAGACCCTCTCCAAGGCTTATGGGATTGCCGGCGCCCGGGTCGGAGCGCTGCTCGGCAATGCGGAGCTCGTCGCCGTCGCCGCCCGCGCCCTCCCGCCCTACCCGCTGCCCAGCCTGTCGATCGAGGCGGCGCTCGCGGCGCTCGCGCCCTCGCGCCGCGCCGTCCACGAGGAGCGGATCGCCAGGATAAAGGCCGACCGCGATCGGCTCGCGCCGCTGCTCGAAGGCTCGCCCGTCGTGAAGAGCGTCCGGAGCGGCGGCGGCAATTTCCTGTTCCTCGAGGTCGAGGATCCCGACGGGCTGGCGCGCAAGCTGAAGCGCCTCGGGATCCGCGCCCGCTTTCGCCCTAACGCCGCGCCCGGCGGGCTTCGACTCACCATCGGCACCGACGCCGAGAATGAAGCGGCGCTCGCCGCTTTGGGCGTTGGCAGCGGATCGGCACCCGCGCGACGGGCGGAAGTGGTGCGCGACACGAAGGAGACGAACATCGCCGTCGCCGTCGACCTCGATCGACCCGCGCCCCGCCGGATCGACACCGGCATCCCCTTCTACGATCATATGTTGGATCAGGTGGCGGCGCACGGCGGCTTCTCGCTCGTGCTTTCCTGCGACGGCGACCTGGACATCGATCCGCATCACAGCCTGGAGGATTGCGCGCTCGCATTCGGCACCGCCCTGTCGCGCGCGCTCGGCGACCGGCGCGGGATCGGCCGCTTCGGTTTCTCGCTGCCGATGGACGAGACCGAGGCGCATGTCCTGATCGACCTGTCGGGCCGCTCCTACAGCGTCTTCGAAGGCCATTTCGAGGCGAGCCATATCGGCGCCTACCCCACCGAGATGACCCGCCACGTCTTCCGCTCGCTGGCCGACAGCCTGGGCGCGGCGATCCACGTGCGCGTCGCGGGAGAGAATGACCACCACAAGACCGAAGCCTGCTTCAAGGCCTTCGGACGGGCGCTTCGCCAAGCCGTCGCGCGCGAGGGCAAGGGCGATTCGATGCCGAGCACCAAGGGCGTCTTGTGAAGCTCGTCATCGTCGACGTCGGCTGCGGCAATATCGGATCGGTGGCCATCGCCTTCGAGCGGTTCGGCCTCTCGCCGACCCTGAGCGGCGATCCGGACACGATAGCCTCCGCCCAAAAGGTGATCCTGCCCGGCGTCGGGGCGGCGGGCTATGCGATGGAGCAGATCGAGGCGCGGGGACTCCGACCGACTCTTCGCGCCCTCGAGCAGCCGGTGCTCGGCATCTGCCTCGGCATGCAGCTTATGTTCGAGCGGTCGGAGGAGGACGAGGCGGAGTGTCTCGGGATTTTGGCAGGCTCGGTCCGCAAGCTCGAGCCCATGCCTGGAATGCCGGTCCCGCACATGGGCTGGAGCCGGCTGACGGTCGGCGACGATCGGCTCGGGCTTCGCAACGGCGACTACGTCTACTTCGCCCACAGTTTCGCCTGCGATCCGGTGCCCGAGACGGCGGCGAGCGCCGAATATGGACGGGAGATTCCGGCGGTGGTGCGCAGCGGCAACTGGCTCGGCGCGCAGTTCCACCCGGAGCGCTCAGGCGAGGCCGGCGCGCGCTTCCTGAAGGCGTTCCTCGAATCATGATCCTCTATCCGGCGATGGACCTTATGGGCGAACGGGTCGTGCGGCTGGCGCAGGGGCGGTTCGAGGATTCGACCCTCTATCGAGACGATCCGGCGGAGGCGCTCGACCGGTTCGCCCAGGCGCGCGCGCGATGGGCGCATGTCGTCGATCTCGACGGCGCCCGCGCAGGAGCGCCGGTGCAGCACGATCTGATCGAAGCGCTCGCGCGCCGCTCCACGCTCCGCCTACAGGTGGCGGGCGGCTTTCGAAGCGAAGCGCAGATCGCGCGCATGTTCGAGGCAGGCGTCGGCCGGGTGGTGATCGGAAGCCTCGCGGTGACGCAGCCGGAGCGCGTCCAGGCCTTTCTGGAGGCGTTCGGGGGCGAGCGAATCACCCTCTCGCTGGACGTCCGCTTGAAGGGAGAGGTGCCGCTCGTCGCCACCGCGGGCTGGACCGAGGACAGCGGCCTTAGCCTCTGGGAGGTCGCGGCCCGCTTCCCCCGCGCCCGCCACCTCCTCCTCACCGACATCGGCCGCGACGGGATGCTCCAGGGCCCCAATTTCGACCTGCTCGAGGAAGCCGGGCGAAGGCTTCCGCACCTCGCGATCCAGGCTTCGGGGGGAGTGTCCTCGCTGGACGACCTGCGCAGGCTAAGGACAGCCGGAGCGATCGTCGGCAAGGCCCTGTGGGAAGGCCGGATCGACCTCGCGGAGGCGCTCGATGCCTGCGCGTAGGATCATCCCCTGCCTCGACGTCAAGGACGGCCGGGTCGTCAAAGGCGTCCAGTTCCGCAACCATCGCGACGTCGGCGACATCGTCGAGCACGCGCTTCGCTACAGCCGCGAGGGCGCGGACGAGCTCGTCTTCTACGACATCGGTGCAAGCGCCGAGGGAAGAAGCCTCGATCCGGAGTGGGTGCGCCGGATCGCGCGGGTGATCGACATCCCCTTCGCGGTGGCCGGCGGCGTCCGCACCCGCGACCAGGCCTCCGCCTGCCTCGATGCGGGCGCCGACAAGGTCTCGATCAATTCGCCCGCGCTCGAGCGGCCGGCGCTGATCGAGGCGCTTGCCCGCGATTTCGGGAGCCAGTGCGTGGTGATCGGGATCGACAGCTTCGAAGCCGAAGGCGAGTATCGGGTGAAGCAATATACCGGCTCCCCCGGCTCCACCCGCGATTCCGGACGCCGGACGCTAGACTGGGCGCGCGAGGCGACCGAGCGCGGCGCGGGCGAGATCGTGCTGAACTGCATGCGCCGCGACGGCGTCCGGACCGGCTACGACATCGCCCACACGGCCGCGGTGGTGCGCGCCACGACGGTGCCGGTGATCGCCTCGGGCGGGGCCGGCGCTCCGGAGCATTTTCGCGACGCCTTCGAAGCCGGAGCAAGCGGCGCACTCGCCGCGACCGTGTTCCACGACCGACTCATTCCCATCCCCCAGCTGAAGGAGCATCTTGCCCAATGCGGGATCGAAGTTCGCCTCTAGGCGCCGCCGACATCGGCGCGCTGGCCTGGGAGAAGATGGACGGGCTGCTGCCCGCCGCGGTCCAGGACGCCGCGACCGGGCAGCTGCTGATGCTCGCTTATATGTCGCGCGAGGCGCTTGCCGCGACGTTCGAGCGGGGCGTGGCGGTTTTCCACAGCCGCTCGAGAGAATCGCTTTGGGAGAAAGGCGCGACCAGCGGCAACCATATGGTCGTCCGGGAAATCCGCCCCGATTGCGACGGCGATGCCCTGCTCGTCAGGGTCGAGCCGGCCGGGCCTGCCTGCCACCTCGGAACGCCGAGCTGCTTCGGCACCGCCGGTGCGCAAGGCGTCGGATTCTTGGGCGAATTGAGCCGGATCGTCGCCGGCCGCGCAGGCGCCGACCCGGACGACAGCTACACCGCGCGGCTTCTGGCCGACGGTCCGGCGAAGGTCGCGCAGAAGATCGGCGAGGAGGGCGTGGAGCTGGCGCTTGCCGCGGTCAGCCGGGACCGCGACGGCTGCATCGAGGAGGCCTCCGATCTCCTTTATCACCTGACCGTGTTGATGTCGGCGCGGGGCTTCGACTGGGACGACATCGCGGCGGTGCTTCGCCGCCGCCACGAGAGCTAGGCCCCGCCGAGCATTCCGCAGGCCTGCGCCAGCAGGTCCTCGTTCGCCGCGGCGACGACCTGCCCGGGCGCCAGATCCGTTCCGCCGCTCCAGTTCGAAACCGCTCCGCCCGCCGCCCGAACGAGGGCGACGACGGCGTTGTAATCGTGCGGCTTGAGGCCGGACTCGGCGACGATATCGATCCGCCCGGCGGCGAGCGCCGCATAGCCGTAGCCGTCGAGACCGTAACGAGTCAGCCGCACGGCGCGCCGCAACCGCTCGAATCCCTCGGCCTCCGAGCCCTTGAACAGGTTCGGATCTGTGGTGGATAGCCGCGCCTCGGCCAGGCTCCGGCAAGGGCCGGTGGCGATCGGCCGCTCGGCACCGACTTCGACCAGCAAGGCGGTCCCGGCATATCCGATGTAGAGCTCATCCAGACGCGGCACGTCGACCAGTCCCAGCACCGGCTCCTCCCCGTCGAGCAGTGCGATCAAGGTCGTCCAGGTCGGAAGCCCGCAAATATAGGCACGGGTGCCGTCGATCGGATCGAGCGACCAGGCCAGCGGCCCCGAACCCGCCCGGTCGGGGAACTCCTCGCCCCTTATGCCATGATCTGGAAACCGCGCCTCGATCAGGCGCCGCATCGCCTTTTCGCAATTGCGGTCCGCTTCGGTCACCGGGTCGAAGCCTTCGTCGAGCTTGTTGTCGACCGCGGCCCAGCCGTCGCGGCAGCGCGGCAAGGTCTCCCGCCGCGCCGCCTCCGCAAGCGCACGGGCCAGTTCGACCTGCGCTGCCAAATCATCCGCCATCTGCATGCCCTACGAAATGAGTCCGCCAGGTCAACGCCCAACGACACGCGGCGCAGCAGCCGCCGATGGCAGCGGTACTGTCTTTAGAGCATCGGCAGGACCAGCGGTTTCGGCCCGCGAGGAAACGCGGCGTCGATGCGCTCCAGCTCGCTTGCGGACAGCGTGAGATCGCCCGCGCCGCCGTTATCGGTGGCATGCTCCGGAGTCGACGCTTTCGGGATCACGAACGCCTCCCGAGCGAGGAAGGCGAGAGCGACCTGGCGAGGAGTCGCGTCGTGGGCATCGGCAATCTCGGCAAGCACCTCCCCGCTCGGCGCGCGATCGCCGGGAAAGCGCCCATGGCCGAACGGGCTGTAGGCGACCACCGCGACTCCGTGTCGTCTGCACCACGGAACGACCTCATGCTCGATCGCCCGCTCGTCGAGATGGTAGAGGACCTGATTGCAGGCGATCTTGCCGGAACCGACGATTTGGATCGCCTCGTCAAGGTCGGGCACGTCGAAGTTGCTGACGCCCCAGGCGAGGATCTTGCCCGACCGCACGAGCTGCTCGAACCCCGCAAAGGTCTCGCTCAGCGGGATTCGACCGCGCCAGTGCAGCAAGTAGCAATCGAGGCGATCGGTTCCGAGGCGCGACAACGAGCGTTCGCACGCATCGATCACGCTCTCGGCCGAGGCATTATGGGGAAGCACCTTGGAGACGAGGAACACCTCGTCGCGGCGGCCGCGGATCGCTTGCGCGACGAGCAATTCGGCATCGCCGTACATTTCGGCGGTGTCGATGTGCGTCATTCCCTCGTCCAGCCCGCGGCGGAGCGCGGCCACCGCAAGCTCCCGCCTGTCGTCATCGATTTCCCAGGTGCCCTGGCCAACGATCGGGACGTCTCGCCCGGTGGGTCCAAACTGCCGAAACCGCATCGCTGCCTCCTGACCTCGTCCCAAATTCCAGTCTGCCGGGATGGGGACTGTAACGACCGGCTCCCGCGCGCGGTCCTCACGGCGATCGGCAACTTAACGCCGTCCCCGCGTGTTTAGCCGTCACTGCCCATAGGACAGCATGATGGCGAAGAATTTCGGCGCGATCCGGGGGCTCAGCCGCTTCGAAGGCTTTACGGACGCGGTGTTCGCCATCGCGCTCACCCTGCTCATCGTGGAGATCAAGCCGCCGGGCGCCCCCGACGGCCCACACGGCTACGCGAGCCTCGTCCACGCCATGGCGGAGCAATGGCGCGAGCATCTCGCCTTGCTGCTCTGCTACGTCACCATCGGCGCCTATTGGCTGCAGCACCATTATACCGGCCGGATCTACGCGCGCAGCGATCATGTCTTCGGCCTGATCAACCTGCTTTTCCTGCTGGCGATCGTCGTGGTCCCCTACCCGATCCGAGTCTGGTGCTTTCACCTTGGCACGCCGTTCGAGCCGATGGCGGCAGTGACTTTGACGGTCGCGCTCGCCTCCACGGCCGTCGCCTGGATGATGAAGTGGTTCTACGGAATGTCGGGCGGGCGACGGGTGATGGACGAACGCCTCGCGCCCGATTTCCTGAAGCAGATGACGCGCCGCTACGGCATCGCGACCGCGATCCAGATCCTGGCGGTGCCGGTGGCGATGGCCGCGCCGCGGATCGGCGCCGGGATCGCCCTGCTGACGGTCGCCTGGTTCCTCATTCCGCAGCCGAGCCCACGCTATCGGCCGGGCGAGGAGCCGGGCCGCCAGGAGAAAGAGGAGGCGTAGCCACGAGTCCTTGATTTCATACAGAGGAGAAAGCTGATGATTGACCGTGGATTGTTCGTCCGGATCGAGGCCAAGGAAGGCAAGGAGGACGAGGTGGAAGACTTTCTCAGGAAGGCGCGCGCCGATGTGATGGAGGAGGAGGGAACGGTCGACTGGTACGCCGTGAAGTTCGGCTCGCGCGACTTTGCCATCTTCGACACGTTCGGAAGCGAGAAGGACCGGCTGGCGCACCTTGCGGGAAAGGTCGGCCGGGCGCTGCTTGCCCATACGCCGACGCTGCTCAACGGCATCCCCAAGATCGAGCATGCCGAGGTGCTGGCGTCGAAGGAAGCGGCGGCGGAAGCAGGCTAGGCGGCGGCGGACATATCAGGCCAGGAGGTTCGCATGCGAGATACCAGAGCCTCCGGCTTCGTCCGGGTTCGCGGCGCGCGGGAGCATAATCTCAAGAATGTCGATGTCGACATCCCGCGCGACGCGCTCGTCGCTTTCACGGGCGTGTCGGGATCGGGCAAGTCGTCGCTCGCTTTCTCCACCCTCTATGCCGAAGCCCAGCGCCGCTATCTGGAATCGGTCTCCCCCTACGCGCGCCGGCTGTTCCACCAGATGGAAGTGCCTGAAGTCGACGAAATAGAGGGCCTGCCGCCGGCGGTGGCGCTTCAGCAGCAACGCGGATCGCCCACCACCCGCTCGTCGGTTGGAAGCGTCACCACGCTCTCCAACCTCCTTCGGATGCTTTACTCGCGCGCCGGCGACTATCCGCCGGGCCAGGCCCATCTCGACGCTGAATCCTTCTCTCCGAACACCCCGGAGGGCGCCTGCCCGCGCTGCCACGGCCTCGGCCGGATCCACGAGGTCACCGAGGCCTCGATGGTGCCCGACGCGTCCAAGACGATCCGGGAGCGCGCCATTGCCGCTTGGCCGATGGCGTGGGGCGGGCAGAATCTGCGCGACATCCTGATCAGCCTCGGGATCGACGTCGATACGCCGTGGAAGGCCCTTCCGAAGAAGGTCCGCCAATGGATCCTGTTCACCGACGAGCAGCCCCAGGTGCCGGTCTATCCCGGATGGAGCCATGACGAGATCCAGCGGGCGATCCGGCGCAAGATCGAGCCCGCCTACATGGGCACCTTCTCCAGCGCGAAGCGCCATGTCACCCACAGCTACGCCACCACGCAGAGCGCGATGATGAAGAAGCGCGCCGCCCGCTTCATGATCGCCCGGCTCTGCCCGCTTTGCGACGGCAAGAGGCTGCGCCGGGAAGCCTTGTCGGTACGCTTCGAAGGGCTCGACTTCGCCGAGATGAGCCGCCTTCCCATGGCCCGCTTCTCGAAGATCTTCGCGCCCTATGCGGAGGCGAGAGCCGCCAAGCTGCGGGCGCTCCGCAAGACCCACCCGGAAAAGGCCCTGGTGGTCGAGCGGATCGCCGCCGACCTGTGCCGCCGGCTGTCGGTGCTGATCGACCTCGGCCTCGGCTATCTTGATCTGGAACGCAGCACGCCGACCTTGTCGCCGGGCGAGCTACAGCGGCTTCGGCTCGCGACCCAGGTCGTCTCCAACCTGTTCGGGGTCGTCTATGTGATGGACGAGCCGTCGGCCGGGCTCCACCCCGCCGACACCGAGGCTCTGCTGCGCGCGCTCGAAGGCCTGAAAACGATCGGCAACTCGCTGTTCGTCGTCGAGCATGACATGGACGTCGTCCGCCGCGCCGACTGGATCGTCGATGTCGGCCCTGCCGCCGGCGAGCAGGGCGGCGAGATCCTCTACAGCGGCCCGATCGAGGGCCTCCGCGAGGTTGCCGGGTCGGAGACGAGGCGACATCTGTTCGCCGAGGGCGAAGGCACGCAGAGCCGGTCCCGCGCGCCGACGGACTGGCTTCGCCTGGAAGGCATCACGCGCAACAATCTCGACTCGCTCGACTGCGCCTTTCCGCTGGGCGTGCTGACGACGGTCACCGGAATCTCCGGGTCGGGCAAGTCGAGCCTGGTCAGCCAAGCGCTCGTCGAACTGGTCCGCGAGGCCCTCGGAGCGCCGCCGGCGACCGACGAGCGGGACGAGGCGGAAACCGAATTCGACGACCGCTCTGCCAACCTCGTCGAAGGTCGGATCGCCGGCGGTATCGAGGGCATCAGGCGTCTGATCGAGGTGGACCAAAAACCGATCGGGCGAACCCCGCGCTCGAACCTCGCCACCTATACCGGCCTGTTCGACCATGTCCGCGCCTTGTTCGCGGCGACTCCGGAAGCGAGGAAGAGGCGCTACGACGCCGGCCGGTTCTCGTTCAACGTCGCGAAAGGCCGCTGTCCGCGTTGCGAAGGGGAAGGCTTCGTCATGGTCGAGCTGCTCTTCCTTCCAAGCGTTTACGCGCCCTGCCCCACGTGCCACGGCACCCGCTACAATCCGAAGACCCTCGAAATCCATTATCGCGGCAAGACGATCGCCGAAGTGCTCGCCCTCACCGTCGGGGAAGCCTGGAACTTCTTCGTCGACGCGCCCAGTGTCTGCCGATCGCTCGCAGTGCTTCGCGAGGTCGGGCTGGACTATCTCCGCCTTGGCCAGCCGGCGACGGAATTTTCCGGCGGAGAAGCGCAACGGGTCAAGCTCGCCACCGAGCTGCAGCGCGCCCAGCGCGGCGGCGCACTCTACGTGCTCGACGAACCGACCACCGGCCTTCACCCGACGGATGTCGAGCGCTTGCTCGACCAACTCCAGGTCCTGGTCGACTCCGGCAATTCCGTCATCCTCGTCGACCACGACATGAAGCTTGCCGCGGCGAGCGACTGGGTGATCGACGTCGGCCCCGGGGCCGGCGAAAACGGCGGACGGATCGTTGCCGCCGGCCCGCCGGCGAAAGTCGCCTCGTCCAAGGTCAGCCGCACCGCCCCCTACCTGCGGCGTGCGCGAGGCGAGGAAGCGGTCGCCACCGCGGGCTGAACGGCGACGTTGGGTGCGACCCGGCAACTGGAACCCACCCCGGGAGGATCGGACCATCGTCTGTCTTCCGGGAGCCGAGGTCCCGGGCAGCGTCCGCAGGGTTGGGAGAATTATTAACCGCGAACGGGCAGAAAGCTGGAGCGCCTGCACCCGACGAGGTGAGCTTATGCTCGACAGCTTCTACGAGATCGAAATTCCGGATGAGCTGCGGGGAGTCGCGACCCGTCACCGGCAGCACGTAGCCGAACTCGTCTCCAGCCTTCGGTCCTTCGGAGTGGACGACCAGGCGGTCGAACGGAACGTCGACGAGCTGATCGGATCGTACAGGGCCGAGCTCGTCACCGCGATCGAAACGTTGAAGAGGCACTGTCATGCGTGAGCCCAAGTCCCTCGACGAGGAGGGTCGCGTCGCCGCCCTGATCCGCTACGATGTCCTCGACACGGCGCCTGAAGCGCCGTTCGAAAAGATAACCTCGCTGGTGCAGGACGTCCTTCAGGTCCCGATCTGCGCAGTGTCGCTGGTCGATCGAGAGGAGCAGTGGTTCAAGTCGATCCAGGGCCTTGAGACGCGCCGGACCCCGAGATCAATATCCTTTTGCGCTCACACGATCAGGACGGACGAGGCGTTCATCGTCACCGACGCGCTCCGGGACCCGCGTTTCTGCGCCAACCCCCTGGTGGTCGGCGAGCCCCATATCCGCAGCTACGCGGGCGTGCCGCTGCAAACCCCCGACGGATATAATGTGGGCGCGCTTTGCGCGATCGACGTCGTGCCCCGGGAGTTTTCGGACGCACAGCTGGGAATCCTAAGAAGCTTCGCTTCGCTGGTGGTCGACGAGCTCGAGCTTCGGCGAATCGCCGAAAGGGACCATCTGACCGGCGCACTCACGAGGCGGGGGTTCGTCGAGCAGGTGAAGAAGGAGATATCCCGCTGCCGTCGCCACGGCCGGGAGAGCGTGCTCCTGCTCATGGACATCGATCACTTCAAGCGCGTGAACGACGGCTACGGCCATCCGGCCGGCGACGAGGTCCTCAAGGCGGTCGCCTCCGCCTGCAGCCGAAGCCTTCGCGAGAACGATCTGCTGGGACGTCTCGGCGGGGAGGAATTCGGGATCCTGCTCACCGAGACCGACGCCGGAGGCGGCCTAGAGGTCGCGGAGAAGCTGCGGAGCGCGATCGAAGGCCTGTCGGTGGACGTTGCGGAAGGAATCCGGGTCACCGCAAGCTTCGGGGTCTCGAGCTTCGCCCCGTCCGTGTCCAGACCCGAGGACTGGATCGCGAAGGCGGACGAGGCGCTCTATTCGGCCAAGCGCGGCGGGAGAAACCGCTGCGTCGTCGCGAACCTCCTCGCGGACGCGATCGCCGCCTGATCGCGGCAGCGTCGCCCGGTCAGTCCTGCCGCTTGCAGATCGCTGCCAGTCCGGCGGCCATGAACGTCGCCATTCGGGCTTTCACCGCCTCGAAATCGTCCGAATGGCAGATCCCGTCCGACAAGGCATCGATCCGGCCCGTCCGTGCGAGCGTCAGCATCAGCGCGCCGCTGACGAAGTGATAGCCCCAGAAGATGTCGGCGGGCGCGCAGCCGGGCAGCGCTCTCTTGAGCAGCTCGATCAGGCGCAGGACCACCGGATCGAAGTGCCGGTCCATCAGGTCGGCGCCCCATTCGGGCGTGTTGGCGACCTGGGCGGTCAGCTGCGCATAATTCTTCCATCCCTCGCCGCCTTCGATGTAGAGGTCCAGGTCGGTGTCGAGGAAGGCACGTAGCGCCCCTTCGACGCTCGGCCTGCCGTCGCTCGAAACGTCATAGTCGTCGAGCGCCTTCATCCGCCGGGCGCTGGTTACCACCGCGCGCCGCGCGAACACCTGGTCGAACAGCGCCTTCTTATCGGCGAAATAGTAATTGAGCAGCGTGTGGTGCACGCCGACGCGCTTCGCGACGTCCTTGAGCGTGACGCCGTGCAGCCCATGCTTCGAGAACAGGTCTTCGGCCGCGTCCAGGATCGCTTCCATGGTCTCCGCGCGCTGCTCGGCCTTTCGGGAGGGGCGGGCGATCTTTTCATTCTGCGTCACGCCGTCGTCCTTCCCGCCTCGCAGTCGAGGCGTCAAGGCTGCTGCGCAAGCCCGACCTACATTCACACACGCGAGAGTGTGCATTGACAAGGGCGCGAGAGCCCTTCCATGATGGCCCGAGCAGAGGAAGGGAGAGGATCGTGGACTTCGAGCCCGGCGCGACGCGCGTCCTTGTCCCCGCAGCGAAATCCTCGCGCGTTCGGCGGCTCGCCCATCGCGCCGGCGGCCGGATCCGCTGACGTGGCCTCGTCGGCGCGCAAGGCGGACGCTTCTCCCCGCGACTGGCTGGTCCTCTTCACGCTGACGTTCGTCTACGTGCTCAACTTCCTCGACCGCCAGCTGCTCGCCATCCTGGCCAAGCCGATCCAGGACTCGCTTCACGTCACCGACGGGCAGCTCGGGCTCATCGGCGGGTTCTATTTCGCACTTTTCTACTGCTTCATCGCCATACCCGTCGGCTGGTTCGCCGACCGCACCAACCGGGTCACGGTGCTATCCCTCGCCTGCGCGATCTGGAGCGGAGCGACCGCCTGCTGCGGGCTTGCCGCAAGCTACCCGCAGCTCGTCGCGGCGCGGATGGCGGTGGGCTTCGGCGAGGCCGGCGGCGTTCCGCCTTCCTATTCCATCATCACCGACACCTTCCCGCCCGGCCGGCGCGGCACCGCGCTCGGCCTCTACAATCTCGGCCCGCCGGTCGGCGCCGCGATCGGGATCGCGTTCGGCGCCTCAATCGCCGCCGCCTTCGATTGGCGCACGGCCTTCGTCACCATCGGCCTGGTCGGGATCGTCACCGCCATCCTCGTTCGGATCATCGTGCGCGAGCCCGCCAAGGGCGCGCTCGACCCGGTGGCTCGAAATGCCGGCGAAGGGCGAACCTCGTTCCTGGGCACGGTCGGCATGTTCTTCGCGAACCCCGTTCTCATGCTGGCGGCGCTCGGCAGCGGAGCGACCCAGTTCATCACCTACGGCCTGGGCAATTTCGCGGTGCTGTTCCTGATGCGCGAGAAGGGCATGACGCTGGCACAGGTCGCGATCTACTACGCGCTGGTCGTCGCCGTCGGGATGAGCGCTGGGATGATCGTCTCGGGTCGGGTCATCGACCGTTTCGTGCGCCGGTCGCGCCGTATCTATGCGACGGCTCCGGCGGTGTCGCTGGCGGCGGCTTTGCCTTTATACCTGGCCTTCGTGTGGGCGCCGACCTGGCCGCTCGCGCTCGTGCTCCTCACGCTCGTCATGTTCCTCAACTATTTCTATCTCTCCTCCTCCGTCGCGCTCGTCCAGGAGGAGGTGCGGCCCGACCAGCGCGTCCTCTCGGCCGCACTGCTCCTTCTCGTCATGAACTTCATCGGCCTTGGCCTCGGCCCGACCTATGTCGGGGCGGCGAGCGACGCTTTCGCGGCGCGGCACATCGCTCACCCGCTCCAGATCGCGCTCTACACTTTAAGCCCCTTCTACGTGATCGCCATCATCCTGTTCTGGAGGTTGTCCCGTATCCTCGGGGCGGAGACCTCCCCCTCCCAAAGGCTGCCGTCATGATCTCGATCGAACGCATCGCCGCCCTCGCCTCCCTCCTGCTCGGCGCGACGGCCGCTTCGCCGGCCGCCGGACCGGCCGCGGCGCCGATCGTCGACGCCCCCGCCGGACGCGTCCAGGGAATGCTGGAAGGCGAAGTCCGCGCGTTCCGCGGAATCCCCTACGCGCTGCCGCCCGTCGGCCCCCGGCGCTGGCAGCCGCCGAGCCCGATGCCGCGCTGGAGCGGACTTCGCACGGCGCGCGAGTTCGGCCCCGCCTGCGTCCAGCCGCAGGCCCAACTCTCGTCCATCTATGCGCGCGAGCCGATGCCGGTCAGCGAAGACTGCCTAAGCCTCAACATCTGGGCTCCCGCCAACGCCAGGGGCGCGCCGGTCCTGTTCTGGATCCACGGCGGAGCGCTGGTCGGAGGCTCGAGCCGGGAGCCGCTCTACGACGGCCGCCGGCTCGCCGAGCGCGGGATCGTGGTGGTGTCAATCAACTACCGGCTCGGCGTCCTCGGCTGGCTCGCCCATCCCGAGCTCAGCGCCGAGTCGCCGCGGCGCGTCTCCGGCAATTACGGGCTGCTCGACCAGATCGCGGCGCTTTCCTGGGTGAAGAGCAACATAGGCTCCTTCGGAGGCGATCCGGCGAACGTCACCGTGGCGGGCGAATCCGCCGGTGCGCTTAGCGTCCTCTATTTGATGTCCTCGCCCATGGCCCGGGGCCTCTTCGCCCGCGCGATCGCGCAGAGCGGCTACATGATCTCGATGCCCGAGCTGAAGCGGGCCGTGCACGGCGCGCCGTCGGGCGAGGGTGCGGGCGAGATGCTCGCCTCGGCGCTTCACGCGCCCAACCTTGCGGCGATGAGGGCGATGGACGCGGAGACCTTGACCGCCAAGGCCGCGGGCCTCGGTTTCGGTCCCTGGGGCGTGGTCGACGGTCAGGTTCTGCCCGAACAGATGGTCTCCGCCTTCAATCACGGCCGCCAGGCCCCGGTTCCGGTCCTTGCCGGGTTCAACCAGGGCGAAATCCGGTCGCTGACGGTGCTCGCGCCCAAGCCGCCGGCCAGCCCGGCGGTCTATGAGCGCGAGATCCGCAAGCGCTACGGCGAGCTGGCCGATGCCTTCCTGCGCCTCTACCCGGCGAGCGATCTCAAGGAGAGCATCTACGCATCCACCCGCGACGGCCTTTACGGCTGGACCGCGGAGCATGTGGCGCGCAAGCAGACGGCGCTCGGCAAGCCCGCCTATCTGTACCTGTTCGACCACGCTTATCCGGCGGCCGAGGCGGCCGGCCTCCACGCCTTCCACGCAAGCGAGCTGCCCTTCGTGTTCGGAGCGTTCGACGGAACTCCGCCCGCTTGGCCGGCGGTTCCCGACTCGCCGCCGGAACGCGCCTTGTCGAACGCGATGATCGATTATTGGACGAGCTTCGCGCGGAACGGCGTACCGACGTCGCGCTCGGCCGGCGCGTGGCCGAAATTCGGGACGGCCGGCCATTACATGCACTTTGCGGACCGGCCGCGCCCGTCGACCGGGCTGATGAGCGGAATGTACGACCTGCTCGAGCAGGTCGTCTGCAGGCGGATGGCCGCCGGCACGATCGGCTGGAACTGGAACATGGGCCTGGCATCGCCCCCGCTGCCCCCGCCTGCCCCGGGCTGTCCCTAGAAGGCCGGCGGCGCTGGCCCAGGTCAGCGCGGTAGGGGCGTTCCGGTCAGCCTGCCCGCCGCATGATCCTCGCGAAGCCGGTTCTTGTCGATCTTGCCCGACGCTGCGAGCGGCATCGCCGCGACCTCGGCGACCTGGTCGGGAATCCACCAATCGGCCACCTGCCCGCGCAATAGGGCGACGAGGCCGTCGAGGCTTATCGAGCCGCGCCGCTGCGGCTCGACGACCAGGACGGGCCGTTCCCCCCAGCGCGCATCGAAACGGCCGATGACGGCGACGTGCCGGACGTCGGGATGCCGCCCGACGATGGCCTCGATCTCGGCAGGGTTGATCCATTCGCCGCCGGACTTGATGAGGTCCTTGGCGCGGCCGCCGATCGTCAGATTGCCGTCCTCGTCGAGGGTGGCGAGGTCGCCCGTGTCGAAAAAGCCCTCTTCGTCCAGCGCTTCGGCGGCGGCGTTGAAATAGCGGTCGACGACGCTGTGGCCCTTGACCTTGAGATGACCGAGCACTCCGCGCTGCTCGGGCAATCGGTTGCCGGCGGCGTCGGTAAGCTTGAGGTCAAGCCCCATGGGCGGCCGACCGGCGGTAAGGCTTGCCTCCGGCCCCGCGCCAGGCGGCATGATCGTGCCGACCGGCGACAATTCGGTCATTCCCCAGCTGGTCTGGACCCGGGCGCCGAGCCGCTCCTCCATTCGCCGGATCAGCGCCTCGGGGCAGCTCGATCCGCCGATCAGCACGCGCTCGAGCGTCGGCAGTTCCTCGCCCGCCGCCTCGAGATGATCGACGAGGCCCAGCCACACCGTCTGCACGCCCACCGCCACCGTCACGCTTTCGCTCCGGATCAGGCGCGCAAGGCTTGCGCCGTCGAGCGCCGGGCCGGGAAGCACGAGCTTGGCTCCGGCCGCCGGCGCGGCGAAGGGCAGCCCCCAGCCGTTGGCGTGGAACATCGGCACGGCCAGCAGAAGCACGTCGGCGGAGGTGAGCGCGAACGCGTCCGCCTGAAGTGCGCGAAGCGTATGGAGGTAGTTGGATCGGTGGGTGTAGAGAACGCCTTTGGGGCGGCCCGTCGTCCCGGAAGTATAGCACAGGCCCGCGGCCGCGTTCTCGTCGAACCCGCCCCAGTGGACGTCGGCGCCGTGTCTTTCGAGGAGGCTTTCGAGCGTCCGGACTCGGGCCGGGTGGGAGCCGAGTCCCGTGCTTTCATCCTCCTCGTCGAGGACGATCACCTGCTCGATGCGGGGGCAAAGCGGCGCGAGCTCGGCCATGAGCGGCATCAGGTCCGCCGACACCGCGACAATCCGATCGTCGGCCTCGTCGATCATCGCGGCGAGATGGGCGAGCGACAGCCGCGGATTGAGCGTATGACAGACCAGGCCCACCCCCATCGCGGCGTAATAAAGCTCGAGATGGTGCTGGCTATTCCAGGCGAGGGTGCCGATCCGGTCTCCAGGTTGCGCCCCCAGCGCGAGGAGAGCGCCCGACAACCGGTTGCTGCGCGCCCTTAGCGCCGCGTAGGTGACCCGCCGGCGCGCCTCTCCTTTGTCCCCGTCGACGATTTCCCTGTCGCGGAACCAGTTGGCGGCATGGTCCAGGAATTTGTCTACTGTGAGACCGTAGGATTGCATGGCGGCTTCGGGTTCTAAGGGGATGACACGGGGGGCCGCCAACGCCCGCTTCGGGCGTGGCGCCCCCCCGCAGAAGGTCAGAACGACTTCAGGAGCTTGATCCCGTACTGGCGCGGCGGCCCGGCGAAATCGAGGCCGCTGTTGAGCGCTCCGACATAATGCTGGTTGGTGAGGTTGGTGGCGTAGCCGGTCACCGTCCAGCTCTGGTGGGTGAAGGCGAGCTGGGCGTTGAGGATGTTGCGCCCGCCCAGCCGGTCGCCAAGCTGCGGCTGCTCGAACAAGGTCGCCCATTGCGCGCCGACATGGCCGAAATTCACCCGCGGAGTCAGCGTGTCGCCGTTGCCGAAGACGAGATCGTATTGCGCCGACAGGTTGAACGTGAGGTTCGGCGCATAGGTCTGCCGCCTCCCCGCCAGGTTGATGCAATAGGGCGTCGCGGGGCCGGTGGAGGGGTTGCACAGGCCCGGCGCCGGAACCGCCGGCGGGAGGTTGCGCGGATCGACCGCGAAGAAGCGGCCGAGCTCGCTGTGCAGCAGGTTGATCCCCGCCCCGAGGGTCAGGTGCCCGACCCTCACGTCCGCTTCGGCCTCGGCGCCGTAGATCTTGGTCGTCCCCGCGACGTTGAGCTGGGTGGTGAGCCGGGGATTGTCGGGCCGCCCGAGGATGGCCTGGAAATCCTTATACTGGTTGTAGAAGCCGTCGAGGGTCGTCCGGACGTGGCCGCCGAGGAAGTTCCCCTTCCAGCCGCCCTCGAACGAACGCACCTTCTCCGGACCGAAGGGCGGGATCGGCCCGCTTCCGAAGGTGGGCGTGTTGAGGCCGCCCGGCCGGAACCCGGTCGCGACGAAGGCGTAGAGGAAGTGGTTCGGATTCACCGTCCAACCGAGCGACACCTTGTACGAGAAGTTGTCGGACTTCGTCGTCTGCTCGTCGGGCGTGACGAGGGAGCCGAACTGGCGGATGAGCACATGGTTGGTGCTCCGGCTCGCCGTATAGCGGCCGCCGATATCGAGCTTGAGATCCGGGGTGAGCGCATAGCCGACCTGCCCGAAGACGGCGAGCGCACGCTCGGGGTTGGTGCCCTGCAGGTCGTAATAATTGGGGATCCCGAAGCCGGGCAGCCCGATGAACAATTTGTACGGCGCCAGGAAATCATACTTGTTCCACAGCGCGAACGTGCCGAGCAGCCAGGTGAACCGCCGGTCGTCGGGCGAGATGATGTTGAACTCCTGCGAATATTGCCGCTCGATCAGCTCGTCGCCGAAGGTGGACGTGTTCGCCGACGTGCCGTCGAGATCGGCAAGGTACAGGCCGCGCCCGACCGACATTCCGCTCACCGAGCGAAGCCTGACCCCGCTGTCCAGCCTGTACTCGATCTTCAGGATCGACCGGATGAACTTGTCGCGCGCGCGTTGCGGCGAGTTGGCGGTGATGTCGAACAGGTCGCGGTAATTGGGGTTGGGGGTCGTGCTTCCGACCGGCAGGAACCGGAAACGGTCCGTATAGGGTTCGGCCGGATAGGCGCCGAAGTCCAGGTAATCGACGTCGGTCTTGAGCAGGATCGAAAGCGCGTCGACCGGTTTCCACAGGAAGCTGATCCGGCCGGCAAACTCACGCAGGTCGCCCTTGTTGCCGGTGTAGCGCGCGCCGCCGGGCCCCGTGATCTTGTAGAAGCTGTCGCGCCGCTCGCCGTAAAAGGCGATCCGGGCCGCGAAGGTGTCGCTGACGGGGAGGTTCACCGCGCCCTGTGCGCCGGCGTCGTTGTAGTTGCCGTAATTCGCGCTGAGATAGCCGTGCACGCCGCCGCCGATGACGGGGTCGTTGGTGTTGACGAACACCGCGCCGCCCGTCGCATTCTGGCCGACGATCGTTCCTTGCGGGCCGCGAAGCACCTGGATGTTGGCGATGTCGTAATAAGGCTCGCCCTGGAAGTAGCCCGGGAAGCTCGGGACTCCGTCGCGATAGGTGATGACGCCGGTGGTCGTCTGGGTGTTATGCTCGGCCTTGCCGATGCCCCGGACGTTGAAGTCGTTGCCCTGGCCGAAATTGTTGACGACGATGCTGGGCGTCGCGAACTGCAGGGCATCGACGTTGGTGACGCCCCTGCCGGCGAGATCGCTTCCCGAAAGGACCGAGGCGGAGATCGCCGTCCTCATCAGATTCTCGGTGCGGCGACCCGCGGTGACCACGATCTCGCCCTCGTCCGCCGGCCGGTCGCCCCGATCGGGCTCCGCCGTCGCAGCTGGGGTGGCGCCTTCGGCGTTCGTCGCCGGCTGGGTGTTCTGCGCGGCGGCGACCCCGCACCAGGCAAAGGCCAGCGCCGATGCGCCGAGCCGCAATGCACAAGCCTTCATTGGCACTCCCCTATCCTCGTCGACCGCGCTCTACGGCGCGTGTCTGCAGATTGGCGCGTTATGCCAGGCGAGGCAATACTAATTCTCGGGTGAGTGAATTAACCTGTCTGCTCCTGAGGCGAAGCGCTCAATCGGCCAAGCGGACTGCGGCCGGCGGGCAACGCGCTCCGCCTTCATTCCCTTCAATATTCGTCGTGAAGGCGAACCCAGCTCATCGTGCCGCCGGTCTCGCTTCGCCCCTTGGGAGTGAGGTCCAGCCAGTTGAACGCCCCAATCAGAAGCTCGGTCCCGCGATGGTAGGTCGAGTAGGTATGGAACAGCTCGCCCTCCCCGTCTTTCGCGAAGATGCTGACCCCGAACATGTCCGGGCTGCGCTGGATGGTCGTAAGGCCGTAATTGTAGGCGGCCGTGCCGTCCCTGCGATCCTGTTCGGTGAAGGAGACGTCGAAATCGTAGTTGAACGGGCCCTCGCCGCACGAGACCCATGTGAACGTCCAGCCCATGCGCGACCTGGCGGCTTCGATCTGTGCGACGGAGGCCCGCGAGACGGCGGCGAACGCAAGATCGGCCTGCTCAAAATGCCGGCGCGCCGCATCGACATGGTCCATGGTGAACGCGCATCCGGGGCAGATATGGTCCGAGCCCGGAGTCAGCATGAAGTGATAGATGGCGAGCTGCGTCCGGTCGCCGAACAGCGCGCTTAGGGTAACGGCGCCTCCCGGTCCCTCGAACGCATAATCCCGCTCGACCCGCACCCAGGGCAGCGCCCTGCGACTGGCGCGTACCGCATCGAGGTCGTGGAGAATGGCGCGCTCGCGATCGAGCAGCGCCTTGCGCGCGTCGAGCCATTCCTCGCGCGTGGCGACGATCGGCGATCCGGTCATTGCAGCCGTCCTTCGTCAAGCTCCACTTGCGTCTCCGCCGTCAGCGCCCCTATCCGCGGAACGACGCTGTCCCAGCCTCCGCTCATGTTCCTGTAGGCGACGTCGTTCCTGGGGAGGACGAAGCCGGAGTGGACCATGCGCAGCCGGGTGCCCCCCTCGACCGCTTCGAGGGTGAAGGTGACGACGGTGTCGAGGGAAGAGCCGTAGCCGGCATTCTCGCTGTGGCCGCCCTTCCAGGAAAACGCGAAGCGCGAGTTGGGTGCGACTTCCAGCACTTCGCAATGGATCCGGCCATCCCACGATCCCGCCGGCGTGGTCTGCATCGTGAAACGGTTTCCGACCGCCGGCTCGAACTCCGTCGGGGCCATTTTGAGCCATCGCCCGATGAGCTCGGCCGTGGTCAGCGTTCGCCACAGGGTCTCCGGCGGATGGGGGAAGGTCTCGTCGACGACGATCTGTCCCGGCCTGGCGTCGAGTGCGGTCTCGTTCACGAATCTATCTCCTTCAGAAGGGTACGCAGCGAGTCGAAGCGTTCGCGCCAGAAGGCGTCGTAATGCTGAATCCAATCGAACAGCGGCGCGAGCCCGCCGGGCCTGACTCGGTAGAACACGTTCCGTCCCTGCGGACGCTCCTCGACCAGGCCGGCCATCTTCAGAAGCTTCAGGTGCTGCGACACGGCACCCTGGGTGACGCCGCTCATCCGTGTTAGCGCTGCGACATTGATCTCTTCCGATACCGCGATCCGCTCGAACACCGCTCTTCGAGTCGGATCCGACAACGCCCGCATCACCCCGTCTAGACCCGCTGGCTGCTCCATAACGGATCCATTAGCGGCTGCTCATTGTTTAGTCAACGCTAATGAGTCGCTATGCCTCGGTTTCGAAGTTGCGGCTGAATTTCCGGAAAAATTTTTGCGGCGCTCCGATCCGTTTCGTGCCGCCGTCTCGTCCTTGCCGCATCTGACGAGAAAGGAATCGCAATGGCTGGATTGGTCGCCATCTACAAAAGGCCGGCTGACGTGGAGGCGTTCGAAAAGCACTATTTCGAAACATATACCGCTGGCGAAAACCATGCCCGGCTTCCGGCGGTACGAGGTCAGCCGGGGACCGGTCTCGGTGCTTGCGGGACCGGACGACGTCTACCTGATCGGAACGGTCTATTTCGACGATCTCGAGGCGATGAAGCAGGCGTTCGCGAGCCCGGAGGGACAAGCGACCGCGGCGGATCGCAAGGTCTATGCCCCCGACGAGACGGGCGTACAGATCTTCGCGTTCGACACCCGGGAAGTCTGACCCAACTCCGAACGAGCCGAGCCTAATCCTATTCGAACAAAGAAGGATCGACGATGACCACGCCCAAAGCAGCGTTCGTCCTGGTACATGGCGGGTGGCACGATCGATGGAGCTGGACGAGGCTCGCACCGCTATTGGAAGCGCAGGGCCATCGGGTCCTGACTTTGGACCTTCCCGGCGCCGGGACGAATTCGACCGCGCCGAAGTCGCTCGGCGCCCGACCGTTCGATCCGGCGGCCTTCGCCGCGGAGACGTCGCCCGTCGCCGGCGTCACCCAGGACGACCGGACCGAAGCCGTCGTCGCGCTGGTGGAGGAAGCTGCATCGCTTGCGGGCGCGAAAGTCCTCCTGGTCGGGCACTCCGCCGGCGGGGTAAGCGTCGCCGCGGCCGCCGAACGCATTCCGGGCCGGCTCGAAGCCTTGGTCTTCCTCGCCGGTTTCATGGTGCCGAGCGGAATGTCGCTGCTGGCGATGCTCACGCACGAATCCATGGCTTCGGCCCTTTCCCCCGGGCTCTTCGTGGGAGATCCCGGCGCGATCGGAGCGACCCGCATCGACCCTCGGTCCACCGACCCTGCCTACAGGTCGCTGCTCAAGGCGTCCTTTTATGCGGACGTGAGCGACGCCGGCTTCGCCGAGGCCGTGTCGCACCTGCACAGCGACGAGCCGAACGGCGGCGGGCTGGCCCCTTCCCCGATCACTCCCGGCAAGTTCGGAACCGTGCCGCGCCATTACATCCGCACGACCCAGGACCGCGCGGTTCCGCTCGCCGGCCAGGACCATATGATTGCGGCGGTGGACCGCGCGATCGGTGGCAGGACGATCACGCACACGCTGGAAAGCAGCCATTCGCCCTTCCTCTCGCAACCGGGCGCGCTGGCGAAGATACTCCTCGACATCGCGGACACGGCCGCCGCCCGATCCACGCAGAGCACAGGAAGCGCAGCCGAATGAGCGACGAAGGAGACGAATTCGAGCATCGCCTGGCTGCGCTTAGACCCCGTCTTCATCGCTATTGCGCGCGCATGACGGGATCGACGGTCGATGGCGAGGACGTATTGCACGACACGGTCGTCAAGGCGCTGAGCGCACGAGCCGAAGGCGCGAGGGTGGACAATCTCGAAGGATGGCTGTTTCGGATCGCCCACAATACGAGCCTCGACCTGCTTCGCCGCAGGGCGCGGAACACGGTCGTTCCGCTTAGCGAAGATTTCGAACCCGCGGCGATGCCGGAGGCGGACATCGTCGCGGTCGGATTCCAGACCTTCCTGCGGCTGCCCGAACTTCAGCGTTGCGCCGTGATCCTCAAGGACGTGCTGGGCCATTCGATCGACGAGATTTCGGACATCGCGGGATGCACTTCGGCGGCCGCCAAGTCGGCGCTTCAGCGCGGCCGAGCCGCGCTTCGCCAGCTCGCGCAGTCGCCGGCGGACACGCGGCTGCCGCTGATCCCGGATTCCGAGCGAGCGAAACTGGCGACCTTCGTCGATTCGTTTCGCACCGGCGATTTCGATGCGATCCGCGCCCTGCTGGCCGACGACGTGAAGCTCGATCTGGTTAACCGGCTTCGCTGGGAAGGTCGCGACCGGATCGCGCCTTACTTCACGCGCTATGCCGAGGAGACGAAGTGGCGGTTCCGCTTCGGCGCAGTGGAGGGGCGACCGGTCATGCTGGTCTTCGACGGCGGCGCGATGGAGAAGCCGGCCCACTTCGTCCTGGTCGAATGGCGGGAGGACCGGATCGCGAGGATCCGCGACTTTCTGTTCGCGCCTTACGCGCTGGAATCCGTGGATTGGGTGCGACTGGGCTAGCGGGAGGCACGGGCGCTCGGCGCAGCGCCGGTTCCCGAGCAAGCGTCAGGATATCGGGGTGGTCAGCAATCGGATCCGAGAACCGAAGCGTCGACTGGCCTCGACGACGGCCCCGTCGCAAAGCACCAGACGATAGCCGCGCTCCCCTCGCCCCTCGACCCGGATGACCGCCCCTGCCCGCACCAATGCGGAACGGTGCACTCGAAGCATCCCGGCGTGGGAAAGCTTCCTTTCCATCTCGCCCAGGCGGCCGCGGACGAAATAACTTTCAGCGGCGGTGTGGATACGCACATAGTCGCGCTCCGCCTCGATCCAGGTGATGTCGCGGATCGGCACCCGATCGTGCGCCTGCCCGTGGGGCAGCCACAGCGATTCCTCGACCGTTTCCGTCGCCCGCTCCAGCGTCCGAAGGCGGCGGACCACGTCCTCGAGATCGGTGAGCCTTGCGACGGCGCGCTCATTCTCCACCTGGCGGCGAACGCGGGCGACGGACTCCGCAAGCCGCGAAGCCTCGACCGGCTTCAGCAGGTAGTCCGAAGCGCTAAGGTCGAAGGCCTCGACGGCGAAGCGCCCGAACGCCGTCACGAACACGATCGCCGGAGGCTCCGGAAGCCGCCGTACCCGCTCCGCCAGCCTGATGCCGTCGGTTCCCGGCATTTCCACGTCGAGCAGCGCCAGATTGGGCCGCGTCGCTTCGATGAGCGCCAGGGCTTCGTCCGCATGACCGGCGGTGCCGGTCACCTTCGTGCCTTCGAGGCCACGCAGGAGGGCGACGAGGCGCCTCACTGCGACCGGCTCGTCGTCGACGATGACGATCTCAAGCGGGGTCACTGGGCGCTCGCCGGCAGGATCAGCTCGCAGACATATCCCCCTTCCGGCCGGCCCGAGCAGCGCAGCGATGCCGCTGCGCCGTAGAGAAGCCCCAGCCGTTCCCGGACATTGACCTGGCCGATGCCGCCCCCGGAGGTCTCGCCCGCGCCTTCGACCGGGACGGCATCGTCAGCGACGACGACACGGAGCATCCCGCCTTCGGTTCGGGCGGCGACTTCGAGGCAAACGACGCCGCTGGTACGCGCGACGCCATGCCTGACGGCGTTCTCGACGAGAGGCTGAAGGATGAGTGGAGGCACCTGGAGTTCCCGCAGTTCGGCGGGAACGCTCTCGACGACCGTCAGCCGATCCACGAACCTGTTCTCCTCGATCTCGAGGTAGCGGTGGACCGCGTCCAGCTCCTCGCCCAGCGTGACGAATTCGCGCGTGTCCGTGTCGAGCGACCGCCGGAGCAGCGCCGCGAGGGCCATCGTGACCCGTTCCGCACGCGCCGGTTCCCCGTCCAGGATCAAGCCGGACACGGTGTTCAGCGCATTGAACAGGAAGTGGGGGCTGACCTGTTGCGCCAGTGCGTGGTTGCGTGCCCTGAGCGATGCGGTTCGAGCGTCGGCGAGGCTTAGCTTCGCATCCGCGGCTTCGAGGAGGCCGTCGATCGCGAAGTAGAGCGCGCACCAGGCGAAGAACACCCAGACGATCATCATCGCGGTCTGCAACGCCGCGCCCAGCGTGGTGTGGCCCCAAACCGGCTTAAGCACATAGAAGACGAGGGTGTTGAGCCCGGTGTAGAGGAGCGCGCCGGCGATGCACATCCCGAAGGCGCCGGCGAGCCGCCGACCGATCGGGTCGCCAAGCCGGCGGTCGAGCAACGCCCGGATCGTCCAGCAGATCGCCGCGCCGACTATGCAAAGCGGGATCCGGCGCAAGGCACGCTCGACGACGTGGTGATCGGGACCGATGAACCAGTCGGCCGTCCAGGCGACGTACGCGATCGCCCAGACGATGGCGGTCGCGATCAGCAGCAGGGTCCGGCGGTTGCGTTCCATCTGTCCCTCATACGCCTCCAGCGCGCCGGTGCCGCCAGACTTTGGCACCGCCCGTCGCGCCAGGGGTACCGCTGGTGGTCCGGCCCGGCGCGCGGTCGCGGGCACGGGCCCTCACGTCGCGGGCACCCTTAGCCGGTTGCCCCGAACGATGCTCCAGGCGATCAGGCGCTTGGGGGAGAAGGACATGCGGATCGGGTTTGTCGTGCTGGGGTTCGCCTGCTCCGCGGCTTCGGCGGCGCAAGCCCAGGATGTCGCGAAGCCGACCCCCCAGCCGGCGCAGGCTCGGCGGGTGAGCGGACCGGTGGTGCTGGACGGGCGGCTCGACGAGGCGGACTGGAGCGCCGCGGCCGCTCTCGACCGCTTCTACGAGGTCTACCCGGCCAGCCAGGTTCCAGCGCCGGAGCGGACGGAGGTTCGGTTCCTGTACGACGACCGCTACCTCTATGTCGGCTTTCGCCTGCACCTGGCCGATCCGTCGCGGCTTCGCCATCCCTTCGTGCGCCGCGACAAGGTGAATTCCACCCATGATTATGTGCAGGTCTATCTCGATCCCCAAGGCAGCGGACAAACGTCGACTCTCTTCCGGGTCAACGCCCGGGGCACCCGGACCGACGGCGTCCAGGACGAAGCGAAGGGTTCGGAATCGACCGACCCCGATCTCGAGTGGGAGGTGCGGACCTCCATCGCGAACGACGGCTGGTCCGCCGAGATGCGCATCCCCTTGTCCACGCTCCGGGTCTCGCGAAGCGGCGCGCAGAGCTGGGACGTCGTGGTGACCCGGGGAGTGCCGCGCGATCAGAACACCCAGATGGCGACGGCGCCCTGGTCGCACGACGGCAATTGCTTCCTCTGCCAGGCGAGCAAGCTCGCCTTTCCCGATCTCACGCCGAAGGCGGAGCGTCTGATCCTCGAGCCTTCCCTCGCCGGAACGCTGACCCGCGACACCGGCAGCTTCGGGCGCGGCACCGCGACTTCGATCCAGCCGAGCGTCGATGCGAAATGGTTGCCCTATGGGGGCGCCGCGGTGGACCTGACGATCAATCCGGATTTTTCCCAAGTGGAGGCGGACAGTCCGCAGCTGACGGCCAACCAGCGGTTCGCCATCAACCTTCCCGAGAAGAGAGCCTTCTTCCGCGAGTCGTCCGACCTCATCGGCACGCCGCTTCCGATCCTCTACACCCGCACCATCACCGCGCCCGATTATGGACTGCGCTTCAGCCACCGCTCACCGGCGCTGAACGGCACCGCCTTTCTCGCAAGGGACGGCGGGCATGGGGTGATCCTGGAACCCGACCTCCTTTCCTCGTCGGCCGTCGTGCCGGACTTCGAGTCCAAGGTCGGGTTCGCGCATCTGACGGATCGTCTCGGCTCCACGCTGGTCGGAGCGCTTGGAGCCGGCAAGCTCAACGACGACGGCAGCTTCAACGCCACGACGGGGATCGACGCGGCATGGCAGAACGCGACGGACCGGCTCGTGGGACAGATAGCCTATTCGTGGACCCGCTACCCGGACCGGCCAGACCTCCTTCCCGACTGGCGGGGCCAGCGGGGATCGGGAATGGCCGGCCTCGCCCAGTGGGACCATAGCGGCGCAATCGTCTCGACGTTGCGCTACACGCGCTACGATCCCGGCTTCCGAAGCTGGCTCGGCTTCGTCCCCCGAGTCGGCTTCTCCGATTATTACGCCCTGCTCTCCAAGCCGGTTTACCGCTCCTCCCGCCTGGTCAACAGGATCGCTCCGTACGTCAGCTACGATCGGCTCGAAGCGATCGGGAGGGCCGGAAGCGAGCAGGACGCCGCCTTCGGAGTCAACCTGTCCGGCTACAAGGCGCTCAGCGTCGATGCGAGCTGGCATCCCATCACTCGGCTGTTGACCGCCCAGGGCGAGGAGCGCCGCACCGGCCAGTTGCGATGGACGGCCTCGATCCAGCCGGGGCCGCGAGTGCCGCTGGTCTCGCTCAACGGATCGTTTGGAACCGACGTGGATTTCGCCACCGGCGAAGTCCTGCCGCTTCGAAGTCTCGCAGCGACTTTAAGGACGCGGCCGAGCGACAGGTTCGAGCTCGAGGGACGATTCACCTACCTGAAGCTTAGCGAAAGAACGGGCGGCTATCGGCTGACCGAGACGATCCCGGAAGTGCTCGCGACCTGGTATTTCGGGCCCGCTTTCTATGTGCTGGGCGACTTCCAGCTGCACCGCTCGCGGCGCGCTTCTCCCACCCTGCGCGACGACCGGTCGAGCCTGGCCTCGCTTCAGTTCGTCTGGGAGCCGGCGCTCGCCTGGCGGGCTTTCTTCGGCGTTCGATCCGGCGAGTTGCGGCCTCTGGACAGCGCAGCGCGCGGTCGATCGACCGAGATTTATGCGAAGCTCGTTCGAAGGATCGCGCTCTGAAGGATGTGCGCCGCCCGCTTACCTATCGGTCGGGGGAACGGTCGCGGGTGGCGCCGAGGACCAGGGTCATCCGCTCGAAATCGATCGTATAGCTTTCTTTCGAACGCAGCAGGTCTTGCCCGAGCGTGCCGAAATTCCCGGCCGGGGCGGCCGTCGCCACGTCCATCGCCGGCAGACGAATCACGACCCCGCCGACTTCCACGTCGGCATTCACGAGCACGGAAACGATGTTCTCGACGGCTCCACCTGCGCCGGCGAGCCGTGACGATCGTTTGGCCAGTCCGGCCACCAGGCCGGGGTGATCCGCCGCGAACCTTGGGCCCAGGCTGGTGCGGGAGGCCCCGGAGTCGAGGTGGAGCGGAACCTCCGCGCCGTTGATCCGCGCGCGCACGAACAGATCGCTGCCGGAGGCCACCATGTTGGAAGCTTCGCCCCGCCCGCCCCCGCCTCGTCCGGTCGCGAGCGCGCCGGCCGTGAACGTAACCCGTCGCAGCGCCTTCAGGACCGGAAATCCGATGATCGCCGGTATTTCGTACCCGCCCGGGAGGGGAAGCCGCAGGTCGGAGTCTTCGAGCACCAGGAAGGCTACGTCGCGGAGCGATGTACCGGCGATTTGGAGACGGTCCGCGACGGCCAGCCGGACTCCCACCGCGCCTCGGGTCGAGCTCCTTACGCTCGACCCGCCAACGATCCTTAGCCCGAGCGCCCTCGCCGTCGAGACGGTGAGGACCGACAGGTTCGCGCCGGTATCGACAACGACCTCCTGCCGCACTCCGGCGATGGTGGCGTAGGTCCGCAGCAACGAGGCTTTGTCGCGGGTCGTAGCGGCGGTGCCGGGACTCCGACGTTCCACCGTCTGGCGCGGCGCGGCGGCGAGCTCCGCCGCAATGGCGTGCATCTGCTCGACGTCGGACCGCTGGTGGACAGGGTCCGAACCTTGCGGCAGCTCCAGCCACGCCCGGCAGTCCTCGTCGGCGGCGGCATAGTCTCCTTGCGCGAAGGCGGCGGCGGCACGAGTCGCGAGCGCGATGGCGCGCCATCGGGCGGGAAGTCCGCGCCAGGCGACCCGCTTCAGGGCGGCTCGAGTCCCTCGCAGATCGAGCCGGGCGGCGGCGAGCCGGGAGTCGACGACGGCGCGGACCCGAGGGTCAGCGACCGAGTTCCGAGCGCGCTGAAGCGCGGCAATATCCCCGGCCTCGGACCGCTCGACCAGCGCAACCAGCGCCGAGTCGGCCGGCTGCTCGCCGGCCTCGAGGGCGGGTACGCCGCCGCTCGGGACGCGCTCGGGCTCGACGGCGCCCGACACCGGAGCCGCTGCGACGACGACGGCCGCAAGAAGGGCCGCGGCGCGGGAGACCGGGCGGGTGTTCACGCGCCGCCGGTGGCCGTGGTGCCGAAGCCGGTCTTGACCAGGCCGTCCTCGAAGATCAGCACCTCGGTGCGCTGGGTCCCGTCCTGCGTCTCGAAGCCGATCACGATCACGTCGACCCCGGCGTAGACGGACCGGACGGTGAAGTTGAGTTGCGGGTTCAGCACGAGCGCCGCCGTCCAATATTCGCGGATCGCGGCCTTTCCGGTCACCACCCCCTCGATGCCGCGGCCCATCTTCCGCGCGATCGGAGAACTGAACACCGCATCGTCTTTGAAATGGGCCAGTGCGCTTTCTAGGTCGCGGGCGTTCCAGGCCGCCGCCCAGGCAAGGGCGAAGGCGTGCGGATCGTCGGGGAGAGGCGATCCTTCGCTCACTTGAGCGCGTCCAGGTGCAGCAGGCGGCGCCGGACCTCCTTCGCATAGGACCTGCCGACCGGAACTTGCGCCTCGTCGCGCAGGATGAGTTCGATTCCCCCGTGCGAGGTGCGCCGGATCCGGGAGACCTGCCCGATGCGGACGATGTGCGACCGGTGCACCCGAAGGTGAACGGCCGATCCCAGGCGAGTCTCAAGGAGGCCGATCGCCTCACGGTGAAGGAAAGTGGAGTCGCCGACGTGGAGCCGGACGTACGGTCCCTCGGCCTGGACGCGCTCGACGCTGTCCAGATCGATCCGAATCACTTCGCTCCTGCGCTGCACCCAGACATGCGGCCGCTCGACGCCCAGCCGCTGCGCCTGGAGGGCTTCGACCCGCTCCTCCAGGTGGGCGAGCTGCGCCTCGGCCTTGCGCGCCGCCACCTGCCGCCGCGCCCGCGCGATGCACTGCTCCAGGCGGGAGAGGCGCACCGGCTTCGAGAGGAAGTCGACCGCGCCGCTGTCGAAAGCTTCGGGCGCGAGACGCTGATAGGCGGTGACGAACGTGATCAGCGGCGCGTCTCCACCCATCTCTTCGGCCAGCTTCTCGGTTTCCCGGACCACCTCGAAGCCGTCCCATCCGGGCATTTCGATGTCCAGGAAGAGCAGGTCCGGCCGGGCGCTCGCGACCGCCGCGAGGGCCTCGCCTCCGTCCATGGCGGTGGCGATCACCTCCACGTCCGGAATGCGGGTGAGCAAGGCGACCATCCGCGAGACGGCGATCGGCTCGTCGTCGCAGACGAGGACCCGAAGCGTCACGACGGCCTCCCGATGGGAATTTGCAGCTCCGTTCGAAAGCCTCCGTCGGGCAGGGAGGTGGCCGTGAGCGATTGGTCGGCGCCATATTTGGCGGCCAGACGCTCTCGCACGTTGCGCAGGCCCGTCCCGGTTCCGCCGGCAGGCGGTCCCGCCGGTAAGCCGCCATCGTCCTCCACCCGGATGATGAGGCGATCCGCGCGCCGCGAGGCGCTTACCCGAACGGTCACCAGCCCGGAGCTGCGCGCCACCGCATGGCGGATCGCATTTTCGACGATGGGCTGGGTGATGAGCGCCGGAACCGGCTGCGGGGCGAGACGGGCGGGGAGGTCGAACAGAGTGGCCAGCCGGTGCGGGAATCGCGCCTGCTCGACGGCCAGGTACAGGCGCTGGAGCTGGAGCTCGCGCTCGAGCGGGATGTCCTCGATGGGATCCTGCTCGAGCGTCTCGCGAAGGAAGTCTGCGAGGTTCTCGACCATCGCTTCCGCAACTTCGTGCTCGCCCGCGCCGATGAGACCGGCAATGGAGTTCAAAGCGTTGAAAAGGAAGTGCGGGTTGATCTGATAACGAAGCGCGGCGAGGCGCGCGTCCCGAGCGACGGCTTCCAGCCGGGCCAGCCTTTCGCCGCGCCTCCGGACCTCCGCACTGTAGGAGAGCGCGAGTATCGCCGCGGCGACCGACAGGAAGAACCAGGACCAGGCGAAGCCCACGTAGACGAAGGCGGCGAGGTCCAGCTTCCGGGGACCCCAGACGGGCAGCTTCGCTACCTGATAGGAGAAGCTGACCAGCAAGACGCACATCGCCAGAGCCGCCCCGAGCGTACCGGCAAGTCTCGTCCGGAACGGCCGGCCCTCGAGCCGCGCGGCACACTCGACCAGAAGCGCGCTAAGGACCATGCCGGCGGCGACGATGACGACTCGCTCCGGGAGCTGATGGATTGCGAACGCCCGGCCCTGGAGGAGCGCCACGACCGAGAGCTCGGCGAACTGGATCAGCCAGAACGCCGCGACGACCCAAAGCCCGGCCTTGCGTACCGTCGTCGCCGCCCCCTGCCCGCTCTCGCTCTGCGCATCCATAAGCTCATGTATGTCCGTCGGCCGCTCACTCGAACGCGCACCGGTGTCGCCGGTGACTGACTCGCGGACGTTGGTTCGAGAGCCCTTGATGAAGAAGGCCGCCGTTGCAGGCCGTCGCGCGCGTTCAAGGCCTGCCCGCCGATCGGCGCAGGGTGCATCCAGGCTTCGCCATACGATTAAGAACTGTCAAGTTCGGGAAGCATCCGCGGGAGACTCTGAATGGCCGACTATAGTTTCGAGACGGTCGACGTGTTCACCACGAAGCGCTTCGGCGGCAATCCGCTGGCCGTCTTCCCGGACGCGCGTGGCCTTGACGGCACGCGGATGCAGTCGCTCGCCGGCGAGCTCAACCTTAGCGAGACGGTTTTCGTGCTTCCACCGGACGATCCGGCCAACACGGCGCGCATCCGGATCTTCAACCGAACGGCCGAAATGGCGTTCGCCGGCCATCCGAGCATCGGCGCGGCCTTTGTGCTCGCCCGGTTGGGACGCGTGAGCGGACGAACGATGAAGCTCGAGGTGCCGGCGGGCGTGGTTGAGGTCGATCTCCGCTTCGACGAGGACGGCACCCCCTCCGGGGCGACGATCGACGTACCGCAGCCGCTGACGCTTCGAGCCGAGGTGCCGGCGGCCGACGTCGCGGCGTGTCTCGGGTTGGCCGTCGCCGACATCCGGACGGCCGGCCATCAGCCGACGATCGCGACGATGGGCAACCCTTATGTGATCGCCGAGCTGGAGCCTTCGGCTCTCGCCCGCTGCGAGCCCGACCGCGCCGCATTCCGGCGCGCCCTCGCGGTGCATGGCGGACCGGACGGCCGCTTCTCGCTCCACGTCTACGTTCGGCGGGGAGATGGTCTTGCAGCCAGGATGTTCGCGCCCTTGGCCGGCACCTGGGAGGATCCGGCGACCGGCAGCGCCAACGCGCCGCTCGGCGCGCTGCTGCTCTCGTTAGGCGGAGCGGACCACCTCCGCCTCGAAGTGGAACAGGGGGTGGAGATGGGGAGGCCGAGCCTCGTGGTCGTCGAGGCGCGGCGCTCGGCCGAGGGCATTCGGGCGAAGGTCTCGGGCTCGTGCGTGCGGGTCTTCACCGGCTCCTTCCGCGACGAAGGCGGCGCGTGACCGGCGCCGCCGCGGATCCGGATCGGCGGGACGGCGCGATGCCGGGCGCGGAGCCCCCGTGCAAGGCCGACGCTGCCAGGAAGAGGATCGAAGCCGTCGACCTCCTAAGAGGCCTGATGGTCGCTCTGATGGTCCTCGACCACACGCGCGAATATTTCAGCGCCGAGGCGCTCCGGTTCGACCCGCTCGATCTGTCGCGGACCACGGCCTGGCTGTTCGCCACGCGCTGGGCCACTCACCTGTGCGCCCCCACGTTCGTCTTCCTTGCGGGGGCTTCGGTGCACTTGCAGCGCCTCGCCGGAAAACCCGAAGGCGCCGTCCGCCGACAATTGCTGACGCGCGGTCTCTGGCTGATCCTTCTCGAGCTGACCGTGATCGGCTTCGCTTTCAACTTCGCCGAGCCGTTCCTCTTCCTGCAGGTGATCTGGGCGATCGGGCTCGGGATGGTGGCGCTGGCCGCCTGCACCGCTTTGCCGCACGCAATGGTCGGTCTCGTCGGCCTTGCCTCGCTCGCGCTGACGCCCCGGCTCGCAGCGGCCCTTGCGCCGCTGCTCCCGGCGCCGCTCTGGCACGTCCTGCTCGCGCCGGGTCCGCTGACGCCGCTCCCCGGGGTCGCGGTCTATCCGGCGCTACCCTGGTTCGGGATACTCGCGATCGGCTATGCGGCGGCTCCGGCGCTGGCCTGCGCACCCGCGCTGTTGCGCAAACGGGCCCTCGCCGCTTCGGCTGCGCTCATCGCCTGCTTCGCCGTCATGCGGCTGGCCCATGTCGGCGACGTCAGGTCAGGCGGCGGCGGTTCCGGCCCGGCACTGCGCCTCCTTTCCTATATCGACATCAGCAAATACCCGCCCAGCCTTCAATATGCGGCGCTCACGCTGGGGGTGTCGGCATTGCTGCTTGCAGTCTTGACGCGGGTTCCGGCCTCGAGGCTTCCCATGCTCAAGGCCTTCGGGAGCGCCCCCTTCTTCACTTACGTGCTGCACATTTTCATCGTCCACGTGCTGGCGCTGTCGACCGGATTGGCGCTCGGCATCCCGGCCTCGGCCTTCACCCATTTCATCGAAGGCACGCAGGGACTCAAGGCGGCGGGTTGGGGGTTCGGACTGCCGGTCGTGTACTTCGTCTGGATCGCCGTGCTGCTGATCCTGCGACCGCTTGCGATCCGTTTTTCGGCGCTGAAGCGCCGAGGCGACCGATGGTGGCTCAGCTACCTTTGAATTTCCGCAGCGGCGAGGTCGGGTGAGGGATCCCCTTGCTCGCTCCTTGAAGAGGCTTTGCGCCGATGGCGGGCAATCGCGTCGGCCACGACGAAAGCCGCGCCCGCCAGCGCCAGGTTCTCGGCGTTCCCAGCCCAGGTCATGTGCACGGTGAGCGACCGAACGAGGTTCGGAATCCAGACCAGCACGCTGAAGCCGAGCATCATGGCGCCGAGCAGTCGGGCGGCGAGAAGGGCGTAGACGCCGCTGACGATCGCAAGACCGGCGGCGCAGTGGAATATCCCGGTCGCGACCGCCCAGAACATCCGGTTGGGCGGAATCCAGCCCGGCACCATCGCGGCGGTCTGCGGAAGTGCGAAGAAGTGGTTCAGGCCGAACGCGATGGCGCAAAAGCCGAAGGCGAGGATGCACAGGCTTTCCACGGCCTCGCGGCGGCCCCGCTCCCGCCGGCCGGATGCCTCGGCAACGATGATCGCCGCCAGTACCAGCGAGAACGCCTCGGCGAAGCCGCCCCAGGTCCCGAAGATTTCCGGGAAGCGGACGACGCGTACCGCCCAGGGGATGGAGAAAGCGGCGAACACGGCGGCAAGAACCCACCCCGCCGCCCGGGTCGTGCGGTCATAATGCGCGGCGAGGCCGGCGACGAGGAGAAGCGCGCCGGCAAGCAAGGCGAAAGCGGCGCGACCCGGAAGATCGGGCGGGATCGGCTGCCAATTGGCGGCGAAGTCGCCCCAGAAGAGCCCGATCGCGCCGAGTGCGGCCGCCGCCGTGACGAACAATCTCCTGCCGGTCTGCATCCACGCCTCCAAAGCTCGCGTGCTGCTCGGTCGCGGCAGCGGGCTTGGACGATGGGCGCGGCGCGCCTGCACTCCACCGCTTAGCGATGGACGACAGCCCGCGAGGAACCAGCGCACCCGCGCCCGCGAAAGCCGTGAAGTTCACCGACCGCACCGTCGGCGATCGCGCGCCGCGCTTCCGCGGCCGGCCGCTTCAGCCGAGGGGCCGTTGATAGATCACGAACTCGGATCGGGCGGCCACCCGATCGTAGAGCCGCATCGCCGTCGCGTTGGTGTGGTGTGTCTGCCAATAGAGGCTTGTGCTTCCCGCCAGCCGAGCCCGCGCGGCGACGCCCTCGATCAGCGCCGCCCCGACTCCGGCGCCGCGATGCTCGCTCGCGGTGAAGAGGTCCTGCAGGTAGCAGGACGGGGCGAGGTCCGTGGTGCTCGGGTGAAAAAGGTAGTTGGCAAGCCCGACCAGACGATCGCCCAGGGATGCGACCAGCGACCACATCGCTACGTCCGGAGCCAGGAAATTCGCCCACCGGTCCGCCGTGACCGCGGCCGGCAACGCCGTCGCGCCCTCTCGTCCATAAAAGGCGTTGTAGCCGTTCCACAGGGGCAGCCAGGAGTCGAGGTCGCCCGGCGCCGCGGGCCTGACGAGGACCGGCGTCTTAGCGCGTGAAGTCTGCAATCCAATTGACCTCCCAGGTGCGACCGGCATCGCCCGAAAAGGCCTGTTCGATCCTGAACGTCTTGCCGAGGGTGCCGGTGAAGATGAAACGGGCGAGGATTTGACGATCCCTGAGCGTATCGGCGCTGTAGAAGGCTCCGCCGCCGCGGCCGTCGAAGGCGCCGACCATCGGCACGGTGAGCATTCCGTCGCGGCTGTTCGCCCAGCTGATCTTCCACTCGTGCGTGTCGGGATTGTAGAGCCGGAGGCTAAGGCCCTGGATCGATCCGGCCGGCCCCCGCACATCGAGCTCGCCGATATTGGCCTTGCCGCCCCAAACCTCCCTGACGGTGGACACGCCGTCTAACTCGACCCACTCGGTCGACCCGGTGAGGGGCCGGAGCCGCCGGGCGACATGGGCCTTCCAGGTTCCGAACTCGAAGTCGAAATCGTGGCTTCCGTCGCGAAGCGTCGGCATCGCCGCGGCCGGAGGCCGGACGGCTGCGGCGGACGGCGGGCCCTTGGCCTCGCTCGCGGGCGAGAACGTCAAAGCGAGCAGGGGCAGGAGCGGCAGGGTTTGGCGGGCGAGGATCATAAGCGTGACCTGACCGGCCGAGTGGACAGGAGCCAATAGCCAATGCGAGAGAAGGAGATATGACCACTTCCCGACGCCGGACAGCGATGCGAGGCGCCTTCCCCTCCCCCGTCACCATCGACCCGGCCGATCGGCAGCCGCTGCATCGTCAGATATACAGCTGGTATCAGGCCGCGATTTCGGACGGCCGTCTGGCGCCGGGGCAGGCCCTGCCCTCCACCCGGGCGCTCGCGCGCGAGCTCAACCTGTCGAGAGCCCCCGTGCTCTGCGCGTTCGAGCAACTGATCGCCGAAGGCTATCTGGAAGCGGTCGTCGGCTCGGGTACCCGGGTCTCGGCCACAATCCCGCCGACAACGCTTCGGCCGGTCGCGCGGGGCGGTAGAGACCCAGCGGACTCCGCGGTCGAACGCCGGGTTTCGATTCGCGCCGCCTCGCTCGTGAAACCGGATCAGCCGTGGCTCGCGCACCCCGGCGCGTTCCGGGCAAGCATGCCCGCGCTCGATCTTTTTCCATCCACCGTCTGGGGCGGCTTGATGGCGCGCCATTCCCGGGGGCGTCCCCAGGCGGCGATGGGCTATGGCGATCCGATGGGACATCTCCCGCTAAGGGACGCTGTCGCCCGCTATCTCGGCGCCGCCCGCGGCGTGCGGTGCTCGCCGGCGCAGGTTATGATCGTTTCGGGATCCCAGCAGGGCCTCCACATCGCGGCCCGCGCACTCCTCGATCCGGGCGAGCGGATCCTGGTTGAGGAGCCCGGCTATCCCGGCGCCCACGCCGCCTTTTCGTCGGCCCAGCTCGAAATGGTGCCGGTGCCGGTGGACGACGAGGGCATGGCGGTTTCGGAAGGCGCCGAGCGCGCTCCCGACGCGCGCGCCGCCTATGCCACGCCGTCGCATCAATATCCGATCGGGACGGGGATGAGCGCCGCGCGCAGGCTTCAGCTGCTCGACTGGGCACGGCGGCGCGACGCGTGGATCCTGGAGGACGATTACGACAGCGAGTTCCGCTTCGGCGCGCGGCCCATGCCGGCGCTGCAGGGCCTCGATGCCGCATCGCGGACGGTCTATGTCGGGACGTTCAGCAAGGTCATGTTCCCCTCGCTCCGCGTCGGCTACCTGGTCGTGCCGGAAGATGTCGTTCCGGTCTTCAGGGCGGTTCGCGAGGCGATCGACATCTTCCCCTCCACGCCCACCCAGGCTGCGCTCGCCGATTTCATGTCGGAAGGGCATTTCGCACGGCACCTGCGCCGGATGCGGATCGTCTACGAGAAGCGCCGGTCCTGGCTCGCCGGCGCGCTGGCGTCGAGGCTGCCCGATCGGCTGACGATCGTCGGGATGGAGGCGGGAATGCACCTGACCGGACTTCTGCCCCCGGGTTCCGACGACCGGGCGCTGTCGGCCCAGGCGGCGGCGCGCGGCGTCTCCGCAATCCCCCTCTCCACCTGCTTCCTCGCAGCGCCTTCGTTCTCCGGGCTGATCCTGGGCTATGGCAACGCGCACGAGGCGGAGCTCGACCGCGGAGTGTCGGTGCTGGAGGCCCTTCTGCCCGGCTAGCCCAAGGCGCGCGCGCTGCCGAAGTGGTCACCGAGATTCAGGCCGAACTGGTCATTGGCGAAGGCCAGCTTGCGCTCCAGCTTCCGCACCGACCTGCGCTTCGGGGAGTTTTGGGGTGAAAGTGGATCGACGTTTCTGGAGCGCGCTGGCCGCCGGCGCCCTGCTCGCTTGCGCCTTCGCGGCCTCCGCGCAGAACGGCGGAACCGGCCGCGACGCCGTCGCGGCCGCCGTTGCGGACCCAAGTCGGCCGGCCAAGGACGTCGAGCGGGATACCGACCGCAAGCCCGACGCAACGCTTCGCTTCATCGGCGTCCGCCCCGGCGATCGAATTGCCGACTACGCCTCCGGTTCGGGATATTTCACCCGGCTCTTCTCGGCGGCGGTGGGTCCGACCGGCCAGGTCTACGCGTCGGTGCCGAGCGCCCTGCTGACCTTCCCGAACATCGTAAGCGGCCTTGCGGAGACTCAGTCCTGGTCGGTGAAGCACCCGAACGTCACCGTGACCTTCGGCTCCGCGCTCGCGGCCGCCCGCTACCCGGAGCCGCTCGACATCTTCTGGATCGGGCAGAACTATCACGACCTGCTCGACGATTTCATGGGCCCGGTGGACATCGCCCGGTTCAACAAGGCCGTCTTTGCCGCACTCAAGCCGGGCGGTTATTACGTGATCCTGGATCACGTGGCGGCCCCCGGCTCGCCCGCCGACGTGACGGACACGCTGCACCGGATCGATCCCGCCTTGGTGCGCAGGCAGGTCGAGGCCGCCGGTTTCCAATATGTCGGTGCAAGCCGGGCGCTTGCCAATCCGTCGGACCCGCACACGGCCGGCGTCTTCGATCCCACCATCCGCGGCCGCACCGACCAGTTCCTGTTCAAGTTCCGCAAGCCGCGCCGCTAGCGCCGGCGGAGGCGCCCGCTCAAGCAGCGATCCTCGTGAAGTCCATCACCCAGTTCACTTCCCAATCGCCGTCGCAAGTCTGGAAGGCCTGGGTCCATTGCGCCGCGGCTTCGCCCAGCGGCTCGTAGGTGGTGCGCACCTTGATCGGGCGGCCGGCAAAGACGTCGTCGCCATAGAGGCTGACCTTGAGCCCGTCGAAGCGGCCGACCACCGGCGGCCCTAGCCCGGCGCCCGGATCGCGGGCGTCGAGCCACCATACCGACCATCGGCCGTCCCCCGGGGAATAGAGCCGAAGCGAATGCGCCTCGTAGGCACCGAGGGGATCGTCGAGACCGTTATGGTCGAAGTTTCCGCTCCCGCCCAGAATCGGGGCGACGTCCAGAGTGCCCGGAAAGCGGTACCAGTCGTCGCTGCCCGCAAGCCGCTCGCGCAGCTTCGAGTGACGAACCGACCATTTCCCGTAGAGGAAGTCGAATCCGCGGGCGCCCTCGGCCGCTTCGTGTCCCGCACTTACCATCGCAATCTTCCTCCGTTCCCAGCCGCGACCGGCCGATACCGCTCCCGCCGAACCGCGCCGAGGATCGGGCTCATTGGCAATCCTCCCAAAGGACCGAGGCGATGCGCCAATGGCCGTCGGCCTTGTGCAGGCTGACGAGCTTTCGTCCGGCGCCTCGAAACGCCGTTCCGTCGCGCACGCCGGCTTTCTCATATTCCGACCAGCGGGTCGCGATGAGGTCGCCGCCGACGTTGCGGCCCCGCACCTCCCATTCGTGGAATTCGGTGAGCGTGCCGTCGGTCAGGAGCGCTGCACGCGGCGCGAGGAATTTGTCCACCGTCCAGCAGTCCATTCCCTCTGCCGACACCCGCGCGATCAGGGCATAAGGGGCGAATAAGGCGCGCAGCCCGAGAATGTCGGGCCGTCGCCCGCCTCGATTGTCGAAGGCGGCGTAGAACGTTTCGACCAAGCCGCCGATCGCCCGCTCGTCGGCGGCGTTCATCGGATCCCCCCGCTCGCGTTGCGCGGGCGCTCGAATACGGCCGACTGTGCGCCCCGGTAAACCGCCATCCCATTGGGGTTGAAGCCGAACCGGCGGGCAAGCCGCATCGAGCGCGTGTTCGCCGGGTCGATCATGCATACGATGCGAGGCGCCGCCAGCTTGGCGTCCGCCCAGCGGAGCGTGGCTCCGAGCGCCTCGGCGGCGAGCCCCTTTCCCTGCGCCGAGGGCAGGAGCGCCCAGCCGCATTCCGGCGACGAGCCGAAGGAGGGGGTCATGTCGCGCTTGAAGTCCGCCAATCCGATCTCGCCCAGGAACGCGTCCGTCGCCGAGTCGCGGATCGCCCAGAAGCCGAAGCCCAACAGCGACCAATGGCCGGCGTAACGCAGGAGCCGCTGCCAGACTTCCTCACGCGTGGAGGGCTTCCCACCGATGTGGCGCACCACGTCCGGGTCGCTCCACAGCCGGACGCAATCCTCGAAATCCTCGACCCTGTGCATGCGAAGCTTGACCCGGGCCGTCCTCGGCTCGTTCCCCGAGCCCAAGGCCGCTGCGGGGTGAGCGGCCTTCATCGCGTCAGCACGACATGGGTCGCAAGGTCGGTCGGCACCGTCTCGGTCACGCGATAACCCAAAGCGGGAAGGTCGATGCCCTCGAAAAGGGCTTCGCCGCGGCCGAGCAGGACGGGAGACTGCGCCAGGTGGATCTCGTCGATCGCTCCCGCGAGCAGATACTGGCGGACGGTAGACACCCCGCCTCCGATCTTCACGTCGAGGTCGCCCGCGGCGGCCTTTGCCAAAGCGAGCGCCGCCGCAATCCCCTCGGTGACGAAGTGGAAGGTCGTTCCGCCCTCCATCTCGATCGGTGCGCGGGCGTGGTGGGTAAGAATGAACGTCGGCGCATGGTAGGGAGGATTGTCGCCCCACCAGCCTTCCCATTCGGGCCCGCCCCAATCGTCTCCCGCCGGTCCGAACATGTTGCGGCCGAGGATGAAGGCGCCGAACCCCTGCATTCCCCATTCGGCGAAGCGATCCTCGGTCCCGCCCTCCTGCCCGACCATCGATCGGAATGCGCGGGTCGGGTAGAACCACTTGTGAAGCTCCCCGCCCCCTTTGCCCATGGGTTGATCGAGGCTCTGATCCTGACCGGCTCCAAAGCCGTCGATCGAGACTGCAAACCCTCTCACGCACACCTTGCCCATCCGGGTCTCCATCTTTCAGCGTCGCGGCCAGCTAATCGCGAGCCCAGGCGCCCGCCAAGGCCGGTCGTGTCGTTCGTGGCGCGCAGGCCGCCGTTCGTCACGACGTGCGGGGCGGCGGAGGCCGGCGAGATTGACCGACCGCCTTACCGCCAGTCTAGGGAAGCCATGAACCCTAATGCAGCCCTTGCGGCCCTTGCGGCCCTCGCCGCGGCGTTTCTGCCGTCTCCGCCTGCCCAGGCGCAGGCGGCGGAGCCGACACCGGTCCAAAAGCCGGCGGACACTCCGATCACGATCGGGTTCTCGCGCGATATCCGGTCGCGGATCCTTGGGGACGTTCGCCGGATCAACGTTCGCCTGCCCGACCATTACGGCGAAGCCGGCCGGCGTTTCCCGGTGCTGGTCCTGCTCGACGGCGGCGTCAACGAGGACTTCCTTCACGTTGCCGGACTGACGCAGATCACTGCCGCTTATGGCGAGGGACAGGAGATGATCCTGGTCGGAGTCGAAGGCGTGGACCGGCGCCATGACCTCACCTCCCCCTCGTCGCTGGCCTCCGACCGGGAGCGGGCGCCGACGTCCGGGGGATCGGAAGCCTATCGACGCTTCCTGGTGGACGAGCTCAAGCCGTGGATTGCGGCGACCTTCAGGACCGACGGGCGAACCGCTTTGATGGGGGAGTCGCTGGCCGGCCTGTTCGTCCTCGAGACCCTGTTGCGCGAGCCCGCCGCGTTCGACGACTATATTTCCGTAAGCCCGAGCCTGTGGTGGGACGGCGGCCGCCTCGCGAAGACGGCGGCGGACGGCTGGAAGCGCGCTCCGGCGATCGGACGGCGGCTCTGGATCGGCTTCGACGAACCGGCGCCGCCCGCCGACCAGGCCGCTCGGGAGCGCGCGCTTCAGGATGGCCTGGTCGAAGCCCTGCGGAAGGCGCCGCCCGGAAGTCTCGAATGGAGCGCCGTGCGGGTCCCGGAGGGGCATTCCACGGTCTACCATCCGGCCGCCTTGCAAGCGCTCCGCATGCTCTACGCAATCCGGAAACCCCCGACGGCCCCCTAGCTCGCGGCCCTTCCCGCGCCAACCGCCGCCAGGACGAAGTCCGCACGCGCCCTCGGCGTTCCGCGCGGAAGCAATATCGGTTCGTAGCCCGCGTCGAGATACGCCGCTCGGACCCGCTCGTAATCGAGCTGGGCCTTCTCCAGGCTGTGCCGGCGATCGTCGTCCTGGACGTAGATTTCGGGCCAGGGCGGGGCGAGGAATAGCCGGTGGTACCGATATTTTTCCAGGATCGCCGCCGGCCGCTCGCCGCGCGCCGACATGATCGCCACGGCGGCGTCGACGACTCCGCGGTCGAAGAAGGTGAGGCCGCGCGCGGCCTCGTGATCGGCGACCGACATGGCCAGCGCCCGCGCGCCGAATGCGGCGCGATCGACCCAGGGCAGCGCCTTGCCGTCGCCCGCCCGCTCCTCGGCGAGGATTCGCCGTCCCGGCTCGGCGACGGTGGCATGGCCGAGCCGGGCGAGTTCCGCGACCAGGGTGGACTTGCCGCCGCCGCAGCAACCGGAGATCATCACGAGGCGCGCCTTCGTCTTCACGGCCATGATCGCGGTGCCGGTCGCCGTCTCGGGCTACTTCAGGAAGGCGTCGACGGCCTTGGCGAACTCCGCAGGCTTGTCGAGCATGACGAAGTGACCCGCGCCGGCCACCGGAACGTAGGTGACGCGAGGAGCCTTGCCGAACACCGCGTGATAAAGCTCGTCCCCCTGAGCCGGGTAGACCAGCGTGATAGGCAGCGCGAAGCCGGCCACGTCGGGGCGCAGGTCGGTCGTCATGTCTTCGTACATGGCCTGCCCGCTCACTCGGGGATCGGCTTCCTGCATCCAGGCTTTCACCTGCGCCCGGGCGTCCGGAGTCGCCGCGAGGCTGTTGGCGAGGGCCTCGACCGCCGCCGGATTGTGAGGCTTGCCGTAATTGCCGGCGATCTGGTCCCGCATGGCCCTCGCCTGCGGCTCGACCTGAGCAACCGTGACCCCCTGACGGAAGGACTCCCCCACATAAGGGAGCGAATCGACGATCAGGAGCCGCCCGATATGGTCCGGATGGCCCTTGGCCAGCATCATACCGATCAGACCGCCCATCGAATGACCGATCACGGCCGGCCTGCGCAGCTTCTTCGCAACGATGAAGGCGTCGACTTCGGCAACCGTGCCGTCCAGGATGCCGGGCTTCAGATTGCCGCCGGGATCGTCCCCGCCGAAGCCGTTGACCTGGACGGTGAAGACATGGTGCCCGGCACGAAGGGCGGGAACCACGCCGGCCCAGACGGCGCGCGGACTGGAGAGCCCCGGAATGAGCAGGACCGCCGGCCCGGTGCCGCCCTCGTCGACGATCGAGACATGCTCCCGCCGGTCGGCCTCGTGCGCGGCCGCAGCTTGAGGGGACCGCGCGGCGGCGGGATGGGCACCGGCAAGGCCCGCGGCGGCGAGCAGGAGGGCAAGTCTTAGGGTCACTGTAAATCCTCCGGCTGTTCGCGCCTCCTCGACCCTTCCGGCCCGAAAACGCTTTCTCGTCGACGTCTGATTAGCGATCGTCGGATCGAAGCGGGGTGGGCGCAAGAGGTCGTTGGTGCTGCTGTAGCGGTCGCCGGGAACGAGGGGCGGAAAATTGCGACGGACCCGACGGCGCCTGCAAGGCTCGGGGAGACGTAGGGCTCGACCGGACGGACCCTCGGGCCGATGCTGGCAAACCGGGCTTTTTCGGATCGAGGAAAAGCAGGCAAATGGCGGAGAGGGTGGGATTCGAACCCACGGTACCCGTGAGGGCACAACGGTTTTCGAGACCGTCCCAATCGACCACTCTGGCACCTCTCCGCATTCGCGAAGCACGCCCCCGCCGCGGGGGGCGGGTCGACAGGCGGGGGGCTCTAGCGAAAGGCGACGGGCTTGCCAAGGTATGTCGCAAGCGAAGTCGAGAGATGCCGCGAGCGCCGCGCGAGGCAGCTTTTCTTGCTCCGAGCGCGTTATACCCTACATAGAGGCGATGATGCACAGACCCGATCCGTTCGAAGGCGACATGGCGGCCGCCGCGCTGCTGGCCCCCGCGGTCGCCCATGCCCGATTCTCGATCGGAGCGGTGGTTCGCCACCGCCTGTTCGACTTTCGCGGAGTCGTCTTCGACGTCGACCCCGTCTTCGCCAACACCGAGGAATGGTACGAGGCGATACCCGAGGATATCCGTCCGGATCGGGACCAGCCCTTCTACCACCTCCTCGCCGAGAATGGCGAAGCAAGCTACGTCGCCTATGTCAGCCAGCAGAATCTGCTTGCCGACGAAAGCGAAGAGCCGGTCGACCATCCCGCCATTTCCGGCCTGTTCGATGCCTTCGCCGACGGCCGCTACCGGCTGAAGCGGGAGCACCGCCACTAGGGACGTTGACACACCGGGCCCGCTCCAGTAGCAGCCCGTCTCCCGCGCGGGGTATGGCCGCGGCCGGTTTTGCGCGGGCAGCAGATCAGTTATTGGAAAGAGCCATGTTCGCAATCGTGCGCACGGGCGGCAAGCAGTATCGCGTCGCCGCCGGAGACAAGATCGTCGTCGAGAAGCTGGCCGGAGAGGCCGGCGAGACCATCACCCTGGGCGACATCCTGCTCGCCGGCGAGGGCTCGGACCTGAAGCCGACGGACGGCCTCACCGTCTCCGCCGAAATCATCGCCCAGGCCAAGGGCGAGAAGGTCATCGTCTTCAAGAAGCGCCGCCGGCACAATTACCGGCGCAAGAAGGGCCATCGCCAGCAGCACACGATCCTCCGGATCACCGCGATCGGCGATCAGAAGGCCGAAAAGCCGGCTAAGGCCGCCAACGCCCCCGCTCCGGCGCCCGCAGAGGCGGCTCCGGCCGCCGCCGCGGCCGAAGCTTCGGCTCCGGCCAAGGCGCCGCGGGCCAAGAAGGCCGACGCTCCGGCCCCGGCCCCGACCGAGGCTCCGGCGGCGACCGAGGCTCAGCCCCAGGCTCCGCTCAAGGTGGACGGCGCCGAAAGCGCGATGACCGACAGCCCGGTGACGAAGAAAAAGGCTTCCCCCAAGAAGCCCGCCGCTGATAAAGACGCCTAAACCCCTTCAAGAGATACGGTAGCTAGTCATGGCACATAAGAAAGCAGGCGGATCCTCACGCAACGGTCGCGACAGCGCCGGCCGTCGTCTGGGCGTCAAGAAGTTCGGCGGCGAAACCGTTCTCGCCGGAAACATCATCGTGCGCCAGCGCGGAACCAAATGGTATCCGGGCGCGGGCGTCGGCATGGGCAAGGATCACACCCTTTTTGCGCTTACCGACGGACGAGTCTCGTTTCGCGACGGGAAGCTCGGCCGCAAGTTCGTCTGCGTGGACATGCAAATGACGGCGGAAGCGGCGGAATAGGACGACCGGGAACGGGTCGTCCCAAGGGACGGTCCCGGTACTCGCAAGAGAACCATAGAGGGAGAGGGACCGGGTCCCTCTCCCTTTTTCGTTTCTCCCTCGAAACTGTCTCCGGTCTGAAACCCTCGGCGGGCAAGGGCCGGCGCATCGCAGGGAGGAAGAGACGATGTTCGCGAGAACCGAGAGATTGCTGCTGCGGCCCGGCTGGACCGAGGACGCCCCCGCCCTTCACCGCGCGCTGGCCGAGGAGGCGATCGTGCGGAACCTCGCCACCGCCCCCTGGCCCTACCGCCTGGAGGATGCCCAGGCCTTTCTCGGCGCCGATCGCGGCTCGGACAATCCGGTCATGCTGGTCTTCCTGCGCACGCCGGCCGCGCCGAGGCTGATCGGGACGATCGCAATCGCGCCGGTGCCCGGCGGCGGAACCGAGCTCGGCTACTGGATCGCCCGTCCCCATTGGAATCGCGGCTACGCCACCGAGGCGGGCCGGGCAGTGATCGCGATGGCTCGCGAGAGCTTCCGAATCCCGCGCCTCGACGCCGGCCACTTCCTCGACAATCCGGCTTCGGGGCGGGTGCTGGAGAAGCTCGGTTTCCGCCCGACGGGGGCGATCGAGTCGCGCTTGAGCGTAGGGCGCGGACAGCATGCGCCGTGCCGCCTCTATACGCTCGACCTGCGCTACGGCGCCGTTGCCGATGCGCAGAGGGCCGAGGAATCGCCGGCGATGATCGCCGCCTGACTCCCCTCCCCGCTTCCTCTTTCTTCTCCGGCCGCTATGCTCGGCGGCCGGGGGGAAGGACATGAAGAAGCTGCTCACCAGTACCGAGGGTGGAAAGGCCGGCACGATCGACGGCCTAAACCTCTTCTTCGGAGCGCTGCTCGGCGCCAATCTCGGCACGGTGACCGGCCTTGCCCTCTACCCCTACGTCCTGCTCATCCTCCTGCTCGCCGGCATGGTGATGGCGCTGCGCATGGTTTCCACTTCGCCGCGCAAAGGCATGATGGTGGGAACGATCCTGACCTACGTCGTGATACTCGGGCTCGTCGCGCTCGTCCCGGGTCTGCAGCCCAAGGGGCTCGACCCCGGCGACCTCCACCGGCTGATCGCGACGCTCGTCGTCTGGGTAGCGCTGGTCCTCGCCGCCGAGTTCAGCCCCATGGAGAAGGAGGACGAGGACCGGCTCGGCTAGGTCCTAGCCTTCCGCCAGCGCCTTTTCGGCCGAGGCGATCAGGCCGCGATCGTCCTCGTTCCAGGGGTGGAAGCCGGGCATGAAGAAGGCGAACCAGGCGCCCATGATCTTGCGGAACATGCCGGGGCGAACCCAGACGTGCCACAGCAGCCGGCTCCAGGCCTTCGCTCCGGTGATGCCGTCCTGGCGGAGCAGCTCGAGCGCACCGTGGGTGCGGTCGACCACGAAATTCCGGGTGACGTAGAGCATCACCCGCGCCTTGACGCTCCAGCGCCGGAAGCGCGGCCAGTCGCGGGTCGCGTGAAGCCAGGTATCGTAGGCGACGCCCTTATGCTCGATCTCCTCGATCGAGTGCCAGCGCCACAGATTGCCGGATTCGCGGTCCGCACCGGCGAGGTGGCGCGGATCGCGCAGCAGCTCGTGCGCGAGGATGGCGGTGAAATGCTCGAGCGCCATGGTGGCGGCGAGATTGACGATCGGCGGACGAGCCTTCGAAACGGCGAGCCGCTCGTCCACCCGCTTCTCGAGCAACGTCATGTCGTAGCCCGCATCGACGGCGCGCTTGTTGAACTGCACGTGCTCGCGACTGTGCATCACCTCCTGCGTGGTGAAGGCGCGGATCTCGGCGGCGAGCTTGGGCGGCGCCCCCTCGCGAAAGGCCCGGACGCTTTCGACGAAATACGCCTCGCCCTTGGGGAAGGTGACGGAAAGGGCGTCGTACAGCACCGAGCCGACGGGATCTCCGCCGAGCCACCAGCGCCGGGTTTCCGCGCCGCGCCCGAAACGCCGGTCGCGGGGGGTAATATTAAGGTCTAGGGGTGCCGAGCGGCTCGCCATGCTGTATCTCCTCAGCTATGCCTAGCCACTACTTACATCAATGTCAACAACTCGATTGCGCCTAACCCCCGAGGAAAGCCGGGCCGCGGCGCTCGAGGCGGCGCGCGAGCTTCTGCTGGAGAGCGGGCCGCAGGCCGTGACCCTGAAGGCGGTAGGCGCGCGGATCGGCAAGACCCACGCCAACCTCCTCCACCATTTCGGAACGGCGGCTGGGCTTCAGTCGGAGCTTGCCCGGTTCATCGCCGAACGGGTCACCACCCATATCGCCGCCGCCGTCGAGCGCGCCCGCCACGGCGAGGCGGATCCGCGCGAGGTGGTGGACGGCACCTTCGACGCCTTCGGCAAGGAAGGCGCCGGGGCGCTTGCCGCGTGGATGATCCTCTCGGGCAACCGCGACGCGCTCGATCCGGTGCTCGACGCCATTCACGGCCTCGTCGACCGCCTCCGCGAAGGCCATGAGGACCGGCCGGTGCCGGAGCTGACCTTGTGGCTGGTCCTGACCGCCCTTGGAGATTCGCTGCTCGGGGCGCCGATGGCGGCGGCGCTCGGCCTCGACCGGGACAAGGCCAGGGAGATCGCCGCCGAGCATCTGCGGGCAGCCCGCCCCGCCGAAGGAAGGAACGAGCCATGATCACCGGCGCTCACGTCATGATCTTCACCCGCGACGAGGCGGCCGACCGCGCCTTTCTTCGCGACGTGCTGGAGCTCCCCTGCGTCGACGCCGGCGGCGGGTGGCTGATCTTCAGGCTCCCGCCGACCGAGCTCGGCGTCCATGGCGGCGAGCGCAACGACCACCACCAGGTCTATCTCATCTGCGACGATCTCGATTCGGAGCTCGCCCGGCTGCGCGGCAAGGGCGTGATCTGCGAGGAACCGAAGAGCGCGAGCTGGGGCCGCTTCACCGACATCCCGCTTCCGGGCGGCGGAAGCGTCGGCCTTTACGAGGCGCGGCACGCGCGCCCGTGACGAACCGCGCCGCTTCCCCTAAAGGGCGGCCATGCATTTTCTCGACCAGGCCAAGATCTTCGTCCGTTCCGGCGCCGGCGGCCCCGGCGCGGTCAGCTTCCGGCGCGAGAAATATATCGAATATGGCGGCCCCGACGGCGGCGACGGCGGCAAGGGCGGCGACATCGTCTTCGAGGCGGTCGAGGGGCTGAACACGCTCATCGACTTTCGCTACACTCAGCATTTCCGCGCCGAGCGCGGCAAGGGCGGGTCGGGATCCAACCGTACCGGCGCAGGCGGCAACGACCTCGTCATCAAGGTCCCGGTCGGCACCCAGGTCATCTCCGACGACAAGGAGCATGTCCTCGCCGACCTCACCCGCGTCGGCGAGCGCATCGTCTTCCTAAGGGGCGGCGACGGCGGCCGCGGCAATGCCAGCTACAAGACCTCGACCAACCGCGCCCCGCGTCAGCATGGCGACGGCTGGCCCGGCGAGGAGATGTGGGTCTGGCTCCGGCTCAAGCTGCTTGCCGACGTCGGCCTGGTCGGGCTTCCCAATGCCGGCAAGTCGACCCTGCTCAACGCCGTCACCAACGCCAACGCCAAGGTCGGCGCCTATCCCTTCACCACGCTCCACCCGAAGCTGGGCGTGGTCCGCCACAAGGGCCGCGAGTTCGTAATGGCCGACATTCCCGGCCTGATCGAAGGCGCGGCGGAGGGCGCCGGGATCGGCGACCGCTTCCTCGGCCATATCGAGCGCTGCCGGGTCCTGCTCCACCTCGTCGACGCCAATCAGGAGGACGTCGCCGAAACCTACCGGATCGTCCGAGACGAGCTCGACGCCTATGGGGAGGGCCTCGCCGACAAGCCCGAGATATTGGCCCTCAACAAGGCCGATACGCTCGACGACGAGCTTCTCGACGCGCTGGCGGCCGAACTGGAAGCGGAGGCGGGGGTGCGTCCCTACCGCCTGTCCGGCGCGACCGGCGACGGAGCCGAAGCCGTGCTCGACGCAATCCTGCCCCATCTCGGCGCCCAGGCGGCGGCCGAAGAGGAAGAAGCCGGATGGTCGCCCCTGTAGATCCTCCCCGGCAAGGGGAGGGGGACCGCCGGCGAAGCCGGTGGTGGAGGGGCTGCTTCAGAGTCCGTGCCAACCCCTCCACCAGCCTTCGGCTGGTCCCCCTCCCCGTTCCGGGGAGGAATTGATGCCCCGCCGCGCTCGCACCATCCGAACCCTCGCCGTCACCGGGGGGACCGGCTTCGTCGGTACACACCTCCTCCGCCACGCTCTCGACGAAGGATATGACGTCCGGGCCCTCACCCGCGGGTGGAAGCCGCCGGAGGACGAGATCGCCTGGGTCGACGGAGCGCTCGACCGGCCGGAGACGCTGGCGAAGCTGTGCTCGGGCGCCGACGCGGTCGTCCACGTCGCCGGCGCGCTCAATGCCCCTTCCCGCTCGGCGTTCGAGGCGGTCAACGTCGCCGGCACGGCCAATATGATCGACGCGGCGCGCAAGGCGGGGGTGAAGCGCTTCGTCCACATCTCCTCTCTTTCGGCGCGCGAGCCCAAGCTCTCCAACTACGGCTGGTCGAAGGCCCGCTCGGAACGGCTGGTCGCGGCGTCCGGGCTCGACTGGACGATCGTCCGCCCGCCCGCCGTCTACGGGCCCGGCGACAAGGAAACGTTCGAGCTGTTCAAGATGGCCCGGCGAGGCCTCGTCGCGCTTCCCCCCAAGGGGCACTTCTCGGTCATCCACGTCGACGATCTTTGCCGGCTGATCCTCGCGTTGCTCGACGAAGCGGACACCTGGAGCCAAATATACGAGCCGGACGACGGGCGTGAGGGGGGCTGGGAGCATCGCCATTTCGCCCGCACCTTGGGCCGGCTCTACGGCAAGCGGGCGGCGACCTTCGCCTTGCCCAAGCCGGCCCTTCGGGTCGCCTCGGGCCTCGACCGCCTCTTCCGCCGCTCCGGAGCCAAGCTCACCGCCGACCGGGTCGGCTATTTCTGCCATCCCGACTGGGTCGTCGCAGCCGAGCGGCGCCCGCCGGCGGGACTCTGGAAGCCCGAGGTCAAGACGGCCACCGGACTCAAGCAGACCGCCGAATGGTACCGCTCCGAAGGCTGGCTGAAATAAGCCGGCGTCAGAGGTGCTGGGCGACGAAGGCGACCAGCCCCGCGCTCATCCCCGCCAGGAAGATCCGGTAGGCCCAGCCGAGCAGCCGGTACTTCTTGCGGGCGAGCACCAATCCGTTCTGGTAGAGATCGCGCGCCATCGCCCGGTAGCTGTCCTCGTCGCTGCGCATCAGAGCGACCATCTCGTCGACGAATTCCTCCTCCCTCATCGCGCTGAAGCCGCCGAAGAAGAGCAGGTTCGGCGGCCCTCCCCCGCCCAAGCGGATTGCCGGCATCACCGCCAAGGCGGCGCAGACGGCGGCGAGGAAGGCGGAGCCGCCGAGGATGAGCAAGGGCAGCGGCGGCCGCGCCGTCTCCGCCTCGCGTATGGCGATCGTGAAGATGACGAAGGCGGCGCCCATCAGGATGCTCGCCTTCTGGTCCGCCATTCCGGAGAGCTGAAGGTGGATCTGCTGGCTCGTCCGGACGACATGGACGGCATTGGGCGGAAAGGGCCTCGCGGCGCCGGAAGCGGTCTCGTCGGCCATCATCGTCTCCCCCGCCGCCAAGGTGCCGCACCTTCGGCGTCTTGCCAAGCCGCCCCGCTCCCGCCGCGATTGCGCCCAATTTCCTTGGCAGGGCGGACGCCGGAACCTAAGGGACGGGGATGACGGACAGAGACGAGACCTTCGACAAGGTCGCCCAGCTGATCGGCCCCTTCAACAAGAAGGGCGTAGCGCTGACGGAGGCGACGACGTTCGCCGGCGACCTCGAGTGGGACAGCCTGACGGTGATGGATTTCGTCGCCGCCACCGAGGACGAGTTCGACATCCTCATCACGATGAACATGCAGGCGGAGATCGAGACGGTGGGCCAGCTGGTCGACGCCGTCGAGCGGCTCCGGAACGAAGGATGAGGGGGCTTAGACCAGCTCCTCCCCGGGACGGGGAGGGGGACCGCACGAAGTGCGGTGGAGGGGCTGGCACGGCGCCAACTCCCTGCCAGCCCCTCCACCACCGCCTGCGGCGGCGGTCCCCCTCCCCGTTCCGGGGAGGATTCAAATGACCGACGCCGTCCAGACCGCGGACGATCCCGCCCGCGAGACCGCCGTCGCGCCCTCGCACGGCCGCGACTTGTTCTCGAAGTTCGACGCCCTCATCGCCGAGCGCGAGGCGCTTCTCGACACCGGCGTGCGCGATCCGTTCGGGCTGGTGATGGAGAAGGTGCTCTCCCCCACCCGGGCCATCGTCAAGGGCAAGGAGACGATCCTTCTCGGCACCTACAATTACATGGGCATGACCTTCGACCCGGACGTGATCGAAGCCGGCAAGAAGGCGCTCGACGAATATGGCTCGGGCACGACCGGAAGCCGGGTCCTGAACGGCACCTATCAGGGTCACAAGGAGTGCGAGGAAGCGCTCAAGGACTTTTACGGCACCGATCACGCCATGGTCTTCTCGACCGGCTATCAGGCCAATCTCGGCCTGATGTCGACGATCGCCGGCAAGGAGGATTACATCATCCTCGACGCCGACAGCCACGCCTCCATCTACGACGGCTGCGCGCTCGGAAACGCCCAGATCGTCCGCTTCCGCCACAACAGCGTCGAGGACCTGGAGAAGCGCCTTCGCCGCCTTCCCGCCGAGGGCGGGCGGCTGGTCGTGCTGGAGGGCGTCTACTCGATGCTCGGCGATATCGCGCCGCTCGCCGACATGGTCCGGGTCGCCAAGGCCGCCGGAGCGATGGTGGTCGTCGACGAAGCGCACGGAATGGGCTTCTTCGGCCCCAATGGCCGCGGCGTGTTCGAGGAAGCCGGAGTCGCGGACCAGGTCGATTTCGTCGTCGGGACCTTCTCCAAGTCGGTCGGGACGGTGGGCGGGTTCGTCGTCTCCAACCATCCCAAGTTCGAGGTGCTCCGCCTCGTCTGCCGCCCCTACGTCTTCACCGCCTCGCTCCCGCCTTCGGTGGTCGCCACCGCGGCGACCTCGATCCGCAAGCTGAAGTTCGCCGGCAACAAGCGCCAGCACCTCTGGGAGAATAGCCGCCGCCTGCACAAGGGCCTGCGCGACCTGGGCTTCGAGCTCGCGACTCCCGAAGCCCAGTCGGCGATCATCGCCGTCCTCCTCCCAGACCAGGACACGACCGTCCGGATGTGGCAGGCGCTTCTCGAAGCGGGAGTCTACGTGAACATGGCCCGCCCCCCGGCCACTCCGGCCGGCATGTACCTCCTGCGCTGCTCGCTCTGCGCGGATCACAGCGCCGAACAGGTCGGCGACATCCTCGCCATGTTCGAAACCGCCGGGCGGGCGACCGGCTACTTGTCCTAAACCCCGTCGTCCCAGCGAAGGCTGGGACCCCAGGGGGTGAAGAACACCAGCGCTTTTCACCCGCTAAGGCCCCAGCCTCCGCTGGGGCGACGGGACAGGGCGCTTCCCTCGTCATTCACCTTCGTCTAGAATCGCCGCCATGGCGGTGGAGAACATCGGCGTCGCGCCGGGTTCCGGCAGGTGGCGCGGGGTAGCGGCGAGCATCGGCGCGTTGCTTGCGACGGCGCTTCTCGCCGCGCTGATGATGATGGTCGCCTCGTCCAACGCGGCGCGCGACCAGGCGCTGTCGCAGGAGCGGCACAGCTACGACGTCATGCTCCTCACCCGGACCGTCGACGCGACCCTGGCCAGGGCTGAAGCCACTCTCGGTCGCTACGTGATGGACGAGCAGCCCAAGACGGGCACCGCTTATTACGGCGAGTGGATCCTCGCCGGGCAGCAGATGAACCAGCTTCGCCGGCTGGTGGGCGACACGCCGGAGCAGCTCGGCCGGGTCGACCAGCTTCAGATTCTCTATCGCAAGCGCGACCGCGAGCTCGCCGCGGCGGCCGCGGCGGCCGCCCGGCATCGCACCACCGGCGGCATTCCGCTCTTCTACCAAGCCGGCCAGTCGCCGCTGGGGCCGGAGATTCGCGGCCGCCTGGGCGCGATCGCCGATGCGGAGCGCGACGATCTGCGCCGGCGGATGGCCGACACCCGCGCCTCGTCCGATCGCGCCGACCAGCTGACCGAATGGTTCGGGTGGCTCGCCGTCCTCATCGGCCTCGGCGCGGTCACCCTCGGCCTTCTCGCCTTCCGGGCGATGCGCGAGCGGATCGACGCGCTTCGCGAGGCGGACAGCGAGGCGACGAGGGCGCAGACCCTCGAGCAGGCGGTGCGCGAGCGCACTCAGGAGCTCAGCGCCGCCTACGAGCAGCTGAAGGCGGAAGCGGCGGAGCGCGAGGCCGCCGAGGCGCAGCTCCGCCAGGTCCAGAAGATGGAGGCGGTGGGCCAGCTCACCGGAGGGATCGCCCACGATTTCAACAACATGCTCGCGGTGGTGGTGGGCGGCCTCGACCTTGCCCGAAGGCGGGTCTCCGGCGATCCGCGCGAGGTCGAGATGCATCTCGACAATGCGATGGAGGGCGCGACCCGCGCCGCCGCCCTCACCCGCCGGCTGCTCGCCTTCGCCCGCGCCGAGCCGCTTCTCCCGACCGCCGTCGACCCCGCCGCCTTGATAGAGGGAATGCTCGACCTGGTCGATCGCTCGATCGGCGAGCGGATTCGGGTTCGCACCCGCTTCGCCCCCGACGCCTGGCCGGTCCGGGTCGACACCAACCAGCTCGAGAACGCCGTCGTCAACTTGGCGGTCAACGCCCGCGACGCCATGGACGGCGAGGGCGAGATCCAGATCGCCATCGACAATTCCAGCCTCTCGGACGGCGAGGTAGGGGAGCTGCCGGCGGGCGACTATGTCCGCATCGTCGTCGCCGACACCGGCGGCGGGATGAGCCCGGAGGTGATGGAGCGGGTATTCGAGCCCTTCTACACCACCAAGCCGGTCGGCAAGGGCACCGGCCTCGGCCTTAGCCAGATATTCGGTTTCGCGCGCCAGTCCGGCGGCGACGTGACGATCGCCTCGACCGTCGGCGAAGGCACCGCCGTCTCCCTCTATTTGCCGCGCTGCGCCGAGGCGGCGGCCGGCCTGCAAAGGCCGGCCTCATCCGACCCGGCGGCGGCGGCGAGCCAATCCGCGGACGCCGCCGGCCGCGCCGTTCTCGTCGTCGAGGACGATCCGCGGGTCAGCCGCTCCACCGTAGGGGCGCTGGAAGAGCTGGGATACCGGCCGATCGCCTGCGCCGGCGGGCGCGACGCGCTCGACATCCTCGCCCGCGACTCCTCTATCGAGCTGGTCATCACCGACGTGATGATGCCGGAGATGACCGGCACCGAGCTGGTCCGGAAGGCGAGCGCGCTCTACCCTTGGATCGCGATCCTTTTCGTCACCGGCTATGTCGGCGAGGCGGGCGATGCCGAGGACCTCGCCGGCCACGAGATCCTGCGCAAGCCGTTCACCGTCTCCGGGCTCTCCGATGCCGTCCGCTCCGCCCTCGACCGCAAGGCTAGCGAATGGCCCCCCGCTTCAGCAGCCGCGGCAGCAGGATAAGCCCGGCGACCAGGGGCCAGCGCCGCTGCCAGGGCTTCACAGCGATGTTCGTCCCCGCGTGGCGGTTTATCTTCCAGGCGAGATAGTCGATCCCTCCGGCGAAGGTGAAGCTGGCCTTGAGGAGCCGCATCGCGTTGGCGCGCTTGCCGCGCCGGGCGGCGGTTCGCCATGCCGCGTCGCTGGCCCGCCGCTCTTCCTCCGTCCCGTTCTCGTCCCGGGGATAACCCAGCGCCGCCGCGAAGCGCCGGTAACGCTCGGGATCGGAATCGACGATCGACCCGGGCCTGGAGCCGCGCTCCGCCCGGAGCTCCGCCGCGTAGGTGAAGGCGAAGGCCGTGCGCCAGATCGCAATCGGGTCGCGGGCCGCTTCGTCGGTCATGCTGCGACGGGTCAGATCGAGAAGGGTGGCAGGCGCCTGCGCTACCGCGTCGACGGCGCTCGAACGGGCCGTCTCGTTCGAGGCCCAGACCAGCCGCGACGGCTGGGCGAAACGCGCGAAGACCGATGCCGTCCACGCCGAAGCGCCGCACTCGCGGGCGAAATCCGCCTCGCTCAGCACCGCATATTTGGCGGCGAGGCCGCGATGCTCGAAGGGGAAGACGTTGGGCGGAATGAGACGATTGGCGGCCGCAAGCCAGCTCTTGCCGTAAGCGGCGCGATAATCGGAGACGATCAGATAGAAATCGAGCATCAGCCCGTCGAGCTGCCGCTCGCGAAGGCAGGAGCCGTAGAAGAGCACCGCCCGCGCCGCGCCCGGATAGAGCGCAGCGATCGCCGCCGCCATCTCGGTCACGCGGGGATCGACCGGCTCGGCCAGCTCGGCGGCGACGAGATCGTGAAGGGGGGGCGGGGAAGCCATCGAGACGCCATAGCCGCAACGGCGCGGCCTTTCACCTCCTCCCCCGCTCCGCGGTTCGAGTGGGAGCGCTAGCGAAACCGGCGGCCAGCATGCTATCGCGAGGGCGAACCAGCGCTGGGGGCGTGATGGCGACGGCTACCGAAGGGAGGCGACCCCTCCCCCGGCTCAACCTTCCCGAAACATTGCCGAAGTTCGGCCGCCGAAGCCTGTTCGCTTTCCGTCTGGCTTGGTTCGCCGCGCTTGCGCTGGCGGTGATCGGACCGGTCGCCGGTACCTGGTACCGGCTTCACGATTCAGGCCGGAACAGCGCCCTCGTCCCCGGCAGTCGCGCCGGACTCGCCCTCGATCCGCAGAACCTGACCCGCATACGCTACCCGATCGGAGCCTTCGCCGCCCGTGCCGGAATCCGCTCCGGCGACCGGATCGTGGCGATCGACACCATCCCCGTCTCTGCCGCGGTACCGATGCCGGGAACCCCCGCAGCCGCCGCCTCCCGCGCGACCGACGCCGACAATGCCCTGTTCGGCGACCTGCTCGACGGCGCCGAAGATCGCGACGTCCAGCTACGGCTCCGCGCACCCGGCGGAAAGGAGCGCGACGTCGTGATCCGGACCGGCGAGACGCACATCGAGACCGGCGCGAACCGGGCGGGCGTACCGCGCTGGCTGCTAAGCTTCGGCGATCTCCTCCATCTCCTGACCTATCCCTTCCTGCTGGTCTCGGCCTGGATGCTGTACCGGCGCAACCTGTTCGACGTGGTGAGCTCGATCGTCTCGCTCGCCATTCTCCTCACGCTCGCGACGGAGCAGCCGGCGACCATCTTCCTCGATCGTGTCGGGGTGCCGATGCCGGTTCACGAGGCGCTCTACGATCTGTCGAACATCTGCCTCCTGGGGGGAATCCTCCTCTTCCCGCACGGACGCCTCTCTCCACGGCCGGTGCTCGCGCTGATTGCGGCGCTTCCAATCCTCTTCTTCCTCCAGGGCGACACCTATCGCTGGGTGCTCGTCGCCTGGATGGCCGCAAGCGTTGCCACCCTCCTCTACCGGCTCCGCCAGACGGAGCGCGGCGACGAGCGCCAGCAGCTCAAATGGGCCCTGTTCGGCTTCTCGGGCTACGCGATCTTCCTTGCCGTCTCGCTCGGCTCCGACATGATGAAGCTTCAGGTCGGAAGCCTCGGCCAGCAGCTGACCCTCGAGCTCCTCGCCGGACTGTCCTTCGGCGTGGCCTTCCTGCTGCTCCAGCTCGGCCTGCTCGTAGCCCTGCTCAAATACCGGCTCTACGACGCCGAGTCGGTGATCACCCGCTCCGCCTCGATCGCCGTGATCATGCTTCTCATCGCCACCCTGTTCGAAGCGGTGATCGAGGCGATGAAGCAGTTCGTCCAGAACGAGTTCGGCCAGAGCTCCGGCTCCACCGGGCCGGTCGCCGCGGCGGCGCTCTCCACGATCCTCGTCAATCCCGTATACGAGCGCGTCCAGTCCTGGACCGAGCGGCGCTTCCACCGCCGCCTGGTCGAGCTTCGCGAGGACCTGCCCGATTGCCTTCGCGACCTTCGCCACGTCGCAACCCTGTGCGAGCTGCTCGACGAGATATTCGACAGGGTCGAGGCGGGGGTTCGGGCGATACGGGTGGCGGCGATCGCCGGTGATCGGGTTCTAGCGGCGCGCGGCACGAGCGAGGACGAGGTCCGGCAATGGCAGGCGGGCTGTCCGCTCGATCCGGAATGCGCGCCGCATTTCGAGGGCGGCGATCCGGTCTTCCCGATCCGGGTCCCGTTGAAGCTGGTCGACGGCACCTGCCTCGGCTTCCTTCTGATCGGGCCCCGGCCGGACTGCTCGTCGATCAGCTCGGCCGAGCTCAACGCGCTGAAGGAAGTCGCCCGGCCGGTCGCCAACGCGCTCTGGCTGGTGCTCAGCCGCGAGACGAAGGAGGCCGAGGTCGCCTTCACCCTCGCCCGCCAGCAGCGGCAGATCGAGGCGCTTGCGGCGCGGCTGTCGATTGACCCCGGCAAGAGCGCGGCGTAGTTTCGCGGGCGAACCTGGGGAGGGGAAGCCACGGATGTTGCGCGTCGTTCTGATTTCGGTGCCGCTGGTCCTCGCCCCGCTCGCCGCCGCCGCGCCGGCCTTCGCCCAAGACCGCCAGGCCAACGGCCAGTGCAGCACGGCCAAGAAGCATCGCAACTCCGCCATCGGCGGCCTACTTGGCGGAATCGCCTCGCGCGCCGGAGTTCCGACCAGCGTCGGCGGGATCGGCCTTCCCACCTCGGAACTGCTTTCGGACGCGATCGCCGCCCTTCTCGACTGCAAGGAGCAGCAGCAGGCGGCAACCGCGACCAACGAGGCGATCCGCGGCGGTGTCGGGACGACTTCGTCCTGGCATAGCGAGAGCCGGGCTAACGTGTCCGGCTCCTCCACCGTCACCGGCCAGCAGAAGCTCGCCGACGGATCGCAATGCATGACGGTCAGCGATGTCGTCATTGTCGACGGCGAGGAGACTACCGTTCCCAAGAAGATGTGCCGGCCGCCCGGCGGCGGCGGCTACCGGCGGGTCTGACGGCCGTGCGCCGCTCGCAAGCGCTTGCCGCCCTGCTCTGCCTTGCCGCCGGCCAGGCGGCGGGCGCACAGTCGGCAGGTGTGGACGTGGCCAACCCGACCTGTCCCAAAAGCCTCAACTGGTCGACCTACCGGCAGATGCGCTTCACCCCCGAGACGGTGGACGGCCACCCGATCCTGCGTGCCGAAGGCGCGATCGACGAGGGCGTTCCGGACCGGCTCAAGGCCGCGCTCGTGCAGAACGCGAATGTCGAGGAGATCTGGATCCGCTCTCCCGGCGGCGACGCCCGCGCCGGCAATGCCGCCGGCAAGATCATCCGCGACGCCGGCCTGCCGACCCGGATCCCAAAGGGCTGGGCCTGCTTTTCCGCGTGCAACTTCGTCTTCATGGGCGGGATCGCCCGGTTCGTCGACGAAGGCGGGCTGTTCGTGGTCCATATGTTCACCCACACCGGCGATCGCGAAGCGCTCAAGGGCCAGCTTGCGGGGGGCGGCGACAAGGCCGTCGCCGTGATCGCCGATGTCGAGCAGGATTCGGCCATGCTCGCCAGCGAGGACAATGATTTCCTGATCCGGATGGGCGTGTCGCGCAAGCTTCTGACCGACGTCATGTACAAGCAGAAGGCGGTGGGCGAGGCCGGCGGCGACCGCTCGACCCGCCGCTGCCTCACCCGCGACGAAGCTTTTCGCTACAACGTTGCGACCAAGATGATGAATTGAGGAGCCTCGCCATGATCCGTTCCCGCTTCGCCCTGGTCGCCGCCGCCCTCGCCCTTCTGGCGCCCGCCGCCGCCGCCGATGCGGCGCCGCTCGTCCTTCGCTCCGCCGGCCCTTCGGCCAAGGTCTACGCGCCCGGCAAGACCCTTCCCGAAAAGGCGCCGGTAGCCCTGAAGCCGGGCGACGTCGTCACCGTCCTCGTCGCCGCCGGCACCCGCGTGCTTCGCGGGCCGGGCAACTTCACCCTCGGCGGCGGAGGCGGGATCGCCGCCTTCAATCCGCGCGCCCGCTTCGGCGCCATGCGCAGCGGCGAGATCGAAAGCCCGAACCTGTGGGAGGTCGACGTCAGCCAGAGCGGCACCGTCTGCCTCGCCGATCCGGCGAAGGTGGTGCTGTGGCGTCCCGATCCGGCCGAGGCGGTGCGCCTCACCGTCAAACCGGCCTCGGGCGGCACGGCGTCCACGGTCGAATGGCCGGCAGGGCAGGCCACACTCCCCTGGCCCGGCAAGGGCGCCGTCGCCGAAGGGGTCGAATATGGGATGACCCTGTCGACCAGCGGCGACACCAGCCGGATCCGCTTCGTCCGGTTGTCCGCCGTCCCCGAGGACCTCGGCCGCATCGCCTCCGGCCTGATCGAGAAAGGCTGTCAGGGGCAGCTCGACCTGCTCATCGACACCACCCCCAAGGCGGCGCCCTGACGCCGCTCTTCGTCATGCTGAACTCGTTTCAGCATCCAGGGTGGAGGCGGCAGAGCGGGTGGAGGACTGGACCCTGAAACAAGTTCAGGGTGACGGCCGCGCCGCGACCCCCGCATGCGGCGAACCTGAAGCCCCCCTCCTCTAAATCAGGAACACGTCGCCCGCGTGGACGATCTCGACCGTTCCGTCGGCAAGGCGAAGGCGGAGCGCGCCGTTTTCGTCCAGGCCGTCGAACAGGCCCTCCACCGCCGCTCCGCCCGCGATCTGACTGGACAGAGCGGTGCCTCGTGGATGCGCGGCGGCAAGCCAGGCGCCGCGGACCGGCGCCAGCCCCTCCCCCCGCCACCGACCGAGCCAGCGCGAAAAGGCGCCGGCGAGGACGTCCAGGAAAGCCGCCGGGTCGGGCGCGCTTCCGGTGAGGGCGGCGAGGCTGGTGGCCGGGCGTAGGACGTCGTCGGGATGCGCCGCGAGGTTGACCCCGAAGCCGACGACGACGGCCTCCCCCTCCCGCTCCAGCAATATCCCCGACAGCTTGGCGCCGCCGGCGAGTAGGTCGTTCGGCCATTTGATCAGAATCGCCGCTCCGGGCGCGAAGGCGGCGGCGACCTCGTGCAGCGCGACAGCGGCGACCAAGGCGAGGCTCGGCGCCGGGGGATCCCCGGGACGGAGTCGAACCAAGGTGCTGGCGTAGAGATTGCCCGACGGAGATCGCCACTCGCGGCCTTGCCGCCCCCGTCCGCCGCTCTGCCGTTCGGCGCGCAGCCACAGGCCTTCCTCCGCCCCTTCCCGGGCGAGCGCCGCGACATCGTCGTTGGTGGAGCCGGTGAGTGCGACGAGGCGTGCGGCCGAACCGCATTTCTCTCTCGAAGTGGGGCGATTGTGCACCCTCATGCCTATGTACGCGCCGCGGCCTTAGGGAAAGACGGTCGGCCGCAAACGGCTCACGCCCCCGCGGCTTCCTCCAGCTTCGCTTCGGTGAGGGCGTCGAGCTGCTCGGTGGAAGGGAGGTCCTTGGCCTTCTGGAAGGCCTGCATCGCACGCAGCGTCCCGCCGCCGAAAATCCCGTCAATCCCGCCGGGATCGAAGCCCAAATAGGTCAGCCTCGCCTGCGCCGCTCGCACCGCCACCGCCGGCAGCGGGCCGCGCGAATAGGTCGCGTGGAAATTGCCGAGCTTGCGATCGTAGCCCTGCTCGCCGTAATTCCTGCCGTTGTAGAAGAAGGCCACGCGCGCCCATGCTTTGGCCTTCAAGGCGTCCGCCAGGGCGGAGTTGGCGGTGATGAAGCGGGCGCAGCCGTCGAGCTGCGCGTCTTCGCTCCGCACGAAAGCCTCGACCATCGCGTCGACGCCGGCATAGCCGATCGAGCGGGCGTTGAAGCCCATGACCTGGCCGAGTCCCCAGGAGGCGCTCTCGAGTGCGGCGGCCCGGTCGAGGACCATCGCCCTCTTCAGCCGGTCATATTCACGCGCTCCGCCTGAATATCCCCCCGTGGCCGGGTTGCTGATGTCGGGATGGGAGCCGCTGAACCGCCCGCCGGTGCGGCGATGGAAGACGTGGCGCTCGAACAATATCTTGGGACGCCGGTCGGGCAGGAATCCGAAGCCGCGAGTCTCGACGGCGAGTACCGACCATAGCGAGGCCTCTTCCCCGGCAAGTCCGATCCTGCCGATCGCGCTCGCGAAGCCTCCGCTCGAAACCGGGCTTCCGGGGCCGGTGAAGATATCCCGCATGAATCCCTCCCTCCCTTATTCGAACGTGGCGGTGATCGGTTGGCCCTCGGAGTCGAGGGTGGCGCGGATCTCCTGCTTCCAGCGGACCACCGCCTGGTCGGCCGTCCGCTTCGCCGTCGCCGCGAGGACATGGTCGATGTCGACTTCCAGGGGGACCTCGACGAAGCCGTCCGACGGGACCGCGAGCGCCGCTCCGTTTTTGGTCAGCGAGACGCCGGCCAAGCCGGCGGTATCGAGGGCGAGCCTCACCGTCGCGATCCTGGCCGTGGCCGCGATACCGCCCGGGACTGCGCCCGCGACGGCGCCGGCCGGCGCGGCGAGGGCGTTGAGCGGACCGGGCGGCTGGAGAGCCGGCTGAAGCGGCCCGGGGGCGAGCTGCTGGGCCGCATTCTTGCCGCCGCCGCGGCGATCCTCCGAACCTTCCGGAGAACTCTTCTCATAGGGCTTCACGGTAGAGCGGATCACCATGAACTTGTTGAGCAGGTCGAACCAGAAGGGCGCCCCGAGCGACACGGCAAGGGCGGTGAGAAGCCAGCCGGGAATGCTCGCCGGAATGCCCCGGCGGACCTGATCCTTCACATAGCGATCGCGATCGCCGATCTGGGCGAGCACCCATTGCGCCTTGGCGTGGAGATCCTTGAGCGCGGGATTGGCGCGGGCCTGCGCTGCGAGAGCGTTGCGCTTCGAATCCCATTCGGCTCCGGCCCTCTCCCGAACCGCCGGCCAGCCGATCACCTGGGAAAGACCCCTCGCCTCGCTCCTAAGCTGCTCGGGCGTGAGCAGGGGCTGACCGCCCTGCTGATTGTCCTTCAACGTCGAATAGACGGCGTCGACGCGCGCCATCACCAGCTGCCGCGACGCGGTATTGGTCGCGAGCTCGCGGGCGACGTTGAGGCTGTCGATGTTGAGCAGGATGGCGATGACCAGACCGATCAGGACGAGCAGCGCCTGGGTCTTGCGCTTGTACCAGCCGGACACGCGATCCATGTTGCCGTCGAACCAGGCTTCGATGCTGGCGCGGGCGCGGTCGAGATCGTCACCGGCCTCCCCCACCGCGACCAGAACCGCCTTGCGCAGGTGACCGTCGGGGAGGGTCATGGCGCTGGCCTTGATGCTGTCGAGAGTCAGCGGCTCGCCGTTCCGGCCGGTTCCGGCAACCAGGTCGAGCAGCGCCAGGGCGAAATTGCGCGACGGGATGTAGGAGGGGAGATTGGACGCCCATTGAAGCGTGGTCTTCACCTTGGCCTCGCCGGCCGCGGCGTCGCGCCGAAGCGCGGAGAAAGCCCTGCCCGTCCAGGTCGGCGCAAGCTGCTGTTCCGGCTCGTACGTTCCTTCGTAGAGACCGAACAGCAACGGGTGGTCGAACAGCTCCTTCATGATCCCGGTGCCGGCATGGTCGTCGAGCAATTGCCGCATGCCCTTTTCGAGCTGGACCGCCCGGGTCTTGAGCAACGCCTCGATCATCTCGCGCACCGCGGACGCGATCAGGCTGGCGATGAGGAACACGAACACGACGCCGATGGCGATCTCTAGAACGTCAGAGCCCAGCATGACGAGCCTTTCGAATCGACAATGGAACGCAAGACTTCGCTAAATCACCATACATTCGCCTGGCATGGGCGCCGGTTCACGACGCATATTCCGCTACGCACCGCCTAATCGTCCGCGCGCACATTCAATATACGAAGGAAGAACGATTCGCCCCGACCGACGGGCGGATGTTACCATATCGAAACGGACGGTCAATTGTACGACAGGCGGATGAGGCCTGCCGCCCCGCAGGCGCAAACAGCGCCGTTCTGCTCGGCAATCTTAAGAAGAACGCGGCTGGCGGGGTTCTAGAACAGGGCGCCCGCCGCGTTGCTCGCGGCTGCGCCGAGCCACGGTATCGCGAAATAGCCGAGCGGCGAAACGAACAGGGCCGAGAGCAGGATCAGCGCCGATTGCGGCACGTCGCGGGTCGGGCCGAAGGCCGGCGCCGGATCGTCGAAATACATCGTCTTGACGATGCGCAGGTAATAATAAGCGCTGATCACCGAAGTCGCGATTCCGACCGCAGCGAGCCAGGTGAGGTCCGCCCGGACCGCGGCGTTGAACACCAGGAATTTGGGCCAGAAGCCGAACAAAGGCGGCACCCCGGCGAGGCTGAACATGAAGGTCGCCATGGCCAGAGCCAGCATCGGACGGGTACGCGACAGGCCCGACAGGGAGGCGACCGTCTCCACCGCCTGCCCGTCCTCGCCCCGCATCCGCAGAACGACCAGGAAGGCGCCCAGCGTCATGACGATGTAGACCGCCATGTAGAACAGCACCGAGGCCACTCCGTCGCGATTCGCGGCGGCGAGGCCGATCAGCGCGAAGCCGACATTGTTGATCGAGCTGTAGGCGAGCAGCCGCTTGATGTTGGGCTGGCCGATCGCCGCGACTCCGCCGAGGATGGTCGAGGCGAGCGCCATGAAGATGACGATCTGCCGCCACTCGAAGGTCGCCGGCCCGAGCGCCTGGATGGCGACGCGGGTGAGGAGCGCCATCGCCGCCACCTTGGGCGCGGAGGCGAAGAAGGCGGTGACGGGAGTGGGCGCGCCCTCGTAGACGTCGGGAGTCCACATGTGGAACGGCACTGCGGAAACCTTGAAGGCGATCCCCGCGAGGACGAAGACCAGGCCGAACAGGGTGCCGTTGGAAAGACCCCCCGCCGCGCCCTTCTGGTGCGCGATCGATACCGCAATGTCGCCGAACATGGTCGAGCCGGTGAAGCCGTAGAGGAGGCTTATGCCGTAGAGCAGGATTCCGGACGCGAGCGCGCCGAGCACGAAATATTTCAGCCCCGCCTCGGCCGAGCGCGTGTCCTGCCGCTGGAAGGAGGCGAGCACATAGGCGGCGAGGCTCTGGAGCTCCAGCCCGACATAGAGGGTGAGAAGGTCGGACGCCGACACCATCATTCCCATGCCCACCGTCGAGAGCAGGATGAGGACCGGATATTCGGCCTTGTAGTCGGAGTCGCGGCTGAACCAGCCGCTCGCCGCGATCAGCGAGACCGCGGCGCCGATATAGATCACCACCTTGGCGAAGGCGGAAAAGGCGTCGGAGACGAACAGCCCGCCGAAGCCGTAGACCGGGCGCCCGTAATAGCCGGGGATCGCCGCCGCCGCCGCCGCCAGCGCAGCGACCGCCGCCCAGGTGATCATGCGCGCAGCCCGGTCCTCGCGCCAGGCGGCGACGAGCAGCAGGATGAGCGCCGCGGTGGAGAGGATGATCTCCGGCAGAGTAAGTTGAAGGGAGTCGAGCATCAAAGTTCCGTCGCCCCAGCGAAGGCTGGGGCCCCAGGGGGTGAATAGCGCGGGTGGTTTTCACCCGCTGGGGCCCCAGCCTTCGCTGGGGCGACGAGGATCTTCATCACCGGTGGCCCTCCGCATCGACGACGAGGGGCGCCCGGCGTGCTCCGTGCGCGACCGCCGAATCCCCCTTAGGCGCGGCCCGGCCGACCCGTTCGACGAGCACCCCGACGTCCTGCCGCATCGGCGCCAGGAAGCTCTCGGGATAGACCCCCATCCAAAGCACGACGGCCGCGATCGCACCCAGCGAGGCGAGTTCGCGAGCATTGAGGTCGGGCATTGCGGCGGCGTCGGCATTTCGGCTCGTCCCGTAAGCCACCCGCCAATAGAGGTAGAGCATGTAGGCGGCGCCGAGGATGATCCCGGTGGTCGCGACGAAGGCGACGAGGCTCGAGGCGCGATAGGCGCCGAGCAGGCTCAGGAACTCGCCGACGAAGCCGGCCGTGCCGGGAAGACCGACGGAAGCCATGGTGAAGAGCAGGAACAGCACCGCATAAGCCGGCATGTTGTTCGAAAGGCCGCCGTAGCGCCCGATCTCGCGGGTGTGCAGCCGGTCGTAGATCACTCCGACGCACAGGAACAGGGCGCCCGACACCAGGCCGTGGGAGAGCATGACGATCAGAGCGCCTTCGATCCCCTGACGGTTGAAGGTGAAGATGCCGATCGTGACGAACGCCATGTGCGCGACCGAGGAATAAGCGATCAGCTTCTTCATGTCGTTCTGCACCAGCGCGACCAGCGAGGTGTAGACGATCGCCACCATGCTTAATCCGAACACGATCCAGATCAGCTGTGCCGAGGCTTCCGGGAACATCGGCAGCGAGAAGCGCACGAAGCCGTAGCCGCCGAGCTTGAGGAGTACTCCGGCGAGGATGACCGAGCCGGCAGTCGGCGCCTGGACGTGGGCGTCGGGAAGCCAGGTATGGACCGGCCACATCGGCATCTTGACCGCGAAACTGGCGAAGAAGGCGAGCCACAGCCAGGTCTGGGCGTGCGGCGGGAAATCGGTGACCAGCAGGCGCGGGATGTAGGTGGTGCCGGCGAAGTTCACCATCCACAGCATCGCAACCAGCATCAGCACCGAGCCGAGCAGGGTGTAGAGGAAGAATTTGTAGCTGGCGTAGATCCGCTCGGCCCCGCCCCAGATTCCGATGATCAGGAACATCGGAATGAGGCCTGCCTCGAAGAAGATGTAGAAGAGGAAGATGTCCTGCGCCATGAAGACGCCGATCATCATCGTCTCCATGGCGAGAAACGCCGCCATATATTCCGGTACCCGCTTGGTCACCGACGTCCAGCTGGCAAGGATGCAGATCGGCATCAGGAAGACCGAGAGCATGATCAGCATCAAGGCGATGCCGTCTATGCCGAGCGCCCAGGCGAAATTGCCGAAGGCGGGGCTGAATTCGACGAACTGCCATTGCGGACCGCCTATCTGGTAGGCGCTCCACAGCCAGATCCCGAGCAGGAGGTCGAGCAGGGTCGCTCCGAGCGCGATCCACCGCGCCGCCGGCGCCGAGACGAACAGACAGGCGAGCGCACCGACCATCGGCACGGCGAGCAGGATCGAGAGGATGGGAAGTCCGGTCATGACGATCCCGTCGCCCCAGCGAAGGCTGGGGCCCCGGGGGGTGAAAGGCGCAGGTGTTCTTCGCCCGCTGGGGTCCCAGCCTTCGCCGGGACGACGGTAAGCATGAGAGTTCCCCTCATCGCGCCATCACCCAGGTGACGGCGGCGGCGAGGCCGAGCAGCATCACGAGCGCGTAGGTGTAGAGATAGCCGGTCTGGATCCGGGCGGTGACGACGTTGCCCATCCGAACCGCCGTCGCCGCGCCGTCGGGTCCGAAGCGGTCGATCGTCCCCTCGTCGCCCTTTTTCCAGAACATGCGGCCGAGCCAGAGCGAGGAGCGGACGAACAGCACGTTGTAGATCTCGTCGAAATACCATTTGTTGTAGAGGAAGGCGTAGAGGATCCCGAACTGGCCGACGAAGCGCCGCGGGATGTCCGTGCTCCGGACGTAAGCGAAAAAGGCGATCGCAAAGCCGAGGATCATGACGATCGCCGGCGACAGCTTGACCCACAAAGGCGCGTGATGCGCGCGCTCGGCCAGCTCGTGGCTGAACGCGACGCTCCCCCTCCAGAAGGACGGGGCGCCCTCCGGCTCGATGAACCAATGGCCGAACGCCATGCCCGCGAAGATCGCCCCGACCGACAGCACCGCCAGCGGCAGGAGCATCGCCCACGGACTTTCGTGCGGATGATAGCCGCCGGTCCCGGTGGGCACCGCGTCGGCGCCGGCCTCATGCGGCCTCGTGTCGTGGCCGGCATCTTCCGCGTCCGGATGATCGTCGTGGTGACCATGGGCGTCGTGGAGGGCGTGCTGGATATGCTCGGACGCCGCCCAGCGCGGCTTGCCCCAGAAGGTCAGGAACATCAGCCGCCAGGAATAGAAGCTGGTCAGGAGCGCGGCGAACACGCCCACGAAGAAGGCGAACCCGCCCAGTGTCGAGCCGTGCGCGTAGGCGCTCTCGATGATCGCGTCCTTGGAATAGAAGCCGGCGAAGCCGAACACGCCCTCGATGCCCACTCCGGTGATCGCCAGCGTCCCGGCCATCATCGCCCAGAAGGTCAGCGGGATCTGCTTACGAAGCCCGCCGTAGAAGCGCATGTCCTGCTCGTGGTGCATGGCGTGGATCACCGATCCCGCGCCGAGGAACAGCAAAGCCTTGAAGAAGGCGTGGGTGAAGAGGTGGAACATCGCGGCCGAATAGGCGCCCACTCCCGCCGCCATGAACATGTAGCCCAGCTGCGAGCAGGTCGAATAGGCGATCACCCGCTTGATGTCGTTCTGCACCGTTCCGACCGTCGCCGCGAACAGAGCGGTGGCGGCGCCGACGAAGATGACGAGGTTGGTCGCGGTGTGGCTGGTCTCGAACATCGGCGAGAGCCGGCAGACCATGAACACGCCCGCCGTCACCATCGTCGCCGCATGGATCAGCGCGGAGACGGGCGTCGGTCCCTCCATCGCGTCGGGAAGCCAGGTATGGAGCCCGAGCTGGGCCGACTTGCCCATCGCGCCGATGAACAGGAGGATGCACAGCAAAGTCATCGTGTCGAAGCGGCCGCCGAGGAAGCCGATCGAGGAGCCCGCCATGCCGGGCGCGGCGGCGAGGATCGCCGGGATCGACACCGTTCCGAAGACCAGGAAGGTGCCGAAGATACCGAGGCTGAAGCCGAAGTCGCCGACCCGGTTGACGATGAAGGCCTTCATCGCGGCCGCATTGGCCGACGGCTTGTAGTACCAGAAGCCGATCAGGAGGTAGGAGGCGAGGCCGACGCCTTCCCAGCCGAAGAACATCTGGACGAGATTGTCGGCGGTCACCAGCATCAGCATCGCGAAGGTGAACAGCGACAGATAGGCGAAGAAGCGCGGCTGGCTGTCGTCCTCCGCCATATAGCCCCAGGAGTAGAGGTGGACGAGCGCCGAGACGGTCGTCACCACCACCAGCATCACCGAGGTCAGCGCGTCCACCCGAAGCGCCCAGTCGACCTGGAGGTCGCCGGAGTGGATCCAGGCGAGGACCGGGTAGAGCTGGCTGTGCTGGGCGCCCGAGAGGAAGCCGAGGAAGACCGGCCAGGACAAGGCGCAGGCGGCGAACAGGGCCGCCGTCGTCACCAGCTTCGCGGCGAAGTTGCCGATCAGGCGGTTGCCGAGCCCCGCCACGATGGCGGCGAGCAGCGGCAGGAAGACGATGAGGAGGATGTTCATGCGAACACCGTCGCCCCAGCGCAGGCTGGGGCCCCAGGGGGTGAAAAGCGCGGGTGTCCATCACCCGCTGGGGCCCCAGCCTTCGCTGGGGCGACGTGCGCAAACATCCCCCTCACCCCTTCATCTGGTGGATGTCGTCGACCGCGATCGTGCCCCGGCCGCGGAAGTAGATGACGAGGATGGCGAGCCCGATCGCCGCCTCGCCCGCCGCGACGGTGAGGACGAACATGGCGAACACCTGCCCGACCATGTCGCCGAGGAAGGACGAGAAGGCGACGAGGTTGATGTTCACCGACAGGAGGATGAGCTCGATCGCCATCAGGATGACGATGATGTTCTTCCGGTTGAGGAAGATCCCGAACACCCCGAGCACGAACAGAACGGCGCCGACCGCGAGATAATGGCCGAGCCCGATCATGCCTGCATCTCCGTCGCCCCAGCAGGGACCCCATCGAAGTAGTACTTCGATGGGAACCCGGAGGCTGGGGCCCCAGCGGGTGAAGAGCGCCGGCGTTTTTCACACGCCGGGATGCCAGGCTTCGCTGGCATGACGGGAAGACTGATCACAGCTCCACCCCCTGCCCGACGCCGGGCTGCATGTTGACCACCGCGTCCTGCGGGCGGCGGCGGTTCTGGGCCGAGACGTTCTGGGCGCGAACGTCGCCGCGGCGGCGGTGGGTCAGGACGATCGCTCCGACCATCGCGACCAGGAGCACCAGCCCCGCGCCTTCGAAGATGTAGAGGTAGCGCGTGTAGAGCACCGTCCCGAGCGCCTCGATGTTGGGAACCGCCTTGACGACCGGAGCGGTGCGCACCGGGACGAGCCCGCCCGAGGTCCAGGCGACCACCGCGAAGAACATTTCGGCGAGGAGGAGCAAAGCGAGGGCGAGGCCGAATGGCCAGTAGCGGGCGACTCCGGCGCGAAGCTCGGTGAAGTCGATGTCGAGCATCATCACCACGAACAGGAAGAGCACCGCGACCGCGCCGACGTAGACGATCACCAGCAGCATCGCGATGAACTCGGCCCCCAGCGTCAGGAAGAGGCCGGCGGCGTTGAAGAAGGCGAGGATCAGCCACAGCACCGAATGGACCGGGTTGCGCGCCAGGATCGTCATCACGCCGCTGGCGATGACGATGGTGGCGAACAGGTAGAAGGCGAAGGCCTCGATCATCGAGCCGTCACCCCGGCGAAGGCCGGGGCCCAGGAACGCAGGCCGCGCGAGGTCCCCATGACCGGGTGTTCATGGGTCCCGGCCTTCGCCGGGATGACGCTGAAGGTGAATCGGGTCATCATAGGAACGGCCCGGCGCTTAGCGGTAGGGCGCATCGGCGGCAAGGTTCGCGGCGAGGGCGCGCTCCCACTTGTCGCCGTTGTCGAGCAGCTTGGCCTTGTCGTAGAGCAGCTCCTCGCGGGTTTCGGTGGCGAATTCGAAATTCGGCCCCTCGACGATGGCGTCGACCGGGCAGGCCTCCTGGCACAGCCCGCAATAGATGCACTTGGTCATGTCGATGTCGTAGCGGGTCGTCCGGCGGCTGCCGTCCTCGCGCGGCTCGGCCTCGATCGTGATGCACACAGCGGGGCACACGGCCTCGCACAATTTGCAGGCGATGCAGCGTTCTTCCCCGTTCGGATAGCGGCGAAGCGCATGCTCGCCCCTGAAACGCGGCGACAGCGGGTTCTTCTCGAACGGATAGTTGATCGTCGCCTTGGGCTTGAAGAAATATTTCAAGGTCAGAGCGTGCGCCTTCAGGAATTCCCAGAGGGTGAAGGACTTGATGAAGTGCGCGATCATTTGAGCGCTCCGAAGCGGAAGATTTCGAGGTACCCGGAGATCAGGAACACCCAGAGCAGCGAGAAGGGCAGGAATATCTTCCAGCCGAGGCGCATCAGCTGGTCGTAGCGGAAGCGCGGCACCGTCGCCTTCACCCACGAGAAGATGAAGAAGAACAGGAAGATCTTGGCGAAGAACCAGATGATCCCCGGCACGTAGTAGAGCGGCGCCCAGTCGATCGGGGGAAGCCAGCCGCCCCAGAACAGCACCGCCGACATTCCGCACATCAGAAGCACGTTGCCGTACTCGCCCAGCCAGAAGAGCGCGAAGCTCATCGAGCTGTACTCGGTCTGATAGCCGGCGACGAGCTCGCTCTCCGCCTCGGTAAGGTCGAAGGGCGCGCGCGCCGTCTCCGCCATCGCCGAGATGAGGAAGATGACGGCGAGGGGAAGGAACATCGGGTTGAAGCCGAAGCCATTGATGATCCAGACGTGGTGGCGCTGCGCCTCGATGATTCCGGACAGGTTGAACGTCCCCGACCACATCACCACCGGAACCAGGACGAAGCCGACCGAGACCTCGTAGCTGACCATCTGCGCCGCCGCTCGAAGCGCGGAGTAGAAGGGATATTTGGAGTTGGACGCCCAGCCGGCGATGATCACGCCGTAAACGCCGAGCGAGGAGACGGCGAGCAGGTAGAGAAGGCCGACGTTGATGTCGGCGAGCACCATCATCGCTCCCCCCGGCCCGGGCCCGAACGGAACCACCGCCCAGCCGACCAGCGCCACCGTGAAGGTGAGGATCGGCGCGATGATGAACAGGCCGCGATTCGCCCCGGACGGGATGATCGTCTCCTTGAGGAAGACCTTCAAGCCGTCGGCGAAGCTCTGCAGCAAGCCGAGCGGCCCGACCACGTTCGGCCCGCGGCGAAGCGCCATCGCCGCCCAGATCTTGCGATCGGCATAGATCACCATCGCCACCGCCAGCATCAGCGGAAGGGCGATCATCAGGACGAGGATCAGGGTCGCGACGAACCAGCCGAAGCCGTAGCCGAGCCAGCTGCTCTGTAGATAAGCGGTCATGCAGAGAAATCCCGGTGCCGTACACCGATCTCGTTCGTCCCGAGCGAAGTCGAGGGGCGCGTGTGATGAGTCAGTGCCAGCGCCCCTCGCCTACGCTCGGGACGAACGACCCTGTTTGGCTTCGACCCCCTCATTCCGCCGCCTCCTGATAGGTCCGGCCGTGGAGGATCTCGCCCGAGCAGCGCTGAAGAGTCGGGGACGATCGGGCGATCGGGTTGGTCAGGTAGAAATCGTCGATCGGATAGGCGATCTCGCCCGACACCCTCGGTGCCGGACCCGCGAGCGCCGGAAGAGCGCCGAGGTCGGTCAGGCCGACGGTGCCGAGGTGCGGATATTCCGCCGCCATCGCCGAGCGGAGCTGCGACAAATCGTCGAACGGAAGGGTCCGGCCGACGGCGTCGGACAGCGCCCGAAGGATCGTCCAGTCCTCCCGCGCCTCGCCCGGCGGATGGACGGCGAATTCGGAGACCTGCACCCGCCCCTCGAGATTGACGTAGGTGCCGTGCTTCTCGGAGAAGGCGGCGCCGGGGAGGATGACGTCGGCATGGCGGACGCCCCGGTCGCCGTGCGTTCCGATATAGACGGTGAAAGTGTCGGCGAATGCGGCGGTGTCCATCTCGTCCGCGCCGAGCAGGAACAGGGCCTTAAGCGCACCCGCTTTAGCCCGGATCGCCTCGATTCCGCCGTCGGTGGTGAAGCCGAGGTCGAGGGCGCCGACCCGCGACGCCGCATTGTGGAGCAGGTTGAAGGTGCCGCCCAGCGCTGCCGCCGCGGCGCGGGCCGCCTCGTAAGCGCCCGCGTAAGCCAGCGCGCCCATCCCGACGATCACCGCCGCGTTCGCCTTGCCGGAGAAGGCCTCCGTTACCGAATCGGGCAGGTTGCCGAGGAGCGACAGGTCGGTGCCGAGCTCGACTACGGGGTAGGCGAGGTCGACCGGCTCGCCGATCCTGAACACCCTCGCCCCCGCCTTCACCGCCTTGCGGATGCGGGTGTTGACGAGCGACGCCTCCCAGCGCGGATTGGTCCCGACGAGGAGGATGGCGGGCGCCGACTCGATCCCGGCGATGGTCGAGTTGAACCGATAGCCAGCCGGGTGCGAGACGTCGAACCGCGCCCCGTCCTGGCGGCATTCGTGGAGGCTCGAGCCGAGCGAGCGAAGCAGCGCCTTGGTCGCGTAGATCGATTCGAGGTCCTGAAGATCGCCGGCAATGGCCGCCACCTGGTCGCCCGAGGCGCCCTCGAGCCGCGCCGCGATGGCGGCGAACGCCTCCTCCCAGCTCGCCGGGCGGAGCTTGCCGCCCTCGCGCAGCCACGGCCGGTCGAGCCGGTTGCGGACCAGCCCATCGACGCAGTGGCGGGTCTTGTCGTGCGCCCACTCCTCGTTGACGTCCTCGTTGAGGCGCGGAAGCGCCCGCATCACCTCGCGGAAGCGGTGGTCGAGGCGGATGTTGGTCCCGACCGCGTCCATCACGTCGATCGCCGGTACCTTGCGAAGCTCCCAGGGCCGAGCCTCGAAGCTGTACGGCTTGGAGACCAAGGCACCCACGGGGCAGAGATCGACGACGTTGCCCGACAGCTCGGACGTCACCGCGCCTTCGAGATAGGAGGTGATCTCCATATTCTCGCCGCGGTTGATCGCCCCGATCTCCTCCACGCCCGCCACTTCCTCGGCGAAGCGCACGCAGCGGGTGCACTGGATGCAGCGGGTCATGACCGTCTTGACGACCGGACCCATATATTTCTCGGTCACCGCCCGCTTGTTCTCGTGGAAGCGGGAATGGCCCCGGCCGTAGGCGATGGACTGGTCCTGCAGGTCGCACTCGCCGCCCTGGTCGCAGATCGGGCAGTCGAGCGGGTGGTTGATGAGCAGGAACTCCATCACCCCCTCGCGCGCCTTCTTGACCAGCGGAGTGAGGGTCGAGATTTCCTGGCCGTCCGCCGCCGGAAGCGCGCAGCTCGCCTGCGGCTTGGGCGGCCCCGGCTTCACCTCGACCAGGCACATCCGGCAATTGCCGGCGATCGACAGCCGCTCATGGTAGCAGAAGCGCGGAATTTCCTTCCCCGCCAGCTCGCACGCCTGGAGCACGGTCGCCCCCTGCGGAACCTCGATCTCGACTCCGTCGACTTTGACTTTAGGCATTGCGGAAGGACTCTTTGTAGCGGCGCGACGCGTGGTAGAGTTCCTCCGCGATCATCGCCCGGAAATTGGCGCGAAGGACCTGAAGGCGGCGGCCTTCCGGAAGGCAGGCAAGCAGGGTCGGACGAAGCGCATCGAGCGCCCTCCCCTCGCTTATGTCCCCGGCATTGTAGCTCACCACGGCATGGGAAAGTGCCGGCGCTCGGCGCACCGCGCACCCGGCGACCCACCAGGCCAGCACCCTCGGCGAAGCGGCGGCCGCCGGGTCGAGGGGCTGGGGCGGCGGCAATCGCGCCTCCTTGCGCGGCTTCGTGCCTTCGCCATTGTAGAAGGCCTCGGCGATCGCCCCCCGCATCAGGATGAAGCTGTGGATCGTCACTTTGGTGGCCCGGATCGGACAGTCGGTCATGCCCGAGGGAACCGCTTGATTGATGAGAGCCTGCTCCTCGGCGGAGCCGGGCGCCGTGTCGAGCAGCTGTTCGGCAAGCGCGCGTCGGTGGTTCCTCGTGCAGACCGCCAGGATGTAGACCGAGCGAATGGCGGGATCGTTCACCGCCAGGTGGGATTCCTTCCAGCTGGGGAGCCTGTCCATCTCCCCCGTCGCCGGCTTGGCCGCCGCGGCGGTGAACCCGGCGAGGGCGGCAATCAGTGCCGCTCCGGTGAAGGCCCGCCCGGTCATTGACCGCCCCGATCGCCCGAGGCCCGCCGGACGGAGACACGGTAGGCGCCTTCGGCGATATAAGCTCGGACCGTCGCCAGCTTCAGCTCGACGCTATTGCCTTGAAGGACGCAGCTCCGAAGAACTGGGACCAGCGACTGGATCATGCCCGCCTCGGCGATGGTCCCCACCGGCGTGCCGAACAGCGCGTAGACCTTGTCCGGCGCCGCTTCGGTGGCGCACTCGCCGATACGGATGAGGGTGAGGTCGAGCTTCGCCTTCGATTTAAGGGCGACGAACGCCCGCTGGTCCGGCCAGGCGAAGACGGGTGGCAGCTTCTTGCCCGCGAACACGCCTATCGCTGGAAAGTCCTGCAGGAGCAGGCGCTCGGCAAGCGCGCCGCGAAGGAAATGGTCCTTCATGGCCAGCGCATCCCCGTCATTTTCGGCGCTCATGCAGGACGAGGGGTCGGTGGCGAGGAAGGCCTGGACCGACTCCTTCGACTCGGGAAGGTAGGCGAGCATCCGCATCGCGGCGTCGCGATGCCGCTTGACGGTGCAATCGGCGAGGGCGTGCATCGCGACCAGGCCTTCGCGCTCCGTCGCGGGGCGATAGGCCTGCGCCGGCTGAAGCGCCGCGGAAACCGCCAGCAGCGCTGCGAGGCGAGATATTCGCCTGGCCCCGCCGCCGGCGATCTGGATCGCGGCCATGCTAGTTCGATCCATGCGCGGCGAAATAGTCCGCGCGATAGGCCGCTTCGGCGAGGAAGCCGCGCAGCTGAGGCCTAAGAAGGGTCGTCTCCGCGTTCTGCGGAAAACAGGGACCCAAATAGGGAGCGACCTGGCGGAACGTCCGATCCTCCTCGGGGGACGTAGGATCGGTTTTCAGCAATTCCGCAACGGCTTGGGGCGCCGCGGCCTGAACGCATTCCGCGAGGCCGAGACCGCGCAACGTCCGCTGGCCCCGTTGGTCGAGAGCCGCGACATCCGCGTCGCTGAGCCTGGGGAAGGGAGCCACTCGCACGGCGCGGGCCATGATCCGGTCGCCGCCGCGCTCGCGGCGCAGTACCTCCTCGGCGACCTCGCCGCGAAGCCACTCGGGCTGGAAGTCGATCTGCTCGAGCCCGCCCTGGCCGTTCAGGCACAAGTCGGACGAAATGGCGTGCAGCAGCGACCGCTCCTCCTTCGACCCCGGCGCCTTGCCGAGGACCCGCTTCGAATCCGACGGCGCCTGCTGAACGACGCACCTTCCATAGCTGTGCATCCGGCGGATCGTCTCGCCGGCCTGGCTGTCCGGCTTGGCGGCCGCGGCCGTCGAGGCCAGTCCGACGAGGGCGAGGGAGACTGCCGCAAGACGCTTCGCTCGGGCGCCTCCGGCGTTCGGACGCGACCCGGTCACGACCGGCTCCCCGAAGCGCTTTGCGGCGGCGGCAGGGGATCGAGCGTGCGGCGATAATAAGCCAGTGCAAGATAGACGCGAAGCGGCGCGCGCTTGGTGTGAAGCGTCACGTTCCTCTCGAGGCAAGGCCCGATCGCCGGCGCCAGCGCCGCGAAGCCGGCCGCCTCCTGAGGCGAATCCGGGCGGGTCGCGAGGACCGCCGCCACCGCCGCCGGCTGGGTCGCCGCGAGGCAGGAAGCGAGGTTCAGGACCACCTGGCCGGCGCGATCGTCCCGGATCCAGCCGATGTCCGGCGCCGATGCCAGGGGAATCGCCGGAAGGGGCGCGAGCGGCGCGCGCAGCAGCGAGGCCTCGGCGAGCACCCCCATCATCGTGTCGGTGCCGAAGGAGAGCGTGATCGTCGACACGTCCGCATCGGCGGCCGCGCCGAGACAATGCTGGATGACATATCTGAACCGCTTGTAGGAGGCCGCGAACGCCTGCTGGTCTTCGGAGGCGAGCAGCCCCTGAACCTCGGCCGGGCGATATTTCAGCACGCAGGCGGCCATCGTCCGGGCCGACTTGAGCGCCGAGTCGGTCGGCTCCCGGTCGCTCGGCGTTCCGTCCGGAGGGCGCCCGACCCGGTCGACCGGCGCGGCGGTGTCGTTCTTAGGAACATTGGTGCCGGTCGTCGGCGCCGGCGGACGATCGCCCGCGAGCATTGCGGCGAGAAGGAACGCGATCATTCCGCCGCTTCCAGGGTGCGGGCGTGGCGGTCGCGGATGCGCCGCTCCAGCTCAGGCCGGAAGTGGCGGATCAGACCCTGGATCGGCCAGGCGGCAGCGTCGCCGAGCGCACAGATGGTATGGCCCTCGACCTGCTTGGTGACGTCCCAGAGGAGGTCGATCTCCTCCATGTCGGCATTGCCCTCGACCAGCCGCTCCATCACCCGCCACATCCAGCCGGTGCCCTCGCGGCACGGCGTGCACTGGCCGCAGCTCTCATGCTTGTAGAAATAAGAGATGCGCGCGATCGCCTTTACCACGTCGGTGGACTTGTCCATGACGATCACGGCGGCGGTTCCGAGGCCGGACTGGAGGTCGCGAAGCGCGTCGAAGTCCATCGGCGCGTCGATGATCTGCTCGGCGGGCACCAGCGGCACCGACGAGCCGCCGGGGATGACGGCGAGGAGATTGTCCCAGCCGCCGCGGATCCCGCCGGCGTGCCGCTCGATCAGCTCGCGGAACGGCACCGACATCGCCTCTTCGACGACGCACGGCTTGTTCACGTGGCCGGAGATCTGGAAGAGCTTGGTGCCCTCGTTCTTCTCGCGGCCGAACGACTTGAACCAGGCGGCGCCGCGGCGAAGGATGGTCGGCACGACCGCGATCGACTCGACGTTGTTGACCGTCGTCGGGCAGCCGTACAGGCCCGCTCCGGCCGGGAAGGGCGGCTTGAGGCGCGGCATGCCCTTCTTGCCTTCCAGGCTCTCGAGCATCGCGGTCTCTTCGCCGCAAATATAGGCGCCCGCGCCGCGGTGTACGAACAGGTCGAAATCGTAGCCCGACTTCGCGGCATTCTTGCCGAGCAGCCCCGCGTCATAGGCCTGCTGAACCGCCGCCTCGAGAGTCTCCGCCTCGCGGATGAACTCGCCGCGGATGTAGATATAGCCCGCCCGTGCCCGCATCGCGAAGCCGGCGATAAGCGCGCCCTCGATCAGCTTGTGCGGATCGTGGCGGATGATCTCGCGGTCCTTGCACGATCCGGGCTCGGACTCGTCGGCGTTGATGACCAGGAAGTTGGGCCGCCCGGGGGTCGGCGCCTTGGGCATGAAGCTCCACTTCATGCCCGTTGGGAAGCCTGCGCCGCCGCGGCCGCGAAGGCCGGAGGCCTTGACGACGTCGATGATCGCATCTTGGCCGATCGCCATCAGCCCCGCCGTATCGTCCCAGTCGCCGCGCCCCTGCGCGCCCTTCAGCCCCCAGTCCTGGAAGCCGTAGAGGTTGGTGAAGATGCGGTCCTTGTCGTCGAGCATCAGCGCGGACCTTCGATCATCTTGCGCACCCCGAAGAATACGGCGGCGACCACGGCGACGGCGATGGCGAGGCCGATCAGCTTGAAGGTGAAGAAGACCAGCTTCACCAGAAGCCAGAGCACGATGATGCCGACCAGGACGGCGACGGCGAGGGAGCCGAGGGATTTCATGCGAGCTTCTCCGTCGCCCCAGCGCAGGCTGGGGTCCCAGGGGGTGAAGAGCGCGGGTGCTTATCACCCGCTTGGGCCCCAGCCTTCGCTGGGGCGACAAGGAAGTTCATGCCCCGGCTCCTTCAGGCCGATTCCACCGCTCGCGATAATCGAAATTTTCCGACACCATCTCCGGCAGCGAGGTCACTCCGCCCTCCGGATCGCTGGTTCGCCGAGCGACGCCCTGCGGCCCCGGCTTCGGCATCTCGCCGCGCGCCAGCGCGTCGAGCACGGCGGTCGTCGTCTCGAACGTCAGGTCCTCGAAATTGTCGTCGTTGATCTGGACCATCGGCGCGTTGGCGCAGGCGCCCAGGCATTCCACCTCGGACAGCGTGAACAGCCCGTCCGGAGTGGTCCCGCCCTTCTTCATACCCTTGGCATAGCAGGCGGCGAGCACGTCGTCGGAGCCGCGCAGCATGCACGGCGTCGTCCCGCAGACCTGGACGTGAAAGCGCCCCACCGGGCGGAGGTTGAACATCGTGTAGAAGGTCGCGACCTCGTAGGCGCGGATGTAGGGCATCTCCAGATGCCTGGCGACGAACTCGATCACCGGTATCGGAAGCCAGCCCTGGGTATTCGTCTCAGCGCCCACCTGGCGCTGCGCCATGTCGAGCAGCGGAATGATCGCGCTGTGCTGCCGCCCCGGCGGGTAGCGCCCGACGATCACCTTGGCCCGGGCGGCATTCTCGTCGCTCCACGCGAACGCGCCCCAGCGGGCGCGGACCTCGTCCATGTCGGGGATGGAAGTGGGAAGGATGTCAGCCATGCCGAAGTGCCGCTTTGCGTGTCCAGGCCGCGCCGATCTTCGAAGCGAAAGTGAGCAGCGATGCGCCAATCATGATCTTGAGCGGAAGGACGAAATGAGTCGCTCCCATCAGAGCGAGGGCGAACACCACGAACCAGACCAGCCCGACCACCACCGATATCATGTAGAGCGCGACGAACAGGGACATGAGCTTCACCGGTCGATCTCCCCGAACACGATGTCGAGGCTTCCGAGGATGGCGGTGACGTCGGCCAGCATGTGGCCCTTGGTCATGAAGTCCATCGCCTGGAGGTGCGAGAAGCCGGTCGGGCGGATCTTGACCCGGTAGGGCTTGTTGGTGCCGTCCGAGACCAGATAGATTCCGAACTCGCCCTTCGGGCTTTCGGTCGCGACATAGACCTCGCCGGCGGGAACGTGGAAGCCCTCGCTGTAGAGCTTGAAGTGGTGGATCAGGGCTTCCATCGACTGCTTCATGTCGCCGCGCTTGGGCGGAACCACCTTGCGGTCGAGGCTCGCCACCGGCCCCTCGGGCATGTCGCGAAGGCACTGCTTCATGATCTTGACGGACTGGCGGACCTCCTCGGCGCGGACCATCATCCGGTCGTAGCAATCGCCGCGGGTCCCAACGGGTACGTCGAACTCGACCCGGTCGTAGACGTCGTAGGGCTGCGACTTGCGGATGTCCCAGGGAACCCCGCTGGCTCGGATCATCGGCCCGGAGAAACCCCAGGCGATCGCGTCTTCCTTCGAGACCGGGCTGATGTCGACGTTGCGCTGCTTGAAGATCCGGTTGTCGACGACGAGGCTCAGCGAATCCTCGAACATCGGCAGGAGCTTGGAGTCGCACCAGGCGCCGATCTCCTCGAGCAGACCGGCCGGCACGTCCTGGTGGACCCCGCCCGGGCGGAAGTAATTGGCGTGCATGCGCGCGCCCGACACCCGCTCGTAGAAGTTCATGATGTCTTCGCGGGGCTCGAACAGCCACAGGTTCGGAGTCATCGCCCCGACGTCCATGATGTGGCTGCCGATGTTGAGCAGGTGGTTCGAGATCCGGGTCAGCTCGGCGAAGAAGACGCGCAGATATTGCGCGCGGAGCGGCACTTCGATGTCGAGCAGCTTCTCGATGGCGAGGACGTAACCATGCTCCATGCACATCGGCGAGACGTAATCGAGCCGGTCCATGTAGGGGATCGTCTGGATATAGGTCTTGTACTCGCAGAACTTCTCGGTGCCGCGGTGGAGCAGCCCGACATGCGGGTCGACCCGCTCGACGATCTCCCCGTCGAGCTCAAGGACGAGGCGGAGGACGCCGTGCGCGGCCGGGTGCTGGGGCCCGAAATTGATCGTGTAATTGGCGATGTCGGACTGGGTGGCGCCGGAGCGGGCGACCTCGTCCGCCGTTCCGACGACGGGGGTGGAGATGGCGGGGGTGGAGAGATCGGAGGTCATGCGAACACTCCAGACTCGTTCGTCCCGAGCGAAGTCGAGGGGCGCATCTCCGATGCCTGTGCAGCGCCCCTCGACTTCGCTCGGGACGAACGAAGGGAGGCATCTTGGGCGACGAGGAAGCGCCTCATTTCTTCACTTCCTCCGCCTTGAGCGGCGTCGGAGCGCCGGGCGCCTCGGGCGAAGCCTTCTCGTCGCCAGGGAGGAGATATTGCGCCCCTTCCCACGGACTCAGGAAATCGAACGAGCGGAAGTCCTGGGGCAGCCGCACCGGTTCGTAGACGACCCTCTTCTGCTCCTCGGAATAGCGAAGCTCGACATAGCCCGAGAGGGGGAAGTCCTTGCGGAACGGGTGGCCGCGAAAGCCGTAGTCGGTGAGGATCCGGCGAAGATCGTCATTGCCGTCGAACAGCACGCCGTAGAGGTCGAACACCTCGCGCTCAAGCCAGCCCGCCACCGGCCAGAGCCCGGTGATCGACGGCACCGGAACGTCCTCGTCGGTGGACACCCGGACCCGGATGCGGTGGTTCTTCGTTAACGACAGCAGGTGATAGACCACCTCGAACCGCTCGGGACGTGAGGGATAGTCGACCCCGGCAATCTCCATCAGCTGCTGATATTCGAACCGGTCGCGCAAGGTCCGGCAGACCTCGACCAGGCTCTCGCGCACCACCGTCAGCGAAACCTCGCCGACCGCCTCCCGCGCCTCGACGAGCGAGTCGCCGACCGCCGCCTTCACCTCGTCGAGCAGCCCCTCCCGCGGGGCAATCCTGGGAGCCGAATTATTGGCCATCTTCAGCGCTCGATCGTGCCGACGCGGCGGATCTTCCGCTGCAGCTGCATCACGCCGTAGAGCAGCGCCTCGGCGGTCGGCGGGCAGCCCGGGACGTAGATGTCGACGGGCACGATGCGGTCGCAGCCGCGAACCACCGAATAGCTGTAATGGTAATAGCCGCCGCCATTGGCGCAGCTTCCCATCGAGATGACGTAGCGCGGCTCCGACATCTGGTCGTAGACCCGGCGAAGCGCCGGAGCCATCTTGTTGCACAGCGTGCCCGCCACGATCATCACGTCCGACTGGCGGGGGGACGCGCGCGGCGCCACTCCGAACCGCTCGAGGTCGTAGCGCGGCATGTTGGCGTGGATCATCTCGACCGCACAGCAGGCAAGGCCGAAGGTCATCCACCACAAGGAGCCGGTGCGCGCCCACTGGAACAGGTCCTCGGTCGAGGTGACGAGGAAGCCCTTGTCCGCCACCTCGCCCTGAAGCTCGGTGAAGAAGCGCGGATCCGGCGCCTGCAGATCGGCCGGCCGCTGATTCTCGTGGCGAGGGTCGAGGATCACTCCCATTCGAGCGCTCCCTTCTTCCACGCATAGACGAAGCCGAGGATGAGCTCGCCCAAAAACAGCATCATCGATCCCCATCCGGCAAGCCCGATCTCGCGAAGCGACACCGCCCAAGGAAAGAGGAACGCCGCCTCGAGATCGAAGACGATGAACAGGATCGCGACCAGGTAGAAGCGGACGTCGAACTGCGCCCGGCTGTCCTCGAACGCCGGGAAGCCGCACTCATATTCGGCGAGCTTGTCGGCATAAGGGTTGTTCGCGCCGGTCAGCTTCGAAACCATCATCGGCATCACGACGAAGGACAGCGAAAGGGCAAGGGCGACGGCGAGGAACAGAAGGATGGGCAGATAACCGGCGGCGGCGGACGCCATGGAGACTCTCCGGGGGCAGAAGTTGGGCGGCTTCTAGGACAGCGGCCCCCCTTCCGCAACACTCTTCCCGGCCGTTGACAGCCGCCGCGCCGGCGGAACAAAATAGCCGCTTCGACAGGGGGATGAACGATGAGGATGATACAGGTCGCGCTCGCCGCGCTGATCGCCGGGACGGCGGTCCCGGCCGGCGCGCAAATGGTCCAGGCGCAGGATCCGCAAAGCCTGGTCGCGGCGATGCAGGCGGCGGGCTATGCCGCCAAGCTCGGCACCGACAAGGTGGGCGATCCGATGATCACCAGCGGATCGTCCGGCACCGCCTTCCAGATCTTCTTCTACAATTGCACCGCCCACAAGGCCTGCGCGACGGTGCAGTTCCACGCCGGCTACGACCTTGAAAAGGGGCTGGCGATGGACCGTATCAACGCCTGGAACAGCAGCCAGCGCTTCGGCCGCGCCTATCTCGACAAGGACAACGACCCCATTGTCGAGATGGACCTCGACCTCGACGACGGCGGCCTGTCGCGCGCCTTGTTCAACGACAATATCGAGTTCTGGACCAGCATCATGACGGCCTTCCAGAAGCATATCGGCTATTCGAGCTAGTCGAACGGCCTCTTTCCTCCCCGGCTTTTCCGGGGGAGGGGGACCGCGCGAAGCCTGGTCCCCCTCCCCTGCAAAGGCAGGGGAGGAGAAGTAGACTGCCCTACCTCAGCGCCTTGGCCACCAGCCGGTGGAGGCGGGTCTGGATCTCGCTGTTCGAAGCGAGGATCTGGCCTTTGGAGAGCCCGGCGTCGCCGCCGCGAAAATCGGTGGCGAAGCCGCCCGCCTCGCGGACCAGCAGAATCCCGGCGGCGATGTCCCAATATTGGAGGTCCTCCTCCCAGAAGCCGTCATAGCGGCCAGCGGCGACCCAGGCGAGGTCGAGCGCCGCCGACCCGAAGCGCCGAATCCCCGCGACTTCGGGCGCAACCGCGGCGAGAATCCGCTCGAACCGCGCCATGTTGCCATGGCCCAGGAACGGAACGCCGGTCGCGACCAGGGCGTCGGCGAGGTCGCGGCGGGCGGAGACCCGAAGCCGCCGCTCGTTGAGCCAGGTCCCGCGCCCCTTCTCCGCCCAGAAGCTCTCGTCGGTGAGCGGCTGGTAGACCAGCGCCTGGGTGATCTCCGGCTTGCCCTGCGGCCCCCTGGGATCCTCGACCGCGATCGAAATGGCGAAGTGCGGGATTCCGTGGAGGAAGTTGGTGGTTCCGTCGAGCGGATCGACGATCCAGCGCGGCTTGTCGGGATCGCCTTCGATCGTCCCGCCTTCCTCAAGCGTCAGCCGCCAGTCCGGCCGGGCGTGGCGAAGCTCCTCGACGATCGTCTTCTCCGCCTGCCGGTCCGCCATCGAGACGAAGTCGGCCGGCCCCTTGCGGCTGACCTGGAGCTGCTCGACCTCGTTGAAGTCGCGCCGAAGCCGCGGCGCCGCCTTGCGGGCCGCCTTCTGCATGACGGTGATCAGGCCGGAATGGGAAACCAAGTTCTTCTTCTCCCCCCTCCCTGGAAGGGAGGGGCCGGGGGTGGGTACCGCCGAAGGCGGCGGAAACGCTGACGGCGGGGAGGGCTCGCTACGCTCGCCTACCCACCCCCAGCCCCTCCCTTCCAGGGAGGGGAGTCTGATCAGTCCGCCCGCCTCACGTAGGTCTGCTCGTAGACGTCGACGACGATGCGGGTTCCGGCGCCGATATGCGGCGGCACCATCACGCGCACGCCGTTCTCGAGCAAAGCCGGCTTATAGCTGGAGGAGGCGGTCTGGCCCTTCACCACGGCGTCGGCCTCGACGATCGTCGCTTCGATCGTGTCGGGAAGCTGGACCGAGATCGGCCGTTCCTCCCAAAGCTCCATCACCACGTCCATTCCATCCTGGAGGAAGGCTGCCGCGTCGCCAAGCAGGTCCGCGGGAAGCGAGATCTGCTCGTAATTCTCCTTGTCCATGAAGGTCAGCATCTCGCCGTCGCGGAACAGGAACTGGAAGTCCTTGGTATCCAGGCGAACGCGCTCCACCGTCTCGGCCGAGCGGAAGCGCACGTTGTTCTTGCGGCCGTCGATGAGGTTCTTCATCTCGACCTGCATGTAGGCGCCGCCCTTGCCGGGCTGGGTGTGCTGGATTTTGACGGCGCGCCAGATGCCGCCCTCATATTCGATGATGTTGCCGGGACGGATGTCCACGCCGCTGATCTTCATGTCTGTCTCTCGGGAGAAAGTGGAAAAGAGCCCGGGCGGCTCCTAGCGCCTGCCGCCGCTCCTGCCAAGCCGCAGCCGCGGGCGGAGTAGCGCGAAAGCGCAACGCGGGCGGGAGCGAATATTCGTTTGCACGTTCCCAGTCATTCCCTTTCCAAATTGCGCAAAAGCGCGGCTTGACCGACATGGAATGCCTGTGGGAGCAATGGCTTCAGGGGAAAACGTCCAAGGGGGGACATGCTATGCACGTGACGCATCTTCAAGGCGCATTGTCGGGCCGCGATCCGGCTATGGTCGAATCCGATACGCGCGCGGTACGCTGGATCGCGCAGACGGCGATCAACGTCGAGCTGTTCACGATTCCTCTTTACATGACCTCGCTTTACTCGATCACGGGCATGCACCCCATCACGGGGCAGAACACCGACTTCTACAAAGGGCGGCAATGGCCCGGCGCGAAGCCGAGCGTCATCGTCGATACCGGCACCTCGGGTCCGGAGTCGGGCAACAAGCGCGCCTTCAACATCGTTTTCTCGGTCTTCATCCAGGAAATGCTTCATCTCCAGATGGCGGCCAACCTCGCGACCGCGATCGGGGTTCGGCCCAGCTTCACCTCGGGGGCGCTCCAGGATGCGGAGCATGGCTGGACCTGCTATGCCGCGGACAATCACCGCATCCCCAACATCGTCGATCTTCGCGACACCGACAAATATGCCAAGGTCGCGGTGAACATCGGGCCGCTCGACAGCGAGCGGGTGAGCCTGTTCCTCGCGATCGAACAGCCGCAGGAAGACGCCGAAAAGGCGATCGTCCGCAACAAGGACCAATATTTCCCGAAGGTGCCTTTCGATCCGACGCTGCGCCTCGACAGCATTCAGTTCGGATCGATCGGCTACATGTACCAATGCTATCGCGACTATCTCTCGATCGTCTACAGCGACGGCACACGGCTGTGGGACCATGTCTTCACGCCCACCGGCCAGCAGAACGACATGTTCAACGGCTTCAGCTTTCCCGGTCACCCGATGCGCGAATATATGGGCGTCGAGACGACCATCGCGCTCACCGACAAGGAAATAGCGTTCCGCCAGGCCCTGGAGATGATGAACGCCATCACCGACCAGGGCGAGGGCGCGACTCTGAAGGCGCGGCTGAAGGCGGCCAACGCCCTGTCGCTTCAGGCGCCGGTCCAGAAGCGCTTCTGCCCCGATCCCGACGCGCTTCGCTCGGACTATCCCAGCTTCTCGGACACCGGCCAGCAGATCCCATCCGCCGATGCGGCGGCACGGATCGAAAATGACGGTATCGATCACTACGAGCGCTTCCAGGAAGTGCAGGCGATGATCGACAAGGGCGAGATCCTGACCTGGGATCAGTCCGGAAAGCCCGGCCAATGGAAGGCGAGCGACCTCGTCACCCCCGATTACACGCCGGTCGACTGCGGCAAACTGCCGGAGCCGGAGCAGATCGCCGACGCGCTGAACGAACTGTTCGTCGCCGACGCCGAAGGCAATCACAAGCTGCTCAGCCAGGCGGTGGTCGGCGCGATCAAGGGCGTGACGACCGTGCTCGACCAATATTGGAACCCGGCGAGTCCGGGCGCGACCGTCGGCTTCCCTTACCCGTCGATGGTCGGGTCCGGGGACCGGATGGCGATCGCCTGGGCGGTATTCGGCCGCACGCCGGACCTCTCCATCGGCATTCCCAATGCCGACACCAAGGTGCTCAACCACGCCTGCCAGGGGCTTAGCCTCACGCCCGAGGACGGCAAGCTCGGCACCAACACCTGCGCTGAAACCCCTATCTATCATTCCTGCCGCGGTTCGAACCTGTGCAAGGGCATGGGCGGGTGCGGCTTCGTCCAGGCGAGTTCGGGCGGCGGCGGCGGAAGTTGCGGCGGCGGCGGAAGCTGCGGCTCCACCCTGTCGGCCGCGGCGCCGGCGCCGACCCCGGGACGGGTCGGCGGCCAGGGCTGCTCGGCGGTCAAGGTGCGGGTCTATGCCGGCCTGTGCGGCGGGCCGCCGGCGCCGCCGAGCCCGAGCGATCCGGTCTACACCGCGCCCAGCGACAACATCTGCGCGGGCTTCGGCGGCTGCGCGGTGCCGATCTCGGCGTGCCAGGTCTATCCCAAGGCGGGGACGATGGAGGTCTACGTCCTCTCCGGCAGCCCCGCGCCGCTGCCGCCCGCGCCGAACGGATGCGGCGCGCCCCAGGCCTCGCCCGCCGAGTCTGCCGGCGAAGCAGCCGAGGTCGGCGCGGTCCAGAACCTTTGCGGAGGGCCGCCCCCTCCCCCGCCGCCGCACAATTGCGGCAGCGGCAAGCCCTCGCGAAAGATCGGCACGATCGACTTCGCAAAGGGCGAGCGGGTCGAGGACGTCGCCTTCCGCGCCTTCACCAAGGTGGCGGAGGAGCTGAACTACCCCGCGCCGGTGCAGGCGGAACCGACGGCCCTGCGCCTCGCCTTCCCGCCTTCGACCTAAGGTGGCGGCGGCGCGCCCCCCGCTCGGCCTGCCCTGCCCCGGCGACGGGGTGGGGCTGCGCGAGGAGCATTACCCGCACCTGATGACGACTCCTCCGGCCGAATGGGGAGTCGACTGGTTCGAGATCGTCACCGAGAACTTCCTCGACAATGAGGGCTATGCCCGCCACGTCCTCGACCGGGTGGCGGCGAACCGGCCCCTGGTGATGCACGGGGTGTCGATGTCGATCGGCAGCACCGCCCCGCTCGACTACGACTATCTGCGCAAGCTGCGGGCTCTCGCCGCCGAGCTTCGGCCGCTGTGGATTTCCGACCATCTCTGCTGGACGGGAATCCATGGGCTGAACAGCCACGATCTCCTGCCGCTGCCGCTCACCGAGGAGAGCCTGAGCCACACCGCGTCGCGAGTCGATGCGGTGCAGGATTTCCTCGGCCGGCCGCTGATCGTCGAGAATCCGAGCACGTATCTCGAATTTAGCGCGAGCCGGATGCCGGAGTGGGAATTCCTCGCCCGACTCTGCGAGGAGACCGGCTGCGGGCTTCTGCTCGACGTCAACAATGTCCATGTCAGCGCCTTCAATCACGGTTTCGATCCGCTGGCCTATATCGACGCCGTGCCGGCGGACCGGGTCGTGCAGATCCATCTCGCCAGTCCGACGGACCACGGAACCCACCTCGTCGACACCCATGACGGGCCGGTGCCGGATGCGGTCTGGCCGCTCTACGCCCGCGCCTGGGAGCGCTGCGGGCCGGTCGCGACGATGATCGAGTGGGACTCGCGCGTCCCCCCGTTCGGCGACCTCGTCGCCGAGCTCGCGAAGGCGCGGCGGGTGCGCGAAGGGCTGGCGATCGCCGCCTGACGTGCCGGAGCTCGCGGACCTTCAGGACTGGATGCAGGCGGCGATCCTCGCCGGCGGAGACTCCCGCGCCCGGGCCCATGTGCGCGACGGCAACCGGCTCACCGCCGAGGCTCGGATCGGCCTTTACGCAACAGGCTACCGGCTGCGGCTGATCGAATGCCTGCGCTTCGAATATCCCCTGCTCGCGCGCCTGGCTGGCCCCACCGTGTTCGACCTGTTCGCGCAGGGCTATGTCGAGGCGAGGCCGTCGCAATCCTACACGCTCTACGATTTCGGCGCCGGCTTCGCCGACTACCTCGAAGCGTCCCGCCCTCCCGGAGACGGCACGGCGCAGGCGACTGAAGCGGTTCCCGCCGCGCTCGCCCGGGTGGAGCGCGCCCGGGCCGAAGTGCTCCGCGCCCGCGGCCTTGAGCGCGCGGCGCCGGCGGCCGAGCGCCCCGCTTTGCTGGAGATGACTGGCCTTTACCGTTGCGGCTATTGGCGGCCGGACAGCGTTAGGCTGCTCTCCTTGCCCTTCGACTTCGCAGAGACCCTGGCGGCGCCGGACGGCAAAGGGCCGCCCCCTTGGCCGCGGCCGGTCCCGAGCCGGCTGGCCGTCGCCCGAGCGGACTATCGGGTCGCCTGCCATCCGCTCGAAGACTGGCAGTACGCGCTGATCGAGGCGCTTCCCGGCGCGCCGTCGGACGCGCGAGTGCCGGGCGATGCCGCCGAAGCCGAGTGGCTCGCCCGTGCGGCCCGCAGCGGCATTGCCGCCGCCGTCTAGCCTCCCGTCTTTCGCCCGGTGAGGAGCGGGTAGGGATTGACCGGAGTTCCGTCATACCATTTCTGGCCCGGCGCCATCTGGTAGACGGCGAAATGGAGGTGCGGGCCGGCGGGGCTGGCGTTGCCGGTCGATCCGACCCGGCCGATCGGATCGCCCTGCTTGATCGCCTGGCCCTCGTGCAGCCCGGCCGCATAATCCTGGAGGTGGGCGTAATAGAATAGCCACTTGCCGTCCGGCGAGCGAACGTAGGCGGTGATCCCGCCGCCGCCGCGGCTGAAGTAGAGCTTCTCCAGGGTTCCCGGAGCGGCCGCGATGACCGGCGTGCCGTGCGGCGCCATGATGTCGATCGCGTCGTGCACCCGGCCGCCCGAGCGCGCTGCGGTGAAAGTGTCGGTGAGCTGCTCCGCCTTGATCCCGAGCACGGGGAGGGCGAGGCCCGACGGGCCCAGCACCAGGTCCGGCGCCTTCGCCTGCGGCGAGACCGGCGCGACGGGCGCCGAGCGTTGGGAAATCCGCCCGGCATTGAAGGCGATCAGCCAGAAGGCGCTGGTCACGGCGCAGGTGATGAGCGCCGTCACCACGATGACGAGGATCAGTTTCAAGCGGTCCATGACGGTCTAACGCAACTTATTACCGACCCGTTCCGTTCGAGCCGCCATGACGGGAATCGTCCGAATCGGCTGCTCGGGCTGGATCTATCGCCACTGGCGCAGCACCTTCTATCCCGAGAAGATGGCCCAGCGCCTCTGGTTCTCGCATTATGCCGCAACCTTCGAGACGGTGGAGCTCAACACCAGCTTCTACCATTTGCCCAAGCCGGACACGTTCGTGAAATGGCGCGATCAGGCGCCGCCGGGCTTCCGCTACGCCGTGAAGGCGCCCAGATTCATCACCCACATGAAAAAGCTCAAGGACTGCGCCGAGCCGGTCGAGGAATTCCTCTCCCGGGCGCGCGGCCTGGGCGAGACGATCGGGCCGGTCCTCTACCAGCTCCCGCCGCGCTGGGCCTGCAATCCGGAGCGGCTGGAAGAGTTCATCGCCCTCCTCCCGAGAGACCTCACCCACGTCTTCGAGTTTCGCGAGTCGAGCTGGCTGACGGCGGAGGTGCTCGCCCTCCTCGATGCGCGCGCAGTCTCCTTCTGCGCCCACGACATGCCGGGCTCGCGCACCGAACGCTGGGCCGCGGGCCCCATCGCCTACGTCCGCTTCCACGGCGGCGAGGGCAAATATTGGGGCCGCTACTCGGACGAGGGCCTGCTCGCCTGGACCGACTGGCTGGTCGGCCAGGCGCGCGGCGGCCGCGACGTCTGGTGCTATTTCAACAACGACATCGATGCCCACGCCATCCAGGACGCGCTCACCCTAAGGAGCATGGTCGGCCAGGCGCTGCGCTAGGCGCCGCCCAGAACGGCCTGGAAGTCCGCCACCGCGGCGGCCGGCCCCCGCTCGTCGCCCCAGACCGCCGCGCAGACCGCGAGGAAGTCGGCCCCCGCGTCGACCAGCGCTCCCCCGTTCTGCGCCGTGATCCCGCCGATCGCCACGCAGGGAATCTCGAACAATCGCGACCACCAGCCGAGAATCGACGGGTCCGGCCGGTGCGAGGTCTCCTTGGTCGAGGTCGGGTAGAAGGCGCCGAAGGCGACATAGTCGGCCCCCGCCTCGCCCGCTTCCATGGCGAGGTGGCGGCTGTCGTGGCAGGTCACGCCGATCTGAGCCGAGGCGCCGAGCAGCGCCCTCGCCTCGCGCGGATCGCCGTCTCCCTGGCCGAGATGGACGCCGTCGGCGCCGATCCGCTTCGCCAAGCCCATGTCGTCGTTGACGATGAAGGCGGTGTCGTGCGCCGCGCAGATACGTTGGAGCGGCTCGGCGAGCTGCGCGGCCCGGTGCTGGTCCACCCCCTTCACCCGAAGCTGGAAGGCCGCGACCGGACCTCCGGACAGCGCTTCCTCGAGTCGAGCCGGGAAATCGCCCCCGACCTCGAGCGGCGAGATCAGGTAAAGCTGGCAGGCCGGCCGGCGCTGCGCCTCGAACAATTCCGGGAAGCTCGGGTCGAGCGAGAGTTCGTCTTCGTCCATCGCTCAGCCGTTCGCACCGGAACGGCGCGCGCTCAAGGCGCAAAAGCGATCCGGCTTGCGTCCCCTCCCCCAGGCCTCCTCGATTGCGCCGAAGCCCGCCGCCTCGACCAGGGCGCGCACCTGCGCCACTTCGAGCAGGTGGAAGCCGTGCACATGGCCGGGCCATTTGCGCAGCTCCTCGGGCGGCTCGAAGCACAGGACGAGCCGGCCGCCGGGCCGAAGCACCCGCGCCAGCTCGCTAAGCGCGGCGGCGGGATCGGGCCAGAAATAGAGGCTGGCGACGCTCACCGCCTTATCGAACCGCCCCGCTTCGAAAGGCAGCCTGTCCGCCGGCGCGAGACGGATGTCGAACCCGCGCGCGCGCGCGACCATCTCCGCCGACACGTCGACCCCCGAGACGCTCGCCCCGCGGGCGCGCATGGTGCGGAGCAGCGCTCCGCCGCCGAATCCGACCTCCAGCACCCGCTCGCCGGCCCGCAGATCGAGCCTTTCGAGCGCGAGCCGGTTCATCGCCCCGCCGATTCGATCGAGCCAAGGCGCGATCAGCCACCTTCCGGCCAAGCCGTGCGGCCTTGCAAATTGGGCGGCGAGGTAGCGGGAGAGCATCGCCGGCTAGGCCAGCGGCGGCGCAAGCGCCGAGCGGAAACCTTGCGGATCGTCCAGGCGATGGGCGATCGCCCGCACCGGCCTCTTTCGGCGGCCATGCGGCACCGGGGCGGCAAGCTCGATCAGCACGTTCGGAAAGGCGAGAAGCGCGAGGTTGAGCACTCCCGCCTGCTTCAGCTCGGCCCGGGTGAACGAGCCGCGAAGCGCCGCCACCGAGGCGCGCGGAACGTCGATGCGCAGCAGGAAGCCGGTGCGCATCACCAGTGTCTCATCGCCCACGATCACGGGAAGCCGGCCGAAGGAGCGGATCAGAAGCACCATCCATGCGATCGTCGCGAGGCTCGCCAGAGTCAGGGCCAGAGCTACGACCTTGCTCAGCAGGACCGCGACGAGCAGGTGGACGACCAGCATCTCGGTGCCGGCAAGCGCGACGAAGGCCCACAGGAGCGGCGCTACGCCCCGGGCGTACGGGAAGGCGGCAGGTGTCACCGCGCCTTCGCGAGCGCCCGCTCCCGCATCGCGAGGAAGGCGGGAAGCCCGCAGCACAGGCCGATACCGACGACGAGGAGCACCGGCAGCCACAACCGCTTCATCCCGAGGCGAAGACCTTCGACGAGGATGAACAGGATGAAGAGGTTGATCGAGTAGAGGAGGTCCGCCGCGAAGGCGCTCGACGCGCGATTGTCGAAGACCTGGCGAAGGAACAGCCCGGGCTGGAAGCCGTATTGCTCCATCCAGGGAATGGCGATGACGAACGGGAAGACGGCGCCGGCAAGCGCCAGTGCTACCCAGAGGTAGAACAGGCGGCTCGCCGGCGGCGTCACCGGATCACTCCTCGTTCTTGTAGATTCGCACCAGCCGGTCGAGCATCGCCAGCGCGTCCTCGCGGGAGCGCTGGAAGGTGTTGCGCCCGATGATCGAGCCGTTGCCGCCGCCGTCGCGAATGTCGCGCGCGTCCTGGAAAACGGCGTCCGCGCCCTTGGCCGCGCCGCCCGAGAAGACGACGATCCGGCGGCCGTTGAAGCAGGACTGGACGACGTGGCGCACGCGGTCGGCCTGAGCGGACCAGTCGGTCCCCTCATAGGCCTTCTGCGCGTCCTTCTGCTCGATATGGTTGGACGGCAGCTTCACCTTGATGATGTGGGCGCCGAGAAGGGCCGCCATGTGCGCCGCATAGGCGCCGACGTCGAGCGCCAGCTCGCCGTCCTTCGAAAGCTTGCCGCCGCGCGGATAGGACCAGATGACGGTCGGAATTCCCACGGACTTGGCCTCCGCGCTCATCTCGCGTATCTCCTCGACCAGCTCGAAGAAATATTCCGAGCCCGGATAGATGGTGAAGCCGATCGCCGCGCAGCCGAGGCGAAGCGCGTCCTCGACCGAGCCGGTCATTGCCTGATCCTTGGCATCGGCCCAGCTGTTCGAGCTGTTGACCTTGAGGATGGTCGGGATCTGTCCCGCAAAGGTCCCCGCCCCCGCCTCGATCATGCCGAGCGGAGCGGCATAGGCCGACAGGCCCGCGTCGATCGCGATCTGGTAATGATAATGCGGATCGTAGGCGGCGGGATTGACCGAGAAGCTGCGCGCCGGGCCGTGCTCGAAACCCTGGTCGACCGGAAGGATGACGAGCTTGCCGGTGCCGCCGAGGCGCCCGTTCATCAGGATCCGGGCGATATTCGCCTTGGTCCCGGGATTGTCGCTCTCGTAGCGGTCGAGAATGGCTTTGACGGCCGGCGTGATGCTCATCGTTGGTCCCTGTTCGGTGGTGAAGTCGCCGCGGCCCTAAACCAGCGGCCGGAAAGGGGCAACGTGCTTGCCACGGCGGCGAAGGTCGGGTGTAATCCGCCCGTGGAGCGAGCAGGAGAGGAGGAACGGGGCGAGCGGACCCGAACGCTGAGCCTCCCGTTGCTCGCAGGCATGCTGGCCGCGCCGCCGCTGTTCGTCTGGATGTTCCTTAGGCGGGGCTACCCCGGCTCTCTAAGGCGAGCGGCCTTCTTCTACGCAGCGGTCATGCTCGCGATGGCCCTGGTGGCTGGCTCGAGGGCATAGCCGTATCCCGGGGACAGGAATTCGCTAATCCTGGACTTCGGTCAGCTTGCCGTCGGGGCCCTTGATGAAGTGGTGGACCTTGTGCCCGGCGGCTTTTTGCGCCGCGATAAAGTCGGTCTCGGCACGGACGATCTGGACGAAGCCGGCGGGCTGGCGCGCCGCCCAGCTGTCGAGCTCGGCGCCCAGCGCCTTGCAGGGCGCGCACCAGGTCGCCCAATAATCGATGATGGTGATCTTCGCCCTGCCCTGCGCCTGCGCGAGCGCCGGCTTTCCGTCGCGCGTCTCCAGCTCGGCCATCGAGTCGGCCAGGCTCGGCCCCTTGACCGGCGAGCGGCGGCGGACGGCCTGGACGATGCTCGAGCCGACCTTGCCCGCCTTCAGCCCGAAGCTTCGCAGGACCAGGCGGTTGTCGGCATTGTAGACCCGAAGCTCGGGAAGCGACCGTACCGTCTTCGCCTTGTCGGAGGACGCGACATAGGCCCTGGCGGCCGACTCGCTCCAGCGCGTTTCCAGGACGACCGGCGCCGACGCGGCGGAACCGGCGGCGGCGAGCAGCGGAGCCAGCAGAAATAGGGGTTTCATGCGCCTCTACCCTTTCGGGCGGAGGCTAACCCGGTCCGAGCGGGCGGTCCAGCCGGGCCCGGGCCTTAGCGCTCCAGCGCCTTCACCCCCGGCAGGTCCTTGCCCTCCATCCATTCGAGGAAGGCGCCGCCGGCGGTCGAGACGAAGGTGAAGCCGTCCGCCGCTCCGGCGTGGTTGAGCGCGGCCACCGTGTCGCCGCCGCCCGCGACCGACACGAGCTGACCGGCTTCGGTCAGGGCCGCCGCGGTCCGGGCGAGCTGGACCGTCGCCGCGTCGAAAGGCGGGGTCTCGAACGCGCCGAGCGGCCCGTTCCAGACCAACGTGCGGCAGGTCTTGAGCGCGTCGGCGAGGGCCTCGACGGCGGCCGGGCCGATGTCGAGGATCATCTCGTCCGCCGCCACTTCGTGGACGTTGCAGGTCCGAAGGCTCGGCGGGTTGGGGGCGAACTCCTTCGCCACCACGACGTCGTAGGGCAGGTGGACGATGCAGTTCGCCCGCTCCGCCGCGTCGAGTATCTCCAGCGCCGTGTCGCGAAGGTCGTGCTCGCACAGCGACTTGCCGACATCCACGCCGCGCGCGGCGAGGAAGGTGTTGGCCATGCCGCCGCCGATGATCAGGTGGTCGACCTTGGCGACGAGGTGGCGAAGGACCTCCAGCTTGCTCGATACCTTCGCTCCTCCCACGACGGCGGCGACCGGACGCTCCGGCTCGCCCAGCGCCTTCTGCAGCGCCTTGAGTTCCGCCTCCATGGCCCGCCCGGCGAAGGCGGCAAGGACGTGCGCCAGCCCCTCCGTCGAGGCGTGGGCGCGGTGCGCGGCGGAAAAGGCATCGTTGACGTAGAGGTCGCCGAGCCGGGCGAAGCGCTGGACGGTCAGCGGATCGTTTTTCTCCTCGCCCGAGAAGAAGCGGGTGTTCTCGAGCAGGGCGATGTCGCCCGGCCGGAGCATCGCGACGTTTTCCGAATCGACCTCCCAGTCGACGAAGCGGACCGGCCTGCCGAGCACCTCGCCATAGGCCTGGGTGACCAGCGCGAGCGACATGTCCGGGCTCGGCTTGCCCTTGGGCCGGCCGAAATGGGCGAGGACGAGGACGATCGCCCCCTTGTCGGAAAGCTCTCCCACGGTGGCGACGGTCGCGCGCAGCCGCGTATCGTCGGTCACCCGCCCGTCCTGCATCGGGACGTTCAGGTCCTCGCGGACGAGCACGCGCTTGCCGCGCACGTCGCCGATATCGTCGAGGGTAAGAAAATGGGCCATGCACAAACCTCGTTCGTCCCGAGCGTAGTCGAGGGGCGCACCCGAAGAGTCCGTGCAGCGCCCCTCGACTTCGCTCGGGACGAACGAACCCTTGGGAGACCCCCTCTCGCTCGCCTTACCCGATCAGCCTTGCCATCGCCCCGGCGGTGTCCACCATCCGGTTCGAGAAGCCCCATTCGTTGTCGTACCAGGACAGCACCCGGACCAGCTTGCCCTCCAGCACCGCCGTCTCGAGGCTGTCGACGGTCGAGCTCGCCGGATTGCCGTTATAGTCGATCGAAACGAGCGGCTCGTCGGAATAAGCGAGGATGCCCTTGAGCGGCCCGCTCTCGGCGGCGGCACGGAGCGCTCCGTTCACTTCCTCGAGGCTGGTGTCGCGGCCGGGCGTGAAGGTCAGGTCGACGACGCTGACATTGGGGGTCGGGACACGGATGGACGAGCCGTCGAGCTTGCCCTTGAGCTCGGGAAGCACCTCGCCGACCGCCCGGGCGGCGCCCGTCGTGGTCGGGATCATCGACATCGCCGCGGCGCGCGCCCGGCGCTTGTCCTTGTGGATCTGGTCGAGGATCTTCTGGTCGTTCGTATAAGCGTGGATGGTGGTCATCAGCCCGCGCTCGATCCCGACCAGGTCGTGGAGCACCTTGGCGACCGGGGCGAGGCAGTTGGTCGTGCACGACGCATTGGAGACGATGACGTGCTCGGCCGTCAGCTTCTCATGATTGACGCCGTAGACGACGGTGAGGTCGGCACCCTTCGCCGGGGCGGAGATCAGAACTTTCTTAGCACCCGCAGTAAGATGCGCGGCGGCCTTGTCACGCTCCGCGAAGAAGCCGGTGCACTCGAGCGCGATGTCCACTCCGTTCTGCCCGTGGGGAAGCTTGGCGGGGTCGCGCTCCGCGGTGACCTGGATCCGGCGGCCGTCGATGATCAGGTCGTTGCCGTCGGCACGAACCTCGCCGGGCCAGGCGCCATGGACCGAATCGCGCTTGAACAGGAGCGCGTTCGACTCCGCGTCGGCGAGGTCGTTGATCGAGACCAATTCCAGTCCGCTATCCTGCTTCTGAAGCAGCGCCCGGGCCACCAGCCGGCCGATTCGGCCGAAGCCGTTGATCGCAACTCTCGTCGCCATGTCATTGATCTCCTTGACTATTGAGCGCCGCGAGAATGCGCGGCACGATCGCTTCGGCGGTGAAGCCGAAGCGTTTGAAAAGATCTTCGGCGGGCCCGGAGGCGCCGAAGCGGTCGAGGCCGATCGCCAGGCCGTCGCAGCCGACGTAACGCTCCCAGCCCAGCGTCGTCCCCGCTTCGATCGAGACCTTGAGCGCATCGGCCGGAAGCAGGTCGCGGCGATAATCCGCTTCCTGGGCGTCGAACAGCGACCAGCAGGGCATTGACACGACGTCGGCGCCGATCCCCTGCCCCTCCAGCGCATCGGCCACGGCCATTGCCAACTCGACCTCGGAACCGGTGCCGATCAAGACCACCCGCCGCGCGCCCGAGGCTTCGCGCAGGCGATAGGCGCCGCGCCCGCACCGGTTCTCGGCGCTCCGCCCGAGGCGGAGCTGGGGAAGATTCTGCCGGGTCAGCGCCAGGAGCGACGGCCCGTCGGCGCGCGCCAGCGCGAGCGCCCAGCATTCCGCCGTCTCGACCGCGTCGGCGGGGCGGTAGACCGCGAGGTTCGGGATCAGCCTAAGGCTGGTGACATGCTCGACCGGCTGGTGGGTCGGCCCGTCCTCGCCAAGACCGATCGAATCGTGGGTCATCACGTAGATCGAGCGGGTCTGCTGAAGCGCCGCCAGGCGAATGGCGGGGCGGCAATAGTCGGAGAAGACCAGGAAGGTGCCGCCATAAGGGATCACCCCGCCGTGGAGCGCCATCCCGTTGAGCGCCGCCGCCATTCCGAACTCGCGGATGCCGAAATAGATATAGCGTCCGGAATAGTCGTTCTTCGTCAAAGGCTTCTGCGCCTTTGTTTTGGTGTTGTTCGAACCCGTCAGGTCGGCCGAGCCGCCCACCGTCTCCGGCACGGCGGGGTTGATCGCCTCCAGCGCCAGCTCCGAGGCCTTGCGGGTGGCGATCGTCTGCGGCTCGGCGGCGAGGCGGTCCAGCCAGCCCTCCAGCCCGGTGTCCGCCGGCAGGCGTCCCTCCATGCGCCGGACAAGCTCGTCCCGTTCCGGGCTCGCCGCGAGCCGCGCCCGCCACGCCTCATGCTCGCTTGCGCGGCGCCTGCCCGCCTCTCGCCACGCCGAGAGGATCGGCTCGGGTATCTCGAACGGCTCGGAATCCCAGACCAGCTGCTTGCGCGCCGCCGCGACTTCCTCGGCGCCGAGCGCCGAGCCGTGGGTCGCCGAGGTTCCCTGCTTATTGGGCGCGCCCCAGCCGATGATCGTACGGCAGGCGATCAGCGACGGCCGCTCGTCGGCCAGGGCTTCGTCGATGGCGCGCCGGATGTCGGCCACGTCGTGCCCGTCGCAGCGGACGACGTGCCAGCCATAAGCCGCGTAGCGCGCCGCTATGTCCTCGGAGGTCGACAGGTCGGTTGCGCCGTCGATGGTGATCTTGTTGTCGTCCCAGAAAACCTTGAGCCGGCCGAGGCCGAGATGCCCGGCAAGCCCGGCTGCCTCGTGATTGATCCCTTCCATCAGGCAGCCGTCGCCGGCGATGACCCAGGTGCGATGATCGACCAACTCGTCCCCGAAGACGGCGTTGAGGTGCCGCTCGGCGATCGCCATTCCCACCGCCATGGCGAAGCCCTGGCCGAGCGGCCCGGTGGTCGCCTCCACCCCGGGAAGAAGGAAATTCTCCGGATGCCCGGCGCAGGGACTTCCGACCTGGCGGAAGCGGCGAATGTCGTCGATCGTCGGCCGCTCGTAGCCGGTCAGGTGGAGGAGCGCGTAGATCAGCATCGACCCGTGGCCGGCCGACAGGACGAAGCGGTCGCGGTCGTGCCAGTCGGGATCGCTTGGATCGTGCTTGAGATATTCGGTCCACAGGATCGTCGCGACGTCCGCCATGCCCATCGGCATTCCCGGATGGCCGCTATTCGCCGCCTGGACCGCGTCCATTGCGAGGGCGCGAACGGCGTTGGCGAGCTGTCTCGGTTCGGCGGCGGCCATTCAAATCCTTTTGCGGATCGCTTCGGGACTCGAAGGGTCCCGGTCTGCGCCCCCCTTTATCGGCGCAAGGCGGCGCGTCAACCGGGCCTCCTCCCCGTTTCCTTCTCCGCCGCCCTCATGCTATGGCCCCGCTCATGGGGGATGACAGGGCGGAAATGGCATTGGCGCGGATCGAGCGGGCACTAGCCCGGATCGAGTCGGCCGCGGATCGTCCGGCCCCCGCCGCACCGGCGGGCGACGCCGCCCTTGTCGAGGCTCACCGAAGCCTGCGGGCCAAGGTCGAGGAGGCGATCGGCCAGATCGACCGACTGCTCGGCGCGGACGGCTCCGCCTGATGGCCAATGTCGAGGTCGAGATCGGCGCCCGCCGCTACACCGTCACCTGCCGCGACGGCGAGGAGGAGCATCTCCTCTCGGTCGCCGCGATCGTCGACCGCAAGGCGCAGGACGCCGAAGCCGCCGTCGGCAATCTCAACGAAGTGCGCCAGTTGCTCTTCGCCGCCTTGCTCCTCGCCGACGAACTGAAGGAGAGCCGCGCCGGCCGGCCCAAGCCCGCCGAGGCCGCCGCAACGGCCGCTGCGACGGAACCCGATCCGCGCGTGCCCGACGCTCTGGAGCGCCTCGCCGAACGGATGGAGCGGCTCGCCGAAAGGCTTGAGACGCAAGGCCCCAGACCCTAGATAGGAGCCGACGGGTACTGCCGGGTACGAGCTTTAGCGAACATCCCTGAGGCGATAAGACATCCTAGGGGGCTGTCCCTGGTCGGATCCTGGTTCGGCACAAATGGTCCCCACCTGACGTTCTGGCGTCAGAGGATATTCCGGCAAACGGCCATGGCGGTCCCGTCACACCCTTCTAAAGCCGAAAATCGGCGCCAGGCACTCGAGGCTCGGCGGAGCTATGCGCGCTCGCTGACGCCCGAGCTTCGGTCCGAGCTCGAGGCAAAGCTCGCCGAGATCGTTGCGCCCCGCCTCATCGCGGCGAAGATCGTCGCGGCCTATCATCCCCTCAAGGACGAGATCAGCCCCTATGCCCTCCTGGACCGTCTCGGCGCGGGCCAGCGCTCCGCCCTGCCCTGGTTCCTGGACCGGGACAGCCGGATGATCTGGCGCGAGGCCCCCGCGGTCGAGCCGAGCCCCTGGGGAGTTCTCCAGCCTTCGCCGCAGGCCGAGGCGCTGGCGCCGGACACCGTCCTCGTCCCGCTCGTCGCCGCCGACCGTCACGGCACCCGGATCGGCCACGGCAAGGGCCATTACGACCGTGCCCTCGCCCATCTTCGCGAGCGCGTCGGCGGGACCGTCTTCACCATCGGCCTTGCCTGGGAGCCGCAGATAATCGAGGAAGCGCTCGAGCCGGACCCCTGGGACGTCCCGCTCGACGCCATCGCCACCCCCAAGGAATGGATCGACTGCCGATGAAGCCCGCGCTCGATCAGCCGAGCTGGCGCAAGCCGGCCGGAATCTTCCTCATCCTGGCGCTGATCGCCGTATGGGCCGTGATCGTCGTCACCGTGGCCGGCTGGTTCCCCGACGCGCCCTGGCCGCTGCGAGCCCTCTACTTCGTCGCCGCCGGGATCGTCTGGATCCTCCCCTTGAAGCCGCTCCTCCAGTGGATGGAGACGGGCCGCTGGCGCGCCTAGAGCGCAATCGCCTTCACCGAAGCTCGTCCACCCTCGTCATGCTGAACCTGTTTCAGCATCCAGGGTGAACGGGGAGAGCGCGTGAAGGACTGGACCCTGAAACAAGTTCAGGGTGGCGCCTCACGCGCAACGCGCGGCGCTTCATCCAATGAAAAGAATGGCGCGAGTGACGGGGCTCGAACCCGCGACCTCCGGCGTGACAGGCCGGCGCTCTAACCAACTGAGCTACACCCGCTTGGGAAGGCCGGCGAACTAGGCGAGGCCCGGAAGGCTGTCAACAACCCTCGGGCGCAAAAAGCCTCGGCTTTGTCCTAGTCCGGATGATCCTCGTGCGGCGAGCCGGTCAGAGTGCCCTCCTCGAACAGGAAGCCGGCAATGTCGGGCTTGCCGGCCGCACCGAGCACGGTCTTGAAGATGATCAGCAGCGGCACGGCCAGGAGCGCCCCGGTCGTTCCCCACACCCAGGCCCAGAAGCTTAGCGAGACGAGGATGAGCAGCGGGTTGATGATCAGCCGGCGCCCGACCAGCGTCGGAGTCACCACGTTCGATTCGATCAGGTGGAGCCCGATGAAGCAGGCGGCGGGGAGGAGGGCGTACCAGGGCTCGGTGAACGTCATCAGCCCGCCAAGCGCCAGAAGCAGCGCCGAGGCGATCGGGCCCAGATAAGGTATGTAGTTGAGCACCGCGGCGATTCCGCCCCACATCAACGGGGTCGGCATGTCGAGCAGCCAGAGCACGATGGCGACGGTGAGGCCGAGCGTCATGTTCACCAGAGTGATGGTGCCGAGATAGGTCGAGGTGGCGTCGACCATCTCCTGGATCGCCCGGGCGGTCGTCATCGCTCCGTCGAAGCTCGACCGGCCGGTGATCGTGTGCCTGCGCATCCGGCTCCACCCGGACAGGAAGAAGAAGACGACCAGAACGGCGAAGAACATCTGGACGGCGGCGAGCGGGGCCGAGGTGGCGATGATCCCGAGCAGCGAATTGGGCTGCTCGAGCGCCACCGTCCGGGTCGCATGGCCCGCGGCTCCGAACTGTCGCACTATGTCGTCGATGAACCGCTCGAGCTGAGAATAGATACGCATCATCGGCGCCAGGGTCTCGCGGATCCGGCCGATCCGCTCCGGCAGCAGGCGCACCCAGTCGCTCGCCGGAAGGACGATCGAGGCAACCGCGATATTGGCCACTCCGAGGAAGGTGAGGACGCAGATGAAGGCGGCGAGCGCCGACGGAAGGCCGCGCCGCTCGAGCCATTCCAGCATCGGCACCAGGGCGATCGCGATCACCAGTGCGGCGGTCACCGGAAGGAAGAATTCGGCGCCTCCGCGAAGCGCGAACGGCAAAGCGAGGACGAGCCCGGCCCCGGCGATGAGGGTTAATGCGGCGAGCAGCCGGTCGCGGCGGAAGGCGACCGCCTCGGCCTCCGCATGAGGCTCGCGAGGCGCCTCGGCCGCAGCCTCGGCGGGTGGCGGCGCGGAAACGGGCGCCGCCGGAAGCTCCGCGGGATCGATCCTTCTCACCTTGCCTGTCCTCTCCGTCGCCTGTCGTCGGTGCGATTAATTTCAGTGGCTAAAATGACGTTTACCAATCCTTATCGATCTCGGACGCAAAAGCCCCCCGACGAAACCGGCTCGTGGGGAGCAACATGCGATATCAGGCCTGGAGCGCCAAATCATCGGCGTTCGCGAAAAATGCGTTTCTAGCCGCCATCTCGGCGGCGTCCGCCGGAGTGGCGACGCCCGCGAGAGCCGGTGGGACCGCGGCGGGGACCAACATCACCAACGTCGCCACCGCGACCTACGACCTTCCCAACGGCACTCCGACGAGCGTCGATTCGAACGTCGTCACGCTGAAGGTCGACGAGCTTCTCGACGTCACCGTCGCGTGGCGCGACCCGGCCGACGTGGCAAGCGCCCCCGGACTCACCGGCCAGGTGCTCGGCTTCACCGTCACCAACGGCGGCAACGGCCCAGAGGCCTATCGCCTCGCCACCGTCGCCAATGGCGGCGGCGACGATTTCGACCCGGCCGTCACCGGCATCTACCTCGATTCGAACGGCAACGGCGCCTACGACGCCGGAGTCGACACCGCCTACGTGCCGGGCTCGAACGATCCCGAGCTCGCGCCCGACCAGTCGATCGCGATCTTCGTCCTCTCGACCATCCCGGCCGACGCGGGCGACGGCGGCCGCGGCAAGGTCGATCTCACCGCCACCTCGGTCACCGGAAGCGGAACGCCGGGGAGCAGCTTCGCCGGCAAGGGCCAGGGCGGGGGCAACGCCGTGGTCGGAGCGACCGGCGCGAGCGCCCAGGACGACGGTTGGTACGCGGTCCGCAAGGCGAGCCTCGCCTTCGTCAAGTCGGCCAGCGTCGCCGACCCGTTCGGCGGCACCACCCAGGGCCCCGGAGCGATCATCACCTATACCCTGACGGCCACCGTCAGCGGCTCCGGAACCCTCGGCAACGTCACCGTCGCCGATCCGATTCCCGCGGGCACCACCTACCAGGCCGGAAGCCTGTCGCTGGACAGCGCCGCGCTGACCGACGCCACCGACTCCGATTCGGGCCGGTTCACCGGCACCGGAATCTCCGTCGGCCTTGGCACGCTCGCCGCCGGCACCAGCAAGACCGTGAAATTCAAAGTCAAAATCGACTGAAGCCTGAAGGAGGCAAGGACATGAAGATCTGGCTCGCAATCCTGGCGCTCGTCGCCCCCGCCGCCGCTTTCGCGGCCGGAGGAAACGTGACCCTCTCGAGCAACGTCTTCGTCGAGAAGGTGAAGCCCGGACCCGACGGCAAGCCGTCCGTCGTCCGCGACGCGCCCAAGATCGTCACTCCGGGCGACAAGCTCGTCTTCGAACTCGGCTATCACAACGACGGCTCCCAGCCGGCGACCGGCTTCGCCCTCACCGATCCGATCCCGGCTTCGGTGACCTTCGCCGGCACCGAGAGCCCGGGAGCGGTCTTCTCCGCCGACGGCGGCAAGAGCTGGGGTCCGCTGGCCTCGCTCAAGGTGCGCGCCGCCGACGGAACCGTCCGTCCGGCCACCCAGGCCGACGTCACGCACATCCGCTGGTCCTTCGCCCAGGCCATCCCGGCCGGCGCGGGCGGCAAGCTTAGCTTCCGAGGCGTCGTAAAATAGCCTCGACCCGCGAGGGCGCCGGCGGGGGGGAATGGCGCCCAACCTGAACGATTGGACCGGAAAATGACCAGGAACATGCGATTGCTCGCGACCGCCAGCGTGCTGGCGGCTGCGGCGTTCGCGGCCTCCCCCGCCGCTGCGGCGGGCACGGCCGCGGGTACGACCATCACCAACTCCATCACCCTCGACTACAAGGTCGGGGGAGTCGCGCAGACCACCGCCACCGCAAGCGACACCTTCACCGTCGACCGCAAGATCGTGCTGTCGACCGTCTCGAACGACGCCACCACGATCAGCGTGTCGCCGGGACAGGCGAACGTGATGACCACCTTCACGGTGACGAACGCATCCAACGCGACGCTCGACTTCGCCCTGACGCCGAGCCAGCTTTCCGGTGGAAGCGCCGCGCACACCGGCACCACCGACAATTTCAACGGCACCACCATGCGCATCTTCGTCGACGTCAACAATAACGGCGTCTACGATTCGGCGACCGACACGGCGACCTACATCGACCAGCTCGCCGCCGACGACAGCCGCAAGGTGTTCGTGCTCGTCGACATTCCGCTCGGCCGCGCGACCGGCGACGTCGCCGGCGTGAAGCTGAACGCCCAGGCGGCCGAGGCCACCGCGGCGGGTTCGCTCGGAGCGATCGTCACCCAGACGACCGGCGCCAACACCAGCGGAGTCGACACCGTCTTCGCCGAGGGCGGCGCGTCGAACGGCAACGTCCAGTATGACGGCCAGGAGTTCGCGCTCGACGACTATACCGTCCAGGCGGCGGCGCTGTCCGTCACCAAGACCAGCAGGATCATCTCGGATCCGGTCAACAACACGACCAACCCGAAGATGATTCCGGGCGCCGTGGTCGAATATTGCATCGCCGTCAGCAACGCCGCCGGCAGCGCGACCGCGACCAACATTTCGATCAGCGACACGCTTCCGACGCAGACGACCTACCTTTCGGCCTTCGGGATCAAGATCAACGGAAGTGTGTCCGGCTCGACCTGCGCTTCCGACGGCGCAGCCGGCGGCACCTACGCCTCCGGGGTCATTTCGGGCGCTCTCGCCGACATCCAGGCGGGTGCCGCGAACGCGAAGACCCTGGTCTTCCGAGTCACGGTAAACTGAGCCGGAACTGAGGGAGGCGCGGGAAGGTGATCGTCCTTCCGGCCCTCCCCCAGGCTTCTGTGATGAAGCTCACCCGGATCCTCGGGGCGGCCCTGCTCGCCCTGGCGACGGCGTTCGCCGCCCCCGCGCCCGTGCGCGCGGGCGGCACCGTCGCGCCTCTCAACCACACGATCTCCAACGTCGCGACGATCGAGTGGGAGGTCGGCGGGGAGCGGATGACGCTGGCGTCCAACCGTGTCGACATCGCGGTCGGCCGCAACGCCGTTCCGCTAAGTCTCTCGGTCTATCGGTTCGCCGGGACGGATTCGACCGAAAGCCTGGCGGTGGCGGCGCCCCGCTGCCCCGCGCTCGGCGATTCGGTGGCGGCTCTGGCGCCCGCCTGGGTCGATGAAAAGCTCGCCCCGGCGGCGCTTGCGCCGGCGAAGGATCTCGTTCCGGGCGAGCCGCTCCTCTTCGTGGTCGACGATGCGGGCGAGAATCTCGACCCGACGCGGGTCGACTCGATCGAGGTCGCCGTCCGCACCGACAGCGGCGACCGCGAGACCCTCACCGTCTTCGAAAGCGGCCCCGACACGGGCCGCTTCGCCGGTTTCATCCAGACCGTCGGCTCGCCTCCGCCGGGAACGCCGGGCGATTGCCGCCTCGGGGTCGAGCCGGGGGAGCGGATCGTCGTCGAAAGCCTCGGCGCCGATCACAAGGACGCGACCGCTTCGGCCCAGCTCGACGTCCTCGCCGATCCCGTCGGGTTCGTCTTCGACAGCATCGACGGCCATCTGATCGACGGCGCCCGAGTGACCTTGGTCGAAGCCGAGTCCGGCCGACCGGCGGCGGTGTTCGGCGAGGATGCCAAGTCGGTCTACCCGTCGAGCGTGGTCAGCGGCGCAGGAGCGTCCGACAGCGGCGGCCAGGTCTATGCCGCCCGAACCGGCCTCTACCGTTTCCCCCTCGTCCGGCCCGGCCATTACCGGCTGCTGGTCGAGCCTCCGGCCGGCTATACCGGGCCCTCGCTCCGCGCCGCCGCCGACCTCGCCGCGCTCCGCCGCCCGGATGGAAAGCCCTTCACCGTCACCGGCGCCTCCTACGGGGCGTCTTTCGCCGTCGCCGGGCCGGAGGTCGTCAAGGTCTCGATCCCGCTCGACCCAAAGGCTCAGCCGCTCACCGTCACGAAACAGGCAAGCCGCGCCGATGCGGCACCGGGCGACGCGATCGTTTATACCGTAACGGTTCGTAACGCCGATCCGCGCCTCCCGTCCGGCAAGCTGGTCCTCCACGATCGCTTCCCCGCGGCGCTCCGGCTCCGTCCGGAGACGGTGCGGGTCGACGGCAAGAAGCCTTCCGGCCTCTCCGCCGACTCGCGCGGCTTCGACCTCGATCTCGCCCCGCTGGCTCCCGGCGCCTCGGCGGACGTCCGTTACGCCCTGGAAGTCCGCCCCGACGCCGGCGAGGGCAATGCCGTCAACCGCGCGACGGCCAATGACGACCGCGGCAACAGCAGCATCGCCGCCGACGCCGCGGTCCGAATCCGCCGCGACGCGGTCGCCGGCCGGATGACGATCGTCGGCCGGGTCGTCGACGGCGCCTGCGGAGTAGAGGATCAGGGCGACGGCGGTCGCGGCATCGGCGGAGTCCGCATCCTCCTCGAGGACGGCAGCTATTCCGTCACCGACAGCGACGGCCGCTATCATTTCGAAGGCGTCGTCCCCGGCACCCATGTCGTCCAGCTCGACGACAACACCCTTCCCGCCGACCGCGCCGCGACCGACTGCGCCCGCGACTCCCGCTCCGGCGGCCGCGCCTTTTCGCGCTTCGTCGAGGGCATGGGCGGCGCCTTGAAGCGGGTCGACTTCCACGCTTTGCCCTCCGCTCCGCGCTCCGACGCCGTCTCGGCCCGCGCCCGCCGTGCCGCTCCGCCGAGCGACGCCGCCGCCGCCGGCGCCGACCGCAACTGGCTCGCAGGCCAGGCGCCGGGCACCGGCTGGCTGTTCCCCGCCGCCGACTACAATCCGCGCGCGCCGATCACCCGGATCGCCATCAAGCATCGCCCCGGCCAGATCGTGAAGCTGTCCGTCGGCGGCAAGCCGGTCGATCCGATCGCCTTCGACGGCACCACCAAGGACGAGTCGGCGGGGATCGCCGTCAGCGTCTGGCGCGGCGTTCCGCTCCAGGAAGGCGCCACCGCCTTTCACGCCGAGATCCGCAACGCCGACGGAAGCCTCGCCGAGGCGCTGGACCGGACGATCCGCTACGGCGGAAGCCCGATGCAGGCCGAGCTCCTTCGCGACCGCTCGGTGCTGGTCGCCGACGGAGTGACCCGCCCCGTCCTCGCCGTCCGCCTGACCGACCGCGACGGCCGCCCGGTCCGCAACGGCCTGGTCGGCGATTTCGAGGTTCCCGCCCCTTATTATCCCGCCGTCGAGGCCGACGCCCAGCAGGCGCGCCAGCTCGCCGGCCTGGAGCGCGCGCGCCCCTTCTGGCGCGTCGAGGGCGACGACGGAATCGCCTATATCGAGCTTGAGCCGACCTCCGCCTCCGGAAGCGTCAGCCTTCGCTTCAACTTCCGCGAAGACCGCACCGTCCGCGAGCAGCGCGTCGAGGCCTGGCTCGACCCGGGCCAGCGCCCCTGGACCCTCGTCGGACTCGCCGAAGGAACGCTCGGCTACAACCGCCTCGGAGCGAAGATGGAGCGGCTCGGCGACAGCCGCGACAAGGTCATGACCGACGGCCGCCTCGCGCTCTACGCGAAGGGCAGGATCCGCGGCAAATGGCTGATGACCCTGTCCTACGACAGCGACAAGGCGAAGGACGAGACCCGCTTCGCCGGCGTGATCGACCCGAAGGCCTATTATACCGTCTATGCCGACCGCAGCGAGCGGCGCTTCGACGCCGCCTCGGTCCGCAAGCTCTACCTGAAGCTGGAGCGGCCGCAATTCTACGCTTTGTTCGGCGACTATGAGACCGGCATCGACGAGCCGCGCCTCGCCCGCTACGTGCGCAGCTTCAACGGCGCGAAGGCGGAATATAAGGGCCGCCGCCTCGCCGCGACCGCCTTCGCCTCCGACACGCCTACCCGCCACCGCCGCGACGAATTGCAGGGCAACGGCCTCTCCGGCCCCTATACGCTCGGCGCCCGCGACATCCTCCCCAACAGCGAGCGGATCGCCATCGAGGTTCGCGACCGGCTTCGCTCGGACCGGATCGTCGACAGCCGTCTCCTCATCCGCAACGCCGATTACGACATCGACTACCGCGCCGGAACGATCCGCTTCCGCGAGCCGATCGTTAGCCGCACCTCGGATCTCGATCCGCAGTTCATCGTCGCCGATTACGAGGTCGACGGAACCGCCGGCCGCACCTTGAATGCCGGCGGGCGCGTCGCGTGGCGCTCGGCCGACCAGAAGGTCCAGGTCGCCGCCACCGCGGTCCGCGACGCCGACGAGACCCACCGCTCCGACCTGGTCGGCGCCGACGTCCGCTATCGCCCCTCCGCCTCGACCGAGATCCGGGCCGAGGTCGCCGTCAGCGACACCCACGCCAAGGGCGGCGCGGCCACCGGCGCCTCCACCGGCACCGCCACGGCCTGGTCGGTGGAAGCCGAGCATCACGGCTCGCGCTGGGACCTGCTCGCCTACGCCCATCAGCAGGACAACGGCTTCGGCCTCGGCCAGACCAACGCCGGCGAGAACGGCACCCGCAAGCTCGGCTTCGACGGCCGGGTGGCGCTCACCGATACCCTCTCCCTCTCCGGGAGCGGCTGGGTCGAGGATTATCTGACCAGCGACGCACGACGGATCGCCGCGCGCGGCCTGCTCGAATATCGCGGCAAGACCCTGTCGGGCCGCGCCGGCCTCACCTTCGCCGACGATCGCCTCGCCGACGGGCGGACCGCGCGCTCGACCCTCCTCCAGCTCGGCGCCACCAAGCGCGTCCTCGGCAACAAGCTGGAGCTCGACGGCCAGACCGAGATCCCGCTGGGCCAGGCGAAGAGCGTCGATTTTCCGGCCAAGCATCGGCTGAGCGCCCGCTACGCCTTCTCGCCGGCCGTCCAGCTCGTCGGCACCTACGAGATCGCGGACGGCCGCGACGTCGACGCCCGCACCGCCCGCATCGGCTTCGACCTCCAGCCCTGGGCGGGGGCGCGGGTCGCGGTCAGCGGCAACCTGCAGAACATCGCCGAATACGGGCCGCGCACCTTCGCCGCCTTCGGCCTCTCCCAATCGCTCGTGCTCGACAGGCACTGGTCGGTCGATTTCAGCCTCGATTCGAACAAGACGCTGGGCGGGATCGACCCGGCCCGCGTCCTCAACCCGCTCCACCCCGTCGCCAGCGGCGGCTTCGTCGGAAGCGGCGGGATCACCGAGGACTTTACCGCCGTCACCGCCGGCGCGACCTACCGCGCCGACCGCTGGAGCCTCACCGGCCGGGCCGAATACCGCCATGGCGAGACCGAGGACCGCTGGGGCTTCACCGCCGCCGCCCTTCGCCAGATCGGCGAGGGCAGCGCCGCCGGAGGCGCGCTCAACTGGTTCACCGCCAAGGGTCCCGGCGGGCAGGAGACCCGGACCGCCAACCTTCAGTTCAGCTGGGCCCACCGTCCCGCCGGCAGCGCCTGGTCGTGGCTCGACAAGCTCGAGCTTCGCGACGACCGGGTGGTCGGCGCCGTCGCCGGCCTTCGCGGCGCGCTCGGCACCCCGCTCACCGTCTCCGGCGACGCCCGCTCGCGCCGGGTCGTGAACAGCCTTTCGGTCGATTACTCGCCGTCCGCCCGGACCGAAGTCTCGCTCTTCTGGGGCTCGCGCTACGTCTCGGAGCGGGTCGGTGCGGACGATATCGGCGGCTGGAGCAACGTCGCCGGCGGCGACCTCCGCTTCGACCTCTCCGACACGATCGACATCGGCGTGGCCGGAACGGTTCGCGCCGGCCTAGGCGGCCGCTCCGTTTCCTGGTCCGCCGGCCCCAGCGTCGGGGTGAAGCCCTTCGCCAACGGCCGGCTGTCGATCGGCTGGAACGTCGCCGGCTTCCACGACCGCGACTTCGAGGATGCCCGCTACACCCGCAGCGGCCCCTACGTGACGATGCGCTTCAAGTTCGACCAGCTCAGCCTTCAGTCGCTCGGCCTGGGTCGGCGGTGAAGCGGGCCGTGGTTAACTACCTTTCAACCATGATCCGGCTACCCCCTCTCCCGGGGGGGAGGAAAAGCTTGGCTCGACTGATCGAAGCGGCGTTGCGGCTCGCGGCCGCGGCCCTCCTCATGGCGTGGGCCGTGCCCGCCGCCGCGGGGACGTGCAGCGCCGCCAACGGCTATGCTTTCAGCTTCAACAGCCGCCCGGCGGGAAGCCTTAGCTATGCCGGAAGCTATACCTACACCGCCTCGACCAGCGGCGGCGCGACCCAGAACTTCACCACCAGCTTCGCCACCAACGGGCTTAGCCTTAGCACCGTCAACACGGGCAGCGGCAACATCCAGCTCCCCGCCATCGGCAACCTGATCACCGGCATCGGGACCGGCAACACTCTGGCGGTCGGCGGCACCTTCTCCGCGCGCAGCAACACCGGCTTCACCACGGGCTTCATCAAGGTGACCTTCACCTTCGCCACCCCGATCCGGGACATGGCGATCGCCGTCCATGACATCGATTTCTCCAGCGACCAGTATCGCGACTGGCTGATGATCGAGGGGTTCAACGGCGCGACGACCTACCAGCCGACGCTGAGCATTCCGAGCACGACTCCGACCCTGGTGCTCGGCCCCAACGCCACCTACGCCTCGCTCGCGTCCGGTCAGGCGCTCGGCACTTCGACCAATACCAACACGGGCAGCGACGACGGCGACATCGCCATCAGCTTCGCCCAGCCGGTCACCTCGGTCACGATCCGCTACGGCAACTATCCCTACACCGGGAAGGAAAAGACCACCGGCCAGCAGGCCTTCGGAATCTCGGCGCTGAGCTTCTGCCCGATGCCCAGCATCGCGACGACGAAGAGTTCGGCGCCGCTCGCGACGACCGGGATCGCCCGGTTCAACACGCCCGGCTCGGACGTCGTCTATACGATCACGGTGGCGAACACGGGCGGCAGCCCGGTCGACGCGGCGAGCCTAGTCCTCTCCGACACCCTCCCGGCGAACGTCAAATTCTACAATGCGGACTTCGACTCTGCCCAGGCGGGCACCGACCCGTTCCTGCTCACCGCCGGGACCAGCGGAGTGACCCTCGCCGCGGCGAACGTCGCTTATTCGAGCAACGGCTCGACCTACGGCTACACCCCCGCCTCGGGCTACGACGCCAACGTCAAGGCGGTGAAGTTCGCCCTCCAGGGCACGATGGCGGCCAATTCCAGCTTCACCATCAAGTTCAGGGCGCAGGTGAAATAGGGCTTCCCTCTCCCCGTTAGGGAAAGGGGGAAATCCGTCACCGCGCGATGCCTTGCGACGAGGCGCGCCAGCGCGTGCGCCAGCGCAGGGCATGGGGCAGAACGAGCATGTAGAGGCCCGTGAGCATCAGCAGGAACAGCGGAGGAAGGGGCGAATAAGTGATCCACGCTGGCACTGGGCCCCGGCCCATGGCGACGAAGTTCAGGGCAACGCAAAGGGTGAATAGGCTCGAGACTGCGCGGTGAGCGCGCCTGAAGCGAGGATTGGGGGTCATGGCTCTCTCCCCGTTGGAAACGCCTTCGGCGCCTCTCGTGGTCGAAAAGAAGCGGGCGTGCATCACCGCGGCTCGATCAGCTTCCAGCCATTCCCGGACGGGTCGCGGAAGCTTGCGTCGACGCTGCCGAAGCGGCTGATCGGCTCCTGGATGAACTCGACGCCGCGGTCCCGGAAACGCTCATGGGCCGCACGGCAATCGTCGACGATCAGAACCAGCGGCGGCATGGCCCCCTTGGCGACGACTTCGTCAAGCGTCCTCGCCGTCGCCTGGTCGACCGTCGGCGGCTGCGGCCTGAACAGGCCGAGCTGGAACATCGGCTGATCGGGATGTTCCACCGTGAGCCAGCGATACTCGCCGTTGCGCGCATCGGTATGGACCCGAAAGCCGAGTTTCTCCACGTAGAAGTCCAGCGCTTCGTCCTGGTCCCGGACGTAGATGCCGGCGACGGCTACCTTCTGGGTCATGTCGGCTCCTCTTGTTCGGCACCGGAATTAGCTTCCGCCGCGCGGCGCCGCTTCTCCGAAACTGCCATAGTGAGGTCCGGCCGGTAGGCGGCGCTGACGAAGCAGTGCGGAACCCGACCCAGCGCTTGCGCGGCGGCCTGCTCGCGTCTGCGAAGGTCGGTCGGGCTCTCTCCCGTGATATCGTGGAAGACGCGGCCGAACGTGCCGAGGCTCTCCCAGCCGGTCGCGAAGGCGATCTCCGTCACCGCCATCGTCGTGTCCCGTAGGAGCGCCTTCGCCCGTTCGATGCGGCGGGTGAGGAGATAGCGATGCGGCGGCAACCCGAACGCGACTTTGAACGAGCGGGCGAAATGAGCCTCGGACACTCCGCTGGCAGCGGCGAGCCGGCGGATCGGCCATGGCTCGTGCGAGGCCGCGTCCATTCGATCCTTCGCGCGCAGCAACCGACGGATCAGCGCCGGCTGCCGGCACGGATCGGAACCCCGCCTTGACTTAGTCGGAGTGCCGCCGAGCCCGGCCTTCGAGGATCGCATCCGTCCCATCCATGCCCCGGTCCGCGCCGGGCGCCGGCGAAGGCGGCGCGGCGCTTCAGCGCGAACTCCCCTTCGGCGTCACGAACGCTGGTGCCCCCGGCCGGAATCGAACCGGCACTCCTTGCGGAACTCGATTTTGAGTCGAGCGCGTCTACCAATTCCGCCACAGGGGCACTGCAAGGCCGCTGCTAGACGAGGCGTGCGGCGCCTGCAACCGGGCGCGAAGCTTGCCTCGGCCGCGCCCCTCGTCTACAGGCGCCGCTTCCCCGTTCATGGTCATCCCTGGAGGCGTGAGCGCGGGCATTTATGCAAACCCCAGTTTTGGAGACATGCACATGAGCGAACAGCTTACGCTGTCGGCCGAGACGCGCGAGCGGGCGGGCAAGGGAGCCTCCCGTGCCATGCGTCGCGAAGGCCGCGTCCCCGCCGTCGTCTACGGCAACCGTGAAGAGCCCCTCGCCGTCCACGTCGAGGAAAAGGCCCTGATGAAGATGCTGAACACCGGCCACTTCATGAACTCGGTCGTGATGATCGAGGTCGCCGGCGGCGCCACCGCCCGGACCCTCCCCAAGGACGTCCAGTTCCACCCGGTCACCGACCGGCCCCTGCATGTCGATTTCCTGCGCATCTCCGAGCATTCGAAGGTGCATGTGAACGTGCCGATCCGCTTCAGCGGCGAAGAGGAATGCCGCGGCATCAAGCGCGGCGGCGTCCTGAACGCGGTTCGTCACGAGCTCGAGCTGGTCTGCGACGCGGCCGAGATCCCCGACGAGATCGAGATCAGCCTCAAGGGCCTCAACATCGGCGATTCGCTCCACATCTCCTCGGTCTGCCTCCCCAAGGGCGTCGAGAGCGCGATCACCGACCGCGACTTCACCATCGCCACCATCGTCCCCTCTTCCGGAGCGGTGATGGATGCCGAGGACGCCGCGGCCGAGGCCGAGGCGCCTGCCGACGAGGTCCCGGCGACCGACGCGACCGCCGGCGACGAGGCAGAGGACCACCCGGCCCAGGAGGGCTGATCTTGGGACTGCTAAGCTGGTTCGGCCCCTTCTTCGGCGTGAAGCCGGTGGAGGTGCCGGGCCAGCCCCTCGATGCGCCTGAAGCCACCGATTGGGATTTCGAGCCCGTGCAGATCTGGGTCGGCCTCGGCAATCCGGGCACGAAATATGCGATGCACCGGCACAATGTCGGCTTCATGGCAATCGACGCCATCGCCGAAGTGCACGGCTTCGAGCCGCCCAAAAAGGCGTTCCAGGGCTGGGCCCAGCAGGGCCGGATCGGGTCGGAGCGGATCCTGCTTTTGAAGCCCGAGACCTTCATGAACGACTCCGGCCGTTCGGTCCGGGCCGCCCTGGACTTCTTCAAGAAGGACGTCGGCAACGTCACGATCTTCCACGACGAGCTCGATCTCGCCCCTTTCAAGGTCAAGGTGAAGGTCGGCGGTGGAACCGCCGGCCATAACGGCCTGCGCTCCGCCGAGGCGCATGTCGGCAACGCCTTCCGCCGGGTGCGGATCGGCATCGGCCATCCCGGCCACAAGGACCGCGTGACCGGCCACGTGCTCGGCAATTACGCCAAGACCGAGACGGACGCCCTCGCCGACACGCTCGGCGCCATCGCGTCCGAGGCGCCGTGGCTCGCCAAGGGCGACGACGTCCGCTTCATGAGCGAAGTCGCGCTACGCCTTCAGGATTAGAATCGCTACTGCCAGCCGTAGGGAACGCCCGTCTCGCCGAGGTGGCATTCGCAAGCGAAGCCGCGCCTCTTCCCGGCCGCCGTCGGCGCGTTTTCGCAACGCCGTCGGGCGAGAGACTGAAACGCTCAGTGGTAGATGCGTCCATTGCCGGCGCAGCCGAATACTTTCATCCCGCGCCGCTCGATCAGGGCAGTCGCCCGCACGTCGCAACGACCGGCCGTGCAGGAGATGGACGTTGTCGCAAGCAAGCCGGCATCGTTTTCCCAGGAGCGTAGGAAGAAGCGCCCTTCCGAAGCGCGCAGCGGACTCGTGTCGAGTCCGCCGGTGCAGCGCCGCAGCCGTCGCTCCAGCGCCCGTCCTGGACCCTCGGCTGTCCCGGGATCTTCTGCCAGCCGGACGAGATCCTCGCTCGGGACGTAACGCGGCGTAAGATAGGCGATGAGCACCGGCGGAACCGCCGCGACGGACGCGGCCATGCCGAGGATGAAGCGGGCAACTTCGGTCATTCCCTCTTCTATCGCGACAGGAGTTAAGGAACGCCGAGCCGGCGCCCGCTCCACGCGGCGGCCGGTGGCGCGGGCCCAGCCCGCCGCATCGAGCCCGGCCGCGGGCCGGCGGCGTCCCCCCGACCCGCGTGGCGCCGCTCGCCGGGCTGGCGCCGGGGCCTACTTCCCTCTATCGCGCCCCCGTCTCCAACCTTGGATCAAGGCGTCAGTTAAATGGGTTTTCGTTGCGGCATCGTCGGCCTTCCCAATGTCGGCAAGTCCACCTTGTTCAACGCCCTGACCGAGACGGCGGCGGCGCAGGCGGCCAACTACCCCTTCTGCACGATCGAGCCCAATGTCGGCCGCGTCGCCGTTCCCGATCCGCGCCTCGACGAGATCGCCCGGATCGCCAAATCGGCGCAGGAGATCGAGACCCAGCTGGAATTCGTCGACATTGCCGGCCTGGTGCGCGGCGCCTCGCAGGGCGAGGGGCTCGGCAACCAGTTCCTGGGCAACATCCGCGAGGTCGACGCCATCGTCCACGTGCTTCGCTGCTTCGAGGGCGGCGACGTCACCCATGTCGAGGGCAGGGTCGATCCGGTCGCCGACGCCGAGACGGTGGAAACCGAGCTGATGCTGGCCGATCTCGACAGCCTCGAAAAGCGCGTCCCCAACCTCGTCAAGAAGGCCCAGCAGGGCGACAAGGAGGCGAAGGTCCAGGCTTCCGTCCTCGGCCAGGCGCTCGATCTGCTCCGCGAGTCGAAGCCCGCCCGCCTCACCGTCCCGAAGGACGCCGAGGAGAAGCTCGCCCTCGACCGCGCCCAATTGCTCACCGCCAAGCCGGTCCTCTACGTCTGCAACGTCGACGAGGGCGACGCGGCCGAAGGCAATGCCCACAGCGCCCGGGTGATCGAGCGTGCGTCGGCCGAAGGCGCCGGCGCGGTCATCGTCTCGGCGGCGATCGAGGCGGAGATCGTCACCATGGCGCCCGAGGACCGGGGCGAGTTCCTCTCCGATCTCGGGCTCGGCGAGGCGGGCCTGTCGCGCGTGATCCGCGCCGGCTACGATCTTCTCCACCTCATCACCTTCTTCACCGCAGGCCCCAAGGAGGCGCGGGCCTGGACGGTCGAGGAGGGCTCGAAGGCGCCGCAGGCGGCCGGGGTCATCCACTCCGATTTCGAACGCGGCTTCATCCGCGCCGAGACCATCGCCTACGAGGACTTCGTCAAGTTCGGCGGCGAGGCGGGGGCCAAGGAGGCTGGAAAGATGCGCTCGGAGGGCAAGGAATATGTGGTCCAGGACGGGGATATCCTGCTCTTCCGGTTCAACGTCTGACGCGATGCGCTTGCTTCGCGCCTTCCTCCTTCCCCTCCTCCTCACGGTCGGGGCGTGCGCGGCCCGCCACACGCCTTCGTCGGTCGAAGCGGCCGCCTCCTCCCCTTCGTCCCTCGGGGCGGCGGCCGAGCGGCGGGCGCCGGTCACCATTTTCGTTTCGATCGACGGCTTCAGGCCCGATTATCTCGACCGCGCGATCACCCCGAACCTCGACGCCCTCGCCGCACAGGGCGTGAAGGCGGCGATGCGCCCCTCCTTCCCCTCCAAGACCTTCCCCAACCACTATACCCTCGTCACCGGCCTGCGCCCCGATCGCCACGGCGTGATCGACAACAATATGGAGGATCCGCGAAGGCCCGGCGTGCTGTTCAAGATCAGCAACGCCGAAGCCAACAAGGCGTTCTGGTGGGACGCGGCCGAGCCGATCTGGATCACTGCCGAGAAGCAGGGAATCCGCACCGGCACCGCAATGTGGCCCGGCGCCGAGTCGGCCTGGGGCAACAGGCGGCCCTTCGCCTGGATCCGCTACGACCAGAACATCACCGGCCGCCAGCGCGTCGATACCGTCCTCGACTGGGTTCGCCGCCCGGCTGCCAGCCGTCCCGGCTTCTTCACCCTCTACCTCGACATCGTCGATACGGCGGGCCACGATTTCGGCCCGGACAGCGCCGAGGTGAACGCCGCGGTGGCCGAGGTCGATTCGGAGCTCGGCTATCTTCGCCGGGCGCTCGAGTCGATGGGTCAGCCGGCCAATCTGGTCGTGGTCTCCGACCACGGTATGGAGTCGACCAGCCCCGAGCGGGTCGTGCGGGTCGACCGGATGGTCGATCCGGCGGCGATCCACGTCGTCAGCGACGGCCCCTTCATGGCTCTCGCCCCCGTCGCCGGCCATGAAGCCGAGATCGAAGGCAAGCTGCTCGGCCGGCACCCTCATTTCGAATGCTGGCGCAAAAGCGAGCTTCCGGCCCGCTTCCACTACGGCCGCAACCCCCGCGTCCAGCCGATCTTCTGCCTCGCCGAGCATGGCTGGCTGCTCTATGGGCGCGAGCCGCCGACGCCGTTCGACCTCGGCAATCACGGCTACGACAATCAGGATCCCGACATGCGGGCCCTGTTCCTCGCCGCCGGTCCCGGCGTGGCGCACCGTGCCGCGCCGCCGGTGTTCGACAATGTCGACGTCTATTCGTTCGTCGCCGGCCTCGCGGGGGTCGCTCCGCTCGCCAATGACGGAAGCGCCGCGACCCTCGCCCCTTTTCTTAGACGCTGAACCCGGGAGCGCGACTTGATCTATCTCGACGATCTGGAGCTCGGCGCCGAAACCCTTTTCGGAAGCTATGAGGTGACCCGCGAGGAAGTGCTCGACTTCGCCCGCAAATATGATCCCCAGCCCTTCCACCTATCCGACGAAGCGGCTGCAAAGACCCATTTCGGCCGTCTCGCCGCCAGCGGCTGGCACACCTGCGCGATGGTGATGGCCGTGATCGCCCGCCACGTCGTCAAGGAAGAGCAAGCGGGCCTCGGCTCGCCCGGGATCGACGAGCTGCGCTGGCTGAAGCCCGTCTATCCCGGCGACACGCTGAACGTCTCGAGCAAAATCGTCGATATCCGCCCGTCGCGAAGCAAGCCCGAAATCGGCTCTTTCCGCTCCGCTACCGTCGTCACCAACCAGGACGGCATCCCCGTCCTTACCTTCACCTCGATCGTCCTGATGCGCCGGAGACCCTCTCCGGAAGCGTAGGGCGAAGCAAAGCAACTAGTTGGGCACCCGACACCCTTCGTTGCGGCGCGGGCGTCGCGCTGAACTTGTTTCGGAGTCCAGTCTCAAGCGGCGAGGCGGCTCGTCGCCGGATGCTGAAACACGTTCAGTATGACGGGGGTGTTCGGGGTCAGGGTGCGGATCAGGCTCGCACTCGACCCCGCTCTACCCGCCGCGATGCCAGCGACCGCCGCCGCGTGTGCCGGAAGTCCCGGTGCTGCCGGTCGTGCCCTGCTGCTGCTGGCGCTGCTGCTGCCATTGCTGGCGCTGCTCGGGGGTCGCCTGCTGCCATTGCTGGCGGCGCTGCTGCCATTGCTGACGCTGCTCCGGGGTAGCCTGCTGGCGGCGCTGCTCCCATTGCTGGCGCTGTTCCGGGCTGGCCTGCTGCTGCCATTGCTGCCGGCGCTGCTGCCACTGCTGGCCCTGCTGGTACTGCTGGCCCTGCTGGTACTGCTGGCCCTGCTGGTACGTGCCCTGGCCCGAACCTCGCCGGCCCTGCCACTGGCCGTTGGTCCCCTGGCCGTTCTGGCCGCGATAGCCGTCCCAGCGCTGCCACCGCTGGTCGTTCCAGTCGCGGCCCTGGTAGCCGCCGCGCCGGCCTTCCCAGTAGCGGCGGTAATTGTCGTTCCAGCGATAGCGGCGGCCGCCCTGGTCGTAGATGTAGAAGCCGGTGCCCGGATAATAATAGCCGCCGTACCAGCCATACCAAGGATCGCCGTAGCCATAGCCCTGGTCGTAGCCGTAGCCGTAACCATAGCCTTCGTCGCAGCCGTAATAGGGGTCGCAATAGCCCCCTCCGTCGCCGTAGCCGAGCGAGACGCCGCCGCCATAGCCGTAGCCGTCGCCATAGGCGCAGGCGGAGAGGCCGACGGTGCCGGCAAGGACCAGCGCCGCGGCGCGAAGACGTGGATTGAACATGAGCGACTCTCCCGAAGGCCGTCCGACAGGGCGGGAAAGGTCCGCCCCGCGCCGTGAACGGTAAATGAATTGTACAGGAGCGAAACGCGGCGGGAGGCGCCGCTGTTCCTCTACCGTCCCTCGCGGGGACAGCGGTCGCACGTCGTCCCAGCGAAGGCTGGGACCCAGAGGGTGAAGAACACGGAGCCTTTCACCCGCCGGGGCCCCAGCCTCACTGGGGCGACGGAATGGGCTCAAGCCGCCGACCCTGGCCTTGGGCCCCATCGAAGTGACACTTTGATGGGGCCTTGCGGGCGACGAGTTCAGGTCAGCCCAGCATCCCGGCTTCGGAGTTCGCCGCATCCTTCTTCGCCATATTCTCCGGATCGAGCGGGCCGGTGGCGCGCACCCGCCGGCTGGCGCCGCCGTGCCAGATATTCTGGTAAGCCAGATAGGCGAGGATCGTGGCGAAGATCAGGAAGATCAGGCTGGCGAGGCCCGCACGGTGGCGGTTCTCGAGCCGGGGCTCCGCGGTCCACGTCAGGAAGGCGGAGACGTCCTGAGCCATCTGGTCGACGGTCGGCTTGGTGCCGTCGGCATAGCTGACCTGTCCGTCGGTCTTCAGCGGCGGCGGCATTCCGATGTTCAGGTTCGCGAACCACGGATTGAAGTGCGAGGTCGGACCGGGCCGCTGGTCGGCGGGAAGCGGCTTGCCCTCCTCGTTCTTGTACGTCGCCGGATCGCGATAGCCGGTCAGGAGCGAATAGACATAAGCACCGCCGCCCTCGCGCGCTTTGGTGATCAGCGACAGGTCCGGCGGAAGCGCATTGTTATTGGCCTGGCGGGCGGCGACCTCGTTCGGGAAGGGGCTTGGGAAATGGTCGGCCGGGATCGCCTTGCGGCCCGTCGGCTCGCCCGTCTTCGGATCGAGGTCCGGCACCTGGATCTGATAACGGTCGGCGATCGCCTTCACCTCGGCTTCGCTGTAGCCGAGCTCCTCGAGATTACGGAACGCGACCAGGTTGAGCGAGTGGCAGGAGGAGCAGACCTCCTTATAGACCTGGAAGCCGCGCTGGACCTGCTGGCGGTCATATTTGCCGAGCGGTCCGTCGGAGGCGAGGTGAAGGGGGCGCGGCTCCTCGTGGAACTGGCGCACGACACTCTCTTCGCGCGGCTCGCTAAGGAAGGTGTAGACGCCCCAGCCCAGCGACCAGGCGGCGACGCTGACGAAGACGAGCCCGATGAGGATGCCGAAGAAACGTACCATGACCCGACTGTCCCCTTAATGCGCGGCCGCGGGGCTGATCCCGCCGATCTGGGCCGGTGCCGACTCCTCGTCCTCGCCGTGCAGCACCGATTCCGAGATCGAGCTGGGCAGAGGCTCCGTCCGCTCGATCTTGGAAAGGATCGGCAGGATGATGAGGAAGTGGGCGAAATAGTACATCGTCGCGAGCTGGCTGATCATGACGTACGGCTCTTCCGCCGGGCGCCCGCCGCAGAAGCCGAGGACGAAGACGTCGGCGACCAGGATCCAGAAGAACTGGCGGAAGCGCGGCCGGTAATTGCCGGAGCGGACCGGCGACGGATCGAGCCACGACAGGAAGAAGTGAATGAGGATGGCGCTGAACATCGCCAGCACGCCCCACAGCTTGGCCGGAAGGATGAAGTCGACGGTGAAGGCGCGAAGGATCGCGTAGAACGGCCAGAAATACCATTCGGGAACGATGTGCGCCGGAGTCGAGAGCGGGTTGGCCGGGATGTAATTGTCGGCATGGCCCAGATAGTTCGGAGCGAAGAAGGTAACCAGCGCGAACAGGGTGACGCACAGCAGCGCGAACCAGCCGTCCTTCGCGGTGTAATAAGGATGGAAGGGCAAGGTGTCCTGCGCCCGCTTCACCTCTACTCCGGTCGGGTTCGACGAGCCCGGGATGTGGAGCGCCCAGATGTGGAGGATGACCACTCCGGCGATCACGAACGGAAGCAGGTAATGGAGCGAGAAGAAGCGGTTCAGAGTCGCCTGGTCCGGAGCGTAGCCGCCGAGCAGCCATTGCTGGATCGGCTCGCCGACCAGGGGAATCGCCCCGAACAGGCCGGTGATCACCTTGGCGCCCCAGAAGCTCATTTGCCCCCAGGGAAGGACGTAGCCCATGAACGCCGTTGCCATCATCAGCAGGAGGATGACCAAGCCGAGCATCCAGACCAGCTCGCGCGGCGCCTTGTAGGAGCCGAAATAGAGCCCGCGGAAGATGTGGATGTAGGTGACGATGAAGAAGAAGCTCGCCCCGTTGGCGTGAGCGTAGCGAAGGAACCAGCCCTGGTTGACGTCGCGCATGATCTGCTCGACCGACTGGAAGGCGTGGTCGCCCTGCGGAACGTAGTGCATCGCAAGCACGATTCCGGTGACGATCTGGATGACCAGAGCGAGCCCGGCGAGGACTCCGAAGTTCCAGAAGTAATTCAGGTTGCGCGGCACCGGATAGCCGCCGCCGATCGCTCCGTAGACCAGCCGGGGAAGCGGCAGGCGCTGGTCGATCCAGCGCATCAGCGGATGCTTGGGCGCGTAGGGTTCAGCCCAGGAGAAGCTCATCTTACGCCACCTCGCCTATGCTAAGCACGGTGTCGGACTTGAAGGCATAGTCCGGCACTTCCAGATTCTTGGGCGCGGGCCCTTTACGGATCCGAGCCGCGGTATCGTAGGCCGATCCGTGGCACGGGCAGAAATAGCCGCCGAACGGACCGCGATTCTCGCCTTCGCCGGCGCCGAGCGGAACGCAGCCGAGATGCGTGCAAACGCCCATCGTCACCAGCCACATCGCCTTGCCCGGCTTGGTCCGGTCGGCGAGGCTCTGCGGGTCGCGAAGCGAGCCGACGTCGACCGCATTGGCCGCCTGGATCTCTGCCGGCGTGAGGTGGCGGATGAAGAGCGGCTGCTTGCGGAACGTCGTCTTGATCGCCTGACCCGGCTGGATCGCCGAGATGTCGACCTCGATCGAGGCGAGCGCGAGCACGTCCGCCGAGGGGTTCATCTGGTTGACCAGCGGGAAGAGCAAAGCCGCTCCGCCCACTCCGGCCGCGCTTACCGCCGCGATGTTGATGAAATCGCGCCTGCGGACGCCCTCGTCGGGAGTCGCGGCCTGCGTGCCATCGCTCTGTTCCACGCTCGCCATAGGATCCTTCAGCGGTTCGAACCAGGATGCGCGAAACATCCCTTTGCGCGGCGCAGGACGGCCGCCGGGAACGCTCGCACAGCGCCGCGTCGGGTGCCCCCTGGCGGCTTGGCGCGCCTGATAGACGCGTGGACCCGCCTTTGCCAACGGTGTTTTTGAATGGGAGGCCCGGAGGCCGGCACCGGGTCACGCACGAGGAAAGGCGTCTTGCTACGCCGACCCGATGACCGCCTCCCAGAAGGACGCCCGCCGCCGCCCCCGCAGCGCGGCGAGGACGGCACCACCCGCCCGACAATGAAAAGGGCAACGATTCCATCTGCCACGGGTGACGATGAAGGGCCCACGCTGAGAAGTGCCGGTGCCCGATGGTGGCTAACGGTCACGCATCGCCCAGAACTGCAAACCCTCTAGCAGAGATAAAACCCGGAGACGAAACAATATTCCCCCACGGTAAGGCAAAAGGCGCACTACCCGGAGGGGGTCCTAAAGCAACATGCTAAAATAGTCCCTTTTGGACCTCGAATTGGAAAACAACAGCCAGTATTTTACCGATGTTCCAGATTTTCCCGTCGCCGGCCATAGAGACCGCCATTTATACCCAACGCACGATGTCTTTGGAGGATCGAATGGCAGAAGAGGAAATCGTTGTCACCGGCCGCAGACTTCCTGAAGTCGACTGGAGCTGGCTTCTGAGAGGATGGGCCTCTAGCGGATTTTCTTCGTTCGCGAGTGGGGGCGGCGGCGGTGGCGGGTCCACAGTCGCGGCGCAGGTTCCGTCCGACACCACGAAGTTTGACATCGAGATCGCGGCGACCTCTGACACACCGAAGATCGTCTTGCACGACCTTACGAAAGAGCAGGCCGAAAAGGTAATGGATTTTCTGGACCGCGTGGCGAGGGATCCACGCTTGGCCGCGGCCCTTCATCAAATGGCGGATCGTGGCGTTACGCTACAGATCAACTTCGCTGATCAACTTCCGGGCGCTGCAGACCCGACGTCGCGCGCTACGGTTCAGTTCACACCGCTCTTCGAATCCGATATGCACACTCAAGGCTTCCAGAACGGCAGCACAGTCACCATCACCATCGATCGTGACCAGATCAACAGCAGCAACTGGGAATCTTCGCTAGAGGGGATCCTCGCCCACGAGTTCACCCACTTCTACCGCGATGCTAACGGCCAGTTCCTGCAGGACCTTTACCACGGCGGAACGCCCGCCGGTTCCAAAACGACATGTCGAGTGCAACGGTGACGACCGGCGCCGGAAATGACTTTATCTTCACGATGGACGGAGACGATTGGATCTCGGCCGACATGAATGGCGTCAAGGCAATCTACGACAAGGGGCCTGGAACTGACGTGGTCGACGTGTTTCTTGGCTATTTCGAGGTCAAACTCACGATGATCAACAGCGACCTCTATATTACCAACAAATACAGCGCCTATTCTCCTGTCGAAGATCCAAACGCCATTATTCTCATGGACCACAGCTTCACCGACGGTCAAAGCATCGAATACCTAAGGACGGCGGGGGGGTGGCTTGTGGAGTTGTCCAGCCTCTGGTCGGCGCAGTCGCCGATGCAGTCGGGAGCGGACGTCGCCGTGCAGTCGGCCCAGGCCGGTTACGCGTCCGACGTCGTTATGGTGTCCAGTGCAATTGCCGCGTCGTTTGCGGCGGGGACGGTCCTAGCCGCAGCCGCCGGCGCGACGGAGAGCATCCCGGAGCACCTGCGCTACCTCGTGGGCGGAGCGACAACGATGACCACCTTCGACCTCGTCGGCGCTAGAGTCCCAGATTTCGGCGGGGTCGACGACAACGTCTTTGCGTCGGGAGAGCCCGTCGGATACCCGGCGTCCCACACTGTTGGGGACGCACTTCTTGGGGACCTTTATCTCGCACAGGTCGCTTATGCGTGAACCATGCCCCTGGTATCGGTGGTCGGCGGTCGCGTTCGCGGCCGCCGGCCTGGCGGTAGCGGAACCGGCGGCCGCGACCACGTGCAACACGCAGCAGATCGCGTCTATGTCTGTCGACGAGGCGGCGCAGCTGATCTGGACGCATTCCGACGTCATCGGGTTGGGCTATGTCTCCACGGTGGTAACGCCCGAGCGCGAGCAGCAGTTCGTCGATATCGCCGTCCCCCTCAAGGGTGAGGCCGGACGCTATGCCTACGCCCCTTACCGAGTTGGCCGCACCCAGTGGATCGGCCCGGAATCGAGCCGGCTCGATGCAGGACCCGGTCAGATTGTTCTCGTAACCTTAGCGCGTGGGGAGCGGGGCTATGTCACGCCGGGTTGCCGCGCGCAGCTCCTCGCCGGCCGCGAAGGGCCAATCCTGAGACGCCTGGCGATCCTATCCCGCGAGCCGCGCCACCCGCGGTAGCCGGTTCTGCGCGGTGACCGCAGAAAGTCAGTTTTATCGGGTCTGAAAATCGCCCCAGCCGTTCCGGGTCGATGAGTTCTTCCCGCAGCGGGGGTCGATTGCTTCCCGCCGCCGCCGGCAGCATGTCACCCGAATGCGCCTCGCCCTCCACCAGCCGGACCAGGCCGGCAACGTCGGAACCGTCCTCCGTCTCGCCGCCTGCCTCGCAGTCCCACTCGACCTGATCGAGCCCTGCGGCTTTCCCTATTCCGACCGGGCGCTGAAGCGGGCCGCAATGGACTATGCCGAGCTGGCCGCCGTCACCCGCCATTCCGGCTGGGCCGCCTTCGAGGCCGCCCTGCCCGGCCGACTCGTCCTCTTCACAACCTCCGGCGCCATCCCCCTGCCCGAAGCCCGATTCGAGCCCGCCGACACCTTGCTGTTCGGCTCCGAAAGCCGCGGCGCGCCCGAGCACGTCCACGCCCGTTCGGACCTTCGCGTGCGCATTCCCCAGGTCCCCGGGACCCGCTCGCTGAACCTCGCCGTCGCCGCCGGAATCGGCCTCGCCGAGGCGGTCCGCCAGACCCGCCTCTGGCCCGGCTGACTCCCCTCCGCCCCTTGCAACGCGCCGCCGGCGGGGGCATCGGCTGCCGCGATGGCCCCCCTCGATCCCCAGCAGCAATCCGCCCGCGACTGGTTCGAATCGCTTCGCGACCGGATCTGCGCCGAATTCGAGGCGATCGAGCGCGAGGCCGGCTCGTCGGCCGCTTTCGACTACACGCCCTGGGACCGCCTCGATCCCGACGGATCTCCGGGCGGCGGAGGCGTGCGCGGCCTGATGAACGGCGCGGTGTTCGAGAAGGTCGGGGTCAACGTCTCCACCGTCGCCGGCCGCTTCGATCCCGATTTCGCCGCGTCCATCAACGGCGCCGCCGAGGATCCGCGCTTCTTCGCCACCGGCATCAGCCTCGTCGCCCACATGGCCAATCCGCACGTCCCGGCCGTCCACATGAACACCCGCTTCCTCGCCACCACCAAGCGCTGGTTCGGCGGCGGCGCCGACCTCAATCCGCCCATCCCCTACGAAGAGGACACGGCCGACTTCCACGCCCGCCTTCGCGCCGCCTGCGCCGCCCACGACCAGACCTTCTACGATCGCTTCAAGAAGTGGGCCGACGATTATTTCTACCTCCCCCACCGCGGCGTCCACCGCGGCGTCGGCGGCCTATTCTTCGACCATCTCGACTGCGCCGCCCCGGCCGCCTTCGACGCGACCTTCGCCTTCGCCCGCGACGTCGGCGAGGCCTTTCTCGACATCTTCCCACGCCTCGTCCGCCGCCGTCTCGACACCCCCTTCACCGCCGCCGACAAGACGAAGCAGCTCGAATGGCGCGGCCGCTACGCCGAGTTCAACCTGCTCTACGACCGGGGCACGCTGTTCGGCCTCAAGACCGGCGGCAACGTCGAGGCGATATTGATGAGCCTCCCGCCCCAGGCCGCCTGGCGCTGACGCCGTACGGCCCGCGGCCACGTCCGTGCCGCCGAAGCTCTCGAAGGAGCTTTCGAAAGACGCTTGAAGAGCAAGCCTAAAGTGCTGGCGGCTTGAGCTTTTTTTAAAAACGTGCGACAGCCGCGTCCCTGTGCCGGCGGGGGTCCCACGGGGCGCGTCCAGGCGATTTCAGGGCCTGGCACCTTTGCCTTCGGGAGGGGAATGATACATGACGACGATCACCGGCACCGCCGCCTCCGAGACGCTGAACGGGACCAGCGGCGACGATCGCATCGACGGGCTTGCCGGCGACGACCGGCTGAACGGGGGCGACGGCTCCGACACTTTGTTCGGCGGCGACGATAACGACAGGCTCGACGGCCAGAACGGCAACGACTTCCTCTACGGCGGGGCCGGATCCGATTACTTCCTCCTCGGTGTGGGCGACGACTATGCCGAGGGTGGCGACGGCGACGACAGTTTCGAATCGCAGGACGGCTCCGACGTTCTCTATGGCGGCGGCGGCGCCGATTACTTCAGCGTAAGTCAGCACGGTGTGGCGGCCTCGATCCTGATCGGCGGCGGCGACGGCGACGACCGTCTCGATGCGTCGCTGTTCGCGCAGAGCAGCAGCCTCACCTTCGATGGCGGCGACGGCGACGACGTGATCAGGATAAGCTACCCCAGAGGAATCTATTCGCTGACGCTCGGCGCCGGGATCGACACTCTGGGGATTTACGGCGCCGCAACCGCCTCCGCCGTCATCACCGTCACCGATTTCGCGACCGGCCCCAGCGGCGATCGGCTCGACTTCAGCGACATGCTCGGTTCGGCGCTCTCCAACTGGGACCGCAACCAGAACCCGTTCGCCTCCGGCCACCTGCGGATTACGCAGAGCGGCGCCGACGCCTTGCTGCAGATCGATTCCGACGGCGGCGGCAACGGCTTCGCTACCCTGATCACTTTCAAGAACGTCGATGCGTCGACCTTCGCCTATGAGAATCTCGACGGCTTCCCAAGCGACGGAAGCATTCCGGCTGGACTAACGCTGACCGGAACCGCCGGCCGCGACGCGCTCCTAGGCGCCGCCGGAAACGATATGATCGACGGCCTCGGCGGGGCCGACGTCATCTCGGGCGGGAGCGGCAACGACTCGATCAGCGGCGGCGACGACCGGGACTATCTCCAGGGCGAGGGCGGCGACGACATCCTGGACGGCGGAGCGGGAGACGACATTCTGTACCCGGGCTTCGGAAACGACATCGTCCGCGGCGGCGACGGCAACGATTATATCGAGTCGCAATTGGGCGGCACTCAGCTGCTCCAGGGCGATGCGGGCGCCGACAGCTTCTACATTCGCCGCGACTACAATCCCGTGGGCGACACCGTCACCGCGGAGGGCGGCGAGGGCAACGATACCTTCTCTCTTTACGGCTACGGGCCTTACCACCTCTTCAAGCTCGACGGCGGTTCGGGCGACGACGTCATCCATATCGGCTGGCTTCAGGGCACGGCGGACATCACGCTCGGTTCGGGACGCGACCTGCTGAGCCTGGAGGACAGCCAGCAGCTCCTCTCCCAATATGGCTCGGTCATCGTCCGCGATTTCGCAACGGGCGGTGCCGGAGACAAGGTGGATCTCGACGCCTGGCTGGTCAACAGCCTCCAAGGCTGGGACCAGGTCTCGAACCCGTTCGGAACGGGGCACCTTCGACTGATCCAGGACGGTTCCGACACCCTTCTCCAGATCGATAGAGACGGAAGCGCCGGCGCGACCTTCGATTATCGTACGGCGGTGACCTTCAAGAATTCCGACCTCGCGAGCTTCACCCAGGACAATCTCGGCTATTCCGCCGACGGAAGCGAGCCTGCGGGCATCACGTTGATCGGAACAAGTGCCGACGAGACGTTGACCGGAACGAGCGGCGCGGATCGGATCGAGGGTCATGGCGGACGCGACACAATCTCGGGCGAAGGCGGAGCGGACACCCTGATCGGCGGCGCCGATTACGATTCGATCGACGGCGGTGGAGGAAATGACTCGATCGACGGCGGAGATGGCGGCGGCTATCTCAACGGCGCCGCCGGCGACGACACGGTTAAGGGCGGCAGCGGGAAGGATTTCATCTTCCTCGGCGACGGCGCCGACGTCGCTCATGCCGGCGGCGGAGACGACATCATCATCATGCAATCTTCCAGCGGGGGCGGTAAGGCCGCTTACGCTTATGGTGAAGACGGGGACGATTCCTTCGATCTCCATTGCTACAGTCCGGCGGCCTGGTTCGCCGACGGCGGCGAGGGCAACGACATTTTCGGGGTCGGCGGTGTCAGCGGATCGACCACGTTGACCCTGGGCGGCGGAAGCGATCGAATCCGGATTTGGGGCGACCGCTTCAACCTCGCCGGCACCCTTGCCGTCACCGACTTCACCGTCGGGACAGGAGGAGACGTTCTCGACCTCCCCCTTTCGGCGACCGAGCTGCTCACGGGCTCGATTTCGGGAAGCAATACCTTCGCCTCCGGTTACTTCCAGCTCCTCCAGAAGGGCACCGATACCGTCGTTCAGGTCGACGGCAATGGCGGCGGCGACCATTATGTCGACCTCATCGTCCTCCAGGGCATCGCCGCGACCGATCTCACCGAGGCTAATTTCGGCGGCCTCTCGCCCGCCATCGGCGGCACGAGCGGCAACGACGCGGTGGCCGGCGGCGCCCGCGACGACATGCTGTTCGGAGGCGCCGGAGATGACAGCCTGACCGGCAATGGCGGCAACGATGTCCTGAACGGCGAAACCGGGGCGGACTCGATGACGGGCGGCACCGGCGACGATGTCTACGTCGTCGACAGCGCCGCCGACACCGTCACGGAGCTTGCCGGAGAAGGCACGGACACGATCCGCACCGCGCTCGGCACGCAGGCGGCGATCTACGCGCTGGCGGCCAACGTCGAGAATTTGATCGGAACGTCGGCGACCGGCCAGACGGTGGCCGGCAACACGCTCGACAACGCGATCACGATGGGTTCGGGCAACGACGTCCTCGACCTCTCCTCCGGCGGCAACGACACGGCGAACGGCGGCGGCGGCAACGATTACGTCTATTTCGGCGCCGCCTTCACCGCGGCCGACTCGATCGTCGGCGGCGCGGGCACCGACACGGTCGGCCTGCTCGGCAACTACAACCTCACGCTGGGTGCGAACTCGCTTTCGGGCGTCGAGAATCTCAGCCTGCTGAGCGGCACTGCGGCGGGCGGCACGGAGCACGTCACCTATTCGATCACCACCGTCGACGCGAACGTCCCCGCCGGCGGACGCCTCACCGTTTACGGCGGCGGGCTACTCGCGGACGAAAGCCTGTTCTTCAACGGCTATGCCGAGACCGACGGGGCGCTCAGCGTCTACGGCGGCGCCGGCAACGACACGTTCGCAGGCGGCCCGGCCAACGACGCCTTCGTCGGCGGCGCGGGCGACGACACGATGTATGGGCTCGGCGGCAGCGACTGGCTGGAGGGCGGCCTAGGCGCCGACACGATGCGCGGCGGGCTCGGCAACGACCTCTACGTCTACCAGTCCGCAGCGGAATCGACGGCGGCGAAGACCGATCACATCCTCGACTTCGAATATGTCTCCGACCACATCGACCTCACCCGGGTCGACGCCAATACCGGCGCGGCAGGGGACCAGGCTTTCAGCTTCATCGGCTCCGACGCCTTCAGCCACACCGCGGGCGAGCTTCGCGCCTATCAGTCGGGGGCGAGCTGGTTCGTCGAGGGCGACGTGAACGGCGACGGCAATGCCGACCTGATCATCCAGGTCGATCCCGTCGCCGGCCATGCGATCATCGCCAGCGACTTCCTGCTCTAGCCTCTCCCCTAGGGGGGCAAGGGAATGAGGGCGGTTGAAACTCGCCGCCGGTCAAGGCATCGGCGCAGGATGAGCATCCGGCTTCCCGCGCGCCCGGCAGGGGACCTCCTTCACCGCGCGCCGTGCGGTCCTCCTCCCCGACCCGGGAAGAGCCTATGGCGCTGATCCCGATCGAGCCGGGCCATCTCGGCACCGTCGTCACCTACCTCGAGATGACCGCCCGTCCCCTCCCCCGGCCGGTCTCCGCCCGGCACCTCCGTCTCAAGCGCTGGGAGAGCCCGGAGCCGGCCAAGTACCGCCTGCTCTTCCGCCGCATCGGCACCCGCTGGCTGTGGTATTCGCGGCTGCTGATGGACGATGCCCGGCTCGAGGCCGAGATGGGCGAGGTCTACGCCGTCATCGACCCCGCCGGCATCGAGGTCGGAATCCTCGAGCTCGACTTCCGCGGCGAAGGCGAGTGCCTGATCCGCTTCCTCGGACTGGTGCCCGAGCTCGCCGGCCAGGGCCATGGCGACTGGCTGTTCGCCGAGACGATGCGCCTCGCCTGGCGGCCGGGCGTAAGGCGGGTCGCGGTCCATACCTGCACGCTCGACCATCCGGCCGCCCTGCCGGCCTATCTCAAGGCGGGGTTCACCGCCTACCGGCGGGCCTTTGAAAGCTTCCCCGATCCGCGCCTCGCGGGGATCGTTCCGGCGGACTCGGCGCCTCAGCTTCCGCTCGTTCCCCTGGAGGCGGACGCGGCGGCGGGCCCGCCGAGCTGGACGTAGACGCGCGCCACCATCGTCGTGAAGACGACGCTGAAGGCGGCGTTGATCGCGCCTCGGACGAGCAGGAGCAGGAGCCCGGACAGATTCCCCGCCTCCGGCGGTCCGAGCAGCAGGGTGAGGATGATCCCGGCCACCGAGCTGACCACGACCAGGACGATGAGGAGGACGAGGACGAGAAGCAGGGTGAAGCCGAGCAGCTTCCAGAAATGTCCGCGGGTCAGGGCCCAGCTTCGAGTGATCATGGCGATCGGGCCGGCCGGCTCGGCGGAGGCGACCGGAGTCATCAGCATCAGCTTCACCCAGAAGGGGAGCATGATGACGGTGACCAGGAGAAGGAGGAGCGTCACCCGCCCCAGGGTCTCTCGGGTCGGCGCGGCGAGCACCTCGGGGGTAATGTTGAGGAGAAGGGAGAAGATGACGATCAAGGCGATCGCTGCGATACCGACGAGGAGCACCGCGGCGAGCACCGGCGGGAGCCGGCGGAAGCTGTGGCCGATCGCGCTTCCAACGACGTTCTCGCGGCCGATCGCCAGGGTGGTGATGGCAAGGGTGCCGACCAGGCTCGACAGCATTGCGACCAGGAGGAGAAGCAGCCACAAGCCCATTCCGGCCGCGCCCGCGGCGCTCGGATCGGCCGGGGCCAGCGCTTGAAGCGCGAAATTGGGAAGGGCGATGAGGGCGAGCGCGATGGCGAAGAGCGGCCCGAAATCGCGCTTCACGAACTCTGCCGTCTCGTTCCAGGCCTGGTTGATCGACAAGCGCGCCATTATTTCGGCTCTTCCCCTCTTTGCTCTTCCCTATGGCAAGCCGCACCGGTCAGGCAATCGCGGATCTTGCCCCGGCGGGCCAATTGCCGAAAGGAGGGGCGGTGAGCCTCGGAACCGACATCGAATGGCGGGTGACTCCCGGCCTTAGCCCCTATCCCGAGATTCTTGCGGAGATGGAGGCGCGCGCCGCCGAGATCCGCGAGGGGCGCGCGAGCGAGCTCGTCTGGCTGCTCGAGCACCCGCCGCTCTACACCGCCGGGACCAGCGCCGATCCCGCCGAGCTGTTCAACCCGCTCGGCTTTCCGGTCTACGAAGCCGGTCGGGGCGGGCGCTATACCTATCACGGGCCCGGGCAGCGGGTCGTCTACGTCCTCCTCGACCTCGACCGGCGGGGGCGCGACGTGCGGCGCTTCGTCCATTCGCTCGAAGGCTGGACGATCGCCACCCTCGCCCGTTTGGGGGTCGAGGCGCGGCGGGCGCCGGGGCGGATCGGGCTCTGGGTCGACCAGGGCGGGACCGAGGCGAAGGTCGGGGCGATCGGCGTCAGGGTGAAGCGCTGGGTGACCCTTCACGGCTTCTCGGTGAATCTCGATCCGGAACTTTCCCACTTTTCAGGCATCGTGCCCTGCGGTATTGCCGAGTTCCCGGTGGCCAGTCTCGTCGGCATGGGCGTGTCCGCAGGACAGGACCGTTTCGACCTGGCGCTGAGGCAAGGGCTCTGCGATTTTCTCGCTTCTCTGAAAGGGGGAGGCGAGAAGGCTTGAGAGCCGTACCCTTTCCGTTTATTGTACGAAACTGATTTGGCAAAAAAGGGGCCAACCCGGCCAGATCGTCAACCTAGGGAGTTTCTAAATGCGTGACCTCTTCAAGAAAGTGATGACCGGTTCGATGGTTGCCGGCGCGGCCCTGCTCGTTGCGGCTTGCGGCGGCGGCGACGACGCCACCGTCAACAACACCAGCAACTTCGCGACCGACGACGCCCTGATGGGCAACGACGTCACCTCGATCGACGCGACCAACGGCACCGACGCCAACCTCGGCACCAGCATGGACGCGAACATGAGCGGCACGACGGGCGCCACCGGCACCACCACCGGCACCGACATGAACAGCAGCACCGGCACCATGACCGGCACCGGCAACACCACCGGCACCACCACCGGCGCCGGCACGGGCAACACCACCGGAATGTAATTTCCGAGGGTTTACGCTTTTTCGGAAAAGGCCGTCCGGGCGACCGGGCGGCCTTTTCTTATGCCGCGCAGGCGCTTAGAGGGCGACCGTCGCGGGTCGCGACGCTGTCTGGCGTTCCGGCCGGCGGCATCGGGCGGAGTGCGGGTGTGCCGAGCCGTGCCGGCTTCGCGACGGAACCCGCCGCCGCGACTGGCGCGCATGTCCGGCGCCGCTAGCATAGCCGCGCGGGGCGCTGGGGGTCGAAGGAACCGATGCAAGTGAGATGGATGTACCGCTTCAAGCCCGCGGCCGTCGCCGCGGCAACGATCTGCGCGATCGCCGCCGGCGCTCCGGCCGGAGCTCAGCTGTTCATCACCCAGCCCGACTTCAAGGCGGGCCCGATCGACCCGAGCGATCCCCTCGTCGGCGTTCCGCTTCCCGGCGCGACCGCCGCCGAATACCGGGCGGGCCTTCTTTGGAACATGCGCGCCGGACTCAACGTCGCCGCGCTGCAATGCCAATTCTCGCCTTACCTACGCGTTGTGCCCAATTATAACGGCATCCTCGCGCACCATTCGGTCGAGCTCGCGGCCGCCTACACGGCCTTGAACAATTATTTCAAACGCCAGCTCGGCCCGGTGAAGGGCCAGAAGGCGTTCGACGATTATTCCACGATCACCTACAACCAATGGTCCTACCCGCAGGCCCAGATGGGCTTCTGCAACACCGCGTCGAACATCGAGAAGAGCGCACTCGCAACGCCCAAGGGCGACCTGATCACGCTTGCGATCGCGCGCATGCGCGAGCTTCGAAACAGCCTCGTGCCCGCCTACGAGGCGAACCTGGTGCGCTTCAATCCCTACTCGATCCGGGTCCCGCGGGTCCCGCCGATGAGCTCCGATTGCTGGGACAAGAAGGGCGATTATCTCCTCGCCCGCTGCGTCGCCGGCTGAACCGGCCCGACAGAAAACGGGCCGCCCCTAAGGACGGCCCAGTTGAGGCCGTCAGGCCTGCTAGGGAGGAAAGCGTGCCCAACCAACGGCACCCGTCCTCGATAAGGCCGGCAGGGTAAACAGAGGCTTAACGGCGCCGCCTCGCGGAGCGTCTCAGCCGTCGAAATCCGACACCGAGATCGGGAAGACCCGCGAGCAGAATTCGCAGTCGACGCTGATGAAGCCGTCCTCGTCGACCATCTCCGCCCGCTCCTCGCCCGAGAACCGGCCGATCACCGCCTTGATGTAATCGAAATTGCAGCGGCAGCCCTTGGCGAGCGGCTGGGCCTGCAGGACTCGAACCTCCTCCTCGTGGAACAGCCGCCACAAGGCGTCCTCCAGCGGCAGGGCCGGATCGGTCAGTTCATGGCCCTTGATCGTCTCGGCGAGGATTCGGACATGATCCCATTCCGGATCGTCGAGCCGGGTGTGGAGCCGGTCCCGCCCCTCCTCGCCTTCCGGCAGATGCTGGACGAGGATCCCGCCGGCGACGTGGCCGGTGTCGTCCACCGCCAGGCGGACCACGCTTGGAAGCTGCTCCGACTGGGTGAAATAGCTCTGCGCCGCTTCCGCGAGCGAGCCGCCCTCGAGCGGAACGATCCCCTGGTAGCGCTCCTCGGCCACGGGGTGGTCGAAAGTGATCGCCAGATAGCCCTTGCCGAACAGCGCGAACAGGTCGCGGTGGCTGGGCAGCTCGCCCAGGCGCGCCGTGTCGAAGCGGACGTAGCCGCGAAGCTCGCCGTTCCGGTAGTCGACGACGAGCAGATCGATGATGCCGCTCTCCGTCTGAGCCTGGATGGTGAGCTGCCCCGCCTCCTCCTTGAGGAGCGAGCCGAGCAAGGCGGCGAGAACCAGGGCTTCGGACAGTATCCTCGCGATCGGCGCCGGATAATCGTGGGCCGACAATATCTGGTCGAGGAGCGGCCCGAGCCGCACGATCCGCCCCCGCGCGTTGCGGTGCGGGATGGTGAAGCCGATCGCCTGGTCGAGATGGGCGGAAAGGGTGGCGGTGGTGGGAAGGGAAGACGTCATGGCGGCGATGTGGCTAACGTGCGGCAGCGGTTCAAGTTCTACCTTGCCTCCCCATGCGAAGCATGGGGAGGGGGACCACCGAAGGTGGTGGAGGGGTACTTGCCGCCACGGCGGCGAGGATGCGCTGAACGGCGAAGGCTGGCGCCGTCACCCCTCCACCAAGCAGAGCTTGGTCCCCCTCCCCATCTTGCGATGGGGAGGCAAAGGTTTACGCCGCCTGGGGTACCTCATATTGCCGCGCCGCCTCGGAAAGCCGCTCGACGAACTCGGCGATATGCGCCTCTTCCAGGACCAGCGGCGGAAGCACCCGCATGACGTTGTCGCCGGCCGCGACCGTCAACAGCCCGTGGTCGCGCAGGTAGGTGACGAAGGCGCGGCTGTCGGTCTTCATCCTGACGCCGAGCATCAGCCCCATCCCGCGCACGCTCTCGAACAGATGGTCGTGATTGGGGATCATCTGCTCCAGCGCGCCGCGAAGCCGCTCGCCCATCCGGGTGACATGGTCGAGGAAGCCGGGCTCCAGGATCACGTCGAACACCGCCTCGCCCGCGGCCATGGCCAGCGGGTTGCCGCCGAACGTCGAGCCGTGGGTGCCGACGACCATTCCCGCCGCCGCTTTCTCGGTCGCGAGGCAGGCGCCCATCGGGAAGCCGCCGCCTATCCCCTTGGCGGTGGCGAGGATGTCGGGCTCGATGCCGTAATGCTCGTGGGCGTAGAGCTTGCCGGTCCGCGCGACGCCGCACTGCACCTCGTCGAGGACCAGCATCAGGTCCTTCTCGTCGCAGATCCGGCGAAGGCCGTGCATGAATTCGGGGCTCGCGGGCCGGATTCCGCCCTCGCCCTGGATCGGCTCGAGCAGGAAGCCGGCACTATGCTCGTCGACCGCCGCTTCCGCGGCGGCGAGATCGTCGAATTGAAGGACGGTGAAACCGGGCAGAAGCGGCGCGAAGCCGTCGCGGAGCTTGGGCTGGTCGGTGGCGCTGATCGTCGCCATCGTCCGGCCGTGAAAGGCATTGCCGAAGGTGATGAGGACGTTCTTCTCCGGCCGCCCGTGATGATGGTGGTAGCGGCGCGCGGTCTTGATCGCGCACTCGACCGCCTCGGCGCCGCTATTGGCGAAGAAGACGGTGTCCGCGAACGTGTTCTCGACGAGCCGCCGGGCGAACGCCTCGCCCTGCGGGCTTCCGTAGAGGTTGGAGACGTGGATCAGGGTCGCCGCCTGCTCCTGGATCGCTTTGGTGAGGTGCGGATGCCCGTGGCCGAGCAGGTTGACCGCGATCCCGCTTGCGAAATCCAGATAGCGCGTTCCGTCCTCGCCATAGAGATACACCCCCTCCCCTCGCACCGGCCGCACCGGCGAGCGCGGATAGACGGGCATGAGCGGCGTGATGGCCATGACGAAGGCTCCTGAAGACGCGGGTGGGGACAGCCCGAAGCGGGCGCGGGCGATCTACAACGCCCCGCCTCTGCGGGTCAACGCGGGCCGGTGTCGTGTAGCTCGACCCTTTGGAGAGCCTTCTCCACCAGGGTGAACGCGGCCACGGGGGGCCGGGGCCATGCCCGTCGCCCCAGCGAAAGCTGGGGCCCCAGGGGGTGAAGTACACCGGCGCATTTCACCCTTTGGGGTCCCAGCCTTCGCTGGGACGACGAGGCTGTTCAAACCGCCCGCTCCGCGAGCAGCTTCTCGGTCTCCGCCACCCGAAAATCGTGCGGAATCGGTGAAAGGCCGGGCACCTGCCTATTGCGGGATGCTGATCAGCGAGGCGAGAGCGGCGCCGGGTTGCTCTGCGGAGCGATTAGCCCGACCCTTTGGAGCGCCATCTCCACCAGGAGGGACGCGGCCACGGGGGGCCGGTGCCATATCCGTCGCCCCAGCGAAGGCTGGGGCCCCAGGGGGTGAAGAACACCGGCGCATTTCACCCCCTGGGGTCCCAGCCTTCGCTGGGACGACGAGGCAGTTCGAACCGCCGCTCCGCGACCAACTTCTTGGTCTCCGCCACCCGCTCACCGCGAGGAACGGATCAAAGGTCAGACGCCGCCCTATTGCGGGATGCTGATCAGCGAGGGCGACAGCGGCACCGGGTTGCTCTGGAGCGCGATCAGCTCGGCGATGAAGGTGAGCGTCTTGAGGCTCCGGTCGCGATCCTCGGCGTCGAGGCGCGGGATCCAGTAATGCCGCCCGTAAAGCTCGGTCGTCACCGCCGCCGATCCGGCGGGCGGATTTCCGGCGAAGATTCGGAAGAGATAACGCTTCTGCCCGTTCTTCTCATAGGCGATCTCGCACACCGGCGCTCCGGTCAGGTAGCAGGGCCGCATCGCCTCGCCCAGGAAGTAGAGAATCCCTTCCGGCGAGCGAAGCTGGATCGAAAAGGCGCCGCTCCCGGCGAAGCTCAGCTCGCCGCGGGCGCCCGCGCCGCAGAGCCGGGCGGGATTGACCGTCCAGGTCGACCGCGCCGGCCGCTTCAGCGTCAGCCGGACGGTATCGCCGGTTGGACCCGCCTCCACCTTGTCCACCTTGTAGCCGCCCGGTCCGGAGCCGAGCGCCGAAAGGGCGTCCGCCGAGGGGACGGTGAGGCTCGCCGTCTCCGCGGGCGGAGTCTCCTGATGAAGGCCGAGGTCGGGCGCCGCGGCGATCAGGCGGCGGCGAACCTCGTCACCGTCCTTACCCGCCTCGCCGCTGTTGACGAAGCGCTCGCCGCCGCAACTGTAGCTCGCGACCAGCAGGGGAAGCAGGAAGTCGGCGTCCCAGCCCGAGTCGATGAAGCTCGACAGCGCCTCCGGAGTAGTGGGCTTGAGAAGGCCCTCGACGAACTCCTTGTTGGCAAGCGGGGTCATCCGGAGGACCGGAACCGTCGAGGCGCCGATCCGGAGCGCGGGGCTGATCGCATCGCGTCCGCCGGTGATGAGGTTGGTGGCGACCGTGTCGAGGCCGACCGTTCGATTGACGGTGGCGGTCACCTCTCCGATGGCGGTGAACTGGAGCGGCTCGCGCGCGCTCGCCCTGACGACGTTGAGCAGGGTCTGCTGGTTTCGGCTGTCGGCGATCGCCCGGTTGAAGTCGGTCGCCACCCGGGTGACGTCGCCGGCGTGGGAGCAGCCGGCAAGCGCGGACAGGGCCGCCGCAAGCAACGAGAAACGCCGCGCAATCCGCATCGAAGCCCCCTTCGTGGAAGAGCTCATGCTGGATCGCGCGGCGCCTTCTGGCAAGAGGCTCCGGCGGCGGTCGGACCGCCGGGGCCATCTCGTCTAGCGGTTTACCAGCGGCGATCGCCGCGCCCGTAGTCCCGCCCGTCCTGTCGCTCGAAGCGGAGCTGCTGGCGCAGGTTCTGGACTCGCTGGCGAAGGTCGCGAAGCTCGTAGGCGGTCAGGCCGTTGCGGCTGTAGCGGTCCTCGAGCCGGTCGATCTGGTCGGCCTGGCGGAGCAGCCGGTCCGCCTCGCGGCGGTCGATCGTGCGGTTCTGCATCGCCGTCCGGATGCGCTGCTCGATCTGGCGGATCTGCTGGTCGATGCCGTCGTCGCTGCGATAGCCGCCGCCATAGGCGCCGCGGTCGCCCCGGCCATATTGGGCGGAAGCGGGCGCCGCGGTGACCGCGGTGGCGCCGATCAGCAAAGCGGAAATGAGGAACTTGCGCATCGTCTGTCTCCTGGTTCGGGGTCGAACTGACGATGCCGGTCTAGGCCTGCAGCAATGTGGCGACGCTGAACGCACTCGGCAGCCTACGTTCAGCTTTATCGCCTTTTTGATGAACAGATCAGCTCTTCAATTTCCAGCCCCGCTTGAGCAGCGCGTAGCACAAGGCGCCCAAAGCGAGGTTGATGACGAGGAGCAGGCCGGCGCCGAACATCACCGGCGAGTCCGCCGCGCCGAGGAAGCCGTAGCGGAAGCCGGAGATGATGTAGAAGAACGGGTTGGCGTGGCTCACTGCCTGAAAGGCGGGGGCGAGGTTGTGGATCGAGTAGAAGGTGCCGGAGAGGAGCGACAGCGGAGCGACGACGAAGTTCGTCACCGCGGCGGCATGGTCGAACTTGTCCGCCCAGATCGAGGTGATCAGCCCGAAGAAGGCGAGCATCGTCGCGCCCATGATCCCGAACCAGAGGACGGCGCCGAAATGGCGGGGAATGATGTGGACCCCGGGCCAGAGCAGCATCGCCAGCCAGACGGCGCAGCCGACCAGCACCGCCCGGGTGACGGCGGCGCCGATCAGCGCCGCGATCAGCTCGCCGGTCGAAAGCGGCGGCATCAGATAGTCGACGATATTGCCCTGGATCTTGCCGACGAGCAGCGAGAAGCTGGCATTGGCGAAGGCGTTCTGGAGCATTCCCATGACGATGAGGCCGGGCGCGATGAAGTCGGCGAACGGCACGGCGGCTCCGTCCATCGCAACGGTCCGGCCGCTTCGCCCCAAGGCGACGGTGAAGATGACGAGGAACAGCAAGGTCGTGATCGCAGGCGCCCAGACGGTCTGCAGCTGGACCTTGAAGAAACGCCTCACCTCCTTCACATAGAGGGTCTCGAGGCCGCCCCAATTGACGTTCCGGATCGACGGAATGCCGGGTTCGGTTCTTACCCAGCTTGAGGCTTGGTCGTTCATGGCGTCGTCGCTAGAGGCAGACGCGGTGGGCCGCAAGCCGCGAAGGAAGACGAATGTCCTGGACTGACGAACGGATCGAACGGCTCAAGACCCTGTGGACTCAGGGCAATACGGCGAGCCAGATCGCCGACGAGCTCGGCGGCGTCTCGCGCAACGCCGTGATCGGCAAGGCGCACCGGCTGGGCCTCCAGTCCCGTCCCTCGCCGGTCAAGGCCAATGAAGGCGGCGAAGAGCTGCCCGGAGCCGCCGAGTCCCCGGCGGCGGCGACCCCTGCGGCGGAGGAGCCCGCACCCTGGGAGGAACCTGCGGAAGCGGCGGCTCCGGCACGGGCCGAGCCGGCCGCCAAGCCGGCGGAACCCGCGGCCCCCCAGCCCCCCGCCGCGCCGCAGCCCCAGATCCGCTCGATCGGCCCAGGCGGCTTCGTCCGCCAGGCTCCCGGCGAGCAGCAGTCGCCGATCCCGCCGGCCCCGCCCCGCCGTCTGGTCCCGGCCAAGCCGAGCCCCGAGATCGCCGACAAGACCAGCCTGCTCGATCTCAACGAGAAGATCTGCAAGTGGCCGATCGGCCATCCGGGCGAGCCCGACTTCCATTTCTGCGGACAGGCGGCCAATCCCGGCTTTCCTTATTGCGTCGAGCATTGCGGGGTCGCCTACCAGGCGCAGATCCCGAGGCGCGATCGTCGTCCGCCCCCGCCTTTGCCGTTCGGCGGGCCGCGCATCCGCTAAGGCGCGGTAAAGGTCTTCACCGCTAATCCAGATCAGCATGATTTCGCAGGAACGCCGAGGCGGCCCTGTCCGTTGAATCGCCCGTGAAACGATCTTGTAGCCGGAACGCGTAAATGTCTCTGGAAGAAGCGGAATATTTCGAACGGCGGGCCGAGGCCGAAGTCATTCTCGCGCAGAAGGCAACCGACGGGCGCGTGGTCCGGGCCCATTACGAACTGGCCGCCGCCTATCTCGACCGGGTCCACGGCGATTCGCCCAAATCCTCGGGCGGCCTCTTCGAAAGCTGATGCGGCGCCCCCTTCCCGTCATCCCGGCGAAGGCCGTAATCTCCCCGCGCGACAATCGCCGCAGCCAATCACCCCACGAGGCCCCGGCCTGCGCCGGGGCGACGGCCGTGGGCGCGCACGGTCATGCCCTAGCCCGCCGCGGCGATCCGCTCGCCGGTGATGTCCTGGTTGAGGCCGACCAGGCGCCGTTCGCCGCCCTCGCCCACCACCAACTGGCCGAGGCCGAGGATCCAGCGGCAGCCTCCGTCGCTGCGGCGCACCCTGAACTCCGTGCGGAACCAGCCGCCGGCGGCGATGGTGCGGTCGAGCGCCTCCAGGACGGGCGGAAGATCGCTCGGCTCCACCTGCTTCGCCCAGCGGTCGAGGTCGAGGTCGGCGTCGGCCGGAAGGTCGTGAAGTTCGCGGCTTCGCGCGCAAAGGTCGAGTCGGCGGGTCTCCACGTTAAGGTTCCAGATCCCCGCTCCGACGGCCGACTGAACCAAGGCGACGAGGGCGGAACTTTCGCGCGCCTTCTCCTCGCTTTCGCGCCGCTCCGTGATGTCGTTGGCGGTGCCGATCATGCGCAGCGGCCTTCCGCCGGCGGGGTCGCGCTCCACCACCCGGCCGCGCACTTCGGTCCAGCGCCATTCGCCGCTTCGGGCGCGGATCCGATAGGTGCAGGCATAGGCCTCCGTCTCGCCGGCGAGATGCGCCTCGATCGCGGCTCGGAAGGCGGGGCGGTCGTGCGGATGGAGCAGCCGTTCGTAGCCGTCCAGCCGCTCCGGAACGGCTTCGGGCACGTAGCCCAGCCGGTCGACGAGCGCGGTGGACAGGCGGATCTGGCCGGAGCGCAGGTCCCAGTCCCACGCGCCGTCGCTCGACGCCTCCAGGATCAGCCGAAGCTCTTCCTCATGCTCGCGGCGCCCGCCTGCGCCCCTCGGCCGGCCGGGGCCCGGCAGGGAAGGACGGAAGCCCGCGCCCTGGAGCGGTTCGAGCCCGGCGTCGATCGCCAGCCTTAGCGCCTCGGGCAGGCTGGAAAGCCCGAGGTCGGCCATCATGTTGGCGCGGTGCATCTCCACGGTTCGGGGGCTAAGCCCGAGCACCCGCGCCATCGCCTTGTTCGACAGCCCGCCGAGCAGGCCCTCGAGCACCTGGCGCTCGCGCGGAGAAAGCCGTGCGATCCGCTCCGCCGCGGCCGCCTGGGCGCTCCGCCGGCCCGCTTCGTCCTCGACCAGCCGAACCGCACGCCGGACCGCCGTCGCCAGCGGCGCCTCGGCGAGCGGCTTTCGAAGCACTTCGACGGCGCCGAGCTTCATCGCCGCGACGGCGGCGTCGAGATCGCCGCCCCCGGAGATCGCCACCACCGGAATCGCGTTGCACCGCCGCGCCAGCTCGCGCTGAACCGCCTCGGCCGTGACACCGCCAAGGCCCAGCTCGAGCAGCACGCAGGTGCCCTCGATCGTCGGAGTAGCGAGGAACTCGGCTCCGCTGGCGTGGAGCCGGGTCTCGAAACCCTGGCCGCAAAGCATGGCGCCGGCCGCCGCGCGGGCCTGCGCGTCGTCGTCGACGATGTGGATCAGAGGGGGCAAGGGTGCGGTCGCTTCAATTTCAAACTGCAACTTAAATGGGCATTCGGGGCCCGCTTTTGCAGGGGGCGCGCTACCGTAATCAACCGGTATTTTCCCTTGGCCGGCAAGGGCGCAGGGGAAGCGGGCCTGAAGGCGCCGGCGGATCTGGTCCCGCTGGCCGGCGGCGGCCCCCACCCCCCCACGAGCGGGCCGCCGCCCCCCCCTCCCTCCTTCCGGGCCCGGACCGGCGGCGGCGCTTTCCCGGTCCGCGCATCTGCTCCGTCAGCGCCTGGAACACCGCAGCGTCGGGTCGTTCCTCGGGGAAGGACGATCGACGCGCGCGTCAATTCGCAAATTGCATATTGGCCGGGTTGGCCTAGGGTTGACCGACTTGGTGGAGAGTCGGCGTGCAGTTCTCGTCAACAGGATCGACGTGACTGTGGTGCCAGGCACCCGAGCGGACGGCCCGCCGTCGGGAGCGCGGTGGCCCGTGGGCGAAAACGCCTCGCCCCCCTACTCGGCGGCCAAGGAAGACGGCGGTCCTCCGATCGACGTGGACGTCGAATCCGCCGCCTTTCTTGAGACGGTGCTGAACGCGAGCAGGGATTGCATCAAGGTGCTTTCCATGGACGGCGAGCTCCTGTTCATGAACCGCGGCGGACTCGCGGTGATGGAGATCGACGACTTCGAAACCGTGCGGGGTTCCGCCTGGCAGTCGTTCTGGAAAGGCGACTTCCATCAGGCGGCGCTCGACGCGGTGAGCCTGGCGAAATCGGGCGGTACCGGACAGTTCACCGGGCTTGCCGACACGCTTCGCGGCTCTCCGCGCTGGTGGGACGTCACGGTCACGCCCATCTTCGGCGGCGGCGGCACCCGGCCGAGCCACCTCCTGTCGATTTCCCGCGACATCACGGCGACCAGAACGGTTCAGTTGCAGAGCGAGCTGCTCAGCCTGGAGCTGAACCACCGGGTCAAGAATCTGCTCGCGATCGTCGGCGCCATCGCTTCGCAGACCTTCACCGCCGCCGATCGCGCAAGCGTCGACGCCTTCACGGCCAGGCTGGTCGCGCTGGGCGACGCCCAGGGCCTGCTCGTGAACACGGCCTGGCAATCGGCCTCGATCACCGAGATCGTCGACCGTGGCCTCCTGCCCCACGCCCCGGAGGGGCGCGCCAGCCGGTCCGGCCCCGATCTCATCCTGTCCGCGAAGGAAGCCCTGGCGCTGGCACTGGCGATCCACGAGCTTGCGACCAATGCCGTCAAATACGGATCGCTGTCGAACGCGTCCGGAAGCATCGACGTTGCCTGGGCGGTAAACGAAGACCGGCTGACGTTCCGATGGACCGAAAGCGGAGGACCGGACGTTGAGACTCCGAGCCGAAGCGGATTCGGTTCGCGGATCATCAAGCGAAACCTTGCCGGCGAGTTCAAGGGCGATGTCGATGTCGATTATCGGCCGACAGGCCTGGTGCTGACCCTGACCGCTTCGCGCTGACTCATCTTCCCTGCTCCATTCCGACCGGGCTTCAGGAGCATTTCATGACACGCCTCGCGCCCTCCTCCCTTTCGATCCTCGTCGCCGAGGACGAATCCCTTCTTCGAATGGTCGCGGTCGACATGCTCGAAGCGGCCGGATTCCACGTCATCGAGGTCGAATCCGGGGACGAGGGGGCCGAAATCCTGGCCAGCGGGCAGGAAATCGCCGGATTGGTCACCGACATCCAGATGCCGGGCCTGATCGACGGCTGCGCCCTCGCCCAGATCACGCATGACAGGCACCCACGGGCGGTCATCCTGATCGTTTCGGGCAACCGGGTGCCCAATTCCGACGAGCTTCCCTCCGGGGCCCGGTTCATCGGCAAGCCGTACGATATGGGCAACGTCCTGCGCACCCTGGAGCAGATGCTCGGCTAGAGCGGCCGTCGGCCCTCCCCGGCACCGGGCCCGCTTGCGCGATCCGCCCGGGCTCGAGAGCCTGCCCGGGTTCCGGGACAGCAGGAATCCCGGCGATTGTACCAACGGACCGTACTATCGACGCGCGGCGACAGCCTTTATCCCGTGATCGATGGACGAGCGCGATTCCCTTTCCAGACTGACGGAGCGGGAAAAGGTCTGCCTGCGCCAATGGCTGAACCATATGTCGGCCAAGGAGATCGCCGCGCATCTCGGCATCTCGCACCATGCGGTCGAGAAGCGCCTCAAGATGGCGCGGACCAAGCTTGGCGCGACGTCGTCCCTAGAAGCCGCCCGCATGCTGCGTGAGGCCGAAGGGTATGGTCGAACCGTAGCCCAATCGCCGGACCTCGCGTCCAACGCTCTACCGACGCATCGAGGCGCCACCCGTTCAACAGTCTTCGGAGTGGCCATCATGATCCTGGTTGGAGCTATCATGCTCGGATTGCTTCTGCAGCCCGCGTCCTTCTCGCAGGCGGCGAACAGCCAGCCGCCGGCGTCGTCTGGAGAGCGGTCGCCCGCCCCCGCCGTGACCCCGTCGCCCGGCACCGAAACGGCCTTGCGGACGCTGGTCGCGGGGCTGGCGATCGGCTCGCCCGATTATTCCAGGCTCTCTCCCGGGTTCGACGAAATCGTCCGGCGGGATCTGCCCCGGACCCAGCCCCTCTTCCGTTCGATGGGCGCGCTCAAGTCGGTGACCTTCCGCGGCCGAGGCGAGATGGGCGACGACCTCTACAGTCTGCAGTTCGCCAACGGCGCGGTGACGATGTCGGCCGCGCTCGACTCCGACGGCAGGATGATGGGCGGCATTCTCCGGCCGATGCAGGCCCCCGGAAAGCCGGCGGCCGGCACCGAGGCGGCCTTGCGAAGGCTCGTCGCCGGGCTGGCGAGCGGCTCCCCCGATTACTCCAGGCTCTCCCCCGGGTTCGCCGAAGTCGTCCGCCGGGACCTGCCTAAAACCCAGCCCCTCTTCAGCGGGCTGGGCGAGCTCCAGGCGATGACCTACCGCGGACGGGGCGAGCGGGGCGACGACATCTACAGCCTGTCGTTCGCCCACGGCGAGGTGACGATGTCGGCCGCCCTCGACTCCGACGGAAGGATGATGGGCGGCATCCTCGAGCCGGTGAGGACGCCGGGGCGCTGACCGGCGCGAAGGTTCTCGAACACGGCAAGACGACGACCGGCTATCGGTTCCCCTCGTCCCCATGATGGCGACGCGCCGCCCTCGACACTGCGACGCCCAGGCCGGACAACCCGCAGCCCGCCGATCCGAGCAGGACCATCATCAAAGCCACCGAGCCCGTCGAAGCCGGACGGTGGGTATTCCGGTCGTAGACCGGCTGGCCGTAGACGAAGTGCGCGACTCCCATCCCGGCCGCGCCCAGGATGAACGCTGCGCCGATCAGGATCGCCGCCTTTGGCAAGACGCGCGCGGGGAAGAGCAGGCTCATGCCCGAGAGCCTCCCACGCTGCGCTCCCCGCCGCAACGGGCATCCGCCCGGCTTCCAGTGCATCCTGTCTTTTGCGGACGTGCGCCCCACCTGTGGATAGAACAGCCCAAGAACCTTGCCCCGCAAAGTCGGCGCGCCCTATACCTCCCCCATGTCAGACCTGTTCGCGTCCACCGCCGCCCCTTCCGAGGATTACGACGCCACCTCGATCGAGGTGCTGGAGGGGCTCGAGCCCGTGCGGCGGCGGCCGGGCATGTATATCGGCGGGATCGACGAGCGGGCGCTCCACCATCTCGCCGCCGAGGTGATCGACAATAGCATGGACGAGGCGGTGGCCGGCTTCGCCACCCGCATCGAGGTCGTGCTGGATTCGGGCAACCGCCTGACCGTCACTGACAACGGCCGCGGAATGCCGATCGACGAGCATCCCAAATATCCCGGCAAGCACGCGCTCGAGGTGATCCTCACCAAGCTTCACTCGGGCGGAAAGTTCTCGAACAAGGCCTATGCGACTTCGGGCGGCCTCCACGGGGTCGGGGTCAGCGTGGTCAATGCCCTGTCGGTCGAGACGATCGTCGAGGTCGCGCGCAACAAGGAGCTCTACCGGCAGACCTTCTCGCGCGGCGAGCCCACCTCGGCGCTCGAGAAGCTCGGCCCTACCCCCAACCGGCGCGGAACGTCGGTCAGCTTCGTCCCCGATCCCGAGATCTTCGGCGAGGAGGCGCGGTTCAAGCCGGCGCGCCTTTACCGCCTCGCCCGCTCCAAAGCCTATCTTTTCGCCGGGGTGGAGATCCGCTGGCGCTGCGACCCCGCGCTCGCCGTCGACGGGGTGCCGTCGGAAGCGGTGTTCCAGTTTCCCGGCGGGCTCTCCGATCACCTCAAGGAGCAGATCGCCGAGCGCGCCTGCGCCACCACCGAATTCTTCAAGGGCCGGCAGGACTTTCCCGGCAACCAGGGCATGGTCGAGTGGGCGGTCGCCTGGCCGTTATGGAGCGAGGGCGGCTCTTCTTATTATTGCAACACCATCCCCACCCCCGACGGCGGGACCCACGAGCAGGGGATACGGGCCGCGCTGACCCGGGGGCTTCGCGCCTTCGCCGAGCTGGCCGGCCTTAAGAAGGCCAAGGATTTGCAGGCCGAGGACGTGGTCGGAGGCGCTGAGATCATGCTCTCCGTCTTCATCCGCGACCCGCAGTTCCAGAGCCAGACCAAGGACCGGCTGACCAGCCCCGACGCCGCCCGGCTGGTCGAGGCGGCGGTGCGCGACCATTTCGACCATTTCCTCGCCGACAATATGGAGCGCGGGCGGGCCCTTCTCGGCTTCGTCCTCGACCGGATGGACGAGCGGCTGAAGCGCCGCGCCGAGCGCGAGATCAAGCGCAAGACCGCGACGTCCTCGCGCAAGCTTCGCCTCCCCGGCAAGCTCACCGACTGCGCCAACGACGATCCGGCGGGAACGGAGCTGTTCATCGTCGAGGGCGACAGCGCCGGCGGATCGGCCAAGCAGGCGCGAGACCGCAAGACCCAGGCGATCCTCCCCATCCGCGGCAAGATCTTGAACGTCGCCTCCGCCAGCGCCGACAAGATCCGCGCCAACCAGGAGATCGCCGACCTGATCCAGGCTCTGGGCTGCGGAACGCGGGAACGTTGCGACCCGGCGCAGCTTCGTTACGACCGGATCATCATCATGACCGACGCCGACGTCGACGGCGCCCACATCGCCACTTTGCTGATGACATTTTTCTTCAACGAAATGTCCAGCCTGGTCGAACAGGGCGCGCTCTACCTGGCCCAGCCGCCGCTCTACCGGCTCTCCGCCGGCGGCACCGTCGCCTATGCGCGCGACGACGTCCATCGCGGCGAGCTGGAGGCGAGCCTGTTCAAGGGGAAGAAGGTCGAGATCAGCCGGTTCAAGGGTCTCGGCGAGATGAACCCGATGCAATTGCGCGAGACGACGATGGACCCGAAGACCCGCTCTCTGATCCGGGTGACCCTTCCGCCCGAATATCAGGAGCAGAGGGGCGTTCGCGATCTCGTCGACCGGCTGATGGGCCGCAACCCGGAGCACCGCTTCGCCTTCATCCAGAGCCATGCGGCGGAGGTGGACGAGGAGGCGATCGACGCCTGATGCCGGCAAGGGGACACTTTGCTAGCAAAGTGTCCCCGCCATCCCATGCCTAGCGGCCGCTTTCCTCGCGCGACCTGCGCAAGGCGTCGAGCTCCTGAGCTTCCTTGGCACGGGCGGCGCGGACCAGCTCGACCGCCGCCTGCTCCTTCGTGCAGAAGGCGGTCTGCGCTTCGCCGGCCCCCGCCGGCCCGCCCAGGCAGCGGACGAGCGCGACCGACCGGGGAAGCAGCTCGAACGGCTCGAGCGACGAATCCTTGCGCGCCAGGACGGTGCGCATCTGCGTGAAATAGTTGAGCCAGCCCCGCTTCACCCGGGCCTGACGTCCCGCCGCGCTCTGGTCCCCGGGCGCGGGTGCGGCGACGTCGAGGCTCTTGACCGGCACCTTCTCGAGCCGCGCCAGGGCCTCGTCGAAACGGCCGAGCTCGCGCAGGGCGTTGACCGCGCGGCCCTCCATGCCGATCCAGTTCAAGTCGGTCGGACGCGGCGCCGCCTTGCCCGATTCGTCGGCCAGTTCGGCCAGGTACCGGCGGCGAAGCTCGGGCCGGTCGTCGGCCTGCCAGCTCGCCTGAAGCAGCACCCACAGATATTCTTCCGGAGAAAGGCCCATCTGCTTCATCAGCCAATAAGCGCGATAATATTGGACGTCCGACTTGCGCAGCGCCTGGTAGGGCTCGGCGGCGATCAGCGGCTCGAGCTTCGCGGCTTCGGCCGCCGAATAATCCTTGTAGAGGACGAGTCCGTTGTCCGGGCATTCGGGAAGCGGCGGAGGCCGGCCCGCGCCATAGGGCTTGCCGTCCGGACGCTCGCCCGGGGTGGGCCCCAGGACGGCCGGCGAATATTGGAACGTCGCGCCGCCCACCGGGCAGGTGATCGTCGTCGAAGCCGAGGCGGCGGGCACGGCCGGCGATGAAGGCCCGGCCTTGGCCGGAGCGGCCGGTCGCGGGGCGGTCCGCGCGGGCGCCGACCTCGGAGCCGGAACCTTCGCGGGCGCCGCCGCCGTCGCTGTCGCCAACAGGGCGGTGAGAAGAAGCAGCCTGGTCATGTCCTATCCTTCAGCTCGCGACCGCCGGAGCGATTAGCGCAAATCGCGGAATGGCGGCGGCGAACGGCCGCCCGTCCTCTCCGACCATGTGATAAATGCCCTCCATCGAGCCCGTCGGCGTCGTCAGCGGACAGCCCGAAACATAATCGAAGGCGGCGCCCGGAGCGATTGTCGGCTGCTCGCCGACCACCCCTTCGCCCTTCACCTCGTGGCGGCCGCCGCGTCCGTCGCTGATCGTCCATTCGCGCGACACGAGCTGGACCGCGCTCTCGCCCTCATTCTCGATCCGGACGTGATAGGCCCAGAACCAGCGCCCTCGGGCGGGCTCCGACTGCTCCGGAAGGAAGGAGACGGAGACTCGCACGGTCACGCCCCGGGTCGTGGCGCTGTGGGGAAACAGGCTTTTCACAGGCGCTTACCTCGACCCATCGAACGCGTCCGTCAACCGCCCTTGCCTGCGCCGCGCCGATCCGCGAAGAGGCGGCGATGACCCGGCCATGGTCCCCGACGAGCTGGCGGAGCGGGGACGCGCGCCAGCAGCCCCGATATGAAGACGAGGCCGCGCTGGCGGCCGCGACTCGGGCGCTTCGCGCCTATCCGCCGCTCGTCGCCGCCGCCGACGCGGCTGCGCTCCGCCTCGAGCTGGCCGAAGCTCAGGCCGGGCGCGCCTTCCTCCTGCAGGGCGGCGACTGCGCCGAAAGCTTCGCCTTGTTCTCGCCCGAAAATGTCGGCGCCTCGGTCTCCCTTCTACGGGTGCTGGCGGCGAGGATCGAGCAGGCAGGCGCCGTCCGGGTCATCCGGCTCGGTCGGATCGCCGGCCAGTTCGCCAAGCCCCGGACCCGCCAGCTCGAAGTGCGCGGCCCGCAATCCCTTCCCATGTATCGCGGCGACATCGTCAACGACATGGCCTTCGACGAAGCCGCTCGAGCGCCCGATCCGCAGCGCCTGTTCCGCGCCTACGCCCAGGCGGCCGCGACTCTCGCCCTGCTCCGGCCGGCGCCGGGGGAGACGCCCCTTTACACCAGCCACGAGGCCTTGCTCCTCCCCTTCGAGGAGGCGCTGGTGAGGCGCGACGGAGCCGCCTGGTACGGCAGCTCGGCCCACTTCCTGTGGATCGGCGACCGCACCCGCTTCGCCGGCTCCGCGCATGTCGAGTTCCTCCGCGGCCTCGCCAACCCGATCGGGATCAAGTGCGGCCCCACCCTCGCCGCCCCTGCCCTCGTGTCGCTGCTCGACACGCTCAACCCGTCGCGCCTGCCTGGACGAGTGACCTTGATCGCCCGGATGGGAGCCGATCGGGTCGAGGCCGCCTTGCCGCCGCTCATTCGCGCCGTCGCGCGCGAAGGCCATCCGGTGCTCTGGGCCTGCGATCCGATGCACGGCAACACGGTCGAGGCGGCCGGCGGCTACAAGACCCGACGGCTGGAAGCGATCGTCGGCGAAGTGCGGCTCTTCTTCGGCCTGCTCCGGGCCGAGGGGCTTCGCGCCGGCGGCCTTCACATCGAAGCATCCGGGCGCGACGTTACCGAATGCCTCGGCGCCGGGACCTGCGAGGCCGATCTTCCCAGGCGCTACGAGACCCAGTGCGATCCCCGCCTCAATCCCGACCAGGCGTGGGAAGTCGCGGGAGCGGTGGCCGAGGAGCTTGCCGCCGGCCGCCCGGCCGCGGCCGCCTAGGCGCGACCTCCTAGCCGGCCTTTTCGACCCGAAGGGTGCCCGCCGGACAGGTGCCGATGACCTCCGCCGCGGGCACGTCCGGATCCAGCCAGGCCGCCCACCGGTCGGGGCCGAGCACGGCGATCTGGCGGTTGTGATACGGCGCGACATCCGGGCCGGGCGGGGTGGTCAGCATCGTGAAGGCCTCCCCGACGGGCGTGTCGCGCCAGATTCCGGCGATGCAGAACCAGGGATGATCCGCAAAGGTGAACAGCCATTTGTCCTTGCGCTTGCCCGCTCCCGGCTCGGCCGGGGCGGTGAATTCGTAGAAGCCGTCGGCAACGATCAGGCAGCGGTTCGGGCCGAAGGCGCGGCCTTCCGAACGGAAATTGTAGACTGGCTTTCCGCTGGGCGCAGGCCAGCTCCAGCGGCGCTGGACAAGCTCCGCGGCGCCGCTTGGACCGCGCCGCACGATCGGCGCCCGATCGGTGATCCTGATATCGTCGCGAGGCTCGAGGTTCGGCAGCCCCTCGGGAAAGAGGAGCGGAATCCCGAACGCCTCGAAGTCCCGGCCGATCGTGCCGAGCTCGACCCGGCTCCTATAGTCGTTGCACATCGCGCGCCGCTTAAGCCCCGCCGCCGCCCGACGCCAGCTTGACAGAAACCCCCGCTCCCCCGATATGCGCGCCTCCCACGCACGACGGCCCCTTCGTCTAGCGGTCTAGGACGTCGCCCTCTCACGGCGAAAACACGGGTTCGAGTCCCGTAGGGGTCACCAGCCTTATTACAGGCTGCCGTTTCGGGATATCGCCGCCGCTCCATCTCCCTCCGCCCGCCATTGCCGCCCGCGCCGGGCGGACATATCATCGCCGCCATGGGGGCTTTGGAGCCAGAGCGACGGTCGCAGCGCGGCGCCGACGGGGGCGCGGGCAATCTGACGTTTCGGATGCTCGATTCGATCGGGCGCGAGATCGTCACCGGCCAGTATGATGGCCGCCGGTTTCCGACGGAGGCGGAGCTTGCCGACGAGCATAAGGTCAGCCGCTCGGTCACGCGCGAGGCGGTCAAGATGCTCACCGCCAAGGGCCTTTTGACGGCCCGTCCGCGCAAGGGGACGACGGTCCTTCCGGCCTCGTCCTGGAACCTGTTCGACGCCGACGTGCTGCGCTGGCTGCTCGAGCGTAAGTTCTCGCTCGATCTGCTTCGCCAGTTCAGCGAGCTTCGGATCGCCATAGAGCCGGAAGCGGCGGCCCTCGGCGCGCGCTGCGGCGACAAGGCGGCCCTGGCGGCGATCCGGGCCGGCTATGCGCGCATGGAGGCGGCCGAGGCGGGCCGGGACGATCCGCTCGAGGCCGACCTCGCCTTCCACATCGCCGTGCTCGACGCTTCCGGAAACCCGTTCTACCGCCAGTTTCGCGACCTCATCGCGACGGCGCTCCACACCTCGATCCGGTTCACCAACCGCTTCCAGGGCCGAACCGCCAGCCTTCCCGCGCACGAGGCGGTGCTGGCCGCGATCGAAAGCGGGCGCAGCGATTCGGCCCGCGCGGCGATGGCAACGATCATCCGCGACGTGATGGCGCTGATCGAGGAAGCGGAACGGGCGGCAGGATAGCGTCCGCGGGCCGAGGTTCAGGGCCTTGCCCGCCTCTCCACCCGGGGCCAGCCGCCTCGCCAGACGATCCGGTCGACCAGCATGACCCGGCGCGTGTTGACGTCGTCGCCCGCCCGCTCGCGCGACCGGCGGGAATCGACCGCGTGATAGACGATCCAGTCGCGGCCGCGAGAGTCGGTCGCGATCGAATTGTGCCCGGGCGCGATCCAGCGCGAATCGCGCTCGAGGATGACGCTGCTCGCCGCTCCGCTCGCCTCGGCGAGAGTCCGGAAGGGCCCGGTGGCGCTTCGCGAACGGGCGACCATCACCGCATAATGGGCGTCCTTCCCGCAGCAATTGTCGCCCGAGTAGAAGAGATAATACCAGCCGCCGCGCCGCACGACCCAGGCGCCTTCGATCAGGCGCTGGTAGCGGTCGGGCGAGTCGCCCGGCGCCGGCCGGACGAGCTCGACCGCCTCGCTTCCGGGCGCGAAGGACAGCCGGTCGGCGGCAAGTTCGCGGACCCTGATCGGTCCGAAGCCCGAGCCCCAATAGAGGAGCTTTCGCCCCGTCGCCGGATCGTCGAAGGCCATGGGATCGATGTTGACGAAGCCCGGCCCGCACTGGAGCGGAGCGCCGCCGTCCCGGAACGGCCCCTCGGGCCGGGACGCCGTCGCCACACCCAGGCAAAGCCCGAGCTTCGGATCGTCGAGCGCCGCATCGGGCTTGGCCGAGTAATAGAGGATGTAGCGCCCGCCGTCCTCGACGACGTGCGGCGCCCAGAAATCCTGGGTGCGGCTCGCCCATCCGGGCTTGGCGGGCAAGGCGTCGCCCAGCCGCTCCCACCGCACCAAGTCGCGCGATCGGGCCGACTGGATGTTCGTCATCGCGCCCGGCGCGCCGCTCTGGGTCGCGTAGACGTAATAATAGCCGTCGCGCGCCTTGAGCACGGCCGGATCCGGGAAGTCGGCATCGATTTCCGGCCCCGCGACGGCGGCGGGCGCCGCCGCTCCCGGAGCGGTGGCGCAGCCGGCGAGAGCGGTAAGGGCGGCAAGGGCGACGGAGGCACTGATCAGCTTGTCGAGCATGGACAGAGGGATAACAGGCTTCTCGCCGCGTCGCGACAGGGCTATCCTGGACATCATGAAAGTCTCTTCGACGCTGCGCCGCCTCGCGTTCGCCGCCTTGGGAGCGGCAGCGGCGATCTCGCCCGCCTCGGCCGCCGACCCGCTGTTCGTGCCGGTCTTCCAGGAGGATTTCGCGGACCCGTTCGTGCTCCCGACGCCGAACGGGTTCATCGCCTACTCGACCAATCGCGGCCTGAACCTGCCGATGGCGACCTCGCGCGACCTCGTCCACTGGGAGTTCGTCCGCGATCCGGCGGATCCCAAGAAGCTTCGCGACGGAATGCCGCAGCTGGGCGCCTGGGCGAAGGAAGGGCTGACCTGGGCTCCGGAAGTGATGGCGGTCGGCGGCCGCTGGGTGCTCTACTACACCGCCCACGACCGCAAGCGGAACGTGCAGTGCATCGGCGCCGCCATCGCCGCCGATCCCGAGGGGCCGTTCGCCGACTCCTCTCCCGGCCCCCTCGTCTGCCAGCCGGAGCTCGGCGGGACGATCGACGCCAATCCGTTCCGGGATTCCGACGGCAAGCTCTACCTTTACTACAAGAATGACGGGAACGCCGTCGGCAAGCCAAGCTTCATCTGGGGCCAGCGCCTGTCCGACGACGGCCTGTCGGTGAACGGCGCCGCCACCGGCCTGATCCGCGACGATGCGGGCTGGGAAAACAAGCTGGTCGAGGCGCCGACCATGGTGTCCACGCCCGACGGCTACCGGCTGCTCTTCTCCGCCGCCTTCTTCGGCTGGAACACGGAGCGGCTCTCTCCCTACGCGACCGGCTACGCCACCTGTGCCGGCCCGATGGGCCCGTGCCGCGACGCGCCGGAGAACCCGATCCTGCACAGCTTCAACGACCGCGACGCGGGCTGCCTTAGCGGCCCTGGCCATACCAGCGTGTTCCGTGCCGCCGGCCGGACCTTCCTCGCCTTTCACGCCTGGTCGGCGACCAAGGGCTGCCGCAAGGCCGACGACAAGCGCTTCCTCTACATCGCGCCGCTAAGCTGGAAGGACGGCAAGCCGGTGATCGGGGTCGGCCTTCGCCCCAAGCCCTAGGAGGACGTCGACCTGACCGGCATTGCGGCCATTCGGGCGAGATAGTCCCGGTAAGGCGGCATCCGTTTGGTCAGGGCTTCGATCTCGCCGGCGAGACGCTCCATCCCCGCCGTCGCCTTTTCCGGGTCGACCGCGCGGACCAGCGGATTGAGCCGCCGCGGCGGGAGGCCGAGGCCGATCAGCGCCTGGGCCCAGCTCTCCTTGTCGAACGTCTCCTCCTCGAAGAAGGGAATTCGCCCCCGCGCCTCGAACTGCTGAACGGTCAGCGCGAGGCTGTCCGGGAGCGGTCGCTCGGCCATCGCCCGCCAGAAAGCGCCTTCGCGGCGGCCCGACCGAAGATAGGCAAGCGCCAGGAAGTCGCGCACCCGCAACGCCTCCTCCGCCGTCCGCCGATTATATTCCGCCAGCTCGACCGGATGGCAGTCGCGGCCCGCAAGCAGCTCGACGGCGCGCAATATGCCGGCGTGGGCGAGATGGAGGCCGCAGGCGTGAAGCGGATCGAGGGCCACCGCCGCATCGCCGAGCGCGAGCACGTTGCGCGTCCAGGGCTCCGCGTAACGGCCCGGGCGGATTGCAACCGTGTCCCGCGCTCCGTCCGCGCCTTCGAAGGCCGACGAAAAGACCTGCCCCTCCTCGCTCCGACCGCCCAGCCGAGCGGACCAGCGCCAGCCCCCTTCGTCGGCGGCGATGTCGTCGAGCGGCAGCGGACCGTCGCCGTTCGGCCGGCGCTCCAGCACCAGTCGGTCGCAGGGAAGCCACGCACCCCAATCCTCGAACGTCGACCCGATTGCGGAAAGCAGGGGCGCCGAGGGACCGGACGCCTCGACGAACAGGTCGGCCTCCACCGTCTCGCCCCCCGCGAGGGAGAGGGACGCGACGCCTCCGTCGGCGCGGCGATTGGCCGCGCCCAGCCGCCCCGGACGCCGAACCACGCCCGCCGCATCCGCCGCCGCACGCAGCCGATCGCCATAGCCGTCTATCTCCAGAAACAGGCCGTAGACGAAGCCCGACAGGGGCGATTGCGAGTTCCCGCTCGGGTGGACGAAGCGCCCCGCCTCCGCCATCGCCGCCGCCGCCGCGTAGCGATGATAAGGCAGCGCCCGCTTCGCCTCCCGCGCGCGGTTCCAAAGGTCGACGAACGCCACCGCCCCGACCGGCAGGCCGTGCTCGCCGAAGACGTGATACCAGGGCTCCCCGCCCGCCGACCAATGCCGGAACCGGCTGCCGAGCCGGTGGGTGGCGATGCCCCGGCGAACGAGATCCGCCTCGTCCAGTCCGACGAAGGCGTGGAAGCGATGGATTGTCGGCAAGGTCCCCGCCAGGCGGTCGGCCAGCGCGGCCGGATCCAGCGCCGTCTCGATCAGCTCCACCCGCACGCCCCGCAGCATTCGAGCGAACGCAATGGCGGCCGAAAGGGCGACCCTCCCTCCGCCCAGGACGAGGATCGACCGGATCGCGCGGTCCGCCGGACGCGTCATCAGGCTGCCGCGCCGGCGGCCGCGCCGCTTCGGAGGAGGAACGAGTCGTGATCCGGCATCGCCCGCACCGCCTCTTCGATGCTTGCGTGAAGCCGCTCCATCGCCGCGGCGAGCGCTCCACCCTCCAGCCCGTCGGCGCGTTGGTCCCAGCCGTCCGGCACGACACCCTGGCCCAGATAGACGGCGACCCAGCTCGGCTCGAAGAACAGCCCCTGCGTATATTTGGAGACGCGGCCTGCCCGGCGCCACAGCTCCATCTTCTCGAGCAGGCTGTCCGGCACCTCCATCGTGCGCACATGGTTCCAGAAGCTGGAATCGTCCCGCCGCGTGGCATGGTAGTGAAGGATGAGGAAGTCGCGGATGCGGTCATATTCGACGTCGGTGCGGCGGTTGAACTCCGCCACGTCCGCCTCCTCCACCCGGCCGGTCGGAAACAACTCGATCAACTGAGTGACCGCGCCCTGGACGAGGTAGATGCTGGTCGATTCGAGCGGTTCCAGGAAGCCGGAGGCGAGGCCGACGGCGACCACGTTCTTGACCCAGCTGCGCCGCCGCCGGCCGGCTCGGAAGCGCAGCGTCCGGGGATCGGCCAGCGGCTCGCTCTCAAGCGCCGCGACGATCGCGTCCTGTGCCGCCTGATCGGAGATATGGCTGCTCGAATAGACGTAGCCGTTGCCGATCCGGTGCTGGAGCGGGATCCGCCAGCGCCATCCGCCGGGCATCGCCGTCGCCGTCGTATAAGGCTCGATCACGCCCGGCGGCGACGCGCAGGGGACGGCGACCGCGCGGTCGCAGGGCAGCCAGTGAGACCAATCCTCCCATGGCTCGGCGAGCGTCTGGCCGAGGAGGAGGCTTCGAAAGCCAGAGCAGTCGACGAACAAATCCCCCTCGATCCGCACGCCGCTGTCGAGCCGAAGCGCGCGCACGTCTCCGCGCTCGCCGTCCAGTTCGACGTCGACGACCCGCCCCTCGGTCCGCTCCACCCCCCGTGCCGTCGCCCAGGTCCGCAGATAGGGTCCGAACCGGGTCGCATCGAACTGATAGGCATAATTGTAGGTGGAGAGGAGCGAGACGGGGTCGGTGGACGGCGCCTGGAACTTGCGCCGCCACGACATGACGTTCGCGATCGAGTAGCGGAACAGGTCGTCGTCCCGGCCCTCCGCGACCATCCGCCGCCAGAGATGGTGGAAATGGATTCCGTCCAGGTCGGTCCCAAAGCTTCCGAACGGGTGCAGGTACGAATCGCCGATCCGCCCGAAATCGCGAAACTCGATCCCCAATTTGTAGGTCGCGCTCGTCGCCCGCATGAACTCCGCCTCGTCGAGGCCGAGGCTCTCGATGAAATAGCGCAGGTGCGGAAGAGTCGCCTCGCCGACTCCGACGATCCCGATCTCCTCGGATTCGACGAGGTGGACGGAACATGAGTCGGCCAGCCGGGCAACCAGCGCGGACGCCGCCATCCATCCGGCGGTGCCGCCGCCAAGCACCACGACCTTTTGCTTTTCTCCGGCGCCTGCCATCCGAGTGTCCGCAAAAAAAGGGCCGGGGGCTTAGCCCCGGCCCTCGTTTCTAGCGCCTGCGCGCCCGATTAGAAGTGGAAGCGGACGCCCGCCGAGATGATCGATTCCTCGTAGCGCACCGCCCGCGGGAAGTAGACCACCTCGCCCGTCGCCACCTGGGTGCGGAACAGATCGCTCCGGAACGGCTGCTTCAGAATGTTCGTCCAGTCGGCGAACAGGGTGACGTTCGACGTGACGGCGTAGCTGCTCGACAGATCGAGCCGCGACACCGGCCGAACCTTCTCCTCATAGAGGTTGAGCGAACCGGGAGTGCCGGTGTCGCGCCGCTGGTAGGTCGTCAGGTAGGAGCTCCGCCGATTGTAGGCGAGGCGGAGGCTGAGCCCGCCGCCCTCGTACATTCCCACCAGGTTGTACGACCATTTCGACACCCCGAGCAGACGGCGGTTCACGGTCGTGGAGACCAGTTTCACGTCCCCCTCGAAATAGGTGAAATCGGCCTTGGCGTCGATGTTGGTGACGTTCGCCTGCACCCCGAACCGCCGCGCCCATTCCGGAACGAAGGCCCAGTCGAAGAAGGTCTGCACCTGGCCTTCGAAGCCCTGGATGTGTCCCTTGCCGGAGTTGATCGGCCCGTTCAGCCGAAGCGGAAATCCGCTGCTCGGCTCAATGAGGTCGTTCGAGGCGGTTTCGATGAAGCCCCTTAGATCGCGGCGGAACAGCGCCACGGAGGCGAAGCCGGCCCGCGAGAAATAATATTCCAGGCTCGCGTCGTAATTGGTGGACTTCAGGCGCTGGAGATACGGATTGCCGGTATTGCCGGTGAGCCGGCAGGTTGGCGGCCGATTGGGGTCGGAAAGGCAGGCGTCCGGCGGATTGATCGTAAAGGACGGGCTAAGGTCGCGAAAGTTCGGCCGGGTGCGTGTGCGGGTCACCGCCGCGCGCAGCTGCAGCTGATCGGTCAGGTGCAGGTTGGCGTTCAGGTTCGGCAGCCAGTCGGTATATTTCCGGTCGACCGCCACCGCGGTGATGACGCTCGGGGCGGGCGCCGGCTGGAGCAGCTGGAATCCGACGAGCTGGTCGTGGGTCTGAACCACCCGGACTCCGACCTGGCCGTCGAGGATTCCGAACTTGTAGTAGAGCTGGGCGTAGGCGGCCTTGCTCTTCTCGTTGGCATCGACGCTCTGCGCCGGCTGGAAGTCCGGCGTGGTGGTGGGATAGCCGGCGAAGGTGCGCAGCTGATCCAGGTTCTTGTGAATGCTGGAATAGGTCGGCGCCAGCCAGCGGCTCGGGAACGGCTCGAGATCGTCGCCGCGGAAGCCGGGCGCCGAAAGGACGTAGTCGAGCGGGACCGTGCCGATCGGGGCGCCGCCGTTGCGCGTGCTGTAGCGGCTTCCGAACTGACGCGACGCGTCGCGATCGACGTAACGCAGGCCGACCTGGAACTTCGGCAGGGCGTCGAGGCCGGTCTCATATTCCGCGTCGAGGCGCGCCTGCCAGTCGTCGCCCTTGGCCACCTGATTCTCTTCGAAGAAGCCGCGATAGACGTAATTGGCCGGATTGGCGGGATCGAAATTGCGGATGGTGAAGCTTGGTCCGTCGCTTCCCGGAACGTTGGTGAGGAAGTCGATCGTCTGCGGAGAGGCGAAGGCGTAGTCGACGCTCTCCGTCTGGCCGTGGAACCGGCTCGTCGTCCGGGCGACGTCGGCGGTGAGCTTGAGCGGGCCGCTGTCCCAGCTTCCGCCCACGGCGAACTGGTAGGTGTTCGTCTTGTTGAGAGTGCCGCCCTGGAAGCCGTCGGGGCGGAAGGGGTTCACCACCGTTCCGCTCTGGATCAGATCGGTGCCGGGCCGAAGCACGATGTTGGTGTAGCTCGCGCCGCCCCACAGCGGAACCGTCAGCTCGCGGTCGGATAGCTTGTTGCGGAAGCCTTGCCAAAGCCCCTCGACGTAGAATTCCAAGCCCGGAGCCGGCCGCCACTGAAGCGCGCCGTTGACGGACGGGCGGGAGCGCCTGCCTTCGCCGAACGTGGCGCGCTGGACGTCGGGGAAACGGCCCTCCGCACGGCCGGCGACGAAGTCCGTGTTGGAGCGGGTGCTGTCGCGATAATGGAGCTGGCTGTAGGAGACGTTGATCAGCGCTCCCATCTCGCCCTGCCCGACCGACCAGCGATCGGAAAGGAGGAGCTGCCCGTTCGGCACCAGGTCGCGCGACACCAGCGGGTAGACGCCCCACACCGAGCCCGAGATCTCGCGGCCGCTGAAGTCGAAGGGGCGGTGCGAGCGGACGTTGACCAGGCCGGCAAGCCCCGGCTCGATCAGGTTCGCAGTCGAGGACTTGAACACCTCGATCGCGCCGATCGCTCCGGCGGGAAAATCCTGAAGGGCGACGACCCGGGTCTCGGCGGTGAATATCTCCCGGCCGTTATAGGTCGTCTCGAAATCGGGAAGGCCGCGAACGAGCACGCGTCCCGCCTCGCCTCCGCCCCGCTCCACCTGCACGCCGGGGATGCGCGCGGCGGTGTCGGAGACGTAGGTGTCCGGAAGCTTGCCGATATCCTCGGCGACGATCGCATCGACGATCTGGATCGAGTTGCGCTTGATGTTCTGAGACGATTGGAGGCTCCGGCGGAAGCCGGTGACGACGATCGTATCGCCTTGCGCGGCATCGTCCGCGCCGCTCGCGCTCTGCGTCGCATCGTCGGTCTGGGGGGCGCCCTGGTCGGGAGCCGCGGGATTGTCCTGCGCCCGCACGGTCGGATCGGGCGGAGTCGCCGGCTGGCCCTGCGCCGCGGCCGGAGTCGCGGCGAGCGCGAGAAGCAGGCCGGAAGTCGAGCAGAGGACGAGAGTCTTCACGCGCATGTCTTGGAACCTCCCCAGGCGGCGTCATTATTCTGACAGGCCCGTCGAACGCGGGCTCTACGCTGCCCCCCTGATAGCAATGGCGCTCTCGGGCGGACAACCCATTTGTCATATTTATGAAAGGGTGACGCGCCCGCGCAACAGCCGGCATGGCGCTCTTATCCTCGATCAACCTCGCTTGGCTTTTCCTCAGTCGATCTGGCCGAGAAGCTCGTTCACCCGCCGCTCGGCGTCGGCGAGGGCGCGGTCGACCGGCTTCTGGCCGGTGAAGGCGCCGGCCATCTCCTCCCCCACCAGCCCTTCTATGGCGGACTGGCGCTGGACCTCGCCCGGCAGCGGGCGGCCGATGTCGCCGAGCAGCGCGATGTCGCCGCGGTGGGGCAGCGCCTTGAACCGCGGATCGTCCAGCACCGCCTTGAAGGCGGGGATATGGCCGGTGCGGGCCCAATCGAAATTATGCGCCGCCATGAAGCGGAAGAAGCGCGCGATCGCGCTTCGCTGCGCGGTGCTGCGCTTGCGCGCCGGAACCGCCCAGGCATGGCCGCCGACGAACTCGACCCGCTGCCCCCACAGCCGCGGATAGGGGAAAACGGCATAGCTTCGGTATAGCGGGCGGCCCGGCGAGTTCGCCTCCTTTTCGAACGAACCGATCATCCACGTGCCGGTCGGGTAGATGCCCCCCTCGCCGTTCATGAACGCCGCGATCGCCGCCGGCGTATCCATGTTGCTCGTGCCGAGTCCCTCGGCGGTGATCCGGCGGAAGAAGTCGGCCGCGCGGGCGCCTTCGGGGGTCGCCAGGCGGATGTGCCGGGCGTCGGGGAACAAGGTCGCCCCTTGCGCCATCATGTAGGTATATTCGTTGCGCGCCGCGCCCGCCGGGTCGCCAACCAGGCTCTGGATCAGATAGGGCTTGCCGGTGCGCGCCCGGAACTGCCGGGCCTGCTGGATCAGCTCCTCGGGCGAGCTGGGAAGGACCGGCTTTCCGCCGCGCATCAGTCCGGCCTTGGCGAACAGGGCGGTGTTGACGTGGAAGAGGCCGCCATGCGTGTCCCACGGCAAGGCGAAGATCCGCCCCCGCATCGTCACGCCGAGCCGGCTTGCCGCGGTGAAGCTGTCCGCGGCGATCCCCGCCTCGGCCAGATAGGGCTCCACCGGCTCGAGCAGGCCCTTGGCGGCATAATCGGAAAGAACCCCCTCGTGCATCGTCACCAGGTCGGGCGGGTCGCGCGCGGCCATCTGGGCGGTGAGCTGCGGGTAGCCGGGCCAGGCGACGACGTTGACGTCGATCCGAAGGTCCGGATTCTCGGCGTTGAACCGGTTGATCAGCGAGGTCATGATCCCGCACTCGCCCTCAGCCTTGGCGACGTCGGTGCTGCTTCCGAATTCGGCGCCGCACTCGCCGAAGAAGCGCTGCAGGTAGATATGGGTCTTGCCGTCGCTCGACTTGCAGCCTGCGAGGGCCAAGGCCATTGCGAGGACCGCCAGCGGCCCCCTCACCGCACCGCCGTCCCGGCCATGGCGCTCACGATCTGCTTCTGGAAGACGATGTAGACGATGAAGATCGGGATCGACGCGAACACCGCCTGGGCCATCAGATAGCCCAGGCCGCTGGTCTGGGCGTAGTTCATCTGGGCCGCGGCGAGACCGACCGTCAGGGTATACATGTCGCTGTGGGTCGCGGAGATGAGCGGCCACCAATAATCGTTCCAGGTGCCGAGGAAGGTGAAAACCGCCAGGGTCGACTGCGCGGGAACGGTGAGCGGCAGGATGACCTTCCAGAAGATCGTCCAGCGCGACGCGCCGTCGAGCATCGCCGCCTCGTCCAGCTCGCGCGGGATTCCGCGCATGTAGGTGGTCATGAAGAACACCCCGAAAGGCCCCACCAGGCCCGGCAGGATCAGGCCGGGATAGCTGTTGTGGAGGTGGAGCCAGGCGAAGAGCTGGTGCTGGGGCAGGATCACCGCTTGGCTCGGCACCGCGAGCCCGAGCAGGACGATGACGAACAAGGTGCGCCGGAACGGAAAGTCGAGCCGCGCGAAGCCGTAGGCGGCGAGGCTCGCAAGGACGAGCACTCCGGCCGTCGTCCCGAGCGAGACGATCGCACTGTTGAGAAGCCAGCGCATCGTCGAGCTGTTGCCGAAGATCGCGGCGTAATTCTCCAGCGTGTAGGGCGCGTGGAGCGCCGCTCCGCTATGCCCGACCAGCTCGGCATTGTTCTTGAGCGACAGCAGCAGGGTCCAGGCCAGCGGCGCGACCATGATCAGCGCCCCGGCGACCAGGCCGGCCCAGCCGAGCGGAGTCAGCCGGCCGCGCTCCATCACCGCCCCCCGCCGTTAACTGGGGACAGTTTAGATTTTCCACTCTCGGCGTGGGGAGGCGCCGAACCGCGTCGCGAAAATCTAAACTGTCTCCATTTAGCGCTCACTTTGCGCCCTCCCCGTCGCCCAATATTGGGCGAGCGTCACCGCGAGGATGATCAGGAAGAGGATCTCCGCCGCGGCGCTGGCATAGCCGAGCTCCCACCGCCCGAAAGCGGTTTCGAACAGGAACAGGACGGCGGTGCGCGACGCTCCGCTCGGGCCGCCGGCGGTGAGCAGCTGGGCCTGTCCGAAGATCTGGAGCTGCGCCGCCGTCTGAAGCATCACGACGAGGACGATCGTCCGGCGAAGCGCGGGAACGGTGATCCGCCAGAAGGTCCGCCAGCGGCTCGCATTGTCGAGCGCCGCGGCCTCGTACATGTCTCCGGGGATTTGCTGGAGCCCGGCGAGGAAGAGCATCATGGGAAGGCCGAGCGACCACCAGATGGTGGTGAGGGCAAGCGCCGGAAGGACCAGGTGGGGGTCGCTGAGAAAGGCGAGCGGCTGCCAACCCAGCGCCTTCCAAAGCTCGCCGAGCAAGCCCGCATCGGGCGCCAGGACGAAGCGCCAGATGAGGGTGACGATGGTCACCGACAGAACCGCGGAGGAAAAGAAGATGCCGCGCATCAGCGCCGCGCCCCGCCCCGCATTGTTGAGCGCCAGAGCGAGCATCAGAGCGACGACGCTAAGCACCGGAACGATCATCAGCGTGAGGACGAAGGTGTTGAGAAGTGAGGTGGAGAAGACCGGATCCTGCGCAAGCCGGACGTAATTGCCCGCGCCGATGAAATGGCCGTCGCCGAACAGGTCGACCCGGTTGAGGCTCAGCCACATTCCGCGCAGCAGCGGAAAGACGAGGATCAACGCGTAGAGCGAGAGGAACGGCGCGACGAACAGCAGGCCGCGCCAGTCCCGGGCGCTGCTCACGCCGCCGCCTCGGCATGGTGCCCGCTACCGGCCGCGTCGAAGAGATGGGCCGCCGATCCGTCGATGCGCAGGCCGACCGTTTCGCCGACCCGGACCCGGCTGTTTCCTTCGTCCTCGGCGACCACCGGAAGACCGTCGGCGAGATGGGCGTAGATCAACGTCCGCTCGCCGAGCCGCTCGACCAGCTCGACCTTCCCGACCGTGGTCGCCGCGCCGGCGGCAGCCACCGCCACGCTCTCGGGCCTAAGGCCGAGCTGCAGGCCCTCGCCCGCCAGCCCGTCGCGGCGGACCCGGGTCTCGACCTCGGCTCCGTCGCCCAGGCGCACGGTCGCGAACGGCCCCTCGCTTCCCACCAGGGACGCCGGCGCCAGGGTCATCGCCGGGGAGCCGACGAAGCGCGCGACGAACGTGTTCGCGGGGCGGCTATATATCTCCATCGGCGCTCCGACCTGCTGGATCCGCCGGTCGTTCATCACCACGATCCGGTCGGCCAGCGTCATCGCCTCCGCCTGGTCGTGAGTGACCATGATGAAGGCTGCGTCGACGCGGTGGCGGAGCTGGGCGAGCTCGATCCGGGTGCGCATCCGAAGCGCCGCGTCGAGGTTCGACAAAGGCTCGTCGAGCAGGAAGAGCTTGGGGTGCTTGACGATCGCGCGGCCGATCGCGACGCGCTGGCGCTGGCCGCCCGACATCTGCGCCGGCTTCTTGTCGAGCTGCGCCTCGATCTCCAGGATCCGGGCGGCTTCCGCGACCCGGGTCTCGATCTCCTCGCGAGGCACCTTCGCATTCCTGAGGCCGAAGGCCATGTTGTCGCGAACGCTCATGTGCGGATAGAGCGCGTAATGTTGGAAGACCATTGCGACGCCGCGCTTCCCCGGCGGCAGATGGTCGATCCGCTCGCCGTCGAGCCTGACCTCGCCTTCGTCCAGGGTCTCGAGTCCGGCGATGATCCGAAGCAAGGTCGACTTGCCGGAACCGGAAGGGCCGAGGAAGGCGATGAACTCCCTGGGCTCCATCGTCAGCGAAACGCCGTCCAGCACCGGCGTCTCGCCATAGGCCTTCCGGATGTCGCTAAGTTCGAGCCGTGCCAAGCAAACCCCCGTGGCGGGCGACTGTACACAAACCATTTTCCGCCGCAACCGGGCGAGCCATCACTGGGCGATACTCTCCCTCTCCCCTTGGGAGAGAGGGTTGGGGTGAGGGGGTCCGGCCTCCGGGGCTGACCTCGTGCGCCGAGCCCCCTCTCCCTTTCCTCTCCCCGCTCGGGAGAGGGATTCTCTACCGGCCACCGCAGTGGCGACCGGCTTACAGAACGAAGTCGGACGCGGCCATGACGTGCTCGTTGAACACGGTCACCTGGACGACCAGGTCGGCCGTGCCGTCGCCGTTCACGTCGCCTTCCACGAACCAGTCGGAGCCCGACTGGTAGGCGCGAAGCTCGCCCGCCGTGTTGCTGAAGGAGTCGGAGCCGATGAACGAGAAGGCCTGGTTCCCGTCCGCAAGGGTGTTGGCGTCGATGGCGCTAAGGTCGATGTGATCCGTCGTGTCCTCGAAATCGACGATGTGGTCGATCGACGCCGCCGTCGAGTCTGAGGTGGACTGGTAGACGAACGAGTCCCGGCCGGTTCCACCGCGCAGCGTATCGGCACCGGCGCCGCCGAGCAGCCAGTCGTTGCCGGCGAGGCCGAAGAGCGTGTCGTCGCCGGCGTTTCCGACCAGCGCGTCGTTCTGCTGCCCGGCCGCCAGGACGTCGTTGGCCGCACCGCCGGCAATGTAGAAGCGCCCGTCGGTCTCGGCGCTGCCGTTGAAGACCACATTCTCGTCCGACTGGAGCCCGCCGCCGAGCACCTCGAGCACCTGGCCCGCTGCGACATTCTCGTCCACCGTGGTGAGCGAGTAATGGACGTGAGCGCCGCCGATGGCGGTGCCGCTGACCAGCGCCAGCCGCTCGATCCCGACCAGGCTGTCGCTGTCGAACGTCAGCTCGTAATTGCCGATCAGGCTTAGTGTATCCGTGCCGGCACCGCCGTCGACCGCATCTCCCTGGTCGAAGGCGCCGCCGAAATAGATATAGTCGTTGCCGTCGCCGCCGTTCACCGTGTCGCTTCCACCCTGCGACATGTCGAACAGATCGTTGCCGCCGGTCGAGACCGGCGTGTCGTCGCCCGCCGTGCCCTGGATGACGCCGTCGGCGGTGAGCGAGATCGCGACCGTCTCGTGATCGGTCTTCGCGCCGCCGGCTCCGGTCGAACCATTGTCGTCGATGTCGATCACCAGCGAGTCCGACCCGCTGTAATTGAGGTCGCCGCGATAGACGAGGCCGTCCAGCGTCGCGTTGATCTGGGCGGCCGTGCCGCTGATCTCGAGGGTCGCCGTTCCGTCCCCGCCGATCGCGGCGCCGGATCCTTCGGACACCGTCAGGGTGCCGTGGCCGACCGCGAGGGTCACGTTGAGGGTCGTGCCGTCGGGATCCGCGACCGTGATCGCATTGCCGGTCGAGGCGCTGAACGTGACGTTGGAATCCTCCGTTCCCGCCGCATTCGTCGGAGCGGCGATCACCGGAGAATCGTTGCTCGCGGCGACGGTGATCGTCCGGGTCGCCTCGTTGCCGACGTCGGTTCCGTCGGTAAGCCTGAAGGAGATGATCCGATCCGTAGTGGTCGGGTTCTCCGAGCTGTTGGTGTAGGTGATGCTGCGCAGCGCGTTCTGCCACTGCTCCAGCGTGGCCGAGGAGCCCGTGGATTGCAGCTGGATCACCGCTCCGCCCGGCGCATTCACCTGCTGGATGTTGCCGTACAGCGTCGCATCGTTGTTGACGAACGTCAGGACGTCCTCCCCGGCGACGCTGTTCGAAACCTGCACCGTGCCGTTGAAGATAGCGCTGTCCGGATCGTTGACGGTGACGTTCGGATCCACCGTCACCGGCGCCGACGGCGCGTCGGCGCCTTCGGTGAACGAGGCCGTGCCGGCGCTCGTCGTCACCACCGGCGGCTGGTTGGCCGGAGCGATGAGGAAGCTCGCCACGATCGGATCGTGGTCGGTCGGCCGGTTGGGATTGGACAGATATTCGGAATTGAGGTGGACCGGGTCGAACTGCGCCCCGGACAGCAGGTTCTGGGTCACGACCGCCTGATCGATGGCCTGCGAATTGCCGTCGAAGACGTAGGTGTAGCGCTCCTCCGGCGCGTTTAGGCGGTGGAGGTCGGTCATTACCCCGCCGGCTTCCAGGGCGCCCACCGCGCCTTCGAAATAGAAGCCGTTGAAGTCGCCGAACACGCCGATCTTGAGCGCCGGGTTGGTGGCGAGCTCGGTGTTGATGAAGTCGCGGACCGCCTGGCCCTGCGCGGTGCGCGAGGAATCGCCGGCGTCGACCGGCGGCTGGGTCGCGCCCTCCAGCTCGCCGCTTCCCAGCCGCGAGGTGAAGTGGACGTCGATCACCTGCACGGTCTGGCCGTTGAAAGTGAACGAGCCGACCAGCGGCTTGCGGCTTCCGCTGAACGCGGAATCGTTGATCAGCGACAGGCTTCCTTCGACGAAGCTGACCCGGCTCGGATCGTAGAGGAAGCCGTTGCGGATGTTGCCGCCCGGCTCGCCGCCGGTCGATCCCGCCGTGGTCGGGGCGATTTCGAGATAGACATAGTCCGGCCCGCCGATCGCCTTGATCGCGTCGATCAGCGCCTGCGCGGTGACCGTTCCCGACAAATCGGTGCCGTTGCCCGGTCCGTCCGCGTCCTGGATTTCCTGGAGCGCGATGATGTCGGGCGCGAGCAGATTGTTGACGATGTTGCCGGCGAGGATGTTGAACTTCTGCTGGCCGTCGCCGACGTCGGCATTCTCGATATTGTAGCTGGCGATGGTGAGGTGGCTCGAATCGCCGTTGAGCGTCGTCGTCTCCTGCGGAAGGGTGATGTCCGTGAGCGTCGTGACCGTGCCGGTGACGAGCACTTCGTAGCTCGAATTGGCGTAGTTCATGATTCCGGTGACGTCGCCCAGGATGTCGCCCTGCGTATGGGTCGGATTGTAGTTCGGGCTAAGGTTCGCGTCGTTGTCGATCTGGATCCGCTCGGGGTTGAGATCGCCGGCCGAGATGGTGATCCCGCCGCGGTCGTTCACCCCGGTCGCTCCGTCGCCGCCCGAGGCGAGCACCCAGGTCTCGCCGAAGCTGTTGGTGTCCTGGACGACGAGCGGCGCCTGGACGGTGACCCGCATGCCCTCCATCGATTCGTAGAAAGCGAGCGCGTTGCCGAAGCCGTTGCCGGGGCCGTTCTCGGTCGGGGGAAGCACCCCGTCCGTGCCGATGACGACGGCGGCGGGAAGCGTGTTGCCGCTCGAGACGACGGTGAGCGCCGACGGCGAGTTGATCTCGGTGACGGAGAGCGCGCCGGTGCCGGCGACGAACTCGGTGACGGTGCCGGTGACCTGGATGAGGTCGCCGATCGCCACGCCGGTCGGAGCGGTGGAGGTGAAGATGAACACGCCGTCCGAGGTCGCCGAGTTGCCGTCGCCGGCCGCGTCCTGGATGTAATAGCCGTTGCTGTCGATCGCGGTGACGATGCCCTGGGTGCGCACCTGCTGGCCGGCGAAGGGCGAGGTCATTCCGCTGCCCTGGACGGCGTAGACCGGGATGATGTCGTCGTTGACGATGGTTCCGGTGCCCGAGGAGTCGGAGAGCACGGCGAAGCCGGTCGGGTTGGCCAGGTTGAGCGCGAACGTCTCGTTGAACTCGCCCGCCGTGTCGCCGTTGACGGTGACGCTGACCTGTTTCGAAGTCTCGCCGGCGGCGAAGCTTAGGGTGCCGCTCGTCGCCACATAGTCGCCGCCCGCCGTCGTCGCGGTGCCGTCGGCGGTCGAATAATCGACCGTGAACGCGCCGGTGCCGCCGCTCCGGGTCACCGTGAAGGTGAAGGTCGAGCTTCCGCTGTCGCCTTCGACCTGGGTGATGTCGGAGATCGTGACGAAGGGCGGCGAGCCGTCGTCGTTGACGATCGTGCCCACACCCTTCGAATCGCCCAGCGTTCCGCCGGCCGAGGGGTTGGACAAGGTGACGGTGAAGCCCTCGTCCGCCTCCGGATTGGAGTCCGCGACGATCTGCAGCGTGAGGACTTTGGAGGTTTCGCCGGCGTTGAAGCTGACCGTCCCGGTCAGCGCCGAGGAGAGGTCGGACGCGTCGGCGCTGGAGCCGCCGCCCGGGAAGGCGACCGAATAGTCGATCGTCCCCGCCGCGCTGGTGTCGCCGGCGCGGGTGACGGTGAAGCTGATCGGGGTCGTCCCACCGGTGCCCTCGAACACGGCGGAGTCGCTGATCGAGTAGCTCGCCGGGCCCTGGTTGCTGCTCACGGCGATATTGTCGATCCCGACCCACTCGTCGCTGCCGCCGGCATTGGTGGTCATGATCCGGACCTGAAGCAGCGGGGCGTTGTTGGCCCCTGCCGGCAGGATCACGTCGAGCGAGGTCGTCTGCGTGGCGCTTCCGCCGGTCGTCACGTCGGCGAAATAGCCGCCGGCGACGTTGGTCCAGGTGCCGTTGGGATCGGTACGATACTGGACGTTGACCTGCTGCGCCGCATCGTCGGCCGAACCGTCGATGTCGCGAAGGGTGGCGGTGAGGTGGATGTCCTGGCGGCCGCTGGCGTCGAGGAACAGGACGAGGCTCGGCGCGTCGGCCGTCCCGGAGCCCTGGAGGGCGATGGTCGGGTCCGCGATCTCGAACTCGGCGACTCCGCCGGAAGTCTGGGTGTTGGGATTGGTCTGGTTGGCGATGACGTCGACCTGGCCGATATTCGCCCCGGTCAGGGTGCGCGGGTCGACCCCGGTGACGGCACCGGCCGGATCGATGTCGCCGAGATAGCCGACGATGTAGGGGACTCCGCTCCAATTGTCGTTGGCCGTGATCCGGCTGGTGTCGGTCCAGGTCTCGGGGCCGAAATTGCCGCTGGAGAGCGAGAAATAAGCGGAGGCGTCGTCGTTGGTGATCGTCCCGACGCCCTGTCCATCGGAGACGGTGGCCCCGCTCGGGTTGGAGAGGTTGACGGTCAGCGTCTCATTGGCTTCGGCATTGGCGTCGCCGACCACCGGGACGAGGATCGTCTTCGACTGCTCGCCGGCCGCGAAGCTGACCGTTCCGCTGACCGCGAGATAGTCCGAGCCCGCGGTGGCGGTGCCGTTGGCGGTCGCGTAATCGATCGACACGGCGCTGGTCGGGGCGATGTTGAGGCTGACGGTGAAGGACAGGTAGGTCACCCCGCTCTGCCCCTCGACGATGGTCGCGTCGCTCACCGACGCGGCCGGAGTCGGCGGGAAGTCGTCGTTGGTGATCGTACCTTGCCCCTGGCCGTCGGCGACGGTCGCGCCGGTGACGTTGGAGACGTTGACGGTGAAATTCTCGTCATTCTCGATCGCCGTGTCGGAATTGACGGTGACGTTGAACGTATAGCTGGTCTGCCCGGCGGCGATGGTCTGGGCGGTCAGCGAATTGGCCGCATAGTCGCCGCCCGCGACCGTCGCGGTGCCGTCGGCGGTGGCGATGTCGAAGGTCACTCCGGCCGCTCCCGCGGCGCTCGAGAGGGTGACGGTGAAGGTGTAGGTGACGGTTCCCGCCTGCCCCTCGGTGTGGGTGACGTCGTCGATGGAAAGGCTGGGCGTGACCACCGTCGCCGACTGCGGCGCGAAGTCGATCCCGCGGAACGCGGTATTGGCGGCGGCGGTTGCGATCGTGCTGACGGAAGTCCCCGTGAAGGTGCCGTTGTAGCCGCTCGTGTCGATGATCTTGAACAGCGACGAGGCCGAGGTCGCGAAGAGGTTGACGGTCGTGTTCACCGTCGAGCCGGTGAGGCCTCTCGCGCCGCTCGCCGTGACGCTGCCGTTGGAGGACCAGAGGCCGGAGACCAGCGAATATTTCTGAATCGAGCCGCCATCGTCGGCGACGTAAACGGTGTCGACGCCCGCGACCGTCGCGGTCAGGTCGGCGAAGTAGAATTGGTAATAGGAGCCGGTGCTCGTCGGGAAACCGGGAAGGTTGGCGATGACCTGGCCGCTGGCGGTCGGAGTGCCGGTTCCGACGGTGCCGAGGCGGAGCGACCCGGTCTGGGCGCTCACGTAAAGCTGACCGTCGAAGATATCGACGGCGCGAAGGTTGGTGGCCGCCGTTCCGCCGCTCTGAGTCGTCGCGACGGGGGTCGCCGTCGAGCTTCCGATCGTTCCGGTGACGACGCCCGAATTGGAGCCGACCGCCCAATAGGTGCTTCCGTCGGTGCTGGCGACGCTGCGGATATTGCCGGTGCTGAAGCTGGTGATCGCCGTCGTCGTGTCGACCGCGCCGCTGGCGTCGACCCGGCCGATCACCCGGTTGACCGTCGAGCCCGTCGTGCCGGCGACGGCCGCCGTTCCGACGGCCGCGTCGTAGCCGGTCAGAAGGAGATAGTGGCCGTCGGCGCTGAGATTGAGGAACCCTTCCGCCTGGGTGCCGCTGGCGGTCAGAGTCTGGTTGGAGCCGCTGTCCGCGGTCGGCAGCGCGATCGACTGAACCAGCACGCCGGCCTGCGTATATTCGTCCAGGAACGCCGCAGTGGCGGCGGTGGTAAGCGACGCGGCGCCCGTCCCGACGCGATAGATGACGAGGTTACCCGGGGTGAACGCGGCCATGACTGATCCTCCTGAAAACTTTGCGCATGCGTGGGGCGCGCTTGAGCTGCGCGGCGAACCGCCCGTCGGTCGAGCCTGCTGATTCCCCCGAGCGGGCGGACGTTGGCAGAGGCCGAAGCGCGGCTCAAGAGCGAATCGTCCCTTGCCCGCGGGCGCGAGAAAGAATCTTTATCTCAAGCACTTGGAAGCCTCCCGCGGCGGTCGCAGAGCCGCTGCGGCTAGCGGGCTTTCATGACGGGAGGATGACGCCCCGACGCCGCCCTCCCGGGCGCACCCAGGGGCGGCGTGAGCCGGCGAGAGCCCGGCTCCGTCGGACGGGGAATGCCCGTCCGGGCCCCTCCCCGCGTGCGGGGAGGGGGAGAAGGATCAGATCCGGCCCATCAGGACCAGGATGATGATGATGATCAGGACGAGGCCGAGACCGCCCGACGGTCCGTAGCCCCAGCCCCGGCTGTAGCCCCACGAGGGCATCGCGCCGATGAGCAGAAGGATGAGGAGGATGATGAGAATGGTACCGATCGTCATGGATCGCCTCCGTCCGACACGCAGCGAAGTTGCTACGCCTGTGTAACGATCGAGAGCGCGGACGGTTGCCTTTCGGCGCGCGCTATCGCCAGCTCGACGAATCCTTGACGATCGTCAGCAAAGCCGCGGGCGCATAGGGCTTGGTGAAGAAGATCGCCTGGCTGGGATAGTCCCGGCCGTCGGGGCGGACGCAGCCGGAGACGATGACGATGCGGATGTGCGGCCAGCGCTCGGCGACGGTTTTCGCCAGGTCCAGCCCGTCGGGCCCGCCGGGGAGGTTGATGTCGGTGACCATGACGGCGGTCTCGGGCCGGTCGGAGAGGCGGACCAGCGCCTCCTGATAACCGTTCGCCTCCGCCACCTCGAATCCGTCGTCGGCGAAGAGTTCGGCGGTCGAGCGCAGGACGAGCGGCTCGTCCTCGACCAGCAACACCCTTTGCACCGGTGCTTCCAACCGTCGCTCCCCTGTCCGGGCGGCCGGAACGAAACGGCGCCCGAATATCATAAATCGGAGCGGCGGGGTCGGTTCCAAGGGGGCAGGGGGCGGACGAAGATCGCTTTCCCCGTCCCCCTCATGCTGAACTTGTTTCACCATCCAGGCTGGAGCCGGCCGAGCGGGTGGAGGACTGGACCCTGAAACAAGTTCAGGGTGACGATCGTGCCGGGCCCCAGGGCTCGTTCAACCGGCCCGATGCCGTTCAGTGCGGGATGAAGCCGCCGAGGCCGCCGAGCAGCGACTTCTTCTTCTTCGGCTTCTGGCCGTCGCCGCCGCTCCGCTCGTCGCCGCCGCGGCCGCCCATCATCTCGTCCAGGCTCATTCCGAGCATGCCCATGTAGGTGGACTTGGTGCGAAGCTTCACCGTCCACTCCGGCCGCCAGGAGGCGGGCGCCCGCGCGGGCCGGACCGGGTTGGAGAAGTTCGCCTCGCCGCCGAAGGCGGTGACGGTGTTCATCATCCCCTGCCCGGCTTTGGCGACCTCCATCGGCACGGTGCAGCGGTCCGCGCTTCCCGGCAGGAGCACCCGCTGCTGGACCAGCCGGCCGATCTCGGCGTCCGACAGATAGTCCATCATCGGCATCGCCTGGCTTTCCGACGAGCTCCACATCACCATGTCGCCGTTGGCGCCGGCGCCGATCGCGGTGACGAACCACGCCCTCGATCCGCCGACCGGCTGCCAGACGAGCGGGACGGCCCCCGAGGGCGAGGCGCTGTTGGAGCTGAGCCGGACGGGCGCCAGGAAGTCTTGGCCGGGCCCGAGGGCGAAATGGATTTCGGGGCTGTAATTGCCGCGCACGACGTGCGGTCCGACCAGGGAGCCGCCGGCCGGGACGCTGGTATGGGAGCGCGGGTTCGGCCATTCGCCGTAGGTCGCGAAGCGCGCCGCCGAAGGCGGGTTCATCATCCGCACCGCGTTGTTGGCAAAGGCCGGCGGAACCTTGCCGGCGGTCAGGCTGGCGAAGTCGATCACCACCGGCTGGCCGGTGCGGGCATGCTCGCCGCAGCCCCAGTAGATCAGGATCCGCCCGCGCGGCCGCTCGGTGCCTTGCGGCCACATCGTCGGGACCTTGGGCTCCGGTGCGGCGCCCTGCGGCGTGACCAAAGGCAGGCTCGGCCCGGCCTGGAGGCCGGCGGGCGGCAGGTGCTCGGCGGAAGGCTCGCCGCCGGCCCGGCGGCTGCTGCCGAGCTGGAGCATCAAGCTATGGGCATAGCCGGCCTGGTTTCCGCCGCGGCCCATCATCGCGCCCATCACCGAACCCATGCTCGGCCGGCCGCCGCCGCCCATCATCGCGCCCATTCCGGACATCGTGTCGGCGCTCATCCAGTAGACGGCGGTCCCCTCCCCCGCCTGCTGCGCGGTGGCGGCTCCGGCGAGCGCGAGCGCGGCGCAGCCGGCAAGGATCGATACGGCGGTCTTCATGGGCTTGTCCCCCCCTGGTTCGACCGCGCCTATACCGGCGCCGCGGGGAGCCGCGAACCGGGCGACACCGTCAAACCTCCGCCGCAATCCGCACAAATCCGGAGCCGCCTTTGCCTCCCCGTGCGCGGCACGGGGAGGGGGACCACCCGAAGGGTGGTGGAGGGGTAACTGGAACAGGCCTGCGCGTCCTACCCCTCCACCACCTTTCGGGTGGTCCCCCTCCCCATCTCGCGATGGGGAGGAAAGCGCGTCACTCCGCCAAGTTCAATCAGATCGGGACCGCCTTGGCGTAATTGGGGCCGACCTGGACGATGGCGCCGTCGCGAAGCACGAGGGCGTTGATCGTCCGGCCGAGGCGCTGGACCTCCACCACGTTGCCGGGGCGGGCGAAGGCGGAGCGGTGCACCCGGAGCAGCTGACCGGGATCGAGCTTCTCCTCCAGCGCCCGCATCGAAAGCCGGACGATATGGCTCCGGGTCGCCGTGTGGAGCATCACATAGTCGCGCTGCGCCTCGATCCAGTCGATCGTCTCTACCGGGACGAAGACGGAGCCGGTCCGGGTCGGGACCCAGAGGCCGTCCTCATGGGCGCTGCGGGCGCCCGCGCCCTCGGCCTCGGCCGCTTCGGCGCGGCCCGCCATCGTCCGTAGATAGCGGCGCCGCTTCGCCCGCTCGACCGCCTGCCACAGCCGGTCGAAGCGCACGGGCTTCAGCAGATAGTCGGCCGCCTCGACCTCGAAGGCGTCCGGGGCATATTGCTCGAAGGCGGTGACGAAGACGATCTCCGGCCGTTCCTCCGCGGGCAGGGTCGCGGCCACGCGGAGGCCGTTCTGCTCCGGCATCTGGATATCGAGGATGGCGAGGTCCGGCTTCTCCCGCTCGATCAGTTCCGACGCCTCCCGTCCGTCGCGGGCGGTGCCGACGATCTCGGCGTCCGGAATGTCGCGGAAGAAGACCTGCAGCCGCTCGAGCGCGAGCGGCTCGTCGTCGACCAGGACGGTTCGAAGCATCGTCACGCCACCAGCCCGAGCGCCGGTCTCTCCGGTGCCGGGAGCCTGACGATTGCGGTGAACCCGCCGTCATGGGCGAGCGTCTCGAGCCGTCCCCTTGGGCCGTAGATCACTTCCAGCCGCCGGCGCGTATTGGCGAGGCCGACGCCGGTGCCGCCCGAAGCCCGTCCCGCCTTCGCGGCCGGGCCGTTGTCGCTGACGCTGAGCAGCAGGTCGTCCCCCTCCCGCCGCGCCGACACGCGAAGGACGATCGGCCGACGGGTCGGAGCGACCGCGTGCTTCACCGCATTCTCGACCAAAGGCTGAAGGATGAAGTTCGGGACGGGCAGGTCGAGCAGCTCGTCGGGAGTCGCGAATTCGATCGTCAGCCGGTCGCCGAAGCGGATCGCCTCGATCTCGAGATAGGTTTGGAGAGTCTCGAGCTCCTCGCCAAGGGTGGTCCCGCCGTCGCCGTCGGAGACGAGCGCGGTGCGCAGGAAGTCGCAGAGCTTGCCCAGCATCGCCTCGCCCTCGCGGTTGCGGCCGGTGACGATCAGCGAGGAGATGGCGTTCAGAGTGTTGAACAGGAAATGCGGATTGAGCTGGAGCCGGAGCGCGGTCAACTGCGCGGTCTGCGCCAGCGCCCGGGCCTCGACGAGTTGAAGCTCCCTCTCTCGCATCGCGGCATGGGTGTGGAGGATGACGTAGATCGTGCCGAGAAGGCCGTAGAGCCACGAGAAGCTGATGAAATTGGACACCGTCCGGTTGACGATGTCCGGCGGGATTCGATGGCCGCTCATGAACAATCGGATGATCTCTCCACCGAGCAGCGCGTCGAAGGCGGAGAAAGCCAGCGCGACGACGCACACCGCGGCGAACACGCCGATCGCCTTGGTGCCGTTGGGCGCGTCCCGAAGCTTCGCCGCGGCCCAGTAGAGCGGCGCCGAGAGCATTATCCCAAAGGCGATCGAGATCGACGTGATCCCGATCGCGAATTTCGGCAGGCGCCCCGTCGCCGCCACCACCGGCATCATGAAGAGGATGAAGGTGAACAGCCACACGCCGAGGGTCAGCTTGGCCGCCTGGCGGACGACTTCGGGATGGCGGGCGAGCGGCTTGTCCATCTTGGATCCGGTGATGTCGAACGCGTCCATATTAGCTCCTTTGGCTCGGCCGCGCGCCGGTTTTCGTCGCACGGAGGGGGGGTTTGGCAGACGCATGGCCGGCCCGGCGGAGGGATCAGCCGCCGGATGGCGTCTCGGCGGACGAAACCGGGCGGCGCGGCTGCAGGGACGTCATCTCGTCGACGAGCAGCCTCCAGCCGCCTCCCCGCCTCTGCCAGATGCGGACGTAATGCCCCTCCACCCGCCTTCCCGCCTCCGGCCACGAGGCGCTTCCGTAGGTCCAGGCGAGGTCGCCCGCCTTCGAGACCCCGCCGCCGATCGACGAGACCGCGATCGTCGCCGGTCCGGACCGGGCCGCGGCCGTGAAGGCGGAGCGTCCGACCGCGGGCTGCGGCCCCGGGCGCATGATCCGGCCGTCGTTCCACATCCCCGCCGGCAAAGCCGTCCGGGCGTCGGCGGCGAGGGCGGCGGCGAGCTTCGCCTCCGCCGCCCGAACCTCGGGCCAGGCCCGCGCGGCGCGCGCCGGACCGCGGCCTGTCGGTGCGACGGCCACCGGCGCGCCGGCGTCCCGGCCGGACTTCGAGTCGGTCGGCGTGCCGTGGTCGAGCACCCAGCGCCATCGCCCGTCGGCCTCGCGCCGCCACACGCTGAAATACCAGCCGTGCGCCTGGCCCCGCTCATAGTCGAACGGGCCGGTGGAGAAGCCGAGGTCGCCCGAGCGGGCGATCCCGACATAGGCCGGCCACCACATGAGATGACCGCCGAACCGGTAGCCCGGAGCGGCGTAGGTCGCCTTCGCCGGGGCGGGGCGAGGCGCGAAGATCACCGCGTCCTCGGCCGACCAGAAGGTGAAGGCCGGGCCGAGCCCCTGCGTCTGTGCCATTGCGGCGAAGCCTCGCTCCGCCGCGACGATTTCGCCGGAACCGGCCGCCGGGCCGGCAAGCCCCGCTCCGGAGGCGGCGAGGAGCAGGGCGAAGAGGCTGGGCAGGAAAGGAAAGCGCACGGGCGGCTCCTGAACGTGGGGCTTGGCAGAAGGAAGGCGGCGCCCGGGGGGCGTGGGCGCCGCCTTTGCGGAGTCGGTCAGCGGGTGCCGGCGACTCCGCTGTCGCTCCCGGCCGAGGCCAGGCTCACCTGCCGGTCGGCGGAACGGAAGATCTCGGCCCGGCACGCGCCGATCGAGCGCGCGGCGTAGAAGGGAAGGCCCGGCGCCAGCCCGCAGAGCCGGTTGGCGGCGGCCCTCACCCGGCCGTGAAAGGTCTCGAGCCCGCCGGGCGCGGCGAGGTTGAGGTCGCCGCTCCGGATGGAGGCGAAGTCGTCCCCGGCCTCCGCCGGCCGCGCCTGGGCGGCGCCGGCGGCGAGCAGGGTTGCAAGGACGATGGGCGACAAGGCGGTCTTCATGATGTTTCTCCCTGGTTGCGCCGTCCGGAGCGGTGGCTTGCGAGGCCGGTCCGTCGGCGATGAGGGTGGATAGCCGGTGGGCGGATTCGAGGCGCGGCGCCTGCGACGTTCGGTGCACCTGCGTCTGCCGGGGCCGCGGCTTGCGACGAAGCCGCCCCCCGGGACGACGAAACCGACCCGTACACGGGGAGTTCACCGGTCCTGGGGCACGGGGCCCCCTGTTCAGCGATGAGGTGTCGGTTCGTGTCGGATTGGTTGCGTTGGGGTTCGAGATATTGTGTGGCGACGTTGCTCGCCGGGAGCGCCTTGGGGCCCCTCCACGCCCAGCAGGCCGCTTCGCCCCCCGCCGCCGCGCCTCCCCCCGCAGCCTCGCCTCCCGCGACGGAACCCGCCGCCTCGGCTGATCCCACCGACGACGAATCCGAAGCGCCCGAGATCGTCGTCACCGGCACACGCGAGCGCGGCACCGTGATCGGCGACATCCCGCCCGAGAACCAGCTCGATCGGCGCGAGATCCGCGCCTACGGCGCGAGCAGCATCTCGGAGCTGCTCACCGCCCTTGCCCCGCAGACGGCAAGCACCCGCGGCCGCGGCGGCGATGCGCCCGTCGTCCTGTTGAACGGCCGCCGGATCTCCGGCTTCGGCGAGATCCGCGATCTCCCGCCCGAGGCGATCGAGCGGGTCGACATCCTTCCCGAGGAAGTGGCGCTCAAATACGGCTTCCGCGCCGATCAGCGGGTGGTGAACATCGTTCTTCGCCGCCGCTTCCGCGCGGTGACGACGGAAGTGAGCGGAGGCCTCGCCACCGAAGGCGGACGAGCCACCTATGGCGGGCAGATGAACGTCCTTCGAATCGACCGCAGCGGCCGCTGGAACATCGACGTCAACTACCAGCATTCCGATCCTCTGCTGGAGAGCCAGCGCGACATCGTCCAGTCGCCGCCGTCGAGCCCGTTCCAGGTCGTCGCTCCGGCCGATCTCGGCCGCTTCCGCACCCTCCTCGCCGGGACCGACACGCTCAGCCTCGCCGGCACCGTCAACAAGACGATCCTCGGCAACGTCTCCGCCACCTTGAACGGGCGCTACGACTTCAGCACCAGCCGAAGCCAGCTCGGCCTTCCGAGCGGAACCTTGACGGTCCCCGCCGCAAGCCCCTTCTCGCCCTCGGGAACGACCCTGTTCCGCCTGTTCGACGTCGGCCAGCCGCTCGCCCGGCAAAGCGACAGCGGCACCGCCCATGTCGGAGTGACCTTGAACGGCGACCTCCTTCCGTGGCGCTGGTCGTTCACCGGCAATTACGACCGCACCGTAAGCGACCTGGTGACCGGCACCGGCCTCGACATCTCGGCCCTTCAGTCGACGATCCTCGCCCGCGATCCGGCCGTCGACCCGTTCGGCACGATCCCGCTCGGCCTGATCGACGCTCGGCCGAGCGACCGCTCGCACAGCATATCGTCGACGGGCTCCGCGGACCTGCTGTTCAACGGCTCGCTCGTGAAGCTCCCCGCCGGCGACGTCTCGACCAGCGTGAGAGCGCGTTTCCGCACCCGCGATCTGTCGAGCGAGACCCTGCGCGGCGGTGCCCTGACCCTTCGCGATCTGTCGCGCGACGAGCTCAGCCTCCAGGCCAATGTCGACGTGCCGATCGCCAGCCGGCGGCGCGACGTCCTGAAGGGCCTCGGCAACCTGTCCGCCAATTTCAACGCGGAGGTGGAGCATTTCTCGGACTTCGGCACTCTGACGACGCTCGGCTACGGCCTCAACTGGTCGCCGTTCGATCAGCTCAGCCTGATCGCCTCGGCGACCCACGAGCAAGGCGCTCCGTCCACCCAGCAGCTCGGCGATCCTGTGCTGACCACGCCGAACGTCAGGGTGTTCGATTTTCTTCGCCAGCAGACCGTCGACATCAGCCAGATCACCGGCGGCAACCCGAACCTCTCCGCCGACAATCGCCGGGTGTGGAAGATCGGGGCGACGATCCGGCCGCTCGAGAAGACCGATCTGACCTTCACCGCCAACTATACCAACAGCCGGATCCGCAACCCGATCGCCGGCTTCCCGACCGCGACGGCCGAGCTCGAGGCGGCGTTTCCGGAGCGCTTCGTTCGCGATTCCAGCGGACGCCTGACGCTCATCGACGCGCGCCCGGTGAACTTCCAGCACTCCGACCGCGAAGACCTGCGCTGGGGCCTCAACCTGTCCCTCCCGGTCGGGCCGCAGCCGCCGGCGGGGGGCTTTCGCGGCCGCTTCGGAGGTCAGGGACGCCCCGGCGGAGCGCCCGGCGCGGCGCCCGGCGGCGCTCCGGCCGCCGGCGGCGCTTTGGGCCCGGGCGGCACTCCGGGCGCTCCGGCGCAGGGCGCCGCTGGACGCGACGGCGGCGGCGGCTTCGGCGGCGGACGAGGCGGCGGCGGCGGCGGGCGCGGCGGCTTTGGCGGCGGCGGCTTCGGCGGCGCCGGGCGCCTCCAGCTTTCGTTCTATCACACCTGGCATCTTCGCGACGAGATCGCCATCCGGCCCGGCCTCCCGGTCCTCGACCTCCTCCACGGCTCCGCCACCGGAAGCCGGGGCGGCTCGCCGCAGCACGAGGTCGAGGCGACCGCCGGCCTGTTCCGCAACGGCTTCGGCGCCCGCCTCGCCGCCAACTGGCAGAGCGGGACGACGGTCCGGGGCGGCTCCAACGCCCTCGGCGGAACGACCGGCGACCTGCGCTTCTCGCCGCTGACCACCGTCAATCTGCGCCTCTTCGCCGATCTCGGGCTGCAGCGCTCGCTGGTCAAGGCGTCGCCCTTCTTCCGCGGGTCGCGGGTCAGCCTGAACTTCGACAATGTGTTCAACAACCGGCTTCGGGTGACCGACTCGACCGGAACGACTCCGCTCAGCTACCAGCCCGGCTATCTCGACCCGCTCGGGCGAAGCGTCAGGATCAGCTTCAGGAAGCTCTTCTTCTGACCGGTCGCGGCGGCTAGGCGAAGCGGATGAGCGAGGACGGCCCGTTCGACCGGCGGCTTCGCCGGCTGCGCCGCGACCGGGCGGCCTCGGCGCTGGGCGAGGCGGACTATCTTATCCGCCGCGCCGCCGACGAGATCGTCGACCGGCTGGACCTGGTCAGCCGGACGTTCGGCCGGGCGCTCGATCTCGGCTGCGGCGACGGCTACCTGACGGCGCGCCTCCGGGAGCGCGGCATCGAGGTGATCCCGGCCGATCCAGGCTTCCGGTTCGCGCGCGCCGCGGCGGGCGTCCAGTGCGACGAGGACCGGCTGCCGTTCGGCGACGGCGCCTTCGACCTGGTCGTGTCGGCGGGCACGCTCGACGGAGTCAACGACCTTCCCGGCGCACTCCTCCTGATCCGCCGCGCGCTCCGCCCCGACGGGCTGTTCCTCGGCGCCTTCGCCGGCGCCGGGAGCCTTCCGCGCCTTCGGGCCGCGATGCTCGCCGCCGATTCGCACGCCGGCGGCGCCGCGCCTCGGATCCATCCGCAGATCGATGTCCGCGCCGCGGGCGACCTGCTGGCCCGCGCCGGCTTCGCCCTGCCCGTGGTCGACGTCGAATCGCTCGACGTGCGATTCGCCGGCTTCGGCCGCCTGATCCGCGACCTGCGCGCGATGGGAGCTTCCAACATGCTCGGCCTTCGCGACAGGCGCCCGCTGGGTCGGGCGGCCTTGGCGGCGGCGATCGCCGAATGGGAAAGCCATGCCGGCACCGACGGCAAGGTGACCGAGCGATTCGAGATCCTCCACCTGCTCGGCTGGGCCCCCTCCCCCGACCAGCCCAAGCCCGCCAGGCGCGGAAGCGCGACCACCTCGCTCGCGCAGGCGCTCAAGCCGCGAGCCTAGATCACCCCACCATCGTCATGCTGAACTCGTTTCAGCATCCAGGCCTCAACCCGCGAGGCGCCTCCACCCTGGACCCTGAACCAAGTTCAGGGTGACCCCGGCGGGCGGTTAGCCGCGGTGTCATCTCCCCGTCCCCGTCATGCTGAACTTGGTTCAGCATCCAGGCCTCTACCCGCGAGGCGCCTCCACCCTGGACCCTGAACCAAGTTCAGGGTGACGCCGGAACGCGGTTCGAAACGCCGCGCCACCCTCGTCCGCCCCGGCGGGGTCAAAGCAGCTTCTCGAGCCAATCGACGAGCGGCTCGTCCGCCGGCGGCATGGCCAAAGCGCGCATTTCCGCCGGCCTCGCCCACATCAGCGCTTCGGCGTCCAGGGCCTCGGGAATCCCCCGCCACGCGCGGCAGGTGAAGAGCAGGAGAAGCATATGCCGGCCGCCATTGTCGGCGCTGGCGAAGGCGCAGGGGACCAGGGCTTCGGGCCGCACCGCAAGGCCCAGCTCCTCCTCGAGCTCGCGCGCGAGCGCGGCCTCGGGGGTTTCCCCCGGCTCCACCTTGCCGCCGGGAAACTCCCACAGCCCGGCCATCGCCCGGCCGGCGGCCCGGCGCTGGAGAAGCACCCGCCCCTCGCCGTCGCAAAGGGCCGCGGCGACGACCGTGAAGCTTGTCGTTTCGTCCATCGCGCAGGGCCGCCGCTAGGAGGTTGTTAACGGTGCCGGCCGTATCGACAGGCAGGATTGGGCGAGTTGCCCCCAAAGGGGATTAGAGGCGATGCGAGGCTTTGCAAGGCTGATCCGCGACGAGAACGGCGCCACGGCGATCGAATATTCGCTGATCTGCGCCCTCGTCGTACTGGCGATGATCGCCGGCCTGAGCGCGTTCGCGGGGAGCACGATCAGCATGTGGAACAACGTGTCCTCGGCTGCCGTGCTCAACGGCTGAAGCGCTTCGAAACGACTTTTTCGCCGCTAACTTTTTGGAAACCTCCTTCGCTTAAACCCCAAAACAGCCAAGCCGAAGTGGACAGCGGGGCGGCAGGGGAAGCTGGGCTTCCACGAAGCGTTTGGAAACTAGGAGACCGGAAATGAACTTCATTCGCAAGATGCTGAAGAACGAAAAGGGCGCCACCGCCATCGAGTACGGCCTGATCGCCGCCCTGATCGCCGTCGCCGCCATCACCGCGATGGGCAACGTCGGCACCAGCCTCAACAAGACCTTCAACAACGTTTCGACGTCGATGAACGGCTAAACCGAGCAATCGGTTTAAGAAGGGCGGCGGAACTCCGGTTCCGCCGCCCTTTTCTTTATTCTCCCTCTCCCCGTCGGGGAGAGGGTTGGGGTGAGGGGGTTCTGAGTTCGAAGAAGTTGCTCCGGCGCCGAGCCCCCTCTCCCTACCCTCTCCCCCCTCGGGGAGAGGGACAATGTCTCACCCCCGATCGCCGTAGACGACGAGCTTCACCTTTTGCCCCGGGATCACGTTCTGCCCGGCGGCGAGGCCGTTCATCACCCGGAAGCGCTCCTCGCGCCGCGAATCGTAGGCCATTCGCGAGGCGAGGCTCGCCACATTGTCGCGCGGGCCGACCGTCACCACGTCGATCACCCGCGGCCGGATCGCCGCCGCCTGGGCCGCGGTCAGCCGGGTGAGCGACTGGAGCATCGGGACGAACGGTCCGATCCCGCTCCCCGCCGGAGTGATCATCGCAAAATGATAGGCGGTGTTCGAATCCCACCGATAGGCGAAGACCGTGAGGTCGACCTGCCCCTGCTGGGTATTGACCCGCCCGGTCGCATAGGCCGCCGGCATTCCGTTCACGCCCGTCGCCCGCGGCTGAAGGCCGGCGAGCGCCGCCTGCTCGCCGGTCAGCGCGCGGAAGACGCTTCCCAAATAGGCGCCGAGATCGCCGTCGAGCCGGCCCGACGCGAACAGCGCCTGGCCCTGCTGGCCCGAGATGCTCACCGACCGGGCGCCGTTCTGGACCGCGAAACCCTGCGGCACGGTGAACCGCAGGCGCAGGTCGGGGTGCGAGAAGGTGCGTCCCTCGACGACTCCCTGGCGCGGATCGTCGCCGACCAGCATCCCGTCGATTCGCGCCAGGAACAGGTCGCGGTTGCGGTCGCCGGTGCCGACCCGGCCGGTCGCCCGCGCCTTTTGCGTGGCGCGGATCACCCGGTCGGCGCTCAGCGGGTGGGTCCGCGACCAGGACGGGATCGCTCGCTCGTCGGTTCCGCCGCCCTCTTGCGCCTCAAGCGCCGTCGCCGCGCCGAGCGAATCGAGGAACTCGGCCGAAGCGATCGGATCGTAGCCGGCCCGGGCGATGTAGGAGACGCCGAGATCGTCCGCCTCGAACTCCTGGTTGCGCGAATAGCCCAGAACGAGGCCCTGGCTGACCTGGCCGAGCATCTGGCCGATCTCGCTCGATCCGGTCACCGCGCTCACTCCCAGGGTGAGGAGCTGGCTAAGGATGCTGGCGCGCTTGCGCTCGGCATTGTGGCGGGCGGCGATATGCCCCGCCTCGTGGCCGAGGACGAAGGCGAGGTCGGCCTCGTCGTTCATCAGCCCGACGAGCTGGCGGGTGACGTAGAGATAGCCCCCCGGAACGGCGAAGGCGTTCAGCACCGGCGAGTTCAAAATGGTGACGTGGAAGGCGCCGCCGCCGCCGGCGATATTGGTCTGCGAAGCGACGCGGGCTCCGACGGAGCGGATATAGTCCGCCTGCGGCCCGGTCATCTCGCCCCCGAACTCGGCGACGATCTGGGGATGGTTCCGAGCCGCCTCGGAAAGGCTGGACTGGGAGATGCCGCGGGTTCGGCCGGCCTCGAGCGCCGGGGCGGGCGTCGCTCCGGCGACGGCGAGCAGGGACGCGGCGAAGGCGGCGAGCGCTTTCGGCCTCATGGCGGATACTCCTTCACCCGGCGATATCGTCTCCGGAACAATGCGCCGGACCGGGTTAGGTTTCGCGGCGGGGAAGCGCGGTGATCTAGGCATATAATACACGTTTCCCCTTGCAACCCCCGCCCCGCCTGCCCCATTTACGCAGGCACGTTGTTGGGGAGATGCGGGAATGGCCACCGAGACCAAGCTGAAGCTGGAGGCGCCCGAGGCGCTTCAGACGGTCGCTCCGGCGGAAGCGGCCGGGCTCGTGCCGGTCGACGAGGGCGTCAAGTCGAAGCTCGAGACGGTGGTGGACAAGTTCGTCGACGAGCTCGTCGCGGCCGACGCCAACAGCCCGGAATTCGGCCGCAAGGTGGACGAGCTCACCAACATGGGCCGCAAGCAGATCATGGAGGCCGCCGGCCATTCCAACCGCTTCCTCGACCGGCCGGTCAAGGCGATCGACGCCGACACCGGAATCGGCGCCAACCTCACCGAGCTTCGCCGCACCGTCGAGGAGCTCGACCCCGGCAAGCAGGGCAATCTCTCAAGCTCGCGCAAGATCCTCGGCATCATCCCGTGGGGCAACAAGATCGGCAACTACTTCCAGAAGTATCAGTCGTCGCAGACCCACATCTCGAAGATCCTCTCCGCCCTCGCCTCGGGCAAGGACGAGCTGCTCATGGACAATGCCGCGATCGACACCGAGCGGGCGGCGATGTGGAAGACGATGGGCCAGCTCGAGCAGATGATCCACATCTCCAAGGCGCTCGACAAGAAGCTCGAGGACAAGGCGAACGAGCTCGATTCGACCGAGCCGGCCAAGGCCAAGGCGATCCGCGAGACGGCGCTCTTCTACACCCGCCAGCGGACCACCGATCTGCTCACCCAGATGGCGGTGACGGTCCAGGGCTATCTCGCCCTCGATCTCGTCAAGAAGAACAATGTCGAGCTGGTGAAGGGCGTCGACCGCGCCTCGACCACCACCGTCGCCGCGCTCCGCACCGCCGTCACCGTCGCCCAGGCGATGACCAACCAGAAATTGGTGCTCGAGCAGATCACCGCGCTCAACACCACCACCGCCGGGATCATCGATTCGACCGGCGAGCTTTTGAAGAGCCAGACCGGCGAGATCCACCGCCAGGCGGCCTCCTCGACCATTCCGCTCGAGACCCTGCAGCGCGCCTTCCAGAACATCTACGACACGATGGACGCGATCGACAGCTTCAAGCTCGAGGCGCTGGGAAGCATGAAGCAGACCGTCGACACCCTCTCCTCCGAAGTCGAGAAGAGCCGCGGCTATATCGCCCGCGCCGAAGGCGTGTCGCAGAACCAGCTGTCGGGCGGCCGCGCCGCCTCGGCCTTGCTGTCGCCGGTCGAGGGCTAGGCAAGTGGACGAGCGCGTCGATCAGGTCATCGCGAAGATGGATTCCACCTTCGCGCGCTGGGACGGGCGCACCCCCGAGGCGATCGGCGCCCAGCGTCGCTATTACGGCCGCGCCGCCAAGTCCGTGGCGATCCGGATGGGGGCCATGGGGGCGGCCATCGCGATCCTCGCCCTCGCCACCATCGCCTTCGGGCTGATCGTCGGACCGATCGGCTGGAACGGATTGTTCGTCGTCGCCCTCCTCATGATCGCGATCATGATCGGCGTTTCGGTCTGGCCGTCGGAGCCGGCGCGGGTCGCCTATTCGGACGAGCTTCCCACCGGCGCCCTCGTCCGCCGCCTCGAAGGCGTCCTCGTTCGCGAGCGCAAGGCTCTCCCCGCCCCCGCCGCCCGGCGCGTGGACGCGATCAGCGCCCAGCTTCCGTTGCTCGAGAGCCGGCTCGGCGAGGTCGACGCGCTCGATCCGCTGGCTCAGGACGCGCGCCGCCTGATGGGCAAGCACCTCCCGGAGCTGATCGAGCGCTACGAGCGGATCCCCGCCGCCTACCGCCAGCAGCCCGACGGCGAGGGCATGACCGCCGACCAGCGCCTCGTCTCCAGCCTCGATGCCGCAAAGGAAGCGATCGACGATATCGGCGCCCGCCTCGCCCAGAGCGACCGGCAGGCCTTCGAGACCCAGGGCCGGTTCATCGAGAGCCGCTACAAGGACCCGGATCGAACCGGCGGCGGGTGACGAAATGGACCTAAGTGGCGCCTGGCGCGCGGCGGACGACTTCCTTCGCCGCCACATCAAGACCCGCGCCGTCCGCGACGCGGAGCGGCGGCGCGTCGAGCGGCGGCGCCGCAACGTGCTCCGCCAGGGCCGCAACCTCGTCCTCGCCGGCGGAGCGTCGGCGGCGGGCGGCTTCGCGGTCGCCGCAGCCCTCGCCCCGCCCGTTGCGGCCTTCGCCGCAGGCGGCGCGGCGCTCGTCGGAATCGTCGGCATCCGCTTCTGGGACAGGCGCTCGCGGGAAGGCTTCTCGAGCGAGGAGCTCGCCGCGCTCCCGGCCCAGGCCGAAGAGTGGCTGCTCGACATGCGCCCGCTCCTTCCGCGCGGCACCGAGCCCGCGCTCGACACGATCCTCGTCCACCTCGGCGACCTTCCGCCCTTTCTCGCCGCGCTCCACCCGAACGAAACCCTCGCCTGGGATTCGCGCCGGCTGCTCGGCGAGCATCTTCCGACTTTGGTCGACAGCTGGTGCAAGCTGCCCAGCGTCACGCGCGAGCGCGACGGCGAGGCTCGCCGCCGCCTCGGCTCGGGTCTCGACACCCTGGCGGAAGAGCTCTCCCGCCTCACCGCCGAGCTAAGCCGCGACGAGCGGATGCGGCTCGAGACCCAAAGCCGCTTCGTCGAAAGCCGCTACCGCGATCCCAAGCTGGAAGGCTAGCTCACTCACCGCCGCGCGATGAGGAAGAGGAGCAGCAGCCAGCCCGCCGCGGCGACCGGAACCGCCAGCGTAACCGGCAGGAGAAGGATCGCGGCCACTCCGATTCCCGCCACGCCGACGTCGAAGAGCGCAAGCCGGCGCGGCGTCTCCCGGCCGCAGCGCGGGCAGCGCGACCGCGCCGCGATCCACGACAGGAAGGGCGCCGAAGGCCAGAGGCTAAGGCTCGCCCCGCAGCGCGGGCAACGCCGTCCGGCGAGCACCGGCCTTCCGCGAATTCGGGCGGCGAGCGCCCCACCCGCGGCAAGCCCGACGACGAAGCCCAGCGCCGTCCAGGCGCTTCCTTCGGTCATCAGGACGAAGCGGCGGCGAGGATCCGGCGGGCCTGGACGAGGTGCGGCCGGTCGATCATCCGCCCGTCCAGCGACAGCGCGCCGGCACCGGGATCGGAGTCGAACGCCGCCACCACCGCCCGCGCGTGGGCGATCTCGGCCTCCGACGGCGTGAAGGCGGTATTGATCGGCTCCACCTGCGCGGGGTGGATCGCCATCATCCCGGTGAACCCGTCCCGCCGCGCCCGGCCTGCATAAGCGGCGAGTCCCTCGATATTCCGGAAATCGGGATAGACCGTCTCGATCGGCGCCACCCCCGCCGCCGCGGCTCCGAACAGGCAGAGCGAACGGGCAAGCTCATAGGGCGGCGTATAGCGCCCGTCCTCCTCGCGCGACGTCGAGGCGCCGATCGCCGCCGGCAAATCCTCCGCGCCCCACGTCAGGGCCGCCAGCCGCCGCGCCCCGCCATAGCTGCCGAGCTGGAAGATCGCCGCCGGAGTCTCGGTCGCGATCGCCAAAATCTGCGCCGTCGCATTGCCCGCTTCGGTCAGCCGCCGCGCAAGCTCGTCCACCGAAGCCCCGCCCTCCGCCTTGGGAAGGACGATTCCGTGCGGATGTCCCGGCACGACCGCCTCCAGGTCGGCCCGGCTCTCGTGGCTGTCGAGGGGATTGATCCGGACCCACAGATTCGCCCCCGGATGCCCCTCCAGGAAGCGCGCGACGTTCCGCCGCGCCTCCGCCTTCGCCGAAGCCGCCACCGAATCCTCCAGATCGAGGATCAAGGCGTCGGCTCCGGCGCGGAGCGCCTTCTCCATCCGGTCCGCCCGGTCTCCGGGGACAAAGAGGAGAGAGCGGAGCCTCATCGCACACCGCCATCCCGGCGAAGGTCGCGAAAATGGTGACAGTCACTATTTGTCCGCACCTCGCTTGGGTGCGCGCAGGGCGGTACCGGACAAATAGTGACTGTCACCATTTTCACCCCCGCCTCCGAATCAGCGCCGTCCGCTCCATCGTGCAGACGATCTCGTCCCTTTGGTTGAGCATCCGGTGCTCGAACGTGACGATCCCGGCCTGGGGTCGGGACTTCGAATCCTTGAGCGCGATCACCTCCGTCTCGGCGCGCAGCGTGTCGCCGATGAAGACCGGCTTGGGCATCCGCACCTTGTCGTAGCCGAGATTGGCGACGAGCGTCCCGAGCGTCGTGTCGCCCACCGACAGCCCGACCAGGAGCGAGAAGGTGAAGGTGCCGTTGACGACGATCCGCCCGAACTCCGTCCCCGCGGCATATTCGGCGTCGAGGTGGAGCGGCTGCGGGTTATGGGTCAGCGCCGAGATCAGCAGATTGTCCGCCTCGGTCACCGTGCGGTGAGGCTGGTGGGCGAGCCGGTCGCCGACCGTCCACTCGTCGAAGAAGCGGCCGGTCATATAATTCCTCCCCGGAACGGGGAGGGGGACCAGCCGGAGGCTGGTGGAGGGGCTGGCGGAGAGGCTTGAGCAGCCCCTCCACCGCACTTCGTGCGGTCCCCCTCCCCGTTCCGGGGAGGATCAAACACCGTCCTTCTCCACCCGGGCCAGGACCGCGCCCTCCTGCACCTGCGCCCCCACCGCCGCCTCGAGCTCCGAAACCGTCCCGTCGAACGGCGCGGTCAGGCTGTGCTCCATCTTCATCGCCTCCAGCGTGACGAGCTTCTGGCCCTTCGTCACGCGGTCGCCCTGGCGGACGTCGACGGCGATGATCCGGCCCGGCATCGGCGAGACCAGGCTTCCGTCCCCGGCGCCGGCGCCCGCCGCCCCGCCCGCCGAACCCGGAAGCGAAAAGGCGAAAGCCTGGCCGGCGGAGAAGACCAGCGCCTGCTCGCCATGCGCGGTCGCGACCCCCTCGAGCGGCGGGTTGCCGCCGGTGTCGACGTTCCGCGTCTCGCCGCCATGCGCGAGCGCGATCCGGCGATCGGGCGCGGCGTTGAGCCGGAAGCCGGCAAGGCCGCTCCACGGATCGCCCTCCTCGCCCCGGCCGAAGTCGGAGACGTCGAGAGCCGTCGCCGCGAGGTTCCAGACCGCCTCGGACGGAGCGGGATCGGGGACCAGCCGGTCGATCCGCGAAGGAATGAAGGCGGTGTCGACCTCCTCCTTGCGGAAATCGCGGTCGGCGGCGGCCCGCGCCAGGAAGGCGGCATTGGTCTTGACCGGCCAGACCTCGACCTCGCGAAGCGCGTCGGTGAGCTTCGCCGCCGCGTCGTAGCGATTGAATCCGTGGATGATGACCTTGGCGATCATCGGGTCGTAATAGGGGCTGATCCGGTCCCCCTCCTCGACCCCGGTGTCGATGCGAACGCCGCGCGGAAGCTGGAAATGGTCGAGCCGCCCCGTCGAGGGAAGGAAATCGTGCGCCGGATCCTCGGCATAGAGCCGCGCCTCCATTGCCCAGCCGGTGATCTCGAGCTCGTCCTGGCGCAGCGGAAGCGGCTCGCCGCTCGCCACCCGGAGCTGCCATTCGACCAGGTCCTGGCCGGTAATCTCCTCCGTGACCGGGTGCTCGACCTGGAGCCGCGTGTTCATTTCCATGAACCACACCCGGTCGCCGCGAAGCCCCGCCGACGCATCGGCGATGAACTCGATCGTCCCCGCGCCGACATAGTCGACCGCCTTCGCCGCCTTCACCGCCGCGCCGCAGACGATTTCGCGAAGCGCCCAGTCGAAGCCGGGCGCGGGCGCCTCCTCGATCACCTTCTGGTGGCGGCGCTGGAGCGAGCAGTCGCGCTCGAACAGGTGGACGACGTTGCCGTGGCTGTCGCCGAACACCTGCACTTCGATGTGCCTCGGCCGCTCGATATATTTCTCGATCAGCACCCGGTCGTCGCCGAACGACGACGCCGCCTCGCGCTTGCACGAGGCGAGCATCTCCTGGAATTCTTGCGGGTGGTTGACCCGCCGCATCCCCTTGCCGCCGCCGCCGGCCACCGCCTTGATCAGCACCGGATAGCCGATCGCGTCGGCCTCTGCGCGAAGCCGCTCCGGCGTCTGGTCCTCGCCCAGATAGCCCGGCGTCACCGGCACCCCCGCCGCGATCATCAGCGTCTTGGCCGCGTCCTTCAGCCCCATCGCCCGGATCGACGCCGCCTTCGGCCCCACCCAGACCAGCCCCGCCGCCTCCACCGCCTCGGCGAAGTCGGCATTTTCCGAAAGGAACCCGTAGCCGGGATGGATCGCCTCGGCACCCGTCGCGCGCGCCGCCGCGATGATCTTCTCCCCGACGAGATAGCTCTCCCGCGCCGGGCTTGGGCCGATGTGCACGGCTTCATCCGCCTCGCGAACGTGGAGGGCCTTCCGGTCGGCGTCCGAATAGACCGCGACGGTACGAACGCCGAGCCGCCGCGCCGTACGGATCACCCGACACGCGATTTCCCCGCGATTAGCGATGAGGAGGGATTTCAACATAAGCGCAAACCGTTTAAAAACCTCCCCGGCACGGGGAGGGGGACCGTGCGAAGCACGGTGGAGGGGCTGGCACGATGCTGACAGGTTCCGGATCGGCGATCCGCCGCGCGCGCAGGTTGCGCAAGAACATGTCTCTGCCGGAAGTAATCCTTTGGCAGGCGCTGCGCGAACGGCCGGGTGGGTTCAAATGGCGAAAGCAGCATCCGGCCGGCCCCTTCTCGCTCGACTTTGCCTGCTTGGCGGCGCGGCTGGTCATCGAGGTGGATGGCGAGGCACATGACCGAGGCGGAAACCCGGCGTATGACGAAGCGCGCGACGAATGGCTGATGGCGCAAGGCTATCGCACCTGGCGCGTTTCCGCTCGAGAGGTGCTTGCCAATCTCGATGCGGTGGTCAGCTACGCGGTGCACCTGGCGCGGCAGTGCCAGCCCCTCCACCGCCCTTCGGGCGGTCCCCCTCCCCGTACCGGGGAGGATTGAGGAAAGGGCAATCCTCCCCGGTACGGGGAGGTGGCAGGCCACAGGCCTGACGGAGGGGCTGGCACGGACCCCCCTCACATCCGGAACAACCCGAACCGCGCCCGCTCCGCAATCGGTGCGTTCAGGCAGGCGCTGAATGCAAGCCCCAGCACGTCCCGCGTCTGCACCGGATCGATGATCCCGTCGTCCCACATCCGCGCCGTCGCATAATAAGGATTGCCTTCGTCTTCGTAGCGCTGGCGGATCGGGGCCTTGAAAGCTTCGGCTTCCTCGGGCGACCAGCGCTCGGCGTCCTTGTGGACGGTGGCCAGAACGCTCGCGGCCTGCTCGCCGCCCATCACGCTGATCCGGCTGTTGGGCCAGGTGAACAGGAAGCGCGGGCCGTAGGCGCGGCCGGCCATGCCGTAATTGCCGGCGCCGAAGCTTCCGCCGATCAGCACGGTGACCTTGGGCACCTGCGCGGTCGCCACCGCGGTGACCAGCTTGGCGCCGTCCTTGGCGATCCCGCCCGCCTCATATTTGCCGCCGACCATGAAGCCCGAGATGTTCTGGAGGAATAGCAAGGGAGTCCGGCGTTGGCAGGCGAGCTCGATGAAATGGGCGCCCTTCAAGGCGCTTTCGGAAAACAGGATCCCGTTATTGGCGATGATCGCCACCGGAATCCCCCAGATCCGAGCGAAGCCGCAGACCAGCGTCGTGCCGTAGAGCGGCTTGAAGGCGTGGAAGTCGGAATTGTCGACGAGCCGCGCGATCACCTCGTGGACGTCGTAGGGCGTGCGGACGTCGTCGGGAATGATCCCGTACAGATCCTCCGCATCGAGCTTCGGCGGCGCCGGCTCGGCAAGGTCTAGGTCGGGCGCCTTCACACTGTTGAGCCGAGCGACGATGCTTCGCACGATGGCAAGCGCATGGTCGTCATTCTCGGCGAGATGGTCGACGACTCCCGACTTGCGGGCGTGGAGATCGCCGCCGCCCAGATCCTCGGCGCTGATCACCTCTCCCGTCGCCGCCTTCACCAGCGGCGGGCCGCCGAGGAAGATGGTGCCCTGGTTGCGGACGATCACCGTCTCGTCGGACATGGCCGGGACATAGGCGCCGCCGGCCGTGCAGCTTCCCATCACGCAGGCGATCTGGGCGATCCCCTCGGCCGACATCTGCGCCTGGTTGTAGAAGATCCGCCCGAAATGCTCGCGGTCGGGAAAGACCTCGGCCTGGTGCGGAAGATTGGCACCGCCGCTGTCGACCAGATAGACGCAGGGAAGCCGGTTCTGCCAAGCGATTTCCTGGGCGCGAAGATGCTTCTTCACCGTCATCGGGAAATAGGCGCCGCCCTTCACCGTCGGGTCGTTGGCGACGATCATGCACTCGCGCCCCGACACCCGGCCGATTCCGGCGATCACTCCCGCGCCCGGAGCCTCGTCGCCATACATGCCGTTGGCCGCAAGCTGGCCGACTTCGAGGAACGGCGCGCCCGGATCGAGCAGCCTCGCCACCCGGTCGCGCGGAAGCAGCTTGCCCCGCGCGACATGCCGCTCGCGATGCTTTTCCGGCCCGCCGAGCGCGGCGGCGGAGACCTTGGTGCGAAGCGCCTCGGCCAGCGCGCGGTTGTGCGCGCAATAGCGCGCGAAGCTCTCCGAGCCGTCGTCGGCCTTGGAGGTGAGGAGGGTCATGCCATCACCGTCATCCCGGCGAAGGCCGGGACCCATGAACTCGGAACGAGGAATTCGAGGCGCCGCGCCCTCGCGAGAAGCCCGGCGTTCCTGGGTCCCGGCCTTCGCCGGGATGACGAGAAAGCGTTTCTCCTCATCCGTGCACCGGCTTCTTGCGGATGAGGTACCGATACACCCCTATGACGTTGATCACGAACAGGACGATATTCTGGGTCCCGATCCCCGTCGCCTTGTCGGACAGGAAGCCCCAGGTGACGAGCGCGATGGACGAGCTGACGAAGATCACGAAGGCCCAGCCGGTCGGGCGCCGGCCGAGGTCCAGCGAAACGATGAGCGCGGCGATCGCGCCCGCGATCGAGCCGTACCATTCCAGCCCGTCGATCAGGCCCTTGCTCATTCACCGGCTCCGCTCATGGCGGGCTGACTAACGGCTCCGCGCCGGGTTGGGAAGCGCTGGCGCACCGGCCAAACCCCTCTATAGTACGCCGACTACAAGATGTTTCGAGAGGCCTCCCTTATGTATCGCCCTGCCCTGCTCGCTCTCCTCCTCGCCACCGCCGCCTGCTCTCCCTCCGGGCCCGGCAACCGAAGCGAGGCGGGCGGCGCCCAGACGGCGGGCACGGCCGCCGGGATCGATCCCGCCGCGATGGACAAGGCGGTGGCCCCGGGCGACGATTTCTTCGCTTTCACGAACGGCGGCTGGGTGAAGAGCAACGAGATCCCCGCCGACCGCTCCAGCGTCGGCGCGTTCTTCATCGCCGATCGCGAGCGGGAGCGGCAGACCCGCGAGCTGCTCGACTCCGTCCTCAAGTCGAAGCCCGCGGCGGGCAGCGGCGAGGCGATGATCGCCGATTATTACAACGCCTATCTCAACACCGACGCGATCGACCGCGCCGGGATGACTCCGGCCAAGGCCGACATGGACGCGATCGTCGCCATCGCCGACAAGAAGCAGCTGAGCGCCGCCATCGGCTCGACCCTGCGCGCCGACACCGATCCCTTGAACGCCACCAACTTCCGCACCGAGAATCTGTTCGGCATCTTCGTCACCCAGGGCCTCGCCACCCCGGGCGAGACCCTGCCCTACATCATGCAGGGCGGGATCGGCCTTCCCGAGCGCGAATATTACCTCTCCTCCGATTCCAAGATGAAGGGCATTCGCGACCAGTATCGCGCCTATGTCGCGACCGTGATGAAGGCCGCCGGAGCGGTCGACTCCGAGGGCGCCGCGACCCGCATCCTCGATCTCGAGACCAAGATCGCTTCGGCCCACGCCACCCGCGAGGAGAGCGAGGATTTCGCCAAGGGCGCGCAGGTGTGGAGCCGCGCCGACCTCGAGCAGAAGGCGCCGGGAATCGACTGGGGCGCCCTGCTCGGCGCCGCCCAGCTCGGCGGGGCGCAGAAGTTCGAGGCCTTCCATCCGAACGCCATCCCCAAGCTCGCCGCTTTGGTCGGCTCCGAGCCGCTCCAGAGCTGGAAGGAGTGGCTCGCCTTCCACACCCTCAACCAGCAGGCCAACGTCCTGCCGCGCCCGATCCGCGACGCCAGCTTCGCCTTCAACGGCACCGCGCTGGCGGGCACGCCCCAGCAGCGCCCGCGCGACCAGCTCGCCTTGAACGCGGTCAGCGGCGCCCTCCAGGACGCGGTCGGCAAGGCCTATGTCGACAAATATTTCCCGGCCTCCGCCAAGGCCGAGGTCCAGAAGATGGTCGACAACATCAAGGCCGCCTTCGCCCGCCGGGTGCAGGCGATCGACTGGATGGCGCCGTCGACCAAGGCCGAGGCCCTGAAGAAGGTCCAGTCGATCGTCGTCGGGGTCGGCTATCCCGACACCTGGCGCGATTATGCCGGGCTCCAGATCGTCGCGAACGACGCCTACGCCAATCAGAAGAATGCGCGGCTCGCCGAATATCGCCACCAGATCGCCAAGATCGGCAAGCCGATGGACCGGAGCGAATGGTGGATGCCGCCGCAGCTCGTCAACGCGGTCAACCTGCCGGTCCAGAACGCCTTGAACTTCCCGGCCGCCATCCTCCAGCGCCCGTTCTTCGACCCGAACGCCGACGCCGCCTTCAACTACGGCGCGATCGGCTCGGTCATCGGCCACGAGATCAGCCACAGCTTCGACAATAACGGCGCCTTGTTCGACGCCAGCGGCCGGCTCCGCAATTGGTGGACCCCGGCCGACTTCAAGCGGTTCCAGCAGGCCGGCGCCGCCCTCGCCGCGCAATATGACGGGTACGAGGCGCTTCCCGGTCTTCACGTCAACGGCAAGCTGACGCTCGGCGAGAACATCGCCGACGTCGCCGGGCTCTCCGCCGCCTACGACGCCTACCGCGCCTCGTTGGGCGGCAAGGAGGCGCCCGCGATCGGCGGCTACACCGGCGACCAGCGCTTCTTCATCGCCTACGGCCAGGCCTGGGCGACCAAGATGCGCGAGCCGACGCTTCGCCAGCGGGTGCTGACCGACGGCCACGCCCCCGGCCAGTTCCGCGCGCAGACGGTGCGGAACCTCGACGCGTGGTACAATGCGTTCCAGGTGAAGCCGGGCCAGAAGCTCTACCTCGCACCCGACAAGCGCGTGAAGGTGTGGTGACCTAATTGTCGCCCCAGCGAAGGCTGGGGCCCCAGCGGGTGAAGAGCGCCGAGCCCTTCACCCCCTGGGATGCCAGCCTTCGCTGGCATGACGAGGAACACCGTCTTCCCGGCAGCGGGGGCCTCGATTGAACGCGGGCCTGGAGAAGCGTATAGCGTCCCTTCGAAGGGAGACCGACCCATGGTTGCGCTATTGCTTCTCGCCCTTGCGGGAGCCGCCGCGCCACCGGCCTCGAAAGGGCCAGACGTCCGGACCGCCTCGGCTGAAGCCCCGCCGCCGCGCGAGCGCCAGATCTGCAAGACCGAAACCCGGATCGGAACCCTGGCCGGCAACCATCGGACCTGCCACACGGCCCGCGAATGGCGTCAGATCGCCGACAATGCGCGCGACACCTGGCAGCAGATGCAGGGCACGCAGGGCAGCACCCACTCGCTGGAGCCCGACCTGGCGAAGCCCGGTTCCCCGCAATGAGGCCGTCGCGCCGGCGCCGCGCAACGACGCAATCCTCGTCAAGGACGGCGGCGGCACGATAGACGCGGCCGTCGCCCCGGCGACGGCTGGGGGACCAGCGGGTGAAGGATGCCGCGCCTTGCGCCCCCTGAGGCCCAAGTCTCCGCTGGCACGACGAAATTACGGGGCCTTACGAGGACTGGCCCCACGCGCCGCGCGCGCCCTTCTCTCCAGCGCTCGCGCGTCCGCGCCGACGCCGAGCGTCGCGAGCGCCTTGTCGATCGTGATCCGCATCGCTTCATACTCGGGGGTAGCGCAGCCGATGCGGCGGTCGGATCGGCCTGGGCCGACCCACTTCACCTCCATCTCCACGGCCTTGATGACGAGCCCGGCCTGCTCGGGAGGAACGTCATGCCTGCACTCCTCCGGCTCGCGCGTGTCCCCGTTCGGCCGCAAGGGCTCGAGGATCGCGCGGAGCTTCGCGGCCCGACGCTTGGAGATTCGAAAACGCCGGACATCCTCGACCGAACCGGAATTGCGGCGGATCACCCATACGTATCGGTCCGTCTGCATGACGATATCGTAGTCGGGGCACACCCCCGCGCAGATCCCGAACCACGGGCGGCGGGATATCTTGATTTTCTCCGGTTCCCCGGGAGGGTGGGCGAAGGCGGCGCACAGGAACGCGACGGTTGAAAGAACTGCGCCGCGTGCGAGGCGCGGCAGGCTTGCGGAGGAGCCCTCCATCCCCCTCACCCCGCCCCGATCAGCTCCCGACCGATCAGCATCCGCCTGATCTCGTTCGTCCCGGCCCCGATGTCGAGCAGCTTGGCATCGCGCATGAAGCGCTCGACCGGCCAGTCCTTGGTATAGCCCGCCCCGCCCAGCGCCTGGATCGCCTCGAGGCTCACCTTCACCGCGCTTTCGCTCGCTAGCAGGATCGCGCCCGCAGCGTCGAACCGGGTCGTCTTGCCCGCATCGCAATTCCTCGCCACCGCATAGACATAGGCCCGCGCCGAATTGAGCGCGACGTACATGTCGGCGACCTTGGCCTGCATCAGCTGGAAGGTGCCGATCGCCTGGCCGAACTGCTTGCGCTCGCGCACATAGGGCAGGACCACGTCGAGGCAGGCCTGCATGATGCCGAGCTGGATCCCGGCCAGCACGGTGCGCTCATAATCGAGGCCCGACATCAGCACGCCTACGCCCCCGTTGACCGGCCCCATCACATTCTCGTCGGGCACTTCGCAGCCATCGAACACGAGCTCGCCGGTCGGGCTCCCGCGCATGCCCATCTTGTCGAGCTTCTGGCCAAGGCTGAAGCCGGGCATGCCCTTCTCTATGAGGAACGTCGTGATCCCCCGGCTCCCCTCGCCCGTCTTGGCGTAGACGACCAGGGTGTCGGCATGATGGGCGTTGGTGATCCAGAACTTCGTCCCGTTCAGCACATAGCCGCCCTGCACCTTCTCGGCGCGAAGCTTCATCGACACGACGTCGGAGCCCGCCCCGGCCTCGGACATGGCGAGGCTTCCGACATGCTCGCCGGAGATCAGCTTGGGCAGGTACTTCGCCTTCTGCTCCGGGCTCGCCCAGCGGCGGATCTGGTTGATGCACAGGTTCGAATGGGCGCCGTAGGAAAGCCCGATCGAGGCCGAGGCGCGGGCCACCTCCTCCTGCGCGACGACATGCTCGAGATAGCCCAGGCCGAGCCCGCCATCCTCCTCGCCGACGGTGATCCCGTGAAGGCCGAGAGCCCCCATCTCCGGCCAAAGCTCGGTCGGAAACCAATCCTCCTGGTCGATCCGGGCGGCGAGCGGCGCGATCCGGTCGGCGGCGAAGCGCCGCGTCGTATCGCGGATCGTGTCCGCCATTTCGCCCAGTGCGAAATCGAGCCCGATATCGGCCATTCTCTGTCTCCTGTTCGGCGGCGGCCCTAGCAGAGGGCCCGCGATTTGAACAAGGCGGGTGCCGCGCCATTTGCCCCTCCTGAAATCCTCCCCGTCCCGGGGAGGATTGAGAAGAGCCCCCGCGACTCGAACACTGCGGAGCGTTTGAACAAGCGCGGCCTCCTCACTATGTGGGCGCCAGCTCAACACTAGCCGTCGCCCCAGCGAAGGCTGGGGCCCCAGCGGGTGAAAGGCACCGGCGCTCTTCACCCCCTGGGACCCCAGCCTTCGCTGGGGTGACGAGGAAAGAACCCATGGCCACTTCCACCCCCGCCGCCGACCCCATCGTCATCCTCTCCTACGCCCGCACCCCGATGGGCAGCTTCCAGGGCGCCCTCGCCGGCGCCTCCGCCACCGAGCTCGGCGCCGCCGCCGTCCGCGCCGCGGTGGAACGCGCCGGGGTTTCGGGCGACGAGGTCGACAAGATCTTCATGGGCTGCGTCCTCCCCGCCGGCCTCGGCCAGGCCCCCGCCCGCCAGGCGGCGCTCGGCGCCGGCCTTCCCCGCTCGGTCGAGGCGACGACCGTCAACAAGGTCTGCGGCTCGGGCATGCAGGCGGCGATGTTCGCCCACGACATGATTGCGTCCGGCTCCGCCGACCTGATCGTCGCCGGCGGAATGGAGTCGATGTCCAACTCGCCCTACCTCATGAAGAAGCACCGCTCCGGCGCCCGCATCGGCCACGACACGGTCTACGACCATATGATGCTCGACGGCCTCGAGGACGTCTATGACGCCGGCCGCGCGATGGGCACCTTCGCCGAGGACAGCGCCCGCGAATATCAGTTCACCCGTCCGCAGCAGGACGAATATGCCATCGAATCCCTGCGCCGCGCCACCGAAGCGATCAAGAGCGGCGCCTTCGACCGCGAGACCACGCCGGTCACGGTGAAGACCCGCAAGGGCGAGGAAATCGTCACCTGCGACGAGCAGCCCGGCAAGTCCAACCCGGAGAAGATTCCCGGCCTCAAGCCCGCCTTCGCCAAGGACGGCACGATCACCGCCGCCAACGCCTCGTCCATCTCCGACGGCGCCGCCGCCCTCGTCATCACCCGCCAGAGCGTCGCCGACCGTCTGGGCATCAAGCCGATCGCCCGGATCGTCGCCCACGCCGCCCACGCCCAGGCGCCGAACCTGTTCACCACCGCCCCGGTCCCGGCGGTCCGCAAGGCGCTCGACAAGGCCGGCTGGAGCGTCGCCGACGTCGACCTGTGGGAAGTCAACGAAGCCTTCGCCTGCGTCGCCATGATCGCCATGCGCGACCTCGGCATCGAACGCGACAAGCTGAACGTCCACGGCGGCGCCACCGCCCTCGGCCACCCGATCGGCGCCAGCGGCGCCCGCCTCCTCTGCACCCTCCTCAGCGCGCTGGAAACCCACGGCAAGACCAAGGGTCTGGCAACCCTCTGCATCGGCGGCGGCGAAGCGACGGCGATGGCGGTCGAGCTCGTCGACTAGGGTCCGTACTCGCTACCGGCAAGGGTCAGGACGACCGCGTAGCGGCGCCACGTCATGACCGTTGCCGGTAGTGAGTACCGACTCTAAGCGGATCGGCGCCCCGTCAGCCGCGCCGCCAGCGACCGCAGGCGCGAGGCGGCGCCGTCGGTGCGGGGCGCGCCGCCGCGCCCCCGCCACGCCCGCTCGAGGTCGCGGCGGAACTCGGCATGAGGAACGGGGCGGTTGCGATTCTCGACGAAGCCGAGCCTCGGCCCGGTGATTTGTCCGGCATAAAGATCGGCGGCGGGATGGGAGAGGAAGGCGTCTCCCGACATGTCGAAGGTTTCGAAGCGGCTTCCGCCGGCGGCACTGTCGAGGACGTGGAAGACCGGCCGCGAACCGGCCCTGATCGCACTCAGGCCCACCGCTGCCCGGGTCGAGCCGCTCATGTTGGGCTTGGACCAGTGGAGCACCGTGCTGTCGTAGATCACCGCTTCGCCGGCCTTTAGCGACAAGGGCTTCGAGGCCGCCTCGAGCGAGGGGATATAATCCTGCCAATAAGCGTGGGTCCCCGGCGCCGCGATGTGCGGATAGAGGCCGTGGCTGCCCTCGATCATCCGAAGCGTGCCATTCGAATCGTCGACGTCGACGAGCGGGCACCAGACGTTGAGCGAGAGCTCGTCGACATTCTCGGTCACCGTCCAATCCTTGTGAATTCCGACATGGCCGGTTCCCGGGGGCTTGATGTGGAAACAGCCCATCAGGATGTCGAACCCGGGGAGCACCTTGGCAAGCGGCGGGCCCAGCCTCTCCCGAATGAGGTGGATCGAGGCGATCCGATAGTCCTGGTCGCGATCCATGAAGCTGGCATGATAAGTGAGCTTCGCGCCGGCGGCGTCGGTTCTGGCGAATTCGTGCTGCTCGCGAAGCCGGACGAGCGAGTCCCACAGCCCCGCCACCGCCTCCGGGTCGAGCAGCGGCACGATCGTGTAGCCGCGCAGCCGCAGGTCCGCCTCACGGGCCGGGTCTTCGAATATCGCCATGTCCGCTCCAACGCTGAAAGTCGCCGGTCCGACGCTGCGACTCGCGGCGCTACCATATCGAGCCCCCGTTTCGCCGTCGCCTGTCGCGTTCGAACCCGGCCCGGAAGCCGCCGCCGGACTGCCTTCTACGCTGCGCAATCCGTCGGTCGGTCGTCCCGCCCGCCGTGGCGGAGGCGGAAGATTACGACCAGCTCCTGCTCGACCCGACCGCAGGACGTATGGCCGGGAGATCGTCATCTCTCGGCGGCCGTCACCCCCATCCCGGCAAAGTCCCGCCATCCCGGCAAAGCCCCGTCGTCCCGGCAAAATCCGTCATCCCGGCAAAATCCGTCATCCCGGCGAAGGCCGGGACCCAGGAACACCGCGAGCCAAGAAATGGCCGCGCCCTCTCCGCCGACCCCGTGTTCCTGGGTCCCGGCCTCCGCCGGGATGACGCTCCCTCGGTCACCGCCCCACCTCCAGCGCTGCGCAAGTCCCGTCATCCCGCCGACCTCCCGTCATCCCGGCGACCTCCCGTCATCCCGGCGAAGGCCGGGACCTAGGAACACCGCGAGCCAAGAAATGGCCGCGCCCTCTCCGCCGACCCCGTGTTCCTGGGTCCCGGCCTACGCCGGGATGACGCTACGGGAGGCCGGCGCCTCTGCACCCTGCTCGGCGCCCTTGCCTGTGGGGCTGGCGAGCCCCTGCCGTTCCTGGGCGGAACCGATACCGCTCCGCATCCATTCCCCTGATCGAGAAGGAGAGCGGCGATGATCACACGGACGGCGAGCGCGCGATACGAAGGCATGGGCAAGACCGGCAAGGGCTGGGTCTCCACGCAATCCAAGGTCCTCGACGAGCAGCGCTACGGCTTCGGAACGCGCTTCGAGAACGAGCCGGGCACCAATCCCGAGGAGCTGATCGCCGCCGCCCATGCCAGCTGCTTCACCATGGCCCTCTCCTTCGCCCTCGCGGGCGCCGGGATCGAGGAAGGCCGGCTGGAGACCGTTGCGCGCGTCAAGCTCGACAAGGAGGGCGAGGGCTTCAAGATCAGCCGCTCCGACCTACAGCTCACCGCGTCGGTCCCCGGAATCGAGGAGTCGCGGCTGCGCGAGCTCGCCGAAGGCGCGAAGGCGAATTGCCCCGTCTCCAAGCTACTCAATGCCGAGATGACCCTCGAGGTGACGATCGGCTAGGTGCGACGCTCCCGCGGCCGTTGTCTCGCCACAGGCCGCCGGAGATTACGCTAGAGGATTCCGATTTCCTTCAGCCAGTTTTCGAGCAGCGAGGGCCAGATGTCGACGTCGTGTCCGGTGGACCGGAGGGCGAAGGCGTGGCCGCCCGCGCCGAAGAGGTGGACCTCGCTCGGCACTCCGGCCGCTTCCAGGGCTCGGGCATAGACCACGCTGTTGCAGATCTCGTCGGTCGGATCGTCCCACGCCTGGAGGAGGAAGGTCGGCGGGGTCCGCTTGCCGACGTGGATTCCGGGATCGAGCGTCCGGCCGGCGCGGCAAAGATGGCCCGGATAGAGCGCCACGGCGAAATCGGGCCGGCTGCTGACCCGGTCGAGCGCGTCGACCGGCCTGTAGGCGGGCTCGAAGATGTTGCTGGTCTGAGCGACCAGATAGCCGCCGGCCGAGAACCCCATCACCCCGATCCTGGCCGGGTCGACGCCCAGCGACGGGGCGCGCGCGCGGACCAGCCGGATCGCCCTCTGCGCGTCCTGGAGGGCGGTGAGGTGCTTGGGAGTCACCGCGCAATCGCAGGCCGGGTCGTGATGATGGTTGCTGCCGGGCACCCGATATTTCACCAGCACGCAGACCAGGCCGCGCGCGGTGATCCAGTCGCACGCCTCCGTCCCCTCGAGGTCGATCGCGAGCTGCTGGAAACCGCCCCCGGGGAAGACCAGGATCGCCGCGCGCCGGCCCGGCGCTTTCGGCCTGAAGATCGTCAGGGTCGGAACCGAGACGTTGTAGACCCCGGTCACCGGCAGGCCCGCGAAACGGCGGGGGTTGGTCCCGGTCTTCGAATATTCGGCGGCGGGCGCCGCACCTTCGCTGTCCGGCGCGCGGCCCGGCCAGAGCGCGACCTCCTCATGGCCCGGCGGCGGCCGCCAGACTCCGATCTTTTCTCCCGCCGCGCCTGCCGGCCCGCCCGCCAGCGCGGCGATCGCCAGCGCGGCGCCCAGCCATAGCCTGCTCCCGCTCATCCGCCGTCCCCCCTCTACCAGAAGTTGCACCGCGCCCACCGCTCGACGACCTCTGCGTCCTCCACGACCCAATATGCCTCGTGCGCGGCGGCCGTCATGCAGGCATGGTTGGGGAGGATCCGCACCGTCGTTCCGATCGGCAGGCGGGCGAAGTCGTCCGGGCCGGCGGGGACGAGCCCGTGCTCCTGGTTGACCGACTCGACGGCGAGGCCGAGCGGAGCGGCGGACGCGGCGTCGACCAGCCGGCCATAGCCCCCGCCCGCCCCTTTGTCCTTCGACAGCGCAAGCCCGCCGGAATCGACGATCAGGTAGCCGAGCTCGGAGCGGTGGCCGATCACCGTCGCGAGGACCGAGACTGCAATGTCCTCCCCCGTGCACACGCCGAGCGCCTCCATCACCAGGTCCATGAACATATAGACTCCGGCGCGCACTTCGCTGACCCCGTCCAGCCGCTCGGCGGACAAGGCGGTGGGCGTGGATCCGACGCTCACCACCGGAGCCGGGAGCCCCGCCGCCCGCAGCGCCTGCGCAGCGGCGACCGCGCCCGCTTTCTCCTGCTCCGCCATGGCCCGCAATTGGCCGGGCGAGCGGCATTCGTAGGAGCGGCCGGCATGGGTCATCACCCCGCGAAGCGCGGTTCCCGCCGAGCCGTGAAGCCGCCGGCCGATCTCGACCAGGCGCGGATCGCCCGGCCTCACCCCGGCCCGCCCGCCGTCCGTGTCGATCTCGATCAGCACCGGGAAGCGGGCGCCGAGCGCCGCCCCCCGCTCCGCCGCCGCCTCGGCCATGTCCAGGCTGTCCAGAACGATCGCGACCTCCGCCCCGCGGCGCCGAAGCGAAGCGACATGGTCGAGCTTCGAGGGAACGATCCCGACCGCGTAGAGGATGTCGGTAAAGCCGTGGGCCAGGAAATGCTCGGCCTCCTTCAGGGTCGAGACGGTGATCCCGCCCGGCTGCCCCGCCACCGCAAGCTTCACCGCTTCCACCGACTTGGCCGTCTTGACGTGCGGGCGAAGCGGCACGCCGAGGCCCGCCAGCCGCTCCCGCATCCGCGCCACGTTGCGCTCCAGCCGCCCCCGGTCGAGCAGAAGCGCCGGAGTCTCGATCTCGCTCATCCTCATCGCGCCACCCTAGGCCGCCGCCGGCAAGAACGAAATCGCCTCTACAGCCCCCGCACCCGAGGCTCCGCCCGGGCCTTGCCGAGCATCAGCTCGCTCATCGCCCAGACCATCGCGTCGGCCCGGTCGGGCGAGGCGCCCGGCCCCTCATAGCCGCCCCCGCCGATCAGCCCGCACAATTCCGCCTCAAGCTCCGGCCAGGACCCGCGCACCGCCACCCGCCCCGATTCGAACAGGGCCGAGACCGGATCCGCCCGCGCCGACTTGCCTTCCGCGGCATGGACCCGCCTCACCCGAAGCGAGGCCGACGCCGCGCGGAGCACGCTCTCCACCATCCGCCCGCCCTGATTGCCCTCCGCGACGACGACGAGCGGAACCCCCGGATGAAGCGCCCCCCACGCCTCCGCCGCCGCAGCGACCGCGCGCGCCCAGCCTTCCGGGCTCCGCCCCGCAACGCTGTGGTCGGCAAGCACATGCCCCCGCCCGGCCGCATCGAGGGCGCAGGCGACGATCCCGCAGGTGCCGTCGGCGGCCGGCGGATCGACCCCGATGGCCAGCCGCGCGAACCGAGCCCCCATACGCCCCCCGCCAGCCCCCTCACCCGGCCCCGCCCGGCACCGCTCGATCAGCTCCACCGTCCAAAGCGCCCCCGCCGCGTCGGGCAACAGCTCGCCCTCGAGCTCCTGCCGGGCAAGCCTCGTCCCGGCATAATCGGCATGCACCGCCTCGACGAACGAATCGGGCAGGTGCGGATTGGCCCGGGTCGGCCCGCGCGACACCCGGGTCCCGGGAAGCGCCATGATCTGGGTCAGCGCCGGCCCCGCCCGCGGCGTGGTGGTGACCAAAGCCCGCGGCCGCTCGCCCAGCCGAAGCCCGAGCCGGAGCATGTTCCAGGTGTCGACCGGCTTCTTCCATTTGGCGAGCTCGTCGCACCAGGCGAGATGATGCTGCGGCCCGCGCAGGGCCTCCGGCGAAGCGCCCGAATAGAGGAACGCCTCCGCCCCGCTGGCGAACAGCAGCCGCCGCCGGGACGGGTTCCAGCTCTCGATCCACGGCTCGGCGACGGCGAGCAGCCCGCTCGCCCTCCACCATCACCCGCCGCGCCTCGTCCGCCGTCGCCGCGACCAGCGCGATCCGAAGGCTCTCGCCCGAAGCCGAGGGGCCGCGAACCGCGCCCAGCACCCACTCCGCCCCCGCCCGGGTCTTGCCGAAGCCGCGCCCCGCCATGATCACCCAGGTCTGCCAATCCGAAACCGCCGCGTCCGCCGCGCGCCCCGAACCCGCATCCCCCGCCGAACCCGCGCCGGCTTCCGCAACGGCCTGCCCGTCATGCGCCCAGGAGCGCCAATCATGGTCGAGCGCGGCCCGCTCCGCCTCGCCCAGCTGCTCCACCGCCACGGCCCGCCGCTCGGCCGAAAGGCCGTCGAGATAGCGGACGATGTCGGTGTCGCGCGCAAGCTCGAACCGCTCAGGCCTCACCGGCCCCGTCCCCGTCACCGGCCCCGGCCCCGGCCCCGTTCGAGTCCCGGTTCGCGTCCCCGTCCCCGTCCAGGCTCGGCCCCGAGCCGCCGCCGCCGGGCTGCTCCGGGTTCATGGCCCCTTGCGAGCCGACGCCCCCGGCCTTCACGCCGTCCTCCGCCTTATCCTCCGCCCCGGCCTGCGCCCCAGCCTCCCCCCCAGCCTGGGCCCCAGCCTGGGCGGCGGCCCGCTCCGCCTCCTCCCGCCGCCGCGCCCGTTCCAAAGCGGAGAGCTTGCGCAGGATCGAATCGCGATGCTTGTCGAGCGGCTGCGGCCGCGAGCGCCCGTGCCCCATCCCCCGCCCTTCGCCGCTCACCGCGCCGCGATGGAGCTTCACGACCGTAATCGCCTCGCTCACGGTCATCGTCGGGATCGGACCGACCGGGCCGCCCGCCCCGCCGCAAGGCGCCTTCCCCGAAAGCATCCGCGCCGCCGTCTCGACGAGAAGCGCCTCGACCCGCGCGAACCCCTCGTCCCGAGCCTCGCGCCACCGTTCCGCAAACCCCGGATCCCGAGCCCGCCGGGCATAGAGCGCATTGGCCGAAAACCCGCTCTGGTCCGCCGAATAGCGAACGTTGCAACTCGCCCGAAGCGCCCCCAGGAACACGTCCTCCGAATGCGCCGTGATCCTTTTCCCCCACGTCCGGTGCAGCTGCGGCCCGTCCTTCCCGAACGCCTGAACCCGCATCCCCACCTCCCCCGGCTTCTTGACCCGACGCCCCCCGGCACCGGCACCACGATTGGATTTTTCCTCTTCCCCCGCCACAGCTCACCTCCCGCTCAAGTTCCTTTTTTGTTCCATATAGGATAGGAAAAGTCAAGCCGTAAAGCTCCTCCCCGGCACGGGGAGGGGGACCACACGAAGTGCGATGGAGGGGCTGGCACGCCGCGGGTGCAGGACGCAACATCGAGCGAAGTGCGGTACAGGCGCGAGCCGCAACGAGAGCTAACCCGTCATCCCGGCGAAGGCCGGGACCCAGGAACACCGCGGCCAGGCGAAAACACGCAGACGCGAACCGCCAAGCCTCGATATCCCTGGCTCCCCCCTCCGCCGGGATGACGTTCAACTCACGCCGGTAACAGCTACGGAGCTGTCACCCATCCGCCAAGCGGTCGGCGCCCGGGGACGTCCCAAAGCACTTAAGTTTTTCCGGCTTCCGATTTCGACGAGGCCAGTTCCTCGATCCGCTCCAGGATAGCGGCATCGTACTTATACAGGTCCACCGGGTCGCTTACGGCAACACGGGCTTCCTCCTTGCCCTTGAAGGTTCCGAGGTAGCGGGCCGTGGGACTGTTGAAGTGGAGCCGCGCAATGGTCTTGCGGTTGTTGTCGTCCAGCAGGACGGCGCAATAGGATTTCGCGTCCCGCATGATGATGCGTCTCGGATCGACCAGACGAGATCCGATGGCGCGAATGATATTGAATCCTGCGATCTCCTCCTCGGTCGTGAAGGTGGCCTCTCCCCCTTCTTGCTGGTCCGACTCCTCTTCCACCGGGTTGGTGGCGGTGAGCGCTGATGTCAGCCGCTCATTTACCCGATCGCGGATCAGCGATGATACGGAATTCACGATCAGAGCGCGAAAGGTGTCCTTCACGGCCGGCTTGATCCGCCCCGCGCTAACACGGCTGGCGATCAATCGGATGAACTCTTCCGACGGCTGCTGAAACTCGTTCTGAAGTTCTTTGTACACCAAGGATTGCAACTTGAGGTTGCCCGCCTCCTGAACGATATTGTCGATGTCGAAACTTTGTTTTGTGAAGCTCGTCAGAGTCTTGAAGTCGTGCTTGCGAGGGTTCTCCAGGGTGAAGGTGAAGAACGGCCGGTCGTCCATCTTATTGGGCGCGTCGATATCGGAATAGAACTGGTAGACCACGCCGTTAGTGAGAACCGCAAGCCTGGCATCCGTCGTAGAAAAGTAGCGAAATAGCTGCGAAGCGTGCTTGACACTGGGAAGCGTCCTCGGTGCCAGGCACTTTAGGAAGCTTCCCAGGCACTTTAGGAAGCTTCCTCAGTGCCAGGCGCCTTAGGATTTCCAGGCACCGAGGCACCCCGGCGAAGGCCGGCAGGAATTATCCTTGGTGCCAGGCACCGAGGCACCCACCCGGCAGGAATTATCCTTGGTGCCAGGCACCGAGGCACCCACCGGCAAAAATTATCCTTGGTGCCAGGCACCGAGGCACCCACTCAGGCACCGAGGCACCCACTAGGCTAGAATCAATTCGGGCGATTACGTAGCTGTCAGGGAAAATTCCAACGTGGTGGGAAAGGCGAAACTCGCGATGCTGTCCAAGTTAACGTTCTGCTTTGTCGGCAACCCGCATACCTATCTCCTGCGCGCCATACAGCGCCGACAGCGTGTCGCCATCGTTAACATAGACAGTGCCGGCCGGTCTCTTATTTAGTACTAATCTGAACTTCCGCCTTATGCGCGGAATGTGCTGCTCGATCGTACCACTCTTAGCCCAGCGCTCAATGATCACTGGTTTATCAAATTCCAAAACAATCTCGTTTTCTATATATTCCTTGCCCAGCAACCGTTGATAGTAAAACGCTGCGTAAACAGTATTCCCTATTTCTACGTAAGCATAACCCGCCATTTCAGTTGGCTCCGGGGGCGCAGTGTTGGAGCCCTTTGGCTGCAACTTCAAGGTAGTACTATCAGCTAATATACAGCTGTAAAATTCGTCCAAAGCCTCCGAATTGTCGAGCATGTCCGCGACTGAAAGGCGTGGCTGTTCGCTAATCCTGGTACAGACCAACAGCGCGTCCACCCTGTCTACGGCCCACAAAAACAGGTCCCGTTCTTCGACCGGAGCGGTGTCGGATATCATTGCCCTGTCAAGACGCTCTCCTTCTAAATCGTACACGAAATACATATTGCACGTGCCAAGTAAACAAAATAACTTGAGGATGTCCCTAAGTTCCCGAATTTCGTCAACATCGGTCCCACTAAGATTGTAAGTGATATTTATCTTAGATGAAGCATAGACGCGAGCAGTAAGGTGCTTAGCGTGAAATGCCGCGATCAGGTCTGAGTCGGCAAAGCCAGGTAATTGTATGGACTTTGTCACACCCTTGAATGTGACCTTCTCGCCTGTCTCGCTTTCAAAATGCATCGCTGAGGGGCGGGGCTTAACATTTAGCTTATAGGTGACGCCATCGTTCGCGTCTTCTACAGAATTGGAGGCGATGCCAAAACGTGTCTCTCGAAACTCAACCCAATTGGGGTTGAAATCCTGCTGCAATCCGACCGCATGTTCAATAAATCTGGCTGCCTCTGCCACCGGAATCTTGATGGTGCCGATAAGACCGCGACCGCCGACACTGTCCCTAATTTCGCCTTTTTCCCGGGCATAATCGGTCGGTTTACCTCCGCAATAAGATTGCAGCCACGGGATTAGATCAGCTGTATGCAGGTCTTGGTCCTGCATTGGGATGTAGATAAAGAGTTTATGGTAATCGGGCTCACCATCCCGGTCGGCCTCGCGTGCTCGCTTCAACGTGGCAGCGATCAGGTCCGCATGAAAATGACGCGCGTAAACCTCAACACCGGTCTTCTTCCGATTGAGCCAGTAGAGAACCACGAAGCAGGGCTCGTTGGCCTCCACGAAGCGCAGCGCATTGGAGAGCTTGAGCTTGGCCGTCGGTCGCGGCTGACGGCTGGATTTCACCTGAACGCGAGCCGCGCGCGCAATCACCTGCCTGTCGCGCGCAATGCTCTTTATAGGGACCTCATCCCACTCGGCGATGAAGTCCCAGCCGCGCTTATCGCGCCGCGTAGGATTGATAGTGATACCAGTCCCGCTACCGCACTGCTGAAAAGTATCCTCGGCCCAGTCCTCAAACAGGTCCAATTTGGGCGGTGGTGCAAGTGGCATTTCATCCTCACACAACTAGCAGATTTCTCCACGCCGAAGGCCGAGTGCGGCGAAGAACTGGTGGAGGGCATAGCGCACTTTTAGCAATCCGCCGGCCGACCGAAAGATCCGGGTTCCTACCATTCGTTCGCACAAGCTGACCATGAGGAAGCGCGCGCCCGTGGCTGTCACTTCCAGACTCACGAGCCTTGTCGCTCCGTCAAAAGCCCTGCGCGAAAGCAACGGCGCGTCCACGCGCGCTGGCCCCTTGGGGCCTTAGTCCCTTTGGTGCTTTGCGTGAAACAACGGCCTCTCCCCCCTGCACCGCGCCTCACCGCCTCGCGCCGCAGCACGGGAGACACGCCCCCATTTCACCCAAAGCACCAAAGCACCAAAGAAGCCGAGCCGGTAAAAAACCGCCGCGTTCTTCGCCCGCCGGGGCCCCAGCCTTCGCTGGGGCGACGATGTCATTTCAGCGCTCCGCCCCCTCCCCCACCGGCGCCAACCTCAAATCCCATCAAAGTACCACTTTGATGGGGGCCCCTAATCACACTCCGCGCTCTTATACCCCACCGGAACGTTCATCCGCGCCGGGTGCTTGTAGTAAGGGTCGCCCGCGAGCCGGTGCCGTCCGCCATAGACCCGCCCGAGCACCGCGTAGAGCGCCGGGTCGTAGCGCTTGAGGTCCTCGTCCGACACGACCGGCCCCTCGTCGAGCCGGGCGAGCTTGTTGTCGTTGAACCAGAACTGGGTCCCTTCCGCCCAATATTCCTGGAGGGTGACGGCGGCATAGTCGCCCTTCCATTTCCCCTTCGCCTTGGCCCCCGCGAACGCGGCCTGCGCCGCCCGGTAGAGCGCCGGGTCGGCCCGCTCGGCGGCGCTTAGGATGGCGTGGGAGAATTCGTGGACGAGGATGTTCTCGCCGAAATAGCGGTCGCCCCGCTCGCCCAGCACATTCTCGGCGCCCACCGTCGTGAAGGTGCCGCCGATGCCGCGGGCGCGGGCGTTCCAATAGTCGCGGTCGCTCGCCGCCGCGATCCGGTCGTAATGCTTGAGCTCGCAGGCGGTCAGGCGCGGATCGTCGCGAGCGGGCTTCTTCCACGCCTGGTGCTCGGGAAGGTCGGTGATCGCCTCGTCCGCCGCCATCACGCCGACCCGGACGCCCTCGCGGACCAGCTCGGCGGCGAGGTCCGGCCGGTGGGCGAGCATCCGTGCCACGATCCCCCGCGCCCGAAGAAGCGCCTCGGCCGGTACCCGGGCCGATCCGACCACGGGTATCCCGAGGGCCTCGACATATTGCGCGTAGAAGGGATCGAGCCGAAGCGCGGCCGGCGGAGGCGCCGGGCTCGGCCCGAAACCGGCCGGAGCGGCGGCGGTGGCGAGGAAGGCGGAGAGGACGATGCCGGCAAGGCGGGTGGCGGGCGGCAATCGCATGGATCGAGACTAGCGTCGTCCGGACCGGCGCACCATCATTGGAGCGTCCCGGGAGCCACGCCGAACGGACCGGCGACCTCGCAACCGCACCGCGTGGACCTGACCGGCGACCAGGCGCAACGCCCCTGCCCCCCGGCTGCGACAGCGGACGCTGCGCCATGTCGTCCGGCAGGCCGCGCCAATCAGACCTGCGCCATTCCGCCGTCGACCGGCAGCTCGGCCCCGGTGACGAAGCTGCTTTGGTCGCTGGCGAGGAACAGCGCGGCCGAGGCCACTTCGTCGGCACGCGCCATTCGGCCGAGCGGGATCAACTTCGTCAGCGTCTCGCGCACCTCGTCGGAGGCGGCCGCCATCATGGCGGTGTCGGTCGGTCCCGGCGACACGACGTTGACCCGGATGTTGCGGGGCGCCAGCTCGTTGGCCCAAGTCCGCGCGAACGAGCGCACGGCGGCCTTGGTGGCCCCGTAGACGCCATAGCCCCGGGTTCCGATCGAATCGGCGATCGAGCCGACCAGCACGATCGATCCGCCATCCGGCATCATCGCCGTCGCGGCCTTGGCGGCAAACAGCAGCGCGCGCACGTTGAGGTCGAAGGTGCGGTCGAAATGATCCTCGCCGATTTGGTCGAGGGTCGCGAACTCGGAGATGCCGGCGTTGACGGCGAGCACGTCCACCCGCCCCGCCTCGCCGCTCACCGCTTGGAAGAAAGCGGCGAGCGCCGTCAGATCGGAAGCGTCGACCCGGCGCGCGCGCAGCGTTCCGGACCCGAGCTCCACCTCCCCCTCTTCGGCGCGACGGCTGGTGGCGTAGACCGTCGCCCCCTCCGCCGCGAACCGCTCCGCGATGGCGCCACCGATGCCGCCGTGGCCGCCGACCACGACGGCGATTTTTCCTGAAAGCCTGCTCATACGTCCTCACATCTGATGATGACGGGCAGGTATCATTCCTATATCTAATCACAAGAAGGCACCGGGTGGTGCTTAGATATCGAGGCGTATACCTATGGCCGAAGAGGCACTCGAACTGCCGCTTGACGTCACCGCCACGCGGCCCATCCTCGACCATATCGGCAACAAGTGGACGGTGCTGATCCTAAGCGTCCTTTGCACTCGGCCGGCGCGCTTCAACGAACTCAAGCGCCGCCTCGACGGCATCACCCACAAGGCTTTGTCCGAGGCGTTGAAGCGCCTCGAGCGCAACGGCCTCGTCAGTCGCAAGGTCCTGCCGACTCAGCCGATCGGGGTCGAATACACGATCACCGATCTCGGCTGCTCGCTCCGCGAGCCGTTCGCCGCCCTCTACAACTGGTCGCTCGCCAACGGCCCCGCGCTGGAAAGCGCGCAGCGGGCCTATGACGGATCGAGAGCGGACTAAAAGGGCAGCCAAGCCGTTTCAGCGGACGGACGGGCCCGTCTTGCCGGGATCGTGGGTGCGCTCGCTCCTGGTGGACGATTCGACCGCTCGTGACAGCTGATCCCGGCACCTCATGCGCCGCTCTGGACGGGCCGGCCGGCGACGTTAAGCTCGCGGTCGAGGGGGAGGAGGAATGACGGCGTTCGACGCGGCTCTGGTGGCCGTCCTGCTGCTCGGCCTGCCGGCGCGGGCGCTTTGGAGCGATCTTCGGAAGGGCCGCCCGGCCGAGCCGAAGGCGGCGCGATATCGGCGGACGATCGTCCTCGGCTGCGCGCTCGCCGCCTGGCTCGTGGCGCTGTGGCGCCTCACCGGCCGCCCCTGGGCTTTGCTCGGGCTCGACCCGCCGCTCGCCGGGCACGGGCTCGTCCGGCTCGGCGCGGTCGCGCTCCTCCTCCTTCTCCTCGCCTCGGCGACGCTGCTTAGGAAGAAGCCGGCGGATCCGGCCGCGCTCGAGCGCGCCGCGCAGATCCTGCCGTCGGGGCGCGGCGAGCTGCCCGGCTTCCTGCTCACGATCCTCGTCGCCGCGATCGGCTGGGAGCTGCTCTATCGCGGCTTCCTGCTTTGGGCGCTCGAACCCTTGCTCGGGACCGCGGGCGCGGTGCTCGCCGCCGCCGCCGCCTACGGCGCCGGGCACGGCTATAAGGGGCGGGGGCCGTTCCTCGGGGCGATCGCCGGAGCTTTCGTCTTCGCCCTCGCCTTCGCGCTCACCCGGAGCCTGTGGTGGCTGATGCTCCTCCATGCCGGGCTGCCGCTCGTCGGGCTGCTCGCCGGGCGTCGGCGGGAGGTCGCCGCCTAGCCCTCGCCGCCTTCGAGCGCCTCGACGAAGCGCTTTCGCCACCAGACCACGTCCTCCGCCTCGACGCAGGCGTTCATCGCCTGCCAGCGGCGGATGCGCTCTTCCCTGGGCATTTCGATGGCGCGGCGGATCGCGTCGGAAATGTCCTCCTTGCTGTACGGGTTGACGAGCAGCGCATCGGTGAGCTGGAGCGCGGCTCCGGCGAAGCGCGAGAGGACGAGGACCCCGGGATCCTCCGGATCCTGCGCCGCGACATATTCCTTGGCGACGAGGTTCATCCCGTCCCGCAAAGGCGTAATCAACCCTATCTTCGCGGCGCGGTAGAAGCCGGCGAGATCCTCTCGTCCGTAGCCCTGATTGACGTAGCGGATCGGTACCCAGTCGACTTCGGCGAACTCGCCGTTGATCCGGCCCGACAGCTCGTCCAGGCTTTCGCGGATCGTCTCGTACGTGTGAACCTCCCCGCGCGAGGGCGGAGCGATCTGGAGCAGGAAGACGCGCCCCCGGCACCCCGCATTGTCCTCCAGGAAGCGGCGGTAGCCGAGGAACCGTTCCTCGAGCCCCTTCGAATAATCGAGCCGGTCGACGCCGATGATGGTGTGGCGTCCGTCGGCGCTGGCCATCAGCCGGTCATAAGCGGCTTGCGCGCCCTCGCTCGCAACCGCCTCGCGGAACTCGGCATAGTCGATGCCGATCGGATAGGCGCCGGCATGGACCGAGCGGTCGCCGACATGCACGGTCCCGTCTGGATCGCAATGGCCGCCGAGCTCGCGCTCCACGTAATTGCGGAAGCTGTCCAGCCATTCCTCAGTCTGAAAACCGATCACGTCATAGGCGAGGAGCGACAGGACCAGCCCCTCGTGGAAGGGCAGCGAGACCATCAGCCGCGAGGGCGGGAACGGGATGTGGAGGAAGAAGCCGGTGCGGTTCTTGACGCCGCGCTCCCTAAGCTGCGCACCCAGCGGGATGAGGTGGTAATCGTGGACCCAAATCAGATCGTCCGGCTCGATCAGCGGAACGACGGTATCCGCGAACCGCTCGTTCACCCGCTCATAGCCGCCAGCGAAGCTTCGATCATATTCGGCAAGGTCGATCCGGTAGTGGAAGAGCGGCCATAAGGTGCGGTTTGCATAGCCGTTATAATATTCCTCGACGTCCTGCTCCTCGAGGTCGACCGTCGCGGAAGTCACCCCGTCGTGCCTCTGGAAATCGATCTTGCCGGTGAATTCCTCGGCGACGTTGCCGGACCAGCCGAACCACAGTCCGCGATATTCGCGAAGCGCCGCGGACAGCGCCACGGCGAGCCCGCCCTGGGCTCCGCCCTCGCCTTCCGGCTTGGGCGCGGCGACGCGATTGGAGATGACGATGAGGCGGCTCATCTACGCGTTATCATCTGACGGCGCTCCACGGCCGCGACAGGAGCACGGCGCAATTGATCAGCCCTACCAAGGAATAGGTCTGCGGGTAGTTCCCCCACAATTCGCCGCTTTGAAAATCGGTATCTTCCGAAAGGAGGCCCGCCGGCGTGAGCCGCTCCAGCATCTTCTCGTACAGCTCGCGCGCCTCCTCCTTGCGGCCGACGAGGTGAAGCGCCTCGATCAGCCAGAAGGTGCAGAAGTTGAACGCGGTCTCGGGAAGCCCGAAATCGTCCTCTGCGGCGTAGCGCAGCATGTGCTCGCCGCGCCGAAGGCCCTTCTCCACCGCGTCGAACGTGGCCCGAAAGCGCGGATCGTCGGGTTCGAGGAACCGCATGTCGACGAGCTGCAACAGGCTGGCGTCGAGGTCGCCGCCGCCGAAGGTCGCCCCGAACCGGCCGCCCTCGGCAAACCAGGCCGATTCCTCGATTCGGGCGCGGATCGAATCCGCCCGCTCCCGCCAGACCGCCTCTCTCTCATTGAGGCCGAGCACCTGCGCGGCGTGGGCAAGCCGGTCGCAGGCCGCCCAGCTCATCACCGAGCTGTAGGTGTGGACGGCGCTCCGGGTGCGATATTCCCAAAGCCCGGCGTCGGGCTGGTCGTGCACTTCCCAGGCGCGCTCGCCCACCTTCTCGAGCGCCTGGAAATCGGCTTCCGTCGCCCGGCGGAACAGACGCTCGTCGATAAAGGCCTGAACGTTGGACAGCACGATCTGGCCGTAGGCGTCGTGCTGGATCTGGCTATAGGCCGCGTTTCCGACCCGCACCGGGCCCATCTCGCGGTAGCCGGCCAGGGCCTTTGCCTCGCGCTCCTCTAGCTTCGGCTCGCCCGAGACGGCGTAGAGCGGCTGGATATGACCGCCCTGAGCGTCGTCAACCACGTTGCGCAGATAGCCCAGGTAGTTTTCGAGCACGTCGAGCGCCCCCAGCCGATTGAGCGCCTGCACCGTATAATAAGCGTCCCGGATCCAGCAGTAGCGATAATCCCAGTTCCGGCCGCTTCCGGCCGCTTCGGGGACGGAGGTGGTGAGCGCCGCGACGATCGCGCCCGTCTCCTCGTGCTGGCAAAGCTTTAGGGTGATGGCGGCCCGGATCACCACCCGCTGCCACTCGAGCGGCGTGGCGAGTCCGCGCGCCCATCCACGCCATTCGTCCGCCGTCTGGTGGAGCCAGGCGGCCAGGGTGTGGCCGACATTGCCGACGAACGGCTCGTCCGGTCCGAGGAAGAAATGGTGGGCCCGCTCCAGGCGGAACGGGCGCCCCTCGATTATCTGTCCGACCGGCGCGTCGGTGGTCAGGCGAAGCGGCTGGGGCTTGAGCAGATAGCGAATATGATTGGTGCCGCTGGTCCGCTCGGCATCCGCTTCCCCCCAGCCCGTCGCCGGGTTGAGCGTCGCGCGGATCCGCGGCGCTCCGGCAATCGGCCGGACGATTCGCGCCCAGGCCACCGGCCGGTACATCCGCCCGCTCCGCTCGAAACGCGGGCAGAAGTCGAACAGCTCGGCGACTCCGCCGTCGGTATCGGTGAGCCGGCTGACCAGGATGGGCGTGTTGCGCAGATAATGCTGCTCGACCGAAACCTGGTTTTCGACCGAAATCCGCCACTCGCCGCGCGGCGGCGCGCTCTCTCCCCGGGGGCTGAGCAGGGAGCAGAAGAGCGGGTCTCCATCGACTCGAGGAGCACAGCCCCAGACGAAACCCGCCTGGCTGTCGACAAGAGCGCTGACCTGGCAATTGCCGATCGGCCACAGCGAAAGGTCGGCCATGCTCAGCCCGCCGCCGTCTGGAGCCAGGCGAGCACCGCTGCGACTCCGCTAAGGCTCCACCGCGCCGACGTCTCACGCGGCGGTCCGACCAGGATTCCGCCGCCGCCAAGCTTCGCCGCGGCCGCGAAGCCGTTCTCGTCGGTCAGGTCGTCGCCCACGAACCAGGGACTCGCGCCGGCAAAGGGCGGTTCCCGCATGATCCGCCGAACCGCCTCGCCCTTGTCGATTCCGCGGGGAAGTAGTTCGACGACCATAGCGCCATGCTGGACCACAAGACCGCTGCGCTGGGCAAGCTCGGCGGCGAAGGCGTGAACCAATCCCTCGAGCGCGGCCGCGCGGCGAAAATGCAGCGCGAACCCTGCCGGCTTGTCTTCCACGAGCAGCCCCGCATGGTCCGCGGCGAAGCGAGAGGCCTCCTCGCGGGCGAAATCGAGCGCCGCCGGGCGCTCGAACGGCAACGCGCCGCCGCCGCGGAAGCGAAGCTCCACGCCGTGCGAGCCGGCGACGGCGAGGTCGAGCGGGCCCGCATGACGATCGAGGTCGGCGACCGAACGTCCGCTGACCAGAGCGACCCGGCCATCCAAGCGCCCGGCGATGCGGTCCAGCAGCGCGGGAAGACCGGCCGGAACGGCAATTTCATCCGGAGCTTCGGCTAGCTCCACCAGAGTTCCGTCGAAATCGAGGAGCAGCGCCGCCGACGAAGGAATGGGAGGCGGGGGCGGCAAAGAATCGGGCATGGCCGCCGTTGCCAAGTCGAGCCCGAAATCACAACCCATCCCGATTTTTCCAACCATAACGGACCCCAGATTGCGCGAAAATCCGGGAAAGATTTTGTTCTTATGCCGGATTGATACAGGCTAATTTTCCTGTATCCCTACGGCGCAAGGGGGACATCGAAATGGCTGAACCGTTTCTCGCCGAGATCCGGATTGTCTCGTTCAATTTCGCGCCGAAAGGCTGGGCGATGACGAACGGACAGCTCCTGCCGATCAACCAAAATCAGGCGCTCTTCTCGCTTCTTGGCACGACCTACGGCGGCGACGGGAGAGTGAACTTCGCTTTGCCCGACATTCGCGGACGCTCGTCGATGCACTTCGGCAACGGTCACAATCTCGGGGAGAAGGGCGGCGAGCAGGCTCATACCCTGACGGTCTCCGAAATGCCCCAGCATATCCACTTCCTGCAGGGGACGGCGAACAACGCCGACCAGCCCGCTCCGACCGGGAACTATTTCGGCACAGTCAGCAACGTCTATGCGACGGCGGCGAACTTCACGACGCTGCATCCTCAGACGATCGGCAACGTGGGCGGAAGTCAGGCGCACAACAACATGCAGCCTTACCTGGTGCTCACCTACGTCATCGCCCTTCAGGGCATCTTCCCGTCGCAGACTTGAGGGGTAACCGTCATGGCCCAGCCTTATGTGGGTGAGATCAGGATTTTCGCGGGGAACTTCGCTCCGGCCGGCTGGATGTTCTGCGCGGGCCAGCTTCTCCCGATCTCCGAGAATGAGACCCTCTTCCAGCTGATCGGCACCACCTATGGCGGCGACGGCGAGTCGACCTTCGGACTTCCCGACCTTCAGGGCCGGACGCCGCTTCACCAAGGCAACGGCCTCGTCCTTGCCGAGGCCGCCGGAGTCGAGGAGGTCACGCTCACGACCCAGCAGATACCGGTCCACAACCACCCGATGCTCGTGTCGCTCAACAATGCGGGCAACAGCACCGTCGCGGGGAACGTCACCGGCCAGGTTGGAGCGACCCAGATCTACCGCGAAGTGCCTCCGGCCTCGCCGCTTGGCGGGAGCGTGATGACGGCGACCGGCGGAAGCCAGCCGCACACGAACATCCAGCCGTTCCTTTGTGTCAATTTCATCATCTCCCTCTTCGGCATCTTCCCGAGCCCAACCTAGGAGTTCCTTGCGATGGCCGATCCTTTCGTCGCCGAAATCCGGATTTTCGGGTTCAACTTCGCGCCCAAGGGCTGGGCGTTCTGCAACGGGCAGATTCTGCCGCTGTCGCAGAACACCGCGCTCTTCTCGCTGCTCGGGACCACCTATGGCGGGAACGGCAAGTCCAACTTCGCCCTTCCGAACCTGCAGGGCAGCATCCCGGTCAATCCAGGCCAGGGCCCGGGGCTTAGCCTCTACGACCTCGGCGAGACGGGCGGCACCGAGTCGGTGACCCTGCTCGAGAGCGAGATGCCGTCCCACGTCCACCAGGTGCTGGGGAACATCAATCCCTCGAACCTCGCGACTCCGTCGCCGGCCCGAAGCTGGGCGCGGTCGGCTCCGGGCACCGCCTACAACACCACGAACGGCCCCTTCGTGCAGGCGGCCCCCGAGGCAATCGGCCCGGCGGGTGGAAGCCTTCCGCACAACAACATGATGCCCTATCTCACGTTGAACTATTGCATCGCGCTTCAGGGCGTTTTCCCGCCGCGCAGCTGATCCGCAAGCCGTGCCGCCGCCCCTCAAGGCCGCAGCGCGGCTCGGTATCGGCTATCGTCCGGCGACCGATTCCGATCTTCCGTTCCTCGCGCTCGTCTACGGATCGACTCGGCTGGATGAAGTCGCCCGCACGGGCTGGCCGCTGGAAACGCAGCGCCAGTTCCTCGCCCACCAGTTCGACGCCCAGCACCGCCATTACCGGCAGCATTATCCCAAAGCCGAATGGCTGGTTATCGAGCGCGCCGGAGCGGCGGCGGGGCGGCTCTACATCGAGGAATGGCCCGACCAGATCCGGCTTATCGACATCGCCCTCCTCCCCGACCAGCGGGGGTCCGGCGCCGGGAGCGCGATCCTCTCCGACCTCATGGACATGGCCAGAGATGCTTCAAAGCCGCTGACCATCCACGTCGAGAAGAACAATCCGGCGATGCGGCTATACCTTCGGCTCGGCTTCGCACCCATTGACGAGCACGGTGTATACGACCTGATGGAATGGCGCCCGCCCGCCGGCCGGGCTCCAGCCTCTAGTTGAAGATCGCCTCGTAGAGCGTTCCGCGCGCATCGCGTCCGACGGGAACGATGAACATGTCGAACAGCTGTTCGCCGCGCCGAAAGCGGTAGATCGCCTGGCCGAGGACCGGCTCGGACGGACCGCGCCATTCCAGCCGGAAGGCGCCCGCGTCGCGCATCGAGCGCGGCAGCTCCTGCGCCTTTTCGAGGACGATCGGGATCGTCCCATCCGCAAAGACGAGCTCGTGCGGCTCGCCCACGAATCCTTCGAAATCCGCCAGACTCAGCTCCATGTCCGCTCCCATTTCCCCAGCCTAATCCAGCGTTTCGCCCGGGTCGACGCCCCAGACATGGTCCTGCCGGATGTAGCCTTGGCGGCCGCGCACATCGAGCAGGCACCAGTTGGCGGCGCATTTCGAGACGCGCCCCACCACCCCCGGCTGGGCGAGGTACCTGACTTTGGAACCTTCCTGCGGCGCTTCTCGCATCGGCCTGGGCTCCCGTCCGGTGACCAGCGCCGTCCGGGTATCGCTAAGCAGGCGCTGAAGCATCCACCCGGTCTCTCCGTCCGGATCCTGGACCTTACGCCAATTGGGGTAGGTTTCGATCACCCGGATCGGCAAGTCGCCGCGCTGATAGACCCAGGTCTGCGGATAGTTGCGGCCCGGCCCGGTGCGCATCGCGGCCTTGCTGGCCGAAATGGACGCCCAGTAAGGCGGCTTGCGCTCGCTCTGCGCGCCGGCGGGCGCCACCGACAGCGTCAGCGCCAAGGCCGATGCCAGCGCCAGTCGTATCCGCATAGCGTCTCTCCTCACAGCACCCCTTAGTCAGGAGCGCGGGCGCGCTTCAACCGGCAACTGCGCCGGTCGCTCCGTTTTGGGGCACTCGCCCGAGCCCGCGAGACAGAGCTCAGGATCAATCGCCGGTCAGGATCCGATCGACGAGCTGCTTCACGGTCGGGACGAAGCCGTTCGAGTAGAACGGATCCTTCTTGAAGCGGAAGGCGGCATGCCCGGCGAAGGCAAGGTTCTGGTCGACCGGTCCGCCATGCGCGATGTCCTGCAGCGTCTTTTGAATGCAGAAGCTTCGCGGATCGGCGAGCCGGCCGGTCGTGTTCTTCTCATTGTCCGCCCAGGACGAAAAGGCACAGTGGCTAAGACATCCCATGCAGTCCGCCTGGTCCTTCCGGATCTGCGCCTTCTCGTCCGGCGTGACGAAGACCAAGGTCTCGTCCGGGGTCTTGAGCGTTTCGGTGAAGCCTTCGGCGAACCATTGGCGGGCGTGGAGCAGGTCGCCGCGGGTCACCCAGTAATTCTTGCGGGCGCCGACCCCGACGTCGAGCTGGAAGGCGTGATCGCCGAGCTCTTCCTTGGTGAAGGCGATCTGGCGGTGGGATCGCGCCTCGAGGCTGCGCAGGAACGGGTTGCGCACGGCCGAGCTGTAGAAGCCGGTCGGCGAGAAGCGATGGAGGAGGATGTCGCCCTCCTCCAGGGTCATCAGCCGGGCCTTCCATTCCTCGGGGATCGGGCTTTCCTGGGTGAGCAGCGGCCGGGTTCCGAACTGGAAGACGATCTGGCCGAGCTCCGGATTGTCGATCCAATTCTCCCATTCCTTCAGGTTCCAGACTCCGCCCGCCATGACGATCGGCACGGTGTCGGGTATCCCGCCTTCGCGCATGACGTCGCGCAGTTCTTTCACTCGCGGGTAGGGATCCTGTGGCTTGAGCGGATCCTCGGCGTTGGAGAGGCCGTTATGCCCGCCGGCGAGCCACGGATCCTCGTAGACCACGGCGGCGAGCCACTCGGCGGCCTTCGAATAGGCCCGCTTCCACAACGCTCGGAAAGCGCGGCCGGAGCTGATGATCGGCAAGTAGTTGACGCCGTAGGAAGCGGCGATCTCGCTGAGCTTGTAGGGCATTCCGGCGCCGCAAGTGACTCCGGCGACAAGGCCCCGGGTCCGCTCGAGCACGCCCTGAAGCACGCGCTGGGCACCGCCCATCTCCCACAGGACGTTTATGTTGATCGCCCCCCGGCCGCCGGCGATGTCATAGGCGCGCTGGACCTGCGCGACGGCGCCGTCGATGGCATATTGGACCAGCTCCTCGTGCCGCTCGCGGCGGGTAAGGGCGTAGTAGACTTGAGGGATGATCTTGCCTTCGGGATCGTAGCTGTCGGCGTTGACCGCCGAGACCGTGCCGATGCCGCCGGCTGCCGCCCAGGCGCCGGAACTCGCATGGTTGGTGGCGGAGACGCCTTTGCCGCCTTCCACAAGCGGCCAGACTTCGCGGCCGCCGTAGAGGATCGGCTTCAATCCCTTGAACATCATTCCTCCGACATAGGTTAGGCCGGGCTATAACCCCTCGCCTGCCGAAATGCGCCAAAAATCATGACCCGGTGCCGGTCAGCGCCTCCGGGCGGCCGATCGCCTCGCCGTAGAGTCGGGCATAGCGCCCGATCATCCGGCCCTCGTCGAACTCGAGCGCCGCCTTCGTCTGGTTGGCCCGGCCGATCGCCCGGCGGAGGTCGGCGCGCTCGGCAAGCGCGTCGAGAGCGGCTGAGAATGCGGCCTCGTCGTCCGGGCGCACGATCAGCGGCGCGTTGTCGGTTGCCACCATATGGGGAATGTCGCCGACCGCTGTCGCGACCGCGGGAAGTCCCGCCGCCATCGCCTCGACCAGAGAGATGGGGAATTGCTCGCTGTCGGAAGAGAGGGCGAAGACGTCGAACAGCCCGATCCAGCGCGCCGGATCGGCAAGAAAGCCCGGCATGTGCAGCCGGTCGGCGACTCCGAGCCGGCGCGCCTCGGCGGCGATCCGTTCGCTCTCGGGTCCGGTCCCGACGATGACGAGGCGCGCCGGTTGCGACTTCATTCCAGCAAAGGCGCGGACCAGGCGGGGCAGGTTCTTTACCGGCCGAAGTCCCGCGACGGTTCCAACGACGATTTCGTCGGTGAGGCGCTCGAAGCCTGGAATGGCATCCGCCGCGGGCCGGGCGGAATAGTCTGCGACCCTCACGCCGTTGGCGATCCGCTCGACCCGCTTTGCCCGCTGCCCCCACGGACCGAGCGCGATCGCCTCCAGCCGCTCCGACGGCACGACCAGCCGGTGTGCGGCCGGAAGGGCGATCCGCCGGTACAGGTTGCGGTGCGTCTTGAGCGCCGCCGCCTCGTCCTGGTTGAAGCCGTCCTCGTGGTGGACGAGCGGCGGAAGCCGCATTGCGGCTCTAAACAGGAAGCGCGCCATCACCGCGTCGAACGCGCCCCAATTGTAGGTGAGGACGAGGTCGTAGTCGCGCATGTAGCGCGCCAGCCGGTAGAGACGGCGCGGGTCCGTCGGACCGGCGAGCGGCGGCGCGTCGACCGGGAAACGGGCGACTAGGCCGCAATCGAGCGCTTCGCGGGCGCTCGTCTCGCCGGGCATCGCGCTCACCACGTCATGCTCGGCCGCGGCGGCGAAGGCGTTCATCAGTCGCGCCGCCCGCGCCTCCTTACCGCCGAGGGAAAAGGTCGAATGAAGGTGGAGTATCCGGACGGCGGCCATGTCCGACCCTAAGCGGCCGGGCCGCTTCGCTCCACCCGTATCAGCAGCCGATCGATGGCCTCCGCCGCCTCGGGCTCCTCGAGCGTCGGCGCGTGGCCGACCCTCGGCACGGTCACCGCTTCGAGGTCGTGATTTTCAGCGAGCATGCGATCCACCGTGGAAGCGGCGAGCAAGTCGGACAGCTCGCCCCTGACAAGCAGCGACGGAACGCCGCTCAGCGCCTTGAAGATCGGCCACAGGTCGACCGGCGGCGCCGGCGCCCTGAGCGGCTCGGCGATGCGCATGTCGTAGTCGAGCGTGACCCGCCCCTGGGGGGTGAGGCGGCACACCCGCTTGGCGAAGACCAGCCACTGGTCGAGCCCCCAGTCCGGGTAGCGCTCGCGCTGCGATTCGCAGAAGGCGCGGGCGGCGTGGACCCAGGTCGGCCAGGTCTGCGAGCGGCCGACATAGGCGCGGATATGGTCGAGCCCCTTCTCCTCCAGGACGGGGCCGACGTCGTTGAGAAGCGCTCCGGCGAGGCGAGGCCTGTCGGCCGCGGCGAGAAGCATCGTCACAAGCCCGCCGAGCGAGGTGCCGAACATCACCACCCTGTCGAGCGCAAGCTCGGCGATCAGCGCCTGAATGTCGTTGAGGTAGACCAGTGGATTGTAGGTCGTGCTATCGGGCGCCGCGTCGCTTTCGCCCCGCCCGCGAAGGTCGACGCAGATCACCCGCCAGTCGCCCGCCAGCCGCTCCGCGACCCCTTCGAAGTCGCGGGCGTTGCGGGTCAGCCCGGGGATGCACAGCACAGGCGGACGGCTTTCGGCGCCGCCGCGATAGTCGCGGTAATGGAGGCGAAGGCCGTCCGGCGAATTCCACCAGCCGTCGGTCCAGTGGCTGTCTGCGGCGCCCCCCATCGCCGCACCTTCCCGTCCGCGGGGCGGAAGGTCAAGGGGCGGCGAGGGAACCTGCCCCCTGCGCCCACGGTTGCCACGGAATGCCGCACCCTTCCGCCGAGCCGCTTTACCGTCCCGAACGGACGATCCTCGAACTCGGGGACACGTTCTACGACCCCGTCGAGGCCGCGAATTTCCCCGAGACACTGCTTCGCTTCCGCAACAGCCGCGCGGCCGAGGCGGTCGGTCTGGGCGATCTTGCCGACGAGCAGTGGATCCGGCACTTCGGCCGCTTCGATCCCCTCCCCGGCTCCCTGCCCCAGCCGCTTGCCCTTCGCTATCACGGCCACCAGTTCAGGACCTACAATCCCGACATCGGGGACGGACGCGGCTTCCTGTTCGCGCAGCTTCGCGACGCTGAAGGACGGCTCCTCGACCTCGGCACGAAGGGCTCCGGACAGACGCCGTACAGCCGCTTCGGAGACGGCCGTCTGACGCTGAAGGGCGGCGTGCGCGAAGTCCTGGCGACGGAGATGCTCGAGGCGCTGGGCGTCGACACGTCGAAGAGCTTCTCGCTGATCGAGACCGGCGAAGCGCTGGACCGGAACGACGAGCCTTCGCCGACCCGGTCGGCAGTGCTGGTGCGGCTCCAGCATGGCCATATCCGCATCGGCACCTTCCAGCGCCTTGCCTATTTCGACGATTCCGAGGGCCTGCGCCGGCTGACGGATTATTGCCTCGCGCATTATTACGGAGAAGACGAGGCGGGCGAAGGTGCCGCGGCACGGCTTCTCCGCCACGTCGGTCGCCAAGCGGCAAGGCTCGCCGCGTCCTACATTGCGGCAGGGTTCGTCCACGGCGTGCTCAACAGCGACAACATCGCGATCACCGCGCAGAGCTTCGACTACGGCCCGTGGCGCTTCACGCCCTTCTGGGACGGTCGTTTCACCGCCGCCTATTTCGATCATGCCGGCCTTTATTCCTTCGGCCGCCAGCCCGAGGCGATCCACTGGAACGTGGTGCAGCTCGCCGCCTCGCTGCGCGGCGTCGCCGAAGCGGAAGCGCTTACGCCTGCCCTCGAAGCCTTTCCAGGCGAGTTCCAGGATGCGCTGGCCGAAGCCATGCTGCGGCGCATGGGCGTAGAGTCAGCCGGGCCGGAAAGCGACTCCGCCCTGCTCGTCGCTATCGAGTCGGCGCTGGCGCACAAGGAGGTCGCGATCGACCGCTTCTTCTTCGACTGGCGCAGCGGCCGGCGGCGGCAGCCCTCGCCGGCCGACGCCGCCTATGACGGGGAAGCATTCGAGGCTTTCCGAAGGCAGATCGCCGGCTTCGAGGCTGCTCCGGGCGCGGTCGATCACCCTTATTGGTCCGGGGAAGCGCCCTGTTGGATGCATATCGATGAAGTGGAGGCGATCTGGGCGCGCATCGACGAGGCCGACGACTGGTCGCCGTTCCACGCCAAGGTCGACGAAGTGCGCCGCCTGGGGGAGGCGATGCGTCCCCCCGCTTGACCCGCGCCGCTCGGCATGGTGGGAACGCGGGGCATGGCGATGTTGACTTCGTACGAGCCGGCGACGGGCGCGGCGTTGTGGAAGGGCGAGAGCGGCGACGCGGCGGCCGAGGTCGCTCGCGCCCGCGCCGCCTGGTCAGCCTGGGCGGCACGGCCGCTTTCCGTCCGGATCGAGACATTGCGGCGTTTCGGCAACGTCGTCAGGGGACAGAAGGAGCCGCTGGCCGACCTCATTGCCCGCGAGACCGGGAAGCCGCTCTGGGAAACCCTCACCGAGGTCGAGGCAGTGGTCAACAAGGTCGACATTTCTGTGTCGGCTTATTCGGAGCGGACGTCGCAGCGGCGGCTCGAAGGCGCGATGGGCGCCCGCGTGGCGGTCCGCCACAAGCCGCACGGCGTCCTCGCCGTGCTCGGGCCGTATAATTTTCCCGCCCACCTGCCGAACGGCCATATCGTTCCGGCGCTGATTGCGGGCAATGCGGTGGTCTTCAAACCTTCGGAGAAGACTCCGGCGGTCGGCGAACGGCTCGTCCAGCTCTACCATGAGGCGGGCGTGCCCGAAGATGTCGTCCGGTGCGTCCAAGGCGGCCCGGAAGTGGGACGGGCGCTAGCTTCGAGCGGCGGCATAGACGGACTGCTCTTCACCGGCTCGGCACGCGCCGGGATCGCCCTCCACCGCCAGTTCGCCGACACTCCGCAGAAGATTCTCGCTCTCGAGATGGGCGGCAACAATCCGCTGGTGGTCTGGGACGCCAAGGATATTTACGCCGCGGCGACCCTGACCGTGCAGTCGGCTTTCCTAAGTTCCGGGCAGCGCTGCACCGCGGCTCGGCGGCTGATCGTCAGGAACGGCGATCACGAGGAGCTTCTTGCCACCATCGTCAAGCTGGCGGAGCGGCTGATCGTCGACCATCCGCATGCCAATCCACCGCCGTTCATGGGTCCGGTGATCGACAACCAGGCGGCCGATCAGCTTCAGGAAGCCTTTCTCGATCTCATCATCAAGGGCGGACGGCCGGTGAAGCACCTCGACCGCCCGTTCGAGGACAAGCCGTTCCTCACCGCCGCGGTGATCGACGTGACCGACGTGCGCGAACGGCCCGATGCGGAGCTTTTCGGTCCCGTCCTTCAGGTCGTTCGGGTCGCCGATTTCGACGCCGCGCTGGCGGAGGCCAACGCCACCCGCTACGGCCTCGCCGCCTCCCTGATCGGCGGAAGCCCGGAGCTCTACGACCGGTTCTGGGCGAATATGCGCGCCGGCGTCATCAACTGGAACAAGCCGACCAACGGCGCGCCGTCCAACGCCCCCTTCGGCGGCATCGGCTTGTCGGGCAATCATCGCCCCAGCGCCTATTACGCCGCCGATTACTGCGCCTATCCGGTCACCTCGTCGGAAGCGGAGCAGACCCGCGCCTCGATCGGAGTGGGCCTAAGGGACCCCTACGCCGCGAACAACCTGGAAGGGTAGAAGCTTAACGCGCGGCCAGGCGCCGCCGCGGGAGCAGCACCGTCGATGTGCCGAACGACTGCACCGCCGGCGGGGCACGTGCCGGCGCGGCGGCGAGCCTCGCCTGAGTCGCGAGGACCGCCGCCTCGGCAAGGGTCTTCACCCCGAGCTTCGCCATGATGTGGGCGCGGTGCATCTCGACCGTCCGGACGCTGATCCCGAGCAGGTGCGCGACCGCCTTGTTCGAATGGCCGGCGAACAACGCCAGGGCGATGTCCAGCTCGCGAGGCGTGAGCCGGCCGAGCCGCTCTCCGGCGAGACGCTGCGTCTCGCTCGCCTCGAGCGACTTTTCCAGGCTCGTCCAGGCAGGCAGGAGGGCCGCCGCGAGGCCGGCCGCTTCGACGGGCTTCTCCAGGAAGTCTAGCGCGCCGAGCTTCATCGCCTCGACGGCGACCGTCACTTCGGGTGCCGCGCTCATCGCCACCACCGGCCAGCCGGGCCGGCGGTGCCCGAGCTCCGCGATGACCTCGAGCCCCGAGGGCGCGGCCACGTCCATGTCGAGGAGGACGCAGGCCGGCATCAGATGATCGAGGATGTCGAGGAACTCGGCCCCGCCGGCGAACGGCCAGGCTTCGGCGCCGATCCGCGCCAGATGCGCAGTCAATGCGCGCCTCGACGCCAGATCCCGGTCGACCACGTACACGGTGCGTTGGTGGGACATTAAGCTCCCCTCCCCCCTCCGGCCAGAAATACACGGCCACGCCAGCCAAATGTCTGACTTTGCTCGTTAATGAGCAACCTAGGGAGATTACGGTGAACCGCTGCTGACACAGTTTGGCAGCTTGTAGAAAGCTGTTCCCGCCATGTCCCTGAATGGCACGACTGCGTAGGCACATAGATCAACTTCGGTGCCCATTTACGATGCAAACGCTCAGTATTGACCGAGGCGAAGCACCGTACAGTTACCGGTGTAGAAGTCCCATGATGCGCGGCGAAAGGGTTAACGCCTAAGCTTTGTCTTGTCGGGCCGGTGTTAGGTCCGGCGAGTGGCGTGAGGGGGCGTAAGCGGACGTGGAGGTGGGGCCTCTTTTCGGCGGCAACGCGATCGGTGCGGTGACCGCCGCCGGGCGACTCCGCCTCCCGTCCTTCATCCTCGAGACGCTGATCCGCCGCTCGGGAGGTCGCCGGATCGTCTTCGGAGCGCACGAAAGCGAGCCGTGCCTTAGCGCCTACGATCCAAGCTGGCGCGCCGCCCTCGCCCAGCGGGAAGACCGGCGCCGCCTGCTCGGCTTCGCCGAAGAGGCCGAGTTCGACTCCATGGGCCGGGTGACACTTCCGGCGATGATGCGCTGGAAGGGCCGTATCGAAGGCCTCGCCCTGTTCGTCGGCACCGGCGGCGCCTTCGAGATCTGGAATCCGGACCTCGCGATCGAGGCGGGCGGACCGGACCTGCGCGAGATGGCGGAATACCGCTTGAGGGAAATCGGAAGCGAGGAAAGGGAGGAAGGACGATGAGCATCCTGTGCACGTTCGGCGGCCACGAAGCGGGGCCGGACGAGGTCTACAACAGCGGCTATTGGTTCAGCCGCTGCCGACGTTGCCGGCGCGACATGATCCGCACCGGAGGGTCGTGGGACGTCATACCGCGGGGGCACCGCGTGGTGTGGCGAAGCGGGCGGGGAAGTCATTCGCTGGCCACCGACTACGCCCATGTGCTGCCGGTCCTTCATCCCGCGGCGAACCTGCCGATGGTGCGCCCCCGCTTCGCCTCGTGGAGCCGTCAGCTGGCACCTTCGTCGCCGCAGGAGCAGCGTCGATCCGCCGGTGCGGATGCCCGAGCGACGAAGGCGGCGGGTGAGCAGGAACCGCCCTACCCGCTGCTGATGATGGCGGCGCTGCTCGCCGGCGCGCTGCAGCTGATGTTCGGCCCTTCCCGTCGGCGCGCGGGCCTAGGCTGAGCCTAAGCGTGTCCGGCAGGCGCGTCGGCCGCGCTGGTGCCGAGCACCGCGGGACCGCAAGGCGCCGCCGGTTCCGGCCCCGCCTCGAGAACCTGCTGGATCCGGGCGGCCACTTCCGCGATCCGGAACGGCTTCTTGAGCAGCCGGTCGACGCAGATCTCGCGGCCGAAGGTTTGAAGGTCGGCGTAACCGCTGGCGAAGAGCACCGGCATTGCGGGCGCCAGCGCCCGGGCGGCGCGTGCGAGCTCGACCCCGTTCGTTCCGGGCATGGCGACGTCGCTGATGAGCAGATCGAACGTCGTCTTGCGAAGATGCTCGAGCCCTTCCTCGCCGCTGGCCGCGGCGGTGACCTCGTAGCCGATCTCGGCGACCATCGCCGCCGCGACGTTGCGAACGTCGCGATCGTCGTCCACGAGAAGCACGCGGCCCCGCGTCACTATACGCGTCTCAGGCAGGCTCGGTTTGATCGCCTCGGCGACCGACCGGGTCCGCGGAAGGTATATGGTTACCGTGGTGCCCTTTCCGACTTCGCTCTCGATACGGGCCGTTCCTCCCGACTGGCGGGCGAAGCCGTAGAGCTGGGCGAGGCCCAGACCGGTCCCCTTGCCCTGCTCCTTGGTGGTAAAGAAGGGCTCGAAGGCGTGCTGGAGGACCTCCGGTGACATGCCCATTCCGTCGTCGCAAACCGAGATGGCTACATATTCGCCCTCCGCGAGATCCGTGCCGAGGCCGCGCGGCACGAAGTCGTGATTGCGGGTCTCGATCCTGAGCGTGCCGCCGGACGGCATGGCGTCGCGGCCGTTGATCGCGAGATTGAGGATCATCACCTCGAGCTGTGTCGGATCGGCCAGCGCGTGCCAGAGGAGCCCGTCGAACCGCGTCTCGACGCGGATGTGCGGGCCGATGCTCCGGGCGAGGAGATCTCCCATCCCGCCGAGAATGGCGTTGACGTCGACCGGCACCGGAGCGAGCCGCTGGCGGCGGGAGAAGGCGAGCAGCTGGGCGGTCAGCTTGCCGCCGCGCTCCGCCGCCTCGAGGGCGTTGGAGGCGAGCCTTCGAAGCTTCTCCTCTTCGGTGCGGCGAAGGAGCAGCTCGAGCGAGCCGATCACCGCGGTCAGCAGGTTGTTGAAGTCGTGGGCGATCCCGCCGGTCAGCTGGCCGATCGCCTCCATCTTCTGGGCCTGGACGAGCCGTGCCTCAGCCCGCTCTCGCTCGGCGATCTCGGCGGTCAGGCGGTCGTTCGCCGAGGCGAGGTCGCGGGTGCGATCGAGCACCTTCTGTTCGAGAGTCTCGGCGAGTTCGCGAAGCTGCGCCTCGGCCCGCTCGCGCTCCGCCAAATAGGCGCCGGCGAGCCGCTGCCGGTCGCGACCGCGCATCGCCGAGCGGACCGCGCTGATCAAGGTCGCCGGGTGGAGCGGCCGTTCGAGCACGGTCACGTTGACCAGCTCCTCGATCGAGCGGGCGCCCTCGCGGGTCTCTCCACGGCGCGACAGCAGGACGAACGGGAAATCCGACCAGCGCGGCTGGCTCTCGATCGCCTCGCGAAGCCGGGCATGGTCGAGCCGCGCGATGGCGTCGTCGGTGATCACCGCGCCCGACGCCGAGCCGTCGCCCAGGGCCTGGAACAGCCGCTCGCCGGAATCCGCCTCGCAGGGGATAGACGCGCTCTGCAGAAGCTGACCGATGACCTGCGCGTCGCGGCCCGCCGGAGCGACGATCAGGAAGGGGCTTTGCGGGGTGCTGCTACTTACGGGGGACAATGCGATCCTCGAGCAGGGTAGAACCGCCCTCGTAAGTCGGGGTTCCGGTGAGAACGCCGCGAAAGCCCGCGAGCCGCGGCCCGACAGCGATCCCGCCCGCGGCGATCTTGAGCTCGCGAATGGTCGATTCGTGCGCCCCGGTCCGTTTCTTCAGCACGGACAAGGCCCGCCGGATCTCGCCATGCGCCTCGAAGAAGCGGAGCAGGAGGACGTTGTCGGAAAGATAAGTGAGGTCGACCGGCGACGTCATCTGGCCGACCATCCCGGACTGGGCGAGGATGAGGAAGGTGAGCACGCCCTGCTGGTTCAGGTAGGTGACGATCTCGTGCATCTGGAGCAGCATGAACTGCTCTTCCGCCATGGCGTGCTGGTAGCCGGACAGCGAGTCGATGACGACCATGCTGACGTCTTTCTCCTCGACATGCTCGCGGATCAGGCCGGTCAGCTCGCCTGGGGAAAGCTCGGCGGGATCGACCTGCCGGAAGATGAACGCGCCGTCGTTGACCCACGCGGTCAGATCGAGGCCGAGGCCGGCGGCACGCTTGTGGAAGACCCGGCTGGTCTCGTCGAAGCTGATGACCAGCGCCTTCTCGCCGCGCTGGAGGAGTTGGTGGACATATTGAAGCGTGAGGGTCGATTTGCCCGACCCCGACGGCCCAATGACTAGGGTCGTCGTGCCATAGTCGAGCGACCCGCCGACCAGCTCGTCCATCTCGGCGACGCCGCTTAGCGCCTGCCGGTCTTCCTGGCCCTCGTCCGGATGGGCGGAGGCGACCAGCCGGGGGAAGATGTCCATGCCGCCGGTGCGGATGATGAAATCATGGAAACCGCCCAGAAAGTCGCGGCCGCGCATCTTGTATACGCGCAGCCGGCGCCGCTCCGATCCGTAAGCGATGGCGAGCTGCTCCAGCCTGATCACTCCGTGGGCGAGGCTGTGGAGGCTCAGATCGTCGATCATCTCGGTGAGATCGTCGAGGAAGAGCGCGGTGCCCTGGCGCTGGGCGAAGAAATGCTTGAGCGCCAGAACCTGGCGCCGGTAGCGAAGCGAGCCCTGAGCCAGAAGCCGAATCTCGGACAGGCTGTCGAAGACGATCCGCGACGGGGCGATCCGGGTGACCTCCTCCATCACCATCTTCACCGTTTCGCCGAGCTCCAGGTCGGAGGCGTAGACGATCGACTGCTCGCGCTCCGGATCGAGGCTCAGCTCGGGCGGGACGAGCTCGAATATCTCGACTCCGTCGAGATTCCAGCCATGAGTCTGCGCTACCTGGAGCAGCTCGTTCCGGCTTTCCGACAAAGTGATGTAGAGCGACCGCTCGCCCCGCTGCACCCCGTCCATCAGGAACTGAAGGCCGAGCGTCGTCTTGCCCGAGCCCGGAGCGCCCTCGATCAGGTGGATGTGGTTGGCCGCATAGCCGCCGCTCAGAATGTCGTCGAGCGCCTTCGAGCCCGTTGAGATCGCCTCGTCTTGCGGGGGCGAGGGTGCGTCGGACGGCATGCTGGGGTCTCCCGGAAAGGCGGCCAAATGCCTCAGCCTTTTCGGCGACGCAACGCCCGGACCGGGCGGAAGAAACTAACCCGCGTGAAATTTTTTCGCCGGCGACCGCCTCGCCCGGGCCCGCTGACTTTTCGGGACGCCGCGCCTAAATGCGGAATATGGCAGCCGGACCCACTTTGGAAAGCACCCTCCCATGAAGCCGATGGGCGAGGAGCATCTGGCGATCTTCCGCCGGCACATGGTGGAGATCGTCGACCTTCATTTCGATCTGGCGTCCGACGAGATCGGCAAGGCCGCTCCGGATCCGGCGGTGCGTAAGGCGCTTCTCGAGGTGCCGCGGCATTTGTTCGTTCCGGCGCAGCTCGCGCTTGCCGCCTATCAGGACACGCCGCTTCCGATCGGCTTCGACAAAACGGTGTCGCAGCCCTTCATCGCCGCATTGATGCTCGACCTGCTCGACGTCCAGCCGGGCGAGAAGGCGCTCGAGGTCGGAACCGGGCTCGGCTACCAGGCGGCGCTGATGGCGGCGCTCGGGGCCGAGATATGGAGCGTCGAGATCGTCGAGGAATTCGCGACCGAAGCCGAGGCCCGGCTCGCCGCCTTCGGCTATGACGGAGTCCACGTCCGGATCGGCGACGGCAGCCGCGGCTGGAGCGACGAGGCGCCGTTCGACAAGATCCTGGTCACCGCCGCCGCCCCGGCCCCGCCGCAGGCGCTGGCCGAGCAGCTGCGCCCCGGCGGCCGGATCGTCATTCCGCTTGGCGGCAAGGACGTCCAGCAGCTCGCTATCGTCGACAAGCGCCTCGACGGAAGCCTCGACACGCGGGAGGTGATGGCGGTCCGCTTCACTCAGTTGGAGACTTTGGTTTAGAGGTCGAGATTCACCTGGCCGGATGGGGAACTCCCCCTTTCCCCTGTGGGGAGAGGGTAGGGTGAGGGGGTTCGGCCTTGGCGGACATTCGCGGAAGCAGAACCCCCTCACCCCAGCCCTCTCCCCACAGGGGAGAGGGAGCAGCCCTCGCCCTCACCTTTCGCCGTTAACGATAAATTTCTATCGAGTGACACCTTGAGCGACCTTGCCGCCATCCTCCTCGCCGCCGCAGCAGGGCTCATCGGCGGCGCGATGAACGCCCTTGCCGGCGGCGGGACGTTCGCGACCTTGCCTGCCTTGATCGCGCTCGGACTTCCGGCGAACTTCGCCAACGCCACTTCGAACGTCGCGCTGTTGCCGGGAGCGGCGGCGAGCGCCTGGGCCTATCGGGACGAGCTGGCGCCGGTGGCCGGACTGCCCGTCCGGTTGCTCGCGGCGATCACCTTCGCCTTCGGGCTGGTCGGGAGCCTTCTTCTCGTGCTGACCCCGACCAAGACCTTCGACCTTCTCATTCCCTGGCTGTTGCTGTTCGCGTTCACGGTGATGGCGTTCGGCAAGCGTGCCGCCGACTGGCTGCATGACCGGGTTTCGATCGGGCGCCGAACGCTTCTCGCGACCCAGGCCCTGCTCGGGGTCTACGGCGGCTATTTCGGCGGCGGAGTCGGACTGATCACCACCGCTTTGTATGGCCTGCTCGCCAATATCCGCCCGCGGGAGCTTTTCGCGATCCGAACCGCGATGCTCGCGGTGGCGAACCTCGCCGCGGCGCTCGTCTTCGTCGCGCTCGGCATGGTGCGGTGGTGGGCGTGCCTGCCGATGCTTCTCGGCGCGCTCGCCGGCGGATGGCTCGGAGCCTCCGTCGGGAAGCGCCTGTCCCCGCGCGCGGTGCGGATCTGGACTCTGGCCGTAACCGGCGCGACGACGATCGCGTTTTTCGTCCGCGCCTATGGTGGGTAAACCGGCCGTCATGCTGAACTTGTTTCAGCATCCAGTTCTCCACGCACCGTCGCCTCCCCCCTTAGACCCTGAAACAAGTTCAGGGTGACGCCGGAGCGGGCGAAGACGCCGCACCCCTCTCGCGCGGGCTACACAATCGCCGTCACCTGCCCTATGTCGCGGCTTCTTCCCGATTTGGAGCAGACGATGAGCGAAGCCGCGGCCGCGCGGGCCCGAACCGATGCCGACGGCGCCGTGCTGGAGCGGCGTACCTTCGCGATCATCTCGCATCCCGACGCCGGCAAGACGACCCTGACCGAGAAGCTGCTCTATTCGGCCGGAGCGATCCACGAGGCCGGCGAGGTCCGGGCGCGCGGCGACCGCCGCCGGGCGCGCTCGGACTGGATGGCGATCGAGCAGCAGCGCGGGATCTCGGTCACCTCGTCGGTGATGACGTTCGAGAAGGACGGTTTGCTCTTCAACCTGCTCGACACGCCGGGCCACCAGGACTTCTCGGAGGACACCTACCGGACCCTCACCGCCGTCGACAGCGCGATCATGGTGATCGACGCCGCCAAGGGGATCGAGGCGCAGACCCGCAAGCTGTTCGAAGTCTGCCGGCTTCGCAACATCCCGATCGTCACCTTCATCAACAAGGTCGACCGCGAAGGGCTGAGCCCGTTCGCCCTGCTCGACGAGATCGCCGAGACCCTCCAGCTCGACGTCTGCCCGCGCAACTGGCCGGTCGGGATGGGCGGCATGTTCCACGGCCTGTTCGACCTTGCAGACCACCGGCTCCTCCTCGCCGACCGGAGCGAGGGCACCGCTCCGGGGCGGATCGTCCCGACCGACGGTCTCGACGACGCGGTGCTCGACCGCGAGCTTCCGGCGGAATCGGTCGATCTGCTCCGCGAGGAAGCGGGCCTCGTCACCGCCGCCTATCCAGAGTTCGACGTCGCTGCCTTCCTCAATGGGGACCTGACGCCCGTCTTCTTCGGAAGCGCGCTCAAGCAGTTCGGGATCGACGACCTGCTCGCCGGCCTTGCCGATTTCGCTCCGGCGCCCGGGCCGCAGGCCGCACGCGGCGGCGCGGTTTCGCCGGAAGAGCCGCGCTGCTCGGGCTTCATCTTCAAGGTCCAGGCCAACATGGACCCCAATCATCGCGACCGGGTCGCCTTCATGCGGGTCTGCTCGGGCGCTCTCAAACGCGGGATGAAGCTCACCAATCCCCGGGTCGGCAAGGCCGTCTCGATCCAGAACCCGATCACCTTCTTCGCCCGCGACCGCGAGCTCGCCGAGCTGGCGCGGCCCGGCGACATCGTCGGGATCCCGAACCACGGTACGCTGCGGGTCGGCGACACCCTCTCGGAGCGCGGCGACGTCGCCTTCACCGGACTTCCCGATTTCGCGCCGGAAATTCTGCGCCGGGTGAGGCTCGACGATCCGATGAAGTCGAAGCAGATGAGGAAGGGCCTCGAGGACCTCGCCGAGGAAGGCGTGATCCGGATCTTCAAGCCGGCGATCGGCTCCAACTGGATCGTCGGCGTGGTCGGCGCCCTGCAGCTCGATGTGCTGGCGACCCGCATGGAGGCGGAATATGGGCTGAAGCTCGGCTTCGAGGCTTCGCCCTGGGACATCGCTCGCTGGATTTCGGCCGAAGAACCGGACGAGCTGAAGCGGGCGCTTTCCGCGCTTCGGCCGAGCGCCGCCGAGGATGCCGACGGTGCCCCCGTCCTGCTCATTCGAAACGATTGGGAACTCGCGCGATTACAGCAGGACTGGCCCAAGATCGGCTTCGCGAGCGTCCGCGAACGGAACTAGGCTACGGGGTTCGGAACCGGCGAGCTCCCCCTCCCCCTTGTGGGGAGGGGGAGGGGTGGGGGTGCCGGCCGCAGGCCGGCGCCGGCGTCGCCGCGCACCCCCCATCCGGCGCTGCGCGCCCCCTTCCCCCACAAGGGGGGGAGGGGGGCCACCCCCTCACTCGTCGTCCGGCACCGGCGGGCGGCTGATCCATTCATGCTCGTCGGTATCGGTCGAGGGCACCGGACGACCCTCCCAGTCGCGGGCCGGCCTGTAGCGATAGCGCTGCTCGATCAGCCGGCAGGTGGTCTCGTCGAGCTCCGCATTGCCGCTCGATCCGATCACCCGGCAATTCGAAACCCGCCCGTCGGTGCCGACGGTGAAGCGCATCGTGACGGTACCGCCGATTCCGGCGTCGCCGAGCGCGCGTGGATAGTCGCGGTTCCTGAGCTCGCCCTTGAGGAAGCGGGCGGGCGTCGCCACGCCGGCTCCGCTTCCACCTCCGCCGCCGCCCCGGCCGGCCCCGAAGCCGTCGCCCTCGCCGCCCGCTCCCGTGCCTGGCCCCGCCACCGGCGCAGCGCCAGCCGAAGGCGCCGCACCCGTGCCGGCCACCGGCGCCGCGACCACCGGCGGCGGAGGCGGCGGGAAGACGACCGGCGGCGGCGGCGGCCGGACGATCTCGGTCGGCGTCGCCTTGAGGTTGGGCGGCGCGGCTGCGCCCTCCGGCTTGGGAATGCGCACCGGCGGCGGCTTGGGCGCTCGCTTCGGAAGGGGCGGCGGAGGCTCGGGAAGGAGGCCGAGCACCTCCAACCCCTTGTCCACGGGCGCCGCGGGCTCGATTCCCAGCCCGACGACAAGCGCATAGCCGAGCACCGCTTCGAGGAGCAAAGCGGCGACCGCCGACCTCACGCGCTCCTTCGTCCATGCTTCGCGCCTCACCATGAGCGGCTCAACGCACAAAAGCGGCGATCGGACGAAGCCCGGTAATACCGGCTACGGAACGGAATCGCCTGCGCGGGTGTTGGCGCCGAACAAGGAGGATTTGTCATGCGTAAACTCACTCTCGCGCTCAGCGCCGCCGCCCTCACCCTTCCGATTGCGATTGCCAGCCCGGCCGACGCCGCGCGCCATCGCCATTATTACGCCCGCACCTGCCACCATCATGGCGGCACCACCGGCGCTCTCGTCGGCGGAGCCGCAGGGGCGCTCGCCGGACGCGCGATCGGCGGCCACGGCCTGGCCGGCCCGCTCATCGGCGGTGCCGGCGGCGCGCTGCTCGGCCGCCACGTCCAGCGCCACAGCCGCCCGCGCCGCTGCTATTGAATCGGAGGTCGCCGGGGGTGATGCACTCCCGGCGACGCGTCCTCGGCGCGCCCGTCTCAACCTGATTTTAGTTTTTACGAGGTTACACAAGGGGCTAACGCCGCCCGGAGCCGCTTGTGACCGCGACAGTTTTCCATCCCTGCGCAGGCTGCCGCGACGGCGCCGCGCTCGGCTTCGACTTCTCTATGGCCTTCCAGCCGATACTCGACCTCGAGACGGGCGAGCCGTTCGCCTTCGAGGCGCTGGTGCGGGGCACCGCCGGCGAAGGCGCCGCGGAAGTACTCGCTAAAGTCACGGCCGACAATCGCTACGCATTCGACCAGCAATGCCGGGTAAAGGCGATCGAAACCGCGGTGCGCGCCGGAATCCTGGAGACGCCGGCGAGGCTGTCGATCAACTTCCTGCCCAACGCGGTCTACTCGCCCAAGGCCTGCATCCAGCTGACCCTCAAGACGGCGGCGGCGGTGGGACTTCCGACCGACCGGCTGATCTTCGAGTTCACCGAGCAGGAGGAGATGGCCGATCCCAGCCATGTCGCCAACATCGTCTGCACCTATCAGGCGATGGGCTTCGGAACGGCGCTCGACGATTTCGGCGCCGGCCATGCCGGGCTCGGCCTGCTCGCCCGGTTCCAGCCGGACATCCTCAAGCTCGACATGGAGCTGGTCCGCGGAATCGAGGCGAGCCTGCCGCGGCGGGTGATCGTGGAGGGCGTCGTGCGAATGGCCGAAGCGCTCGGGATCGCGGTCATCGCCGAGGGGATCGAGACCGAGGCGGAGCTGGCGGCGCTTCGTGGCCTGGGTATCCGCTACGTCCAGGGCTATCTGATCGCCCGCCCCGCCTTCGAGGCGCTTCCGGCGACGGAAGGCTTCCGGCCGATGCCGCTGCGGGCGTCGGCTTAGGACACCTTCAGGACGATCTTGCCGACGTGGGCGCCGGACTCCATTCGGCGGTGCGCGTCGCCCGCACTCGCAAGCGGAAAGACGCTGTCGATTAGGGGCCGAATCTCGCTTAGTCTCGGCCAGACCTCGGATCGCAGCGCCTCGGCCACCGCCGCCTTGAAGGCAGGTTCCCTGGCGCGCAGCGTCGACCCGGTCAGGACGAGGCGCCGGGCCATGATCTGCCACAGCGGCACCTCCGCCTTCGCGCCGCGCTGGACCGCGATGGAGACGTGGCGCCCTTCCTCTGCGAGGCAGTCGAAATTGCGGGCGACATAGTCGCCGCCGACCATGTCGAGGACGACGGCCACTCCCCTACCCCCGGTCAGGCGCTTCACCGCCTCGACGAAATCCTGCGCCTTGTAGTCGATCGCGTGGGCGGCTCCGGCATCGAGAGCGCGGGCGCATTTGTCCGCTGAGCCGGCGGTGACGATCACCTCAAGCCCGAACAGCTTGCCGAGCAGGATCGCCGTCGTTCCGATGCCGCTGGTGCCACCGTGAACGAGGACCGAGTCGCCGCTTTTAGCGCCGCCGCGCTGGAAGAGGTTGGTCCAGACGGTGAAGAAGGTTTCGGGAAGCGCCGCCGCCTCGATCATGGAATAATCGTCCGGCACCGGAAGGCACTGGCCTTCGGGCGCCACGCAAAATTGGGCGTAGCCGCCGCCGGCGACGAGGGCGCAGACCCGCTCGCCGGAGCGGGGGCCGGAGGCGATCGTGCCGGCAACCTCGAGCCCGAGGATGGACGGAGCGCCGGGCGGTGGCGGGTAGAGGCCGAGGCGCTGGACGACGTCCGGGCGGTTCACTCCGGCCGCCTCGACGGCGATGAGCAGCTCGCCCGGGCCGGGCTCCGGCACAGGCCGCTCGACGGCCTCGAGAACTTCAGGGCCGCCCGGTCCGGCGGGATCTATCGCAATCATCGTCCGCATCGGCCGCGACTAGCTTGACAGAAGGGGTCGGGACAGGGGAATCTCCCGCCATGGACCTCGACGAGCTGTTCCCGGGGAAACCCGCCGATCCGCTGACCCAGCTCACCAAGCAGGATCTCGATCCGCTGTCGGTCGAGGAGCTGGAAGCGCGGATCGCGACCCTCGAGGGCGAGATCGAGCGGGTGCGCGGGCGGATCGCCGCGGCGACCAGCCACCGCGCCAGCGCCGAGCAATTGTTCAAAAAATGAGCGGCCGGGGAACTCCCAGGGAGAGCCTGCGCGTTTTTCAAGACCTTGATGCCGCGTCCATCCACCCGACATTAAGACCAAGTCCGTGACAGTGCGCGGGCCGTTAGGAGTGAGTCGAAGTGCCGTCTTTTGCCCGCGAACTTGAACAGACTTTGCACACGGCGCTCGCCGAAGCGAGCGGACGCCGCCACGAATATGCGACGCTGGAGCATCTCCTGCTCGCGCTTACCGAGGACGCCCACGCGTCCAAGGTGATGACTGCCTGCGGAGTGGACCTTCGCGAGCTGAAGGAGGCGGTGAAGGCCTATCTCGACAATGAGCTCGAGGCCCTGAAGGTCGACGCCCACACCGACCCGTCGCCGACGAGCGGCTTCCAGCGCGTCGTCCAGCGCGCCATCCTCCACGTCCAGTCTTCGGGCCGCGACGAGGTGACCGGGGCCAACGTGCTCGTCGCCTTGTTCTCCGAGCGCGAAAGCTATGCGGTCTACTTCCTCCAGCAGCAGGACATGAGCCGCCTCGATGCGGTCAGCTACATCAGCCACGGAGTCGGCAAGGGCGAGACCGCGTCCGAGCCGCAGGAGCCGAAGGGCGCCGAGGAGACCAAGTCGGACGAGGGCAAGAAGAAGAACGAGAGCGCCCTCAAGCAGTTCACCGTCAACCTCAACGAAAAGGCGAAGAGCGGCCGGGTCGATCCGCTGATCGGCCGCGGACCGGAGGTGGACCGCACGGTCCAGATCCTCTGCCGCCGCTCGAAGAACAACCCGCTCTACGTCGGCGATCCCGGAGTCGGGAAGACCGCGATCGCGGAAGGCCTTGCCCGCAAGATCATCGAGGGCGATGTTCCCGAGGTGCTCAAGGAAGCGGTAATCTACGCGCTCGACATGGGCGCGCTGCTCGCCGGCACCCGTTATCGCGGCGACTTCGAGGAAAGGCTGAAGGCGGTCGTGACGGAGCTCGAGAAGCTTCCCCACGCCGTGCTCTTCATCGACGAGATCCACACCGTGATCGGCGCCGGGGCGACGTCGGGCGGCGCGATGGACGCGTCCAACCTCCTGAAGCCCGCGCTTTCGGGCGGGTCGATCCGCTGCATCGGATCGACCACCTACAAGGAGTTCCGCAACCATTTCGAGAAGGACCGGGCGCTGCTCCGGCGCTTCCAGAAGATCGACGTCAACGAGCCGACGATCGAGGATACGGTGAAGATCCTGGCGGGCCTTCGCTCCGCCTTCGAGGAGCATCACCACGTCAAGTACACGCCCGACGCGATCAAGGCGGCGGTCGAGCTTTCGGCGCGCTACATCAACGACCGCAAGCTGCCCGACAAGGCGATCGACGTTATTGACGAGGTCGGCGCGATGCAGATGCTGGTGCCGCCCAACAAGCGCAAGAAGACGATCACCACGAAGGAGATCGAGAGCGTCATCTCGACGATGGCGCGCATCCCGGCGAAGAGCGTGTCGAGCGACGACAAGAAGACCCTCGAGCATCTCGACCGCGACCTGAAGCGGGTCGTGTTCGGGCAGGACGCGGCGATCGCCGTGCTCGCCTCGGCGATCAAGCTGTCCCGCGCCGGGCTTCGCGATCCGGACAAGCCGATCGGCAACTACCTCTTTTCCGGCCCGACCGGCGTCGGCAAGACGGAGGTGGCGCGCCAGCTCGCCAATATCATGGGCATTCCGCTGCAGCGCTTCGACATGTCCGAATATATGGAGCGCCATTCGGTCAGCCGGCTGATCGGCGCGCCTCCCGGCTATGTCGGTTACGACCAGGGCGGGCTGCTCACCGACGCGGTCGACCAGCATCCGCACTCGGTGCTCCTCCTCGACGAGATCGAGAAGGCGCATCCGGACCTGTTCAACATCCTTCTCCAGGTGATGGACAACGGAAAGCTCACCGACCACCACGGCAAGACGGTGGATTTCAGGAACGTCATCCTGATCATGACCACCAATGCCGGCGCGTCCGACATGGCGCGCGAGGGGGTCGGCTTCGGCGCCCAAACCCGCGAGGGCGAGGACGAGGAAGCGATCAAGCGGATGTTCACGCCGGAATTTCGCAACCGGCTGGATGCGATCGTCCCCTTCTCCTACCTGCCGACGGAAGTCGTCGCCCGGGTGGTGGACAAGTTCATCCTCCAGCTCGAGCTTCAGCTCGCCGACCGCAACGTCCATATCGACCTGGACGAGGAGGCGAGGAAGTGGCTCACCACGCGCGGCTACGACAAGCTTTACGGCGCGCGGCCGATGGGGCGGCTGGTCCAGGAGAAGATCAAGCAGCCGCTCGCCGAGGAGCTGCTCTTCGGCAAGCTCATCCACGGCGGCGAGGTGAAGGTCACGATCAAGGACAATGCGCCTTCGTTCGAGATCGTCCCGGCGGCGCCCAAACCGAGCAAGCGCAAGGGCAAGAAAGCGGAGCCCGAAGGCGAGAAGGGCGGAGCCGAGGAAGGCCAGCCCGAAGCCCAGGCATAAGGAGCGGTCGCGCAGGCGACCGCACCCGGCACCGGACGACGACCGGCGGAGGCAGACGATTGCTTCCGCCGGTTTTCTATGGCCTCCTCGCCTCGTCCGGTGAGGAGCAGCCGCCATGCCCTTTTATTATTCCATTCGCGAGATCGACGACGAAGCCGCAAGGCGGCGTACCGCCGAGGGCCTGCTGCGCCTTCGCAAACAGCTCGCCGCCGAAGTGCCGAAGCGCACGCTTTCCGACACGTTGCTTCTCGCGACTTGGAACATACGCGAGTTCGATTCGGAGAAATATGGCGATCGAAGCGCCGAGCCTCTCCACTACATCGCCGAGATCATCAGCCATTTCGACCTGGTCGCGGTGCAGGAGGTCCGAGAGGATCTGACCGCGCTCGACCGGGTCCAGGAGATGCTCGGGGGCTGGTGGAAATATATCGTGACCGACGTGACGGCCGGATCGGCCGGCAACGGCGAGCGGATGGCCTTCCTCTACGACGGCCGCAAAGTCACGTTCGGCGGGCTTGCCGGCGAAGTCGTGCTTCCCGCCGTCAAGAGCGCCGAGGTCACCCAGTTCGCGCGAACGCCTTTCCTGTGCGGGTTCAAGGCGAGTTGGACGAAGTTCAACATCTGCACGATGCACGCTTATTACGGTACGGCGAAGGCCGATGACCCGCGCCGCATCAAGGAGATCGAAGACATTGCCGAAGCGCTTGCTTCGCGGGCGAAACCGGCGAAGCTCAAACAGCCGGCGCGTCCCGACGGCGCAGCCACCGCCGTGCGCAACACCTCTCCCGAAAACCTGATCCTGCTCGGCGATTTCAACATCTTCGCACGCGCCGACAGAACCTTCGAGGGCCTGACCAAGGCCGGGTTCGTGGTTCCCGAGGAGCTGCTCAAGCTGAAAGGCAGCAATCTCAAGCGGGACAAATATTACGACCAGATCGCGTTCCTGGTACGGCCCGACCGGTTCGGCACCACCAGCAAGGCGGACGTGTTCGACTTCTACAAGTCCGTGTTCCGCGACGACCAGGAAGGCGATTATGCCGGGCCGATGGGCCCCGGCTATGGGAAAGCGAAGAAGGGCAGCAGCTATTACAATCAGTGGCGGACGTTCCAGATGTCGGACCATCTGCTGCTCTGGGTCGAGCTCAAGATCGATTTCGGCGAGGAATATCTGACCCAGATCGCGGCCGGCGATTTGCCGCCTCCCGCGGCCGAGCGGCCGGAGCCCTAGGGGAGGCGGGAGGCGCTGCACCAGGCGGCGAGTACGAACACCCGGCGTGGATCGGCGCGACGGCGTGAAGGGCGCCTTCCCGCTATGGCGGGGCCATTTGACACTGGCAGGGGGCTACTGCGCGTGCGACGCTGCTGGCGATGACCGAAGGCAAACGCATCCGCCGGCTTTCGCCTTCGCTCCTGGACATCGGCCTGGTCTGGCTGGCCGCGCTGATCTGCGTCGGCGCGGCGGCAACGGTTCTGCTGAGCGCCGGTTTGATCGTTGTCCTGGCGCTCCTGGGTCTGTTCGCCGGGCAATTCTGGTTGTTGGAAGTGCTCGTCTCCGCCGCCGTCCTCAGCGTGACCGGAGTAGGCCTGCTCCGCGCCCTGCAGGCGCTGGCCGCCCGCTGTCGACGGGCTGGACCTCCTTAGGAAGGCGGCATTCGACCCGCCTTGGCCGCCCCCTCGACACCCCCGTGCATCCAGCACGGGTCCCATTCGGGCTCCGGGCCAAAGCGGGCGGCGAGGAAGTCGACCAGGGCGCGGACCCGCGCGGTGGTGGCGCGGCTGGGCATCACGGCGTGGAGGGCGCCTTCGTCCAGCGGGTAGTCGCGAAGCAGCGGTTCGAGCTCGCCGGTCGGAAAGGCCGCGGCGGCGATGAAGCTTGGAAGCACGCAGATTCCGAGGCCCGCCACCGCCGCCGCACGAAGCATCTCGCCATTGTCGGCGCGTAGACGCGGCTTGCCCTTCACATGCTCCCAGCTCTTGCCGACCCGGAAGCGCCACATCTCGTTGGCGTAAAGCAGGATGTCGTGGTCGGCGAGGTCGTGGGGGTGCTCCGGCCGCCCGCGTCGATCGAGATAGGCGGGGCTCGCGACCGGTACCTTCCTGACCGGCGCGATCCGGCGGGCGACGAGGGCGGAATCCTTGAGTTGTCCGATCCGGACGGCAAGGTCGTAGCCTCCGGCGATGAGGTCGACGGGCCGGTCGTCGAAGGAGATGTCGAGCTCCACCCGAGGATTGGCGGCGGCGAATTCGGCAAGCGCGGGGGCCAGGTGCTGCACTCCGAAGGAGAGCGGGGCCGAAAGGCGGATCGGGCCGGCAATCTGGGTCACCGCCTCGGCCACCACCTCCTCCGCGGCCTCCAGCTCGGCGAGCACGTTCGACGCGCGCTCGAAATAGGCTTGACCGACGTCCGTCGGCTGGGCGCCCTGCGCGCTTCGGGTGAGAAGCCGCGCGCCGAGCTGCTCCTCCAACCGGGCTACCCGGCGGCTGAGGATCGACTTGGCCATCCCCATCCGCTCGGCGGCCCGGGAAAAAGCCCCCGTTTCCACCACCCGCACGAAGGCGAGCACATCCAGGAGATCGACCGAAGAGCGTTCCATATTTCGCAACACCATGATGCGCCAAGCGCGGCTATCAGGAACGGACTTACGCGCCTATCTCGGCTTCGACAAGTTTCAGTGGAGGCTCTCATGACCAACGTCCTCATCATCGACAGCGCGGCGACCGGCGAGGCTTCGGTTTCGCGAAAGCTCACCCGCGAGGCCGCCGAGCGGCTGCAGCGGGCCAATCCTGCCGCGAGGATCGTCCTTCGCGACATCGGCTCGGCACCGATCCCGCACCTTACGGAAAAGAGCGTCCCTGCCATCCGCGCGGGCATCGTCGAGAGCGAGGAAGGCCGCAGCGCACTCGCCCTTTCGGACGAGCTGATTGCCGAGCTCCAGGAGGCCGACCTGATCATCCTCGGGGCGCCGATGTACAATTTCGGCATGCCGTCCACGCTCAAGGCCTGGTTCGACCATGTGCTGCGCGCCCGGGTGACGTTCCGCTACACGGAAGCCGGTCCTGAAGGGCTGCTCAAGGGCAAGAAGGCGATCGTCGTCGAAACCCGCGCCGGCCTCTACAGCGAAGGCCCGGCTGCGGCGATGGACAGCCAGGAGCCGCACATCCGCACCCTGCTCGGCTTCATGGGGATAGACGACGTAACCTTCGTCCGCGCCGAAAAGCTGGCTTTCGGACCGGAGGTCGCCGAAGCCGCGCTCGCCGAGGCGGCCGAGAGGATCGACAGCCAGCTGCCGCTGGCGGCCTAAGGCCGCCGCGCATCCCGTCCGCCGCCGGCGAAAAGCCCCCTCCTGCCGGGGCGGACGGGACCCCATATCAGGACCGAAGGGAGACCCAGAATGAAGCTTTACTACGCGCCCGCCGCCTGCTCGCAGGCTCCGCATATCGCCGCCCGCGAGGCGAAGCTTCCGATCGACCTCGCAAAGGTCGAGTTTCCGAGCAAGCGCACCGCCGACGGCGAGGATCTCTACGCGGTCAATCCCAAAGGCGCGGTTCCGACGCTCAAGCTCGACGACGGCAACGTCCTCACCGAAAATGCGGTGATCCTCCAATATCTGGCGGACCAGGCGCCGAATTCGGAGCTCGCCCTCCCGACGGGCGGAATCGAGCGCTACCGCCTGCTCGAGTGGCTGAACTTCATCGCCACGGAGCTTCACAAGGGCTTCGGCCCGCTGTGGAATCCGGCGACTCCGGATTCGTTCAAGGACGCGACCCGCGAGGCGCTCGGCAAGAAGTTCGATTATCTCCAGGAGAAGATCGGCGACGGCCCCTACATTCTCGGCGACCGCTTCTCGATCCTCGACGCCTATGCGTTCGCGGTTCTCAACTGGACGAAGATCCACAGCATCGACATCGGCCGCTGGCCGGGCCTCGCCGCCTATCTCGAGCGGGTCGCCGCCAGGCCGGCCGTCCAGGAGACGCTGAAGGCCGAAGGCCTCGTTTAGCCGTCGTTGCGAGGAGCCCTTCGACTCCGCCTGCGGCGGCGCTCAGGATAAACTGCCGCTTCGCGGCAGCGACTCGGCAATCCAGCACGGCGCCCGGGGACGGACGCCGCTTCTGGATCGCTTCGCTTCGCTCGCAATGACGTTCCTCCCTATTTTCGAGAGACGAACCATGATCGACATCCGCCCCTTCGCCTCGCTCGGCCATGCCGACCATGGCTGGCTGAACGCGCGGCACCATTTCTCCTTCGCCGACTATCACGATCCCGCCCGGATGGGCTGGGGCGCCATCCGGGTGTGGAACGACGACGAGATCGCCGCCCGTTCCGGCTTTCCGCCCCATCCCCATTCGGACATGGAGATCATCACCTACGTCCGCCAGGGCGCGATCACCCACCAGGATTCGATGGGCAATCAGGGCCGCACCGGCGCCGGCGACGTTCAAGTGATGAGCGCGGGCACCGGGGTTCGCCACGCCGAATATAATCTTGAGGACGAAGCTACCACTCTGTTCCAGATCTGGGTGCAGACGGACAGACGCGGCGCAGAGCCGAGCTGGGGCGCCAAGGAATTTCCGAAGCACGACCGCCAGGGCGGCTTCGTGACGCTCGCCAGCGGCTTCGAGACGGATTCGGATGCGCTTCGGATCAATGCCGCGGCACGCGTGCTGGGAGCGACCCTCAAGGCTGGAGAGACGGCCGAGCTATCGCTCGATCCGGCGCGGCACGCCTATCTGGTCGCGCTCGGCGGCGCCGTCGAGGTCAACGGTCGCAGGGCCGAGCCGCGCGACGGAATAGCCGTCACCGGCGAGGCCGCAGTGGCGATCCGCGCGCTCGCCGACGCCGAGATCGTCCTGGTCGACGCGCGCTGATCCCTCCCCTCCCTCGCCCGCGAGGGAGGGGAGCGACTAATCGCGGTCTACTCCGGGTTAACCTTCATTTTTCGGGCACGATCGCAGAGACCTCGCGTTCCTCCCACATGCCTCGTTACTACTTCCATCTGCACGCCCCGCGCGATCATCTGATCGATGAGACCGGGGTCGTGCTGCCCGACGGCGAGGCTGCCTGGTATCAGGCGGTGCGGAGCGCGCGCGAGGTGATCCGCGCCGATCTTCATCTCGGCCTCTCCTTCGAGGAGCAGGCGATCGAGATCGTCGACGAGAGGGGAATCCCGGTCGAGCAGATCCCGCTCGCCGACATTGCCAGCTACGCGCTGTAGATCCGCTTCAGACGCTGCTGTCGAGGCTGAGCGCGGCGGAGAACCGGATTCTGAAACAGGTTCAGCGTGACGGAAAAACGGCGTTCCAGCTCAGCGAGCAAGGCCCGTCAGACCCGACGGAAGACGCCCTTGGGGATGCGGCGGGGCTTGGGCGCCACGGCGACCTCGAGGTCGCGCGGGTGGAGCGGAGTCTCGAACTCGCAGCCCACTTCGCTGCCGCGCGCCCAGACCACCTTGCTTCGCTTGGCTTCGAAATCCGCCAGCTTGAGCCAGACCTCGCTACCGTCGTCGAACGGCTCCGACACCTGGGCCTTGAACCCGCCCACCGAGATGTCGAGGATGACGATCGAGACATTCTTCGCGCCGTCCTCGCGCAGCGCGGCGGCGAGGTTGACGATCCGGCGTTCGGCCTTGCGTCCCTCGCTGATCGGGAGCTGCGACAATTGAGCATTGATGAACAAAGGCGCTTCCCTCCGGCCGCTGGACGGGCTTCGTCCTACAGGCGCGATGCCTAAATTTTGGTTTAGGAGGGTTGGGGCCGGCTTTCCTTGGGGATCGCCGGCCCCCCCTCGATACGCGACTCGAGGGACCGCCGCGAAACGGGAAACCCGCTCGGGCGATGACGGGGCTTTGCACCCAAGCCCTTGAGAAAAGGCTGAACGGGACGGTTAGCGGCGGTTAAGCCAAGCCGCTTCGGGGCTCGCGCGAATACGAAAAGGCGGGAACCGCCCAAACGGTCCCCGCCCCCCCAGTCGCGTACCGTCACCCGGATAGCGCATCATCGGTTACGGAATGATTTAGCTGCTTGACGGCGCCGCTCAGTTCGTGCATTTCTGTATTTACAGAAATATAGGAATGAAGATGGACATCGGGCGCTATCCGGAAGTCGAGGCCTTCATCCTCCATTGGGGCGAGATGGGGACCCATTGGGGCGTCAACCGCTCCGTCGCCCAGATCCACGCTTTGCTCTATCTCTCCGACCGACCCTTGCATGCCGAGGAGATAGCCGACAGCCTGAAGCTGGCCCGCTCCAACGTCTCGACCGCGCTCAAGGAGCTGCAGGCCTATGGGATCGTGCGGCGCACCCATGTCCCTTCCGACCGCCGCGATCATTTCGCGGCGGAAGCGGATTTGTGGGAGATGCTGATGCGAATTTCGGCCGAGCGCAAGCGGCGGGAGATCGACCCGACCATCGCGTTCCTGGCCGAGCTCAAGGAACGGATCGACCTGCGCGGCGACGTTCCGGAGCACATCCGCCAGCGCATTTCGAGGATGCACGAGTTCATCGGCACCCTGTCCGGCTGGTACGATCAGGTCCGGCGGCTGCCCAAGCCGACTCTGGTCGCCCTGATGAAGATGGGCGGGAAGATCGCGCGCTTCGTCGGCGGCAAAGGCGGCGGCTGAGAGCCAGGGAGGTGCAGGACAGGCCTGACGAAGGCCTCGCCGCGCCGGTTGCATTCTGTTTTTTCTGTAACGACTGAAGAAGGAGGACATGATCATGATCGAACTCGCCTACGGCCTCTATCTGGCCCTCTCGATCGGGATGACCATCTGGGTCGCGCACACCTTGTCGACCAACGGAGAAGTGTTCCTGGTCCAGTGCTTCGGCCACAACGCCGTCCTCGCCCGCTCGACCAACCACTTGCTCGTCGTCGGCTTCTACCTGATCAACATCGGCTGGATCCTGCTGACCCTCTCCTTCGGGACGGAGCCCACCAACTGGGTCGAAGCGATCAAGTTCGTCAGCTCGAAGGTGGGCCTCGCCGTCGTCGTCCTGGGGGCGATGCACTTCTTCAACATGCACGCCATCGCCCGCTTCGGCCGCAAGGTCGCCGACTGGCTGAACGAGGGCCACGTCCCCGCCGCCGCCTGATCCAACGCGCCTGGGTGTGGAGCGGACCGGGCGGACCGGCCCGCTCCTCCGGCGTCAGCCGAGCCAGGACACCGCGGCGAAGGAGAAAGCGAGCGCCCCGAGCAGGAGAGCCCAGAAGATCAGGATCCATTGCGTTGGGGTCCGGTAGGCCGAGAAGCCCGATCGCACCTCGCCGGCCTCGACTCCGGCGAGCCTTCGCGCCAGGTCGGCGGTGACGAAGCCCATGGTAAGCGCGATCCCGGTGTTCCTGCCCCAGTCGACGGGGTCCCCGCTCCAGCGATCGAGCGCCCAGCCGAGCAGGAGGAAGCCCGCGGCGTCGGCGAGGAACACGGCCAGCAGATAGGCGCGCGCGCTCAGATCGCCGACTGCCCCGCCCGCCGGTAATGCCAGGCGAAGATCGCCATTGCGCCGCGATGGGGCCGCCAGGCTTCGGACAAAGCCCGGATGCTTTTCTCGGTCGGACGCGCCTCGTCCAAGCCCATGATCCGAGCCACTTCGAGCTGGACCGCGAGGTCGCCGGCCGGCCAGACGTCCGGCCGCCCTTCGGCGAACAGGAGGTAGATTTCCGCCGTCCAGCGCCCGATCCCCTTGACCGCGACGAGATGGGCGATAGCTTCCTCGTCGTCCTCGGGAAGGCGGTCGAAATCGAGGCGGCCGGAAACGACTTCCTCGGCGAGGCTTCGGGCGTAGGAGGCCTTTTGCCGCGACAGGCCGGCGGCGCGCAGGGTCTCGTCGCTCGCTGCGAGCAGCCGCTCCGGATCGGGCGGGTCGCCGACCGCCGCGGTAAGCTTCGCCCACATCGAAGCGGCGGCCTTGATGCTCACCTGCTGCCCGACGATGGCGCGCAGAAGCGTCTGGTAGCCGCGCTCGCTGATCCGCGGCTCGGGATAGCCTGCGCGCTCCAGGGCGGCGGCGATCAGCGGCTCGCGCGCGGCCAACACGGCAAGCGATTGGTGCAGTTCCTCCGCCCTGATCCCCAAGTCCCGCTCCCGCTTGCAATCGCCGCCCGGCCTAGCATAGGACCTTGGCCGGGCACTCCTCTAAATCCACGGCATCCAATCAGATATGGCGCAGCTGACCATCGTCGATCGCGACGGCAACGAAAAGACCGTCGAAGGCCGCACCGGCTGGAGCGTGATGGAGAATATCCGCAATGCGGGCTTCGACGAGCTGCTCGCCATCTGCGGGGGCTGCTGCAGCTGCGCGACCTGCCACGTCCATGTCGAGGAACGCTGGCTTGCCGAGCTTCCCGAAATGGGCCCGGACGAGGACGACCTGCTCGACAGCTGCGACTTTCGCCAGGCCAACAGCCGGCTCTCCTGCCAGATCGAATTCGACGAGGCGCTCGACGGCCTCAAGGTCCAGATCGCGCCCGACGACAGCTAGGAGCGGATGACGGCGGTCGGGACCGCCCGGCTGGTCGGAGTGACCTTCCACACGAAGTGCGAAGCGCTTCGATCTTCGACGTTCAGGCTTTCGTCGCCACCGCATATAGGGCGATCGCCGCCGCATTCGAAACGTTGAGGCTCTCGATCCCGGCGCCGATCGGGAGGCGCGCCAGGGCGTCGCAATGCTGCGCGGTGTTGGGGCGCATCCCCTCTCCTTCCGCGCCGAGCACCAGCGCGACCCGGCGCGGCCCGAGCGCCTCGCCCAGCGTCAGCTCCGCTTCTCCTGCAAGGCCGATCCGCCAGAAGCCGGCTTCGGCCATCGAGTCCAGCGACCGGGCCAGGTTGACCACCCGAACCCAGGGCACCGTCTCGAGCGCGCCGCTGGCGGCCTTGGCGAGTGCGCCCGACTCGGGCGGGGCATGGCGGTCCTGGGTTACGAGGGCGAGCGCGTCGAACGCCGCCGCCGAGCGAAGGATCGCGCCGACATTGTGAGGATCCGTCACCTGATCGAGGACCACCAGCGGCCGGCCCTCCGGGGCGCCGTGGAGGATGTCGTCGAGAAGCAGGTCGGGCAGTCGCTCCAGCTCCGCGACGATGCCTTGGTGAGGGGCGTCGCGCGGGACGAGCCGTCCCAGGTCGGCGACATCGGCGAAGGTGACGTCGAGACCGCGCGGAAAGTCGAACTGCTCCGCCGCCTCGCGGGTCGCCCAGACGCGCACGAACGACCGCTCCGGATTGGCGAGCGCCGCCGCGACGGCGTGGCGCCCCCAGAAGCGGGGACGATTCTCGGGCTTGGAAGCCTGGCGGGCTTTGCGTCGCATCGCCGCGCCATGACGACCGCCCGCCACCTTGGCAAGCCTCCCCCGGCAGCGCGGCGTCAGTCGTCCTGGCCGCTAACCGAGCGGAGGAAAGTACGGCACTGCGGCGTCGATCGTCCGCTCCGCGCGCAGAATTGTCTCATCACCTTCGAATTGCGCGGCGAATATCTCTTCGCCGGGCCTTCCTCCAAGATCCGCGGCGACCGGGTCCGCGCCGTCGCGGCGGAACGGCGGGACCGCTCCGCCTGCGGCGCCCGCTTCGGTGCCGGCGTCGCGGCTTCGGGTAAAGTCTGGGCCGAGGAGTGGGGCGCGCCCGGCGCGGAAATCGTTTCCCGCACCTCCGCCGGTGCGGCGCCGGCCTTCGCCATCGGCGGCGCCGGCACAGGCGGAGTCTTCTCGACGGCGGGGAGCGATTCCGCTCGCCCCAGTGAACGAGCAGGTGTCGGGAGCGGAGCGCGTTCGTCGATCAACGCGGCCGCGGCGGCGGCGGCGCCGACGAGCAGGACCGCGAGCGCGCCGCCGACGAGCCGGCGGCCGTGGCGGCCGCCGGCCGGGTGGGCCGCGGTGGATCCTGCCCCACGCTCGAACCGGCGCCCCGGCAGGCTTATGCCGGAGCGAGCAACCTCGGCTGTCCCCTTGCGCGCTCCGCAGAGGCGCTTGATCTCTCCGTGCACCCGCTGCCAGCCAGGATGGAAAGGCTGCCCTCGCCACCCGGAAATCAGGACGACCCGCATCGCGTCCCCTCCGGCCGGCGGAGTGATGCCGTCCGCCGACACTTCGATGAGGTTGGGAAGCTTGCGAATGCCTGCGAGCTCTCCCGAATGGAGAGCGTGGGAGACCAGCGGCCGCGACCAGATCAGGATCCGCGCGTCGCCCGTCGCCTCGCCGATCGCCTCTTCGAGGCCCTCCGGCCGAGCAACGTCGACGGATCGAACGTCATAGCCCGCGCCGGCGATCGCCTCCCCCAGTCGGACGGCCGCCGCTTCCTTGTCGGGCGAATGGATGATCGCAACGTCGGCCATGTCGGTCCTTTTCGGAGCCGCTCAGCAAGGTTCCGGCCCGGGTCCAGGCCGTTCGACGACGGTCGGGGCGGGCCGGTTCGCCGCAGCAAGGGCGCGGCTTGAACGCTCCGCCCCCGAGACGACGGCTTACTCGATATAGATGGCCTTCGTCTCCGGCCTCGGCTCCGGCTTAGCCTCGGCCTTGGGCTCCGGCTTCGCCTGCGACCGCTCTCGACGGACCGGTTCGACCAGCCTTAGCCGCGCCGCATCGCCGGGCTCTTCCGCGCTCTCGCGGAAGCTCATCTTGCCGTCGATCACGCCGCCATTGGCGATCCGGATGCGCGAATAGGTGATGTCGCCGAGAAGCCGAGCGGTAGACTCGACCGCCAGATCCTTGGTCTCGAGGGAACCCTCGACCGTTCCAGCGGCCCGAACCCGCTCGGCATAGACGCTTCCGCGGATGACGCTGTTCTCGCCCAGGATGAGGGTGGCACAGCGGACGTCGCCTTCCACCTTGCCGAGAAGGTGGAGGTCGTCGGTCGCTTCGATATTCCCCGTGACCCTGATGCCGGAGCCGATGATCGACATCTCCTCGGCCGTCTCGGGCTCAACCGTCCTCGCCTCTTCCATCCTCGTCTCTCCGTCGCGGTTGCAGGGCATCGGCGGCGCCACCCGAGCCGCCGCAGGAGGTCGCCTGGTACTTCCTCCTGTGCCCGTTGTGGGCCGATCTGTGGAAAATACGGCAATCCGGCTTGAAGTCATCAGTGGAATCAGTTGTTTTGCGCCGGCGCCCCTTTTCGGGACGATTATCGCTCCCGGTTGAAAACCGGCCGCCGCTATGCTCCCTGGCCAGATCCGCCGGTGCCCGGAACCAGGAGGGGTCATGAGCAGCGAAGACCATGCCGCCGAGCCGACCGAGGAAGCCGAGAGGCTCCCCTGGCTTGCGAAGATCGAAGGGGAAGCTCCGCGCGAGGAAGGCGGCGGGCGGCGGCTGATCGGTTATGCGGTCGGCTTGGTCGTGGTGGTCGCGCTGGCGATCGCCGGCATGATGGCGTTGCGGGTTCCCCCGCAGGCGACGCCGCCGCAGGGCGACCTCGCCAGCCTCGGCCAACCCGGCAAGGAAGTCGCCCCGATCGTACGGCGCGACGAGCGAGCGGCTCGGACGCCGGCTCCTGTCGCCAAGCCGAGCCGGCGGCCGGTCGGCAAAGCGGCTCCTGCGCGCTCGGTAAGTCAGGCGACACCCCGCGATCGCGCTTCTCCTCGTCCGGCCGACCGGGGCGAACGGCCGAGCCGAAAGGCGCAGGCCCGATCGAGCGGGCGGGCAAGCGCCGGGACGCCTGCTCCGGCGGCGGCGGAGTCGCGACACCCGGGCCGGTTGCTGCAGCTCGGCGCCTTCGCAAGCCGCGCCGGCGCGGAACGCGCTTGGCGGGAAATCGGCGGCGACCGGCGCTTCGCGGGCGCGCGACATTCGATCGAGCCGGCGCGCGTCCGCGGCAAACGCGTCTACAGGCTCCGGGTGCGGGCCAATTCCTCGGCGATCCGCTGCAACTCTCCGCAACGCTGCTTCGTCGTAGGCGTCCGCCGCTCCTAGGGGGTCGGTGCGGCAAGCTGTTCCGTCCGAACCGTCCCAATCTGGGCATAGGGCATGAACCGCGCCGCCGGCCGCTGGAGGAAGCGGCGGACGTCAGTTATGCACAGGCTCGAGACCCCGCGGCGTCTTGGGAGAATGGGTCAACTTGTGCCGGCGGACGCTTGAGCGCTGAAGGGAGCGCGGCGTACCGTCGGGGAGGCTTGGTATGGACAGCAACGCAATAACCGCTCGCGACGAGGGCCCCTCGGTCATCGGCAGCGGAATCTTCGTCGACGGCAATATCGAAGCGACGGTCGACCTCCAGATCCGCGGCCGGATCTCGGGCGACGTCCGCTGCGAGACGCTCGTGCTTGGCGAGCAGGGCGAAATACGGGGAAACGTCTTCGCCGATCGGGTTCGGCTTTCCGGGACGGTGGAAGGCGCCATCGAAACGGGAGACCTCGCGATCGAGGCGACCGCGCGGGTCAAGGGCGACCTCACCTACAGCCGGATCAAGATGGCGACCGGGGCCGTGGTCCAGGGCAGGATGAGCCATGTGCCGCGGGACGACGTGCACGAGGCGGAGGCGGTTCGGATGATCGAGCCGCCGCAAGCCCACAAGCCGGCGTCGCCGACGGGCAAGGCCCAGGCGGCGGTCTACATCGAATAGCCGTCGGGGCGCGCGCACCTGCTCGCCTGCACGCCGGTCGGGCCGCAGGTGCGGGGAGGCGCACGGGAAGAGCGAGGCAGGAGCGCACGGCATGATCGTCACCGACGACCGTCACGGCAGCATGTTTGTCCCGGACGTGGTACCGCGCGCGTCCGCGACCGACGCTCGCCGGCTCGTCTCGTGGGGACGGACATGAACCTCCTTTGCCGGCTGGGGCGCCATCGGCCCGGCGGGATCCCCCGCTGGAACGACGGTTTCTATTTCGCGACCTGCGAGAATTGCGGGTGCGATCTGGTGCGTACGGCGTTCCAAGGATGGCACGTGCCCAAGGGGTATAAAGTCGTCTGGAGCGAGCGCCCACCGGTGTCGCGGCCCGACGTCCTGTTGGTGCCGAGCGACGTCCCCGCCGATCCTGTGCCGGCGGGGCAGGTCGCCGCTCCCTCCCCCATCGGCGCGGACGAACCGGTCGCGCCTGCGCTCGGGCAGGACGTCGATAACGTCGCCGGCCCGGCGAGCTTCGCCGGTGGGCCGGGCACGCCGTCCAGTCCCGCGGCCTCGCCCGCGGACGAGGGGGTCCGAAGCCGGCTTCCGATCGAAGACGTGCTGGCCCATCTCGCCGCGGAGGAGGCCGACGAGCGAGCCGCAGCGCCCACGCCCGAGGCGGCCGCGGAGCCTCCCCCTCCACCTGCGCCGCCGCCGCCGCCGCCGCCGCGCCGGAAGACTTGGGACTTCATGGACGACGACTTCGCGCGGGAAGACCCGGCGCCGCGCCGTTCGCAGTCCGAAGCCGGTCCTGCGCTCGGGTCGACGGACGAACCGCCGCCGGCGATGGCCGCGGGGGCGGCGGAGGAAGACTCGGCGCAGCAGCCGGACGGGTCGGAGCCGCTTGCCCCGCCGCGCTCTTCGATGCGTTCGGCGGTGCGTGAGTTCTGGTCGGGCCCGGCCCAGCCCAATCCTCGGCTGGCCATCGCGCTTGCCGCCGCCGTCGCCGTGGCGGTGGCCGTGGCGATGGTCTTTGCCGGCCCCAAGGCACAGGCACCGGCCGGAGCCCCCGAATCGACCCGGGACGCCGGCCTCGTTCAGGACGAGTCCGATGCATTCGCGGCCTCCGCTCCCGAGGAAGGGTCGAGCGCGCCGCCGGCCGCAGGTCCGCAAGAACCTCCGCAGCCCGCGACGGCGGCGCGGAGCGATCGCGCCTATGTCGCGGCGAGCCTGCTCAGCTGCCGCGCCGCGCCGGCTCTCCAGGCGCGCCGGGTGCGAAGCCTTGGCCGCGGCGAGGAAGTCCGGATCCTGGGAATGGAAGGCGGCTGGGTCAGCCTGGCTTCGCATGGCGGGCAGTGCTGGGCGCAGGCCCGCTACATTTCGCCGGCACCGCCACTGTGAGCCGGCCGGCGCCCGGGGCTGGAGCCGCCGGGGGCGAAGGCTGGAGCGGGTAGCGGGGATCGAACCCGCATCACAAGCTTGGAAGGCTAGTGCTCTACCATTGAGCTATACCCGCTTAGCCCCTTCGGCGCGTCTGGTGGACAGGGCTGGATTCGAACCAGCGTACGGATAAACCGGGCAGATTTACAGTCTGCTGCCTTTAACCACTCGGCCACCTGTCCAGCGGCGCCCCGACGGGGAGGGCGACCCCATGGCGAAACGGCCTTCGGCTGTCAACGTGGGCGGCGCTTCAGGCGCCGCGATTGGGGTTCAGCCACTCCATCAGATCGTGAAAGGGAATGAGCTGGTTGAAGGCGATTCCGGCAAGGCCGCCGTCGGACCAGCGCACCACGCCGTGAAGCGGCCGGAACTTGTCGAGGGTGAGGACCACCGCCGCTCCAAGCTCGAGCGGCTGGTCGGTCTCGATCTTGACGCCGCCCTGGCTGATATCGCGGGTATTGATGCCATAGACGCTGGCGCCGCAGCGGAGCGTCGCCAGCCGATCAACCTCGACCCGCGGAAGGCGCGGCCGCCAGCCGCTGTCGAGCATCGTCTGGCTCGAGAGCATTTCGGTGACGTCGACCGGGCTGTCGAACTGGATGCCGACATTGGAGCCGCTGACCCAGGCCACCTCGCCCTCGATGCGCTGATTGCTCTTGAGCTCGAGCGCAACCCGCTCCCCCTCGATGCGGCGGGAATAAACATGCGCCATGACTCCGCCGGCGGAAATGTTGCGGATGAGGCAGAGTTCTCGGCCGCCCTCGCAGACGAGCGCGCCGACGCGAAGAATGGTAAGGTGCCGCGGATCGCGCCGTCGATCCTCCGGCGGGCGCGGCGCCCGATCCGAGAAGGAGAATATCGTCTCCTGATGGCAGTCGGTAGAAAGCATGCCCAAAGCCCACCTGTGGTTTGGCGCCCGCAAAGCCCCACTTCCGCGTCGCCCGGGGAATAAGCGCCGCCATCGCTTAAAATCTTGTTACGCTTGATCGGGAGGCCTCCGCGCACCCCTCCGAAATGGGTCCGTTTCGGACTCCGGACCGGCCGGCGACTTCGTTCACGGCTTGCTTACCATTCCGGCTTATCCACCCGGTCCATGAACGCTGAGACGAAGATCGCCCCCGAGCTTCTGACGGACCGCAGGCCCCGCTCTGCCGTAAGTACGGGGGTCGGGCTGGTCGGGCTCGCAAGCCTCCTCGTCTGGGTTGGAATTGCGCGCGCCTGGCAATTTTCAGGACCCAGGGCGGCGCTTTGCTCGCTCGTCGCCTGCGCGGTGCCGATGATCCTCTGGTCGCTTTTCGTCGACAAGGTGCATCGCAGCCCGGACAACGGCATCGATTGGGAAAGCCCGCCCCGGCCTTTGTCCCAGTCGCTCGACGCCAGCCTCGTCAAGATCGCCGGCCTCTGGGCGACCTGGGCGGGGATCGCCTTTCTCTACGCGATGGGCCGCTGGTACTGGCAGGATCCCTACCTCTTCTCGATGAAAGTGTTCAGCTGGGCGGTGGTGCCGCTTCTGGCGCTGTCCATCCCCTACGTCCTCTGGATCGACCGGCGGCTCACGGATCCGCGCGACGGCGCATGGCATCTTGGCCAGCTGCTGATCGGCAAATCCGCACTCGTCGACCGGCGCATGGTCCAGGAGCATCTGCGCTGCTGGGCGATCAAGGCCTTCTTCCTGGCCTTCATGGTCGCCGTGATGGCGGGCAACTGGGCCGGAGCGATCGATCCTCCGGCGGAGCGGATCACCAGCAACATCGGCGAGCTGACCCGCTGGCTGATCACCTTCATGTTCATGGTCGACGTGACCTTCGCCACCGTCGGCTACGTCCTGACCCTGAAGCCGCTCGACGCCCACATCCGCTCGGCCAATCCCTATGCCGCCGGGTGGATGGCCGCGCTCATCTGCTACCCGCCTTGGATCATGATGAATTCGGGCGGTCCGCTCGACTATCACCCCGGCACCCTCGGCGAGAACGGTTGGGCCTATTGGCTCGAAGGCTATCCGCTTGCGATGACACTCGTCGCTTTCCTTCTCGTTCTGCTCACGGGAATCTATGCGTGGGCGACGGTCGCCTTCGGGATCCGTTTCTCGAACCTAACCCATCGCGGAATCCTCACTCACGGGCCCTATTCGTGGACCAAGCACCCCGCCTACGTTTCGAAGAACCTGTTCTGGTGGCTCGCCACTCTGCCCTTCCTCGCCACCACAGGCGACATGACCGACCAGATCCGCAACACCTTCACGCTCGGCCTCGTCACCGGGATTTACTACTGGCGGGCGCGAACCGAGGAGCGGCACCTTTCCGCCGACCCGGCCTATCGCGATTATGCGGCGTGGATGAGCCGGCGCGGCCCGATCACCCGTCTTTTCGGCAAGCTGACCCGCAAGGGCGCTCCGGCTGCCTTGCCTGCCGAGTGACCACCCGGGTCCTCCTTACCGTCGACACCGAGCTCGCCTGGCGCCACGCCGCTTCGGGCCGGCCGTGGGAGGAGAATTACGCCCGCTCGGTCGAGCCGGCCGGAGTGGGCCTGGGCTATCAGCTGGAGGTGCTCGCCCGCCACGGCCTCAGGGCCTGCTTCTTCATCGATCCGATGCCGGCCTGCCGCTACGGCCTCGGCCCGGTTCGGCGGATGGTTGAGACCGTCCTCGCCGCCGGGCAGGAAGTGCAGCTTCACCTTCACCCCTCCTGGATGGGCGGCCAGGACCGGCAGGCGTTCGAGCTTGCCGGCCTGAGCACGGACCGCCAGCAGGCGCTGATCGACCAGGGAGCGCGGTTCCTGGTGGACTCCGGCGCCCCAAACCCGATCGCTTTTCGCGCAGGAAGCTTCGGCGCCGACGATTCGACCCTCGACGCCCTCGCCCGGCTCGGATTTCGCTACGACAGCAGCTTCAACGCCTCGCACGCGCCCTGGCCCTGCGCCATCTCGCTCCCGGCGCACCAGATCGATCCGGTGAGCCATCGCGGAGTCGTCGAGCTTCCGGTCGGGCAGATCGCCGGCGCCCGCGGTGGGCTGCGGCACATCCAGCTCTGCGCCTTGTCGCAGGTCGAGCTCCGCCACGCCCTCGCCGACGCCGCCTGCGCTAATCAGCAGGTCGTCACCCTGGTCAGCCACAGCTTCGAGCTCGCCGCCCGCGACGGCCTTCGGGCGAACAGCCTCTTGAAGCGCCGTTTCGAGCAGCTCTGCCTCTGGCTCGAGGGGCAGAGCGACAAGCTGCCCACCGTCCATTTCGCCGACCTGCCGGATCTGCGGCTCGACGTCCGCTCCCCTCACCCCGCCGGCAATGGCTGGCGGAGCCTGGGGCGAATGGCTGAGCAGGCGCTCGGCAATCTGCTCTACGAGGGGCGCCTCTAAAGCCTCTAGGCGCCGATCGAATTGGCGAGGATCCGCTGCCCCATCGGGGTGAGGATCGATTCGGGGTGGAATTGAAGCCCAATTTGCTTCGCCTCGTAATCGCTGATCGCCATCGCCATTCCGTCGATCTCGGCGTGGACGCGGAAGCGGCCCGGCAGGCTGCGGGTGCACAGCGAGTGGTAGCGTCCGACCTGCACCGGCGCGGTGAGGCCCGCGAACGGCCCCTGCCCGTCGTGCCGCAGGACCGAAGACTTGCCATGGACCGGGGCCGGCGCCCGAACCACCTCGCCGCCCGCCTCCATCACGATCGCCTGATGGCCGAGGCATATTCCGGTCACCGGCACCCGCCCCTTGGCGAGCGCGACCAGCTCCATCGAGCAGCCGGCTTCCCGCGGAGTCCCCGGCCCCGGCGAGATCAGGATCGAGGCTCCGCTTTTCTCCGCCGTCCGAAGCGCGTCGCCGGCGCGGACGCTGTTGCGCAGCACCCGTACCTTGGCCCCGAGCCGCTCGATCGCCTCGACGAGGTTGAAGGTGAAGGAATCGAGATTGTCGATCAGGAGCACGCGCTCGCTCATGCCGCCTCTCCCGCCGCTCTGATCGCCGAGAGGATCGCGGACGCCTTGCGGCGGGTCTCGTCCGCCTCGAGTATCGGATCGGAATCGTGGACCACTCCGGCGCCGGCCCGGACATAGGCGATCCCGTCGCGCACGAGGGCGGAGCGGATCACTACCCCGGTGTCCATCGCGCCCTCGCCGTTGATCCAGCCGACCGCGCCGCCATAGGGGCCGCGCCGGGTCCGCTCCTCGCGGCGGAGAAGCTCGGTCGCCTTGAGCTTGGGCGCGCCCGACAGGGTGCCGACGTTGAGGCAGGCCTGGAGCGCGTGGAGGGCGTCGTAGCCGATCGCCAGCGCCCCCTTCACCGACGAGACGAGGTGCATCACTCGCGCGAACCGCTCCACGCTCATCAAGGCGGCGACCCGGCGGGTTCCGGGAAGACTCACCCGGGCCACGTCGTTGCGTGCGAGATCGACCAGCATCATGTGCTCGGCGACCTCCTTCGTATCGAGCCGAAGTTCGGCCTCCATCCGGTCGTCCTCGTCGACGTCGGCGCCGCGCGGGCGGGTGCCGGCGATCGGCTTCACCTCGACCACCGGCCAGCCTTCCTCGCGCGCGATCCGGACCGAGGTTTCCGGCGACGCACCGAACAGGACATGCTCCGGGCCGGCGACGAAGAACATGTAGGGGCTGGGATCGAGCCTGCGGGCCGCCGCGAAGGCGCGTAGCGGATCGGTACAGGGCGCCCTGAAGGTCCGTGACGGAACGATCTGATAGACGTCGCCCGCCAGTATGTGGTCCTTCATCCGCCGAACCACATCGGCATAAGCGTCATCGTCGAGATCCGCCTCGGCCTCTACCGGGTGAGCCGCGACGGCGGGCGCCTCGACGGGATCGATCGGTTGCTCGCAGCGTGCGGCGAGCGTGGCGAGCCTCTCGGCCGCCGAATATTGCGCCCGCCCGGCGGGCTCCGCCGCCTCCTCGAAAGCGGTGCAGACCAGCCGCGGCGCAAGGCCCGGCTCCGCGACGATCAGCGATTCGGCAAGCCAGAAGAGGTAGTCTGGAAAGTCATGAGGGTCGTCCGCGCAGGACGGCAGGGTCTCCAGGAATCCGACATGGTCGAAGGCGACCACTCCGAGGCAGGCGAGCGTGAACGGCTCCTCGGGGCTATCGCTTCGGATCGCGGAGGTGAGCGCCCGGAGCGCGTCGAACGGCGTCGCCGCAAGCAGCCGCGCTTCGGCGTCGTCTCCGCGCGGATGCGGGAAGCGAAGGACGAGCCGGTCTTCGCCGCTCTCGACGACGCGGTGCGGCAGGCTCCTGGCGACTCCGCGGAGCACTGTCCGGCCGCCGGCGGTGAGGGCCGCGAGTGTGACGTCGAGGCCGCGGCACTCGATGCGGACGGCCGCCCGTTCCATGATCAGGCTCGGTCCGGCAAGTGTCTCCAGGATCATCGTGTCGGACCGGCGGCCCTGGTCGCAGAGCGCCGCGAAGAGGGCGAGTCGATCGGGCCTGGCGGTCAGGCGCCGGGTCAGCGCCCTGGCAGCCGTGGCCGCGGCAATCGGGGCGCTCATGCCAGCTGCCGCCCAACCGCCGCGGCGACCGGAGCGAGCGCGGCCATCAGAGCTTCGAAGCCCTCCGGATAGAGCGATTGGGCGCCGTCGGACCAAGCGACGGCCGGATTCTCGTGCATCTCCACCAGCAATCCGTCCGCGCCGCAGGCGGCGGCGGCCAGCGCCATCGGGATTACGAGATCCCTCACCCCCGTGCCATGCGACGGATCGACCAGCACGGGCAGGTGCGTCTTTTGCTTGATGAAGGGAATGGCGTTCAGGTCGAGGGTGTTGCGGGTCGCCGTCTCGAACGTGCGGATGCCGCGCTCGCACAGGATCACCTGCTCATTGCCTTCCGCCAGCAGATATTCCGCAGCGAGCAGCAGGTCCTCGACCTTCGCGGCCATTCCGCGCTTCAGAAGCACCGGCTTTCCGCAGCGGCCGACCGCCCTTAGCAGCGAATAGTTCTGCATGTTGCGGGCGCCGATCTGAAGCGCGTCCGCATATTGCGCGACCACCTCGACGTCCGCCGTCTCCATCACTTCGGTGACGACCGGCAGGCCGAACTCGTCGCCGGTCGCGCGCAGGATCTTCAGCCCTTCGACGCCGTGGCCCTGGAAGGCGTAGGGGCTGGTGCGCGGCTTGAAGGCGCCGGCACGGAGCCCATGCGCACCGGCCTTCTTCGCCGCGGCGGCGGTGGCGCGCATCTGGCTTTCCGTCTCGACGGCGCAGGGCCCGGCAATCACGCAGAAGCCGCGCCCGCCGATGGCGGCCTTGCCGAGCCGGACGATCGTGTCGTGCGGGTGGAGCTCGCGGCTGACCAGCTTGTAGGGTGCGAGGATCGGCTTGATCGACTCCACCATAGGATGGCTGTCGAGCGCGAGCTCGCGGAGCACCCGCTCGTCTCCGAGCGCGCCGAGCACGACCCGTTCGGCGCCCGGCATGTGGAGCGGCTTCAGGCCCTTCCCGGCGATTCGATCGAGCAGTTCGCGCGCCGTCTCGGCGGAAGCTTCGGGCTTGAGGACGATGATCATGGCGGTGTTTTTCCGTGTTCGAAGGATAAAAAAAGGCCCGCCAAAGGGCGGGCCTGCTGTCGCTTGGAGAAGAGTCTTCGAATCTTCAGGTCATGCGAAAGGGGCGCGCCGCGGCGACGTCGGACGGCCAGCGCCACCAGCGAACGGGAGCGGCGAAAAGCGGCGCTGCCGCGGCACAAGCCGCGCAGTCGTCGGAAAAAACGAGGTTTTCGATCGCCATGGCAAAGCAGCTAATCGCCCCCGCCGTAGCTTGCAAGAGGGTAAGCGACGCCGAGTTGCGTCCGGACCCGCCGCCGTGACACAAGACCGGTCCCACGTGACGGAGCCCTCCATGCAGCTCGACCGCCGCCGCTTCCTCTCCTCCACCGCGGCGCTCGCCGCGACCCCGCTTCTCCCTGCCTGCGCAAGCTGGAACGGCCCACCGAGCGCGCTCGACGATGCCTCGGTGGAGAGAATGCTAAGCGCAGCCGCCGAGGACCTGCTCGCCGAATATCCGGAAAATGCGACGGCGCTGGGGCTCGACAAGGCGGAGCGCGCGCCGCTCAAGGCCCGTCTCACCGACCGCTCGCTCGAAGGGCGGGCGAGGCACGCCGCCGCCGCCGCGTCGCGGCTGGGCCGGCTTCGCGCGGTCGAGCAGACCGGCCTCGGCCCCTCGACCGTCATCGACCTCGAAGTGGCGACCACCGCGCACCAGCTCGCCTCGGAGGGCTTCCGCTTCCCCTATGGCGACGTGGTGACGCTCAGCCAAAGCTGGTCCTACCGCAACGCGCCTTACGTGGTCGCCCAGAATACCGGCGCGTTCGTGGAGATCCCCGATTTCCTCGACAGCAGCCATGTCGTCGCGAGCCGTGAAGACGCCGAAGCGTATCTCGCCCGGATCGAGGCTTATGCGGCGGGGCTGGACGGAGAGACCGAGCGGCTCCGCCACGATTCCGCCCTCGGCGTCGTCGCTCCGGACTTCCTGCTCGACAAGACGCTTCGCCAGATGAGATCGGCCCGCGCCCAGCCGGTCGGCGAATGGAGCCTGGTGACGTCCCTCGCCCGGCGCTCGGCCGCGCTCGGCGGGGATTACGGCTCTCGCGCCCGCCGCCTGGCCGAAGGACGAGTCGCCCCGGCCCTCGACCGTCAGATTGCGGAGCTGACCCGCCAGCGCGGCCGCGCCGACAGCCGCGCCGGAGCCTGGAAGCTGCCGGAGGGTGAGCGTTATTATGCCTGGGCGCTGCGCGCCGGAACCACCAGCAACATGACCCCGGATGAAGTCCACAGGATGGGGCTGGAACAACTTCGTGCGCTTCAGGACCGGATGGATCCAATCCTTCGGGCCCAGGGGCTCACCCGGGGAAGCGTGGGCGAGCGGATGACGGCGCTCGGCAAGGACCCTAAGTCGCTGTTCCCGAACACCGACGCAGGTCGCGCCCAAATCCTCGAATTCCTGAACGGCCGCGTCGCCGACATCCGTACCCGTCTTCCGCACGCCTTCGCCACGCTCGTGCGCGGCAACCTCGTCATCAAGCGGGTGCCGCCGGAGATCGAGGCGGGAGCGCCCGGCGGCTACGCGGCGGCGGGGACGATCGACGGCTCGGTCCCCGGCAATTACTACATCAACCTTCGCGACACCGCGATTTGGCCGCGCCACGCGCTTCCCACCCTCACCTATCACGAGGGCATTCCGGGCCATGTCTGGCAGGGCGAATATACCTACAAGCTGCCGCTGATCCGCTCGCTCCTCGCCTTCAACGCTTATTCGGAAGGGTGGGCGCTCTACGCCGAGCAGCTCGCCGACGAGCTCGGCGTCTATGAGGGCGACCCGGTCGGCCGCCTCGGCTACATGCAGTCCATTGCCTTCCGCTGCTGCCGGTTGGTCGTGGACACCGGGATCCACGCCAAGAGGTGGACGCGCGAACAGGCGATCGACTGGTTCGTCAGGACCAACGGGTCGAGCCGCGAGGAGGTGCAGAGCGAGGTCGACCGCTATTGCGCCTGGCCGGGCCAGGCCTGCGGCTACAAGGTTGGGCACAGCGAGATCAACCGGCTGCGCGAGAAGGCACAGGGCGCCCTCGGCGGCCGGTTCGACCTTCGGACTTTCGACGATGCGCTGGTGCTCGGCGGAAACGTGCCGATGACCCTGCTCGAGCGGGTGATCGACCGCTACATTGCCACCCGCGCCTAAGCGCCTATCGCGCTAAGCAGCCGGTCGACCATTCCGGCGTAGCTTGCGCCGAACAGGCGAAGGTGGAGGATCGCCGGAAAGAGCTGGTAGACGGCCTTGCGCTCCGCCCACCCCGAGGCCGGCCGGCCGTAGGCGTCCCAGAAGCTGTCTCCGGGGGAATCGAACAGGCACAGCATCGCCAGGTCGACCTCGCCGTCGCCGAAATAGCAGGCGGGATCGATCAGCGCGGCGAGCCTGCCGTCGCGCACCAGGATGTTGCCGCCCCACAAGTCGCCGTGAAGCTGAGCCGGCGGCAGAGTTGCGGGGAGAAGATCGTGCAGACGGGCCGCCAGGCGGTCGATCCGCTCCCGCCAGGGCCGGTCGAGGAGGCTCGCCGCCGACACCAGGCGCTGCTGGCCCCAGAAAGACGGCCAGTCGGAGCCGCGGCGATTGTCGAGCTCGACCGTCCCGATCCGGAAGTCGAGCGGCCAGCCATATTGGGTGTCGCTCCGCGCGTGCAGGCGGCGGACCGCTTCGCCGACCGACGTCCAGGCGGCGGGGCTGAACACCCGGTCGTTATCGACATATTCGAGGAGCAACACGCCGTCATGTTCGGCCTCGACGACGGGTGCTGGCACGGCGGCGTCGGCGAAGGAGCGCAGCATCGCCGCCTCGATCGGAACCGCAGCGCCGCCCTTGGCGACGCTGAGGCGGCCGTCGGCGCGGCGCACCAGAAGTACCTGCGAAAGATCGCCTCCCGCAAGCCGTTCCAGCCGTCCCTCGGCGAGGCCGGTGAGCGCTGCGACTCGGCTCACGAACCCGCTCAAGCCGCGGTTCCGGCGGCAATCCTTCGCGCCAGGGCCCGGGCGCCGTCCGTCACGTCCGTCCAGGTCGCGTCGAAATCCGCGTCCTCGCCATAATAGGGATCGGCCACCGCCTCCCCCTGCCGGCCCTCGACATGGTCGAGGAGCAGCGACAGCTCGGCCCTGGAGCCCGGCGGGCGGAGCCGGGTAAGATCGCTCAGATTCTTCTCGTCGAGCGCGACCATATGGTCGAAGCGGCGGAAATCGTCGGCGGTCACCTGGCGCGCGTGCAGGGTCGAGATGTCGATGCCGTTGCGCGCCGCCACGGCCACGGCGCGAGGGTCGGGCGGATAGCCGATATGCCAGTCCCCGGTGCCGGCCGAGTCGATCTCGACGTCGAGGCCGAGCCGCTCCGCCTCGGCACGCAGGGCCGCTTCGGCGAGCGGCGAGCGGCAAATGTTGCCGAGGCAGACGAAGAGGATCGATTTTCGCATTCTCGCGACTGCCGTTTTGCCAAAGCCGGCGACTCTGCTAGCCACAGGCGCGCAACAGCACAATCGAGAGGGGCTTCATGGCGTCCGACCTAGCTTCAGGCTCCTCCGATGATCCCGCCCGTTTCCGCGCGTCGCGCTACGCCTGGTATGCCCTGTTCGTCCTCGTCCTCGTCTACGTCATCAACTTCATCGACCGGCAGATCATCTCGATCCTCGCCCAGGACATAAAGCACGACCTCGCGGTCGACGACGCCCAGATCGGCTTCCTCTATGGAACCGCGTTCGCGGTGTTCTACGCCCTGTTCGGGATCCCGCTCGGCCGCCTCGCCGACAGCTGGTATCGGGGGCGCCTGATCGCGGTGGGCCTCGGCCTCTGGTCGTCGATGACGATCCTCTCCGGCTTCGCCTCGTCCTTCGGGATGCTCGCCGGCGCACGCATCGGAGTCGGGATCGGGGAGGCGAGCGCGTCCCCGGCCGCTTACTCGATGATCTCCGACAGCTTCCCCAAGGAGAAGAGGGCGACGGCGCTCTCCATCTACTCGAGCGGCCTCTACATCGGCGGAGCGCTCAGCCTGCCGATCGGCGGATTCGTCCTGAGCCGCTGGAACGCGGCGTGGCCCGGGGGCTCGGGGGCGCCGTTCGGGCTGGTCGGCTGGCAGGCCGCTTTCCTCACCGTCGGCTTGCCGGGGCTTCTCCTGGCTTTGTGGGTGCTGACCCTTCGCGAACCGCAGCGCGGCGCGTCCGACGGGCTCCCGCAGCCGATCGTGCGGCCCGATGCGTGGCGCGAATTTGGAGCCGAGCTCGCCGCCATCCTGCCGCCTCTTACCCTCGTCACTGCCGCAAGGAATGCAGCCGACTTTCGCATGAACGTGGCTGTTCTCGCCGCCGTTTGTGCTGTGGTCGCCGGACTCGGCAAGCTGACGGGCGATTGGCCGCAATGGATCGCGTACGGCCTTGGAATCTACGCCATCTTCTCTTGGGTGCAGTCGCTCCGCCACCGCGACTTGGCGACCTACCGGCTGATATGGGGGTCTTCGACCTTCGTCATGCTGGCCGTTGCGTTCGGCAGCATCTCTTTCATGACCTACGCGATCGCCTTCTGGGCTCCGCCTTATGGGATCCGGACTTTCTATGCCTCCGCCGCGGCTCCGGCACGGATCCTGCCCGGAATGACAGCTGCCGAAGAAGTATCGACGATCATCGGCTGGTCGGCCGCCTTCGCCGCCGCGACCGGGGTCATTGTCGGCGGGATTCTTGCCGATCGCTGGCGGCGGCGGGATCCGCGCGGGCGCCTCTACGTCAATATGCTCGCGGTCGTCCTTCCCGCTCCTGCGGTTTGGTACATGTTCACCACCGACAGCCTCGCCGGTTTCTACATCGCCAGCCCGATCGCGCAGTTGTTCGGCTCCGCCTGGGTCGGAGCGGCGGTGGCGACGCTCCAGGATCTGGTGCTGCCGCGGATGCGGGCCACCGCCGGCGCCACCTACGTGCTTGGAACGACGATGGTCGGCCTCGCCCTCGGGCCGTATTTCGCCGGCAAGATGTCGGTCGTGACCCATAGCCTAAGCAAGGGGATCTTCTGCCTCTACCTGGTCCCGCCCTTCACCTTGCTCGCCCTCTGGCAGGCGTCGCGGCGCATCGGCGATCTCGAAGCGAGCAAGGTGGAGCGGGCGCGGGCGGCGGGGGAGCCGATCTAGCCGATCACCCCGCAGGCGATCCGCGCTCCGCTATTGCCCGACGGATCGGTCCGGTAGTCGTCCGCCTGCGCGTGGATGACGAGCGCCGCGCCGTCGGAGTCGAGCAGCGCGTTCGCGCCGCCGGAAAGGCGCGCTCCGGGCAGACTATATTCGAACGTGCCCCGGCGGTCCGTTCCGACCATCAAATTCGGCAGATCGCCCATGTGCGCGCCTTGGGGATTGTCCTGCCCATGCTGCCGCATCGTCGGGTTCCAGTGCGGACCCGCGCTTGCGAACGCGGGCGCCTCGCAGCGGCCGGTCGTGTGGAGGTGAGCGCCGTAAGAGCCGGGCGCAAGCCCCGCCGCCTCGACGCGGACCCGGACGGCGTCGCCGGCCTGTTCCAGCGTCGCGCGCGCCACCGTCCGGCCGCCGGGCTCCCGCACCTCGGCCGTCCTGGTCGAAGCCGTCGCGGCCGCCATTGCGGCCTGCGGAGGCTGTGCGGCGGTACAGGCACCTGTGCCGAGCGCCAGCGCGCCGGCAACTCCGATCGATAGGCCTCTCATCTCGTTTCCTCCTGTTACAAGAGGCGAACGATCCGGCGGCGTGGCGGTTGCCGTCCGCTCGGGAACGTCAGTTCCGGGGCGGTCGCCCAACCCCGAACCAGCGCAGGCCTGCCTCCTCAACTTCCTCCGGAGGATAGATGTTGCGCAGGTCGACGAACACGCGCTCCGCCATCGAGCCTGCCAATCGCTTGAGATCGAGGGCTCGAAGCACGTCCCACTCCGTCACCAGCACCACCGCATCCGCGCCGTCGGCGGCGCTGTAGGGGTCGTCGTGGAACTCGACCTCCGGCATCAGCGGGCGGGCCTGTCCAATCCCCTCGGGATCGTAGCCGCGTACCTTGGCTCCCGCGTCCTGCAGAGCCTGGACGATGCTCAGCGAGGGCGCATCGCGCATGTCGTCGGTGTTCGGCTTGAAGGTCAGGCCGAGCAAGGCGACAATTCTCCCGCGCGCATCGCCGCCGAGCGCCTGGACTACCTTTCGGCCCATCGCCCGCTTCCGGGCCTCGTTCACCGCGACCACGGCTTCGACGATGCGTAGCGGCATCTGCTGGTCCTCGGCGGTCTTGAGCAGAGCGAGCGTGTCCTTGGGGAAGCACGATCCGCCATAACCCGGTCCGGCGTGGAGAAACTTCTGGCCGATCCGATTGTCGAGACCGATGCCGCGAGCGACGTCCTGGACCTCCGCGCCCACCGCCTCGCACAGGTCGGCTATCTCGTTGATGAAGGTGATCTTCGTCGCGAGAAAGGCATTTGCGGCATATTTGGTGAGCTCGGCGGTACGCCGGCTGGTGAACAGCAGGGGCGCCCGGTTCAGGTAGAGCGGGCGATAGATTTCCCGCATCACCTCGGCCGCCTGCTCGCTCTCGCTTCCCACCACGATCCGGTCTGGTCGCTTGAAATCCTCGATCGCGGCGCCCTCTCGGAGGAATTCGGGATTGGAGACCACCCAGGCCTGGGCGTCGGGCCTCGTCTCGCGAAGAATCCGTTCCACCTCGTCGCCGGTGCCGACCGGCACCGTCGATTTCGTGACCACCACGGCCGGGCCGGTGAGCGATCGGGCGATCTCCTCCGCCGCACCGAAGACGTAGCTTAGGTCGGCATGGCCGTCGCCGCGGCGGGACGGCGTGCCCACCGCGATGAACACCGCGTCGGCGCCCGCGACCGCGGCGGGAAGATCGGTCGTGAAAGAGAGCCTTCGGCCCCGCACGTTGCGTTCGACCAGATCCTCGAGGCCCGGCTCGAAGATCGGCATGATCCCGGCATGAAGCGCGGCGATCTTGTCGGCGTCCTTGTCGACGCAGGTGACGTCGTGGCCGAAATCGGAAAAGCAGGCTCCGGATACCAGGCCGACATAGCCGGTTCCGATCATGGCAATGCGCATTGGGGTTCCCGCGGTCGCTCGATTGGGACGCTTGCGCTTAGTCCGCGCGGCTTGGCACGAACAAGCGGTTTCACCTCAAAGCAGAGGCCCGTCTTGGCAGAAAAAAAGGAGCCGGCCCGAAGGCCGACTCCCTTTTTCTGCATCCCTCCCGCCGAAGCGGAAGGCGATCGCCTTAGGATCCGGAACCCGGTCCGTAGGTGATCTCGACGCGCCGGTTCTGCGGCTCGCGGACACCGTCGGCGGTCTCGACCAGCGGACGGCTCTCGCCGAACGCCTGGGTGGTGACCGAACCGTCGGGGATGCCGTGACCGGCCAGATAGGCGCGGACGTTGTCGGCACGACGCTGGGACAGGCCCACGTTGTACTGGTCCGAACCCGAACGGTCGGCGTGGCCGGCGATCATGACCTGGGCCTGGCCGCAGGTCTGATACGCCGCCGCGGCGTTGTCGAGGATCGCAGCCGCCTGCGGGGTGATGTCCGACTTATCCCAGTCGAAGAACACCATGAACGGACCAGCGGTGCAAGCCGGGGGCTGCATCGACGGCTCGGGCGGCGGCGGCGGCGGCGGCGGCGGCGGGGTGTCGACCACTACCGGCGGCGGAGCCGGCGGCGGCGGAACCGCACCACCGAAGTTGAACGTCACGCCGCCGAGAAGGCTGTGCGAACGCCAACGCATCTTCGTGTCGGAGCCGTTGAACGCGGTCATGCGGACATCGGGGACGTTGAAGAAACGATACTTGACGGTGATGTCGATGTTGTCGGTGACCGCCTGGCGGACTCCGGCGATGACCTGCCAGGCCAGACGCGAGTCGGAGCCGTCGAGGAACGGCGCCAGGTTCTGGTAGACCCGAGCGTTGTTCATCTTGACCCGGGCCATACCGACACCGGCACCGACGAAACCGCTGATGCCGTCGTCGTCGCCGAAGTCCAGCATGCCGTTCAGCATGAAGCTGAGCGCGCTGGTGTTGCCGCCGGCGTTGCCGGAGGTGCCGAAGGTACCCGTGTTCTGACCCGCGAGCGGGATCGTCGTCGTAAAGGTGTCGAGATCAGCCTTCTTGTACGAGACTTCACCCTCGACCCGGAACGCGCCGAGATCATAGCCGATGAACACGTCGCCATCGTAACCATAATCATGGTTGAGCGTGATGGCGTTGTTACGGGTTCCGACATCGATGTCCGTGTCTTCGACGATCATCGCACCAAATTCGCCACCAACGTACCAGGCGCCATCGCGCGCAAAGGCTGGAGTTGCGAGCAAAGTGGATGAAAGCGCCACTGCGATGGCGAGCTTCCGCATAAATCAATCCCCTTTCAGTCTGCGTCCCAACAGGAACGACCGTTGAACTCAATACGGTAACCGGAGTTTCGGCGCAAGCGCGCTTATCCCCAGACCTGTTGCCGAAATGCCTCAGTTTCAGACTACCGAAACCTGAAGCCCCTCACCATACCGCCCCCCGCAACGAGGCAAAGGGGCCTTGGTTTCAGGTTCCCGGCAAAAAACTCAATCGATCAGACCGTGTGACTTTAATGTCGCAATGAGCGCGTTGACCGCCGCGCGCGCCTGCTCGTCGATTATCGTTCCACCAGAAGGACTTGCAACCGCCGGCTGGCGCTCTGCGACGACCGGATGCCCGGCGACCACCAGCCCGGCGCAGGCGAGCCTTCCCTGCCCCCACCCGCTCCCGCTCCATTGCATCGGAACGCCCGCCGCCTTGTTCCAGACGGTCATTCCCGCCGTGGGCGATACGAAACGCCACCCGCCGGCCGTCCAGCAGGCGAGCTTGTCGGCTTTGCCGCTCCACGCGCCCGAAGCGCCTTGGGCAACGATCCAGCTCTCGCCCTCGCCCGGATTCGCCGGCGGGTCGGCGCGCGGCGCCTCCTGCGCCGATGCGTTCAGCGCGGAGTCGATGCGAAGCAGCGCTTCATTGTGGAACAGTTCCTTTTGGGCCTGTCCAGGGAGGATGAAGGGCAGTTCGAAACGGGGAGTAAGGTCGCTCATCTTCGCCTCCGGGTTCAATCGAGGATCAGGGTAACGGGTCGCGAGGCGGCGGAATCGCCGAGCTGCACGACTTGAATGGCGAGAGCCCCCGCGGCGCCGTCGGCCAGTCGATCGGCGGCGGTGTAGACGAACACCGGCTCGGCCGTTTCGATGGTGCGGGTGGAGGTCCCCGGGGAAAGGGTCAGCCGATAGGCTTCCCGCTCTTCGCCCAACGGCGCGTCCGTTCCGTCGATCCAAACCCAGCCGTTCCGGCTCCGCCGGACCCAGGAGATCGCGACGTCCCCGTTGGACCGCCGGTCCGCCCGAAGATGGACGGGCGCGGGAGGGCGCAGCGCTTCGCCGGTGACCGCGGTCGCCGTCGGTTCCGTCTCCGCGTCGCCGAGGCCGGTCGCCAGCACGAGCGCCTGCGACCCCAGCGCCGCCAAAGGCGGCTCGACGATCGTCGTCGCCGCCGGGTCGAGCAAGGCAAAGGCCTCGCCCGCGACATGCCCCGCCGCCGCCGCCCATTCCGTGCCTCTGCGTCCCCTCAGCAGCCGCGACAGTCGGAAGCGGCGACCGCCCGTCGGTATCGCGGTCCCGAACTGGAGGAGCTCGTTTCCGACGGCCGCGAGATTGGCTCCCGAGGCCAAAGCGGAATCGTCCCGGCTCTCGAGCCACATCGTATCGGACAGGAGCTCGACCTCGATGCTGCTTCGAAGGTCGAGGAGCGCCGAGCCGCCCGGTCCCGGCGGCGAGATCGTCGCTCCGATTACCGCCGCCGGCGCCGTACTTCCCACCGGGTCCCAGCTTGCCCCTCCGTTCCAGCTCGCCAGAAGGTCGGCGCGACGCCAGCCGGGTGCGGACCCGGCGGCGAGCACGATCAGCTGCGGCCGAGCGGGCCGGGTATCGCCCAGGAGCGGGCTGTCGAGCAGGACCAGCGTCGTCGGGCCGTGCGGAGCGTCGATCTCGCCGATCGGACGGCCCGGCTCCGCCGCCGGAGCGCCCGCGCCGCTGCTCGGCAACCTTTCGAGTTCGAGACCGAGCGCCATCCGCTCGAGCGTGATAGCGGCGACACGCCAAAGGCCGCTGTGCCCCTCGACTCGCACCACGCTGCCGGATCGAAGTTCCGCTCGGCGCCAGGGAAGATGGACCTGGAGGGTCTCGCGCGCCGCCCACAGCCGAGCGAGCCGGGCCGAGGCCATCGCCTTCGCGGCCGCGGCGGGAAGCGCCGCCGGCAGCGCCCTCCGGTCCGCTCGAAGGCCCGGCGCGCCGCGCGCCGCGCGCTGCAGCCCGCTCTGGAAATCGCGCTCGGGGTCGAGGTAGGAGAGAGTCGCTTCGGCCGGCAGCGACGCGGCGCCCTTGCGGCCGGCCTGGGCGCGCGCTGACGAGGCGGAGGAGGAGCCCGGCGCGACCGCCATCTCCGCAGAGTAGAGCAGGATATCCGCGGCGATCGGCGGGCAGCCGAGGACCAGACCTCCCGAACCTTCAGTCAGCGACAGTCCGGCGGTGAGCGCAAGGTCCTCGATCGCCGCCCGGACGCTGTCACCGCTCGCCGCATAGCCGGTCAGAGCCGGCGAGGGACCGGCGCTGATCGTCCCCGCGCTCAGCCCCGCGCCGACGGCCGCCGCCGACACCTCCCCCGGATCCGCCTCGACTTCGAACGTCAGCGATGGGATCCGATTGCCGTAGTCGGCGAGCTCGAAATCCTCGAACACGGCATAAGCCGTGCCGCGATAGGCCGGAGCCGCCCCCGCGCCCTCGACCGACGCGATCAGCGGATCGACCTCCTGCGCCTCGTCGCCGAGGTGGAGGCGGAAGCCGGTGGCGCTCTTGAAGTCGCCGGCCTGGCCGCGCAGCAGCCGTCCGTCCGCCCAGATTCGTCCGACGCCGAGGATCGGCCTTCCCGAAATGGCGACGGCGAAGCTCGCCGAATAGCTGTAGGCGACGGTCTTCGGCTGGCCCTTGCCGCCGCCGCCGGACGCGCGGCGCTCGCGAAGGTCGGTGGACCAGATCACCGTCCCCGCCACCCGCATGCGGCCGAACAGCTTGGGGATGTCGGAGCCGTAGTGCGAGGTCTGGACGGCCAGGTCGCCGAGCTGCGGCCCACGCCGCGCCTTGGGCGCGAACAGCCGCTGGTCGATCTGCTGGCCGACGAAGGCGCCGATCGCGCCCCCGATCGGGCCGCCGATCACCCGGCCGGCGGTGCTTAGCACCAGAGTCGCCATCACTCGTCTCCCGCAAGTCGCCAGACTCCCACGGTGGGCCAGGGCAGCGGCGGCGGCCGCTCGACCACCCGCCTCAACCCTGCGTCGGCGTGGACGAACCCCTCGCCGGTCGCGATGAGAAGGTGGAAATGCGCCGGTCCCACCGCGCAGATCACTACGTCGCCCGCCTCCGGCACCGCGCCCGGCACGGGCATGCAGCCGAGGTCGCACAGGGCGTGCTCGATCCGCACCCGGTTATGCCCCCTGGAATCGTAATCGGCCGGCAGCCGATCGGCCGCCACCTCCGCCGCCGCCGCCGCCAGGCCGACGCAGTCGAGGCCTAATTCCGGCCGCCGGCCCTGGGGCCGGAACCGGCTTCCGACAAGGCTGCGGGCACGCGCCGCGATCGCCGCGCCGCGCCGGTTCACGCCGCCCCCGGGTAGCGCGTCAGGAGGTCCATTCCCGGGAGGTGAGGCTCGCCGCGGAAGTTCGCGACATTCGCAAAGCGGTCCCGGCACGTCGCGAACAGCTTGTCGCAGCCCTGCATGATTTCCACCCGATCGCCCTGGGCGGGGGCGCGGGGCGGCGGATCGCGCAGCGTCAGCAAAGTCCCGGCCGACGCGAGTATTTCGCCGTCGAGGCCGCTGTTCGCACCGCTGAGCCAGCGCAGGCGGCCGGAGGCGTAGAGGTCGCTCCCAGGTTCGGCCTGCGCAACTTGAACAACCGCTTCGTCCGGGATCGCGACCACCCTCGTCGCTAAGGTCAACGGCGCCAGGTCGACCCGGCAGCGTCCATCGCCCAGAGCGGCCCGGCACGAGGGCGAGGTCTGCTCGACGGCCGGCCGCTCGAGCGCCGAGGAAGGCCCGCGCAGCTCCGCCTCGAAGGCGTTGGCCTTCACCGCCACGTCGCCGAGCTCGCCCTGGGCAAGCGCAAGCCGCTCGCCACCCGGCGTCCGCCAATCGGTCAGGAACAGCGCCAGGGCCGCTCCGTCCCAACGGCCGTCCGCGAGGTCGCGCTCGGTGATGGAGTCGCTGGCGAGGGCGCCGGAAATATCCAGGCCGCCGGTGTCGAACCCGTCCGACGAGGTGACCGCGGACGGCAGCATCCCCGGCGAAGCGCGATAGACGAGCCCGTCGATGGCAAGGTCGCGGTCGTGGGTCGTGAACCCCAAGCACATTCCGTCGCGCCGCTCCAGGCGCCAGCAGAAAGCCAGCGTCGTCAGCTCCGCATCCAGCATGAGCATGGCTTCAGCCCTCCCGGATTTCGATCAGCGGGACGGACGGGATTTCGCCCGCCGCGAAGGTCGCCCGGCTGAAGCTTAGCCGGTCCTCGGCGAACCGCACCGGCACGTCGAAGGCGAAGCTCGCCCGCACCTCGGCTCCCGCCGCCGGAGCGGCGTCGAACTGCAGGTTCCCAAAGGCGCCGAGCACCCATCCCGAGGCCCGCTCGACGCCCGCCACCATGACCCTGACGGTCCCCGCGACCGGGCGCGTGATCCGCCGCTCCTGGCCGCCATAATGCTTGACCAGGGCAAAGGCCGTGCGGGATCCGTCGCCGATGCCGAGCAACGCGTCCTCCGCGTCATGGTCGAACGGATCCTCGAACCGGAACCCGATCGCGGCGCCTCGGCGGGCTCGGAAGAAGGCGGCGAGCTCGCGAAGCTCCGCTTCGCCGCGCACCCCGGGTCCGGCGTCGAAATGCAGACGGGCGTCCGCCCAGTCGCTGTTGCGCTGCTCGGCGCCGCTGGCGGTGGTGACGATCGCGGTCGAGAAGGTGGGCTCGACGCTCGCCTCCCGTCCGACTGCGATCGGGAAGCGGACATCGTCGAATTGCTGCACTTCTTCCTCCTCCAGATCGAACCAGGTGAATCCGTCGCGAAGCACCTGCGGAAGCGCCCAGACGAAGACCTGCGAGGTGCCCCTCCGCCGAGCGTCGGTGATCGCTGCGGCGATCCTGTGCCATTGCCCGCGGTCCTCCGGGCGGAGCACGAAGCCGGCGAAATAATGCTGCTCGGAAGGCGGGTAGCCGAGCCGGATGCGGGCTTCCGCCACTCCGCGCGCGGTCGCGCCCGCGTCGCCTGCCGTCACCCAGTCGTAATCCTCGAGCTGCAGCCGGTCGAACGCCGGTGCTCCCCACCCATAGGGGAGGTTCGCGCGCCTCACCTCGGCACCGTCGAGGATCGAAGGAAGATAGGCGAGCAGAAGGCTTTCCATCTCCGGATGATCCGCCTTCACCGCCGCCACCAGCGCGGCGGTCGACTGCGCGAGCAGCGAACCGGCGGCGTCGAGCGTGGAGCGTTGCGCGTCGTTGAGCGGACCTCGAACGTCCGCGATCGGAACCGGTGCGATCGCCGCCGCGGTCGCCGCGTCGTAGAGGCAAATCCGGCCGTCCGGCCTGACCCACCACCACGGCTCGCCGACCTGAAGCCGCACCCTTAGTCCCGCCTGCGCAGCGACATCGGCGAAGGCCCGCGCAGCCAGGCGAAGGTAGGCCATCGCTCCGGAATGGGCCGGCGAAAGCAGGGTCGAGGGCGGCTCCCAGCCGGTCAGCGCCGGACTGCCGTCCTGCGCCCTCTGCTTCCAATCGTTCCAGCAATGCTGGTCGAGCAGTTCGTAGGAGAGCGACAGGATCAGCTCGAAGCCGAGCGCCTTCGCCCGCTCCGCAAAGTCGCGGTGCCAGGCCGCGCAGGGCCCGTTCAGAACGCCTCCGGCCAAGCTGACGTAATAGCCGCCGTACAGCGCCTCGAGCCGGAAATAGTGGCTCATCCCGACATAATGGTTGATCGCGCCGCGATAGCCGAGGTGGAGCACGTTCCGGAGCAACCGGGCCGGCGTCAGGTGGTAGAGATCGTCATAGCCGGTGGCGATCCGAAGGCGGTGCTCGGGCACCATCGTCTCGCCGATCGCAAGTACCGAGCCTGGCCCGTCGCAGCGTATGTCGCTCAGCTCAGCCCAGCCCTCGGCCGGCGCGGAAAGCGGAGTATCGGCGCCGTTGAAGCCCGGCGGGACCAGCGAAAGGAACAACCGGTCTATGTCGCCCGCCCACACCGGATCGTCCGCCACCCAACCGCCGGCAAGCGCGTCGAAGTCGAGAGCGACCAGCGCATCCTCTCCGTTGCCCTCGGCGTAGTTCCACAGCCGCACATACCAGCTTCGCGGATCGCCTTGCGCGTCCCGCCCTTCGAGGGTCAGGGTCGGGCCGTTTACGGCCTCCAACGGCGTCACTCCGCCGCTCCGCCACCGGAAGCTCAGCCGGCAGCGGCGATAGTCCCGGCTCGTTCGATAGGCGAGCAGCGGGTGGTCGAAGCGATCCTCCGATTCCCAGATCAGCCCGGCGAGATCGTCGGCTTTGTAGAAGGTCGCATCGACGCGCAGGGCGTCCGCGGCGTTGGTGACGACGCTCGCCATCATCGGCCTCGGAAAATTCACCGTCCAAAATCGCGGGTCGAACCGTTTGACGTGGCCGATCTGCCTGGCGCTCCCCGCCGCCGCGAGCCAGTGTCCCATCGGCTCAATCCTCGATCTGCATCAGGGCCCGGCGAACGGCGCGCGCGACCTGTCGCCCCGATCGGTCGAGCGCCTGCGGCGTAGCGGCGCCGGCACCGGCGTTGATCGTGATGCTGACCCGAACGTCGCGACCGCCGCCGCGCGCCGCTTCGATCCGGCCGCCGGCGGTGGGGACGAACAATTCCGGCCCACGCTCACCGACCACATATGCCCGCCCCGGAGCGACCGCTCCGCCCGTCGCCCGCCCCGACGCGCCGAGCGCCGAGAGCACGAACTGACCGATCGCGCCCAGGGTCCCGCCGCCGCTTGAGCCCTGGCCCCCCGCCTTCACCCCTCCGGCCAAGGCCTCGATCCCGCTCCGGTAGGCCGCCGCGGCGATCTCGGCCATGGCGGAGAGCGCCACTTTCTTGAGGTCCTCGAATCCCAGCTTTCCGGTCCGAAGGGCGCGCACCAGGGCGTTCTCGATCGCTCGTCCCGCCTGCTCGACCCCCTGCGCCAGCGGCCCCTCCAGTTGCGCCTTCATCTCCGACACGTCGCGCGCGAACGCGCCGGTGTCGGCGCGGACGCTGACCAGCAGCCGCTCAATCTCTTCGTCCATTTCCGAGATCCTCCTCAAAACGGGGAGGGGGCCAGGCGAAGCCTGGTGGAGGGCCCCCGCGTCCGTAAAGTTCGTGTCAGTCCGGAAACCGTTCCATCAGCCCCGTCAGGTCGGCGCGCGTGACCCCCGCCTCCGGCCGGCCCGAAAGCACCGACAGCACCGCCGCCAGCTCCGCCGGAGTGGCTCGCCAGAACTCGTCGGGCCGCCAACCGAGCAGCGCCCCCGCCAGTCCGGCGAGTTTCGCCGCGCACTGCGCGAAGGTCACACGCCTTCCCCTGCGGAATTGGGGGAGCTCCCCAACAATATCTGCCCCAGCAGCAGCTTCAGCACCGGAGTCGCGCCGGCCAGCCCACGCTCGGCGATCGCCGCTCCGATCCGTTCGCGGGTCAGCCGTTCGGGCCGCTCCTTCACGCAGTGCCAGAACAAGGCGGTCATCTCGCCGAGTTTCAGCCCCCCCGAGGCCGCTCGCTCGACGAGCGCGAACAGCGGTCCCAATTCCTCCTCCGCCGCCACCAGCGCCTCGAAGCTCGGCCGGAGCAGCAGCGTCTCGCCGCCGACGTTCAGCACCGCCTCGCCGCGGACGGGATTCGCCGCGCTCACAGCGCTGCCACCGGCCCGGCGCTTTCCAGGTTCAGCGCGTAATTTCGCTCGCCGTTATAGTCGCCGGAATAATCGAGCCGGCTGACCAGGAAGCGGCCGCGTAGCCGCTCCCCGCTCTCGAAGCTCAGCTCGTAGTCGTCGGTAAGGCCGGCGAGCGCGTTCGACTTCACCCGAAGCTCCGCCGCGGAGCCGGTGAAGATCCCGCTCGCCCCCACCGAGATCGATCGCACGCCCGCGCCGGAAAGCAGTTCGCGCCAGCCGCCGCTGTCCTTGGACGTGACGTTCACCGCTTCGCCGTTGACCGACATCTGCGTCGTCCGCATCCCTGCGACGGTGGCGTAAACGGGCGGCTGGGCACCGTTTCCGACCTTTAATAAAAACGCGCTTCCTTTTTCCGCGGCCATGTTTCATCCTCCTTCGATCAACACGTTGCACAGGATTTCGCCATGATTTCGAATGTGCTTCTCGCGGCCCTGATTGCCGCGCCCGCCGCGCCCGCTTCGCCCGCGGCCAACCCCACCCAGGCGCGCAAGGCGCTCGCTTCGTGCCTGAACTCCGCCCTGATGACGGATTTGGATGCCAAGACGCAGCCGGCGGCCTTCAAGACGAAGCTCAGCTCGATCTGCGCGAACGAAAAGGCGGCCTACACAACGGCGTCGATCGCCGCCGACGTCGGCGTCGGGATCAAGCGCGAGGCCGCGGAGCGCAATGCCTCGACGGACCTCGACGACATCGTCTCGAGCGCCGCCGACCGCTACCAGCTGTTCTTCGAAAGCGGCGGCAAGCCCCACTAGTTTGTGGGCGGTCCGCTAAGAGGCGGACGGCGGCGTCAGCGCCAGCATCCGCGCGCGATACTCGATCAGCGCTGTCCAGGCCGACTCGCGGCCCCGCCCCTCGCGCAAAAGCCGGCTGCGCAGGAACTGGAGGCTGACCAGCTGCCATCCCGGCACGTCCGGCGCGGTGCCGAGCGCCGCCTCGACGGAACCCATTAACGACCTTATCCGATCGGGCCGTTCTCCCTCGTCGCGAAGCCCGACCGCGAGCCGGACCTCACGTCCGTCGCCGCTCTTGTGGCCCCAATCGGTCTCTCCGCCGCTCTCGACCGTGGCATAGGGAACCGCCGCTTGCAGGGGCGGTCCCGGATAGGCGCCGTTCAGCGCCGCCAACGCCTCCAGCAGCCCGAGCGCCGCCGTCTGCAGCGCGCCGCCTGCGCCGGTCATCGCAGGGACTCCAGGAAGGAACGCAGCCGCCCGTCTCGAAGGCGCCGTCCCGAAAGGCCACGCCCGACGACCAGGATCGCATCGCCGCCGTCTCGAACGGTCACCCCGGGCGGGACGTCGGCCGCCGCCGTCGCCGAGATCCGCTTCAGCCGCCGCGCCGCGGCCGCCGCTCCGAGCGCCGCCGCCCGAGCCATCAATGCTTCGAACATCCTATCTCTCCTTCAGGCCAGCCGGAGCCGGCGGTACGGCCGCCACAAGGCGGCGACCGCGGCCGGCGGGGCGAGTCGGCGCTCGTCTGCGCCCGCTTCGCCGCGAACCGAATAAAGGTGGGCGGCGAGGCGGATCACGCCATGGCGCAGAGCGGCCGGAACGCCGGCCCAGTCCACGGCAAGGCCTGCCTGATACGACACCCGCACCCGTCCGCCCGACGATCGTTCCGGCACCCTGATCCAGCCGTTGCCGTCGGCATCGATGTCCAGGGCGAACCTGCCGGCCTCCAGCGCCTCGGCAACGCCGCCCGGCGGAAGCGCCTCGACCAGTTGAATCGCCCGTGCGGGCGCTCGTTCAAGCCGTTGCCAGCCGTCGGTCGGCCGCACGATCTCGGTGAAGCCGCGTGCGATCAGCACCGTTCCGGTGAAACGCTCGCAAAGCTCCGCCGCGGCGCTCGTCAGCGTGGCGATCAGCGCCGCCTCTCCCGCCCCTCCGGCCCGCAGAAAGTCCGCCGTCTCCGCCGCGGCCTCGGGCGGCAGGACCAGCGCATCGCTCTCGATCATCCGGTTTCTCCCGAAACGCCCCCTCCCCCGCGCCGGGGGAGGGGGAAAGGCTGGCTACGCGCTGAACTTCAGCAGCTTGATCGCCTCCGAATTCGACACCTGTCCGCCGACCCGCTTCGTCGCGTAGAAGTGGACGAACGGCTTATGGGTATAGGGGTCGCGAAGGATCTGCGTCTCCGTCCGCTCGGCGATCAGATAGCCCGCCTTGAAATTTCCGAACGCGATCGAGAGGCTGTCCGCCGCGATGTCGGGCATGTTCTCCGCCTCGACGACCGGATAGCCGAGCAGCGTGTCGGGCTGTCCTGCGACCAGCCCCGGCTGCCACAGGAACGCGCCGTCGGAAGTCTTGAACTTCCTAATTCGCGCCGCAGTCGCCGAGTTCATCAGGAAGACGGCGCCCTGCCGGTAGGGCGGGCGCAACGCCTGCACGAGGTCGATCAGCTTGTCCTGCGGATTGCTCACGGGGAAGCCGCCATTGACCCCGGTCGCCAGCGTCTGGAGCGAACCGAACGGGCGGGTCGCGTCGGTATCGGCATAGGTCGCGCCGGTCAGGAAGCCCCGCGGGCGGTTCACTCCGCTTCCCGAGACGAATGCCGCCCCTTCGGCGCGGGCGAATTCCGTCGCGATCTCGCTCGCCAGCCACGCCTCGACGTCGAACGCGGCATCGTCGAGCATCGCCTGGCTCGCCGCCGGATTGGCGTAGAGCTCGCCGAACGGCGGCGCGATCTCCACGAAGCTCGGCGTATCCGTCTCCGGCCGAGCCGCGACCTCCGACACCCAGCCCGAGGGCGTGCCACCGGTCGTCACCAGCTTGCGATACCCGGCCGAACCGACCCTGACGACGTTGGCGATCGCCCGGATCGGCGAGATGGAGACGAGCAGCCGGTCGATTTCGGAGTCGATCTCCTCCGGCACCGCATAGCCGCCGGCGGCGTCGGAGGTGGCGGCCACCGCCTTCATCTCCACCCCCGCTTCGAGCCCCTTCCTCAAATAGCTGTCGACGAACGCCGACTTGCCCGCCGTCGCCCCCGACAGTGCCGGCCGTCCGGCCGCCGCCGACTGGGCATCGACCCGCGCCTTGAGCTGCGCCATCTCGGCCTTGAGCGCCGCGACATCCTCGTCATCCCGCTCCAGCGCCTCGAACGACGCCTCCAGAGCATCCGTTTTCACTTCCAGCATTTCCCGCTCTCCTCGTTGACTTGCACACACGTCGTCGGATCCCGGCGAACGGCCGGAATTGCTTCTTTCTCTTGATCGATCTGCTAGCCTCGCCCGATGCAGCCCGGCACCAGCGACGCGAGGTCCCTCGCCTTCCGCCCGAGATGCTTCTTCGTCGCCTTGCTTCTCGCCTGGTTCGTCGCGATCTTCGCCGGGAGCGCGCTCATCGCGCTTTCCGGACTCTCGCCTATCACCGCCGGTAGGAGCCTCCCCTCGGCAATCTGGGAAGTCGCCGACGAGATGGCGCCCGCGGCAAAGCTGGGGTTCGTCATCGCCGTCGCGCCACTTCTGCTTGCCGTCGATCGGCTTGCCGCCCCGCGCCTCGCCCCGTTCGCGGCCGTGGTTGCGACCTGCGTGGCGATGCTTTCGACCCTGGCGCTGGTCCCCGCCCCCTATTCGCGAGGCTTCGGAATCGGCCTCACCGGCGCACGCTTCGACACCGTGCCCCTGCTCCTCTATCTGGCGAGCGCCGCTCTTGCCGGTATTGCCTTCATCGCCTCGGACGCACGCTGCCGCGCACGACCCTAGCCGGCAGACGCCTCCTCCGTCTCGATCGCGCCCTGACCCGTCATCCGGGCCAAGACCGAAATCTCCTTTTTCCCGATCGGCCATCGTCGTCGTCGGACGGCATGCAGTTCGATCCCGATGGCGCGCAGAGATTTTCCGCCGTCTTCAACGCCGCCCGCGTCGAAACCCTTCGGGCGTTTTTTTCATCCCGTAGCGAAAGTGGTCGCCTAACCCCGGTTGCCGGGCTGGCCGAACAGCTTCTTCCGGCGACCGACCTGGTACGCCGCTTCCTGCCCTGCGCGCGGCCCGTCTTCGCCCGCTGGTTCGACAAGTCTGCGGAGCGCAACTGGTCGCTCGGCTGGCATCAGGATCGCACCGTCGCCCTCGCCGCCCGAGCCGAGGCGCCGGGCTTCATTCAATGGACCGTGAAGTCGGGCATCGCGCATGCGGTCCCGCCTTTCGATTTACTCGAGCGGATGCTCACCGTGCGTCTCCACCTCGATCCGGTGGACGAGGCCAATGCTCCCTTGCTTGTCGCGCCCGGATCGCACCGCCTCGGGCGAGTCGCCGGGCATTCGGAACCGCCGTCACTCCACCGCATGGACTCGTGCCTTGGGCTGCATCGGCACCTTCACGAGGCTGACCTCGACCAGCTCCACCTCCGTCAGCTCGCGCGGCGCCTGCCCCTTCGCGGCCCGAACCCGGTAGCCGAAGCTCAGCCCGCTCAGCGATCCCTCCTTCAGCAGGGCCGCCGCCTCGCGCCCCCCGGCACCTCTCGAAAGCCGCGCGATCACCCTTAGCCCGCGCCTGTCCTCCTTGAGATATTCGATCCGCCCGATCGGCCGGGTCGGATCGTGCTGCCAAAGCAGCGGGACGCTCCCGGTCCCGCGGCTCAGGGTCCGCTGGAAAGCTCCCGGCCGGACCACGTCCCCGCCTCGGTCCGGCCGGTGGAACACCGCCGCATAGCCCGCGAACCTCATTTGAACCTCCTTCTCCTCCCCACGGAGCTTTGCTCCGCGGGGAGGGGGACCGCCCGCAGGGCGGCGGAGGGGTTCCCGCGTGAAAGTCCCACTTTCACGCGATGCGCAAACCTCATTTCAGAAGGTCCAGAAGGCCGAGCTTCACGCTCATCCCGAGGACCAGCAGAGCAAGCAGGATCCGAACCGCCCAGGTCACCACCGCCGCCCAAGCGGATTTCTTCGCGTCCCGCCACGCCTGCAGAAGCTCGCGAAGCTCGTCCATGTCGCGCCGCGCCCGCGCGTCGGTCAGCCCGAGCGCACCGAGCGCCCGCTCCGCGCCGATCCCGCTCGCCTCCTCGATCAGGCCGCGCAACGTGCCGAGGTCGGCGCCCTGCGATTCCGCCTGGGCAAGCAGCAGCGCCAGCATCGACGCGCTCGCCCCTTCCGTACCGCTCATCGTCCCTCTCCTTCCGGTCCGAACCCAAGCATGTCCCGTTTCTCCTCGCGGCTTAGGAAATCGGCCGCGCTGACCTGCGCCCAGAGCCGCTCGCGGTCCTCCGCCAGCGCCGTCACCTGGTCGACGTCGACCCTGAACGAGACGTCCCGCCGCCATGCCCCCAGCGCTCCCGAGACCGCCGCCAGGATCCGCTCGGCGAGCGGAAGCACGGTAAGCCGCCACAGCGCCCGGTTCGCCTCGCGGTAATTGGCGTAGGTCGAGTCGCCCGGAAGGCCGAGAAGCATCGGCGGCACTCCGAAAGCGAGCGCGATCTCCCGCGCCGCCGCCGCCTTCAGCCCGACGAAATCCATGTCGGCCGGAGTGAGGCTCATCGCCTGCCACTTGAGCCCGCCTTCGAGAAGCATCGGCCGCCCGGCATTGGCCGAGCCGGCATATTCCGACTCCAGTTCGGCCTTGAGCCGCTCGAACTGGTCGGCGGCGAGCGCCGCTCCGTCGCCGGGGTCGTAGACCAGGGCTCCCGACGGACGGGCGGCGTTGTCGAGCAGCGCCTTGTTCCACCGGGTTGCGGCATTGTGGATCGCCACCGCCCCCGCCGCAGCGCCGAGACAGCCCAGCCCGTAATGGTCGTCGAGCGGGTGGGTCGAGCGGATGTGGATCAGGCTCGGCCGCCCGAGCCCGTCGCGCGCCGGAAGCCGCGCCTTCGACTCGCCCGCCTTGTAGACATAGGCCGCGGGCCATCCGCTCGGCCCCGCCTCCACTTTCACCCGCTCGGGCCGAAGCGCGAACAGCTCGGCGGGCGCGCCGTCGGCATCGAGCAATATCTGGAGATAGGCGTTGCCGTGCAGGAGCAGCTGCGAAGCCGCCGAGTCCAGCAACGGCGGAGTGAGCAGCCTGGCCCAGCCGGGAGAAACCGCCGCTCCCGCCTCCTCGCCCAGCGCATAGACCGGGCACCAGGCGACGCTCTCCGCCACCAGCCGGACCGCCCGCTGGGCAACCGGGTTGCCGAGATAGGCGTCCCGCACCTGCGCCTCGTAGCTCCGCGGCCACTCGCCCGCCGAAGGCGAAGCCGCCCATGCCCCGAACAAGGAAGGCCGCGCGGCCTCCCGCGCGGCCTTCCGACCGAACCACCATTTCATCCCGCTTCTCCCGGTTCCGCCGCCACCGTCTGTCTCGCGCAGAGACGCCGAGGCGCAGAGAGGCCGCGGCTGCGGCGCAGCCCCCAACAATCCGCTTATTCTTTCAATAGGTAGAAAGCGGCTGCGCCGCTCAGGACTCTCTGCGCCTCTGCACGAAACCGGCCCGTGCATTCCTTTGGTCCACGCGAAGGCGCGAAGGCGCAAAGAGGCTCCGGCGGCGCGAGCCGCCATCCTGTACCGCGAGTGTCGTCAAAGGATTCAAAGCTGCTGCGCAGCTTCAGTCTCTTCGCGCCTTCGCGCCTTCGCGTGAAAATGCGGCGGTCGCGCCCCGACGACGGCCGGCCGCCCGCTCCCTGGAATCAGCCCCCTGTGTAGCGCACCACCACGCTGTCGTGCAGCGGCCGGTCGAAGGCGAGGCCGGCCCGTCCGTGCTGAGCCCAGGCGATCCGCGCCGGCCAGCTTTCCAGCCCCGGAAGCTTGAGCCACACCCGGGCTCCGACTTCGAGATGGCAGCTGGCCTCGATCCCACAGCCGTGGGTCGACAGGTCGACGACGGCGATCCCGCTCGCCGGCCGGTCGTCGGCGCGAAGCCCCGCGCCGATGCTCACCGACTGCCGGACGAACTGCCTCCGGTCGTAGTCGCTTTTCCGTTCCAGCGATGCCGCAAGCCGCATCTCGTTTCTCCCCCCGCGAGTCCCAATCCGACCGCTATCCCCCCATTTGGCTAACCGAAGGTTACTGTCCCGCCGGCGATGCGCACGACGGACTTCGTCGCCCCGATTGCCTGCCCCAGCGGCGGCCGCCCCGCTGAAGCGGAACGGCCGCCGTGCCCAGGCTTCGGGCCGGGTTGCCCGGGCGACAAAAAAGCCGCCGCGATCGGATCGCGACGGCTCATTCCTCGTCGCTTCCGCGGTCGCAGCCGCATTTCTCGACGATGACCAATTAGTACCCGATCATCGTGCCGATGTCAAGCGCTTTGTTCCATATAGGCAAATCTTATTTGTCGCGGAAGACTGCCGAAAATAGGATTTGGCGCGTTCGAAGCGCACGCTGAAACTTTATTTTCGGGCCTCTCCCGCCGCTGTTTCCAAAGGCGTCCCTGCGACTCGACGCTACCGCTTTTCTCGGCTTAGCCGCGTCATCAAAATCGCCGCCCTTTTCGCCTGGCGCGGAATGGAGGCGAGGTCGACCGTCTCGCCTGGAGCATGATCGCCTTCGCTCGCCGCGCCGAGGCCGACGAGGCCGTCGGCGAACTCCGCGACGAAGCTGATATCGCCCGCGCCGCGCTTCAGCGGGTCGAGCTCGCCCATCGCCTCGAGGCCGAGGTCGCGATTGACCGCGTTCAGCCGGTCGAGCAGCGCCCGATTCCCCTCCGTCGGCGCCATTGGCGGGTAGATATGGTCGCCGAAGCTTATCTCGGCCTTGGCGCCGGGAAGCGGCCTCGAGACGATCTCGCGCATCCTCGCGCGCACCCTCTCGTCCTGCTCGCGGCTGAGCGTCCTAATGTCGCCCTTGGCGATGGCGATCGCGGGGATGATGTTGGTCTTGCCGGTCGCCTGCCCCCTGATGCCGGCCTCGTCCAGCGAGGCCGTCGCGCCTCCGACGACGAGTCCGACGTTGAAGGTCAGGTTCGGCTCGGGGAGTGAGGTCCGGAACGCCTCCAGGATTCGGGCCAGCTCGTAGATCGCGCCGTTGCCGGAGCCGCGGCTGAAGATTCCGGAGCTGTGCCCCGTGCGGGCCGTCACCCTCACCTCCCACGAGCCGGCGCTCCGCCGCGCGATCGAGCCCATGTCCTTGCCGTCCTGCTGCGCCAGCCCCTCGAAGTCGAGCGCCACGTCGGCCGCCTTGCCCGCCTCGATCAGGTCGCGACGGGCAATGGCGATCGGGTCGCCGGCATCCTCCTCGTCGCCGGTCAGGACCACCGTCACGTCGGCCTTCCGAAGAGTCCCCGCCGCCTGCATCGCCCGAAGCGCCGCGACGATGACGACCATCCCGCCTTTGTCGTCGCCCGCACCCGGCCCTTCGGCCTTGTCGCCGGCTTTGCGGGTGAAATGCTGGAACGGGCTGTCCGCCTCGAACACCGTGTCGAGATGGCCGATGAGGAGCATCCGCTTGCCGCGTCCGTCGCCTGAATGGGTCGCGACGATATGGCCCGCCCGCCCGACTTCGCCCATCGGCACCCACTTCACCGTGAAGCCCAGCGGCTCGAGCTCGGCCCGCATCATCCGGCCCACCGCCTCGACTCCGGCGAGGTTTCTCGAGCCGCTATTCTGCTCGACCAGCCTCTCGAGCAGAGCCTCGGTCCGCTCGCGTTCCGACTCGACGGTTCGGGCCATCTTCTCCTCGGCGGGCGAGAGCTTCGCCTGCAGCGGCGCGGCGGCAATCGCGGCAAAAGCGGCGAAGACGAGGAAAGCAGGTCGCATGGCGGGGCCCGACGAGGTTTCCCGGTGCCCTTCGCCCGTGCTACGCGTTGGGGCAAGTCCAGCTTTCGGCGGAGCGGCCCGTGCGCGTCATCGTTCTTCTTCTTACCCTTCTTTTCGCCGTTGCGCCCTCGACCGCCCAGGACTGGACCTCGGCGCCGGAATATGACGTTCTTCTGACCAGCTTCGAAATCCAGCCGGGGCTGATCCGGCTCAAGGCGGCCGAGCCGGTGCGGCTTCGCTTCGTCAACAATTCGGAGCAGCCCCACAGCTTCTCCGCCCCCGGCTTCTTCGCCCATGCGCGTTTGAGAGGCCGCGACCGCGAGCGGGTGAGAGGCGGCGCCGTCCTCGCCCCGCCGCTCTCCGAGACGACGATCATGCTGGTTCCCGCCGCCGGCCGTTACCCGGCGCGCGGCGACAATCTCTTCCGCCGCATGCTCGGCATGCGCGCCACCATCCTCGTCGAATGAAGGATCCAACAATGGGCAAAGGCAAGAAGGACAAGAAGAAGGACAAGAAAAAGGAGGCGAAGCTCCTCAAGGAGGTCTCCGGAGTCGAAGTGTCCAAGGCGGTTCGCAAGGCCGGTAAGGCGGCGCTCAAGCTGGCCTCGCAGCCGGCGGTCGAGGAGGCCGTCGCCGCCGCGATGCTCGCCGCAGCTGCGGCGCTTCGCAAGCCGGTGCGGCCAGCCCGCGCGCCCCATCTCGGTGCCGAGCCGGAGGCGGATGGAGCCCGGCAGTCGGCGCGCGCTCCCGCACCGCTCGCCGATATGTTCCGCTCCGCCGCGATCGACGTGGCGCGCCGGGCGGCGGAGGCGATCGAGGAGAATGCCCGGAAGCGTCGCGAGCCGGCCCAGGAGCCCTAAGCGAGTCCCGCTTACCCCCGATATCCTCGTTATCCACAAGCCGATTCCGCTTCCCCGACTCGGGCCCGCGTGACAATTTGCGGACGTGGCCGAAAGCGGAGCCGGACCGGAAACGGAGCAGCCCCGCAAACGGACACGAAGCCCGGCCGAAGGCCGCTTTTCCTTCGTGGAAGGCGGCGGCGGCCAAGGCGGCGGGCGGCCGGAGCGGTCCGCTTCCGCGGGTAGGCGAAAGCCCTCTCGCGAGGCGGTTCGAAGACGCTTCCCGGGCGAGCGGACGGCTTGAAAAAGCCCGACGCGATCCGCGGGGATCAATCCTGGCGGGTAAGCCGAAAGGGGCGGCGGGCTTCGGCCGGTCACCCTGCCCCAGGGTCAGGCGCGGCTTCGGCCTCGCGAAAAACCCCTGGCGACCGAGAGGGCAACGGCTTCGGCTTGTGCCCGACCCGGTTGGGAACCGCCCGGGTTCGTCCCGGGTGCGCCCCTCGGGGCCCGAACGCGGCCTGAAGGCCACGCTCCGGGCTCCGCCCACCCAGCGGGTGATCGCGCCGGCGGCGGCGGTCGTGAGCCTGGGACATGAGGGGGCCGGCCTTCACGGGCCGGCCCCTTTTCATTGCGCCCTCTCTCAGGAACCGGTCCTGCCGCGGCTTCGTTGGCGCTCCGACCCTTCATTTGCCGAGAGGAGCGAGACGCGATGGCCGACGAGCGCGACAATTTGACGGACGGCGGCACCGCCGGCACCGGCGAGGCCGAAGCTCTCCCCGAGCGCGACACCGCTCCGCCCGCAGAGGGCCAGGGCGACGATCTCGCCGACCGGCTCGGCGGCGGCGAGGGTGGCGGTGCCGGCGCCAATGCGAGCGGCGATGCAAGCCCGACGCGAAGCGAAGGCGGCGGCGGCACCGGCCTTGGCGGCATCGACGCCGGCTCGCCCGGCGGCATGGGCGGAGTGGGCGCGCGGGGCGGCACCGGAACCGGCCGCCCGCCGGGCGGCGTGAGCCCCGTCGAGTCCGACCGCTCCGGCGACTGATCTCGCGTCGGCCGACGCTTGCGCCGCCGTAACCCGTTAACCGCATCCCTGCACCGCCCGTAAACCCGGCGCGGCCGATCCTCGCCGCCTCGGAAGGTCGGCAGGGAGAACGCGGCGATGGCGTCGCGGCTAGGAAAAGCGGGACGGGCAGCCGCCGTGGCGTTGCTGACGCTGGCGGGGCCCGTCCTTACCGGCGCCACCGGCCGGCTCACCGATCTCGACGGCCGGCTCCTCGCCGCCCACAATCGCGAGCGCTCGGCGCTCGGCCTTCCAGCCCTCCGATGGGATCCGGCGCTCGCCGCCGACGCACGCGCCTGGGCCGAGCACCTCGCGCGACTCGGCACCCTCGTCCATGCCGAGGACGACGACTCCGCGGACCCGCAGGGCGAGAACCTCTGGGCCGGCACTCGCGGCGCCTATTCGCCGGAGGCGATGGTCGGCCTGTGGATCGAGGAGAAGAAGGACTATCGCCCCGGTCCGATCCCGGCGGTGAGCCGAACCGGGGATTTCGAGGCGGTCGGCCACTACACCCAGCTGGTCTGGCGCGACACCGGCCAGGTCGGCTGCGCCCTCGCTCCCGGCGCGGAGGACGAGATTCTCGTCTGCCGCTACAGCCAGGCCGGCAACGTCGAGGGCGAGCGCCCCTTCTGAGCTTCGGCTATCGCCGCGCGCCGAGCCGCCTCGGAGTCCTCGCCAGTTCCCTGTCCGCCCGGGCTTGCGCCTCGACCAGGCCAAGGATGCGCTTGCGCCCGTCACTCGGCGTTGAGGGCCGGCCCTCATCCCCGCCGGCTTGAAGCATTCGGATTGGCAAAGGGCTTACTATCCGCTGCGCTTCGGCAGTATCTCCCCCAGGGCCACCGGCCGCCACGGCCAAACGTCCACCCCGACATCGACCTGTCGCGGCATCGGCTTCAATCGCCCGTGGCTATGTCCGTGAAGGTTGACCGCACCCTTGTGCTGCCCGTTCCAGCTTCGGAACGGGTAATGGCACAGCACCAGCCTCGCGCCCTCCACGTCCAGCTCGCGATAATCCTGAACGCTCGCCCAACCCGGCGCGGCCAGCGTCCCCTCCGGATCGTTGTTTCCCCGCACGAGATGCTTCACGCCGTTCAGCCGGGTGAGCAGCCCCGCGACGTCGCCCGCCCGCCGTGCGAAATCGCCCAGGTGCCAGACCTCGTCGTTCCGGCCGACCGCCGCGTTCCATGCCTCGACGAGCGCCGAGTCCATCTCCGCCACCGATCCGAACGGTCGCTTCCAGATGTTGAGCACCCGATGGTCGCCGAAATGGCTGTCGCTGGTGAAGAATATCGCCACCTCCCCCCCAACGCTCGGCCGTCCGTACCGGTGCCCGGCCACGGTTCCAGGCGCTGGGTAGGATGGAAACCGGCTCAGGGCGCCGCGATCAGCCGAGAACCGCCACCACCTTTCCGGCGACGATCCGGTCCACGACGATCGCTTTGGGCGGATAGCCCAGGTCGCACTTCGATCGGCGCCCAACGACCGTGACCTGCAGCACTCGAATGCGCCCGTCGTTCGGCAGGTTTAACTCGGCCTCCAAAGCGGTGTCGCTCGGGTCCATGCGGGCCGTGCTAGCGCTCGCGTGAGCGCCCTCGTAGAATGCGTTGTTCTCGAATCCGTAGACCCATGCGCCCGCAATTGTCTCGGGGGAGGAAAAGGGGAAGCAGCCGAGGAGCAGGTCGCGTTCGCCCTTCCCTCGATCGGCCCGAATGCATTGTGGAGCCTGTTCAGCGGCTAAGCGGCAATTGCGGGGTGCGCTGGCGCTGCAACCCGAAAGGGCTGCGAGGAATGAGACGAGAAAGGCACCGCGCACCGCAGCACCTTACCTCGTCGCGCGGAGGCCGCAACGCTCGGCACCCGACGGTGGCGCGGACCGCTGTAGCTCGCGGCTGGGAACGAACCGACAGGTGCTTCAGAACGGTATCTTGATGGTCACCATGACTCGCTTGCTGACGATTCCGCCGGGAAACTCGACCTGCTCGAGTTTCGGCTCGAGCCGAGCTCCGCCGATGTCGAGACCGACCACCCCGCCCGGCCGGTCGACGACGCCGTCGGGCGGCTTGATCTCGGTCAGCCGGTCGCGACCCGGATCTCGCGCGCACACCACTATCTCGTCGGCCCGCCCGGGCCGGCAGTCCGGCGCGACGATCCGCCGGTCCTTCGGCCCCGGCTGGAGCGTGAACCCGGGCGGGACGGGCGGCGGGACGGCGGGGGGCGCATCCCCCGGCCCGGCCGCCATCGCGATCATCGCGGTCAGGTACACGCCGCTCTCCCTTCGTCCGGCTGCTTGGACCATCAAAGGCCCCGGCCGCGCAAGGACTCACCGAAGCCGGTAATGGTCCGCCAGCCGGTCCAGCGCCATGCACAGGACGATCTTCCCTGCGCGCGCCGGCCAGCCGAGCGCGCTCTCCGCCTCCCGCATCCCCTCGCCGGCGCAGACGATCCGCCACACTATGTCGCGAAGCCCCGGCCCCACCGCCTCCACGGCCGCTTCGAAGCGCGCCTTGGCGGCGGCCTCCCGACCGCCGGCCGAAAGCCCGCCGGGCGCGCTCCGGCCATGGCGCTCGCTCGGCAGCGAGTCCCAGCTCATCGTCACGCGGGGCGGATAATGCGCGCGTTCCCAATCCTCGCGCAGCTTCTCGCCCGCCGCATATTGGCGCTGGCTGACATGCCCGTGCGCGAGCAGCCAGCCGAGCGGCGATTCGAGCGTGTTCACCGTCACCGATCGCGCCGGCGCGCCGCTCCCCGCCTTGCCGCGCGCGACCCCCTCGCCCGGCGCCGCCCGTTCCTCCAGCAGCCGCCCCCGCCTCACCTTCGCCATTGCTTTCATGTTCCACGTCCCCATCACGAATCGGCCCGGTGCGATCTTGCCATCGCGGCGCAACTGTAGGAAAGTGAAATAACCGTGGCGGTTAGGAGAGGGGCCGATGATCACCCGCATCAGAGAGGTTCGGCGGGCCAAGAAGATGACTCTTCAGGAGGTCGCCGACCGCTGCCAGCCGCCGACCACGCCGCAGACCATCGGCCGGCTCGAGACGGGCACCCGGACCGTCTCCGTCGGTTGGCTCAACCGCATCGCCCGGGCGCTCGGAGTGGAAGCCGGAGACCTCGTCCGGCTGCCCGACCGGGAGGACGTGCCGGTCGCCGCGGTGCTGGAGCATGACGGCGCCCACGCGCCCCGGCGCGAAGCGGTCGCCGCTCCGCCGCGTCCCGATCCCGGAGCGGTTGCGGTCGCGGTCGCCGCGAGCCTCGGCGACTATCGCGCGGGCGACGAAATCTGGTGCCTCCGGCTCGCGCCTGAGGGGTTCGGCCGCGCGATGAACCGCGACGTGCTCGTCCCCCGGCCGGCCGGACGCTTCCTCTTCGGCCGTCTGATCGGACGGGAGGAAGGCAAGCTTCACATTCTTCCGCTCGGCAGCGGACAGCGCCAGTTGGTTCTCGCAGATCCGCCCTGGCTCGCCATGGCGCACCGCCTCATCCGGCCGCTGTGACTGCGTCTACTTCGCGAGGCGCCGGTCCGCTCGACCTGGGCGAACGGCGCGTCCTCGCCCCGGGCAAATGGCTCTGGCTGCGCGCCCTGGCGTGGGGCGCCGCGCTCTTCCTCCTCGTCCTGCTCGGCGCAAGCGCGATAAGTTTCGCGACGGCCTGGACGGTGGCCGGCGGGGCATGGCGGCCCGACCTGCTCTCGCCCCTCCGTCCCTCCGGCCAGGCCGGGCTCGCCGCAATGGCTTTGGGTAGCCTCGCCGCCTATATCGGCCTCGTCCGCCTCGCGGAGGACAGGTGGCCGTCCGAGCTTGCCCTTCCCGCCGCGCCTCGGGATCTTGGGCTCGGCCTCCTCCTCGGGGTGCTGATGATGGGTCTGACGATCCTCCTCCTGAACCTCGCCGGCGCGATCGTCCTGGTCCACCGCCCGGCCGAGCATGTCGGCAATGCAATCGCGCTCTCCGTCCAGTCCGGCGTGGTCGAGGAGATTCTGCTTCGCCTCGTCGTCCTTCGCCTGCTCTGGCGCGCCTTCGGGCCCTGGGCCGCGCTCGGTCTCTCCGCGGCCCTGTTCGGCGCGCTCCATCTCGCCAATGCGCATTCGGGGGCCTTCGCGGCGCTCGCCATCGCGGTGGAGGCGGGAGTCATGCTGGGGGCCTTCTACATCCTCACCGGCCGCCTCTGGATGTCGATCGGAGTCCATGCCGGCTGGAACTTCGCCCAGGGATGGCTGTTCGGCGCCGCGGTCTCCGGCACGGAAGATTTCGGCGGCGGGCCGCTCGCTTTGTCTCCGATGCCCGGCGTTGCGGACTGGGTAAGCGGCGGCGGCTTCGGCCCGGAAGCCTCTTTCGCCGGGCTCCTCGTCGGAACCGCTGTCGGGCTTGCCACCGTCAGGCTCGCCTGGCGCCGCGGCCGCTTCGGCACCGGTGCCGCGCCCATGCGTTCCGACGGCTGATGTTCTTCTTTTTCTCGAACCGCCTCGGCTGCGCCGGCTCACTCCTCGTCACCGCCGCGGCTACCCTCCTGCTCCTCTGGCTGACGGGCTGGCTTGGCCGCTAGGCCGGCGAAGGGAAGATCCTCGCTTCGGCTGCCTGGTGGGCGCTGACGGGCTCGAACCGCCGACCCTCTCGGTGTAAACGAGATGCTCTACCAACTGAGCTAAGCGCCCCGGCGCCCCCGTCCTGCCACCGCGCTCGCGGCGCGGCAAGCGGTCAGACGTTCAGCGGCGCGATCCGCTGGGCGGCGCGAAGATAGGCGTCGAGCGCCGCCGCGGTCGGATCGGCCAGCTCGATGAACACCCGCCGCCCGTCCTCCGGATCGGCGAGGCGAACGAAGATGCCCTGGTCGCAAAGCGCCTTGATCCAGCGCAGGGCCGTGGTCGGCGGCACCGCCGCGGCGATGCACAGGCTCGACACCGCCACCTTCTGGCCCTCGATCCGCGCGGCCATCAGGTCGAGCATCATGTCCCAGGCGGGATCGGCGAACAGGTCGCTTTTGAAGAAATGGTCGCGAAGGCGGCGGGCGCGGATGATCGCTCGGACCTGGCCTGCATCGATCCGCTCGCCGACGCTCTCCTCGGTCTCGCGGCCGGCTAGGGCGGTCGCCGCCGCCTCGTCTTCCGAAAGGGCGGCAAGGATCGTCGCGACGCGGCCAACCTCCTCGCTCAGCTGCTGCAGCCGGGCGGTGGCCGAGCCCTTCACCACGTCGTGGAGCCGCGGCGGCTGTCGCGTCGTGGAAACCGCCAGTGCCGTCGCACGCTCGACATCGGTCGGATCGACGAGATGCTGAATTCCGGCGTGGAAACTCGCGGCGGCAATCCGGTCGATCAGCGCGGCGGGAGCGGCGATCGCGCTTCCGTGGCGCCCGGCCGCGGCCGCCGAGGCGATCCGGCACAGGATCGCGTCGAGCGCCTCGTCCGAATCCTCCGACTCGCCGGAAAGTCCGACCAGCACCGAATCGACGGCGAGCTGCCGGTCGATCCGGGCCGCGCCGTCGGCGATCGAGGCGCATCCGCTGATCCGGCATCCGGCCAGCAGCGCCGCCCGTCGCCACGCGTCCTCGCTCTCCGGCGAGTCGGCGATGATCAGCACGCAGGGATCGGGCCGATAATCTATCCGCGCAAGCGCGCTCGACGACGCGTCGTTGACTGCTCTCGATGCCATGCCATCCGCTCCCCTTCCTCCAGAATGGCGCGGGACCCGGAGCAAATGCACTGCCTTCTTCCTCCGTTCCGGCGGGTTTTCGTCCCGCACAGGTTCGCTTCTCGCCCCGCTCTTCCTCTGACTAGACGCCGGGGCAGGAGCCGGGCCCTCGCTCGGCTCGAATGCTCCGGCCCGGCCGGGGAATGCGGTTCACGGTATAGTCCCTAATGGAGCAAAAATCCGTCGCCAATTTGCGTCCGTTTCGGACCAATCGTCGAAACTGTCCCAAACGCAAACGGCCCCGCTTCAGGGAAGCGAGGCCGCGAGCTGGTTCGACACCGGCATTGCCGGCGGATCCGCCTCAGGTCAGATGGCGCGAAAGGTGCTTGTTCATCTCGAACATCGTCACCCGATCCTTGCCGAACACCTTCTTGAGCTGCTCGTCGGCGACGATCTCGCGCTTGTTTTCGGGGTTCTGCAGATTGTTCTTCCGGATATAGTCCCACATCTTGCTGACGACCTCGCTGCGCGGCAGCGGGTCCTTGCCCGTGATCGGGGCCAGATCCTCCGACGGGGTGACCGGACGCGAAAGCCCGCCGCGGGCTCCGCCGCCAGTAGTGCCTTTAGCCATAATTCCCTCCCTGTGATTCGAAAGCTGATAAGCCTCAAACGCGGCGCGAGTGCAAGAGATTAGGCGCGGCAAATCGTGCTGGCTGGCGGCAGGAGCGCTCTGGCGCAAATTTAACGTGGATTAGACGGCGCTGGAGCCTTCTTCGGTCCGCGACGAGACGAACACCCAAAGGACGAGCAGCAGCAGGCCGGCGCCCGCCGCGCTGAACGGCGGCACGGCTCGGGCCGAGTCGGCCGCCGGCCCGCTTCGCGCCAGGACGACGAAGACGAGGAGAATGGCGACCGCCGCGGCCATCTCGAGCCCTAAGCGGCGCCAGGCGGCGCGGCGCGCCCGGCGAAGCCTTTCCTCGATAAGCACCAGCCGCTCGATTCCGACGGCGAAGGCGTCGTCCGCCGGGCGGATCGGCGCCGCCAGAAAGGCCTTCAGCTGCCCGTCGACCTCATCGTCACTCATCGCCGACCTCCAAGGCTCGCGCCAGCGCTGCACGCGCCCGCGCCACAAGGCTCTTCAACGTGCCGAGCGGCACGTCCATTATCGCCGCCGCCTCGCCGTGCGAATAGCCTTCGCCCAGGCAGAGCAGGGCGGCCGCCCGCTCCCGCGCCGGCAATCGCTCCAGCGCCCGCTCGACGTCGATCCGCAAGTCGCGGTCCCCACCGGCCGGATCGGCGCCTCCGCCTCCCTCCTCCGCAGCCTCCACCGGCGGCTCGCGCCGGCTGCGCCGGCTGCTGAGGAACAGCCGCCAGGCGATCCGGAGCAGCCAGCCTTCGAAGCTCCCCTCTCCGCGAAAGTCACGCAGGACCCGCCACGCCTTGAGGAAGGTCTCCTGCGCAAGGTCGTCCGCGCCGTCGCCGCGGGTGAGCCGGCCGAGGAAGGCGCGAACCCGCCGCTCATGCCGCCGTACAAGCGCCGTGTAGGCGGCGACGTCGCCCGCCGCCGCCCGCCTCGCCAGGAGTTCGTCCCCCTCCACCCCGCTCTCACCCGTTCAGTCGGGCCCGCCGGATCACCAAATGCCTTCCGAGCAGGGCGGCGCCGACGAGCAGGGGGAAGAGCGAGCTTCCCACCGCGGCGCGGATGTCGTCGGGATCGCCGCCGGCGATGATCCCGAAGCCGAGCACGGCGAGCCCGATGGCGATCAGAACCACGCCGATCCGGTCGTCGCTGAACCCCTGCCCGCCTTTCCTCCGGTCGATCCGGTCGATCAGCTCGGGGGCCAGCGGGCTCCCTTCGCTGAAGCTGCGGCGGATCGTGCCGTGGAGGATCATCGTGCGCAGTACCCGGCCGATCTGTCCGGCGATGAGAACGACCGCCGCGGCGATCGCGATGGTGATGACCATATCCTCTTCCATGCCTTGCCCTCTTCCGTCTCGTGTTCCTGCCCCAACAGACGCGGCGGGTGCGGCGTTTGGATGAGGCCGATCGAAATTCTTTTGCCGCCTCCCGTTTGAAATGCCGCCGAGACCGCAATAGGGCGGCGGCCATGGCGGACGCGAAATCCTATTTCTTCTGCGGCATCGGCGGGAGCGGCATGCTTCCGCTCGCCACCATCCTTCGATCGCAGGGCGCTATCGTCGCCGGGTCCGATCGCTCGCTCGACCAGGGCCGCACCGGCGACAAGTTCGACTTCCTGCGCCGCCAGGGGATCGCCCTCTTCCCCCAGGACGGCAGCGGCCTCACCTCTCCAGGCCAGGTGCTCGTCGCCTCCGCCGCCATCGAGGAGAGCGTTCCCGACGTCGCGGCCGCCCTCCGCCTCGGAGCGGAGCGGCTGACCCGCGCCGAGCTTCTCGCCCGGCTGTTCAACGCGGCCCCGCTGTCGATCGGGGTGGCCGGAACGTCGGGCAAGTCCACCGTGACCGGAATGATCGCCTGGATCCTCCATCAGGCCGGACGCGATCCGACGGCGATGAACGGCGCGGTGATGAAGAATTTCGTGACGCCCGAGGCGCCCTTCGCCAGCGCCCTCGTCGGCCGCGGCGGCGCCTTCGTCAGCGAGGTCGACGAAAGCGACGGCTCGATCGCGCTCTATCGCCCGACCGTCGCGGTGCTCAACAACGTCAGCCTCGATCACAAGTCGCTTGAGGAGCTGCGCACCTTGTTCCTCGGCTTCGCGCTCCGCGCCGAGAAGGTGGTAATAAACCTCGACGATGCGGAAACCCGTGCGCTGGCCGAGGGAATTCCGGCGGAGCGGAAGGTGACCTTCTCCTTCCGCGACCCCCGCGCCGATCTCTACAGCCCCGGGATCGAAAGCGGCCCCGGCCGCGGCGACTTCACGGTCAGAACGGGCGGCGAAAGCCTTGCCGCGCGGGTCAATCTGTGGGGCGCTCACAACGCCGTCAACGGCATGGCGGCCCTCGCCGCGGCGACCGCGGCCGGAATATCCCTCGCCGTTGCGGTGGAGGCGCTCGCCGGCTTCACCGGCCTTCGCCGCCGCTTCGAAATGGTCGGCGAGCACGGCGGAGTCGCCGTCATCGACGATTTCGGGCACAATCCCGACAAGATCGCCGCCACCCTGCGCGCCGCCCGTATCGGCCTCGAGGGCCGGCTTCTGCTCTTCTTCCAGCCCCACGGTTTCGGGCCGCTCCGGCTGATGAAGGACGCGCTTGCGCAGACTTTCGCCGAAGGCATGGCGCCCGGCGACCGGCTGATCCTGTGCGATCCGGTCTATTTCGGCGGAACCGTCGACCGGAGCGTCGGAAGCGCGGATGTCGTCGCGGCGGTGAACGCCGCCGGCCGCTCCGCCGAGCACATACCCGCCCGGGCCGACGCCGGCGCCCGCCTCGCCGCCCTCGCCCGCTCCGGCGACCGGATCGTGATCATGGGCGCCCGCGACGATACGTTGAGCCGCTTCGCCGAGGGGGTCCTGGACGCTCTGCCGCGCTAGTTTGGGATCTAGTCTCTCTCCCACCGTCATGCTGAACTTGGTTCAGCATCCAGGCCGGATGCGGCAGTGCGGGCGGAAAACTGGACCCTGAACCAAGTTCAGGGTGACGCCTGTGCAGGGAAAGCTCGCTGTCGAGCAGCTGGTTCGCGCCTCGCATCCTCGTCTTCCCAACGCAAAACGGCGGACCCGAGGGCCCGCCGTCTCACGTGGAAACGTTGAAGGTTCAACCGGCGACGGTGACGTCCACCTTGTCGACCCATTCGGGGAAAAAGGCCGGTTCGCGGTTCGACCAGCCCGGCGCGGTCGCGGCGGCCTCGCTGATCGACTGGAGAAGCGCCCGGCGCTTCTCCGGATGGAGGTGCGGAAGCGCCGCGGCGGCGCAGAAGGCGCCGGGAAGCCACGGCCGCACGGCGGCGCCGATCAGCCGCTCGTAGAGGAAACGGTAGGCGGCGAAATCGGGCAGCCGGTCCTGGCCGAGGTCGAAGGCGGTCATCGTGGTCAGCGGGCCCATCAGGGGCTCCATCTCATCGAGTCCGCTGTCGTCCGGAACGTTGGTGCGGACATGGTCGAGCCGGCGGTAGACCCGCTCCTGCGCCCGGATGCTCGCCGCCTCGCCCGCGTCGCGCGACCAGCGGCGCATCGCGTCGCGGCGGCCGAGGCCGATGTCGAGGGAACGGCGGATGTAGCGCTGGGTCGCCGCCGAGAAGCCCGCAAACTCTTTCATCTCAACCAGCGTCAGCGCGCCGTCAGCCGGTTTGGTGTTCGTTGCCATGAACCCACTCCCACTCTCTAACCCCGGCGGAGATCATGCGCTTCAAACGGTTACCGACCGCTTAACCAAAATCCCCGCTCCCCATCTCGAAATGAATCAGAGTTCAAACCCATGTACAACGGGAAAATAGACGCGGCGCGCGCGTGACGCGTCACTGTAACATCCCAGCCACAGGCCAAGCGGGAAACCGCCCGGAAAATCAGCCACTTCACGGGCCCGGAACGACTTTTCCACAAAAAAGTCGAGATGGGGCTTGATCGTAACGCTCCCACTCGAACCGGAGTCGCTTGCCTGCCCCCTCTCCCCCACGGGGAGGGGGGGAAGAAGGCCCGCCGTTCGACGAACCGCCTCGCCGCTTCCACCAACGGCGCGTCCGTGCCACCACAAGCGCAGCAGAACGGCTACAAGGCCTCTCATGGACAACGACCCGCCCGCTCCGTCGCTTCGCTCCGAGCTGCCGCTCGGCGCGGCCTCGGCGGCGGGTTTCTGGGCCTTCTATTTCGTTACCATCGCGATCCGCACCGCGCTCATCGACCAGGATTACGAATGGCTGGTCTATCGCGGCCTGGGCTGTCTCGTCGGGCTGGCGCTCACCTTCCTCGTCTGGCTGGTGCTCAATCGCGCGGCCCAGGAAAGCCTCCGGATCCAGGTGGTCGCCGCAGCCATCGCCTGCATTCCGGCGGCCGCGATCTTCTCGACCTTCAACCTCGCCTTCGCCGTCCAGCAGCCCCTCGTCGCCCGGACCCTCGTGACGGAGCATAACGGTCAGCGCACGATCCTGACCGGCCGAGCGGCGGCGGAGCGCCCCCTTCCGCCGCCGCCGCCGGGCCTGTCCAGCGCGATCGTCAACGAGATCCAGCGCCGCCGGACCATCCGGCTGATCGCCGACGGCCTCGTCACCTGGTATTTCTTCTTCGCCGCCTGGGCGAGCTTCTACATCGCGATCTCCGGCGGCGCCCGGCTTCGAACCGCCGAACGCCGCGCCGCCCGCGCCGAGCGCGATGCCCAGGCCGCCCAGCTCCGGGCGCTTCGCTACCAGGTTAATCCGCACTTCCTCTTCAACACGCTCAACTCGCTCTCCTCGCTCGTCATGGCGCGCCGCGAGGAGGAGGCGGAATCGATGATCGTCAACCTGTCGACCTTCTTCCGGTCGAGTCTCGCCCTCGACCCGAGCGCCGACGTCACCCTGGCCGACGAGATCGAGTTCCAGAAACTCTATCTCGACATCGAGAAGGTCCGCTTCCCGCGCCGGCTTTCGGCGCGCTTCGATATTCCCGACGACCTGCGCGCCGCCCGGGTGCCGCCGCTCCTCCTCCAGCCGCTGGTCGAAAACGCGATCAAGCACGGAGTCGCCCGAACCGTCGAACCGGTCACCCTCACCCTCTCCGCCCGCGAGGAGGATGCGCGCCTGATCCTCGCCGTCGAGAACGACCGCGGCCCCGCGCCCGGCTCGGACTCGCCCGAGGGCACCGGAGTCGGCCTCGCCAACGTCTGCGAGCGGCTCGCCGCCCGCTTCGCCGGAGCCGCCGACTGCGAGGCCGGGCCGCTGCCCGGCGGCGGCTACCGGGTCACCCTCTCGATGCCGCTGGAAAGCGATGGCTGAGCCGTTGCGCTTCCTGATCGTCGACGACGAGCCGCTCGCCGTCGAGCGGCTCCAGCTCCTGCTCGCCCGGATGGACGGCGTCGGCGTCGCCGGCACGGCCATGGAAGGCGCCGCCGCCCTGCGCCTCGTCGAGGCCATGCGCCCAGACGCCGTCCTGCTCGACATCGCTATGCCGGGGATGGACGGGATCGACGTGGCGCGCGCCCTCGGCGGCTTGGAGAGCCCGCCGGTGGTGATCTTCGTCACCGCCTTCGATACCTTCGCGGTCGCCGCCTTCGACGTCGACGCGGTCGACTATGTGATGAAGCCGGTCTCCGCCGATCGCCTCGCGCGGGCGGTGGAGCGCGCCCGCGAGCGGATCGGCGCCCGCGACGAAGCGCCCTCCGCACCGGCCGGCGGCGGCGGTGCGCCGCTCGCCGAATTCTGGGTGTCGGAGCCGCGCGGCGGGCTCGTCCGGCTGGCGGCCTCGGACGTCGACCGCATCACCGCCGAGCGCGACTATATGCGGCTTCACGTCGGCGCCCGGAGCTGGCTGATCAACCACACGATCGGCCGCCTCGAGGCGGAGCTCGATCCCGACCGGTTCGTCCGGATCCACCGCTCCGCGATCGTTCGCCGCGATTTCGTCGCCGGCCTTCGCCGCGACGACGGCGGCCGCTGGTGGGCCCGCCTCGCCGACGGCGACGAGCAGAAGGTCGGTCGGCTCTACGTACGCAACGCAAAGAAGCTCGCGGGCCGTTAAGGTCTGGACCAGCGACCCGCGAGCAGGGCATCGAGGCTTAGGGCGTGAAGCCCGGCCTCAGTCGGCGAGCAGGGCCACGGTCCCGCTGCCGCCCGTCTTTCCGGCGAGCGCGACCTGCGCTTCCGCCTTGGCGCCGGCGATCGCGCGATCCTGGCATTGGCCGATGATCTCGTTGCGACGCAGGTCGTTCGAGAAGGTGCCGCAAACTTCGACCGCGGCCTGGCGGATGCGCCGCGCCAGGCGCTGCGCGCCGTCGGCGCTGGAGAGGTCGAGATCGCCGTAGCTCACCGAGACCTGGTCGTCTGACTGGGCGAAAGCGGGAGTGCTGACCGCCAGGGTCGCGCCCGAAAGCGCGACCGCGGCCAGCGCGGACAGAGTGCGATTGAACATGGCGAGGTCCTTCTTGTCGTCGTTTGCGAGGTTGCGGCGCAGGCCCTCGCCTGGGGATGAAACAGGCTCGGTGCCTGCGTCGCCACGCCCTGATACGATCGGCTGTCGCGCCTTTCCTGCCTCCGTCGACACGGAGCCGAAACGGCTCTGCAAACGGCCTCAGCCGGCGACGAACGGCCTATCCTCGCCGACGAAAGGCCACCTTCTCCTCCCCTGCTTTTGCAGGGGGGCTTCTTCACGGCCGAAGGCCCCTCCACCGCGCCTCGCGCGGTCTCCGTCCCCAGGAAACCCTGGGGAGGATATGCTAATACAGCCCCACCACGCCCTTCATCGCATCGAAGATCGCGTCCGTCCGATACCCCACCCCCGCCTTGAACACGAACGGCATCCGGTCGAGCGCCGTCGGATCGGCGACGGGATCGCCGTCGATTAGCACCAGGTCCGCGCGCTTGCCCGGCTCGACCGAGCCGACCTCCCGCTCCCGCCCGAGATAGCGCGCGCCGTTCAGGGTCGCGATCTTCAGCGCCTCGGAGAAGCCGAATCCGCCCTCGACCAGCAGCTGCACCTGCCGCCGCCCCGACCAGCCGGGCACCACGCCGCCATAGCCGGTGGGATCGGTGCCGGCGAGCAGGGTGCCGCCCATCGCGACGAACCTCTTCTCCATGCGCATCACCTTGGGAAGGAAGGCGGCCCAGTCGCGCCGTTGCGGATTGGCCCGGATCGCCGTCCAGGTCCGCTCGTAGGCCGCGCGCAATTGCGGCGAAAGCAGCTCGCGCGCGGCAAGCGGCGCCTCGGGACGCCCCGCCGCGAACGTCTCGAACACCGTAAGCGTGGAAGTCAGCGCCACGTGCCGCTCGATCAGCCTGCGCATCAGCCCGCCAATCCCCGGCCCGTCCGGGTCGAGCGCCGCCAGCGACGCCATCGTGTCGGCCGACGAGGGACATTGGTCCGGCTGCTTCGACTTCACGAAGTCGGTCGCAACCGCGAAGCTGTGCTCCAGATTGTCGATGCCCATGGCCGCCGCCTCGCCATAGGTGACCGAGCAGAGATGCCCGGTCAGCTTCAGCCCGTGCCGGTGCGCCGCGTCGATCGCGGCCTTGAGCTCGTCCCGAGTGACATAATTATAGGCCTTGAACGACGTCGCTCCGGCCCCCGCCCAGAAATCGACCGTTCGCGCGGCGTCGGCGGCGTCCTTCAGGCCGGCCATCTTCGCCGAAAGCAGCTTCGGCCCCTCGAGATAGGGCCCGGTCGCGTCGATGTCCGGCCCCGGCTGCTCGCCCCGCGCCACGGCGCGCGCCGTGTTGATGTCCGCATAGGGCGCCATGCTCCCCGCCGTGCGAAGAGTCGTCGTCCCGCCCGCGAGGTAGAGGCGCGAGAAGCTGTACGGATATTCCTCATATTCCCCGCCTCGCGGCGAGGGGTAGAAGAAATGCTCGTGAACCATGACGAAGCCGGGCAGCAGGGTCTTGCCCCGCCCGTCGATCGTCGCGACTCCCGCCGGCGCCTTGAGCCTCCCCGCCGCCCCGATCGCCGCGATCCGCCCGCCGCGGACCAGCACCGACACGTGCGTCCTCGGCGCCGCTCCCGTTCCGTCGACGAGCTGCACGTCCTCGAAGAAGAGGTCCGGATCGGGATAAGCGACGAACGCCTTGTCCGCCGCAGAGAACTTCGCCGTCGGCCCCTCGGGCGCGGGCGCCGCGCCCAGCGCCAGCAACGCCAATCCAAGTGCCAGCTTCATCCTTGCCTCCCCATCGCCAGATGGGGAGGGGAACCCCCGAAGGGGGTGGAGGGGTAAAAGGCGCCGACCTGGAGTTCCCGCGAGAACCGCTAAGCGCAGCGCACTCTACCCCTCCACCATGCTTCGCATGGTCCCCCTCCCCGTGAGCTTCGCTCCCAGGGAGGCAGGCTTTCGCCCGACTCGCCATCCGCCTGAAAGTACCACTTTCAGGCGATCTGTTTACGGCCCGATATCCCGCACGTGCTTGATCTCGCGGTGGCGGAGCGGGCCGCCGAGGCCGAGCGCCTGGGCGAGCTTGTCGTCCCAGCCATAGGGATCGCCCCGGAACACCACCTTGCCGCCGTCGAGATAGGCGGTCTGGTACATCAGCCGCACCGGGATCTTGTTGGGAAGCGGAACGCCGGTTTCCTTCTTGGTCGCGAGCGCCTTTTCGAACGCATCGAGCTGGCCTTCGTCCTGGGCAATCATCCGGGCGAAGCCGAGCGCGTCGTAGACCCGGCTGCAGCCGTGGCTCAAGTGCCGCTCCGGCTGCGCGAACGCCGCCTTCGACGGCGTGTCGTGAAGGTAGATGGCGTGCGGATTGTCCATGTCGAACTTGACCATCCCGAGCGCGGAATCGGGGCCGGAGGCCTGCACCAGGCGACCGTTCTTGGTCGTGATATGCTCCTTCGCCATGTAGGCGGCGCCCTTCGGCATGATCTCTTCCTTGGCGATCGACTCCGGAATGCTCCAATCGGGATTGGCGACCAGCCGGAAGATCGGCGAGCCGAGCTCCGGAGTCTCCCAGTCCGTCTGGCCGGCGACCACCGCGCGCTTGTCCTTTACCTGTCCGTCGCGCCAATAGGTGAGCATCGTCGCCGCCGTATTGACGTCGATCCGGGTCGCCGGCGGCGTGCGGTTCAGCCAGCGCCGCCGCTCCAGGTTCACCGCCAGGATGCGCGCCCGCTCGGCGGCCCCCGTATTGAGCGCCTCCAGGGTCGAATTGCCGATCACGCCGTCGGGCTTGATCCCATAGTCCTGCTGAACGCGCTTCACCGCCTCCGCCATCTCGTTCGAATAGCGCGCGGACGGCGGGGCCGCCTTGCCCTTCGCCGGGGCCCCGCCGGCGGGCGCGGGCTGCTGCGCCGCCGGCATGTAGCCATTGGCCTGGAGCGCCGCGGCGATCGCCGGAAGGCGCTTGTCGCTGTCGCCGACATGGATGGTCTCGCCGACGGGCACCGGCTGGCGGCTCGGCCCCTTGGCGCCCTGCGCGTAGCGCACATAGGAGTCCGACAGCGCCTTATATTCGGCGTCCTGGGGCGCCAGGCTCGCAAGCCATTCGCGAACATTGCCCTTGTCGACGGCCTGGCGAAGGCCCGCCGCGACGTCGACCTGGTTCATCGGCACCGTATAGGGGTCGAAGACCTTGCGCGGATCGACGATCCCGACCGCCAGCGCCTTGGCGTAGTCGAGCGCGTTCTTGGTCATCGCCGCCTCGCGCTGGGCCGGGTCGTTCTCCTGCTTGACGTCGCGGATGAACGCGGCGCCCTGCAAGGCGTGGCGCTCGGCGTCCTGGAAAGCGCCCGTGAGGTCGGCCGCGCGCGCCTTGTCCCAAACCGGCGCCCAGTTCCTCGCCTCGTAGAAACGCTTCACCTCGGGGTCGGTGACGGCGGCCTTCAGCGCCTCGGGCGTGACGTTCGCGACCTCGGTCTGAACCGGCCCCTGGCCGCCTCCGCCTTCATTGTTGTTGCTGGAGACCACATTACAACCGCCGACGGCCAAAGCCGCAAGCGACACGCACACCAAAGCTCTACGCATCTACGCCAATTCCTATCGTGGATCAGCCCCTCCAACGTCCCCGCCCCCCGCTCCGATCCAGAAAAGCGCTCTCCTGCGAAATATTAAGCGCCGTGCCGCGTCCGTCCCGTTCCGGCACAGTCGAAATCGGGGGGCAGAATGGTGGCAACTTGTTGAGCTATCTGACGCTAGGCGGCCTCTCACCGAACCGCCGAGGACCTGCCCGACGTGCGTAACACGCTGATGATCAAGTTGCTGGAGGAGGCGCTTCACGCCCGAGGGCGCGAACTTGCCTGCCTCGCCTTGCTCCTCGGAAGCGCGTCGTGCGTTCCGTCCGCTGCCGTCCGCCCGCTCGCTTCCGCCGCCCCGCCCGCCAGGGTTGCCGAGCGGCTGGCCGTGGTTCCCGCGCCGCCCGAGCCGGAGCCGATGCTCCTCCAGCCGGTCTCGCCGACCGACGCCGCGGCGATCAACGCGTCCATCCCGTTTGCCGGCGAGGTCGGCCCGAGCGCCGGCGCCTTCGCCTTCCGCGGCTCGGGTCCGATCGACCGCCTGCGCTCGCTCCAATGCCTTTCCGAAGCGGTTTATTACGAAGCCCGCTCGGAAACCGAGGACGGCCAGCGCGCCGTCGCCCAGGTCGTATTGAACCGCGTCCGCCACCCCGCTTATCCGGGCAGCGTCTGCGGGGTCGTCTACCAGGGGCCGCTGCGCGCCGGCGGCGGCTGCCAGTTCACCTTCACCTGCGACGGCTCGCTCGCTCTTGCGCCCGCCGGCCCCGCCTGGCTCGCCGCCCGCCGCATCGCCGCCGAGGCGCTCGCCGGCAAAGCCTACGCGCCCGTCGGCCTGGCCACCCATTACCACACCCAGCAGGTCCTTCCGGTCTGGGCCTATCGCCTCGCCAAGGCGGCGGTGATCGGCAACCACATCTTCTACCGGACTCCCGGTAGCTGGGGCGCCCCCGCCGCCTTCAGCCAGCTTTATGCCGGCCGCGAGCCCTCGCCCGCGACGATCATCGCCAACCGCCTTCCCATATCGCTGGGCCGCACGGCGTCGGCGACCTTGCTCCCGGCGGCGGCTCTGCCGCTCTCGGGCTACGGACCGATCGCCGTGACCGAAGCCGCTCCGGCTCCGGCGCCGGCGCCGGCGGTCGACGATCGCCTCCCCGTCTCGACGGTGAAGCCGGAATTCGAAACCTCCGGCCGCTGGCTCGCCCAGCCGGCGAACTAGCTCTTCCCCTCTCCCCAATGGGGAGAGGGGCTTAGTCACCGCCGGGCGGCCGCCGACCGCTCCCGAACCGGCCGGAATTCCGAGCCCGCGCTCCATTGCGGCCAGCGCGTGCCGAACGCCAGCTCCCGCCCGATCCCGTAGGCCAGCGCCACGTCCTGCGCCGCTCCGCGCAGATCCCAATCGGGCCGCCATTCGTCGCAGGTCTGGTGATAGCAATTGGCGGTGAACTCGCTCACCCAGCGGTCGCCGGCGGTCCGGCCGCCGTTCACCAGGTCCGGCCCCGCGCCCAGCGCCATCAGCAGAAGCACCGGCACGCCCCGCTTCGCCATCGCGAAATGATCGGCGCGGTAGAACAGCCCCCGCTCCGGGTGCGAATCCGGAGTGACGTAGCGGCCCTGCGCCGCGGCGAGCCGGCGCATCGTCTCCTCGAGCTCGCTCTGGCCCTGACCGATCAGGATCACGTCGCGCGCCGGCCCGACCGGCTGAAGCGTGTCGAGGGTGATGTTCGCCACCATCTTCTCGGCCGGATAAAGCGGGTTCGAGGCGAAATATTCCGAGCCGAGCAGGCCCCGTTCCTCTGCCGTCCACGCGGCGAACAGCAAGGTGCGGTCCGGCCTCGGCCCCGCCTTGAAGGCGCGGGCGATCTCCAGAACGCCCGCCAGGCCGAGCCCGTCGTCGGCGGCGCCGGGTCTGATCCTGCGTCCCCGCGCATCGGGCGCGCCGAGGCCGTAGGCGTCCCAATGGCCCGAGAACATGATCGTCTCGTCCGGCCGCTTCGCCCCCGGCAGCTTCGCGATGACGTTGCGGCTCTCGACCCGGTTCGTTTCCACCCCGAAGTCAGCCGAGAAGCGCGCGCCGAGCTCGACAGGGCGAAAGCCGGGCGTCCGCGCCTGGCGCTTCACGGCCTCGAAATCTAGCCCCGCGCGACGGAACAGGTCCTCGGCGATCGGCCGCTGTATCCAGCCTTGCAGAAGCACCGGCTGCTGAGCGCCCGGGCCCAGCACGATATTGTAATTCTCGCCGCCCGGCGCCTGGACCGTGTTCCAGCCATAGCCCGCGCCGGCGGACTCGTGGACGATCAGAGCCGCCACCGCGCCGCGCCTCGCCGCCTCCTCATATTTGTAGGTCCAGCGGCCGTAATAGGTCATCGCCTGGCCCGAAAACTTGCCCGCCGCCGGCTCGCCCGCGGCCGCCTCGAAGTCGGGATCGTTGACCAGGAACAGAGCGACCTTGCCCTTGAGGTCGACGCCCTTGAAATCGTCCCAGCCGCGCTCCGCAGCGTTGACTCCGTAGCCGACGAACACCACCGGCGCGTCGGCGATCCGGGCCCGGTCGGTCTCGCGGACGCTGCTTAGGTAGATGTCCTGCGGGAAGCGCAGCGGGATTCTCTGCCCCGCCATCGTCATCGCGGCGGTTCCGCCCTTGTCGATCTGGGTGCGGATCAGCGGCACCGTCTGGGTCCAGCTTCCGCCCGGACCGCCCGGCTCGAGCCCGAGCTGGCGGAACTGCTCGGTGAGATAGGCGATAGTCTTCGCCTCCCCCGCCGTCCCAGGCCCCCGGCCCTCGAAATCGTCCGAAGCGAGGCTTCGGGTGATCAACGAAAGCCGGTTCGGATCGATCGGCGCGAAAGAGCGCGGATCGTCGGCGGCGACGGTCCGGGCGGCGGGCGCGGTCGCGCAGCCGGCGAGCGCAAGCGCGAGGAGCAGGGCGGAAGCTTTCATGGCGGTGAGAACCGCTTGCGCTTGCGTCGGTTGCACCTTTTATCCCCTCTCCCCTTGGGGGAGAGGGTAGGGTGAGGGGGTTCGGCGCCCGAGCTTAATCGCTGACTCGGAGCCCCCTCACCCCAACCCTCTCCCCATGGGGAGAGGGAGCCTACCCCGCGCTCTGCCACAGCCACACCAACGGCGAGACCGTGGCCGCGTGGAACGTCGTCACCGCCAGCCACAAAGCCAGCCCACCAAGCCCCGCAATCCACCCCGGCGCCGCCTGCGACCATCGCGCGCGGCCCGTCGCCAGCGCCCCGAAGGGCACGAACGACGTGCGCGCTTCCCACTGCCGCCAGCTTTCGCCGAGCGACGCCCGCTTCTTGCGGTCCTGCCCCACCGATCCGCCGATCGCGAGCACCAGGATCCCGGCCGCGACGACCAGGTTGCGCGGCGACCACCAGAGCGACAGGTGGACCATCGCCCACAAGGCGAAGGCCCAGTTCATCGGGTGGCGGGTGATCGCGAACACCCCGCTCGCGGGCCGAACCGGCCGCTTGCCCGCCCCGGGATGGGGAAAAGCCGGGTTTCGGACGAACGAGCCGACCAGCAGGATGCACGCCGCGAGCATGAGCGCCGAGGCCACCGGCCACCACAGGTCGGGCGCGATCCACAGCGGCAGCCCGCTCGCCCAGTGCCACGCGACGATCATCCACAGCAGAAGCAGCGCCGAGACGACCGAATAGGCGCCCTGGAACCCGGCCTCGCCGAGCGCGCCGATCATCCGCAGCCGGAGCGGGTGCGACATCGCGAAATGCGAGCCGACGAAGGCGATCGTCGCGAGCGTCAGGCTCGCGAGGGCGATCACTTCTGGTAGGCCTTGGGCAATTGCCCTTCGCCCGGAGTCCGGTAGCGGTCGCGAAGCTTGGTCTGCCGGTTCGACAGCGGCTGCTGGACCCCGTCGATCAGCACGATCTCGGCGGCCGAGCTGTTCTCGAGCGGATCGCCGTCCCACACCACAACGTCGGCGCGCCGGCCGGGGCGGAGCGATCCGAAATCGCCGCCCATCCCGACCGCCTCGGCAGGCGCCGAGGTGATCGCTTCGAGCGCCTGGCCCCAGCTGAGCCCGGTCGCACCGGGCAGCCGTCCGACCGCGACCAGATTGCCGGCATATTGCCGCGACAGTCGCACCTGGCGCGCTTCCTCGTCGTCGATCATCCCGATCGCCACCCGCACCCCGGCGGCGCGCATCCGGCCGATATTGGACTGGGTGGAGGCGAGCTGCTCGAAGCTGTTGGGAAGGTCGGTCAGGGCCGAAGCGATCACGGGGACCCCGGCCGCCGCGATGTCCTTCGCCACCGTCCAACCCTCGGCGACGCCGACCAGCACCAGCCGGAGGTTGGGGAATTCCTTACGAAGCGATAGCGCCTGGAGGATGTCGGCCGCCCGCTCGACGTGGACGAGAAGCAGCTGGCGCCCCTGAAGCACCGGGACCAGCGCCGCGGCGTCGAAGCGGGTCAGGAGCACGTCGTCCGGCCGGTTCACGTTGGCGCCGAGCAGGCCGTTGCTTCCCGGCACTTCCTCCAGCGGAAGGTCGCGCTGGTCGTTCGCCCGCGCCTGGCGCGCCGCGCCGCCGCCGGACGGAATTCCGGAATAGCGGCTGATGTCGCGCGCCTCGCGAAGCGCGTTGCGGAACAAGACGTGCATCGCCGCCCGGCTTCCGCCCGCCTCGCGGCTGCCCTGCTCGCCGAACTCGACGAACTGGAAGGCGCGCGCCCTCGTCACCGCGTTCATGTCCGCGCCGAGATCGATCACCGCGCCCTGGCCGGCGAAGATGCTCCGTGCCGTCGCCGGGGCGACGATCGCCCGGGTCACGCCGCCGGCGCGGTTGATCGCGATCGCCGAAGCGCGCGGATTGACCGCCGGAGCCACGTCGATCGCCGCGCTGAACGGCGAATTGCCCGCCTCGACGTCGTTGGTCGCGTCGACCGCGTCGACCTCGACCAGCCCGATCCGCGAGAAGCCCGCGACGATCCCCGGCGTCACCCACTTGCCGGTCGCGTCCACCACCTGCGCCCCCGCCGGAACCGCGACTCCGCGTCCCGCCGAGACGATCCGCCCGTCGCGGATGACGACGGTGCCGCCCTGGATCGGCTCCGACCCGTCCCCCAGCGCCACGGTGCCCCCGGTGATCGCGACGGTCTGAGCCGCGGCGGGGGCGGCTGCACACATTGCGAGGGCCAGTCCCAACAATCCTCCCCCGATGGGGGAGGTGGCAGCCCGAAGGGCTGACGGAGGGGTGTCAGCCTCAGAGGCAAAGCGCGGACTCTGATACCCCTCCACCGTGCTGCGCACGGTCCCCCTCCCCTTCCAGGGGAGGATTTGCTTGAACCCGCTCACTTCACGTCCCCTTCGCCGGGCTGGCCAAGCTCGAAATCGCTCACCGGCCGGCGGCTCGGGTCGTTGGCGTCGTACATCAGCGCGCCGTCGATCCACACCCGTTCTGGCCGCGTGTAGACGCTGAACGGATTGCCGTTCCACATCACCACGTCGCCCATCTTGCCGGCGCGAAGGCTTCCGGTGCGCTCGCCGATGCCGAGCGCCTTGGCCGGGTTCCAGCTAAGCCATTCCCAGGCCACTTCCTCGGGGATGTTGATCCCGATCCGCCGCCCGGCCGCGAGCGCCTTGGCAGCCTCCTGGTAGAGCCGCTGGATGCCGTTCGGATCGTCGGAATGGACGATCGCGCAGGCGCCCGCATTGTGCACCAGCGCGATATTCTCGTTCACCCCGTCATAGGCTTCCATCTTGAAGCCCCACCAGTCCGCCCACATCGCCGCGCAGACCCCGTTCTGCTTCAGCAGGTCGGCGATCTTGTAGGCCTCGACCGCATGGTGGAAGGCGGCCACGTGATAGCCGAACTCCTTGGCCATATCCATGACGATGGCCATTTCGTCGGCGCGGTAGCAATGGTTCTGGACGAGGATCTCGCCGGCCAGCACGCCGCGAAGCGTATCCATGCCGATGTCGCGGGTCGGCATGTCGCCGCCGTTGCGCTCGTAATTGTCCCACTTGCGCTTGTATTCGGCCGCCCGCGCCCAGGTCGCCCGGTCGACGGCGATATTGCCCATCCGGGTCGAGGGAGACTGGTTGCGGCTGCCATAGACCCGCTTGGGATTCTCGCCGCACGCCATCTTTAGGCCGTAGGGCGCGCCCGGGAACTTCATCTGCTGGACGGTGCGCGCCGGAACGTTCTTCAGCACCACCGAGCGGCCGCCGAACAGATTGGCCGATCCGGGAAGGATCTCAAGCGTCGTCACGCCGCCGTTCGCCAGCGCCCGGGTGAAGCCGGGATCCTGCGGCCAGACGCTGTGCTCGGCCCAGACGTCGGGGTGGACCGGGCCGGTCGCCTCGTTGCCGTCCGAATGCGCCTCGACCGCGGGCGAGGGATAGTCGCCCAAGTGACTGTGGATGTCGATCACGCCCGGAGTGACCCACTTGCCGCGCGCGTCGATCCGGGTCGCGCCTTCGGGCACCGGAGTGTCCGGCCCGCCGACCGCCTGGACCTTGCCGTCGGCAAGGATCACCGTCCCGTTCTCGAACCGCGCTCCCTCGCCGTCGAAGACGGTGCCGCCGGTAATCGCCGTCAGGACTCCGGGATAGGCGCGATAGGTCGAGGGATAGGGGTCGTGCGAATAGGTCTTGGGCGGAGTGCGCGGGGCCGCCTCGGTGGAAGCGGTCCGCGGCTTGTCCTGGGTGCAGCCGGCCGCGAGGCCGGCCGCGGCGGCGGCGAGAGCGAGGCGGCCGAGCTTATTTAACGCCATGCATCCACTTCTTCAGCAGGGGGGAGATGAGGAGGAGGAGCAGGCCGATCCCCATCGAGATGAGGCCGATCTTCCAGAACACGCCCGAATAGGTGTCGAGGCTGACCTTGAGGTTGGTCACCTGCCCGCCCACCGTCTCGACGCTCGCCACCTGGGCGACCACACCGGCGACATATTGGGCGACCGAGATGGACAGAAACCACACGCCCATCATCAGACCGACGATGCGGGCGATCGACAGCTTGGTGATCATCGACAGGCCGACCGGCGAGATGCACAGCTCCGCGGCGGAGTGGATGAAGTAGAGGCCGGCCAGCCACCAGATCGCGACCTTGAAGTCGGAGCCGGCGAACTGCGTCCCCCAGACGAGGAACAGGAAGCCGATGCCGACGCCCATCAGCGCGATGCCGAACTTGATGGGAATGGTCGGCTCGACGCCGCGCCGCGCCATGGCGTTCCACATGATGCTGAACAGCGGCGCCAGGGCGACGATGAAGAAGGCGTTGAAGAACTGCGTCTGCCCCGCCGAGATGCTGAACAGGCCGAAGATCGACAGGTCGGTGTTGCGGTCGGCGAACAGGGTGAGCGAGGAGCCCGCCTGCTCGAACAGGGTCCAGAAGACGACGTTGAAGACGATGAGGACCATCGCCGCCAGCATCATCTGGAACTCGCGCCGGTCGCCCGCCTTGGCCGACCAGATCAGGATCCCGGGGATCCCCAGCAGGAAGGTGAAGAACAGGACCTTGCCCATGATCGGCAGGTGAAGGAGGTAGCCGGCGATTCCGGCGCCGGGCTCGGGTTTGGGCGCGTTCATCAGGTTCCAGAACAGGAAGAGCACGATCGGGATCGCGACCATCGCTCCGGCATAGATGATGAGCGAGCGGTCCGCGCCCTCGCGCACCGGCGGCTCGCCGTAGCCCGAGAGACGGCCGCCGTCGAACTGGATGAGGCTCCACGAGAACAGCATGCCGAGCGCCGCGAGCCCGAATCCGGCCCACCAGCCGACCGTGTCGGCGAGGAACGGACAAAGCAGCTGCGAGAAGAGCGATCCCAGGTTGATGCCCATGTAGAAGATGGTGAAGCCCGCATCCCTTCGCCGGTCGCCCTGACTGTAGAGCGAGCCGACGATGGTGGAGATGTTGGGCTTGAAGAAGCCGTTGCCGACGGTGACCATGGTGAGGCCGATCAGCATCAGCAGGGTGAACAGCATCGACCGGTCGGCGCCGGAGTCGAACTGTCCCTTGGCGAGATTGCGCGCGACGCTGCCGTCCGGCGCCAGCAGCGAGACGGTGCCGTCCTCGTTTCCGCGGATGAGGAGCGGCTTGTTGTCGGCGATGACGAAGCGCTGCTCCTCGCCCGTGCTGGTCGGCCGGTCGATCGCGTTCTTGACCTGCACCTCGTAGCGCTGGCCGTCGATGATCGCGTGCGGCTTGGCGGTCTCGCCGCCGAAGCACAGCACGAAATAGCCGCAGGCCATGACCAGGGCGCCGAACTTCACCGCCTTTTTCGAGCCGAGGAAGCGGTCCGCCATCAGGCCGCCGATCAGGGGCGTCAGGTAAACCAGCGCGGTGAAGCCGCCATAGAGGCCGTTGGTGGTCTGGTCGCTGAACAGGAAATGCTTGGTCAAATAGAGCGTCAGGAGCGCCCGCATTCCGTAATAGCCGAACCGTTCCCACATCTCGGTCGTGAACAGCCGCGCCAGCTGGCGGGGATGGCCGAACCAGGTGTCGCCGTCGGTGCGGCTGACGTCCGGATGCTCTCCTTCGGTCGTGGTTTCGGGGGCTACGTTGACCATTCGCCTCTCCTGTCGGGCCGGATCTTACCCGTCCGGCCTCTTTATGAGCGGCGCACCCTAACGGCGAAAACCGGCTTGTGAAGCCGGATTGTTGCGGCGTCGGGGTGCTGCTACCGGGCATCCACATTCGGCTCTCGGGAGCAGTCATCCCTCTCCCCGGCGGGGAGAGGGTAGGGTGAGGGGGCTCGGCGCTGGAGGTGAGCCGCCGACGTCGAACCCCCTCACCCCAACCCTCTCCCCCTGGGGGAGAGGGAGGAAGCGCCTGACGTCGATCCAGCCCAGGTGAGTTTCCCGCATGCTTAACGACCACTCCTCGATCCTCGCCTTGCTGCGCACCCGCCGCTCGGGCCGCCCGCGCGACATGACCGGGCCGGGGCCCGACCCCCGGCAGCTCGCCGATATCCTCGCCGTCGCCGCCCGAACGCCGGATCATGGCAAGCTCGCCCCCTGGCGCTTCATCCATATCGGCCGCGAGGCGCGCCCGGCGTTCCGCGACCTCGCCGAACGCGCCTACCGCGCGGGCCACGCCGAAGCCCCGAACCGGCTCGAGCTGGAGGCCGTCGACCGCTTCGCCCTCCAGGCGCCCGAGCTCGTCGTCGTCCTCTCAAGCCCCGTCGAAGGCACCAAGATCCCGCTCTGGGAGCAGGAGCTGAGCTGCGGCGCCGCCTGCATGAACCTCCTCCTCGCCGCCCACGCCCACGGCTTTACGGGCGGCTGGATCACCGGCTGGGCGGCCTATTCCCCGCTCCTCCTCGAAGGCCTCGGCGGCCGCCCCCACGAGCGCGTCGCCGGCTTCATCTACCTCGGCACCCCGGCCCAGCCGCTCGAGGAACGGCCTCGGCCGGCGATCGACCAGATCGTCAGCGAGTGGGAGCCGGTTGACTCGCCAGCCAGTTAGACGCTTGTAGCTTGCGGCCCCCGGGACTAGCTTTGCCTCTGGAGGCTTCCATGGGATTAGGCGCAGAGAAGGCAGGTCCTCACCGGAAACCGGCGCCTGAGGATGTGGCCAATTTTCATGTTACCATGGAATCCGGCCGGATCGTCTTGGCTCCGGTCGCAAACCAGGGCCTCTCGCTGCGCGACTTGTTGCTTGCGGCTGGAGATCCGGACGGCTCCTTGACGCAAGGAGTGACGGTTTCTGCCGAAATCGTAGCGGAAGGGGCGGGTCAAAAGGTTATCGTCTTCAAGAAGCGGGGACGTAACAGTCATCGAAGAAAGAAAGGCCATCGGCAGCAGCACACCATCTTGCGTATCTCTAATGTCCGCGAGAGCGCTGCAGAAGAGGAACAGTCGAGAAAGGCAGGCTCCGAGGAAGGCATTCAGCAGAAAGTTCAGCCTGCTGCCGATCAAAGCGAGGAAATCGAACTTAGGGCCGTGGCGGCGGAACTCGAAAGGGCAGCTGCGAGAATGAGTGTCTCGCTCGATCGCGCAATTGATACTGTTCGAAGTGCCTTGGATACTGATCGGGAGGCGACCATCCGCAGCCGCTTTGAAGCGGAATTGTCGTCGGGGAGCATTGAGTTCGGAGGTTTCGTGGTGTGAGCGTCTTAGGGGATGTGCTTGCCGGGCTTCGGAAGGTGTTGCTACTCGAACACCGCCTGCAGACCCTCGCGTCCGAGGTCGAGCGGCTTTCGCAGGCTCACGTTGAGACGCGCGAGCGCCTGATACGCCTCGAAGTTATCATTGATGAGGCGCGCAGGCGCGGTGGAGCACAGGGCGGCGCCCAGCGGCAGATTACCGGGTCTTAAGGTTTGGGGGGGAGGACCAGGGCACTTGACCGACCCGCTGTATTACTACACTACGTCGCTGTGCCCGAAGATCGTCCCGTCTACCTCCGCCTCCGCGATTCCATCGCGGCCCTGATTCTCGACGGCCGGGTCGGCGACGGCGATCCGCTGCCGTCGGTGCGAAGCCTCGCCGCCGAGCATGGCGCCAATCCGCTGACCGTCGCAAAGGCCTATCAGACCTTCCAGGACGAAGGGCTTGTGGTGGTGAAGCGCGGGGTCGGCATGTTCGTCGCCGACGGCGCCGCCGAGCGCCTGCGGACCGCCGAACGCGACGATTTCCTCAACCACCGCTGGCCCGCCGTCGCCGCGCAGATCCGCCGCCTCGGCCTCGATCTCGAGGACCTGCTGGAGCGGGCGCTGGCCTGATTCTTTAGATCCTCCCCGGCACGGGGAGGGGGACCAGGCGAAGCCTGGTGGAGGGGCGGGCACGAACTTCGAGTCAGCCCCTCCACCACGCCCTTCGCGCGCGGTCCCCCTCCCCGTACCGGGGAGGATCTGGTTTCTCACCCCCGGAGCTTCGCCAGTACGCCCTGAAGCTGCATCGCATTCGACATGTCGCCCTCGACCCGGAGCTTGCCCTGCATGAAGGCGGTCATCCCGTCGAGCTTGCCTTCGGTCATCGCCTGCCAGTCTTCCCAGCTGACCTTGATCGTCGTGTCGGCATTTCCGTCCTCCTCGGAAACCTGCCCCGCCGCGCCGTCGAGCATGACCACGCCCTCGGAGCCATAGTCCAGCTTCACCCTTTTGCCGGGAAGCCAGGCGCTCTTCTCGTTGAGGGCCGCCGCCATTTCGCTCTTCGTCATCGCCTCTTCCTCCGGTTGTTGCGCCCCTCCTACTTTACGCGAACGTCAGGTCAAGCGGGCCTGCCTTCCCTTCGCCTCTGCGGCGCGTTACCGGGCGGGCATGACTGACAAGCGCACCGGCGGCCGGATCCTCGTCGATAACCTCCTCGCCCAAGGCTGCGACCGGATCTTCACCGTCCCCGGCGAAAGCTTCCTCGCCGTCCTCGACGCGCTCCACGACAGCCCCGAAATCGACCTCGTCGTCTGCCGCCAGGAAGGCGGAGTCGCCTACATGGCCGAGGCCGACGGAAAGCTTACCGGCCGCCCGGGCGTGGCCTTCGTCACCCGCGGCCCCGGCGCCACCAACGCGTCGGTCGGGGTTCACACCGCCTTCCAGGATTCTACGCCGATGATCCTCTTCATCGGCGACGTCGCCCGCGCCGATCGCGACCGCGAGGGTTTCCAGGAGGTGGATTTCGCGGCGATGTTCCGCCCGCTCGCCAAATGGGCGGCGCGGATCGACGACCCGGCCCGCATTCCGGAATATGTCGCCCGCGCCTGGGCAACCGCTATTTCGGGCCGTCCCGGCCCCGTCGTCCTCGCCCTTCCCGAGGACATGCTTCGCGAGGAAGCGGAAGCGCTCGACCGGCCCGCCGTCCGGCCCCCGGTCCAGGCCGCCGACCCGATGGCCGCCGCCGCGCTCATGGACCTGCTGAAGCACGCCTGCGCGCCGGTGGCGATCGTCGGCGGCGCCGGCTGGGACGCGGGCGCGAGCCACTATTTCACCGAGTTCGCCGAGCGGATCGGCCTCCCCGTCGCCTGCGCCTTCCGCCGTCAGGACGCATTCCCCAACGCTTCCCCCGTCTATGCCGGCAATCTCGGCTACGGGCCGAACCCCAAGCTGCTCCAGCGCATCCGCGAGGCCGACCTCCTCCTCGTCGTCGGGCCCCGCCTCGGCGAGGCGACCACCGACGGCTACACGCTCGTCACCCCGGATCACCCCGATCAGACGCTTGTCCACGTCCACCCGGACCCCAACGAGCTCAACCGGGTCTACAAGACCTGCCTCCCGATCTGCGCCGACATGCACGATTTCGCCGAGCTCGTCTCGGCTTGGGAGGACGAGGTCGTCTCCTTCTCCACCGGAGCCGAGGCGCATTCCGAATGGCTGGAATGGTCGACGCCCAAGCCGTCGGGCGCACCGCTCGACCTCGGCCTAGCCGTCGCCGCCCTTCGCGAGCGGCTCCCGGCCGACACGATCGTCTGCAACGGCGCCGGCAATTTCTCGGGCTGGTTCCACCGCTTCTGGCGCTTCGGCGCCTTCCCCTGCCAGCTTGCGCCGACCAACGGCTCGATGGGCTACGGCCTGCCCGCCGCAGTGGCCGCCGCCCTTCGCCGGCCGGGCTCCACGGTGCTCGTCCCCGCCGGCGACGGCGATTTCCTGATGAACGGCCAGGAGCTCGCCACCGCGGTGCGCTACGGCTGCGACATGCTGGTCCTGGTCATCGACAATGGCAGCTACGGGACGATCCGGATGCACCAGGAGCGCGAATATCCGGAGCGCCTCTCCGGCACCGACCTGGTCAATCCGGACTTCGCCGCCCTCGCCCGCGCCTATGGCTGCTGGGCGGAGACCGTGGAGAGCACGCAGGCCTTCGCCCCCACCCTCGACCGCGCTCTAGCCGAGAAGGGCGTAAGGCTCCTCCACCTCAAGACCGACGTCGAGCACATCACCAACGCGACGACGATCGCCCGCATCCGGGAGCGGGCTAAGGCGTAACCGTCGCCCCAGCGAAGGCTGGGGCCCCAGGGGGTGAAAAGCGCCGTGTTCTTCACCCGCCGGGGTCCCAGCCTTGGGTCCCATCAAAGTAATACTTTGATGGGACCCTGCGCTGGGACGACGGGACGTTCAATCGCCTAGATACACAAGGCGGTTCTCAAAGGTCGTTGATGACGCCCTTGACCTTGCCCTTGAGGTCCTGGCCGGTGCCCTTCAGCTTCTGCGCATCGCCCTCGGCGCGAACGTCCGGATCGGCGCTTTCCTGCTTCACGTCGCCGATCGCCTGATTGACATTGCCTTTGAGCCTGTCGGTGAATTCGCCCATGTCGCGGTCCTTTACCCGGTCCGGCGCCTCGGGAGCGGGCGCCGCTTAACCTGCGTTAGAACCCGCAGGAGCGGCGGGGGGTTCCTTCGCCCGCCGCCCGCCCGCCGCGCTGCGCCGGATCTGCACCGCCTTCGGGCCGGATCGTCACCGCCGCCGCGCCATCCTTGCGCCGGCAAAGGCGTATGCCAGCGCAATGAAGGTCAAGTTCATCCTGCCGGCCCTCACCGAGGCGGAAAGCCCGTTCTGGCGGCCGATCAAATATTCGCTCTTCCCGCCCCTCGGGCTCGCCACGCTCGCCGCCTTCCTGGGCCCCGACGACGAGGCGGAGCTGGTCGACGCCCATGTCGAGACGGTGCGCACCGACGATCGGCCCGACCTGGTCGTCATCCAGGTCTACATCACCAACGCCTACCGCGCCTATGCGCTTGCAGACCTTTACCGGGCGAAGGGCTGCTTCGTCGCGCTGGGCGGCCTTCACGTCACCTCGCTCCCCGACGAGGCGGCGCCTCATGCCGATGCGATTTTCGTCGGCCCGGGGGAGCAGACCTTCCCGCGGTTCCTCGCCGACCTCAAGGCCGGCCTGCCGCGGCCCCGCTACGATTCCGCCGGCGGACGCAGCCTCGAAGGCCTTCCTCCCATCCGCCGCGACCTGATCAAGCGGCGCCTCTACCTCGTCCCCAATTCGATCGTGGTCACCCGCGGCTGCCCGCAGCATTGCGACTTCTGCTACAAGGACGCCTTCTTCCAGGGCGGCAGGAGCTTCTATACGCAACGGGTCGACGAGGCGCTGGCCGAGATCGAGCGCCTGCCCGGCCGCCACCTCTACTTCCTCGACGACCATTTGCTCGGCAATCGCCGCTTCGCCGAGGGTCTGTTCGATGGGATGCGCGGCATGGGCCGGCTGTTCCAGGGCGCGGCAACGGTGGATTCCGTCCTTCGCGGCGACCTCATCGAGCGCGCCGCCGAAGCGGGCCTGCGCAGCCTGTTCGTCGGCTTCGAGACGTTCAGCCCCGACAATCTGCGCTCCAGCAACAAGAAGCAGAATCTGGCGCGCGACTATGCCGAGGTCGCCCGCCGGCTGAGCGGCCTAGGGATCATGATCAACGGCTCCTTCGTCTTCGGAATGGACGACGACGGCCCGGACGTGTTCGACCGAACGGTCGGCTGGGCGGTGGAGAACGGAATCACCACCGCCACCTTCCACATCCAGACGCCCTATCCCGGAACCCGGCTCCACGCGGCGATGGAGGCGGCCGGCCGGATCGCCACCCGCGATTGGGACCGCTACGACACCCGTCACGTCGTCTACCGCCCCGCCCGCCTCACCGCCGACGCGCTCAAGGCCGGCTACGACCGCGCCTATCGCGACTTCTACGGCTGGCGCAGCATCGCTCGCGCCGCCTGGACCCACGCCACCCCCCGCCACCGCGCCAAGCATTTCTTCTACGCCGCCGGCTGGAAGAAGTTCGAGCCGCTCTGGGACTTGGTCATCAAGGCCCGCCGGCTCGGCGTGATGACCCCGCTGCTGGAAGGCGTGCTGTCGAAGGTCAGCGCGCGCGGCGATCCTCCCGCCAAGGTAGAGCGCGTTGAACCGGCCGCCGCCTGACCTCCTGCCGGCCAAGAACCGCCCGTTCGGGGTCCGGTTGGGATTCGCCCTCGCCGGGATCCGCATCGTCGCCCGGCGCGAGAAGAGCTTCCGCACGCAGGCGTTCCTGGGCTTCGCCGCGACCGCCGCCCTCGTCCTGCTTCGGCCAGGCCTGCTCTGGGCCGCGCTGGTGCTGCTCTCGACCGGCCTCGTCCTCGCCCTCGAGGCGGCGAACGGCGCCCTGGAATATCTCGCCGATCGCCTCCATCCGGACTGGGCGGAGGAGATCGGCCATGCCAAGGATGCCGCCGCCGGCGCCGTCCTCTTCGCCAGCCTCGCCGCCGCCGCGGTCGGCGCGCTGATGGTCGCGTCGACGTTGCTCGCTCACAGCCCGAACGGGTAGGTTTCCTCCTCGCCCGGCCGCTGCTCGCCCGGCAGAGGCGTCACCGCCCGGGTCTCGTCGAACCACACCCACGCGTCGAATTGATTGGGAAGCACCGCCTCGGCATAGTGGCTCCACCGTTCCGTCGCCGGCCGGTAGATCACGCCGATGAAGCGCTCCAACCGGGGCTCGAGCAGCGCCTCCTCGAGCGGGCCGGCAAGCGCGCCTTCGCGTAGGTCGAGGAGGAATCGCGGCACGCCGCTGTCGTGCGAGGCGCGCTCGTAGCTGCCGGCGAGCGAGGGCTTCACCGCCTTCACGTCCATCGGCTCGTCCCAGTCGTCGGCCGCCGCGACGGTGCCGTGATGGGTGCCGAAGCCGATCAGGCGCGCGTCGCCGCCGAACCTCTCCTTGGCAAGTTGGCCGATGTTCAGCTCCTCCCGAAGCTGGCCCATCTCGGTATGCGCGGCATTGCCGATATGGCTGTTATGCGCCCACACCACCGCCTTGGAGCCCGGCCCCTTCGCGTCGAGCAGCTGGCAGAGGGTCTCGAACATGTGCGTGTCGCGCAAATTCCAGCTCTCCGCGGATCCCTGGTACATCGCCCGGTAATAGGCTTCGGCATTCTTGATCAGGCGCGCATTGGCGGCCGCGTCGAGCCATTCGTCGCATTCCTCCGAGAGACAGTCCATCCGCCGCCGCATCAGCTCCTTCAGCATCTCGACGACTCCGGCCTCGCACCGCCCATAGCCGTCGCTGCTCGCCACTCGGCCATATTCGGCCGGGTCGCGGCTCCACGGCGACAGGCATCCGTAGCGCCTGCGCGCCACCTTCGCCGTCTCCGGATCCGCCTCGTCGAGAAAGTCGATCACCGCCCGGATGGAAGCGCCGAGATTGTAGAGGTCGAGGCCGTAAAAGCCCGTCATCGCCTCGTACTCGCGGCCTTCATTGTGCCCGCGCAGCCAACGCACGAATGCGTCGACCTCGGCATTCCGCCACATCCAGGTCGGGAAGCGCTGGAACGCTTCCTCCTCGCCGTCGCGGCGGGCGCGGTGGCGCACGAAACGGTCGACCGAGGCCGCATCCGGCCAGTCGGCCTCGACCGCTACGATGGTGAAGCCGTGCCGCTCGACCAGCCGCCGGGTGATCGCCGCCCGCGCCCGGTAGAACTCGCTCGTCCCGTGGCTGGACTCGCCGAGCATCACCACCCGGGCATCGGCGAAACGGTCGAACGCCTCGGCGAAAGCGGGATCGTCGATGTCGGGCAGCGGCTCGGCGGCGGCTCGGATCAGCTCCGGCAGGGTCGCGTCCGAAGCCTCGTCGCTCCACCCCTCCCTTCCGATCAGCGGCACGAAGCGCACCGGTCCAAGCTCCTCCTGCTCATAATCCTCCTCGGCGGTCCGGGTCACCTTGACCAGGATCTGCACCGCATCCGGCTCCCCCACGGGCATCACTAGAACGCCGCCGACGCGAAGCTGCTCCAGCAAGACCTGCGGAACATGGCTCCCGCTCGCCGCGACCAGGATCGCGTCGAACGGCGCCTCGTCCGGACGGCCCGTGCTCCCGTCGCCCTCGACGATCCGGACATGGCCGTACCCCAGCGCGGCAAGCCGCTTGCGAGCGGCCGCGGCAAGCTCGGCGTGCCGCTCGACGGAGATCACCGCGTCGGCGATCCGGCCCAGCACGGCCGCAGCATATCCCGAGCCGGCGCCGACCTCGAGCACCCGGTTTCCCGGAGCGACCTCGGCCGCAGCGATCATCGTCGCAACCATGTAGGGCTGGGAGATCGTCTGTCCGGCCCCGATCGGAAGCGGGCCGTCCTGATAGGCGGAACCCGACGCCTCCGCCGGAACGAAGCGCTCGCGCGGAACGGCACGGAAGGCGTCGAGCAGCCGGGGATCGCCGATTCCGCGCGCCTTCAGCTGCCGCTCGACCATCTCCGCTCGCTGGGCCGCGAAGTCTGTCATTTCCGCATCCTCGCCCCGCCAAGAACTCGGACGGCGGAGGAAGGATGCTCGATCGGATCGGGCTCTCCGAGGAGAATGCCGCCGCCTTCGATCGGCAGCGCGGCCGCGACCTATATGAGAAAGGCTGGCTCGAACGCTTCCTCGCTGGCGCGCGCGAAGGGCGCCCAGCTTCCGGCCCACAGGGACGGAAGCGCTACTTTGGCGAGAAGGTCCAGTCGTCGAGCTTGAGGTCCGGTATGGCGCGGAAGTCGGCGGCGTTCAGAGTAGCCAGTACCGCATCCACGGCCATAGCCTGCGCGGCGATCATCCTCTCGATAATCAGCGAATGCGAGAAACCGAGCGTTTCGACGATCCTCTCGTAAACCGCCGCCTCCCGCTGCCCGAACGGCAGAATGTCGAGCACCTCGTACATCGCATCGAGCGCGCGGCGGCGCTGCTCGCGGCCTTCGTGCGCGCGCGCCAACCCTCCTTCGAGTTCCACCACCGAAACGGCGGAGAGCAAAGCCACCGGCTCGAGGCCGGCCGAACGACCGAGGATGTGCGCATCGCCGTCCCGAAACGCGATGGCGACACTGGTATCGAAGAGAAGACGCACTCAGAGCCCGGGGCGGCTCGGGAATTCTATCGGCTCCCGCTCCTGCACCCCGTCGGGCGGCGGACCGATCTCCCGCAAGCGGCGCACCAGTTCCGCCATCGTCCGGTTCTTGGGCGTGATCGTCAGAACGTCTCCGACCCGCCGGATGGTGACCTCCACGTCGGTTCCGAGCGCCACCTCCTTGGGAAGGCGAAGCGCCTCGCTGTTGCCGCTCTTGAACGTCTTGCTGTCCACCTCGATCATCGCCGAACCTCCGGCTCCGTATATACGCGTATATCCCGATCAGATCAAACCCGCCAGCGGGCTCGACGGATCGGCGTAGCGGCGCTTGCCCATTCGCCCGGCGCGATACGCCATCCGCCCGCTCTCGACCGCAAGCTTCATCGCCCGGGCCATCAGCACCGGGTCCTTCGCCTCGGCGATGGCGGTGTTCATCAGCACTCCGGTGCAGCCCAGCTCCATCGCCACCGCCGCGTCCGATGCCGTTCCGACGCCCGCGTCGACCAGCACCGGAACCTTGGCCTGCTCGACGATGATCCGGATCATCACTTCGTTCTGGAGGCCGAGCCCGGAGCCGATCGGCGCTCCGAGCGGCATGATCGCCACCGCTCCGGCATCCTCCAGCCGCTTGGCCGCGATCGGATCGTCGGCGCAATAGACCATCGGCTCGAACCCTTCCTTGGCGAGGATTTCGGTCGCCCGCAGGGTCTCTATCATGTCGGGATAGAGGGTCTTCGCCTCGCCGAGCACCTCGAGCTTGACCAGCGTCCACCCGCCCGCCTCGCGCGCCAGCCGGAGCGTGCGGATCGCCTCCTCGGCGGTGAAGCAGCCCGCGGTATTGGGGAGGTAGGCGATCTTCTTCGGATCGATGAAGTCCATCAGCATCGGCTGCTTGGGATCGGAGACGTTGACCCGCCGCACAGCGACGGTGACGATCTCGGCGCCCGACGCCTCGACGGCCGCGGCGTTCTGAGCGAAGTCCCTATACTTGCCGGTGCCGACGATCAGGCGCGAGCGGAAGCTCCGGCCGGCGACCTGCCAGGCATCCTGGTCCGTGGTGGTGATCGCGTCCATGGTGCTTAGCCTCCGCCTACGAAGGTGACGATCTCGTAATCGTCGCCGTCCTCGACCTTCACCTCGGCAAGGGTCGAGCGGGCGACGATCTCGAGATTGCGCTCCACCGCCACCCGGGTCGGCTCGAGCCCGAGCTCGAGCGCCAGGTCGGCCACGCTGATGCCCTTGGCAACGCGGCGGTGCTGCCCGTTGACCGTGATCGAATTGGTTTCCAGGGTCTCCACACCAACCTCGTTCGTCCCGAGCGAAGTCGAGGGGCGCCCTCGGCCTCGGTGCCCCGCGCCTTGACTTCGCTCGGCACGAACGAACTTGGGAACAGGGATCGATGCCCCTATAGCGTCTCGCCATGCCGAAGCCACCCACCGTCTACGTCCTCAACGGTCCCAACCTCAACCTGCTCGGCCTTCGCGAGCCCGAGGTCTACGGGTCGGACACGCTCGACGACATTGCTGGGCGCCTCGAGGACCGGGCCCGCGCCCTCGGCCTCGTCCTCGATATCCGCCAGTCGAACCACGAGGGGCATCTCATCGACTGGCTGCACGAGGCCCAGTCCGAGGAGGCCAAGGCCGTGATCCTCAACCCCGGCGGCTTCACCCACACCTCCGTCGCCCTCCACGACGCGGTGAAGGCGGTGGCTGTGCCGGTGATCGAGGTCCACCTGTCCAACCCGCAGGCGCGCGAGAGCTTCCGGCGCCGGAGCTTCGTCGCCCCGGTCGCCGCCGGCACCATCTGCGGCTTCGGAGCGCTCGGCTACGAGCTCGCTCTGGACGCGGCGGCCCGGCTGTGACCGGCTCCCCCGTTGCGGGAAGCGGGGACAGACCGTAAAGCGCGCCTAACAAGGGGAAGAGAATGACCGACGAACCCGGCGCGCCCGCTCCCGGAGGAATGCGCATCGAAGTTGATCTTGTCCGCCAGCTCGCCGAGCTTTTGGACGCGAACGAGCTGACCGAGGTCGAGGTCGTCGACGGCGAGCGGCGGATCGCGGTGAAGCGTCAGGCGACCTTCGCCGCGGCCGCTCCGCAGGCGGCTCCCGCCGCCGCGGGGGCGCCCGCCGCCGCTCCGCCGCCGCCCGTCACGCCGGCAGCCGACGTTCCGCCCGCGGCGCATCCCGGCGCGGTCAAGTCGCCGATGGTCGGCACCGCCTATCTGTCCGGCGAGCCCGGCTCCAGGCCGTTCGTCGCCCCCGGCGACACCGTCAAGGTCGGCGACACGCTGCTCATCGTCGAGGCGATGAAGGTGATGAACCCGATCGTTGCGCCGCGCGCCGGAACCGTCCGCCAGGTCCTCGTCGTCGACGCGCAGCCGGTCGAGTTCGACCAGCCGCTCGTCATCGTCGAGTGACGATATGATCCAGAAGGTCCTGATCGCCAATCGCGGCGAGATCGCTTTGCGCATCCACCGCGCCTGCCACGAAATGGGAATCAAGACGGTCGCGGTCCATTCCACCGCGGACAGCGAGGCGATGCACGTCCGGCTCGCCGACGAGGCGATCTGCATCGGCCCGCCGCCGGCGGCCGAATCCTACCTCAACATCCCCAACATCATCTCGGCCGCCGAGATAAGCCACGCCGATGCCATCCACCCCGGCTACGGCTTCCTGTCCGAGAACGCCCGCTTCGCGGAGATCGTCGAGTCGCACGGGATCGTCTGGATCGGCCCGAAGCCGGAGCATATCCGGGTGATGGGCGACAAGATCGAGGCCAAAAGGACGGCGGCGAAGCTCGGCCTTCCCCTCGTCCCCGGCTCCGACGGCCCGGTCGAAGGCTTCGCCGAGGCGCGCGAGATCGCCGCTACGGCCGGCTATCCGATCATCGTCAAGGCGGCGTCGGGCGGCGGCGGGCGCGGAATGAAGGTGGTCCGCTCCGAGGACGAGCTCGAAAGCCAGATCAGCCAGGCCCGGTCCGAGGCGAAGAACGCCTTCGGCGACGACACCGTCTATATCGAGAAATATCTCGGCGATCCGCGCCACATCGAATTCCAGGTGTTCGGCGACGGCAACGGCCAGGCCGTCCATCTCGGCGAGCGCGACTGCTCGCTCCAGCGCCGCCACCAGAAGGTGCTCGAGGAAGCGCCCTCGCCGGTTATCCCGTCCGAAGAGCGCGACCGGATGGGAGGAATCGTCGCCAAGGCCATGGCCGACATGGGTTATCGCGGCGCCGGGACGATCGAGTTTCTCTACGAGAACGGCGAATTCTACTTCATCGAGATGAACACCCGCCTCCAGGTCGAGCATCCGGTGACCGAATATATCACCGGCATCGACCTCGTCCGCGAGCAGATCCGGGTCGCGAGCGGCGAGGGCCTGTCCTGCCGGCAGGACCAGATCACCTTCCGCGGCCACGCCATCGAATGCCGGATCAATGCCGAGGATCCGCAGACCTTCGCCCCCTCGCCCGGCCTGGTGAAGAACTACGTCGCTCCCGGCGGTATGCACGTGCGGGTCGATTCCGGCCTCTACGCCGGCTACAAGGTGCCGCCTTATTACGATAGCATGATCGCCAAGTTGATCGTCTACGGCTCCAACCGCGAGCGCTGCATCATGCGCCTTCGCCGCGCGCTCGAGGAATTCGTCGTCGACGGTTTGAAGACCACCATCCCCCTCCACCAGAAGCTGATCGAGGACCCCGAATTCCAGCAGGGCGAATATACGATCAAGTGGCTTGAGGAGTGGCTGGCCAAGGCGGAATAGCCTCGGCCTCCTCCCTGGCACAGCCGTCACCCTGAACTTGGTTCAGGGTACAGGCCTCGACCCGCCCCGGGGCTCGACGCTGGATGAAGAAACAAGTTCAGCACGACGGAGCTCGGATTCGGCCGGCGCCCTACCCCCCGATCAGCGCCCTTAGGTCCGCCATCGCCCGCATCGTCGACAGTCCGCCCGGCCCGGCGACATAGCGCGGCTCCCAGCCGGGAGCGAACTTCTCCTTATAGGCCCTAAGCCCCCGAAAGCCGTAGAAGCGCTCGCCGTGCCGGAAGAGCAGCGCCGCGATCTTCGCCCAGGCGGGCGAGAGCGGCCGGGCCTCGATCCCGGAAAGCGGCGCCAGGCCCAGCGAGAAGCGCGCATAGCCCTGGTCCCGCCCCCACTCCATCAATCGGGTGAACAGGAAGTCCATCGTGCCGTACGGCGCCGACTCGCAATGCCGCATCAGGTCGACCGACAATTCCTCGCCATTGGCCGTCGCCCAAAGGTTGGCGAAGGCGGCGATCCGGCCCTCGCAGCGAACCAAGGCAAGGTCGAAGCGGCATAGATAGGCCTCGTCGAAGCGGCCGAGGCTGAAGCGTTTCTCGCTATGGCCCTTCGCGGCAAGCCATTCGTCGGACACCGCCCGAAGCTCCGGCAGGAGCGGCGCCGCCCGGGCGGCCGGGACGATCTCGAACCGTGCGCCCTCCCGCGCCGCACGCCGCGCGGCGTGGCGCAGCGGCCGGGCTCGCGGGCCCTCGATCGTGAAGGCGGGGAGGCCGACGACCGCCTCCTCGCCATATTTGAAGATCTGGAGGCCGAGCTCGATCGCGAACGGCAGCGTCGCCGGGCTTATCTGGTAAAGCAGAAGCCGGCCCTGGGCGGCGTGGGCGAGCGCCCGTACCCGCCAGAAAAGCTCGGGCCAGGCGGAGACTGGGCCGACCGGATCCCCCATCACCGCCCAGGTCGAGCCCTTGACCTGATACATGACGAAGGCGTCGCCGCTCTGCGCGGTGAGGAACCTCTTGTCGCCGGTGAAGGCCAGCATCGAGTCGGCGCGGACGGCGCTGGACAGCGCCCGGTCTATCGCGGCGCGGTCCGGCGGCGGCTCGACGAACGGCCTTGCGCTTCCGCCCAGCAGGCGGGCGAAGGCCGCGCAGCCGAGCAGGACCGCGACCGCGAGGCTGGCGCGAAGGAAGCGCGACGCGTCGCCTCGCCAGGTGAATTCCCACCACAGCTCGTTGCGATAGGGCACGTGGCGGTAGGCGAACAGGCCGAGCCAGAGCGCCAGGGCGGCGATCGTGCAGACGCTTGCCAGCCACTGCAGCGACAAAGGCTCGGCGGTCAACGCCGTTCGCCGGTAGAAGGCCGGCCGGGTCCATTGCAGGAAGCCCGCGATGACGAGGAGCACGATCGCCTCCTCATAGTCGATGCCCTTGAGCAGCGAGAAGGCCGCTCCGGCCACCAGCAGCGCCCGCGTGGCGACGAAGGCGCCGTCGAGGCGGCGGTAGAGCCCGGGCGCCATGAGCAGCAGCGCCGTTCCGGCGAGACTCGCCGCGACGTGGGAGGCTTCGACGAAGGGCAGCGGGACGAAATCGAGAAGGGCGTGCATCCGTCCGCTGAGCGCAGGAAGGGTCCCGGAGATGAGAAGGATGCAGCCGCCGGCGAAAGCGGCTCCCGACACGACCACCGGCGCCGCCGCCGCGGCGAGCGCCTGCATCTCGCCGAGCCGGGGGAGGCCCGGCAGCCTCCGGCGGCGCCCTTCGACGAGGGCGAGAAGCGCCCCGCCCGCGGCGAGCGGGATGAGGTAGTAGACGATCCGATAGGCGATCAGCGCCGCGAACAGGGCGGCGCGGTCGCCCGGCAGGGCGGCGATCATCACCGCCTCGAACACGCCCACGCCCCCCGGAACGTGGCTCAGCACCGCAAGGGTCATCGCCAGCGCGTAGGCGAGGACGAAGGCCGGGAGCGCCGCCGCCTGCGCGCCGGGGACCAGCACGAACAGGGCCGCGCTTGCGGCGGCGAGGTCGATCGCGGCGACGGCGATCTGCGCCAAAGCGGAGCGGAGGCCGGGCAGCGGCAGCCGCCAGCCGAGCAGCTCGACCGCCCTCGGCCCGCTCGCCGCCACGGCGAGAAAAGCCGCGACCGCCGCGAGCGCCGCCCCGCCGACGGCATGGCCGAGCTCCACCGACAGCCTCAAGGTCGCCGGAAGCAACGGCCCGGAGTGGAAGGCGAGCGCCGCGCCGGCGAGGGTCAGGACTCCCAGCCAGAAGGTGAAGCTGGCGATGAGGATGATCCGCGCGACGTCGGCCGCCGGCACTCCGGCCACCGTGTAGATCCGGTAGCGCGCCGATCCGCCGGTCAGCCAGGCGAGGCCGAGATTATGGCTCAAGGTATAGCTGGTGAACGAGGCGAAGGCGGCGGTCCGCCAGAGGAGCCGACGGCCGACGATCCTAAGCGCCAGCACGTCGTAGAAGGTGAGTGCCAGATAGCTCGACGCGGTGAGGAGCAAGGCCAGCGCCATCTTCCCCGGCGGGATGGCGTGAAGCGCCAGCCGGACGTCCTGATAGCGTATCTCGCGGGTGAGATTGTGAAGGGTGTAGAAGCCGAGCGCGACGACGGCCCCGATCGCAGCGAGCACGAGCCAGCGCCGGTGACGCTCCGCAAGTCCGCGCAAGGCTCCGAAGGCGTCTCTCGCCCGCCTCACTTCAGCGCTCCGGCAACGGCGTCCATCAAGGTCCGGTAGAGGCGGTCGGAGTCGCGGCGGAGCGGATGGCCGCCGGGAAGTCCGACCCGACGGACGTTGCGCTGCCTAAGCCCGGGGCACAGGCTTGCCGTCTCCTCCACGCCGTAGACGCAAAGCACCGGCGCCCAGTCGAGGCGCCGAGCCGTCGCGAAGCCGTCCACCTCCGGCCGTTCCAGCCCGAACAGGTTGGAAGGCGATGCCCGGTAGACGATCGTTGCTCCGGGAACGACCAGCGCCACCAGGGCGATCCGGCGGCGGAGCGCTTCGGGAAAAGCGGGGAGCCCGGCCTGGAGCATGTCGGCGCCGAACGACTGGCCGACGAGCACCAGCCGCCGGGTCCCCGCCACCGCCAGAGCTCTTCGCGCCGCCGCCTCGACCAGCCGCCCCGCCTCCCGCGGCGTCCGCCGGGTTCGGAAATAGGCGAGCGTGTTGACCCCGACCACCGGCACGCCCTGAGCGGCGAGCCGGTCCGCAACCGCCCGCCCCATGCCCATCCGGAAGCCCATGTCGCCGGAGAGGAGCGCGACCGCGACTCCGCGAAGTGCCGGGGGCGGTGCGACCGCCGCGGGAGGAAGGTCGGTGAAGACCGGTCCCCCCAGATAGCCGGTAAAGCCGAGCAGGCCGACGAACAGGACTGCCGCCACGCCGAGCGTCGCAGCGGCCCATCGCTTCAGCCTGCGCGCATTCGGCGCGTCGGGTCGCGGGGATCTCATCATGCGCCTCCTGCCGGCGGCCATGGCACGCTTCGCATGATCCCTTGCGGGACGCGAAATGACAAATAGGACAGGTTGGCAGGGTCACCCGCGACTCCACCGCCCGCTCGCCACCATCGACTCGGCTGTTCCTCCGCCTTAAGAAGAGGCGGATTCCGGGGGGAGTTTACGAACATGGGCATGATGGGCTGGATCGTTCTGGCGATCGTCGTGATCGCGGTCCTGTGGGCGGTGGCGATCTACAATCGGCTGGTCCGCCTGCGCGCGCTGGTGAAGGAGGGGTTCAGCGGGATCACCGTCCAGCTTCGCCGACGCGCCGATCTCGTCCCCAATCTGGTCAGCACCGTCCAGGGCTATGCCGCCCACGAGCGGGAGGTCCTGACCGAGGTCACCGCCCAGCGCGGTGCCGTCGCCGGCGCTCGAACGGTCGGCGAAACGGCGCAGGCCGACGCGGCGATGACCGGGATGCTCGGCCGCCTGCTGGCCGTCGCCGAAGCCTATCCGGACCTCAAGGCGAACGAGAATTTCCGCCAGCTGCAAGGCGAGCTGAGCCGGATCGAGGAGCAGTTGCAGGGCGCCCGCCGCTATTACAACGCGACCGCGCGAGACCTCAACACCGCCATCCAATCCTTCCCCAATTTCGCGATCGCCCGGCCGATGGGCTTTGCCGAAGCCGAATATTACGAGGATGGCGACGCTTCCATCCAGACCGCGCCGGTGGTCAAGTTCGGAGCCTGATCGGGTGAGGTCGCTCCGGCCGCTTATCGCCCTCCTCCTCGCCGCGCTGGCGCTCGCCGCGCCGGCCGCCTCGGCCCAGTCCCAATCCCAATCCGGCGAGCGCATCCTGTACTTCCGGAGCGACGCGAATGTGGCGAAGGACGGCCATCTCGACGTCGTCGAGACGATCCGGATCCGCTCGGAGGGCAACCGCTTCCAGCACGGGATCCTGCGCGACTTTCCCACCCGTTACGCTCAGGGAAACCGCACCGTCCGGGTCGGCTTCACCGTCGAGGGGATCGAGCGCGACGGCGCGAAGGAGGAGTGGACCACCCAATCCGTCGACAACGGGGTCGAGGTTCGCATCGGCAGGCCCGAGGTCACCCTGGCCGATGGCGAGCACGTCTACGCCATCCATTACCGAACCACCCGGCAGCTCGGCTTCTTCCAGGGCTATGATGAGCTCTACTGGAACGTCACCGGCCTCGCCTCTTCCTTCCCGATCGAAGTGGCCGAGGCACGGGTCAGGCTGCCCCGGGCGGTGCCGTTCGGGCAGCGTTCCTTCTACACGGGTCCGGAAGGCTCCAAGGCCCAGGACGCAAAGGTCGTCGACGAGGCGCCGGGCGACATCGCCTTCCGGACGACGGCGCCGCTTGCCCCGCACGAAGGCCTGACCATTGCGGTCGCCTGGCCGAAAGGAGTCGTCGATCCGCCCCGCCGGCCGACGCCCGCCGGGCAATGGCTCGCCACGAACGGTCCGCTCGCCGCCGCTATTCTTGCGCTCGCCGGCCTTTGCGCCTTCTACTTCCACGCCTGGCGCAAGGCGGGACGAGGGCCGCGGCCGGGCACCGTCGTCCCGCTCTTCACCCCGCCGGAAGGCCTGTCGGCGGCCGCCCTGCGCTACGTTCGCAGGATGGGCTACGACACCCGCGCCTTCGCCGCTGCGATCGTCCAAAGCGGTGTGGAGGGCAAGCTTCGCCTCGTCGAGAGCGAGGGCGGCTTCTTCTCGCGCGGCAAGACCCGGATCGACAAGCTGGCGGAGCCCGAAGGAATGGCCGCGCCGGAGCGCGACATGCTCCGCAAGCTGTTCGCCGGCGGCGACAGGGTGGAGATGGACAACGACAATCACGCGACCTTCTCGGCGGCTCAAAAGGCCCTTGGCGACGGGCTTGAAAGCGCCTTCCTCGACAAGACCTTCCACCTCAACAAAGGCTGGGCATGGGCCGGGCTCGTCCTGGTCGGAGGAGCGATGCTGCTCGTCGGCCTCGTCGCCGCGCTGACCGATCCCTACGCGGACGAGGGCGCCTGGGGACCGCCGGCGCTGGGCCTGGCCCTGGTCGCCGGAGCGCTCGCGGCCGGCACCCGCTCCCGCCTCGCGGCGCCCGGCCGATCGTGGCTTCTCGCCCTGCTCGCGCTGGGCTTCGCCGTCGGCGCCGCCTTCATGCTCTTCACCGCCTACATCGTCGCAGCCGACGCGGGCGATGCGATGACGGTTCTCAAGATGCTGTCGCCGCTGCTCGCTTTGCCGCTGGCATTGTCCGCCTTCCGCTGGATGGCGGCGCCGACCCGGGAGGGGCGGACGCTGATGGACGAGATCGCCGGCTTCGAGAAATATCTCTCGGTCGCCGAGGAGGACCGGCTGGAAACCCTTCACCCGCCGGAAAAGACGCCCGAGCTGTTCGAGCGCTATTTGCCCCACGCCATTGCGCTCGGCGTCGAGAACCGCTGGGCGGCCCGCTTCGCCAATGTGCTCGCCCGGGCGTCGGCGGAGCCCGACCGCCAGAGCGGCATGGGCTGGTATTCCGGAAGCCAGAACGCCTGGTCCAATCCCGGCCGCTTCGCCTCGACGATGGGTTCGTCGCTCACCAGCAGCATCGCCTCAGCCTCGACCGCGCCGGGGTCGAGCAGCGGATCCGGCGGCGGCGGTTCCTCGGGCGGCGGCGGCGGCGGCGGCGGAGTCGGCGGCTGGTAAAGCGGGCGTCGTCGGCCTAGGGAAAAAAGCCATGACCAGCCTCTTCCAGATCCCCATCGCGCCGGAAAAATTGTGGCAGGCGATCAACCCCTGGTCCTTCTACAACCAGGGCGCGCAACTCGGCCTCGTCAACATCAACCTCGGCCGGACTCCGCATCCGGAGATCGAGCAGAAGGTGCTCGACGAGGTCGGAAGCTACGGCCGCCAGCTGGGACGAATCGGCGACGCCCTGGAAGTGCTGGTCGACCGGCTTCCGAAGGCCGGTCTCACCCCGGCCGAAAGGGACGCGCTCGCAATCCTCAAGGGCCAGCTTGCCGAGGTCCGCAAGGTCAAGCAGCGCGAGCGGGGCGGCGGAGCGGAAGCGAAATGAAGGCGACCATCTACCACAATCCGGCGTGCGGCACGTCGCGCAAGACCCTCGAGATCCTCCGGAACGAAGGCGCCGAGCTCACCGTCGTCGAATATCTTCGGACGCCGCCGACCCGCGACGAGCTTCGCCGCCTCTACGAGCGCGCCGGGATCAGCCCGGCCGAGGGCCTGCGCGCCAAGGAGGAAGGCGCCGCCGACATCGCCGAGGCCGGCGACGAGGCGGTGCTCGACGCGATGATCGGCAATCCGCGCCTGATCGAGCGGCCGCTGGTCGAGACCGACAAAGGCGTCCGCCTCTGCCGCCCCCAGGATCGGGTGCGCGAGATACTCTAGGATCCCATGCCGACGATCGACCCGGAGCTTCTGCTGCGCGCTTATTCGATCGGCGTGTTCCCGATGTCGGACAGCCGCGACGCCGGCGACGTCTTCTGGGTCGAGCCGCGGCGGCGCGCGATCATCCCGCTCGACGGCTTCCGGCTCTCGCGCTCGCTTCGCAAGACGCTTCGCTCGGGCGCTTTCCGGGTCACCGCCGACGCCGACTTCCAGGCGGTGATCCGGCGCTGCGCCCAGCGCAGCGAGACCTGGATCAACGGCGCGATCGAGGAAGGCTTCGTCCACCTTCACCGGCTCGGCCGGGCCCATTCGGTCGAATGCTGGCTCGGGGAAGAGCTTGTCGGCGGGCTTTACGGGGTCGAGCTTGGCCGTGCCTTCTTCGGCGAGAGCATGTTCTCGTCGGCAAACGACGCGTCGAAGGTCGCGCTGGCCTGGCTGGTCGCGCGCCTTCGGGTCGGCGGCTACACCTTGCTCGACTGCCAGTTCATGACCGATCACCTGCGCAGCCTCGGCGCGGTGGAGATCAGCCAGGACGATTATCGCGCCTTGTTGGCCGCCGCATTGTCGGGCGCCTGGGACGGGGCCGCCGACCCTGCCGGAGCTGGAGCTGGAGCCGCCGAGCCCGCTTTTCCCGCCCGGGGCGGCGAGTTCGGAGCGCTCGAGCGGTTGCTCTCCGCCGATCCGGCCCGAACCGTGTCCGCCGCGGCTTCCGGATGTGTCATCGCGCAGCTCTTGGGCCAGACGTCGTAGACCGGGTGCTCGACGACGTTGAGCGACGGGGATTCCTTGTAGAGCCAGCCCGAGAAGACGCGGTGGAACTGCCCCTGGGGATCGCGCACGTCGAGCTGGACGAAGGCGCCGGTCAGCTTCTGGGCCTCCCACGGCGCCGTCGTCTCGCAGGCGCGAAGGTGGACGATGACGTCGCCGATCCGTTGCGCCTCGCCCGGTTTCATCGTCAGGGTCTGGGAGAGTCCGTTGCGCTTGTTGAGCAGGCCGAGCACGGCGACCCGCTGCGCCATCGGAGTGGTTCCCGGCGCTTCCGCGGCGACGTCCTGCGGAACGTCGACGACCCGCGGCTCGGCGGCCGATTGCCCGTTGCCCTGCGCCGGATCGGCGGCGCCATCTTTGTTGCACCCCCCCAGGGCCGCAAGCGCGGCGACGGCGATGAGGGCCGGCCAAGGCGCGGCTCTCATCCTCCGTCCGGCGTCCAGGCCTCGTAATCGCCGCTCGCGGCGGCGCGCTGGCCGCCCCGCTCGAGCGCGCCCGACGGCCGATAGGCTTGGGGGGTCCCGGTCAAATTGGGAGTCGGGGGCTTGAGGAATCCCGGGGCAGGCGGGAGCGCCTCGTCGGGAAGTCCGTCGATCTGATGGTGGAGCCAGCTATACCATTCCGGCGGAATCCGGCTGGCGTCGTTCGGTCCGTTGTAGAGGACGAACCGGCGGTTCCCCTGCTTCGACGCATAATAGACATTGCCCAGAGCGTCCGAGCCGACCTGCCGCCCGTGCCGCCTGACATGCCATCCGGTCGTGAGGGTCGCCCCCTCCCACCAGGTGAAAAGTTGCTTCAAGAAGCCCATGCCCGCCGCTTTGCCCCGATGCGCCCGCCCACGCAAGTGCAAGTCCCGAAGAGCGCGACGCGCAGGCTCGGAGGAAGAGCAACCTGCCCCACCCGTCGTCCCAGCGAAGGCTGGGACCGCAGCGGGTGAAGAGCGCCCCACCCGTCGTCCCAGCGAAGGCTGGGACCCTGGGGGGTGAAGAGCGCGGACGGATGAGGCGCTCCACCCCGCCGCTGCACAACCCGCAACGCTCCTCACCCCCCGGGGCCCCAGCCTTCGCTGGGGCGACGAAGGGGGGCATGGGGCGACGCTAAAGCAAAAAGTCGCTGGCGATGATCGCATGGCCCGCGACGGGATCGACCTGGATCACGAGGTCGGCCACCCCGTCTCCGTCGACATCGCCCTGGACGAACCAGCTTGCGCCGGACTGATAGGCACGGAGCTCACCGGCGGTGTGGCTGAAGGCGGAGTCGCCGATGAAGCTGAAGGCCTGGTCGCCGGCCGCGTTGGTGTCGGCGTCGATGTTGGTCAGCCAGACGTGGTCCGAGACATATTCGAAGTCGAGGATGTGATCCGTCTTGGCCGCCGTCGATTCCGCCGCCGACTGATAGACGAAGACGTCGTTGCCCGGACCGCCGCGCATCGTGTCGGCACCCAGCCCGCCCTCGAGCCAGTCCATTCCTCCGAGGCCGTACATCGTGTCGTCTCCAGCACCTCCGACGAAGGCGTCGTTGGCCGGACCGCCCGCGAACGTGTCGCTGCCCGCTCCGCCGTAGACGGACAGGGCCCCGTCCGTCTCGGCATAGCCGTTGAAGAACAGGCTCTCGTCGGCGAGCAGCCCACCGGCGTAAACCGTCAGCCTGCCCCCGGCCGGCACGTTGGCGTCCACCGTGGTGATCGAGTAGGTGACATGCTCGGTTCCGCCCGCCGCCGTGCCGCTCAGCAGGCTGAGATTCTCGACGCCCGAAAGCGAGTTCGCACCCAGCGTGAGGTTGTAGTCGCCGAGCAGGCCGACCGTGTCGGTGCCTGCGCCGCCGACGATCACGTCGTCGGCGGTGAAGGCGGCCCCGAAATAGACGTAATCGTTGCCGCCGCCGCCATTCGCAGTGTCGTTGCCGCCCGCGCTCAGATCGAGCACGTCGTTGCCGCCGCCCATCGTCATTACATTGTCGAGCGCATTGCCCGCCACCGTCTGGCCGGTCGCCGACGTTCCGATCAAATTCTCGACGTTGGCCGCGAGCGCGTAGATCGCCGCCTGCGTGCCGAGCGCGGTCCGGATCGTGTCGGTTCCCTCCCCCGCGAGCTCGGTGACGACGTCGCCCGAAGCGTCGACGACATAGCTATCGTCGCCGAGGCCCCCGGCCATCGTGTCGGCGCCCCCGCCGCCGTCGAGGACGTCGTCGCCGCCATTGCCGAACAGCTGGTCGTCGCCGTAGCCGCCGTTGAGCCGGTCGGCGGCGGGGCCGCCCTTCAGCACGTCGTCTCCGGCATAGCCGAAGACTCCGCCGCTGCCGCCGACCGTCCCGCCGGACGAGGCGTCATAGCTGTCGCTGGTGGTCGCGAGATAGACGTCGCCGAGGATCGTCCCGCCGTTGACGAGGGTCGAGCCGGGCATGATGTTGGTTTGAGTCGCGAGCGCGACGTCCTCGAAATATTGGCCGACCTGCTGGATCGTCGCCGTCGACTCGAGGACGGCCGTGCCGCCCTGGATGAACCTGAGGATCGCGCCCGACAGGTCCGACTGGGCGAGCGTCAGGATTCCGCCGAAGGAGTCGGCGTCGATCCAGGTGAAGCCGCTGGCGTGGATCACCCGGACGTTGCTGTCGTCGTCGGACCGGGTGCCGCCGTCCAGAATTTCGAACCCGATGACGTTGGCGAGATCGACGGTGTGGCCGCCAGGAACGTCGAGCAGGAATCTGTCCTGCCCTGCGCCCCCGTCGATCGTTCCCTGGACGACCGGGGCGCCGCCATTGCTGTCCAACCACTTATACCAGAAGACGTCGTCGGCGCCGGCCAGGTTGATGTTGCCGGTCACGGTGCCGCTGTTCACCCCGACCGTCTCCTGGCCGGCGCTGCCCGTCACCGACGCGAAGGACGAACCCGGCCCGACGAAGAGGAAGGTTCCCGCGCTCACCGAGACGGCCAGCGTCGGATTGAGGCTGTCGATGAAATTGTACCAGCCGTTGGCCGCGAGGTCGATCGACTGGTAGCCGGAGAAATATTGCAGATTGTAGAAGTGGCTTTGATCGTTCGCGATCGCCAGGCGCTCGAAGCCGGTCGCTTCCGTGCCGATGAGATCGCCCCTCGCGTTGGTGAGCGAGAGGGTGTCGATGCCGTCGCCGCCGATCACGCTGGTCAGCGGCGCGCTCGAGCCATGGACGTAGACGTCGTTCCCGGAGCCGAGGTCGATCGTCGAGCCCGTCCCATAGTTCGATCCGGTGTCCAGCATGGTGAACCGGTCGTCGCCGTCGCCCAGCTCGGTCCGGCCGACGATGATCCCGCTATTCTCCACGATATCGGCGAAAGCCGAGCCGAGGATGGCGAGGCCGCCGCTGCCGTTGGCCTGGATCCGCCCCCCTTGGGCATTGGTTATCTGCGCACGCTCGCCTTCGATCACGAGGGCCGCTACTCCGACGTCGGTCGAGAACAGGAAGCCTCCGGACGCGTTGGTGAAGCGAACGTCGTCGCCGGCGATCCGGACCGCCGGAGCGCCCTCCAAGGGCCCATGGTTGGTGACGGTCGATCCGTCCTGATCGATGATCAAAGTGATGGGAAGAACCTCCGTCTCGAGGTTCCGCTTAAGCCACTGAAAGGCTCGCGGCAATTCGTTTGCCCGGAGCGGTCAGCGAGAAGGAACGATCCGGTGACTCACGTCGTCCCGCGGGTGAAGGGCACGGAAAGTCGAGCCGCTCGGGCTTCGTTCCGGCTCTTTCCGCCGCGCCCTTCATGAGGCTTCGGCTTTCGCCGGGGCGACGGGTTGGCGTCAGAGCAGGAAGTCGCTGGCGATGATCGCGTGGCCGGCGACGGGATCGACCTGGATGACGAGGTCGGCCACCCCGTCGCCGTTGACGTCGCCCTCGACGAACCAGCTCGCTCCGGACTGGTAGGCACGAAGCTCGCCCGCGGTGTTGCTGAACGCATTGCCTCCGATGAACGTGAAGGCCTGGTCCCCCGCCGCGTTGGTGTTCGCGTCGATGTTGGTCAGGACGATGTGGTCCGAGACATATTCGAAGTCGAGGATGTGATCGGTCTTCGCAGCCGTGGACTCGGCCGCCGACTGGTAGACGAAGACGTCGTTGCCGGGTCCGCCGCGCATCGTGTCCGCGCCCAGCCCGCCCTCGAGCCAGTCTTTGCCGCCCAAACCGTACATCGTGTCGTCGCCCGCGCCGCCGACGAAGGCGTCGTTGGCGGGGCCGCCGGCGAACGTGTCGTTGCCTGCGCCGCCATAGACGCTGAGGGCCCCATCAGTCTCGGCATAGCCGTTGAAGAACAGGCTCTCGTCCGCGAGCAGCCCGCCGCCGTAAACGGTGAGGCGTCCTCCGGCCTGCACATTCTCGTCCACCGTCGTGATCGAGTAGGTGACATGCGCCGTGCCGCCCGCCGCCGTGCCGCTCAGCAGGCTGAGATTCTCCACCCCGAAGAGCGAGTTCGCGCCCAGCGTGAGATTGTAGTTGCCGAGCAGCCCGACCGTGTCGGTCCCCGTGCCGCCGATGATCGTGTCCGCCGCGGTGAAGGCGGCGCCGAAATAGACGTAATCGTTGCCGCCGCCGCCGTTCGCCGTGTCAGTGCCGCCGGCGGAAAGGTCGAGCACGTCGTTGCCGACGCCCATCGTCATGACGTTGTCGAGCGCGTTGCCCGCGACGGTCTGGCCGGTCGCCGACGTTCCGATCAAATTTTCGACGTTGGCCGCCAGGGCATAGATCGCCGCCTGGGTGCCGAGCGCGGTGCGGATCGTGTCCGTCCCCTCCCCGGCAAGCTCCGTCACGACGTCGCCCACCTGGTCGATCCCATAGACGTCGTTCCCGGCGCCGCCCTTCATCGTGTCGGCCCCGGCGCCGCCGTCGAGAAGGTCGCCGCCGGCTCCGCCGAACAGGCTATCGGCCGCCGCTCCCCCCGTTACCGCGATCGAGCCGTCGAGCTCGCTCTCGGCATGGAGGACCAGAGCCTCGGCCGCCGACAGGCCGGAGGCGTCGACGGTGAGCCGGCCGCCGGCCGCGACGACCTCGTCGGAGAGGGTCAGATTGTAGTGATTGGGCCCGGCGCTCGCGCCGCCGAAACTCGAGTCGCCGGCGGAGAGCAGGCTCAAGGTCTCGACCCCGACCATCATGTACTGGCCGATGGTGAGATCGTAGCTCCCTTGCAGGATGACCCGGTCCGACCCCTCGCCGGCATTGACCCAGTCGCGGCTATCGTAGGTCGCTCCGAAATAGATCGTGTCGTCCCGGGAGGCGGTTTCGACGAAGCCCCGTCCGCCGCCGACGAGCGCGATGATCGGCACGTTGCTGATATAGTCGTAGGTCCGGATGACCATGTCCTCGCCGGCGGCGAGGCCGCGCGCGTCGACGGTGAGCGGGGCCCCGTCGCCGTTCATGACGCTTAGGTACATGAAGTAGGGGGTCGAAGGGTCGGAATAGCCGGTCTGGAACGTGACCTTCTCGATGTTGCTCATCTGAAGCGAGAACATCCCGCCCCGATAGACGATTTCGTCATAACCCGCGCCGCCGTCCGCGGAGCCTTGGGACGGCGCATCCACCGCATAGTCGAAGCGGTCGTTGCCCGCGCCGCCCTTGAGGTCGGTCCGGAAGCCGCCGGCCAGGAAGACGAAGCGCCCGTCCGTCTCGGCCGAGCCGTCGAACTTCGCGGTTTCGTAATTTTGGGTATTCCCGTTCCGAAGCCCGAGGAAATCGACGGTCAGGGTCGCCCCGGCGGCGACCGCCGCATCGGTGACGGCAAAAGCGTAATTGTAGGTGCCGCCGCTCTGGTCCCCGAAGCTGGTATCGGCGCCGGACAGAAGGCGCAGAGTCTCGATGCCGTTGAACTGGGCCGCCGGTAGGGTCGTCGGCTGCTCGAAGAACATGCCGCTGCCGTACGCGCCCTGGAGGACGAGCATATCCGATCCGGCTCCGCCGGAGACCGCGTCGCTCTGACCGAGGCTGGCGCCGAAATACAGGACGTCGTCGCCCGTGCCGCCCGAAAGGCTGTCGATGCCCGCTCCGCTCGACAGGAAATCGTTGCCGGCCTCGCCGTCCAGCTGGTCGTCGCCGCCATTGCCGAACAGCTGGTCGGCGCCATAGCCGCCGCTGAAACGATCCGCGCCGCTGCCGCCCTTGAGCACATCGTTGCCGGCATAGCCGAAAACCCCGCCGCTTCCGCCGACGGTTCCTCCGGACGTTGCGTCGTACGTGTCGTTGGTCGTCCCGAGATAGACGTTGCCGAGGATCGTGCCGCCGTTGACCAGCGTGACGCCCGGCCAGTTCGCACCTTCCGTCGCGAGCGCGAGCGCGGCGGAATATTCGCCGACCTGCTTGATCGTCGCCGTCGCCTCGAGGATCGCGGTGCCTCCGTAGGAGAAGGTCAGGGTCGCCGCCGACAGGTTCGATTGCGCCAGGGTCAGCACTCCGCCGGTCGTATCCGGCATGATGCTCGTGAAGCCGCTCGCGTTGATCACCCGGACGTTGCTGTCGTCGCCCGCCCATGTGCCGCCGTTCAGGGTCTCGAAGCCGGTGACGTTGGCGAGATCGACGGTGTGGCCGCTATGGATCCACAGCAGGAAGATGTCGTTGCCCGTTCCGCCGTCGATCGTCCCGTGGACGATGGGCGCGGCCTGATTGGCCTCGAACCAGGTATACCAGAACACATCGTCGCCGCCGCCCAGGCTCACATTGCCCGTCACGGTGGCGCTGCTGACTTCCACCGTCTCGCCGCTCGAGCTTCCGGTCACCGACGCGAAGGTGGAGCCGACTCCGGCGATCATGTTGGCCCCCGCGCCCACCGTGACCGCCGCATTCGGATCGACGCTGTAGATGAAGTTGTACGAGCCGCCGGCCCCGACCTCCACAATTTGATAACCGGAGAAGTTCTCGAGGTTGTAGGTGCGGCCGGGATCGTTCGCGACCGTCAGCCGCTCGAAGCCGGTCGCATTGGTGCCGGAGAGAATATTGTTCACATGGGTCAGCGAAAGCGTGTCGGTGCCCTCGCCCCCGACCACGGTCGCCAGCGCTCCGTTCGCGCTGTGGACGTAGACGTCGTCGCCGGAGCCGAGGTCGATCGCCGGAGACGATCCCTGGACATATCCGTCGCCGAGCATGGTGAAGCGGTCGTTCCCGTCGCCGAGCGAAACCCGGCCGACGATCGCGCCGGAATTCTCTACCGCGTCGCCGAAGGCGGAGCCGAGGATGGCGAGGTCGTCGACGCCATGAGCCTGGATCGATCCCCCGGCGGCGTTCGAAATCTGGGCATTCTCGCCTTCGATGACGAGGGCCGCGACTCCTGCGGCCGTCGAGCGCAACGTGCCTCCGGCCGCATTGGCGAAACGTACGTCGCGGCCGGAGATCCGCACCGCCGGAGCGTCTTCCAACGTGGTGCCGTTGGTGACGGTCGCGCCGTCCTGGTCGATCAGCAAGGTCATTGGAAAAGCTCCCCCGTTCCTTGGCGCAGGCTCGGTGCGGGAGAGTAAGCCATTGGCGAGCCTGGTCAAAGCTTTTGGCCGGACAAATCGCACCGAAATGGCGGCTCAGCTTTCCTCGCCCCCGCCCTTCGCCGCCCGCTCCTCATATTCGGCCGCCATTCGAATCAATGCGTCGACCACGTCGCGGGCATTCACCCGGTCGGCAAGCCAGCGGCATTTGCGCGCCTGGGCCCTTAGGAAGTCGCCGTCGTCCGCCATCGCCCGCAAGCGCCGCCGATTGCTCGGCCGGCCCCTCGCCTCCTTTGCGTTCGTCCCTTCCGGCTGAAGTCCCGGCCCGCCGCCATCGTTGCTTCCGTTTCCCCTCCGTAGCGTCGGGCCGCCGCACGCTTACGATCTTACGCGGCCGTATCGACGTCCGCGACGGCGCCTTGGCGCTCCGCGCCCGGTGGGCCTAGGATGGCGCGATGATCCCCGCCCCCGGCTTCGTCCAACGCTTCCGCGAAGATCTGCGCACGGTCGCCCCGCGCGCCGCCACGCTCGCCGTCGCCGTTTCCGGTGGCGCCGACAGCCTCGCCTTGCTCCTGCTCGCCGCCGCCGCCGCGCCGGGCGCCGTGCGCGCGGCGACGGTCGATCACGGCCTTCGCCCCGAAAGCGCCGCGGAAGCGAAGCGGGTGGCCGGCTATTGCGAGGCGCTGGGCGTGCCGCACCAGATTATCGAAGTTGCGGTACGCAGGAGCGGCGCGGGGCTCCAGGCGGCGGCGCGGGAGGCGCGCTACGCCGCGCTCGCCGGCTGGATGCACGCGCAGGCGGCCGACACCCTCCTCACCGCCCATCATTGCGACGATCAGGCGGAGACCCTGCTGATGCGCCTGCTCCGCGGCTCCGGGGTCTCCGGACTCGCCGGAATCCGGCCGAGCGCCGCCTTTCCCGCGGCGGGCCCGGAGGCGCGGATCGCCCGCCCGCTGCTCGGCTGGCGCCGCGAGACTCTGGAGGCGATCGTCCGAGCCTCCGGTCTCGACCCCGCCGACGACCCCTCCAACCGCGACGAAGCCTATGACCGCGCCCGGCTGCGCCGGCGTCTTGCCGAGGCGCCCTGGCTAGATCCGGTGCCGCTGGCCCGAAGCGCCGCTGCGCTGGCCGACGCCGAGGAAGCGCTCGCCGCCATGGCGGATAGCCTGTTCCAGGAACGGTGCGCGGTCGAAGGCGCGGCGCTCCGGCTGGAACCCGCGGGTCTCCCGCGCGAGCTCCTGCGGCGACTCGTCCTCAAGGCGTTGCGCCGCTTCGCCCCGGAGGCCGCCCCGCGGGGCGACCAGCTCACCGCCCTTCTCGCCACGCTCGAGGCCGAGGGGGCGGCGACGCTTGCCGGAGTCAAATGCGCCGCGAGCGGCGGCGGCTGGCGGTTCGAGATGGCGCCGCCGCGGCGCGGCTGAACGGTCGGCGCCCTCCGCCGTCCGCGCCGGCTACCTCTCCGTCAGATCACCCACTTGTAGAGCAGAATCATCGCGGGAAGCGCGGTGAGGAAGGTGACGAGACCGAAATTCAGTATCTTGGTTCGCGAAGGCAATGCGTCGTCCATCGCTCAGCCCGCCTTGCGGCAAAGCTGCCAGGCGAGACCCGGAAGCTTGACCATCGCCCGGTCGCAGACCGTGCAGCGGCTGACGAAGCTGCCCCGGTCCCATCGGCTCGCCTCGGTATCGGCCTCGTGGCGGCCGAACCAGTCGTGAAGGCTCATGCGTCGTCTCCCGCCGGGCCGCGCCGAGGCGCAAAAATCGCCGGCTCGGGCGGGTGGAGCAAGGCGCGTTCGGGGGCGCGCGGCGGCGCGGCGGCGCACCGCGCCGCCAGGATGCTGTAGCGGCCGGCGAGATCGTAGTGGATGAGCCGCGCCTCGGCGCTCCGCGCGCCTCGCGCCATGCCCATCGCGGCGCGCTTGCGGCCGATCCAATATGTCTTTTCCATCGGTCCACCTTCGTTCGTGCAAGCGGGAGCACGAGACTCTCCCTGTCACGGCGCGCTTGCTGACAACGCAGGTGATGGCAAATATATGGGTGCGCTCGTGGTCGTTTCCAGGTCCTCTCAGAGATAAACGACGCTGACTCTACGCCAGTCGCCCAATTATTATTTCAAGTATCTTAAATATCGCAAAGTCATATTCGTCGCCATATTCCTCCCGTTCATAATAAGACTCGCAAGGCATTCCTCGATCCCGAACGTAAAAACCTGCGAAATCGGGAAAAGGAGAATCGAATGCGAAATATTGTCTTGGTCGGCCTGATGGCCGCTATCTCCGTCCCCGCCGCGGCGTCCGCGCAGAGTCGCGAGATCCGCAAGGACGAGCGCAACGTCGACCGGCAGAACGAGCAGCTGCAGCGCGCCGTCGACAGCGGCGACGCGAGGGCGATCGAGCATCGGGCGCACGACGCGCGCAAGGCAGGGCAGGAGCTTCGCGAGGATCGCGACCATTTCGCGCGCAACAAATATGTCGCGCCCTATCGCGGCTGGAGCTACGCCGCGGTAAGTCCCGGAGCGACGCTCCGCTCGCGCTTCTACGGCGAGTCCTACACGGTCGCTCACCCCGAGGGCTATCAGCTGACCCGCGCTAAGCGGAACCAGCGCTGGGTCCGCTACGGCGACGATCTCGTCCTGGTGAACCTTCGCACCGGCCGAGTGGTCGATGTCGCCACAGGCCGCTTCTAGGCTCTGAACCGTTCCCCAGCGAAGCGCCCCCATCGAAGTCCGACATCGATGGGGGCGCGGCGCCGGTCAGGCCGCCGCAAGCGGCGCCTCTGCGGATTCCACGAGGCTTATGAACGCCTCGGTGAAGGCGGGGATGTCCTCGGGATTGCGGCTGGTGACGAGGTTGCCGTCCGTCACCGACTCGCGGTCGACGACGGTCGCTCCGGCATTTTTGAGATCCGTCCGGATCGACGGCCAGCTGGTCACCGTGCGCCCGCGCAGCACGTCCGCTTCCGCCAGCAGCCACGGGCCGTGGCAGATCGCCGCGACCGGCCGGCCGGACTCCACGAACGTGCGGACCGTGCCGACCACCGTTTCGTCCATCCGCAGCTTGTCCGGGTTCTTGGTGCCGCCGGGAAGCAGAAGAGCGTCGAAGTCGCCCGCGTCGACGTCGCCGATCAGCGCGTCCGGAGCGATCGTCGCCCCTTTCGCGCCTTCTATCTCGTCCGTGGAAAGCGAGGCCAAGGTCACCTTAGCGCCGCGCCGCTTCAGTGTCTCCAGCGGCGCCAGCAGCTCCGAATCCTCGAAACCGTCGGTGGCGATGATCAATATCTTCGCTTCGGAAATGTCCGGCATGGCTTAATCGTCTCCTCTGGGGAATTCGCCCTGCCAACCCGCGACCCCGCCGCCGCGTTCCCGCTCGCCGCGCTGCGGTCCCACCCCTTTCTCCCACGGAAAGGACCGGGACCGGCGCCTGCAACTACAAAAGATCGCGCTCAAACAAAGTCTTACCAAAATCCCCCACAATGTATTCCATTTCGGAGTCAATTCGAATTCACATATATCAAGTCAAGAACAGATAGTTCGTGGGCAAACGGCGGGGGTAAACTTGATCCGTTCCTAAAGCTGAAGTATTTGGCGCGAATCGTGGCTGAATGGGTGAGGGAAACGATGAACATCTCAAGGAATGGTGGATCTCTGCTGACGCAACTGGCGGCTGAGCTGCTCCAGGACGAGCGCGTACTCGCTCCGAGCGAGCGCAAGCTGCTCTTCGACCTGCTCGACAAGTCGGCGGCCGAATCGACCGGCAACGACGAGCTCGACGCGGCCGTGTCGCGCCGCCTGGTCTCGGCGGTCGTCGGCTCGATGGGCGGAAGGATCCTCGGCGCGCTCGCGGACGAGCTGGTCCGACAGATGCTGGGAAGGAGCGGCACGCCCGATCCGAACATGGCGCCGCAGGTCTCGCCCAGCAATCCGGGCAATTCTCCGGGAGCCCAGGTGTCGCCGTCCAACCCGGGCAACCTCATGCCGCAGGTGTCGCCGGTCAATCCGGGGAATACCGGCGGCCAAGTGTCCCCGTCCAACCCCGGCAACTATATGGCGCCGCAGGTCTCGCCCAGCAATCCGGGCAATTCGCCCGGCGCCCAGGTGTCGCCGACCAACACCGGCAACCTCATGCCGCAGGTGTCGCCGGTCAATCCGGGCAATACCGGCGGCCAGGTGTCCCCGTCCAATCCCGGCAACTACATGGCGCCGCAGGTCTCGCCCAGCAATCCCGGCAATTCGCCCGGCGCCCAGGTGTCGCCGACCAACACCGGCAACCTCATGCCGCAGGTGTCTCCGGTCAATCCGGGGAATACCGGCGGCCAGGTGTCCCCGTCCAACCCCGGCAATCTGTCGAGCACCGAGGATTCGGAGCGGTCGGCGGGCGGAGCCGTCCCCGGCGCCAAGCCCCGGCCGAAGAGCTGAGCGCCGGAGGCGCCGGAACGTGGATCGCCTTCACTTCGCTGGGACGACCGGCTTAGGCGATGGGGCCGTGGAGGTGACGGAGCGTCCGCGGCCCGCGTCCGACGGCGGCCGGCCGGTCCGGGATCCGCCGCCGTCCGATCGCCTCCGGCGGACGCCGCGCGCTTCGGATCTCGGCGCGCCGCCCTCCTATCTCGAAGTCGGGCTGTGGACCGGCCGCCTTCCGGCCGCCGGCGACGGCGCGGGGCTGATCCTCAATCCAGCTCTCCGGAGCGATGGAGAGGAAATCGTCGCTCCCGATCCGGCAACCGGGATCGAGGCCATGTTCGCGGCGACGGGGCCGATCCCGGCGCTGCTCGCCCGGATCGGCGCCGACCCGACGGAGATCGACCGGCTGCCCGGCGCCCTCAAGGAGCGCCTGACCGCCCTCGGCATACTGCTCGACCCTGGCTCCGCCGCGACCGCGGCGGCCGAATGGAAGCGGGTCGTCGGCCGCGCCGCCGCCTGCTTCGGCGAGCGCCGCTATGCCGAGCTGCCGGGAGTCTTCAACCCGGCCGCCGTCGCATTCCTACGCGAGCGCTACCGCCGCATGGCGCGGGAAGCGGCCCTGCCCTACGGCGACCCGCAATGCCCGACGCGCTGGACGGCCCATAACGACGAAGCGGCGCTTCCGCTTCATTCGGCGCTCGCGCCGCTCGTCTCCCAAATCGTCGGGGCGCCGGTGAAGCCGTCCTACCTCTACCTCGGCGCCTATGCGCAGGGCTCCTATTTGGCCCGGCACACCGACCGGGAACAATGCGTGTTCACCGCCTCCATGCTGGTCGACTATCTTCCCGATCCGGGCGGGCCCTCGCTTTGGCCGCTGCAGCTCCACCTCGGCGATCCGCCGGTCTCGATCCAACAGCGCCTCGGCGAGATCCTCCTCTTCGCCGGCCGCGACATCGAGCATGGGCGGCCGCCGCTGCCGGAGGGCCACATGTCGGTATCCCTCTTCTTCCATTTCGTCCCCGCTGATTTCGACGGGAGCATCGATTGAGCGGCTTCGACACTTCCGACACTCTCGGCCGCCACAGCCTCGCGCAGCTGCTGGCGCGCCATGTCGCCGCCGCGCCCGATGCCGCCGGCGCGACGGTGGCGGCCGCGGTGTCCGACTGGCTGCGGCGCTGGGCCGGCATCCCGGAAGAAACGGTGCGAACGGTCGAAGACTGGGAGCACCCCGCCTCGGTCCTGACCTGCGAGGAGTTCCTTGCGCCCGGCGAGCTCGCGGCGCTTCGCGACTTCGTCCTGGCGCGCGAGCGCGCGTTCGAGGCGGGGACGCTGGTCGGTCCGCGGCATGACGGACTGTATGTCGACCGCAGCTTCCGCGCCGCCGACACCCTGTTCGACCTCGGTCCCTTCCGCGACCTGTTCGAGCGGCGCGTCACTCTTTACCTGCCATTCGTCTGCGCCCGGCTGGGGATTGCGCCGATCGAGCGCCACTGGCTCGAATTCCAGCTGACCTCGATGCGCGACGGCGGGCATTTCGGCCGCCACGACGACAACAGCCACCCGGCGAACCGGACCCGGCGGCTGACCTTCGTCTTCTATTTCTACGGCTCACCCACGCGTCCCTCGGGCGGCGAGCTGCGCTTCTCGCCGAACGGCGCCTGGCACGGCCCGCTCGAGGTCCAGCCCCTGCCGAACCGGCTCGTCTTTTTCGATTCGTCGGTCACGCACGAGGTGCTTCCCGTCCGGGCGGAGTCAGGCCGGTTCGAGGCGTCGCGCTTCACGGTCAACGGCTGGGTTCATCAGGAATAAGGTGCGCTGTGGAGGACGGAATGTTCCGGCGGCTGATAGCGCCGATGGAGCCGGCCGGCTTCGTCGCCGAAAGCTGGGAGAGGCGCGCCCTTCCCCTCCCGGGCGATCCCCGGCGCTTCGACGGACTCGAGGTCGATTTCGACCGGTTCGGAGTCGCGATCGGCCACTTGCCGCCCAATAGCCTTCGCGCCAATCGCGTGGAAAGCGACGGCACCGGCCGCTATGTCCATGTCGGCCCGGAGGACTGCCGCGCCTGCTTCGACCAAGGGATGACCATTTGCGTCACCAACCTGCACCTTGCGATGCCGAGGCTGCGCGAGCTGGCGCGGGACACGCGGCGGGCGCTGGCGCTGGCCGGAGCGGTGTCGGTCAACGCCTATCTCTCGCCGGCGGGGCGGGGCTTCGGCCTCCATCTCGATCCGCAGTCGGTCTTCATCCTCCAGGTCGAGGGCGAGAAGCACTGGCTCTACGGAGCTGAGCCCGCGGCTGCCTTTCCGCCTCGCGGCATGGACGCTTTTCCCGATTCCGGCCGTGAGGCATTTCGCCAGCGTCATCCCGAAATCCCGCTGGCGGAACCCGGGGATACAGTCTGGAACCGATGCCTGCTGCGGCCCGGCGACGCCTTGTACCTTCCGCCGGGCACGTGGCACCAGGGCACGGCCGGCGACTATTCGCTCGCGCTGACGCTGACCTGCTGCACGCTGGAGGTCTCGTCGCTTCTGGGTGCGCTGCTGCAGGGGGGCCTGTTCACCCGGGACTCGTGGCGCCGCAACCTACCGAGCGGCCTGGCGGCCGGCGCCGGCCTGTCGCGGGAGAGGTTTATCGCCGACCGCCTCGATGAGCTAAGACAGTGGGTGGCCGCCCTCTCGCCGGGCGACGTCGCGCGCGCATGGGACTCCACCGCCTCCACCGAGACGGTGCCACTGCCGTGATAGCCGTCGCCCGCGGCTTCGTTCCCGTTGCGGTTTGCCAAGCGCTCGTCGAGTGTTTCGAGCGCCACATCGCCGCCGTAGGACGCGACGACGCGGAGCCGGTCTTCTCGTTTCGAGTCCTGCGACTGCGCGACGTTCCGCGCCGCGTTGCGGCCGACGAGACGAGCGTCCGGCAGATGCGGGCCATACGCTGGCTCGCCGCCGAGCACCTGCGCGAGGTCTTCGGCAATCCGCACGTCTATCCCGAGGAGACCCAGATCGTCCGCTGGTCGGCCGGCGACGGCCAGCCGCTCCACCTCGATTCGACCCGGCCGACGACGACCTATGCGGCGGTCCTGTACCTGAACGACGGCTTCGGCGGCGGCGAGACCTTCTTCGAGGACGGCCGCGCCGTCGCGCCGCGCACGGGCACGCTGGTCGGCTTCCACGGCGCCTCCCGCCGCCACGGCGTCCGGACGGTGACGTCCGGGACGCGACTGACGATGCCGATGTGGTTCACCGACGTCGCCGCGATCGCCGAGGATTGAAGGCCCGGCGCGGCAAACCGGCCTTGACTGACTTACGTCACCAGCACACTAAGCGCCCTCCGTCGGAGGATGAGATGTCCGATCCGTACGGCCTCGGCCTGCGTCAGAAGATGGTCAGGCTGGACGTGTCCAATCCGCGCTGGGGAGAAGCGTTCGCGTTCGAAGCCGAGCGGATCGAGGCGGCACTCGGGCCGGGAACGGCGTAGATCGAGCATGTCGGGAGCACGGCCGTCCCGGGGCTGGTGGCCAAGCCCATCCTCGACACGATGATCGGCCTTCCGCGCCGATCGACGTCGCCGCGCTCGCCCGCGCCCTTGCGGCGATCGGCTACGAGCACGGGACCTGGGCCGGAGTTCCGGGCCACGAGGTCTTCGGCAAAGGCGATCCGCGCACCCATCTCTTCCATGCCGTTCCGCTCGGCGGCGAGGCGTGGACACGAATGCTCGATTTCCGCGACGCGTTACGCGGCGATACGGCGCTCGCCGCCAAATATGCCACGCTCAAACTGGATTTCGCCCGCCGCTTCCCCCCCGACCGCTCCGCCTACACCGACGGCAAGACCGCCCTCGTGACTCGAGTCCTCGAAGCCTGCGCCCGCCGCCGCGGTTAGCCGGCCTTCGTGACAGTTTGGCGATGGTGACAGTTACGTAGCTGTCACCGCTGCTGCCCCAAAGGGAGGTTGCGAACCGGTCGTTGATCGCGGCTCAGTCGGGTTCTGTTTCCTGCAAAGACGCGCGGAGGCCGGTATCGCCGGCGCAAAGGTTGGGATCAGGGTGGCCTTTCCCATTGGACTTCATTGACCCGAGCCAACTTCCACCGCAGAATCGAAGCGATGTTGAAACAGCTTTCCCTCACCCACGTCGGTCCAGCGGACCGCATGGTGTTCACGCCGGCCAAGCGGCTCAATGTGATCACCGGCGACAACGGCTTGGGTAAAAGCTTCCTCCTGGATCTCGCTTGGTGGGCCGTAACCCGAACGTGGGCTGGCGCGCCCGTGCAGCCGCCGCTGGACCTGTCCGTGCCTGCGTTGGTCGATGTGTCGTTCGCGGCTAAGACGAAGACCGCCAGGCTCAGCGTAGTCTATGACCGCTCGGAGCAGGCTTGGCGTTTCCCCAAGGGGCAGCCCGGTCAGCCGGGACTGGTCATTTACGCGCGCGTCGATGGCGATTTTGCAGTTTGGGACAGCAATCGCCGGTTCGGTGACCCTGGCGAGGCTGACTCCGGCATTCCGAAAAGTCTCGTTTTTACGCGGGAGGATGTTTGGAACGGCCTGTTGCTCAAGGGGAAGCCGATCTGCAACGGCCTTCTCGCAGACTGGACGTCCTGGCAACAGAGACAGACGTGGGAGGCCGTCGCGCTCGCGCGCGCCTTGCAGCAATTATCGCCTTCCGAAGAACAGCTGATGCTTCCCGGTGAACCGGCGCGGGTCGATCTCCTTGATTCCCGGCTCATTCCAACGCTGCAGATGCCTTACGATCAGCAGGTTCCGGTCACCGTCGCGTCGGCCGGGATGAAACGAATACTCGCCCTTGCCTACTTGCTTGTCTGGGCGTGGCGGGAGCATTTAGAGGTGAGCCGAATTGCCGGTCGGCCATCCGCAGAACGGATGCTGGTGATCATTGACGAAGTGGAGGCCCATCTTCATCCGAAGTGGCAGCGGGTAATCCTGTCCTCCTTGGTCGAGACGCTCTCCGGCCTTACCGCCCAGGCCCCATTCGGGGAGGCAACTCACAAGCCGCCGCAGATACAATACATTGTTGCAACTCACTCACCTCTGGTGCTGACCTCGCTGGAGCCGCTCTTCGACGAGGATATAGATTCTCTTTTCGAGCTTCATCTGGAAGACGCTTCGCCCGGGAGCCGACGCGTCTCTTTGCGCGAGACGGAGTTCAGGCGGCGCGGCGGAGCGGAAGACTGGCTGGTCAGCGATGCCTTCGGCCTTCGCACCTCAAGGTCGCTGCCTGCCGAACGGTTGGTTGATGAGGCTTCTTTACTGCTCCAGCGCCGTGACCGAGCGTCTCCTGCGGAGCTCCGCACGATGTATGAGCGACTGACGACCGTACTGCCGGACATCGATCCGTTCTGGACTCGCTGGCGCGCGATGACGTCGGAAGACCGCAGGTTTTCCTCTCCGCGAGCGTCCTAGTGATCCCGGTTACTCCGGCGGGCGAGCCGACGACCTTCCATGCGAAGGTGAGGCAGCCTGGGACTGAGTGGTTGGCTGCGAAGGGATACCTGGGTTTGCCCAGCTTTCCACCCGGGACGAAGGTGAAGCCCATCTGGAGAGAGGCTCTTAAGGAACTTATGACTGCCTATGACAGCGTTTGCGCATACTCGAGTCTGCGCATCGCTCCGGTAACTGGAGCTGCGTCTGTCGATCACTTCGCGCCGAAGTCTCGAGCTCCTGCTCAGACGTACGAGTGGTCAAACTACCGCCTTGCGTGCGCTAAGATGAACGCGCGCAAAAACAATTTCACGAATGTGCTCGATCCTTTCAGCCTTGCAGCTGGAACCTTTGAACTTATTGTCGGTAACGGCGGTATCAGGCCGGCACCATCACTTTCTGGTGCCGCACGTGCAGCAGCGAAAGACACGATCCGACGACTCAAATTAGACGATCCTGAGATGCGAAAAGCTCGCTTGAGCAAGATTGATGATTATCTTGCTTGTGAGTTTTCAACGGCGTTCTTGTTGAAGGAGAGCCCGTTCATACATAGCGAGCTTGCTCGGCTGGGCCTCCTGCGGCCATAAAGCGGCTCAGGATTGTAGCATCGGCAGGTGAACCCAACCCAAGCGGCAAACACATACCACGGGTCCGGCAGGCTATTCAAAGCCGACCGTGATGCAGGCAGGTACTCACCGCTGTCGCAAACCGGCTGACCGCAGTAAGAAACTCTCGTTCAAGCCCCGTCGAGTCCTGTTCGTCGACAGCCACGTCCTGATGCGGCTTCAGCCTCAGTAGTCTCTTACGCGGCTCCGGTGATTGCCGACGCCGATAATCTCCGAGTGTCGCGCTGCCACCCGAAGGCGCGTTGACCGCCCCTCAGGCCGTCGCCGCCGAGAACTTGTCCGTGCACACCGTCGGAGCCCCGCAAATGTCCGACGGCGCGGGCGGCTTCTCGCCATGGGCGTGAAGATGGGTGAGGCACATTTCGAGGACGAACTGGGCGCGGAACATGGCGTCCTCCTCGTCGTCGCCTTCCGTCGCCGCCTGGGGAAGGTCCGGGAAGACGACCCGGACCCGACCTTCGCGGGTCGGCACCAGACGCACGGGGTAAGCGATCACCTCATTCTCCTCGGGGTTGAAGCGGCAGTGCAAGCACCGGCCGAAGCGACTCGTCGTCGACCTCTACGGTCGCCTCCGGAGGCGCCGCGCCGGCGACCAGCGCCGCCTCGATCAGCTCGGCGGCGATCCGCTCTGCTTCGGCGCGCGCCGCGGCTTCGTCGGCGCATTGCCGCCCGGCGAGGTCGGGAACCTCGAACCCGTCGCCGCGGACGTTGAAATAATATTGGGGCATGGTCACGCCTCTGTACGAGCGGCAACAGCGCATAACCTGGATCAAGGTTGCCGAAAAAACGCATCCGTAACGATCCGTCCCACAGGCCGGTTGGCCGCACCGTCCGGCGCTGCTAGCCTTCCGTCTCAAGCCACGGGAGCCCATGCATGAACAGCCGCGCCTTCATCCAGACCATGATCGCCCTCGCCTCGGCCTCGTTCGGGCTGGTCGCCGCCCTTGCCTGGAACGAGGCGATCAAGGCGACCCTCGTCCTCCTCGGCCTCGGCGACAGCCTCGCCGGCCTCTATACCTATGCGATCCTCGCCACCGTCCTCGCCGTCGTCGTGCTGGTCTGGCTGGGCAAGCTCGCCGCCCGCATCGGCGGAGACGCCGCCTTCACCCGCGAGGCCGAGGGCTAAGCCCTCTTCCCTTCGCCGCCGCCGAGATCCTTGGCGAAGCGGTAGCTGGTCCGCTCGTAGCCGCGGCGGCGGTAAAAGGCGTGCGCGCCCCCGAGCTCGACATTGCTCGTCACCTCGACGAGGCCGCAGCCCGCCGCCCGAAGCCGCGCCTCGGCCGAGTCCAGGAGGGCGGTGCCGAGGCCTCGGCCGCGCGCTTTCTCCGAGACGATCATCATCGTCACCCGGCCGACGGGCCGCGGCCGGTGGAGCGCCGGCGTGACGTGCCAGGTGAGCACTCCGAGGACCCCGGCGCCCTCGACGACGAGCGGCGGCTCTCCCGCCTTGCGAAGGGCGGCGAGCCGCTTGGCGATTTCGGCTGCGGCGGAGGGGAAGCCGAGCGCCGTGACCAGCTTCGCGATCGCCTCTGAATCGCCCGGCTTCGCCTCGCGAATCACGGGTTCGGGGTCCGGCTCGGGCACAGGTTCGGGTTCGGGTTCGGGCGCCGGCTCCGGTACGCGGGAACGCGACCGCGGCGCGGGCCGCGCCTCCGGCTCGTCCTCCTCCCCGGCGCGCCGCCGCGCCGGCTTCGGGTCGGCGGCGGCGGGAGTGGCCGCCACCGACTGCTTCCAGGTCGCGGCCAGTCCGCCGCGAAGGAAGCGCTCGACCTCCTCGGCGGTGGCGGTCAGCCCGTCTTCGCCGAAGCCGAGCACTTCCTTGCCGGTCGCCGAATCCTTCAGCCCGTAACGGCCGAAATCGCCGACGCCCGGAGTTCGGCGGCGCGAGCGGACCAGCTTGCAGCCGCGATTCTGCGCCATCGCGCGGAGCGCGTCATCCTCCGCCACCGAGGACCCGGGGTCAGGCCTTGGGCTTGGCCTTGCGGGCGCCGCCCGCCGAGCTTGCGCCCGAGCGCGTCGAGCCGCCCGACTTGGCCGCTCCGCCGGCCTTGGCCGAGCTGCCGCCGGACTTGGAGCCGCTGTCGGACTTGCCGCCGCCGCGCGCCGCGGCGACTCCGGCCGCGATCACCGCTCCGGCTACCGCGACTCCCGCCGCGACCGCCGCCTTGGGATTGGCCTTCGCCGCCTCGACCACCCGTTGGGCCGCGCTGCTCACCGCGTCTCCGACCGCGCCGGCCGCGCTGCTCACGCCGCCGCCGGACTTGCCGCCGCTTTGCTTGGCGCCCTGGGCGTTGGCAGTCGCGCCTTGGCCTTCGCCTTCGGAGCCGTCGTGCGGCTTGGCGTGGGGCATGGCATTGCTTGGGATGTGCGACATGGGTCGGCTCCTCGTTCGAAATGTGAAAGGATCGCCCCCGCAACGGTTGCGGACCCGCCGCGGTTCCCCGGGCCGGCCTCGATCAGGCTTTCGCGAACCTTCGGCTCGCCGGTGCGTTCCTCCTTCCGTCTCGAGGGCCCCGATGTGTCGGCGGCCCCTGCGTAAGGAAGGAGACGCCATGTCCAGGACGTCCAGGCCATCGACCTTTAAGATTGCCATCGCCGCTCTCGCCGCCGCGTCGGCGCTCGCCGCCGCGATGCCCGCCGCAGCCCAATATCGCGACCCCTACCCGCCGCCGCCGCCGCCGCGCACCCGCGCCGGCCAGGTCGCCGACGAGATCGCCCGAACCGTCCGCGAGACCGCCGACGCGGTCGCCACCGTCCGCGGCTCGGTCGACGCCAGCCTCGGCGAGCTTCGCTGGAACAGCGCCCAGCGCTTCGCCATCGACCGCTGCCGCCCTTATCTCGACCGCTACGGCGCCCTGCGCGTCGACCGGGTCGACCCCTATGGCAACCGCAGCCTGCGGGTCTACGGCGTGACCGGCTACGGCGGCGGCTACGGCTACGGACGCGGCGGCAACGACCCGCGAAGCTTCGCCTGCACCGTCCGCGACGACGGCCGCGTCAAGCTCAAGACCAGCCGGGTAAGGCGCTATTGAGCGGCGACCTACCGGATGGGCGAGGCTAGGAGAGGCTTTCCGAATCCCCGCAACCGCGCATTCGACCGGGCGAAATAGGTGGACCAGAACGTCTCCAGGGCCTTCAGACGGACCGGATCGCGATAACTGTCGCGATCGCCCGAAAGAAGGCCCCCGCCGATCACATAGACCTCCGCGCCTCCGAAATTCGCAAGAAAGCCTTTGGCGGCGACGCTCCGCAATTCCTTGCCCGGGTCGATCCCGCGCAACGTCCTGTTCTGGTAGAAATTCGCCAGGCTGCTGTTCTCGATCATGTCCGACACGACGATGAGGATCTTGCGACGTCCGGTCGAGCTGGCGACTCGAGGGGCGAAATCGCGAAGGCTGCTGATTACGTCGGAATGCTGGAAGGCGTCGGATTGCCCTGCGGTCGCCCGGTCGAGCGCCGCCGCTGCGATCCGGCGGCCATAGGGTGCCTGCCTACCGAGGCATCGGTCGAGAGCCTCGAGAGCGCGGACCGAGAGGTTGTCGCGGTCGCCGGCCGGAACGCTGGTTTCGAGCCGCCCGGCAGCGACGACCCTTTCGAACTGCCCCTGAGCGAAGGCGGAGAAGCTGCCGATCACGAAACTCGAGCCGGGCACGACGAGCCGGCCGAGTTCCTCGCGCACCGCGTTCTTCAGCGAAGGATCCAGCATGGTCGTCTGGTCGATCAGGACGAAGACCTCGCGTTGGACGGCCGGCGGCGGCACTCCGATCTTGCTGATCGCGTAGCAGCTGGGCACCCGGTTCTCGGTGACGGGCGGAGCGGCGGCCATGGCCCCCGCGGCGAGGAGGGTCGCGATCATCACAAAAGGCCCTCGAACTGGCTTTCGACCTGGGCTCGGCTCGGTCTTAGTTTTCGTTCGGCCAACTGAGTCTGGACGGCGTCGCGATCTTCCTGGGTCAACGCCAACAGTATCGCCAACTTGTCCTCGTGCTTGCCCGCAGCTTCGATCTTGCCGAGCGCATCGGCGACCGGGTCGGGCTTCGCCTCGGCGGCGGCCGCTTGCTTGGGCCGATGATCTATCGCGAAGGCATCGGGGCCGGCCTCTCCATTTTCTTCTACATAGCCGCGGAACGATTTGTTCAGGTCGAGCCGGCGTCCTTCGTCGCGTGTAAGCAATTGCTGCAGTTGCTGCAGGCGCGCCTCCGCGGTGTCGATCCGCCGCTCGTAAGGCGAATAATAGCTTTCGAAATCCGAATGGCCGCGGGTCTCCCGCCAGGCGGTGTACCCCTCCTTGCCCCCGAAACCGTAGCGATATCCCGCCCCGATGCCGACGATCTGGGTGATCGCGAAAATGAAGCCGAGCATCACGAAGGCTGCGGTCGCCTCGCTCTTGCTGGCGCTGTCGGTGTCGGCGGCCGCTTTGGAATCCGCGGCTTGCTGCGGAGCGGTGACGGCATCGGGCAGCTCGGACCCCGAATCGGCGAAGGGGTCCGGCCCGGAGCTCACGGTGCTCGCCACGCGCGATGCTTCGAAGTGCGAGAATCGCAGCCACGTCGATCCGGCTGCGATGATGATGATCGCCGCGGCGGCGATGTACACCCAGACATAGCTTCCGGCGTCGAAGGGGCGTGCCTTCACTCGGTTGACACACTGCGAGACTTCGGGCTCCCGGTCGTCCTTCGACTGGTCTTCGCTAAGGCCGATCGTGCGCGTGCTCAGCGAGTCGTGATCGTAGAGCTTGAACTGCTTCAGGCAGCTCCGGAGCAACCCGGTGCGATACAGTTGATGGCCGGCCGCATGCGTTATCCAAAGCAGGATACCGGAGATGACGAGGACGATCGCGAGCATCAGCAACGTCCGAGTGTTCTCGGATCCCTCGAGCGCCATCTGCGTCCCGAGAAGGTAGGAGAAACCGAGTCCCTCGGCGATCAGCAGGACTCCGAGGAACAGCCACATCCACAGCGGGAGCGGGCGCCGGCCGAGATCGTGCGCCTTGCGAAGATAGGTCAGGTAATTGTCGAACATCGCTCTCGAAACGGGCCTGATGTGCTTGCGATAGTCTGCGCACAGCGTCTGTTCCGCTCTTAGCCAGCCCGGCTTGGTCGACCGCGTCAGGTCTCCCGAAAGGCGCGCCGTCCGGCCGATCCAGGGCACGGAGTACCACCAGTTCATAAGCCGGTAGGAAATTTCATTGGCGTTGGCGCGGTAAACCAGGAAGGCGACCGTCGCTGTGAAGACAATTGATATGAAGACCCAATAGGCCTGAAGAATATTCAGCATCCCGTTCAGCATTGCGGCCCCCTACTTACGTGCGATCTTGGCTGCCCAACTGGCAAGATAAGACCGACCGTCCTTGGTGTAGCTAAGAGTGGACATGGGCGCGGAGAAACCTCCCGCCGGAGGCAGCACCATGTCGATGCAGCGCATGTTCCGCGCTTCGCCGGCGAACACTCGGAACAGAACGCCCCGCTCTCCGCGATAGACGTTCACGTGCGGCTGGATCGCCAGGGACGGCTTCAACCCCCTGCGCGCCTGTTTCGGATAGTTGGCGAACACCATCAGCGTCGGCCGGGTCGCCGGCACTCCCCCGTCCCGAAGGATGTTCACGTGAGTCAAAGCGACCAGGTGCGGACCCGCCATTGCCGACCAGGAGGTGTCGTAGAGACCGGTCATGAAGTCGCCGGTGGAGAATGCCAGCGGCGATCCGGTGCGTAGGGACTTCACCGCGTAGGCGTAGCGCGGCCGATCGTGCGCGCAGCTGGCAATGCCCGAACCGTTGAGGGTCGCGGCGTGCGCACTCGGAATGAAGAACGCGCTGATTCCGCGACTCCGCACGAGTTGCCCGATATCGGGACCGTTGCCCGATTGTGCGGGGCGGCCGCCGAAGTCCAGTTCCGCGCTGGCTTGCGACGCCGGCAGCCGGAGCTTCGGCGGCGGTGGGGAACGGCGGGCCGTCACGGTCGGCGGGTGGGCGGCGGGCACCGCTGCCGGTGGCGGCGAGCGGCGGGCCTCGGAATGCCTCGCCCGTATCGGCCGAGGCGCTTTGACCGCCGGCATCTCCGGCTCCGGCGCCGCACTGGATGCCACCTCCACCGGACGATAATTTTCCACGCGCGGAATTCGCTTGTTGAGGAAAGAGGCGAGCGCCTGGGTGTCGACCAGATCGAGGATTTCGACGCGTCGGTTCCGCGCCCGTCCCGAATCCGTTCGGTTGTCGTCGATGGGAAGCATCTCCCCCGCGCCCTGGAAATATATCTTGTCCTCGGGAACGCCATGCGTCCGGAACAGGGCGGCGACGGCGCGCGCGCGCCGCTCGGACAGTGCGGCGTTGAAGGCGGAATCGCCGACGTCGTCGGTATGACCCACAAGGAGGATCACGCGCTGCTGCAAAGCGTAAAGCGCCGCCTTCTGCTCCTCGGTGGCATTCGCGCCCAGCGCCTTTTCCTCGTCCTTAGCGGCATAAGTGTCTGCTATGGCGCCGAAATATTTCTCGGCGTCGGCGGTGAGCTTGTCGGAACCCACTTCGAACTGCCGACCGTCGTCGCGCAGGGACACGACCAGTCCGGCGGTCGCCGGCGTCTTCGAATTCGCCTTTTCGCCGCCGCCGGCGGAGGAATCGCTCGTCCCGCCGGAGGCGCTGGAAGACCCGCCATCCTCCGCCACGTCCGCGGCAGCGATTTCCGTGATCTGCATGTCCAGCTTGTTCGCTTTGGCGATCTTCCGAAGCCGGCAGCGCCGCTGGTCGATAGACCGGCCCAGGAGCGCGCCCAGCCCGCCTCCGATGATCGCCGCGCCGACGGCCAGGCGCTTCTTGCCGCCCGAAAGCGCGACGAGGCCGACGCCCAGCATAACACCGGCGACCCCGCCGATGATCGTCCCCGCCGTTCCCTTACAATCGTCCTTGTCTTTGGCTGTAGCAGCCGAACTTGATATGAGCGCTACAGGCACGAGAGCAGTCACAAGCCACTTGAATATAGCTCTTAACAAATTGCTCATTCGATCAGCCCCCCGCCGGTCGATTACCCCTACGGACTCCCCTACGCCACCGAGTCGGGGTACAAACTATTCCGGAACTTTGGAAAAAACGAGTCTGAAGTGCAGCTAGTCCCATCGCACCGTTGTAAGCGAGTCGATGTCCGTATCATGTCATGGTTTTTGGCAGGGCCTTCGCAAAAAAGGACCGGATTTTAGCCTGACAGGTTTTACGCTGTTCATGAACGACTCTAAGGCGTTGCTCGGTTCTGTTACGATCAGGCCATAGCAATTCGGGCGGATTGTGCGCTGCGCATGTCCTCGCAAGGCGCTGTGTCGCTCGCCCTGCCTCCCGGCCGTCGCACGGCATTCGCCGGGAACCTCGCCTCCGGCCCTTGTCGCCGGGCGGTGAAATCGCAGCCGCGGCCGCCTACGCTCTGGAGCCGTCCGCCAGACGCTGCGCCGCCGCTCCGCCCGCCGCGTAAACACGCTGTTCAGCGGCACGCGCTAAGTTGCGCTTGTCCGCTTTGACCCTATTTAAGGTCAGACGCACCGACGCTTCGTACCCTCACGGGCCTCCCCCTCTCCCTGGGTCCCCGTGAAAGTACCACTTTCATGGGATTTGAGTATGGCCGACCAGAACCCCAAGCCCGACAAGGACCCGAACGGCGGCTCCTCCAATCCGTGGATGAAGTCGCTCTTCATCTGGGCCGGGATCCTGCTCGCCTTCATTCTGTTCGTTCAGGTGGTCGAGGGCGGCGGGCGTTCCGCCGCGGGACAAGGGATCGCTTATTCCGAGTTCCTGAACCGGGTCGAGGACGGGTCGGTGAAGGACGTCGCGATCGGCAAGGAAGTGATCACCGGCAAGCTCGCCAGCGGCGAGAGCTTCAAGACCAACGCGGTTCCCGATCCGACGCTCCCGGCGCGGCTTCGCGAGCGCGGCGTGTCCTTCTCCGGCCAGCCCGACGCCCAGCCTTCCGTGTGGCTGCTCCTCCTCTACCAGGCGCTTCCCTTCCTGCTCATCCTCGGAATCGCCTTCTTCATCATGCGCCAGATGCAGAAGAATGCCGGCTCGGGCGCGATGGGCTTCGGCAAGTCGAAGGCCAAATTGCTGACCGAGAAGCAGGGCCGGGTGACGTTCGACGACGTCGCCGGGATCGACGAGGCGCGCGAGGAGCTTCAGGAGATCGTCGATTTCTTGAAGGACCCGACCAAGTTCGCCCGCCTTGGCGGCAAGATCCCCAAGGGCGCCCTCCTTGTCGGCTCGCCCGGAACCGGCAAGACGCTTCTGGCGCGCGCCATTGCGGGCGAGGCCAACGTGCCCTTCTTCACCATCTCGGGCTCCGACTTCGTCGAGATGTTCGTCGGCGTGGGCGCGTCGCGGGTCCGCGACATGTTCGAGCAGGCCAAGAAGAATGCGCCGTGCATCGTCTTCATCGACGAGATCGACGCGGTCGGCCGCCATCGCGGCGCCGGGCTCGGCAACGGCAATGACGAGCGCGAGCAGACCTTGAACCAGCTGCTCGTCGAGATGGACGGCTTCGAGGCGAACGAGGGCATCATCATCATCGCCGCGACCAACCGGCCCGACGTGCTCGATCCGGCGCTGCTTCGCCCCGGCCGCTTCGACCGCCAGGTCGTGGTTCCCCGCCCCGACATCGACGGGCGCGAGAAGATCCTCGCGGTCCACATGAAGAAGGTCCCGCTCGCCCCCGACGTCGATCCGCGCACCATCGCCCGCGGAACCCCCGGCTTTTCGGGCGCCGACCTCGCCAACCTCGTCAACGAGGCCGCCCTCCTCGCCGCGCGCAAGGGCAAGCGCCTCGTCGCCATGTCCGAGTTCGAGCTCGCCAAAGACAAAGTCATGATGGGTGCGGAACGAAAATCCATGGTGATGACCGAGGACGAGAAGAAGGCGACCGCCTATCACGAGGCCGGCCATGCCCTCGTCTCGCTCCACGTGCCGGGCTGCGATCCGCTCCACAAGGTGACGATCATCCCGCGCGGCCGGGCGCTGGGCGTGACCTGGAACCTGCCGGAGCGCGACCGCTATTCGATGACCATGAAGCAGATGAAGGCGCGCCTCGCGCTCTGCTTCGGGGGACGGATCGCCGAGCAGCTCATCTACGGTCAGGACGAACTCAACACCGGCGCGTCCAACGACATCCAGCAGGCGACCGACATGGCCCGCGCGATGGTGATGGAATATGGCATGTCGGAGCGGCTCGGCTGGCTTCGCTATCGCGACAACCAGGAGGAGGTGTTCCTCGGCCACAGCGTGTCGCGCAACCAGACCGTGTCGGAGCAGACCGCCCAGCTGATCGACCAGGAGGTCCGCCGGCTGATCGAGGAAGCCGAGTCGACGGCGCGCAATGTGCTCACCGAGAATATCGACGAGCTTCACCGCCTCGCCGGCACCTTGCTCGAATTCGAGACCTTGACCGGCGAGGAATCGAAGCGGGCGATCCGGGGCGAGGATATCGGCCGCGAGGATCCGAACGCCCGCCGTCCCGGAGTCGCGATCGCCGGCTCCTCGATCCCGAGCACCCGGCGTCCGCGCGGCGGCGGCATCGGCGGCCCCGCCCCGCAAGGGGCGTAAGGCGCCGTTCAAGCAGCGTTCAGGCCCGGAGCCCTCCCTTGCCGCCGAGCCGGGCCAGGGAGGGTCTTCGAACGTGAAGAAAAGGTGGATTGCCGCGATGTTGCTCGTCGCCGTGCCGGTGAGCGGCGCCCAGGCGATGAAGGTGGACCAGTTCCTTCAGAAGGCCGACGCCCTCCAGCAGAAGGGGATGATGGCGCTCTTCTCGAGCGACTATAAGCTGCTCAAAGGCGAGGTCGAGGCCGGGGCGGCCGCCTTGCGGCAGGAGCGCCTGGCGGCCCAGGCGGCGGGGCGCCCGCAGGCCTATTGCCCGGGAAATGCCGCCCCCGGGCTCGGCAGCAATGAGATCCTCCAGGCGTTTCGGACGATCCCGGCGGCGCAGCGCTCGCGCGTCGAGGTGAAGGATGCGTTGCGGGCCTTGCTGGCGCGCAAATATCCCTGCCGGCGCTGATCCCTAGCCGAGCACCCCCAGGGTCACGAGCAGGAGCAGGAAGAGGCCCAGCGCCCAGGTCGCGAAGAGGAGCAGGGCGGCCGCCCGCCACGCCGCTCCGAACCGGCTGACTTGGTAGGCGCCGCGAAGCTGCCGGTACATGTGGACCGGCGGCACCCCGAAGACGATGAGCGCGAGCAGCACCGACGGCGCGTGGATAGCCTTGAGCAGAACGAGCGCCACCAGGGCAAGGCTCATGAACGCGATCGAATAGGTCACGAAGATGAGGTGGTCGTAGGCCTTGTACTCCCGGCGGTAACGGCCGCGGTGGAGGAACAGAAGCCACAGGAACGGAACCGAGATCGGGATCAGCGCCCAGGAGAATTTATAGGCGTTGGACTGGAGCTTGTAGAGCGTCAGCGACGGGTTGTCCCCGGCCTTCGCCAACGGCTTGCGAAGCCAGGCGGGGACGTCGTCCGACACTCGCACGATGCCGCCCTTGACCATCCCGCGCTCGCTCATCGTCTTCAGGAGGACGAGCTCCTCGCGGGCGTTCTTGATCTGCGCCTCGATCTCGGCGGTGGGCTGGCGCGCGGCCGCTGCGGCATCGCGCCGTCTCTCCAGCGTCGCCACCGAGTCCGACTGCTTGCGCACTTCCTCCGCGAGCCCGCGCCTCACCCCTGGACGATTGACGTTCACCTCGCCGCCCAGATTGTGGATCGCGGCGAACATCACGAAGACCGAGAAGAGGAACAAAGCGAGCGGCGAGACGAAGCGCGCCCGCTCGCCTGCGACGTAGCGCCGGGTCAGCTCCCCCGGACGCCAGGCGAGCAGCGGCAGGGTCCGCCACACCTTCCCGTCGAGGTGGAGCACTCCGTGGGCAAGATCGTGCCACCAGGCCGAGACGCTCCGATGGACATGCGCCGCCTGCCCGCATTGATGGCAGTGCGGCCCGATCAGAGCGGCTCCGCAATTGAGGCAGGCGCCTTCACGCTCGCCCTGCCCCTCGCCCGCGGCCGGCTCGACCGCGCGCGCCAAGGCTCCGCCCAGCGCCGCGTCCCCCACCGCCTCCATTCCCCCCGATTCCATGGGCGGAACATGGCGCAAGCCGATTGGCACGTCGAGAGGAAGCGTTGCTTCAGATGTATACAAGTGCTACGAATTGCGCCATGAGCAAGCAGCATGTGATCACCGCACGGATCGACGAGGAGAATTTGGCGGGGCTGGATCGTCTCGGCAAGGCGTTGGACCGGTCCCGGGCCTGGATTGTTGCGAGCGCGGTGGAGCGTTACGTGCGCGAGGAGCTGGAGTTCATCGACTTCGTTCAAGAAGGTGAGGACGATCTCGATAACGGGCGCTGGATCTCGCATGATCAATTGGTCGAGGAGCTTCGCGAGCGTCGGGCGAAACGGAAAGCGGCCTGATGCAACTACGCTGGGCGCATCGCGCCCGACGCGACTTGCTGGAGCTGGGGGATTATTACGAATCCGTCGAGCAGGGCCTCGGTGAGCATCTGCTCGAGAAAATTGAGCAGGCTCCGCTGATCCTCCTCGATCAGCCAAAGCTCGGCCCTGCCACGGGTCGCGGCCGGTACCGCAAGTGGACGGTTCGAGGCACGCCTTTCGTCCTGACTTACCGGGTGCTTCACACCGCGGTCGAGGTAGCGCGAGTCCATCATGCCGCGTCGGACTGGCGCAAGCCATGATCAGGACCGGACTCCTCGGCGGCTCGTTCAATCCGGCGCATGGCGGGCACCGGCGGATCAGCGCCGCCGCGATCGACGCGCTCGGCCTCGACGAGATGTGGTGGCTGGTCTCACCGGGCAATCCGCTGAAGCCCCAAGCCGGAATGGCGCCGCTCGCCGCCCGCTTCGATTCCGCCCAACGGGCGGCGCGCCACCTGCCGATCCGGGTCACCGCGCTCGAGCGGGAGCTGGGCAGCCCCTACACGGTCGACACGATCCGCGCTCTCGTCCTTCGCTATCCGCACCGCCGGTTCGTCTGGATCATGGGCGGCGACAATCTGGTCCAGTTCCATCGCTGGCGCGACTGGCGAGCGATCGCACACAGGGTTCCGATTGCAGTCGTTTCCCGTCCGGGATATGATGGCCCCGCCCATGCGGCTCGCGCGATGGGCTGGCTTCGGCGGTTCGTCCGCCCCGCGGCCACGGCCAGGCGCTGGACGGAGTGGAGAACCCCGGCACTCGTGTTCCTGAGACTGCCGCTCGATCCGACCTCCGCCACCGGCATCCGCGCCGCCACCCCCGACTGGCACCAAAGCCGGTCCCAACCGTTAAAGCCAGGCCATCACCGCGACGACGTGACGCGGCGGCCCGTATAGTAAGGAGGCACATTGCCCGCCACCCAGCCTGCTCCGAAACCAGACGGAGCGAACGAACGGATCGAAGCTCTGCACGCCCTCGTGCTTCGGTCCCTGGACGACGATCAGGCCCAGGACGTCGTCAGCATTCCCCTTTCGGGCAAGTCGAGCATCGCCGACCACATGGTGATCGCCTCCGGGCGCTCCACCCGTCAAGTCGCGTCGATGGCGCAGAAGCTCCAGGAGCGGATCAAGCAGGATCTCGGCCGAAACGTCCGGGTCGAAGGGCTTCCGGTCGCCGACTGGGTGCTGATCGATGCCGACGACGTCATCGTCCACCTCTTCCGTCCCGAAGTGCGCAGCTTCTACAATCTCGAGCGCATGTGGGGTTTCGAGGAAGCTGCGGCCACGGCGGCGCATTGAAGGCTGCCGATTGCCGTAGCGGCGGCCCAACGCATTCCCGCGTCATCCCGGCGAAAGCCGGGTCGATGATCACCGACGTGGGAATAGGAGAATTTCCGTGTTCATAGGTCCGGGCCTCCGCCGGGATGACGGCTAGGAAATGCTTCTCTACATCGTCGCGCGCGGCAAGATCGGCCGAAGCCCGGAGGCGGAGCTCGTCGAGCGCTACCTGAAGCGCATTTCCTGGCCGACCCGCGTCACCGAGCTGCCGGAAAGTGGCGGCAAGCTTCCGCCGCCGCCGGAAGCGGGAGTTACCATCCTCCTCGACGAGAAGGGGGAGACGCTCGGCAGCCTCGACCTTGCGCGGCGGCTGGAACGCTGGCGCGACGAAGGGCGGCGGGAGGCGCGATTTCTGATCGGCGGCGCCGACGGCTTCGGCGAGGCCGAGCGCTCTGCGGCCGACCTCCTCTTGTCGTTCGGCCGTGCGACCTGGCCCCACCTTCTCGCCCGCGCGATGCTGGCGGAGCAGCTCTGGCGCGCCACCTCGATCCTTGCGAACCACCCCTATCATCGTGAAGGGTGACGGCCATGCGTCGCCTTCTCCTCCTCCTCGCCTGCGCCGGCGTCGTCACCGGCGGCGGCTTGGCGCTCGCGCAAGACGGCTCCGGCGGCGGCGCGCAGGAGCTTGCAGCGGCGAAGCGGGAGGCGGACGAGGCGAAGCGCCGGTCGGAACTTCTCTCCGCCCGAGCCGCGCGCGCCGAGGGCGATGCCGAGCGCGCCCGAGCCCAGGCGGCGGCGTCCGCGGCCGGAATCGAGAGCGCGGAGGCCGAGATCACCGCCGCCGAGGCGCGAATCCGCCTTATCGAACGGCTGCGCTTCGAGCAGCGCGAGCGCCTCGCCCGCGAACAGGGCCCGGTGGTGAGGCTGGCGGCGGCGCTTCAGACGATGGGGCGGCGACCGCCCGCGCTCGCTCTCGTCCAGCCCGGGTCGATCGACCGGCTGATCCATGTCCGCGCCGTCCTCGCCGCCACCCTTCCCGCCATTCGCGCCCGCACGGAGGGATTGCGCGCCGAAGTCGCCCGCGGCGACGCCCTTCGCCGCGAGGCCGACCTCGCCGTCGCCGCGCTCCGCACCAGCCAGGACGACCTGCGCCGCCGCCGGCTCGCCCTCGCCGCTCTGGAACGGCGCCAGCGGGCGCTGTGGCAGAACCTCACCACCACGGCCCTGGGGGAATCCGATCGCGCCCTGGCGCTGGGCGAGGAAGCCCGGGAACTGGCCGAGCTCCAGGGGACCAAGGCTTTCCAGGCCGGGCTGCGGGCGCGGCTGGCGGCGCTTCCGGGCCCGGTCCCGAGGCCGGTCAACCCTCCGCCGCCCGCCCCTTCGCCCGGCCGCTATGTGCTTCCGGTGGCCGGCCGCCTGGTCGCCGGCACCGGGGAAATCTCCGATTCCGGAGTCCATGGCCGCGGCCTTGCCTTCGATACCGCGGCCGGCAGCGAGGCGGTCGCTCCGGCGCCCGGGCGAATCGTCTATGCCGGGCCGTTTCGAAGCTACGGAAGGGTCGTCATCCTCGACCATGGCGGCGGCTGGGTCACAGCCCTCACCAACCTCGCCTCCCTGGACGTGCGGCGCGGCGAAACCGTCCGCCGCGGAGCACCGCTCGGACGAACCGGAACCCGCGTGACCGTGGAGCTGCGCAAGGACGGCCGCCCGGTCCCGATCACCGCCCTCATCGGATAATATGCCTCCCCATCGGAGATGGGGAGGGGGACCACCCGAAGGGTGGTGGAGGGGTAGAACGCGCAGGCCTTTGTCAGTTACCCCTCCACCAACGTTCGGGTGGTCCCCCTCCCCGTGCTCCGCACGGGGAGGCACAACCGCCGTTCACCTGCCGTTGCTTTCGCGCCGCTAGAAAAGCGGCTAACCTCCCGCCGAACCGTGACACGCAGGATTCCCATGGCCAGCAATCTCATCCGCTCCTTCGGCCTCGTCGGCGCACTTGCGCTCGTGCCGACCTTCACTTCCGCCTTCGCGGCGGCCGACGTCGGCTCGATCCGCGAGTTCGACGAGTTCATGAACGTCTTCAACCGGGTCCGCTCCGACTATGTCGACCAGGTCGACGACAAGACCCTGATCCGCGGCGCGATCGACGGGATGCTGAACGCGCTCGATCCGCACAGCTCCTATCTCGACGAGCGCGGCTACCAGTCGATGATGACCACGACCGAAGGCAATTATGGCGGCCTCGGCCTCAACGTCACGATGGAGGACGGCACCGTCAAGGTCGTCACCCCGATCGAGGACAGCCCCGCCTTCAAGGCCGGACTCAAGGCGGGCGACTACATCACCCATTTGAACGGCAAGTTCATCGTCGGCGGAACGCTCGACGAGGCGGTCGACGCGATGCGCGGCGCGCCCGGAACGCCGATCAAGCTCACCATCTTCCGACCCGGCCGCGACAAGCCGTTCGACGTCACCTTGACCCGGGCGATCGTCAACCTGCCCGCCGTCAAGTGGGAGGTGAAGGACAATGTCGGCGTCCTCAACGTCAACACCTTCAGCCGCACCACTACGTCGGAGACCCTGGCGGCGATCGGCAACATCAGGAAGACGCTCGGCCACGAGCCCGCCGGCTACATCCTCGACCTTCGCTCCAATCCCGGCGGACTGCTCGACCAGGCGGTCGGCCTGTCCGACGTCTTCCTCGAGCGGGGCGAGGTGGTCAGCCAGCGCGGACGCCGCAAGACGGACATCGAGCGCTATTACGCCCAGCCCGGCGACGCCACCGGCGGAGCGCCGGTCATCGTCCTCGTCGACGCGGGAAGCGCCTCGGCCGCGGAGATCGTCGCCGCCGCGCTTCAGGACCAGCACCGTGCCATCGTCATGGGCGAGCGGAGCTTCGGCAAGGGCTCGGTCCAGACCCTCCTCCCGCTGTCGTCGAATACCGCGCTCCGGCTCACCACCGCGCGCTACTACACGCCGTCGGGCCGTTCGGTTCAGGAAGGCGGGATCACCCCCGACATCGAAGTGCCGCAGCTTTCCGATCCGGACTACAAGTCGCGTCCACGGCTGCGCGAGGCGGACCTTCGCCGCCACCTCATCAACGAAGCTTCGGTGAGCGACGACATCATCAAGGACGACGGGAAACCCGATCCGCGCTTCGCCGCCACCGCTGACGAGCTCAAGAAGAAGGGCATCGAGGACTTTCAGCTGAGCTACGCCGTCCAGGCGATCTCCCGCCTCGCCAAGGCTACCCCGGCAGCCGGCGGCGGCGCCCTCCCCCGGACGGGAGCGAAGCGTTGAGCCCCTTCCTTCCCCCTCTCCCCAGGGGGGAGAGGGTCGGGGTGAGGGGGTTCGGCGTTCGAGCGAAATCCCTGACTCCGTACCCCCTCACCCTACCCTCTCCCCCAAGGGGAGAGGGGGCGCTTTGACCGCGCTCGGCAAAGCCAAGGCGCTCGCCCTCTTCGTCCCGGCGGCCCTGCTCGCCGGCGCCTACGGCTCGCAATATTTCGGCGGCCTCTTTCCCTGCCATTATTGCTGGTGGCAGCGTTACGCCCATTTCGCCGCCCTCGCCTTCGCCATTCTCGCCTACGCGCTGGTGCGCTTTCCCGACCGCGGCCGAAGCTTCGTCTGGCTCGCCGCCCTCGCCATCCTGACCAGCGGCCTGATCGGCTTCTACCACGCCGGCGTGGAGCTGAAGATATTCGAGGGCGTCGGCAGCTGCACGAGCACGGTGAAGGCCAGCTCCACCGACGACCTGATGCGCCAGATCCTCGCCGCGCCGCTCGTCCGCTGCGACGAGGTCCAATGGTCGTTCCTCGGCATCTCAATGGCCGGCTGGAACTTCATTATCTCCACTGCGTCGGCACTGGCGATCCTATGGCTGAGCCTCAAACGACCCCGGACGGTCCAGGCATGAGCGCCGACACCGCCGCCGCTACACCCAAGGCGCCGCGCTGGCGCCCCGGCGACGAGCGTCCCGACGTCACGTCGATGATCCGCGTCGACCAGGCCGGCGAATATGGCGCCACCCGTATCTACGCCGGCCAGCTCGCCGTGCTCGGCGCCCGCCAGCCGGCGGCCCGGGCGATCGCCCGGATGCAGAGCCAGGAGGAACGGCACCTCCAGAGCTTCGACGACATGATGGTCGAGCGCGGAGTTCGCCCCACCCTCCTCCAGCCGCTCTGGGACGTCGCGGGCTACACGCTCGGCGCGGTTACCGGCTTGATCGGACCGAGCGCGGCGATGGCCTGCACCGCCGCCGTCGAGACGGAGATCGACAAGCATTACGGCCATCAGGTCGCAGCCCTCGGAGCCGAGGAGGCGGACCTCTCCGCCACCATCTCCCGCTTCCAGGCGGAGGAGCTGGAGCATCGCGACACCGCCATCGCCTCGGGCGCCGAGGATGCCTTCGCCTATCCCGTCCTGTCGAGCGTGATCCGCGCCGGCTGCCGCCTCGCCATCGCCTTGTCCAAGAGGATCTGAACCCGTGCGCCTGCTTCTCCTCGCCGCCGCCGCTCTGCTTGCCGCGACGGCCGCCGCCGCCCAATCTCCGGCCGGCCAGTCTCCTGCCACCCAGTCTCCTGCCAACCCATCGCCCGCCGCGGCGCCCGGCGAGGAGAAGGTCAGCGCACTCATCGTGTACGGCGACGATCCCTGCCCGAGCGGCAATGCCGACGAGATCGTCGTCTGCGCGCGAAAGCCGGAGAGCGAGCGCTACCGCATCCCCAAGGCCCTCCGCGGCAATCCCAACGATCCGGCCAACCAGGCCTGGGCCAACCGCGCCAGCGAGCTGCAATATGTCGGCCGCTCCGGCATCGGCAGCTGCTCTCCGGTCGGCCCCGGCGGCGGCACGGGCTGCTTCAACCAGCTCGTCCGCCAGGCCCGCGCCGAGCGCGCCGGCCGCGACGAGGTGAACTGGAACGCGTTGATCGAGGCCGCCCGCCAGGAACGGCTGGGCCAGATCGACGCCAAGGCCGCCGCCGAGGAAGCCGCCTTCAACCCGCGCTGAGTTCAGGCTCGGGAACAAAGCCGCCGCTCCGATCCTTCTCCCCTCGAGAAGCAAAAGGAGCCGGGCGATGAAAGCCGTGCTGTCGAAATCGTTGTTCGTGGCCGCGGCGGCAGCGGCCTGCTGGCCCGCCGCCCCCGCCGCCGCGCAGGGCCGCGACCATATCCGCCGGGTCGTCATCTACGGCAACGATCCCTGCCCGGTCAGCGAGAGCGCCATCGTCGTCTGCGCGCGCCGTCCGGACAAGGAGCGCTACCGGATCCCCGAGGAGCTTCGAACCACCAGCCGCGGCGATCCCGACAACGCGAGTTGGGCCGCGCGCGCGGAGAGCCTCGAATATGTCGGCCGCGCCGGCACCGACAGCTGCTCCACCGTCGGCCCCGGCGGGTTCACCGGCTGCTGGGCCGAAGTGATGCGCGCCGCCCGCGGCGACCGCCGCAAAACCGACGGCGAGCCCGGGCGCTAAAGGCTAGCGATCCAGCAACGCAAGGTTGCTCCATCCATAGGCGACCTCCCGAAGCGTTGCGCCGCCCTGCTCCTCGATCTTGGCGCCCGCCGGCATTCCGCCGAGCGTCTCGTAGAAGCTTCGCGCCGAGCGGTTGGTTTCCAGCACCCAAAGCGCCGCGCCCTCGTATCGGCGCTCGATAAGGCTTCGCGCGGCCATGCGCATCAACGCTCGGCCCACGCCCAGTCTCTGATGAGTTCGAAGGACGTAGAGCGCGCCGATCTCCCCGCCGAAGCCGCGATCGGCCAGTTCGGGGTCGCGCTGGTTTCCACAGCACGCGAAGCCCGCAATGGCGCTCCCCGTCTCCGCGACGAAGACCGCTGCGCCGCCGAAGCAGGCGGGGTCCTCGATGACCGCTTGCCACATGGTCGACCGGCTTTGGGCCGACAGGGCGGCCAGCGACGATGCGGGGAGGAGTCCGGCGTAGGTCTCCCGCCAGGAGGCGACATGAAGCCGGCCGATCGCCGCCGCGTCGGCGGGGCCCGCCGCGCGAAACCCGAACTCGCCCGTTGCGGTCAGAGCCCCTTCTCCTCCCCGATCCACGCATCGATCTGCGCCTCGAGCGCGTCGAGCGGCACCGAACCTTGCGCCAGCACCGCGTCGTGGAACCGCCGGAGGTCGAACTTAGGCCCAAGCGCCTTTTGGGCACGCGCCCGAAGCTCCCGGATCTTGAGCTCGCCCACCTTGTAGGCGAGCGCCTGGCCCGGCCAGCTGATGTAGCGATTGACCTCGGCGTCGATATTGGCATCGGAAAGCGCCGTATTCTCGCGCATGAACGCCACCGCCTGAGCCTTGGTCCAGCCTTTGGAATGGATGCCCGTATCCACCACCAGCCGGGCCGCCCGCCACGCCTGGTAGGAGAGCTGGCCCATCTTCTTGGCCGGCCTATCGTAAAGCCCCATCTCCTCGCCCAGGCTCTCCGCATAGAGCGCCCAGCCTTCGGTGAAGGCGGTGAAGGACGAGAAATCGCGCCGGAACGGCGGCAAATCCAGCTCCTGCTGGAGGGCGATCTGGTTGTGGTGGCCGGGCACGGCCTCGTGGAGGGTGAGCGCGGTCTGCTCCCAGAGCGGCCGCTGGTCGAGCTTGGACGTGTTGACGTAATAGGTGCCCGCGATCCCGCTCTTGGGCGCGCCGGGACTGTAATAGGCCGTCGTCGTGCCTTCCGCCGTCTCCGCCGGGATCGCCCTTATCCCGTAGGGCAGCCGGGGAAGCCGTCCGAACAGGCTCGGCATCTTGCCGTCTATAGTCTTTGCGACCAGCGCCGAAGCCGCCATCAATTCCTCGGGCGTCTTCGCATAATATCTGGGGTTGGTGCGAAGCTCCTGGATGAAGGCCGCCCGGCTGGCGAAGCCGGCCTCCTTCGCCACCTTGTCCATTTCGCTGCGGATCCGCGCCGCCTCGCTAAGCCCGATCGCGTGGATCTGCTCCGGCGTGAGGTCGGTCGTCGTCTCCTGCCGAACCCGAAAGGCGTAATAGGCCCTTCCCCCCGGCTGGGAAGAAATGCTGTCCGACTTGGCGCAATGGGGGAGATATTGCGTCCGGTAGAAGGCCGCGTGCTTGGCGTAGGCGGGGTTCAGCACGTCCAGGATCATTCGCTTCGCCCGACCCTGCATCGCCGCCCACTCCGCCTCGCTCACGTCCGCGGGGCGAGACCTCCCGAACGGCTCGTAGAAGCGCGATTTGGCCGGATCCTCGGCGATCACCCCGGTGATGCTTTTCTCGTAACTGCCGAGCACGGAGCAGGGCAGGACGAAGCCGCCGCGAACCGCCTGGGCGGTGATGTCGAGCGCCGTGTCGTTCTGCTTGGGATATTGGGCAAGCCGGGCGAGATAGCTTTCATAATCCGCTTTGGTACGAAACGGCAGGTTGTCGGCGATCCCGGCGAAACCCTGATGCCAGCCGTAATAAGTGGTGAAGAGCATCACCCGCTGCGGATAGCGATTGGCCTCGACCGTGCCTTCCAGGCTGCGCTTCAGGATCGCGCGATTGGCCTGTCCCGCGGCATCGAGGCCGGCTCCGGGGATCCGCTCGAGCCGGGTCAGGAAGCCCTGCGCCTCCTTCGCCCGCCGGTCCGCCGCGGCGAGGCTTAGGTCGTCGATCCGGTCGTCATAGTCGCGGACCCCGAGCGAGGTCGCCGAGACCGGGTTCTCGCGAAGCAGCCAGGCATAATAATCCGCCATCAGCCCGTTCAAGTCGTCGGCCGGCGCGGCCGCGGCCGGAGCCGCTCCCGCCAGGAGGAGGCCGGCCAGGAAAAGGGACAGTCGCATCGCGCGCTCCTTGAAGTTCGGCTCACCCTAGCGGCACGTCCGGGGCCGGAGAAGCGGGCAACGATCCGCTCGGCCGCCCGTTGTCCCGACGCGGAGGTTTCCCAATGAGCGACAGCATCTACAAGGTCATCGAGCTGGTCGGCAGCTCCCCCACCAGCATCGAGGACGCGATCGAAGGGGCGATAACGCGCGCCTCCACGACGGTCCGCGACATTCGCTGGTTCGAGGTCCTCGAAACCCGCGGCCACGTCGAGAACGGCAAGGTCGCCCATTATCAGGTCACCCTCAAGATCGGCTTCACCCTCGACGGCTGAAAGCGGCGGCGGCTTTGATCCGCCGCGTTGACAATCGTTTCGGGCTCGACTAATCGCCCGCTCCCCGCCGCCCTTCGGCCGCGGGACTACGGAGACGCAACGTGACGACAGGATCGACAGATTCTCGGTTTCGTCCCGCCATCGTCCGCACTCCGCCCAAGCGCTAGCCCGCTCGGCCGGTAACCGGACCGGCGAGCACGAAATCCTCCAGGTTTTTTGAAAACGGCCGCGGCCGCGCCCTTTCGGGCGTGCCGGCCGGACGGATTTGTCATGGGCGAAAAGCTTCTGGCGCAGCGCGTCCTTGCTTTGCTGCGCAACACCGAAACGGCCACGTCTCCCGTGGCCCTGGCCCTGCTCGGCTGGGCCGCCGACCACCGCGACTGGCTCTGGCCGGGCGTCGTGTTCGCTGACAAGGACTCGCCCGACGGGGGCGAGCCGCTCGACTGGCCGGGCCTTCCCGCGCTGGTCGCGCGGATCGTGGACGACGAGCCGGAGCGGGCGATATTCGCCTCGCTCGACGGGGCGGCGCGCCTGCTCGCCCTCGACGGCTTCGACGCCGAGCTGCTGCGCACGTGCGTGGCGCTCGCCCGGCTTCCCCGCCTGGCGGCGCTCACCGAGCGGCTGTCGGGCGCCGGCGCCGAAATCGCGATCCTCGCCGCCCGGCTCGCCGGCGCGCCCGCGGCCGAGGCGGCCGTTCGGGTGCGCCGCTCGGAGGCCGTTGCGCTGGGCCTGCTCCACTTCGGGACCGACGGCGGCGCGCTCGATCTTCGGCTGGACTGGTGCCTGTCGGCGCTGCTCGACCGGCCGCTTGCCGACGATGCGGCGATCCTGGAGGCCCTTGCCGGGATGCCGCAGGATGCGTCGCTCGGCGCCGCCGACTTCCCGGAGCAGGGTGCGGCCTTCGACCTCATCGCGCGCCTGCTCGCCGGCGCGTTGAGTCAGCGGGCGCGCGGCGTGAACGTCCTGCTCCATGGGCCGCCCGGAACGGGCAAGACCGAGTTCGCCAGGGCGGTCGCGGCGGCGGCGGGAGCGCGGCTCTACGCCGTTTGCGAACGCGACGAATATGGCGAGGAACCCACTCGCCACGAAAGGCTCCACGGCCTCCGCCGAGCCCAGCGGCTGCTTGCCCGCAAGGGCGGCAGCCTGCTCCTGTTCGACGAGATGGAGGATCTGTTCGCCGCCGCGGCGAACGGCGCTCCGCGCGCCGGCTCCAAGATCTTCCTCAACCGGATGTTCGAGGAGAATGCGGTCCCGACCTTGTGGACGTCCAACGCCGCCGAGGGGGTCGATGCCGCGCACCTGCGCCGCTTCTGCTTCGTGCTCCGAATGGATCATCCGCCGGCCGGCGCTCGGGCGCGGATCGTCGCGCGAGCCGCGCAGGCGGCCGGAGCCCCTCACGCCGCCGCGGGGCTCGAGGCGCTGGCACGCACCCAGGTCGAGACCGCCAGCGTCGCGGGCGTCGCGTTGCGCACCGCCGCACTGGCCGGAGGCGGCGCGGCGGATGCCGAAGCGGCCGGCCGGGCGCTGGTCCTCGCCCTTCGCGGCGAGCGGGCCCTTGCCCCTCTGCCGGACGGCAACGGCCTCGATCTGTCGCTCTACGAGGCGGACCGGGCGATCGCGCCTCTGCTGGAGCGGCTGTCGGCGCCGGGAAGCCCGAGCGACTTCTCGCTTCTCCTCACCGGGCCGCCCGGCACCGGCAAGACGGCGCTCGCCGCCCATCTCGCCGATCGGCTTGACCGGCCGCTTGCGGTCAAGCGGGCCTCGGACCTGCTTTCCAAGTGGGTCGGCGGTACCGAGGCGAACATCGCGGAGGCCTTTGCCGAGGCGCGCGACGAAGGCGCGGTCTTGCTCTTCGACGAGGCGGACTCGCTGCTCCTCGACCGCGCCGACGCTCAGCGTTCGTGGGAGATCACCCAGGTCAACGAGCTGCTGACCTGGATGGACTCCCACCCGCTTCCGTTCGTCGCGGCGACCAACTTCGCCCGGCGGCTCGACCCGGCGGCGCTTCGCCGCTTCGTCTTCAAGATCGAGCTGCGGTCGCTGTCGGAGGACGCCGCTTCTCGGGCCTTCGAGCGCTTCTTCGGCCAACCGGCGCCGGCCCGGCTCAAGCAGGTGACCGGCCTCACCCCCGGCGACTTCGCCGTGGTCAGGCGCCAGCTTCGCTACCGCGATCGCCCGGCCCCCGGCGAGATCCTCTGTCTGCTGGAGGCCGAGGCGAAGGCGAAGCCGGAGCGGTCGGGCAAGATGGGCTTCTAGAGGTCCATTGCGTCGCAACGCAAGCCGAGGCCGTCGCGCCGGCTCCCGGCATCTGTCACATGATTGTCAACCAAATTGCTTATATAAAAATCATGACAGAAGCCGAGTCGCTTCCGCTCTCCAACCGCGCCCTCTGGGCCGCCCTCTCGGCCATGCGGATCGAGGAGCCCGAAACCGGCCGGGACTTCGAGGCCGAGCTGATCGGCGAGACCGGCTGGTCCGCCCATTTCGCCGCCCGCGCCGTCGACGAATATCGCCGCTTCCTCTTCCTGATGGCGCTCTCCTCGGCCGAGCTGACGCCGTCCAAGGCCGTAGACGAGGTCTGGCACCTCCACCTCGCCTGGGAGCGGCATTACCGCGAGCAATTGTGCGGCGGGATTCTCGGCCGCGACTGCCGTCACCTGCCCGGCACCGGCGCGCCGGAGGACGAGGCGCGCTACCGCTCCCAATACGAGGCCACTTTGCGCTTCTACGAGGACGTCTTCTCCGACCCGCCTCCGACCGACCTTTGGCCGCGCTCTGCTCCCGGGCGCGCAACACGTCCCGGCCGCGGGCTGACGATCGCGGCCGTCCTTGGCAGCCTCGCGGCCGGCGCGGCCGGCCTGTTCGGACCCGGCGCCGCCGGCTTCGGCGGCGCGGCCATCCTCGGCTTCCTCGTCGTCGCCTTCCTCTCCGGAATCGGGACGAACCCCGCCGGTGCGCAACGGCGGAACGGCAATGGCGACGGGGGCGGCGCGTGCGGGGGAGACGGCGGCTCGCACGCGGGCTGCCACGGCGGCTGCGGCGGAAGCTGCGGCGGCAGTTGTGGAGGCGGTTGCGGGGGCGGGTGCGGCGGCTGATCGCCCCTTCGCCACTTACAGAACAAACATCGTACGTTTCCGGTTGTCAGACGCTTTTCAAGCACTTATCTCGGGCCGCAGATGGCTCAGATCGACCTCCAGCAGAAGCTCGCCATCCTCGCGGACGCGGCCAAGTACGACGCGTCCTGCGCGTCCTCCGGAACGTCGAAGCGCGACAGTCGCGGCGGCAAGGGGATCGGCTCGACCGAGGGCATGGGCATCTGCCACGCCTACGCGCCCGACGGCCGGTGCATCTCGCTCCTCAAGATCCTGCTTACCAACAGCTGCATCTTCGACTGCGCCTATTGCATCAACCGCAAGAGCTCGAACGTCCGCCGCGCCCGCTTCACCCCGGACGAGGTCGTCCGCCTCACCCTCGATTTCTACAAGCGCAATTATATCGAGGGACTGTTCCTCTCCTCGGGCATCATCCGCTCCTCCGACTATACGATGGAGCAGATCGTCGAAGTGGCGCGCGCTCTGCGCAACGATCACCACTTCAAGGGCTATATCCACCTGAAGACGATCCCCGACGCGGACCCAGAACTGGTCCGCCTCGCGGGCGTCTACGCCGACCGGGTGTCGATCAACGTCGAGCTTCCCACCATCGCCGGCCTCACCCGCCTGGCCCCCGAAAAGGACGGCGGCCGGATCGAGGGCGCGATGGCCGACGTGCGCGCCGCGATCGACGAGGGCAAGGACGCGAAGAAGCGCTTCAAATCGGCGCCCGCCTTCGCGCCCGCCGGCCAGTCTACGCAGATGATCGTCGGCGCCGACGCCGCCACCGATAGCGACATCGTCGGACGGGCGAGCAACCTCTACGGCCGCTTCCGCCTCCGCCGGGTCTATTATTCCGCTTTCTCGCCGATCCCGGATTCCTCCGCCGTGCTCCCGCTTCGCCGGCCGCCGCTGATGCGCGAGCACCGGCTCTACCAGTCCGACTGGCTGATGCGCTTCTACGGCTTCACCGCCGCGGAGGTCGGCCAGGCCGCCGATGCCGCCGGTATGCTTCCGCTCGACATCGATCCCAAGCTCGCCTGGGCGCTTCGCTTCCGCGAGCACTTCCCCGTCGACGTCAACCGCGCGCCCCGTGAAACCCTGCTCCGGGTGCCCGGCCTCGGCGTCAAGGCGGTCGACAAGCTCCTCGCAAGCCGCCGCTGGCGCCGCCTCCGCCTCGACGACGTCGCCCGGCTCACCGCCTCGATCGCCAAGGTGCGCCCGTTCATCGAGGCAGAAGGCTGGCGCCCGACTCTCCTCACCGACCGCTCCGACCTCGCCGCCCGCCTTAAGCCGAAGCGCGAGCAGCTCGAGCTGTTCGGGTGAACGATCCTTCACCCTCGCGCCCGGCTTCGCCGCCGGCGTGTCCCTCTCCCCTGCAGGGAGAGGGAAACCAAATTCCTCTCCCTGAAGGGGAGAGGGAGGGGCCCGCGATGCGAAGCATCGTGGGAGGGTGAGGGCATGAAGCGTCCCCCGGGTCAGGCGATGCTCGAACGCGCCCGCGGTCTGCGCCGGGAAATGACGCCGCAGGAGTCGCTCCTCTGGTCGCAACTGCGCGACCGGCGCCTCGACGGAGCCAAGTTCCGCAAGCAGATGTGGCTCGACGGCTACATTGCCGACTTCGCCTGTCCAGCGGCGCGGCTGGTGGTTGAAGCCGACGGAAGCCAGCATGCGGATGACTTCGCTTACGATGCGGCGCGTGCCGCAGCGTTCGCTCGGCTCGGCTGGAAGACCCCCCGCTTCTGGAACAACGAGATCACCGAGAATTTGGACGGGGTACTTACGGTCATTGCCAATGCCTTGCCCTCACCCTCGCAGCCGGCTTCGCCGCCCGCGTGTCCCTCTCCCCTGCAGGGAGCGGGAGCGCCGAACCTCTCTCCCTCCAGGGGAGAGGGAGGGGCCCGGGATGCGAAGCATCGTGGGAGGGTGAGGGCAATGCGGCACGTCGTTCTCGAGGCCGAAGACGATTTCGAGGGATGGCGAGAGGCCGCCAGGGCGCTCGCCTCCTCGCACATTCCGGCGGAGGAGGTGAGCTGGCGGGTCGTCGGCGCGAGCGGCGACCTGTTCGGCGGCGGCGACTCTTCGCCCCTCCCGCCGGCCCAACCCTTCCCCGTCCCCAAGGCCTTCCTCGCCCTTGCCGAGACGGCCATCCTCCACTCCGATCCGGAGCGCTTCGCCCTCCTTTACGCCCTGCTCCTGCGCCTTCGCGAGCAGCCGGGTCTGATCGGCGATTCCGCCGACCCGCTGCTGCGCCGGCTCGAGTCGATGGCCAAGGCGGTGCGCCGCGACATCCACAAGATGCGCGCCTTCCTCCGCTTCCGCGAGCTCGAGACTCCCGACGGCCCACGCTTCGTCGCCTGGTTCGAGCCCGAGCACCACATCGTCCGCTCGAACGGCGGCTTCTTCGTCCGCCGCTTCGCCGCGATGCGCTGGTCGATCCTGACTCCTGGGGCCTCCCTCCACTGGGACGGGGAGACGCTCGTCGAGGGCCCCGGCGCCACCCGCGCCGATGCGCCCGCCGGCGATCCCGTCGAGGCGGTGTGGAAGACCTATTACGCCTCCATCTTCAATCCCGCGCGCCTCAAGGTCGGGGCGATGCTCAAGGAGATGCCGCGCCGTTACTGGAAAAACATGCCGGAGACGGCGTTGGTGGGGGAGTTGGTGGCAGGCGCGCAGGCGCGGGAGGCGAGGATGGTCGAGGCAAGCGGCGCGCGGATCGGCGGCAACACGCGCACCGCCTGGGAGTCGATCCGGTCCGAGGCGATGGCCTGCACCCGCTGCCCGCTCTACAAATGCGGCACCCAGACGGTGTTCGGCGAAGGCCCGCTCGACGCCCGGATCCTCTTCGTCGGCGAGCAGCCGGGCGACCAGGAGGATCTCGCCGGCCGCCCCTTCGTCGGCCCCGCCGGCCAGCTTCTCGACCGGGCGCTCGGCGAGGCGGGGATCGACCGCTCCGCCGCCTACGTCACCAACGCCGTCAAGCATTTCAAGTTCGAGCGGCGCGGCAAGCGCCGCATCCACTCCAAGCCGGACTCGGGCGAGATCGACGCCTGCCGCTGGTGGATCGACCAGGAGCGCCAGCTCATCCGTCCCCCCATCACCGTCGCGCTCGGCGCCACCGCCGCCCGCTCGATCTTCGGCAAGGCCGTAACCATCGGGTCGATGCGCGGCCGCGCCCACGCCTTGCCCGAAGGCGGCGAGGCCTGGGTCACCGTCCACCCGAGCTTCCTGCTCCGAGTACGCGACGACAAGGAAGCCGAATATGCGAAGTTCGTCCACGACCTGAAGGTCGTCGCGGAGCGGGCGGAAGCGCTGGCATGACCTAAATCCTCCCCTTGAGGGGAGGGGGACCGTGCGAAGCACGGTGGAGAGGTGTCAGCGGCGGAGGTGATCCTCGATCCCCGACACCCCTCCGTCAGCCCTTCGGGCTGCCACCTCCCCTCGAAGGGGAGGACTGGTGGCCTTTACAGCCTACCAGCATCTTGGCCCGTGTTGCCGCCCCGGAACAGGTCGAGGAAGGCCTCCGGGGCGGCCTCTATCCCCTCGCGCACCGTCTCGCGGCTCTTCACCTGCCCGCCGCCGATCCAGCCGCCCATGTCGCGATAGAATTCGCCCGTTTCGGCCGCATAGTCCGTGTAGATGAAGCCCTTCAGCATGATCCGCATCGCGATCACCCGCATGATATATTTGAAGGCGTGCGGCGGGCCGCCGTTATAGCTCTCGATCATTCCGCAGATCGCGAAGCGGGCGTTCTGCCGGGCGGCGGCGAAGGCGGCGTCGAGATGCTCGCCGCCGACATTGTCGAAATAGACGTCGATCCCCTTCGGCGCCGCTTCCATCAACGCGGGGGCGAGCGGCCCGGCTTTGTAGTCGATCACCGCGTCGGCGCCCAACGCCTTGACCCAGGCGCATTTCTCCGCGCCCCCGGCCGAGCCGATCACCGTCATTCCCTTGGCCTTGGCGATCTGCACCACCGCCGATCCTACTCCGCCCGCCGCCGCCGAGACGAAGACGGTGTCGCCCTCCTTCGCCTGGGCCGCACGAAAGAGGCCGAAATAGGCCGTTCCGCCGGTCAGGCCGAGATTGCCGAGCCACTGATGGTCCTCGACGCCGAGCGGCGGAAGCTTGTTGAACGCCTTGGCGGGGCCCGCCGCTTCCTCGCGCCAGCCGAGCATGTGGAACACCGTCTCCCCCTCGGCGAAGTCGGGGGACCGGCTCTCCACCACGGTCCCGACCGCCCCGCCCTCGAGCGGCGCTCCGACCTGGAACGGCGGCACGTAACTCTTCACGTCGTTCATCCGCCCGCGCATGTAGGGATCGACGGAGAGCCACGAGTTGCGGACCCGGACCCAGCCATCCTGAAGCGGCTCGGCCGGCAGCTCCTTGAGCTCGAAATTTCCGCTAGTCGGCATGCCCTGCGGGCGCGACTTCAGGTGCCAGGTGCGATTGGTCATCGTCGGATCTCCGTCGCCCGTAAAGGCCGGGCCTTACCGGGAGCGGCTTTCGCCGGAATGGCCCGAAGAGTCAAAACGGCCCGGCCTCCACAGGGAGGCCGGGCCGCAATCGCCGCTTGCGCGGAAATCAGGCTTCCGGTTCGCTCCGGCCGCTGCCCCTGTCGAGTTTGGGGTCGCGGTCACGGTCGCCGTCGCGGTCGACGTTGCCGTCACGCTTGCCGTCGCCGTAGGTGCCGGAGAAGCTTCGGTCGAGGACGTGGGGACCCTCGCCGCCGCGCGGATTGTCGCGCTCGAACAGAGCGCGTCCGCGCTCCTCGTTGCGCCACTCGGTTATCGCGTCCTCGGCGCTCTTGTTGAGAGTGACCTTGTCCTCGACCTTTTCGATCCAGCTGCACGGCACCGAATGGTGGATTCCGCCGGCATTCTCGTCCGATCGGGTCAGGATGATCCGGTCGCCGGCGACCTTGTCGACGGTTCCGACATGGCTTCCGTCCGAACCGACCACCTCCATGTGCGGCATCGCCTTGCCGACCGACTGGCGCTGGCCCTGGCGCCGGGTGCGCCAGTTTCCGAACTCGCTTTCGAACTTCGACTGATGCTCGCGGCGATATTCGTCATAGTCGCGGTCGAGATCCTCGATCTGGCGCCGCCGCCATTCCGAATAATGCGGATCGTGGATGTCGCCGCCTTGGCCGCCCGAGGCGCCGAAGCCGCCCGAGCCGGACGATCCGAAGCCGCTGTTTCCCGACTGGCCGGAGGGCCGGCCGCCGTAGCTCCCGCCGCCATAGCCGCCGCCCGAGCCGCCGTGGCGCTGGCCGCGCTCGCCGCCGATCGAGTCGCTGAACCAGCCCTCGCGCTCACCGCCGCCATAGGAACGGCCGCCGCCTTCACGGCCTTCGCCGCCGCCGGAGCCGCGCTCATATCCTTCCTGGTCGCGGCTTCCGCCGGCCCAGCCGCGCGTGCCCGGCCGCTCGCGGTTCCAGCTTTCGCCCGCCTGGTTGCCCCAACCGGTTCCGAAGCCGCCGCCGCCGAGCGTGCCCGGGCCGCTGTCATTGTCGCGGCGGCCGGTCATCCGCTGCTCCTGCTCCCAGCGCCTCTGGTCCATTTCCCGCCGCCGCTGTGCGTCGTCGTCGCCGAACCAGGAGCGAAGCTCGTCGCCGGCGCGATCGATGAAGCCGCGATCGTCGCCGCCCCTATTGTCGTAGCCGTGGGAGCTTCGGCCCTGCTCGCGGTTCTGTCCGCGGTCCCGGTTCCAATTCTGGTCGCGATCGCGCCAACGCTCACCGCCGTGGCGGTCCTCGCCATCATAGCCCATCGAACTCTCCTTCCGGTGTCGACCCGCGAGCACAAGCGCGGCCCTTCCGCGCGTACGGGTTCGGTGGAGAGAACCCGATCGGATCGCCGCCGTTCCGTCCGGAGAGCCGGGGCGTTCGCCGTCTCCGCCGAAATGATCCAGGTTAGCGCCAGCGTCCAAATGCCGCATTGCGAAAGCGGCCGGGCCCCGCTATCTGGGCGCCTTCTCGGGCCCCATCCAGTCCCATCTGGATGGCCGATCTAGGGCGCGGGGCTGTAGCTCAGATGGGAGAGCGCTGCAATCGCACTGCAGAGGTCAGGGGTTCGATTCCCCTCAGCTCCACCAGCCTTTCCTGAAGCACGCGCTGGCTCTTTTCCTCCGTCGCCGGTAGGCTGACGCCGGGCCTCGCCCCTGTCGCGTCTTTCCAGTCCATCACAGACCGGGGGTCAACATGCAGGTCCGTCCAAAGCTCGCCGCCTTCGCCGCCGCGCTCGCAATCTCCTCCACGGCCCTTGCCGCGCCGCGCCAGCCGGCAAGGCCGCGGCCCGATGTCGCCGACGTCGCGCAAGGCACCTATCATGGCGACGTCATCTCGGATTCGCGCGGCGAGTCGCGCTCGGGAGTCACCATCACGGTGACCAAGGTCGGCCCCTCGACGGTCCGGGTGTCGAGCGATTACCGCCGCCTCCCCGCCTTTACCGCCCGGCTCGAGCGGGTGACGAACACCATCCAGAAGACCGGCGGACCGGAAGTCTTCCTGCTCGACCTCGGCAAGAGCCCCGCGGGCCTCGACGTCACCGTCGACGAGGCCTCCTGGTCCGGATCGAAGGCGCCGCGGCCCTAAGCCAGGCAAAGGCGCGTCCCAAGGCGGGCAGGACGGGCGGCGGCGCCTTGCGCGCCCGGCGCGGCCTTTCCTCCGGCACGGCCGCGGCCTAAGTGGGCGGCGTGGACGACGATCTTCCCCCGCCAATCCCGGCCGCGACCCTGATCCTGATGCGCCCGGGAGCGCCCGGCGGCCCTCCCGAGATCCTGATGATCGAGCGCGCCGCCACCATGGCCTTCGCCGCCGGCGCCCTGGCCTTCCCGGGCGGCCGCATCGATCCGCAGGATCACGACTCCGCCGCCCGCCTCGGCTCCTCCCTTCCGGACGCGGCCGCGCGGATCGCGGCGGTTCGGGAGACGGTCGAGGAAACCGGGATCGTACCCGCGGTGGCGGGAGAGGCGGACCCGGCGCGGCTGCGGCGCGAACTGGCGGCCGGAGCGCCCTTCGCCGAGCTGCTCGACCGGCACGGCCTGACGCTCCACCTGGAAGCCCTCACCCCCTTCGCCCGCTGGTGCCCCAATTTCCGAGAGGCGCGGCGGTTCGACGCGCTCTTCTACCTCGCGGACGCTCCGGCAGGAGCGCAGGTCGCCTCGGCGGACGAGACCGAGTCGGCGCGAACTTTCTGGGCCGGTGCCGCCGACACGCTGGCCGAGATCGAGGCCGGCCGGGCCCACGCCATCTTCCCCACCCGCCGAAACCTCGAGCGGCTCGCCGGCTTCGCCTCGATCGGCCAGGCGCGCGAGGACGCGGCGCGCCATCCCGTCCGGCAGATCACGCCCTGGGTCGAGGAGCGCGACGGCAAGCGCTGGGTCTGCATCCCGGAGGGTATCGGCTATCCCGTCACGGCCGAACGCTACGAGACGGCGCGGCGGCGGTGAGCAGGACGCTTCGCCGGGCGAAGCGGCTGCTCCTGCTCGGCCTCGCCGCCTTCCTCGCCTTCCTGGCCTGGGGCTATGCCCGAACCCACCCGCAGGACGTGCCGTGGGCGCCGCTCGATCTTGCCCAGCCGGTAGGCGCCTTCACTCGGGCCAAGCTTGCGGGCGTGGGTCCCGCCGAATGCCGGGCTCTTCTCGGCCGCGCCGGAATCCGTTTCACGCGGCTCGCCGCGGTGAGGGACGGCGCCCAGTGCGGCTATGAGGACGCCGTCAGCCTGGCGGGAGGCGCTGCGGCCATCTCCTACCGGCCCGCGCACCTCCCCCTGCAATGCCCGGTCGCGGCCGCGCTCGCGCTCTGGGAATGGAACGTGGTCCAGCCCGCGGCGCTGCGCCGCTTCCGCCGCCGGGTGGTCGCGGTGGAGACGTTTGGAAGCTATAATTGCCGCCGGATCTACGGCCGCCGGGCCGGCGCGTGGAGCGAGCATTCCCGCGCCAACGCGGTCGACGTCGCCGCCTTCCGGCTCGAGGACGGGCGCCGGATCGGCGTGCTCGGGGATTGGCGCGACGGCGGCGCGAAGGGACGCTTTCTCCACGAGGTCCGCGACGGCGCCTGCCGGCTCTTCGCGACCACCCTCTCTCCGGACTACAACGCCGCCCACCGCGACCACCTCCATCTCGACCAGGCGGGCCGGGGCGCGATCGGGTGGCACGCCTGCCGTTAGGCCTTCCCTCCGCTCCACGGGAGGGCGACGGGCCTCAGGCCGTGATCCACTCCACCGCCGCCTTCGCGTGCAGCGCGGTGGTGTCGTAGATGGGCAGGACGTTCGCGACCGGATCGACGAGCAGGACCAGCTCGGTGCAGGCGAGCACCACCGCCTGCTGGCGCGCCTGAGCCATTTCGGTAAGGCAGGTCTTGAGCCGGCGCTGGGAATTGCGCTGCACCTGCCCCTTCGCAAGCTCCTGGAAGATGATCCGGTCGATCTCCGCGGAGGTCGCCGGATCGGGAGTGGAGAGGGCTATGCCGAGCGCCTCGATCCGACCCCGCACGAACGGCTCGTCCATGGTGAACCGGGTGCCCAGGAAGCCGGCCCGCTTCACCCCGTCCGCCGCGAGCCGGGCTCCGACCACGTCGCCCATGTGGATGAGCGGAATGGCGACCGCCGCTTCCACCGCGCCCGAGACCTTGTGTCCGGTGTTCGAGCAGATGATCAGCCCCTCGGCCCCGGCCACTTCGAGCCGCCGCGCCGCCCGGGTCAGGATTCCCGCGACGCGATCCCATTCCCCTCCGATCTGGAGCGGAGCGACCTCGGCCATGTTCAGGCTCTCGATCAGAAGCGGTGCGGAGGCGAGTCCGCCCACCTTCGTCGCCACCCCCCGGTTGATCTGCTCGTAATACATGGCGGTCGAGAGCCAGCTCGTCCCGCCGATCATCCCCAGCTTGCGCACGTCCCCGCCCCTGAAGCCCCCGTTAACCCGGTCTTGGAACGCGGTTCGGAGCGGCTTTGCAAGGCTGCTCTGGCGGTTCGGTCGCTAATCGCGGCGACCTGTGGCGCGAAGGAAACAGCAATCCGCGCAAGCACTTCGCGGGCCGCGGCGAGGTTTGGTCGACTCGTCGTCCCAGCGAAGGCTGGGACCCCAAGGGGTGAAAGGCGCGGTGTATTCACCCCTGGGCCCCAGCCTCCGCTGGGGCGACGGAAGGATAATTTCACCCGAGCTTCGACCCTGTTGCCCCCTACCCCAGCGACTTGACGATCTCCTCCACCATCTTCTTCGCGTCGGCCAGCAGCATCATCGTGTTGTCGCGGTAGAACAGCTCGTTATCGACTCCGGCATAGCCCGCGCCGCCCATCGAACGCTTGATGAACAGCACCGTCTTCGCCTTCTCGACGTCGAGCACCGGCATTCCGTAGATGGGCGAGCTCTTGTCGGTCTTCGCGGCCGGGTTGGTGACGTCGTTGGCGCCGATGACGAAGGCGACGTCGGTCCGAGCGAACTCGGAATTGATGTCCTCGAGCTCGAACACCTCGTCATAAGGTACATTGGCCTCGGCGAGCAGCACGTTCATGTGCCCCGGCATCCGCCCGGCAACCGGGTGGATGGCGTATTTGACGCTCACCCCTTCCTTCTTGAGGAGGTCGCCCATCTCGCGGAGCGCGTGCTGCGCCTGAGCGACCGCCATTCCGTAGCCCGGGACGATGATCACCTGCTCGGCCTGGGAGAGCAGGAAGGCCGCGTCCTCGGCCGATCCGCGCCGGTAGGGCCGGTCGATCGCCGCGCCTCCGCCCGCCACCGCCGAATCGCCGCCGAAGCCGCCGGCGATCACCGAGATGAAGCTCCGGTTCATCGCCCGGCACATGATGTAGGAAAGGATCGCGCCGGAGCTTCCGACCAGCGCTCCGGTGACGATCATCGCCGTGTTCTGGAGCGTGAAGCCCATCGCCGCCGCGGCCCAGCCCGAATAGCTGTTCAGCATCGACACCACCACCGGCATGTCCGCCCCGCCGATCGGGACGATCAGAAGGAAGCCGATGGCGAACGACAAGGCGACGGCGGCGAAGAACACCCAGGCGCTCTGGTCGGTGACGAAATAGGCGATCAGGCCGAGGATCAGCGCGATCGTGCCGAGGTTGATGACGTGCCGCCCGGGAAGCAGGATCGGCTTGCCCGACATATTGCCGTTGAGCTTCAGGAAGGCGATCACCGACCCGGAGAAGGTGATCGCGCCGATCGCGGCGCCAAGGCTCATCTCGACCCGGCTGACGTGATGGATGATGGCGATGCCGTCGACGATCGAAGCGATCCCGAACGCCTCCGGATTGAGGTAAGCCGCGACGGCGACGAGCACGGCCGCAAGCCCGACCAGGCTGTGGAACGCCGCGACGAGCTGCGGCATCGCCGTCATCGCGATCCGCCGCGCCGTCACCAGCCCGATCGCCGCGCCGATCGCGATGGCGACGAGGATCAGCGCGAAATCGCCCAGGTCGAGGTTGAGGATTCCGGTCCAGACCTGCGGCTTAGGCTGGTAGTGGTAAAGCGTCGTCGCCACCGCCAGGGTCATCCCGGCGATCCCGAACCGGTTGCCGCGCCGGCTGCTCTCCGGGCTGGAAAGGCCCCTTAGCGCCAGGATGAAGCAGACCCCGGCGACGAGGTACGCCAGGGCGACCCAGCTCGGCAAAGCGGTGCCCTGGTGCATCAGCGCCGCTCCTTCTTCTTGTACATGGCGAGCATTCGCGCCGTCACCGCGAAGCCGCCGAAGATGTTGACGCTCGCCAGCACCACCGCGAGCAGCCCGAGCCACTTCGAAGTCGCCGACCCCGCCGCGGCCGCCGCGATCAGAGCGCCCACCACGATCACCGAGGAGATGGCGTTGGTCACCGCCATCAGCGGCGTGTGAAGCGCGGGCGTGACCGACCAGACCACGTAATAACCCACGAAGCAGGCCAGAACGAAGATCGACAGGATCGAGATGAAGTCCATATCTACTCCAATCCTCCCCCGAGGGGGGAGGTGGCAGGCGAAGCCTGACGGAGGGGTGTCGGTGCCCGGCCGGAGGGAGGGGCGGCGGCGGCAACTATGGCGGCAAGCGCGGCTTCGATATCGGCCATCACTTCAGCCGCGGGAATCCGGAGCACATGAAACCGGCGCTCTGCGAACCAGGCATCCCGCCGCGCGTCCCGCTCCGGCCGATCGCCGCGATCGTGCCCCTCGCCATCCAACTCGACCACCAGTCTCGCTTCATGACAGAAGAAGTCCGCCGTGTACGGACCCGCCGGATGCTGCTTGCGGAACTTCAATCCCGCCGGCCGCTGCTTGAGCTCTCGCCACAGGAGAACCTCTGGAAGCGACATCTCACGTCGCAGCCTTCGGGAACGCTCGATCGTGCTCTGTGGCCCGCTCAGCACGTTATGGTCCTCCCCTTCGAGGGGAGGTGGCAGGCGAAGCCTGACGGAGGGGTGTCAGCGTCTCCTCCAACGCTGCGCCTGCGATTAGGCTGATACCCCTCCACCGGCCTCCGGCCGGTCCCCCTCCCCTTTCAGGGGAGGATTGAGGGAAAGCCACCCTCACGCGTTGAGAAGCCTCTCGCTGACGACCTGCCCGCCGCGGGTCAGCCTCACGCCCTTGACGATGTCGTCGTCGTCCGGAAGCACCACCCGGCCCGCTTCCTTGTCCCAGAAGGCGGAGAGGAAATTGTAGAGGTTGCGGGCGTAGAGCGCGGACGCATCGGCGGCGAGGCGCGAGGGCACGTTGCGGTGGCCGACGATGCGCACCCCGTGGCGCTCCGCCACCTGCCCCGCCTGGGAGCCCTCGACATTGCCGCCCTGCTCCACCGCCAGGTCGATGATGACGCTTCCCGGCCGCATCGAGGCGACCTGGGCGTCGGAGATCAGCCGCGGCGCCGGCCGGCCGGGGATGAGCGCGGTGGTGATGACGATGTCCTGCTTGGCGATGTGGGTCGAGACCAGCTCCGCCTGGGCGGCCTTATACTCGTCGGACATCTCGGTGGCGTAGCCGCCCGCGCCTTCGCCCTCGATGCCCTTGACGGTCTCGACGAAGATCGCCTTGGCGCCGAGGCTCTCGATCTGCTCCTTGGTCGCGGCGCGCACGTCGGTCGCCGAGACGATGGCGCCGAGCCGGCGCGCGGTGGCGATCGCCTGGAGGCCGGCGACCCCGACTCCCATCACGAAGACGCGCGCCGCGGGAATCGTGCCCGCCGCCGTCATCATCATCGGAAAGGCGCGGCCATATTCGGCGGCCGCGTCGAGCACCGCCTTGTAGCCGGAAAGATTGGCCTGGCTGGAAAGAACGTCCATCGACTGGGCGCGGGTGATGCGCGGCATGAACTCCATCGCCAGCGCCTCGAGCCCCGCCGAGGCATAGGCCTCGACCCGCTCGCGCCGCTTGAACGGATCGAGGACGGCGACGACCAGCGCGCCCTTGCGGGCCCCGCCGAGCGCGCCCGGCTCCGGCCCTTGGACGGCGAGCACGGCGTCGGCGTCGCGAAGCGCCTCGTCGCGCCCCGCGACCGAGGCTCCGGCCGCCGAATATTGCTCGTCCGAAATCGACGCGCCCAGGCCCGCCCCGGCTTCGACCGCGACGGTGGCGCCGAGCGCGATGAATTTCTTCACCGTCTCCGCGCTCGCCGCGACGCGCCGCTCGCCTTCCGCGCTCTCCTTGAGGACGGCGAGCTTCACGGGCGGCTTATTTGCGGATCACGAGGACGACGATCACGGCGAGGATGAGGCAGATTACCGTCCCCACCTTGAACATCGTGATGAACCGCTCATAGCCCTGCCGGTGAACGACCGTTTCATTCTCGAGCTCGCGTTCAGCCGCCATTTGCCATCCTCTTGGGCCATCGTGGGAGCGGTTCCTTACCAAGCTCCCCGCGCGGAGGGAAGGGAGCTCCTTCGCGTCGTTCCGCCGGTTCGATTAAGCCGACCTTTACCCTCCGCTGCTAGTCCGATCCCTCGCTGGAAGCCGAAGAGGGGGCGTTGAATGCGGCCGGATCCCACCCGCTGCCTGTTGCTGATCGACGACGAGCCCGCCCAGCGCCGCCTCGTCACCGCCATCGGCGCCCGCGCCGGATGGTGGGTGCGCGGCGCGTCCGACGTCGACGCCGCGACCGAGATCCTGCAGGAGAAGGGGGAGGTGCCGATCGACGCCATCCTCCTCGACCATTGGCTGCCCGGGCCCGCCGGCACCGAACTGATCGAGCAGATCCGCTCCGTCCGTCCCGATTTGCCCCTGCTCGTCATGACCGCCCAGACCTCGGTCGCGGTGGCGGTCGAGGCGATGCGCGCCGGCGCCGCCGATTTCCTCGTCAAGCCGATCGCGCCCGACCGGCTCCTTGCGGCCTTGAACTCCGCCACCGACCGCCGCCAGCGCGGCGGCGAGCTTCGCCCGCTCTCCGAAAAAATCTCGAAGACCCTCGCATTCGAGGAGATCGTCGGCTCGGCGCCCAAGTTCCGGGCCGCCATGGCGGTCGCCGCCAAGGCCGCCCGGGCCCGGGTCTCCGTCCTGATCGAGGGCGAGAGCGGCTCCGGCAAGGAAGTCATCGCCCAGGCCGTGCACAGCTCGTCCCCGCGCGGCCGCAAGCCGATGATCACCGTCAATTGCGGCGCGATCCCCGCCAATCTCGTCGAATCGGTGCTGTTCGGCCACGAAAAGGGCGCCTTCACCGGCGCGTTCGACCGCCATATCGGCCGGTTCGAGGACGCCGACGGCTCCACCCTCTTCCTCGACGAGGTCGGCGAGCTTCCGCTCGAGACTCAGGTCAAGCTTCTGCGCGCGCTCGAGAGCGGCGAGATCCAGCGCCTCGGCGGCCGCTCGATCCAGATGGTCGACGTCCGGGTCATCGCCGCCACCAACCGCAGGCTCGTCGAGGAGGTGGCCGCAGGGCGTTTCCGCGAGGACCTCTACTACCGTTTGAACGTCGTCCACGTCGACATTCCGCCGCTCCGCGATCGGTCGAGCGACATACCCGCCCTCGCCCGCCACCTGCTCGGCCGGATCGCCGAGCAGCCCGGCATGCGCTATCTCTCGATCACCGACGACGCGCTCGCCGTGCTGATGCGCTACGGCTGGCCGGGCAACGTCCGCCAGCTCCAGAACGCCCTCTTCCGCGCCGCCGTGCTGTGCGAGGGCAATGCGCTGACCGCCGTCGATTTCCCGCAGATCCAGCAGGAAAGCTGCTGGAACCGCCGCTCCGACGATTATCACCGCCCCTCGCTCAACGGCGCCTCGCAGCAGGCGGCGCTCTCCAACGGCCCGGGGATCACCCTCTACGGCGACGACGGCAACATGCGCAGCCTCGAGGAGATCGAGGCCGACGTGATCCGCCTCGCCATCGGTCATTATCGCGGCCGCATGACGGAAGTCGCCCGCCGCCTCGGGATCGGCCGCTCCACCCTCTACCGAAAGCTCGGCGAGCTCGGCATCGGCGAGGTCGCCTGAAAATGGGGACAGTTTAGAATTTCCGCCAAGGCGATGGGGGTAAAAGACCGGCCTCGGAAGCAGTTCTAAACTGTCCCCATTTTTGTCCGGTTTCCACCGGGATGACGGGCGGTTACGAAGCCGTTACACTCCCCCAATGACCGAACCCGCCCCGACGCTCGACTTCACCAACGCCATCGTTCTCATCACCGGCGCCGCCTCCGGGATCGGCGCGGCGACCGCGACCCGAATAGCCTGCGCGGGCGCCAAGAAGCTGATCCTCGTCGACACCAACGAGGAGAAGCTTCGCGACTTCGCCTTCACCCTCCCGTGCGAGCGGCAGCCGATCATCGGCGACGTCGCCGACGAGGCCTTGTGGACCCACTCGGATCTCACCGGCCTGACCCATGCGGTCGTCAACGCCGGAATCGGCTCGGCCGGGCCGATCCAGGAGACGAGCTTCGAGGATTGGCGCCGCGTCATGTCGGTCAATCTCGACGGCGCCTTCCTCACCCTCCAGGCGTCGATGCGCGCGATGCGCGACCGCGGCGGCGCGATCGTCCTCACCGCGTCGGTGGCGGGGATCAAGCCGGAGCCCGGAATCGCCGCCTACGGCGCCTCCAAGGCCGCGGTGATCCAGCTCGCCCGAATCGCCGCCAAGGAGGGCGGGCCGGTCGGCATCCGGGTCAACGCCGTCGCTCCGGGCGGGGTCGAGACCCCGATCTGGCACAGCGTTCCCTTCTTCCACGCCTTGGTCGAAAGCACCGGAAGCGAGGAAGGGGCGTTCAAGGCGATGGGGTCTGCGAGCGGCCTCCTCAATCGCTTCGCCAAGCCGGAGGAAGTGGCCGGCCAGATCGCCTTCCTCCTCTCCGACGCCTGCGCCTTCGTCACCGGCACTTGCTTCGTCACGGACGGCGGCTATTCGCTCTAGCCTCTGCGTCGCCGCCTTCCTCCTTGCAGGATGCGGCGGAGCGGAGCCCGCCGCCGCCCCTCCCGATCGGAACCGCGCCGACGCGCTCCCTGCCCCCGCCACGCCGACCGCCGGCTCTCCCGCGTGCGAGAGCCAGTCCTTCGAAGGAAGCGCCTTCACTATCTGCCGTTTCGACTCCCGGCGGGACGAACTTCGCCTCGCCTGGCGCGGCGCGGACGGAGCGCCGCTCCGGAGCCTGGCCGCGCTCGAGACGTCCCTCGGAGCCGATTCCTCGCGAGTCCGCTTCGCAATCAACGCCGGCATGTACGACGACGAAGGGGCTCCGGTGGGCCTCTACGTCGAGAACGGGCGAAAGCTGAAGTCGATCAACCTGCGCTCGGGCCCCGGCAATTTCCATCTGATGCCCAACGGAGTCTTCGCCATGGACGGGAAAGGCCGGGCCTCGGTCACCTCGTCGCGGGACTTCGCCGCGACGGTGCGATCCCCGCTTTGGGCGACCCAGTCCGGTCCGATGCTGGTCGTCCGCGGCAGGCTCCACCCCCGCTTCGACCGCGACGGCCCCTCCCGGCTCGTCCGCAACGGGGTCGGCGTGAAGGACCCGGCTACCGCTTATTTCGCGATCAGCGAGGAGGGCGTCTCCTTCGGCCGCTTCGCCCGCCTCTTCCGCGACCGCCTCGGCTGCGCGAACGCCCTGTTCCTCGACGGAAGCGTGTCGAGCCTGTGGGACCCGGGCGGCGGGCGGCAGGACGGCTATTCCGGCCTCGGCCCCATGGCGGTGGTGCTTCGGCGGTAGAGCCTGAAAAACCCCTCTCTCCGTGGGGGAGAGGGAGACGGCCTCGCCTAACCCTGCCTTAACCGCGGCTCGCTTATGGCGGCGCGATGCTCCGCTACGCGCTCCCCGCCGGCCTCGCCGCCCTCGGCACCTCGGCCGGCGCGCAGCGGCTGGCCTACGACCTCGAGAGTCCCGCGCCCGCCGAGGCCGCCGCGCCCGCCGAAGCTCCGGGCGGAAGCGCCGAGGCGAGCGAAGGCAATCCGCCCTGGCTCCAATACGCCCTGCTCGACCGCCTGGAATGGAATTTCGCGCGCGGCGAGGACGGCTATGCCTGGGATTTCTCGGCGCTGGTCGGCGGCGACAGGAACCGCGTCTATCTCGCGTCCACCGGCGAGGGCGGCGCCTCCCTTCGCCTCGATTATGCCGAGCTCGACGCTTACTACAGCCGCGCGCTCGGCGGCGACTGGGACCTCAATTTCGGCACCCGCTACGATCTTCGCCCGCGCCCGAACCACGCCTACGCCGCGCTCGGCGCGCAATATGACGGCGACCGGCTCTGGCTGGGCGCCTGGACCTATTTGTCGCACAAGGGCGAGCTGAGCGCCCGCCTGTCCGGCTATTACAATCTGACCCTTACCGGGCCGCTGGTCCTTCAGCCGAGCTTCGAGCTCGACGCCTCGGCGCGCGACGTTCCGGCCCTCGGGCTCGGCCACGGCTTCACCTATGCCGAACTCGGCCTTCGCCTCCGCTACGAGATCCGCCCCCACCTCGCCCCTTACGTGGGGGCAAGCTGGTCCCGCGACCTCGGCCGCACCGCCCGCCTAACCCGAGCCGCGGGCGACGACCCCGAAGCGAAGAGCCTCGTCGCGGGAGTCCGCTCGGAATTCTGACCGTCGCCCCAGCCATCCCACGTCGCCCCAGCGAAGGCTGGGGCCCCAGGGGATGAAAGGCGCCGCGGTCTTCGCCCACTGGGATCCCAGCCTTGGGTCCCATCAAAGTACTACTTTGATGGGTGCCCTTCGCTGGGACGACGGTCAGGCGAGAAGGTCCTGCGCCTCGGGATGCCGCTCGATCCACGCCTTCACGAACTCGCAGGCGGGCACGACCTTGAGCCCGCGCTTGCGCACATCCTCCAGCGCACCCTTCACCAGAGCGCTTCCGATCCCCCGCCCCTCGAGCTCCGGCGGCACCACCGTGTGGTAGAAGACGATGTCGTCTCCCTCCACCCGGTACGCCGCGAAGGCGGTGTGGCCCTCGGCCTCCAGCACGTAGCTTTGCCTCTGCGTATCGTTCCTGACCTCGCTCATGCGCGTCCCTTCATCGGCTGGATCACTTGGCTCGCGAAACGGTCCATCTCCTCCGCCTGCGGGCTCATCTGGAGGAGGAGGAGGTCGAGTCCGACATCCTCATATTCCGCAATCCGCTCGCTCACCTGCTCCGGAGTGCCGACCAGGTTGGGCCGAAGCCCGCGGTTCGACACCGAATATTCCTGGAGCTTGAGCTCCCGCTCGAGCTGCGTGCCGGACAGCCACTGGTCGAAATTGTCGAAGCCCTTGGGCGGCTCGGGCGGAAGGGCGGTAATCCGCTCCAGCTCCTTCCTGGCCTCCGCCTCGCTGTCCCGGACGATGGCATAAGCGGCCATGCCGTACTGCATCGGCCCGAGCCCGGCTTTCTCCCGCCGTTCCGCCATGTCGGCGACCTTGGGCCGGATCGCCTCGACCGGATCGCCGTGCATCACATAGGCGTCGCACTGCTCGGCGATCATCGTCTTGGCCGCCTCGCTTTCCCCTCCGGCATAGACGGTCGGGCGCGGCTTCCGCACCGGCTTGGGCTCGCAGATCGCATCCTTCAGCCGGTAACGCTCGCCTTCGTAGCTGAAGCGCTTCTCGGTCCACAGTCCGTCGACCACGTCGAGCCATTCGCGGGTGCGCGCATAACGGTCGTCATGCTGGTCGAAATGAAGGCCATATTGAGTCGCCTCGTCCGCCCACCAGGAGGAGACGACGTTGAGCGCCAGCCGGCCCCCCGAAATATTGTCGATGTTCGCCGCCTGCTTGGCGAACAAGGCGGGCTGGTGGAAATTGGGCCGAACCGCGACCATCAGCTCGATCCGCTCGGTCACCGCCGCGAGCGCCGCCGCGGTCGACCAGGCGTCGAGCGCGGGCGCCTCGATCCCCTTGATGTCGTTCAGGTTCAGCTCGGCGATCAGGCTTAGGTCCCAGCCGGTCTCCTCGCTTCGTACGGTGAGCCGGCGGACATAGTCCCAGCTCGCCTCCATCCGCTCGTCGGCGACGTTTCGAAGCCAGCCGCCGAACACCGGCATCCAATATCCGAACCGCATCTATCTGCTCTCCGCGATGGCCGACCGAAGGAAGTCGACGAGCCGGTCGTGCGGGTCCCAGCCGAGCACGTCCAGCGGCTTCGCCACGAAATTCGAGAGGGCGTTGATGTCGTAGAAGCGCGCGGTGCCGTCGCGGTCGTCGATCAGATACTCGACTCCGCCGACGTCGAGCCCGGCTCCTCGTGCGATCCGCTCCGCCGCTTCCACCAGTTCGGGCGGCGGCCGGACCGCGTTCATCCGGATCGGCCCGCGGCTGGCCGCACAGGCGTCCGCGGGGCAGAGATCGAAGCTGTCGCCCCCCGTCTCCACCTCGATGGCGTAGAGGAACTTGCCTCCCAGAGTCTCGACCCGGGTGATCACCCCGCCCCGGGCCGGAATGTAATCCTGGACGAGGAGGACGCTGTCGACGCTGTCCGGCGCCGTCCCGTCGGCGATCGATCGCTCCAGCTCCGCCCGGTCGGCGTAACGGACGATCCCGGCTCCCGAACCGCCGATATTGGCCTTGACCATCAGCGGCCAGCGCATGCCCTCGGCCGCGCTCAGCAGGTCCTCGCGGCGGTGAACCACTCGGGTATCGGGGACTTGGTAGCCGAGGCGGGCGATCAGCGAGAGCTGGCGCGCCTTGGACGAATCGATCGCAATGGTGCCGGCGCCGTTCAGCACCCGTGCCCCGGCGCCCGTCCAATGATCGAACAAAGCCTCGGCGTAGAAGATGCCGTGCTCGCGCTCGCGAAGGAAGCTCGACATCGCCACCCGGCTCAGCACCACCGGCGCCGGCGCCTCGCGGACCGCGGGATCGAAGCCGTGGTCCGAAAGCCGAATCGCCTCGAAGGCGATTCCGTTGCGCTCCAGAGAAGCGAACAAAGGCTCGAACCATTTCGGATGCTCGTAGAGCACCGCCAGATCGGGTTTCATCAAGTCACCTTGTTGGCGAAAGGCCGCCCTCTGCCGGGACCGGCGGGGGATTGAAAGCCCTTTGTTGACGCCCTCGCCAAGCCTGGGAACGCTCCCCGCGTCACTTCTAAGTGCTGGAACCGAAACGACTATTTTAGCGGCCTGGAGGAACGGCGCGCGGCTTTGGGGGGTTCGCCGTCTATCATTGCCGGAGGCGCCTTTATGTTCATGCACAACAAGAAACTGCAATATACGGTCCGGGTCTCGGAACCCAATCCCGTGCTCGGCACCTTCATGCTCGAGCAGTTCGGCGGCCCCGACGGCGAGCTGGCCGCGGCGATGCGCTACTTCACCCAGGGCCTCGCGGAGGACGATCCGGGCCGCAAGGACATGCTTCTCGACATCGCCACCGAGGAGCTCTCCCACCTCGAGATCATCGGCTCCATCGTCGCCATGCTGAACAAGGGCGCCAAGGGCCGGATGTCGGAAGGCACGATGAAGGAGGCCGAGCTCTATCTGGATCTCGCCAAGTCGGGCGCGAGCACGCCGACCCAGCAGATCGTCTTCGGCGGCGGTCCTTCGCTCACCAACTCGGCCGGAGTGCCGTTCAGCGGCGCCTATGTCGATTCGCGCGGCGAGCCGACCGTCGACCTGCGCTCCAACATCGCCGCCGAGGCGCGCGCCAAGATCGTCTATGAGCGGCTGATCAACATCACCGACGATCCCGGCATCAAGGACGCCCTCACCTTCCTGATGACCCGGGAAGTGGCGCACCAAAAATCGTTCGAGAAGGCGCTCTACGCGATCGAGGACAATTTCCCGTCCGGCAAGCTGCCCGGCCACCCCGATTATTCGAGCCTCTACGTCAACACCTCGCAGGGCGACGGCGATCTCGAGGGACCGTGGAACAGCGGCGCGGAATGGGATCGGCTGGATGACGTGACAAGCGCCATTCCGCTGGGCGGCGGCGACGGCCTCGCCACCGTCGAAGGGCTGAGCGCCCGCGAGAAGAAGGATCTCAGGGCGACCGCGGTGCGGACCGTCTCCGACCCCACCCGCAACCCGACCACCGGGACCGATCTCGGCGCCGGCCCCGGCGCCGGACGGACCAAGGAGCTGGATGGCGAATAAGGCTCCCTCTCCCCAGGGGGGAGAGGGTCGGGGTGAGGGGGTTCGGCGTCCGAAGCCCCTCACCCAGGCCGAACCCCCTCACCCTACCCTCTCCCCAGCGGGGAGAGGGAATTCTTCGCCGGTTCAACTTCGGTACCTATCGCGCTAGGGCCGCCCCAGACAGCCCTCGGCGGAAACCCACCTGACTCATTCGATCGTCCTCACCGGCTTCCTCGCTAGCCTCGCCGCGGGACTCGCGACCGTGCTCGGCGCCCTCCCTCTGTTCGGGACGGGGAAACCCGGGCCTCGCCTCGAAAACGGCTTCCTCGGCTTCGCCGCCGGGGTGATGCTCGCCGCCTCCTTCTTCTCGCTGATCATTCCTGCGCTCGAGCAGGCGCAGTCTACCGGGTTCGGCAAGACGGCGTCCGCGGGGATCGTCATCGCCGCGGTGCTGACCGGCGGCGCGTTCGTCGGCCTTCTCAACCGGCTGGTGCCGGACCTCGAATCCTTCGGCCTGTCGGCGCGGGACGGTATCGGCGAGGAAACCCACCGGCGCATCTGGCTGTTCATCGCCGCCATCACGCTCCACAACTTTCCCGAGGGCCTGGCGGTTGGGGTCAGCTTCGGAACCGGCGACTTCAAGGCCGGCGCCGCCACCGCGCTGGGGATCGGCCTTCAGAACATACCCGAGGGCCTTGCGGTGGCCGTGGCGCTGATGACGATCGGCCACGGCCGGCTCCGGGCCGTCCTCGCCGCGCTCGCCTCGGGCCTGGTCGAGCCGGTCGGCGGCCTGATCGGCGCCGCCACCGTCGCCGCCGTCTCCAGCCTCCTCCCCTGGGCGCTCGGCTTCGCCGCCGGAGCGATGATCTACGTCGTCGCGTCGGAGATCATCCCCCACACCCAGCGCGGCCGGGGCGGCGGGATCGCCAGCGCGGGGCTGATGATCGGGCTCGCGGCGATGATGTTTCTAGACATAAGCCTGGGATGAGCGATCGTCGTCCCAGCGAAGGCTGGGACCCCGGCGGGTGAAAAGCGCGGGTGCTCTTCACCCCCTGGGCCCCAGCCTTCGCTGGGGCGACGGGCTTAGACTGCCGGAGTCAGGGCCGCGTCCCTAAGCCCGCGCCACACGCGCAGCGCCTGGACGGTCTCGGCGACGTCGTGGACCCGAAGCAGCTGAACGCCCTGCTCCGCCGCCTTGAGAGCGAGGGCGAGCGAGCCGGGCAGCCGCTCGTCCGCCGCCGCTTCCCCGGAAAGCGCGCCGATCATCCGCTTGCGGCTCGCGCCCAGCATGATCGGGCAGCCGAGGCCATGGAGCAAGGCCAGGGCGTTCAGGACCTGGAGGTTGTGCTGGACGGTCTTGCCGAAGCCGATCCCGGGATCGACGACGATCCGGTCGCGCGCGATCCCTGCCGCCTCGGCGGCCGCGATCCGCGCCTCCAGCCAGTCGTAGACCGCATAGGCCACCGGCCGGTCGTAATAGGGCGCCTTCTGCATCGTCTCGGGGCTGCCCTGGTGGTGCATCAGGACGATTGGGCAGCCGGCGGCCGAGATCACCGCCGCCGAACGTTCGTCGAACGTCAGGGCCGAGACGTCGTTGACCATCCGGGCGCCGGCCGCCAGCGCCGCCTCCATCACCGCCGCCTTGCGGGTATCGGCGCATACCGCCGTCCCCGACGCGGCGAGCCGCCGGACGACCGGCTCGAGCCGCGCGATCTCGTCGCCTTCCCAGACCGGCTTCGCCCCCGGGCGGGTCGATTCGCCGCCCACGTCGACGATGGCGGCGCCCGCGGCGGCCATCGCGAAACCGGCATCGGCGGCCTCGGCATCGTCGGCGAATCGGCCGCCGTCGGAAAAGCTGTCGGGCGTGACGTTGAGGATCGCGACCGCCTGCGGCTGGTCGAGGCGCACCACCCGCTCGCCGAGCTTGAGCGGCGCGCGGGGCGCGGTGATCCGGCGCCACGTCGCCGCGGCTTCGGCGCCGGCCTGCTCCAGCCAGTCCTCGATCCGCTCGACCGGCACGAGCTCGGCCGCGCCGGCCCGTTCGCCGTCCATGGCGACCGCCTCGATCGCGCTGAACCAGGCCATCCCGCCGGCCAGCCTCGCGACCTTGCCGTCGAGGCCGAACGGGGCGTCGACGAAGGCGACGGGGCGGAGATAGAGGCGGCGGCTCATCTTTTTTCGCCTAGCGCAAAAAAAGTGCGACAGGAATCGGCGAAAGTTCGGACTGTGGGGGAGGATCGGGTGGCGACCGCCTCTTGATCGAAGGTCAGCAGGGTAACTGAGGACTCCGAAGGCCGGGACCGCCATGTGGGGCATGGCATGGTCTTGGCCCGGTTTACGACCCAAAGGGGCTCCCACATGCCTCCCGTGGTCAAAGGCGTGCGGGCGTTAGGTCGTTCCGGGACGGTCGCCGCTCTGTTTGTGCCTCCGTTTCGACATTCTGTCGAGTGGCTTCGTGCAACCTTTTTTCCGAGCCCTATCCCAATTCAGTCCATTGCCAGGATGTAACGCTGGCGCAGCGTGTCGAGCGGCGCGAGCGCGCCCTCGGCTTCGTAATGCCAGAAGGTCCAGCCGTTGCAGGCCGGAGCGCCCTGGGCCGCGGCGCCCATCTTGTGAATCGAGCCCTGCTGCCCCTCATATTCGATCGACGCGTCGGCCAGCACCCTCGCCTGCCAGCGCCGCCGGGAGTCGGTGAGCAGAGCCCCGGGCGCCAGCATTCCGGTCTCGACCAGCGCCCCGAACGGCACGCGCGGCGCCGTGCGCTTCGACGCCATCGTCTTCATCGCCGTCTCGTCGAGCGGAAGGGTGGAGGCGATCCGCTCGCGGGCGACCCGCACGTAGCGCTTCTCGCGCTCGATGCCGATCCAGCGGCGCCCTAGCCGGCACGCCACCGCGCCGGTCGTGCCGGTCCCGAAAAACGGGTCGAGGACCACGTCGCCGGGGTTCGTGCAGGCCAGCAGCACCCGGTAGAGAAGCGATTCGGGCTTCTGGGTCGGGTGCGCCTTGCCGCCCCCCTCGCCCTTCACCCGCTCGCCGCCCGAGCAGATCGGGAACAGCCAGTCCGAGCGCATCTGGAGATCGTCGTTGAGGGCCTTCATCGTCCGGTAGTTGAACGTGTAGCGGCTGTCCTCGCCGCGCGACGCCCAGATCAAGGTCTCGTGCGCGTTGGTGAACCGGGTGCCGCGGAAGTTCGGCATCGGATTGGCCTTGCGCCAGATGATGTCGTTGAGGATCCAGAAACCCTCGTCCTGAAGCGCGGCGCCGACCCGGAAGATGTTGTGATAGCTGCCGATCACCCACAAAGTCCCGTTCGGCTTCAATATCCGCCGGGCCTCCTTCAGCCAGGCGCGGGTGAACTCGTCATAGGCGGCGAAGCTGGAGAATTTGTCCCAATCGTCGTCCACGGCGTCGACCCGGCCGCCCTCCGGCCGGAACAGGTCGCCGCCGAGCTGGAGATTGTAGGGCGGGTCGGCGAAGATCATGTCGACGCTGCCCGCCGGGAGCCGGGACATGGCGGCGACGCAATCCTCCTCGAGGATCGAATCGAGCGGCAGCTGCGCGGGCTCAGCCTGCTCCCTCGTCCGGCCTCGGCCGGGTCCCACACGCGCAAGCACAGTCATTCGGCACCGCCCCCCGGTCGATCAAGCGGCCAGCCTCATGCAGGCGGACTCCGCGGTCAAGAACAAGCTCTTACCGAAGGACCCTGAGAAACCGCTTAACGTGCCGGGAACGGAACGAGTCTGACGCTACTAATGGCGGGAGGCCTCCGCGCGGGGACTCAACATCCTGTGGTGTTGCCCGAAGGACTCAACCCGGCGGCAAAAGCGGACCCCCCTCTCCTCCCCCGCCTTTGCGGGGGAGGGGGACCACCCGAAGGGGTGGTGGAGGGGCCTTCCTGAATCGACATCCAGCCGTTCACCGAAGACCCCCCTCCACCGCGCTCCGCGCGGTGGAGGGGCGCTACAGGTCCATCAGCTGCTGGGAGCCCACAGTCGCCGTCCCATCGCGCGCCGCGATATACTGGCGAATCGGAGCGAAGCTGCGGCGGTGCAGCGGACAGGGCCCGAGCGCGTCGAGGCCCTTATAATGTTCGGGCGTGCCATAGCCCTTGTTGCGCTCCCAGCCGTAGCCGGGATGCTCGAGCGCATAGTCGGCCATGATCCTGTCGCGGGTCACCTTGGCGACGATCGAGGCGGCGGCGATCGAGCGGCACTTGGCGTCGCCTGCGACGATGGCGAGCGAGGGCCGCTCCCAGCGCGGGCAGCGATTGCCGTCGACCAGCACCATGGCGGGCTCGAACCCCAGGGCCTCGACCGCCCGGGTCATCGCCAGCATCCGCGCCCAATAGATGTTCAGCCGGTCGATCTCCTCGACCGAGGCGATCCCCACGCCGACCCGAGCCACCTTGTAGAGCTTCGCGCAGATCGCCTCCCGGTCCTTGACCGCAACGACCTTCGAATCGTCGATCCCGCGCGGGAAATGGTTGCGGTCGAGAACCACGGCGGCGGCGACCACCGGCCCCGCCAGCGGAGCGCACCCGGCCTCGTCCACTCCGGCGAGCGGTTCGGGATGCACTTTCTCGAGCTTGAAGCAGGGCCGGGCCATATTCGCCTTAGGCTAGAGGTGCTTAGCGACCCACGCCAGAGGCCGCGGAGCAAAAACTGTGGATAGGCGATAAGCCCCCTCTCCCCGGTGGGGAGAGGGTTGGGGTGAGGGGGTTCTGCCTTCGAAGCTCAACCGCGGCCGCCGAGCCCCCTCTCCCTGCCCTCTCCCCGCCGGTGAGAGGGATTGAAGCCGCCGCTTCGGCTAGAACCTAGGCCACCCGCCAAGGCGGAAATCTGCGATACTCTCCGGCACGGTAAAGGATCAGCCGGTTCCCGGCCGGGTCGCGAAGCCTCGCCTCGCGCCAGCCCCAGCTCTGGCCCTCGGGCAGGGCGTCGAACGCGATTCCCGCCGCCCGAAGCCGCTCCACCCAGGAATCGAGATCGGCGCTTTCGAAGCAGATCGCTCCGCCCTCGGCCGGCTTCGCCTCCTCGACATGGATCGAAAGCGTCGCTCCGCCGGGGCATTCGAAGCGCGCGTAGCGGCCCGCGGAATCGACGATCTGGGTCAGGCCGAGAGTCCGGTAGAAGTGGACGGACGCCTCGTAATCCCGGGCCGGCAGGGTGACCTGGTTGAGGTTCATCTCGTCCGTTCCGGCCGACCCATGTCCCATCGGCCCGTGGCCGCCGCCCAGGCCCGGCGCGGCGAGCATCGCCCTGCGGACGAAGCCGCGTGCCCGCTCCACCGCCTCCTCGAGCGGTCCTCCCCGGCCGAGGTGAACCGCGATCGCGCTCGCCAGCGTGCAGCCCGTGCCGTGGGTCCCGGTGCTTTCGATCCTGGGGCTTTGCCAGGTGCGGACACTTCCGGACGGCGAAACGAGCGTGTCGACCACCTCCGCCCCCGCCCCATGCCCGCCTTTCGCCAGCACCGCCGTCCCGGCGCGGAGCGCCAGCTCGAGGGCGGCGGACTCGATTTCGGCCCGGCTCTCCAAGCCGCGCCCGGCCAGCGCCTCCAGCTCCGGCAGGTTGGGAGTCGTCAGCGCGGCCTTCGCCATCAGTCGTCCGAACGCCGCCACCGTGGCCTCGTCGGCGAGGATCGAGCCGCTGGTCGCGACCATTACCGGGTCGAACACGATCGGAATGTCGACCGGCAGCCGCTCGGCCAGCGCGGCGGCGGTCTCGGCCGATCCGATCATCCCGATCTTGATCGCGTCGGCCCCGATGTCCGAGAGGACCGAGTCCACCTGCTCGAGCACGAAGGCCGTCGGCACCGGCAACACGCCTTGGACTCCGAGCGTGTTCTGGGCGGTCAGAGCGGTGATTGCCGTCGCCGCGAAGCCGCCCAGCATCGTCACCGTCTTGATATCCGCCTGGATACCGGCGCCGCCGCCGCTGTCCGAGCCGGCGACGATCAGGATGCGCGGCGGTAGGTTCATCTAGGCTATTTCCTATTGGTTCCGCTTATGGTCACTACTCTCATGCCCCTCGGCCGATTCGCCTTTGCCTCGCATGCCACGCCGCCGACGTTCTCGACGTTCGGCGCCGGCCGCCGTGAAATCGGGCATTTCCTTCGCGACAGCAGCCGAACTTTCGAACCTTCCGAGCCGTCCGGCGCGTCACGCCGCCGTCACCGCCTCGCAGATGCTGTCGACCACTTCCTCGACGACCGCCTCGTCCTCGCCTTCCGCCATCACCCGGATCAGCGGCTCGGTGCCCGACTTGCGGATGACGAGGCGCCCCGAGCCGCGAAGCCGCTCCTCCGCCGAGGCGATGGCGCGTTTCACCCCCTCCGTCTCCAAGGGCGCTCCGCCGCCGAAGCGGACGTTCTTCAAGAGCTGCGGGAGCGGATCGAACTGGTGGAGAAGCTCGCTCGCGGGCCGCCCTTCCTCGACCAGGCAGGCGAGGATCTGGAGCGCCGCGACGAGGCCGTCGCCGGTGGTCGAATAATCGGTGAGGATGATGTGCCCCGACTGCTCGCCGCCGACGTTGAAGCCGCGTTCCCGCATCGCCTCGAGCACGTAGCGGTCGCCGACCTGGGTCCGCACCATCTCCATCCCGTTCGATTCGAGGAAGCGCTCGAGCCCCAGGTTCGACATCACCGTCGCGACGATCCCGTCGCCTTCGAGCGTGCCTCGGCGCGCCCAGCTCATCGCGATCACCGCCATCAGCTGGTCGCCGTCGACGATCCGCCCGGCCTCGTCGACCACGATCAGCCGGTCGGCGTCGCCGTCCAGCGCGATGCCGATATGCGCCTGCTCCTCGACCACCCGGGCCTGGAGCGCCGCCGGCGAGGTCGAGCCGCAGCCGTCGTTGATGTTGGTGCCGTTCGGCCCCACACCCATCGCCACCACGTCCGCGCCGAGCTCCCACAAGGCCGAAGGCGCTACCTGGTAGGCGGCGCCGTTGGCGCAATCGACGACGATCTTCAGCCCGTCGAGGCGAAGCTCCTCGGGAAAGGTCGCCTTGGCGAAATGGATGTAGCGCCCGCGCGCGTCCTCGATCTTGCGGGCCCGCCCGATCAGCGGCGCATCCACCAGGTTCGGATCCGTTTCCAAAAGCCGCTCGATCGCCGCCTCGTCCCTGTCGGACAGCTTGTAGCCGTCGGGCCCGAACAGCTTGATGCCGTTATCGCCATAGGGATTGTGGCTGGCCGAGATCATCACGCCCAGATCGGCGCGCATCGAACGGGTCAGCATCGCCACCGCCGGAGTCGGAACGGGCCCGACCATGACCACGTCCATCCCGACGCTGGTGAAGCCGGAGATCAAAGCCGTCTCCATCATGTAGCCGGAAAGGCGCGTGTCCTTGCCGATCACCACCCGGTGGCGATGGTCGCCGCGAAGGAAGTGGGCGCCCGCCGCCTGGCCCACCCTTTGCGCCATCTGCGCCGTCATCGGATGCTGGTTGGTCCGTCCGCGAATGCCGTCCGTGCCGAAGAATTTGCGAGTCATGGAGCCTCGTGCATGTGTGTCGTCGCCTATGCGAATAGCGCGGACTCCGTCCCTTGTCCTCCCCGGAACGGGGAGGGGGACCAGGCTATGGTCGTTGTGAGAGGAGCAAAACCCCCTCTCCCCAGGGGGGAGAGGGTAGGGAGAGGGGGTTCGGCGTTCGCCGTGATCCGCAGACTCGGAACCCCCTCACCCCCAACCCTCTCCCCCAAGGGGAGAGGGGGTATGGTGCCGGACCTCCCCCGACGGACCCCGCTTCCCCCTCTCTCCCCGCCCCGCTACACCTCCCCCATGTCGCAAGCCGCCCGAATCCTCGCCGCACTCGCCCTCGGGCTCCTGCTCGGAATCGTCACCGCCCACCAGGCCTGGGCGCCGCGCGCCGCCGACCTCGTCGAGCCGGTCGGCCAAATCTGGCTTCGCGGCCTCCAGATGACGATCGTTCCGCTGGTCGTGGCGCTCCTGGTCACCGGGATCGCCGAGGGGGCGCAGGCGGCGCGGGGGAGCCGGGTCGCCGGCCGCTCCTTCGTCCTGATGTGGGCGATCCTGTGGTTCTCGGCGATCTTCGCGGCCCTGTTCGTCCCCCTGCTCCTGCGCCTCTTCCCGATGGGCGCGGCGGCGGCGGACAGCCTTCGCGCCGCGCTCACCACCGCCAAGCCGGTCGACACCGTCCCCGGCTTCGGCGATTTCCTGCGCTCGATCGTGCCTTCCAACCCGGTCGCGGCGGCCGCGTCGGACCAGATCCTTCCGCTCGTCGTCTTCGCAACCCTTTTCGCCTTCGCCCTCACCCGGATCGAAGCCGCGGGTCGCGAGCAGGTCGTCGGCCTCTTCCGAGCCGTCGCCGAGGCGATGATCGTGATCGTCAACTGGCTGCTCTGGCTGGGACCCATCGGGGTCTTCACCCTCGCCTACGTCGTCGGCGTTCGCGCCGGGGGCGGCGCGTTCGGAGCCCTCCTCCATTACATCGCGATCGTGTCTTCGGTGGGGATCGTCATCTGGGGCCTCGCCTACGTGCTGGCGGCGGCCGGCGCCCGGCTTCCGCTCGGCGGCTTCGCCCGCGCCGTCGCGCCCGCCCAGGCGGTGGCGTTCAGCACCCAGTCCTCGCTCGCCACCCTCCCTGCCATGCTCCGCTCCTCCGAGCGGCTCGGGGTGCCGGTCTCCGCCTCGGGCGTGACCCTGCCGCTCGCCGTCGCTTTGTTCCGCGCCACCGGGCCGGGAATGAACATGGCGGTCGTCCTCTACATCGCCAATTGGTACGGGATGAGCCTCAGCCCGGCCACGATCGCCATGGGAGTCGTCGTCGCCGCGATCACCACGTTCAGCGCCATCAGCCTGCCGGGCCAGGTCAGCTTCGTCACCAACACCGCCCCGATCGCGCTCGCCATGGGAGTCCCGCTCGAGCCGCTCGCCCTGCTCATCGCGGTCGAAACGGTGCCCGATCTCTTCCGCACCGTCGGCAACGTGACGATGGATGTCACGGTCGCGGCAACAATTGCCCGCCGCGGCGGTTTTTCCGCGAATGATGAAACCTCTCCCGAAGACCGCCTGCTCCGCTCCGACCCCTAAGGCCTTTCGCCATGGCTGAGCGCGGCCCGACCGTCCCGCCGCCCGATCCCGCGAGCCTCAACTCCGCCCTCCAGCGCAACATCGCCGCGCTCGAACGCCGCCGCCGGGAGGAGGCCGCCTCCGCCCCCCTGCAGGAGCGGATCGCCGCGAAGGTCACCGACTTCACCGGCTCGATGCTGTTCGTCTACGTCCACCTCGCCCTCTACGGCCTGTGGATCACGGCCAATATCGGCTGGCTCGGCGTGAAGGCTTGGGATCCGACCTTCGTCGTCCTGGCCATGATCGCGTCGGTCGAGGCGATCTTCCTCTCCACCTTCGTCCTCATCACCCAGAACCGGATGGCCGCCGCGGCCGAGAAGCGCGCCGAGCTCGACCTCCAGATCAGCCTCCTGACCGAGCACGAGCTCACCCGCGTCGTCACCCTCGTCTCCGCCATCGCCTCCCACCTGGGGATCGAGCATCCCGACGACGTCGAGGAGCTGAAGCGCGACGTCGCCCCCGAAGCCGTCCTCGACGCGATCGGCTCGACCGTCTCGAAGCACGAAAGCGACCTCGCCGCCGAGGCGGAGCGCCGCTAGCCCCCTCTCCCCTTGGGGGAGAGGGCTGGGGTGAGGGGGTTCTGAGTCCGAGGATAGCCGCGGGGACAGTCACTGTAACTGTCCCCACAGTCACGGGGACAGTCACTGTAACTGTCCCCTCGCTCCGGAAGCTATACTCGAACCCCGAACCTCCTCACCCTACCCTCTCCCCCTCGGGGAGAAGGGAAGAGGCGGACACCGCCCCGCTCCAGGTCCCTTGACGAAGCGCCCCGGAGTCGCCCCGGTATGCGCCCCGTTCTTCAGCACCTGCACCCCGTTGACGAACACGTCGCGCATGCCGGTCGCGTAAACCTGCGGCTTGGCGAAGGTGGCGTTGTCGCGGATCGTCCTCGGGTCGAAGAGGACGACGTCGGCATAGCTCCCCGCCTTCAGCCGGCCGCGATCCTTGATCCCGAGATTGTCGGCCGGAAGCGCGGCGAGCCGCCTTACCGCCTCCTGCAACGTCATCACCTTCTCGTCCCGCGCATATTTGCCGAGCACCCGGGCGAAATTGCCATAGGCCCGCGGGTGCGTGCTCGATCTTAGGAACACTCCTTCCGGCGCCTGGCTCGACGCGTCGGAGCCGAAGCTCATCCAGGGAAGCGCCGCCTCGCGCTTCACATTCTCCTCGCTCATCGCGAAATAGGCGACCTGGATGCGGGTGCCGTCCTCCACGATGAGGTCGGCCGCGGTCTCCTCCGGGCTCTTGCCCCGCGCCCGCGCCACCTCCTCCAGCGTCTTTCCGGTCAGGCCCTTCAGCGCCTCCGTCTTGAAGCCGAGCAGGAGCACCTTCGCCGGCTCCTGGATGACGAGGTCGGAATCCTCCGACACCTTGCCCGCACGCATCTCGTCGAGCGCACGCTTCCTTTGCACCGGGTCCTGAAGCCTTTTTACCCACGCCTCGATCCCGCCCGCCTGGATCCACAGCGGCATCGCCGCATCGAGGCCGGTCGAGCTGGCCGCATAGGTATACATGTCGGCGGTGATCCGGAGCCCCCGCGCCCGCGCCGCCTCGACCCGCGCGACGGCGTCGCCGATCTTCCCCCAATTGGGCCGGCCCGATTGCTTGAAATGATAGATTTCGGCCGGCGCTCCGGACTGAGCGGAGATGGCGACCAGCTCGTCGATCGCCTCGAGCAGCTTAGGCCCCTCGTCGCGAATGTGGCTGATATACATTCCGCCGCACGACCCGGCTTCGCGCGCCAGGGCGACGAGCTCGGGGGTCTCGGCGAAATAAGCCGGCGCGTAGATGAGCGAGGAGCCGACCCCCATCGCTCCTTCGTTCATCGCCTCGCGGACCAGCGCCCGCATCCGCGCGAGCTGCGCCGGGTTGGGGTCGACGTCGCCCTCGCCGAGCTCGTGGACCCGCACCGTCGTCGCACCGACGAAGCTCGCGACGTTGGTGGAAACGCCCTTGCGCTCCAGCCACGAGAGATATTCGCCCAGGCTCGTCCATTCGATGGGGAATTTAAGATCGCCCTGACGCTGCGTCTCGAGCCGCTTCATCTCGTCCGACCAGGGGCCCATCGACTCGCCCTCGCCCATCACCTCCAGGGTCACGCCCTGGCGGATGTCGCTCTGGCTCTTCGGGTCGGCGATCAGGGCTTCGTTCGCCCAGCTCAGCATGTTGACGAAACCCGGCGCCACCGCGAGCCCGCGCGCGTCCACCTCCCGGGCGCCGCGCCCGGCGAGATGCGGCCCGACATAGGCGATCCGGTCGCCGCGAATCCCGATATCGCCGGCGAAGGGCGCCGAGCCGCTCCCGTCGTAGACCGTCCCGCCGCGAAGGATTGTGTCGTAACTTGGCGCCTGCGGCACCGACGCGCACCCGCCGAGCAGCGCGACGAGCGCGATTGAGATTCCGAAACGCATCCCGTCCCTCCTGTTAGGAAGGGAGGTAGCGCACTTTGCCTCCCCATCGGAAGATGGGGAGGGTAACCACCCGAGCTGCGCCTGGGGAGGAAAAGGGATTTACCCCCGCATCCTCTCGGCGCTGCGGCGCATCGCCTCGGCACCCCGGCGCATTCCCCTGGCGCCCTCGTGCAAGCGCGGGATCGTGTCGAGCAGCTGCTGGTGGGTGAGCGTCCTGCCCTCGCGCGCCGCCTTGGCGATCTGCTGTTCGCGATAGTCGCTCGAGCGTAGGCGATCCGCCTCCTGGTCCATCCGGTCGGCGCCGCGCTCCATGCCGCGCGCGCCTTCGATCATCCCGCCGGCGCCTTCCCGCATTCCGCGCCGGGCGGCGGCGAGCGCCTGCGGCGTGATCCGCCGGGCTTCGCGCAGAGCCTGGTCGGCGTCCCGAAGCGCCTGCGCCCGTACCGAAGCGGAGACCCGCGACTCCGCCTTGCCCTCGCGGATCGAGTCCCGTGCCTCCCGAAGCGCCTCCTCGCGCGCCTGGGCCGCCTCGGCGAGCGCCTCGTCCTTGTCCCGCATCGCCTCCGCGATCGCGTCCTGCACGTCGCGGCTGATCTCGTCCGCGTCGATCAGCGGCCGAAGCCGGGCCGGCGGCGCGGGCGGCGCCGGCGGAGCGAAGGCGGCGCGTCCCAGCGGCGCCGGGGGCGCGAGCGGAACGTTCGGCGGAGGCGGCGCGATAGCGAGGGCGGCGAGCCTCGCCCGCGCCTCGGGCGCGAGCGGCGCGGCGGGCGCCGAAGGGGCGACGGCGGGACGGCGCGGCTCGGCCGGTATCGGGGCGGGAGCCATGGCGGGGGCCGCCGGCGCCGTGGGCGCCTCGGTCCGCACCACCGCCACCACCGGCTTGAGCGCCGCGATCGGAGCCGCGATCAAAGCCGCGACGGCGATCGAAGCGCGGATCCAGCGCGGATCGGGCGCGCCCGAGCGAAGCCGGCGCTCGAGGATCGCGCGCACCCGCGCGGCCAGCCCGGAATCAGCCATTCCGCTCGCCGGAAGCCGCGGCGACGAATATTGCTGGGCGCAGCTAAGCAGGGTCTGGGCGTAGCGGGCGGGCTCGACATGCTCGAGCGCCCGAGCGTCGGCAGCCTCCTCGGCCTCGCGGACGATCCGCCGTTCGAGCAGCCACATCAGGGGATTGAACCAGAACAGGGCGACGGCGACGCGCGCCAGGATCAGGACCAGCCAGTCGCCGCGCACGACATGGGCGAGCTCGTGCGCCAACACCGAATCGGCCTCGTCCGGATCGCGGACCGTGTCGCGATCGAGCAGGATCACCGGCTTGAGCGAACCCCAGCTCAGCGGCGAGGGCGAATCGGAGACGAGCAGCCGCACGGCGCGGCGGCAGCCGGTCCGCTCCGTCGCCCGGATCATCGCCGTCCGCCACGCGCTGCACTCGACTTCGCTTCCCGCCCGGGTCCAGCGCTGAAGCGTCCAAAGTCCGGCGGCGAGGCGCAGCAGCACCATCAGCGCGCCGCCCGCCCAGAGTAGCTCGATCAGAAGCGTCGGGTCGTCGAGCGCGCTGCCCGCCGTCGCCGGAACGCTGGCCGCGACCGCCGCCATATCGCCCGCTCCAAGGGTCGGCGGCGCCGCCTCGCGGACGGTCGCGGTCACCACCGTCAGCGACGGCAGGAGCAGGGTGATGACGGGAAGCGCCACGATCAGCGCCACCGCCGTGCCGAGCAGCGCCGAGCGTTCGCCCGCGCTGCGCGTGCGCAACATCGCCGCAAGAGCCAGGGCCGCGCCGCTGATCAGCGCCGATTTCCACGCCATCTCGATCAGGAACTGAAAATCCATCACCCGCGCTCCCTCGCTTCGTCGATCGCCCGCTGAAGGGTCTCGATCTCGTCCGGCTCCAATTCCTTGGTGAGGCCCAGAAGGGCCGTCGCCGCGCTCGCCGCCGAGCCGTTGAAGAAGGTCTTGACCAGCTGTCGAAGCGCCGATTCCCGCACCTTGGCCGGCTGCGGCACGCTTTCGTAGACATAGCTCTGGTCGGCGACCCGGTGGCGAAGCAGGCCCCGGCCCTCGAGCCGGGCGAGCAAGGTCCGGACGGCCGAATGGCTCGGCGCTTCGCTCATCGCGGCGCGGACCTCGGCGGCGGTCGCTTCCCCCGCGCTGCACACGATCTCGAATATCTCGCGCTCGCGGCGCGGCAGGCCCTCGATCATTTCCGACTCACGCTTTCGTCTCTGCTACACCTGTAACATGCCACATTTGTAGCAACAGGCAAGTGCCTTTCGCAGCCGGCGCGGGTCGGTTGGTCGAAAAGCTTCGTCTTCACCGCGCCCCTGCTGGTACCGGCCGATGGGCGAAGGGGGATTTGCGGATGGTCAAGGCCTGGCAACTGGCAGCCGCGGCGGTCCTCGCTGCTTCGTCCCCCTCTCTCGCCGCGGCGCCCGCGCAGCCGCCGCCGACGACGATCGAGGAGGCGCTCCGCGGCGTTCGCCACCCGCTCTCCCTGTCTCCCGACGGGATCGCCGGAGAAGGCGCCGCCCTGCTCCGCGACGCGGTGGCCGAGGCCCGCTTCGTCGGCGTCGGAGAGGATCATTTCACCCGCGAGATTCCCGCTTTCACCTCGGCTTTGTGCGACCTGATGGCGCCCCAGGGCCTTGCCGCCCTGGCGCTCGAAATCGGCCCGGTCGCCGCGGAGACGGTCGCGCCGATCCTCGCTCAGCCCGATCGGGAGGCGCGCATGACGGCCTTCGACCGCCGCTATCCGAACGCAATCGCCTTCCTCGACGGCCGAGCGGACAATGCGATGGCCGCCCATTGCCTCGCCGCCGGAGCCGGCCGGGTTCGCCTGATCGGCCTCGACCAGGAGTTCCTCGGCTCCGCCGGCCTCCTGCTCGACCGGATCCTGGGGGAGAAACTAAGCCCGTCGGCCCGCTCGGCCGTCCTGGTTCTGCGCGCCGAAGAGCGCCGGCGCGCCGCGCGCGCCGCCGCCGGCGGCGATCCGTCGGGCCTGCTGCTACCCGCCGCGACCGACGCCGATCTCGCTCCGGCGGAGTCGGCGCTGCGCGTAGGCGGCACGCCCCGCGCGCGGGCGATCTTCGCCGAGCTTCGCGCCAGCCGCGACATCTACGCGCTGAACGCCGCCGGATCGCCCGACGCCAACCGGGTTCGCGGCCTGCTCCTGAAGCGCCATCTGGCCGAGCGGATGCCGCCTCGCGGCAAGCTCCTCTTCAAGTTCGGCGACTGGCATCTCTACAAGGGCGTCAATCCGCTCGGCCAGCGCGACCTCGGCAATTTCATCGCCGAAACCGCGGAGGGCACCGGCGCAAGCTCGCTGCACATCCTGGTCCTCGGCGCGGCGGGGGTGCACGCGACGTTCGGCGGCTATGCGAAGCCGCTCGGCCGCGCTCCCTTCACGATGAGCGAGGACAAGGATTATCGCTGGTTCGCGGCCGCCGCGGCCAACCCGGCGCCGGGCGGAGGCTGGACCTTGTTCGACCTCCGCCCGCTGCGCCACCGCCGCCTCAAGGACCTCGACCCCGAGTGGCGCCGGGTCCTCGATGGCTACGACCTTCTGGTCGTGATCCCGGTGCTCACCCCAGGCGAACTGCTCCGCTAGGGCCGGCAGCCGAGCGGCTCAGCCGCGCGGCTTCCTGAAGCGGTAGACGAACCGGTCGGTATTGCCGCGTATCGCCGGATCGAACACCTCCTTGCTGTGGTCGTCCGCGGGGTTGCGCAGCACGTTCGACTCCGCCTCCAGAACGAACCCGGCCCGCTCGAAATCCGCCTTCACCGTCGCCGGATCGATCCGATGGTACTTCTCGACCAGCGCGCGCGTGTCGCCCGCCGGACCGGCATGGTCGACCACCGCCACCGTCCCGCCCGGCTTCACCGACTGGTAGAGCGTGCGCAGGATCGCGGCGGGATCGGTCCTCGGGAAGCCGTATTTGACGCTCTCCCAATAAAGGTCGTGATAGTTGAGGTGGAGCATGACGAAGTCGAACGTGCTCGCCGGCAGCGACAAGGCGTTGACCGGGGTCGCCCTTATTCCGACGTTCGGCGTCCGCTGCTTAAGGGCGGCGAAAGCGGCGCGGGTCTTGTCGTTGAGGAAATTGGCCGGCTCCCAGGCGACGACGCCGCCCCTGGGGCCCACCGCCTTGCCCATGATCTCGGCATAATATCCCCCGCCGGTGAACAGATCGAGCGCCATGTCGCCGCGCTTCAGGCCTTCGAAGGCAAGCACCTGCGCGGGCTTGCGGCTCTCGTCGAGCTTCACCTGGTCGGCCGGACGATCGGCCGAGGCGACCGCGGCGGCGACGTCTGCCGGAGCGCGCGACGCCACGGCCGCCGGCCTTCCCCGCAACGGTCGGGAATCCGCTGCCCCGGCCCAGATGAGAGTTCCGGCGAGCGCCGCCGCGATGATCCGCTTGTCCATGCCCCGTCCCCTGCTGCGTGGGAGAAAAGGCAGGATTATTGCGGCATCGCGGTCGATGCACCTCTTTTCGACCAAAGCGGCGGCTCGAGCGACCAAGATCCCCTGCCACCGCCCCCCCCCCGGTCCCGCCGGGCGCGGCGGCTCCGAGCAGCCCGGTCAGCCCTGGTCGACGATGCCTTGCGCCATGGTTCGAAGGTCCGCCCATTCCCCCTGCGCAGCCCGAACCCAGACCTCCTCGATCAGCAGGTTGAGATCCGCCTCGGCCTTGCCGAGATCGTCGGCAAGCTGGTGGAGAATGTCGGCGAAGGCCCCCCAGAGCGTTCGCGCATCCGTGATCGCGGAAAGCCCCGTCGCGGACTCGGTGTCGGTCCCCCGTGCCAGGTTAACCGCCGACGTCACGAAGACGGTCTGTGCGTCGAGCGACCGCGTCAGCTCACCGTTGAAGCCTAACATGAACTGCTTATCGAGGAAGAGCCTCGACTGGCCTTCACCGCTTTGCTCCCAAGCCGCAAGCGCGTCGAACCGCTGCTGGACCAAAGCCGTGGCCGCGGCCAAGCCGTCATGGGCCTTTTGCAGGGCCGAGCCGATTTCCCCGATCCTCGTGGACTGCTCGTTAATCGTCCCGGCCATCTGATCCGCCTGGGCGACCAGCTGGACGATCACGTCGCGCGCGGCGGCGACGAGGTCCGGATGCGAGCCCTCCGTCCTCGCCTGTTCGAGCCACTTCAGGATCAGATCGGACAGCGGCAAGAACAGGTTCGCGTAGCCGACGATGGATTGCGGGACTCCGCGCCGCATGGCCTCCGCCGCCTGGATCAGGTCCCTCGCCACCTCCTGGACGAACACGTAGTTGTTGCCGAGAGCGGCGTAGGAATCCACCAGCGCCTCCTCGACCGCCTTCAACGTGTCGGAGACCGGAGGAGCTGTCGGCATCTGCTGGGGTAATGCGTTCGCCAGGATCACCTTGCAGGCGTCGCTCACCGCGCGGAGCTGACCCACGACGTCATTCGTGTTCCGAGCGGCGGCGGCCGCGTCCGGCCCGCCGGGCCTAATCGCCAACATGGTCGTGATCCTTTCTAAGGCCGCTCAGGCCGCGGCGGCCGGGGACGCCGGCGTGACGGTCACGGTCGGAGTGATGTTGAGCAAGGCTTCGGCCATGTCGTTGAGCTTCGTCCAATTCTTCTTGGACGCGGCAAGCCACACCGTATCCAAGCTGAAATTCGGGAGCGCGTCGGGCTTGCCGAGATCCGAGATGACGTCCCCAAGCATCGTATCCATGCTCGCCCAGAAGGTGCGGAGATCCGACAGCGCGCTTTCCGCCTGAGCCACCTGGTCGACCAGCATCGCGGTCACCGTGTGGACCGTCGTCAGCGCGATCACCTGCTGCTCGATCGCCGTCTTGGTGACCTGGTCGTCCTGGATCTTCTTCTCGTCGCTCTTGATGCTCGCCTCGGTGAGGCCCCATTCGACTCCGCCTCCGACGACCCCGGCCACGCCGACCGCGATCGCGCAGCCGCCGACGACCTGTCCTCCCGGTACGCAGCACAGGGCGATCCCGACCACTCCGACGAAGATCCCGCCGCCCACCGCCAGCTCCGCGTCCATCAGCCGCTTGTTGAGCTCTTTCACCTCGCTCTGCAGCCGGTCGACGTCGGTTTTGATGCTGTCCAGCGCGGACTGGTCCATCGTGATCAGGGTCTGCACCTCGTCGGACCCGCCGACGAGCGCGTCATGGTCCTTCTGAAGCTGCTGCCCGTAGGCGGACAGTCGGTCGGCGCAGGAATCGACGTTGGTCTTGATCTCCTGGACCTGCCCCTGGAGCGCCTGGAACATCGAGAGGATGTCGAGCTGCGCCTGGGCGCGCGGCCCCGGAGGCGAGCCCGGCGGCGCCGGCGGGTCCGACGGCAGGTTCTTCGCCGCGGCGACGCTGTCGGCGATCTGGTCCGAAGCCGCGTCGTAGAGCGAGCTGTAGTTCATGATGCTCGTCGGGATGGTCTTGCCGACCTCGATCGAGAGATCGTCGACCCAGGTCGAGGCGGTGGCCTGCGCCGCGGTCAGCTTCGTTCGGACGTCGTTGATCCCGTCCGTGATCTTCTGCATGTCCAGCCCGGCGGGAGGATTGTCCACGGTCGGAACCGGCCCGATGACGGCGTTGAGCAGCGCGTGGGCGGCCGCCGTCACGATCTGGACCGAGGCGAAGCCACTGTTCGCCTGCGCCTGCGCGCTTTGTACGTCGCCTCCATTGGGGCCCAGCGCCGCGTCCGAATCCGCCATTGTTCAGCTCTCCCTTCCCGATGAGCGCTCCCGCTCAGTTGAACACGATCTTGAGTTCGGCCGCTCGCGGCTCCTCCACCGCCGGCTCCATCATCGCCGAGGCGGTCGAGGCGAGCTCGCGCCACACCGCCGCCGCCTTCGGGAGAGTCGCCAGCGCCAGCATGTCGGCCGGAACCGCGCCGGCGTGGATGGCGTCCACGGCGAGATCGAGGTCGGCGGCGGCGGCCTCCCAATATTCGTCGAGCCGCGGCGCCCGCTGGGAGGCGGCCGCGTAGGCGTCGTTGATATTGTCGAGAACGGCGAGCAGCGAGTGGATCAGCGCGAGCAGGCGCACGTCGGCGTCCAGCTGCCGCGTGTCGGCCTCGATCTGGGAAAGGATGGAGGAAATCTTCGAATCGCCTTCGATCGTCTCGTAGAGCGATTCGCCGACGCTGAAGAGCATCACCGCGAGCCCGACATAAGGCACGGCCGTCTCGCCGGCGATCAGCACCGCATAGGTGATCTGCGCCACGGTCTTGATTGCGGCCTCGCCCCCGGACATGGCCGCGCCCGTCGTCCCCGAATCCAGTTCGTCGAGGCGGTCGTGGAGCTGGGCGAGGTCGACCGAGACCTTCAGGATGTCCGCTTCGTCGGCATCCTGAGCGGCGCGCGCTTCGGCCAAAACGTCGCGCAGCTTTGCGTGAGACGCCGCGAAGGCGTCGCCATGCTTGCCGATCCGGTCCGCAGCGGCGCGGGTCGCGGCCGAATTCGCCGATGCCTGATCGCGAAGGCTCGTAAGCAACGCGATCCACCCCGCCGCGTCGAACTCGCTCGAAGACGAAGCGGCAACGGAATCGATGAGGGACGAATAATTGCTGAAGCCGTCGATAATGCCGACGATTATGTCCGGCCTGTCCTGCAGCCAGGAATGCGCGTCGCTCCGGCACTGCGACAGCACGGCGTTGACGTCGCTCAGCCATTGCGGCGGATCGGGCATCTGGCCGATCAGGGCCGTCAGGCAGGTGGTGGCATAACCTCCGATGCGAAGCAGAAGATTGTGCGTGTCGGCCAAGTCGCTGTTCACATCGTCGCGATCAGGCGCCAACATCGATCATCTCCACCAGCCACGCAAGAAATAGATCGTAGGTTCCTTCACAAGGCAAGTCGATTGACATAGAAATACTTCTATGTTTCATTATGGGTCAATGAAGGCGATCGCCGCCGTAGTAGAACTTGCCTGGCTGGCAGGTCAGACGAAGGGCAGAGAGCCGATCTTGCCGACCAAGGCGGTGACGGAGCCGACCGCCGCATTGACCTTCGCCACCGTCTTGGTGGCGTTGGCGAGCAGATCCGCCTCGCGCTTCGCCTCGGCGGCGCTCGCGGCGATCTGCTTCATTTCGGGTCCGCTCGCGATCGCCGCGTCGATCTGGCCCAGGCCGAGCACCGCCAGCTCCCGGCCCTGCGCGGCAAGCGCCTGCGCCGCCGACTGCGCCTGCCGGTAAGGCGAGGCGGGGTCCGACGAATAAGGCGCGTCCTGGAGCAGCTCGAGCGCCGAAGCCATGTTCTCCGCCAGCGCCTGGTGCGCGTCGCTCCACGCGGCGAGGCCGTTCAGCTTGACTGCCATGTCCCTAATTCCCCCCGCCCTTCGCCGGCTTCTGGTCCTTCAGCGCCTTGAGCGTCGAGTCGGCGGTGCCCGCCAGCTGCACGATCGCCTCGATCGCCGTCTTGAGCTCGGCCGGAGAAGCGCCGGCGCGCGCGGCCTGCGCCAGCTTGGCGTGCGCCTCGCCGATCGCCTGGAAGCGCAAGGTGTCGGCGCCCTGCGCGTTATAGGCGTCGACCTGCGCGAACAGCGCGTCCTGGGCCGCGCGGACGTCGGCCACGCTCGACGCGGGATCGTTGGCGACGGCGCTGGCATGGTCCTGCGCCTGGAGAAGCGCCGCGGCCAGCTCGGATCGATAATAAAGCTGAACCCTTTCGTCGGCGCCGGAGAGCAGGCCGGTGGCCGATTGGACCACCGGGTCGGCGGCGATGACGATCCGCTTCAGAACCGCCGCCCGCCGCTGCGCGAAATAGAGGCTGCCCGTCTCCGCGAGAAGGCCGGCGACCGCCCCGATCCGCGGCGAGTCGGTCCCCGCCTTCGCGCCGGTCGCGGTCCGGACCGCGCCGTCGAGGCCGCCGACCGCCGTCCCGAGCGCCGTCACCGACTGGGCGAAGGCGGCCTGGTCCTGGGTCGAATCCGCCGCCAGCGCGATCAGCTGGTCGGCATAATCGGACAGCGCTCCGGTCAGCGCGATGACGTTGGCAAAGCCCGGCGCCTGCGCGATCGGCTTTCCGCCGACCTCGACCAGCCCGCAGACCGGCGCCGCCCCGCCCCCCGAAGGATCGGTGAGCAGCCGGGCCGCACAATCCGGCTTCAGCCGAAGATCCACCCGCCGAGCCGCCAGATCCGAGCGGATCCGCTCCGCCTCCTCGGCCGCGATCTGGGTCACCCGCGCATTCTGCTGCGCCGCCGCCGCCTTGGTGAGCGCGCCATACTCGCCGATCGACTGGCGAAAGGCGGGGTTGACGCAGGCGGAGAGGAGGAGGGCGGCGGTGAGGGCGGCGAGGCCGGACAATCGTGGTCGCAGGTTCAGTCCGTCTCGACGTGTCACAGGCCCCCCTTCCCCGAAAGCCGGCGCAGCAACGGCTGAAGCGGCCATCAGCAAACTTCGCCCGTTTTGGCGTCGCCTGTCCAGAGCCTTCAGCGCTGCTCGATCGAAGCTCGGGCAGGTGTGTCGCCGCGTTGGGCGAGGAAAGCCGACCGGGGTCCCGCCGCGCCAGGTCTCCCATGTCGGCTCATGCGATCAGAGCCTCCGCGCCAGATGAGGTGATGAACAAGCCGCCACTGCCGAACCTCACCTTCCCCACGCCTCCCACTCCCCACGATGGTCCGAAGCTGTTGAGGAAGCTGATGCATCCCGAGTCGATGTCGTATCCCAGCAAGAGCACCGCATGCAGGTAGCGGCGGCCGGCGCCTTCGGGCGGCATCTGATAGATCCCGCTCCCGAGCGCTCGGAACGATTGGTCCTCGACCCGCATCGTCGCGATCAGCGGTCCGTTCTCCACGAGATGATTCAGGATGACGTTCTGGCCGATCAGCCAGCCGCAATCGTCGATCCGGAAAAGGTCGCGGGCGGTACAGACGGAGGGACCGACCGGAAAGCCGGCATCCGGCCCGACCGCTATTCCGTCCCGCTTCACGCCTGGAAGCGCGGCGCCGGGATCGAGGGACCTCTCGAAGTCCCCGATCCCGAAGAGGCACTTGTGGACGTATCCGGCGACCACCGTGATGTGCGTGTTGCGGCGTATCCAGTGCCTGGCCTCGATCATGTTGGCGAGAGCGCAGGAAACGCAGGCCTGGAACGGCCCCTGATCCCGGACGTGGGGTGCGGGAATGGTCCCCGTCCAATCCCACCGTCGCTGGCGGAGCGGAGGGGAGGTCGAGCCCCCTCGCTCGATAATCCGCATGGGCTCCAGCGCGCGGAGAGCGCGATTACTGGCCACCGTCGGCCGCCGATCCCTGCGCGCGGACCAGCTCGGCTTCGGCCTCGATCAGGTTCTTGCGGGCACGCGCAACTTCGATGTTGGCGTTGAGAGCGGCCACTTCGGCGAGCGAGGCGGCGTTCGGATTGGCGGCTAGACTGGAAACCGCCGCTTGATAATCCGCCTGCGCCTTGAGCGCCTTGGTTTTAGCCTCCAAGGCTGCAACGCCGGCTCCTGATAGAGTCGACTGGATGGTCCCGGCGCTCTCGAACAGGGACTTTGCCGCGTTGGTGGCCCCCGCCAAAGCCGCTTCCTTGTTCGAGGTGCCCATCGACTTCAGCCACCCGTCTTCCGTCAGCTCGAACTTGCATTCGACCGAGGTGAACGGTCGGCTTCGGCAGGGGAGATAGTAGATCTGGCCGAGCTGAAGCGCGCTGCCGGCCTGAGTGGCGAGCACCTCTCCGCCGCGGTCGCAGAAATTGATGTTGCAGATTTTCAGCTCGCCGTAGCCGGGCTGGCGGAATGGAATTCCGAGCGCAGGGTCGATCTTTTCGTCAATCCCGCTTCCGGTCGGAGGTGCCGCCGAATCTCCCGGCCGCACGAGCGGCAACGGCCGCCCGTCGCTCGAAACCGTCTCGAGCTGAATGAAGATATCCAGCTGCGCGCGCGCCGGGTTCAACGGGTCGCCCGAAAGGTTGAGAGCCCAATTCGCGAGCACATCTGGATCCATCCGGTACACCCCGCGTCCCACGTCGCCGTTTTCTGGCCACCGGACGACCTGCTTGTACGTAATTTTGGCAAGGAGGGCGTCGAGCTTCTCCGTCTCCGCCTTTTGCCTGGAAGTGGAGACGATCAGCTCATCATAGGCTTTCGAGGCCTCGGCCTTGGCGCTTTCGTCGGTGGCTGCGCCGAGCGCCTCCACCTTCTCGCGCGCCCGCTTCATACGGGCAAGGCTGCGCTCGAGCACGTCGTTGGCGGTCGCCACCTTCGCTTGCTGAGCCTCGACGTCCGCCAGCGCCTGGACCACCTCGGGCTTGCAGGCTCCCGCCGGGCCGCCCGCGGCCGCGGCGAGGGACGCGATCTTAACGGCGGTCGTGCCGACGTTGGCGATGATGTCGCCGGTCTTGTCCACCGCCGAGGCATTGAGCGCACCGACGAGCCCGTTAGGATGATATTCGAGCTTCACGTCGCTCGTCTTCACCATCGAACCGAGACTGTTTGGATCGATGACGTAGCGCCGCTGCGGGTCCGGCGCATTGCGCGTCTCCTCGATTTTCGCGGCGGCGGCCACCTTCATCTCGTTTCCGCAGGCGATGACGCGGCGGGTCAGCTCGATCTTATATTGGGTGAAGCCGAGCGGGTAAGGAATGCCTACCCGCGACGCCGGCAGAGCCGGATTGAACTCATGGACCTTCAAGCTCGTGCAGGCGGTGCAGCCGAGTGCCGCGACGAGCAATGCGATCGATTTCATGGCGTTTCCCCTCGATTAGCCACCGGGGCATAATCCGCCGCGCTTCCCAGCTGCGTGACGCAGATCACGCTTGCGACGCCGCGACCGCGCTAATCGGTGTCGGACCGCTTCACGCGGATGGCCGAACGGAGAGAGCCGGTGCAGAAACTCGCCGCCCGCTTTCGCAGCGCCTTGACGGTGATCCCCTACGTGGTGACCGGCTCGAGCGTCGTCCTGCTGATCGGCGCGGCGGGATTTCTCGCTTTCCGGGCCTTTGGGGGGACGGCGGACTCGGCTGCGGACGAAACGCTCCGCTTCATCTCGTTGTTGATCATGTTCATGGTCGCTCTCGCCGCGACCGCCGCTTTGTTCGTGTCGCTGCGCATGGGGGACCGCGGCGAGGCCTTCGGCTTGCCCTCCGGATCGATACGGGCCTTGTTGGCGGTCGGGATCATGATCCTTTTCGTCGTGTTCGGAATGCCGGTTATCTCCTCGACCGGCGAAGCCATCGCTCCGATCACGAGTCAGGTCCCGCCGGGCCAGCTCGACGAGACGATCCGCCGCAACCGGGAGCAGGGCTTCACGGTCCTCGTTAGCGATCCGGGGGTGGCGGCGGCGCCGGGAACGAGCGGTACCGAGCGACGGGCGCAAATCACGATCTTCGGCCGCATCGCGGACCAGTCGGCGGGGCAGATGGACCTCACGAAGCAGCTCCTGACGGCGATCATAACCCTCTTGACCACCGTCATCGGCTTCTACTTCGGCAGCCGCTCGTCGACGGACGGCATGCGGGAGGAGGCCGACGATAGCACGGCCGTCGGGACGCTCACGGAGTTGCGTAAGCAGCTCGACGCCAACTTTTCACCTCTCAGCGCCGAGACGGCAGCGATCGGTGCCCGGCTTGACCGGGTGAAGGCTCTCGGCGAGCTGGCCGACCCGATCCACCGAGCGATCCTCGAGGCAGCCGAGCCCATGCGCGCCCGTATCGACGGCCGCCGTGACGAAGTGTCCCGCGCCACCGCCGCCGCCGACGCCGATCTCGCGCGGATCGAAAGCGCTTCGGGAGGCAGTGAGCGATCCGCCCTCGCTTCCTCCGCGCGCGAGAACCTGCGGCAGGCGAATGCCGCGCTTGCCGCACTGCGCGACGATATGGCGGCCTATCGGGAAGCCACGCTCGCGCTGTAACGGCACGCCCCCACCTTGCCTTCGCGCCCCCCCGCACCCATCTCCCCCCTGCCGCGTTGGCCTTCGGCCCCCGGCCTTGCACCCTTGGAACAAATCTGGAACTAGGCTGGCCATGCTGACTCACCGACGGCGCCGCGCCTCAGCCTACGAAGCCGGTCAGGGTCACCGGCGCTCCGGATTGCAGCAGCGTCGTGGATTGCCCGCCGACGCCCAGCGGCCAGGCGAGGTAGGCCTCGCCGGAAAAGCCGGTGACGGTAATGATCGGCGGCTGCCCTCCGCCATTCGCCGCGAGCGGTATCGTCATCGACCCTCCGGCGACGATGGGCTGCTGCGTCGTGGTCAAAGACAGCAGGTTGGGCGAGATCGAGACTCCGCCCGACACCAATCCGCCGTCGATGTTCAAAGGCCATGGCTCACACAGCACGAACTGCCCCTGCTGGACCTTGATGAGACACAGAGCATCGTTGAAGACAACAGCATCGAAGAAGTTGATCGCGATCGAAGCCGCCATGATTTCCCCTTTCCGGCCGGCGTAATTGCCCTTCGCCAGCAGGGAATTTGTCAGGCACATCTACAGTTGCCTATCCGGTATTTCGAAGCGGGGCGATCGGCGCCTGTTCCACGTTGGGACTTCTCAAGGATTAAAGCGAGATTATCGGCATGAGCCTTACTCATCTTTCCGTCCGCGGCGCGCGCGAGCACAATCTCAAGAACGTCGACGTGGACATTCCGCGCGAGACCCTGACGGTGATCACCGGCCTGTCCGGCTCGGGCAAGTCATCGCTCGCCTTCGACACCATCTATGCCGAGGGGCAGCGCCGCTACGTCGAGAGCCTGAGTGCGTATGCGCGCCAGTTCCTCGAGATGATGCAGAAGCCCGACGTCGATCATATCGAGGGCCTCTCCCCCGCAATCTCGATCGAGCAGAAGACGACCAGCCGCAACCCGCGCTCCACCGTCGCCACCGTCACCGAGATATACGACTATATGCGCCTGCTCTGGGCGCGGGTCGGAGTGCCCTACAGCCCGGCCACCGGCCTCCCCATCGCCGCCCAGACGGTGTCGCAAATGGTCGACCGCGTCATGGCGCTGCCCGAAGGCACCCGCCTCTACCTCCTCGCCCCCGTCGTCCGCGGCCGCAAGGGCGAATATCGGAAGGAGCTGGCCGAGTGGCAGAAGGCCGGCTTCACCCGCGTGCGCATCGACGGCACGCTCTACGACATCGAGGACGCCCCGGCGCTCGACAAGAAGTACAAGCACGACCTCGAGGTCGTCGTCGACCGCCTCGCCGTGCGCGAAGGCATCGAGACCCGCCTCGCCGACAGCCTCGAGCAGGCGCTGAAGCTCGCCGAAGGCCTCGTCTATCTCGACCCCGCCGACGCGCCCGTGGTGGAGGAATCGGTTCGTCCCGAGCGGAGCCCGAAGGGCGAAGTCGAGGGGCGCGGCGCCAAGGCCAGTGCAGACGCCCCTCGACTTCGCTCGGGACGAACGGAGGCTTCCGACGAAAAGGCGGTGCTCCAGGACAACGCCCCTCCCGGCCGAATCGTCTTCTCCGAGAAGTTCGCCTGCCCGGTCTCCGGCTTCACCATCGCCGAGATCGAGCCCCGCCTCTTCTCGTTCAACGCCCCCCAGGGCGCCTGCCCAGCCTGCGACGGCCTCGGCGAGAAGCTCCTCTTCGATCCGGAATTGGTCGTCCCGAACGAGAATCTCTCGATCAAGAAGGGCGCCATCGTCCCCTGGGCCAAGTCCAACCCGCCCAGCCCCTATTACATGCAGGTCCTCGGCAGCCTCGCCCGCGAGTTCGGCTTCAGCCTCGACATACCCTGGAACGAGCTGCTCGACGAGGAGCGCGACATCATCCTCTACGGCTCCAAGGGCAAGCCGGTCACCTTGACCTTCGTCGACGGCCGCAAGAGCTACGACGTCCGCAAGCCGTTCGAAGGCGTGATCGGCAACTTGAACCGCCGTCTGCTCCAGACCGAGAGCGCCTGGATGCGCGAGGAGCTCTCCAAGTACCAGAGCGCCGCCCCCTGCGAGACCTGCCACGGCGCCCGCCTCCGGCCCGAGCCGCTCGCCGTCAAGATCGCCGGCGAGGACATTTCCATGTCCACCCGCCGCTCCGTCCGCCACGCCCTCGACTGGTTCTCGACCCTCGAGGACAAGTTGAGCGGCCAGCAGAAGGAGATCGCCCGCGCGATCCTGAAAGAGATCAACGAGCGCCTCGGCTTCCTCAACAATGTCGGCCTCGATTACCTCAACCTCGACCGCACCTCCGGCACCCTGTCCGGCGGCGAGAGCCAGCGGATCCGCCTCGCAAGCCAGATCGGCTCGGGCCTCTCCGGAGTCCTCTACGTCCTCGACGAGCCGTCGATCGGCCTCCACCAGCGCGACAACGACCGCCTCCTCGTCACCCTGAAGCGCCTCCGCGACCTCGGCAACACCGTCCTCGTCGTCGAGCATGACGAGGATGCGATCAAGACCGCCGACTATGTCATCGACATGGGCCCCGGCGCCGGCGTCCATGGCGGCGAGGTCGTCGCCCACGGCACGCTCGACCAGGTCCTCGCCAACGAGAAGAGCCTCACCGCCGACTATCTGACCGGCCGCCGCTCCGTCCCCCTCCCCGCCCAGCGCCGCAAGGGCAACGGCAAGAAGCTGACCGTCAAGGGCGCCCGCGCCAACAACCTCAAGGACGTCACCGCCTCCATCCCGCTCGGCACCTTCACCTGCGTCACCGGAGTCTCCGGCTCGGGCAAGTCGAGCTTCACCATCGACACCCTCTACGCCGGCGCCGCCCGCGCCCTCAACGGCGCCCGCGTCGTCTGCGGCCCGTGCGAGAAGATCTCCGGCCTCGAATATCTCGACAAGGTCATCGACATCGACCAGTCACCGATCGGCCGCACCCCGCGCTCCAACCCGGCCACCTACACCGGCGCCTTCACCCAGATCCGCGACTGGTTCGCCGGCCTGCCCGAGAGCCTGGCCCGCGGCTACAAGCCCGGCCGCTTCTCCTTCAACGTCAAGGGCGGCCGCTGCGAGGCGTGCAGCGGCGACGGCCTGATCAAGATCGAGATGCACTTCCTCCCCGACGTCTACGTCACCTGCGACGTCTGCCACGGCCAACGCTACAACCGCGAGACGCTGGAAGTGAAGTTCAAGGGCAAGAGCATCGCCGACGTCCTGGACATGACCGTCGAGGACGCGGTGGAATTCTTCAAGGCCGTCCCCACCATCCGCGAAAAGATGGCGATGCTGGCCGAGGTCGGGCTGGGCTACATCAAGGTCGGCCAGCAGGCGACGACGCTAAGCGGCGGCGAGGCCCAGCGGGTGAAGCTGGCGAAGGAGCTGTCCAGGCGAGCCACCGGGCAGACGCTGTACATCCTCGACGAACCGACCACGGGGCTACACTTCGAGGACGTGAGGAAGCTGCTGGAGGTGCTCCACGCACTGGTCGAACAGGGAAATTCGGTGGTGGTGATCGAGCACAACCTGGAAGTCATCAAGACGGCGGATTGGGTTCTGGACCTCGGCCCGGAGGGCGGCGACAAGGGCGGCGAGATCGTCGCCGAGGGGACGCCGGAACAGGTCGCCGAGGAACCCCGCTCCTACACCGGGAGCTACCTGAAAGAGCTGCTACAGGCGACGCGTGCTGAGCCGGCTCCCATCCGAAAGAAGAAAGCTCGGACGTCTCGCTCAATGCGCGAGCGCGAGGCCGCAGAATGAAAGATGCCCCCAAGGTTTTCATCTCGTACAGCTGGTCAAATGAGAAGCACATGGATTGGGTGCTTCAGCTTGCAGCCGATCTCCGCGCGAACGGAGTCGACGCCATTCTAGACAAGTGGCATCTTAAGGAAGGGCAGGACGCCTACGCTTTTATGGAGCGTATGGTCACAGACCCCGATGTCGGAAAGGTCGTGGTAGTTTGCGATCGAAAATACGTAGAGAGGTCTGATTCCCGGCAGGGTGGCGTAGGAGCCGAGTCCCAGATCATGTCGTCGGAGCTCTATGGTAAGGTGGACCAGACGAAGTTTGTAGCCATTTCCAGGGAGAGAGACAAGAACAACCGGGCCCTACTACCTACGTTCTTCAGGTCGCGTATCTACATTGATTTGAGTGAGGATGCCGATTTTGGGCGCGGCTTTGAGCAGCTGCTAAGATGGTCCTTCGATAAGCCCTTCTACGTTGAACCCGAGCTGGGCCCGCCTCCCAGCTTTCTGGACGACCAATCGGCTCCCGTCATTGCTCGAGCACTACCTTTAGAGCGCATGCTACGCGATCCTTCGGCTGACCCTAGAGCAATCGTCAACGCCACTGTTTCTTTCCTTCGCGAGGTATCGGCCTCGACAACCGCCTTTCCTGTTAGGTTCGTTCCGGATGAACCTAAGGACGAGGCGGTTTTTAGAGCCATAGAGGGGTTAGGGCCGGTTCTTACGCGCCTTCTCGCTCTTGTTGAACGTGCTGTGTTGGTTGACGATCACGGGACGGTGCAGATTGCCTATCACGACTATCTCGAGCATGTGATCCCTTGCCTAGAGGCAGGGCCGACGCAGTGGTCCGGGGATCCGACGAGGTTTTACGCGCATTTTGCGTTTGTAGCTTTTTTTGCCATTCTCTTGCGGAACAGGAAGCTGGACCAGGCAAAGGCTTTCTTAGAGACACCCTTTGTAAAAGATGAGGTTCGTGGTTTCACTGCCAAGAGTGTCAACTATGACATCTTTCGGACGCATCTTCGTTCTTTAGAAGCGCGTGATCAACGACTTTCTCTTCGGCGGCTTTCACTCCACGCTGATCTGATCAAGCAAATCTGCGACACGATCGGCTTTGCGTTCCGAGATTTTATCGAAGCTGATTTCGTCCTTTACGTGCGCGGTGCAGCCTTAGGCGATGAAGACAGACTCCGCTATTATCGTGGCTGGTGGCCCATTTCTTCGCTGTACGTTTCTGATGTAGACGGGGCGCTTCCGCTCTTTGTGCGAGCTGAGAGGCCGCCGATGAGGGACGAACTTCTGTCGCTTCTCGGGATCGATGGCAGAGGCATGCTCGAACGCCTAGTCACTCGATACAAGTCGGGCGACTTAAGGCCTCCCGAGTGGAGCGGGGCGTTTAGCAGACTCGACGTGCCTGCGCTCATGAACTCCGAACGGATCATCAAGAGCTTCGACTAAATCACTTGTAGCAGTGACAGATACCTTAGAAGCCACGCGCGGCACAGGCCGTATTTGTAAGCCAACAGCATTCGAGCGGTTTATAGCTTGCACAAAGGCAAGCTCTTAACGGGGTTGAGGTAGGTAAGCACGCAGCGTCGTACCTACCTTATAAGAGCCAATGAGCTAGAATCGTTCAGACATCCGCAAACCTGGCACGATCAGCTTGATAAAAGACGTTCGAATAGTCCGACGGGCCTCTTGCAGAATGGACTCTGCATCTGCCAATCCGATGTCAACATACATCTTTTGCGTGAACGCGAAGTTATGCCGGTCACGAAGTTGAGAACCTCTCCGCACCAGCGTCTCAAGAATGGCGGATAGACGCTGAACATCTTTAAATGCTCGCATGCTTCTACTCGCATACAAGTACATCGACGCGATTCCCATAGCGCTTCCGCCTATAATCGCGATAAGCTCATAGAAATCGGGGATAACGTCGCCCGCAAACCACCCGTTAGAGCCCGCTCGTGAAGTCAAAACAACGAGCACGGGAAGTGCAAAAGAAATCACGGTGAATAAAGCTACCACTTGTATTTTGATAGCCTCCAGAAAGTCTACCCGTTTTCGAAGTGTTTCCGTATACTCCCGGATAGTTTTGAGAAGAATATCAACCTCCTCGCCAGTAACTGGCGCAGGGTACTCAAGCGGAAATTCGCTGTTCATTTTTCGATCATCTGCTGGATGGCGACTGCGGCTCGGCCAAGATTCGCAACGCGCAAAGCATCGTCGTATCCTGCAGCTGTCGCCGCGACTTCGAACCCGTCCGCCGTCCGCAGATTCTGCTGCACAAGAGCGGCTGAAACTATGTCATGCTGGAAGCCAGCGGCGCCTCTGTATTCGTAGACCTCCTGTAGGAGGCGGTTGTAGTCCCCTTGGGCATAGTAATCATGTGCCTCGTAGCGATCATGCCACCATAAGTCCTGCTTATTTACAAAGGTGATCATGTGGATCGGATACTTCGCAGATCGAAGGTGAGGTATGAGTTCTTGCAATGCTCGCAGTTCCCTACTGCGTCCATCGGCCACGAATCTATGCCTGAAGGCGTCGTCCGTTTCAAACGTCTCGCGAGGAAACACCCGCGCGCGCTCTAGCTCTGTTGATAAGTACCCCCATGACACTAGGTTAATTACCCGTGAGGCCTTCCCAGATGAAAGAAGGCCAAAGAGTTCATCCCAGTTCCTCGGCCGCCGATCTGGCTGTCCTGGCGGGACAATCAACTTGCCTGGCGTCACGCCTGTGAAACCAAAGCTCTCCACGATCAGAGTCTCTTTGTAGGGCTTTGCACCCTCGTCAGTGTCCAAGGCTCCCGATACAAAGGAGCCAAGGGTGCTCTTTCCACAGCCGCCTTCGCCGAAAACCGCAATACGAGTGTTTCCCTTCAAAGCCAACGTTCCTAGCCGGCGCAGGAGCGAAAGAACCGATTTGCGCTGCTCGTAAATCGTAACAGCAGCAGAAAGGCCTTCAATTGTTTCAACAAACACGATGTGTTCTCCGCAGGCTCTCGCATGGTACGCTAAACGGACCCTGGGGGGCAACGGGGACGCTTACGCCCATTCAGCGCGGTTGGCAGTTAGCAGGGCGGGCTAGCGGCGACTCAGCCCGGCGTTGATTAGGCGCCTGATCGCTTCGGATCGCGAAGGCTTTGGCTCAGGCTGGCATTCGATCCAGGCGGAGATCCGCGCCTCCAGGTCGTCCGGCCAGCGGACCGTCCGCACCGGGTCCCTGCCGGTGCGCGGGCGGCCGCGGGGGTTTTTTTCGAGATCGGCTATTGACCCGCCCCTACAATATGGTACTACCATAAAGACAAGCCGATCCAGCCTCACGCTTGGCTTCGGCACAGAAACCAGCAACCGCCCCACGAGGAGGCGAAGGATGGCTGACGGGCAGCTTAAACTGTCGCGGCGCGCGCTGCTAGGCGCTGTCTGCGCCGCGCCTGTCTTGGGCGTGGTCGAACGGCCTGCTCTCGCCGCCTCCCCGTCATCCCGGCGGAGGCCGGGACCCAGGAACACGGCCGCGACTCCAGCTGATACTGTCGTGTCCTTGGGTCCCGGCCTTCGCCGGGATGACGAGGTGAGGTGGGAGAAGGCCCTCGCCCGCTACCGCCGCGCCGAAGCCTGTCTCGAGCGAAGTCGAAAGGCCTGTCTTGAGCGAAGTCGAAAGGCCGCCCTCAGCGCCGCCGCCGGGACGACCGACCAGGCCCTCCACGATCGCGTCGACGACCGCCACGACCGAGCCCTCGCCCGCCTGCTCGCTACCCCCGCTCCCGACGTCTCTGCACTCGCCCTAAAGCTCGACCTCACCCTCTACGACCGGTTCGTCGAATTCACCGCCGACGCCGCCGCCATGAAGGCGATCAAGCGCGACGCTCACCGTTTGTCCCGAGCCTAGTCGAAGGGGCTCTCCCGAGCCTGGTCGAGAGGGCTTTCCGGAGCCTGGCCGACGACGCCCGGCCGCTTCGGCGGATCGAGCCGGTTTCACGCAAAGCCGCAAAGCATCAAAGGGGCCGTGCCGCGCCGATCGCCTCGGCGATCCTTCATTTGCGTGCGCGGCAAGGCGGACGGATTGGCCTTCGGCCGGGGAACTGCCGGAGCGTCTTTGATGCTTTGGTGCTTTGCGTGAAACGACACCGGCCTCTCCCCGCCACTCCGTGACACGCCCGGACATGAGCCGGTTTCACGCGAAGACGCGAAGAGCGCGACTTTCCGCCGCGCCTATCGCCCCTTGGCGATCACCGCCGCAACCGCCGCGATCCGCTCGATCTCGCGGTAGGGCGGCCGGTCCAGCTCCTCGCCGAATATGTCGGGGTCGAGCTCGCGATAGGACAAGGTGCAGCCGAGCGGCGGAAGCGCCTCCTCCAGCGCCTCGAACAGCGGGTCGCACTCCCCCGCCATGGCCACTCCCGTGTAGAGGATCATGCGCCCGCCCGGCTCCAGCCGCGCCGCCGCCGCGAGCGCCCAGTCCAGCGACAAAGCGGCGCCGCCCAGACCTCCCCCGCTGCGATAGGCGCGGCCCCCTTCGTCCATCATGAAGGGCGGGTTGGCGATGACGCAGTCGAACGCTGCGTCCACCGGATCGAGCCCGGGACCCAGCACCCGCTCCACCTCCACCCCGGCGTGCGCGGCGTTGGCCGCGGCGAGCCGAAGCGCGGCCGGATTGACGTCCGCCAGCGTGATCCGGGCGCCCGGAAGGAGCCGCGCCGCGACGATCCCGCCCGCGCCCCCGCCGGCGCCGACGTCGACCAGCCGGCGGACTTGTCCGAGCGCCGGAAGCTCGGCGCGGAGCAAGGCGGCGTAGCGATAGGTGTCGGGGCCGAAGAAAACCGAATCCTCCGCCTCGGTCGGGAAGGCGGAGTGGAGGAACAGGTCGCCGCCGAGGCGCGCGGCGCGCAGCCGGCTCTTCAGCCGGGCGCCGTGCCGCTCCACCGCGCCGGCGGCGGCCAGCGCCTCGCCGATGGCCGGCGGAAGGAAGCCGGGGCCGAACGGAAGCGACCAGCCGAACACGTCGCGAAGGTCCCGCGCCTCCGCCCGCCCGGGGCGGGCGATCACCCGGGCGTGGGTGGCGGGGGTGATGGCGGTGAAGCGGTAGCCGGCGCGGTCGAGCTCGGCGAGCAGGGCGACGAGGGCGGGGTCGGGGGGCGCGAGGGTCATCGCCGCTCCCTACGTCACTCGCGCCGCGCGGCAAGACCCCGCCGCTCCGGCCCGCGCGGGAATCGCTTCGTCGACTCGCCGGCGCGACGCGGCAACCATCGCCGCCGCCGCTCATTTCCCCCGAGGCCGCGGATCGCCTCGGCCGTTTCCCGACCAGGAGAGTGAGCATGAGTATCTTCGGCGCGATCAAGAACGCGATTTTCGGCCACAAGGCCGCCGCCCCCGCCCAGCCTCAAGGCCAGGCCCAGAACCAGGCGATGCCGCAGATGAACCGCCCCGCCGCTGCGCCCCAGTCCGCGCCGCAGGCGGCTCAGCCCGCCCCCGCCGCCCAGACGGTCGACGTCGACTCGGTCCTCGCCGACCTTGCCTCGAAGAAGGGCGAGAAGCTCAATTACGAAAGCTCCATCGTCGACCTGATGAAGCTGCTCGACCTCGATCCCTCCCTCGCCAACCGCAAGGAGCTTGCGACCGAGTTCGGCTATTCCGGCGCCAAGGACGGAAGCGCCGAGATGAACATCTGGCTCCACAAGAGAGTGATGGAGGAGCTGGAGAAAAATGGCGGCAAGGTCTCCGCCTCGCTCAAAGCCTGATCCGGACGGCCGCCGCGCCCGGGCGCGGCGGCCGCATCCCCGCCGACGTGAAGACTTCCGCCGGCGCCCGCGCTAATGTGCCCGCTCCCGACCAGGAGCCCACAATGCCGGACAGCGTGCAGCCCGCCCCCACCTCCACGCCCGCCCTGCGCCCCGCCGCCGACCTGGCCGCCGAAGCGAGCCGGCCTTTCCCGAACGAGCCGCCCGGCTACCGCTCCGCCCGCGAGGCGCTGCTCGCCGACGAGATCGAGCTTCGCCGCCACCTTGAACGCGTCGCCGCCCGGCGCCGTTCGCTCCCGCTCGGCGGCGAGGTACCCGAGGATTACGCATTCGAGGGGCCGGACGGGGGGCCGATCCGCCTCTCCGGCATGTTCGGGGCCCACGACAGCTTGATCACCTATTTCTGGATGTACGGTCCGAAGCGCGCCCGGCCCTGCCCGATGTGCACCAACTTCCTCGGGCCCCTCGACGCCAATGCGCGCGACATCGAGCAGAAGGCGGCGCTCGCCGTCGTCGCCCTGTCGCCGGTGGCTCGGCAGCTCGACTTCGCCCGCGAGCGCGGCTGGACGGCGCTTCGCTTCCACGGGTCCGCCGGCAACCGCTTCGCCGACGATTATCGCGGACTGACCGCCGACGGGACCGACACCGCCGCGCTCAACGTCTTCGTCCGGCGGGAGGGGCGGATCTTCCATTTCTGGGGCAACGAGATGGGCTTCGAGACCGCCGATCCGGGCCAGGACCCGCGCGGCGCGCCCGACATCGCGCCGCTCTGGAACTTCCTCGACATGACTCCCCAAGGCCGCCCGGCAGACTGGTATCCGAGCCTGGCTTATTGACCGGCGCCGCGCTTTCGTCCGGCCCGATCCGCCTCGGCCTGATTTGCATTTACCGCCCTCCGCGCCTACATCGGCGGGGCTACCAGTCGCAAACGAACGGTTTTTGGTGCTTTGCGGCTCCTTTTTCCTTCTCTCGCCTCTCGCAGCAGAGCGGGCCGACTTCCGGTCCGCCAGGACAGGAAAAAGTGACATGACCATCGGAACCGTCAAATTCTTCAATGCCGACAAGGGCTATGGCTTCATCCAGCCCGAGGGCGGCGGACAGGACGCCTTCGTCCACATCAGCGCCGTTGAGCGTGCCGGCATGACCACCCTCGATCGCGACCAGCGCGTCTCCTACGATCTCGAGACGGATCGCCGCGGCAAGACCAGCGCCGTCAACATCCAGTCCGCCTGACCTCTCTCCCCGCCCGCGCCTCGGCGCGGGCGGACCGGCGCCCGGGCGCCATGACGAGGGCGAAGGAAAGGACATTCATGTCGAACCAGCACGATTTCTATACCGCCCGCGCCGCCGAGGCGCGTGCCGATGCCGACGCCTCGCAGCTCGATAACGTCAAGGAACGCTGCCTGCGCTCGGCGGCGGCCTGGGAAGCGATGGCCGCCAGAGCCCACCGCAGCGACACTTTCCGCGCCGGCCAGGAAGCCGCCAAAGCGGCGGCCGCCGCCGCCCTTTAAAACCTGTTCCGGAGCGGGCGCGAAGCCGTTCCCCGCTTGATCCAGGTTATGCCCGATATCCCCGTTATCCACAGTCGGAATCCGCTTGGCCGACTCGGCAAAGCATGACAGCTTCCACTTGTGCCGGGACGCGGCTCTTCGGAAACGAAGCGCGCGGATCGGGACCGCCGGAAACGAGATAGTTCATCCCGCAAGGGTGAGACCATCGAAGCGAAGGCGGGGCGAGCGGACGGAAGAAGCGCGAGGCCGACGCGAAAGCGAAAGCCGAACCCACTTTCCGGATAAGCCGTCCGGCGGAACCGGAGCCCCCCGGGCGAAGGAACCGCGAAAGGCCGATACGGCGGAGCTTCGGCTCCGACGACGGCCGGGCGGAATGCCGAACGGAGGGTCAAACCTCGAGGAGGCGTTTCGCGGGAAACGGTACAAGGCCTTTGGGCTGCGTGTCGGGACCCGAAGCGGGAAACGCAGGCCGGCCGAAAGGCGAGGCGGCGGGACTCGAGGACGACCGGACGAAGCCGCAAGGCCGAGGAAGGAAGTCCGACCGGGAAGCTGAAGGCGGCGCGAGCCGCGCGGAGGCAACTCGCAGGGAACCGACCGGAGTAGCGATAGTCCGGGCGAACCCTGAGGAACCGACCGGGGCCGAAAGGCCTCGGCCGGAACCTCGCGGGAGAGCCCATATTATGGCGACGAAGACGGTTTCGCCCAGGCGAGAACAGGCAGGCCCTCACCGGCCCGTCTTTCGGACTTGGACAGTGGGGGCCGGCGGCGACGCCGGCCCCCATTTCGATTCCGGCTCCCGCCGCTCAAGCTCGTCGTCCCAGCGAAGGCTGGGACCCCAGGGGGTGAAGAGCACCGATGGCCGCGCTTTCCGCCCGCCTTTCAAACCCGAATGGCCATGCGCTCCGTCGCCTTTCACCCGCCGGGGCTCCAGCCTTCGCTGGAGCGACGGGGAAGGCGCCTCCGCCGCCCGGCAACGCCCTCCCGGCGCCCGGCTGCGCGCCCGCTCCGCTGTCCCAATGTGGAGCCCCAAACCCAGGCCGCCGGTTTGCATTGGGACGCCTTCTCGCCTAGGCGGGGCCTCCACCCGGAAAACGTGTGCCATGTCCAGCCAGCTCGATTTCTACCGCTCGCGCGCGAGCGAAGCGCGCGCCGAAGCCGAAGCCGCGACCTTGGACAATGTGAGGGACCGGTGCCTTCGCGCCGCCGCCGCTTGGGAAGCCATGGCCGCGCGCGCCGAGCGCAGCGACACCCACCGCGCCCAGGCCGAGGCGGCCCGCGTCGCGGCCGGGGGCGCCCCCGCCTGACCGGCGCTCGGGCCGGCTGGCCCGGCCCTAATCCGCCGAACTTGCGACCTCGCGCTCGCACCGCTCGCTCTTATTCTTCCTTGCTCGCCGGCAGGGTGGCGTCGCGCAGGATCTTCCCGCTTCCTTCCCGCCGGAGCTGCGCGCGACCAGGACCCTTGTAACATTGGACCATCGGCTCGGCGGCGGGGACATCGTCTGGCGCCGCTAGCCCGCCTCGACCGCCCGTTGGCCGGAGCGGACGCGGCGTTCGACGCGGCCTCGGGGACACTTGGACCCCCTGCGCCTTCAGTTTGCCGCCATGCCGAAGATGTTCGCCGCCAGACGGCCTTTGGTCATTTCAATCTTCAGGCGAGCGGTCCCAGCCGCGCGGAGCTCGGCTACGCGCCGCGGGAGCCCGTCTCACCAACTTCGGCAACCGACCTGAGCGTTGGATCGACGAACGACCCGCCGCTTCGCAAACCCGCTTTCAGGCGTCGCGGGCAGCCGCTAACCTGCCGCAAACGACGGAAAGGCGAAGGGTGGCGAACGGAGGAGTCGAAGGGCGGTGCACGTGCGGCGAGGTCCGCTTTCGGATGAACGCGTCGCCGCTGATCGTGCACGCCTGCCACTGCACCGAATGCCAGCGGCTCTCGGGCACCGCCTTCGCTCTCAACGCCATGGTCGAGACAGGGCGCGTCGAGCTGCTGGCGGGACAGCCGGAGCCGGTCGTCGTCACGGGCACGAGCGGGCTCGCTCAGACGATCATGCGCTGCCCGGCCTGCCGGGTTGCGCTGTGGAGCCATTATCCCCGGGCGGGGCGGCGGATCGCGTTCGTGCGCGTCGGAACGCTCGACGACCCGGCGCAATGCCCGCCGGACATCCACATCTTCACCTCGACCAAGCTGCCCTGGCTGGCGCTTCCCGACGGTGCGAGGGCGGTGCCGGAATGGTATTCGCCGCCGGAGGTCTGGCCCGCCGAGAGCCTGCGCCGCTGGCAGGCGGCCATGGCGGGAGCTTAACCCACGCCTAGTCGACGACGATCTCGCCGCTCATCCCGAACACCTTGTGGAAGGCATGGCTGCACTTGAGCGGGTAGCGCCCGGCTTTCGGCACCAGGGCGACGTCCGCCGCCTGATGCCCGCCCAGCTCCACGCTCCCCTCCTCCACCCGGCCGCGGTCCTGCGGACGCAAAGCGGCGGAGTCGAAGAAGCTCGGCGCGGTGAAGTCGTGACCGCCGGACGCCGTGTTGACGAGGTGGAGAACGACCGGCTGACCCGCCTTCAGGTGGATCACCTTGGGGGCAAAGGAGAAATTGGCCATCCGCACCTCGATCCGGCGGGCGTGGCTCCAGTCCTGGGCAGCGGCGGGACTTGCGGCGGTGGCAGTGGCGAGAAGCGCTAGGCAGATCCGGTTCATGAGGTTCTCCTTCGAAGCCGGAATAGGCCGGTCAGGGCTCGACCACTACCTCCGTCTTCAATGAATTGGCGATGAAGCAGCGTTCGTGGGCGGCGTGATGAAGGCCGGCCAGCCTTTCCTCCGACGGCGGCTCCCCGGCAAAGGAGATGTTCGGGCGGAGCGAGATCCGGGTCATCGCCACCTTCCCGTCGGCTCCCTTGCCGAGCGTTCCGCGCGCCTCGTCGGAATAAGCGGCGACGTCCAGGCCCGAGTCGCGGGCGAGATGGAGGAACCACAGCATGTGGCAGGAGGACACGGCCGCGACCAGCGCCTCCTCCGGATCCACTCCCGCCGGATCGGACCAGGGCGCCGGGACGTTGCCGGGCGAGGCCGAGGCGGGGACCGTCGCTCCGCCGTCGAAAAGCCAGCTATGGGCGCGGCTGTACCGGCCCTCGCGGAAGTCGCCGTCGCAGCGCCACTCGACCGTCGCCAGATACTCCGCCACCTCAAGCCGCCTTGGCGAGGAAGCCGCGCTCGCGCTCGATCCAGCCGGCGAAGCTCGGACGGGCGAGGATCGAGTCGACCCAGGCCCGCACCCGCGGGTGGCGAGCCTCGTCGAAGGCGACGTCCATGTGGGAGAGATTGGCGAACGGGCTGGCGACGGCGATGTCCGCCAGCGTCAGTGCGTCCCCGACGAGGAAGCCGCCCGGTGCGGGCACGACGCCTTCGAGATAGTCGAGGATCGGCGGCAGATCCTCGCGCTCCGCCTTGTCGGCGGCGTCGAGATCGCCCGCCCGGCCGAGGAAGCGCGGCGCCACGACGCGGTTGAAGAACATCTTCGCGCCGCACGCCGTCAGGATCGTGTCGGCGAATTCGTCGAACCAGATGGTCCGCGCCCGCGCCCGCGGCTCGGCCGGGATCAGCGCCGGCTCGGGCGTCGTCGCCTCGAGATAATGAACGATCGCCGAGCTGTCGGAGATGGCGAAGTCGCCGTCGCGAAAGCCCGGCATCTTCCGAAACGGACTCGCCTCGACGAAAGCGGGATCGTTGGAGCTCAGTCCGGTCGGCTGGAGGTCGAGCGTAATGCCCTTCTCGGCGCCGAAGACGAGCACCTTTCGCACGAAAGGCGACAACGATGAGCCATAGACGATCATTGAGACCTCCCTTTAGTTTTCATTCGCAACGTACCTGCGCTGTCCGCCGGTGACAAGCGGCCAGCCTTGAATACCCGCCGATTCGTAACGAACCGCCGGCGCGGACCGGGCCGCGGTTCAGAAGCGGCTTCTAAGGCCGATCCACACCGTCCGGGGAGTCGCTCGCTCGACGACTCCGCCGGCGCCGACCGCCGCCTGGACCTCTTCGTCGGCGATATTCTCCACCCGGCCCTCCACCGCCAGTCCGCGGCCGAGCGGGAGCAGGGCGGAGGCGTCGAGGGTGAAGGCGCTACGAAGCCGTTGCCGGTTGAGATCGTCCTCGAACTGCATTCCCGAATAGCGGGCTGTGACGCTCGCCTCCGCCGGCCCGGAATGCCAGGCGAGCGAGGAGGAGAGGCTCAGCCGCGGAGTCTGGGCGGGACGAAGGCCGTCGAGCGGCGCGGCCGTGCCGCTTGCGCTCACCGTCGCGTCGACCAGGGAGGCGCCGCCCGACAGCCGCCACGCCCCGCGGGAGAGTTCCGCGTCGAGCTCGACCCCGCGCGCGTCGATCGCATCGATATTGCCCCGGCGCCGGAAGACGCCTCCATTGGCGACGAAGCCCACTCCGGGGAACGTACCCGGCCCTTGTCCCAAAGTGACGTTGGCGATGGCGTCCAGCAGGCGATTGGCGAAGACGGTGGCGCCGATCTTCGCCCCGCGCCCCGGCCGCCATTCCACGCCCGCTTCGGCCCCTTCGAGCCGCTCAGGCTTGAGCGCCGGATTGGCCGCCGTGGCGTCGGCGCCGGCGCGGAACGGCCGGTAAAGCTCGTTCAAGGTCGGAAGCCGCCAGCCGAGATAGGCTGCGCTTCGAACGGTCACGCTGTCGAGCGGATGCCATGCGATCCCTGCCCGCCCGGTCGGCCGCCACCCGTAGCGGTCGGCATAGCGATCGTCGGTGAGCTGCGCCTGGGTCGCAAGCACCCGCTCCTGAAGGCGACCGTTCGAGATCGTCCAGCGGTCGAGCCGGGCGCCGGCGGTGAGGGTCACCGAGTCGGTTCGCCGCGCCCCCTCCACGAACCCGCCGAGAGTCAGCGTCCGGCCGCCCGCCACCCGCCCGCGGGTCGGCCGTCCGGCGGCATAGGAGAAAAGCTCGCGGGTGACGCCCTCCGTCCCCCGCCCGTCGGCGCCCAGCCTTAATTCGACGGCGCCGAGCCGCGGCCGCCATTCGACCCGTCCGCCGAGCCCGGTCGAGGGCACGCCATATTGAAGCGAAGTCCGCGTCGCCGACGACCGAGCCGGGTCGACCGACGCGAAGCTGTTGTAGAAGTCGCGGCTCTGGACGTAGCCGAGCGCGCTCCAGCGGCGGCCGACCAGGCGTAGCGAAGCGTCGGCGCCGCGGGTGACGATGCCGCTGAACGCCGTCCCCCGCTCGCGCGAGTCGCGAAAGACGAGGCCGCTCGCCTGCAGCTCGACGCCCGCGGCGAGCGGCGCCACGGCGCGGACGGCGAGGCTCGCCTGCTCGTAGGGGGACGGACGGTCCGCGGGGCCCCGGTTGCGCGCGACGATTGGGATGAAGCCGTCGCCTCGCCCATAAGCGGCGGAGACGGAAAGGAAGCCGCCGCCCAGCACCAGCCCCGCGCCGCCATGGGCATCGACGCTCTCGCGACTTCCATAAGCGAGATCGGCGCGGAGACCGGCAAGCGCCTTCGGCCCGGCGCTTTCGAGCTCGATCGTCCCGGCGAGCGCGCCGGGGCCGTTGACTCCCGATCCTCCGCCGCGGGTCACCCGGACCGTGCCGAGCCGGCGCGGGTCGTAGGCGGGCCAGCTCACCCAGCCGCCGAACGGATCGGTCTGCGGCACTCCGTCGAGAAGAAGGAGCGCCCGGCTCGAGGCATTGCCGCCGAGCGCGCGCAGGGTCGCGCCCTGGCTGGTCGGATTGGCCGTCCGCGCGTCGGAGCGTCGGAAGAGCTGGAAGCCCGGAACGTCGCGAAGCACGTCCTCCAGCCGTTGCGCCTCGGCGAGCCGCTCGGGCGCCAGGGTGACGACGTCGAGCACCTCCTCGCCGGCGGCGGTGCCGAGCCCGTGGCCGGTGACGACGATGTCCTGCGCGGCGGCAGGGGCGGAGACGAGCAGGAGGGGCAGGAGGAGGCGGCGCACGCGCGCCCTCTAGGCGGTCGCAGGGCAACAAAAAACCCTCTCCCGCGGGGGAGAGGGTGAGCCAGGCCCGTCGCCCCAGCGAAGGCTGGGGCGACGGCGGGTGAAGGGCACCCGCGGGGTGGTGCAAGACGCCCGTTCGAACGCCAGAGCCTTTCACCCCCTGAGGTCTCAGCCTTCGCTGGGACGACGGGGGTTTGCTTACCGTGCCGAGGCGCGGCGCCGGGCGCGGTTGGTCTTGGGCGCTCCGGCGGAGCCGAAGTTCGGGCGGCGGCTGGTCGGCCGGCGCACGCGGCTGCGGTCCTCGCGCTGATCGTCCCGGGCCGCGCGCGCCGGCTCGGCCGGACGCGCCGCCTTGATCCGGGCGGCCTCGGCGACGAAATTGTCGGGCAGCGGGACGATCTCGACCCTCTGCTTGGTCAGCTTCTCGATGCCCTTCAGATAGGCCCGCTCGTCGTCCGAGCAGAAGGCGATGGCGACGCCCGCCGCGCCGGCGCGCGCGGTTCGGCCGATCCGGTGGACATATTGCTCCGACACGTTCGGCAGATCGAAATTGACGACGTGGCTGACGCCCGACACGTCGATTCCGCGCGCGGCGATGTCGGTGGCGATCAGGATCTTGATCTTGCCCGCCTTGAACTCGGCAAGCGCCCGCTCGCGCTGCGGCTGGCTCTTGTTGCCGTGAATGGCATTGGCCGCGATCCCCGCCTGGCTGAGCTGGCGGACGATCCGGTCGCAGCCATGCTTGGTGCGCGAGAAGATCAGAACCCGGTCCATATTGCCCTTATCGCCGAATCCGACCCGAAGCATGATGGTCAGCAGAGCCGGCTTCTCGGCCTGCTGGACGTAGGTGACGTACTGGTCGATCTTCTCGACCGTCGTCGCCGCCGGAGTCACCGCGACCTGGGCCGGATCGGTCAGGAAGCGGTCGGCCAGCTCCTTGATCGCCTTGGGCATGGTCGCCGAGAAGAACAGGCTCTGGCGCTTCTCGGGGAGAAGCTTCACGATCTGCTTCAGGGCATGGATGAAGCCGAGGTCGAGCATCTGGTCGGCCTCGTCGAGGACGAGGATCTCGACCCCGCGGAGCATCAGATAGCCCTGCTCGATCAGGTCGATGAGGCGGCCCGGAGTGGCGACGAGGATGTCGACCCCGCGGCTGACGTCCTGCTTGTTCTTGCCGATCGAGGTTCCGCCGAAGACGGTGGCGACGCTCATGTGGCTGAAGTGGGAGTAGGCCCGGGCGCTCTCCGCGATCTGCGAGGCGAGCTCGCGGGTCGGGGCAAGCACCAGCATCCGGCAGGTGCGCGGCTGCGGCCGCTTCTTGGAGGCGACCAGCCGGTCGATCGAGGGCAGCATGAACGCCGCCGTCTTGCCGGTGCCGGTCTGGGCGATGCCGAGCAGGTCGCGGCCCTGAAGGAGGGTCGGGATGGCCTGGGTCTGGATCGGGGTCGCCTGGGTATATTCCTTGAGGGCGAGCGCCTGGAGGACGGGCTGCGACAGCCCGAGATTATCGAATGACATGGTAGTTGGACTCACTATCGAGCGGCGTCCCCGGGCAGCCCAAATGGCGCGCGGAAACGCAGCGGGTTCTGCTGACCCGCGTGAAAAGGGAAAGCCTTGGTAGCAACGAAGCGGAGCCGGGGCGCTGACCGCGCCTGTTCACGCTGCATGGCGCTTCGCTAAGGGGCATGTAGGCGAGAGGCGTTAAGAAAGCAACCTGTCGCCTCTCCCCAAGGGGCGAAGGGCCTATGATCCGTCATTGCGAGGAGCGAAGCGACGCGGCAATCCAGCGGCGCCGCGCGCGTCGAGGACGCAGCACTGGATTGCTTCGCTCCGCTCGCAACGACGGCTCGCGGCGCACCTTCAGTCGGTCATCCTCTCGGGAGAGAGGGGTTTAGCCGCACTGGGCCCGATGCAGCAGCTTGTGGTCGGCGAGGATCAGGGCGAGCATCGCTTCCACCACCGGAGCGCCCCTGATGCCCACGCACGGGTCGTGGCGGCCTCGGACGCCCAGCGCCGAGATAGAAGAGGTCGGCTTGAAGGCGGCCCGGACGAGGATCGTGTCGCCGGTCGAGATTCCGCCGGTGATTCCGCCGGCCAAAGCGGGATCGGCATTGTCCTCGCCCCGCATCCGGGCCGCCTGGAAGCCGGCGCCGATCTCCACCGCCTTGACGGCGTTGATCGACATCAGCCCCCCGGCCAAGTCGGCGTCGAGTTTGGCGTAAACGGGCGCGCCCCAGCCGGGCGGGACGCCCTCGGCGACCGCTTCGATGACGGCGCCGAGCGAGCTGCCCTCGGAACGGGCGGCATCGAGCATTCCCTCCCAGGTCGCCTCGTCCGCCGACCCGCCGATCTCCGCGATCCGGGCGGCGATCCGCACCTCGGGGATGACGAGGCGGGCGATGGCCCCTGCCGCCACCCGCGCCGCCGTCTCGCGCGCCGAGGCTCGGCCGCCGCCGCGTGGGTCGCGGAAGCCGTATTTGGCATCGTAGGCGGCGTCGGCGTGGCCGGCGCGCGGCGGGAGATTCTCGTAATCTTTCGAGCGGGCGTCGACATTGTCGATGACGAGGCTGATCGGCGTCCCGGTGGTACGGCCCTCGTACACGCCGGAGAGGATCCGGACCCGGTCAGGCTCCTGCCGGGGCGAGGTGTTGCGCGACAGGCCCGGCCGGCGGGCATCGAGCCAAAGCTGGATGTCGCCCTCACTCAGCGCCAGCCCCGGCGGACAGCCGTCGACCACCGCGCCGATCGCCGGCCCGTGGCTCTCGCCCCAGGTGGTGAAGCGGAAGACCCGGCCGAACGTGTTGAAGCTCACGCGGGCTCCTCCAAACGACGCTCGATCGCTTGGCCTGCGCGGAGGCCAACCAAGAGGCTGAGATATTGCCCGACGAAAAAAACCGTCATCGAAAGTGCGAAAGCGGGCCAGCCCGCCCCGACCAGAGCTTCGACCTCCGGTCGGGTGAGAAGGGTGACCGAGATAGTCAGCCCAAGCAGCGCGTAGGTGAGGCTGTCCACCAATGCACGCCAACGGCAACATCGGGCGCCGAAGCCTTCACGTCGCTCCCTTCTGTAGGCACAAACCCATCCGGTAAAAGCGAGGAGGAGGATGAAGATCGCGTCGACGGTGAAGGTAACACCATCCCTGATCATCACGTCGTCGCGATGTCGGGCGCGTCCTCGGCCTTCATTCCCACCACATTGTAGCCGGCGTCGACATGGTGGATCTCTCCGGTCACGCCCGAGGCGAGATCGGAGAGAAGGTAGAGGCCGGCGCCGCCGACGTCGTCGATCGTCACGTTGCGGCGCAGCGGGCTGTTATATTCGTTCCATTTCAGAATGTAGCGGAAGTCGCCGATGCCGCTCGCCGCCAGCGTCTTGATCGGCCCGGCGGAGATGGCGTTGACCCGGATGTTCTCGGGCCCAAGGTCCATGGCGAGATATTTGACGCTGGTCTCCAGCGCCGCCTTGGCGAGGCCCATCACGTTATAGTGCGGGATCACCTTCTCGGCGCCGTAATAAGAGAGGGTGAGCAGGCTTCCGCCATTGGGCATCATCTCGCGCGCGCGCCGGGCGACGGCGGTGAAGCTGTAGGCGGAGATGTTCATCGACATCAGGAAATTGTCGAGGCTGGTGTCGACATATTTGCCGCGAAGCTCGCTCTTGTCGGAGAAGCCGATGGCGTGGACGACAAAGTCGATCGTCTCCCAGCGCGCCTTCAAGGCCTCGAAGGCGCGATCGAGATCGGCCATGTCGGCGACGTCGCACTCGATCAGGAAATCGGAGCCGACCTCCTGCGCGAGCGGGCCGACCCGCTTCTTGAGGGCCTCGCCCTGATAGGAGAAGGCGAGCGCGGCCCCCGCCTCGGCGAGCTTCTTGGAAATGCCCCAGGCCAGCGACTTGTCGTTGGCGAGGCCCATGATGAGGCCCCTCTTGCCCGCCATCAAACCGGTCATGCCGCCTCCCCTTCAGGCTCCCCTTCCGCCGCCGCCACCGCCTCCTCGACGGCCGCTTCCTGCTGAGCCTCCTTTACGGAAGGCTCGGGCGGCTCCGCCAGCGCGGCGTTAAGCTGTGCGCCGATAACGACGCCGAGCCCGATCACGAAGAAGAAAATGAGGGCGATGATCACGCCCGCGAGGCTTCCGTAGGTGAGATCGTAGCTTCCCAGCTTCGACAGGACGACCGGCAGCAGCGCGGTCGTCGCCAGCCACCAGAGGGTGACGAACAGAGCGCCCGGCCATTTGCGGCACGCCAGCTTTCGATAGCGGCGCGGAGTGAGCGAGACGAAGATGAGGTAGATCGACCCGAACAGGATGAGGCCCGGCACGATCCGGAACAGGGCGAGCAGGCCGAGGACGTCGTCGGCATAAGGAAGGGCGGTTCGGATGAACTGCTCGACCGAGGAGAGCAGGATCGAGGCGCTGAACGACAGCAGCATCATGAAGACCGACGCGATGATCAGCCCGATCGAGCCGAGCCTATACTCCCAGAAGGGCGCGCTCGACGTCACTCCGTAGGCGCGGCGAAGGATGTCGCGGATCGTCTCGATGAAGCTCCCCGTCGTCCACAGGCCGACCAGGGCGCCGAGCCAGAGCAGGCTTCCCGAGCGCGCGGTCAGGACGTCGCCGATCGGCTTTCGGAGCACGTCGGCGACATTGGGCGGCATCGTATGGAGAAGCGCTCCCACGGCCTGCAGCCCGCCCTCGCTCTGGCCGAACAGGCGCGCCGCGGCGGCGGCGACGATGACGAAGGGGAAGACCGTCATCAACGCCAGGTAGGCGAGGTTGCCGGCATGGATGAAGCCGTCGGTGTAGACGCCGATCGCGACCCGCTTCACCACCTCGAACGGATACTGCCCCGGCCGCATGCCGTGGCGGATCTTGCCGAAGCGCGCCTTGGTTCGGGCAAGCCGCTTTCGGCGGGCTTCGGGAGATTCGGGCGAGACGGTCGGTTGCACGGGCTCCTAGACGCCCAAGGTGGCCCTTGGGTTGCCTCGGCCCTTTCCGCTCCAGCCTTCGACGAAGCGCTGGAGCTCCGCATCGTCGGCGGGAACGTCGACCATTAGCGTGACCAGCTGGTCGCCGCGCTGGCCGTCCTTGCCGGTGAAGCCCTTGCCCTTGAGGCGGAGGGTCTTGCCCGAGGTGGAGCCCTTGGGGACGCCGACCATGACCGGTCCGTCCACCGTCGGCACCTTGACCCTGGCGCCGAGCAGGGCCTCGTCGAGCGAGATCGGGAGGTCGAGCCGGATATTGTCGCCGTCGCGGGTGAAGAAGCGGTGCGGGACGATCGAGATGGTGACGATGGCGTCGCCGTCGCCGCCCGGGCCGGGCTGGCCCTGGCCGGCAAGGCGGATCTTCGCCCCCTCCTCGACGCCCTTGGGCAGCTTGATCGAAACCGTCTTGCCGCCCTGAAGGGTGACCCGCTGCTCGCGAAGCGCAGCGGCGTCCTCGAACGGAACGGGAAGCCGGTAGGCGATGTCGGCGCCCTTCTGCGGAGGAGCGCGGCGGGCGCCGCCGCCGCCGAAGCCGCCGAACGGGCCGCTTCGCCGCTGCTGCTGGGCGCCGCCGAACAGGCCTTCGAAGATGTCGGAAAGGTCGACCTCCTCCCCGCCCCCGCCGAAGCCGGCGCCGGGCGGCGGGCGAAAGCCTCCGCCGCCGGGGCCGGGCCTTGCGCCGCCGCCCGGGCCTCCCGCGCCGAAGCCGAACGGCGCCTTGGGATTGCCGTCCTCGTCTATCTCGCCGCGATCGTAGCGGGCGCGCTTGTCCTTGTCGGTGAGGATGTCATAGGCCTGGGTCACTTTCGAGAAGCGCTCCGAGGCCTTGGGATTGTCCTTGTTGCGGTCGGGGTGAAGCTCCTTGGCGAGCTTGCGATAGGCCTTCTTGATGTCGGCCTCGCCCGAATCGCGCTTCACGCCCAGCTGTGAGTAAAGATCGGCCATGCCCGCTTCGTTCTCCAGCCGGTTTGAAAAGTCCACTATTGTCGCCCGGCAACGCTGTATCAGATGGGTAAGGCACCGACGCCGCGCAAGCGCCTGCCTCCCCTCTCCCTGCCGCTTCGCGGCATCTCTCCCTCTCCCCTCAACGGAGAGGGAGGTTGTGCGCCCCACTTACACGCGGCAAAGGCAGGTCATGGCCGACGATCCCCACGCATTGTTCGAGGAATGGCTGGCGGAGGCGCGGATCTCCGAGCCCAACGATCCGACCGCGATGGCGCTCGCCACCGCCGACGCGGACGGCCGTCCTTCGGTTCGGATGGTGCTGATGAAGGGGCACGACGCGCTCGGCTTCGTCTTCTACACCAACCTCGACAGCCGCAAGGGCGGCGAGCTTGCCGCCAATCCGAACGCCGCGCTCCTCTTCCACTGGAAATCGCTTCGCCGCCAGGTGCGGATCGAAGGCCCGGCGGAGCCGGTCTCCGACGACGAGGCGGATGCCTATTTCGCGAGCCGCTCGCGCGACAGCCGGCTCGGCGCCTGGGCTTCCGACCAGTCGCGCCCGCTCGACGAGCGCGCCACGTTCGAAGCCCGCTACGAGGCGATGCGGGAGCGCTTCGAGGGCGGCGAGGTCCCGCGACCGCCGCGCTGGTCGGGCTGGCGGGTGGCGCCGGAGCGGATCGAGTTTTGGATCGACCGCGCCCACCGCCTCCACGAACGCCGCCTGTTCACCCGGGCTGGCGGCGGCTGGACCGAAGGCCTGCTTTACCCGTGAGCGGCGGCCACAGCCACGAAGCCCATCGCGAACATGGCGACCTCACCGGGCGCGCCGCCTTGTTCAGCGTCTCGACCGCGGCCTTCCTCCTGCTCCTCAAAGGCTATGCGGCCTGGGTCACGGGGTCCGTGGCGATGCTCGGCTCTCTCGCCGATACCGGCCTCGACCTGCTCGCGTCGCTGATCACGCTCTACGGGGTCAAGGTCGCGGCCATGCCCGCCGACCGCGACCACCGCTTCGGCCACGGCAAGGCGGAGGCGATCGCTGCGCTCTTCCAGGTCGGCATCATCACCTTCTCGGCCTTCGGGATCGGCTGGCGGTCGGTCGACCGGCTGCTCCACCACCAGACGACCGCCGACGCGGAATATGGCATCGCCGTGTCGCTGCTCGCGATCGCCACGACCTTCGCCCTGCTCTGGTACCAGCGCCGAGTGATCGCGCGCACCGGTTCCGTCGCGATCGAGACCGATCACGTCCACTATCAGAGCGACCTGCTGCTCAACCTCTCGGTCATCGCCGCTTTGGTGCTCGACCAGTATTTCGGACTGGCGGGCGCGGATCCTTTGCTCGGCATCGCCATCGCACTGTGGCTCGGAAGGGGCGCCTGGCAGGCGTCCAGCCGGGCTATCGACCAGCTGATGGACAAGGAATGGCCCGAGGAGAAGCGCCGGCGCTTCGTCGAGGTGGCCGGCCGCCATCCCGAGCTGAAGGGGATCCACGACTTGCGCACCCGGACCAGCGGGATGCACGACTTCGTCCAGTTTCACGTCTGGGTCGATCCGGCGATGACGGTCGCCGAGGCGCACCGGGTGATGGACGAGGTCGAGCACAAGCTGGAAGCCGAGTTCCCCGCCTGCGAAGTGCTCATCCACCTCGACCCGGAAGGGCATGTCGACCAGCCCGGAAATTCGCTCGCGGAAGCGGATTTGACCGCCACGGACCCGTCTTGATCCGGTCCGAAGCCAATCCCGTTCGCCCCGGGCGAAGTCGAGGGGCCCCGTCGAGCACGAACGGTTTCAATTCCTTGTCTGGAAATTCGAACTCATGACTCAGCTTCCCGTCACCGTCGTAGACGCGTTCGCCGACCGCCCGTTCACCGGCAACCCGGCCGCCGTGGTTCCGCTGGAAGAATGGCTGCCGGACGAGCTTCTCCAGTCGATCGCGATGGAGATGAACCTATCGGAGACCGCCTTCACCGTTCCCGCCGCGGACGGGGACGCCGACGCCGACTATGAGCTGCGCTGGTTCACCCCCACCGTCGAGGTCGTGCTCTGCGGCCACGCGACCTTCGCGTCCGGCCACGTCCTCCTCGGGACACGCGAACGGGTCCGCTTCCGAACCCGCAAGGCCGGGCTGCTCGAAGTGGCGCGCGGCGAAGACGGCTACCTCATGTCCCTTCCGGCCTACCCGGCAGAGCCCCGGCCGCTCCCGCAAGTCGTCGAGGCGCTCGGCTGCTCGCCGGTAGAGACGCTTTGGCACCCGGGCCTCTACGCGCTCGTCGTCCTCGCGACGGAGGCCGAGGTGCTCGCGCTGGCGCCGGACTTCCGCGCGCTCGCCGCACAGGGCGACATATTGACAATCGTCACCGCTCCGGGCTCCGCAACGGATGTGATGAGCCGCGTCTTCGCGCCCGCCGCGGGGGTCGACGAGGATCCCGTGACCGGCTCGGCCCATTCGGTGCTGACGTCTTATTGGGCGAACCGTCTCGGCCGGGACGGGTTCAGCGCCTACCAGGCGAGCCGCCGCGGCGGCCGGATCGAGTGCCGCCTTGCGGGCGACCGGGCGATCCTGGGAGGGCGCTGCGTGACCGTCCTGGAGGGCCGGCTGAGCGTCTAGCGCGCTGCCAACCTAACTTCGATCAGCCTATGGCCGCTGTCCGCCCGGTGCGGGAATGTGCTAAGCCTCGCCCGCGGCCAAAATTATTGCGCCGCTACAAGAGCTTGCCGATGCGGATGGGGGTCCGCTCGAGGCTCGGGGGGATTGGTGAGAAGGCTCGTCACCATCGATCTGCCGCGACGGCTGTCGCGCCGGCTTCCGAAGCCGGTGACGGAGCTGCTCGTCGGTATCGGCCTGACCGTCGCCTTCGTCTTCGTCCGGGTTAGGCTGCTTCCGGTATCCGACCAGGTCGCGCCCTTCGCCCTCGGCTTCCTGTGCGTCGTGATCGCGACCCTGCTTGCCGGCTGGAGGAGCGGCCTCGTCTCGCTCGTCGTCGGCCAGCTGCTGATCTGGTATTTCCTGCTCCCGAAATATTACAGCTTCGAAATCGAAAACCCGGCGATGGCCTATAGCCTCGTCCTCTCGACGGTGACCCAGGGGCTGATCGTCTTCGCCCTCGGCCTCTACCAGCGCGAGGTCAGCCAGGGCGAGATGGAGCGGCAGCGGCGGATCAACTTCCTCGGTCACGCGCTTCGCGAAATGGACCATCGCACAAAGAACAATTTCCAGATCGTCACCTCGATGCTCCTCCTCCAGGGCAATCGCTCGGCGAGTTCGGAGGTGCGGGCCGCGCTCACCGAAGCGGCCGAACGGCTCCAGGCCGTGTCGGCGGTGTACGACGCCTTGACCCCGAGCAGCGAAGGCCTCGCCACCGTCCGGCTCAAGGACCATCTCGAGGAAATATGCGGCCAGATCCGCCGCGGCATGCTGGCCGAGGGTATCACGCTCGAAACCGAGCTCGACCCGATCGTCGTCCCGCACGAGACGGCGGTGTCGCTCGGGATCGTCGTCAACGAGCTGGTCACCAACGCCTGCAAGCACGCCTTCTCCAGCCGCGGCGGAGCGATCGTCGTTCGCGCCCGCCGGGAAGGCGCCACGGCGAGGATCGAGGTCGCCGACGACGGCGGCGGCTTCAGCTCGGAGAACAAAGGCTCGGGTGGTCTCGGCACCCGCCTGATCGCGGCGTTCGTGCAGCGGCTTAGGGGCAAGAGCGAAGTCCGCTCCTCGCCGCTCGGGACCGTCCATTCCGTCCTCGTCCCGCTTCGCTAGGATTATCGAGCGTTGGACGGCCTGCGTAAAAACCCCTCTCCCCGGCGGGGAAAGGGTAGGGAGAGGGGGTTCGGCGCCAGGAATGAATCTCCGAGTCGGAACCCCCTGGCCCCGACCCTCTCCCCCAAGGGGAGAGGGAGCTTGATCCGCTAGTGGCGCCGGTCAGCGCCGGAATCCTTCTCTACCGCCTCGGCGGAGACTCGCCCGAAGTGCTTCTCGTTCATCCCGGCGGGCCTTTCTGGCAAGGCCGGGACGAAGGCGCGTGGATGCTGCCCAAAGGCGGCATCGAGGCGGGCGAAACGGCGGCCGAGGCGGCCCGGCGGGAGTTCGAGGAGGAGCTCGGCACCGCGCCCGCGGGCGAGCCTCGCTTCCTCTGCCGGATACGCCAGAAGGGCGGCAAATGGGTCGAAGCCTTCGCGCTCGAGGGGGAGTTCGATCCGCAGACCCTGGTCAGCAACCGCTTCGAGGTGGAATATCCCCCGAAGAGCGGCCGGTTCAAAGACTTTCCCGAGGTCGATTCGGCGCGCTGGTTCACCCTTGAGGACGCCGCCACGATGATCCTTCCGAGCCAGCTTCCGATCCTCGAAGCGCTGGCGGCGGAGCTCGTGAAGGAATGACCAGCCCGCCCGACGAGCCGCTCCGCCGCGACATCGGCTTCCTGGGATCCGCCTTCCTCTCTTTCAACGGGGTGGTCGGAGGCGGCATCTTCGCCCTTCCGGCGACGCTCTACTCGCAGTTCGGCGCGTTCAGCCCCCTCCTCTTCCCCCTGTTCGGCCTGCTCGCCCTGGTCATCGCCGTGCCGTTCGCCCGGGTCGCGGCGCGTCACCCGCTCTCCGGCGGCCCGGTCGTCTACGCCGCCGCCTTCGGCCCCGCCGCCGCCTTCCAGGCCGGCTGGATCTACTATGTCGCCCGGGTCACCGCGCTCGCCGCCAACGCCACCCTGCTGGTGACCTATCTCGCCGGCTGGTGGCCGGCGCTCGGAGCGCCGCTGCCGAGAGCCGCGGTCATCCTCGGCCTGTGCGCCCTGCTGACGGCGGTCAATATCGCCGGCGTTCGCCGCGCCGTGCGGGTGCTCGACGCGCTCACCCTTCTGAAGGCGACCCCCCTGCTCCTCGCCGCCCTCTACGGCCTCGCCCTCTCCGGCGGGATCGAGCCTCCCGCGCCGGTTCCGCCCGTCGCCGATCTCGGCGCCGCGGCCCTGCTTGTCCTGTTCGCCTTCGTCGGCTTCGAGAACAGCGTCGTCGCCGCCGGAGAGACGGCCGAGCCGCAGCGCACCATCCCGCGCGCCCTGCTCGTCACCATCGTCGCCACCGCCTGCCTCTATCTTCTCGTCCAGCTCGCCTACGTGGCGGCGATGGCGCCGGGCGCGAGCAAGACTCCGCTGATCGACTTCGGCCGCGCGATCCTCGGTCCCGCCGGAGCGCTTCTGCTCACCGCCGCCGCGATCTTCTCGCTGCTCGGCAACATCAGCGGCGGAATGACCGGCACCACCCGGACCACCTACGCGATGGGGCGCGACGGCCTCCTGCCCAGCTGGTTCGGGCGGGTGAGCGCGCGCTTCGCCACGCCGGCCAATTCGATCGCCTTCATGGGCGCTCTCATCGCCCTTCTGGCGCTCAGCGGGAGCTTCGTCTGGCTCGCGGTGGTCAGCACCCTGGCCCGGATGTTCGTCTACTCGATCAGCATCGCCTCGCTGGCCAAAGGCGAGCGCCCGAGCCCGCTGCTCTGGGGCGCAATGGCGGCGGGAATCGCAGTTTGCGCATGGGCGGCCGCCCAGTCCAAGGCGGAGTCCTGGTGGATGCTGCTGATTCTCGCGGCGGTGGGGACTGCGCTCTACGTCGCTGGACGAGTCGGGATGCGGACCACACCCCTCTCCCCTGCGGGGAGAGGGTAGGGAGAGGGGATACGGAGTCCGCCGATAACCTCGTCCGCTTAGCCCCCTCACCCTAACCCTCTCCCCGCAGGGGAAAGGGAGCTATGCCTCGAACAGGTCGGAGAACTGGCGCGGCTGGGAGCGCAGATACTGGTTGGGCGCGCGTACCCGGCCGCCGAGCGCGGCGGCGGCGTGCCAGGGCCAGCGCGGATCGTAGAGGATCCCGCGCGCCAGGGCGACGGCGTCGGCGTCGCCGGTCGCGACGATCGCCTCGGCCTGCTCGAAGCCGGTGATTAGGCCGACGGCGACGACGGGGATCGACACCGCCGCCTTGACCGCCCTCGCCAGCGGCACCTGATAGCCGGGCGCGACCGGGATTTTCTGGGCCGGCGTCAGGCCGCCGCTGGAGACATGGATGCCCGCGCAGCCGCGCGCCTCGAGCGCCCGGGCGAAGGCGATCGTCTGCCCGATATCCCAGCCGCCTTCCGCCCAATCCGTGCCGGAGACCCGCATGCTCACCGGCCCTGGAAAGGCGGCCTTCACCGCATCGAACACTTCGAGCGGGAAGCGCATCCGGTTTTCCAGGCTTCCGCCATATTCGTCGTCGCGCCGGTTCGACAGCGGCGAGAGGAACTGGTGGAGCAGGTAGCCGTGGGCGCCGTGGAGCTGGACCAGGTCGAAGCCGAGGCGCGAGGCGCGGGTCGCCGCCGCCGCGAACGCATCGCGGATCCGCTCCAGGCCGGCCCGATCGAGCGCCGTCGGCGGGTTCTCGCCCTCGGCGAAGGGGATGGCGGACGGCGCCTCGGTCTGCCAGCCGCCCGGCTCCGGCGGAGGGATTTGGGCGCCGCCCTCCCACGGCACTCGGGTCGAGGCCTTGCGTCCTGCATGGCCGAGCTGGATTCCGATCGGCATGTCGGACCAGCGACGCACGCTTTCCAGAACGGGACGGAGCGCCGCTTCATTGTCGTCGGACCAGAGGCCGAGATCGTCGGGAGATATACGCCCTTCGGCGGTCACCGCCGTCGCTTCCAGGACGAGCAACGCCGCTCCCGACAAGGCAAGGCTGCCGAGGTGAATGAGGTGCCAGTCGGTCGCGTTGCCGGCGCCGTCGGCCGAATATTGGCACATCGGCGCGATCAGGATGCGGTTGCGAAGGGTAAGGCCGCCGACCTCGAGCGGCGCAAAGAGCGTGCTGGTCATGACTCTGCCCAACGCGCCAAGGACCGAACGGGTGCGTCAGAGCGCACCGAACCGCCCCGCCTGATAGTCGATGACGGCCTGCTGGATCTCCTCCCGGCTGTTCATCACGAAGGGTCCATGGGCGACGATCGGCTCTGCGAAGGGTGATCCGTCGCCGAACAGGATCGTCGCGCCGTCGGGCGAGGCGATCGCGACCCTGTCGCCGTCGCGGTCCAGCTCGGCGAGATGATGCTGGGGAACGGCGGTGCCGCCGACCTCCGCCGCGCCCGCCACCGTATAGAGGAACACCGTCCGCCCGGCCGCGACCGGAAGGTCGACCTCGCCGCCCGGCGACAGGCGCACGAGCATCAGCCGGATGTCGGCGAGCGGCCGGACCGGTCCTTCGACGTCGCCCCAGCTTTTGGACACGAGCTGGAGCGTCCCCGCCCCGCCCGGCAGCTCCACCACCGGCATGTCGTTCGCCTCCAGCCCGACATAGGCCGGCTCCGTCATCTTGAGCCGCGCGGGAAGGTTGACCCATAGCTGGAGGATCTCGAGCGGCCCGCCGGAGCGCTTGAAGCTCTGCGGCGACAGCTCGGCGTGGACGAGGCCCCGGCCGGCCGTCATCCACTGGACCCCGCCGGCATGGATGACGCTCTCATGGCCGCCGCTGTCGAGATGCGAAAGCTCGCCCTCGAGGATGAAGGTCACCGTCTCGAAGCCGCGATGCGGGTGGGGTCCGAAGGGAAGGCCGCGATTGTTCGGCGGATAGACCTGCGGGCCGTGGTGGTTCAGGAAGAGGAAGGGATCGAGATGGTCGATCCCCGGCCCCGGCACCGGCCGGCGGGTGACGAGATCGCCTATGTCGTCGCGAAAGGCCGGGTGCAGCCGCTCGACCTTGCGGGTCGTCATCACGCCGCCTCCAGCTCGGCCGGGACGGTGTCCTCGATCCAGCCGCCGCCGAGCACCCGATCCCCGTCGTAGAGGACCGCCGCCTGGCCGGGGGCGACTCCATATTCGGGCGAGGCGAAGCGGACCGCTTCGCCGTCGAAGGAGACGGGCGCGGGCCGCGCCATCGAGCGGACCTTGGCGGTCAGGCCGTCGCGCTGGTCCTCGCCTAGCCAGTTGAGGCCGGAGAGCTTCGCCGCCCGCACCGCGAGCGCCGCCTTGGGGCCGACGACGACCCGCCGCCCCTCCGGCTCGATCCTGACGACGTAGAGCGGCTCCGGCTGCCCGCCGAGGTCGAGGCCGCGGCGCTGGCCGACGGTGAAGTGGACGAGGCCCGGATGCCGGCCGAGCACCCGCCCCGCCTGGTCGACGATCTCGCCGGGCGCCGCCGCTTCGGGGCGGACCTTCTTCACCACCGAGGCATAGTCGCCGTCCGGAACGAAGCAGATGTCCTGGCTGTCGGGCTTCTCGGCGACCAGGAGGCCGAGCTCGCGGGCGATCTCGCGGACCGCCGGCTTGGGCAGCGCGCCGAGCGGGAAGCGCAGGAAGTCGAGCTGTTCGCGGGTGGTGGCGAATAGGAAGTAGCTCTGGTCGCGCGCCGGATCGGCGGCGCGGTGGAGCTCGGCCCCCTTCGGCCCCGTGACCCGGCGGACGTAATGGCCGGTGGCGAGGCAGTCGGCGCCAAGGTCGCGGGCGAGGCTTAGCAGATCGGTGAACTTCACCCCCTGGTTGCACGAGACGCAGGGAATGGGGGTGCGGCCGCGGGCATATTCGTCGGCGAAATGCTCGACGACGGAGTCGCGGAAGCGGCTCTCATAGTCGAACACGTAATGGGCGATTCCGAGCTTCTGGGCGACCGTTTGCGCATCCAATATGTCGCGGCCGGCGCAGCAGGCCTTGGAGCGGCCGACGGCGGCGCCGTGATCGTAGAGCTGGAGGGTGATTCCGATCACCTCGGCGCCGGTCCGTGCGGCGAGGGCGGCGACGACCGAGCTGTCGACCCCGCCCGACATGGCGACGACGATCCGGGCGCCGGAGGCCGGCCGGCCGAGCTGGAAATCCGCGTCCATAAGCGGCCGTCACATAGGGCGGGCGATCGGTAAAGCCTACCCTAATGGCGCTTTAACCGCGTCTTATACCCTGGCGGCTAGAAGGTCCCCACGATGGACCTGAGCTTCTTCCGCCGCGCCGAGCAGCGCTTCGCGAGCCGAATCGCCGCCCGAGTCGATTTCGGCATGCTCGTCGCGAGCCTTCGCGCCGAGCAGTCGGCGAGCCCGGCGGCGGCGGCTCTGGCGGGCCTTTCGGCCCGGCCGCGGCCGCTGGATCCGCTTGCCGAAATCCTCCTCGGAGGCCCGGAGTGGCGGGCGGCGGTGGCGGCGCAGGGCGGATCGTTCAATCCAGGCTGGGCGCGTGGGCGCGGAGCCGGCTGAAATGAAGGCCACGTTTACCTTGGGGTTTCACCTTCCTTCAAAGGGGCGCCGCTAGATGCGGTGGAGGGGAAGTAAGGGACAATAGATGACACTGACGCTTGAGGCACGAACGATCGAGACTCACACGGTGCGGCCGGCGCAAGTCATCGGCCCGCTCGGCGAGCCGTTGACTCTGGACAGCCTTCCGCCGCCCTCGACGACCCGCTGGGTCGTCCGCCGCAAGGCCGAGGTGGTCGCCGCGGTCAATGGCGGGCTGCTTTCGGTCGACGAGGCGTGCGACCGCTACAGCCTGACGCTCGAGGAATTCGCCGGCTGGCAGCGCGCCGTCGACCGCTCCGGAATGCCGGGCCTTCGGGTCACCCGGATCCAGCATTACAAGTCGCTCTACGAGCGCCAGCAGAAGTTCTAAGGGAACGCGTCACCCCGGCGCACGCCGGGGCCCAGGAACACCGAGGGTGTAGTACGAGTCGAGGCGGTGTTCCTGGGTCTCGGCCTTCGCCGGGATGACGCAAGCTAGTGAAAGTTCCGGCTTTTGACGCGGAGGGGTTCCGCGTCAGTCTCCGGAAGGGGCGTCCGGGGCAATCCGGGCGCCCCTTTTCTTTGGCGCGGATCGGGGCCCGAGAATTTCGCCCCGTCGGCCGGCGACGGGCGGTGGGGGAAGTCCATCCCGCCGATCGAATGGAGGAGCGGGGTCATGTCCTCCATCCGAGCGGTGATGACGTGGATCACCTCGCCCTCGCGCTGGACGACGCCCCTTATGCCGATCATCGCCGCCGACATGACGATCCGCCGCTGAGCCTCGAACCGGTCGGGCCAGAGGATGGCGTTGGCCACCCCCGTTTCGTCCTCGATGGTCACGAAGAGGACGCCCTTTGCCGATCCCGGCCGCTGGCGGATGAGGACCACGCCCGCCACCTCCACCGCCTTGCCGTCGCGGGTGCGGGCGAGGTCGCCGCAGCGGGTCACGCCGCGCCGGTCGAGCTCGGGGCGGAGGAAGGCGACGGGGTGGGCGCGCAGGCTGAGCTGGACGGAGCGGTAATCCTCGACCACCTCGCGTCCCTCGGCCATCGGCCTTAACGCCACCTCCGGCTCGAGCGCCCGCTCCTCCGCCGCCGCGAACAAAGGCAGCGGCGCCTCGCCGAGCCCGCGCACCCGCCACAAAGCCTGGCGCCGGTCGAGCCCGAGGCCGGCGAAGGCATCCGCGTCGGCGAGCTTCTCGAGCGCGGCGAGCGGCACTCCGGAGCGGCGCCAGACGTCCTCGACCGACACGAAGGGGGTGTCGGCGCGGGCCGCCACGATCCGCGCCGCATCGAGATTGGAGAGGCCGCGCACCATGCGCAGGCCGAGGCGGAGGGGGAGGAGATCCTCCCCGGAACGGGGAGGGGGACCATGCGAAGCATGGTGGAGGGGCTGCTTCGGAGTCAGTGCCAACCCCTCCACCACCGCCTGCCGGCGGCGGTCCCCCTCCCCGTTCCGGGGAGGATTTAGAAGCGTACAATCCCACCGGCTCTCGTTGACGCAGACCGGCCGCATCTCCACCCCATGGTCCCGCGCGTCGCGAACGATTTGGGCGGGGGCGTAGAAGCCCATCGGCTGGGCATTGAGGAGCGCGCAGCAGAAGACGTCCGGATGGTGGCACTTCATCCAGGACGAGGCGTAGGCGATCTTGGCGAAGCTCGCCGCGTGGCTTTCCGGGAAGCCGTAGCTCCCGAACCCCTCGATCTGCTTGAACGTCCGCTCGGCGAAGTCGCGCTCGTAGCCGCGATCCACCATTCCCTCGATCATCTTGTCGCGAAAGCCGCTGACCCCGCCGGTGAACTTGAAGGTCGCCATCGAGCGGCGAAGGGCGTCCGCCTCGGCCGGGGTGAAGCCGGCGCCGACGATCGCCACCTTCATCGCCTGCTCCTGGAAGAGCGGCACGCCGAGCGTCTTCTGGAGCACGGCGCGAAGCTCCTCGCTGGGATATTCCGGCTTCTCCCGCCCCTCGCGCCGGCGAAGATAGGGGTGGACCATGTCGCCCTGGATCGGACCCGGACGGACGATCGCCACCTCGATGACGAGGTCGTAAAATTCCTTGGGCTTCATCCTCGGGAGCATCGCCATCTGGGCCCGGCTCTCGATCTGGAAGACTCCCAAAGTGTCGGCCTTGCGGATCATCGCGAAGGTGGCGGGATCGTCCTCCTGGAGGTCCGAAAGGCCGACCCGGAGGCCCTTATGCTCTTCGAGAAGGTCGAAGGCGCGGCGCATGCAGCCGAGCATTCCCAGGCCGAGCACGTCGACCTTCATGAAGCCCAGGGTCTCGATATCGTCCTTCTCCCACTCGATCACCCGCCGGTCCTCCATCGCGGCGGGCTCGATAGGGACAAGGTCGTCCAGCCGGTCGCGGGTGAGGACGAAGCCGCCGGGATGCTGGCTAAGATGGCGCGGCGTGCCGATCAGCTGCCGCGAGAGGTCGAGGGTGAGGGCGAGCCGGGGATCGGAGCGGTCGAGGTTCAGCTCCTCGACATGGCGGTCCTCCACTCCCTCGTTGGACCAGCCCCAGACCTGGCCGGACAAGGCGGCGGTGAGATCCTCGGGAAGGCCGAGCGCCTTGCCGACCTCGCGCACCGCGCCGCGCGCCCGGTAGCGGGAGACGACGGCGGTCAATGCGGCGCGGCGGTGGCCGTAGGTGTCGTAGATCCACTGGATCACCTCTTCGCGCCGCTCATGCTCGAAATCGACGTCGATGTCGGGCGGCTCGGGCCGCTCGGGCGAGACGAACCGCTCGAACAATAGCTCGTGCTGCACGGGATCGATCGAGGTGATTCCGAGCATGTAGCAAATGACCGAATTGGCCGCCGATCCGCGCCCCTGGCAGAGTATCCCCTGGCTCCGGGCGAACTGGACGATCGAATGGACGGTGAGGAAGTAGGGCGCGTAGCCGAGCTTTGCGACCATCCCGAGCTCGTGGGCGAGGAGCCTGGTGTAGGAATCGGGCGCGCCGTGCGGGAACTTGGCCCGGAGCGCCTCGCCGGTCAGCCGCTCCAGCGCCTCCTGCGGGGTGCGGCCGGGCATCACCGCCTCGTCGGGATATTGGTAGCTTAGCTCGCGCAAGGAAAAGGTGCAGCGCCCGGCAATGTCGGCGCTCGCCTGGACCGCGTCCGGATAGGCGCGGAACCGGCGCTCCATTTCGTCCGGACCCTTCAGATGCCGGTCGGCATAGCGCTCGCGGCGGAAGCCGAGATCGTCGATCGTGCATTTGTGTCGGATGGCGGTGACGACGTCCTGGAGCATCCTTTTGTCCGGACCGTCGTAGAGCACGTCGCCGGTGGCGAGCGGGCGGACTCCGTGGCGGCGGGCGAGCGCCTCGAGCCGGTGGAGGCGCAAGGCGTCTCCCGGACGGCGGCGCTGGGCGAGGGCGAGGTGAGCGCTTTTCCCGAAAATCTCCGCCGTCCGGGCCAGAGACGACGCCGTCGCCTCGTCCTCTTCGCCCGGAACGAGCGCGGCGACGAGGCCGCCGCTCCACGCCGCGACGTCTTCCCAGTGGAGGAAGCACTGGCCCTTCTCCCCCTTTCGCGGCTCGGCGCGGCCCTTGCCGACGGTGAGCAGGCGGGTCAGCCGAGACCAGGCGGCGCGGTCCTGCGGCCAGACGAGCAGCGAGGCGCCGTCCATCAGGTCGAGCCGGCACCCCGTAACCAGCCGGACCCCCGTCGCCTCGGCGGCGAGAAGCGCCCGCACCACGCCGCCGACCGAATTGCGGTCGGTCACCCCGAGCGCGGAATAGCCGAGCAGGGCCGCGGCCGAGAACAGTTCCTCGGCGCTGGAGACCCCGCGCAGGAAGGAGAAATGAGTGGTGGCGTTGAGCTCGGTGTAGGTCACCTCTCAGATCCTCCCCGGAACGGGGAGGATTTTCTTCACCCCCCTCATCCGAACACCCCGTGGAGGTACCAGCTAAGGTCCCCCGTCGCCGGATCGATTCCGTCGCCCCGGCGGTAGAGCCAGAACCTCGCTCCTTCCTCGTCCTCGACCTGGAAATAGTCGCGGGTCGCCTCCGCCTCGCCGGCGTGGCGCCACCATTCGCCGTGGATCCGCTCCGGCCCGTCGGCGGCCCTCACCCGATAGTCGCGGCCGCGCCAGGTGAACCGGCGCGGCGGAAGATCGGGGAGCAGGGCGACGACGTTCTCGACCCGCTCCGGCGGCGAGAGCAGGCAGGCGGGGCGAGGCCAGGCCGGCCAGCCGGCGACCGGCGCGAGCGGTCCCGTCCGCTCGACGCTCCGCTCCGGAACGTCGCTTTCGCGCGCTCCGAAGCGATAGAGCCGACGCGCACCCAATCGAACGGCGAGCCGGTCGACCAGCGGGGCGAGATCGGGCGCCGGCTTTTCGCCGGCCAGGACGCCCTCGACCGGCTCGGCGCGGAGCGGCTCGCAGCGGCCAGCGACGAGCCGCATCGCCTCGATCCCGAATCCCGGCTCGACCGTCTCGATCCGCATCGCCAGCAGGCGGCGAAGATGCCCGCAATCGCGCGTGGCGCGCGCCGTTCCGATGAAGACATGCTCGACCTTGTTGTCGATCCGCTCGCAGAGCAGGTCGAAGCGGCGGGCGGCGAGGCCGGCCTTGGCGAGATCGGCGACGAGCCGGTCCAGCAATTCGCCCATCGCCCGTTCGATCGCCTCGGGCGTGGCGATCGGCTCGGCGAAGCGCAGCAGCGCGACGGGCGGCTCCTCGGGGACGACCGGAACGATCGGCTCGGCGGCCCGGCCGAGCGCCTGGTCGAGCCGCTCGAGCGCGGCCTTGCCGAAGCGGCGGCCGAGCGGCGCGCGCGGCAAGGCGGCGAGGTCGCCGACCGAGTCGAGGCCGAGCCGGCGGGCGGCGGCGAGCGCCCGCTCCTCGAGCCGAAGCGCGGCGAGCGGCAGAGGCGCGAGCGCCTGCCCCTCGCCGCCTGGCGGGCAGAGGATGAGGTCGCCCTTGCCGAACCGCGCCAAAGCGTGCGCCGCTCCGGCGGTTCCGGCGACGGCGAGGCGGGCGGTGAAACCGGCGCGCTTGCAGAAAGCGAGGATCCGCCGGCCCATCACCGCCTCGCCGCCGAACAGATGGGCCACTCCGTCGAGGTCGAGGAACAGGCCGTCGGGCGGCGCCACGGCGGCGCGCGGAGTGAGACGCCGGGCGGCGAAGAAAGCGAGGCTTTCGAGCAGGGCGGCATCGGCCTTCGAATCGGCCTCGCGGATGTCGAGGTCCGGGACGAGCGCCCGCGCGTGGGTCACCGCCATGCCCGGCGCGATCCCGAGCGCCCTGGCCTCGGGCGAGGCGGCGGCGACGAGCACCCGGCTGCCGACCTTGTGGGAGAGGAGGAGCAAATCCTCCCCGGAACGGGGAGGGGGACCGTCCGAAGGACGGTGGAGGGGCTGGCACGAAGTCCGGAGCAGCCCCTCCACCACCGGCTTCGCCGGCGGTCCCCCTCCCCGTTCCGGGGAGGATTTGAAGGGGACCTCCGCCGCTTCCGTCCTTCTCCCAAGCTCGCGCACCGTCGGTCGCCGGTGGGCGGGAAGCGCCTCCTCCGCGCCGGCCTTGGCCCAGCGCGCGCCGGGCCGCCAATGCCCCTCGCGCGGGCAGGAGCAGGCTTTCAGATCCTCCCCGGAACGGGGAGGGGAACCATGCGAAGCATGGTGGAGGGGCTGGCACGAAGTCCGGAGCAGCCCCTCCACCACCGCCTTCGGCAGCGGTCCCCCTCCCCGTTCCGGGGAGGATTCACGCCGCTTGCCTTTCTCTCCCGCCCTCACCCGCTCGATGCTCAGGTCCGGCAGGTAGAGCGAGGCGACCCTGGCCATCCGCGGCCTCCATTATCGATTCGAAGGGCTCGCCGCCGCGCTGGCGGGCGAGAACGAGGTGCCAGCGCGGCCGGCCGATCCCCGCCACCGGCAGTGGCGAGGCGGGGGCGCAGCCGAGGCGCCAGCGGGTGACGGCGGCGGAAGGTTCGGCGAGCGGGTCCTCTCCGCCGCGCCGCCGGCGCTTGAGCATCAAGGCGAGGGTCCCGCCCTCCTCGGCGGCGAGCTGGAGACGGCGGGTGGCGGCCATCGGCACCCGCCCCGCCTCCCCTACCACCGCGGCAAGGCCGCCGTGGCGAAGCCCCTCCTCCATCACCGCCAAAACGTCCTCGTCGCGGCCGCATTCGGCGTAGAGCAGGCGCTCGGGCGCCAGGCCGGCCTGCGCGATTCCGGGCGCGAACAGGTCGCGGCGGGCGAGCGCCCAAAGCACCATGCCTTCGCGGCGGGCGGCGATCGAGGCCAGGAACAGGGTCGCCGCCGCCTCGTCGGGAAGGCCGGGCCGGTCGCCCGCCGCCTCGTGAAGCGCCGCCGTTGCGAGGCCGCCGGCGGCAAGCCGGGAATCGATGGACTCGATCCCGAACGGCAGGCAGGGCCGCTCCCCCGCCCCCGCCGCCGATTCGAGCGCCCTCACTTCCGCCTTCAGGGCGGCCAGGCGTTCGGCTCGGGCAAGGCTTGCGGACATACGACTCACGACTCTTGTGTTCCGCTTATGTTCCTCTTTGGATGGCGGAGAGTCAAGGTGGCGATCCTCCCCGGAACGGGGAGGGGGACCGCCGCCGAAGGCGGTGGTGGAGGGGCTGCCGCAGACTCCGTGCCAGCCCCTCCACCGCGCTTCGCGCGGTCCCCCTCCCCGTTCCGGGGAGGATCTAAGGTCCAACATCTGGTCCCGGGCGCCTTCAATCGCTAGATAGGCCGCAGTGTCCACCAACGCTATCCAGGCCGCCGCCTCGGCACACCGCGCCCCAAGCGGCGGATGGAAGCCGTTCCGGCTCGGCCAGCAGCCTTTTTTCGAGGACAAGAACCGCGCCTTCTGGATCCTCCAGTCGGCCGGCTGGGCGGGCTATTTCATCCTCCGCACCCTGTCCGGCATCGCCAACGCCATGGGGTGGAGCTTCGTCCTCCACACCGGCCTCCTCACCGCCACCGGCTATTCGATCACCCTCCTCATGGGCGCGATCTACCGCCGGCTGATCCGGATGCGGCCGATCATGACGTGGAGCATCTCGATCGTCATCGTGCTGATCGCCGCGGCCGCCTTCTCGGCGATCGAGACGTGGAGCCACGCGACCTTCGTGCGCCCCGGCTTCCGGCCCGAGGGAGTCCAGTTCTTCAGCTCGATCCTGCTGACCTTCTCGCTGCTCGTCGCCTGGTCGGCGCTCTATTATTCGATCAATTACTACCTGATCCTCGAGGAGCAGACCGACCGGCTGCTCCGGCTCGAGCACCAGGCGAGCGCCGCCCAGCTCGCCATGCTCCGCTACCAGCTCAACCCCCACTTCCTGTTCAACACGTTGAACTCCATCTCCACCCTCGTCCTCTTGAAGCAGACCGAGCAGGCCAATGCGATGCTGTCGCGCCTCTCCTCTTTCCTTCGCTACACCTTGATCAACGAGCCGACCGCGCAGGTGACGATCGCCCAGGAGGTCGAGACGCTGAAGCTCTATCTCGAGATCGAGAAGATGCGCTTCGAGGCGCGGCTCCGCCCCCGTTTCGAGATCGATCCCAACGCGATGCTGTCGCGCCTCCCCTCGCTGCTCCTCCAGCCCCTGGTCGAGAACGCGATCAAATATGCGGTTACGCCGCAGGAGGAAGGCGCCGACATCGACATCACGGCGCGCCGGCAGGGCGACAAGGTGGTGATCACCGTCACCGACACCGGCCCGGGCTCCGACGACCATTGGGTGAAGGCCCAGCAGTCGACCGGAGTCGGACTGGCGAACATTCGGGACCGTCTGTCGCAAGCCTATGGCGCCGAACATCGTTTCGAGACGGAATCGAACAACGACGGGGGCTTCCGCGTTACGATCGAAATTCCCTACCAGCTTGAAGTGTCCGAGGAGCCGAAATGACCATCCGCACCATTCTCGTCGACGACGAGCCGCTGGCCATTCAAGGCCTTCGGCTGCGCCTCGAGAAGCATGACGACGTCGAGATCGTCGAGACCTGCTCCAACGGCCGCGAGGCGATAAGGGCGATCAAGACCCACAAGCCCGACCTCGCCTTCCTCGACATCCAGATGCCCGGCTTCGACGGCTTCTCCGTAATCCAGGGCTTGATGGAGGTGGAGCCGCCGCTTTTCGTCTTCGTCACGGCCTATTCCGACCACGCCCTGCGCGCCTTCGAGGCGCAGGCCGTCGATTACCTCATGAAGCCCGTCGAGGAGGACCGGCTCGCCGACACGCTCGACCGGGTGCGGCTCCGCCTCTCCGAGAAACGGAGCGCCGAGGAGGCGGGCAAGCTCAAGGAAGTGCTCGCCGAGGTCGCGCCCGAGGCGGCGGACCAAGTCGGGACTCTGGAGGAGGCGCCGACCTCCAACCGCTACGAGAAGCTCATCAACATCAAGGACCGCGGCCAGATCTTCCGGGTCGACGTCGATTCGATCGAGAAGATCGACGCCGCCGGCGACTATATGTGCATCTACACGGGCGACAACACGCTGATCCTTCGCGAGACGATGAAGGACCTCGAGCGCCGGCTCGACCCGCGCCGCTTTCAGCGCGTCCACCGCTCCTGCATCGTCAACCTCGACCAGGTCCGGCAGGTGAAGCCCCACACCAACGGCGAATGCTTCCTGGTTCTGGAGAGCGGAAGCCAGGTGAAGGTGAGCCGGAGCTACCGCGACGTGGTGGCGCGGTTCGTTCACTAAGGGGGCGGACGGTGGAAATCCTCGTCGCCCCAGCGAAGGCTGGGGCCCCAGGGGGTGAGGAACACCGCGCTTTTCACCCGCTGGGGTCCCAGCCTTCGCTGGGACGACGCGCAACCGCTACTGCCCGCTGACCGTTGAGGCCGCCATGCTCCTCTACCTCCTCCTCCAGGCCGCTTCGCCCGCACCGGCCCCCGACATCGAACTGACCGTCCACGCCCGCGCCCGTGAGGTGACGATCGAGCGCAAGGGCGAGGCGAAGCTGGAGGTCCATGCCGAGCCCGACGCCGGAAGCCGAGCCGAGGTCAACGTCGAGCCCAAGGCGGAGGGGCGCAGCCAGCTTAGGAACGTCACCGTCGACATCCACGCCCAGGCGTCGCTCGCCGACCCCTCCCAAAATCGCGTGCAGGTGGAAACCGCCTCCCCCGACTGACGTTTCGCTCCCGTAAACAGGGAGACACACATGCGTTATGTACCGCTTGCCGCGGCCGGCCTTGCCGCGCTCGCTCTCGCCGCCGCCCCCGCCGGGGCGCAGAACCGCCGGAACGAGGCACCGCGCCCGGGCCAGTCGACCGCACTGGCGCAGCAGGTCTCGCAAAGCGGGCAGCAGCCCGACGTGCTCCTCGACGTGCCCAACCTGTCGGTCGAATCGATCACGCTCGAGGTCGACAACGTCCAGGCCCATATCGCCCTCGACGCCCGGCTCGCCAACCTCCTCAAGCTGACCGCGGGAGCCGACGTCAGCATCGACAAGGTCAAGCTCGACATCAAGGGCGTGCAGGCGACGGCGACCCTCGTCGTCCGCCTCGAGAATGTCCGCGCGATCATCGAGCGCACGCTCCAGACCCTCGACAACAATCCGCAGCTCGTCACCCAGCTCCTCTCCACCGTCGACAATACGGTGAACACGGTCGGCGGGGTGGCCAACAACACGGTCGGCACCGTCGGCGGGATCGCCAGCTCGGCGCTTCGCACCGGCCAGGTGCTCGACCTCGCCCGCTCCGGCCTCACCGCCGTCTCGCAGACGGTGAATGGAAGCGGCCAGACGGTGCGCCGGGTGCGCGATTCGGCGGGCCAGCTGCTCGAAGTCGTCACCGACACCGCCGGAAAGATCGTCTCGTCGCGCCGGGTCACGCAGTAGCACCCTCGTCGCCCCAGCGCAGGCTGGGGCCCCAGGGGGTGAAAAGCGCCGTGATCTTCACCCCCGCCCCTACCGTCGCCCCAGCGCAGGCTGGGGCCCCAGGGGGTGAAAGGCGCCGCGGTCTTCACCCCCGCCCCTACCGTCGCCCCAGCGCAGGCTGGGGCCCCAGCGGGTGAAGGGCGCCGCGGTCTTCACCCCCTGGGGTCCCAGCCTTCGCTGGGACGACGTGTACTTGCCACCCGGGCGGTGATATCGCCTGCGCAATGACCCGAACTGAAAAAGCGCGGCTCTTCGCGTCGCTTCACCGGCCGGGAAACCCGGTCATCCTCTTCAACGCGTGGGACCCGGGCAGCGCGGCCGCGGTCGCCGAGGCCGGGGCGAAGGCGCTCGCCACGGGTAGCGCCTCGGTTGCCGCCGCCCACGGCTTCCACGACGCCGAGGCGCTTCCGCTCGATCTCGCCCTCGCCAATGCGGAGCGGGTGGTCGCGTCGGTCGAGCTGCCGGTGACGATCGACTTCGAGGGCTGCTACGCGCTCGCGCCGGAGGGCGTCGGCGCCAACGTCGCGCGGCTCGCGGCGACGGGAGCGGTCGGCTGCAATTTCGAGGACCAGGTGATCGGCGGCGAGGGGCTCCACCCGGTCGACGTCCAGGCAGCGCGGATCCGCGCGGCGCGCGCCGCGGCGGGACCGGACTTCTTCCTCAACGCCCGCACCGACATCTTCCTCAAGGCCAAGGCCGAGGCGCACGACCAGGCCAAGGTCGAAGAGGCGCTCGTCCGGGCGAACGCTTATGCCGAAGCGGGGGCGAGCGGCTTCTTCGCGCCCGGCCTCGCCGACCTTGCTCTGCTCGAGCGGCTTTGCGCCGCCTCGCCGCTTCCGGTCAATTTCATGGCTTTTCCCGGCGCGCCCTCGGCCGCCGAGGTCGCCGGGACGGGAGTCGCGCGGATCAGCCACGGGCCCTTCCCCTATAAGCTGGCGATGAAGGCGCTCAAGGAAGCGGCGAAGGCGGTATACGCCTAGCCTGCCGGGAGCACTTAGCTAGCTAAGTGCCCCCTCACCCCGCTCACGGCGCGTCGTGGAAGATGAGTCCGAGGGTGAAGCGCTCGCCCGACCGCACGGTGCTGACCCCGTGCCGCATCCGCGTCCGGTACCATCCCCGGCTTCCCCGCACCGGCCGCTCGTTCACCGCGAAGGCCACGGCGTCGCCTTGCCGCAGGGGGACGACGGTGGCGCGCGACTGGCGTCTCGGCCGCTGCTCGGCGAGGAGGAACTCGCCGCCCTCGAAGTCCTCGCCCGGCCGGGAGAGGAGGATCGCGACCTGGAGCGGGAAGGTCTCGGCGCCGTACAGATCCTGGTGAAGGCAATTATAGTCGCCGGGGCCGTAGCGGAGCAGGAGTGGAGTCGGCCTGGCCTGCCCAGCGGCGCGGCAGCGGGCGAGATAGTCCTCGTGCGTCGCCGGAAAGCGCGCCGCGTCCCCTATCGCCTCCGACCAGCGGTTCGCCAGCAGCGCGAGCGGCGGGTAGAGCGCCGAGCGCCAGCCGGCCACGCATGGCGGCAGCGGAGCGTCGAAATAGCGATATTCCCCTTGGCCGAAGCCGTGCCGGGCCATCACGACCCGGCTTCGAAAGCGGCCTTCCTCGTCCCACATCGCCGCCGCCGCGCGGCATTGCGCCGCGTCGAGGAGGGCGGGGAGGCACGCCCACCCTTGGGCGTCGAGCGCGGCCGAGGCGGAGGTCCAGTCGATCGGGGGCAGCGGGGTGGGCATGGCGCACGGCCTAGGCGGGACCGGGCGTCCCGCCACTCCGCCGCTTGCGGTCGAACTTAGGCCTCAGGCCGCAGTCCAGCCGCCGTCCATGCTCAGATTGGCGCCGGTGATCGCCGCCGCCTCGTCGCGGCAGAGGAAAAGGGCGAGCGCCGCGACCTGGTCGACGGTGACGAACTGCTTGGTCGGCTGGGCGGCGAGGAGGACGTCGTTCATCACCTGCTCGCGGGTGAGGCCGCGGGCCTTCATCGTGTCCGGGATCTGGTTCTCGACCAGGGTCGTCCAGACATAGCCGGGGCTGATGCAGTTGACCGTCACGCCCTTCTGCGCATTCTCGAGCGCCACCGCCTTGGTCAGGCCCGCAATGCCGTGCTTGGAGGCGACGTAGGGCGCCTTGTTGGGGCTCGCGACCAGGCTGTGCGCCGAGGCGGTGTTGATCACCCGGCCCCAGCCCTTCGCCTTCATCCCCGGAAGGGCGAGCCGGATGGTGTGGAAGGCGGCGGTAAGGTTCAGGGCGATGATCAGGTCCCACTTTGCGGTCGGGAATTCGTCGATCGGGGCGACGTGCTGCATACCGGCATTGTTGACGAGGATGTCGACCGTGCCGAACGCCTCGGCGGCCTCGGCCATCATCGCCTCGATCGCCGCGGCGTCGGTGAGGTCGGCGCCGCTGTAGAGGGCGCGGCCGCCGCTCGCCTGCTCCAGCCCGGCGCGGGCGGCCTCGATCTCCGCCGCGTCGCCGAAGCCGTTGACGACGAGATTGGCCCCTTCCCCCGCCAGCGCCCGCGCAATGGCCAGGCCGATGCCCGAGGTGGAGCCGGTGACGAGTGCGGTCTTGCCTTTGAGGAACATGGGAACGGGTCCTGAAGCGGGAGTGGGAACGCGCCCCCCTTCCCCCGGCGGAGGCGCTTTTGCAACCGCCGCGCGCGCGGTGCATTCAGGCGGGATAGCAGGGAGAGCGAAATGCGGCTTGGCGACTATCGGACCAGCGACAACGTCAGCGACCAGGGCCGGGGCGGCGGAGGCTTCGGCTTCGGCGGCGGCGGCGGCGGGGGCGGCGGATGCCTCACCATGCTCATCCCGTTCGTGCTCAGCCGCTTCGGCATCGGCGGCGTCCTCATCCTTCTCCTCGGCTATTGCGCGTTGAGCACGATGGGCGGAGGGGGCGGCCTCGGCCTGGGCGGACCGGGCACGCAAGTGTCGCCGCAGCAATCGACCCAGGGCACGACCGATGCCCGTCAGGCCTGCGCGACCGATCCGGCCAAGCGCTTCGCCTGCCAGGTGCTCGCCAACACCGAGGATACCTGGGCGCAGATCTTCACCGCGCAGGGCCAGTCCTACCGGCCGACCCCGCTTTCCTTCTACGGCGGCGGGGGCCGCTCGGGCTGCGGCGCGGCCCAGTCGGCGATGGGGCCCTTCTACTGCCCGACCGACAAGACCATCTATCTCGACACCTCCTTCTTCGAGGAGCTCCAGACCCGCTTCGCCGCCGCCGGCGATTTCGCCCAGGCCTATGTCATCGCGCACGAGGTGGGCCACCATGTGCAGGACTTAAGCGGCGTCCTCGACCAGGCCTCGGAGCGCCAGCGCAGCGCCTCGACTGCCGAGGGCAATGCCATACAGGTCCGGGTGGAGCTCCAGGCCGACTGCTACGCCGGAGTGTGGGCCTCGCACGCCAAGGATGCGCAAGGCCGTCCGGCGATGGAGCCGGGCGACGTCGAGGAAGGCCTGCGCGCCGCCCAGGCGATCGGCGACGACACCCTGCAGCGCCAGGCGCAGGGCCGGGTCGTCCCCGAAGCCTTCACCCACGGAAGCTCGGCCCAGCGCGTCAAATGGCTGAAGCGCGGCCTCGACAGCGGCGACCCCGCCGCCTGCGACACGTTCACGGGCACGCCGTGAGGTGAGTCCCTCTCCCCTCGGGGAGAGGGTTAGGCGTTGAGAGTCTCGCTCGTCATCCCGGCGACGGCCGGGATCTCGTGGAGAATCGCCGCGACGCCTCGACCGGAGATTTCGGCCTCCGCCGGAGTGACGGCTCCAAGTCCTTTACACCCGCCTCAAACGATGTAATGTACTCCTTACATTTTGTACGGAGCACTTCACATGGACGATGGTTGGCCGAGTTCACGGCCCTACGTCATCAGCTCCGTGGCAAACTGGCTGCTGTTCCTCGCGGCGGTGTGCCTGCTGTCCTGGGGAAGCGGGGAGGGCCGGCTTCCCGTGCCGCTGCTGTGGGGCGTGGCGCTGCTCGCCGCGGTGTCCGTCGCCGGCCAGTTTCTCGCCGCCTATCGCCTCGTCGCCCGACAGGACGAGTTCATCCGGGCGATCACCGCCAAGCGGATCATCGCCGCGACCGGGGCGACGATCACCGCCGCCGTCCTCTGGGGGCTCGTTCAGCAATTTCTCGGCGCGCCGCACGTGCCGCTCTGGGTCGCCTACCCGCTCTTCTGGGGGCTGTTCGGAATGGTGACGCCTTTGGTCCGGGACAGTCGGGCGTGAAGAGCCGCCTGCGCGTCCTGCGCGCCGAGCGGCGCTGGACCCAGGAGCAGTTGAGCGCCGCCATCGGAGTCTCGCGCCAGGCGATCAACGCCCTCGAGACCGAGCGCCACGATCCCTCGCTCGACCTCGCCTACCGGATCGCCGCCGCCTTCGAGGTGCCGGTCGAAGACATATTCCCCAATCCCCATGAAAGGAGCTGAACCCATGCGTGCCCTAATCCTCTCTCTCGCCGCTTTCGCAATCCTCCCGTCCTCCGCCTTGGCAGCGCCGGCCCGCCCGCCGGCGGCAAACCGCGTCTTCGCAAGCGACCGTATCTCCGTCGAGGTGAAGGGCACCGGGCCCGACGTCGTACTGATCCCCGGCCTAAGCTCGTCGCCGCGCGTGTGGGACGGCACCGTCGCCGCGCTGCCCGGCTATCGCTACCACCTCGTCCGGGTCGCCGGCTTCGACGGCGCCAAGCCGGGCGCCAACGCCTCCGGGCCGGTCGTCGCTCCGGTCGCGGAGGAGATCGCCCGCTACATCAAGGAGGCGGGGCTGAAGCGGCCGGCGATCGTCGGCCATTCGCTCGGCGGGACCTGGGCGATGATGGTCGCCGCCCGCCATCCGGAGCTCGTCTCCAAGGTCATGGTCGTCGACATGATGCCGTTCGTCGGCGCGATGTTCGCCGGCCCGACCGCGACCGCGGCGACCCTGACGCCGATGGCCGAACAGGTGCGCACCGGCATTGCCTCGACGACCGGCGAGGCGCGCCGCAAGAAGGCGGAGCAGACCATCGCCAGCATGATGAAGACCGAGAGCGCCCGCCCCGCCGCCGTCCAGCAGTCGCTCGACAGCGATCCCGCGGTCTCCGGCCAGGCGATGTACGACCTGATCCTCGCCGACCTGCGGCCCGAGCTGGCGCGGATCAAGGCACCGATGACGGTGCTTTGGGCGCTCCCGCCCGGAGCGCCCGTCACCCAGGCCCAGATGGAGCAATTCTACAAGCTTTCCTACGCCGGGGCGCCGCAGGCGCGGGTAAAGCAGATCCCCGACAGCTACCACTTCATCATGGTCGACCAGCCCAAGGCCTTCCAGGACGAGCTGAAGGCGTTCCTGGGCGGCTAGCCTTATCCCTCTCCCCTGTCGGGAGAGGGAGAGTCGCGCCGTTCCTCGTTATAGGGCCCCTGGCCTAAGGTTATCAGGAAGATCCAGGAACTCGCGTATCCACGTGCCGACCTCCAACCGGTCGTTCTCCCGGTCGTACGACGCGAGCGCGCCGTCGGGATCCGGCAACCGGTCGCGGCGGGCGTCGATCAGGGCGCGGCCGTAATCGGCGGTGAATTCGGGGTGGAACTGCATCGAGATGGCCGGCTGGTCGTCATAGGCCAGCATTCCGTACGGGCTGAAGTCGCTGCTCGCGAGGATGTGGCTGTGCGGCGGCTGGACGACGATCTGGTCCTGGTGGGAAACCGGAACCGTGATCCGGTCCACCTCGCCCATCCAGGGCGCCCGGACGACGATGTTGTAATCCTGCAGGCCCGCGCCCCAGCCGCGCACCGATTTCTCGACATGGCCGCCGAACGCCTCCGCCATCACCTGATGGCCGAAGCACACGCCGATCAGCTTCGCCTTGCCCTTGGCATCGCGAAGGAAGGCGATCAGCGGATCGATCCACGGCAGCGGGTCGTAGACCCCGGCCGGCGAGCCGGTGATCAGATAAGCGGCGTGGTTAGTCGGCCAGGCGGGATATTCGCCGTTGCGAACGTCGTAGCCGACCGTCTCTACGTCGGGGCCGAGAAGCCGGGCGAACATCCCGTCATAATGGCCGAAACGGTCCAGGAGGGCGCCGGGAGGCTCTCCCGTGCGGAGGATGGCGAGCTGCATGTCGGCTCACTAGCGGCTGGGCCGTTCAAGCAGAAGCGCCGATCTCATCCGTCATGCTGAACTCGTTTCAACATCCAGCGGCGAACCGCTTCGCGGGCGAGAACTGGACCCTGAGACACGTTCAGGGTGACGCCTGTGCCGCGACATCCGCCGGCGGCTCGTCCGAGCGATCATGCCTAGAACGAAAAGCGCAGCGTCCCGCGCACGGTAGTGGGTGCGCCCGGCATGATGTTGTTGTCGTTGAAGCCCGAGGAGAAATAGTTCGAGCCAAGCACGTTCTCGACGTTGACCTGCGCCTCGATCGCGTCGGTCAGCTTGAGATAGGCGGCCGCGTCGACCCGGGTGAAGGCGGGCAGAACGACCGCGTTGGAGATCGAGGTGAAGCTTTTCGACTGGCGGTAGACCCCGAAGCCGGCACCGACGCGGTCGGTGAAATCGTAGCGGGTCCAAAGCGACGCTTGGTGGCGGGGAACGAGGGCCACCCGGCGCCCGGCGGGCGCAGCGGTCGTCGTCTTGGTGATCTCGGCATCGGTATAGGCATAGCCGGCGCTGACCCGCCAGTTCGGGCGGATCTCGCCGCTAAGCCCGATCTCGAAGCCCTTGCTGCGCTGGGCGCCGGTCAGCACCGTCCGGCTCGGATCGGCCGGGTCGGTGGCGCGTGTGTTGGTCCGGTCGAGCCGGTAGACGGCGGCGTTGAGGCTTAGCGCGGAGCGGATGTCCCATTTGAAGCCGAGCTCGTAATTGTCGAACCGCTCGGGCTCGAGCGCCTGGAGGGTGAGGTCGAGCGAGCCGAACTGGTCGCCGGACTGGGGAAGGTAGGAGCGGCTGTAGCTGGCGTAGAGGCTCATGTCCGCGTCCGGCTTCACCACCAGGCCGAGGCGCGGCGACCAGAGATTGTCGGTGCGCGAGAAGCGTCCGCCGGTGAGGGCGTCGGTCAGGTCGAGCTTGAAGCGGTCGTGGCGAAGGCCGGCGATGACGTCGAAATGGTCGCCGATTGACGCCTGGTCCTGGACGTAGAAGGCGAGCACGTCGGCATCGGCGTTGACGTCGCGCTGCCCGGTCCCGGCGCGGAAGGTGATCGGCGGAACGAAAATCCGGCGGGCGAGATCGACTCGGGTGCGCCGGCCGCCGTTGGTCGTCGTCACCCCGGAATCGAAGAAGCCGTTCAAATGGCGAGTCCGGGTCGACTGATCCGAAAATTCGAACCCGGCGAGGAGGGTGTGCCGCACCGGACCGGTCGCGACCTGCCAGACGAGGTCGGTCTGGCTGATCAGATTCTGGCGCGCGAGCCGGTCGTTATAGGCCTCGATGCCGACCTTGCGCACGCCTCCGACGGTCGAGACCGCCTCGGCGGTGAAGGCATTCTGGTAGAATTTGTCATAGTCGCCGTAGAGGAGCCGGCTGGTCAGGGTCAGCGCATCGTTGAAGCGGTGCTCGACCTGGCCCTTCAGCACGTTCCCCTCGAAGTGCGTCCGATTGAGCCCCGGCACTCCGAAAAAGGCGCGGCGGAAACCGGTCAGCGGCCGGGCCGGGGCGGCGATCGTTCCGACGCCGGCGGAAGGAACCCCGCGGTCGACCGTGCGCCGGTCGTCGTCATATTCGTAGCTAAGGTCGATGCGGGTGTTCTCCCCGGCGACGAAGGCCAAGGTCGGGTTCACGCCGATCCTGCGGCCCTCGTAGAAATCGCGGTGGTTGGCGAATTCCTCGTAGGTGCCGTTGAAGCGGGCATAGACGCCCTCCCCCAGCCGCCGGTTCAGATCGGCGTCCGCGAACCAGGCGCCCCAATTGTCGAGCCCGGCGGACGCGCGGGCGAAATCCTTCGCTTCGGGGCGCTTGGTCACCCGGTTGACGATCCCGCCGCCGCCGCCGCGCCCGAAGATCATCGCGTTCGGGCCCTTCAGAACCTCGACCCGCTCGAGATTGTAGAGGCCGCGATAATATTGGACGTCGTCGCGAAGCCCGTCGACGAAGAAGTCGGCGGTGCTCGAATTGCCGCGAAGGATGATCTGGTCGCGATGTCCCTCGCCCTGGCTGATCACCGCCCCCGGCACGTAGCGCAGCACGTCGGCGATCGACTGCAACGACTGGTCCTGGATCTGCCGCTCGGTGACGACGCTGATCGACTGGGGAATGTCGTTGAGGTCGGTCGGGGTTCGGGTCGCGGTGCTGGTCTGCGGCACCGTGTAGGTCTGGCGCGTACCGGTGACGACGATCGGGTCGGCGCCCTCGGCGGCCGCATCGGACGAGATCGCGACGCCGTCGGCGGCGAAAGCGGGCGCGGCGAGCGCGCAGGAGAAAGCGAGCAGCGAAACCGAACGGAAGAACATCGGAACCCCTTGCGCATGATTGCGTCGGAGTTCGTCTACTGCTGTTGAGAATTATTCGCAATAGCAGTTAGCATCGCCTCTCCAGCCGGAGCGGAAGGCCTTCGGCCGGCCGGAGGGTCACCATGCCCGAGACGCGCACCTCGCGGCCCGGCACCGGCTCGAACCGCCAGCCGGCGAGCCAGTGGGCGAGGATCGCCAGCGCCTCCACGGTCGCGAAGCGCATTCCGACGCAAAGCCTCGGACCGCCTCCGAACGGGATGAACTGAAAGCGATGCCGCCCCTCGCGCCGATCGGGCAGGAAGCGGTCGGGATCGAAGACGTCGGGATCTTCCCACAGCGTCTCGTGGCGGTGGATCAGCCACGGCCAGATCGAGACGATGTCGCCCGGCTCCACCGCCTCGTCGCCGAGCCGGTCCGCAGCCACCGCCTGCCGGTCGAATCGGGGCGCCGGTGGATAGAGCCGGAGAGTCTCGTCGAGCACCCGGCGAAGCAGCGTAAGCCGATCCGCGAGCCCCGCATCCTCGCCGGCGGCGAGCGCCGCGGCGGCTTCGCTCGACACCCGCTCCTGGAGGTCGGGCTGCTTCGAAAGCAAATAGAGCGTCCAGGTCACTGCGTTCGCCGTCGTCTCGTGGCCGGCAAGGTAGAAGGTCATCGCATTGTCCGCCGCCAGCGCCGCGGCCTTGCGGGCGTCGAACCGGTCGCCCAGGCCCCGGATCAGCCGCCCGAGGAAATCGTCCGCGCCGCCGCCCGGCAGCCGCTCGCTCACCACCGTCTCCAGCGTCCGGCGAAGATAGGCCTGGCCGCGCTGCGCGATCCAGCCGCGCCGGGTCCAAGGGATCCTTGGAAGGTCGAGCATCGCCTGCAGCCGCGCCTCGCTCACGCCCTCGAGGGCGGCGGCGATATGCGCCATGGCAGAGTCGCCGGTCAGACGCGCATCGCCGCCGAACAGCGTGTTCGAGATGACCCGCATCGTCGCCCGCGTCGCCTCGCGCGCCATGTCGCGCTCGCCGGGGCGCCATTCCTCCATCGCCTCGCGGCCGACCTGCCCGAACGCCGGAACGAGCCCGTCGACCGCGGCGGGCGCGAAATTGGCGGCGACGATCCGCCTCTGCTCGCGCCACGGCTCCCCGTCGGACGTCAGGAGCCCCTCGCCGATCGCCGGCGCAAGCAGCCGCTTGACCACGTCGGGCTTCACGTAATTGGCGGCATTGTCGAGCAGGACCCGCTGGACGAGGTCGGGATCGAGCGGGATGTGGACGGTAAAGCCCAGCACCTTGCGCTTCATGTAGGGCAGCTGGAAGGCGAGCCGCGACCAGCCGTAGACCGCCGTCCGGGCCCGCTCGCCGACGAACCCCCGCCAGACCGGAACCGGGCCGGCGGGACGCTCGGGATAGGTGGGGATGAAGGGTGCGCTCACTCCGCCGCCAGCAACCTCTCCGCCCCGCCCAGGTCGACGCTGACCAAACGGCTGACGCCCTGCTCGATCATCGTCACTCCGAACAGGCGGTGCATGCGGCTCATCGTCACGGCATTGTGGGTGACGATCAGGTAGCGCGTGTCGGTTTCGCCGCTCATCCGGTCGAGAAGGTCGCAGAAGCGCTCGATATTGGCGTCGTCGAGGGGCGCGTCGACCTCGTCGAGGACGCAGATCGGCGCAGGGTTGGTGAGGAACAGGCCGAAGATCAGGGCGACCGCAGTCAAAGCCTGCTCGCCGCCCGAAAGCAGGGTCAAGGCCGACAGCCTCTTGCCGGGCGGTTGAGCCATAATCTCGAGCCCCGCCTCCAGCGGATCGTCGGATTCGACCAGCTCGAGATGGGCCTGCCCGCCTTCGAACAGGGTGGTGAAAAGGCTCCGGAAATGGCGATCGACCGTCTCGAAGGCGGCGAGCAGGCGGGCACGGCCCTCGCGGTTCAGGCTTCCGATCGAGCCGCGCAGGCGATGGATCGCCTGGCCGAGCTCCTCGCGCTCCGCAGCGCTTGCGGCCCGGCCCTCGTCCAGCTCTTCGAGCTCGCGCTCAGCGACGAGGTTGACCGGCCCGATCCGCTCGCGCTCGGCCATCAGCCGCTCGTGACGCGCCGATTCCTCGCCGGCGGGAGAGATCGCGCTGTCGTCGAAATCGAGCTTTTCGGGGAGCAAGGGCGGCGGGCATTCGAAGCGCTCGCCCGAAATACGGCCCATCTCGACCCGGCGAAGCTCCTGGTTCTCGTGGCGGGCGACGGCGCCGGCGCGCGCCTCGCGGGCAGCGGCGAGCGTTTCGCCGACTTCGGCGAGCCGCGCCTCGGCCGCTCGGAGCGCCGCTTCCCCTTCCCGCTCCGCACCGGCGGCCGCTTCGGCCGCTTCGGCTGCCGCCCGGCTGTCCGCCTCCATCCCCTCGATCCGGCGTCCTATCTCTTCCGGCGCGTCGGCGAGGCGCTCGATCTCCGCCTGCGCTTCGGCGATCCGGCGGCGCATGTCGGCCTGCCGCTTGGCCGCGTCGGCCGAGCGAACCGTCCAGTCGCCCGCTTCCTTGCGAGCGGCCTCGGCGCGCTGCCGATCGGCGCTGACCGCGCGGGCATGGGTCGCCGCCTCGGCGCGGACCTCGGCGAGCGCCCGCTGCGCCGACTCCGCCTCGCCGCGAAGCTTGGCGACCCGGCTTTCCGTCGCGGCCGCGTCGGGCAGCGCCGCCGCCACGCGCCGCGCTTCCTCCAGCCCGGCGACCGCCTCGAGCGCGTCCTGCCGGGCCTGCACGACCCGTTCGGCAAGCCCGGTCCGCCGCATCTCCAGCCGCTCGATCTCAGTCCGCGCGCTATCCTCGGCCCGGCCCGCCTCCCGGATCGCGGCGACGGCCTCGGCCTCGACCCGGCGCGCCGCGTCGGCCGAGCCGCGGGCGGATGCCATCGCGGTCAGTGCCGATTCGATCCGCCGACGGGCGGAGTCGACTGCGGCCGCGGCCGGCGCCAGCGCCTTTTCGATCTCGGCGAGCCGATTGACCCGGATAAGCCGCTCGGCGGCCGCCGCGCCGAGGCCGGTCGCGACGAACCCGTCCCAGCGCCGAAGCCGCCCCCCGCGGGTGACGAGCCGCTGCCCGACGGCGAGCGCTATCCCCTCATCCTCCTCGACCACCGCCACCTGCGCCAGACGCCGAGCCAGTACGGCGGGCGCCTCGACATGGTCGGCGAGCCGCTCGCAGCCGGCCGGCAAGGCGGGATCGTCGGAGGTTTGCTCGGCCCCCGCCCAGCGGCGCGGGCCGTCGCCATCGAGCGCGGCCTCGAGATCGTCGCCCAGCGCCGCGGCGAGGGCGCGCTCATAGCCCGGCTCGGCCCGGACATGGTTGATCGCCCGGTCGCCGCTCGTCCCCTCCACCGCCTTGACCAGCGCCTTGGCCTCGGATTCGAGAGCCGATAGCGCCGCCCGGGCGGAGGCCCCCTCGCTCTCCGCGCCGTCGCGCTCGGACGCTGCGGCCTGCCGCTCGGCCTCCGCCGCCATTATCGCCTCGGCCGCTCCGGCGAGCCGGGCTTCCGCCTCCACCCGGCGCGATCGCGCGGCGGCAAGGGCGGCGGCGAGCGGGGCTTCGTCGCCGAGGCCCGCCATCGCCTCCTCGAGCCGGCGCGCCTCGGCCTCGGCCCGAGCGACTTTCGCGCGCGCCGATTCGAGCGCGGCCGCGGCGACCGGGCTTCCGCCTGCTCGGCCGCCTGAACCGCCCGAGCCGCGCCCAGGGCGCTTTCCGCCGAGCGCGCTTTGTCCTCGACCTCGACGGTGCGGATGTCGATCGTGCCGCGCGCCGCCTCCGCGGCGGCGATGCGCGCGGCGATCTCCCGGCCTTCGGACTCGAGCCGGGCGAGCGCCGCCTTGGCGTCTTCGGCCAGTGCCGCTTCGCGGGCTTGATCCGAAAGCAGGGTCCGGCCCCGGTCGGTGAGCTCGCGAAGCCGCCGGGCGACGGTGTCGCGCTCGGCGCGAAGGGTGGCGAGCTGGTGGCCGAGCGCGGTCGCCCGTTCCCGGGCCGCCTGGGCCGCCGTGCGCTTCTCCGCCAAAGCCCGCGCCGCCTCGGTCTGGTACGCCGCCGCCGCCCGCTGCGCCTCGCTCGCCGCCTCGACGGCCGAAGCCGCCGCCTCGGCCTGCTTCTTCGCCGCGTCGGCGGCGTCGGCGGCTTCGCGCCAGCGCGCGAAGATCATCCGCCCTTCCGCGATCCTTATCTGGTCCGACAGCTTGCGGTAGCGCTCCGCCGCCTTGGCCTGGCGCCGAAGCGCCGAGGCCCGGACCTCCATGTCGGCGAGCACCTCGTCCAGCCGGACGAGATTGGCCTCGGTCGCTCGAAGCTTCTGCTCGGCGTCCTTGCGGCGGACGTGGAGCCCGGCGATTCCCGCGGCTTCCTCCAGCATCATCCGCCGTTCGGTCGGCTTGGCGGCGATGACCTGGCTGATCTTGCCCTGGCTGACCAGCGCGGGGGAATGGGCGCCGGTCGCCGCGTCGGCGAACAGCAGGGCCACGTCCTTGGCCCGAACGTCGCGGCCGTTGACCCGGTAGGCGGAGCCCGCGCCGCGCTCGATCCGCCGGGTGACCTCGACGTCGCCCGGCGGCGCCAGCGTGGAATCGCCCGGCACGTCCTCGGCCGCGCGATCGAGCAGAAGCGAGACTTCGGCGAAGTCGCGGGCGGGGCGGCTCGCGGTGCCGGCGAAAATCACGTCGTCCATGCCGGCGCCGCGCATGGACTTGGGCGACGATTCCCCCATCACCCAGCGGATCGCTTCGAGGACGTTGGATTTTCCGCAACCGTTGGGGCCGACGACGCCGGTGAGGCCCGGCTCGATCCGCAGCTCGGCGGGCTCGACGAAGCTCTTGAAGCCGGAGAGCTTCAGCCGCCTGATCTGCATCCCGGCCCCCCCGAGCTCATCCTACCCTCCCGCTTGCCTCAGCGCCGGCTCGACCTCCGCCCAGGTGACCCCGTCCACCCGCACGTCGTTGACGAAGAAGGTAGGAGTGCCGAGCACCCCCTTCGCCTGCGCCGTCTCGTACATCTTGCCGAGCCGATCGAGCCCGGCTTGATCGGCGAGACACTGCCTGCCGCGCGCCGGCGCCACGCCGAAGCGGGCCGCGAGCTGGGTCAGCCCGCCTATGTCGCCGAGGCGGACGAGCCGCTGGCCCTCCGTCAGTGCCTTCATCTGGTCCTTCTGGGCGGCCGTCATTCCCGAGATGCGCCCGATCCATTGCGGCTGGGTGGCGTAGAGCGTCTCGGCCATTCCGAAGAAGCCGCGCGGCCCCGCGCAGCGGGCGAGAAGGCTCGCCGTCACGTCGATCCCGTTCAGTACATAGTTGCGAAATTCGTAGGTCGCCTTGCCGGTGCGCACGTAGCCGTCGATCAAGGGGCGATTGCCGGTCTGCGAGAAGTGCGCGCAATGGGGACAGGTGAGCGAGCCATATTCGACCAGCCTGACCCGGGCCGCCGGATTGCCCATCCGGAAGCCCCCTTCCGGAGTCGCGACGACCGTCCGGCTCCAGTCGCGCGCGACGGGCGCCGCGGCTCGGTGGGCCGGCGGAGCGGCCCGGCGGGCGGGCGCGGCGTCGGCCGCGGGCGCGATCGAGACGGCGGCGGCCAGCGCCGCGGCGAGCGACGCGCGGATCATCCGATCGCGCCCCGGAGCTGCGGCTGAAGCGCCTTCCAGCTCGCAGTGTCCGGCGCCATCTTGCCGTTGATGAAGAAGGTCGGAGTGCCGGTCACGCCGTCGCTCGTGCCGCGCTGCGTGACGTCGCCGACCTTCTTCAAATTGGCCGGATCGGCGAGGCAGGAATCGATCTTCGACTGCGGCATTCCGCGCTGGCGGAAGAATTCGTCCAGCCCAAGGAAGCGGACCATGTCGGCGGCGGCGGCCTGCGGCCCCATATTCTGCCAACGGGACTGCTGGTCGTCGGTCACGCCGCGAAGCTTCTCGCCCCATTGCGGCTGGCTTGCGTAAAGCTCTTCGGAGAGGCGGAAGAACGGGGTCGCGCCCTGGCAGTGGAGGAGCATCGACACGCCCGGATCGCTTCCGAACAGGACGAAGGTGCGGAATTCCCAGCTGACCTGGCCGCTCTTCACATATTTATCGCGCAGCGTCGGGACGCCCTGCTCCTCGAACTCGGCGCAGTGCGGACAGCTGATCGACGCATATTCGACGAGCTTCACCGGAGCGTTGGGATTGCCCATCCGGAAGCCGCCTTCGGGAGTTTCGGTAACGACCTGAGTCCAGTCGCCCTGCGGCGCCTTGATCTGCGCGAGCGGCTTGCTCATCTCCGCTTCCGACACATTGCCGCCGCCCCCGCCGCAGGCGGCGAGGATCAGGACGAGAGCGGCCGCGCCGCCGAGCTTCAAAGCCTTCATGTCTTTCTTTCTCCGATTCGTCCGATCACCGGAATGGCGAGAGTCGCCGCCGGAGCGCTGGCCGCATCCGCGACCCCGCGCGCCAACGCTTCGAGACAGGCCCGCAGCTCCGGATCGGCAATCCCCCTTAGCGAATCCCCAAGCTCCGCCGGAATGGCTCTGAGCGAAGGGGGCGCGGTACGCGATTTTGCCCTCGCAACCTGAACCAGCCCTTGCCGGAACTGGATCCGGACGACCGCCTCGTAGCCGAAGAAGCGGTTCACCCGCTCGACGATGGCGGGGGCGACGTGCTGCATCATCGGCGCGTGAGCCCCCTCGACGACGAGGTTCAGGACCCCCGCGGAGCGCTTGCCCGGAGGAAAGCGGATCGATTCCGGCGACGACACCCGGGCGTAGCGCACCCCGACGATCTCGCTCCACCGGCTGACGATCGAGGACTGGACGAAGCCGAAGCGCCGGAAGGCGGCCCCGCCGACGGCTGGAAGCATGTCCGAAACGGCGCGCGCGCGGTTCGAGCGGGGAGCTTCCGCCGCGCCTTTTTTAGTCGTTCCGCCCGATTTCGCCATCGCTCCGATCATGGCATAGCCGGGCCATGGCCGTCGATGCTTCAGAGGCGCTTCTGCGCTGGTTTGCTGTGGATAAGCGGCGATTGCCGTGGAGAAGCGAGGTCGGCGAGCGGCCCGACCCCTATCGCGTGTGGCTTTCGGAGATCATGCTTCAGCAGACCACCGTTCCCCATGCCCGCCCCTTTTTCGAGACCTTCACCCGCCGGTGGCCCACGGTTGAAGCGCTTGCCGACGCTCCGGAGGAGGCGGTGATGGCCGCCTGGGCCGGCCTCGGCTATTATGCCCGGGCCCGCAACCTCGTCGCCTGCGCCAAGGCGGTGGCTCGCGATCATGGCGGCCGCTTCCCCGACAGCGAGGACGCGCTTCGCAAGCTTCCGGGGGTCGGCCGCTACACGGCGGCGGCGATCGCGGCGATCGCCTTCCAGCGGCGGGCGGTCGTGGTCGACGCCAACGTCGAGCGGGTCGTTTCCCGCCTGTTCGCGGTGGAAACTCCGCTGCCGGCCGCGCGCGAGGAGATATACCGGCTGACCGAGACGATCACGCCCGCCGGAGGGAGCGGGGACTTCGCCCAGGCGATGATGGACCTCGGCTCGGCGATCTGCACCCCGCGCTCCCCCGATTGCCCGCACTGCCCGCTTCGCGAGACCTGCCGCGCGCGGGCGCTCGGAACGCCGGAGCGCTATCCGGTGAAGGCGAAGAAGGCCGCCAAGCCGCGCCGCGAGGGGCTCGCTTACTGGCTCGAGCATGACGGCGATGTGCTCCTCGTCCGCCGTCCGCCGAGCGGGCTGCTCGGCGGAATGCTCGCTTTCCCGACCGAGGCGGAGCCCGCCGAGGCGCGGTGGCTCGAGGCGGGGGCGGTGGAGCATGTCTTCACCCATTTCGCGCTTACCATGAAGCTGATGTGCGCCGTCGCCGAGACCCGGCAGGACGGCCTGTGGTGGCCGGTAGGCCGGCTTGGGGAAGCCGGTCTTCCCACCCTCTTCGCCAAGCTCGCGGCGCGGGGCGCCGAGTGGCGGTCGGCAGCATGAGCCTTCGCCCCGGATTCACCGGCGCCGGCCTGGACCGGGCCGACAATCTGCGGCTCGACGAGGGCCGTCTCGCGCAGCTGGCGGCTTCGGCCGGCGCCCGCCTGCTGCGGCTGGCCGGTCTCGATCCGGTTCTCGACGAGGCGGAACGGCTCGCCTGGGACGGTCTTTCCGGCGAGCCCGACGCCGAGACGATCTTCCTCGGGCTCGACGGCGGAACGGCCTTGTTCGCCCCCGTTCCCCGGATCGAGATCGGCCAGCGCGCCTGGGGCGTCTTCGCGATACTCGGCCGGATGGCGCCGGCCGACGCGGCGATCTGGGGCGCCGCGCGAAGCCTGATCGAATGGCACAACCGCCACCGCTTCTGCGGCCGCTGCGGAGCGCCGACCCAGATCTTCCGCGCCGGCTGGGGCCGCCGATGCACCGGCTGCGGGCTGGAGCATTTCCCCCGCGTCGACCCGGTCGTGATCATGCTCGCGCAATATGAGGATAAGGTGCTGCTCGGCCGCCAGCCGCAATATCCGCCCGGCCGCTATTCCGCACTCGCCGGCTTTATCGAGCCCGGCGAATCGTTCGAGGAAGCCGTCGCCCGGGAAATCGCCGAGGAAGCGGGTCTGGAGGTCGGCGACGTGCGCTACGTCGCGAGCCAGCCCTGGCCCTTCCCGGGGCAGCTGATGATCGCCTGCTTCGCCACCGCCGTCTCGAACGAGGTGACTTTGGACCGCACCGAGCTCGAGGACGCGATCTGGGTCGACCGGAGCCAAGTCTCCGCCGCTCTCGCCGGAGAGGCCGGAGCGGCCTTCCTCGCGCCGCCGCCCTTCGCCATCGCAAATACCCTGCTTCGCGCCTGGGTGGACGGTCTTGCCCCGTCCGGCAGCCCCGCCTAAAGGAGCCGACGAATTCCCCAACGAAGGCGCGTCCGCGCCGGGTTCGAGAGGTCTCGAGGCACACATGGACAATCGCTCCAACACGATCGCCGGCTGGGTGCTGGGCGCCGGAATCGTCGCTCTGGGCGCCACCATCATCACCGGCGAGATGTTCCACCAGGAGCGGCCCGAGAAGATGGGCTATCCGATCGAGGGCGTCAGCGACGCCGCGGACAAGGGCGGAGCCGCCGCCGAGCAGCCGGCCGCCTTCTATCTCGCCTCCGCCGATCCGCGCGCGGGCGAGCAGGTGTTCAAGAAGTGCACCGCCTGCCACAACGCCGACAAGGGCGGCGCCAACGGCACCGGCCCCAACCTCTACGGAGTCGTCGGCGGGCCGATCGGCCACCACGCTCCCGGCTTCTCCTACTCTCCGGCCCTGTCGGGCAAGGGCGGCAATTGGGAGTGGGACGCCCTCTTCGCCTGGCTCAAGTCGCCGCGCGATTTCGCGCCCGGCACCAAGATGACGTTCGCCGGCCTTTCGAAGCCGGAGGATCGCGCCAACGTCATCGCCTATCTGAACAGCCAGAGCGACGCGCCCAAGCCGCTCCCCGCGGCCCCGGCCGCCGCCGCCAATCCCGCCGCCGCGGCCGCCGAGAAGGGCGATCAGGGCGCCCAGGGCGACAAGGCCAAGGACCAGCCGATCCTGAACGAGGCGCAGGCCAATCCCGGCAAGCAGATCAAGGGCGAAGGCGCCCCCTCCACCAACGGCCGGGCCGAGCAGGTCAAGAAGTAGGCAAGCACCCGGCGTAAACCCCGTCGCCCCAGCGAAGGCTGGGGCCCCAGGGGGTGAAAGGCGCCGAGTTCATCACCCGCTGGGGTCCCAGCCTGCGCTGGGACGACGTGTATTCGTCCTCCGCCCCCTCACCGGCAATAGGGCCCGCGCCCCATGTCGAAGTGGAGATGGTCGCGGTGAAAGGCGTTGGCGTCGGGGCCGAGGCCGATCTGGAAGCGGCGGCAGCCGGAATCGTGAACCGCGCGAAGGAATCCTCGCACCTTCTCGTCCTCTCCGTTCCAGCCCGAGAGCACGGTCACCCGCCGCCCGTCGGCCAGCACGAACGCCCCGACGTCGACCGCATTGGCCCGGCCATGCTCGGAGAGCCGCCCTCCCGCCTGGCCGTTGACCGGCCGGCAGCTGTAGGTGCCGAGGCTCTCCACCCGGACCACCCGGCTCCCGAGCCAGGCCTTCGCCGCCGGCTGGACCGCTTCGCGCACCCACCCTGCAAAGGCGCGGGCGACCGGGCAGGTCATGGCGCCGAGATTGCTGACCGGAGTCCCGATCTCGAGAAGCTGGACGGCACCGAGCGCGCTGCAGCCATTGTCGAAATAGCGGTCCGGCAGCGCCCGGAAGCCGATCCCGTCGTCGCGAAGACCGGCGAGGCACTGCTTCGTCGCCCGGTCCGGCTCCGCGGTCGCCCGAGGCGGCGGCCGGCGCTCGCCATGCGGGATGCAGGCGGTGACCAGCAGCACCGCAACAAGAATCCTTCGCCCCCGCATCCGCGAAGGCTGCCGCCGGCGCCGAGCGGGGTCAACCCTTCCTCCCCAGTCAAGGCGGGGAGAGAGGCTCGACGCGCCCCGTGAACCGTTCACGTTGACACGGCGCCCGCGGGCTCTATCGCCGTCGGCGGGCCACGCCGTCCCAACGCGGCGCGCGCTCTCTGCGAGGAGAGACTTTGATGACCAACGACAAGCCCGGGGTTCGCCCCGCGCGCCCCTTCTTCTCTTCCGGCCCCTGCGCCAAGCCGCCCGGCTGGGCCCCCGAGCATCTTGCTCTGGGCTCGCTCGGCCGCTCGCACCGCTCCAAGCTCGGCAAGGCCCGGCTCGCTTACGCGATCGACCTGACCCGGCGGGTGCTCCGGGTCCCCGCCAGCCACCGGATCGGGATCGTCCCCGCCTCCGACACCGGCGCCGTCGAGATGGCGCTCTGGTCGATGCTCGGCGCGAAGCCGGTCACCGTCCTCGCCTGGGAAAGCTTCGGCGAGGGCTGGGTCACCGACATCGTCAAGCAGCTCAAGCTCGATCCCGCCGTGATCCGCGCCGATTACGGCGACCTTCCCGACCTCGCCGCGGTCGACCCCGCGTCCGACGTCGTCTTCACCTGGAACGGCACGACCTCGGGCGTGCGGGTGCCCGACGGCGACTGGATCGCGGACGACCGCGCCGGCCTCACCTTCGCCGACGCCACCTCCGGCGCCTTCGCCCAGCCGCTCCCCTGGGAGAAGCTCGACGTCACCACCTTCTCCTGGCAGAAGGTGCTCGGCGGCGAGGGCGGCCACGGAATGCTGGTCCTCGGCCCTCGCGCGGTCGAGCGGCTGGAGAGCTACACGCCGTCCTGGCCGCTCCCCAAGATCTTCCGGATGACCAAAGGCGGCAAGCTCAACGAGGGCATCTTCCAGGGCGACACGATCAACACGCCCTCGATGCTCGCGGTCGAGGATTATATCTTCGCCCTGGAATGGGCGCTTAGCGTCGGCGGCCTGCCCGGCCTCGTCGCCCGCGCCGACGCCAATGCGGCGGCGGTCGACGCGTGGGTCGAGCGGACGCCGTGGATAGCGCATCTCGCCCACGATCCCGCGACCCGCTCCAACACCAGCGTCTGCCTTCGCTTTGCCGAGGCCGGCGATTCCGAGGCGCAGGCGGCTTTGATCAAGAAGATGGCCTCGCTGCTCGAAGCGGAAGGCGCCGCCTACGATATAGCCTCCTACCGCGACGCCCCGCCCGGCCTTCGCCTGTGGTGCGGCGCGACCGTCGACACCGACGATCTCGAGGCGCTCTTCCCCTGGCTCGACTGGGCCTGGCACGAGGCTCGAACAGCTTGACCGTCGCCCCAGCGAAGGCTGGGGCCCCAGCGAGAACAAGGCGCCGAGCTTTTCACCCGCCGGGATCCCAGCCTTCGCTGGGATGACGAGCATTTCCCCCTTTCCTCCCCTCTACTCCCCTCCTCCCCTTTCTCCACCGGAGCAACCCATGCCCAAGGTCCTCATCTCCGATTCCATGGATCCCAACGCGGCCGAGATCTTCCGCGCCAACGGGCTTGAGGTCGACGAGAAGACCGGCCTGTCCAAGGACGAACTGAAAGCGATCATCGGCGGCTATGACGGCCTCGCCATCCGCTCCGCCACCAAGGTCACGGCGGACGTCCTGGAAGCCGCAACGAACCTCAAGGTAATCGGCCGCGCCGGGATCGGCGTCGACAATGTCGACATCCCCGCCGCCACGGCCCGGGGCATCGTCGTCATGAACACGCCGTTCGGCAACTCGATCACCACCGCCGAGCATGCCGTGGCGATGATGTTCGCCCTCGCCCGCGAGCTTCCCGCCGCCGATTCCTCGACCCAGGCCGGCAAATGGGAGAAAAACCGCTTCATGGGGGTCGAGCTGACCGGAAAGACGCTCGGCCTGATCGGCGCCGGCAATATCGGCTCGATCGTCGCCGACCGCGCCCGCGGACTCAAGATGAAGGTAGTCGCCTACGATCCGTTCCTGACGCCGGAGCGCGCAGTCGATCTCGGGATCGAGAAGGGCAGCCTCGACGAGCTCCTCGCCCGGGCCGACTTCATCACGCTCCACACCCCGCTCACCGACCAGACCCGCAACATCCTCTCGCGCGAGAACCTGGCGAAGACGAAGCGCGGCGTGCGCATCGTCAACTGCGCCCGCGGCGGCCTTATCGACGAAGTCGCGCTCAAGGACGCGCTGGAAAGCGGACAGGTCGCAGGCGCCGCGCTCGACGTGTTCGTCGACGAGCCGGCCAAGCAGAACCCGCTGTTCGGAACTCCGGGCCTAATCGCCACGCCCCATCTCGGCGCCTCGACGACCGAGGCGCAGGTCAACGTCGCAATCCAGGTCGCCGAGCAGATCTCCGAATTCCTGACCCGCGGCGGAGTGACCAATGCGCTCAACATGCCCTCGCTCTCCGCGGAGGAAGCGCCGAAGCTGAAGCCCTACATGGCGCTGGCCGAGAAGCTCGGCTCGCTGGTCGGCCAGCTCGCCCACGGCTCGCTCGCCGGCCTCTCCATCGAGGCCGAGGGCGCGGCGGCGGAGCTCAACCTGAAGCCGATCACCGGCGCGGTCCTCGCCGGCTTCATGCGGGTCCATTCGGACACGGTGAACATGGTCAACGCACCGTTCCTGGCGAAGGAGCGCGGGCTCGACGTGCGCGAGATCCGCCACGACCGCGAGGGCGACTATCACACGCTCCTGCGCGTCGCGGCGATCACCTCGGGCGGCGAGCGCTCGGTGGCCGGAACCCTGTTCGGCAATTCGGCGCCGCGGCTCGTCGAGATCTTCGGGATCAAGGTCGAGGCGGAGCTCGAAGGCGAGATGATCTACATCGTCAACGAGGACGCGCCCGGCTTCATCGGCCGCCTCGGCTCGGTGCTCGGCGAGGCGAACGTCAACATCGGCACCTTCCACCTCGGCCGCCGCGCCGCGGGCGGCGAGGCCGTCGCCCTGGTCTCCGTCGACAGCCACGTCGGCGAGGCGATGGAGGCCCGGCTGGCCGCGCTTCCGGGAGTGAAGCGGGTCAAGGCGCTGAGGTTTTGATGCTCGGAAAGCGGCAAGGCCTCTTGATCTATCCACGCTTTCGAATGATAATGAGGCATGGCAAACGATGACCTCTTTCTCGAGATCCTGAAGCGGCTTCAGGCGGACAACGCCGATTTCCGCAGACGCTTCGACAGCATCGAGGTCCATCTGTCGGCGCATGATGATTTCTTCCGGGGGATCATGACGCTGCTCGGCGGAATGAATGGGGACATAGGGCAGCTCAACCAGCGCGTCGACCGCATCGAGAGGCGACTCGGGCTGGTCGAAGGCTGACTCTGGACCTTCGCCGCGGGGCCTCCTAGAGCCGCCCCGTCTCCACCGCAGGAACCCAGCTTTGGCCAACGTGACCGTGATCGGCGCCCAATGGGGCGACGAGGGGAAGGGCAAGATCGTCGACTGGCTGTCGAGCCGGGCCGACGTCGTCGCCCGCTTCCAGGGCGGCCACAATGCCGGCCACACGCTCGTCGTCGGCGACCAGGTCTACAAGCTTTCGCTGCTCCCCTCGGGCATCGTCAGGGGCACCCTGTCGGTGATCGGCAACGGCGTGGTGCTCGATCCGTGGGCGCTGCGCTCGGAAGTGGCGAAGCTCACCGAGCAGGGCGTCTCCGTCACGCCCGAAACCCTCCAGGTCGCCGATACCTGCCCGCTCATCCTCCCCTTCCACCGCGATCTCGACGCGCTTCGCGAGGATGCGTCGGGACAGGGCAAGATCGGGACCACCCGGCGCGGCATCGGCCCGGCCTATGAGGACAAAGTCGGCCGCCGCGCGATCCGTGTCTGCGACCTCGCCCATCTCGGCGATCTCGGCCCGCAGCTCGACCGCCTGTGCGCCCATCACGACGCGCTTCGCGCCGGGTTCGGCGAGCCGCCGATGGATCGCTCCAAGCTCGAGCGCGACCTTGCCGAGATCGCCGATTTCGTCCTCCAATTCGCCCGCCCCGTCTGGATCACCCTCAACGACGCCAAGGCCCGCGGGCGGCGCATCCTGTTCGAAGGCGCGCAGGGAGTCCTGCTCGACGTCGACCACGGCACCTATCCCTTCGTCACTTCGTCCAACACCGTCGCCGGGACTGCCGCGAGCGGCACCGGCATGGGCCCCGGCGCGGCCGGATTCGTCCTCGGGATCGTCAAGGCCTACACGACCCGGGTCGGAGCCGGCCCGTTCCCGACCGAGCTCGAGGACGATGTCGGCCGCCGCCTCGGCGAGCGCGGGCGCGAGTTCGGAACCGTCACCGGCCGCAAGCGCCGCTGCGGTTGGTTCGACGCGGTGCTGGTGCGCCAGTCCTGCGCGGTCGCGGGGGTCACCGGCATTGCCCTCACCAAGCTCGACGTGCTGGACGGGCTCGACGAGATCCGGATCTGCACCGGCTACCGCCTGCGCGGTCGGACCTTCGACCACTTCCCTGCCCATTCGCGCGATCAGGCCGCGGTCGAGCCGGTCTACGAGACGATGCCCGGCTGGAGCGAATCCACCGCGGGCGCCCGAAGCTGGGCCCAGCTCCCTGCCCAGGCGATCAAATATATCCGCCGGATCGAGGAGCTGATCCGCTGCCCGGTCGCCCTGGTGTCGACCAGCCCGGAGCGCGAAGACACGATCCTCGTGCGGGATCCGTTCGCGGATTGAGTGTCCGGAGACGGACGCGCGGATAGTCCGCAGGCGCACACTCGTCGCACCGCCACGCCGCGTCCCAGTCCACCCGCGTCGCCCCAGCGAAGGCTGGGGCCCCAGGGGGTGAAAGGCTCGGTGTTCTCCACCCGCTGGGGCCCCAGCCTTCGCTGGGGCGACGGTCTAGGGTGGCCCGCTCTTTGCATTGGGTGGGTCTGACACTCAGCCGGAGCCGACCCATGCGCACCCCCCTCCTCGCCTTTCTCACCGCCCTCGCCCTCCTCCCCGCGACCAGCGCCTGCGCCCAGTCGGCGTCGAGCGCCGAGGTGCCGGCCACCCTGCGATGGGAGGTCGACTCGTCCGGGCGGGATCCGGGCAAGGTCCAGCTCGAGCTCGACTACCGCACCGCCCGCAACCGCAGCACCTACAGCCGCACCGTCGACCTTGCCGATCTGGAGGGCCTGACCCCCGACGCGCTTCAGGGCCGGGGGCCGGCCTCCTTCCGCCTCGCCCGCGACTCCGGCAGCCTCGAATGCCGCGGGAGCGCTTCGGGCGGACGCGGCAGCGGCGAGTGCCGCTTCGTGCCTTCGCCCACCTTCACGGCGGAGCTGGCGCGGCGGGGCTTCGGTGCGCCCACCGAAGGCCAGCTTTTCCAGCTCGCCATGACCGACACCGGCCTTGGCCTCATCGACGAGCTGGCGCGCCAGAACTATCCCCGCCCCACTCTCGACGAGCTGGTCGATTCCGGCAATCACGGCGCGAGCCTCCTCTACCTGCGCGAGATGGGCGGCCTCGGCTACCGGGTCGGCTCGCTCAAGGCGCTGATTCGGATGCGCGACAACGGCGTCGGCCCCGATTTCGTTCGCGAGCTCGTCCAGGCGGGCCTCACCGGCCTGTCCGCCGACACGCTGATCGAGATGCGCGATCATGGCGTCTCTCCGGCTTATCTCGGCGAGCTTCGCCGCGTCGGCTTCGCCGATCTTCCCGTCCGCGACGTCATCCTGCTTCGCGATCACGGCGTGTCCGCCGAATTCGCCGGAGCCGTGCGCGAGTCGGGCTACGCCTTCGCCCCCGCGCAGCTCGTCGAGCTTCGCGATCATGGCGTCGGCGGAGACTTCGTGCGCCAGCTTCGAAGCCTCGGCTATACCGGCCTCGCCTCGCGCGACATCGTCCGACTGCGCGACTACGGCGTGACCGCCGCCTTCATTCGCGAGGCGAACGGCGCCGGGACCCGCCGAAGCCCGGACGAGCTGATCCGGCTGCGCACCGGCGGCTGAGTCCGGGCTGCACGATTTCTGCACGGCATCGCCGCCGCCTCTGCGCCGCCGCCGCACACGGCGCTCCACCGGCGCCCTTCATCCCCACGCGGCTTTGACAGCGGGCCGGGAGCGGTGGAAGACATGAACGCGATGAGCCACAGGATCCTGATCGTCGACGACGATCCCCATATCCGCGAGGTGCTGACCTTCGCCCTCGGCAAGGCCGGCATGGAGACCGCCGAGGCCGGCGACGGCGAGGCGGGGCTCGCCGCGGTGGAGCGCGACCGGCCGGACCTCGTCGTCCTCGACATCAACATGCCGCGCATGGACGGGCTGGAAGTTTGCCGCCGGCTGCGCGCCTCGGGCGATCTTCCAATCCTTTTCCTGTCGTCCCGCGACGACGAGATCGATCGCGTCGTCGGCCTCGAGCTCGGCGCCGACGACTACGTTGTGAAGCCCTTCTCGCCTCGGGAAGTCGTCGCCCGCGTCGCCGCCATATTGAAGCGCGGAAGCCGCGCTCCCGCCGAACCTGGGCCGAAGTCCAGCGTCGTCCACAACCGTCTTCGCCTCGATCCCGAGGCTTGGGAAGCACGCTGGGACGGCTCAGACGTGCCGGTCACCGTCACCGAGTTCCAGCTCCTCCTCCTGCTCGCCGGCCTTCCGTCCAAGGTGTTCACCCGCGACGCGATCATCGATCGGCTTCACGGCCCCGGCTTCGCCATCACCGACCGCACGATCGACAGCCACATCCGCAACCTCCGCCACAAATTCGCTTTGGCCGGAGCGGGCGACCTCATCGAAACCCGAGCCGGGGTCGGCTACCGGATCGGCCGCTGCATGGGCGAGCCCTCGGCTTGATCGATCCGGTCAAGCAGTTCGCCAAGCGCCATTGGCCGGCGCTTCGCCTGCGCACGATCCTCTTCCTGACCCTGCTCTTCGTCGCGGCCCTTCCCGGAGTCGGCGCCGTCTTCCTTAGGGTCTACGAGAACACCCTCGTCCAGCAGACCGAGGCGGAGCTGATCGCCGAAGGCGCGGTCGTCGCCGCCGCCTATCGCGCGGCCTGGCCCGAGCCTCTGCCGCCGCCGCCCGAGCGGCTCGATCCGCAGCTCCCGACGATCGACCTTAGAGCCATGTCGATCCTGCCGGAGCAGCCCGAGCGGCGCGACACGGGCCTCGCGGCGGCGGCGGCGGCGCGAATGGCGGGCTTCAAGATCGCGCCGGTGATCCGCGACGCGTCGCGAACGACGCTCGCCGCCGCCCGGATCCTCGATGCGCATGGGATCGTCGTCTACGGCGGTGAGGATTATCGCAAGAGCTATGCCCATCTGCCGGAGGTGCGCCGGGCGCTTGCCGGCGAGACCACCACCCTCCTTCGCCGCCGGGCCGATTACGAGCCGCGCTACGCGCTCGAGGTGCTTAGCCGCGCGTCCAGCGTCCGGGTCCATTACACCCGCCCGATCGAGGGCGGCGGCCGGGTGATCGGAGTCCTGATGCTGTCGCGAAGCCCGCGCGGCCTGTTCGTCGGGATCTACCAGGACCGCGGCAAGATCGCGCTCGGCATCGGGCTCATCTTCGTCACCCTGCTGGTCCTCGCCGGACTTCTCTCGCGCGGTATCGCCCGTCCGATCGAGGCGCTCGGAGAGGCGACCGAGAACGTCGCCCGAGGTGCGGTCACCGTCCCCGAGCCGCCCGTCACGGCGGCGGTCGAGATCAGGAGCCTCTACCTGAACTTCGCCGCCATGGCCGCCCGGATCGAGCGGCGAGGGCGCTACCTGCGCGATTTCGCCGCCGCGGTCAGCCATGAGCTCAAGACCCCGATTGCCGGGATCAAGGGCGCGCTCGAGCTGATCGACGAGCATCCGACGATGAAGGAGGCGGAACGCCGGCGCTTCCTCGGCAACGCCGCCGCCGACGCCGACCGGCTTTCCCATCTGCTTCGCCGGCTGCTCGACCTGGCGCGAGCCGACATGGCGGCCGCGCCGGAGGACGCCGAAAGCGACATCGCCGAGGCGGCCTTGAAGGTGGCCGACGCCCACCGCCGCGCCGGCTTCACCGTGGACTTCGACTTTCCCGCGCTGCCCAGGGTTTGCGCCCCCGAGGAGCTGATCGCCAGCGTGATCGAGACGCTGGTCGAAAACAGCCGCCAGGCCGGCGCGGGCCGGGTCGCGGTCTCGGCGAGAACGGAGGGGGCCCGGGTCAGGCTCACGCTTCGCGACGACGGCCCGGGCGTCCCGCCTGCCGACCATGAGCGGATCTTCGAGCCGTTCCACACCAGCCGCCGCGCCGAGGGCGGCTCCGGCCTTGGCCTCGCCATCGCCCGCTCCCTCCTCGACGCCTGCGGCGGAACGATCGGAAGTGTGCCCGCCGAGAAAGGCGCCTGCTTCGAGATAAGATTGCCGGCGAGGCTCTGACACCAAACCCTCCCCTTGAGGGGAGGGGGACCGTGCGCAGCACGGTGGAGGGGTGTCAGCGTCGGAAGCCCAGCCCCGAACTCTGACACCCCTCCGTCAGGCCTGCGGCCTGCCACCTTCCCTCGAAGGGGAGGATTTTCGTTTGTCCTATTCGAACTCCAGGATCACCGCGTCCACGGCCAGGCTCTCGCCGGGCTTGGCGTTCACCGCCTTCACCGTTCCCGCTTTCTCGGCGCGCAGGATATTCTCCATCTTCATCGCCTCGACGACGGCCAGCGGCTGCCCCGCCTCGACCCGGTCGCCCTCGCCGACGTTGAGCGCGGTGAGAAGGCCCGGCATCGGGCAGATCAGGAACCTGGAAAGGTCCGGCGGCACCTTTTCGATCATGTGCCGGCTAAGGCTTGCGACATGGGCGGGCAGGACGGTGACGGCGTGGGCGGCGCCGCGCGCCGTCAGCCGCCATTGGCGCCCCTGCCGGGCGACCTGGACGGTTCGACTCCGGCCGTCGATCGTCGCCTTGAGCAGGCGCTGCCCGGGCTGCCAACGACCGATCAGCTCTCGTCCCTCGCCCTCGTCGACATAGGCGATAAGCCCGCCGTCGAAGCCGTCGAACTGGACGGTGAGCGCCTGTCCGGCGATCGTCACGACCCGCTCGGGCGGCGGCGGAACCGGGCTTCCCAGCTGCCCCGATATTTCGCAGGCGCGCTCGTCCGCCGTCATCCCGACGAAGGCGGCGAGAACCGCGAGATCCTCGATCAGGATCCGGTCTGCCGGAGCACCGTGAAACCCTTCGGGATATTCCTCGGCGATAAACCCCGTGGTGATGGCGCCGGCCCGGAAGCGGGGGTGCTGCATCAGCGCCGAGAGGAAGTCGACATTGTGCCCGATCCCCTCGATCGCAAACGAGTCCAGAGCCTCGATCTGCCGGTCGATCGCTCCCTCCCGGGTCGGCGCCCAGGTGACCAGCTTGGCAATCATCGGATCGTAGAACATCGACACCTCGCCGCCCTCGAACACCCCGTCGTCGACGCGGGTGAGGGGGGAAAGTTCGCTGGACTGATCATCCGTTCGTGTCGAGCGAACGGGGTTGGAGGACCCGAAACCCTCTCCGCTGCCCCGCTCGACAGGAGCGGCGTAACGGGCAATCACCTCCGGACTCTCCGCCGGCGGCCTGTAGCGCACCAGCCTTCCCGTCGACGGAAGGAAGCCGCGATACGGGTCCTCCGCATAGACGCGATTCTCGATCGCCCAGCCGTTCAGCCGCACCTCCTCCTGTCCGAACCCGAGCGCCTCGCCCGCCGCGACGCGGATCATCAGCTCGACCAGGTCGAGGCCGGTCACCTCCTCGGTGACGGGGTGCTCGACCTGCAGCCGGGTATTCATCTCGAGGAAGTAGAAGCTCTCGCCGCTCGGATCGGCGCCGCTGACGATCAGCTCGACCGTCCCGGCGCTGTAATAGCCGACCGCCCGGGCGAGGGCGACCGCCTGCTCCCCCATCGCCTTGCGCATCGCCGGCGTGACGAAGGGCGACGGCGCTTCCTCCACGACCTTCTGGTGGCGGCGCTGGATCGAGCATTCGCGCTCGCCCAGATAGACGATGTTGCCGTGCTTATCGCCCATCACCTGGATTTCGATGTGGCGCGGACTTTCGATGAATTTCTCGATAAACACCCGGTCGTCGCCGAAGCTCGCCAAGCCTTCGCGCTTGGTCGCCTCGAAGCCTTCGCGGACATCCGTCTCGCCCCAGGCGAGCCGCATTCCCTTGCCGCCGCCTCCGGCCGAGGCCTTCATCATCACCGGATAGCCGATCTCGCCCGCGATCCGGACGGCGTCGTCGGTGGTCGCGATGTCGCCGAGGAAGCCGGGCACCACGTTGACGCCGGCAGCCTTGGCGAGCTTCTTGGACTCGATCTTGTCGCCCATCGCCGCGATCGCGTTCGGCGGCGGCCCGATAAAGGCGATCCCCGCCTCCTCCAAAGCCCGGGCGAAGCTCTCCCGCTCGGAGAGAAAGCCGTAGCCCGGATGGACCGCCTCCGCGCCGGTCTCCTTGCAGGCGAGCAGGATCAGCTCGGCCTTCAGATAGCTCTCGCTCGCCGGCGCCGGCCCGAGCCGCACAGCCTCGTCCGCCATCAGCACGTGAGGCGCGCGGGCGTCGGCGTCGGAATAGACCGCCACCGTCTTGATGCCCATCTTCTTCGCGGTGCGGATAACCCGGCAGGCGATCTCGCCCCGGTTGGCGATCAGGATTTTAGAAAACATGCGGCCTCGTCATCTGGCAGAGCCCGTCACCCTGAACTTGTTTCAGGGTCCAGCTGGTCACCCGCCGAAGAGGCGGCGGAGCGGATGCTGAAACAAGTTCAGCATGACAGTGCAAGGGAATCATTCGGCAGCCACTGCCGCCGGCTCTCGGCCTGCCATCGCCCGCAGCCCCAGCTTCTCGAACAAAGCCGAATCGGCGCCGGCCCCGGCATTTCCGGTCGTGAGAAGCTTGTCGCCCGTGAAGATCGAATTTGCGCCGGCCAGGAAGCACAAGGCCTGGGTCGCCTCGCTCATGCTCTCGCGCCCGGCCGACAGCCGCACCATGGCGTGCGGCATGAGGATGCGCGCCACCGCGACGGTGCGGACGAACTCGATGTCGTCGATCTTGGCGAGCGGCGTGCCCGCCAGCATGTCGCCGAGCACCGTGCCCTTGACCGGCACAAGCGCATTGATCGGCACGCTCTCGGGGTGCTCGGGCAGCGTCGCGAGCGCGTGGAGGAAGCCGACCCGGTCCTCGCGGCTCTCGCCCATCCCGACGATCCCCCCGCAGCACACCGACATTCCCGCCGAGCGAACCCGTTCCAGCGTATCGAGCCGGTCCTTCCAGGTGCGGGTGGTAATCACCTCGCCATAATGTTCGGGCGAGGTGTCGAGATTGTGGTTGTAATAATCGAGCCCCGCCCCGGCGAGCCGCTCCGCCTGCCCCTCGCCCAGCATGCCCAGGGTCATGCAGGTCTCGAGCCCCATCGCCTTGACCCCCGCGACCATCGCGCAGAGTGAGTCCATGTCGCGCTCCTTGGGCTCGCGCCACGCGGCGCCCATGCAGAAGCGCCCGGAGCCCGCCGCCTTCGCCTCGGCGGCGGCTAAGAGGACCCCCTCGACGTCCATCAGCTTCTCGGCCTTGAGCCCGCTCTTCGCGTGCGCCGACTGGCTGCAATAGCCGCAATCCTCAGGGCATCCGCCGGTCTTGATCGACAGCAGGGTGGAAAGCTGCACCTCGTTCGCCGGGTGGTGCCGCCGGTGCACCGCCTGCGCCTCGAGGACGAGGTCGAGGAAGGGAAGCTCGAAAAGAGCGCGTATCTCGCTTCTGGACCAGTCCGTCCGTGTCCGTTCGTCGCGAGCAAAGTCGAGGGACCCTCCCGAGCGAAGCCGAGGGCCTGGCTCCGCGGCATGTCTCGGCTGCGCTCGACGGGGTATCTCGACTTCGCTCGACACGAACGGCTTCTCCTTTGTCATCGCGAACTATTCCGCCGCCGCTTCCTTGAGCGGCATGTTGTGCTCGAGCAGCTTCAGAATGTCGCCGGCGGCGATCTGCAGGCGGCTCCGGTAGGTCCTCGACGTCGTGCTCATCGATTCGTCCATCTTCGAACCAGCATCCCGAAGGCAATTCCAAAGCCGAGCACGACCATTTGCGAGACCGGAAAAAGCCAAAGCTCCTCTGCCCGGCTCCAGGAGCAGACGGTATTGCTCGAGAAGGCGGGACAGGGCCCCATGACTCGGACGAACAAATTCCCTCCGGCCACGAAGATGCCGACGACGAGATAGAACGCGAAGCCGAGCCTCGCCCACCAGACCAGCCTCGCCGGAGGAGAAGTGCTCACTCGGCGGCTTCCTCCAAGGGCGGCATGTTGTGGCCCAGCAGCTTCAGAACCTCGCCGGCTGCGTCGACCAGGTTGGTGCCCGGCCCGAAGATCGCCTGCACGCCCGCCTCGCGAAGCATGTCGTAATCCTGGGACGGGATGACCCCGCCGACGACGACCTTGATGTCCGCCCGGCCGAGGTCGCGCAAATGGCCGATCAGCTCGGGCACCAGCGTCTTGTGGCCTGCGGCGAGGCTCGAGGCGCCGACCACGTCGACATCCTTCTCAACCGCCATCCGCGCGCTTTCCTCCGGCGTTTGGAAGAGCGGCCCCGACACCACCTCGAACCCGAGGTCGGCGAAGGCGGAGGCGACCAGGTTGGCGCCGCGGTCGTGGCCGTCCTGACCCATCTTGGCGACGAGCAGGCGGGGCTTGCGGCCGAGCCGGCGGCCGATCGCCTCGACCCCCTCCTCCGCCTGCCCCCAGCGCGCGTCGCCGGCATAGGCCGCGCCGTAAATGCCCCGCACCGGCTCAGGCACCGTGTCGTAGCGCCCCCACGCCGCTTCGAGCGCCGAGCTGATCTCGCCGAGCGTCGCCCGGGCGCGCGCGGCTTCGACGGCGAGCGCGAGCAGGTTCTCACCCGATCCTCCCCCTCCGGGGGAGGTGGCGCCGCGAAGCGGCGACGGAGGGGTGTCAGCGCGGGTGGAGATCACTGCCGCTGACACCCCTCCACCGTGCTGCGCACGGTCCCCCTCCCCCTGCAGGGGAGGATTGGTCATCGCCGCCTGCGTCAGCGCACTCAGCGCCGCCGCGCACTTCGCCTCGTCCCGTTCGCCCCTGACCCGCTCGATCCGCGCGATCTGGCCCGTTCGCACCCGGTCGTTGTCGACCTCGAGGATGTCGATCGGCGTTTCGTCGTCGAGCCGATAACGATTGACCCCGACGATCACCGTCTCGCCCCGGTCGACCTTGGCCTGCCGCTCGGCCGACGCCTGCTCGATCCGCCGCTTGGGCATTCCGTCGCGAACCGCCGCGGTCATCCCGCCCAGCCCCTCGACTTCTTCGATCAGCGCCCAGGCCTGGTCGGCGAGGGTTTCGGTCAGACTCTCGACATAATAGCTCCCGCCGAGCGGATCGGCGACGTTGGCGATCCCGCTTTCCTCGGCGAGGATGAGCTGGGTGTTGCGGGCGATGCGTGCCGAGAAATCGGTGGGAAGGGCGATCGCCTCGTCGAAGCTGTTGGTGTGGAGCGACTGGGTTCCGCCGAGCACCGCCGCCATCGCCTCGATCGTGGTGCGCACGACGTTGTTCCAGGGGTCCTGCTCGGTCAGCGACACGCCCGAAGTCTGGCAATGGGTACGGAGCATCAGCGACTTGGGGTTCGTCGCTCCGAATTCGCTCATGATCCGGTGCCAGAGCTTGCGCGCCGCGCGAAGCTTGGCGATCTCCATGAAGAAGTTCATCCCGATCCCGAAGAAGAAGGACAGGCGCGGCGCGAACGCATCCACCTCCAGCCCCTTCGCCTGCGCGGCGCGGACATATTCCATCCCGTCGGCGAGGGTGAAGGCGAGCTCCTGGACCGCGGTCGCCCCGGCTTCGAGCATATGGTAGCCGGAGATCGAGATCGAATTGAACCGCGGCATGTGCGCGCTGGTATAGGCGATGATGTCCGCGACGATCCGCATCGAGGGCTCGGGCGGGTAGATGTAGGTGTTGCGGACCGCGAACTCTTTCAGGATGTCGTTCTGAATCGTGCCGGAGAGCTGCGCCTGGTCGACCCCCTGCTCCTCCGCCGCGACGATGTAGAAGGCCATGACCGGAAGAACCGCGCCGTTCATCGTCATCGACACCGACATGGTGTCGAGCGGGATCCCGTCGAACAGGATCTTCATGTCCTCGACGGTGTCGATCGCGACCCCCGCCTTGCCGACGTCGCCGGTCACCCGCGGATGGTCGCTGTCGTATCCGCGGTGGGTGGCGAGATCGAAGGCGACCGAAAGCCCCTTCTGTCCCGCGGCGAGGTTGCGCCGGTAGAAGGCGTTGGAGTCCTCCGCGGTGGAGAAGCCCGCATATTGCCGGATCGTCCACGGCCGACCCGTGTACATCGAGGCATAGGGCCCGCGGGTGAACGGCGCGAAGCCGGGCAGGCCCGGATCGATTCCGGCGACGTCCTCGCCCGTGTAGAGCGGCTGTACCTCGATCCCCTCGACCGTGTGCCAGGTGAGGTCCTTGCCCTTCACCTCCTTCGAGGCGGCGGCGGTCCAGTCGGCGGGGGTGGGTTTGTCGGTGCTCATGGGATTTCTCGGGTGCTGCGGATACGCACTATTTCAACGACGTCTACCTTGAGCCGGTAGTCGATGACGTACTGGATGTCAGGCACCGACATTCGTCGCATTCCGGCTTTCGTGATCTTTCGCCCGGAGCGCGGGGCGCCGAGAAGGCCGGACGCGCGCTGGACTAGCCGGTGCTGTACCTTTTCGGCCCATGCTTCGCTGCGCTGGGCGTTGAAGTCCAAGATGCGCGCGAGGTCGTTGCGGGCACGCTCCCCGAACGACAAGCGCACTATTCGGCTGCTTCGGTCCGGGGGCGTCGCCGTGCGGCGAGATGCTCTTCAACCTCTTCGAGGGAGTAGAAAGGCCCCTTCATCCTCTCCTCGAGGTCGGCGTGGTCCTCACGAACGGCAATCATGTACTCCTGAACTGCGACCTGGATCAGAGCCTCGACGCTCTGCTCGCTGTTGCTCGCCCAGTCGCGAAGCTCGGCCAGATCCGCCTCGGCGATCTCGATGGTCACTTTCTCCGTCATAGCAGCCTCATACGCTCTTAGCGCACCATGCGCCAGTTCAGTGCGCCTTGGGGCTCTCCATGATCTCCGTCAGGACCCCGCCCATGTCCTTGGGATGGACGAAGAAGATCGGCGTTCCGTGCGCGCCGATGCGCGGCTCCCCCAGCACCTTGGCGCCCTTCGCCTCGAACCAGGCCTGGGCCTCCCGGATGTCCGGCACCTCGTAGCAGAGGTGGTGCTGGCCCCCCGCCGGGTTCTTGGCGAGGAAGCCATGGATCGGACTCGTCTCGCCGAGCGGCTCGATCAGCTCGATCTGGCTGTTCGGCGCGTCGACGAAGCAGACCTTCACACCCTGCGCGGGAAGGTCGAACGGCTCCCCGATCGCCTCGGCTCCCATCACGTCGCGATAGAAAGCGATCGACTTCTCGATCGAGGGCGTCGCGACTCCGACATGGTTCAGGCGGCCGAGCTTCATAGGGAGAGCCTCTCGCGAAGGTTGAACAGGAGGTCGAGCGCGATGAACGCGACCAGCAGGGCCGCCGCGCCGTAGAGGAGGATCAGGGCGCGAAAGGCGCCGGGCCGCTCCTCGCGGTCGACATGGCCACGGCCGATCGGAAGCCGCGCATCGCGAAGGCCGCGCTGCACGGTCAGCAATATCCAGAAGACCAGCCCCGCCGCGACCAGCCCGACCAGCGCGTCCTCGCCCTGGAACTCGGTCACCTCAGCAGGTCTTCATCTGCGAGCCGCCGCCCGCCACGGCATAGCCGCCATTGCCGCCGCGCGCCCAATGCTCGCTGAACGAGCGCGCGCCGGTATAGACGACGTCGAACGACACGCTCCTCACCACGTTGATGATCCGCCCGGTGATCGCCGTCCCCGCGCCCTCCTCCGACCGCGCGCCGGAATCGTCGTAGGAGAGCGGCACCGAGGCGATTTCGACGGGACCTTCCGGGCGAAGCTCGGTGAGCTTGGCCGACGAGCAGGTATAGCCCTGCCAGGTGCCGCCCCCCTCGGAGACGATCACCGGAAGGTCGCCGAATCGGGTGCTGACGCTCCAGCGCGCGACCTGCCCCGACGATCCGGTCGCCACCGCCGCCGGCCAGGCGCGCACCAGCTCGAAGCGGTCCCCCGCCGGCTTCAGGTAGTCGACCGCGATCCTGCCGGCGCTGACATGGCCGGCATCCGCCACCTTGCCCTCGCTGACCAGCACCGGCCCGAACGGCGCCCAGAGGAGCTTGCCCGGCGTGTAGCGCACCGCCTCGGCGGCGGATTGCGCGCCGTCGGCCGAGGGTGCCGCGACCTGGAGAGTCGCCGCGCCGCGCGCTGCGAACGCCGCCTGGAACGCCCGGTCGAGCTGGTCGGCCGGGGCGAGGCTGCGGACATCGGCGGCCGCCGGAGGCGCCTCGACCAGGTTGAGGTCGGCGGCGAAATCATTCCGGGGAGCCGCCGCCTGGCTGCGATTCTCCCCGCCGGGTCCACTCACCACCCGCCCGAGGAAGAGGCCGGCGCCGACCGCCAGGATCAGGGTCCCCGCCGCGATCAGCAGGTAGAGCGGCAGCCGGGAATGGTTCTCGGCTTCCACCTCCACGACGCGGTTTTCCTCGTTGGCGGGCGGAGTCTGCAGCGGGTCCGCCGCGGGGTAGCCGAGCAGCCGCCTTTTCTCCGCCTGGAATTCCTCGTCGGTCAGCGCGCCGCTGTCGCGCAGCCTCTGAAGCCGCTCGAGCGCGTCGTAGCGCGAGCTCACCGGAACCTAGAGCGGAATGTTGTCATGCTTCTTCCAGGGATTCTCGAGCTGCTTGTCGCGCAGCTTGCGAAGGCCGAGCGCGATCCGGCGGCGGGTGGAGCTGGGGGTGATCACCTCGTCGATGAAGCCTTTCGACGCGGCGACGAAAGGATTGGCGAACCGCGCTTCGTATTCGGCGGTGCGGGCGGCGATCTTCTCGGGGTCGCCGATATCCTTGCGGAAGATGATTTCCACCGCGCCGCGAGCGCCCATCACCGCGATCTCGGCCGTGGGCCAGGCATAGTTCAAGTCGCCGCGCAGATGCTTGGACGCCATGACGTCGTAGGCGCCGCCATAGGCCTTGCGGGTGATCACCGTGATCTTTGGAACGGTCGCCTCGGCATAGGCGAAGAGCAGCTTGGCGCCGTTCTTGATGATCCCGTTATGCTCCTGCGCCACTCCGGGGAGGAAGCCCGGGACGTCGACGAAGGTCAGGATCGGGATGTCGAAGGCGTCGCAGAATCGGACGAACCGCCCGGCTTTCTTGGAGCTGGCGATATCGAGCACTCCGGCAAGCACCATCGGCTGGTTCGCGACGATCCCGACGGTCCGCCCCTCCACCCGACCGAAGCCGACGATGATGTTGGCCGCATGGTTCGGCTGGATCTCGAAGAAGTCGCCCTCGTCCACCACTTTGCGGATCAGCTCGTGCATGTCGTAGGGCTTGGCGGCGCTGTCGGGGATGAGCGTGTCGAGGCTCTCCTCGCTCCGGTCCCACGGATCGACGCTCGGCCGCTCAGGAAGATCGTGGCGGTTCGACAAGGGCAGGAAGTCGAAGAATTCGCGGGTGGCGAGAAGCGCGTCGATGTCGTTCTCGAATGCGACGTCGGCCACTCCGGACTTGGTGGTATGGGTGACCGCGCCGCCCAGTTCCTCCTGGGTCACCACCTCGTTGGTCACCGTCTTCACCACGTCCGGCCCGGTCACGAACATGTAGCTCGAATCCTTCACCATGAAGATGAAGTCGGTCATTGCCGGCGAGTAGACTGCGCCGCCCGCGCACGGGCCCATGATGACGCTGATCTGCGGGACGACGCCGGAGGCGAGGACGTTGCGCTGGAACACCTCGGCATAGCCGGCGAGGCTCGCCACGCCCTCCTGGATGCGCGCGCCGCCGGAATCGTTGAGGCCGACGACCGGCGCTCCGACCTTCATCGCCATGTCCATGATCTTGCAGATCTTCTGGGCATGGCGCTCCGACAGAGAGCCGCCGAACACGGTGAAATCCTGGGCGAAGACGTAGACGAGGCGGCCGTTTATCGTTCCCGATCCGGTGACGACCCCGTCGCCGGGGACCTTTTGCGCCTCCATTCCGAAATCGGCGCAATTATGCTCGACGAACATGTCATATTCTTCGAAGCTTCCTTCATCGAGCAGCACCGTCAGCCGCTCCCGAGCGGTCAGCCGCCCCTTGGAATGCTGCGCGGCGATGCGCGCCTCGCCCCCGCCCAGCTCCGCGCGGCGGCGGCGGGATTCAAGCTCGTCGATCGTCGTTGCCATGAGGGGCGCCTTAAGCCGGGCGTCGAACCGACGCAATAAATCCTCCCCGGCACGGGGAGGGGAACCGTGCGCAGCATGGTGGAGGGGCTGGCATGAACTCCCGAGCAGCCCCTCCACCACCGCCTGCGGCGGCGGTCCCCCTCCCCGGTCCGGGGAGGAATCTACTTCCCCTCGAACCTCGGCTGCCTTTTCTGAAGGAACGCCATCACCGCGCCTTTGAAATCCTCGCTGGCCCCCGCCTCGCGCTGAGCCGCCCGCTCCGCCGCCAGCGCCTCGCCCAGCGGCACGTCCTGAGCCTCGCGCGCGAGCCGGCGGATCAGGCCCAGCGCCACCGTCGGGCCCTGCGCCAGCCGGGTCGCCAGCGCCACGCCCTCGGCGGCGAGATCCTCGTCTTCGACGACACGTGAGATCATTCCCCAGTCCAGCGCCCGCTCGGCCGGGATCCGCTCGCCCAGCATCATCATCTCGATCGCCCGCGCCCGGCCGGCGAGGCGCGGCAGGAGCCACGTCGCTCCGGCGTCCGGGATCAGGCCGATATTGACGAAGGCCTGCAGGAAATAGGCAGAGCGCGCCGCGATCACGACGTCGGCGGCGAGGGCGAGCGAGCAGCCCGCGCCGGCGGCCGGCCCGTTCACCGCCGCCACCACCGGTATCTCCAGCGCGAACAGCGCCTCGACCAGCGGATTGAAATGCTTCTCCAGCGCCGCCCCGGCATCCTCGGGCAGGCCGCCCCCGCCCGCCAGGTCCGCCCCCGAGGAAAAGCCTCTCCCCTCGCCCGTCAGAAGCAGGCAGCGGGCGCCCGACCGCCCCGTCTCCTCGACCGCCTCGCGAAGCTCGTCCACGGTCTGGGACGACAGCGCGTTGAGCCGGTCGGGGCGGGCGATCGTCAGGGTCGCGACCGCGGCGGGGCTATATTCCAGCCGGACATGTTCGTAGGGCATCGGCGCTCCTTTCGCCGTCTCTAGAGCATCGGGCGCGGCGCGAGGCAATCGCGGCGGTTGACACCGGCCGGCCTCCCGCCCAGCCTCCAGCGGAGGATCGGGGGTGGCGATGAAGCAGGGATGGAGTGCGGCGCTCGTCGCCGCCGCGCTGTTGGCAGGCGGGCTTCCCACCGCGGCGCTGGCCGGACCGCGGGCAAGGATCGGACAGCCCGCGCCCGACTTCGCCCTCACAACCTTCGACAAGCGCAAGCTCACCCTCGCCGACCTCAAGGGAAAGGTGGTCGTGATCAACTACTGGGCGACCTGGTGCGGCCCCTGCAAGTCCGAGATGCCGATGATGAGCGCGGTCCACATGGCCCTGAAGGCCCGCGGACTCGAGGTGTTTGGAGTGACCACCCAGGATTCGGTCCCCGATTATATGCTCAAGAAGCTCGCGTCGGTGCTGTCCTATCCGCTCGTCTCGCGGTTCAAGGGCTCAGCCTATCCGATCCTCGATGGTGTCCCGACCTCCTACGTGATCGACCGCCGCGGCGTGGTCCGCTACGCCAAGGCCGGCGCCTTCGAGGGCGACGACTTCGCCCGCCTGGTCGTCCCCCTGCTCGACGAGGCGCCCTGAAGCCGGAGCGATCGCGCGTCGGCGGTGCTGCGTAGCGTCCCGATTTTCACGCGAAGCACCCAAAGGAACCAAAGGGGCCGACGCAGCCCGAAAGCCGCGCCTGCTTTCGTCGATCGTTTCTTGTTCAGGAGCGACTTCGTCGCTCCAGTCATGACTGGAGGTTAGCCGGAACACCCCCCACCCGCGCAGGCCCTTTGGTCCCTTTGGTGCTTTGGGTGAAACAACGGCCTAAGCGCCGCGGATCGCCTCGAGAACCTGGTCCAACCCGCTGTGGTGAACCATGTGACCCGCGCCCGGCACCAGGATGAGCTTGCTGTCCGGCACTTCCGCCGCGAGGCGCGCAGACTGTCCTTCGGGATCGACCACGGCATCGCCTTCGCCCGCGACGATCGTCAGCGGCGCCACGATTTCTCCGAGCCGGGCCGCGAGCGTCGCCGCGGCGGGGACCATGATCGCGGCGTCGGCGGCGGTGGCCCGCACCTGCGACGGCCGAAGCGTCATCTCGAACGGGAATCGGGTCCGCCACCCCTCCGACACAGGCGCCGGAGCGAACATGTGGCGCTCGGCGGGCCCGCGCAGCGCCGCGCCGATGAGCGGCGAGACGGTGTAGCGGATCGCGTCTCCGATCACCGGGACAGCCGGCGGCGCGGTGAAGGGAACGTCGAGGCGGACGGTTGGATAATAATAGCCGGAGATCAGGACCAGCCTCGCAACGGCCTCCGGATGGTCGAGCGCCGCTGCAAGGGCGACCTGGGTGCCGAAGCTGTGGCCGACCATTGTCGCGCCGCCATGGCCGAGACGCTCGAGGGCTCCGGCGATGAGGCGGGCCTGCGCCGCCGGAGTCCAGATCGTCGTTCTCGGCCGCTCGCTCCAGCCGAAGCCGGGGCGGTCGAAGGCGACGACCTTGTGGGTCCGGGCGAGCGAGTCGAGCACGCCGGAGGCGATCCAATCCTCGACCATCGTGCCGTTGCCGTGGAGCAGCACGACGACGGGTCCCTCCCCGCGTTCGACATAGTGAAGCCGAACCCCGTCGACCTCGACGAAGGCGCCGAGCGGCGGATTGGCCTCCTCGGCCCTGCGCGCCTGCAGCGCGTTGAACGCGGCCGCCGCAACGCCGGCCGCCGCTCCGGCCGCCGCGCCCCATTTCCAAAGGGAGGGGCCGTCGCCCTTCGAGGAAGCGGCGGCGCCGAGGCGGACGGATTCGATGGAGGTCATGTCGTGCTGCTTTCGCAAAGTGGAGATCAGCCCACCAACGTGCTGCACTGCACAAAAGTTGCTCGTCTCGTCCCGCTAGCGAGCGGAGCTCACGACTCGCTCAGGGCCCCTTCCTCGGGCGCGTGGAGCCGGAGCCGGGTCACGCGTCGCGAGTCGCTTTCCGTCACTTCCAGCCGCCAGCCCGAGGGATGCTCGACGATCTCACCGGCCTGGGGAACGTGGCCGGCCAGGACGGTCGCCAAGCCGCCCAGCGTGTCGACGTCCTCCTCGACCGTCGCCAGGCGGGCGTCGAGCGTCTCCGCCACGTCCTCCAGCTCGGCGCGCGCGTCGGCGTCCCAGATCCCGTCCTCGAGCGCGATCAGCATCCCCGGCGCTTCCTCGTCATGCTCGTCCTCGATTTCGCCGACGATCTCCTCGACCACGTCCTCGATCGTCACCAGGCCCTCCGTCCCGCCGAACTCGTCGACGACGATGGCGAGATGGACCCGGTCGGCGCGCATCCGTGCGAGAAGGTCTAGGACGCCCATCGATTCGGGAACGTAGAGCGGCTTGCGAAGCAGCGTCTTCACGTCCGACGGCGGCTCCGCGCCGGTCACCTGGACGGTGAAGACGTCCTTGATGTGGATCATCCCCACCACTTGGTCGAGGCTCTCCTCGTAGACCGGAAGCCGGCTGTGCCCGGCCTCGGCGAAGGCCGCGACGAGCGCTTCGAAGCCGATGTCGCTCGGCACCGCGATGATGTCCCCGCGCGGCACGGCGATGTCCGCCACCGTGCTCTCCCCGAAATGGAGAAGGTTGCGGAGCATCTGCCGCTCGATCGGCGAAAGATCGCCGACCACCGGCGCCTCGCCTTCGTGGCTCTCGATCGCCTCCTCGATCTCCTCGCGAAGGGTCGCCTCGCTCTCCTCGCCGAACAGGAAGGTCCTAAGCCCGCGCCAGAAGCTGGACGGCGCCGGCGCCGAAAGATCGGGTTCCTCGGCCGCCATCAGCCGTTCACCGCATAGGGATCGGCGATCCCGAGCCCGGCGAGGGCTTCGCGTTCCACCCGCTCCATCGCCTCGGCCTCCTCCTCGCCCTCCTCATGGTCGTAGCCGAGCAGATGGAGGGTGCCGTGAACGACGAGATGGGCGGCATGGTCCTCGGGCGCGATGGCCTTTTCTTCGGCCTCGCGGGCGCAGACTCCGTGCGCGAGGACGATATCGCCGAGCAGCACCTCGCCCCCATCGGCCCGGGTGATCGAGTCGAGCAGCTCCGCCTCCATCATCGGGAAGGAAAGGACGTTGGTCGGCTTATCCTTGCCGCGATAGGTGGCGTTCAGAGCTCGGACCTCCTCGTCGGCGGTGAACTTGACCGAGACTTCGAGCGCCAGCGGGCTCTCGATCAGACCGGCGTGGCGGCTCGCGCCGACCGCGGCCCGCACCGCCCCTTCGGCAAGCGCGGCGAGGGAGCGGCTACTGTCCCACTCCGGGGAGGCGTCCGATTCGACGAGAATCACGGCCCGGCTCCGAAAATGGTGACAGTCACTATTTTCCCGCGAGCCGGCGGTGCGTCTCCGTCCGCGGATGGAAAATAGTGACTGTCACCATTTTTCACGCGCCCGTCCCCTCGTAAGCCTCGACGATCCGACCGACCAGCGGGTGGCGGACCACGTCGCCGGCGCCGAAGCGGACCGTCGCGATTCCCTTGATCCCCTCGAGCTTGCCGACCGCGTCGCCGAGGCCCGAAGCGCCGGGATTGGGAAGGTCGACCTGGAGCGGATCGCCGCAGATCACCATCCGGCTGCGCATTCCGAAGCGGGTCAGGAACATCTTCATCTGCGCGGGCGTGGTGTTCTGCGCCTCGTCGAGGATGATGAAGGCGTCGTTCAGCGTCCGCCCACGCATGAAGGCGATCGGAGCGATTTCGATCTCGCCGCTGGCGATCCGCCGCTCGACCTGCTCGGCGGGAAGCATGTCGTAGAGCGCGTCGTAGAGCGGCCGGAGATAGGGATCGACCTTCTCCTTCATGTCGCCGGGCAGGAAGCCGAGCCGCTCGCCCGCCTCGACCGCCGGGCGGGACAGGATCAGCCGGTCGACCGATCCTCCGATCAGCTGCTGGACCGCCTGCGCGACGGCGAGATAGGTCTTGCCGGTGCCCGCCGGCCCGAGCGCGAAGATCATGTCGTCGCGGGCCAGCGCCTCCATGTAGACCCCCTGCATCTTCGAGCGCGGCACGATCGTCTTCTTCCGGGTGCGGATCATCACCTTGGGCGGCTCGGCCACCTCGGGCGTGAGGATCCCGTCGAGCGTCGGCTGGCCCGACATGGCGATGATGGCGTCGACTACACCGGCGTCTATGTCCTGTCCCTCGTCCAGCCGATTGTAGAGACCGAGCAGCACGTCGCGGGCCCGCGCAGCCGATTCCGGCTCACCTTCGATCTGAACCTTCGCCCCGCGCGCGGCGATATACACTCCGAGCCGGTCCTCGATCGCGACCAGATTGCGGTCGAACTCGCCGAACAGCGGCCCAAGCAGATGCGGCTGCTCGAACTCGATCTCGAGCCGGGCGCGGGGCGCGGCGGGCGCGTCGGCTTTCTTCTGCGCCATCAGAGCGTCATCCCGACCAAATCCGTCGCCCCAGCGAAGGCTGGGGCCCCGGCGGGTGAAGAACGCAGGTGGCTTTCACCCCCTGGGGGCCCAGCCTGCGCTGGGGCGACGGAATGCGCCCGGACGACGACGCCGCCCAAGGAATTCGGCCCCGCCGAAACCATATCCACCTCGATCAAGTCGCCGATCTTAGCCTCCGTCTCGACATGCACCGATTGAAGCCACGGCGTCTTGCCCACCTTCTGACCCGGCTTCCGGCCGAGCCGTTCTAGCAGCACCGACGTGCGCCGTCCGACGCTGGCCTGGTTGAAGGCGAGCGCCCGCTCCGTGATCACGGCCTGGAGCCGTTGCAATCTTTCATCCTGCACGGGTCCGGGAACCTGCCCTTCCATGGCCGCGGCGGGGGTGCCGGGGCGCGGGGAATATTTGAACGAGTATGCCTGGGCGTAGTTCACGGTCCTCACGATTTCGAGCGTTGCCTCGAAATCGGCCTCGGTCTCGCCCGGAAAACCGACGATGAAGTCGCCCGAGATGGCGATGTCCGGGCGGGCCGCGCGGACCCGCTCGATCACCGCCAGATAGCTTTGCGTGTCGTGGCTTCGGTTCATCGCCTTCAAGATCCGGTCGCTTCCCGACTGCACCGGCAGGTGGAGATAAGGCATCAGCGTCGCGACCTCGGCATGGGCTCGGATCAAGCCTTCGGTCATGTCGTTGGGATGGCTGGTCGTGTAGCGGATCCGCTCCAGCCCCGGAAGCCGGTCCAGGGCGACGATCAGCTGCTCGAGCCCGCGTCCCTCGCCCCCACTGTCCCCTTCGCGCCAGGCGTTGACGTTCTGGCCGAGCAGGGTGATCTCCCTCGCGCCGCCGTCGACCAGCGCGCGCGCCTCGTCGATCACCGCCGCCCAAGTGCGAGAGACCTCGGCGCCGCGCGTATAGGGCACGACGCAATAGGTGCAGAATTTGTCGCACCCTTCCTGGACGGTCAGAAAGGCGCTCGCCCCCTTCCGCCGCCGCCCCGGAAGGCTTGCGAACTTCGAGTCGGGCGGCATGTCGGTATCGACCGCGCGGACGCCGCCCGCGGCCGCCGCGACCAGCGCCGGAAGCCGGTGATAGGCCTGCGGGCCGACGACGATGTCGACGCTCGGCGCCCGCCTCGGAATTTCGGCGCCCTCGGCCTGCGCGACGCAGCCGGCGACCGCGATCATCGGCGACGAGCCGTCCTCGCGGCGAAGCCGGCCGATCTCGGAATAGACCTTCTCCGCCGCCTTCTCGCGGATATGGCAGGTGTTGAGCACGACCAGATCCGCCTCGCCGGCCGGAGCCGGCTCCAGCCCTTCGGCCTGGAGAAGCTCGGCCATCCGCTCGCCGTCATAGGCGTTCATCTGGCAGCCGAAGGATCTGACCTGGAAGGTCCGGGGCTTGTTCATCGCGCGCCTATAGGCGATCCGGCGCCGAGCCGGAAGGGTGGAGCGCGGCGAGGATCCGCTCCCGGGCGAGCTCGGCAAGGCGCTTGCGGTCGGCCACAGCGGCGGGATCCAGCGGATCGAGAAAGGCGAGAGTCACCGCCAGCGTGCCGCGGCGCGAGAGGACTCGCTTCAGATTGGCGGCGGCGGGCTCCTCGCCGACCCAGGCGATGTCGCGGCCGGCCTCGCCATAGTCGATCGCCACCGGCTGGACCCGAACTCCGGGCATCGGCGGGTAGAGCGAGGCGAGAAGGCTGGCCCGAAACGGCAGCACCTCGGCGCCGCCGTCGGTCGTCCCTTCCGGGAACAGGGCGACCGGCTGGCCCCGCCCCAAGGCGGAGCGGAGCGCGTCGGCCTGGTCGCGCACCGCCGCTCGGGCCGAGCGCTCGACGAACACCGTATCGTTCAGCCGGGCGAGCCAGCCGACCACCGGCCAGCGCCCGACCTCCCCCTTCGAGACGAACGCCGTTCCGCTCGCCCCGGCAAGGATCATGATGTCGAGCCAGCTCATGTGGTTGGCGACGAACAACACCCCACCCGGGAGCGGCTCGCCCGACACCCGGACGCGCATCCCGGCCGCCCGCCCGATCCCGCGCAGGAACCGCCTCGGCCAGGGCGAAGCCGTGCCGGTGAGCTTCCAAAGATAATGGAGCGGAACGCACGCGATCAGAAGGCCGACCATCCATGCGCCGCGAAGCCCCAGCCGGACCTTTCCCATCCGCTCCTTCCCACTTTCTTCAAAATCGAAAGGAGCATGGGCGGAGCCGGCGGCGCAAGCGCCGAAGCGTCAGGCGAAGCTGAAATCGACCGGCGACGGCGGGCGTCCGTCGAACGCCTGGTCGCGATAGGGCCCTTCGGCGTCGACCCAGTGAAGGAAGAGGTGCGCCGACCAGCCGTTGGGATTGGGCGCCGTCCGCCCGTGCCGGTGCCGAACGCCCTGATAGAGCACCCCGTCGCCCACCTCCATCGCCACCGAGACGTGCGGCTCCGATCCGAAATCTTCGGCGACGTCGGCCGAAGGCCGCTCGTGCGCGGTCTTGCCGACCTCCAGCGCCCAGGGGCGGCCGTCGCTATAGCCGAGCGTCAGCGAAAGGCTGTGTTCGCACGAATAACGGTCGAAATGCACCCGGCAGACGTCGCCGCCGCGATAGATTCGGAAATAGTCGTAGGTCGGCAGTAGCTTGCGCCCGACCAGCCCCGAGACGATCGGAGTCAGCCCCCACAGGAAGAAGAGCATCGGCGGATAATGGTGGCCGTAGACTTCGAAGGCGGGCCGCCGAAGCAGATTGGGGTGCCGCGATACCCCGCTCAGCGGGATCGGGCCGGGCCCGATGTCCCCTTTCAGCGAGCGCAGAAAGGCCGCCGCCACTTCGGAGTCGATCAGCCCGCGGATCTGGGCGTAGCCGTCGCGATGATAGTCGCCGGTCAGCTTCACGGCGGAGGTTTGCGCCGCCGCACCGCTGGACGCCGCTTCCTCGCCGGTATATTCGCGCTCTTCAGTTCTGTTCACGAAAGATGCGATTACAGATGTAGTCGATTCGTGCCAGCCCAAATCGTTCCAAAATGGAGTCGGCGGTGCATGCGCGATCGGAGCGGCTCTACCCTGGATCCCTAGCGCGAGCGTTCAGTCTAAAGGCGCTTTATGACCCGGGTCCGCTCTGGCCGGCGGCGCATCGCGGGATGCCGAAACGAGTTCGGATTGACGGCGTCGGAAGCAAAGAAAAGCCTGGGGGGCCGGCCTAGAGCTTGCGGCCGAGCGACACGGCGTAAAGCTCCATGCGGTGGTCGACGAGGCGGTAGCCGAGCTTCTCGGCGATCCGCCGCTGCAGGGCTTCGAGCTCCTCGTCGACGAACTCGATCACCCGTCCCGTTTCGACGTCGATCAGATGATCGTGGTGGCTTGCGTCGGCGGCTTCGTAGCGCGCTCGGCCGTCGCCAAAATCGTGCCGCTCGAGGATTCCGGCTTCCTCGAAAAGCCTGACCGTCCGGTAGACGGTGGCAATCGAGATTCCCGGGTCGATCGCCGACGCGCGGCCGTGAAGCGCCTCGACGTCGGGATGGTCCTCCGCCTCGGAAAGGACGCGGGCGATGACTCGCCGCTGCTCGGTGATCCGGAGACCCTTCTCCGCGCACAGCGCTTCGATGTCGATCCTGCGGGTCATCGGCTGTCCGCTTTAGCGGAAATCCCGCTTCGGTAAAGGCTGCCGGGGCGCGCGCGCCCCGGCAGCGTGCCTTACTTCGCGGTGGCGCGGCCGGTGCGGCGGCGCTTGGTGCCGAGGCCGATGCTCTTCGCCAGGGTCCGGCGCTGCTCGGCATAATTGGGGGCGACCATCGGATAGTCGACGTTGAGGCCCCATTTCTGGCGATATTCCTCGGGGGTCATCTGGTAGTGGGTCATCAGATGCCGCTTGAGCATCTTGAGCTTCTTCCCGTCCTCCAGGCAGACGATATAGTCGGGCTTCACCGACGAGCGGACCGAAACGGCCGGCTCCGGCCGGACCGGCGCCGCCTCGGGCTGCGAGCCCAGGCCGCCCAGCGCGTTGTGGACGTTCGCGATCAACTGGGGGAGATCGTTGACCGCCACGCTGTTGTTGCTGACGTGCGCCGAGACGATGTCGGCGGTGAGGGTGATAAGGGTCTCGTTCAATTCATTGTTCTCAGCCATGCTTATGCCTGCCAACTTTCCAACACGGTCTTTCGGGAAGCGCCGCCCCCGCTGGCGCTGTGATTCATCCATTTTGGAGGTTTTGCAAGCTTAAATCGTCAAAACCGCAAAAAAGGATCAACGTCCGACCGATCGGGCCAGCGTCAGCGCATCGTATAGCTTGCCGTCCGCGCCTTTGTAATAATTCTTTCTCCGGCCGATCTCCTCGAAGCCGGAGCGCGTGTACAGGCCAACCGCGTGATTTCCCTGTCTTACCTCGAGATGGAGTTGTTCGGCGCCTCTTCTTGCGGCGCAGTCGACGAACCGCTCGAGCAGCTTGCGCCCGACGCCCCGCCCCTGCGAGTCGCGGCGCACGGCGAGCAAAAGCAACTCGGCTTCACGAAGCACGATGCGCGCGAGCGAAAAGCCGACGACCTCGCCGCCGACGCGGGCGAGCGACAGCCATACGCCCGGCATCGGCAGCAGGCCCGCGCATTGCGGCCCCGTCCAGGCCTCGCCGAACGCCGGATCGAAGCCGTCGCGCATCACCGCCATCACCGGATCGAGATCGGCCGCGCCGCCCTCGGCGAGGAGGATTTCAGGCCGGTCTTCGCTGATCGTTTCCTCGCTCATGCAATCGGCCCTTCGACGCCGCCTGCGGCGTCGCTCCGGACAGGCTTCGCGTCGGGCGCGCGGCCGTAGATCGGTCTCGGCGGAAGCGCGCGAAGCGGCGGCGGAAGGAAGCGGGCGTCGGCTGCGCGCGCCTCCGCTTCGACCGCCTCGCCGAAGCCGCGCGCGGCGATGAGGGCGGCGGCGCCCGAGCCGATCACCCGGTCGACCGACATGGCGGCCGCGGCTTCCTCGGGAAGAAGGGAGCGAAGGGCGTCGAGAGGGCGAAGCGGATCATCGGCGAAGCTCTGCACGAAAAGCTGCCCGTGTCCGCCGGCGAGCGCAACCCCGACTTCGCCGGCTCCGCCGCCGCGGGCCGCGCCGGCGGCGAAGAGCGCAGTCGACGAATAGCCGGACAGGGCGACCTCCCATCCCAGCCTCAAGCCGTGCGCCGCGGCAAGCCCGACCCGCACTCCGGTGAAACTTCCCGGCCCGCAATCGACCAGGAGGGAGTCCGGCCGCCTCCCGGCGAGTAGCGCCTCGATCATCGGCAGGAGCCGCTCGGCATGGCCGCGCCCGACAAGCTCGTGCCGCTCGTCGACCAGCACGTCGCCCTCCAGCAGAGCCACCGAGCAGGCCGGCGAGGCGGTTTCGATCACCAGGATCATGGCAGGAACACCATCGTGTCAGGCAAGGACGTCACCCTGAACTTGTTTCAGGGTCCAGGCCACAACCCGCCCCGCGGTTCGAAACGGGATGCCGAAACAGGTTCAGCATGACGGCCCAACGCCCCAACGCGTTAAACCGCCTCGACCGTCTCGACCTCGGGGACATAATGTTTGAGCAGGCTTTCGATCCCCTGCTTCAAGGTCATCGTCGACGACGGGCAACCGGAGCAGGCGCCCTGCATCGCAAGGAAAACGGTGCCGCCGCGATAGCCGCGATAGACGATGTCTCCCCCGTCCTGGGCCACGGCCGGCCGGACTCGGGTCTCGATCAGCTCGCGTATCTGGGCGACGATGTCCGAATCCGCCGGGTCCTCGCCATAATCCGCGCCGCCGTCCGGATCGACCGCGATGCCGCCGGCGCTCGCCGCGTTGAACAAGGGCCCGCCGCCGGCGAAATGATCGAGCAGGATCGAGAGGATCTCCGGCTTCAGCCGCTTCCACTCGACCCCCGGGCCGGCGGTGACGGAGATGAAGTCGCGCCCGAAGAACACGCCGTCCACCTCTCCGGTGGAGAAGATCGCGGCGGCAAGGGGCGAGGCATCCGCCTCCTCGGGCGAGGCGAAGTCGCGGGTTCCCGCCTCCATCACCCTCTGGCCGGGCAGGAACTTCAAGGTTGCGGGGTTGGGCGTGCTCTCGGTCTGGATCAGCATCCTAGCCATGTGGGCCGCCCCGCCCGCCGGATCAAGCCGCCTGCACGTCCCACTTGAGCGGCTGGTGCTCGGGCACGCCTTCCTCGAACACCACCGGCCCGTCGGCCCGTACTCCCGGCAGGAGCAGTACCTGGCGGACGATCTCCGGGATCATCGCCGCCGCGATCGCCCGGCCGAGGCATTCGTGGTGGCCGTAGCCCAGAGTGAAGGTCTGCCAGATCGAGCGCTTCGGATCGAAGCCCAGCGGGTCGGCATAGGCGCTCTCGTCGAACATCGCGCTGTGGGTGCAGAGGATCACCGTCTTGCCCGGCTGAACCGTCGTCGCGTGCGGGGTCCCTCCCGCCATCAGCGTCGGGGTGTGGCAGACCCGGAAGAAATAGGGGAAGACCGGATTGTAGCGGAGCGCCTCGAAGACATAGCCGTCGAACGCCGCCGGATCCGGATCGCCGGCGACGGCCTTTGCTTGGGCGAGCTGCTCAGGCCTCCTCATCAGTTCGGCGAGCGCCGTGTTGACGCAGCCGGACGTCGTCTCGATCGTCCCGATGAGAAGCCCGCCGGCGTTGAACAGCACCTTCGACAGGCTCCACTTGAGTCCGCCCGAAAGCTTGAGCCGCAGAAGCCGGGTGACGCTGTCGTTCCTGTGGCGGTGGAGCGCCAGCTGGAGGCCCCGGGTGATCAGCACCCGGCCGAGATACAGAGCGAGTCGCACCCCCGCCTTCTTGCGCTCGGCGACGACGTGGGCCGGATCGGCGATCACATCGGTGTCGAACGGCTGGTTGTGGAACGCGTCCTGCTGGTTCCAATAGGACCATTCGATCAGCTTCTTGGCGTCGCTTCCGGTGAATCCGAAGAATTCCTGGACGAGCCGCGCCGGGACCATCCGGGTGAGCTGCTGGGGAGCGTCGATCGACCCGTTCGCGGCCTTGAGGATCCGCGCCGCTTCCTCGCCGATGAAGGTCCGGATCGCCGGTATTTCCTCGAAATCGAGGATCGACTTCATGACCGACTTGTCCCGCATATGGTCGGCGGTGTCGTCCTGAGCCATGAAATAGTCGCCCTGCTTGGGCTTGTAGAGGTCGACGCCGAAATCGTGCCAGCGCATCAGCGCCGTGGTGCAATCCTGGTAGCGGGTGACGAAGACCAGGTCGTTGGGAAGGTCCATCACCGGCCGCTCGCTGCGCAGTTCGGCGAAGAAGGGCTGCCGCTCGTGGAGCATCAGCTGCCTGACGAGCGGCCACTTCTCCGCATCCGGTGCGGCGTCGATCCGGTCGAGATACTGTCCCACCGCCGGCGCCTTATAGCGACTTCAGATATTCGAGCAGTGCGAGCCGCTCGGGCTCGGTCAGGCTCCCGACATTGTAATCGTGGCCCACGTTCGAATTGCCGTTGCCCGACGCGGTGAAGGCGAAGCTGTTGCCCGGCGCGGACGCGTCCTGGACGTAGCCGCCGCGCGCCGTGTCGTAATTGCGGGTGCCGGTGTTGAACGTCTTGGGCCGGTCCGCCGGGGCGCGGAGCAGGTCGTACAGGCTCGGGACCGATCCGTTGTGCAGGAACGGCGCCGTCGCCCACACCCCGTCGAGGGGCCGCGCCTTATAGGCGAAGAGCGGGCTGTTCGAGGCGAAGCACTGGTTGAGCCGGAAAGCCCGCGCCTGGTCCGCATTCTGCTGGTCCTGACCGCCCGTGAATATCTTCGGAAGCGGCTGGACTCCGAAGAACACCTGCACGGCGGACGAAAGGACCTGCTGCCACTTGCCGACCAGGGTGCCGATCACGGTGGTGGTCAGCATGTCGGCGAGCTGCGCCTGGGGCTTCAGCGGATCGCCCTTGAAATAGCCCGATGGGACGCCCTTCAGATTGCCGCTGCTGCTCATGTAGGTGAGCGCGTTGCAGGCCATCCACGGGTCCGTGTTGTTGCGGTTGTCGTGCCCCTGCTTGTCGCGGGTGAGCGGAACCATGTGGACCTGGTAGATGTCGGTTCCGGCCGGCTCGATCGTGTGGCACGCGATGCAGCCCTTGCTGCTGTAGAGCCCCCTGCCCTGCTCGACCTTGGCCTGGTCGAGCGCTCCGGGCCATTTCGGCGGCTCGAGCTTGCGCAGAACCTCCTCCAGCCGGTTGAGGTTGTCGGCCTGGATGCTGGAGTTGAACCCGGTCTTGGCCATTCGCGAAGCCGGCCGAAGGTCGACGTCGCCGAATACGCCCACCACCTCGCCGACGTTGCGGCCGAGCGCGCCATAGTCGAGATAGCCCATGCCCAGGTTCAGCCGCTGCGACTTGACGATCCCGTCCCACTGCAGCTGGCTCTGGCGATAGATGTCCCACAGGAAGGGATAGCTGACCGGCGCGTCCGACGGATTGGGCCTGGCGGGGGTCGTCGTCCCGTAGACGGCGAGCTGTGAGACCTTGTTGAAGATGTGGCCGACCGCGTCGAGCCGGCCGAAGCCGTAGCGCATCGGCGTGGCGTTCAGCCGCTGATTGTCCTTTTCCCAGGCGACCAGCTTGGTCAGCTCGCCCTTCAGCATGGCGCGGTTGGAATCGTTGTTCTTCGCCCCGAGCACGGCGGCGGCGAAGCGGCCGAACTTCGCGGGGTCGTCCAGAGTGGCGGTAAGCGCCGCGTCGATATCGTCCAGGAACAGCTGGAAATCGACCAGGCTCGGGGCGCCGTCGACGGTGATCGTCTTGCCGGCGAAATTCATCTGGCCGGTGTGGCAGGCCGAGCAATTGAGGCCGAGCCACATCTCGTCGTTGGGCTGGCCGCCGTACCAGCGCAGCTTCGTGAAGCTAAGCTTGCTGTCGTCCTGCCGGTCGAGGGCGAAGCCGATCGGAAGCTTCGGATTGTTCTGCGACTCGGCAAGCGGGAGGAAGCGGAACTTCGCCATGTTGGCATCGGTGAAGAAGGGCTGGTTGCCGTCCTTCTGCTCGAGCGCCTTGGCCCAGGCCCAGGGCAACAGCCTCGATCCCTGCCCCGCCTGATACCAATGGAGACGCTGGTTGCGGTCCCAGCCCTGGCCGGCATCGGGCCAGCCGGTCGCCGCCGCCTGCCCCTTATTCTCCTCGGCCGGCCGGCATGCCGCTACCCCGACCAGCAGGGCGGCGCCCACCATCAGCGATATCTTGCTTATTCTCCGTGCGTTAGTCATGCCAGCCCCCCTGCTGATCGCGACTTGTTCTTGCTTCCCAGAGAAACGAACGCCGCCCCGACCCAACCCTCTCACTAAAGCTATGTCTATAATCGGTCTTATTTGGCGGACGAAGTCAACTCATTTTCAGTGTCGTGCACGGAAGCTTTGGCTGTTGCCCGATCTTGTCGCCCGGCGCAGAATGGCGGAGCTACTCAGGGGGAGACGGCAAATGGGGGTTGCGATCGCCGGCGCGCAATATCTTTGGCCTTCAAGAACAATTCCTTACGTGCTCGACCCCGAGCTTCCGGCTCCGGCCGACGCGGCCGCCGCGATCGCGCATTGGAACCAGCGAAGCGTGATCCGCTTCGTCCCCCGCACGTCCCAGGCCAATTACGTCTTCGTCTCGACGGGCGCCTGCGCGGTCTCCGACGTGGGCATGCGCGGCGGCGAGCAGAAGGTCTGCCTCGGCGAGGATTGCCCGGTGGGCTCGATGATCCACGAATTCGGCCATGCCGTCGGCCTGTGGCACGAGCATTGCCGCAACGATCGCGATTCCTTCCTGACGATCGACTTCGACAATATCGACGAGGACTGCCTAGGCCAGTTCACGGTCAATTCGATCGCCGGCGATCCGACCCCCACCGTCGACATCGGCGCCTACGACTATGGCTCGATCATGCACTATTCCGCGACTGCCTTCGCCTTCATCCCCGGGACGACGATCCTCACCCCCACCCAGCCGCTCCCGCCGAACGTGCAAATGGGTCAGCGCAACGGGCTCAGCCCGGGCGACCTCGCCGCCGTCGCCACCCTCTACCGCGGAATCGCCGCCGCTTCCGGCAACGCCTAAGCTGCAACCCCCAGCCGTACCCCCAGCCGTGACAGCTGCGTAACCGTCACGTGGCAGTTACGCTTTCACTCTGCGCCCTCGGGCAAGGCGCGAACCCTCTCGAACCCTGTCCCGCGCCTTTCAGCCCCGTTCCCGAGCCGTTCATCCGGTCGGTTCCAAAGACGACGGCAGGGCGGGTAGGAAATTGGAGAATGTTGATGCGTAAATCGATTTTGCTCGGCCTGATGGCCGTCACCGCTCTTCCCGCCACGGCCATGCCCGTCGCGGCGAGCGCCCAGACCCGCGGCGAGATCCGCCGCGATAGCCAGGAGCTGCGCGAGGACCGCCGCGAGCTGCGCGAAGACCAGCGCAGCGGCGAATCCGCCCGCGAGATCCGCCGCGACCGCCGCGAGGTGATGCGCGACAGGCGCGAAGTCCGCCGCGATCGCGTCGCCTACGTGGCGCCGTACCGCAACTGGACCTATCGCGTCGTCACTCCGGGCTATCGCCTGCAGCCGGGCTTCTACGGCTCGCGCTACACGATCTCCAATTACGGCACCTATCGCCTGCGCGCCCCCGGCATGAACCAGCGCTGGATCCGCTACGGCGACGATCTTCTCCTGGTCAACGTCCGCAACGGCCGGGTCCTCCAGGTGATCCGCAACCGTTACTGATCCGGACTCGGCGAAAAGAAGGCCCGGCGGCTTCGGCTGCCGGGCTTTTTTTGTCCGTGAGGGCCAGGATCCTTTCCTCGGTGCCTGGCACGCAGTCTTTATCCTGGGCTGGGGGGGCGTCAGCTCGCCGTGATCAGTCCTCGTGCGATCACGGCCACGCCGGCCAAAGCGATGACGATCGAGAAGTCTCCATCGGCATGGACATGAAGCGATGACGGGCTCGGTAGAGGAGCCGCTCCCGGCTCTCACGAGCCGGTGACAGCTACGTAGCTGTCACGTGACAGTCACGTCAGCTCTCACCGGCTTCAGAGAAGCTCGGCCACTTGAACGCGGCCGTCGGATCGAAGGGTCAGGTTCTTAGCGCCGCACGTCGCAGCGGCCTATTTTCAGTTCACGGCGAACTCAATCTCAACGCGCCGGTTGAGAGCTCGCCCTTCCGGATAATCAGATCCGTCGGAGCGAACGTTCGGCGCCGCCGGCTGCGAAGAGCCAAGGCTGTGTACTTCGAAGCGTACGTTGGTGAGCCCCCCGGGTCCCGTCAGCCATTGGTATACGGCGGCGGCTCTTCGCTCGGACAGTCGCAGATTATGCGCCGCCGAGCCCAACGAATCGGTGTGGCCCTCTATCGCCGCGCGCCTCACCTGGCGCGTCTTGAGGATGGTCGCGGCCTCCTTGAGGGCAGATATGCCGGCTGGTCGCAAATTCGCCCGATCGGTTTCAAACAGCACATCCGACGGCAGCGTCACCACGGTCTGCTTGTTGACGCTGCGGACGACAACATCGTCGCGCGCGTAGATCATCCAGGCCGAGGATATTCCTGCGCCGACGCCGATCAGCGCTAAGGAATACAGTAAAGTCATAACTAATCCCAAAGCTATCCGGGAACCAAACGTCCACACCTGAGCCGCGTTCTTGCCGTTGTTGCAGAAGTAATCGGCTGCGTCCCCCGGAGCAGGGATCTGACTTCCTGCCCACGTCCTCACTTTGCTCCCCGATAGAATTTCCCGCACCTCGCTGCGAACGAGGAACCCAGCAAGATGGCGCTCGCGATCATCACGGCAGGATGGGCAGTAGAAATCGTAAAGGGTGAGATACAGGACTATCGCAACGAAACCGGTCATACCGCTTGTCAACGCTGCCTCGGCGAGGTCCTGGGAGTTCCAGCGGCCGTTTGAGAGCCAAAGTAGTATGACCAAGATTATCGCCATCATCGCACCAAGGGTCCGCACAAGCAACGATTTCCCCGGGATCGGCGGCGCCATTGGTGACTTTCCCAAGATGGCGACGATGATCGCCAGCCCCACCGAAAGCAGATGGACAATCCCGGAACGAATCGGCTCTAGGAAGGCTTCTCCGAACACTAGAAGGCGCTCAAGCTCGTAGAGCGTCGCGAGGGCCCTAAGTAGTGCAATCCAGGGTCTTGGATCAGAACGCCCAGACAGCGGCCCTGGAAGTAATAGTTCCCGCTGGTGAGATGGTCCGTGACCGGCGTGGTCATGCAGTTACCGAAGGCGAACGGCGAGAGGGCATATTGCGGCATCGCCTCGAGATTGTAGCCATTCGTGCGACTGTGAACTGTGACGCTGGCGTTTCGTGCGCCCGATTTTATGAACGCACTGGCGAGACTTCTGATAGCATCGGTGAACAGGGTCATGAAATGCCGCGAAGCATCCACAGAACGCATTTTCACGATGAACCTTTGGTTATTGTCTCCCGTCACCAAGGAAGCGGTCGAAGCCCCTTCTCCCGGACCGGCGTTGCGCCTGATTGCCTCAACAGTATGTAGGGCGGCTTCGTTTTCCAAGTCGACGATCAGGTTGAGCCGGAATGCATTGTCGAGGCCGCCGATGGCAAGCACCTCCCCCGACGAATGAGTAAATGACATTCGGATGCGGCGCAGGTCACCTTCGAAGCGTTCCCTCGCTTCCTCGCTCAGGAACTCCTCTTCAATACCAAGATGATTTCGCACTGCTTCCGCCAAGCGGCCGACTAGCGGGGACACCGGTTCCCAAAGAAGATCGGGAATACGAAACGGATAGCCGCCGGCCAGCGTCCTTGAAACGCCGAACGAACTGCCGACCTTGCGTGCGAATGCTACATCGTCAGATGTGCGTTGTTCCTCGTTCGACATCGCACCCCCTCATCGTCGGCGAACATGTAGCATAAGCCATTCCAATGTCTGCGTCAGCATAACTGCACCCCCGGCAATCTTGCGCGCGGGTGATTTTCACCCGAGCGAAGCGCCTATCCCCCGCCGCACCGGTCCCTTCGGTCCTTTGGTGCTTTGGGTAAAACCGGGGGGTGGCACATGACCGGATCTTCGAGGGGAGCCGAAGCGTGGCGCTTCGTCAGCGGGGATTCAGCCCCGAGCAGGTGCTTGGCACGAAGGAACGACCCTGCGTGCCTGGCAATCTGAAACAGGCAAGGGGTCGGACTCAACTGCTCCGCGCCCGGCAGCGTCCGCTGTCGGGCCTTCCAAATCGGAATGAAATGGGGATACGTATTCTTCGCGGAAAGGACGTGTTCCCTGGTTCCCGCCTCGTAAGGAGCCCGTGGAGCCGCGCGCCGCCGCGTTTTAGAAGCCGACCTTCAGCCCGGCGAAGCCGCCCATGTCGTTGCCGGAGTCGCGACCGAACGAGGCGCTCCCCTGGATCTGGAGCGAGATCGTGCCGCCGAGCGACAGGTCGGCGCCCGCCGTCGCCCGCCCGTAGGTCTGCTTCGACCGGTCGCCCAGAACGAAGCTGTTGACGATGGTCGGAGAGGCGGTGCCGGCGTAGCGGATGGTCCGCCCGTCGCCGTCGAAATCCTTCTCCGCCATGACCGACGCATAGGGCCGGATTGCCAGGCCGCCCGAATCGAACGTGCCGCGCGCCTCGATCCCTGCGCTCCCGACCAGCGCATGGACGCCCTGGCGGGCGACGTTCAGGGTCAGCACCGGATCGCCGCTCTCGGTATAGCCGTCGAGCCTGGCGCGGGCATATTGCACGCCCGCGACCGGCCCGATCCGAGTGCCGCCGAGGGTCGCGAGCCAGCCGGCCTTGGCGCCGGCAACGGCGGTGCTGCCGTCGGCCTGGGCATGGATGTCGTCGATCACCGCCCGGCGAGTGGTGTCGTAGTTCAGCCAGCCATAGGCGCCATAGGCTTGGGCGAAGGCGCCTCCGGCCGACCAGCCGGCATAGCCGCCCACCTGCCAGGCCTTGGCCTTAAGCCCGCCCGTGCCGGTCTCCATGTCGGCCTTGGGCCGGCTGTAATTGACCGCCGCGCCGAGGATGACCGGCCCCGAATCATATTCCGCGCCGGCCGAGACCCCGAACGAGTCGAGCTCGTAGGCGAGGTTGGTGACGCTCCGGCGGTAATCCTGGTTGGCCGCGTTGGCGGTGACGAAGACGTTGAAGCCCGTTCCCGAACCGTCGGTCCGGGCGTGGGAAAGGTCGAGCCGGCCGGACAGGCTGTTCCCGAACGACGTCGCCGCGAGGAGCCCGGTATCGGTCTGCGCCTGGAGCTGGAGCGGCGCCTCGAGCTGACGGACGGCATATTGGCCGACGATCTCGAACCCTCGCGAGGTCAGGTGGACGTTGTCGACGTAGAACAGATATTTGTCGAGCAGGCTGGTGTCGGTGGTGACGCAGGCGATCGGGCAGGCCCCGGCGCTGACCAGCCCGAAGGCCGGGAGGTTGGCTGCGACGCTGTCGCCGATCTTGTTCAGGTCGAGATAGTTCACGATCACGCCCTGCGAGGCGACGTTCGAGAGCGAGGACTTGATCCCGGTGTTGAACGCGCTCGCATAGGCGGTTCCGACCTGGGAGACGGGAAGCCCGACCACTTCCGGTAGCCGGCCGACGTCGCCGGCGAGGAAGGTGATGTTGCGCGCGCCGGCGCCGACCAGGGCGTTGATGCCGGCCGTCGCCTCCGTCACCTTCTGCGTCGCCTGGGCGGGCACGCCGGCGAGAAGGGTGGCGATCTGCGCCGAAGTCGGGCTGGTGCCCAGGCTCTTTTCATAGGCGCGCGCGTCGTTGCCGCCGATCGAGATGACGGCGAGGTCGGTCGGCCCGAACTTGCCGCTTACCCGCGGAAAGGCGGCCGGGCCTCCGCCGGCGAGGAAGGAGTTATATTCGGTGACGAACCCCGGAATTCCCGGCCCGTTGATGTTGCCGTTGTTGGTGAACGCGCCGCCGATCGCGAAATTGTCGATCGGGACTCCGAGCAGCTGGCCCATCGTGTCGACGAAGTTGGTGCCGTTCGAGAACCGTCCGTTGGGATAGACAGAGGGCCTGGCAATTCCGGTCAGCTCGAAGAAATTGCCGTCGTCGGCATAGGAATCGCCAAAGGCGACGATCCGGTCGACGGTCTGCGCCGACGCCGGCACGGCCGCGAAAAAGGCGGCGGCCGCGGCGCCCCCGCAAAGGAGCTTCGCCTTCATGCGTGACATTGAAATCCTCCCAAGGCCCGGCCCGCCCCCCGGCGGCGCCGCTCAGCGAAGGGATGCCCGCCCCCGGACGGGCTGACAAGCCGGTAAATAGCGGACGGCCGCGCAATCGCGTCGAAGCACCATTTTGACGGGGTGCGCGCTTGCAGCGCCTGCGAGTCTCATCGCCCAGCCCCAATCCCGTCGTCCCAGCGAAGGCTGGGACCCCAGGGGGTGAAAAGCGCGAAGGCACGTATCCGCTAGGGCGCTGCTCGGCCGTCGGTGTCTTTCACCCCCTGGGGCCCCAGCCTGCGCTGGGGCGACGGGGGCGGCTCAGAGCAGGAAATCGCTGGCGACGATGGCGTGTCCCGCGACCGGATCGACCTGGATGACGAGATCGGCATTGCCGTCGCCGTCGACGTCGCCCTCGACGAACCAGCTCGCCCCCGACTGATAGGCGCGAAGCTCTCCCGCGGTGTGGCTGAACGCGGCATCGCCGATGAAGCTGAACGCCTGGTCCCCCGCCGAGCCAGGATTGGCGTCGATCCGGGTGAGGTCGATGTGGTCGGACACATATTCGAAGTCGAGGATGTGATCGGTCTTCGCCGCCGTCGATTCCGCCGCCGACTGGTAGACGTACAGATCGTTGCCCGCTCCGCCGCGCATCGTGTCGGCGCCCAGCCCGCCCTCCAGCCAGTCCTTGCCGCCGAGGCCGTACATGAGGTCGTCCCCCGCGCCGCCGACGAAGGCGTCGTTGCCCGGACCGCCCGCGAACGTGTCGTTGCCGGCGCCGCCGTATACGGAGAGGGCTCCGTCGGTCTCGGCATAGCCGTTGAAGAACAGGCTCTCGTCAGCGAGCAGCCCGCCTCCGTAGACGGTCAGGCGCCCTCCCGCCGGCACGTTCGCGTCGACGGTCGTGATCGAATAGGTGACATGCTCGGTTCCGCCTGCCGCCGTGCCGCTCAGCAGGCTGAGATTCTCCACCCCCGAAAGCGAGTTCGCGCCCAGCGTGAGGTTGTAGTTGCCGAGCAGCCCGACCGTGTCGACGCCCGCGCCTCCGACGATCGTGTCCGCCGCGGTGAAGGCCGCGCCGAAGTAGAAATAGTCGTTGCCGCCATTGCCGTAGGCGGTGTCGTTGCCGCCGGCGGAGAGGTCGAGCACGTCGTTGCCCGATCCCATCGACAGCAGGTTGTCGAGCCCGTTTCCGGCCACCGTCTGGCCCGCGTCGGAGGTGCCGATGAGGTTCTCGAGGTTCGAGCCCAGCGTGTAGATGGCGGCTGCGCTGCCTAGCGCCGTCAGCACGGTGTCCGTCCCCTCCCCGGCATTCTCGACGATCTGGTCGGAATCGTCGACGACGTAGGAATCGTCGCCGGTCCCGCCTGCGAGCAGGTCGATTCCCGCGCCGCCGTAGAGAAGGTCGTTGCCGCCGTTGCCGGACAATTGGTCGGTGCCGTCGCCGCCGGCGAGGGCATCGTCGCCCGCGCCGCCGAGGAGCACGAAGTGGCCGTCCGTATCGGCGCTGCCGTCGAAGAGCAGGCTCTCGCCCGCGAGCAGGGCGGAGGCGTCGACGGTCAGGGTCTGGCCGGGATGGACATTCTCCTCGTCGGCGACGAGGGCGTAATCGTAGCTTTCGGTGCCGGTCCCCCCGAAACGCGTGTCGGTTCCGGAAAGAAGGGTGAGCTTCTCGAAGTCGAGCAGCGTCGATCCGTTGAGCACCAGGCCGGCGCTGTAATCTCCCTGGAGGATCGCCTCGTCGAATCCCGACCCGCCCATCAGATAGTCTTGCGGGTCGAGGAAGGCGCCGAGATAGTAGGTATCGTTCCCCTTCGCGCCTTGGCCGACGACGGACTGGTCGATGTCGAGGCGGAAGAAATCGTCGCCATTGGTGCCGAAGCCGAGATTGCCGGGCGTGAACGCGCTTGCGACCGTGTTGCGCAGGATGAGCACCGTCATATAGCCGTAAGCGGTGCCGGGGCCGTCCATATCGACCTGGAGGAGCGTATCGGCCCCGTTCTGGACGAGCCGCCCGTGACCGGTCGACCAGGGGCTGGAATCGGGGTCCGGAACGTTGAGCCTGAAGAAGAGGCTGTGCGTATCGAGTTGATCGCCGCCCGTTCCGGTGGCGAAGTCGAGGATCTCCGGCACGCCCGTCGAACCGGCGGCATAGACGGCTTGGAGATCGATCCTGTCGGCGCCGGCGCCCAGCGTCACGGAGGCGTGCCGATTGAACGGCAACATCGAGATGACGTCGTTCCCCGCGCCCATATCCACCGTAAAGTCGGCAAGCCCGCTGGTGATGAACAGCACGCTGTCATTGCCGTCGCCGCCGAGCAGCGTGGCCGCTCCGGCTCCGCTCGTCGTCAGCCAGACCACGATCTGGTCGTCGCCGTCGCCGCCCGAAACCAGCGCCGGGAGGGCGTTGAGGTTGAAGTAATCGTTGCCCCCTTCGCCATAGGCCGAATCCCGGCCGGCGCTGCTATTGACGTAGATTGTGTCGGCGCCTTCGCCGCCATGGACCTCGTTATTGCCCTCGCCGCCGTTCAGGATGTCGTCGCCGTCGCCGCCCAGGAGCAGGTCGTTGTCCGCTCCGCCGTTCAGCGTGTCGTCGCCGGTGCCGCCGTCGAGCAGGTCGGCGCCCGCGCCCCCGTTCAAGGTGTCGTTGTGGTTTCCGCCGTAGAGCGTGTCGGCGCCGGCATTGCCGTTCAGCGTGTCGGGGCCGTCGAGGCCGTAGATCGTGTCCGGGCCGGCCGTGCCGTCTATGGTCTCGGCCGACGCCGTCCCGGTCAGGGTCAGTCCCGGCGGCGGCGAGCCGTCGACCGGCCAGCCGTAGAGGTTCTGGACGGTAAAGGCCGCCACCGTCTCGTTATGGAAGGTGACGATGGTCCGAAGGTTCGCCGGGTTGGCATTGGCGCTGACCTGGAACAGCACGTCGGAGCCGCTCTGCACCATCCGGGCATGGCCGGTCGCGAACGGGTTGGAGACCTGGTCCCACCCCGGGGCCGCGACCCTTAGGAAGGCGTTGAAATCGAATATGTCGGCGCCGTCGCCGGTCTGGAAGTCGGCGACCGCGACCTCGCCCCAATTGGTGTAGGCAAGGGCGCTCGGTATGGAGATGACGAAACGGTCGGCGCCAGCCCCCAGCGTGACCGCCGCGGCGCCGTTCAAGGCGCTCAAGGTCACGCGGTCGTCGCCGCTTCCGGCATCGACGGTGAAGCTGCTCTCGGTCTGCGAGTTGATCGTGATCCGGTCGCTGCCGTCCCCGCCCAAGGCGGTGACGATGTCGGTGAGCAAGCCGGTGCGGGTGATGCTGATCGTATCGTTGCCGGCGCCGCCGTCGAGGAAGTCGTTGCCCGACGCGCTGTTGGTCAGCGTGTCGTTGCCGCCTTCGCCTTTGACGACGTCGTCGCCATGGCCGTCGTCGATCGAATCGTTGTCGTCGCCGCCTTCGATCAGGTCGTTACCGTAATGGCCGAACAGGCTGTCCGCGCCGCTTCCGCCGCGGATGACGTCGTTGCCCGCGCCGCCGAAGATCGTGTCCCGTCCGGCCAGGCCTTCCAGCACGTCGTCCGACATGGTGCCGACGAGGCGGTCGGCGCCGTCCGTGCCGCTCGTCGTCACGCCCGCGGGAACGCTTCCGTCGGCGGGGTAGCCGCTGAGATTATAGCCGGTAAGGGCGCCCGCGGTGACGTTCTTCAGGGTGACGAGCGTCGAGAAGGAATAACTGCCGCCGGCGGCGTCGCGGTCGATCTGGACGAGGGTGTCGGCACCGCTCTGGACCAGTCTGGCGTGGCCGGTGGCGAAGATGTTGAAGACCCGGTCGTAGCCGATCAGCGCCGACTGCAGATAGGTCACGAGCTCGAGCCGGTCCCCCGAATCGCCCGCCGCGAAGTCCTCGATCGTGATGTAGCCGGTAAGCGGCTGGACGATCGACACCAAATCGGCGCCCGCTCCGAGCGTGAGGTCCACGATGCTCGAGGAGGTGAGCGACTGGATGGCGAAATAGTCGCTGCCGGCGCCGCCGCTGACTTCGAACAGGCATCCGCTGAAGTCGGAGATGTTGAAGCTGTCGTCGCCCTCGTCCCCGAACGCCGTGACACGGCCGGCCGTATCGAAGCGCTGGAGGAGGAAAGTGTCGTCGCCGCCGCCGCCGTAGAGGTGGTCCCACCCATAATCGTTGCTGGTGTTGAAGAACGTGTCGTTGCCGTTCCCGCCATAGACGATGTCGTTCCCGGTATCGTCCTGGAGCGAGTCGTTGCCTTCTCCGCCGAAGAGGACATCGTCGCCGTAGCCGCCGAGCACGGTGTCGTTGCCGTCGCCTGCGTCGATCCGGTCATTGCCGTCGTAGCCGCGGATGTAGTCCGAATCGGCGGTGCCGACGATCACGTCGTCTTCGTAGGTCCCGTCGATGATCATGCCCCGCTTCACTCTCTTTTGTAGCGATCGCCGTGCGGCCGCGGAGCGATCGAGCTCCGGTGCACGGCGCGATGAGAAGTCCCCCCGGCGAGGTCGCGCCTGCGCGCGCCTCGCGGCAGCACAGGTCTAATAGGGAGCGGCCAAATCGCAAGCCCTTCCCGCCACTTGGCCGCGGGTGCGCCCTCCCCCTCGTCCATCGAAGGGTTCCCATCGAAGTGCTGGTTCGATGGGTCCCTCCTGGGGCGACGGAAGTTACAGCAGGAAGTCGCTGGCGATGATGGCGTGGCCGGAGACGGTGTCGACCTGGATGACCAGGTCGGCATTGCCGTCGCCGTCGACGTCGCCCTGGACGAACCAGCTGGCGCCCGACTGGTAGGCGCGAAGCTCCCCCGCGCTGTGGCTGAACGCCGCATCGCCGATGAAGCTGAATGCCTGATCCCCCGCCGCGCCGGTATTGGCATCGATCCGGGTGAGGTCGATGTGGTCGGAGACATATTCGAAGTCGAGGATGTGATCGGTCTTCGCCGCCGTCGATTCCGCTGCGGACTGGTAGACGTAGAGGTCGTTGCCGAGCCCGCCGCGCATCGTGTCGGCGCCGAGCCCGCCCTCGAGCCAGTCCTTGCCGCCCAGGCCGTACATCGTGTCGTCGCCCGCGCCGCCGACGAAGGCGTCGTTGGCGGGTCCGCCCGCGAACGTGTCGTTGGCCGCTCCGCCATAAACGCTGAGCGCCCCGTTCGTCTCGGCATAGCCGTTGAAGAACAAAGTCTCGTCCGCGAGCAGCCCGCCGCCGTAGACGGTGAGCCTGCCGCCCGCGGGCACGTTCGCGTCCACCGTCGTGATCGAATAGGTGACGTGCTCGGTCCCGCCGGCGGCGGTTCCGCTCAGCAGGCTCAGAGTCTCGACCCCCAGAAGCGTATTCGCCCCCAGCGTCAGATTGTAGTTGCCGAGCAGCGCGACCGTGTCGTTGTCGGATTGTTGACGGGCGTCCACCGTGTCGTCGGCGGTAAATGCGGCGCCGAAGTAGAAATAATCGTTGCCGATGCCGCCCATGACGAAGTCGTTGCCGCCTGCCGACAGGTCGAACACGTCGTTACCGGAATCGCCCTCCAGCCGGTTGTCGAGGGCATCGCCGGTGATGAAATCGTCGAGGTGGCTTCCCCACACCTGCTCGATGCCCGTGATCGTGCCGGTGTTGCCGTAGCCGTCGATAAGGACGCCGGTGGCCAGGTTGATGGTCCAGCCCGTCGCCATTTCGGGAGCCTCGATCCGCATGCCCGGCGCGTTCGGATCGAACATGGCGAACAGTCCCTCGGTCAGAACGAGCAGCTTGTCCCATCCGGCACCGCCGTCGACGTTCCCCGCGCCGCCGAGCTCGAGCCAGTCGTCGCCGCCGAAGCCGTAGAGGCTGTCGCCTCCGGATCCAACCAGCAGGTTCATCCCGTCGTCGCCGTACAGGATGTCGGCGAACGGATTGTCGGCGTACAACGACTCGATACCGGTCATCGTCTCGACGTTGCCGTAGCCGTCATTGGAGACGATCCCGCTGCGCAGGTCGGCGATCACTCCGGCGGTCGTGTCGATGTCGTCGAAATCCAGCTGGTCGCCCACGAAGATGACGGGGTTGCCGGCGGCGTGGCTGCCGCCGTCGAAGCTGTCGACCCCGGGACCGTCGTGAAGCGCGTCGTTGCCGTCGCCGCCGAAAAGCTGGTCGTCGCCGAGATCGCCATACATTATGTCGGAGCCCGCGCCGCCCTCCAGGCGGTCGTTGCCGCCGTTGCCGTAAAGCTGGTCGTTGCCGTCGCCGCCCTTAAGGAGGTTCGCGCCGTCGTCGCCGATCAGGGCGTCGGCCAGCGAGGAGCCGGTGACGTTCTCGATTCCGACGAGCGACGTTCGGACCGCCCCGCTGACGTTCTCGGCTATGTAGTGGTTCTGGAGGTTCACTCGCCAGCCGACGGCCGACGCGGCCGCGACGTCGGCGAGCCCGTCGCCGTTGAGGTCGGCCGTCAGCCACCCGCCGCCGGCGGAGAGCCGAAGCTCGTCGATGCCGTCGCCGCCGTCGACCGACTGCGGCTTGGAATCGAGATAGACGATGTCGTCGCCGCCGAAGCCGTAAAGCGTGTCGCCCTGGCTTCCCCACAGGAAATTGCGGCCGTCATCGCCGTAGAAGGTGTCGGCGAAGCGGGTGCCCGGGCCGAGCGATTCGATCCCGGTCATCGTCTCGGCATTGCCGAAGCCGTCGTTCGAGATCGCCCCGGTGCGCAGGTCCGCCGTCACCGCCTGGGTCGCGCTGCGCTCGTAGAAGTCGACCCTGTCGCCATAGCCGCTGTTCGGATTCTCGAGTCCGTCGTCGGATCCGCCGTCGAACGTGTCGACCCCGGCGCCGCCGCGCAGGTCGTCGTCCCCGGCTCCGCCGGAAAGCTGGTCGTTGCCGCTCCCGCCCACCAACATGTCGTCGCCGCCCTGGCCGTTCAGGACGTCGTCGAACGCCGTGCCGGTGAGCGAATCCGCGCCGGCGGTTCCCTCGAAGGGCGCGGCGTTGGGATCGGCGACCATCCGCAGGCCGTTCTGGGTAATCACGGTAAAGAAGCGCCCGTTCGGATCGAGGCGGAGGCGGTCGTCGATGATACCGCCGACCTGGCCCACCCACGGGCCGGGGTCGAAGCCGAGCGCGACGCTTCGGACGAGATGCCAATCCGTCGTCGAGAGCTGATCGATCGTGTCGGTGCCCGAATTCAGGACGTAGAGATTGGCGCCGGCGGGGTCGAAAGCCAGGCCGAGAATCGCGCCTCCTGTCCAGCTTGGATAGAGAGAGCCCAACTTGATGATGGAATGGAGCGAGCCATCGAAGATGTTCACGCCCTCGTTATAGATATACTGGGCAACCAGCGAGCCGTTCGCACTCAGCGCCTGGATTCCCCAGTTGAAGCCATTCGATCCGGCACGGGCGGTGATACCTGATCCGGCGGTGTAGATGTCCAGAGGGCCGTCGGAACTGTTCTCCTCCCCGATCAGCACCTTCGAGCCGTCGCCGGAGCGGGTCAGCGGGGAATCTTGGCCGATAGCGGACCCCGCGGCGAAGACGCCGGTGGAGAGGGTCAACACCTTCAAGGCGACAAAGCCGGACCCGCTATAGTCCTGCGAGAAGAGGGCCTGCCCGTTCGACAGCACCGCGACGTCGTAGAAGGTGTAATCGCCGCCCGTCGCCGTCGTCGTGTAGGTGGTGGCTTGGCCGGTCGCCGTACTCACCTTGTAGGCGCCGATCGTGAGGGTCCGGTAGTAATCCACCGTCTGCGTCGTCAGCGGCGTGCGCTCGGTGACCATGAGGAAGCTGCCGTCCGGCGAAATGTCCATTCCGCCGAGCGTGGTTCCGACATGCCAGGCGTCGACCTGAGTGCCCGTGGCGGTGCTGTAGACCCGGATCCAGCCGTCGGCCCCGGGGGCGTAGATTCGGCTGCCGTCCGGGCTAAGCACGACGTCGGTGGGCCTGGCGGAGCCAAGCGAAAGATTTTGCGGCACGAATTCCTCCCTGTTCGCCGCGAAGCTAGCATCGCCGCGGACGCGGCAAAAGGGCTTCCGCGCAACTTCAAGCGCTTAACCGGGCGGCGGCGGGACGGCGCTGCGAGGCCCGACCATCCGCGTTAACCTCTCGCCGCCTCGTTATCCCGTTACGGGAAGGCCGGAATCGCCGTCTCGACGGGCGCTTCGGCTTCTGCTTGGCCGGAGGGGAAGACGAAGGAGTCCCCGACCATGGCTTTCACCCTGACGAGCCGCGACGCCACCCCCGCCGCCGATCTCGGCCGCCGCGGCTACCACGCCGTCTATCGGCCGAACGAGAGCAATCGCTGCCCGGGCTGCGGCCGCGCCCACTGGCATGTCGGCCGGTTTTCCGCCGAATGCGGCTTTTGCGGCACCGCGCTCCCCTTCGCCGGCTCCGCTTTCGCCGCCGATCTCGCCCTCGCCGCTTACTGACGGGACGCTAGAAGCGCTTCCTTAGGAAGAGCCGGACGTTGTCGCCCGGCGAATTCTCAAGCTCGCCGAACAGCCGATAACCGCGCTTCTCGTAGAATCCGCGGGCCTGGAAGGGGAAGGTGGTCAGCCACGCGCCGACGCAGCCGCGCGCCTTCGCGATCGCCTCCGCTTCGTCCAGCAAACCTGTGCCCAGGCCGGCGCCCCGCGCCGCTTCCGGCACCACCAGGAACTCGACGAACAGCCAGTCGTAGCCGGTCCGCCCCCACAGCCCGCCGGCGACCGTCCCGGCTCCGTCGCGGAGCAGCACCGCCACCGTCCGCGAATCGCCCGGATACCCGTGCTCGGCGTTGAAGGCGACGAGAGCGCCGAGCACCGCCTCCCGCGCCTCCGGCCCGGGCGAGTCCGAAACCTCGATCCGCCAGTCCATTCCCCGCTCCGTCTCCCGCGCCGGGCCGGTCGAGGCCCGACGCGTCCTAGCCGCGACCTCGCTCCGGCCGCAACAGCGCGGCGCCGGTCGCGCGAGCCGGTGAATGTCGCAAATTCTCGCTAGGCTTCGGCCGACCCGGGCCACCCTGTCGGGAAGAGCGGGTTCAGGGTTCAAGCTTGGAGCAACAGCAAGAGCGCTGTGTCTTTACTCTAATATAGACACCATATTGAAAGCTTTAGCATAACTTTGAATGATGTTCTATTTTCTACTTGCGACTTTTAAAGTAAAAGAACATAAAAGAAACGACTCGTCAGCAGTGAGCTGGGCGCAGTTCAACAAAGCGATCAACCTTTTGGACTTGGAGACTGGTCATGGGAGACGTGCGCGTTCAAGACGGTAACGAAGGCGAAGCGACGATCGAACCGAATGTCGACGACATCTCGTCCGAACCCATTCGAAGGTCGTGCCCGACCGGCACGCCCGACGAGCAGAGCTTCCCGCGGTTCGCGGCCTCGTTCCACAAGCTGTTCCAGCATTTCCCGGCGGGGACGACCAGCGGACCCGATCTTACCGGGCTGCTGACCGATTCGGGGATCGCCAATTACGAGAACTTCCGAAAGGCGCTGAACGGCGGCCCGACCGGCGAGCCGTTCGACGATTGCCTGCTCGACCGGCTGACCCTGCTCAACCGCAATCCGGTCGCTCCGCCGCCCTGCCCGGGGGACCCTCCGCTGGCCAGCGCGCCCGGGCCGCGCGTGCTTGTCAATCCGCGCGCGTCGAAGGCGATCAGCCTCAACGTCACGCCCTTCACCCAGATCGACGTGGCGGAGATCCTCTATCGTCAGCGCAACCAGCGCCGGCGGTTGCTGGGCGAGATCAGTCTCAGCTCCGAATATAGCGCCGCCGAGCTTTGCGAGCTCTACGGCCAGGCGCTGCTTCGCGACCAGACGCTCGGCCAATATTCCGGTCCGACCGCGGAGCTGGTCGTCAAGGCGCTCAATTCGTTCGGCAAGTATTTCGTCTGGACCTACGATTCGAGCGGCAATGCGGTCACCGCCGACGACTATCCGGTGACCCTGGAGAATTTGTTCCGCGGCGTGTGCGACGCCAAGCCGGACAGCGGCCCCTATCTCTCGGGGTTCCTGACCCTTCGGCGCCCGCCCCTCTTCCCTTCGGGCTGCGCAGCGGGCGTGGCGAGCCTGATCCGCGCCGGCACCTTCGCCCGCTTCGGCACCCTTCTCGAGGTGGTCCAGGGCGATCTGCTCGAGGAGTTCGGAGTAACCCTCGACGAATATGCCCGGCTTCAGAATTCGGAGATTCCGCGGCCCTACGACTGCCGTCATTTCGACCGCACCGGAGTGATCCGGACCGGCCGCCACATGGGCGACTACGTCCATGTCGACAACGCCTATGAGGAATATATCCGGTCCGCCGACATCCTCGCCGGAATGAACGTCGCCCGGTCGCCCAACTCGCCCTACAGCGCGCCCTCGCTCAACCCGAACGAGGGGGACGGGCCGACCCTCGGGCCGCCGGACTGCTGGGCGATGGTCGGCGCCATCCGGGGCGAGGCGGAGCGCGCCGCCTGGACTCAGAAATATCTCGTCGCGCGGCGCGCCCGGCCCGAGGTGATGGCGGCCCTGGTCCATCTCGCCAAGCAAGATCCCGCCCACTTCCTGCGCAACCTGCTGTCGCCCTCCTTCTTCGCTCCGGGGCCGGTCTCCGACCTGCTCGAGGAGGTGAAGTCGCGCAATATCGAGCTCAACGGCGGGGTGGAGAAGAATTACCTCCTCGCGCAGATGTTTCCGGAGGGCTCGCCGGCGCATCCGGCCTGGACGTCCGGCCACGCCACCATCGCCGGCGCCTGCGTCACCGTGATCAAGGCGATCTACAACAACCTCGTCAGGATCAAGGTGCCGGAATTCGGCGGCGAGCCCAATGTCGCGGAAAGCACCGTCAAGTGCGAGCTCGACAAGGTCGCCTCGAACGTCGCTCTCGGCCGCGACTGGGCCGGAGTCCATTATCGCAGCGACGGCGAGCACGGCATCCTTCTCGGCGAGCAGATCGCGATCGATTATCTGCGCAATTACGCCCGCACCTATGCCGAGGAATTCCGCGACTTCCGCGGCTTCCAGCTGATCAAGCGCAACGGAATGCCGATCCGGATCACCCCCGATTGCGTGATCGAGGGCGTCGACTATCCGGCCCCCGCCGCGGCCGGGGAGGCGTTCGCCAAGACGTCCGATCCGGAGGGGCCCCCGAGCGACCAATATCCGGCGTCCAACCTCTGACCCGCGAGAGTTGGTTCGAAAGCGAACTGCGGCGCCCGGGCAGGCTCGTCCTGCCCGGGCTTCCGTGGCGGAAGCGGTTGGAGCTATGCTGCCCGGGCGAGGGAGGCCCGATGAGTCCCAAGAGGACCCGGATCATGTATATCGAAAGCAAGGCGGAAAGCCTGAACGGGCCCGCGCGCATCGGCCGGGTGACCTTCTCGAAATCGGGCCGTTCGATCCATTACGACGGCCGAACCTTCCAGAGCCTGGCCGGCCAGGGCTTCAAGGCGAACTGGTTCGACGTCGAGACCGGCGAAGAATATTGGATCTCCGGCCCCCGCAAGGACGGCAAGGACCGCCTCTACGAAACCAGCACCGCGCCCGTCGAAATAGACGAGGACGTCGCCGAGGAATATTGGCGCGACGTGCGGGGCCGGTGACCCGCGCCAGGCGAATGGCGCCGCAGGCGCCGCCGAACGCACCGGCCGACTGACCTAACCCCTCCCCGAGCCACCGCTAGGCGTTTTCCAAAGGTGCCAGGCACGTGCCAGGCACCAAATGCTATTTTTTGCGCGGATTTCTACAGCTCTTGCCAGACGAAGCGGAGCCGCGGCGCTGGCGCGGCATGAACGGCCATGGCAAAAGGCGCCGCCGGCGTGAGAGAATCGGTAGACGTACCATCGCAATGGTCCCGCGAAGGCGGGTGCAGGGTTCGATCCCCTGCCGCCGGCAAGTTTACGCCCCGACGTCCTAGACGAGGCTGCCCAGGATGATCAGGGCCATGCCGAGCGTTCCCACTCCCCACCAGGCGTAGAGTTACGCCCTGAACTGCGTCGGGTGATCGTCCCCGTGCCGCGGGCTCGACGGGCCACGTGCCGGGGATCGTGTCGGTGGCCAGCATCGTCACCAGGGCGAACCCGGCAAGCAAGATTCAAAGTCCGCCGACGCCCCTCACGACCCACCCAATCCGCGGACAACGAACATCGTCACCGCTTCCACCGGCGGCAACGCCTGTCCTGCTCCATTCAAGGTGCCACAGCCAGTCCGTCGCCTACGTCGAGCCGCTCGAAGCCGGCTGCTAGATCCGTGCTCCGCGCACGGCCGGCGAGGCGGCCGACAATCGTTTCCCATCCTGTTTCGCCGCCAGGGCCGTGGATCGCCTGATCCCAATAAAGAGCCGCGAGTCCGGCCACATGGGGGCACGCCATGCTCGTGCCGTCCAAGGCAACAAGGCCGGCGCCGCCGGCGCGTGCAGACAATATGCCCACACCGGGCGCGCACAGCCGCGGTGACGTGTTGGAAAACTCCGCCACGCCTAGCCCGCCGGGAGCGCGCTCCACTGCCGCGACGGAAACGACGCCGATGGCGGCCGAGGGCGGGGAGGCCGAGATCGTGTATGGCCGCTGCCGCCTACGCTCCGACTCGTTGCCGCTTGCGGCAACAACAACCATCCCGCCGGCGCCGTTTAGCGACTGCGCGCGGAACAGGCTCATCTGCGCGTCGAACGTCGCGATGTTCTCGCGATAGTCCCTCAGCGCCTTTGATATAGCGGCAGGGCGCGGATATCCGTGGTCCGCCTTCAACTCGTCGGCCCAGGCGACGAAGTCGTAGCCCAGCGACATCGACGCGACCCTTGCTCCCGAGCGGAATGCCCAATTCAGTGCATCAACCAGGGCATCGGATCCGGCGGGGATCACCTTCGCGACGAATGCCCGAGCAACTCCTGGCGCCACTCCGATCCGGATCCCGTCGACATCGCGTCCGAAGATCGTACCGGCGCAGTGGGTGCCGTGCCCTTCGACATCTTCATCGGGTCCGGATGTGAAGTTCTCTGCGACGATCGAGACCCCGTTGAAGGCAGGGTGATTGCGATCGATGCCAGTGTCCAGGATCGCCACCGGCACGTCCCGCCCGGTGAATCGGGAGTGCGCGGCGCCGGTGGCGAGCACCCCCCATGCCGCCTTCCCGCCGTTGCCGTCCTGTTCGACAAACGGATCGTAAGACCCCTCCGCGTCGGACGAGCGTCGCGGTTCGACGAGGCGCAAGGGCATCGGCGCGGCGATCAGGTGGCTTCCACTGGAGCGGAGGTCGGCGCGCTCCCGCTCGCTAAGGTCCTCGACCGATATGCTCGTTCCCTCGGCGGCGGCGGCGGCAAGCCGCTCTAATTCGAGGCCGGTGGTCATGGCACGTCGGGTCGAGCCGAAGGCGATTGCCGCAGCCGGATTTCGCACTACGATGGTCTTCAAGGCAACCTCTCCTGACTCGATACGAACAATACCACCCGAGTGGGACCTTAACCAGTCGAGCTTTCTCATGGCATCTCCGGACGAAGTGACGGTAAAGATCCTGACGGCACCCGATGCGACCCCAAATGGCGCCGGTTGGCTCCTCTCAGATGGCGACGTGCTTACATGCGCTCATGTCGTGGCGGGCTGCGCCAAAGTGTGGATAGGTACGTTGGGTACAACTCGGCGCACGTACGAATACTACGTGCACCACGCCGATCCACCGCAGCGTAACAGATCGGACGATCCCTTCGAGGGCGACCTCGCGCTCCTGAAGCCGGTGGCGGCCGGGCAATCGGCCCGGCCGGGCAAGGAGTATCGCCCTCGCCCGCCCCGCCAGGGCGAGAGCGTGGTCGCGTTCGGATTTCCGAGCCATTATCCGTCAGGACTAAGCGGCTATGGCCGTGTCGGCACCGGATCGTCGGTCGGGCGGTACGAAATCCTACAGCCGGAGCGCGACGAGCATATTCTCCTTAAGGGCTTCAGCGGCGCGCCGATCGCGTCAACCGAGCGGCCGAACATCCTCGGGTTGTTTGCATCGACGGTCGGGAAGACGGCGCGGGGCTACCTCATCCCGCCGCGCTTCATCGGCGACTGGCTGCAACGAATCGGCGAAGCAAAACACGTGGTTCCACGGAACGCCGACACTTCAATCCCGAACACAGCGCACATTCGACGGGTGGTTTTCGGCGAAAGCTCGCCCGAGGTGGGTTTCGACATTCGGGTACGGCAGCTTGCGAACGACGGCGATCTGTCGGAGGCGCTGGCTCGAATCCCGCATGATTATGACAGTGACGATCTGACGCCGGAGGAGTTCGTCTCTCAATTGGATGCAAGTGGGGCATCGACCCTCATCCGCGCCCGGGGAGGCGGAGGGAAGTCGACGTTCCTAGTTGATGTTGCCGGCGAACTTGAGGCGGCGGGCATTTCCTACCTGTGGCTCGATCTGAAGAAGCTGAAGGCACGCGAGCGCGGCGCCACTCTCACCTTGACGCTCGATGAACTCTCCTCCCGCCCCGACGAGTTGATGAACCGCCTATGTACACCAGCCTGTGAGGTCAGTGGATGGGGCGAAAAGCTCAATTCCGGAAATCAACTCGTCGTCATCGCCGACGGTGTCAACGAAGTGGGCAAGGATGCCGCTCGGCTGCTCGAAGCGCTGGAACAACATGCGCGCTATCGTGCCGACACGCGGCTAATCGCCACCGCCCGCACGACGACGGAGTTGCGGCCGCGCGAGGACACCCGGGTGTTTGTGGTAACGCCCGTCGCAGACCGTGTCGTCGCTAGTGCGACCGGAAGAACGGTAGGAGGTTGGAACTCTCGGCTGCGGGCCTTCCTTGCCAATCCGCAGATGCTCAGCCTGGCCGTGGCGACACAGTCTTTCGGCGATGTTCCGCGCTCCGAGATGTTCGGGCGTTATTTCGCCTCCGTGTTCGCGAAAGCACGGCGGTCTCGCCCCGGCACTTGGCTGGAGAAGGCTCCCGACAACTTCCTCAACGCTCTCTTGGAAAGGCTCTCATTCGATCTTTTGCACAACCGCGGAGCTGCGCTTGCCATTTCGGAAAGCGATTGGAATGCGCATCTTTCACGCGCGCTCAGTCGCGTCTTAACTCGCAAATCCAACGACTCTCTAGATATCTCCACAACTGAAGAGGTTTCCATTCTAACTGACGAGCTTATTGAGCAAGGAGTAGTGACACGCGCCCTCGGCGAAGTTGCCCTGATCAGTTTTCAACATCCGCTGTACCAGGAGTGGCTGGCCGCTACCTATTTCGTGCGCCTCCCCCTTGATTCCTGGACCAACGCGGGCTTCACGGCGATCACACTTGAGGACAGCTCAGACGATGGCCTTCGTCTCGCGCTCGAACAGCTTACGGGAGTCTACCTCAATCTGTTCCTCCAGACCATGTATGATTGGCGCTGGGAACGCGTCATGGCCCTGCTTGCCCAAGGTGTGGATGGGGTCGCAGCTGAGGTGCGCGATGCCTTCATCGGCATCAATGCGATACGCCTCTTGGACCCCTTCAAGCATACCCGGACGGCGGTTGAAGTGCCCCTCCGTCGCCTCGCGGACGCGGGTGATCAGTTCGCGACTAGTCTCCTCGATGCCGCGAAATCGGGATCGGAGGAGGATCTGTGGGAACATGTGCACGCGCGGTTCAAGGATGTCGACTTCAGCACGGCTGAACTGAAGCCTTTCGCCACCTGGGATTCCCTTTTCGCGCTGGCCGAACCCGCCGGAATCGACAGCGTAACGCTGCTCGTGATGCCATTTCCCTTCGTTGGCTGGTCGGCGTCCAACGTGCTGCGCCGAACCGGCCTGACGGAGGAAGCATGCGAAGCCGCGATCCTCGCCTTCATGGCGTCTTTGACAAGCACGCAGTCTGCCTCAGCGGAGGAGTTCCCGCCAAACTTCGCACCGAGCGAGATTGGAGTTGGGGTTCGGTGGCGACTAGTCCACACCCTCGGCCGCGGTGTACCGGAAGACTTGATACCGACGGCCATCTACTTTTTGCTGCAGGTGTGGAATAATGAGCATGAACACCGGGACGTGAGATTTGGAGCTTGCCGCAGCCTGATGGAGATCGCTCTGACCTATCCATCGGAGCGACCAGGAATACTCTCGTCGATGTCGAACGTCATAACCAAGTGGGGAGACACGGCGGGCGCCGATCGGAAATGGCGGGATTCAGCATACAAGGCGAGTGAGCAGCTGTGGGTTGCGTGGGAACCCGCGGAGGGCGTGCTCGACGATTCGTCCCTCGCTCAGTGGAGGGTCGCGTTCCGCGAGATCCTCGCCGTTGTGAAGAAAACCGCCACAGCAATGGACTGGCGGTCGGATGGACTGGACGCGGCCATCGAATTCCTGTGGGAAGAAGAGCCGGACTAGTCTCAGCGCCGTGCGGGAACTTCCGTTCGAGTCACGCAGGCGGACTTGATCGAGCCCGCTCCCTTGTTCCCGCCCACAAGTACCCCTTGCGGACAAGACCCCCTCTCCCCTATATGCCGCCCCGTCCGGCGGGCGTGAAAATGCCTGCGGAAGCTTAAGCTTAGGCTCGGCGCGCGAGGGGGAGAGGCGAAATGCCCCACCTCGACGCGCTCTTTTTGCTTATCCACCCTCTCCCCCAAGGGGATAGGGAAAGCCGCCCGAGGGCGGCCGGGTGAGGGCCTTTACCGCTTCGCTCCGCTCGCGCGCTTCGTGCCCGCAGGATGCTCCCGACCGCATGAGGCGGCGGAGGCGGCTTTGTTCCAAGACCGGGGGAGACAACCCCTGGCCGGAATACGACACGAAGAAGGATTGAGAATTTTATGGCCACCACGGCGATGCCGACGCGCGATGATTTCGCGAAGCTGCTGAACGAGACTCTCGGCGGCGAGAATGAAGGGTTCGAGGGGAAGGTCGTCAAGGGAACGGTCACCGCGATCGAGAACGACATGGCGATCATCGACGTCGGGCTGAAGAGCGAGGGCCGCGTCGCCCTTCGCGAATTCGCCGCTCCGGGCCAGAAGGCCGACATCAAGGTCGGCGACGTCGTCGACGTCTATGTCGACCGGGTCGAGAACCATAATGGCGAGGCGATGCTGTCGCGCGACCGCGCCCGCCGCGAGGCCGCCTGGGACAAGCTCGAGACCGAGTTCACCGCCGGCAACCGCGTCGAGGGCGTCATCTTCGGCCGCGTCAAGGGCGGCTTCACCGTCGATCTCGGCGGCGCCGTCGCCTTCCTTCCGGGCAGCCAGGTCGACATCCGTCCGGTCCGCGACGTCACGCCGCTGATGGACGTGCCCTCGCCCTTCCAGATCCTCAAGATGGACCGCCGCCGGGGCAACATCGTCGTCTCGCGCCGCGCCATCCTCGAAGAGACCCGCGCCGAGCAGCGCTCCGGCCTCATCCAGTCCCTGGCCGAGGGCCAGGTGGTCGACGGCGTGGTCAAGAACATCACCGACTACGGCGCCTTCGTCGACTTGGGCGGGATCGACGGCCTGCTCCACGTCACCGACATCTCCTACAAAAGGGTCAACCATCCGAGCGAGCTGATCGGGATCGGCGACACCGTCCGGGTCCAGATCATCCGGATCAACCGCGAGACCCAGCGCATCAGCCTCGGCATGAAGCAGCTCGAGGCGGATCCGTGGGAGGGCGCCGCGGCCAAGTATCCGATCGGCGGCGTGTTCCGCGGCCGGGTGACCAACATCACCGAATACGGTGCGTTCGTCGAGCTCGAGCCGGGCATCGAGGGCCTCGTCCACGTCTCCGAGATGAGCTGGACCAAGAAGAACGTCCATCCGGGCAAGATCGTCTCCACCTCGCAGGAAGTGGACGTGGCGGTGCTCGAGGTCGACCAGGACAAGCGCCGCATCAGCCTCGGCCTCAAGCAGGCGCAGGCCAATCCGTGGCACGCCTTCGCCGACACTCACCCGGTCGGAACCGAAGTCGAGGGCGAGGTCAAGAACGCCACCGAATTCGGCCTGTTCATCGGGCTGGACGGCGACGTCGACGGCATGGTCCACATGTCGGACATCGCCTGGGGCGTGACCGGCGAGGAGGCTCTGAACCTGCATCGCAAGGGCGAGACGGTGAAGGCCGTGGTGCTCGATGTCGACGTCGAGAAGGAGCGTATCTCGCTCGGCATGAAGCAGCTCGAGCGCGGCGGAGTCGCCAAGGGCGGCGCCGGAGCCTCGGGCGGAGTCGGCAAGAACGAGACGGTCACCGTGACCGTTCTCGAGGTTCGCGACGGCGGGCTCGAGGTCCAGGTCGGCGACGACGGGGCGACGGGCTTCATCAAGCGCACCGATCTCGGCCGCGACCGCGACGAGCAGCGTCCGGAGCGTTTCCAGGTCGGCCAGAAGTTCGACGCGATGGTGATCGGCTTCGACCGGTCGAAGAAGCCGAACTTCTCGATCAAGGCGCTCCAGATCTCCGAGGAGAAGCAGGCGGTGGCCCAGTACGGCTCGTCCGACGCCGGCGCCAGCCTCGGCGACATCCTGGGTCGCGCTTTGAAGGCCAAGGAAGAAAAATAAATCGCTTCCGAAATGAGTTACGAGCGGGCGGGCGTCGAGAGGCGCCCGCCCTTTTTCGTTTCACGGGGAAAAGGTGAAATTTTCTCGCCCCTTACCCACCTCGGTTATTGCGTTTTTGAAAAATTTTGGGTTTAACTTGGATCAACGGCGCGGTTTCGGGGGATCCGCGGCGACTGCAGTCCTTACCCAATCGCCCGCAGGAGAGGGGGAAGCCGTGATCCGTTCCGAGCTGGTCCAAAAGCTTTGCGACGATCATCCAGATCTGACCGGCAAGGAGATCGAGCGGGTCGTCTCGTCCTTCTTCGAGTCGGTGATCGATCAGCTGCAGAAGGGCGGTCGGGTCGAGCTTCGCGGCTTCGGCGCCTTCTCCACCCGCGACCGCGACGCCCGCAAGGGCCGCAACCCCCGCACCGGCGACACGGTCGACGTGTCCGCCAAGCGAGTGCCTTATTTCAAGCCGGGCAAGGAAATGCGCGAGCGGCTGAACCTCCAGGAAGTCACCGCCGAGGCCTGAGCCGTCGCGTCGGCCTGCGCCGTCGCCGGAAGGCCTTGGAAGGGTTCGCGCGCCGCCGTTAACCCGCTATGCGAAGCGCGTGCGGACGTGGCGGAACCGGTAGACGCCGGAGACTTAAAATCTCCTGCCCCTCGGGGCGTGCGGGTTCGAGTCCCGCCGTCCGCACCATAGCTAAGCCGCTCTTTTCGTTCGCTGATTGCCGATCGCGACGACCTCACCTGACTCGCTGCCCCCGCCGGCCGTGTGTAATTCTGGTGTAATCGTGCCGACGCTGGCCCGGTCAAGGTTGCTCATCGCGGTCTGAACGTGCGGCGAGAGGACGTGCGCGTAGTGCATCAGCATCCCGATCGTCGTGTGCCCCGGATATGATCTGCGCCGTCTTCGAGTCGGCGCCGTTCATCAGAATGCGGCTGATCCCGGTGTGGCGCAAAATATGGGGCGTCGGAGGTCGGCGATCGCGAGGCGGGCGGCGCGGTCGGCAGCCCTTAGCCAGGCTTGCTCAAGCGCCAACCGGCACTCGCGTTCGTAGGCGGCGAATTGGCCGAGCCGGCCGATGGTGCAGGACGTAGGCATGGGCGCTCGCAAATGCGGCGACTCCATGCCCTTCTCTTTCCCACAACGGCCTGTTCAGGCCACGCGAAAACGGTCCAAAACGAGCACAGAACCCGAAATTGCGATCAACGTTAATCGAAAATTGAAGCACAGGTCTTTTTAATGGGGTCTCACACCGCTTAACCCCTCCGGATCCCCTACCAAGGACCCGCGAAGCGCCCTGCACCCCTCCTCCCGTAGCCGCCTCTACACGCGACGGCAGGGCACGGCCTGATCGGCCCCTCGCCGTGCCCGGTGGCTGGCGGGCTTCTGCGGGGCTCGCTCCGTCCTAGTGAACGGGAGGCATCGGCCTTCTCGCATGCGATTGACCGGCCGGGCTCCGGGCGGCAACCTACGTCGCTACCGCCCGCCCGCGGCGCAGCTCGAGGATCGACATGCCGTCCCCCTTCTCTCGCCTCTCCCTGCCGGCCGCGGCGCTCGCGCTGCTCGTGCCGGCCGCGGCGGGCGCGCGAACCTGGCCGACCACGGGCGGCTGGGACATCGGCGAGATCGATGACGGCTGCGTCATGGCCCAGGAGTATGAGGGTGCGGGCGAGTCCACGCTTTACCTCTCGCTCGAGGTGGACGGACACCTCACGCTTGCGGTGGCGAACTCGAACTGGTCGATCAAGGAGAAGGAGCTCTACGAGCTTCGCTTCGTCATCGGGTCCGCTGAGTACGGTGGAGCGAAGTCCGTCGGCACGAAGATCGGGTACAAGCCCGCTATCCTGACCCGCATGTCCGATGCCTTCGTTGCTGATTTCGCAAAGGGCAGCGGCATCACGATCTATCGCGACCAGACGGTCGTGGACGACCTCTCGCTCTCGGGATCCGGCGCGGCAGTGCAGGTGCTTCGGCGGTGCGCAGCATCGGTGAAGGCGCGCCTCAACGCCGAGGCTCGGGAGCGGGCCCGGCTCGCTCACATCCCCGCCGATCCTTTCGCCTCGCCCTCGTCAGCGTCCGCGTCGGCACAGGCTCAGCCCCCGCTGCCACGCGGCTACCCGCCCGGCTGGGTGACGAACGAGGATTACCCTGCTTCGGCCATTCGCGCGGGCGAGGCAGGCACGACGACGGTGAAGCTGACGATCGGCGTCGATGGCCGCGTCAGTGGCTGTGCGGTCACTGGCTCGAGCGGCTCCGCCACGCTTGACTCGACGACCTGCCGCCTCCTGACGATGCGCGGTCGGTACGCGCCGGCCAAGGATGCGAATGGCGAGGCAGTGCCCGGCGAAGTGACCCATACTTTCAGGTGGTCCTTACCGGAGTAAAGGAGACCAGAACTGGAACCGGAACTGGCGCTAGGTCGAGCCGATTGCGAGCGGATTGTTAGTACCCGTTTCCATGTGCAATGCTGCGCTCCGAGGGAGAGCGACATGGGCAATGATCCCGACCACCACACGATCAACGTGGCTTCGATGGCGGTAGCCGTGGCCACAGCCGAAGTTGAGGCCGCCGTCGTCCGGGGCCCCGAAAGCTGGCAGTTTATCTGAGGCTGCGCCACGAGATGCAAAGCAAAGATTCACCACGAGCAGGGCCTGACGGAGCTAGTCGGCCAGTGCACCGCCGTGCGATACCACGATTTCCCCAATGTGATCCTGGTGGGCAGGGGCGAGCCTGGCCTACTCGGCCAGGCAGTGGCAACGGCCACCGCCGCGACTTCACCGCAACCAACCCCACCCTCGAAACTTTCATACCCCACACGACTGGAACCGCCCACTGCGCGATACCGATCCGCCATGCTAGGGTGCAATCGTCGCCGGATGGCACTCCTGGGCGGGAAAGTGAGCAGGCGGCATGAGTCAGGGACAACCTCCAGAGCGACGGCGGATGGACCCGCTCGCGGCGATCTCCACCTTCGGCTCAATCGTGGCACCTATGGCGCTCGTCGTAACGGGGATGCTCTACGCAGCCGGATGGTCGCGGAACCGGGCATTCCTGCTCGAGATGGGCCTGGATGTTCGGGTCTTAGACGAAAGCCTGCAGAGCACTCTAGCGCGGGGGTTGATCCCGCTGGCGATGGGCGTCGTCGCCGTGGCCGCCTTGGGCGCAGTCTTCATTTGGCTCGACCGCCACATCGGGGGGGGAAAGATACATTGGGGCCCCCTTAAGGGAGCCCGAACGGATACGCTTTCTATTCTCGCCTTCTTCTTCGTCACGGTCGCTTACATCGCTGGAACGATCTACGGCGGCGCGGAGGCGGGCGCACTGATCGCGCGAGTGGATGACGGCTGCCACCGCGATTGCTTCGCCTACCGTGTGAAGCGGATGAACATCGTCGGCTTTGCGGTACTGCAGGACAAGGAGCGGACTGCCGTTTACACGAAGGGTGGGCTGCTGATTTTGAAGACCGACGATCTTCACCTGGTACGGCGTTGCCGGCGCAAAGCCTGCTAAGCCGTTTGCATTGCGGTGCCGGGCGATCCGCGCGGAGCAGCTAGAGCCGCGCCGCCGCCTCCACGGGAGGAAGCGCGCGAACGTTCTGAGTCATCGTCGGACGTACGAGCCAGCGTACCTTCGCCGCCCACAAGATGCGTAGGACGAGCGCGAGCACTCCGAACAGCGGGTTCGCCGCAAAGGCCGACACGAAATACCAGTCGATCATGTCGCCCATTCGCTTGTCGGCCCAGAAATTCGGGTTCGCCGCGGCGACGCACTCAACTTCATGAATAACGGCTTCGCGAGTCATCAACAGCCCTTGGACGTATGCCAAGCACAGCAACATCGAGGCGCGCACGCTGTACGCATTGCGCCACAGATGGCACACGAAGCGCTCCTCCTGCTCCGATAGAGTGGCGTGCTGGCGAAGGAAGGCAACGCCATCGCGGAGCCTGAGTCGGTACGGCCGGACGAGTTGAGCGAGGATCGCCTGGCTCCCAAACCAAGCCACTGGCGCTGCAATGAAAAGGATGAACACTCCCTCGGTACTCATCTCAATCACCAGCCTCACATCCAGGCGTGCGACATCGCTTCACCGTTGTACATGTATAATCCGTCGTACATCCCCGTTCAAGGCTTGTTGACATCGTTCAAGGTCCACACGTCATAGGCGAAACTCATCAGCAGCCATTCCGTTGCGAGGAACGGAAAGCCGACAGCCGTATGGTACAGTTCGTGGCGCGCGAGCAGTACAAACGAATAATCGGGGAATACTTGGAGCACTCCCAGAAATCCAATGAACTGCAGCGACGCACGACGCACCGTCTGCTTGAGCGTTATTTTCATCTTACCCTGTTGAACCGCGTGATAACCGTCTCTCGCGTTCGACGTCAACTGGCCCATTTTGACCACGTCTCGGCGCCCCGGCCGCCGCCCCGCGCGTCACGGCCGCCAGCTGGAAGCAGGTCCGGTCGGAGGGAGTGCCGGCGAAGTGCGCAAGCTGGCCAAGCTTTGCGGTCAGGGATCATCACCTAGGCCGCATCGAGAAGCAAAAGGCGATGCTGCTCCCTCGGTGAGAAGCCGACCTTCCCTCTCCTGCTCAATCCGTAGCAGGCCGCCGCGAGCGGGTCTGAAAAAACCTCTTAGCCGCGGGGCTGGAGCCATTGAAGCGGAGCTCTGGCCGTCGGAAGTGCCCTGTGCCATGCTTCCGCCAAGGGGGAGGATAGCATGGAGCGGTGGCGTGGCCTGATGTGCGTGGTGCCACTCGTTGTCATCGGTACAGCGCTCACTTCGGGCTGCGACCTGATCCCCGGCACCTCAGCGAATGTTGAGCGACGCGCGAAAGATCTTGCGGCCGAGCAGCTGATCGATCCGGCTTCCGCCCAGTTTCGCAACGTCGAAGTGCGCGACGGCGCGGTGTGCGGCGAGATCAACGGAAAGAACAGGATGGGCGCCTACGTCGGGTTCACGCGCTTCGTGGTTGAGATAAGCAGCTGGGAAGCGGCACTCGATCCGGATTTTGACCCAACATCGCTCGAATCAGCCCAGAGCCTGTGTCGGTCGATAGACGGGAGCTCATGCAGCGAGGCGACGGAGCTTGAGGGCAAGCAGATGGCCCAGCTCGCCTTCACGGCGAAATGGGACTCCAAATGCTCGGGTAGCGGTGCGGCCGCCGGACAGGGCGCGCGAATGCCGTGGGATCCGACCGCCTATAACCAGGCCACGCCAGGCGAGAACTGGGTCGAGGATCGCACCATCGCGAACGCGAGCGGCAGCGCGGCGAACGTCGCCTCCAGGCGCGCGTCGGGAGACGACGCTCTGATGGGCTCCGACTTCACCAACGCGGCCGACGTCGACGCGACGGCGAACGACCCAATCGCGGGCGCCGGCGACGCGTCGAACAGCGCCGATACCAATTCCCTCGACGAGGGGGATTAGGCGCCGGGCTCCCGCTCCGGCTCAACCGTAGGGGCCGGCGCGCCGGAGAGGCGGCGCTGATGGCGTTCAATCGCGATCAGCAGGAAGAAGAACATCAGCAGTAGGAAGCCGCCCGCGATCGCGAGCGCGCGCCACAGGTCGAGCTTCCCCTTGGCAATGCCGGCCATGATGCCGAGGCGCTTTGCCTCGGCCTCGGCGGCATTGCGGCTTCGGCGTTCGCCGAGGAGCGCGTAGAATCGGTCCTGATAGGCGCGGAAGAGCTGACTGTGCGACCGTGTCCCATCCGGGAACTTCATCGTGCACTCGCGCGCCGTGTACGGGGTTTCGACCTGCCGGGTCACCGCGCAACCTATCGGCTCGTTATACCAGTCGGGGCAACTCGTAGCATATCGGTCCCACCCACTTTCTGTGATGGTGCGGGTTCGCTCGACCGCCCGACAGACGCGGACTTTGGTCGCGGCCTTGTAGCTAGCGAGCGTTTGGCGGGTTTCGGGAAGACCTGAGGCGTCCGTCATCACCTGGAGGAGCGTTCGAAGATCGGCAATGTCGGACGCGAAGTCCCTCTGGTGCTTGGACGCGGCCTCGAGGCGGGTGCGGGTGCCGACGAAATTGTCGTCGAACTCGGCGCGGGTGAGCTGCTTGTCCTCCTTCTGCCGCAGGGGCTCGAAGCGGGTGCGGAACAGGGTGTAATAGCGGCCGAGAAACTCGTCATAGGCTCGGCGTTGGGCCGGGTCGTAGGTGGGGCCGTTTTCCTGCGTAGGTGACTGTGCCGTGGACTTGGCACCGGCCGCGGCGAGCTCCTGAGGCGCGACGGTCGCTTCCTGCTCCTTCACCGAGGAGGGAGATTGCGCGACTCGGTAGAGGCTGATCGCAGAAAGGATTAGCGCATAGCCGATCAGCACGGTCGCGATGATCAGGATTACCGCCCGCAAAATCCTCAAATAGGCCGTCTCGGCCCGGTCGAGCAAAGCGCCGGCGCGCGTGCGAAGCGGCGCCCGAACGGCCTCGACGTAGTCTTCCACGGAATTCCCCTGATCAGCGTCCCCACGCCAGTTTCGGACAGCGAAGCCGCTCCCGTCAAGGTTTACAAAGCCGGGCATTGCCACGCGTACCGGTGCGGCTATTCCGCGATTGCGGAGGGACGTCGGGCGCCTCCGACACGAAACGGAGAACTAGAAGGCGGAAATGGCGAAATCCTACCCACCACGCATTTGGGCTGAGACCGCCGAGCGCCTGCGCCGTACCGGAGCTTATCAGACGCTTTCGGCGGCCGCCGCGGCAGAACGCCGCCCAATTCGGACTGAGACACTAACGATTACCCAACCGGTTGATGCTTACTCCGGTGTAGATCGTGTGTACTCTCGCCACCAATGACTGCACTGTTTCACCACCCTTTAACGACCCGGTGCCAGAGCCGAGCCCGCAGAAAACCGCCAAATAATACCGAACGACAACCTTCGACTATTCGTAGAGTCCCGACTGAAAATCTCCTGCCCCTCGGGGCGTGCGGGTTCGTGTCCCGCCGTCCGCACCATCCGATGCCGCCCGGCAAGGGAGGAGGCCGAGCGCCGCCCGGACCTGCGATTCAAGGCAATTCCGTCGTCGCCGCCCGCCGATCGGGGCGACCGGCCCTCAGGCCGCTTCCTGCGGCGGCTCGGCCTTGACCGCGGTCCATTCGCAGCGGGCGAGGCTGATCGGGTTGAGGAAGAGGCCGCCCATGCGGCCGCCGATCTGCCAACGCACCTGTGCGTCGACCGGGCCGATGCCGGGCACGTCGAGCGAGACGTAGCCCCCGATGCGGACCGTTTCCGGACATTCGGCCATGAAGCCGGAGTTGGACAGGTCGCAGACCCTTACCTCGACCGAATACCAGTTTTGCGGGCGCAGCCGGGCGCTTGCCGAAACCGCGGTCCGCGCCGCGCGGCGATGCTTGTAGGTTCCGGCTGGTGCGTCGGTGCTCACGGGCTGTTCCTGGTCCAAGGCGGCACGGTAGGAGGCCAAAGGTGAAGGAGGGGTAAAGGCGCTCCGGCCAACCCGCATAAGCGCTAAAAAAAACGCCGAGGCTGGGCTATCCCCAGCCGCCATGGCGACTCGCATCCCAATCCTGCTCGCCGCGGCCGCCCTGCTCGCCATGAGCGGCTGCCGAAAGGACGAGACCGGGCCGGTGACGATCAGCGCGATCGGCGCTCCGCCCCGCATCGCCGACCCCTCGCGCCAGGCCATCGATCCGCCCACGGCGTTCCTGATCGAAAGCACGGCGGAGGGGCTGGTGCGGTTCGACGCCGGCGGAGACATCGAGCCTGGGCTTGCGCAGAGCTGGATCCTGTCCAACGACGGCCTTCGCTACACTTTCCGGCTGGCTCGGCTGTCCTGGCAAGACGGGAGCCGGGTCACCGCGGCGCAGGTCGTCCAGCGGCTGAAGGCGGCGGGCGGAACGGCAAGCCGCAACCCTTTGAAGCCGCTGCTCGGAGCGATCGCCGAGGTCGAGGCGATGACCGACGAGGTGCTCGAGATCACCTTGAAGTCGCCGCGCCTCAACTTCCTCCAGCTCCTCGCCCAGCCGGAAATGGCGCTGCTTAGGGCCGGCCGGGGCGTCGGGCCGTTCGTCGCCGAGCCCCGTCCCGACGGATCCCTCCTGCTCGCGCCGCCGCGTCGTGCCGAGGACGAAGCGGAGGGTGCGGAGGCGCCGCCAATGCCGCTCGTCCTGCGCGGCGAGCCTGCCGCTTTGGCGGTCGCGCGGTTCCAGCAAGGAGCGGCCGAGTTGGTCCTCGGGGGAAGCCTCGGCGACCTGCCGGTCGCCCGCGCCGGCGACGCTGCCGGCAACGGGCCGGTGTTCGATCCCGTCGCGGGCATGTTGGGGCTTTCGTTCGCGGCGCGGGAGGGGCCCCTCCTCCGTCCCGAAGCGCGGCAGGCGCTGGCGATGGCGATCGACCGCAGCGCGATCGTCGCCGCCTTCCGGGTCCCGGGGCTGCAGGCGCGCGAGACCCTGCTCCCCGCCGGAGTCGAGGGCCTGGACTCGCCGGCCGCGCCCGACTGGACGGCGCTCCCGCTTGCGGCTCGGCGCGCGGCGGCGGCGCGGGCGCTTGCGCCGCTGGTCGGCGGCGGGCGGATGAAAGTCCGGGTCAGCCTTCCCGACGGACCCGGCTACCGGCTGCTTTTCGCCTTCCTGCGGCGCGACTGGGCAACCATCGGAGTCGAGGCGCAGCGCGTCGCCCCGTCCGAGCCCGCCGACCTTCGGCTGATCGACGAGGTCGCGCCGGTCGCCCTTGCGAGCTGGTATTTGCGCCATTTCACCTGCGCCGCCGCTTCCGTGTGCGACGGCGACGCGGACCAGGCGCTCGAAGCGGCCCGGAACGCACCCGATCTAGAGACGCGCCGAAGCCTCCTTCAGGCCGCCGACGCCCGCCTCGCCGCGGCCGCGCCGTTCATCGCGATCGCCGCGCCGGTGCGCTGGTCGCTGGTCTCGCCGCGGCTCACCGGCTTCCGGGCGAACCCCTTCGCCCGGCACCCGGGTGGCGAACTGATCCGCGGCGCCCCATAAAGGGTGTGAGGAGAACAGCAATGGCCACGCCGCACGACCCGTTCAAGACGCTCGCGCGCGATCTGCCGATCGGGCGCGACCCGCAATCCGTCCGCCGCCGGATCGAGGCGATGGAGGCGGTGCTCGAACGGCTGTTCGTGATCCCCGGGCTCAACCGCCCGGTCGGCCTCGACGTGATCCTCGACGTCATCCCGGTCGTCGGCGACATCGTCAGCACCGCGCTCGGCGCCTGGATCGTCTGGGAAGCGCGCAACCTCGGCCTGTCGAAGTGGCAGATCGCCCGGATGACCGGCAATGTCGGCTTCGACTTCCTGCTCGGCGCGATCCCGTTCGTCGGGGCGGTGCCGGATTTCTTCTTCCGGTCGAACACCCGCAACCTTCGGATCATCAAGCGCTGGCTGGACAAGCACCACCCGGCGACCGGCCTGGTCGAAGGCGAGGTGGTGCGCGCCGATCCGGAAGCGCTGCCCCGGCTGGACGGCTAACGCCCGCCCCTGCGTTCGCGACGCCTCGAACGGCGGGCTAGCGCGCCCGCCACTCGGCGAACCAGGCGCGCGAGGGCGCCGTGAACAGCATGGCGACCGCGACGAGCTGGATCAGCAGCTGGACGATTTCCGCCCAGCCGATCAGGCCCGCGCCCGCCATCGCGCCGAGCTTGGGGACGGTGAACACGGCCTCGCCGACGATGATCACCACGAACAGCCACTTGGCGACCGCGCTTGCGCGCCGCGCGGTGAGCAGGATGAGGAGGACGAGGAGGCCGACGTAGATGATGCTGAGCACGGCCAGCGCCGGCTCGAGCCCGGCGCCGAGCACCTTCGAGCGCACCGAGGCGACGAGCGCGTCCCAGCCCAGCCAGGTCGTCAGCGCCCCGATCGCCACCGCAAGCAGGGAAAGCCCCTCGAAAGCCCTGATCGATGTCGGACGCATTTCCCCTCCCCCGCTTTACGGCCCGCTGGGTAGCGCGTCGGCGGGCGGGCGGCAATCGGGGTTAGCGAAGCGGGGTGAAGTCCAGCCCGATGTCGGCCGCGGGGGCGGACTGGGTGATCCGGCCGACCGAAACGTAGGTGACTCCGGTGGCGGCGCGGGCCGCGATGTTCTGGAGAGTCACGCCGCCGCTCGCCTCGGTCCGCACCCGGCCGTTGACCAGCGCCACGGCCTGCCGAAGGACGTCCGGCTCCATGTTGTCGAGCAGCAGGTGGGTCGCCCCCGCCGCGATCGCGGGTTCGGTCTGGTCGAGCCGGTCGACCTCGACGATGATGTCGGCGATCCCCGCCTCGACCGCGCGCCGCACCGCCGGCGCGATTCCGCCCGCCACCGCGACATGATTGTCCTTGATCATCGCCGCGTCCCACAGCCCCATGCGGTGGTTCTTCGCACCGCCGGTGCGGGTGGCGTATTTTTCGAGGCGGCGAAGGCCGGGAAGGGTCTTGCGCGTGTCGAGCAGGGTCGCTCCGCTGCCTTCGATCGCGTCGACGTAGCGACTCGTGAGGGTGGCGATCCCGGAGAGGTGCTGGACGAGGTTTAGGGCGGAACGCTCCGCCGTCAGCATCGCCCGCGCCCGCCCTTGCAGGCGAAGCAGGGTGCCGCCCGCGGCGACTCGGTCGCCGTCCTTCGCCAGCCGCTCGATCACCACTTCGGGATCGAGCCGGCGGAAGAAGGCTTCGGCAATCGGGAGCCCGGCCACGACGATCGGCTCGCGCGTCGCCATCACGCCGGTGAACCGCGCCTCTTCGGGGATGACGGCCGCCGAGGTGACGTCGCCGGCTTCGCCGAGATCTTCGGCGAGGGTCGCGGCGACGAAGGCGTCCAGGTCGAAGCCGGGAAGGACGAAGGTCATCACCGGGAGCCTGCCAAGGTGGACTGGCTTGCCGCCCCTCTCCCCGGCGGGGAGAGGGTAGGGTGAGGGGGTTCGGCGTCCGAGTTCAGCCCCGAACTCAGAACCCCCTCACCATGAGCAGGTGCGAACGTCCCCCGGACGTTCGCAGCCATGCCGGGGGCATGGCGTGCCTGCTCATCCTCTCCCCCACGGGGAGAGGGGGCATGATGACCGACCCGCGCCGCGATCAGTTCGCGCTTCAGATAGGCCGTCAGCAGCGCCGAGCGCTTCGCGTCCTCGGCATGCTCCGCGCCGACGCTATGGCCGCCTTCGAGATATTCGTGGAAGTAGAAGCGGTTTCCATATTCGCCGAGCCGTGCCGCCATTTTTCGAGCGTGGCCGGGATGGACCCGGTCGTCCTTCGTCGAGCTGTAGAAGAACACCGCCGGGTAGCGGACTCCCGGCTTCACATTCTGGTAGGGCGAGTAGCGGGAGATGAAGGCCCAGTCCTCCGGCTTGTCGGGATCGCCATATTCGTCGACCCACGAGGCTCCCGCGAGAAGGTGCGAATAGCGCTTCATGTCGAGCAGCGGCGAGCCGGCGATGACGGCGCCGTAGAGGTCCGGACGCTGGGTCATCGCGGCGCCGACCAGGACTCCGCCGTTGGACCGGCCGGAGATCCCGATCAGCTTCGGCCTCGAGACTCCGGTGCGGACCAGATCCTCGGCCACGGCGTGAAGATCGTCGAAGCTCCTCTGCCGGTTCTCGCGAAGCGCGGCGCGGTGCCATTGCGGGCCATATTCGCCGCCGCCGCGGATGTTCGCGAGGACATAGGCATTGCCCTCCTCCACCCAGAACAGGCCGAGCGGCCCGGCGCGGTAGGGCTGGCCGGTGAGATAGCCGGGCGTCTGCGCGGCGCGGAAGCCGCCATAAGCGTGGATGAGCGCCGGGACCGGGCCCTTGGCGTCCTTTCGGCGGACCAGGAAATAAGGGATTTGCGTGCCGTCGCGGGAGCGGGCGAAACGCTGGTCGACCGTGAAGGCGCCCGCATCGAAGGCCGGCGGAAGACGCTGGACCAGAGCCGGCGGAGCGGAGCGGCCTACGGCGTAGAGGGCGGGCGGCGTCAGCATCCCCTCGACGGTAACGAAGGCCTGATCCGGGTTGCCGCCGGCGGCCAGCAGGTGAAGGGTGCTGTTGCGCGCCAGCGGCACCGGGCGCGACTTCCACCCGGCGCCTTGGGGCGTGAGGGCGTAGAGCCGGCCGGACACGTCCTCCAGCACCTTCACCCAAAGCACGTTGTCCGAGGCGGAGACTTCCTCGATCGCCTGCCGGGGCGTCGGCGCCATGACGAGGCTCGGCTCCGCCCGGCCGCGCGCGAGGATCGAGTCGAACGACCAGGCGACGAGGCTTCCCGCCTTGAACGTTCCGAGCGGGCTCTGCAGCTTGGCGATCAGGCGGTCGCCGAGCACGTCCTGGAACTCGGCGTCCGCCGGGAGCGGAACGGGGATCAGCCCCCCGGACGGCGTCAGGAGGTGATATTCGTTGGTCCAGAAAGTCTTGCCGCGGCTGACGAAAACCCAGCGGCGGGCACCGCTCTGGACCGCCTGCGGGGTGGAGGAGACGTCGCCCGATTCCCCCGCGAACAGCGTGCGCGCGGCGGAGAGCGGCGTTCCGCGCTTCCACAGCTTGAGTATGCGCGGATAGCCTGACTTGGTCAGCGATCCGGCGCCATAGTCGGTCCCGACCAGCAGGGTGTCGGAATCGACCCAGGCGACATTGCTCTTCGCCTCGGGGAGGACGAAGCCGCCCTCGACGAAGGTCCCCGAGGCGAGGTCGAATTCGCGCACGACATCGGCGTCCGTCCCGCCGGGGCTCAGCGAGACCAGGCAGCGGCGGTAATCGGGCGCCAGGCAGTCGGCGCCGTGCCAGACCCAGCTCTTGCCCTCGCGCTTGCCGAGCGCGTCGACGTCCACCAGCGTGCGCCATCGCGGCTTGCCGGCGCGGTAATCGGCGAGCGGCGAGATCCGCCACACGCCGCGCGGGTTCCTCGCGTCCTGCCAAAGATTGGCGACGCGGTCGCCGAGCAGCCGGTCGGGAGTCGCGATCTGCCGCTCGTCGTCGAGGAATGCGCGGGCGCGGGCGCGGTAGGTTTCGAATTTGGGATCGGCGGTGAGAGTGGCTTCGGTGGCGGCGTTCCACGCCCTGACCTGGGCGAGCGCGCGCGGTCCCTCGACCTCTTCGAGCCACAAATTGGGGTCGTCGCCCTCGCGCTGGGCGCTCGCCGCGAGCGGCAGGCCGAGGAGGAGGAAGGCGGCAAGCGCGGCGTGGATCGGTGCGATCCTCATAAGGAGGTCCTCGGCAGGAGCGGCGGAGCGCGCAGCTAGACCGCCGGGCGCTTCCGAATCAATCGTCTCCTTATCCGCCCAACCGTCACCCTGAACTTGGTTCAGGGTACAGCTTCCACCCGCAACGCGCATCGTCGCTGCATGCTCAACCAAGTTCAGCATGACGACGGGGCGAGTTGAAACCCGGTTCAACTTTCCTTGACCGGGCTCGGCGGCGGTGCTTATCGGCGGGCTTCACAGCGGAGCGGTCAATGAACAAGACTTTTCCCGATGCCGCCGCCGCCCTCGACGGGCTGCTGAAGGACGGCATGACGATCTGCGCAGGCGGCTTCGGCCTTTGCGGGATCCCCGAGCGGCTGATCGACGCGATCCGCGACAGCGGCGTCAAGGACCTCACCGTCGTGTCGAACAATGCCGGGATCGACAATGAGGGGCTCGGCAAGCTTCTCCGGACCCGCCAGATCCGCAAGATGATCTCCTCCTACGTGGGCGAGAACAAGGAATTCGAGCGGCAATATCTGGCCGGCGAGCTGGAGGTCGAATTCTGCCCCCAGGGCACGCTCGCCGAGCGCTGCCGGGCGGGCGGCGCCGGTATCCCCGGCTTCTACACCAAAACCGGAGTCGGAACGATCGTCGCCGAGGGCAAGGAGACCAAGGTCTTCGACGGCGAGGAATATGTGCTGGAGCGCGGGATCCGCGCCGACCTGTCGATCATCAAGGGCTGGAAGGCGGACGAGGCCGGCAACCTCGTCTTCCGCAAGACGGCCCGCAACTTCAACCAGGCGATGGCCACCGCCGGCAGGGTCTGCGTCGCCGAGGTGGAGGAGATCGTCCCGGTCGGAAGCCTCGATCCGGACGGCATCCATTTGCCCTCCATCTACGTGAAGCGGATGATCCTCGGCGCCCCCTACGACAAGAAGATCGAGTTCCGCACCGTCCGCCAGAGGGAGGCCGCGTGAGCGTCCGCTTATCCGCCGTCATCCCAGCGAAGGCTGGGATCCCGGAGGGTGAAATGCGCCGGCGTTCTTCACCCGCTGGGGCCCCAGCCTTCGCTGGGGCGACGGTCTATATCGGAGGATTCTCTTAATGCCCTGGGACCGCAACCAGATGGCCGCGCGCGCCGCGCGCGAGCTTCGCGACGGCTATTACGTCAATCTCGGCATCGGAATCCCGACGCTCGTCGCCAACAACATTCCGGACGGGATGGAGGTGACCCTCCAGTCGGAAAACGGGATGCTCGGAATCGGGCCGTTCCCCTATGAGGACGAGATCGATCCCGACCTGATCAACGCCGGCAAGCAGACGATCAGCGAGCTCGACAGCTCCTCCTATTTCGGGTCCGAGCAGAGCTTCGCGATGATCCGCGGCGGCCATATCGACCTCACCGTTCTCGGCGCCATGGAAGTGTCGCAGGACGGCGACATCGCCAATTGGATGATCCCGGGCAAGATGGTGAAGGGCATGGGCGGGGCGATGGACCTCGTCGCGGGGGTCAAGAAGATCATCGTCGTCATGGAGCATAATTCCAAGAACGGCGACCCGAAGTTCATTCCGGCCTGCACGCTGCCGCTTACCGGCAAGAACGTGGTCGACATGATCGTCACCGACCTCGCCGTCTTCCAGCGGCCGGATCACAACAGCCCGTTCCGGCTGGTCGAGCTGGCGCCGGACGTCACGGCGGAGGAAGTGGCGGCGAAGACGACGGCGCGCTACGAAAGCTGACGAAAGCCGCGTCGCAACGCACCGGCCGTCACCCTGAACTTGTTTCAGGGTCCAGCGGGTCACCCGCCGGGGAAGCGGAGGACTGGATGCTGAAACAAGTTCAGCATGACGGGTGGAGCGGCACGGCGGATCGCGTTAAGTCTCGCCGGAAAGGGTCGTCCAGATGATCAAGCGCAGTTTCTTTCTCGCTTCGGCGTTGCTGGGCCTCGCCGCTTTCCAGGCTCCCGCTCAACCTCCCGCACCGCCATCGAACCTCGCTTTGTGGCGGCTCGACTGCGGAAGCTTCCGGATCAAGAACCTCGACGCCTTTTCGGACACCTTTCTCTACGTCGGTCAGACCAAGCGGCTTACCGACAGCTGCTACCTGATCCGCCACGGCGAGAATTACATGCTGTGGGATACCGGCCTGCCCGGCGAGATGATCGGCCATCCCGCGTCCGACGATTTCGCCGACATGTCGCTCGCCGTCACGGCGAAGGACCAACTCGCCCGGATCGGCGTTCGGCCGGAGCAGGTGACCCTGGTCGGGATCAGCCACCGCCACGACGACCATACCGGCCAGCTTCCCGATTTCGGCAAGGCCACGCTTCTGATCGGCGCGGGCGATTACGACACCCTGAAGGAGCGCAAGTCCGACCGGATCGCGCCGTGGCTTGCAGGCCGGGCGAAGGTCGAGCGGCTGACCGGCGACAAGGACGTGTTCGGCGACGGAAGCGTCGTCATCCTGGCGATGCCCGGCCATACCGAGAACCACCAGTCCCTGCTCGTCCGGCTGCCCAGGACCGGGCCGGTGCTCCTGACCGGCGACCTCTGGCACTTCTACGAGAATGTCAGGAACCGCGGAGTGCCGAGCTTCAACGTCAACCGCGCCGACACGCTCGCCTCGATGGACCGGTTCGACCGCATTGCGAAGGCTTTGAAGGCCAAGGTGATCATCCAGCACGAGCCGGGCGACATCGCGAAGCTTCCCGCCTTCCCGCAGGCCGCGCAGTAAGCGGCGACGCAGAGATAAATGTTCGTTCGTCCCGAGCGTAGTCGAGGGGCGCCCGTGATGACTCAGTGCCAGCGCCCCTCGACTTCGCTCGGGACGAACGGAGAATTGATATGAAAGCCCTACTTTCGCAGCAGCCGGGCGGGCCGGAGACCCTGGTCCTTCGCGACGTCGCAGACCCCACCGCCGGCCCCGGCCAGCTGCTCGTCCGGGTAAGAGCCTGCGCGATCAACTATCCCGACGTCCTGATCATCGAGGACAAATATCAGTTCAAGCCGCCGCGCCCCTTCGCTCCGGGCGGCGAGGTGGCGGGAATCGTCGAGGCGGTGGGGGAAGGCGTCTCCGGCTGGTCGGCGGGCGAGCGGGTCATTGCCATGACCGGCCATGGCGGCCTTTCGGAAAAGGTGGCGGTCAACGCCGCGACGGCGCTTCGGCTGCCCGAGGAGCGCAGCTTCGAGGAAGGCTCGGCGCTGATCCTGACTTATGCGACATCGATCCACGCCCTGCTCGACCGTGGACGGCTCAAGGCGGGGGAGTCGCTGCTGGTGCTCGGAGCGGCCGGCGGAGTTGGCCTGGCGGCGGTCGAGCTCGGCAAGGCCTATGGCGCCCGGGTCGTCGCCGCGGTCTCCTCCGAGGAAAAGGCTGAGGTCGCTCGGCAGGCCGGCGCCGATCTGGCGATCGTCTATCCGCAGGGGCCGTTCGACAAGGACGGCTCGAAGGCGCTCGCCCAGCAGTTCAAGGACGCCGTCGGGTCGGGCGGGGCGGACGTGATCTACGATCCGGTCGGCGGCGACTATGCCGAGCCGGCCCTGCGCGCGATCGGCTGGGAGGGGCGCTACCTCGTCGTCGGCTTCCCGGCCGGGATACCCAAGCTTCCGCTCAACCTCACCCTGCTCAAGAGCTGCGACGTCTGCGGCGTGTTCTGGGGCGCCTTCGCGGCGCGCGATCCGAAGGCCAATGCAGCCCATGTCGAGACCCTGTTCCGGCTGTGGAGCGAGGGGAAGATCGCGCCGCGGGTGAGCCGGACTTGGCCGCTGGAGCAGGCCGGCGAGGCGATCGCGCACATGGCGGCTCGGCGCGCGGTGGGGAAACTGGTGGTGACCCTCTGACGAGGGACACGTTGCACCCTCCCCTCCGCCCGCCTATCTGGACTCCCGACAGGACAAGGGAGCTTCGATGAGCACGTTCGACGATCGCGAAAGGGCGTTCGAGACCAAATATGCCCGCGACCAGGAGATGCAGTTCCGGGTCGTCGCCCGGCGCAACCGGCTGCTCGGCGCCTGGGCGGCCGGGCTGATGGGCCTCACCGATGCGGAGGCGGACGCCTATGCGAAGGACGTGATCCGCGCCGATTTCGAGGAAGCGGGCGATGAGGACGTGATCCGCAAGCTGCTCGGCGACCTGACCTCCGCCGGAGTCGATTGCGACGAGACGAAGATCAGAGAGGCGCTCGACCACAAGACGGTCGAAGCGCGCCGCCAGCTGATGTCGTCCGAAGGCTGATCCGATGCCGATGGCCGCCGACGAGATCGAGGCGCTGATCCGCACCGGAATCCCCGATGCCCGGATCGAGATCACCGACCTCGCCGGCGACGGCGACCATTATTCGGCGCGGGTCGTGGCCGAAAGCTTCCGGGGGATGCCGCGCGTGCGCCAGCACCAGCGCGTCTACGAGGCGCTCGGAGGGCGGATGGGCGGCGTTCTCCACGCGCTTCAGCTGACCACCGGCACACCGGATTAGGAGATTTTCGAATGACCGACACCAACGCGCGCCTCGACGAGATCGTCGGAAAGAACGACGTCGTCCTGTTCATGAAGGGCACGGCGCTCTTCCCGCAATGCGGCTTCTCGAGCCGCGCCATCGCGATCCTCGATCATCTCGGCGTTTCCTATGAGACGGTGGACGTCCTCCAGGACCCCGAGATCCGCCAGGGCATCAAGGCCTATTCGGACTGGCCGACCATCCCCCAGCTCTACGTCAAGGGCGAGTTCGTCGGCGGCTCCGACATCATGATGGAGATGTACGAGGCCGGCGAGCTCCAGCAGCTCCTGGAGCAGAAGCAGGTCGCGAAGGCCTGACGTTCCACCCCATCGCCAGATGGGGAGGGAGACCACCATTTTTGGTGGTGGAGGGGTAGCTTTCGTGACGCCCGCGGTTCGCGCGCTCGAGGCGGAAGCCTGCACCTTTCGCCCCTCCACCACCCTTCGGGTGGTCCCCCTCCCCATCCGCAGGATGGGAGGCAGAAGGATTCGCGGATCGGGCCCTGAAACGGACTGGGGCGGGCGGCGCGACCGGAAGGAGCGCCTGCCCGCCCCGTGGTGGAGGAAGCGTGTGGACGCGGATGAAGATACACGCCCCGTGCCAGTCCGCAGAGACGGCGGATTTGTGCGGCTGGCGATGGTTGACGGATTTTAACCGATCTCGCCGGTTGTAAAGCGCGCCGACGCTTTTACCCTGTGTCCAAGCCTATTCATCGAGCGTTCACGCGTTGGGTGATTACACCTGTAGTCATTAAAGGGGAGAAACGGCCATGGAGCGAATCGCCGAGGGCGAATACGCCGTCATGGAAGTGCTGTGGGAGGCGGCCCCGCTGACCGCCGCCGAGGTCGCCGAGCGGGTTCCCGCGGAGCGCGGCTGGACCCTCGCCACCGTCAAGACGATGCTTTCGCGCCTACTCGCCAAGCGGGTCCTCACCCACGAGGAGGACGGCCGCCGCTATCTCTATCGCCCCGCCATCCGGCGCGAAGATTATGTCGCGGAGGAATCGGGCCGGCTGATCGACCGCATGTTCGGCGGCCGGCTGACTCCCCTGGTCGCGCAGCTTGCCGCCCGCGACCGCCTCACCCCCGCCGACATCGAAGAGATCGAAGCCCTTCTCAAAGCGCTCAAGTCATGACCGCCTGGCTGGTCGGGACCCTCGCCGCCGTCTCGCTGCTGATCGGCGCGGTGCTGCTTGTGCGCACGGTCGTCGCCCGGCTGTTCGGCGCCGGCTGGGCCTACGCGCTCTGGCTCGTGCCGGCGCTTCGTCTCGTCCTGCCGCCGCTCCCGCGGCTCGCCGAAGCCATTCCCCCTGTCGTGATCTTCATCCCCGCGACGGGGGGTGCCGCGTCCCTGCCGGCCGAGGCCGGATTCGGGCAGTGGATGCCCCTGTTGCTCGCGACATGGGCCGGGGGCGCGGTCATCTTCCTCGTCCTCCAATGGCTCGCCTACCGGGATTTCGTCCGCCGGCTCGACGGCAGCTCCCGTCGCGCCCGGCCGCCGGTCTACGGTGGGATCGCGACCTTCGTCAGCCGCGCCGTCGACGGGCCGCTGGCGCTCGGGCTGCTTCGCCGCCGGATCGTCCTACCTTCCGACTTCACCCGCCGCTACGCGCCCGGCGAGCGTCGCCTGGCGCTGGAGCATGAGCTCACCCATCATCGCCGCGGCGACCTGTGGTGGAACGTGGCGGCGATCCTGGTCCTCGCCGTCAATTGGTTCAATCCGCTTGCCTGGATCGCCTTTCGCGCTTTTCGGACCGACCAGGAGCTGGCCTGCGACGCCGCCGTCGCGGCGCGCGCCAGCGCCGAGGAGCGGCACCAATATGCCGTCGCGCTGGTCAAGTCGGCCGCACGACCCGGCCTGATCGCCGCCGCCTGCTCGATGAACGGGGCGGGCGAGCTCAAGCGCCGGCTGCGGATGATGCGCAGCCACCGCCCAAGCCGCCTGCGCAGCGCCGGCGGCTTAGCGGCCCTCTCGCTCCTCGCGGTGGGCGGCCTGAGCCTCGCCGCCGCGACCCAGGCGCCGCGCTCGACCGGCTTCTCCGCCCCGACGCCCACGGCCGCCGGAGCGCAGATCGCCGCCGCGGCGCCCGTCGCCGCCTTCGCCAGCGCCCCAAGGGCGGTCGCTTCGATCCGTTCGCCGGCGGCGCGCCATAAGACGCTCGAACCGCGCGCCGCGGCAAGGCCAGCCTGGCTCGAACGGCCTCGGCTTGCCCTCGCCGCCGTGGAGCCGAAGCTCGAGCCGCTGTCGCTGCTGCCGATGCGCCTGCCGCGGCTTCGGATCCTGCCCAGCCTCGCCTCGGTTCCACCGGAGCAGGTGAACGTGCAGATCACCCAGACCCTGGTCCTGCGCGCTTCCTCCGACCCAGCGGTGCGCGAGCGAGTCCGCGCCGCGCTCGAGGACGCGCTCGGCGGCGACGCCAACGCAGAGGCCCGGATCCGGGTCGAGCGGGCGCTCGGCGGGGCCTATGTCGCCACCATCGTCAACGACAAGAGCCAGGGCGAGTGAGAAGCGCATCTCCTGGCGAGACGATAGGCCGGCTTAACGAAACCGGTTGAGCGACAGGGCGGGAGGAAGGCGCGCGGGAACCGCGGCGCGCCCGCCCTTTTTCGTGACTCCGCGCCGGTCCTTGGCTTTCCGCACCGCCGGTCCCACATCCCGTCCATGGAGGAACCGACCACCGGCAGGATCGAACGAGTCGGACCCCTGGTGCGGCGGCTGCTGGCGCCCAACCCATCCCCTTTCACCTACACCGGTACGCAGACCTATATCGTCGGCGAGGAGGACGTGGCGGTCATCGACCCCGGTCCGGACCTGGCGGAGCACGTCGACGCCCTCGCCGAAGCGCTCCGCGGCGAGCGGGTGTCCGCCATCGTCTGCACTCACACCCACCGCGACCACAGCCCCGCCGCCCGGCCGCTGAAGGCGGCGACCGGCTCTCCCATCGTCGGCTGCGCAGCGCTTTCGCTGCATGACGAAGGACCGCGCTCCGACGAAGCGTTCGACGCCGACTACCGCCCCGACCGGGTTCTGGGCGATGGGGAGACGGTCGCGGGGAGCGGCTGGACGCTCGAAGCGGTGGCCACTCCCGGGCACACGTCGAACCACATCTGCCTCGCGCTTCGGGAGAATAGCGCATTGTTCAGCGGCGACCACGTCATGGGCTGGTCGACCACGGTGGTGGCGCCGCCCGACGGCGACATGGCCGCGTATATGGCGAGCCTCGACCGTCTGCTCGGCCGCGACGACCGGATCTACTATCCCGCGCATGGGCCGGCGGTGGAGGATCCGCAGGCTCACTTGCGCCGGCTGATCGAGCACCGGCGCGGCCGAGAGCGCCAGATCCTGGAGCGGCTCGCCCGCGGCGAGGGCCGGATCGAAGCCATGGTGGCCGACATGTACGCCGACGTCGATCCACGCCTCCACCCCGCCGCCGCCCGGTCGGTTCTCGCCCACCTGATCGACCTTAAGCGGCGCGGCGAGGTAGAAGAGGCCGGCGAGGAGGCGGGGTTTTGGACGCTCGCGCGCTGAAGCGCCTGCGCCTGCCGCCGGCGGCCGTTGCGGCCCTGGCGATCCTGGCGGCGCTCGCGGTCGGGTTGGGCCTCGGCTTGGCCTTGCGCGCGCCCGCGACGCCGCCGGATCCGGATGCGCGGGCGCTGGCCGACTCGGCGCTGCTTTCGGTTCGCGACCAAGGGCGCCTCGTCTCCTTCGCCGCCCGCTACGTCTCGATCGCCACCGCCACTCAGACCCGCCTCGGCCTCACCGCCGAGAAGACCCTCATCCTTCCCGGCACCGTCCGCTACGGCGTCGACCTCTCCCGTCTGAAACGCGGCGACGTGGCCTGGGACGAAGCGACTCGTACGCTTAGCGTCACTCTGCCGCCGCTGGAGCTTTCGGGTCCGAGCATCGACGCGCAGGACGTCCACGAGCAGTCTCAAGGCGGCCTGGTGATGGCGCTCACCGATGCCGAACGCACCTTGGACGAGTCCAACCGCCGGACGGCGCAAGCCGACCTTCTGCGCCAGGCGCGCGAGGCGGAGCCGATGCGGCGGGCGCGCGATTCGGCGATGCGGCTCGTGGCGCGAAGCTTCGCCGTCCCGCTTCGGGCGGGCGGGGTCGACGCCAGCGTCGCGGTCCGCTTTCTCGACCCGGCGGGACGCGAGGAAGCGGCCTATCTGGAGCGGTCGCGATCGGTCGAGGATGCGCTTCGCGACCGCCGGGCCGGGCGTTAGGGCGTTGGGCGTTCCGCATGGGGCGTTCAGGTCGACGGACCTCGCCATGCCGGACTTGATCCGGCATCCAGCTTCTTCCAAGCGTTTCCCGCCAAGCAAGGACCAGAGATGAACGCACCCAACGCAAGCTTGAGGGGCCTCGACCTGCGCGCCGAGATCGACCGGCTGCGCCGCGAGCGCAACGCCGTCATCCTCGCCCATTATTATCAGGACCCGATGATCCAGGACCTGGCCGATTTCGTCGGCGACAGCCTGGACCTGTCGCGAAAGGCCGCCTCGACCGATGCCGACGTGATCGCCTTTTGCGGAGTTCGCTTCATGGCGGAGACCGCGAAGATCCTGTCGCCCGAGAAGATCGTCATCCTTCCCGACATGGCCGCCGGCTGCAGCCTCGAGGACAGCTGTCCTCCGGACCAGTTCCGCGCCTTCCGCGAGGCGCATCCGGACCATATCGCGCTGACCTACATCAACTGCTCCGCGGCGGTGAAGGCGCTGTCGGACATCATCGTCACCAGTTCGTCGGCCGACATCATCCTCTCGCAGATCCCCAAGGATCAGAAGATCATCTTCGGGCCGGACAAGAATCTCGGCGGCTACCTCGCCCGCAAGACGGGGCGCGACATGCTGCTCTGGCCGGGCGTGTGCATCGTCCACGAAGCCTTTTCCGAAACCGAGCTGCTCAAGCTCAAGGCCCAGCATTCCGACGCGCCGGTCCTCGCCCATCCCGAATGCCCGCCGCACATCCTCGACCATGCCGACCTCGTCGGGTCGACCAAGGCGATCCTCGACTACGCCCTCGCCTCTCCGTCCCAGACGATGATCGTCGCGACCGAGCCGCACATCATCCATCAGATGGAGAAGGCGGCGCCGCACAAGAATTTCATCGGCGCGCCCGGGGCGGACGGGAACTGCAATTGCAACATGTGCCCGTACATGGCGCTCAACACGCTGGAGAAGCTCTACCTCGCGCTTCGCGATCTCGAGCCGCGCATCGAGATGGAAGAGGACCTCCGCCTCGCCGCCAAGAAGTCGCTCGACCGAATGCTCGAGATGGCGGGACGCACCGACGGCCAGGAAGACGTCGGCCGGCCCGTCATCGGGGGGCGGTAGGGGCCGGAGAAGCTGATCGTCTTGCGCTGAACAGCCGCCCGCGCTTCGTCATGCTGAACTTGTTTCAGCATCCAGGATGGAGGCGGCAGGGTGGGTGGAGACCTGGACCCTAAAACAAGTTCAGGGTGACGGCAGAAGCGGGTTCGAAATCTCCGCGACGAAACGCTACGGCTTGGCGGGGGCTTCCGGAACGGCCTTGAATCGCCACGCCTTCGCGTCGTCCAGATAGCCCTGGGCCGCCTTCTGAAGGTCCGCCGCGGTAATCCCGCGATATTGCTCGACCGCGTTCAGGATGGTCTCGCCCCGCTCCGGATGCTCCGCCGCTCCGCCGAGCTGCGTGAGCCACCAGGCATTGCCGAGCCGCTGGCGAAGGAGGTTGTCGACCAGCGGCCGGCGCGCCCGCTCCAGCTCGTCCGCCCCGACCGGCCGCTCGCGAAGATCGCGCGCCACCCGAAGCGCGTCGGCGAAGAAGCCGTCCAGCTTGCCGGGCGGGGCCTCGATCGTGGCGGCGAGATAGCCGTAGCCGGGGAAGACGTCGGACGGCGAATGGCCGGCGCTCGGGCTGTAGGTGGTGCCCTGCTTCTCCCGTATCTCGTCGGTAAGGCGGAGCTGGATCACCTGGCCGAGCAGGTTCAGGGTCCGTGCCCGGCGGGTGTCGGAATAGAAATCCGCGGTCGGCCAGGCGATGGAGGCGAGGCCCTGGTCGGCCCGGCCCTTGTGGGTGCGGGTGACGAGGCCGGCCGGCGGGAAGCGCACGGCAAGCGCCGCCGGGTCGATCCGCTCCGCCTTACGCCGGGGCAGTGCGCCGAACGTCGCGGCGGTGCGGCGGATCGCCTCATCGACGCTCACGTCGCCGACGACGATAACCTCGATCGGCCCGTGGGCGAGCGCGGGGGCGAGCAGGCGCCGGGCGTCGGCCACGTTCGCCGCCGCCATGGCCTCCCGCCCGGGAGTCGCCCAGCGAAGGTCGCCCGAGCGGAGCAGGGTGGCGGCGTCGCGGGCGAAGACACCGCCCGGGGTCGCCGCCATCTGATCGTGAAGGGTCGCGCTATATTGGCGGAGGCGCTCGAAGCCGGTCGGCCGCCAGCCCGGATCGCCGACGAAGGCGGCGAGGACCTGCATCTGCCGCTCGAAATCCTCGCTCCGGGTTGCACCGGCGAGGGTGAAGCTATCGTCGTCCTCCCCGGCATCGATTCCGTAGAGCGTTCCGGCAAGGACCTGCTTCATCTCCTCCGCGGTCAGCCGCCCCAGCCCGCCGGAGACGAAGCCGCCGCTCATCGCGGCCCACAAAGGGTCGGCGCGATCCCTCGGCAGGCCGAGTTGGCCGGTGCCGTAGCGGACCGAGACGAGCACCTGGTCCTTCTTGAACGCGGTCGGCTTGACGGTCAGCCGGACTCCGTTGGCGAACTGCACGGCGGTCGCGTCGAGGCCCGGCAGCGAGCGCCGCTCGATCACGGCGCCGGGAATGCCGAAACGGGAGTAGGGCCAGGACTTCGCGGCCTGGACCGCCGCGGCTCCTACCGGCCGAGCCTTCGAATCGGCGTAAGCGGCGGTCAGTGCGGCCTCGCCCCCGTCCACTGGAAGCGGGCTCGAGAGATAAAGGAGCGGACCGCCGCCGGCGAACAGGCGGGCGGCGGCTGCACTCACTTCCCCGACGGTAAGGTTCTTCGCCGCCGCCTCGAACAAAGCGAGGTCGGTCGCAGGGGAGGTCAAGACCGCGCGCTCGTTGGCAGCGGAGACGAGGGCCTGCGCGATCGCCGGGGTGGAGCGGGTGGAGGCGCCCGCCACCGCCGCCTGCAGCCGGACGCGAACCGCCGCCACCTCGCGGTCCAGCTCCGACGCGACGAAGCCCCGCTGCGCCGCCCGGCGCGCTTCCTGTTCGATCGCGGCAAGCGCCTCGCGCCATCGGCCGGTCTGCGCGATCGCGCCAACCTCGACGATCCGCGCCCGGTCCGCCTGCTGGGAAAGGGAAGCGGAGGCGCCGACGAAAGGCGGGGCCGGGCTCGTCGCAAGCCGCTCCAGCCGTCGGTTGAGGATGGTGAGGGCGAGCCGGTCGACGAGGGAGCGGCGGCGGGCGGCGGCGCTGTCGGCGCTAAGGTCCGGCGCGCTGACCCAGGCCAGGCTGACCCGGTTCGGGCTGCCCGGCTCGACGATCACATGGCTTTCCGGGCCTCGCCTGCCGGGGGCGGGGGCTGGCGCGTCCGCTCCGGCGGCGCCGCGGCCCCTCCAGTCCCCGAACAATGCCCGGATCCGGGCCTCGACCATAGCGGGATCGAAGTCGCCGACCGCGATCAGGGTCGCCCGTTCAGGACGGTAATAGCGGTCGTAGAAATCGGCGAGCCTCTCCCTCGGCGCGGTTCGGATGCTCTCGACCGTTCCGATCGGAAGCCGGTCGGCAAGCCGGTCGCCGCGGAAGAGGTAGCCGAGCTCGTCGACCAGGATCCGGTATTGAGGCCCGGCGCGGGAGCGTTCCTCGGAAAGGATGATGCCGCGCTCGCGGTCGATCGCTGCGGTCTCCAGCGTGGCTTCGCCGGCCACCTCGCGAAGCAGGAACAAGGCCGTCTCCAGCTTCTCGGAATTGGATCGCGCGAGGTCGAGCATGTAGACGGTCTGGTCGAAGCTGGTGCTCGCGTTGGTGTCGGGCCCGAACTTCAGCCCCTCCCGCTCGAGCCGCCTGACGAACTCGCCTTCGGGAACGTGGCGGGTCCCGTTCAGAACCATATGCTCGATGAAATGGGCGAGGCCCCTCTGGTCGTCGCGCTCCTCGAGCGATCCGGCGCCGATGCGCAGGCGAAGCGAGGCTTCGCCGGCCGGAGTGGCATTGACGACGATGGCGTAGCGCATTCCGTTGTCCAGCGTGCCGAAGCGCACCCGCTCGTCGGCGGGCAGGTCGCTCCCGGCCTGTGCGGAAGCGGGGGCCGCGGAAACGGGGGCGGCCGGAGCGGGGGCTGGCGCGGCCAATGCGAGGAAGACGCACGCCAGGATCGTTTCGAACTTCATCCCGGCTCCCCGCCCGATGCTTCGCGCTGATGGAAATCCCAAGCGATAGCAGCGGCATAATGCGTGACGCCGAGAGCGCAAACTATTCCGCTCGCGCCGCCCCGCGCAGCGACCGTTCCGGCCTCGTGCGCTGGACTCGCGGGGGCGGCGGCGCGTAAAAGACCGGCCGGGTAAGGGAATTTCCGCTTCGACATGGCCAGACCACGCCGCCGCAGCCTCCGGGCCGTCGCTTTCGCTTCGTTCGTCACTCTGCTCGGCGCTTCCGGCGCTGCGGCGCAGGAGACGAACACGATCGGCCCGCCGCAGCTGCGCGACTTCCAGCTCCCGGGCCAGCGCACCACGCCGCCCGCCGACCCCGCGCCGACGACGACGGCCGCCCCGCCCGCTACCGCACCCGCCCGGACATCGCCGAAGCCGCCGGCCGCCGACGCGAAGCCGCGCGTTGCCGCCGCGAAGCCCGCTCCTCCTGCGACTCCCGCGCGAGCGCCCGCGCCGGCGCCGGCACCGGCATCGTCCGACGCTTTGCGCGTCACGCCCGCCGCGCCCGCACCGGCCCCTGCCCGCTCGGCGCCGGCACCCGCCCTTCCCGCGGCGTCGACCGAGACCGCCCCTCCGCCCGTCGAGACTCGCACTCCGCCGCCGCCCATCGAGCCGGCGCCGAGTCCGGCCGCCCTGCCTCCCGCCTCCACCGGCTTCTCCTGGTGGTGGCTCCTCCTTCCGCTGCTCGCCGGCGCCGGCGCCCTGCTTTTCCTTCGGCGGCGCCGACGCCCGCAGGCGGTGGCTCGCGACCTGGGCGGAGCGCTCTTCGATCCGCCGTCCCGGCCGCAGCCCGGCCCGGTCGCCGAACCCACTATCAAGTCGGCCGTAGAGCCGGAGCCGGAGCCGGCGGCCGCCCCCGTTCCGGAGACGGTCGAAGCGCCGCGCGCGTGGCTCGAGCTCGACATCGTGCCCGAGCGCGCCGCGGCGACCGAGAACGAGACGATCGTGAATTACGAGCTGGTGCTCCGCAACGCGGGTGCGGCGGTCGCCGGCAACATCCGGATCGAAGCGCAGATGTTCAACGCCGGATCGGACGGCGAGATAGCCGAATTCTTCGCCGCCCCGCTCCACGCCCGCAGCGGCTCCCCCCACGTCACCATCCCGCCGGGCGAGGAGCTTCGGCTGGGCAGCGCGATCCGGATGTCCAACGCCGAGGTTCGAACCATCGAGGTCCAGGGCCGGGCGATCTTCGTCCCGATGATCGCGGCCACCGTCGCCTACGACTGGAGCGGCGGCACCGGCCGTTCGTCCAAATCCTGGCTCGTCGGCCGCGAGGCGGAGACCCCGGCGGCGAAGATGGGCGCGTTCCGGCTCGATCTTGGCCCCCGCATCTACCGCCAGGTCGGTCGCCGCGAGGGCAAGCTGGAGATGGTTTAAGGGAGGGCAGCCGTCCGTCCATCTCCTCCCCTGCCTTTGCAGGGGAGGGGGACCGGGCGAAGCCTGGTGGAGGGGCTCCTTCCCGACTCACGAAGCCCCTCCACCGCGCTTCGCGCGGTCCCCCTCCCCCGGAAATCCGGGGGAGGAGAGAAAAAGGTCGGGCTTACCCCGCCGCCAGCGTCTCCATGTCGATCGAATAAAGCAGAGCCGCGCCCGCCATCGCCTCGGCCTCGAGGCCGAGGGCCTCGGGCACGACCCGCTCCAGATAGTAATGCGCCGCCGCCTGCTTCGCCGCCGCGAAGGCGGGGCTCGTCTCCGCCGTCTCGAGGGCGGCGAGGCTGCGCTTCATCAGCCAGCCGCAGGTCGCGACCGACAGCATCGTCAGGAACGGATAGGACCCGGCAAGCTGATCGTCGGGCTCGGCGCCCGACAGATGCTCGGCTACCGCCGCGCATCGCTCCGCCAGGGCGGCGAGCGGCACGTCCGCCTCGTCGCGTATCTCGGCAAGCAGCCGGGCGAGCACCGCCCCGCCCTCCAGCCGGAGCTTCCGGCCGACCAGATCGGCGGCCTGGATCCCGTTGGTGCCCTCGTAGATGGGCGAGATTCGCGCGTCGCGATAATGCTGGGCGGCGCCGGTCTCCTCCACATAGCCCATCCCGCCATGGACCTGGACCCCCAGGCTCGCCACCTCCACCCCGACGTCGGTCCCGTAGGCCTTGACCAAAGGGGTCAGGAGGTCGGCCCGAGCCCTCGCCGCGGAGTCGCCGATCGTTGCCCGGTCGGTGAGGCCGGCGGTGTAATAAGCGAGCGCCCGCGCCGCCTGGGTCAGGGCCTTCATCCGAAGCAGCATCCGGCGCACGTCCGGATGCTCGGCGATCGCCGCCGCCCGTCCCTCGCGGGCGCCTTGGACCCGCTGCGCGGCATAAGCGAGAGCCGCCTGGCTTGCCCGCTCGGCGATCGACACGCCCTGCAGGCCGACGTTGAGCCGGGCATTGTTCATCATCGTGAACATGGCGCGCATCCCGCCGCCTTCCTCGCCGATCAGCCATCCCGTCGCTCCGCCCTCGTCGCCATAGGACATGACGCAGGTCGGCGAGGCGTGGATCCCCAGCTTGTGCTCGATCGAGACGCAGCGAAGGTCGTTGGGCGTTCCGTCGGCCAGAACCTTGGGCACCAGGAACAGCGAAATCCCCCGCGTTCCCGCCGGCGCGCCCGGAGTGCGGGCGAGGACGAGGTGGACGATATTCTCCGTGAGGTCGTGATCGCCGAAGGTAATGAAAATCTTGGTGCCGGCGATCCGCCAGCTTCCGTCCCCGGCGGGCTCCGCCCTCGTCTTGAGGGCGCCGACGTCGGAGCCCGCCTGGGGCTCGGTGAGGTTCATCGTGCCGCTCCACTCGCCGGTCACCAGCCTTGGCAGCCACTCCGCCTTCAGCGCGTCGGAGCCGTGATGCTTCAGCGCCTCGACCGCCCCGGGCGTCAGCATCATGATCAGCGAGAAGCCCATATTGGCGGAGCCGAGATCCTCCATCACGACCGTGGCGAGGAGGAGCGGAAGGCCCTGCCCGCCCTGCTCCGGAGGCCCGGCCAGCGTGCCCCAGCCGCCCTCGACATAAGCGCGATAGGCCTCGCGGAAGCCGGGCGGCATCGTAACCCCCTCGGCCGACCATTTCGCGCCGACGGTATCGCCGACGCGATTGAGAGGCGCGAACTCACCCGCGGCGAAGGCGCCCGCGCCCTCGACGATCGCGTCGACGAGGTCCGGCGAGGCCTCGGCAAAGGCCGGCTCGCTGGCCAGCTCGTCGATCCGGGCGATGTGCCGGAGCACGAACTTCTGCTCTTCGACGGGGGGCGTATAGGTCATCGGTAGCGCCTCATGGTGCGGGGGCGCCACGACCGCTATAGCGCGCCGCATGGCCCCGCAAGACGAGCCGATGGAGACGAAGGTGCTGGCCCTCGGCGACGAGGCCATCGCCGAAGCCGCGCGCCTGGTCCTCGCCGGCCTGCCGGTCGCCGTTCCGACCGAGACCGTCTACGGGCTCGCCGCCGATGCGACGAGCGATTGCGCCGTCGCCCGAATATACGCCGCCAAGGGACGGCCTTCCTTCAATCCGCTGATCGTCCATGTCGCAGACGTTGCGCAGGCGGAGGCATTCGGCGCGCGCTTCGGCGAATGCGCGCGGGGCCTCGCGGAGGCTTTCTGGCCCGGCGCGGTTACGCTCGTAGTTCCTTTGAGTCCGTTCGCCCATCTCGCTCGCGCCGCCAGCGCCGGCCTCGGCACCGTCGCGGTCCGGGTGCCGAGCCATCCGGCGATGCGCGCCCTGCTGCAGGCGACGAGGCGCCCGCTGGCCGCCCCTTCGGCGAACGCCAGCGGTCAGATCAGTCCCACCACGGCCGATCATGTCGTTCGATCGCTTGGCGGCCGAATTCCCTTGGTGATCGACGGCGGACGGACCGATCACGGATTGGAATCGACGATCGTCAAAGTGACCGGAACGGACGTGGAGATACTTCGCCCGGGGCCGGTCACCGCGGCGAGCGTCGCCGTCTATGCGGCGCTCGCTACGCGCCCGAGGCCGCTTCGGATCGAGGCCCCGGGAATGCTCGCGAGCCATTATGCGCCGTCCAAGCCTTTGCGGCTGGATGTCGCCGCGCCCGAACCTTGCGAATGGTTCGTCGGTTTCGGCCCCATGGCGTGCGACGACAACCTAAGCCCCGCGGGCGACTTGAAGGAAGCCGCGGCCGGCCTGTTCGCCGCCCTGCATCGGGCCGAGGCCGGACCGAAGCCGCAAATCGCGTTCGCACCCATTCCCGAAAAGGGCATCGGCCTCGCCATCAACGATCGGCTGCGCCGCGCCGCCGCACCCAAGGAGACTTGACGATGCCGGTGGCCATTCAGGCGGGGCTTTGGGGCCTGCTCAGCGGCTCCGCGCTGCTGATCGGGGCGCTGATCGGCTGGTTCGTGAAGCTCTCGCAACGCACCGTCGCGGCGGTGATGGCGTTCGGCGCCGGAGTGCTCATCTCGGCCTTGTCGTTCGAGCTGATGGACGAAGCCTGGGACAAAGGCGGCTACCTGCCCGTCGCCGGCGGCTTCCTCGGAGGCGCGGCGGTCTATACCGGCTGCAACTGGCTCCTCGCCGCCTGGGGCGCGAGGCACCGCAAGCGCTCGACCAAGCCGGTCCGCGACAGCGACCACAAGCAGAATCCGGAAAATGGCGGCGCCCTCGCTTTGGGCGCGCTGCTCGACGGGATCCCCGAATCGATCGTCATCGGAGTCAGCCTGCTGCGCGGCGGCGGCGTCGGCCTGGTGGCGGTGATCGCCGTCTTCCTGTCGAACCTGCCGGAGGGCCTGTCGAGCGCGGCCGGGATGAAGAGCGAGGGCAAGACCGCCGGCTTCGTCTTCGCTCTCTGGACGGGGATCGCGATCAGCGCCGGGCTCGCCTCGCTGTTCGGCTATGTCGCCTTCGACGGCCTCGACCCGGCGTGGATCGCGAGCGTCCAGGCGATCGCCGCCGGAGCGATCCTGGCGATGATCGTCGACACGATGGTCCCCGAAGCGTTCGAGGGAACCCATGATTTCGCCGGCCTGATCGCCGTCGCCGGCTTCCTCGCCGCCTTCGCCTTGTCTAAGATGGAGGGGTGAGACGACCTTCGCCGGCGCAGCCAGGGGTCCGGGAGATCGGCCTACGGTCGGCGGCTCTTCGACACCTTCGCAGGTGGAAGCGCGAGTCTAGAACTTCAGCGTCTGCGCCAACCGCCGGAACTTCCCGACATCCTTGTCGAAGAAATGGAGCGCGGGCGCCTCGTAGGCGATCAGGTAGAGCTTGTTGCCCACCATCGCGCCATAGGCCTCACCTTTGCGCTGAACTTCATCTTCCTGCCGTGCGTAGCTGTAGGTGAACGTGACTCCCTTGTGGCCGGAGACGATCGCCGGCTCCTGGCTGTCGATGCTCATCTGGGTCGCGTTGAACTGGCTGCGATAGCTGTTCTCCAAGATCGCCGGAATGTCCGTGATGAGCATGTTCGAGGACACGCGCGGCAGCGGCTTCTGCTTCTTGTCGAGTTCCTTGAACAGCGGCTGTCCCACCGGGATGCCGCCGTAGAAGGTGATCTTGTTGAGTTCCGGCCCATCGAGGGTCCAGACCTCCGTATTCTTGCCGAGCTTCATTCCGAGCCTGTTCCATTCGCCGTCGGGGCGAGCGGAGATGGAGGCACCGGCGACCTTGGCCTGCGAGCCTGCGGCAATCAACGAATTGCCCGCGAGTGCAGGACCCGCGGCGGCGGACACGGCGCAGAGCGAGGCGGCGATGAGAAGCTTCTTCATCGATCGGTCCTAATCTTGAACGAGTGCGGAAATCGTTTTCGCGTCATTGGCCCCCGGCCGCTGGCGCAGATATTCGGCGAGGGCGGCCTTGCCGTCGGTGACCTGGCCGCTGCGCAGAAGGGAGAGGCCGAGCCCGCGCTGCACCTCGGGCGCCGTGTAGCCGGCCTTCAGGGCCTCCCCGTAAAATTGGGCGGCTGTCACGAGGTCTCTTGGATTGCCGCGCGAACGGTAAAGCTCTCCACGGGCGTACAGGAGGTCTCCGCTCCAGCCTCCGTTCGTCGCGAGCTGGCCCAGTATGTGATCGGTGCCACCGAAATCGTTTAGGCCGATCTGATCCTTGAGCAGCATAGGCAATTCGGATGCGATCGCGGTGCGATGCCCGGCCGCTGCGGGATCGCCCACGTCACCCAGCTTCGCGGCCGCCGCGCCGAGATAAACGGCACGCTTCAAATCGGTCGGATGCGTATCGAAAAAGCCCGACGAGTAGCGCTGTCTGGGCTTCTGCTTTCGCCCGATCGCCGTGGCATCGGCCTCATCCATCTCGTTTTGCCACAACTGGGCCGCGGCCATGGCAGGATAAGGCGACGCCGCCAGATATTGCAGGCTCAGCATGTCGGCGGCCTGCTCCTGCTCCCGGTTGAAGCGGAAGATCGAGGCGACCAGCAAGTTCTGCAGGTCGCCGGTGTTGGTTCTGGCAAGTCCGCCGAGTACCGATGCCCATGCCATCACGTCGGTGGCGCTGCGGCGCTGCTTGAAGCCGTTCAGGCTGTGTCTGAGCTCGAAATGAGCGAATTCGTGGCCGAGGACCGCCCCAAGCTCGGCCTCGTTCCTAACCCGCAGCAGCAAGCCGCTCCAAACCGTCATAGCGCCGTTCGGCATCATCGACGCGTTGAAGGCGGGAACTTCTAGGACATAGATCCGAACGGATTTGCACCGAGCCTCGCCGACCGTCTGACAGAGCACACGCTGAACGTAATGCGTCAGTCCCTCATCCCGGATGAGCAGCGGCGAGTCGCGGAGCCGCCGCTCATATTCGTCGGCCTCCATCCACATCCCACGTTCGTCGACCGTGTGCGGCTCGTAGGCTTGAACATAGGGCGGCAGGCCGACCGGAGGCTTCGGCGGTGCCGCCGCCATCAGCGCGGAAGCGGCGCCTGCGAGCGCCCAGAGCAGGGAGAGCCGAGCCACGTCAGCGAGCCGCCGAGGTCGGCGCAGGAGCCGGCGCCTGGACGGGCGCGCCTGGAAAACCCTCCAGAAGCTGGCGGACGCGTTTCTCGGCGCCATCCTTCGTCCGCACGTCGCCGCCCATCTGGCGATCCGCGTTCAGCCAGACTAGCTCGCCGGTCTTGAGATCGACCAATCCTGCATAGCCCTTGTGGACACCCGAGGTCACCGGAATGCGCGCCATGAACGCGACCACCTGCAAGACCTTGCGGCCCGTCGAGCCATAGGCATCGTCGCTGTTGATGAAGAGCGCGTAATCGGCGCCTTTGAGCGCGGAGAGCCTCGATATCTCGGGTCCGACGCCCCAGTCGAAGGCATTCTTCTGCTTCTTCTTCGTAGGAAGGCGATTTCCCTTGAAGAACTGATACTCGATCACCGAATCCGCCACGGTTCCGAACAACGAACTGTACTGCGTGGCCAAGGCGGCATCGGGACCGGCAGTATCATCGGATTCGATGATCTCGTTCCCGAGTGTCGCCTGCTGCGCCTTCAAGGCGGCTGCGATGTTGTCGCGAGCCTGGCTCGTCCAATCCGCGTTAGGCTCGAACATGCCGCCGGTCGATTGAGCCCCGACGCGGATCGACGGCCGCACCAGAACGATCTTCACACTCCTCGGCTGAAGCATGAACCCCGGCTTGCTTCCCGTCTTTTCCTGCGCGAGCGCCGGAGAAGCGGCGACGACGACGACGGCAAGCAGCGCCGCGCGAATGGTAGCGCACAGTGTCATTTGAATCCCCCTGTTCCACCGATCTTATCGGTGAAATTGCTCGAATCAAGGGAGATTCATTGGCCGCTACCCGTTTTTGCCAGGCCTCGCCTACGCCACGTTCGCCTTGAGCCGGTTGGCGTAGCTCTTGCGCAGCTTGGCGAGCTTGGGCGGGATGACGGCGAGGCAATAGGGATTGCGCTGCCCTTCGCCCTCCCAATAATCCTGGTGGTAGGTCTCGGCCGGCCACCAGTCGGACAGCTTCTCTATCGTCGTGACGATCGGCGCCGGCCAGTCGGCGGCGTTGCGGGACATGGCGGCCCGCGCTTCGGCCTCCTGCTCGGCGGAATGGGGGAAGATCGCCGAGCGATACTGGGTGCCGACGTCGTTGCCCTGGCGGTTGAGCTGGGTCGGATCGTGGGTGTGGAAGAAGACGTCGAGCAGGTCGCCATAGGTCAGAAGCTCGGGGTCGAAGCTGATCCGGATCGCCTCGGCATGGCCGGTGTCGCCGCCGCACACCTCCTTGTAGGTGGGGTTCGCCGTCCGCCCGCCGATATAGCCGCTCTCGACGGAGTCGACCCCGATCAGGTCCTTGAACACCGCCTCCGTGCACCAGAAGCACCCGCCCGCCAGCGTCGCCTGTTCCTGCGCCATGTCTCGATCTCCTTTGACGAGGAGATAGGATGCGCGGCGGCCGCGGCAATAGCAGGGAGCGCCTCCCGCACCCGACGCCGTTGTTTCACGCAAAGCACCAAAGCATCAAAGAGGCTTCCGCGGGGCAGCGAGGCCGCGTCAGAATGGCCGATATCGATTGAGCGACGTAGTCGCTCCTTTAGCTCTTACTTGATCCATAAAGCTCGGAGCCAACGTCGCACCAGCGTCTTTGAGGCTTTGGTGCTTTGCGTGAAACAGGGCCTCCGGGCCCGCACGGGCGCCCGAGGAAACACTCCGTCATCCGCGCGGCGCGTCCGGAAGCTTTTGCTTCACCTCGAGCATCTCCGCCCACGGGTCCGCCTTCTGCGCCCGCACCAGGTCCGGCACGGTGGTCAGCAGGTAGTCGCACGGGTCGAGCCCCGGCTTCACCTGGTCCCAGGTCAGCGGCATCGCGACCGGCGCGCCGGCGCGGGAGCGGGTGGAATAAGGGGCGACGGCGGTCGAGGTCGGGTCGTTGCGAAGATAGTCGATGAAGATCCGCCCGACCCGCTCGGCTTTCGAGATCTTGGTGAGGTAGCGCTCCGGCGAATCGGCGGCCATCTGAGCGGAGACGCCCTTGGCGAAGCTCTTGACGTCCCGCCAGTCGGCGGTCGCCTCGACGGGCACGACGACATGCAGGCCCTTGCCGCCCGTCGTCTTGACGAAGCTGGCCAGGCCCAGCGCCGCGAGCCGCTCGCGCACCTCCTTGGCCGCAGAGATCACGTCGGCGAACGAAAGCCCCTCGTCCGGATCGAGGTCGAAGACGATGCGGTCGGCCTTGTCGGGGCGATCGACGGTGACGCCCCACGGGTGCATTTCCAGCACGCCCATCTGAACCATGGCGACCAGTCCACCCACGTCGCGGATGAAGAGATAGGGCTCGTCGAAACCCGGGATCGTCACCTCGCCGAGCTGCTCCGGCACTCCGGAGCCGGCATGGCGCTGGTAGAAGCATTTCTTGCCTTGTCCGGTGGGGCAGCGAACCATGGTCACCGGCCGGAAGGCGACGTGCGGAAGGATCCGGTCGGCCACCGCGACGTAATAATCGGCGAGCGCCCCTTTGGTGATGCCCTGCTCGGGATAGAGTATCTTGTCGGGGTTGGAGAGCCGGACGCCCTCGACGATCCGCTCCGCAGTCATGCGCTTCGCTCCAGCGTTCCGGCCAGCTCGGCCGGCCGCGCCTCGGGCTGGAGCTGGTCCATCCGGCACTGCTCGGGCGCCTTGTCCGGGCGCCAGCGCAGGAACCGGGTGCCGTGGCGGAAGCGATTGCCGGTGACATGGTCGTAACGGACCTCGGCGACCAGCTCCGGCCGAAGCGGCTCCCATTCGCCGGTCCGCTCGGTCGACCAGCGCGAAGGGCCGCCGGGGGCGTCGCCGGTGAAGCCCGGCGGCTCGATCAGCGCCTCCAGCCGCTTCGTGAGCGCCGCCCGCTCCGCCGCCGGAATGGCGGAGGTGAAGCCGACATGGTCGAGCTTGCCCTTGTCGTCGTACAGGCCGAGCAGAAGCGATCCGACCTCCCCGCTGCCGCTGGCGTAGCGGAACCCGCCGACGACGCAGTCGGCGCTCTTCAATTGCTTGACCTTCAGCATCGCCCGCTCGCCCGCCTGATAGGCCTCGTCCAGCCGCTTCGCGACGACTCCGTCCAAGGCGCCGCCGGCATGGTCGAGCCAGCCCTGCGCGACCGAGTGCTCCCTCGTCGCCGGGGAGAGGAGGAGATCGTCGCTTTCCTCGCCCCGGTACACCGTCTCAAGCGCCTGGCGGCGAACCTCGAGCGGCGCGGCGAGGTAGCTCGTCTCCTTGTGGAAGAGGAGGTCGAACAGCATCAGCTGGGCCGGGGTTTCCGCGGCCAGCCTTTTGACCCGGCTTTCGGCCGGATGGAGGCGAAGCTGGAGCGAGTCGAACGAAAGCACTCCGCCGACCGGGATGATGAGCTCGCCGTCGAGGACGAACCGGTCGGCGCGAAGCGCGAGGACCATGTCGACCACTTCGGGGAAGTAGCGGGCAAGCGGCTTTCCGGACTTCGACTGGAGCCACACCTCGCCGCCGTCGCGATAGACCAGGCAGCGAAAGCCGTCCCACTTGGGCTCGAACTGCCAGCCTGCGCCTTCGGGAAGAGCATCGACCAGCTTCGCCTCCATCGGCGGTAGGCCCGGCTTCACCTCGAGACGCTCGAATCCGTGCATGACGCAGTCATTACGCATCCGTCCCGCGTCCGGTTCCGGCACGTTATGCGGCGAGTGGATTCCTTCATGCGGCGGAATTCGTTTCAAGTCGTTGAGAGTGCGAACCGTTTTCGGCACAATCGACGGTCGGGAGGGCGCTTGTGACGCTTACACGAAGAACATTGCTGACGGCCGCCGCCGCGGCGGGTGCGACCGCCCTGGTGCCGGGGCGTGTCTTCGCCGCCGCGCTGCCGGCTCAGCCGTTCATCAATCCGCAGCTCAAGGCGCGCGCGCTCGCTTCCCTGGACGCCCACCGCGCCTCGCTTCAAAAGACCGACGTCATCGGCATCGCCGATTTCAGCAAGGCCTCGCGGGAGCCGCGCTTCTACATCGTCGACCTCCGCTCAGGCTTCGTCACCGAGCATTTCGTCGCCCACGGGCGCGGCTCCGATCCGGCGCACAGCGGCTGGCTGGAGATGTTCTCCAACGATCTCGGCTCCGAGGCGACGTCGGAAGGCGCCTACCTGACCGGCGACGCCTATACCGGCAAATATGGCTATTCGCTTCGACTCAGCGGGCTGGACGTCTCGAACAGCAATGCTCTGGCGCGCCAGATCGTCGTCCACAGCGCCTGGTACGCCGAGCCTCGGATGGTCGAGGCGTTCGGCAAGCTCGGCCGCTCCGAAGGCTGCTTCGCCCTCCCCGGCATCAGCCATGCCGAGGCGATGACCCGCCTGGGCTCCGGCCGCTTCCTCTACGCCGAGAAGCTGTAGGGCGCTCCTTCCAGAAGGTTCGTCTCGCGCAGAGACGCAGAGGCGCAGAGAGACGCTGCGGCGCAGCCGCCTCGCCATCACAGCGGACACAGCTTCGAAAGGCTGCTGCGCAGCGGGAGCGCCTCTGCGCCTCTGCGCCTCTGCGTCTCTGCGTCTCTGCGTGAGACAAACCACGTCTATGAACGGCCCAAGGGCGGTGGTTTTCCTACCTCTGCATTAACCCTCCGAGTCGTGCGGGACTCGCGACGAATGGCGGGAACCGGGCCGAGTAAGTGCCTCAATTCATTCAAAAGTAACCCTTGCCTGCCTATATGGGTGGTCCACGGCGGAGGGGTAATCCACTTGGAACTGTCGCGCAGGCAAATGCTTGGCGCCGGCCTTTGCGCCGGCTTCGTTGCCACCACGGCCCAGTCTTCGACGCTGCTCGAGCGGGTTGTCGCCAAGGCTGCTCCGGCCCCGGTAGCGGCGCGCCCGCGCGTCGTCGTGGATCCGGCGATCGATGCCGACCTGCTGGTCCGCGCCCGCGCCTCGTTCGACCGCCACCGCAGCGCCTTGAGGCACACCGACGTCATCGGAATCGCCGATTTCAGCCGCCCCTCGCGCGAGGCCCGATTCTTCCTTCTCGACACCCACACCGGCCAGGTTTCGAAGCATCTCGTCGCCCACGGGCGCGGCTCGGACCCGGATCATAGCGGTTTTCTCGAGCGCTTCTCCAACGTCGTCGGATCGGAGGCGAGCTCCGCCGGCGGATATCTGACCGGAGACTATTATCCCGGCAAATATGGCCGCTCGCTGCGGCTTTCGGGCCTCGACTACAGCAACAGCAATGCCGAGGCGCGGGCGATCGTCGTCCATAGCGCCTGGTATGCCGAGCCGGAGCAGGCCGCGCTTCACGGCAAGCTCGGCCGGTCGGAGGGCTGCTTCGCCCTGTCCTACGACAGCCTCCAGCAAGTCCTCCAGCGCCTCGGCCCGGGCCGCTTTCTCTACGCGGACAAGCTGGCCTGACCGCCGGGCCTGGTCGGCCTGCACCGCCGCCAGCCCGGTTTCGTCATGCTGAACGTGGTTCAGCATCCAGGGTGGAGGCGGCAGAGCGCATGGAGGACTGGACCCTGAAACAAGTTCAGGGTGACGATAGCGCCTTGGCCCGAACTACCGATAATTGAAGCTGATGCTGATCCGCTCGCCGCGGCCGCGGCCGGGCACGACTTCGTGGCGAAGCCAGCTTTCCCACAGGAAGACCGTGCCCGGCTCCGGCTCGGCATAGACGAAGCTGCGCAAATCGTCGGCGGCGTCGGCACGGCGGGGCGGCGCGGCCATCATCAGCGGCAGGCGCGGATCCTCCAGCTTCAGGGCTCCCGATCCCGGGGGCACGGCGACATAGACGGTGCCGGAGACGATGCTGTGCGGATGGATGTGGCCGCTATGGGCGCCGCCGCCCTTGAGCAGGTTCACCCACAAGCTGTCGAGACGAAGCCGACGGCCGCCGAGGTCGAGCGCCGCCGCTTCGGCGAAGGCGGCGACGTGCCGGTTCAGCCGGCGGACGAGCTCGGCGAATCGAGGGTCTCGAAGCGGCAGGTCGTTCAACGAGGCGTAGGAGGTGTAGCCGCGATAGCCATGCTCTCTCGACCAGCGCCGGCCGGCCCCGTCCTCGCGGGCCAGCGCGCGGCAGGCGCCGTCCAGCTCCAGGACGAAGCCGCCGTCGGCGAGCCGGTCCTCATAGAATCGGGTGGCGAAGAGGGAGCGAACCGGCATTGCCCGGGGCTAGCGGCTTTGCGCGCCGGGCGCGAGCCCGTCAGCGGCGGCGACCGCTCAGCCGGGCGTAGCGGCGGCAGGCGGCGCGGTAGGCGTCCTCCTCGGCGGCGGTGCCGGCCGGCTCGTCGGCGGCGCCCTCCTTCGCATCTGAGCTTTCGCCGTCTCGGATCCCGATCGTCACACAAGGCCTCTAAGTTACGATATAATCGCTGGATTTGCCGCTATACACAACGATAATGCATGAATCCATAACGCGTTTCGACGGTCAGGGATCCTTGTGCTGGACCGAATTGAAGAAGCTGTCGATCCGCGGCGTCGGTGGAGGCGGCGCCGGCTTCGGCGGCGACGCCGGCTTTTCCGGGGCGGGCGGCGGCGGCGGGGCGGCGGCGGGTATCGGGGAATCGAGCGGCGGGAGGATGGCCGCAGCGGCATTGCCCGGATCGGGAATCGGAACGTTCGCCGCCTTTTCGAACCTCGGCCGGAGCTTCGCCAGCTCCTCGGGCGTGGCGCACCACCGGATCCAGGCATCGGCCAGGAAGTCGTCGGGATCCTCCCAGGCGATTTGCGGCCGGGTGCCCACCACCGCGATTCCGTCCGGGTTGACGACGAACGGAACGAACGCAGCGCCGGCCTTCACCGCCACCTCGCCGCAGGCGGAGCCGCCGGCGCCGGCCCGAAGATTGCGATACTGCGCCGCCTTCGGATCCTTGAGCGCTGCGGGCATGGCGCGGTCGATCAGCGCCTGCACCTGCGCGGAGTCGTCGGGCGCGGCCGATTCGGCCATATTGGCGGGCAAAAGGCTGCCGCCGTCGGGCGTAGCCGGCTCGTCGACCGGCGCCTTCTTCCCGCAGGACGACAGAATGAAGAGAATCAGCAGCCATTTACGCATCGCGCGACTTTGACGGGCGCGAGCCGATGTGAAAAGGTCCCGCCGCTTTTCCGCCGGAAGGAATCCGAATGCCGCGTGCCGTTCTCGCCCTCCTGTCGCTGGTCACCTTGGGGGGCTGCGCGGGCTATGCCGCCGATTACTGGAAGCCCAAAGCGAACCTCATCGCCGCCCAGCTGCCGCGCTTCGCCATCGCCGGGGAGGAGGCCAAGTGCGTCGAGAAACGGCTGACCCAGGACCTTAGCGTCTGGCAGATGCGGCAGCTCTCCGACCTCGCCGGGCGGCTCACGCCCGGGGGAACCAACCCCGCCTCGCTCGGCCCGCGGGAATTCATCTACGTCGCCGGGCTCGCGGAGGACCCGCGGGTCAAGCCGCTCGTCCAGACCGCCCTGGGCGCCTGCCATACCGTAACTCCGATGGCCGCAGCGCCCCTCCCCGCGCTCATGCCGGGAGGCCCGGCCTCGTCCGCTCCGTCGGGCGCCGAGCCGCTCTGGGTCAATCTCGGCGCCGCCCAGACCGGGCAGGGCATTTCGGTCGATGCCGCCAGCGTCACCCGCGGTCCCTCCTGGCGGCAGGCCTGGTTCCGGCTGCTCAACGGCGGCGGCGCGGCCGACGTCGGCTACCAGCTTCGGATCGACTGCACCGCGAAGACGATCATGGCGCTTAGCGGGCGCAAATATGCCGCCAATGGCGGGCTTGCCGAGCAGAAGGATTACGACAAGCCGGAAGGGCCGATGAGCGTCGAGCCCGGCACCGTCATCGAGGTCGCCTACCACGCGCTCTGCGACTAAGGCTTCCGCTTGGCCTCAAGGCTCGGCACGCCGTTTCGTGCGGCCGGGCCGTCGCTAGGCCCCCACCCCCGGAAACAGGACGTAACCCTGCTTCGCGATCCGGTCGACGCAGTCGCGATATTCCTCCCAGCAGCGGTCGCCCGGATGGAGCAGGCCGTAAGCCGGCTCGGTGCCGGCCCTGGCCGGAATGAGCGTCAGCGGAGTCGCAGCCGGGATGAGCTGCGCCCCCTGCCCGGAGACGAGGGTGGCGAGCACGCCGTTGAGCGCTCCGCCCGACATCGGCCGATTGAGGATCGCCACCCGGAATTGGCCCATCCAGTTCGTCACCAGATAGATCTGCCCCGACAGATGCGGGAAGGAAACGAAGCCCTGCTGCTGGAAGTCGGCGTCGACCCGGTCGGTCTCGCTGAAGGCGAGGTGGCCCTTGGCTTCGTCCCACTCGATCAGCGTGCGGTAGGAATAGAGCGCTCCCGAATCCTTGAAGGATGGGCGGAGGGTCAGATACTCGCCCTCCAGCCAGCGCACCGCGGGCCGGGCATAGGCGCCCATCTCCTCCGGCGCGAAGCCGCCCGCCGACGCCGCAGCGGCCGCTCCGTTCGAAAGCGGGCCGCGAAGGTTGGTCTCGAGCGCCTCCTCGATTCGCACCACCGTCGCAAGGGTGAAAGGCCGCCGGCCGGACAGCGCCTTCTCCAGCGTCGACAGGCTGATTCGCGCGCGGTCCGCCAGCCACTGGCGCGACAGCCGTCGCCTCGCGAGCTCCTCGCGCACCGTTAGAGCGACCGCCCGGCTGCGATCCTCCTGTAGCTCGTCCTGCATCGCGTCCCCCCCGCCTCTGCCAGTCCTAAAATATATTGCGCACAAAACCGTACATTCCGTCAACTCTCCGCCGCGCCCGGACTCGACGAACCGGGCGTGCGGCGGACATTTGACGCCTCTTCCCGTCGACCGTCCGCCCGGTGGAGCGCAAAAGTGGGACATCGACCGCTAGGGAAGAAAGGATGTTCGAGATGTTGAGCCTGCGCACCGTTACCGGGATGGGCGGCCTCCTTCTCGTCACCGGCATCCTGTTCGTCACCCAGATCGTCACCGGCACCGGCCCCGGCTTCATCGCCTGAGGCGCTGTCGGCCGGCGGTCAGTGCAGCGGCCAGACCGCCAGGATCAGCGGCACGCCCACGAGAATGACGATCAGGCTTAAAGGCGCGCCGAGCCGGGCATAGTCGCCGAAGCGGTAGCCGCCCGGGCCCATGACCAGCGTATTGCACTGATGGCCGATGGGAGTGAGGAAATCGCTCCCGGCGCCGACCGCCGTCGCCATCAGAAAGGCTTCCGGCCGATAGCCCAGCCCGCTGGCGAATGTGGCGGCGATCGGCGCCATCACCAGCACCGTCGCCGCGTTGTTGAGGAACGGGGTCACCGCCATCGCCGCGACCAGGATCAGGCCTACGGCCGCCCACGGCGGAAGAGTCGCGGCCGTCGACGATAGGAAGTGGGCGATGAGGTCGGTCGCTCCGGTGGTCCGAAGCGCGTCCGATACCGGGATAAGCGCTCCGAGCATGATCAGGATCGGCCATTCGATGCGCTGATAGGCCTCGCGCGCCGGAAGCGCGCCGGCCAGCATGACCATCGCCGCCGCTCCGAAGAAGGCGACGGCGACCGGCACCCAGCCGATCGCGGTCAGCGCCATCGCCGCCGCGAGTATGGCGATCGGGACGAGCCCCCGCCGGGCGCTTCCCAGCCGGAGCGTCCGCTCGGCTAGCGGCAGGCAGCCCAATTCGCGAAGGCGCTCGGGAAGCGTGTCCAGGCTGCCTTGGAGTACGACGACGTCGCCGGGGCAAAGCACGACGTCGCGAAGCCGCGTGGTGATCCGTTCGCCACGCCGCGACACGGCTATGAGGTTCACTCCGTGCCGGTCGTGGAGCGCCATTCGTCCGGCGGCCGCCCCGGCGAGGATCGAATCGCGGCCGACCACCGCCTCGATCACGCCGACGTCGGCGGAGCCGCTCGAAGCGGCGGCGCCGCGGTGATGGCCTTCCAGCTCGAGGCCGGCCGAGGCGATCGCCCGCTCCAGAGCGTCGTGCTCGCCCTTCAGGATAAGGACGTCGCCGGCGTTCAGCCGGGCGTCGGGCAGCGGCGGGACGATCCCTCGCCGCTCGAAGCGGTGGATTCCGGTCAAGGCGACCTCGCCTTCCACCAGCTCGAGAAATTCGGCGACGGTCTTCCCCTCGACCGCGGCGGTCGCGCCGACCGCCGCCTCGGTCGCATAATCGGCGATGTCGAGCGACTCGCCCAGCGTCGCCGCGGCCCGTCGGTCGCCCGGCAGGAGCCGGTAGCCGAAGCGCAGGAAGATCAGTCCGGCGGCGGCGAGCCCCAGCCCGACCGGCGCATAGTCGAACATTCCGAACGGCCGCCCGGTCATCTCCTCGCGAACCCGGCTGACGATGATGTTGGGCGACGTCCCGACCAGCGTGATGAGTCCGCCGAGCAGGGATCCGAACGACATCGGCATGAGGAAGCAGGACGGGCTCGCCTTCGACTTCTTCGCCATCTGGAACGCGGCCGGCATCATCATCGCCAGGGCGCCGATATTCTTCACCATTGCCGAAAGCAGGGTGACCGAGCCGGTGAGCACCATCAATTGCGAGCCCACCCGGGTCATTCCCGCCGAGAGGCGCGAGATCGCCACCTCGACCACCCCCGACCGCTCCACCGCCGCCGAGATGACGAGGGCCGAGGCGACGATGATCACGATGTCGTCGGAAAAGCCCGAAAAGGCCTCCTTCGGCTTCACGATCCCGACCAGCATCGCCGTCAGGAGCGCCAGGATCGCCACCAGATCGTAGCGCACCCGCCCCCACACGAAGAGCGCCATCATGCCGCCGAGCACGGCAAAGGAAAGGATCTGCGGGAGAGTCATGCGTGCGGAATCGCCGAAGGTGGGACCGCCCCAACGCGGCATAGGCGGCGAGGGGTTCCGCCCGCGCAAATCGGCGACCGCTCGTGCGGCGTCAGGCGACAGGGCTTGCCTGCCGCATGCAAAACATCGCAATATATGGCGGAGCTTTGCAGAATCGATGAACAGGTATGACCTCGAGGACCTGGCCAAGACAGCGGTCGACTGCGGCTTCAGGATACACTCGGAAATCGGACCCGGGCTGCTGGAGTCTGCGTACGAGGCGTTCGTGGCGGCGGCGTTGCGCGAACTCGGTCTGGAGGTGGAGGCCCAGAAGGCCGTGCCTGTAAGCTACCGCGGGACAGCGATCCGGGACGCTTTCCGCGTCGACCTGCTCGTGGAACGTCGGCTCGTGATCGAGGTGAAATCTCTCGAACGCCTGGCCCCCGTCCACACCAAGCAACTGCTCACCTACCTGCGGCTGATGGAGCTGCCCCTCGGGCTGTTGATGAACTTCGGAGCCGAGATGTTCCGGAACGGACTTAGTCGGGTGATCAACCATCGGAGCGATTATACCGCGCCGCCGCGAGGTTGATCTGCAGCCGTTTCACCCAAAGCACCAAAGGAACCAAAGCCACCAAAGGGGCCGGAGCGCTTCAGCGGGGAGTGCGCTTCTTCAAGCCCCAGAGCTCAAAGAGCGACAAGGTCGCTCCATCAATCGTCCGGCGCGAAGCACGGCCTGCCTGCATCGCCGCAGCCCCTTTGGTCCCTTTGGTGCTTTGGGTGAAACAACGGCGCTTCCTCCCCCAACCAAGCTGGCCGGAACGTCTACCGTTGGCTCGAGGCGACCGCTCCCGGTTTGGTGGGCTTAGGGCCCGGCTTGGCCGGAGCGGGCTTGGTGCCCGGTTTCGCGCCCGCCGCCGCCGTCTTGGTCGGGGGGGCGAGGACGGCCGGCTTGGGGACGGGGAGGTCGTTCAGGGCCGCGAGCGCCGGGGCGTCGCGCTTGTAGAGGTCGGAATAGACGAGGTGACCCGGCGAGTCGCTCGTCGCCGCGACGGTGAAATAGACGATGTAGACGGGGATCGGCTGAGCGAGGTTCGCCTGCGCGGTCTTCTTCGAGGCGACCGTCTCCTGGACCTTGGCATGGTCCCACTCGGTGCCGTCGAGCAGGGTCTCGGCGAAGCCCACCGCTTCCTCGGTGCGGATGCAGCCGTGGCTGTAGGCACGCGCCTGCTTGTCGAACAGATGCTTGGCGTTGGTGTCGTGGAGGTAGATGGCATAGGGGTTGCCCATCACCAGCTTGACCCGGCCGAGCGCGTTGGACGGCCCCGGCGGCTGGCGCCAGCGCACGCCTTTGCCGTTGGGAACGGAAACGTAGCCTTTGTGCCCGGCAACCTCGGCGGAAAGGCTGGTCGGCACTTCCCACCAGGGATTGAAGATGGCGCCGGTGATGATCGCCGAAAGCTGCGGCGTAGGCGTCTTGAGCGCGCCGGCGACGGCGCGGCGGCGGTTCAGCGTGGTCCCGTTCTCGACGATCGAGACGGTGTAGGCCGGAACGTTGACGATGACGTATTTGGAGCCGAGGTCGCGCGGCAGCCAGCGCCAGCGGTCGAGGTTCAGCCTCACCTTCTCCTTCAGGGAATCGTCGGGGGACGAGGCGAGGATCGCCTTCAGCGCGGCATATTGCGGGTGGGTCGGGAGGAGCGAGCGAAGCGTGTCGCTCACCGCCTTGCCGGAGAGCGCGCGGGTGAGCAGCGCCTGCTGCTCGGCCGGCCCGAAGGCGTCGTCCTGGACGTGCCAGTCGACCCGGCCGTCGCCGCGCGCATGGCCCAGAGCGAGGTCGGAGGCGAGCTTGACGAAGGATGCGGTCGCGGCGCGGTCCAGCGCATCGTCGTCCCCGCCGGCGATCGCCTCGCGGAGCGCGGCGGCGTTATAGTCGGAGGGATCGAGCCCCTCGGCGTCCACGGAGTCGATGAAGGCGGCCAGCTCCTTGGCCTCGCCCTTCTTCCAGTCGCCCTGGACGACGATCGGCGCCGGCACCGGCGCGGGAGGCTGGGCCGGCGCGGGCGCCGCGGGGGTCAGCTCCTGCTGGCTCTGCGCCAAAGCCGGAGCGGCCGCCGTGAAAAGCAGGAGGGGAAGCAGGTACCGGGTCGACATGGGCTATCCTAACGCGAGAGGCGGGCCCGGATTACTCGCGCGGGCCCCGTTCACCATCCGCAGGATTACCTCATAAGCGGCCCATGCCCGGGCGGCAAGCCGCCCGCTAAGCCGATGAGTCGACACGGTAACCGGCCCGGCGCGAAGCCGGGCCGGTTCGCCGCCCGAAGCTTAGGGTCCAGACCCAGGCTGTATGACATTCAGCCTAAGCTCCCTCTCCCCATGGGGGAGAGGGTTGGGGTGAGGGGGTCCTGAGTCTGAAGAATTACTCCCGCGCGAGCCCCGTCTCTCTGCCCTCTCCCCGCAGGGGAGAGGGCGTTTCGCCGCAGGAAGGTTGATACGCTCTAGACGCGCTCGGTGGCGACGTCGCGGTTCATCCAGCCGAAATAGGCCGCGACGAGGGCGAGCACCGCGTGAAGGCCGATGTCCGCGCCGTAAAGCGGGATGAGCCCGAAGGTGGAGCGAAGCTGGGGGATGAAGCCCATCACCGTCAGCAGGGCGTAGACGATTGCAACTGCGCGAAAATAGGAGCGGGCGCCGCCCAGGGTTCGCGCGGCGAGGACTCCCCACAGGCCGAACAGCAGATGGACGATGTTGTGAAGCAGGTTCACCGGGAAGGTCCCGAGTTCGTAGCCGAACATCGAGCGCATCGTCACTTCGCTGTCCATCGGGTTGCCGCCATGGTTCATGTCGGTGAGGCCGGGAACGAAGCCGGCGGCGCCGACGAGCAGGAACACGATTCCGAAGATCATCGCGAAGGTACGGGTGTTCATCAGGCGTCTCCCAATGTCTGTTAGGGTTTTTATGCACGACCCGGGCGCGGAGCCTAATGCAATAACGGCTGCGTAACCAGTTTGCTCAAGCCTCGCCGGCTAAGCGCCTGTGCTCATTGGAAGACTGCGGCGGCGGGAGGTTCCCCGGCGGTGTCGTGGAGCGCGAAGCGGCACAGCGCCCGGCTGATCTTCTCGCCGCCCTGGACGGACGGCTCGATCGGATTGGCGTAATCGTCCGGATCTGCGCAGACCAGGCGCAGGTCGATCAGCGGCAGCCCCCGCGAGAACGCCGCGCGGCTGATGACGTCGTTGAACACGGCGAGCGCGGTTCGGATCAGCCGCTGCCGGGGCGAGGTCTGCGGGGTGTCGTAGATGGTGCACAGCGCCGTCGGCAGCCTCGCCGTGCGAAGGGCCTCGACCATCGCTAGATAGTCGGACGCGAAGCGATCCTGAGCATCAGCGAGGAGCGCGACCGCCTCCCCCACCCCTCGAACGCTCGCGCTCAATATCCCGGAGGCCATCAGGGCGTCGTTGCCGCCGGCGCTGACGGCGAGATGGGTGGCGTCGGGCGGCAACCGGTGGAGTTGCCTCGCCACCTCGCCGGCGGTCGCGCCGTCGACGGCGAGCAGGCTCGCCTTCCAGCCTTGCGGAAGCTTGCCGCGCAGCTGGCGAACGACATCCGGGCCGCCGTCGACATAGGCCGCGTTGTCGAAGATAGAGTCACCCAGGAGGACGATGTGGCCCATTTGGCGACCAAGCGCTCAGCGGGCGATCCGTTCCTTCACCGCGGCGGCGAAACGCGCTCCGGCCTCGCGCGCGTAGCCGAGGTAGAGATCGGGCTCGATCAGCTCGAGCTCGATCAGTTCCGGCGCTCCGCCTAGGCCGCGGACGAGGTCGATCCGCGCGTAGAGCAGATCCTCCCGGGCGGCCGCGAGGATCCGTTCGGCGGCTTCCAGCTCGTCGGCGGCGGGCTCATGCGCCGCGATGATCCCGTCGAACTCGGGCTGGACCCGGAAGTCGCCCGGCTGCGGCCGCTTCGAGATGGCGTGGCTGTAGCGCCCGGCGAAATAGAGCAGCGACACCTCGCCGCTGGTCTCGATGGCGGGGAGATAGGGCTGGATCATCGCTTCCCCCTCCGGACCGCCGTCGAGCGGAGCACCGGGGGACCAGCGTATCGTCTGCCACGCCGTCGACGAAATCCGGGGCTTGGCGACGAGGCGCCCGCTCCCGAACGCCGCCGACGCGCTCTCGAGGGCCGCTTCGGTTACCCGGTCGGCATAGAGCGTCGGAACGACGGGGGCGCCGCGCTCGGCCAGGACGCCGAGATAGGCCTTGTCTGCGTTCCAGCGCAGGACCGGCGCGGCGTTCTCCAGCCGAACCTCCTCCCCTTGCCAGCGGCCGACCGCTTCCGCCCACTGCCGGGGCGCGAACGGATAGCCCCAGACGAGCAGCGGAAGGACGAGGTCGAATTCGGCAAGATCCTCCGCGTCCGTCCACGCCCGGCCCTCCACGCTCAAGCCGGCTTCGCGCAGCGGCGCCGCATTGCGCTCGAGCACGTCGCGCCAGCGGGTGCGGTAGCCGGCGCTCGCCGGATCCGGCGTCAGGATCGCGACCCGTCCGCTCATGGCATCGAGAAGTTGATGCCCTGCGCGAGCGGCAGGTCGCGGCTGTAGTTGATCGTATTGGTCGCCCTTCGCATGTAGCTTCGCCACGCGTCGGAGCCGCTCTCGCGGCCTCCGCCCGTCTCCTTCTCGCCGCCGAAAGCGCCGCCGATCTCGGCGCCCGACGGGCCTATGTTGACGTTGACGATCCCGCAGTCGGAGCCGGCGGCCGAGAGGAAGTGCTCGGCCTCGCGAAGATCGTTGGTGAAGATCGACGAGGACAAGCCCTGGGGGGCGGCATTGTGCGCTTCGATCGCCTCTTCCAGGGCCCGATAGCGCATCACGTAGAGGATCGGCGCGAAGGTCTCGGTGAGGGTGATCTCGCTCTGGCCGGGCATCTCGACGATCGCCGGGCTGACGTAGAAAGCGCCCTGTGCGTTCGCCAGCCGCTCGCCGCCCCGGACGTCGCCGCCCTGCTCGCGCGCCTTCGCCAAGGCGGCCTGCATCGCCTCGAAGGCGGCGCCGTCGATCAGCGGGCCGACGAGCGTTCCGTCGTCGAGCGGATTGCCGACGGGGACGGTCGCCCAGACCTGCTGGAGGCGGGGGACCAGCCGGTCGTAAATGTCGTCATGGACGAAAAGCCGGCGAAGGGTCGTGCAGCGCTGGCCGGCCGTTCCGACCGCGGCGAAGGCGATGGCGCGCTCCGCAAGCGAGAGATCCGCCGTCGGAGCAACGACCATACCGTTATTGCCGCCGAGCTCCAGGAGCACCCGGCCGAAGCGCGCCGCCACCCGCGGGGAGACGATGCGGCCCATGCGCGTCGATCCGGTGGCCGAGACGAGGGCGACCCGGCAGTCGTCGACCAGCGCCTCGCCGGTCTCGCGTCCGCCCTGGACCACCTGGCTCAGGTGCGCGGGAGCCTCGCCGAAGCGCTCGGCCGCCCGCTCGAACAGAGCCTGGACGGCCGCAGCGGTCAGCGGAGTCTTCTCGGACGGCTTCCAGACGACGGCATCGCCGCAGACGAAGGCGAGGCAGGCGTTCCACGCCCAGACCGCGACCGGGAAGTTGAAGGCGGAGATCACCCCGACGACGCCGAGCGGATGCCAGGTCTCCATCATCCGGTGGCCCGGCCGCTCGGTGGCGATGGTCAGCCCGTAAAGCTGTCGGGAAAGGCCGACCGCGAAGTCACAGATGTCGATCATCTCCTGGACCTCGCCCAGCCCCTCCTGGACGATCTTGCCCGCCTCGAGGCTGACGAGGCGGGCGAGCGCCGCCTTCTCCTCGCGCAACACTTCGCCGAACAGCCGAACCAGCTCGCCCCGGCGCGGCGGCGGGACGCTCCGCCAGGCGAGGAACGCCTCGCTCGCGCGCTCCACGGCCGAGGCGACCTCGCCTGGCGAAGCGGCGCGAACCGAGCCGATCACCCGCCCGTCGATCGGCGAGCGGGACTCCAGGTTTCCCTCGGGCAGAGAGAGGCCGAGATGGGCGAAGAGGCTGGCGGCTTCAGCCGAAGAGTCGAAGGAGGGCAAAACGGGGCTCCAATTTCGGTCGCGGCCCTAACAGCCTCCCTCGCCGCCTGTCGAGCGAAGTGGTAGGTGAAACCCTTCGTCGCCCCAGCGAAGGCTGGGGCCCCAGGGGGTGAAAAGCGCTGTGTTCTTCACCCCCTGGGGTCCCAGCCTTCGCTGGGACGACGGTAGAAGGCCTCGCGCCGGTTTCGGTAGAGCCTCCAGATCTCCTCCAGCCTCCCCTCGTAATCGGCAAGCGCACCCTCGCGATCCTCGGCGAGGAGCGCGCGGGCCAGCATGTGGCCGCCGGCCATTGCGCCGAGCAGGCCCTGCGACGAGAGCGGGTCGAACGCCATTGCCGAGTCGCCGCAGGCGGCCCAGCCTTCTCCCCGGCACGGCGCGAGGCGCGAGCCGCCGGCGGGGCTTCCGAGCGGCGCTCCGAACGGACCGGCGGCCGCGACGAGCGGCGCGAGAAAGCGCGTCGAGCCAAGCCGCGCCGCCCAGACCTCTGGAGCCCGAACCCGGACGGCGGCGGCCGTCTCGACGTGCAGCGCGGCGTAGGTCCGGCTCTCGTCGAGGCGCACGGCGTACCACCACCCCTCGCCGTCGCGCTCGACCAGCGGCCGGTCGAGGCGAAGCGGCGCCTCGCCCTCCGCCACCGCCCACAAGGCGACGAGGTCGTGATCGATCCGGGTCCGGGCGCCGAGCCGCCGGGCGAGGGCGGCGGAGCGGCCGGTGGCATCGACGAGGAAGTCCGCTTCCGCCCCCTCCCCCAGCCGCCACGCCCCGCCGTCGCGCTCCGCCCGGACGGCGCCCGGGGTGAACCGCACGCCGGCCGCCGAGGCAGCGGCCGCGAGGGCGCCGTCGAAGGCGGGACGGTCGACGAGCCAGGCCGGGCCGTCGGGAGAGCGCAGATAGTCGGTCTCGACCACTTCTCCGTTCCAGGCGGAAGCGATCCCGGTCAATCGTCGGTGTGGACCGGCGAGCGTCGGCACCGGCAGGCCGAGGCTCGCAAGCAGCCGCACGCCCGCTCCCGGAAGGCTCTCGCCCGGCCTCGGCTTGCGGGCGCCGGGCCCCGCCGCGAGCGCCACCCGGGCGCCGCCGCGGGCAAGCAGGACGGCCGCGACGAGCCCGGCCGGCCCCGCGCCGGCGATGGCGACGTCGAACCGCACCGCGCGAGGATCAGCGGCGGTTGCGGAAGCGCACGACCTCGAAGGAGCGGCGATGCTCCTCGCTTCGCCAGCCCGCTTCGGCGAGCCGCCCGGTGGCCGGAGTCTCGTCGTGCGCCTCCACCTGCTTCTCGGCATTGGCCATGAGCTTGGCCTTGGGCTTCTTCGGCCGCGCGTAGGAGACGTAGAGGATTGGCGGGATGTCCGGATCGTCGGCCGGCCCTGGCCTCTTCTCGACGATCCCGAGCCGGTCGAAATTCTCGATCATGCTCGTCGCCACCTCGGGATAGTCGAGCGGGCCGAGCACGGAGAATTCCCAGTCGACGCGCCGATGGAAGGCGGCGAGCCGCTCGGCGCGCGGCCGCTTCTCGTCCATCGCGATCGCGTAATCGGCCTCGTCGAGCACCTGGTTGGGAACCCGGGTCGGCCAAAAGGTCGACAGGTAGGGATCGTAATTGGGATCGTAGCCAGATCGGCAGGTGGCGGTGTCGCCCTGCCAGGGAAGCGCCATGTAGCGGGTGATCGTCCCAGGTCCCTGTCCGGTGAGCGGTCCGTCGAGCCCCAGCGCGATCTGCTGGTCGAGCTTGGCGCCGTAGAAGCGCTCCTTCTGCCCGGCGGGGCGGGCGCGGATCCGGAACGGCGCGCAATAGAGCGTCGCGTGGCGCATGGGCCAAGTCATCTCGCAGCCGGGATGGAAGGCGTCGGCGATGCAATAGCTCATCGCCGCCCGGTCGAGCATCTCGGGCCGCTCGGCGAGCGGAAGCAGGTCGATGTCGGCCGGGATTGCCCTCACGGCGCCGCGGTCGTCGACGAACTGCCCTCGCACCCATTGCCGCATCAGCGCCGCCTGAAAGTCTGGGAGAGCGAGGTTATTGCGCGGCGAATCCTCCGCGAAGCTCCCGAACGCATCGCCATATTCCCACGGCCATAGCCCCGGCGCGAACGCGTTGAGGCTCTCGAGGCGGAAGCTGTTGTAGATATTGCGGCGAAGCTCCAGCCACGGGTCGTGGTCCGGGTCGGTCGGAACGAAGGCGAGCCGGTCGATCAGTGCCGGATCCGTGAAGTCCAGCGGGCCGCCGGCGCCGAACAGCCCGGCAAAGCCCTTGTTCACCCATTGCAGCTCGCTCATCCGCTTCAGCACCGGCAAGATGTCGCGGCTGAACAGCACCGGATCCGGCATCGCCAGCTGGCCGGCGGAGGTGAACAGGCCGCGCTGGAGATCGTACATCGATCGCCAGGCGATCAGGTCCGGCGCATAATTGGGCGGAGCGACGATCACCCAGGCGGGCTCGGCCTCGAGATCGACCCCGTCGACGCGAACCCGCGCCGAAACCGGACCGTCCGACGTGTCGTCGTACCAGCCGTCGGCATTGTTGTAGCTGTCCATGTCGGTGGGATCGTAGATCGGGCTTCCGTCGGGCGAGCCCGATTCGCCCGTCCCGCCGAGGAAGATCAGGCGCCCTTCCTGGTCGGTGAGGATCTCGCCGAGGTCGACCGACTTGCCCATAAACTTGCCGGTGTCGAACCGCCATTTCTTATCGCCGCGCTTCGAGCAGCCGGAGATGGAGCGGGGCCCGGGATCGATCGCCAGAGTGTGCCGGTCCGCCGCAGCGACCTTCTTGTTGCGAAGGATCGTCTGGAGGCCCGCGGCATCGGGAATGTCGAGCGCGGCGATGAACCGGTACCATTCGCCCTTCCGGTTGGCGACGTGGACGGTCCATTCCACCTCATCGCCCGAGCCGGGCAGGATTTCGCGCACCACCTGGCCGGCGGCGTTGTAGCCATAGACCCGGAAGCGGGCCGCCTCGCGCTTCAGGGCGCCCTTCTTGTCGCGGTAGAAGCCGGCCTCGCGGTCGTGCGGAGTGACGGTCTCCGGTCCGATATAATATTCCTCGGAGCTGTTGCCGATCCGCGCGACCCCGATCCCGGGGTGGATTGCGGCGCGCACGATCTTCGTGTCGGCCGCCGCCGCCTGCTTCGCCTTCGCCATGTCATGTCCCCCCTTGCCCCGGGGCGAGACTACATCATGCCGGGGTCCGCTCAAGCGGCGAAAGCACCGGATCGGAGGTGGGGCCGATGCGGAGTCCAGAGCCTGGAGCGGGATCGCTTCAAGTCGAACCGCCAGCCGCCGTCGAGCCACGGCGTCACCCTGAACTTGTTTCAGGGTCCAGTCCTCCACCCGCTCTGCCGCCTCCGACCTGGATGCTGAAACAAGTTCAGCATGACGGGAAGTGGCACGCCGCGGTGCGAGCTGATCAGGGTCTAACCCGCGAAGCGCTTGCGGGCCGCCGCCAGCCGCTCGATGCCCGCCTCCAGGGTCTCGCGTCGCTTGGCGAAGCAGAGGCGGATGACGTTGTCCGCCGGATCCTCGGCGTAGAAGCTCGACAGCGGGATTGCGGCCACGCCCGACTCGCGCGCCGCGGCGACGCAAAACGCTTCGTCGTCCACCGCAATACCGGAAGCGGCGAGGTCGACGCACAGAAAGTAGGTCCCCTCGGCGGCGAGCGCCTTGAAGCCCGCCTGCTCCAGCCCTCCGGCGAGGAAATCCCTCGACTCGGCGAACCGTTCGCGCATCTCGCGGTAATAGTCGTCGCCCGTTCCCAGCCCCCAGGCGACCGCCGCCTGAAGGTTGGGCGGAGTCGCGAAGGCGAGATATTGGTGGGCCATCCGGATCGGCCCGCCGAGCGCCAGCGGAGCGACGACCCATCCGACCTTCCATCCGGTCAGCGAGAAGATCTTGCCTGCCGAGCCGACCTTCACCGTCCGCTCCGCCATGCCCGGAAACGTGGAGAGCGGAAGGTGGGCGTGGCCGTCGAACACGACATGCTCCCAGACCTCGTCGGACAGCGCCACCGCGTCGCTCGCGACGCAGGCGGCGGCGAGCCATCCAAGCTCTTCGTGCGTGAACACCCGCGCCGACGGATTGTGCGGATTGTTGAAGATGACCAACCGGGTCCGCGGCGTAAACGCCTCGGCCAGCGCCTCCTGGGTGATCCGCCAGTCGGGCGGCGCGAGGCGGACGAAGCGCGGCACGCCTCCGGCCCGAAGCACCAGCGGCAGATAGGCGTCGTAGAGCGGCTGGAAGAGCAGCACCTCGTCGCCCGGCGAGACTAAAGCGAGGATCGCGGCCGCGATCGCCTCGGTCGCTCCGGAGGTGACCGTCACCGAGTCCGGCGCGACCTCCAGCCGCTGATGGACCCGGTAGTGATCCGCCACGGCCCGGCGCAGCTCCGGCAGACCAGGCATCGGCGCATATTGGTTCGACCCCGACAGCGCCTCCGCGGCCTTTGCGACCACCGCTTCCGGCCAGCCGAAATCGGGAAAGCCCTGGCCGAGGTTGATCGCTCCATGCTCCGCCGCGAGCGCCGACATGCGGGTGAAGACCGATACGGGCAGGTTGGCGTAGAGCGGGTTCACAGCCGCTCCAGGAGCGCCATCGCCGCCGCCGGCGCCCGCTCCTTCGCGCCGGCGATCATGAACATGTAGACGTCGCGCGGGACGCGAGCGGTCGGTTCGGCGACAACGGGAAGCCCCTCCGGAGTCTCGCCCCGCGACCAGGCTCGGGCGATCGCCGCCCAGCGATCGAGCTCGGGCGCAGGATAGCCCGAGGGCTCCTCGGCGCGGCAGCGCTGGAGCCGCGCGTAGGCAACCGGGCCCGACAGGTCGGCGAAGCAGGGATGATCGTCGGAATCGGCAAAGACGATGCCCACTCCGGCTTCGCGCGCCATGGCGACGAAGGCCGGATCGCGGAAACTTTCATGGCGCGGCTCGACGACGTGGGTGACCGGAACACCCGACGCCTGGCGCGGAAGAAGCGCGAGAAAGGCGCGGAAATCGTCGGCCTCGAACTTCTTCGTGGTCATGAACTGCCACAGGACGGGTCCGAGCTTCTCGCCCAATTCGGCGAGGCCCTGGCCGAAGAACCGCTCCAGCGCCTCCCCCGCCCCGGCGAGCAGCTTGCGGTTCGAGCAGAAGCGCGAGCCCTTGAGCGCGAAACGGAACCCCTCCGGCGTGGAATCGCGCCACTTGGCGAACAGCTCCGGCTTCTGAAGCTTGTAATAGGTGGCGTTGATCTCGATCGCGGTGACTCGGCGCGAGGCATGTTCGAGCTGCTTCGCCTTGGCCAGGCCCGGGGGGTAGAAGCTCTCCCGCCACGGATCATAGTCCCAGCCGCCGATCCCGGCCCGGATCGCGCCCGCGGCCCCGGCGGCGGTCACCTAATAGGCCTTGGCGATCAGCACGGACGCCGTCGCCGGCGCTCCGGTGGCGATGCACCGCGCACCTTCCGAAGTCTCGGGGACGAGGATCCGGACGGTCAGTCGGCTCGTCGCGAGGCGGTCGAGGAAGGCCTGAAGCGCCGACCCCTCGGGCGCGCTCCAGCCGACCTGGAGCCACTGCGTCGGCCGGTCGGCGACGAAGGCGTCGAGCTCGTCGAGGCTGCCGTCGAAGCGGACGATATTGCCTTGGGTGAACGCGCGCGCAGACTCGAGCAGTCCCGACTGGACGGCATCGCATTCGTCGACGCACCGCTGCGCCGCTTCATCGCGCGAGAGCGTGTCTCGGGCCAACCGCCCCTCCTCGTCCCGGAGCCGGTCGCGGCGATAGAATGTGACTTGGCCAGCCGCAATGTCGCGGGGGCCGACCTCGAGGATCAGCGGCACGCCCTTTCTGATCCAGTTCCAGCGCTTGTTGACCGGTTTGTCGTTGCCGCGATCGACGAAGACCCGAAGCGGCTCGCCCTTCCAGCTTTTCGAGCGAAGCTCGCGGGCAAGGCCGTCGACATAGTCGTACACCACCGCCTTCTCCTCGTCGGAGCGCACCAGCGGGACGATGACGATCTGGTGAGGCGCCGCGGCGGGCGGAAGCTTGAGCCCGTCGTCGTCGCCATGCGCCATGATCAGCGCCCCGATCAGCCGCGTGGACGCGCCCCAGCTGGTCGTATGGGCGAGCTGCCAGGCTCCGGTCTCGTCCTGGAACTTGATGTTCTGGGCGGTGGAGAAATTGGTGCCGAGATAATGCGACGTGCCGGCCTGAAGCGCCTTTCCGTCGCGCATCATCGCTTCGATCGCCAGAGTCTCGACGGCGCCCGGGAAGCGCTCGTGCGCGGGCTTGGCGCCGGTCAGGACGTGGAGGGCGAGGACGTCCGTCGCGATCTCGCGATAGACGTCGAGCATCTGCTCGGTCTCGGCCATGGCCTCCTCGCCATTGGCATGGGCGGTGTGGCCCTCCTGCCAGAGGAACTCGCTGGTGCGCAGGAACATGCGCGTGCGCATTTCCCAACGCATCACGTTGGCCCATTGGTTGAGGAGAAGCGGGAGGTCGCGATAGCTCTTGATCCACTTGCTCATCGCCGAGCCGATGATCGTCTCGGACGTCGGCCGGATGATCAAAGGCTCCTCGAGCTGCGAGGCGGGATCGGGCTGGAGCCGGCCGTCGATCGGCTTCACCCGGTGATGGGTGACGACCGCCATCTCCTTGGCGAAACCCTCGACATGTTCCGCCTCGGACTGGAAGTGGCTCAACGGAATGAGCAGGGGGAAATAATAATCCTCGTGCCCGGTCTCGCGGATTCGGGCGCCCAGCGTGTGCCGAATCCGGTCCCAGATGCCCATTCCCCACGGCTTGATGATCATGCAGCCGCGAACGCCGGAATCCTCCGCGAGGTCGGCGCCCCGGACGGCGGCCTGGTACCAGGCGGAGAAATCGTCCTGCTGACGAACGCGCAATGCGAAATCGGACACGGGGAGCCTTCCTAAGTCTGTCGCCCCCGCCAGTGCCAGCGCGGTAGCCCCACGGCAAGCAGAGCCTTGCTCCGGGTCAGGCAGACCGGTTGGCGAGCACCGCGTCGAGCAGACCCGGAAAGCGGCGATCGAAGTCGGCGCGTCGAAGCGTGTTGATCATCTCGCGCCCGGCCTGCGTCGTCTCGATCAGCCCCGCGGCGCGAAGCAGCTTGAGGTGGTTCGAAAGCGTGCTCTTGGGGATCGACTCGCAGGGCGCCGAATCGGTGCAGCTCAGCCGCTCGGTGGCGGCCAGGCGCGCCACCATGCCCAGCCGGTTGGGATCGGCCAGCGCGTGAAGCGCCAGATCGAGCGGAACGTCTTCCAGCCTGGGGTGGGTGAAGCGGGGCATGACCAATATATAAGACCTTTGAACAAATTTAATAGTTCGGCATCGTTGAACTGTCGAAGCGGCACCCCATCTCCCGCCCAGCCGACAGCGCACGAAGTCGTGATCGCGGGCTAAATTTCGGAGAACTCACATGTCACTTCAGGGCAAGAAGGCGCTCGTCACCGGCGGTTCGCGCGGCATCGGGTCGGCGATCGCCAAGCGGCTGGCCGCCGATGGGGCGGCCGTCGCGATCACCTATGCCGGCAACAAGGCCGCGGCGGACGCCACCGTGGCGGCGATCGAGAAGACGGGCGGCACCGCCTTCGCCTTCCAGGCGGACGCGGCCGATGCTGCGTCGCAACGCTCGGGCATCGAGCAGGCCGCGGCCGCGCTCGGCGGACTCGACATCCTGGTCCACAATGCCGGAGTGGCCGAGTTTTCCGCCGTCGCCGACGATAGCGACGAGACCTACGACCGGCAGTTCGACGTCAATGTGAAAGGCCTGCACGTCGGCACCCGAGCGGCGCTGCCGCACCTGGAAGATGGCGGACGGATCATTCTCATCGGCAGCGTTTCGGGCGACATTTCCTTTCCCTCGACCGCCGTCTACAGCGCGACCAAGGCGGCGGTGGCGGCGCTTGCGCGCGGCTGGGCGAAGGATCTCGCCGCACGCAATATCCTGGTCAACACCGTTCAGCCCGGGCCGATCGACACCGACATGAACCCCGCCGACGGAGACCTGGCGAAGCAGATGCTCGGCCACATCCCGCTCGGCCGCTACGGCAAGGTCGAGGAGATTGCGGGTGCGGTCGCGTTCCTCGCCGGACCGGATGCGAGCTACATCACCGGCGCCACGCTCAACATCGATGGCGGCGTCGCGGCCTGAGGACCGCCCATCGGCCCGCTGCGCCGGCAGGACCTGTTTCCGCAGCCGGCGGGCCGATCGCGGTCGAAGTTGACGGCGGGCGACGATTGGGGGATTTCGGACCATGGCCTTTCAGACCGCAGCCGAATTCACCTTGCCCAAGGGCTATCTCGACGACGCCGGGGTGCTCCATCGCTGGGGCGTGATGCGACTCGCCACCGCGGCCGACGAGATATTGCCGCTAAGGGACCCGCGGGTTCAGCAGGATCCGGCCTACCTGCCGATCCTCGTCCTCGCCCGGGTCGTAACCCGCCTCGGCGCCCTCCCCGACGTCGACACTCGCGTGATCGAAGGCCTGTCCGCCGCCGATCTTTCCTATCTCCAGGCGCTCTACGAGAGCCTCAACGGCGAAGGCGGCGACGAGGCGTCCCCCTTCCCTTCCGGCTCCGCGGAGCGGGAGTTCGGAGGCATGGGGGAAGCGTAAGCGCCTGTCCCACCGCGAGTTCCTGTCGCGAACAAGGTGCTTTACACATATAATACAGTAAGACAGATTGGCTTCGTCATCGCCCCGGGGGATTCGAATGCTCGATCTGAACGACGTCAGCCACGTCTACGCCAACGGCACCCGCGCCCTCGATCATGTGACTCTTTCGGTGCCGCGCGGAATGTACGGGCTGCTAGGCCCCAACGGCGCCGGCAAATCGACCTTGATGCGGACGATCGCCACCCTCCAGGCTCCGTCCGAAGGGACGATCCGTTTCGGCGACATCGACGTCGTCGCGCAGCCCGAGAAGCTTAGGCGGACGCTCGGCTATCTGCCCCAGGATTTCGGAGTCTATCCCCGGGTCTCCGCCCTCGACATGCTCTCCCACCTCGCGGTTCTAAAGGGAATCGCCTCGGCGTCCGACCGCCGGGCGACGGTCGAGACGCTGCTCCACCAGGTCAATCTCTGGCCGGTGCGCAAGAAGGCGCTGGCCGGCTTTTCGGGCGGGATGCGGCAGCGCTTCGGGATCGCCCAGGCCTTGATCGGCAACCCGGAGCTGATCATCGTCGACGAGCCGACCGCCGGCCTCGATCCGGAGGAGCGCAACCGCTTCCTCAACCTCCTCGCCGAGATTGGCGAGAACGTGGTGGTGATCCTTTCCACCCACATCGTCGAGGACGTCGCCGACCTCTGCCCGCGAATGGCGGTTCTGGCGGCCGGGCGGATCCAGCTCGAAGGCGCGCCGGCGGAGCTGATCCGGCGCACCCGAGGCCGGATCTGGGCGAAGACGATCGAACGCGGCGAGCTCGAGCGCTGCAGGGAGCGGCACGAGATCATCTCGACCCGCCTCTTCGCCGGGCGGACGATCGTCCATATTCTCTCCGACTGCGATCCGGGCGACGGCTTCACCGCCCACGAGGGGGACCTGGAGGCCGTCTATTTCTCCACCCTCGCCCAGTCGCGCCGAGCGGCTTGAGGAGCAACGAGATGCTCGCAAAGATCGCCGCGTTCGAATTACGCTACCAGATCAGGAGCCCGCTGTTCGTCACCGTCGCGGCGGCGCTCTTCACCCTGGCCTTCGTCGACATGGCGGTGTTCAAGCTGGCCACCAGCGGCGGCGGGAACGTGCTGTTCAACAGCCCGCACGCGATCATCATGTCGCACGTCATCGCGTCTCTGCTTTTCCTCTTCGTTGCGGCCGCCTTCGTTTCCAACGTCATCATCCGCGACGACCAGACCGGGTTCGGGCCGATCGTTCGCTCAACCCGGATCGCCAAGTCCGACTATCTGTTCGGCCGCTTCCTCGGCGCCGTCGCCGTCGGCGCGCTCCTTATGACGTCGGTCACCCTCGGCGCGTGGACCGGAACGCTCATGCCGTTCGCCGACCAGGCGATGCTCGGCCCCAACCGTCTTTCCGGTTTCGCCTATGGCTATGGCTTCATCGCGCTTCCGAACGCGCTGATCGTTTCGTCCATTCTCTTCGCGCTGGCGACGGCGACCCGCTCCACCGCCGGGACCTTCATCGGCGTGGTCGGATTCCTCTTCGTCTACCTCTTCTCCCAGCGCCTGATGGAAAATCATCCCGATATCGGCAGCCTGCGGGTGCTTGCCGATCCGCTGGGACTGACCGCCTACATGGCGAGCTCGCGCTATTTCACAGCGGCCCAGCTCAACGCCGGTGCGGTTCCGGTGACGGAGCTGATGGTCGCGAGCAGGCTGATCTGGATCGGTGCGTCCATCGCCCTTCTCGCGCTGACTTACCGGCTGTTCGCTTTTACCGACCGGGGCCCGTCGCGGCGCAAGCAGCGCAGGCTCCGGCGGCAGGCCGCCCTGGAGGCGCAGGCTTCGGCCCCGACCGGGGCGACCCCTTTCGTCCCCCTCGCCCGCTCCCGCTTCGACGGCCGGACCGCGCTCGCCCAGTTCGCCGCCCGCGCCGGACACGAGGCGCGGTTCATCTTCAAGAGCCCGGTGTTCCTGATCCTCCTGCTCATGGCGTTCGCGGTCACCGTCCCGAGCCTGCTCGCCGGATCGGGCGCGTTCGGCACTTCCTCCTACCCACTCACCTGGCTGCTGGTGCCGGGAATAGACGGTATATTCCGGACCGTCCTGGTCATCGTCGCAGCCTATTACGGCGGCGAGCTGGTGTGGCGGGAGCGCGAGCGGAAAATTCACGAGATCATCGACGCCACGCCGCTGCCCGAATGGGCGCTGATGCTCCCGAAGATGGCGGGACTGGCGCTGGTCCTGCTCACGACCCTGCTCGTGGGAGTGGCCGTCGGCCTGCTCGTCCAGCTGCTCGATGGCGGCGTCGCCGTCGCTCCGCGTGAGTTTCTCCTCTGGTATTTCCTTCCCGGGGCGGTCGACGCCGTCCTGGTCGCGGCGCTCGCGGTCTTCGTCCAGGCGCTCAGCCCCAGCAAATATGCCGGCTGGGGAATCATGGTGTCCTACATGGTGCTACTCGTCTTCGGCCCCTCGGCCGGACTCGAATACCCGCTCTTCATCTACGGCGATGTGCCGTCCGTCCCCCTCTCGGACATGGCCGGAACGGGCAATGCCGGAGGCGCGGCGTGGTGGTTCCGGCTGTTCTGGGGGGCGACGGCGGCCCTGCTCCTGATCGCGGCCCACCTCCTCTGGCCGCGCGGCGCCGATCAGCGCCTTCGGCCGCGGCTTCGACGGATCCCGGCGCGGCTCGCGGGGCCGGCCGGAGCGGCCACCGCGGCGGGGACCGCGCTGCTCGCCCTTAGCGGCGCCTGGATCGTCTACAACACCTTGATCCTGAACCGCTTCAACACCTCGCAGGCGAGCCGGCAACACCTCGCCGAATATGAGAAGCGCTACTTCCGCTACGCGCGATTGCCGCAGCCGGCGGTGCGGCACGTCGCCCTGAACGTCGCGCTTTACCCCGACGATGCGCGCGCGGAGGTGCTCGGCCGCTATCGGCTCGTCAACGAGACGGAGTCGCCGATCGGCCGAGTGCACGTCCGGCTGATGAACGCCGGGTTGAAGTTCGTAAGCGTCGACTTTCCCGGAGCCCGCCTCGAGCGCGACGACCGGGCCTTCGACTATCGCATCTACCGGCTGGACGCGCCGATGCTGCCGGGGGAGACTCGCACCATCGCCTTTCGGACCCGGCGGGAGCAGGCCGGCTTCCGCGCCGCCGGGGCCGAGACCGGCCTCGCCCCGAACGGAACCGATCTGAACACGCTGGAGCTTACGCCTCGGATCGGCATGAGCGACGTCGGCCTGATCGAGGACCCCACCGAGCGCCGACTTTACGGTCTCCCCGACAAGCCGCCCTTCCCCCGGCTGGGAGACCTCGCCGCCACGAAGCGGATTTCCGGCGATTTCGACTGGACGACCGCCGACATCACCGTCTCCACCGCGGCCGGCCAGATGCCGATCGCTCCGGGCAGGAAGGTGGCCGAGCGTGTCGAAAACGGCCGCCGGACCGCACGCTTCGTCTCGACCGCCCCGATCAAGAACTTCTTTTCGATCCAGTCGGGCCGATACGACCTGCGCAGGGAGAGGGAGGGAGGGGTCGAATACAGCATCTACTACCACCCCGCCCACCGCTGGAACATCGAACGGATGATGGCCGCGATGCGGACTTCCATCGGCTATTACCGCCGGGCGTTCGGCCCCTATCAGTTCGATCAGGTTCGGATCGTCGAGACCCCCGCCTACCGCCGCGACGGCGGCCAGGCCTTTCCGAACAGCATCGCTGTCGGGGAAGCGGTCTTCGCGTGGGACTTCAGGGACCCGCAAGCCTTCGACATGCTCAGCATGCTCACCGCGCACGAGCTTGCCCACCAATGGTGGGGGCACCAGGTGATGGGCGTTCGGATGCAGGGCGGCGCACTGCTGGTCGAGACGCTGGCCCAATATTCGGCGCTGATGGTGATGAAGCGCCTTCAGGGGGAGGAGCGAATCCGTCCTTTCCTGCACTACCAGCTCGACCGTTATCTGGGGGGGCGGCGAACTCAGGTGCTCCAGGAGGAACCGCTGGTCAGCGCGGGACTGGACCAGGACTACATCAACTACGGAAAGGGCGCGCTCGCTTTGTATCTGCTGCAGCACAGAGTGGGAGAGGAGGCGGTGAACCGCGCACTTCGCGGGTTCGTCGAGCGCTACCGGTTCACCCGCGGCCCCTTCCCCCGTTCCCTCGACCTCGTCGCGGCCCTTCGACGGGAGGCGAGGGAGCCGGAGGACCAGACGCTGATCACCGATCTGTTCGAGCGGATCACCCTCTACGACCTCAAGGTGGGCACCCCCAAGGCGGTGAAGCGGGCGGACGGGCGGTGGGACGTCGCCGTCCCCGTCGAGGCGCGCAAGTTCCACGCCGACGGCGCAGGCAACGAAAAGGAGGCGCCGCTCCGGGACCTGATCGACATCGGCCTCTTCTCGGCAGAGCCCGGGGAAGCCGATTTCGGGAAGACGAAGGTGATCCGGATGGCGCCGCAGCCGGTTCGAAGCGGAGCGCAGGTCTTCCGCTTCGTCACCGATCGAAGGCCGAGCCATGCGGGCATCGACCCCTACAACCTCTATATCGACCGCAACTGGGCCGACAACGTCGCGCCGGTGAAAAGCTGAGGCCTCCGGCCCCAAGCTTGTCGGCGGCCCACGTCGTGGGATAGCTGTTCTTATGGACCAGGGGCGACGCAGCCGGCTTGAGGCGCGGCAGGAGATGATGCGGCTTCGTCTCCGCCGGCAAAGGCTGTCGGCGACGTTCAGGGAGGTCGCTCGGGAGCTTTGCGCGAGAGGCGTCCGGCTCTCCAAGTCGATGCCGGAGGCGAACGCGCGTTCGCTGGGGGCGCTCGCCGCCGGACCCGGCGAGGACGAGGAGCTTCACTTCGACTGGATGGGGAATGCCTCCGTCCTGCCCTTCTCCACCCCGGCCGAGGCCGCGCGGCACATCGGCCGCGCGCTCACGTCCTGCTCCGCGCCGGACGAGCGGGCGACGGTAGTCTGGAGCCCGTATGAAGCGGGGCTGCGACTGAACGCCGGCGACCTGTCGAACCATGCCGGTCTGGTCCTCGGCCGCGATTGGACCACCTGGATCGTCGCCGCCCGGCCGTCGGACTGGATCATCCAAATCGGCGTCAGAAGCGGTACGGTGGCCTTTTCACCCCACGTTCCCGTCGTGGGCGACGGCGCCTAACGAGGCTTCCGGGGAGAGGGCGTCGGTCAGTAGCCGGGCGAGCTTGCGCTCGAGCGCCTCGGGGTCGCAGTCGAGAAGCGGAGCGACTCCCATGAACGTGCGCATCACCGTCGTCCCGGTAAGGATGCTGAAGGCCAGCGCCACCCGGCGTTCGGCGTCGGGACCCGGAAGAAGCCGGGCGATCGGCTCGATCACATCCTCCCGAAAGGTGCTTCGGACCAGCTCCGACGCCTGCGGCGACGACGCGGACCTTAGGATGATGAGCAGCCGGTCGAGATCCTCCCGGTCCTCGGTCTCGTCGGTCTGGAGCACCATCCGGGCGAGGAAGGCGGGCAGCTCGGCCGGATCGATGTCCGAATCCAGCCAGTCGCAGCGCATTCCGCGAAGGACCTCGTGAAACAGATTCTCCTTCGATCCGAAATAACGCCCGACGAGCGCGACATCGACTCCGACATCGCGGGCGACGTCGCGAAGGCCGACATTCTCGTAGCTCTCCTCGAGGAAGCGGCGCCGCGCTGCGACGAGCATCATCTCGCGGGTCGAAACGGAACAGCGGGGGCGCGGCGGCAGCATCGAACCTCTCTTAGGGCGGTCGGGGGCTTTGTCGACTCACCTGCATCAGGTTTGTCAACGGCTGTAGACAAAATATGTCCACACCCGTTGACATGGGATGAACGGCCTCTTAGTTCCAGCCCCGCCGGGCGAACCGAGAGGTTCCACGCCCGGGGGGACACCTGCTCGAAAGCCGATAGATGCCTGCAACCTTAGCCGCGGCCGTGCGCGGCCTGCTCCCGTTCCTGCTCGCTTCCAGCCTCGCGGCCTGCGGCGCCAAGGCCGACGAACAGTCCGGCCCGCCCCCGGTCATGCCGGTGACCGTCGCCGCGCCGCTGGTTCAGGAGGTGGTCGACTGGGACGATTATGTCGGCCGCTTCGAAGCGATCCAGAACGTCGAGGTGAAGCCCCGCGCGACCGGCTACCTTCAGTCGGTGCATTTCACCGACGGGCAATATGTCCGCGCCGGCCAGCTGCTCTTCACGATCGATCCGCGCCCCTCCCAAGCGGCGCTCGCACAGGCGCAGGCGCAGCTCGCCCGAGCCCAGGCGACGCTCGCCAATGCCCGTACCGAATCCGCCCGCTCCCGGGCGCTCGCAGCCCAGCAGGCGGCGAGCACCGAGGAGGTCGAGCAGCGACAGGCCGCGGTGCGGACCGGCCAGGCCGATGTCGCCGCGGCCCAGGCGGCGATCCGCGCTCAACAGCTCGGGGTCGGCTTCACCCGGGTCCTCGCGCCCATTTCCGGACGGATCTCCGAGCGCCGAGTCGACCCGGGCAATTCGGTGACCGCCGACCAGACCGTTCTCACCACCATCGTCTCCACCAATCCGCTCCACTTCGCGTTCGAAGGCGCGGAATCCCTGCTCCTCAAGAACCAGCGGCTAAGCGGGGTCGGCGGCGCCGGAACCCCGGTGCGGGTCCGGCTTCAGGACGAGACGGCTTACACGCACGCGGGCAAGATCGATTTCATCGACTCCGTGGTCGGAACGGGGTCCGGTACGGTCAGGGCCCGGGCCGTCGTCGCCAATCCGGACGGCTTCATCAAGCCTGGAATGTACGGGCAGGCGCGGGTCGTCGCGTCGCAGCGCTACCGCGCCCTTCTCGTCCCCGACACCGCCATCGTCACCGACGCGGCGCGGCGGGTCGTCTACGTCGTCGACCGGCAGGGCACGGTGCTCGCCCGCCCGGTCGAGCTCGGTCCGCTGGTCGGAAGCCTTCGGGTCATCCGCTCCGGCCTCGCCCCGCAGGAAAGGGTGATCATCAATGGCATCCAACGCGCCCGTCCCGGCCAGAAGGTCAAGCCGGTGAACGGCTTCATCCGCGCCGGCGACGGACCTGAGCCCGCTCCGGCCGCGCCGTCGCTCGTCCCCGCCTCCATCGCGACCCCGGCCGCCTAAGCCAAGGACCGGCCATGAACATCTCGCGCTTCTTCATCGAGCGGCCGATCTTCGCGGCCGTCATCGCCATCTTCATCACCCTGATCGGCGCCTTCTCCTACCCGCAGCTCTCGCTGTCGCAATATCCCGAGATCGCGCCGCCGACGATCACGATCAACGCGGCCTATCCCGGCGCCTCGTCCGAGACGATGGCCGAGACCGTCGCGGCGCCGCTCGAGCAGGAGATCAACGGCGTCGAGGGCATGCTCTACATGTCCTCCTCCTCGACCAGCGGCGCGGCGGCGATCACCGTCACGTTCAAGCCGGGCACCGACCTCGACGCCGCTCAGGTCCTCGTCCAGAACCGGATCGCGCTGGCCGAGCCGCGGCTTCCCGAGCAGGTCCGCCAGCTCGGGATCACGGTCGCCAAGGCGTCCTCCGGATTCCTTCTGATCGTCGCGCTCACCTCCACCGATCCCAATCTCGACATCGATTATGTCGGCAATTACGCCAACACCACCCTTCGCGACCGGTTGCTCCGCCTCCAGGGCGTCGGCGGAGTCCTGGTGTTCGGCGGCGGCAATTACTCGATGCGGATCTGGATCGACCCGGATCGCGCGGCATCCCGCAACCTCACGGCGGGCGAGATCGTCACGGCGCTGCGCGCCCAGAACGTCCAGGTCGCCGGAGGCGCGCTCGGCCAGCCGCCTTATGCCAGCGGCAATCCCGCCTTCCAGCTCCCGATCGACGTCCAGGGCCGGCTGACCGATCCGAGGCAGTTCGCCGACGTGGTGCTCAAGACCGATCCGTCGGGCGCGATCACCCGGGTCCGGGACATCGGCCGGGTGGAGCTTGGAAGCCAGGAATATGGCATTCGCGGCAGCTTCAACGGTCGCCGCGGAGTGGCGCTGGCGATCATCCAGCAGCCCGGCTCCAACGCTCTCGACGCGGCCCAGCTGGTGCAGGACGAGGTCAAATCGGCGTCGAAGGATTTCCCGCCGGGAATCGTCGCCACCATTCCGTACAACCCCACCGAATATGTCGCCGCCTCGGTCGATGCCGTCCAGCACACGCTGATCGAGGCGATCGCGCTCGTCGTCCTGGTCGTGCTCCTCTTCCTTCAGACCTGGCGTGCCGCGGTCATCCCGATCCTCGCCATTCCGGTCGCACTGGTCGGCACCTTCGCGGTCCAGCTCGCGCTCGGATTCTCGATCAACTCGCTGTCGCTGTTCGCGCTCGTCCTTGCGGTCGGGATCGTCGTCGACGATGCGATCGTCGTCGTCGAGGCGGTGGAGAAGCACATCCGCGCCGGCCTCACGCCGCGCGAGGCGGCGCACAGGACGATGCGCGAGGTCTCGGGCGCGCTGATCGCGATCGGCCTCGTCCTCACCGCCGTGTTCGTCCCGACCGCCTTCGTCGGCGGAATTCCCGGGATCTTCTACCGCCAGTTCGCCGTGACGATCGCCGCGGCCGCCCTGATCTCCCTGGTCATCTCGCTGACCCTGTCCCCGGCGATGGCCGCACTGCTCTTGAAGCCCCATCGCGACGATCATGACGGCGGCAACCGCTTCACCCGCCCGCTTCGCCGCGCGGCGACGAAGTTCAACGCCGGCTTCGACTGGCTTTCGGACCGCTACGGTCGGACGACCGGCACGTTGGTGCGCAAGTCGGCGATCATGCTGGCCTTCTATGCCGGCCTGCTCGCTCTCACCGGCGTGACTCTGACCAGCACGCCGACGGGCTTCATCCCGGAGCAGGACCAGGGCATATTGATCGGAGTCGTCCAGCTTCCGCCGGGCGCCTCGCTCGAGCGGACCAGCGCCGTGCTCGATCGGGTCTTCCAGATCGCCCGCAAGCAGAAGGGCGTGATCGACGGCGCGACCTTCGCCGGCCTCGACGGGGCGAGCTTCTCGCAGGCGTCGAACTCCGGAACGATGTTCGTCCGCCTCGCCGATTGGAGCGAGCGCGGCAAGAAGCTCTCCGCCGACGAACTTTCGAAGGCCCTGACCATGGCGCTCGGCGGCGCCATCGAAGATGCGCAGGTATTCATCATCGCGCCGCCCGCCGTTCCCGGCCTCGGCACCGGCAACGGCTTCACGATGATGATCGAGGACAAGAGCGGCGCCGGCGGCTACAAGGCGCTCGAAGGCGCGACCTTCGCGATGATGGGCGCCGCCGCCCAGTCGAAGCAGGTCAGCCAGGTCTTCTCGCTGTTCAACACCGGATCGCCGCGGGTGCGCGCCGACGTCGATCGCGACCGTGCCCAGCTGCTCGGAGTCCAGCCGTCGCAAGTCTACGAGGCGCTCGGCACTTACATGGGCTCGGCCTACGTCAACGATTTCAACCTGCTCGGGCGGACCTTCCGGGTGACCGCCCAGGCCGAGCCGACCGCGCGCGACGATCTCGCCGACATCGGCCGGCTCCAGGTCCGCTCCTCGTCCGGGCAGATGGTGCCGCTCTCCGCCGTCGCGACGCTCCGCAACGACAGCGGCCCGGCGCGGGTGGTGCGCTACAACCTCTTCCCGGCGGTCGAGCTTCAGGGCCAGAGCGCGCCCGGAGTCTCCTCGGGCGACGGGCTTCGCGCCATGGAGCAGCTCGCGGCCAAGACTTTGCCCCCGGGCATGACCTTCGAATGGACCGGCCTCGCCTACCAGCAGCAGGAGGCGGGGAGCAGCTCGGCGCTGATCTTCCTGCTCGCCGTGGTTTTCGTCTTCCTGGTGCTGGCCGCCCAGTACGAGGCGCTCACCTTGCCGCTCGCGGTGATCCTGATCGTGCCGATGTGCATCCTTGCCGCGCTTGCCGGAGTGCTCCTGCGCGGCATGGACAACAACATCCTCACCCAGGTCGGCCTAGTCGTGCTCGTCGCTTTGGCCGCGAAGAACGCGATCCTGATCGTCGAATTCGCCAAACAGGCCGAGGAGGAGCATGGAATGAACCGCTTCGACGCGGCGGTGAGCGCCGCCGGCTCGCGCCTCCGGCCGATCCTGATGACCAGCTTCGCGTTCATCTTCGGAGTCATCCCGCTTGCGATCGCGGTCGGCCCGGGCGCCGAGATGCGCCAGTCGCTGGGCACCGCGGTCGCCTTCGGAATGCTCGGAGTGACGATCTTCGGCCTTATCTTCACGCCGGTCTTCTACGTCGTCTCGCGAAGCCTCGGGCGGTTCTTCCCGAAGCGGCGGGCGAAGGAGATCGTCTACCCCACCTCCTACGGCGGCCCGACCCGGGATCCGCTCGTCGACGGAGCCGAGTGATGACCCGTTCGATTCTCGCCGCCGCGAGCCTGCTCGCGCTCGCCGCCTGCACGACCGTCGGCCCGAACTATAGATCGCCAGCCCCGAATGTCCCGGCCCAGACCGGCTTCGTCGGCACCGCCTCCCCCGCCTTTACCGGCGACGAGCCGCCGGGCCGCTGGTGGAGCCTGTTCCGCGATCCCGTGCTCGACGGGCTGATCGAGCAGGCGCTCGCCGCCAACACCGATTTGCGGGTCGCGGCCGCCAATCTCGCCCAGGCGCGGGCCTTGCTTCGCGAGACCCGGGCCGGGCGGCTTCCGACGACGAGCCTCTCGGCAGGCGCGGGGCTTGCGGACCAGCCGGGACCGGGCGGGATCGACGCCAATTTCGACGTCGGCCTCGACGTCGGCTACCAGCTCGACCTGTTCGGCCGCCTTCGCCGCGCCACCGAGGCGAGCCGGGCGGACGTCGGGGCGGTTCAGGCCGCCTTCGACCTTACCCGGGTCAGCGTCGCGGCGGAAACCGCCCGCGCCTATGCCGACGCCTGCAGCTTCGGCCGCCAGCTGGACGTCGCGCGCGAGAGCGTTCGGATCCAGGAGCAGACGTTCGACCTCACCCGCCGGCTCGTCGCCGGAGGGCGCGGAACGGCGCTCGACACCGGGCAGGCCGGCTCGCTGATGGAGCAGACCCGAGCCCAGCTCCCGACCCTCGAAGGGGAGCGCCGAGCGTCGCTCTACCGGCTGGCGGTCCTCACCGGGCGCCCTCCCGCCGACTTCCCGCCCGTGGTGGCACAGTGCAGCACGCCGCCGGCCTTGTCGCAGCCCATCCCGGTCGGCGACGGCGCCTCGCTCCTCGCCCGCCGCCCAGACATCCGCCGCGCCGAGCGCGAGCTTGCGGCGGCGACGGCGCGGATCGGCGTGGCCACCGCCGAGCTCTATCCCGACATCCGGCTCGGCCTCTCGGCCGGCTCGACGGCAAGCTCGATCGGCGGCCTCGCCTCGGGTTCCGGGTTTCGCCTCGGCCTCGGCCCACTGATCAGCTGGAGCTTCCCGAACACCGCCGTCGCGCGCAGCCGGATCGCCCAGGCCGAGGCGGGAGCGCAGGCCGCGCTCGCCCGCTTCGACGGCACCTGGCTCAACGCCCTCCAGGAGACGGAGAGCGCCCTTGCCCGCTATTCGAGCGCGCTCGACCGGGTCGCCACCTTACGCCGCGCCCGCGCCGACAGCCTGGAGGCGGCGCGGGTCGCCCGCCTGCGCTACCGCGCCGGCCGCGAAAGCTTCCAGATCGTGCTGGAGGCGGAGCGCTCCCTCTCCCAGACCGAGACGGCGCTCGCCCAGGCGGAGTCGCAATTGTCGACCGACCTCGTCACCGTCTTCCTTGCGCTGGGAGGCGGGTGGCAGGACGGAGCGCCCCAGGCGAGCCGACCCACTTAGAAGTTGCAGGCCCGGTTCGTCCGGAACAGGGTGGCGCCGGGGCGGCCGGTTAGGGCCGCCGGCGGCTATGTCGGAAAGGTCGAACGGGTGCTGACCACCGTCTCGTTGCGCGATCCGGGCAAGGCGCCGTGACCTCGCCGCCGGCCCGTTTTTCCCTGCGCCCGCGGATGGAGGCGTCGCTCGACCGGATCGGCGCGGAGCGGCAGCCGGTGCTGACGATCGCCCGGGCGATGGACGAGCCCGAGGCGCTCGTCGATCATGCGGCGCGGGCGGTGCGCTTCGATCCGGCCTGGGGCCCGAGGGGCGGCTATCCCGGCCTCCGCGCGCCCGCCCCGCCGGATTATGTCGAGGCGCTGGTCCGCACCCTCGGCCCGTTGATCGCGCGCGCCTTCGGGCTCGGCGCCGTCGAGCTGGCGAAGACGGAGGCGAGCTTCTCGCTGGTCACCCTGCCGCCCGAGCGGCTCGCCCCGCTGCAGCGTATCCCGCATGTCGATACGACCGACCCGCTGCAGTTCGCCGTGCTTCACTACCTGTGCGACGACCGCTTCGGCGGAACCGCTTTCTACCGCCATCGCGCGACCGGCTTCGAAACGCTCTCGCCGGAGCGGACCGCCGCCTTCGGGGCGGCGCGCGACCGGGAAGTGGCGCAGGCGCAAGCGCAAGCGCGCTACATCGTCGGCGACACGGCGCATTACCAGCGGGTCGGCGCGGTCGACGCGGCGTTCGACCGGATCGTGGTCTATCGCAGCCGTTCGCTCCACTCCGGCATCATCGAGCCCGGCGCCCCGCTCAGCGAGGATCCGCGCACCGGCCGGCTGACCGCCAACATCTTCGTCAGCTACCGGCCGGCGTGAAGCGGTAGCGGCCCGCCCCGGCCGGTGACTTTCGCTTCGCCTTCCGGCCCATAAAGGAAAAGCGCCCCGGCCGAAGCCGGAGCGCCTTCCTTGTAACCGACGGCCGGAGCCGCCGCGGCTTAGAACTGGAAGTCAGTCGTGTGCAGGGTCGGGGTTCCGACCAGCACGATCGCGAAATCCTGGGCGCCGCCGTCGACATTGCCGAAGACCACCGTCACCGGACCGTCGAAGGGGCTCTTGCCGGCAACCCCGTCGAGCTCCATGCCCAGCGCCTTTTCGGCGGCGTCGATGCTGCCATAATGGTTCATCGACAGGTCGCCGGCGCTCTTGCCCGCCGCTTCCCCGACCCAGTTGAACGACTGGAAGCCGGACTGGAGGCTGTTGGCATCGATGCCGTGGAGGTCGATCTTGTCCTCGCCCGGCTTGAAATCGAGCACCATGTCGACCGAGATCGGACCGTCCTTGCTCGCGATCTTGCCGTCGCCGATCTCGGCCACGAACACGTCGTTGCCGGTGCCGCCGGTGAGATAGTCGAGCCCGCCGCCGCCGACGAGGCGGTCGTTGCCCGCTCCGCCCGAGAGGTGGTTGGAGAGGCCGTTGCCGGTCAGCAGATTGTCGAGAGCGTTGCCGGTCCCGTCCAGCGCCGAGCCGGTGAGGATCAGGTTCTCGACATTATCGGTGAGCGTGTAGCTGACCGACGCCTTCACCGTATCGGTGCCCTCGCCCGGAAGCTCGACGACGAGGTCGCCGGCATTGTCCACATAATAGGTGTCGTTGCCGGTGCCGCCGTACATCTTGTCCGCGCCGGTTCCGCCGTCGAGGACGTCGTTGCCGCCGAGGCCGTAGAGCGTGTCGTTGCCCGCTCCGCCGGAGAGGGTGTTGGCCAGCTCGTTGCCGGTGATGACGTTGTCGAGGCCGTTGCCGGTGCCGTCGGTCGCGCCGCCGGCCAGGAACAGGTTCTCGACGTTGGCGCCCAGCGTGTAGTTGATCGCGCTGGTCACCGTGTCGATGCCCTCTCCAGACTGCTCGACGACCGTATCGGCGACGCTGTCGACGAAGTAGCTGTCGTTGCCGGTTCCGCCCACCATCTGGTCGGCGCCGAGGCCGCCGTCGAGGCTGTCGTTGCCGGCGTTGCCGAACAGCATGTCGTTGCCGGCGGCGCCCGAAAGCACGTTGTCGAGACCGTTGCCGGTGATCGCGTTGTCGAGCTCGTTGCCGGTGCCGCTGACGGCGGCGCCCGCGAGGAGCAGGTTCTCGACATTGGCGGCGAGCGCGTAGCTCACCCAGGCGGTGACCCGGTCGATGCCCTCGCCGGAGCCTTCGGTGACCAGGTCGCCGGCATCGTCGACGACGTAGCTGTCGTCGCCGGTGCCGCCGGCCATCTGGTCGGCGCCGGCGCCGCCGTCGAGCACGTCGTTGCCGCCGTTGCCGGCCAGCGTGTCGTTGCCGTCGCCGCCCGAAAGGGCGTTGTCGGACGCGTTGCCGGTGATGACGTTGGCGAGCTCGTTGCCGGTGCCGTTCGCGGCGGTGCCGGTAAGGACGAGGTTCTCGACGTTGGCGGTCAGGGTGTAGCTGATCGCGCTGGTGACGGTGTCGGTGCCTTCGCCGGCCGCCTCGACCACCAGGTCGCCGGCATCGTCGACGACGTAGCCGTCGTCGCCGAGGCCGCCGGCCATCGTGTCGGCGCCCGCTGCGCCGTCGAGCCGGTCGTCGCCCGCTCCACCTTCGAGCCGGTTGGCGCCGGCATCGCCGGTAAGGGTGTCGGCGAAGGCCGATCCGGTCAGGTTCTCGATCCCGCTGAGCGAGTCGTTGCCCGCGCCGGTCGCCTGCGGGCCGGAGAGCCCCAGGTTCACCGTCACTCCGGAGACCGCATCGCTGTAGCTGGCCGTGTCGGTGCCGGCACCCCCGATGAGGGTGTCGTCGCCCGCTCCGCCGCGAAGCACGTCGTCGCCGTTGCCGCCGTCGAGCGTGTCGTTGCCGGCCAGGCCGACCAGCACGTCGTTTCCGTCGCCGCCGCCAAGCACGTCGTTGCCGGTCGCTCCGGTGATGGTCTCGTCGGCCGCGAAGCCCGTCAAGGTCAGGTTGCCGATGAAGCCGTCGAAGTTGAACGCCGTGAACCCGCCGGTGTAGCCGTTGCTGATCGCGAAGACCGTGACGAAGCCGTTGGCCGTCCCGGCGCCGTCGCGATCGACCTGCAGGAGCAGATCGGTGCCCGACTGGACCAGTCGGAGGTGTCCGCTGGCGAAGGCGTTGCTGTTGGCGGTGTAGCCGGTCAGCCCGAGGTTGAGGAAGCTGGTCAGCTCGAACTTGTCGCCCGAATTGCCGACCTGGAAGTCGGTGACCCGGTTGGTGCGTGCCGTGGCGGCGACATCGGTCGACGTCGCGGCGGTAGCGCCCACGCCAAGCTGGATGATGTCGGCCCCGGAGCCCAGCGAGATCAGGTAGTTGTTGACGCTGGAGGCACCGCGCATGCTGATGCTGACGATGTCGTCGCCCGAACCGGCATTGACCGTCGCGCTGGCCACTCCGGTCAGGACGATGCGGTCGTTGCCGGCTCCGCCGTCGACGGCGACGGTGTCGGCGTTGCGATCGTTGGAGGTCGCACCGAGCGCCAGGTAGGTCGCGCTCGAAAGGCCGGCGGTGTTCGCCGCAAGCGCCGTCGAGAGGGTCCCGCCGCGAAGCTCGATGAAGTCGTCGCCGTCGCCGCCGTCCATGTTGACGACGGTCGCGACCGCGGTGGCCGCGCGGGTCACCAGCAGACTGTCGTTGCCGCCATAGCCGAACAGCGAGTCCGTCTGACCCGCCGGGCCGGAAACGGCATTGTCGATGATCAGGTTGAAGCCGTCGTCGCCCTTCAGCGTGTCGCCATAGTTCGACCCGGTCAGGAACTCGATGCTGCTAAGCGTATCCAGGCCTTCGCCGCCGGTGTCCTGGGCGACGCCCTGGATCCGAAGGTCGACGGTCACGCCCGCCGTCGAGTTGACGTAGGTCGCGGTATCGAGGCCCTCGCCGCCGATCAGCTTGTCGTTGCCGAGGCCGCCCGAAAGCGTGTCGTTGCCGTACCAGCCGTCGAGCGTGTCGTCGCCGGCATTGCCGACCAGCGTGTCGAGCGTTCCGCCGCCCTTGACGACGTCGTTGCCGAGGCCGCCGCGGAAGATGACCCGCTCGACGCTGGTGAAGGAGCCCTTCGCCACGCCGTCGACCGTGATCGTGCTGTTGCCGGCCAGGTTGGCGAGGTCGAAGCCGATCCCGCCGGTGTGGTCGGTATAGTAAGCGTAAGCGGTGTCGGTGCCGTCGCCGCCGTCGAACGTGTCGTCGCCGCCGTCGTTGGTGTAGACGGTGCTGAGCCCCGCCACCGTGCCGTTGCCGATTCCGCCGACGAGGATGTCGTCGCCGTCGCCGCCGCGCAGGATGTCGTTGCCCGAGCCGCCGACCAGGCTGTCGCTGCCCGCTCCGCCCTCCAGCACGTCGTCGCCGTCGGCGGTTCCCGCCGCGCTGCTCAGCGAGTTGACGTAGTCGCCGAACATCACGTCGTTGCCGGCGCCGCCGATCAGGACGTCGTTCTGTCCGTTGCCGACGAGGAAGTCCGCGGCGCCGCCGCCGACCAGTCGGTTCGCGGTGCTGTTGCCGCCCGTCAGGCTGTTGGCAAGCGTGGCCGAGCCGATCAGGTTTTCGATGCCGGCCAGCGTGTCGGTGCCGCCGTAGGTCCCGGTGTTCTGGGCGGTCAGGGTGTTGAGGTTCACCGTCACCGACGAGGTCGCGGAGGAATAGTCCACCGTGTCCGATCCGGCCGCGCCGTTATAGCTGTCGTTGCCGCCGCCGTCGAAGAAGGTGTTGTCGTTGCCGTCGCCGATGACCGTATCGGCGCCGGAACCGGTGCGGACATTCTCGAAGTTCACGATGATGTCGCTGCCCCAGCCCGTATTCTGCGCCGTCGTGATGGCGAGGTTGACCGTCACCGCCGTCGAACCGGTAAAGGCTACCGTGTCCACTCCGGCGCCGCCGTCGAGAATGTCGTTGCCGAGCCCGCCGGTGATCACGTTGGCCCCGGAATCCCCGGTAAGGATGTCCGCGCCCGAGCCGCCGGCGAGGTTCTCGATGCTGTGCAGGGTGGCGACCGCGACCCCGCCGACCGTGGCGGTAGCGTCCGCCGCGCCGTTCAGGGTGGCGGTGACCGCGGCGGTGTAGCCCGCGAAGGACGCCGTGTCCGATCCGGCGCCGCCGTCGAGCAGGTCGACCGCGCCGGCCGCGTTGGCGCCCGGATTGAGCGTGTCGTCGCCCGCTCCGCCCGACAGGGTGTTGGCGGCGGAATCGCCGGTCAGGCTGTCGTTGAAGGCGGAGCCCGCGAGATTCTCGAACCCGCTGAGCGTGTCGGTTCCGGCATTGACCGTGTTCTGCGCCGAACCCTGGAGCGCGAGGCTGACCGCCACCGCGGCCGAGGCTCCGGCGTAGGAGGCGGTGTCGTTGCCGAGTCCGCCGACGAGCGTGTCGTTGCCGAGCCCGCCTTCGATCGAATTGTCGCCCGAGTCGCCGGTGAGGGTGTCGTTATATTGCGAGCCGACCAGGTTCTCGATCCCGGTCAGGACGTCGCTCCCGGCCGCTCCGGTGTTCTGGGCCGCGCCCTGCAGGTTGAGGTCGACGGTCACGCCCGCCGCCGTGCTGCTGAACGCCGTCGCGAAGGACGCGGTGTCGTTGCCCGAGCCGCCGCTGATCGTGTCGTTGCCGAGCGTGCCCATGAGCAGGTCGTTGCCGTCGCCGCCGTCGAGCGTGGCGCTGCTGCTGTTGATCGCCGTGATCGGGGCGGTGTTCACCGTCGCCGAGCTAAGCGAGATGTTGAGCGTGTAGGTCGTCCCGGCGGCCAGGCTCTGGGCCTGGGTGTCCGTCGCCGAAGTCCAGCGTCCGACCCGGATGTAGTAGGTGCCGGAGGCGGCGAAGGTGTAAGTCAGATAGCTGTTGCCGGCCGAGCTGCCCGCGTCGGTCGTGCTGTCGTCGTTCTGGGCGAGGATGGTCGAGCCGTCCGAATTCACCAGCTCGATCCAGGTGTCGATGCTGCTTCCGTCGATGTCGAAGATCGCGGTCGAGCCTGCGGTCGCGGTGATCTTGTAATATTCCAGCCCGCCGCCGGTCGCCGTCGCGTTGACCGTCGCATGCGGCGTGGTCGTCGAGTTCGTCACCAGCGGGTCGGAGAGCAGGGTGTAGGCGTTGCGCGCCTGGGGGTCGATCGCGGTGGCGGTCGAGAGGTTCGACTGCGCCGCGGTCTTGGCGATGACCGCGTTGTTGATCGTGGTGAAGCCGCCGCCGATCAGCCGGTCGTCGCCGGCGCCGCCGGAGAGGGTGTCGGTGCCGCCGGCACCGCCGGAGAGGGTATTGTTCTGGCTGTTGCCGATCAGGGTGTCGTTGCCGATCGTGCCCTGGATGTTCTCGATGCTGCGAAGCGTGTCGGTCTCGCCGTCATGGGTGACGACGACGTCCGCATTGGTGTCGTTCAAGGTGACGTTCACACCGGTGGTGTTGGTGAAGATCACCGTGTCGCTGCCCGCCCCGCCGTCGAGCACGTTGTTGGCGGTGTTGCCGACGAAGATGTCGTTGCCCGAGCCGCCCTTGACGTTCTCGATCAGCGAGCGCGCGTCGTTGTTGTAGAGCAGCGACATGGCGATGTTGCCGGGCGCCAGGTTGACCAGGTTCTGGTAGGCCAGGTTGTTGGCGAGCTGGGCCGGATCGAACGTCGAAAACTCGCCCGGACGAAGGTCGACGGTCACGCCGTTCGAGTAGTTGCTGACGTCGATCGTGTCGTTGCCGCCGCCGTCCCAGATGGTCGAGTAGATCTTGTTGCCCGAAGGCGCGCCCTGGCCGACGCCGTTGATGAACATCTCACCCGTCGTCTGGCTGAACGTGTAGACGCTGTCGCCGCTATTGGTGTTGTAGTTGGCGCCGTACAGATATTGAAGGGCGGCCAGGTCGTACTGCATGTAGGACTGCGGCTGGTTGATCTTCTCGCCGGCGAAGTTGCTGTTGGTGAACGGGGCCGGAGTATAGGTCATCAGCGACCAGGACTGGCCGTCGCGATCCGGGGTCAGCGACTGGGTGCCGAAGCGCGGCGAGGTGCCGAAATAGAGCGACAGATCGCTGCTCGTATAATCCTGGTGCCCGTGCTTCAGCCCCATCGTGTGGCCGATCTCGTGCATCGTGGTGGCGAAGCCCCACGTGCCCTTGAAGGCAAGGTCGTAATAAGGCTGGTTGGTGCGGCCGAACCAGATGTCGCCGGCGACTCCGCGCGTGTCGGACGGGAAGCCGCCATAAGCGGACGGAGCATCCTGGTCGGCGGTCTGCGAGATGCGGATGTTGGCGTGGACCGTGTCGGTCTCGGTGATCTCGGTGAAGGTCAGGCCGGTCGCGGCCGAGAGCTGGGCGAAGGCCGCGCGCGCCGCCGCCTGCTGCTGCGGGCCGAGGACGAGGTGGTAGGCGTTGACTCCGTTGCTGTCCAGGAATGGGCCGTTGTAGTTCGAGCCCGAGGTCGGGAAGCTGTAGGTGAGGTTGAGGCTGCCCCACTTGGAGCCGATCAGGACCGCGTCGACGTTGCGGTTGCCGGTGAAGAAGTGGCTTCCGTCGGGATTGGTGCCGAGCGGCAGGACCGTCCCGACCGTTCCGCCCGCAACGTTGGCCGCCGTCGGGTCGAAGCTCGCGCCGCCGCCTTTCTGCGCGGTGGGCTCGTCATTGTCCTCGGCGATCGTCAGCGGGTCGATGGTTTCCCACGTACCGAGACCGTCGAGGCTGCCGTCGTTGGGAGCCGTACCGTGTCCAGCCGGGAGAAGGCCGGCGGAAGCGTTATCGTCTGTGGTCGCCACGGCGATTCCGACTTCGGGCGCATCGGAGGCCGCCGGCGGGGCGAGGGTCGTGGCGACCACCGACGCGTCCTGGGCGCCGGCGGTGGAGACGGTCGGGCTCGCGAAGCCGGCCGAGGGGTCGACGCCGCCGAGCAGATAGATCGCTCCGCCGCCGCTGCCGTTGACGCCGGTGTCGCTGTTGTCCGCGAAAATTCCCTTTGACGCCTTGGACATGATAATCCCCTCTCACCGCCCCTAAGGCGACTTCAAAAACCCGAAAAATGAAACCTGGACGAAACTCGGCCGAGCGCTTGCCGGCCCGGAGCGAGGCGCTTGAGCGCCGCAAATTCGAAGCGATTCCGGCCTTGGCAGCCGTCGACACGGGAGCGGGCGAGCGCCGTCACGCCATCGAACCGATGGCGGCGCACGGCGCCGAAGGGGACGCGGGCCGCAACCAGGCCGGCGCATGCGCCAAGGCCCGGGTCGCGACTCGCCGACCGAATGATGGGCCTGTTGGCCACATTTCCTCCCCCACGGCTCCAAGGAGCCTGCTTCGCCGGAGTGGATGGCCGCGCACATGGCATGAAAGATCAGCCGCCCGTCATCGAGCGGCTGGCCATGATAAGGCGGATTTTCCCTCCCCAGCGGCGACGCGGGCCTGAGTTCCCCGAGTCGCCCCGCCTAACTCTCTGGACTGATTAATAATCTGTCAAGGAATTTCCTCCGATTTGGAGGATTCGAAGATTGACGGAGTCCGCTCCGCCTGAATCGGCGAAAACAAGGCGTTCCAAGGGAGAAGACGGTTAAAGCGGGCGGTCCGCGGGCCAAGCCTGCCGGGGCAAGCGCCGGAAACGTCCCCTTCTGACCCAATCTGCGCGCCATCGGAGCGCATAAACCACTGAATCTGGGCCGAAACGGACCTGGAGGAGGAGGAGGAAGAAGTGGCGGAGCGGGAGGGATTCGAACCCTCGATACGGTTTTGCCGTATACTCACTTTCCAGGCGAGCGCCTTCGACCACTCGGCCACCGCTCCGCATGCTCTGGAAGTCGAGCCCTCTAGTCGGGCTCGGCTAGGAGGGCAAGCCGGCCAGCGAGTCGATCGCTCGGGCGAGGTCGAGGTCGCGGGTGGTCACTCCTCCGGCGCTGTGGGTGGTGAGCGCGACGTCGACCCGGTTCCAGCTGTTCGACCAGTCGGGATGATGGTCCGCCGCCTCGGCCGCCGCCGCGACCCGAGTCATGAAGGCGAAGGCTTGCGCGAAGTCGGCGAAGACGAAGCGCTTCCGGATCGCCGCCGCCGCTTCGTCGTACGTCCAGCCCGGCAGCCCCTCAAGCGCCGAACTCCGCTCCGCCTCTTCCAGCCGCATTGTCACCTCCGCCCTTCAACCTCTATGTCGCAGACCCGATGACCGAGCGTCAAACCTTCGCCCCCAACGCCGCCGAGATCGAGCGCCTCGCCGACTCGGCCATCGCCCGTCTTCCCGAGATCTTCCGCCGCCACCTTGCCGGGGTCGCCCTGCGCGTCGAGGAATTTGCCGACGACGACGTGCTCGACCAATTCGGGATCGAGGATCCTTTCGAGCTCTCCGGCCTCTACACAGGCCGCCCCGTCGGCGAGCAGGAGTCGATGCAGCCCGGCGAGCTGATGCCGGTCATCCACCTCTACCGCAGGCCGCTGCTCGATGAGTGGGCGGAGCGGGGCGTGAGCCTCGAGGCGCTTGTCGTCCATGTCATCGTCCACGAGATCGGCCACCATTTCGGCCTGTCCGACCAGGATATGCACGGACTGGAGGAAGAGGCGGAGTGAGCGGCGCGCTGCTCCGCTTCGACAAGGCCGCCTGCGCGCGGGGCGGAAGGCTGCTCTTCCACGACCTCGACCTCCGGCTCGAGGCGGGCGGGGCGGTTCTCGTGACCGGGCCGAACGGCGCCGGCAAGTCGAGCCTCATCCGCCTCGCCGCTGGGCTGCTCCGTCCGGCGGCAGGCCGGGTCGAGCGCTCCGCCCCCGCCGCCCTCGCCGACGAATCGCTCGCGCTCGATCCTCGCGCGCCGCTCGGCCGGGCACTCGATTTCTGGGCGGGGCTGGACGGTTCGGACGCGAGCGCCGGGATGGCGGCTTTCCGCCTCGAGCGGCTCCGCGAGGTTCCCGTCCGGATGCTGTCGACCGGGCAGCGCAAGCGCGCCGTGCTCGCCCGGGTCGCGGCGAGCGGCGCGCCGCTCTGGCTGCTCGACGAACCCGCCAACGGCCTCGACGAAGCGGGGCTGGAATGCCTTGCAGCGGCGGTCGGCGCACATCGCTCGCGCGGCGGCGCCGTCCTCGCCGCCTCGCACCAGCCGCTGCCGATCGACGGCGCGAAGCCTCTGGCGCTGGCGTGACCGCCCTTCTCCTGCGCGAGCTGCGCCTCGCCGCCGCGTCCGGCAACGCGCTTCTTCCGCTCGTCTTCTTCCTCCTCGTCGCGACCCTCTTCCCCTTCGCGGTCGGGCCCGACGCGCCGCTTCTCGCCCGCACCGGCGGCGGCGCCTTGTGGATGGCGGCCCTGCTCGCCGCCTTGCTTCCCGTCGACCGGCTGGTCGAGCCCGACCGGGCTTCCGGCACCCTCGATCAACTCGCCGTGCGCGGCATCCCGGAGGAAGCCGTCGCGGCGGCCAAGCTCGCGGGTCACTGGCTAAGCTTCGGCCCGCCGCTGATGCTTGCCGCGATACCCGCCGCGGCGTTGATGAAACTTCCGTCCGATCTCCTTCTCCGCGTCGAGCTCGGCCTCCTCGCCGGAACGCCCGGCCTCGCCGCCTTGACCCTGATCGTCGCCGCTTTGACCGCGGGGCTTCGAAGCACCGGCGCCCTGGCCGGGCTCCTCCTCCTGCCGCTGGCGGTGCCGCTGCTCATCTTCGGCGCCGCGATGACGGCCGAGGACGGCGCAATGGGCGCCGCCAAGCTCCTCGCCGCCGCTTCCCTCCTCCTCGTCGCGATCGCCCCGTTCGCGGCCGGAGCGGCGATCAGGGCCGCGCGGGACTGAATGGGGACAGTTTACATTTTTTCCGGCGCCGTCCTGCGCACCGCTCCGCCAAGGTAAAAAATGTACACTGTCACCAATTACCGGCTACACTGTCACCAATTACCGGCTTGTCCCCATTTACCGGCTCCACCGCGCGTAGATGGCGGTCGGCAGGAGCAGCCCCCGCGCCTCCTCGCGCACCGCCATGTCGCCGCACTCCACCCGCCCGCCGAGCTCGGCCAGCGCCTGGCTCAGCAGCGCGCCGATCGCCAGCGCCGACATCCGCACGGCGTAGACGGTAAGGACGAGGAAGCGGCTGTCGGAATCGAGCAGCCGCCGGCAATCGGCGATCAGGCCCGGCAGCCCCTCCTCCAGCCGCCATACCTCGCCGGTCGGGCCGCGGCCGTATTTGGGCGGGTCTAGGATGATCCCGTCGTAGCGGCGCCCGCGCCGGACCTCGCGGGCGACGAACTTGGCGGCGTCGTCGACCATCCAGCGGATCGGCCGGTCGGCCATTCCGGACAGGCGCGCATTCTCCTTGCCCGCCTCGACCGATTTCTTCGACGCGTCGACATGGACCAGCCGGGCGCCCGCCGCCGCCATCGCCAGGGTTCCGACGCCGGTATAGCCGAACAGGTTCAGGGCCTCCGACTCGGCCCCCAGCCGCTCGCGCATCCACGCCCATTGCGGCGCCATGTCGGGGAAGAAGGCGAGATGGCGGAACGGAGTCGCTTGCGCCCGGAACCGCACCTCCTCCCAGCCCAGCTCCCACCCGTCGCGCGGCACCGGCCGTTCGAATTGCCAGCGGCCGCCGCCTTCCTCGTCGGAGCCGGGGATGAACTCCCCGTCGGCGTCCCAGCTGTCGAGCGCGGGCGCCCACATCGCCTGCGGCTCCGGCCGGATGAAGCTGTACGGCCCGTAGCGCTCGAGCTTGCGGCCATGGCCGCAATCCATCAGCCCGTAATCGGGCCAGGGCTCGGCAATCAGGACGCCCAGCCGGTCGGCGGTCACGCCGCCCTCGCGGCCGGGATCCCGATCGTCGCGCGGGCGCGAGGCCCTGCGAGCATCTTGCGGCCCGCCTGGCGAACCTCGTCGAGAGTCACCGCCTCAAGCTCGGCGACGACCTCGCCAGGCTCGACCAGCCGGCCGTGAACGGCAAGCTGGCGCGCCAGGTAATGGGCCTGTCCCCACGGGCTTTCGAGCGACATCAGCAAGGCGGCGCGCGACTGGGTCCGCACCCGCTCGAGCTCGCGCGCGGTCACCGTCTCCACCGCTCCGGCGATGACGTCCTCGATAAGCCGGGCGGCCGACGCCGACTGGCGGCGGGACGTCGCAGCGTAGACGTAGAAGATTCCGGCGTCCGAATAAGGCTGGAGCGCGGCGTAGACGGAATAAGCCAGCCCCCGGTCCTCGCGGACCTGCTGGAACAGCCGCGACGACATGCCTCCGCCGACCGCGTCGGCAAAGAACTTGGCGGCGTAATAATCCGGGTCGCGCTGCGCGGGCGCAGGAAAGGCGAGGGTGAGATGGGCCTGCTCGCTCGCCGCCCGGCTGATCCGCGCGCCGCCGGTGAACCGGCCGGGCTCGGGCGCTTCGATCGAGCCTGGGCCGAGGCCGGCGAACTGCCGCTCTGCGAGCCCGACCAGGGCGTCGTGCTCGACCTTTCCGGCGGCGACCAGGGCAAGCCCGGCCGCCGGGAATCGGGCGCTGCGCCACTCGGCGAGGTCCGCCGCGCCGATCGCCGCGATCGACGTTTCGTCGCCGAGCACCGGGCGGCCGAGCGGCTGGTCCTCGAAGGCGGCCGACCAGAGCTCGTCGAAGATGATGTCCGACGGCGTGTCGCGCGCCTCGCCGAGCTCCTGGAGGACGACGTCCTTCTCCCGCCCAAGCTCCGCCTCGGCGAGGTGCGGGCGAAGGACGAGGTCGGAAAGCAGCTCGACTCCCAGCGGAATATGCTCGGCCATCACCGAGGCGGTGAAGCTCGTCCCGTCGCGGTCGGTGGCGGCGTTGAGATCGCCGCCGACATCCTCGATCGCCTCGCTAATCTCTCGCGCGGAGCGGCCGCCGGCGCCCTTGAACACCATATGCTCGAAGAGGTGGGCGATCCCGTTCAGCCGGGCCGGCTCGTGGCGGGAGCCGGCGTCGGCGTAGAGTCCGACCGCGGCGGTCTCCAGCCCCGGCATCTCGCGGCTTGCGACCTTGAGGCCGTTGGGGAGGGTGGTGAGCTTCATGTGAGCGACGGAGGTAGTGGCTGGCGGGGGGCGGGGCAACCGGCCGATGCGGCGCCTGGAGTTCGTCCAGGTGAGTCCGAATGGTTTCTGCCGTCACCCTGAACTTGTTTCAGGGTCCAGGCTTCCGCCCGCGAGGCGCATCCGCCCTGGATGCTGAACCAAGTTCAGCATGACGGGAACGGCGTGTTTCAGTCTCAGCAGGACAGACTACTCGACCTTTTCCTCGCCACCGCCGGCCCCCTCCGTCGGCCGTTTCCTCCGGCGAACCGCGAGAAGGTAGATGATCGCGGCCGTGGCGGCGAAGAAGAACCATTGGAAGGCATAGCCGAAGCTGTTGTTGACGATCCCGTCCGGCGACGGCGGCCGGCTCGGCTCGAGTCCGGGCGCGGGCCTGGCGGCCACGATCATCGGCCGGGGAGGCGGCGCCTGGCGGGTGATCCGCGCCCACAGGCCGGCGCGCGACGGCTCGGGGACCACCGGTCCGGTCACCTCTCCGCCTTTCCAGACGGGCGCCGCCTTGGGGTCCGGCGAGACTCCCATGTCGGCGGCGAAGCCCGGGCCTTCGGCGCCGGTCCTGCACTCGGCGATGAACCGGGTGCCGCCCTTGCCGGACGCGGACTGGCCGCCGGTCTTGCGCCACTCCGTCACCTGCAGGCAGAAGGCGGTGGCGGTTCGGAACAGGATCTTGTCGTCGACCGCGGCGGCCGGCGGCAGCGCCATCGGCGGAAGCGCCGCGTTGCGGGCGATCTGCGCCTTGGCGGCGTCCTTCTCCTCGGACCGGTGGAGCTGCCAGAAGCCGAGCGCCACCATCGCCGCGACGGCGAGCGAGACCAGCAGGGTCGGAAGGACGGGAAGCTTCATCGATCTTCTCCCGCAATCCGGCCTTCGCCGGCCTTCTGCCGGTATTCGAGCGCCAGCAACAGGGCCTTGGCGATGCGAAGCGAGGCGACCACCGCCAGCGCGGTCAGCGGCACCCATAGCAGGACGTGGACCCAGAAAGGGGGGCTCGCGCCGAGCTCGAGGAGGATGGCGAGGGTGGTGATCAGCGCTCCGACGATGAGGATCAGGAACGCCGCCGGGCCGTCGCCGACGTTGAACTGGGAGTAATCGAGCCCGCAGGCGCGGCACGAGGCCGAGAAGGTGGCCAGGCCTTTGAACAAGGTCTTCGCCCCGCAGCGCGGGCAAAGGCCGCGCAGCGCCGCTTTGAGCGGGGTGGGTTCGTCCGTCTTCATGCGACTCCGTTCGTGTCGAGCGAAGTCGAAACATCCTGCCGAGCGGAGCCGAGGCCCATCGTCTCGGCTCCGGTCGACCTGACCCCTCGACTTCGCTCGGGGCGAACGGGAGAGGGTTGGCTGATGAAGGCTTTACCCCGCGTAGGTCGCGCCCCAGCCGCCCCAGACGTAGATGCACAGGAACAGGAACAGCCAGACCACGTCGACGAAATGCCAGTACCAGGCCGCCGCCTCGAAGCCGAAATGTTGGCGCGGGGTGAAATCGCCCCGGTAGGAGCGGATCAGGCAGACGATCAGGAAGATCGTTCCGATGATGACGTGGAAGCCGTGGAAGCCGGTCGCCATGAAGAAGACCGAGCTGTAAATATTCTCTTTGAAGGCGAAGGGCGCGTGGGCATATTCCCAGGCCTGGATGCTGGTGAACAGCATTCCAAGGCCGATCGTGCACCAAAGGCCGCGGATCAGCCCCTGGCGATCGCCGTGGATCAGCGAATGGTGCGCCCAGGTCACCGTCGTTCCCGAGCAGAGCAGGATCAGGGTGTTGAGCAGCGGGAAGCCGAACGGATCGAGCACTTCCATGCCCTTGGGCGGCCAGGTGCCGCCGACCGCGTCGACTCCCGACGGGAAGAGCGAAGCGTCGAAATAGGCCCAGAACCAGGCGACGAAGAACATCACCTCCGAGGCGATGAACAGGATCATGCCGTAGCGCAGGTGGAGCTGGACGATGGGGGTGTGGTCGCCGGCATGCGCCTCGCGGATCACGTCGGACCACCAGGACAGCATGGTGAAGAGCACGCCCAGAAGGCCGGCGATCATCACCGGAACGCCCCCGGCATATTCGTGCATCCACAGGACCAGCCCGCCGAACAAGGCGAGCGCCGAGAAGCTGCCGATCAGCGGCCAGATGCTCGGGCTAAGGATGTGGTACTGGTGGTTCTTCGCTCCGGCCATTCTCTCGTCCGTCCCTCGTCTCTGGCTCGTCATCCCGGCAGGGACCCCATCAAAGTACTACTTTGATGGGAACCCGAAGGCTGGGGTCCCGGGGGGTGAAAAGCACCGAGGTCTTCACCCGCTGGGGCCCCAGCCTGCTCTGGGGCGACGAAATGCGCTCTAACTCCGCCCCTCCGCCTCGTCCACGGGGTAAAAGGTATAGGAGAGGGTGATTTCGCTGATGTCGGCGGTGTCCGGGTCCTTCCCGAACTTCGGGTCGACGTAGAAGACGACCGGCATCCTGACCTCCTCCCCGGGCTTCAGGGTCTGCTCGGTGAAGCAGAAGCACTGGATCTTGGTGAAATATTTGCCGGCCTGGACCGGAGAGACGTTGAACGTCGCGCGTCCGGTGATCGGCCGGGCGGAGAGGTTCTTGGCGCTGAAGAAGGCCATTTCGCGCTCGCCCAGCGTCACCGTCTCGGTGGTCTGCTCGGGCTTGAAGTGCCACGGCAGGGTCAAAGCGGTGTTGGCGTCGAACCGTACGGAGACGCTCTCGCCCTTCACCGCGCCGGGCGCCGCCTTGCCCTCGGCCCGCTGCGTGGTGCCGTCGAAGCCGGTCGCCTGGCAGAAGGCGCGGTAGAGCGGAACGCTGGCAAAGGCCAAGGCGACCATCGCCGCTACGATCAAGGCGGCGATTCCCGCCGTGCGCTGGTTCCGGCGGGCTTGGACGCTCACCGGTTGACGCTCAGCTTGGCGATGGTGATCGCGTAGACCAGGATGACGAAGGCGCCGAGCAGGATTCCCATGAGCAGGGCGCGCGAGCGCTGGCGGCGGCGGATCTCGTCGACCGACGGCGGCTGGCTTGAAGGCGGGGGCGGCACGTCGCTCATCCGATCAGCCACCGATCGGCGACGAGCGCTCCGAACACGCCGAACAGATAGAGGATCGAGTAGGCGAACAGGCGCTTCTCCGGCTTCATCCCGGCCGGTTCGGTCGCCCGGTTGAGAAGCACCTGGACGGCGAGGACCAGGAAGCCGAGGCTCAGCGCGCTCGCCGCCGCACCGTAGACGAAGCCGGCGAGGCCGAGCGGCCAGGGCGCGATCGCCGCGGCGATCATCGGTAGCGTGTAGAGGAGGATGTGGCGCCGGGTAGTCCTCGCCCCCGCCACCACCGGGAGCATCGGAACGCCCGCCGCCGCATAATCGGAGCGGACGAAAAGGGAGAGCGCCCAGAAGTGCGGCGGGGTCCAGAGGAAGATCAGCATGAACAGAAGCACGGGCAGGACCGTCACGTCGCCGGTCGCGGCCGCCCAGCCGATCACCGGCGGAAAGGCGCCGGCGGCGCCGCCGATGACGATGTTCTGCGGCGTGCGCCGCTTCAGCCAGATGGTGTAGACGACGACGTAGAAGAGGATCGACACCGCCAGGATCGCCGCCGCGACCCGGTTGGTGGCGAGCTCCATCAGGATGACGGAGAAGAAGGCGAGCCCCACTCCGAAGTGAAGCGCCGACTGGCGGTCCATCCGGCCGGCGGGGATCGGCCGGCCGGCGGTTCGCGCCATCTTCGAATCGAGATCCGATTCGTACCACATGTTGAGCGCCGCCGCGGCGCCGGCGCCGAGCGCGATGCACAGGATGGCGGTGAAGCCGAGCACCGGGTGGATCGGGGCGGGCGCCGCGAGCAGGCCGCACAGGGCCGTGAAGACGACGAGGCTCATCACCCGCGGCTTGGTCAGCGCGAGGAAGTCCCGCCAGTCGGCGGGGTAGGCGGTGTCGGCAGTGGCGGTCACGCTGTTCATATTGTGCCTAATCGTCGCCCCAGCGAAGGCTGGGGCCCCAGGGGGTGAAGAACGCTGAGCCTTTCACCCGCTGGGGTCCCAGCCTGCGCTGGGACGACGGGTTTCAGTCGATCCGCGGAAGAGTCTCGAACTGGTGGAAGGGCGGCGGGCTGGAGAGGGTCCATTCCAGGGTCGTCGCGCCTTCGCCCCAGTAATTGCCCTCGGCCTTGCGGCCCGCGAGCAGCGAGACGATCACGTTGACGAAGAACGCGGCCATTCCGCACGCCATCAGGACGAAGCCGTAGGAGGCGATCTTGTTCCAGTGCGCAAAGGCGTCCGCATAGTCCGGAACGCGGCGCTGCATTCCGTCCATCCCGAGGAAGTGCATCGGGAAGAACAGGACGTTGACGCCGATGAAGAACAGCCAGAAGTGCAGCTGACCGAGCAGCTCGTTGTACATCCGTCCCGACATCTTGCCGAACCAATAGTAGAAGCCGGCGAAGAGGCTGAACACGGCGCCGAGCGACAGCACGTAGTGGAAGTGCGCGACCACGTAATAGGTGTCGTGCATCTCGTTATCGATGCCGCCGTTGGCGAGGACGACGCCGGTGACGCCTCCGACCGTGAACATGAAGATGAAGCCCAGGGCCCACATCATCGGGGTTTCGAAGGTCAGCGAGCCGCCCCACATCGTCGCGATCCACGAGAAGATCTTGATGCCGGTCGGGACCGCGATGACCATCGTCGCCGCCGTGAAGTACATCTTGGTGTTCACGTCCATGCCGACGGTGAACATGTGGTGCGCCCAGACGACGAAGCCGATCACGCCGATCGCGACCATGGCATAGGCCATTCCGAGATAGCCGAAGACCGGCTTGCGGCTGAAGGTCGCGACCACCTGGCTGACCATTCCGAAGCCCGGCAGGATCATGATGTACACCTCCGGGTGGCCGAAGAACCAGAAGAGGTGCTGGTAGAGGATCGGATCGCCGCCGCCCTGGGCGTCGAAGAAGTGGGTGCCGAAATTGCGGTCGGTCAGAAGCATCGTGATCGCCCCGGCGAGGACCGGGAGGGCGAGCAGGAGCAGGAAGGCGGTGACCAGCACCGACCAGACGAACAAGGGCATCTTGTGCAGGGTCATGCCCGGCGCGCGCATGTTGAAGATGGTGGTGATGAAGTTGATCGCGCCCAAAATCGAGCTCGCGCCCGCGAGGTGGAGCGCGAAGATCGCCATGTCGACCGCCGGGCCCGAGGAGCCGGAGGTGGAGAGCGGCGCGTAGACGGTCCAGCCGGTGCCGGCGCCGTTGCCGGTTCCGCCCGGGACCATCGTCGATCCGAGCAGGAGCAGGAAGGCGGGGACGAGCAGCCAGAAGCTGATGTTGTTCATCCGCGGGAAGGCCATGTCGGGAGCGCCGATCATCAGCGGCACGAACCAGTTGCCGAAGCCGCCGATCATCGCCGGCATGACCATGAAGAAGACCATGATCAGGCCGTGGGCGGTGATAAACACGTTCCACAGGTGGGTGGCCTCGTCCATCGTCTTGCCGGAGCCGACCCAGGCCTGGAGATACTGGATGCCCGGCTCGGCAAGCTCGAGCCGCATCAGGCCGGAGATGGTGCCGCCGATGATCCCCGCGACGATCGCGAAGATCAAATAGAGGGTGCCGATGTCCTTGTGGTTCGTCGACATGAACCAGCGCGCGAAGAAGCCGGGCTTGTGATCGGCGTCGTGGTGCGCGTCATGCGCGTCGTGCGCATGGAAGTGGCTAGCGTTGGCAGTCGTATCGGTCATGTCAGTTTCCGCGCTTGGATTCGGCCGCACCCTGGCTCGAGACCGGCGGGGTCGCCGTTCCGGCAGAGATGTTGCTGGGTTCGGGGCTGGTCTCGGTGGCGCTTCCGCCGGCCGTGTTCTGAGTCGTCGCGGCCGCCGCGGCGCCCGGATTCTCGACCGGCGAGTTCTGGGTCGCATCGGGCGACTTGGGCTTGACCGCGCCCGGCATGGTTCCGCCCTTCGAGGCGATCCAGGCGGCGAACTGGGCCGGGCTCACCACCTCGACCGCGATCGGCATGAACGCGTGCCGCGCTCCGCACAGCTCGACGCACTGGCCGTAATAGAGGCCCGGGCGGTCGACCTTGAACCAGGTTTCGTTCAAGCGGCCGGGGACGGCGTCCATCTTCACCCAGAAAGCGGGGACGCCCCAGCTGTGGATCACGTCGGCGGCGGTGACGATCACCTTCACCGTCGCTCCGGCCGGAACCACCATCCGCTCGTCGACTCCCAGAAGCCGCGGCTCGCCGCGCTTCTTGGCGTCCTCGGCGGACAGCATGTTTGAGACGATCTCGAAGCCGCCATTGTCCGGATAGGTGTAGGTCCAATACCATTGGTTGCCGGTCACCTTGACCGTCAGGTCGGCCTTGGGCGGCGAATATTGATGGGCGAGAAGGCGGATCGACGGGATCGCGATCGCGACGAGGATCAGCACCGGAACCAGGGTCCAGACGATCTCGAGGGTCGTATTGTGGGTGTTGCGCGACGGCACCGGATTGGCGCCGCGGCGGAACCGGACGATCACGTAGAGGAGCAGCGCAAGGACGAAGAGCGTGATGGCGAGGATGATCGGCATCAGGATCTTGTTGTGGAACCAGGCGGCTTCTTTGCCGATCGGAGTGACCTGGTCCTGAAGTCCGGCGCGGCCGTCGGGCTGGCCGATCCCCGGAGTCGGGGTCGCACGGCTCGCCATCGTCGAGGCGGCGATCGAGGCGTTGGACGGCTCTTCGCCGGTCTGCATCCCGTCGGAGGAGACGTCCTGGGGCTGGGCGGGAGAGGCCTGGCTGGCGGCGCTGATCGCGTCGCGCGGCGCCTGGCCCGGGGTGGTCGCGGAACCGGGAGCGGCCGGGGCCGGAGCCGAGGCGGCGGGGCTCGGAGCCCCGCTCGACGGCGCCGGAGCCTGCGCCAGCGCCGCTGCGGCGGGCACCATTCCGAAGGCGGCGGCGACGGCGAAAAGCTTGTGCAGAGTCTTCATCTAAACCCCTTGGAACCTCCGGGCGGAGCGGGACGGATTCGGGCCGGCGGGCGGCGGATTGGCGCGGCTTATAGGCAAGCGGCTCTTCCGTCTCAACCTCTCTTCTCCAAGCCTTTTTCCGGGGCGCTTGCCGGGGTCGGGCCGCACGCTTATCTGGCGGCGACGCGCAGCCGGAGGCGGGCCAAGCCATGACCCAGGACGAGATACTCGCCGAATTCCGGGCCGCCGACGCCCTGCTGGAGGGGCATTTCATCCTCTCTTCCGGGCTCCACAGCCCGCGCTATCTGCAATGCGCGCGGGTATTGATGGACCCGGCCCGAGCCGCCCGCCTCGCCTCGGCGATCGCCCACGGGCTTCCCCTGGAGGTCAGGTCGCAGGTCTCGCTGGTCGTCTCGCCGGCGATGGGCGGGATCATCATCGGGCACGAGCTCGGCCGCTCCCTCGGCCTCGAGGCGATCTTCCTGGAGCGGCCGTCCGGCACGTTCGAGGCGCGCCGCGGCTTCCGCATCGAGCCGGGGCAGAAGGTGCTCCTGGTCGAGGACGTCGTCACCACCGGGCTCAGCTCGCGCGAAGCGATCGCCGCCGTGGCGTCGGCCGGCGGAGAGGTGGTCGCCGCCGCCGCTTTGGTGGACCGCTCGAACGGCCTCGCCGACCTCGGAGTGCCCTTCTATCCGCTGATCGCCCTCGACGTTCCCGTCTACGAGCCGCAGGCGCTTCCGCCCGAGCTCGCCGCCATCCCGGCCGAGAAGCCCGGTAGCCGCAAGGCCCCCGCCGAGTGACGGAGCGCCTGCGCCTGGGAGTGAACATCGACCACGTCGCGACGATCCGCAACGCGCGCGGCGGCGACCATCCCGATCCGGTCAAGGCCGCGCTCGCCGCGGCGAAGGCCGGCGCCGACGGCATCACAGCCCACCTTCGCGAGGACCGCCGCCATATCCGCGACGAGGACATCGCCGCTCTGATGGCGGAGCTCACCATCCCGCTGAACCTCGAAATGGCGGCGACCGGGGAGATGCTCCAAATCGCGCTTCGCCACCGCCCACACGCTGCGTGCATCGTTCCCGAGAAGCGCGAGGAGCGCACCACCGAAGGCGGCCTCGATGCCGCCGGCCAGCACGATCACCTTCTCCCCTTCATCGAGCGGCTCTCCGGGGCGAACATCCGGGTCAGCCTGTTCATCGAGCCGGATCCGCGCCAGATCGAGGCGGCGATCCGCCTCAAGGCGCCGGTGGTCGAGTTCCACACCGGCCGCTACGCTCATCTCGAAGGGGAGGAGCGCGCGACCGAGCTTCGCCGGATCGCCGACGCGGCCGCGCTCGCCGCGAAGAACGGGATCGAGCCTCACGCCGGCCACGGCCTCACCTTCGGCAACGTCCAGCCGGTCGCCGCCATTCCCCAGCTCAAGGAGCTCAACATCGGCCATTTCCTGATCGGCGAGGCGATCTTCTGCGGGCTGGAGGGCAGCGTCCGCCACATGCGCGAATTGATGGACGAGGCGCGAGGATGAAAATGGGAACAGTTTACATTTTCCGCGCCGGCGGCGACGCCACCGCGGACGTCCGGCAAAATGTAAACTGTCCCCATTTTCGCGGGGGCGCGCCATGATCCTCGGCACCGGCTCCGACCTCTGCAACATAGAGCGCATCCAGGCCTCGCTCGACCGCTTCGGCGAGCGCTTCATCGCCCGCGTCTTCACCGAGACCGAGCGCTCGAAGGCCGAACGCCGGCCGTTCACCCGCGCCGGAACCTACGCCAAGCGCTTCGCCGCCAAGGAAGCCTTTTCCAAGGCGGTCGGAACCGGGTTCAGGCAGGGCGTCTTCATGAAGGACATCGGAGTCGTCAACGCCGCGTCCGGCGCTCCGACCCTCGCCCTCACCGGCGGAGCGAAGGCAAGGCTTGACGCCATCACACCGGCGGGCCACTCCGCCGAGGTGCATCTGACGATGACCGACGATCATCCCTTCGCCCTCGCGTTCGTGGTGATCTGCGCCGTCCCCCTGAACAGGAGCCCGGGGTGAGCCCAAGCGATCCCGCCCTTGCCATGACAGACGGATTACCATGACAGACACCTCGCCGATCGCCGAAACCCCTGCCGGATCCGGGCCCGTTCCCGCCGGTGCGAAGGGTACCGACTGGTGGGGGGAGCTGAAGGCGATCTTCTGGCTGATCCTCGCCGTCCTGGCCTTCCACACCTTCGTCGCCAAGCCCTTCTACATCCCGTCCGAATCGATGATGCCGGCCTTGCTCAAGGGCGACCGGCTGGTCGTCACCAAATATCCCTACGGCTGGTCGTGGGTGAGCCCGAGCTTCCACATCCTCCCCCCGATGGAGGGGCGGCTGTTCGGCCGCCTTCCCAAGCAGGGCGACGTCGTCATCGTCACGCCGCCGGGACGCCAGTCGGAGGACTGGATCAAGCGCGTCATCGGCCTTCCGGGCGACACGATCGCCATGGTCCACGGCCAGCTCGTCATCAACGGCCGCCCGGTGAAGCGGGAGAGGCGGCCGGACGCAATGATCAAGATCGACCTGAACATCGAATGCCCCGACGACCAGTTCGGCGATCACAGGGTGGCTCGGCCGGACGGCGACTGGTGCCGCCTCCCGGTGGTCCGCGAGACTCTTCCCAACGGGCGCACCTACGACACGATCGACGAAGGCTATGTGCCCGAGGTCGACGATTTCGGCCCGGTCCGGGTGCCCGCCGGCCACGTCTTCCTGATGGGCGACAATCGCGACAAGTCCGCCGACAGCCGCGTCGACCTGCCGGTGGGCCTCGGCGGGCCGGTCCCGTGGGGCAATCTCGGCGGTCGCGCCGAGTTCATCACCTTCTCGTTCGACGGAAGCGCGAGCTACCTCAATCCGCTGACCTGGTTCTCGGCCCTTCGAAGCGGCCGCGCCGGCACCTCGCTCCACCCGCAGGAGCCGGCGAGCCGGTGAGCGGGCCCGGGGCGGCTTGCGAGCCGGCAGCCGAGCCGGCCCACGTCGAGGAGGTCGGACCGACCGAGGTCCGCGATCCGCTCGTCCGCCAGGAGCTGAAGCGCGCCGCCGTCTGGTACGGAATGGCGCTCCTCATCATGGGCGTGATCTTCCTCGCCCAGCCGCTGCTCCTGATCTTCGCCGGTATCGTGCTCGCCTCGATGCTCGACGGCGGAACCCGCCTGCTCGGACGGGTCCTCAAGATTGGCCGCGGCTGGCGCCTCGCCATCGTCACGCTGGGCGCGGTCGGCTTCATTGCCTGGACCTTCTACTTCGCCGGTTCGACCCTGGTCGGCCAGGCCGAGGTGCTCCGCGCCGCGGTGACCGCCCAGCTCAACCGGGTGCTTGCCTGGGGCAACCAGCTCGGGATCATCCAGGGCGGCGCCGGAGTCAGCCAGCTCGGCGGCCAGCTGATGGGGACGCTCGGGCGGCTCGGCTCGGCGGTTTCGAGCGCGATCGGAGTGATCAGCAGCGTCGTCATGATCCTGGTGATCGGGATCTTCTTCGCGACCGAGCCGAGGCTCTATCGCCGCGGAGTCGCGTGGATGCTGCCGATGCGCCGCCGGGAGGGTTTTTACGACACCTTGTCGGCCATGGGCTTCACCCTTCGCCGGCTGATGGCCGGCCGCCTTGTAGGCATGGCGGTGGAAGGGGTCGGAACCTGGATCCTGCTCTGGGCCGGCGGAGTCCCGATGGCGACCCTGCTTGGAATCCTCACCGGCTTGCTCGCCTTCATCCCCAACATAGGCGCGATCGTCTCGGGCGTTCTGATCGTCCTCGCCGGCTTCAGCGTCAGCACCAATGCCGGACTGTGGGCGATCGCCGTCTATTTCATCGTCCAGAGCGTCGACGGCTACCTGATCGTCCCCTACGTCGCCCGCCGGACCGTCGACCTCGCGCCGGCCTTGGTCCTCGGCGCCCAGCTCCTCTTCGGCGCGCTGTTCGGGCTGATGGGCCTGATGCTCGCCGACCCGATCGTCGCGATGATCAAGGTTGCGCTCGAGGAAAGATCGAAGGGCGAGAGCGAGAAGCTGGGGCCGGCGGGCGTCCCCGCTGCTCCTGGCGCGAAGTAGCCACCCCTCTTCGTACCGCATTGCCGTCACCCTGAACTCGTTTCAGGGTCCAGGCCTCCGCCCGCGAGGCGGCGCGTCGCTGGATGCTGAATCACGTTCAGCATGACGGCGAGAGGTCGAAGGGCGAAGCGGGGCAGCCCTACCGAGTCGGCGGGCCCTGCGGCGCGGCGCCCTCGGGTCCGCCGGGAATTCCGGCGCCCGGTCCGCCCGGGCCCCCGGCGCCGCCCTGCTGCTGCTGCATCATCTGCTGCTGGAGCATCTGCTGCTGCATGGCGCGGACGGTGGCTTCGGGCATGAAATCCATCATCGCGACGTCGAACTCGAGGGTCTCGTTGGGCGGAATGGCCGGCGGATTGCCGCGCTCGCCATAGCCGAGCCTGGGCGGGATTCGCAGGCGGTAGACGCCGCCCTTGCGCATCATCTTCAGCCCCTCGGCGAAGCCCGGGATGGTCGCGCCCGGCGCCAGCGGCATCGGAGCGCCCTGGGTATTCTGGTCGAACACCCGGCCGTTCTGCAGCCGTCCGGTATATTGGACGAGCGCGATGTCGCTCTCGGTGGGATGCGGCCCCTCGCCGTCCTTGAGGATTCGGAAGCCGAGGCCGGAAGGCGTGGTCTGGTAGATGTGGCGCGACGTTCCGATCCAGGCGACCCCCACGGCGAGCAGCGCCAGGAAGGCGAGGCCAAGCCAGAGCTTCATGACCGAGCCCTTGCGAATCGGGCGGACCGGAACGGCGGTGACGGACATGGGCGACCCCTGGCTGGCGCGAGATGACTGGCGCGAAAACGAAGAGGGCGGCGATATGCCTCGCCGCCCCCTCAAGAAGCAAGTTCGCTTATGCCCTTAGCGGGCGGCGCCGCCGTCGCGCTCGGCGCGCTTGCGCTCGAGCTTGCGGGCCCGGCGAATCGCCGCGGCACGCTCGCGGGCGCGCTTCTCGGACGGCTTCTCGTAATGGCGGCGGAGCTTCATCTCGCGATAGACGCCCTCGCGCTGCAGCTTCTTCTTGAGCGCGCGCAGCGCCTGGTCGACATTATTGTCGCGAACGATGATTTGCATAAGGTCTCGCCACTCTCCGGTTCGAAAGGCTTTGCGCGGGCGGGGTCTCACCCACCTCCAATGCGCGCGCCGATAGCACAGAATAAGGTTCGCCGCGAGCCGATACCCGCGCCGTCACGGCGGGGCCGATAGCAAAGCGGGCCGCCCGTTTCAAGCGTCGAGGTCGCGGAACTCCGGCTTTCCCTTCGCCAGCCGGGCCTGCACCGCCGCGGTCAGGTCGGCGCTGACCAAAGCTCCGGCGTTCCACATCGCGACGTGGCGGAGTCCCTCCTCGACGGTCCGGCCACGGCTGTAGTTGAGGCTCATCTTGGCGCCTGCGACCGCAAGAGGAGATTTGGCGGCGATCGTGCGGGCCAGTTCGAGCCCCGCCGCCACCGCCGATTCGCGGTCCGGCTCCACCCGGTTGACCAGGCCGAGGCGAAGCGCCTCCTCCGCTTCCATCCGCCGGCCGGTATAAGCCAGCTCGCGAACGATTCCTTCCGGGACCAGGCGGGTCAGGCGCTGGAGCGTCCCGAGATCGGCGGTGATCGCGACGTCGACCTCCGCCACCTGGAAATAGGCGCCCGCGGCCGCGATGCGGATGTCGCAGGCGGTGGCGAGATCGACCCCGGCACCGATGCAGCCGCCGTGGATCGCGGCGATCACCGGCGGCCGGGCCTCCTCCGCCGCGCTGAAGCAGTCCTGAAGCCATTTGATGTGGCGAAGCCGCGATTCGGCCGCTCGGCCGGGATCGTCGCTCGGCGGGAACTGGCTCGCCGCATAATGAAGGTCGAGCCCGGCGGTGAAGTGCCGGCCGCGTCCCGAGAGCAGGATCGCCCGCACCGAGGGATCGCCGCCGAGGGTGCGCAAGGTCTCGCCGATCGCGGCGAACATGCCGCCGTCCATCGCGTTCATCCGATCCTCGCGGGCGAGCTCGACATGGGCGATCGCGCCGTCGCGGCTGACTTCGATCCGGCCGCTTTCCATTCCCGCCTGCCTCCCGTTAAAGAACCCTCGTCATGACCCGCTTTACCGTCAACGGCCAGCCGGTCCACTACCGGCTCGACCCGGCAACGCCTCTGCTCTGGGCGCTTCGCGACGCCAGCAACCTCACCGGCACCAAATATGGCTGCGGCGAGGGGCAGTGCGGCGCCTGTACGGTCCATGTCGACGGCCGCGCGGAGCGGTCGTGCCAGGTGGCGATCGGCGCCCTCGAGGGGCGGGTCGTCACCACCATCGAGGCGCTTTCGCCGGACCGGTCCCATCCGGTCCAGCAGGCCTGGGTGGCGCACGGGGTGCCGCAATGCGGCTTCTGCCAGCCCGGCATGATCATGGCCGCCGCCGCCTTGCTCGCCGCCACGCCGGACCCCGGCGACGCCGAGATCGACGCCGCGATCACCAACATCTGCCGTTGCGGCACCTATCCGAGGGTCCGCGAGGCGATCCGGAGCGCCGCCCGGGCGGGGCGGGGCGAGGAGGCGATCGCCGCTGCGCCTCCGCCGCACATCGATCCCGCCGATGCCGCGCGCGCCGTGCCAGCCCTTCGCCCGCCGGCGGACGGGGCGCCGCGCTGAATCCTTTCCGGCGGCTGACCGGCCAGTTCAGCCACGGCTCATCCTCCGCATGGCACATCCCGTCGCGATCGGAGGCGGCCTTCATCGCGCCGGCCGGGGAGAAGGAGTGTTCGATGCGTAAGGCTTTGATCGGAATTTTGATGGCGGCCACGGTGGCGACCCCGCTCGCCGCCCAGGACAATGGCTGGCAGGGCCGCTACCAGCGGGCCGGCGAGCGCAACGCCGCGCGCGCCGAGCGCCAGGAGCAGCGCCAGGAGCAGCAGGAGGCTCGTCCCGAGCGCGCCGAGCGCCAGCAGCGCTACGAGCGGCAGCAGGCCCAGCCGGCGCCGGTTCAGGTCCAGCCGCAGCAGGTCCAGCAGCAGCAAAGCTACGTCCGCACCCGCTCGGACGGGCAGCGTTCCTGGACCGGCGGCTCGCGCGGCGGCTGGCAGGGCGGCGACCGCAGCGCCGAGCGAGTCGAGATGCAGCGCCGGATCGAGTCGAGCCGCGACGCCTCGCGGGCCGGCCAGCAGGGCCTTCCCGGCAATTATCGCGAACAGGCGCAGCGTAACCAGGAGCGCTACGAGCAGCAGGTCCGCCAGGATTATCGGCGGGACCGCTCGGGCGGCGACTGGCGCCGGGACGGCCGGGGCGATCGCGGCGGCTATACCGGCGACCGTTATGGCCGGGGCGGAAGTTACGGCGGCGGCTACGGCGGCGACCGCTACGGCAACAACGGCGGCTGGAACCGCGGCTGGCGCAACGACAATCGCTACGACTGGCAGCGCTACCGCTCGTCCAACCGCAGCCTGTTCCACTCGGGCCGTTATTACGCGCCCTACCGGAACTACAATTACAACCGGCTGTCGATCGGGCTCTTCCTCGACCAGCTCTTCTATTCGCAGAATTACTGGATCGGGGATCCCTGGCAGTACCGCCTGCCGCCGGCGCCCTACGGCACCCAGTGGGTTCGCTATTACGACGACGTCGTCCTGGTCGACGTCTACAATGGCGAAGTGGTCGACGTGATCTACGACTTCTTCTGGTAGAAACTGCCGTCGTCCCAGCGAAGGCTGGGACCCCAGGGGGTGAGAGGCGCGGTGTTCTTCACCCGCCGGGATCCCAGCCTTCGCTGGGATGACGAGAAGCAGGGGCCCGGGGCGCGAGAGCGCTCCGGGCTTTTCGCTTGCGCGAAAGCCGCCGCAATCGCATGAAACGGCCCGCCTCCGCCTTGAAGGGGTCTTCGATGCGCCGCCTCCTCTCCCTCCTCGGTATTGCCGCCCTCGCCTGTTCCGCCCCCGCCGCGGCCGACACCGTCGTCGTCCAGGCCGGACACCTGATAACCGACGCCTCAAAGCCCGCCTCCGGCCCTTCGACGATCACCGTCACCGACGGGCGCATCGTCTCTGTCGCGCCGGGCCTCAACCCGCCGCCGCCCGGCGCACGGCTGGTCGACCTGTCGGCCAAGACCGTCCTTCCCGGCCTGATCGACGCCCATGTCCACCTGACCGGCGATCCCGGCGAGCCGTTCTGGAAGGAAGCGATCGAGTCCGAGGAGTGGAACACCCTCGTCGGCGCCAAGAACGCGCTGCTCACCGCGCGCGCCGGCTTCACCACGGTCCGCGACCTCGGCTCCGGCCGGCTGAACGGCTTCGCGCTGCGCCGCGCGCTCGAGGAAGGGCTGATCCCCGGCCCTCGGATGCTCGCCGCCGGCCAGGCCCTCTCCACCATCGGCGGCCATGGCGACGTTTCGGGCTTCCGGCCCGAAGTCGCCGCCGCGCTCGACGGCCACAACACCTGCACCGGCCCCGACGAATGTGCCGCCAAGGTGCGCGAGGCGGCCAAGCTCGGCGCCGACGTGATCAAGTTCCACGCCACCGGCGGCGTTCTGAGCCAAGGCGACAAGGGCCTCGGCCAGGCCTTTTCCGACGCCGAGATGAAGGCGATCTGCGACACCGCCCACAATCTCGGATTGAAGGTCGCCGCCCACGCCCATGCCGACGCGGGCATCGCCGCCGCGGTGAGGGCCGGGGTGGATTCGATCGAGCACGGCACGTTCGCCAGCGCCGCGACGATCCGCCTGATGAAGGAGCGCGGGACGACCTTCGTCCCGACGCTGATGGCCTTCACCGGGATCCGCGAGCGGCTCGGCAAGAACATCTACACGCCGGTCGTCGAGGAGAAGGTGAGGATGACCCTTAGCGAGGTCGGCAAGGCGGCCCGGCTCGCCCGCCAGGCCGGAGTCCCGATCGTCTTCGGAACCGACGCCGGAGTCTATGAGCATGGCCGCAACGCCGGCGAGTTCGCGCTTCTCGTCGAGCTCGTCGGGATGAGCCCGGCCGAGGCGCTCGCCTCGGCGACGACCGGCGCCGCCCGGCTCCTCGGCCTCGAGCGCGAGGTCGGCCGGATCGCCCCGGGCTATTCCGCCGACCTGATTGCGGTCTCCGGCGACCCGCTCCGCGACGTCCGGGCGCTCGAGCATGTCGACTATGTCATGGTGAAGGGCCACCCGATCCCGTGAGCAGCCGGATCGGCGATCCCGGCGCCTTGTACCGGATGCAGATCGGCGAGTTCGTCAAGAACCGCCTGCTGCGCACGCCGGGCGCCTTCAAGGTCCCGGCGCAGGGCCTCGACATCTTCATCGTCCGTGATTTCCTGAGCCAGGCGGAATGCGCCCAGGTGATCGAGCTGATCGACAAGGACCGGGTGCCCTCCGGCCTTCTCGCCGACACTCCGGACCCGGAATTCCGGACCAGCGAGAGCTGCAACCTTCGGTTGACCGATCCGATCAACATCCTCGTCGAGCGCAAGATCAACGCCCTTACCGGGATCGAGCCGAGCCATGGCGAGACCATCCAGGGCCAGCGCTACGCCAAGGGGCAGCAGTTCAAGGAGCATCACGACTTCTTCTACACCAGCGAGCCCTATTGGCCGGAGCAGGAGCGGCAGGGCGGCCAGCGCACCTGGACCGCGATGATCTTCTTGAACGAGCCGGAGGGCGGCGGCCAGACCCACTTTCCCAAGGCCAACGTGCGGGTCACGCCGCGCACCGGCAACCTCCTCGCCTGGAACAACCTCGACTCGTTCGGGCAGCCCAACACCTTTTCCCTGCACACCGGCTGCCCGGTCGACGCCGGGGTCAAATACGTCATCACCAAATGGTACCGGGAGCGGCCGTGGGGCTGGTACGCCACCCACGGCTATCCCCTTCCCAGCGCCTGACCGAAACGGAATTCGAGCCATGAAGAAGATCCTGCTCCTCCTCGCGGCGAGCGCCCTCGCGACGCCCGCTTTCGCCGCGCCCGCGGCGCCCGCTCCCGCCGCCGCGCGCACCGCGGAGGGCGAGAAGCTCTCCCGCCTGTTCAAGGAGAGCGACGAGGCCGCGCTTCGCCGCAACCCGATCCAGGCGCTGTTCCGCGGCGACCCGCGCTACTCCGACCAGTTCGGCGACTATATCACCGACCAATATCTGGCCGGAGAGAAAGCGGCCGCCCAGGCCGACCTCGCCGCCCTCGCCCGGATCGACCGTTCGCGCCTCACCGCCGACGAGCGTATCTCCTACGATGTCTTCAAATGGCAGACCGGCCTCACCCTGCGCGGCTTCGCGCCGGAGCTTACCCGGGCGTCGATCGATCGGCCGATCGACCATTTCAGCGGCTTCCAGGTGTTCGTCCCCGACTTGAGCTCGGGCGAGGGCGCGGCCCCGTTCAAGACCGTCGCCGACTATGACAACAATCTGAAGCGGCTGGACGGCTATATCGTCTATCTCGACCGGGCGATCGGCCGGATGCGCCAGGGCCTTGCCGACGGCATCGTCCAGCCCAAGCTGGTCATGCGCAACGTGGTCGGCCAGCTCGACGCGATCATCGGCGACAGCGTCGAAGGCTCGACCTTCTACAAGCCGGTCACCAAATTCCCCGACTCCATCTCCGCCGCGGACCAGGCCCGCCTAAAGGCGCGCTATGCCGCCTTCATCCGCGACCGGCTCAATCCCGCCCACGCGCGCCTTCGCGACTTCATCAAGAACGAATATCTCCCCAAGGCGCGCGATTCGGTCGGCCTCGGCCAGATGAAGGGCGGACCGGCGCTCTACCGCTACCTCGTCGAGACGAACACGACGACCAATATGACGCCGGAAGAGATCCACCAGCTCGGCCTTCGCGAGGTCGACCGGATCCACGGGGAGATGGAAAAGGCCAAGGCCCGCGCCGGCTTCACCGGCACTCTTCAGGAATTCGCCAACTTCCTTCGCACCGACAAGCGCTTCGCCCCGGCTTCCGCCGCCGCGATGCGGCAGGCCTTCTTCGACATCGACCGCCGGGTCGGCCTCGTCGTCGGCCGCGACTTCGACACCATCCCCAAGTCGCCGCTCGAAATCCGCGCCGACCCGCCCTATCGCGAGAAGACGGCCGCGGGCGGCGAGTATCAGCAGGGCACGCCGGACGGCTCGCGCCCCGGCGTGTTCTTCTACAACAGCTACGATCTGCCCTCGCGCTACACCTGGGGCTACGAGACGCTCTTCCTTCACGAAGGGCGGCCGGGCCACCATTTCCAGATCAGCCTGGCGCAGGAGAATACGACTCTCCCGCCCTTCCAGCGCTTCGGCGGCAACACCGCCTTCGTCGAGGGCTGGGCGCTCTACGCCGAGAGCCTCGGCTACGAGCTCGGCTTCTTCACCGATCCCTACCAGGATTACGGGCACCTCAACGACGAGATCCTTCGCGCCATGCGGCTCGTCGTCGACACCGGCCTCCACGCCAAGGGCTGGGGCCGCGACCAGGCGATCAAGTACATGCTCGACAACAGCGCGATGAGCCCGACCGACGCCACCGCCGAGGTCGAGCGCTACATCGCCATTCCGGGCCAGGCGCTCGCCTACAAGGTCGGCCAGCTCACCATCCGCCGCCTTCGCACCCGCGCAGAGCAGGCGTTGGGACCTAAATTCGACGTGCGCGAATTCCACGCCCAGGTTCTGATGTCGGGCGCGCTTCCGATGAAGGTGCTAGAGGAAAAGATCGACGCCTGGATCGCCATGAAGAAGCGCGGCTGAAGTATCACCCCGGTGAGGGAGCTCCCTTCTGCCGTCACCCTGAACTTGTTTCAGGGTCCAATTCTCCACCCGCCCTGCGGCTCGAGGCTGAACGCTGAAACAGGTTCAGCATGACGGCGAGGAGAGCATAAAGTCACTGTCCCCTTTGCCTCGCAATGCAGTAAAGAAAGGTCATGCCCAACTCTCCATGGCCCGAACTCTCGGCGGTTCGCGACGGGCCCACGATCGCCACCCTTCATCTCGCCAGCCAGATCGTCGGCAAGGCCGCGGTCGCCCTTTTGCCGTGGCGCAACCATGGCTGGCACACCGCCCTCCACCTCCACCCGCGGGGCCTTCGGACCGAGCCTCTGCACAATGCCGAGGGGCCTTTCGAGCTCGGCCTCGACCTGGTCGACCACGCCTTCACCTTCACCGACTCGTCGGGAACCCGCCAGGTATCGCTTCGGCCGGGGACGATGGCCGCATTCCACGGCGAGGTGATGGCGCTCCTCGCCGAAGAACGGCGCGACCTGCGCCTCGACGGTGCGCCCAACGAGATCGAGCCGGCCATCCCCTTCGCCCAGGACCAGGCCGAGCGCGCCTACGACCGCGACAGCGCCGAGCGCCTGCTCCGGGTGCTCCTCCAGGCGGACCGCGTCTTCCGGCTGTTCCGCTCCGGCTTCCTAGGCAAGGTCAGCCCGGTCCATTTCTTCTGGGGAAGCTTCGATCTTGCCGTCACCCGCTTCTCCGGTCGGCCGGGTCCCCGCCACCCCGGCGGGGTGCCGCATCTGCCCGACTCCGTGACCCGCGAGGCCTATAGCCACGAGGTTTCTAGCGCCGGCTTCTGGCCCGGCGGCGCCGGTCCCGGCGGAGGGCCCTTCTTCTACTCTTATGCCTGGCCGGTGCCCGAGGGTTTCTCCGCCGCCCGGGTCGAGCCGCGCCAGGCGCGCTTCGACGAAGGCTATGGCGAGTTCCTGCTCGACTACGACGTCGTGCGTTGCGCGCCCGATCCGGATTCGACCCTGCTCGCCTTTCTCGACTCGACCTATGCCGCCGCCGCCGACCTCGCCGGCTGGGACCGGGCGGCGCTGGAATGCGAGCTTGGCCGGCCGAGGATCCCGCGCGCGGTCTAGGCCGGGTCGACTTGGGCGCTGCAGCGCCGCTCTCCCGTGCGTCATGCTAAACTTGTCTCAGCATCCCGCGTCGAGCCGCCTCGCGGGCGGAAACTTGGACTCTGAAACAAGTTCAGGGTGACGGCGGAAGTGGGTCCCTCTCCTCGAGCCGCCCTCGCTACCAGGCTAAGCGCCCTTCAATAAGCCCGCAGCTTCGCCTTCCGGAAGGCTGCGTCACGAGCCTCCGAACACTTCATCGAAGCCTCCATGAGCTCCGTGTCCTCCCACATCGCCTTGCCGCTCTCGTCCATCGCCGCGGCGAAATCGTGGAGCGGGTAGGCCGACAGGATCCGGTCGAGCTCGGCTTGATCCGCGGCGGAACGCGCTCCCCCGGCGGCTCCGAGCCGGTCGAAGACCTTGAGGTCGGCGCTCTCGTAAAAGGCGATCATCCGGTCGAGCTTTTCGGGGCCGAGCCGGTCGGCGACGTGGCGCATCATGCGCAGCACCGCATCGCGCCCGAGGGGGGCCGAACATTCGGCCTCCTTCCGGAGCAGGGCGAGGATGTCTCGCTCCCGCCCCGGATTGAGCTTGGCCAGCCGCGCCGCCTCGAGCGGATCTGCGGCCGGCGGCGCCGATGCGGAGTCCGGCGAATCGGGAAGCACGCGGATGAAGTGCTGGAAGCGCGCGTCGTCGACGGCGGGCGCAGCCGCAGGCGGGGGGGCCGAAGCCGGCGGCGCAAGCGCCAGCAAGGAGAGCAGGAGCGACATCATGACGCCATCCTATCCCCCGACGAACGGATAAGGCGAGATGGTCTTTCGGCTTTCGTTGAGCGCCAGCGTTCGCCCGGCCGGGGCGGCGGCGCGCTGGGGGCAGCGGACGCGCGGGCAGATGCTGCAGGCCGGGCCGATCGGCGTGACCAGCGGCTTCGCCAGGTCGAGTCCGTCGGCATAGACGATCCGCGCCGCATGCTTCGCGTCGCATCCGAGGCCGATGGCGAGCTGTGAGGATTCGCGCGGATCGAGCCGGACGGCCCGGTCCACGGTTCGGCTGATCGTGAAGAATCGCTCTCCGTCGGGAGTCTCGACGATCTGGGTGGCGACCCGCCCGGGCGTCTGGAAGGCGGCGTGCAGGTTCCAGCGCGGGCAGGTCCCGCCGAAGCGCGAGAAAGGGAAGCTCTCCCCGGCGAAGCGCTTCGAGATGTTCCCGGCCGAATCGACGCGAAGCATGAAGAAGGGAATGCCGCGCGCTCCGGAGCGGCCGAGGGTGGTAAGGCGGTGGGAGACCTGCTCGACGCTGGCGCCGAACTCGGCGCAGAGCCGGTCGACGTCGTAGCGCTGCTTTTCGGCTGCCGCGAGGAAGCGGGCATAGGGCATCAGGATCGCGCCCGCGGCGTAATTGGCGAGGCTCATCGTCAGCAGCCGCCGGGTCGGCGTGTCCGGCGCGCCCGCGGTCTCGGCCATGCGTTTGAGCATCGGCCCGAACTCGAGCAGTGCAAGCTGATAGGCGGCGCCGAAGGTCCGGCTCTCCGGCCGGAGCAGGGCCGAAAGCATCAGCCGCTTGCGGTGCAGGTCGTAAGCCTGGCTGGCGAAGTCGAGTAGCTCGGGCGGCACCACCCGCGCGTCGATCCCGAACGCCTCCTTCAGCCGCCGGCGAAGCGCCTCGTACAGCCCGCCCGGGTCGCCGAGCGCCCCGGCGAGCGTCTCCGCGGCTTCCTCGATGTAGGGGAAATGGTTGCGCTGTGCCTGGATATGGTCGCGCACCCAGGCTTCGGGCGTGATCAGCGACGTTTCATCCGGCGCTCCGCCGTCGGAATGCTGGCGCCGCTCGACCAGGGCCGCGTAGAGCCGCGCGATCGCGTCGGCCACCGACGGGGCGTTGTCGGCCACTTCGAGCAGCTCGAAGCGCGGAATGGCGAGGTCGGCGAACATCGGGTCGGCGAGGATTTCGCCGAGCTGGTCGAGCCCGGTGCCTTCCGGCCCTTCCGCGGCGAAGCTCCTAAGATCGATATCGTAGACGTCGGCGAGGCGGAGAAGGACCTGCGCGGTCACCGGGCGCTGGTTGCGCTCGAGGTGGTTGAGGTAGCTCGGCGACACGCCGATCTCCCCGGCCATCGCGCTCTGGTTGAGACCCAGCTCCCGCCGGAGGCGCCGGAGCCGCCCGCCGAGATAGAGCTTTCGTTCGGGAGCCGCCACGACAGGAACATTGTCATAGCTTTACAAACGTCGCAAGTCGTCATGTGACTACGCGACCCTTTTCCGCGGGTCCGGCGGCCCGTCTCGTGCTTTTTGGCCAGACCTTTCCCCTCACTTCCCGAGGCCCCATGACCGACTTCGCCGACCTCGTCCCCGCCGCCCCCGGCCGCTTCGACACGATCGCCCGTCCCTATTCGCCCGCCGACGTCGAGCGCCTTCGCGGCTCGGTTCCGATCGAGCACAGCCTCGCGCGCCGTGGCGCCGCCCGCCTGTGGGAGCTTCTGAAGAGCGAGGATTATGTCAACGCACTCGGCGCCGTCACCGGCAACCAGGCGATGCAGATGGTCCGCGCCGGGCTCAAGGCCATCTACCTCTCCGGCTGGCAGGTCGCCGCCGACGCCAACACCGCCGGCGCCATGTATCCCGACCAGTCGCTCTATCCCGCCAATGCCGGACCGGAACTGTGCCGGCGGATCAACCGCACCCTCCAGCGCGCCGACCAGATCGAGCATGCCGAGGGCGGCGCCACCCGCGACTGGCTCGTCCCCATCGTCGCCGACGCCGAGGCGGGCTTCGGCGGCCCCTTGAACTGCTTCGAGATCATGAAGGCCTATATCGAGGCCGGCGCCGCGGGCGTCCATTTCGAGGACCAGCTCGCCTCCGAGAAGAAGTGCGGCCACCTTGGCGGCAAGGTCCTGATCCCCACCCAGGCGCATATCCGCAACCTCACCTCCGCCCGCCTGGCCGCCGACGTCTGCGGAGTGGCCACCCTTCTCGTCGCTCGAACCGACGCCGAGAGCGCGAAGCTCATTACCTCCGACGTCGACGAGCGCGACCGCGAATTCCTCTCCGGCGAGCGCACGCCCGAAGGCTTCTTCCGCCTTAAGGACGGCACCGGCCTCGACCATTGCATCAAGCGCGGCCTCGCCTTCGCCCCCCACGCCGACCTCCTCTGGTGGGAAACGAGCCGCCCCGACCTCGAAGAGGCGAAGCGCTTCGCCGAGGCGATCCAGCGCGACTATCCGGGCAAGCTCATGGCCTATAATTGCTCGCCCTCGTTCAACTGGGCGGCGAAGCTCGACGCCGACACGATCGCCCGCTTCCAGCGCGAGCTCGGCGCGATGGGGTACAAGTTCCAGTTCGTCACCTTGGCCGGCTTCCACAGCCTCAACCATTCGATGTTCGAGCTCGCCTCGGGCTATCGCGACCGCGGAATGGCAGCTTACTCCGAGCTCCAGCAGTCCGAGTTCGCCTCCGAAGGCGCCGGCTACACCGCCACCCGCCACCAGCGCGAGGTCGGCACCGGCTATTTCGACCTCGTCGCCCAGACGATCTCGGGCGGCGAGGCCTCGACCACGGCGCTCGCCGAATCGACCGAGGCCGAACAGTTCATCACCGCCGTCGCGGCCGAATGAGGAGAAGCATCATGACCACGCGCTATTGGGTGATCGGCGGCGAATATGACGGCCCCGACTTCCGCGCCCTCGTCCCCGGCACCGAGACCATGGCCGGCCCGTTCGACGACGAGCGCCGCGCCAGGACCGAATGGACCCGTCTCACCTGCTGCCCGGAAAAGAGCCGAAGCGCCACCCTGCGCTACGCCATCGCCGCGGAGAGCCTGCACTGAGCCATCCCCTCTCCCCAAGGGGGAGAGGGTTAGGGTGAGGGGGTTCGGCGTCTTCGCGAGAGGCTCAGTGCCCCCTCACCCCAGCCCTCTCCCCGCAGGGGAGAGGGAGCAAAAAGAAAAAAGGCGCCGGAGGTCTCCCCCCGGCGCCCTTTCTCTAACCCGGCCGAAGCCTTAGGCCGTGGCCTGCGCGCCTTCCTGGGGAAGCGCACCGCGGGCCTGGGCGATGATGGCGCTGAACGCCTCGCCCTCGTGCATCGCGATGTCGGCCAGGACCTTGCGGTCGAGATCGACTCCGGCGAGCTTCAGCCCGTGCATGAACTGGCCGTAGGTCAGCCCCTCGGCGCGGACAGCGGCGTTGATCCGCTGGATCCACAGCGCCCGGAACGAGCGCTTCTTAACCTTGCGGTCGCGATAGGCGTACTGGCCGGCCTTTTCGACGGCCTGCTTGGCGATCCGGATCGTGTTCTTGCGGCGGCCGTAATAGCCCTTCGCCTGCTCCAGGATCCTTTTGTGGCGGGCCTTGGTGGTGGTCCCGCGCTTGACGCGTGCCATGTGCGGTTCCTCCTTACTTCAGGCCGTAGGGCGCCCAGGCCTTCACCCGCGCCGTGTCGGCGTGGGCGAGCACCTCGGTGCCGCGATTCTGGCGGATATATTTGGCGTTGTGGCTGATCAGCCGGTGGCGCTTGCCCGCCACGCCGTGCTTGATCTTGCCGGTGGCGGTGAGCTTGAAGCGCTTCTTGACGCCGCTCTTCGTCTTCAGTTTGGGCATTTTCGTCTCCTTGTGCGCACTGGGCGCGACGTTTGTGAACGGCCACGGCAGCCCTTGTCGCCGGGCCGTTCGATTCTTCCAAAGCTGGAAAGAAGCGGCGCCTATAGAGAGGGAGGGCCTGCAAGGCAAGGCCGCGCCCCCTCTCCCCGAGGGGGAGAGGGCTGGGGGGAGGGGGTTCGGCGTCCGCGGCTCTCCACCACCGCCGAGCCCCCTCTCCCTACCCTCTCCCCGCTGGGGAGAGGGGGAAGGCTAGTCGAACAGGCTCGACACGCTCGTCTCGTCGGCGATGCGCTTGATCGCCTCGCCGAGCAGCGGCGCGATGGTCAGCAGGCGGATCTTGCTCGTCGCCGCCGCCGCCTCGCGGGCGTCGATCGAATCGGTGATCACCAGCTCCTCGAGCGCCGACCCGTCGACCCGCGATCCCGCGCCGCCCGACAGCACGCCGTGGGTGCAATAGGCGACGACCCCGCTCGCCCCCCCTTCCTTGAGCGCCGCGGCGGCGTTGGCCAGGGTGCCGGCCGAATCGACGATGTCGTCGATGAGGATGCAGAAGCGGCCCGAGACGTCGCCGATGATGTTCATCACCTCCGATTCGCCGGGCCGCTCGCGGCGCTTGTCGACGATCGCCAGCGGCGCGTTGTCCAGCCTCTTGGCGAGCGCCCGGGCGCGGACCACGCCGCCGACGTCGGGCGAGACGACGGTGAACTGCCGCCCCGAAAAGCGCGCCTTGATGTCTTCGGACATAACCGGCGCCGCGTAGAGATTGTCGGTCGGGATATCGAAGAAGCCCTGTATCTGCCCGGCGTGAAGATCGACCGAGAGCACCCGGTTGGCGCCCGCGACCGTGATCAGGTTGGCGACCAGCTTGGCCGAAATGGGAGTCCTCGGACCGGGCTTCCGGTCCTGCCGCGCATAGCCGAAATAGGGCAGGACCGCCGTGATCCGCTTCGCCGACGCGCGGCGGAGCGCGTCGATGCAGATCAGAAGCTCCATCAGATTGTCGTTCGCCGGATAGGAGGTCGACTGGACGACGAACACGTCCTCGCCCCTCACGTTCTCGTTGATCTCGACGAAGATTTCCTCGTCGGCGAAGCGCCGGACCGACGTATCGGTGATCGGCATCTCCAGATAAGCGGCGATGCTCTTCACCAGCGGCAGGTTCGAATTGCCGGCCATCAGCTTCATGAGCGTCGTTCCTCGTCCCGCCGTTGCCGCCTCCTTAGAGTGCGCGTAGCACATGCCACAAGGGGAGGAGCGGCACGTGGAAGGCGAGACGAGCTACATCCCGACCGAAACCCATTCGGTCGAGGCGAATCGGGACTGGTTCCGGGATTCGCTTCGCCGGCCCCGTACTCAGGCGCGGGCGGCGGTTTTGGTGCTTTTCATGGGCGTCTGGCTCGGCTTCTTCACTTGGCTTGACGGATGGGACTGGCGGGAGGTCCTGCTCGGCGGCGTTGAGGGCCTCGGACTGGGCCTCTGCATGGTAATCGTCGTCTGGGCAGGATGCTATCTCACGCTCGGTGTTCGCGTGCGCCGGCTGTTCCGCCAGATCCGGGTGCGCGACGGGCCGTACAGGTGGCGGTGGGGTGGCGAAGGCATCGCCCTCACTACTCCGAACGGAGAGGTCCGCTACGGCTGGCAGGAGCTTCAACGGATTGTGGAGGGGCGCCACGCCATCCTGCTTTTCTTCAACGACCGGCAGTATCTGGCGCTGCCTCGCGAGGCGCTCGGCGAGGCCGGCGAGGAAAGCTTCGTCGCCGCTATGCGGGCGGGCCGGGCCGAGCCGGCCTGATGCTTGTCGCGAGCCCCGCGCCCGCCTAGTCGCCGCTCATGAACGTCGTCACCCGCTTCGCCCCCGCGCCTTCGGGGCGGCTCCATGTCGGCAACCTGCGCACCGCGCTTCACAACTGGCTGTGGGCGCGAAGGAACGGGGGGCGCTTCCTCCTCCGCCTCGACGACACCGATCGCGAGCGCTCGAGCGAGGCGAATGTCGAAGGAATCCGAGCCGATCTCAACTGGCTCGGACTGGCGCCGGACGAGGAGCATCGCCAATCGGCGCGGTTCGGTCGCTACGAAGCGGCGCTCGAGCGGCTGAAGGCGGCGGGGCGGGTCTATCCGGCCTATGAGACGGCGCAGGAGCTGGAGCTCAAGCGCAAGGTCCAGCTCGGCCGCGGCATGCCGCCGGTCTACGACCGCTCGGCGCTCGCCTTGACCGAGGAGGAGCGCTTGCGGCTGGAGGCGGAAGGCCGGCGTCCGCACTGGCGCTTCCGGCTGGACCACTCGGTGCCGATCGAGTGGGACGACCTCATCCGCGGCCCGCAGCATTTTGACCCCGCCCTGCTCTCCGATCCGGTTGTCCGGCGCGAGGACGGAAGCTGGCTCTACATGCTGCCCTCGGCGGTCGACGACATCGAGCTCGGGATCACGCACGTCGTGCGCGGCGAGGACCATGTCGCCAACACCGCGCTCCAGGTCCAGATGTTCGAGGCGCTCGGCGCCGCACCGCCCGCCTTCGCCCACGAAGCGCTGCTGGTCGGGTCGGAGGGCAAATTGTCCAAGCGCCTCGGCTCGCTCGGGGTGGAGGCGATGGCGGAAGCGGGGATCGAACCGCTCGCCCTCGCCGCGAAGCTGGCGCGGATCGGTACCAGTCTCCCGGTCGAGCCGGTCGGCCGTCTCGACGACCTGGTCGCCGCCTTCGACTTCTCGACCTTCGGCCGGGCCCCCGCCCGCTTCGATCTGGACGAGCTCGCGACCCTCAACGCCCGCATCGTCCACCAGCTCGCCTTCGAGCCGGTGGCCGACCGGCTCCCCTCCGGAATGTCGGCCGCGGACTGGTCCGCGATCCGGCCGAACCTTCGCAAGGTCGCGGAGGCGGCCGACTGGTGGTCGATTCTCCACGGCCATGTCGAGGCGGAGCCGGCTGCGGTGGATCGCGAATTCCTTGCCGCCGCCGCCGAGGCCGCCGGCGAGATCGACTGGGCCGCCGACCCCTGGCCCCAGCTCGTCGAACGCCTCAAGACCCGCACCGGCCGGAAGGGCAAGCCCCTCTTCCACCCTCTGCGCCTCGCCCTCACCGGCCGCGACTCCGGCCCCGAAATGGCCGTCCTCCTCCCCCTCATCGGCCGCGACGAGGCGATAGCGAGGCTGACTTCGGGCCACTGATTCCATCCGGCGGCCGGGACGGGGGCGGACGACACGCCGCCGGCCCCTGCCCCGTCATGCTGAACGTGTTTCAGCATCCAGCGGCGCGCCGCCGAGCGGGTGGAGGACTGGACCCTGAACCAAGTTCAAGGGTGACGCCGACCGCCGGCCAAAAGCCACTCGCGCGCCCCTTTCGCCGCCTCCGCCCTGCCGCGCCTTGCACCCGCCGGACCTGCCAGCAGCAGGAACAAAGTCTCTTCTCCTGCGTCGTGATATGTTGTATCATTATGTGATGAGATAACCTCTCATGCATGACTGCGACGCACAGAGCCGCACGAGCGGCCGGGCAGAAGGAGAGATGCCATGACCACAGCCGGTTTCTACGACCGGAAAGGGATGAACCCGCGGGCGCTGACCGTGGTCGTCCTGCTCCACGGCGCGGCGCTGACCGCGCTGATCCTCGCAAAGGGCGAGGCCATCGAACGGACCATCCACCCGCCGACCGTCGTGAAGCTGATCCCGGACGACAAGCCGCCCCCGGAGAAGCCCAAGCCCCTGCGCCAGCCCCCGGAGCAGCCGGTGAGCCACCTCACGGTGACCACTCCGCCTTTCGATCCGCCCAAGCAGATCTTCCAGCCGCCCTCTTTCCCGCCCCCGCCCTCGGGCTTCGCCGACGGCCCCGGCGAGCAGACGGTTCTGGATCCGCCGCCTCCGCCGCCTCCGCCGCCGCCTCCGCCGCCGGAGCATAAGGTCGAGCCGGCGCGGGCTCGGGCCAACCTCGCCTCCTACGTCTCCGACTCGGACTATCCCGCCGCTGCCATTCGAAGCGAGGAGCAGGGGACGACGCGGTTCCGCCTCGCCGTCGGCCCGGACGGCCGGGTCAGCGAGTGCATCGTGACCGGCTCCAGCGGCTCGTCCTCGCTCGATGCGGCGACCTGCCGGATCATGAAGGCTCGAGCGCGATTCACGCCGGCGCGCGACGGGTCCGGCAACCCGGCGGCCGATACGGTCGCCAACGCGATCAAATGGGTGTTGCCGGAAGGCTGAGGCGAGCGACGTCGCCCCAGCGCAGGCTGGGGCCCCAGTGGGTGAAAGGCGCTGAGGTCTTCACCCCCCGGGGTCCCAGCCTCCGCTGGGACGACGTTTGTATTCCGGTCCCGCGACAAAATGGCGGGGCTCCAGGACTGGCGCGTGTCCCGCCCACCGCCTATCTTGACCCCATGTCCTGGTTCCCGCGCCCGTCCTCGCCCCGCGCCGTCTTCGCCGACCTAAAGGCCTTTGCCGGCCAGCGCAGCCGCTACCAATATGCCGGCCTTGCGGTCGCGATCGCGATGCCGCTCCTGATCATCGCCGGCTTCTACCACGACGCCTCCCACGGCATCGCGCCGGGGCCGCAGCTTATCTACGCCGAGAGCTGGCCGGCCAGCCGGACCGACTCCGAGATCAAGGCCGACCAGAAGAAGTCGCAGGCGCAGAAGCAGGCGCAGGCCAAGGAACGCCAGCGCCAGTTCCAGAAGCTCGAGCGGCAACTCGGCATTTGACCGGCGGCGCGGAGGGCTGGATGGCGGCTGCGGCGGCGCTCGGCGAGCGCGGTCGGGGTCGGACCGCCCCCAATCCCAATGTCGGCTGCGTCGTCGTCAAGGACGGTCGGGTCGTCGGGCGCGGCTGGACCCAGCCCGGCGGCCGTCCCCACGCCGAGCAGATGGCGCTGGCCGAGGCCGGCGACGAGGCGCGGGGCGCCACCGCCTGGGTGACCCTCGAGCCCTGCTGCCACGCCAGCCCCCGAGGCCCGGCCTGCGCCGACTTGCTGATCGACGCGGGCATAGGCCGGGTCGTCGCCGCACTCGAGGATCCCGATCCGCGCATGAAGGGCGGTGGCTTTACGCGCCTTCGTGAATCCGGGATCGCCGTAGAGGTCGGTTCCGGAGCGGAGGCCGCGGCGCGTTCGATGGCCGGCTTCCTCGCCCGCCACCGGCTCGGCCGGCCGTGGATCACCCTGAAGCTCGCCATGTCGCTCGACGGCAAGATCGCACTCCCCTCGGGAGAAAGCCGCTGGATCACCGGCGAGGACGCGCGCACCCACGTCCATCTCGAGCGCGCCCGGGCCGACATGATCCTGGTCGGGCGCGGCACCTACGAGGCCGATCGCCCGGGCCTCGACGTGCGCCTTCCCGGGCTCGAGGAGCGAAGCCCGAGGCGCGCCCTGCTCACTCGGGGCGAAGCGGTGGAGGGCTGGACCCGCCTCGGCAGCCCGCAGGAGGTCTACAGCCTCGCCGACGTCAACGATTTGCTCGTCGAGGGCGGCTCGGCGACCGCCTCGGCCTTCCTCGGCGCCGACCTGGTCGACCGGCTGCTCATCTACCGGGCGCCGATCCTGATCGGCGAGGGCAAGTCGTCGATCGGCTATATCGGCCTCACCAGCTTGGCCGAGGCGCACCGGCGCTGGGCCATGGTCGATTCGCGGCTGCTTGGAATCGACCGCCTGGAAGTCTACGAGCGCGAGCGCGACTGACATGTTCACTGGAATCATCACCGACGTCGGGCGGATCGTCTCCGCCGAGCAACGGGGCGACCTGCGCCTCCAGGTAGCCTGCGCCTACGACATGGCGGGGGTCGACCTCGGCGCCTCGATCGCCTGCTCCGGAGTCTGCCTCACCGTCGTCGACAAGGGCGCCGACTGGTTCGCCGTCGACGTCTCCGCCGAGACGGTGAGCCGCACCGCTCCGGGCCTCTGGCAGGCGGGGACCAGCCTCAACCTCGAGCGCTCGCTGCGCCTCGGCGACGAGCTGGGCGGCCATATCGTCACCGGCCATGTCGACGGAATCGCCGAAGTCGTCACGGTGGAGCGGGTCGGCGACTCGCTGGCGGTGGAAATCGACACTCGACGCGACCTTTCCGCCTACATCGCCGCCAAGGGCTCGGTCGCCCTGGACGGCGTTTCGCTCACCGTAAACGCCGTTTCCGGCACCCGCTTCACCGTCAATCTCATCCCCCACACCGCTTCGCGGACCACCTTCGGAGACATCCGGCCAGGCCGCCGCCTTAACGTCGAGATCGACATCCTCGCCCGCTATATCGGCCGGATGATCGAGATGAGGGCCTGATGGCCGCCGCTCTCCCCCTCGAACGCGGCTTCCTCTCCTCGCCCGAGGAGCTGATCGACGAGGCCCGCAACGGCCGGATGTTCATCCTGGTCGACGACGAGGACCGCGAGAATGAGGGCGACCTCGTCATCCCCGCCCAGATGGCGACTCCGCACGCGATCAACTTCATGGCGACGCACGGCCGCGGACTGATCTGCCTCGCCCTCACCCGCCAGCGGGTCGACCAGCTCGGCCTCGAGCTGATGAGCCGCGACAACGGCACCCGTCACGAAACCGCCTTCACCACCTCGATCGAGGCGAGGGAGGGCGTGACGACCGGAATCTCCGCCGCCGATCGGGCGCGCACCATCTCGGTCGCCATCGACGCCGGCAAGGGCCGCGAGCATATCGTCACCCCCGGCCACGTCTTCCCGCTGGTGGCGCGCGAGGGCGGCGTGCTGATCCGCGCCGGCCATACCGAAGCGGCGGTCGACGTGGCCCGACTTGCCGGCCTCAATCCGTCGGGCGTGATCTGCGAGATCATGCGCGACGACGGCACGATGGCGCGGATGGACGATCTCGTCGCCTTCGCCCAGCGCCACGGGCTCAAGATCGGGACGATCCGCGACCTCATCGCCTATCGCTTGAAGAAGGATCACCTCGTCGAGCAGACCGGCGAGGCGGAGTTCGACAGCCGCTGGGGCGGGCGCTGGACCGCCAAGGCGTTCCTCAACAAGGCGCTCGGCACCGAGACGGTGGCGCTGGTCAAAGGCGAGATCGATCCGTCGCGGCCGGTGCTGGTGCGGATGCACCAGCTAAGCCTCTTCTCCGACGTGTTCGCCGAGGCCGGCGACCGCGGCGGGCTCCTCGCCCGGGCGATGGAGATGATCGACCGCGAGGGGGCGGGGATCATTGTCGTGCTCAACCGACCGGTGCCGATCTCCGAGCTGCTCAACCGGCGCTCCGGCCGGGCCGGCGCACGCGACATGGACCCGCTGCGCGACTATGGCGGAGGCGCCCAGATCCTCTCCGCCTTGGGAGTGCACGACATGGTCCTCCTCACCAACACCCATCACACGCCGGTCGCGCTCTCCGGCTACGGCCTCACCATCGTCGGCGAGCGGCCGATCGGCCCGGAGGAATGAGCATGGCCCGGGTGCTGATCGTCGAGGCGCGCTTCTACGACCATCTGAACGACCTGCTTCTGCAAGGCGCGCGCGCGGCGATCGAGGCGGCGGGGCACCGCCACGAGACGGTGACCGTGCCGGGCGCGCTCGAAGTGCCCGGGGCGATCGCCCTGGCGGCGGAGACCGGCCGCTACGACGCCTTCGTCGCGCTCGGAGTCGTGATCCGCGGCGAAACCTACCATTTCGAGATCGTCGCCGGCGAAAGCGCCCGCGGGATCATGGCGCTGACCCTGGACGGCCTCGCCGTCGGCAACGGCATCCTCACCGTCGAGGACGAAGCCCAGGCCCTCGCCCGGGCCCGGCCCGAGGAAAAGGACAAAGGCGGAGAGGCGGCCAAGGCGGCGCTCGCCATGCTGGCGCTAAGGGAGCGGTTCGAAAGCTGACCGTCGCCCCAGCGAAGGCTGGGGCCCCGGCGGGTGAAGAACGCGGTGCTTTTCACCCCCTGGGGTCCCAGCCTTCGCTGGGACGACGGAAGACTAGCGCTTCAGCCAATGCCTGCGCGCGAACCACGCAAGGACCGCGGCGCCCACCACCACGCAGAAGCCGCACACCGCCCAGAAGGCGTTCGGGTGGTGCGCATAGGGTATGCCGTCGACGTTCATCCCCAGCAGGCCGGTGATGAAGGTCAGCGGAAGGAAGATGAAGGCGACGACCGAGATGAGCAGCGAGCGCTGGTCGATCTCCTCGGCGCGCAGGTCGGTGAGCTGCTCGTGGAGCAGGGCCGAGCGCTCGCGGACCGCCTCCAGCTCCTCAGCCATCCGGGCGAAGCGGTCCGCCGCCTCGCGGATGTGCAATCGGTCGTCGTCGGCGAGCCAGTCGAAATCGAGCTGGGCGAGGGTCTGGAGGGCGTCGCGGTCGGGCGCGACGAAGCGGCGGTAGGCGATCGCCTCGGAGCGGATCCGGGTGATGAGGCCGCGCAGCCGGTAGATATTGTGGCTCTCGAGCTGGCTCTCGCAATCGTCGAGCTCGTCGCCGAGCGCTGCGACCTCGGGATCGAGCTGCTTGCTGATCGCCCGCGCATAGGCCGCGACGAGATCGCCCGAATCGAGGATCACGCCCGCCTTCATCTGCTCCATCACCGACGCCGTCGCGGCGAGCGGGCGCCGGGTCAGCGAATTGACCTTGCGGCCCCGGACCCACATCCGGATCGAAACCAAGCGGTCCGATATGTCCACTCCCGCCGCCGCCGGCCCGCGCAGGTTGACGATCGCGCCGTCGTCCACCCGGTCGCAGCGCGGCCGGGTCTCGGTCGCGACCAGCGCGTTGGCGGCGACTTCGGGCACGTCCTGGCCGGCGAGCAGCGCCAGGCTCGGCTCGTCTTCGTCGTCGATGTGGATCCAGACGAAGCCCGGTCCGGAATAAGCGGCGGCTTCCTCGGCGGTGACGGGCCGGACCGGACCGTCGCCGACGAGAAGCGCCGCGCAGCTCATGCCAGGGTGTCGAGATAGGCGCGAAGCGCCGGGCCGACGTCGTCGCGCTTCAGCCCGAGCGCGATGTTGGCGACGATGAAGCCGAGCTTGTGGCCGCAATCGTGCCGCTCGCCGTCGAAGGTCAGGCCGTGAAAGGGCTGGGTCCCGATCATCTTCGCCATGGCGTCGGTAAGCTGGATCTCGCCGCCCGCGCCCTTCTCGATCTCGCCGAGGACCTTCATGATCTCGGGCTGGAGGACGTAGCGGCCGGGAAGCATGAGGTTGGACGGCGCGGTGCCGGGCGCCGGCTTCTCGACCAGCCCCTTGATCTCGGTCAGGTTGCCGTCGCGGGCACCCGGGTCGACGACGCCGTACTTATGCGTCTCGTCCTCCGGCACTTCCAGGACCGCGACGACGTTGCCGCCGACCCGCTCATAGGCGTCGACGAGCTGACGCGTGCAGTTGGGCGATCCGACCATCACCTCGTCCGGAAGGAAGACCGCGAACGGCTCGTCGCCGACGATGTCGCGTGCGCACCAGACGGCGTGGCCGAGGCCGAGCGGCTCCTGCTGGCGGACGGAGACGACCGAGCCCGGCGGGAAGCGGGTGCTGCCCAGCACGTCGAGCGACTTGCCGCGGCCGCGCATCGTCGCTTCGAGCTCGTAGGAGATATCGAAATGATCCTCGAGCGCGGTCTTGCCGCGTCCGGTGACGAAGATCATCTGCTCGATCCCGGCTTCGAGCGCCTCCTCGACCGCATATTGGATGAGCGGCCGGTCGACGACCGTCAGCATCTCCTTGGGAATGGCCTTGGTGGCGGGAAGGAACCGGGTGCCGAGGCCGGCGACGGGGAACACCGCCTTTCTGACTTTCTTCATTTCGTCTCCGCGAAGAGGTGAGGCATCGCCGCTCGGGCTTAGCGCGACGGGGGCAGGTCGAACGGATCGTCCTTTCGCTCCTCGGAGCGGGAGAGGACCTCGTCCTGGCGCACCGGACGCGCGATCGGCGGCGGGGTCAGCAGCTCGGCCGTGGTCGGCGCCCGCGCGGCGGTCGCCGGCTTGACCGGCGTCTCCTGCGCCGAGCGGGGCCGAAGCGGATCGCGGGACCCGCATCCGGCAAGCAGGAGCGCCGCGGCGGCGAGGGGGAGAATGCGTGACATGGCCGCCGCCGCCATAGCGAAGCCCCGGCCCCCAGGTCACGTGGAAAAACCCGGCGCTTGCCCACGATGCCCCGCTTTCGTAACCCCGCCGGATGCGCTGGACCGTCCTTCCCCTCCTCCTCCTCCTGCTGGGCACCGCGTCCTGCGACCGGCAGGCCGCCGATTCGACCAACCTCTCCAGCGCGGCGAGAACGGCGGCCCCCGCCGCGCCCGAGGCCAAGGGAAAGGTCGATCGCAGCCACGCCGGGCAGCCGGCGCCGGACACCGAATTCGACGATCCGGACGGCGAGACCGTCACCCTCGAATCCTTCCAGGGCAAGCCGGTGCTGGTCAATTTCTGGGCGACCTGGTGCGCGCCCTGCGTCAAGGAGATGCCGACTCTCGACCGCCTCGCCGCGAAGTCGGGCGACAAGCTCCAGGTGATCGCGCTCAGCCAGGATAGCGGCGGACGCGAAAAGGTGGACGAGTTCTTCTCGAAGGCGAAGCTGAAGGCGGTCGAGCCTTACATGGACTCCAAGCTCGCCTTGATGGGGGAGATGCGGGTCGACGTCCTCCCCACCACCATCCTGCTCGACGCCAAGGGGCGCGAAGTGTGGCGGGTGGTCGGCGAGGAGGACTGGACCAGCCCCCGCGCCGCCGCCCTGATCGCCGAAGCGACGGCGGCGCACTGATATTCGGGAGGCACGGCGTGAAGCGCCGGGCCGCCTAGTCCTTAGGCTCGTGCTCGGTATAGTCCTTGCCGAGCCAGTCCGTTCGGCTCCGGGATCGCCCACGCTCCTCGCGCTGTGAGTCACGGTGCTCGGTGTACGGATTGCCCAGCCAGTCCTCGCGCTCCCTCGATTCGCCCACAATCTCGTCCGAGCTGTTCCGATGCTCGACATAATCGTTTCCGAGCCAGTCCTTGCGGGCACGGGAGGTTTCCACCGTCTCGCCGTCTACGTTCGTCGTTTCGACGTAGGAATTGCCCAGCCAATCCTTCTTCACCACCGACTTCCCTCGTCGCGAGCCGTCCTCGTCGAGATGCTCGGTATAGGGATTGCCCAGCCAATCGGTCCGCTCGCGCGATCGCCCGCGCCTGGCGGACGCCGGCATCGGCGGCTCATCGTCATAGCGCTCCGGGCGGGTTCCATCGGCGAAGAACCGTGAGAGGAACCAAATACCGACGATGAGCACGGCTATCACCAGCGCAACGTAAAGCAGAGAGGCGATGACGATTAGCGACATGCCCACTGCAAAGAAAAACGAGCCAAAGCGCACTCCTGCGCGAGTCGCCTCGTCCTCTATCGAATCGGTCCAACCGTGGATCTTGTGCGGCGCCCAAATCACTGCAGCCCAAATGTTGGCAAAGATACTGTCTTTGGACGACACTGCTTGGTAATGATGGTGGACACCCGCGCTTGCGTTGTTGATCCATCCCGCAAATTCAATGGGTTTTGCAAAACAGACGTAAGTTCCGACGAGTGCCGGAATACCCACGCACAAAATCAGAAAGAGCCCGCCGACGCCCATTCTTTTTCCCCCCAGAAAGCGCGGCTTTTACCATGATCCGGAGGTACACTCAACTTGCCGAGGCTGCGGCCTTAGCGGTGGATGCGGGATTGCTCCCGCTGCTTTAGCCTCAGTCGCGAAGCAGCTCGTTGACGCTGGTCTTGGACCGGGTTCGGGCGTCGACCCGCTTGACGATCACCGCGCAGGCGAGGCCGGGGCCGCCGTCGCGACCGGGCAGAGTCCCGGGGACGACCACCGAATAGGCCGGAACCCGTCCGAAGAAGATCTCGCCGCTCGCCCGGTCTACGATCTTCGTCGAGGCGCCGATGAAGACGCCCATCGAAAGCACCGCGCCCTGCTCGACGACCACGCCCTCCGCCACTTCGGATCGGGCGCCGATGAAGCAATCGTCCTCGACGATCACCGGCCCGGCCTGGAGCGGCTCGAGCACTCCGCCGATCCCCGTCCCGCCCGAAATGTGGACGTTGCGCCCGATCTGAGCGCAGCTTCCCACCGTCGCCCAGGTGTCGACCATCGTCCCCTCGCCGACATGGGCGCCGATATTGACGAAGCTCGGCATCAGCACCGCCCCTTTGGCGACGAAGGCGCCGCGCCGGACGATGGCCCCCGGCACGGCGCGGAATCCGGCCTCGGTGAACCGGCCGGAGTCCCAGCCGGCGAATTTCGACGGCACCTTGTCCCACCAGTCGGCGCCGCCCGGGCCGCCGGAGATCGCCTCCATCGGAGTCAGCCGGAAGGACAGGAGCACCGCCTTCTTCAGCCACTGGTTGACGTGCCAGCCGTCCGGACCCTTCTCCGCGACCCGTGCCTCGCCCGAATCGAGCAGGAGGATGGCGCGCTCCACCGCCTGCGCGACCTCGCGGTCCCCCGGGCCGATCGAATCGCGGCGCTCCCAGGCTTCGTCGATGGTCTGCTCAAGCGTCGTCATGGCGAGTCTCCGGCGGTTATGGCGGTCAGCCAGTCGCCGATGTCGGCGATATGAAAGTCGATGAAGGCCGGATCGGCGGCGCGGTCGGCCTGCTCGGAGCCGTTGTCGATCCAGACGGTGATCATTCCCAGCGCCTTGGCCGGCTCGAGGTTGCGCGCCATGTCGTCGGCGAACAGGGCGCGCCGCGGATCGATGCCGAGGCGATCGCACAATGCCGCATAAGCGCGCGGATCGGGCTTGGGCACATAGTCCATGGCGTGGATGTCGTGCATCCCGTCGAAGGCGTCGGCGAGGCCGAGTCGGTCGAGCACCCGCCGCGCATAGGCTTCGTCGCCGTTGGTGAAGACGAACTTGCGGCCGGGAAGCCGGTCCAGCGCCGCGACCACCCTCGGGTCGGCGGCGATCCGGGCAAGGTCGATATCGTGGACGAAGGCGAGGAATTCGTGCGGGTCGGTGCCGTGGGCGGCCATCAGCCCGGCAAGCGTCGTTCCGTGCGCGTGGAAATAGCCCTTCTGCACCCGGCGCGCCTCCTCGTGGTCGCAGCCCAGCAATCGCTGTATGTACTCGCCCATTCGAAGGTCGATCAGCGCGAACAGGTCGGCCGAGGCGGGGTAAAGGCTGTTGTCGAGGTCGAAGATCCAGCTGTCGACGTGGCGGAGCGCGGGCGGGACCATGGCCGCCCTTACCCAAGGCAAAGGGGCTTCAGCAAATTGAAAGGATGGCGATGCTAGCCGGGGACCATAAAATCCGATAAAACTGAATGCCTTAGGTCGAGGGTCGGAGTGATGGCGAAGTCTCGCAGGTACAGGCTGACCCTCTCCGTATGTGCCGCGGCGCTCCTGCTCGGCGGCTGCGGCGGCGGAGGCGGCGCTCGCCCCAGCCCGATCATCGCGCCGGCGCCCGCGGCCCCGGTGCCGCCGCCGCCCCCGCCTCCGCCGCCGCCCGTTCCGGTGCCCCCGCCCCCGCCGCCGGCCGCGGGAGCGACCAATTACAACGATACCGAATATAACCGTTCCAGCGGCGCCGTCGCCCACAGCGCGATCAGCGCCTATAATGCGGGCGCGACCGGGAAGGGCGTCAAGATCGCGCTCATCGACACCGGGGTGAATCCCAACCTCGCCGAATTCGCCGGCAAGATCGATCCGGCCAGCGCCGATCTGGTCGCCAATCGCGGCGTGGCCGATTCCGAGGGCCACGGCACCGCGACGGCCGCGACGGCGGCGGCCGCCCGCAACGGCAGCGGAATGCTCGGAGTCGCCTTCGACGCGACCATCCTGTCGCTCAACACCGCCAATCCCAACAATTGCGACGACAAGGAAGGCTGCAAGCACAGCAGCGTCGACATCGCCCGCGGCATCGACATCGCGCGCCAGAACGGCGCACGGGTGATCAACATCTCCCTGGGCGGGGACGAATCGAGCGCTCTGGTCAACGCCGCGATCCTGCGCGCCGCCGCCGCCGGGATCGTGGTGGTGATGTCGGCCGGCAATAACGGGGAGGAGGCGACCGGGCCCAATCCCGAAGCCTTCGCCTTGTCCGCGTCGAGCGCGGGCAACGTTATCATCGCCGGCGCGATCGACGGGTCGCGCAACATCGCCAGCTTCTCCAACCGCGCCGGATTGGGCGCCAACGCCTATCTGGCCGCGCTCGGCTCGCGGGTCGTCGCGCCCGACGAGACCGGCGCCCTGTTCTTCTGGAGCGGAACGTCCTTTTCGGCGCCGGTGATCAGCGGAGCGGTGGCGCTGCTCGCCCAGGCCTTTCCGAACCTTACCGGCCGCCAGATCATCGACCTGCTGTTCACGACCGCCGACGACGCCGGCGCGCCCGGCACGGACGCGCTGTTCGGCCGCGGGATCCTCAACATCGCGCGCGCCTTCCAGCCGCAGGGGAGCCTGTCGCTTCCCGGCTCGCAGGTTGCGGTCGATCCCACTGCCGGCGCCGGGACGACCGCGGGTGCGATGGGAGACGCTTCGCCGCGACTCGCCGGAGTGGTCGTCCTCGACGGCTTCTCCCGGGCCTTCGTGATGGACATGGACCGGGCCCTTCGCCGGGCGCCGCAGGATCGGCCGCTTTCCGGCGCGCTTCAGCCGGGGCTCCATACCGCCGGCGCGTCCGCCAGGGACATGGCGGTTTCGATCACCGTGAAGCGCAATCTTTCCGGCCAGCCGCAGGTCGGGTTCGCCCAGCTCGGCCTCACCTACGAGGACGGCCGCGCGGCGCGGATCGTCTCCGGCCTGGCGGTGAGCCGCCTGACCGCCAGGACGGCGATGGCCTTCGGCTTCTCGGAAAGCGGCCGGGCGCTCCAGCAGCGCCTCGCCGGACAGGATCAGAACGCCTTCCTCGTCGCCCGCGATCCGCTTAGCCGGCTCGGCTTCTACGCCGATGCCGGCGCCAGCCTGGGCGTCCGCCAGTCGGTCCGCGGCTTCGGCCTGACCGCCACCGCCGAGCGGGGCGAGGTCTATCGGCCGGGTTTCGACCGGTCGGTGCCGCAGCCCGGCTATTCGGTCGGTTCGTTCAGCCTCGACCGCCGCTTCGGCCGTCTCGCGATGACGCTCGGCGCGGTTCGGCTGGCGGAGCAGCGCAGCGTCCTCGGCGGCGAATTCTCTCCGACCCTTGCGGCCGGAGGCGCGACGAGCTGGTTCGCCGACGCCACCGCCTCGCTGGCGCTCGGCCGCGGCTGGGACGCCTATGCCAGCTACCGGCGCGGCGCCACGGCGCTTCGCGCAACCGGCGGCCTCGCCACCGGCGGCCGCCTGTCGAGCGACGCCTGGGCCTTCGACGTGGCGAAGCGCGACGCGCTGCGCGGCGGGGACCGGCTGGCGCTTCGGATCATGCAGCCGCTCCGGGTCCGCTCGGGCGGCCTCGATCTCGCCGTTCCGGTCTCCTACGATTACGCCACTCTGCAGGCCGGCTACGAAAGCCGCTTCTTCAACCTCGCGCCGACCGGGCGGGAGATCGACGTCGAGGCGGCCTATTCGAGGCCCCTCCTCGGCGGCGAGCTTAGCGGAAATCTGTTCGCGCGCCGCCAGCCCGGCAACATCGCCGCCCTGGACGCCGATCTCGGCGCCGCGATCCGCTTCACTCTGGGCTTCTGACCTGCTCGGCCGCCACCCTTGGAGGACGAAACAAGGTCTGCGATGCCTGGCGGGCTTCCCGGCGTCGCCCTTGCCCGGAAGCGTTGCGCCCTATAGAATTTTCTCTAAGCGATAAGGAGCGAAAAGATGTCGATCCAAACATCCGGACCCGGCGGCGGCTGCGGAAACCGCGGCTAAATCGAAGCTGCAAGCAGCGAACATTCGAATGCCAGCTCGCCCGAACCGCGCGGGAACTGGTCATCCCGGAAGCGCCAGACCGTATCGCCGAGGGACGTCGATCGGCGGTCGAGCCTTGCCCGAGGGCTGGCACCCCCCGCAATCTCGCAATCTACCTGGCCCAGCGACTGCGCGAATTGCAGCTCGACGAACACCTCCGTCTTTCCATCGGGTTTCAACGTCAGCGTTTGCCAAAAAAATTTGGTGCGCCCGGCCACGATCAGGTCCGCACAATAGCGAGGCCATTTGTGACATATTTCAACGACGCGGGTCTGCCCTTTCGACAGCGGGGGGATGAAGCAAAGCGCGAACTCCTTACGATGACTGCTGTTTTCCATCGGAAGAAGTATAACTTCCGTATCGCTGTCCAAGCTTCTCGCCGTTAGTCCGACATCCGAAAAACAGGGTGCGGGCGGCGCACTTGCATCGGCCTCTTCGTGGAACGCGCAGAATACCGTCTTCTCGTTATTGGCGCTTAGTTTGTGTTCACGGCGGTATTCCACGTCTCCATTGGCGAAGACTCGAATTGTGATGGAGGCTCTCTCGAGTTCGCAATTAGGGCGGCGGTCCAGACGATTGAGGATCGTACGTACATTCGAGATGAACCTGTCGAAATCGGCATGTCCCCGTTCGCGCTTGCGATAGCGTTCGAGCTGGTCGTTCAGTTGGGTGTGCTGGATAATTCGGGTCCGAATGAGGCTAACCGATAGTATAATCGCACAAATCGACAGGGTGAATGTGCCAACGAAAACAGCGACGAACCAAATCCTGAGGTCACCGTGCGAATCGACAGCTAACGGCCTAATCAATTCGCGATAAGGTGTACTGGTTTCTAGAAGCCAGGCTGGCAGCGTCACGATGCCGACGATCAATGGGATCTCTAATCGAGCAAAACGCTGCTCTTTCAGCCAATTGAGCGAATCCAGCATCGGGTCCTCCTGACGCCCTTATGAAGCGCGGGAAGATCCAAAAGCAACGTCCCGCAAGGGGAGCTTCGAGCAAGCGAGCCCGGCAAGAGCGATGCTCGTGCCCGACTCCGGCGCAGCGCTCGGCTTAGACCGTGAAGCTCTCGCCGCAGCCGCAGCTGCCCTTGGCGTTGGGATTGTCGAAGACGAAGCCGGCGGTGAAATCGTCCTCCTTCCAGTCCATCGTCGAGCCGATCAGGTAGAGGACCGATGCGGAGTCGATGAAGAAGGGGCCGGCCGGCGTGTCGATCCGCTCGTCGAACGGCTTCGCCTCCGCGACGTAGTCGACCGAGTAAGCGAGGCCCGAGCAGCCGCGGCGCGGCGTGGAGAGCTTCACTCCGAGCGTGCCTTCCGGGGCGCGCGCCATCAGCGCGGCCACCCGCGCTTCCGCGGCCGGAGTGAGGGTGACGGCGGCCGGACGCGGTCGGCGGGGGGCGGTGGTGATGGTCGTCTCAGCAGTCATATCGCAAACCTCGTTCGTCCCGAGCGTAGTCGAGGGGCGCCGGCACGGACTCATCACATGCGCCCCTCGACTTCGCTCGGGACGAACGGATCCGTGCCACGCAATCCCTCAAAGCATCCCGAGCTCCAGTTTCGCCTCGTCGCTCATCCGCTGCGGGTCCCAGGGCGGGTCCCAGACCAGCTCGACTTCGGCATCGCCGATTCCGGGCACGGCGCCGACCCGAAGCTCGACCTCGCCCGGCATCGATTCGGCTACCGGGCAATGCGGCGTGGTCAGGGTCATCTTGACCTTCGCATGGTGCTCGGGCGTGATCTCGACGTGGTAGATCAGCCCGAGGTCGTAGATGTTCACCGGTATCTCGGGGTCGTAAATGTCCTTCAGCGCCTCGATGACGCCCTCGTAAAGGTCGCCGCCCGGCGCCTCCTCGCCACTCGGCTCGGGCTTGCGGGCGAGAAAGCCCTCGAGATAGTCGCGCTTGCGCTCGAACGACTCCGCCGCGTCGGAAACCCGCGCTTTCGGCGGCGAGGGCGCCTCGCTCACTTCCTCGACCTCGATCCTTCGCTCCTCGTTCACCCGAAGATCCTTCTCACCCGCTCGATCCCCCGAACCAGCGCCTCGACGTCGCCGGGGCCGTTATAGACTCCGAAGCTCGCCCGCGCCGTCGCGTCCACTCCGAGGTTCGCCATCAGCGGCTGGGCGCAATGATGGCCCGCCCGGATCGCGACCCGGCTCTCGTCCAATATGGTGCCGACATCGTGGGGATGAACCCCCTCGACCGCGAAGCTTACGATCCCGGCGCTGTCCTCCGGCCCGAACAGGCGGACGCTGTTGAGCGATCCGAGCGCGTCGCGCGCCGAGCGGACCAGCGCGTCCTCATGCGCCGATATGGCGTCGAGGCCGATTGCTTCGACATAGCCGATCGCCGCCTCCAGCCCGAGCACGCCGACGACATGCGGAGTCCCGGCTTCGAAGCGCGCCGGCGGCGGCGCGAAGGTCGTCTTGTCGAAGCTGACCTTGTCGATCATCGCGCCTCCGCCCTGCACCGGCGGCATCGCTTCGAGCAGCTCGCCGCGGCCCCAGAGCACGCCGATGCCGGTCGGTCCGTAGAGCTTGTGTCCGGAGAAGACGTAGAAGTCGCAGCCCAGCTCTGCGACGTCGACCCGCATCCGCGGCACCGCCTGGCAGCCGTCGAGCAGCAGGAGCGCGCCGACCCCGTGCGCCAGCGCCGCCGCCCGCTTCGCGTCGAGCACCGAGCCGAGCACGTTCGAGACGTGGGCGAGGGCGACGATCCTGTGCCGCTCGGTCAGCATCCCGGCCGTGGCGTCGAGATCGATCCGCCCGTCCCCGGTGAGCGGCGCGACGTCGATGGCGGCGCCGGTGCGCTCGGCGATCATCTGCCAGGGGACGATGTTGGAATGGTGCTCGAGCACCGAGAGCATGATCCGGTCGCCGGGCTTGAGGAAGGTCCCGCCCCAGCTCTGCGCGACCAGGTTGATGCCTTCCGTCGCCCCGCGCACGAAGATCACCTCTTCGGGAGAGCGGGCGCCGATGAACGCGGCGGTGCGGCGGCGCGCGTTTTCGAAGGCCAAGGTCATCTCGGCCGAGCGCTGGTATACGCCGCGGTGGACGGTGGCGTAGGTCTGCGAATAGCCCCGAGCGATCGCGTCGATCACCGCATGCGGCTTCTGAGCGGTGGCCGCGGTGTCGAGATAGGCCCAGCCGTCCGGGATGGCGGGGAAATCGCTGGTCAGGTCGAGAGGCCGCGCTGAGGTGGGCATGTCCATCCTCACAAACCTCCGTTCATCCCGAGCGAAGTCGAGGGGCGTTGGCACGGACTCATCACAGGCGCCCCTCGACTTCGCTCGGGACGAACGGCTCCTTTGCGGCCATCCAATGCTCGGCGTCGGACCCGAAAGCCTCCCGCACCGCCTCCTCGCCGATCCGGTCGACCGAATCGGCGACGAAGGCGCGGGTGAGGAGCGCCTGAGCCCAGGCCCGGGGCACCCCCCGGCTCGCCATGTAGAAGAGCGCGTCGCGGTCGAGCTCGCCGACCGTCGCGCCGTGCGCGCACTTGACGTCGTCGGCGAAGATTTCCAGCTCCGGCTTGGCATTGACCTGGGCGGTTCGCGAAAGGAGCAGGCCCTTCAGCGACTGCTCGCCGTCGGTCTTCTGCGCGCCGCGCGCGACCTCGACCCGGGCGGCGACCGAGCAGATCGCCCGGTCGTCGGCGACCGAGCGCCAGACCTGGCGGCTGGTGCCGGACGGCTGCTCGTGGCGGACGACGAGGTTGGCGTCATGGCGTTGCCGGCCGCGCGCGAGGAGGGCGCCGCCCGCCTCGGCATAAGCGCCTTCGCCGGCGAGGATCAGCCGGCCGTCGAGCCGCGAATCGGCGCCGCCGGCGGCGAGCGTCGTCGAGACGAGGCTTGCGCCCTCTCCTATCATGGCCCGGTCGAGCAGGCTGACGAAGCCACTCGCCGTCACGATCCGCCGCGCCAGCATCAGCCGTGCGCCCCTGAACAAGGTGATCCCGGTCAGGCGGTTCGCCCAGCCGTCGCCGATGAAGGTCTCGACCACCGACGCCTGCGCATCGACGTCGAGCTCGATCCGCGCGGCGAGATGGTCGGCCGCGCCCGTCGTCGCGTGGACGATCTGGATGAGGCCCGAAGGCGCGTGGCCGCTGCCGAGCTTGAGGGTCCAGCCGCGCCGCCCGGCAAGCCGGCCGAGCGCGTGGTCCTCGGCGTCGAGCGACACGTCTCCGATCCCGACGGGCCCCAGGCGGCTCCGCTCCGCGACCAGCGCGCCGTCGACGAACAGAAGCCGCGGCCCCTCGAGCGCGCAGTCGATCCAGGGAAGCCTTTCCGGGGCCGCGCCCGCCGGCTCGCGGGCGGCGATCCCGGCAAGCGCGGAAAGGTCGCTCCAGCGCCAAGATTCGTCGCGGTTCGAGGGAAGGTCTAGGACCATCGTTATGCCGCCACCCCGACATAGCCTTCGCGCTCGAGCTCGTGGGCAAGCTCCGGCCCGCCCGAGCGGACGATCCGGCCGTCGGCCAGGACGTGGACGAAGTCGGGCACGACGAGGTCGAGCAGGCGCTGATAATGGGTGATGAGAAGCACCGCCTTGTCGGGCGCGCGCATGATCCGGTTGATCCCCTCGGCAACCACTCGAAGCGCATCGATGTCGAGGCCGGAATCGGTCTCGTCGAGCACCGCCAGGCGCGGCGCGATGATCCCCATCTGGACCATCTCGTTGCGCTTCTTCTCGCCGCCCGAAAAGCCGACATTCACGTTGCGCTTCATCATGTCCATCGACACGCCGAGCGAATCGCCCTGCGCCCGCGCAAGCCGGAGGAAGTCGCCCGCCGACATCTCCGCCTCGCCCCGCGCGCGCCGCTGCGCGTTGAGCGCGGTGCGAAGAAACTGGACGTTCGACACGCCGGGAATCTCGACCGGATATTGGAAGCCCAGGAACAGCCCGGCGGCGGCGCGCTCGTCCGCCGCCATGTCGAGCAGGTCCTTGCCGTCGAACGCGACCGAGCCGCCCGTCACCTCATAGCCCTCGCGCCCGCCGAGCACGTAGCCGAGCGTCGACTTGCCGGCGCCGTTGGGTCCCATGATGGCGTGGATCTCGCCGGCGTTCACTTCGAGCGAGAGTCCCTTGAGGATCGCCTTGCCGGCGACGGTGGCGTGAAGGTTTTCGATTTTCAGCATCAATGCAGGTCCAAAAGTTCGTTCGTCCCGAGCGCAGTCGAGGGGCGCCCGTGATGAGGCAGTGCCAGCGCCCCTCGACTTCGCTCGGGACGAACGGATGTTGTGAAGAGCCGCGCGATCATCCGACGCTCCCTTCCAAACTGATTCCGAGCAGCTTCTGGGCCTCCACCGCGAACTCCATCGGGAGCTGCTGGAGGACCTCGCGGGCGAAGCCGTTGACGATCAGCGCCACCGCATCCTCGCGGCTCAACCCTCGGCTCATCGCGTAGAAGAGCTGGTCGTCGCTGATCTTGGAGGTGGTCGCCTCATGCTCGATCTGGGCGGTGGGGTTGCGCACCTCGATATAGGGCACCGTGTGGGCGCCGCATTTGTCGCCGAGCAGGAGGCTGTCGCACTGGGTGAAGTTGCGCACGCCGTCGGCATTGGCGAGCACGCGGACGAGGCCGCGATAGGTGTTGTCGGAACGGCCGGCGCTGATCCCCTTGGAGACGATGGTCGATCGGCTCCCCTTGCCGATGTGGATCATCTTGGTTCCGGTGTCGGCCTGCTGGCGGTTGTTGGTCACCGCCACCGAATAGAATTCGCCGACGCTCTCCTCGCCCTGGAGGATGCAGGAGGGGTATTTCCAGGTGATGGCGGAGCCGGTCTCGACCTGGGTCCAGCTGATCTTGGAACGGGCGCCCCGGCAGGCGCCGCGCTTGGTGACGAAATTGTAGATTCCGCCCTTGCCCTCGGAGTCTCCGGGATACCAGTTCTGGACGGTCGAGTACTTGATCTCCGCATCGTCGAGGGCGACCAGCTCGACGACCGCGGCGTGGAGCTGGTTCTCGTCGCGCATCGGCGCGGTGCAGCCTTCGAGATAGGAGACGTAGCTGCCCTTGTCGGCGACGATCAGCGTCCGCTCGAACTGGCCGGTATTGGCGGCGTTGATCCGGAAATAGGTCGACAGCTCCATCGGGCAGCGCACCCCTTCCGGGATGTAGACGAAGGTGCCGTCGGAGAAGACCGCGCTGTTGAGGCAGGCGAAGTAATTGTCGCGCTGGGGAACGACCGAGCCGAGCCACTTGCGGACGAGGTCGGGATATTCCCGGACCGCCTCGGAAATGGAGCGGAAGATCACGCCCGCCCGCTCGAGCTCGGCGCGGAAGGTGGTCGCGACGGAGACCGAGTCGAACACCGCGTCGACCGCGACCTTGCGGGCGCCCTCCACGCCGGCGAGGACCTTCTGCTCCTCGATCGGGATTCCGAGCTTCTCGTAGGTGCGGCGAATCTCCGGATCGAGCTCGTCGAGCGAGGCGAGGGTCGGCTTCGCCTTGGGCTCGGCGTAATAATAAGCGTCCTGAAAATCGATCGCGGGGATGTCGAGCTTGGCCCAGCTCACCTCCTCCATCGTCAGCCAGGCGCGATAGGCCTTGAGGCGCCATTCGAGCAGCCATTCCGGCTCGTTCTTCTTGGCGGAGATGTAGCGGACGGTATCCTCGGACAGGCCCTTGGGGGCGAATTCCTGCTCGATGTCCGAGGAGAAGCCCCATTCGTAGGTGGAGGCGCGGTCGACCGCCTCCTGCGCCTCGCGGTTGCGGGTCTGGACCGGATCGGCGTCGCTCACTGCGGCATCTCCGAAAGAGCCGCGAGCGACACGCCCTGGAGGGCGCCCCGGACGGCATGGTTGGCGGCGTTGAGGTGAGGCTTCACCCGGCAGCTCCCTTCGAGCGCGCAATCGTAGCTCGCGCCCTCGATGCAATTGGTCATGGCGATCGGCCCCTCGACTGCCTCGATGATGTCGGCGAGGCTGATCCCGCCCGCCTCGCGCGCCAGCCGGAAGCCGCCGCCGGTGCCACGCGCCGAGGTCAGCAGTCCGGCCGACGCGAGCCGGCCCATCAGCTTCTGGGCGGTGGGCAGCGGCACCCCGGTCTCGGCGGCGAGCAGGCCCGCGCTCAGCCGCGCCCCCGCCGGGTGGCGGGCGGCGGCGGCCATCATAACGACGGCATAATCGGCGAGGGAGGTGAGGCGCATGATTCCAATCGGACTGGATCGTTCCGATTACTCATGTGGCCGCGGCGCGCCGCTAAATCAAGCCGATTCCCCGGTTCGTCACCCGTCGCAGGCGCAACCCTTGCCCTTGTGGCAGATCTTGTCGCGCGCGATGCAGCTGTCCCCGCACGCCTTGCCGGCCGAGCAGATCCGGCAGCATCCCCCTTGCGCGGCGCAGGAGGAGTAGGTCGCCGGTCCGATCGCGAGAGTCGCGGCCGCGGCGACGAGAGCCAGGGCGCGCATCATCTCCGCACCGCCTCGGTAGCCGCAGCGGCAAGCATGGAGCGAAACATCGGCGTCACGATCGGTCTCCCCCCGAAGGTGGGTCGATGCTGGCGCCATTGCGGTCGGGGATCGCGGCAAGATTGATCCGAAACGGAGTCCGAAGACGTTTATTAACCTTCTGACACGTCCGATTCGGAGGAAAGCAGGACCAAGCGGGAGCTCCTCCCTAGGGATGGGAGAGCGAAATCGAGAATTCTTTCAAGGTCACGTCAATAGGCGTTGGTTTACGCAATTTCGTTGCGCGTCATTGTCAATTTCGCTGGTCCATAAAGCACCGAAACGAACTATGTTTCCACGTAGGGGAACTGCTCGTGGTGTGTTCAAGTGACTGATTCTGTCGCTTCTTTCGTGGTGGACCGTACACGTTTTACAATAGTTGCCGAGGCCTTGGCCCCGGAGACGAGTCTCGGCATTGTCGCCAGGGCGATGTACAACGAACGTAGGGTCCGCGATCATGTCGCCGACCTTGCGCTGTTCGGTGAGCCCGCTTGGGATATTCTGCTCGACCTGTTCGCCTCCGAAGCGGAGGGAAAAGCGGTGTCGATCAGCAGCGCCTGCCTCGCCGCCGCGGTGCCGATGACGACGGCTCTGCGCTGGGTCACCCGGCTCGAGGAGGAGGGGCTGATCGAGCGCAGCGCCACCGGCGACCGGCGGCGGATCAACGTCCACCTGACCCGCTCGGGACGCGAGCGCGTGGAGCGGATCGTCGTCGCCATGGCCGGTGCGCAGAAGGCGCGGCCCAACTGCCAGCGCGAGGCGACCAACGGCCGCTAAGCGGCTTACGATCCCCGCTTATCGAAACTTCTTGCAATGATTGCTTGAAAATAGATGATGCGCGTCGATTCGGGGGGCGAATCGAATGGCGTTGCAGCTCATCCACTGGCTGGCCGAGGCGGCTTTGCACGAGACGGCGCTGTTCGCCGCCAGCGGCTTCTTCGTCCTCGGCCTCTCCGATCTCGCCGTCGACCTGATCTGGCTGCGCCTGCGCCTGCAGTCGAACCGGCCGGCGCTCGTCCCGCCGCCGACCGGCCGCGCCTCGACCATCGCCGTCTTCATCCCCGCCTGGGACGAATCGTCGGTCATCGGACCGATGCTTCGCGGAGCGTCCCGGGCCTTCGGAGAGGCCGACGTTCGCGTCTACGTCGGCTGCTATCCGAACGATCCGGCGACGATCGCCGAGGTTGCGGGCGTCAACGATCCGCGGGTGCGCGCGGTGATCGGCTCCCTCCCCGGCCCAACCACCAAGGCGGAGTGCCTCAACCGGCTTTGGGCGACGTTGATCGCGGACGAGGCCGGAGGCGCGAGAAGGGCCGACGCCATTCTCCTCCACGACGCCGAGGACGTGGTTCATCCGGACGAGCTTTCGCTCGTCGCCGCGCTCGCCGGCGCGTTCGACCTCGTGCAGATCCCCGTCCTGCCGCTGATCGATCGCAACTCGCGATGGATCGGGGGCCACTATGCCGACGAATTCTCGGAATCGCACGGCAAGGAGCTGGTCGTTCGCCAGGCGCTCGGCGCCGGACTTCCCTCTGCCGGAGTCGGATGCGCCTTTTCGCGGCGGTCGCTCTCGGCCATCGCGATGAGGAACGGCGGCGGTCCGTTCGACGCCGAGAGCGTCACCGAGGATTACGAGCTCGGCCTCAAGGTCGCGGCGCTCGGCGGCCGGTCGGCGTTCGTGCGCCGCCGCGACTCCGCCGGACGGCTGATCGCCACGCGCGAATATTTCCCCGGCACCTTCCGCGCCGCGGTCGCCCAGAAATCGCGCTGGACGGCGGGGATCGCGCTCTCCGGCTGGGATCGGCTCGGCTGGGGCGGCGGAGTCGCCGAACGGTGGATGCGGCTGCGCGACCGGCAGGCGCCGCTCGCCGCGCTTCTGCTCCTCGCCGGCTATGTGTCGGCGGCGCTCTGGCTTCTGCTCAAGCTTGGCGAGGGTCTCGGCGGAGCGGCCCCGTCGCCGCTTCCGCCCCGGCTCGCGCCGCTGTTCGAGGTCAATCTCCTCCTCCTCGTCTGGCGGATGGCGTGGCGCTTCGCCTTCGTCACCCGCGGCTACGGCATGGCCGAGGGGCTCCGCTCCATTCCGCGCGCGGTGGTCGGCAATTTCGTGACCATGGCCGCCGCCTGGGCGGCGATCGGCCGCTATCGCACGGGCCGCCGAACCGGCCGCGCCGAATGGGGCAAGACCGCGCACAAATTCCCCGTCGCCGCGCTCGAGTGATCCGCCTCCCCGCTCCCCTGCGCTTCCTCGTCGCCGTGCTCGGCTTGTGGACCTGCGTCCGGGCGGCCGTGCTCGCGCCATATTGGTGGCCGTTTCCCGCCGGGCGCGCTTCCGCCGAGCCCGCCGCCGCCGCGGCGGCGGCGCCACCGCCGCGGGTCGACTTCACGCGGCCGGAACCGGTCGAATCCCGGGCGATGGAAGCGGCTTGGCCCCGCCTGCCGAGCCGGCTGCCGGGCCAGGCGGCAATCGCCGCGGCGGCGACCCTCCGGGTGGAGCGCGCCGGGCCGGAGCCGCCGCTGGCGCAGTCGGCCGGGCGTCCGATACTGGCTTCCGCGATTACGGTCGGCGAGGCGGAGGCGCCCCTATCACCCCCCGCACTGGCTCCGCCTTCCGGCACGCGGCGGTGGGCGGTCTCGGCCTGGACGTTCTGGCGGCGCGGCGACGGCGGAAGCCTTGCTTCGGGAGGGGCGCTCGGCGGCAGCCAAGCCGGGGCGCGGGCAACCTACCGTGTCGCGCCCGCCGTCGACCTGAGCCTAAGGCTCAGCACGCCTATGCGTCGGCCGGCGGGCGCGGAGGCTGCGCTCGGCGTCGACTGGAAGCCGGATCCTCGCCTTCCGATCCACCTCCTCGGCGAGCGTCGCCAGGCGCTGGGACGGGACGGCCGCTCGGCATTCGGGCTGACCGCCTATGGCGGCGTCGACGATCTTGCGCTGGGCCGGCTTCGGGTTGACGGCTACGCGCAGGCGGGCCTGGTCGGCCTTCGCCGCCGCGACGGCTTCGTCGACGGGGCGGTGCGCCTTTCCCTGCCGATCGGGGGAGTGAAACTGGGCGCGGGCGCCTGGGCCGCGGCCCAGCCCGGAGTCGCGCGGTTCGACGCCGGCCCGCAGGCCGCGCTTCGGCTACGGGTCGGCAGGGCGGCTGTCACCGTCGCTGGGGAATGGAGGATGCGCGTGGCTGGAAACGCCCGGCCGGGTTCAGGACCGGCCCTTACACTGGCGACCGGATTCTGAGGCGGCCGGCGATAGAGGAACCCCCTCTCCCCGGCGGGGAGAGGGTAGGGTGAGGGGGCTCGGGCTCTAGAGTTTACCTCTGACGCCGAACCCCCTCACCCCAGCCCTCTCCCCCCTGGGGAGAGGGGGTGTTAATGCCGATACGTCTTACCGTCCCTGGCTTCGCCAGCGGCGGACGACTCGGGCGACCATCGCTTCCTCGTCGCCGGTCTGGCGCCAGAGCTCGGAGAAGAGCGGATCGGACGAGGCGGGGCGGCGGCCGATCTCGAGATCGTCGAAGGAGACCCGGATCGGGATCGACACGCCTTCGCCGCAGACGATGCATTCGCGGTTGCGGAGCGCCGGGATGACGTCGAGGAAGCCGCGCGCGCCCTCCGGCATGGCCGATTTGACGAAGGCCTGGTCGCGCTCGTTGTTGAGCCGCATCGCGATGATCGTTCCGCACTGGGAGAGCACGCCCTCGGCGAGATCGGACGGACGCTGGGTGATGAGGCCGAGCGAGACGCCGTATTTGCGGCCTTCCTTGGCGATCCGCTCGAGCACCTTGCGGACCGCCTGGCCCTGGCCGGTCTTGTCGGACGGGATGTAGCGATGCGCCTCCTCGCAGACGAGGAGGACGGGCCGCGGAACCTCGTTGCGCGACCAGATGGCGTAGTCGAAGACCAGCCGGCTGAGCACCGCGACCACCACCGAGACGATATCGCTCGGCACGCCCGAGACGTCGACGATCGAGATCGGCTTGCCGTTGGCCGGCAGGCGGAAGATCTTCGAGACGAACTGGGTCATGCTGTCGGCGACGAGCATTCCCGAGAACATGAAATGGTAGCGCGGATCGGCCTTCAACTCGTCGATCTTGGTCTTGAGCCGCATGTAGGGCGCGGTGTCGGTCGCCTTGTTGAGCAGCCCCATTTCGTTGGTGATCGAATTGGAGAGGTCGGACAAGGCGTAGGGGATCGGCGAATCGACCGTCAGCTTGGTCATTCCCTCGGCCGCGCGATTCTTGGAGCGGGCGAGGAGCAGGCACTTGGCGAGAATGTCCTGATCGCGCTGCCGTTCGGAGCCGGACGAGGTGATGAACACCTCGCAATGCTCCTCGAAGTTCATCAGCCAGTAGGGCATTGCCAGGTTTTCGACGTTGAACAGCTCGCCGACGCCCTTGAATGCGGCCGAATATTCGCCGTGAGGGTCGATCATGACGATGTGACCCTCGGGCGAGAGGTCGCAGATGCGGTGCATGATCAGCGCCGCCGAGGTCGACTTGCCGGTGCCGGTCGAGCCCAACAGGGCGAAATGCTTGCCGAGCAGCGCATCGACGTAGAGCGCGCCGCGGACGTCCTTGGTCGGGTAGACGGTTCCGATCTCGATATGGGCGCGCTGCTCGGCGGCGAACATCTGCTTCATGTCGTCGCCGGAGACCGGAAAGACCCGCGCGCCCGGAGTCGGATAGCCGGTGATTCCGCGGCGGAAGTTGATCAGCCGTCCGGACTGCTCATGCTCCTCGCCCTCGCCGAGAAAGTCCATCTGGGCGACGACGGTGCCGCCCTCGCCGCCGTGGAGCTTGAGAGTCCGGACGTTGGCGAGAAGCCAGCGCGAGCCGACCTCCACCTTGACGTGGCCGCCGACCTGTCCGGACAGCGCGACGCTCGGATCCGGATCGCGCGCGATCTCGTCGAGCCGGGTGGAATCCATCTCGATCCCCGCGGAGCCGCCGGCGATCTCGATGACCCGGCCGATCGGCGGCTGCCGCAGCGGGCGGACCAGCACCGGGCGGATCGTCGGCGCGAATTCCTCCGCATCGTCGACGACCGGCAGGTTCTGGAAGTTCATCATGTCCATGGCGGCGGCCATTCCCCTGTTGCACTCGACCCACGCCCCTAAAGGAAACGGGTAAACAACGGGTTGCGGGGTTGAGAAGCGCTGCGCTTTGACCTCTTGGTAATTCCCGGCCCCTTCACCCGTTCGTGTCGAGCGAAGTCGAGGCACCCTGTCGAGCGGAGCCGAGACCCCTTTCTTGCCCTCGGCTGCGCTCGGGAGGGCCCCTCGACTTCGCTCGGGGCGAACGGGTCTGGTCCTGGTGGTGTAAGGACCGTCGCCGAGCCCGCCCCTACCCCCGCCGGAACACCGCGCTGGCGCCCCAGCCGAGGAGAAGGGAGAGGCCCACCGCAACGAAGCCGTAGGCGAGGGACCAATGGTTCGCCGCATCGGCGACGAAACGCTCGAAGCCCAGTTTCTCGACCCGGATGTCGCGGACCGCGCCGGCAAGCACCCGGCCGTCCTTGATGAGGAAGGTCTCGGCCGTATAGTTTCCGACCGGGACCCGCGCCGGGATCCGGATCCGGGCCCGGTAGAGAACTCCGTCGGTGATCTTCACCCCGGTGGGATCCTCATAATAAAGCTGCTTCCTCTGCATCATGTCGATCAGCCCGGATTCGAAGCGGCGCTGGACCTCCGGAGCCAGGCCGCTTCCGGGCGAGAGCTGGAGGTTCTGGACCCCGAGCTCGTAGATCGCCGCCATCCGCTCGTCGACCAGCTTGCCGAGCGGGCGCGACGAGGCGACGGCGTAGAAGGAGGGGGCGGAGCGAAACCGGGCGCTCTCGACGTTCATCCAGATCCCGGCGACCTTCTGCTTCTCGCGAAGGACGAGCGGCTGGAGCGGACCCTTCACCACGACCGCGATGTCCGCATCCTCGCTCGGCACCCGCCCGCCCGGATAGAGGATGGCGCCGAACAGCAGCAATTCCGCCCCGGTGAAGCTGTACCTGATGTCGATCCGGCTCTGCGAGACGTCCGGCACCAGCCTCGGCTTCGACGCGCCCAAAGCGAGCGGCGCGAGGAGGAGAAGGGCGAGGGCGCGGAGCGCCGCGCTCACAGCAATTGCACCGTGTAGATCTCGTCCGGACGCCAGCCGAGCCCGATCGCCATGCGGAGCGCGACGGCGAGGATGATGATCGCGAGGAACATGCGAAGCAGCTCGGGCCGCGCCTTCTGGGCGAGCCGGGCGCCGAACTGGGCGCCGATCACCGAGCCCAGGAGAAGCAGCCCGGCGAGGACGACGTCGACCGACTTGGTGGTGGTGGCGTGGATGAGGGTCGTCGCGGCGGTGACGAACAGGATCTGGAGGAGCGAGGTGCCGACCACGACCTGCGCGGACATGCCCAGCAGGTAGATCATCGCCGGAACCATGATGAACCCGCCGCCGACCCCGAGCAGCACGGTCAGCATCCCGGCGACGAAGCCGAGCAGGAGCGGCGCGAGCGGCGAGATGTAGAGGCCCGACTGGTAGAAGCGCCAGCGCATTGGGAGGGAGGCGATGATCGGGTGGTGGCGCCGCGCTTTCTTCGCGGCGGCGCCTTCCTTGGGCTTGAGGATGTCGAGCGCCGTCGCCGCTTCCTTGCCCATCATCGTTCCGATGGTCCCGAGCAGCACGACGTAGAGGATCGCGATCGCCGTATCGATCTGGCCGGTATTCTGGAGGATCCGGAAGATCCCGCCTCCGGCGAGCGCCCCGAACAGGCCGCCGGCGATGATCACCCCGCCCATCCGGTAATCGACCCCCTTCCGGCGGCGGTGGGCGAGCACGCCCGATACGCTGGTGCCGGTGATCTGGGTGGTCGCGGAGGCGACGGCCACGGCGGGCGGGATGCCGTAGAAGATGAGGATCGGCGTGGTCAGGAACCCGCCGCCGACCCCGATCATGCCGGTGAGCAGCCCGACCACGCCGCCCAGGGCGACGATCACCAGCGCGTTGACCGAGAGGCCGGCGATGGGAAGGTAGATGTCCACGGATTAGGACCTAGCCGCTAAGAGCGGGAGGCGGAAGGCGCCCCTTGCCTCCCCATCGAAGATGGGGAGGGGGACCACCGAAGGTGGTGGAGGGGTGGAACGCGCAGGCTTCTGCCAGTTGCCCCTCCACCACCTTCGGTGGTCCCCCTCCCCCCGCTACGCGCGGGGAGGCAAAGTGGCCGCCGCGTACCTTGCGTTGCCCACCGGAAGCGAGAGCAGGCCGCGCAGCCGCTGGCGGAACGCCGCGAGCGCCCCCGGCTCGAGCTGCGCCCTTCCGGCGAAGCGCAGGCTCGCCGGGTCGATCGGCGTTCCGTCGCGCATGACCTCGTAGTGAAGGTGAGGGCCGGTGGAGAGGCCGGTCGAGCCGACATAGCCGATCACTTCGCCCTGGCGGACGGCGCTTCCCGGCTCGACCGCGATCCGGCTCATGTGGCTGTAGCTGGTGATCAGGCCGCCGCCATGGTCGAGCCGGACCTGGTTGCCGTAGCCGCCCGCCCAGCCGGCCGCGGACACCCGGCCGTCGGTGACGGCGAGGATCGGGGTTCCGTAGCTCGCATGGAAATCCATTCCGCGGTGCATTCGGAAATAATGGAGGACGGGGTGGAAGCGCATCCCGAAACTGGAGGTGATCCCGCCCGGAACCGGCTGGATGAGGCCGCCGCTCGGCTTTCCGACCCCGGAGGCCTCGAACCATTGGGTGCGGCCGGAGGCGGTCCACGGCATGAGCTGGAGGTCCTTGCCCATGGCGCGCGCCAGGCCGGCGTAGAGCAGCCGGCCGGTCTCGCTCTCGCCGGTCGCGGCCCGGCGCTGCTCGAGGACGATGTCGAAGCGGTCGCCGGCGGTGAGCCCGTCGAGCCCGTCCTGGGTGGCGATCGCGCGGATATACGCCTCGACCGCCTTGGCCGGGACCCCGGCCGCACGGGCCGAGCGGTAGAGGCTCTCGCCGACCTGGCCTTGGATCCGGAGCGGCGTCGAGTCGACGGCGATCGCGGTCCGGGCCAGCTGCAGTCCGGCGTCGCCCCTCCGGATCGACAAAGCGAGATCGAGGCCGGCGCGGAACGAGAGCGCCTCGAGCGGGCGCGGCGCGGTGGGGTCGGAGCGGCGGCCGAGCGTGACCTCCATCGTCGTTCCCGGACGGATCGAATCGGGCGGCAACAGGGTCGCGACGAGGGCGGTGGCGCCGGCGGCGTCGGCGGGTGCCACCCCGGTGCGTTCGAGGGCGCGCTCGAAGCCGTCCCCTTCGCCCAGGGTCGCGAGGAGGACCAGCGACGGGCGCTCCGGATTGTCGAGCAACGGCTCGACCGCCGCGCCCGGCGCCATTCGGCGGCCGGTGTCGGCGCCGTAGGCGAGCGGTGAGATAGCGAGTGCCGCGGCGTCGCGCGCTTCGGCCTGGTCGAGCGGCGCCGCCGAGGCGCGGGCGACGGGTTCGAAGCGCGACGCCGCGAACCCCGCGCCGGCGCCGGCGAGGATGAGCAAGCCGAGGCGGCCCAGCCACCGACGCGCCGCCGGGGTCCTTTCAGGAACCGCCGTCGGCGCGAAGCCGGTCCGATTGCCGAAGCCGCGACCGATCATGGGCCGGCCGCCGCCCGTCCCGAAGAGCGGGGAAACCGGAGCGGCCTCTATTCGGTTGAAATGGTACAAGCGGCACGGCTCCGGCGGCGGGTCCGCAAGCGGTCGCAAATCGCGGTTAAAAACGGGTTAAAGCTCGCCGTCGCCCCAGCGAAGGGCCCCCATCAAAGTACTACTTTGATGGGACCCAAGGCTGGGGCCCCAGGGGATGAAATCTTCCCCGTCGTCCCAGCGAAGGCTGGGGCCCCAGGGGGTGAAAGGCGCGGGTGTTCTTCACCCCCTGGGGCCCCAGCCTTCGCTGGGGCGACGTGCTGCCTCCCACCGCAATCCAAGTCATTGCGCCGCCGGGCTTTAAGCCCGATCTAGGGCGGATGAGCGATTTCGCCCGGGCGCCCCTCACCGCCATCCTTGGGCCGACCAACACCGGCAAGACCCACCTCGCGGTGGAGCGGATGGCCGCTCATTCCTCGGGGATGATCGGCTTCCCGCTGCGCCTGCTCGCCCGCGAGGTCTACGACCGGGTGGTGAAGATGAAGGGCGCGAACCGGGTCGCGCTGATCACCGGCGAGGAGAAGATCCTGCCGCGCGACGCCCGCTGGTTCCTGTGCACGGCGGAATCGATGCCGATGGAGCGCGACTTCGCCTTCGTCGCCCTGGACGAGGCGCAGCTCGGCGCCGATCCGGAGCGCGGCCACGTCTTTACCGACCGGATGCTCCACGCCCGCGGCCGGGAGGAGACGATGATCCTCGGCTCCGAGACGCTTGCGCCGATGGTCCGGTCGCTCCTTCCCAAGGCGGAGATCATCGGCCGGCCGCGCTTCTCGACGCTCAGCTACGCCGGGCCGTCCAAGCTCTCGCGACTCCCGCCGCGCTCGGCGATCGTCGCCTTCTCGGCCGAGCAGGTCTACGCCGTCGCCGAGATGCTTCGGCGGATGCGCGGCGGCGCGGCGGTGGTGATGGGCGCCTTGTCGCCGCGCACCCGCAACGCCCAGGTGGCGATGTACCAGGCCGGCGAGGTCGACTATCTCGTCGCCACCGACGCGGTCGGGATGGGCCTCAACATGGACGTCACCCATGTCGCCTTCGCCGGCCTTTCGAAGTTCGACGGCCGCCGGCGGCGACGGCTCACCCCGGCGGAGATGGCGCAGATCGCCGGCCGCGCCGGGCGCCACCAGAAGGACGGGACGTTCGGGGTCCTGACCCTGGAAGGCGAGCTTTCCGCCGAATTCCGCCCCGAGGAGATGGAGGCGATCGAGGAGCATCGCTTCGCGCCGCTCGACCATCTCTACTGGCGCGAGGGCGATCCCGATTTCCGGAGCGTCGAGGCGCTCGTCCGGTCGCTCGAGCAAAGGCCGGACAAGCCGGGATTGAGGGCTGCGCCCGAGGCCGTCGACCTGGCGGTGCTCAAGCGGCTCGCCGAGGATCCGGAGGTCCGTGCGCGGGCGAAAGGCTATGAGGGCGTTCGCCGGCTGTGGGCCGCCTGCGGCCTGCCCGATTTCCGAAAGACCGGGGCAGACCATCACGCCCGGCTGGTCGCGCGCATCTACCTCCACCTGACCGAGGGGGAGGGGCGGATCCCCCAAGGCTGGTATGCGGCCCAGGTCGACCAGCTGAACAACGTTCAGGGCGACATCGACACGCTCGCCGACCGCATCGCCGGCGTCAGGACCTGGGCCTATATCGCCCATCGCCCCGACTGGCTGGCCGATCCGGAGACGATGGCGGAGCGGACCCGGGAGGTGGAGGAGAAGCTCTCCGATGCCCTACACGAGCGCCTTACCCAGCGCTTCGTCGACCGTCGCACCTCCGTCCTGCTGCGCGACATCGGCAAGAAGGGCGCCGGCGAATTCCCGGTGATCGTCGACGATCAGGGCGAGGTGACGGTCGGCTCCTTTCCGATCGGCCGGATGGAGGGCTTCTCGTTCGAGGTCGACCCGACCGCCCGTCACGCCGACCGAAAGATGCTCCTGGCGACCGCCGAACGCCGGCTCGGCGGCGAATATGAGAAGCGCGCCGCCGCACTCGTCGCCGATAGCGACGATCATTTCTCGCTCCGCACCGAGGCGAACCAGCCCGTGGCACTGCTCTGGAGGGGGCACGAAGTGGCGCGGCTCGGCGCCGGCAAGAACCTGCTCTCGCCGCGGGTCCTCGTCGACCGGCGGCTGGCGCGATTGTCCGAGCGGGGACGCGACGCGGTGGTGGAGCGGCTGAACCTGTGGGTCCGGCACCAGGTCGAAAAGGCGCTCGGACCGCTCCGCGAGGCGGGGGCAGCGGCGCAGGACCCCGCTTCCCCGCCGGCCGTTCGCTCGATCCTGGCCATGCTCGTCGACGAAGGCGGGATCGTCGACCGCTCCGCCGTGGCCAAGCCTTTGGCCGAAGTCGAACGGGAGCAAAGGAAGCGGATCACGCGGCTCAAGATTCGTATCGGAGCCCTCGACCTCTACATGCCCGATGTCCTGAAGCCCGAGGCGCGGCGCTGGCGGACCGCGCTTCGCGCCGTGGCGGCCGGCGAGGCGATGCCGCCCTTGCCGCCCGAATCCGCCGTGGTCCTGCCCTGCCCGGCGGAGAACGGACGAGTCCTTCTCCAGCGCCTGGGCTTCCGCGCCCTCGGCCCGCAGATGCTTCGGGTCGACATGGTCGAGCGGCTCGCCCGCCATGCCCACGAAGCCCGGGGCGACGAGGGAAAGGCGGTGGTCGACCAGGCCCTCGCCACTTCGCTCGGCCTCCAGCCCCAGGCGGTGGCGAAGCTGATGCGCGACCTCGGCTTCCGGCCGCCCGAAGGCGAAGGCGACTGGGTGTGGCGCGGCAACGGCCGCCGCCGCCGGCCCGAGCCGGGGGTCGATCCGTCGCATGCCTTCGCCGCTCTGGCCGGCCTTCGCCGTGGCTGACAGCCTGCGCCTCGACAAGTTCCTGTGGTTCGCCCGGATCGTCAAGACCCGCGCCCTCGCCCAGCGGCTCGCCGAGGACGGCCGGCTCCGCCTCAACGGACGCGTCGTCGACCGCGCGCACGCCGCGGTCCGGGCGGGAGACGTGCTCGCCTTCGCCCAGCGCGGAGCGGTCCGGGTGCTCCGGATCGAGGCCCTGCCCGCCCGGCGCGGCCCGCCGGCGGAAGCGCGCGCGCTCTACATCGACGTTCCCGAAGCCCCGTTGACGAGCGAAGCCGGCGGCGACTAGGGATTCGGCGTACAGGGAGAAGCCGCCAATGACCTACGTCGTCACCGATGCCTGCATTCGCTGCAAGTACATGGACTGCGTGGAAGTGTGCCCGGTCGATTGCTTCTACGAGGGCGAGAACATGCTCGTCATCAACCCGTCCGAATGCATCGACTGCGGAGTGTGCGAGCCGGAATGCCCGGCCGAGGCGATCGTCCCGGATACGGAGAGCGGCAACGAGCAGTGGCTCGAGGTCAACGCCACCTATTCGTCCGAATGGCCGAACATCACGCGCAAGCGGGAATCCCCCGCCGACGCCGACGAGCATAAAGGCGAAGAGGGCAAGTTCGACAAATATTTCAGCACGGAGCCCGGCCAGGGCGACTGAGGCTACTCCCTCTCCCCCACGGGGAGAGGGGGATTGGGTGCGGCCCGCTTCAGCCGATACACCGGAACATCGCCGATTCCCTTAAGCAGCACCGTCTGCCGCGGCTCGAACTCGAACTTCCCCCGCGCCCGCTTGTAGGTCGGCTCCGACACGACGATGCCATTCTCTCCCGCCACGCCCTCGATCCGGCTGGCGATGTTCATCGTCTCGCCCCAATAATCATAGGCCATCCGGGTTTCGCCGATCACGCCTCCGACGACCGAGCCGCTGTGGATCCCGACGCGCACCGCGATATCGATGCCGCAGGCGGCGTTCACCTCAGGGAGGGCCTCGATCAGGGCGGTCGCGAAGGCGAGCGCCGCTTCGGCGCTGTTGCGCGACGGCGCGTTGCCGCCGCTGATCGCCAGATAGGCGTCGCCGATCGTCTTCACCTTCTCGACCCCGCAGCGCGCCGCACAGCGGTCGGCGAGCGAGAAGAAGGCGTTGAGCAGGTCGACCAGATGGCCGGGCGAGATGGTCTTGGCGAGGGCCGAGAAGCCGATCACGTCGATGAAGATGACGGACACGTCGGAGAAGGAGTCGGCGACGATCTCGCCCTGTTTCAGGCGCCGGGCGACGGCCGGCGGAAGGACGTTGTAGAGCAGCTCCTCGGTTTTCGCCCGCTCCCCCTCCAGGGCTTCGCGCAGGACGAAGGAGCCGCGATGGGCGCGGTCCAGCGCCCAGTGGAGGAACAGCATCGCGGCGGCCCCGGCAAGGTAGCTCACGCCGCCGTAGAGCCGCCCCGCCAAAGTCGTTTCGAAGAAAATGACGACGGCGCCGTAGACCGCCGCCTGGGCGCCGAGCCAGGCGAGGAACCAGCGCGTGTTGCCGACCAAAGCGAAGGCGGCGAAGGCGGTGACGATCAGCGGATTGATGATGATCGCGGAGTGGCGCCCCGGCGCGAGGCGCTGGAATTCGGAATAGAGGACGAAATCGTCGCCCAGGATGAGGATGGCGAGGGCGAGCAGGCAGAGGAAGTCGATCAGCGGGTGGTTCGGATAGCGCGGCCAGAAGGTCGATCCGAAATAGCCGGCGAGGACGAGGATGGTCGGGACGACCAGCTTCATGAACCGCGCTTCCTCGACGAGCGAAAAGAAGAACGGGTTCAAGAGGGTGTAGGCGAGCACCACCGCCGCGACGATCGCGGCGTAGGCGCGGACGAACGGAAGCCGCGTCGCGCGCTCCTCGAGCGCATAGCGGCGCTCGATCTCAGCGTCGGCGAAGCCGTCGGTCAGCGCCCGGTAGGCCATTGCACCCCCCCGTTGCGCACCCGTCCGGGGTAGAGACTAGGGCGGCGACGCCGCCGCCGCCAGCCGAAAAATCGGCGAGTCTCCGCCCCGCTCCCGGCAGTTCGTCCAAAAGAGTAGCTTTTCCGGACCTTTTGCGGTATAAGGCCGCTATCGAAGCGGTTGCGAAAGTGCGCCGCGCATCAGGTGGTCAGAAAGAATCGTCGCACATCGACGACCGGCAGCGCCGATTGGGGGCGGAGGCGGTCTGGCGCGTTGGGCGGCATCTCTCCAATGGGAAGGTCGAATAAATGGCAGCGAAAGCGTTGAGCTTCGACGTTGGCGATTATGTTGTGTACCCCAAGCACGGCGTGGGCCGGGTGATCGAGCTTCAGAGCACCGACATCGCCGGCATGCAGCTGGAGCTCTACGTGCTCCGCTTCGAAAAGGAGAAGATGACCCTTCGCGTTCCGACCAACAAGGCGGAGAGCGTGGGAATGCGCAAGCTCTCTTCGGACAAGACGATGCAGGAGGCGCTCGCCACGCTGAAGGGCAAGCCGAAGGTCAAGCGCACCATGTGGTCGCGCCGCGCGCAGGAATATGAGGCGAAGATCAATTCGGGAGACCTGGTGTCGATCGCCGAGGTGACCCGCGACCTGTTCCGCGCCGACGACCAGCCCGAGCAGAGCTATTCGGAGCGGCAGATCTTCGAGGCCGCCTCCAGCCGGCTCGCCCGCGAGCTCGCCGCGATGGAGCAGGTCGACGAGCCGGCGGCCCTGGTGAAGATCCTGGAGATCCTCAACAAGGCGGCGGCCGTCTACAACAAGGAAAAGGCGGCCGCCTGAACCGGCCTGTCCGTTCGACGCAAGAGAAAGGCGGCCCGGGATTTCCGGGCCGCCCTTTTTTTGACCGTCGCGGGCCCGCCGAAGCGGGCCCCGCCGCCGCCTAGAGCGCGAACTCCGAGACGAGGATCTGCGGCTCCACCGCCACGTGGGTGACCTGGATCAGGAAGTCGGCCGTGCCGTCGCCGTTGACGTCGCCCGAGATGTTCCAGAGCCCAGAGGCGCCGTCGAACACCGCCCGAAGCTGGCCCGCGCCGCTGAACGCCGCATCGCCGATGAACGTGAACGCCTGGTCGCCGTCGACATTGCTGTTGGCGTCGATCGCCGAGAGGTCGATCAGGTCCGAACCGTCGAGATCGAGGATGTGGTCGGGATTGGCCACGGTGGAATCGTCGAGGCTGGCGTAGCGGAAATGGTCGCTCCCGATTCCGCCGCGAAGCGTGTCGGCTCCGGTTCCGCCGATCAGGAAATCCTGACCGTCGAGCCCGTAGAGAGCGTCGTTCCCGGCACCGCCCGACAGATAGTCGACGCCCTTGCCGCCGGCGACCGTGTCGTTGCCGCCTCCGGAGATCACCGTGAACCGGCCTCCGTCGCTTTCGGCATAGCCGTTGAAGAACAGGGTCTCGCCCGCTCCCAAAGTCGCCGCGTAGACCGTGAAGATCTGCCCCGGCGCGACCGTTCCGTCGACCGTCGTGAACGCGTAGGAAAAGGCACCGTCGCCGCCGACCAGGGCCGATCCGTAGAGCGCCAGCTTCTCGATCCCGGCGAGGCTTCCGGCGCCGAGCGTCACGCTGTAATTTCCGGCCAAAGCGAGGGTGTCGATGCCGGCGCCGCCGTCGACGGTGTCCAGCGAATCCCAGGTGGAGCCGAAATAGATAAAGTCGTCCCCACCGCCGCCCAGGGCGGTGTCGTGGCCTCCGCCCTGGAGGAAGAGCTGGTCGTTGCCGCCGTTGGCGGTCAGCACGTTGTCGGCTCCGTTGCCGGTCAGCTTGTCGTTGCCGTCGCCGGACGTCGCATTCTCGATGACGACGCTGTTCGCAATCGTGAATCCGCCGAAGATACCGGTGGCGTAGCTGACCCAGCCGCCGCCGCCTTCTTCATATTGAAGCGAGGCCTGGCGAAGGTCGATATTGGCGTCCTTGGTTCCGCTGTAAACGATTTCGTCGGTGCCGCCGGCGTCCCAGATCGAGGTGAAGTAGGTGCCCGGCGCGTTGACGTCCTTGATCGTGTAGACGTCGTTGCCGGTCGCCCAATCCTCATTGACCCCGTATTTGTCCTGAATGGCGGCGATGTCGAACGCCATCAGCCCGCCGAGATAGCCGTAGCCGCCGGTGGTCGGGGCGTTGCCGTAGGGCGAGTCCTGCCAGCCGTCCTCGTAGGACATCATCGTGAAGACGCCCTGGTTCAGGTGATAGTCGCCGGTCGTGTAGTCCGCGACTCCGGCGCCTTCCGGCTCGACCCCGTTCATGATGCCCGAATGGCCGCCATTGTCGTGCGGGTGGGCGAGGCCGTGGCCGTGGCCGATCTCGTGGATCAGGGTGACGAAGGAGAAGCCGCCCTGCTGGAGGTCGGTCGCGTTCCAGCGATAGTCGCCCGAGTTGAACAGCGCCAGGCCCTCGTTCGGCTCGTCCGGCGGCGACATCGAGCCGAGCAGCGAGATTCCCGGTCCGGGCGTGCCTTTGTAGCTGGCATATTCGAAGTCGCCCTGATCCTTGCTCTGGACCTCCAGGTAGACGACGTCGGCGACCTTCTCGAACTCGTGGAGCGCGGTCATCACCGCATTATGCTCGAAGTCCGAGACGTTGGAGGTTTCCACGGCCACGGGCGGGAGGCCCGGGCTGGTCGGATCCTCAACGGAGGTGACGATCTCGCCCGCCTTGGCGAAATAGATGGTGATGACGTTCTTGCCGACGATGTCGGCCGCCGTCTTGCCGTTCGCGGCGAGAAGCGCGGCCATGTCGAGGCCGCTTCCGAAGGTCGGGGTTCCCTGCGCGTTGCCGGTGGCACGCGGCCCTTCGTTGCCGTCGGGATTGGCGGCGGTCTGGTTGACCTTGTTGACCCTGGTGCCCCAGTCGATCGCATAGAGCGGGCTGTCGGGATCGTAATAGGGCCGGTAGATGCTCGGATCGTTGGTCGCGTCGTGGACGAAGATCTCATAGTCGCCGACGCCTTCGCCGCCGGTGCCGTCCGCGGCGTTGTTATCGAAGGACTGGGCGTTGATGTAGTAGGTTCCGGTCGAGTCCGGAGTGAAGGTCAACAGCGCGTCGAAGCCGGAATTGGTCGTGTTGTGCGGCGTGGTGGCGCCGCCGTCGGCGCTGACCACCAGCGAGGTGCCGTCCGCCCGGTATACTTCCAGATAGGAATCGAGCAGCGGCGCGCCGGTCGGTCCGGGCGCCGTGAGCGTGCTGGTGTAGGAGTACATGCCGATCTGGTAGGTTTTGCCCGCCTCGAGCGTGACCTGGTAGAAATCCCGGTCGGCGTTGGTGTTGATCGCCCCGATCGTGTGGGCGGCGTCGACGGTGAGCAGCGGGTTGCCGGGCGCGATGCCCTTGCCTCCGCCGGCTTCGTCCTGGGTCACGCCGATGACGGCGATCGGCAGAGCCGGCTTGAGATCGCCGATGCCGTCGACCTGGAAGGCGGTGGTCGACAGCTTGGCGGTCGTGAATTTCTGCAGCGAGGCGAAGGCCGCCCCGGCGAGAGCGTAATCCGTATACGGCGAAGTCAGCTGGTCATTGCCGAAATCGGGGGAATTGAAGAACCGACGCATCAGGGTCTCCTTGCGGAAAAAGGAAGGAAAGTCAGGAAATCAGTTACGCTGAGAGGAGAAGCTTCCCGCACTCGAAGGACTCGGCGGGACCACGCGCCAGGACGGCTCGCAGGAAGCGGTCGAAAGGGTTTCCGAGGCGCTCGGCAGGCGTGCAGGAACAGCGTGGGGATCGTGCCCGCGCAACCGTCTTGCACCCGCCAATATATCGCCCCTTTTCAACAGGCTGGGTCGGAAAGACCCCTAACGCCGCGTAAACCAAGGGATGACGATCTTTGTTCCCGCGGGCGCTTGACCGGATGCGGCGAGCGGTGCTTACGCGGCGGTCTATGACAGACATCGCCACCCGCCTCGCCGAGCTCGGCCTCGAGCTTCCCCAGCCCGCCGCCCCGGTCGCCGCTTATGTGCCGACGGTGCTGACCGGCAACCTCCTCCACATCTCCGGCCAGGTCTCGTTCGAAGACGGCGCCCTCCTCACCGGACGGCTCGGCGAGGATCGCGACCTCGAATTCGGGCAGCGCTCGGCTCGCGCCTGCGGGCTGATGCTCCTGGCCCAGATGAACAAGGCGCTGGGCAGCCTCGACCGGGTGGAGCGGATCGTGAAGCTCGGGGTGTTCGTCAACAGCGCCGGAAGCTTCACCGACCAGCCCAAGGTCGCCAACGGCGCGTCGGAGCTGATGGAGCAGGTGTTCGGCGAGGCCGGCCGCCACGCCCGAAGCGCCGTCGGAGTGCCCGCCCTCCCGCTCGGAGCCTGCGTCGAGATCGATGCCGTCGTCGCCGTCAGATAATCCCACGAAAGTGGTACTTTCGTGGGTCCCCTGAGGAAGGCTGAGCTCGCCCGGCTGGGCGCGAAGCCTTTCGCCCACCGCGGCCTTCACGGTGCCGGAATCGTCGAGAACAGCCTCGCGGCCTTCGAAGCCGCGATAAAGGCGGGGCACGGGATGGAGCTCGACGTCCAAATCTCCCTCGACGGAGAAGCGATCGTCTTCCACGATTATGAACTGGACCGGCTCACCGATGCCACCGGTTCGGTGGCCCGGCGCAGCGCGGCGGAGCTCGCCGCCCTCGCCTATCGTGAAGGCGAGGGCAATGTCCCGACGCTCGCCGAAGCGCTCCGCCGGATCGCCGGCCGAGGCGCTTTGCTGATCGAGGTGAAGGCGCCGGGCCGCAGGGTCGACCGTCTCTGCCGCGCCGTGGCGCGGACACTGACCGGCTATCGCGGCTGCGTCGGCGTCATGTCGTTCAACCCCGAGGTCGGGCGCTGGTTCTCCCTCCGCGCGCCCGATGTCCTGCGCGGCCTGGTGGTCAGCGAAAGCGGCCGGAAAGGCTTTCGCGGACGAGTCGAGCGGCGCCTGTCGCTGATCCGCGCCCGGCCTGATTTCCTCGCCTGCGACGTCCGCGACCTCCCTTCGGGCTTCGCCGCCGCGGCGCGCGCCCGCGGGCTCGCCGTCTATAGCTGGACCGTCCGCACCGACTCCGACCGGGCGCGGGCGGCGGCGCATGCCGACCAGATCATCTACGAGGCGGCCGCACCATGAGCGAGGTGGTGGCGCGGATCGGCCGCGGCGTGGCGAGCTTCGATCCGGTGCAGTGGGATGCCTGCGCGGGGCAGGACAATCCTTTCCTCACCCACGCCTTTCTTTCCGCGCTCGAGGAATCGGGAAGCGCGACGACTCGGACCGGCTGGCAGCCGGTGCCGATCGCGATCGACGGGGCGGACGGCGCTCCCGAGGCGGTGATGCCGGCCTACGTCAAGAGCCACAGCCAGGGCGAATATGTCTTCGACCATGGCTGGGCTCAGGCCTGGGAGGCGGCCGGCGGCGAATATTACCCGAAGCTCCAGATCGCCGTGCCGTTCACGCCGGTGCCGGGCCGCAGGCTTCTGACCGCCCGGCCCGGCCTCGCTCCGGCGCTGATCGCCGCGGCGGAGGCGGTCGTCGAGCAGAACGGCCTCTCCTCCGCCCACGCGACCTTCATCGCCGAGGCGGAAGTGCCGCTGTTCGAAGCGGCCGGCTGGCTGATCCGGGTCGACAGCCAGTTCCACTGGGCGAACGAGGGCTATGGGAGCTTCGACGACTTCCTCGCCGCGCTTTCGTCGCGAAAGCGCAAGGCGATCCGCAAGGAACGGGCGGGCGCGGTCGAGGGGCTCGAGGTCGTGCACGTCACCGGCGCGGCGATCACCGAGGCCCATTGGGACGCCTTCTGGGCTTTCTATCAGGAGACGGGCTCGCGCAAATGGGGCCGTCCCTACCTCACCCGGCGCTTCTTCTCGCTGCTCGGCGAAAGGATGGCGGACCGCATCCTGCTGATCCTCGCGCTGCACGAAGGCCGGCCGGTCGCCGGCGCCCTCAACCTGATCGGCGCCGACACCCTCTACGGCCGCTACTGGGGCGCGCTCATCGACGTTCCGGGCCTGCATTTCGAAATCTGCTATTATCAGGCGATCGAGGCGGCGATCGCCCGCGGCCTCGCGCGGGTCGAGGCGGGGGCCCAGGGGTCGCACAAGCTTAGCCGGGGCTATCGCCCGGTGCCGACCTGGTCCGCCCACTTCATTCCCAATCCCGGCTTCCGCCGCGCCGTCTCCGACTTCCTCGCGCAGGAGCGGGCGGCGGTGGCGGAGCAGATCGCCGAGCTCGACGAGATGACTCCTTTTCGCAAGGGGCCGGCTGACGCATAAGCCGAAGAAATCCCTCTCCCCTGGGGGGAGAGGGTAGGGAGAGGGGGCTCGGCGTCGGAGCTGAGCCGCGGATGCCGAACCCCCTCACCCCAACCCTCTCCCCACGGGGAGAGGGGGCCTGGAACAAGAGGTGCTCTACCGATGCTCAAGCAAGCCTTCGCCGCCATCCTCCTCGCGGGCCTTGCCGCCCCCCTCGCGGCGGCCCCGCCGGAAGGCCCGGCGACCACCTTCCAGGGGAGCGACCTCTTCTCCCTGGAAGTCGCCTCCGACCCGCAGATCAGCCCGGACGGGACGAAGATCGCCTACGTCCGCCGCTCGGGCGACGTGATGACCGACCGGATGCGCTCGACCATCTGGCTGATCGACACGCGCAGCGGCGAGCAGGTGCCGCTGGTCGCCGGCCCCGGCGGGCACAGCCAGCCGCGCTGGTCGCCGGACGGCCGCCGACTCGCCTACGTCTCGACCGGCGAGGGCGGAGCGCCGCAGCTCTTCGTGCGCTGGATGGCGAGCGGCGAATCGGTGCGGATCACCGGCCTGCCCCAGTCGCCCTCCTCGCTCGCCTGGTCTCCGGACGGGCGGCGGATCGCCTATGCCATGTTCGTGCCCGACGAGGGGATGAAGCTCGGCGCCGCTCCGCCCAAGCCCGAGGGCGCGCAATGGGCGCCGCCGCTCGAGGTTCTGACCGCCATCACCTACCGCTCCGACGATGCGGGCTACGCCAAGCCCGGCTACAGCCACCTCTTCCTGGTCTCGGCCGACGGCGGAGCGCCGCGCCAGCTCACCTTCGGCGCGCGCAACCATGACGGTCCACTCTCCTGGGCGCCGGACGGGCATACGATCGTCTTTTCCGGCAACCGCAACGCGAACTGGGAGCGCGAGCCGTTCGACGACGAGGTCTATTCGCTCGACGTCGACGGGGGCGCGATCCGCCCGCTGACCGACCGGCGCGGCCCCGACGAGGAACCCGCTTTCTCGCCCGACGGGCGGCTGATCGCCTATGTCGGCTACGACGACAAGAAGCTCTCCTACCAGAGCAACATCCTCTACGTCATGAACCGCGACGGAAGCGGCCGCCGGGCGCTCGCCGAATCGCTCGACCGAAGCGTCGGCTCGCCGGTCTGGGCGGCGGACGGCCGCTCGGTCTTCGTCCAGTATGAGGATCGCGGCGCGGTGAAGGTGGCGCGAATCGGCCTCGACGGCTCGGTCCGCCCGGTGACGGACGCGCTCGCCGGCTCCGGCTTCGACCGTCCTTATGCCGGCGGCGCGTTCAGCGTGGCGCGCGACGGCACCCTCGCCATCACCAGCGGAAGCCCGAGCCGCCCGGCCGACGTCGCTTTGGTTCGGGGCGGCGGAGCGCCGCGGCTGCTCACCCATCTCAATTCCGATCTCCTCGGCACCAAGCGGCTGGGCGAGGTGCGCAAGATCGCCGTCGCTTCGTTCGACAACCGCCCGATCGACGCCTGGCTGACCCTCCCGCCCTCGTGGCGCGAAGGGCAGCGCGTCCCCCTGATCCTCGAGATCCACGGCGGCCCGGTCGCGGCCTACGGCCCCTATTTCTCGACCGACAACCAGCTCTACGCCGCCGCCGGCTATGCCGTCCTCTCGGCCAATCCCCGCGGCTCCTCCTCCTACGGGGCGGAATTCGCAAACCTCATTCATCATGCCTATCCGGGCCGCGACTATGACGACCTGATGGCGGCGGTGGACGCCGCCGTCGCGCAAGGCTTCGCCGATCCCGACCGCCTGTACGTCACCGGCGGCTCGGGCGGCGGCGTGCTCACCACCTGGATCGTCGGCAAGACCGACCGCTTCAAGGCCGCCGCCGCTCAGAAGCCGGTGATCAACTGGACGAGCGAGGCGCTGACAATGGACAACACCCTGTTCACGTCGCGCTACTGGTTCGAGAAGAAGCCGTGGGAGGATCCGACCGGCTATTGGGCGCGCTCGCCGCTGTCGCTCGCCGGCAACATCCACACGCCGACTCTCGTCGTCGTCGGCAGCGAGGATTATCGCACTCCGGTCAGCGAGGCGGAGCAGCTCTACGCCGCGCTCCAGATCCAGGGCGTCCCGACCGCCTTGGTCAAGGTCCCGGGCGTCGGCCACGGCGCCATCGCCTCGCGGCCGAGCCAGTCGGCGGCCAAGGCCGCGGCGATCCTGGCGTGGTTCCGGAAGTATGAGAGGGGCGCGGGAACCCCCTAACGTCGTCCCAGCGAAGGCTGGGACCCCAGCGGGTGAAAAGCGCGGTGGTCTTCACCCCCTGGGGCCCCAGCCTGCGCTGGGGCGACGGAGAGGGCGCGCTCCCCCTGAATCCTTCAAGCCGCCCGGCGCATTCCCGTCTCGCACAGCCAGGCGCGCGCCTGGCGTTGGGCTTCGGCGATCTCGCGGGCGCTCATCTCCTCAGCGATCTCGGCGCGGCATTCCTGCGCCCGGTCGCTTCCATTGAGGGCCGCGAGGTTGAACCATTTGTGCGCTTCGATGAGGTCGACATCGATCCCGTTCGACCCGGTCGAGTAGGCGACTCCCAGCTCGTAGAGCGCGTCGCAATCGCCGGTCGCGGCTTCGGCGAGGCGGCTTTCGACCAGGAAAGCGGCGGATTTCAGGCTGATCCCCATTTGACTTGCCCCTTCTTTTTATCGGCGTCGGGGCAAGGATTGCGCCGCCGGTTCCCAACAAATGGTTAACGCGGCGGTGACCATCTTTCCTTTCTCCTCCCCTCGGTTTCGAGGGGAAGGGGACCCTGCGAAGCAGGGTGGAGGGGCTCCTTAGGGGCAAGAGGCCCCTCCACCAGGCTTCGCCTGGTCCCCCTCCCCTGCAAATGCAGGGGAGGATTAAGCGGGATTCACCGCCAGATTGTCGATCAGGCGGGTCGTGCCGAGCTTCGCCGCGGCGAGCAGGCGGGCGGGCCGCTCGAGAGAATCGACCGGCAGGAGCGTCTCGGAGTCGCGAAGCTCGACATAGTCGACCGGCTCGAACCCGGCCTTGAGGAGCTTGTCGCGCGCGGCTTCCAATATCTCGGCGACCGCGCCGCCGCGCTGGATCGCTCCCGCCGCTTCGCCGAGCGCGCGCGGAAGCGCCCGCGCCGACTGCCGCTCCGCCTCCGTAAGATAGGCGTTGCGCGATGAGAGGGCGAGGCCGTCGGCGTCGCGCTGGGTCGGGATCCCGACGATCTCGACGGCGAGGTCGAGATCTCGCGCCATCCGGCGGATGACGGCGAGCTGCTGGTAATCCTTCTCGCCGAAAAGGGCGATGTCGGGCGCGACCTGGTTGAAGAGCTTGAGCACCACTGTGGCGACCCCGTCGAAATGGCCGGGCCGGGCGGCGCCGTCGAGCCCGTCGCTCACCCCCGAGACGCTCACCGTCGTCGCGAAGCCCTCGGGATAGACCGCGGCGACGTCGGGCGCCCAGAGCAGGGCACAGCCCGCCTCGTCGAGCATCTTCGCGTCGCTCGCCTCGCGGCGGGGATAGGTCGACAGGTCCTCGTTCGCTCCGAATTGCATCGGATTGACGAAGATCGAGGCGACGACATGCGCCGCCCGCCGCCGCGCCTCGGCGACGAGCGCCATATGCCCGGCGTGGAGAGCGCCCATCGTCGGCACCAGCGCCACCTCGCCGCCGCCGGCGCGAAGCTCGGCCAGCGCCGCCCGTAGCGCCGCGACGTCACGGACCGTTTGCACCGCTTTCCCGCCTCCGATATCAGCTTGGCCGTCGCCTTGGGCGGGCCCCGGAGCGGAATCAAGAATTTTGAAAGCGATCACATGACGGCGCCCCATTTCATCATCTTCGCCAACGAGAAGGGCGGCACCGGCAAATCGACCACTGCCGTCCACAGCGCCGTCGCCTTGGCCGCGGCCGGCCGGAAGGTCGCCGCGCTCGACATGGACACTCGCCAGCGGACCCTCGGCCGCTACCTCGACAATCGCGCCGAGACGGTGAAGCGGCTCGGGATCGACCTTCCGATGCCGGTCTACGACACGTTCGATCCGGCCAAGGGTGAGTCGATCGATTCGGCGATCGACCGGATCGGCGAGGGAGTCGATGTCGTCGTCGTCGACACGCCCGGCCGCGACGATCCCGACGCCCGGCTGGCGATGCTCCGCGCCGATACCCTGGTCACCCCGATCAACGACAGTTTCGTCGATCTCGACCTGATCGGCCAGGTCGACGCCGAGACCTACCGCGTCCGCCGCCCCAGCTTCTACGCCGAGCTGGTCTGGAACAGCCGCACCCAGCGCGCCAAGACCCATGGCGCGAGCGTCGACTGGGTGGTGCTCCGCAACCGCATGCAGCATATCGAGGCGCGCAACATGCGCCGGGTCGGCGAGGCCCTGGGCGAGCTTTCCCGCCGGGTCGGCTTCCGGGTGATCCCGGGCCTCGGCGAGCGTGTCATCTACCGCGAGCTCTTCCCCAAGGGCCTGACCCTGCTCGATCTCGCCCAGCTCGGCGAGGTCGGAATCGCCCATATCGCCGCCCGCCAGGAGCTTCGCGAGATGATCGCCGGCTTCGCGCTTCCGCAGGACGGCGCCGGCGCCGCTCCGGCCCGCGCCGCGGCGGGCTGAACCATGGGCCCGATCGTCCTTCTTGCCGCCGGCGCGCTCGTCTGGGCCTGGTGGAGCGGCAAGCTCAAGGGCTTCACCTACGACGACATCGTTGCCGGGCTTCTCTTTCTCCTCGGCCTTCGGTTGCTCACCACCGGGAAGCTTCTGCCGGGCGCGGCGCTGATGGGCGGCGCTTTGCTCTGGGCGGCCTGGCGCCGGCCGGCGATCGCCGCTCCGACCATGCCGATCGAGGACGCCCGGCGACTCCTCGGAGTGCGGGAGGAGGCGACGCTCGCCGAGATTCGCGACGCCCACCGCCGGCTGATCGCGCGGGTCCACCCCGACGCCGGGGGCTCGGCCGAGCTCGCCCGCCGGGTCAACGTCGCCCGAGACACGCTCGTCGCCGAAATGAACCGGCGGACGCCTCGCGCGTCTTGACGCCGTTCCCGAATCCACCGCCTCCACGGAGACCTAGATGAGCCACCGCTTCAACCCATCGTCCCTGCGCGAATATGACATCCGGGGGGTGATCGGCGAGACTCTGGCCGAAGACGACGCCGAGGCGGTCGGCCGAAGCTTCGGAACCGTGGTTCGCCGCTCCGGCGGCCGGCGGGTCGCGGTCGGCTGGGACGGGCGGGAAAGCTCGCCGGGGCTCGAGAAGAGGCTGGTCGAAGGGCTGACGGCGAGCGGCTGCGACGTCGTCCGGATCGGCCTCGGTCCCACCGCCATGCTCTATTATGCCGAGGCCGAGCTCGACGTCGACGCCGGAATCCAGATCACCGGCAGCCACAATCCGGCCAATTACAACGGCTTCAAGATGGTTCTCCGCCACTCCGCCTTCTTCGGAGAGGCGATACAGGGGCTCGGCCGGATGTCGGCCGCCGGCGACTGGGAGGAAGGGTCGGGAAGCGTCTCCGACGAGGACGTGATGGACCGCTATGTCGATCGGCTGCTCGAAGGTTTCGACGGCGGCGCCTTCCGCATCGGCTGGGACGCGGGCAACGGCGCGGGCGGTCCGATCGTCGAGCGCCTCGTCAAGCGCCTGCCCGGCGAGCATTTCACTCTCTACACCGAAATAGACGGCCGCTTCCCCAACCATCACCCGGACCCCACCGTCGAATCGAACCTCGAGGACTTGAAGGCGCTGGTGGCCGAGAAGGGCCTCGACTTCGGGGTCGCCTTCGACGGCGACGCCGACCGGATCGGCGCAGTCGACGGCGAGGGCCGGGTGATCTGGGGCGACCAGTTGCTCTCGATCCTCGCCGAGCCGGTCCTGCGCGCCCTCCCCGGCTCGACGATCATCGCCGACGTCAAGGCGAGCCAGGCACTGTTCGATCGGATCGCCGAGCTCGGCGGCAACCCAGTCATGTGGAAGACCGGCCACAGCCTGATCAAGACCAAGATGAAGGAGACCGGGGCGCCGCTCGCCGGCGAGATGAGCGGACACATCTTCTTCGCGCACGAATGGTACGGCTTCGACGACGGGATCTACGCGGCCCTCCGGCTGATCCGCGCGGTCGGCCAGCTCGGCGGATCGCTGACCGCGCTCCGCTCGGCCATGCCGGCGATGGTGAACACGCCGGAGATCCGGTTCCAGGTGGACGAGAGCCGCAAGTTCGCCGTGGTGGAGGAAGTGCTCGAACGGCTCGAGAAGGACGGCGCCCGGGTCGATCGCACCGACGGGGCGCGGGTCAATACCGAGGACGGCTGGTGGCTGCTGCGCGCGTCCAACACCCAGGACGTCCTCGTCGCCCGAGCGGAAGCGAAGGACCAGGCGGGGCTGGACCGGCTGATGGCCCAAGTCGACGCCCAGCTGGCGTTGTCGGGACTCGAGCGCGGGCCGCAGGCGGCGCACTGAAGGACCTTATCCTCCCCCGGATTCCCGGGGGAGCATGCGAGGCATGGTGGAGGGGGTGTCAGCGCCGATGCACGTCTCTGCCGGAGCGATGCTTTCCGACTCCGCACCCCACCACCACCGCCTTCGGCGGCGGTCCCCCTCCCCTCCACGGAGAGGATTGAGGGGTGATTCGCCTCCCGGACGCCGCTAGACGCCCCCCATGCCCAAGCTTCACCTCGAGCCGCTGATCTTCTGCATCGCCTGGGCGGCGCTCGCCGTCGCCGGTTTCGCCCTCCTCGACTGGAAGGCGGGCGTGGCGCTCTCGGTCGGCCTGTTCATGCTGATCATGCCGACCAGCGCTCTGATCCTGTCGCGAACCAGCAACTTCGTCCTCGAACGGGCGGTGCGCTGGGGGATCCTGGTGGTCGCGATCCTGGTCCTGCTCTCGCTCGCCGATCTGGGGGCCTGACAAGGCGTCCTACGTCATGCGGAACCTGATTCAGCATTCAGGATGGAAGCGGTCGAGCGGGTGGAGGCCTGGACCCTGAACCAAGTTCAGGGCGACGGCGCGGGACGCGGCTAAAGCTCCGATCCGGCCTGAAACAGCCGTCAGCTGTAGAAGATGTGGGCGCCGATCTGCCCGAAGCGGGTCTTGGCCCGGCCCCAGGACGGCGAAACGTAGGTGGCGTGGTACCAAAGAACGTTGGGGGCGACCTGGCGGACGAGCCGCTTGGCGGCGATGTCGGCGACGGCCAGCGCCTTGTGCCAGCAATCGCTGTTCGTGTCGGGCTCGGGAAGCCGGCCGGCGTGGACGAACGAGAATTGCGCATGCTGGGTGACGACGGCGCAGATGGTCGGCGGATAGACGCCCGAGGCGGCCCGGTTCAGAACCACTTCGGCGACGGCGAGCTGGCCTTCGAGCGGCTCGCTGCGCGCCTCGAAATAGACCGCCTTGGCGAGGCAGAGCTGCTCATTGTCCTGGTTGCCGTAGTCGACGAAGGACATCACCATGTCGCGCAGCGGGCGGGGCGCCAGGGTGGTCACGGCGGGAATCGGCGCCGGAGCCGGAGCGGCGGTCGGGGCGGGCGCCGCGACGGCGGCGCGAAGGTCGGGCAGGTTGCCGATCGAGACCGAGGCGACGGCCGGAGCGAGATCGCTTTCGGCGGCGGCGGCCGGAGTGGCGAAAAGGGCGCAGAGCGCAAGAGAGAGGGCCGCGAAAAGACGCGGCTGGAAACGACCCAGCATCGACTACCAATTTTGTGCGGCCGGTTGATCGAGGCGCCTGATTGGCGCCCGCTGCCCCGCCCGTCTGGCGCGCCGCTCGAAACCCCCGGCGACCGCGCTCCCGCTAACTGATGCCGGGGATGCGGGCATCGGCCCGGCGGGTCAACGCGGAGCGGCGATAAGGACGATGGGTTGAGCCGAGTCCGGGACGAGATGCCGGAACTTAGCTGTGGATGACTGTAGCGGCGCCTCGATCCCGGGGCCGAATCGGCTGATTCCCTTGTCTCCTCCCCTGCCTTTGCAAGGGAGGGGGACCATGCGAAGCGTGGTGGAGGGGCCCTTCTACCGCAAGAAGCCCCCTGCACCGCGCTTCGCGCGGTCCCCCTCCCCCGGAAATCCGGGGGAGGAGAAAAGCTTAATCGTCCTCGTCTTCGCGCCCGACCAGGTTCAGCTCCCGCGCCTTGATCTGGCGGGTCATGCACCAGTGCATCAGCGCGTCCTCGCGGCCGTGGGTGATCCACACCTCGCGCGGGCGAAGCTCCTCGATGGTTCGGGTCAATTCGTCCCAGTCGGCATGGTCGGAAACGATCAGGGGCAGCTCGACGTTGCGCTGCCGCGCGCGCTGGCGGATCCGCATCCAGCCCGAGGCCATGGCGGTGATCGGATCGGGCAGGCGGCGCGACCAGCGATCGTTGAGCGCGCCCGGCGGGGCGACGACGATCCGGCCTTTCAGCTCCTCCTTCGAGGCGCCGGTGGCCGGACGGATCTCGCCCAGGTCTACGCCCTGCTCGCGATAGAGGTCGCACAGGCGCTGGAGGGCGCCGTGGATGAAGATCGGCTCATGATAGCCGCGCCCGCGAAGCTCCATCATCAGCCTCTGCGCCTTGCCGAGCGCATAGGCGCCGACCAGCACGCAGCGCTCGGGATTCTCGTGAAGCCGCGCGAGCAGCCGGTCGACCTCGGAAGACGTGTCCGGGTGGCGGAAGACCGGGAGCCCGAACGTGGCCTCGGTGACGAAGATGTCGCAGGGCACCGGCTCGAACGGCGGGCAGGTCGGATCGGGCCGGCGCTTGTAGTCGCCGGAGACGACGACCCGCTCGCCCTTATGATCCAGCACGATTTGGGCCGAGCCGAGGACGTGGCCGGCGGGGACGAAGCTAAGCTCGACCTCGCCGAGCTTGGTGACCTCGCCATAGGCCATCGGCCGGCCGCCCGGCTGCGGCCCGTAGCGGCAGTCCATGATCGCCAGGGTTTCCGGAGTCGCCCAGACCTCGCCATGGCCGCCGCGGGCATGGTCGGCATGGCCGTGGGTGACCAGCGCCCGCGCCTTGGGCTGGCTTGGATCGATCCAGGCGTCGGCGGGGCGAACGTATATGCCTTCCGGAAAAGGCTCTATCCAGGAACCGAGGCGGGCCATCGGGAGCTATAGGGGCGAGGCGCCCTCGGCCGTCAAGGCCGGCGCAGGAACATATGGGAGCTTGAGACATGGACCTTGGCGGTTTCAACTGGGGCGTGATGACCATCGTCGGCCCGCTCCTGCTCGCGGCGGTTTTGCTGTGGGCCCTGCTTCGCAACCGCAAGACCCGGCGCGGCGACGTCGGCCGGAGCGAGCGCGGCGCCCGCGACGTCTACGACGAATCGGAGCGGGTGCGGCAGGAGCGGGATGGGGACCAGCGTTAGTCGGTTGCGTAGACATACACCCCTCCCTGCACGCAGGGAGGGGTAGCGGGTGGGTACGTCAATGAAGCCCGAGGATTCTTCGGAGGCGCACCCACCCCCGGCCCCTCCCTGCGTGCAGGGAGGGGGGTCGCTGCCCCCGGCGGTTGCGAAATGGTTCGCCAAAAAGGGATGGGCGCCGCGCCGCCACCAGCTCGAGATGCTCGCCGCGGCCCGAGCGGGGCGAAGTGCTCTGCTCGTAGCGCCCACTGGGGCCGGAAAGACGCTGGCGGGCTTCCTCGCCAGCATCTGCGAACTCATAGAGTCCCCCGAGTCCGAACCCGTTCGTGTCGAGCGAAGTCGAGACACCCCGTCGAGCGAAGCCGAGACCCCCGATCCCCTCAGCCCTCGGCTTCGCTCGGGAGAGTCCCTCGACTTCGCTCGGGACGAACGGGCTGAGGTCTCGAAGGTCGGTGGCGGCCTCCACACCCTCTACATCTCGCCGCTCAAGGCGCTTGCGGTGGACGTTCAGCGCAACCTCCTCACGCCGATCGAGGAAATGGGCCTGCCGATCCGGGTCGAGACCCGCACCGGCGACACGCCTGCCGACCGCAAGGCCCGTCAGCGCGTTCGGCCGCCGCAGATCCTCCTCACCACGCCCGAATCGCTGAGCCTGCTGCTCAGCCACGAGGACAGCGCAACCCTGTTCGCCAGCCTTCGCACCGTCGTCATCGACGAGGTCCACGCCTTCGCCTCGGGCAAGCGGGGCGACCTGCTCTCGCTGGCGCTGGCCCGGCTTCAGCGCCTTTCGCCGGCGCTTCGCCGGGTGGCGCTTTCCGCCACCGTCTCCGATCCCGAAGCCTATCAGGGCTGGCTCGCCCCGCACGGCGACGTCGAGCTGGTCGACGTCGTCCTCGGCGAGCCGGGCGCCGATCCGCACATCGACATCATGCTTCCCGAGGACGAGCGGATCCCCTGGTCGGGCCATAGCGGCCGCTGGGCGGCGCAGAACGTCATGCGGGAGATCGAGAAGCACCGCACCACCCTCATCTTCTGCAACACGCGAAGCCTCGCCGAGCTGATCTTTCAGGATCTGTGGACGGTGAACGACGACGGGCTGCCGATCGGAATCCATCACGGCTCGCTTTCCGTCGAGGCCCGCCGAAAGGTCGAATCGGCGATGGCGGCGGGGCGGCTTCGAGGCCTGGTCTGCACCGCCAGCCTCGATTTGGGCGTCGACTGGGGCAACGTCGACCTCGTCATCCAGATGGGCGCCCCGAAAGGCTCTTCGCGCCTGCTCCAGCGGATCGGTCGCGCCAACCACCGGCTCGACGAGCCGTCCGAGGCGATCGTCGTCCCCGGCAACCGCTTCGAATATCTCGAGGCGAGGGCCGCCCTCGACGCGATCGAGCGAAAGGAGCTGGACCCGGAATCCTTCCGCCCCGGGGCGATCGACGTGCTCGCCCAGCACGTCATGGCGGCGGCCTGCGCCGCGCCGTTCCGCGAGGAGGAGATGCTGGAGGAGGTGCGATCGGCGGCGCCCTATGCCGGTCTTTCGGAAGAGCTGTTCCGCCAGGTCCTCGCCTATATCGAGAATGGCGGCTACTCGCTCCGCGCCTACGACCGCTTTCGCCGCCTCACCCGCGACCCGGACGGCACCTGGCGGGTCTCGCACCCGCGCTTCGTCCAGCAGCACCGGATGAACGCGGGAATCATCGTCGACGCGCCCCTGCTCGACGTCCGCTTCCGGCGCGGCCGCAAGCTCGGCACGGTCGAGGAATATTTCGCCTCCACCCTGTCGCCCGGCGACACCTTCTTCTTCGCCGGACTCGTCCTCGAGGTGGAGAAGATCGACGGCACCGACCTCATCGTCCGGGCGACCACCAAGTCCGCCCGCATACCGACCTATGTCGGAACCCGCATGGCGATGACCACCAACCTCGCCGACCGGGTCCGCGCCTTTCTCTTCGACCGCTCGCAATGGCCGCGCTTTCCCGACGACGTTCGCGACTGGCTGGAGGTGCAGGCCTATCGCTCGCTCCTCCCCCGCCCCGACCAGCTGCTCGTCGAGACCTTCCCCCACGAGCATCGCCACTACATGGTCGCCTACAGCTTCGAGGGGTGGAACGCCCACCAGTCGCTCGGAATGCTGATCACCCGGCGGATGGAAAGCGCGGGTTTGAAGCCGCTCGGCTTCGTCTCCAACGACTATGCGCTGGCCTGCTACGGCCTGGAGCCGATCGAGGACCCCGCCGCGCTCTTCTCACCGGACCTGCTCGAAAACGAGTTCGTCGAATGGGTGCAGGGCTCGAACCTGCTGAAGCGCGCCTTCCGCGAGGTCGCGGTGATCGGCGGCCTGGTCGAGCGCCACCATCCCGGCAAGCGCAAGTCCGGGCGCCAGGTGACCTTCTCCACCGATCTCATCTACGACGTGCTCCGCCGCTACGAGCCCGACCACCTCCTCCTCCGCGCTGCCTGGGAGGACGCCAAGGGCAAGCTCACCGAGGTCGGCCGTCTCGCCCGACTGCTCGACCGGGCGCAGGAGACGATGGTCCACGTAGAACTCGACCGAGTCTCGCCGCTCGCGGTTCCGGTGCTGGTCATCGTCGGCCGCGAGGCGACCGCCACCGGGACGTCGGAGGACCAGCTTCTGATCGAGGCGGAGAGCCTGGCGCAGATCGCAATGCGCAGGGACTGAACTCCCGTCTCCCTGCAGGGGAGAGGGGCCGGGGGTAAGGGCAACGCGTTTTCCCCAACGGAGCGCGTGGATTTCGGCTCAGGCCCTCACCCCAAGCCCTCTCCCCTACAGGGAGAGGGGCTAAGCGGCCGGATCCGGCCCGAAGCGGCGGTCGTAGCTCTTCTCGCGCCGCTTGAGCAGGCGGAAGGCGACCAGTCCGCCGACGACGGCCGCCGCGGTCGGAAAGCGGCGCTTCGCGGGCGCGGCGGGAGCGCTCGCTGGAGCGGCGCTTGCCGCCGGCGCCGCCTGCACCGGCACCGCCGGAGCCGCCACCGGCCCTTCCGCCCCCGCCTCCATCGCCTGCTGGCGCTCGAGCTCGGAATTGAGCTCGCCGCCCATGATGACGATGTAGGCGGAGAGGTAGAGCCAGGTCAGGAACACGACCACGCCGCCGAGCGAGCCGTAGGTCTTGTTGTAGCTCCCGAAGTGGGAGACATAGAGGCCGAAGCCGATCGTTCCGAGCAGCCAGAGCAGGGTCGCGGCGCCCGAGCCGGGGCTGACCCACATCCACGGCGCGTCCGGCCGGTTGGGCGCGAAGCGGTAGACCGCGGCGAGGCCGACCGCGACGGCCGCCGCCGCAAGTCCCCAGAACAAAGCCTGGAGCGCGAAATGGACGGCCGGCGAGGAGAAAGGGAGGAGGTGCTCGATCGCCGCGGTCGCCGCGATCGCCACGCCGGCGAGGAGCAGGACGAGGAGCCCGCCGACGGTCATCGCCAGCGACAGGGCCGTGGTCTTGAGGAAGCCGCGCGTCTCCTTTACCTCATAGGCGATGTTGAGCGCGGTGACGAAGCCCGAAGCTCCCTTGCTTGCGCCGTAAATGGCGAGCGCGAGCGCCACCACCAGGCTTAGTCCCTTGGCCGCCTTCGGGGTCTCGGTAAGGCTCTTGAGCTGGTCCGAGATCAAAGACGCCGCGTCGCGCGGCAGGGTCGCGAACAGCTTGCCGATATGCTCGGCGACGGTCTGCGGATCGGCGGCGAGCCCGTAGACCAGCACCACCGAGGCCAGCAAAGGCACGAAGGCGAGGAAGCCGAAGAAGGCGACGCCTGCGGCGAGGAAGCCGACATTGTCGTCCCCCGCCTCCTTCCAGGTGCGGACGAGCACCGCCTTCCAGTCGGCGAAAGCGGGCCAGCGGACGGGTTTGATAGCCATGGCGGCGAGAACCGGGCGAGGGGCCGGCGGTTCCGTCGAACGCCAAGCGGGGAGATCCGCCCGATGCCGTCACCCCAGCGAAGGCTGGGGCCCCAGGGGGTGATGAACACCGCGCCTTTCACCCCCTGGGGCCCCAGCCTTCGCTGGGGCGACGAAGGCTTGGCCCTACCCCCTCCCCGTCACACCATCGCCCGCGGGCTTGCGAACACCCGCGCCACCTCCGGCTCGAAGCTTTCCAGCGGGTCGACGTCGAAGCCCGGGTCGAAGGCCGGCGCATCCCATTCGTCGACCAGCCTCTCGGCAAAGCCGTACCAGCTTTCGCCCTTGAAGCGCTCGCGCCCCTCCGGGTCCTTGCCGAGATGCTCGAAATAATAGCGGCCCTGGAACTCCTGGTGCCAATAGACGGCGTGGTAGATGTCGTCCCGCACGTAAGGCTTGAGCATCTCGGCCGCGATCGGCCCATGATTGGGGATGGAGAAGAGCTTGCCGATATCGTGGCAGAGCGCCGCGACGATCTCCTCGTCGCTCGCTCCGGAGCGGCGGGCGAGCGTCCCGGCCATCAGCGAATGGGTGAGCTGGGTCGCGGCGAACCCGACCTCGATGTCGGCCAGCCGGGCGAGCGACTCCATGATCTGCCGGGCCGCCGCGTTCTTCTGGTGCCGGCCGTGCTCGGCCGCGATATGCGCCCAATCCTCGGCCGTGCCGTTCCTCATGTCGGTGAACATGCGGCTCTCCTCTCTAGCGGACGGAGGATAGACCGCGCGAGGAGCCGCCGCTAGGGTCCGTCCGCGCCGTCGGGGACCGGACGCGGGAGCGAAGTTCAAGTCTATGGAGTCCGTCCCCGAAGTAGCCTGCGACAGCCTTGCCGTCCTTGCCGACGGAGGCGAGATGGGAGAGCGGATCCGGGCCTTCGACTGGGCGGCGACGCCGCTCGGCACGCCGGCCGGCTGGCCCCAGTCGCTCAAGACGTCCGTGGGCATCCTGTTGAGCTCCAAATTTCCGATGTTCCTCGCCTGGGGGCCGGAGCTGCGCTTCCTCTACAACGACGCCTATATCGACGTGCTCGGCGGCAAGCATCCCGCCGCGCTCGGCCACGCCTTCGAAGACATTTGGGCCGAGATTTGGAGCGACATCCATCCCCTGGTGCAGCGGGCCTTGGCCGGCGAGGCGACCTATTGGGAGAATCTGCCGCTCACCATGACCCGCAAGGGCTATGAGGAGCAGACCTGGTTCACCTTCTCCTACAGTCCGTTGCGCGGGGACACGGGCGCGGTCGAGGGGATGTTCTGCGCCTGCGTCGAGACCACCGACACGGTTCTCGCCGAGCGGCGGAGGGTCAGCGAGGCGGAGCGGCTTCGCGAGCTGTTCGATCACGCGCCCGGCTTCATGGCGGTGCTTCGCGGGCCCGATCACGCCTTCGAGATGATGAACGCCTCCTACTTGAAGCTGGTCGGCCACCGCGACCTCGTCGGCAAGCCGGTGCGCGAGGCGCTTCCCGAGGTCGAGGGCCAGGGCTTCTTCGAACTGCTCGACGAGGTCTATCGCAGCGGCGCGGCGTTCACCGGCCGGAGCATGACCATCCAGCTTCAGCGCGAGCCCGGCGCCCCGGCGGAGGAGCGCCTGCTCGACTTCGTCTTCCAGCCGATCACCGGCCCGGACGGCGCCGTCACCGGAATCTTCGCGGAAGGCTATGACGTCACCGAGCGGCACATTGCCGAGCTTGCCCTTCGCGAGAGCGAGGAGCGCTTCCGCCTGATCGCGGATTCGGCGCCGGTGCCGATGTGGGTGACCCGGCTCGACCGAAGCCGGAGCTTCGTCAACCGCGCCTATGTCGAGTTCCTCGGGATCAGCTACGAAGAGGCGATCCGGTTCGACTGGCGGACCGTCATCCACCCCGACGACGCACCCCGGATCCTGGCCGCATCGGTCGCCGGGGAAGCGACCATGAAGGCGTTCGAGCTGGTCGGTCGCTACCGCAGCGGCGACGGCTGGCGCTGGGTCCGCTCGATCTCGCAGCCGCGCTGGGGCCCGCAGGGCGAGCATGCCGGCTTCATTGGGGTCGCCCACGACATCACCGAGCTGAAGGATGCGGAGGCGGCGCTTCGCGAGGCCAACGAGACTCTCGAGCGCCGGGTCGCGGAGCGCACCGCCGACCTTAGCCAGGCGCTCAATCGGCTGCAGGCCGAAGTAGGCGAGCGCCTTCGCGCCGAGGAGGCGCTTCGCCAGGCCCAGAAGATGGAGGCCGTTGGCCAGCTCACCGGCGGTATCGCCCACGATTTCAACAATCTGCTGACCCCGATCATGGGCGGGCTCGAGCTGATCGCCGCCCGGGTCGAGGACCCGCGGCTGAAGCGACTCGCCGAGACCGGACTGGAATCGGCGCGGCGGGGGGCGAAGCTCACCGGCCAGCTGCTCGCTTTCTCCCGTATCCAGCGGATCAGCATGGCCCCGGTGGCGGTCAACGACGTGATCGCCAACATGCAGAGCCTTCTGCATCACACGATCGGCCGGGCGATCGCGATCGAGACGCGGCTCGATCCCGCCGCCGGCTACGGCGTCTGCGATGCCAACCAGCTTGAAAATGCGGTCCTCAATCTCGCCATCAACGCCCGCGACGCCATGCCCGACGGCGGAACTCTGACGATCGCCACGGAGCGGACGCGACTCGAGGAGGAGACTGGCCGGGCGGGCGCGCTTTGGGTCCGAATCACCGTCTCCGATACCGGACACGGCATGACCCCCGAGGTGCTTGCGCGCGCCACCGAGCCCTTCTTTTCGACCAAGCCGCTGGGCAAGGGCACCGGCCTCGGCCTCGCCCAGGTCTACGGCATCGCGGAGCAGTCCGGCGGGAGGCTTCGGATCGAAAGCGCCCCGGGCGAGGGGACGTCGGTCCACCTGCTCCTGGCGGCGGCGGCACCGCCGGCCGAAGAGGCGGCCGACGCCGCGGCGAAGATCGACGATCCGGCCGGGCAGAGGCGGCGGGCGCGGGTGCTGGTGGTCGACGACGATCCCGACGTTCGCGCCTTCCTCGCCGATTCGCTGGAGGGGCTGGGGCACGAGGTCGCCGCCTTCGAATCGGGCCCGGAGGCGCTCGCCGCACTGCCCGGCTGGCCGGCCGATATGGCGCTGATCGACTATGCGATGCCCGGAATGCACGGGGCCGACGTCGCCCGCGCGGCCCTCGCCCTGCGCCCGGACCTGCCGATCGTCTTCGTCACCGGCTATGCGGAGAGCGAGCAGCTCGAAGACGCCGCCGGCCGCGACGCGCCGGTGCTCCGCAAGCCCTTCACGGTCGCGGACCTGGCGGCAGCGGTGGAGTCTACCTTACCTCCCCGATAAGATCCTCCCCGTTTCCGGGGAGGATCTTCAGCGCCTCTTGAACCCTTCGAATCCCTCCCTAAATCGCCGCCGTTCCGGGCAGCCACGACGGTGTCCGGACATTTGCGGGGGGCTCCGGGCTTCTTGCCGGCGCCCCTCATGAAGATGTTGCTCAAAGGAGGACATGGATCATGAGAAGCTTCGATTTCACCCCCTACCGCCGCTCCACGATCGGCTTCGACCGCCTCTTCGAGTTCCTCGAGAGCGCGAGCCGCGAGCAGGCCGACAACTACCCGCCCTACGATATCGAGAAGCTGAGCGACGACAGCTACCGCATCACCCTCGCGGTGGCGGGCTTCAGCCCCGACGACATCGACATCACGGCGCGTCAGAACCTGCTGACGATCACCGGCCGGAAGGCGGAGAACCGCAATCGCGACGGCAATTACGTCCACATGGGCATCGCCACTCGGGCGTTCGAGCGGCGCTTCGAGCTTGCCGACTTCGTCCGGGTCGAGGCCGCCGACATGAAGGACGGCCTGCTCTCGGTCGAGCTGGTCCGCGAAATTCCGGACGCGATGAAGCCGCGCAAGATCGGCATCAACGGGGCCGCTCCCCGGACGACGATCGAAGGCGGCTCCGCCAACGAGAACGGCATCGAGCGCCAGGCCGAAACCGCCGCGGCGTAACCGCTCCGTGCTGCTGTGTCTTCCCCTCTCCCCAGCGGGGAGAGGGTAGGGAGAGGGGGCTCGGCGTCGGTCGCTATCGTCGGAGTCGGAACCCCCTCACCATGAGCAGGTGCGAACGTCCCCCGGACGTTCGCACCTGCTCATCCTCTCCCCCCGGAGGGGAGAGGGAGTTTCTTGTACGCCCACCTCCGCTTTTGTCCGTCGATTGCCCCCTTTGTCCCGTTGTAAGTTGCGCCGTGCAACCTATTTCGGAGTCCGCACCGAAAGGCGGTGCGGAACAAGGGAGACGGCTTCGGCCGCGCGATATCATGAAGGTGTTGAGGAAGCTGGGTCATCCGTTCGCTCTGGCCGTCGAGGGTTTCCTCGCCGCCGCCCTCGTCTTCGTCGCCGCAAACCCGGTCGTGCTCCACCCCGACGCAGGCTCCACCGCTCAATCCAAGGCGATCTACAGCGAGCTGACCCGCTAGGAGGGTCGCTTAAGGCTGAAGGTTAGCCTCATTCGCCCCACAGCCGTCACCCTGAACGTTGTTTCGGGGTCCAGGTCTCCGCCCGCCCCGCCGCCTCCATCCTGGATGCGGAAACACGTTCAGCATGACGGAGCGGGCATTCCCCCACGCTAAGCGCTTGAACCCGTCGACGGACCGACTCTATAGCGGCTCCATGGTTCGCTTTTCGTTCTGTGGGCACGAGTTGATGGCGCTTCCGCAGGGGGCGTTGTTCTGGCCCTCGCGCCGCGCCCTCCTCCTTGCCGATCTCCACCTCGAAAAGGGTAGTTGGTTCGCGCGCCTGGGCCAGATGCTTCCGCCCTACGATTCGCTCGCGACCCTTTCCGACCTCACCGCTCTTGTCGTTTCCACGGGCGCCGAAGAGATCTGGTGCCTGGGCGACAGCTTCCACGACCGCTTCGGCTGCGAGCGGCTGCCGGAGCGCGCCCGCGAGATGCTGACCGCGCTTACCGGGGCGACACGCTGGACCTGGATCGCCGGCAACCACGATTCCGGAATCCTCGACCATTGCGGCGGCCGGATCGTCGAGGAAGCGGAAGTGGACGGTCTGCTGCTCCGGCACGAGGCCGATCCCGCCGAGCCGCGGCCCGAACTCTCCGGCCATTTCCACCCGAAGCTTCGGATCCGCCAGCGCGGCCGGCAGGTCTCCCGCCGCTGCTTCGTCGCGACGCAGCGCAAGCTCATCCTCCCGGCCTTCGGCGCGCTCACCGGCGGGCTGGACGTCGGCCACCCGGAGATCGTCCGGGCGCTCGGCGCGCCGGGCGAGGCACTGGTTCCGGTGGCCGACCGGCTGCTGAGGTTCCCGATCGCGGCCTAAGTGCCTCCCCAAGCTTGGCTTGGGGAGGGGGAGGCACGTTACCCTACGGCCGCCAAAGCGCCGGAAAATCCCGCTTCAGATCCGCGAGCTTGGGCATGTCCCAATGGCGGATATAGGGATGGTCCGGGTTACGCCGCAGAAAGCCCTGATGATAGGCCTCGGCGGGGTAGAAGCCGCCGCTCTCGATCCGCGTGGCGAGCGGCCGGCCGTAGGTGCGGGCGGCGTTGAGCTGCGCGACATAGGCTGCCGCCACCTGCCGCTGCGCCGGATTCTGCGGGAAAACGGCGGAGCGGTAGCTCGGCCCCGTGTCCGGGCCCTGGCGATTGACCTGCGTCGGATCGTGCGCCGCGAAGAACACCCGCAGCAGCGTCGCGTAGCTCACCTGACGCGGATCGTAGACGATCCGGACGGCCTCGGCATGGCCGGTGCCTTCGGTGCTCACCCGGTCGTAGGACGCATCGCCTTTTGACCCGCCAGCATAGCCGGAGACGACGGCGCGCACGCCCTTCACATGCTCGAACACGCCTTCGATGCCCCAGAAGCAGCCGCCGGCGAGCACCGCCGTCTGGAGGCCCGGGGCCGGTTTCGCGTCGATTCGGGCGGGCGGCGGAGCCGCTGCGGCCAGCGCCACGATCGACGCCGCGAGGAGGAGCGCCCTCATGCCGGCACGAACGTCATGGCGACGCCGTTCATGCAGTAGCGAAGGCCGGTCGGCTTGGGGCCGTCGTTGAAGACGTGGCCGAGATGGCCGCCGCAGCGCCGGCAATGGACCTCGGTGCGCTTCATGAACAGGGCGGTGTCCTCGCGGGTCGCGATCGCGTTGGGCAGCGGCCGGAAGAAGCTCGGCCACCCGGTGCCGCTGTCGAACTTGGTCGCCGAGGAATAGAGCGACTGGTTGCAGCCCGCGCAGTGGAACACGCCGCGGCGCTTTTCATGGTCGAGCGGGCTCGACCCCGCCCGCTCCGTCGCCGCCTGGCGAAGGGTGGCATATTGCGGCCCGGTCAGCTTCGCGCGCCACTGCGCGTCGGTCAGCCGATATTCGAAATGGGCGGGCGCCGCTTCGCTTCGGCGGGTGCCCCACAGGCCGGCGAAGCCGGCGGCGATCGCCGCGCCTCCCGCGCCAAGGGCCGTACGTCGGTCGAGTTTCATCAGGGTTCTCCAGCAAGCTTCGCCGCGATCAGCCCCCTGACGGCATTGCCTATATAGAAACCCGCGGCGAGATCTTCCACCCGCAGGTCCGCCTCGATCGCCCTGCCTTCCTCGATCAGCCGCTCGCGAAGCACCCCGGGGAGGAGGCCGCGCGACAGAGGGGGGGTCAAAAGCCGTCCGCCGCGCTCGACGAACAGGCTCGTCCAGCTCCCCTCGGTGAGGAAGCCGGCGGGGTCGGCGAAGAGGATCTCGAACGCTTCGCCGCGCGCCTTGTCGTAGAAGCCTCGGTCGCTCGTCTTGTGGGCAAGCCGGAAATCCTCCGCCTCGACCGGCCTCGGCCGGACCGGGACCGCCACCGGCCCTGCCGGCAGCGGCGCCACGGCGCGCGATTCGATCGCGATCGCGCCGCTTCGCGACAGGAGGAGCCGAAGCTTGCGCGGCTCGCGCAGGAAGAAGGTCGCCGCCTGAAGCTCGTTGCGGGCATCGTGGCGGTCGAACGCGAAGCCCAACGCGTCGGCGCTACGCTTCATCCGCGCCAGGTGGCGCTCGAGATCGGCGATCCCGTCGCGCGGGTCGAAGCGCATCGTCTCGATCAGGTCGAAGCTTGCGACGGTCTCCACGAAGGCTCCCTTGGCCAGGCATTCGCGCCATTCGTCGGCGGGCACGCTGTCGGCAACGATTCCCGAGCCGAGACCGATCCGCGCAATTCCCCCGGCCGCCGGCAGGACGAGCGTCCGGATCGCGACGTTGAACGCGGCTTCCCCGTCCGGCGCAAGCCTTCCGAGGCTTCCGGTATAGGGCCCGCGCGGCGACGGCTCCAGGGCGGCGATCAGCTCCATCGCGCGGATCTTCGGCGCGCCGGTCACCGATCCGCAGGGAAAGATCGCCTCCAGCGCGTCGGCCGGGCCGACGCCCTCCTCGAGCCGGGCGGTGACGGTGGAGGTCATCTGGAGCACCGTCGGGTAGCGCTCGACCGCGAACAGCTCCGGCACGGCGACGCTTCCGGGTCGCGAAACGCGGGCGAGGTCGTTCCTTATCAGATCGACGATCATCAAATTCTCGGCGCGCTGCTTGGGATCGCCGCGAAGCGCCTCGGGATCGCTGTCCGCCGCCGCCGTTCCCTTCATCGGCCGGGCGGTGATCGCACCTCCCTCCAGCGTGAAGAACAGCTCCGGCGAGAAGGAGAGCAGCCATTGCGCGCCGGTGAACACCACCCCGCCCCACCCGCCGCGCGCCCGCTTGCGCAGGTTGGCGTAGAGCGCCAGCGGGTGCCCGGCCGAGCGGACCTCCGCCTGGAAGGTGAGGTTCGCCTGGTAGACGTCGCCGGCGAGGATATGGGCGAGCACGGTCTCGACCGCCGACTCGTGCTCTGTGCGCGAGACGAGCGGCCGCGGCGCCCCCGCCCAGGCGCCCTCCCCAGCCGGAAGCAGGCCCGACGGCTCGACCTCCTCCCAGCCGTCGAACAGTCCGAACCAGAGCAGCGGCCCCTCCCCCACCGGAAGCCGCGACAGCCTGCGCTCGAGCGCAAAGCCCGCCTCGTAGGCGAGGAAGCCGGCGGCATGTCGGCCACTTGCGCGCACCCGATCGAGCGCCGGCCTCACCGCGTCGAGCGTCCACGCCTCGACCGTCGCCACCGGGTCGCGGTAGAGCCGTGCCGTACCGTCCGCGCCCTGGTCGTCGAGGAGGACGAACGGCGCCCCGGCTTGCCAGAAGCGCGCCGGAGGGCCATTTCCGCGGGGGTCAGGAGAGTCCATGGTTTCCAGCGTCTTCGACCTCTTCAAGATCGGGGTCGGCCCGTCGAGCTCCCACACGATGGGGCCGATGACGGCCGCCTGCCGCTTTGTCGAGGCCCTGGCGGACCGGGGACAGCTCGATCGCACCGAGCGCGTCGCGGTAGACCTCTACGGGTCGCTCGCTTTGACCGGCAAGGGCCACGCCACCGACCGCGCGATCCTTCTCGGCCTTTCGGGCGAGCGGCCCGACGGGGTCGATCCGGACGCCGCCGACGGGATCGTCGCTTCGATCCGCGAGACCGGCCGGCTCCGCCTCGGCGGCCGGCGCGACATCGAATTCGTCGAGGCGCGCGACCTCGCCTTCCTGCAGCGCGAGCGGCTTCCGCACCATAGCAACGGGATGCGCTTCAGCGCCTTCGCGTCCGCCGGCGAGCCGCTCCACTGCGCCATCTATTATTCGACCGGCGGAGGCGCGGTCGTCGACGAGGGCGCCATCGCCCGCAACGCGCCGCCCGAGGGCGTCTGGGACATACCCTATAACTATCGGAGCGCCGACGAGCTTCTCGCCATCGTCGAACGCGAGCGGATGAGCATCGCCGAGATCGCCCGGGCCAATGAGCGCGCGCAATTTTCCGACGAGGAGATCGACCGCCGCCTCGGCGCGATCGAACGCGCCATGTCCGCCTGCATCGACCGCGGCATCGGCATGGAAGGCATCCTCCCCGGCGGCCTCAAGGTGAAGCGCCGCGCCCCTGGCCTCCACAAATTGCTCATGGACCGAGCCGAACGGACCTTGTCCGATCCCCTGACCGTGCTCGACTGGGTCAATCTTTGGGCGCTCGCCGTCAACGAGGAGAATGCCGCCGGCGGGCGGGTCGTTACCGCCCCCACCAACGGCGCGGCGGGAATCGTCCCGGCCATCCTTCGCTACTACCAGCGCTTCACCCCCCATTCCAACGAGGCGGGGGTGCGCACCTTCCTCCTCACCGCCGCGGCGGTCGGCTCGCTGTTCAAGGAGAATGCCTCCATCTCCGGCGCCGAGGTCGGCTGCCAGGGCGAGGTCGGGGTCGCCTGCTCGATGGCCGCGGCCGGGCTCACCGCCGCGCTCGGCGGCACCCCCTGGCAGATCGAGAACGCCGCCGAGATCGGCATGGAGCATAATCTCGGCCTGACCTGCGATCCCGTCGCCGGACTCGTCCAGGTCCCCTGCATCGAGCGCAACGCGGTCGGCGCGATCAAGGCGATCGAGGCGTCGCGCCTCGCCCTGGTCGGCGACGGCTCCCACCTCGTCAGCCTCGACCAGGTGATCGAGACGATGCGCAAGACCGGGCTCGACATGAACGAACGCTACAAGGAAACCAGCCTCGGCGGGCTCGCGGTCAACGTCGTGGAATGCTGAAAATGGTGACAGTTTACATTTTCCGCCGACCGGGCGCAGGCTCGGACCCTCGAGAGAAAATGTAGACTGTCACCATTTTCCGCCACCATTTTCCGCGAGCCTTGCCGCCATCAACAGGGGACCTCCATGCGCCACTCTCTGTTCCTTACCGCCGCCCTATCCGCCGCCGCACTCGCCGTTCCCGCCCTCGCCGACGCCGACAAGCCCGCCGCGATCGTCGCCGACGGGATCCCCCCGATCCCGGACGACCTCACCGTCGCCACCCGGCCCTACATGGAGTTCCGCACCGCCGGCTTCCTCGGCTGGAACCCGCGCACCCGCGCGATGGCCGTCTCCACTCGCTTCGGCAACGTCGCCCAGGTCCACGAAGTCGCCGCGCCCGGAGCGATGCGGCGGCAGATCACCTTCGAGCAGGAGCCGATCGCCGGCGCCGGCTTCGCCCGCCGGGTCGGCGACGTCATGGTCGTCCAGAAGGACGTCGGCGGAAGCGAGTTCTGGCAGCTCTACCGGCTCGATCACGGCCGCCTCATGCTGCTCACCGACGGCAAGAGCCGAAACGAAATCAACGCCTGGAGCCACGACGGCCGCTGGCTCGCCTACAGCTCGACCCGCCGCAACGGCGCCGACAGCGACCTCTACGTCGTCGATCCGCGCAATCCCTCGACCAACCGGATGGTCGCTCAGGTCAAGGGCGGCGGCTGGGCCGTCGCCGATTTCGCGCCCGACGGCCGAAGCGCCGTCGTCGCCAACTACCTCTCGGTCAACAAGACGGACCTTTACCGGCTCGATCTCGCCTCCGGGCGGATGACCGCGATCGGCGACCTTTCGAAGCCGATCGCCTATGGCGGCGCCCGCTTCGCGCCCAACGGGACGCTGTGGGTCACCTCCGACGAAGGCTCGGACTTCCAGCGGCTCGGCCGTCTGGACCTCTCGACCGGGCGCTTCACCCCCGTCGCTCCGGAGAAGAGATGGGACGTCGAAAGCTTCGACATTTCCGAGGACGGGCGGTTCATCGCCTATCTCGTCAACGAGGCCGGGATAAGCCGCCTTCGCCTGCTCGACCCGAATAGCGGCCGCGTACGATCCGTCGCGAAACTGCCGCTCGGAGTCGCCTCCGGGCTCGAGATTGCGCCCTGGGGCGAGATCGGCCTCACCCTTTCCTCCGCCCGAGCCCCGGCCGACGCCTATTCGGTCAACCCCTCGAGCCTCGCCGTCCGCCGCTGGACGCAGAGCGAGACCGGCGGCCTTGATCCCGCCGTCAACGTCGAGCCGCAGCTCGTCGAGACGACCAGCTTCGACGGCGAGAGGGTCTCCGGCTTCCTCTACCGGCCCGATCCGGCCAAATTCCCGGGCCGCCGACCGCTCCTCCTAAGCATCCACGGCGGACCGGAGGGGCAGTCGCGCCCGGGCTTCCAGGGCCGCAACAATTATTATCTGAACGAGCTCGGCCTGGCGATCTTCTACCCGAACGTGCGCGGCTCCACCGGCTTCGGCAAGCGCTTCGTCGCGCTCGACAACGGGCCGTTCCAGCGCGAGAATTCGGTGAAGGACATCGGCGCCTTCCTCGACGTCCTCGCCCGCGATCCCGCCGTCGATCCGCGCCGGATGGCGGTGACCGGCGGCAGCTACGGCGGCTACATGTGCTACGCCAGCGCGATCCGCTACGGCGACCGGCTCAAGGCCGCCAACTGCATCGTCGCCATCTCCAGCTGGCCGACCTTCCTCGAGAACACGCAAAGCTATCGCCGCGACCTTCGCCGGGTCGAATATGGCGACGAGCGCGATCCCGCCCAGCGTGCCAAGCTGGTCGAGATTTCCCCGCTCACGCGGTCGAAGGAGCTTCGGATCCCGCTGATGGTCCAGACCGGCGGCAACGATCCGCGCGTTCCCCCGTCCGAAGCCGAGCAGATGGTCAAGGCCGTCCGCGCCAACAACGTCACCGCCTGGCACCTCCTCGCCCAGGACGAAGGCCACGGCTTCGCCAAGAAGGCCAACCAGGATTACGCCTTCTGGGCGAGCCTGCTCTTCTGGCAGAGGAATCTATTCGGGGCTCAATAACCCCCTCTCCCCCAGGGGGAGAGGGTTGGGGTGAGGGGGTTCGGCCTCAGTGCCTATCCTCAGACGCCGAGCCCCCTCTCCCTGCCCTCTCCCCGCCGGGGAGAGGGGTCAGGCTCACTTCCCCTTCGCCGCCAGCCATTCCTCGATGGCGCGATAGGAGGAGCGGCCTTTCTCCGGCGCGTCGGAAAGGCCGGTGGCGAAATAGGCGATTCCGCGGCCGCTCGCCGGGTCGATCCACAAGCCGCCGCGAAGGCCATAGGCTTCGCTGGCGTGGCCGAAGCGGGGACGGCCATCGCCGAACGGGTCGTCGGAGGGCGGGCATTGAGCGAGGACCTGCATCGCCAGCCCGTAGCCGCAATAGAAGCGGCTCTCGGTCTCGCCGTTCGACCCGTCGAACCTCCAGTGGAGCCGCTCCATCTCGGCGAGGCTCGCCTCGGAGAGGAACCGGCTTCCGTCGGGCAGCTTCCCGCGGCGCAGAAGCATTCCGCCGACCTTGGCAAGGTCGGTCACCGAAATCCGAAGGCCGCCCTGCGGCGAGAAGATCGCGCCGTTGGTGCCGGGCTTGTAGCCGGTGAGGTCGCAGCCGCCGTCGGCGGCGGGCACGCCGGGGCAGGCGGGGCGGCGGCCGTGCAGATCGTCCTTCCGGACGCTTCCGTCGGCGCCGTAGAGGACGATCGCGCGCGCGACGACGTCGTCGCGGCAGGTCGTCCAGTTGAGGCAGGCGTCGAGCCCGAGCGGAGTGAACACCAGCCGCTGCATCAGAGCGTCGAACCGCTCGCCCGAGGCGGCCTCCATGACGCTCGCCACGACCGGAAAGCCGAGGTTCGAATATTGGAAATAGCTTCCCGGGCGGTGCTCCGCGTCCCAGGCCTTGGCATCGCGAAGCGAGTCCTCCAGCCGGCCGGTGGCGGGGATCAGCCAATAGTCGATGCCGTCGCGGAGGCTCGAGCGATGGGAGAGGAGGAGCCGGAGCGTGATCGGAACGTCGGGAAAGGCCGGGTTGCGCAGCCTCCAGCCGAGATAGTCGGAAACGTCGCGGTCGAGGTCGAGCTTCCCCGCCTCGACCAGCCGCATCGCGCCCAAGGCGACGTGTAGCTTGGTGATCGACGCGATCCGCACCGGGTCGCGGATGGTGAGGACTCGATTGTTCGAGCGGTCGGCGATGCCGCTTGCGCCGGAGTCGCGAACGCCGCGGGAGTCGAACGTCGCCCAGGCCCAGCTCGCCGCGGGCGGCGGCAGCGGCGTGGGCGGAACGGTGGCGCAGGCGGTGAGGAGGGCGATGAGGCAAGCGGCGGAGGGGCGCATCCGGCAAAGCTAGCGCCGAACCCGGGCCTTGCCTAATAGGAATTTTTCCTACATCGTCGTGGGAGCAGGAGTGGCCAATGAAGTTGAACGGATCGGGATTGACGGGCGGCACCGGGGCCGGCCGGCTCACCATCCCAAGACGCTTTTTTCGCGTCGTGAGTGCGACCTTTGGGACCTTTGGGCTTCTGCTCGCGCCGCTCGCCGCCGCCCTGGCCGAGGCGCCGCGCACCGAATGGACGGCGGCGCAGGCGCAGGAGATACTCGACAAGACGCAGACGATCCGCCTCGCCCCCTCGCTCGCCCACCTCTCGCCGGGCGAGCGCGTCGCGGTCGTTAGGCTGATCGAGGTGGGGCGGATCTTCCAGGATATCTACGAGGCCCAGCGGCACCGCGGCGCGCTCGCCGCCCGGGCGGCGCTCGCCCGACGGACGGACGCGCAGGGCCGCCGCCTGCAGACGCTCTACCGCCTGAACCAGGGGCCGGTCGCCACCACCTTGGCCAACAAGCGCGAGCCGTTCCTCGCCATCGAGGACGCGCCGCCGGGGAAGAACGTCTATCCGTGGGACCTCACCAAGGCGGAGCTCGACTCCTATCTCGCCGCCCACCCGGGCGAAGCGGCGCGACTGACGGACCTGCGCTCCGTCGTCCGCCGGGCGGAGCTTGCGGTCATCAAGCGCGACCTCGCCAAGCTTCGCCAATATCCGGTGCTCGACACGCTTCACCCGGGTCTGCGCGACCGGATCGAGGCGCTCCACCGCGCGCCGAACCGGGCGACCCTCTACGCCATCCCCTATTCGCTCGCTTATGCCGACGAGATGATCGCAAGCCACCGCCTGCTCAACGAGGCCGCGGATGCGGTCGAGCCGAGCGACTGGCAGTTCGCCCGCTATCTGCGCAACCGCGCCCGCGACCTGCTCTCCGACGATTATGAAAGCGGCGACGCCGCCTGGGTCACCGGCCGCTTCAAGAATCTGAATGCCCAGATCGGCGCCTACGAAACCTATGACGACGAGCTCCTCGGCACCCGCGCCTTTTACGGCCTAAGCCTGCTCGCCACCCGCAACGCCGAATCCGCCGCCCTGCGCCGGGCGATGAAGGGGATGCAGGAGCTTGAGGATTCGCTTCCCTACGACCGCCACAAGAAGGTGATCGAGGACATTCCGGTGGGCGTCTACGACGTCGTCGCCGACTTCGGCCAGACGCGCGGCGGCAACACCGCCACCAATCTTCCCAACGAAGCCTATCTCTCCGCACGCTACGGAAGCACGATCCTGCTTCGCGCCAACATCATGCGCAATCCCGACCTGTTCAAAGGCTCGGGAGACGTGTGGAGCGCGGCGGTGGAACCGCGCTTCGTTTCGCACCTCACCGCGGATTCGAACTTCTACCGAACCCTCTGGCACGAGGTCGGCCATTATCTGGGCCCCGACACCACCGCGGACGGGCGCGAGATCAACGCTGCCCTCGGCGCCGACGCCAGCCTGCTCGAGGAGATGAAGGCCGATCTCGTCTCGCTGTTCGTCGCCGAGGCACTTCAGAAGCGCGGCTATTACACGCCCGACCAGCTTCGCGCCGTCTATGCGGGCGGCATCCTGCGCACCCTCCAGAACAACAGGCCGAGGCGCGAGCAGCCCTACAACATGATGCAGCTCATGCAGATGAACTGGTTCTTGGGCCGCAAGGTCCTGACCTTCGATCCCGCCACCGCGCGGCTGTCGGTCGACTATGGACGGTACCACGAGGCAGTGGGCGACCTGCTCAAGCAGGTCATCGCCCTGCAGGAAGGCGGCGACCGCGCCGCCGCGGAGGCGTTCATCACCCGCTGGAGCCGCTGGGACGACAATCTCCACGGCAAGCTCGCCGCCAACATCCGCGCCCAGCAGCGCTACCGCTTCCGTATCTTCGAATATGCGGCGGCGCCTTGATCCGGCGCGCCGCTCAGCGGTCGCGCGTCGGGCGGCTGACCAGCTCCATCGTCTTGACCGACGTGACGCGCTCGCCGGTGAGGAGGACCTCCATCCCGAGCGCTCCACCGTTGCCGCAGACCCAGACGACCGTGTAGCGGCCCTCGGCCTGCTTCATCAGATTCTGCGCCGAGCACCGGGAGACTCGCCGAAGCGAGGCGGCTTCGCGGGCGCTTACCGCCCCTGGGAAAGCGGCGTTGAGGTCGTCGCCCTGCTTGACGGCCTTGACGACGGCTTTCACCGCGTCCTTTGCGCCGGTCTCGGCCGAAGCCGGAAAGGCCAGCGCCGTCAGCGCGACCGCCATGGGGATCGCGATTTTCATTCCGTTGCTCCTCGGCCGCCTAATCGCCGACGACAGTACATGATCGGCGGGACGCGGCAACCGCGCTCAAACCGCGGGCGGATGGGGAGGATAGCCGGAACTCCCGACCTCCGTCCGGCCGAGGAGGTAGCGCACCACTGCGTCCGCGGCCTCCTCGGCGCTCATCGCCGTCGTGTCGATCCGGATTTCGGCCCGCTCCGGAGGCTCGTAGGGGGAGCCGATGCCGGTGAAGTTGGGGATCAGCCCGTCGCGGGCCTTGGCATAGAGTCCCTTGGGGTCGCGGCGTTCCGCCTCGTCCAGCGAAACGTCGACGAATATCTCGACGAACTCGTCCTCGGGAAGCATCTCGCGCACCATCCGGCGCTCGGCGCGGAACGGGCTGATGAAGGCGGCGAGGACGATCAGCCCGGCGTCGAGCATCAGCCGCGCCGTCTCGCCGACGCGGCGGATATTCTCCGCCCGATCCGCGTCGGAGAAGCCGAGGTCGCGGTTGAGGCCGAGCCTGACATTGTCGCCGTCGAGCAGGAAGGTGTGACGCCCCCGCGCGTGGAGCTTCGCCTCGACGAGGTTCGCGATGGTCGACTTGCCGGCGCCCGACAGGCCGGTGAACCAGAGCAGCCGGGGCCGCTGCCCCTTCGCTCCGGCCCGCGCCGCGCGGGTTACCTCCAGTAGCTGCGGGTGGAGGTTGTGCGAGCGCCGCAGGGCATGGTGGATCATCCCCGCGCCGACGGTGGCGTGGGTCACCCGGTCGATCAGGATGAAGCCGCCCATCTCGCGACTTTCGGAATAGGGCGAGAAGACGATCGGCCGGTCCGTCCACAGGTTGGCGACGGCGATCCCGTTCATCGCCAGCCCGTGCGCCGGGACCTGCTCGAGCGTGTTGACGTCTATCTCGTATTTCGGGGTGTGAACGGTCGCCAGCGCCGATTGGGCGGCCAGCTTCAGGGCATATTGCCGCCCGGGGACGAGCTCCTCCTCCGCAAGCCAGACGATCGTCGCCTCGAACTGGTCCGCGACTTCGGGCGCGGCGTCCGCGTCGGCGATCACGTCCCCGCGCGAGCAGTCGACTTCCTGGGCGAAGGACATCGCCACCGACTGGCCGCGAACCGCGGCGTCGATCTCCTCCTCGCCGAGACGGATGCGGGCGACGGTGGCGACCGTCCCGGCCGGCATCACCCGTACCCGGTCGCCGGCGCGGACCCGCCCCGCCGCGAGCATCCCGGCGAAACTCCGGCCATCGTGGCGCAGAACCCACTGCACCGGCATGGCGAACGGCCCGTCGGTCCGTTCCTCCGCCGGCTCCGCCGCTTCGAGATACTCGAGAAGCGTGGGGCCGGAATACCAGGCCATGGCCGCCGACGGCGCGGTGACGTTGTCGCCGGAGCGGGCCGAGACGGGGATGGCCGTGAACTCGCCGCCAAGCGCCGCATAATCGGCCGCCGCCTTGTCGAACGCCGCCTGGTCGAAGCCGACCGAATCCATCTTATTGACCAGCAGGACGAACCGCGAGACGCCGAGCAGCCGGCACAGGAAGCCGTGCCGCCGTGTCTGGGTAACCACGCCCTTCGCCGCATCGACCAGCACGAGGGCGACGTCGGCGGTCGAGGCGCCGGTGACGAGGTTGCGTGTATATTGCTCGTGTCCGGGCGCGTCGGCGACGATGTACTTGCGCTTTTCCGTCGCGAAGAACCGGTAGGCGACGTCGATCGTGATTCCCTGCTCGCGCTCCGCCTCCAGCCCGTCGACGAGCCGCGACAGATCGCCCCCGCAGGCGGCGAGCTCGTCCTCGAAGGCCGATCCGGTCTCGTAGAGCAGCCGCCCGAGCAGGGTCGACTTGCCGTCGTCCACCGACCCGCAGGTGATCAGCCGGAGGAGGGTCTTTTCGGTCATTTTGCGATCCCCGAGCCGACCCCGTCGCCCCAGTGAAGGCTGGGGCCCCAGGGGGGGAAAAGCGCGGTGGTCTTCACCCCCTGGGGTCCCAGCCTTCGCTGGGACGACGTGCCTCTTCCCTCACCTTTCCCCGCCATCAAAAATAGCCCTCGCGCTTCTTGCGCTCCATCGAGGCGGCGCCGTCGCGGTCGATGATCCGGCCCTGGCGCTCGGACAGTCGGTCGCGGCGCATCTCCTCGATCAGCTCCGGGATGGTCGAAGCCCGGCTTTCGATCGCTCCGGAGAGCGGATAGCAGCCGAGGGTGCGGAAGCGGACCCAGCGCTCGCGCACTTCCCCGGGCTCGGGGCGAAGGCGATCGTCGTCGACCATCAGGATCGTCCCGTCGCGAACGATCGTGGGCCGCGGAGCGGCGAAATAAAGATCGGAGACCTCGATCCCCTCCGCCTCGACGTAGGACCAGACGTCGAGCTCGGTCCAGTTCGAGAGCGGGAAGACCCGAAGGCTCTCCCCCTTCGCCTTGCGGCCGTTGTAGAGCCGCCAGAGCTCGGGCCGCTGCCGCTTCGGGTCCCAGCGCTGGCCGGCGGCGCGGACCGAGAAGACCCGCTCCTTCGCCCGCACCTTTTCCTCGTCCCGTCGCGCGCCGCCGATCGCCGAGTCGAAGCCGTGCTTCTCCAGCGCCTGCTTCAGGCCGTCGGTCTTCCACATCTGCGTATGGAGGGAGGAGCCGTGGTCGAGCGGGTTGATTCCCCGCGCCTCGGCTTCCGGGTTGCGGTGGACGATCAGCTTCATCCCCGCCTCCGCCGCCGCCTTGTCGCGAAGCGCGTACATCGAGGCGAACTTCCACTTCGTGTCGACGTGAAGAAGCGGGAAGGGCGGCACCGCCGGAGCGAAGGCCTTTCTCGCGAGGTGGAGAAGGACGGCGCTGTCCTTGCCGGCGGAATAGAGCATCACCGGCCGCTCGCTCTCCGCCACCGCCTCGCGGATGATGTGGATCGCCTCGGCCTCGAGGCGCTGGAGGTGGCTGAGCGTCATCGGCCTCTCTCTAGAGGCGCGGTCGCCGCGGTTGCAACTTCGGAGCGCCCGCGCCATCTCCCGGCCATGACCGAACCGCCCCTCAAGGCCGTCATCGTCCCGGTGACTCCGCTCCAGCAGAACTCGACGCTCCTGTGGTGCACGAAGACCATGAGGGGGGCCTTCACCGATCCGGGCGGCGATCTCGACCGGCTGAAGGCGGCCGCCCGCCAGCATAACGTGACGGTCGAGAAGATCCTCCTCACCCACGGCCATATCGACCATTGCGGCTCCGCCAAGATCCTCGCCGACGAGCTCGGCGTCCAAATCGAGGGGCCGCACGAGGACGACCGCTTCTGGATCGCCCGGCTGGAGGATGACGGGCGCAATTACGGAATTACGGGCAAGGTCTTCGAATCCGACCGCTGGCTGGTCAACGGCGACCGGGTGACGGTCGGCGAGCTGGTCTTCGACGTCTATCACTGCCCCGGCCACACGCCGGGGCACGTCGTCTTCCACCATCCCGAATCGAAACTCGCAATCGTCGGCGACGTGCTGTTCCGCGGCTCGATCGGACGGACCGACTTCCCGATGGGCAACCATCAGGATCTGCTCGACGCGATTACCGGGCGGCTCTGGCCGCTCGGCGACCATACCCATTTCGTGCCCGGACACGGGCCGATGAGCACCTTCGGCGAGGAGCGGCGGAGCAATCCGTTCGTCGGCGACCGGGTTCTCGCCGGAGCGCAGCGAACGGTTTAACCTGGATAAGGAACGGCGGCAGGCGCGGCAGCGTTATGCCTCCGTAATGAAGTCGCTTGCGCTCCTTCTCTTCCTCTCGGCCTCGATCGCCGGTTGCGGGAGCGTGCCGAGGGATCCGGACGGCACCCTCGAGCGGGTCCGCTCCACGCACGGCTTCCGGGTCGGCCTCATCGCGGACGCCGGGGGTCCGGCCGGAGATTCCGAAGTGGCGGCCTTCATCGCGGGGGTGAGCCGTGCCACCGGCGCCCGGCCGATCGTTCGCCGAGGCGCATCGGAGCCGCTGCTGCTCGACTTGGAAGCGGGCAGGCTCGATCTGGTCCTCGGCCCGATCTCGCCCAAGAGCCCTTGGGCCGACGAGGTAGCGATCCTCCGTCCGATCGCCGAGCCGGTCGCGCCGCAGCACCTCGTCGTCACGCCGATCGCCCGGAACGGCGAGAATCGGTGGATCATGCTGCTCGAGCGCGAGGCCGATCGGGTCGCCGGAGGCGGCCGATGAGCGGCCTCGACACCGTCCCGGCTCCGATCCGCGAGGACATGAAGCGCGCGATCCGGCTCGAATGGTTCAATGTCGGCTTCACCCTCTCGATCATCGTGGTGATGGGGCTGGTGCTCGGCAACAGCCAGACGATGAAGACCGCCTGGATCGAGGACGCGCTCGGCCTGATCCCGCCGATCGTGTTCCTCGTCGCCTCGCACTTCGAGCGCAAGAAGGCGACCCGCGACTATCGCTACGGCTTCCACCGGGTCCACAGCCTCGCCTTCCTTATCGCCGCGGTCGCTCTCGCCTCGGTCGGAGCGTTCCTGCTGAAGGACTCGGTCATGACCCTGGTGAGCCGGGAGCATGCCACGGTGGGCACGATCCACCTTTTCGGCCATGGCTTCTGGCTCGGCTGGCTGATGATCGCCGCGCAAATCTATTCGATCGTTCCACCTCTGGTCATCGGCCACCTGGAACTGCCGGTGTCGGAGCGGATGCAGGACGAGGTCCTCCACACCGACGCCAAGATGAACAAGGCCAATTGGCAGACCGGGGCGGCGGGCATTGCCGGCATCGTCGGCCTCGGAATGGGGTGGTGGTGGGCGGACGCGTCGGCGGCGGCGTTCATTTCGATCGGCATCATCTCGGACGGCTGGAAGGCCTTGCGGGTGGCGGCGGCGGAGCTGGTCGACGGAATGCCGCGCGAGCTCGGCAGCACGCGTCTGGATCCGGAGGCCAAGCGCCTGCTGAAGAAGCTGCAGGAGCAATATCCCGGCGCCGATATCCGGCTTCGAGAAACCGGACGCTACATTCACGCCGAAGTGTGCGGAGTCGATCCCGACCGGCGCCAGGATATCGAGGCCTTGTGGCCGGGTGAGCCCGAGCGCAGCTGGCGCCTGGCCCAATTGAGCTTCGTTCCGCCCGATCAGGATTGAGCGTAGGTGACCGGACCGGCGTGCGGCCGATAGAGATAGGGAATGGTGAGGGCGTAGAAAGCGAGGCTCACCAGCACGAGCCAGGTCGCGACCATGCCGCCGATCCGAAGCGCGTTGGGCGCCGGGCGGTCCATCCCGAACGGGTGGGCGAGCCGGCCGAGGACGAACAGGATCGCGGCGCCCCACAGCCAGGAGGAGGTGCCCCGAGCCGCTTCCACCAGCCCCAGGAGGATGAGGAAGAGGGGCGTATATTCGACGAAATTGGCATGCGCCCGCATCCGCGCCGCGACCAGAGGATTGCCGCCGTCGCCGATCGAGACGTGGAGCCGCCTCCTAAGAAGACTCACCCTGACTCCGAGCCAGGTGTTGATCAGCGTCGCCGCCGCGGCGATGGTGATCGTGATCGGAAGCGTGATCATCCTTCGTCCCCCCTGTGCCCGGCGAGGGTGGCATGCGGCCGCAGCGCTTGCAACTGCGGTCGAAACGGGTATAGGCGGCGACGCTCGAAGCGAGCTTCCCGGCCGCCATGGCCCGCGGCCCCGTGCCGTTGATCTTTGGCACCGTGCTCGCCACATCGCGAACCCTAGCTTATTGGAACAGGTGCCAGGATGGCCGTCCCCAAGAGAAAAACGTCGCCGTCGAAGCGCAACATGCGCCGCAGCCATGACGCGCTGAAGGCGGTGAACTACCAGGAGTGCCCGAATTGCGGCGAGCTCCGCCTCCCCCACAATCTTTGCGCCGGCTGCGGCCACTATAACGGGCGTGAAATCCGGCCCGTCGAGGCCTGAACACCCCGACAGCCGAAAAGCGGGAGACCGGAACGGTGGGCAGCGGGCCACGTATCGCAATCGACGCGATGGGTGGCGATGTCGGGCCCGCCGTCATGGTGGCCGGCGCCGCCCTCGCCTATAAAAGGCGGGACGACCTTTCGTTCGTGCTGTTCGGCGACGGAGCCCGGCTCGAGGCGGAGCTTGCCGGCCAGGCCGACCTCGCCGCCGTGTCGGAAGTCGTCCACTGCGACGACGTCATCGCCGCCGAGGACAAGCCGAGCCAGGCGATCCGCCGTGCCAAGACGACGTCGATGGGGCGCGCCATCGCCGCGGTGAAGGCGGGCACGGCCCATGCCGCCGTCTCCGGCGGCAATACCGGTGCGCTGATGGCGATGGCCAAGCTCGCGCTTCGAACGATGCCCGGAATCGATCGCCCGGCGCTGGCCGCGCTCCTCCCGACGCTTGGGGAGAACGACCTCGTCATGCTGGATCTGGGCGCCAATACGGAATCCGACGCGCGCAACCTCGTCCAGTTCGCCGTGATGGGCGCAGCCTATTCGCGGGTCGTGCTCGACCTCGAGCGGCCACGAGTCCAGCTTCTCAACATCGGCACGGAGGAGATGAAGGGCACCGACGAGCTCAAGGACGCCGCGGCGATCCTGCGCGACGCGGATTATCTCGGGATGCGGTTCGACGGCTTCGTCGAAGGCGACAAGCTGTCGCGCGGCGACGTCGACGTGGTGGTGACAGACGGTTTTTCCGGCAACATCGCGCTCAAGTCGCTCGAAGGCACCGCCCGATTCGTCACCGACCTCCTGCGCCGCGCCTTCCAGAGTTCGGTTCGGTCGAAGATCGGCTTCCTGATCTCGCGGCCCGCGACCGAGCTGCTTCGCCATCATCTCGATCCGAACAACCATAACGGCGCCGTCTTCCTCGGCTTGAACGGCCTCGTCGTGAAAAGCCACGGAAGCGCGACCGAGAAGGGCGTCGCCAACGCTATTCGGGTGGCCGCCCGGATGGTTCGGCAGGACCTCACCCGCAAGATCATCGAGGATCTCGACAACATCGCCGCCCATAGAGCCCAGGTGGCGGCGAAATGAGCCGCCGTTCGATCATCGCCGGCACCGGCTCGGCGCTCCCTCCGCGGCGGGTGACCAACGCCGAGCTGGCCGAGCGTATCGACACGACCCACGAATGGATCGTCGAGCGTACCGGGATCGAAGCGCGCCATATCGCCGCCGATGGCGAGACTACTGCGACGCTTGCCACCGAAGCGGCCGTAAAGGCCCTGGAAGCCGCCGGGGTGCCGGCCGGCAAGGTCGGGCTGATCGTCCTTGCGACGGCCACCCCCGACCAGACCTTCCCCGCTTCCGCCACCCGTGTCCAGACGGCGCTCGGCATCGACGACTGCATCGCCTTCGACGTCTCGGCGGTCTGCACCGGCTTCCTTTACGCCCTGTCGGTTGCCGACAACATGCTGAAGGGCGGCATGGCCGAATATGCGCTGGTGATCGGCTCCGAGACCTTCAGCCGGATCCTCGACTGGGAAGACCGGGCGACCTGCGTGCTGTTCGGCGACGGGGCGGGGGCGATCCTGCTCCGCTCGGTCGAAGCTCAGGACGCCGCCGAAGACCGGGGCGTGCTTGCGACCAGGCTTCACGCCGACGGTCGCTATAACGACCTTCTGTTCGTCGACGGCGGGGTTTCGACCACGGGCACGGTCGGCAAGCTTCGAATGCGCGGCAAGGAAGTTTTCCGCCACGCCGTCGTCAACCTCGCCGCCGTCCTCACCGAGACGCTGGAGGCGGCCGGTCACAATGCCGGCGAGGTCGATTGGGTGGTTCCGCATCAGGCGAACAAGCGGATCCTCGACGCGACGGCGAAGAAGCTGGGGCTCGATCCGGCGCGGGTCGTCGTGACGGTGGACCAGCACGCCAACACGTCGGCCGCCTCGGTTCCGCTGGCTCTGGATACCGCGGTGAAGGATGGCCGGATCAAGCCGGGCGACCTGATCGTGCTCGAGGCGATGGGCGGCGGCTTCACCTGGGGCGCGGCGGTGGTCCGCTACTAACGGTCCACACTTAGGGCCGGTTCGGCGCAAGGCCGATTTGCACATAAGTGCAAGCTGGACTATGATTTTGTTCAGCCTCGGGGGGAGGGAGCTAAAAATGGCGGACGCAGGGACGATCAGGCGCGTTGACGCGGGGACTTTGACCCGCGCCGATCTGGCGGACGTGGTCCACAAGGAAATCGGGCTCTCGCGCGCCGATTCGGCCGGGTTGGTGGAGCGAATCCTCCATCACATGTGCGCCTCGCTTTCCGACGGGCAGAACGTCAAGATCTCCGGTTTCGGAAGCTTCATCCTTCGCGACAAGGGCGAGCGGGTCGGCCGCAACCCCAAGACGGGCGTCGAGGTGCCGATCGCGCCGCGCCGTGTGCTGACCTTCCGCGCCAGCCAGATCATGCGCGAGCGGATCGCCAAGGGCGGCTGAGCCCGGCAATGGCCGAGAACGTCCAGAAAGGCGAACAGGCCTTCCGAACGATAGGCGAGCTGGCCAGCGACCTCGGCCTGCCTCAGCACATCCTGCGTTATTGGGAGACGCGCTTCCCTCAGCTCAAGCCGCTTCAGAGGGCAGGGAACCGGCGCTATTATAGGCCCGCCGACGTCGCTCTCGCCCATCGCATCCACCGCCTCCTCAACAAGGACGGCTACACGATCCGCGGAGTCCAGCAGCTGCTCGAGAGCGGAAGCGCGGATGCGGCGGAACGGGTGGAAATCAAGCCACCGGAGGCGAAGCCCGCCCTGGAGGCGGCCGCGCTGCCGGTTGAGCCGCTGAAGGCGATCCGCCGGCTTCTGGCCGAAGCGCTGGAGAGCGCCGGCTAGCGCCTTGCGGCATTGGGTCGAGCCGTCACTCCGCGCTCGATCCGGGGTTTACCTTCTTCCGCGCCTCTGCCCAAAGCGAGATGGCGCGCGATCCGGTCCGGAAGGACGGAAACGGACATCCTCTTGCTCCAGGCGGGGCCTGCAACGGCCTTAGTCTTCCGGCCCGAGTTCGGGATCGAGATCGCGGGGGCGGATGAAGCGGCGCAGTTCGCCCGCGCCTTCGCAGACATCGGACCAGCGCTCCGCCGGCAGGGCGATCTCCGCGAGCGTCGCCGTCGGATATTTTTCGGCTGCCGAGTCGCGGAGCGCGCCTGTGCTGGTGAGCAGCAGAGCGAGGCACTCGAGACCGGGATTGTGGCCGACGAGCAGAAGCCGGCCGACGCCGTCGTCGACCTGGCGGACGAGGTCGAGCAAGGTTTCCGGGGCGGCAAGGTAGATCGCCTGCTCGTAGACCGGCTCGATCGTCCCGACGACCTGAGCCACCTCGCCGATCGTTTCGATGACCCGTCGCGCCGGAGAGGCGAGGATCTGGTCGAAGCCGAGTCCGAGCCGGCGCATCTCCTTCGCCACGGTGCGGGCGGCGCGGCGGCCGCGCGGGTTTAACGGCCGGTCGAAATCGCGCGAGACCGGATCGTCCCAGCCCGATTTGGCATGGCGCAGCAGGGTCAGCGTCTTCATCGCGCCTCGTCGGGGAGCCTCTCCGGCTCGGGCTGATGCCCGAAAGGGCCGGCGGTTGAAAGCCGCTTGTCGACCCGCGCCACCGCCTCGTCGAGCGGAAGGCGCCGTACCGTCACCCCCGGCGGGAAGGCGTCGAGCAGGCGGGACGGAGTCGCCGAGGAGAGGAGAACGAACAGGCCACGGTCGCCCTGGCGGCGGATCAGCCGGCCGAACGCCTGCGCGAGGCGGGCCCTCACCACCCGGTCGTCATAGGCGGTGCCGCCGCCGGCGGCCTTGCGCGCCGCGTGTAAGACGGTCGGGCGCGGCCACGGAACGCCTTCCATAACCACCAGCCGGAGCGATTCGCCCGGTACGTCGACTCCGTCGCGAAGCGCGTCGGTGCCGAGCAGAGAGGCACGCGGATCGTCGCGGAAGATGTCGACGAGCGTGCCGGTGTCGATCGGATCGACATGCTGGGCGTAGAGCGGCAGGCCCTCCCGGGCGAGCCGGTCGGCGATCCGCGCCTGCACCGCCTTCAATCGCTGGATGGCGGTGAACAGGCCGAGCGTTCCGCCCTGCGCCGCCTCGATCAGCCGGGCATAGGCGCCTGCGAGCTGGGGCACGTCGCCGCGCTTGACGTCGGTAACGATCAGGACCTCGCTCTGCGCCGCATAGTCGAACGGGCTCGGCGCCTCGAAGCGCTCGACGGCGCCGAGATGGCAGGCGCCGGTCCGGGCCTCCGCCGCCGCCCAGCCTTCGGCGCCGCGCAGGGTGGCGGAGGTGACGAGAACGCTGTGCGCGGGCTTGAGGACGGTCTCGGCGAGGGGGCGAGTCGGATCGAGCCAGCGCCGGTGGAGCCCGATATCATATTCGCGCCCGTCGATCCGCTCCACCGCCATCCAATCGACGAAGTCCGGATCGGCCGGGCCGCCGATCCGGGCGGCGAGGCCGATCCAGGCGGCGAGGGTCTGGATCCGCCAGGCGAGGCCGCCGAGCGCCCCTTCGATCCGAGCCCGCGCCTGCGCATCGAGCCAGTCGGGGGCGTCCTCCATCACCGCCTGGAGGCGGTTGGCGAGCGCCGTAAGCGGCCGGACCAGGAGTTCGAGCGCCTCCACCGCGGGCGCCGCCGCTTCGACGATGGCGCCGTCGAGCTCGGCCATTTCCGTTTCCAGGCCGTAGCCCGCGTCCTGAGCGGTGGCCCGGGCGTAGACGGTCGCCCGGACGGCGCCGAGCAGCTTCTCCACGGGTCCGAAGGCCATCCCTTCGGCGATCCGTCCGAGCCAGGAATCGCTCGGAAGCAGCTGGGCCGCCTGGACCGCCTGCTCGAGCGCGGCGGCGCCGGCCTCGTCATAGGAGGCGACGTCCATCAGTCGGGCGGCGAGTCCGCGGCGGCGGCCCCGGCTCTTGCCCTCCGGGCCCATGATCCAACGGCGAAGCTCGATCGTCTCCTGGCCGGTGAGCGCCACCGCGAAGGTCGAGTCGGCGGCATCGAACAGGTGATGGCCCTCGTCGAAGACGATGCGCGTGGGCGGATTGCCGCCGTCGCGCCCGCGCGCGGCGTTGACCATGACGAGGGCGTGGTTGGCGATGACCAGGCCCGCCTCCTGGCTCGCCCGGGCCGACCGTTCGATGAAGCATTTCCGGTAATGCGGGCAGCCGGCGTAGACGCACTCGCCGCGCCGGTCGGTCAGCGCGGTCGCGCCGGCGCGGCGGAAGAGGCTGGTCAGCCAGCCGGGAAGGTCGCCGCCGACCATGTCGCCGTCCTTAGAATAAGCGGCCCAGCGCGCCACCAGCTGGGCGAGGATTGCGGCGCGTCCCGCGAAGCCGCCCTGAAGCGCATCCTCGAGGTTGAGCAGGCACAGATAATTTTCCCGCCCCTTGCGCACGACCACCTTGCGGCGCCGCTCGGCGGGATCGGGGAACAGTCGGGCGCCCTCGCGGTCGAGCTGCCGCTGAAGCGCCTTCGTATAGGTCGACACCCACACCGTCCCGTCCGCCCGTTGGGCCCAGAGCGAGGCGGGCGCGAGGTAGCCGAGGGTCTTGCCGATCCCGGTTCCCGCTTCGGCGAGGAGCATGTTGGGCCGGTCCTGCGCGGAGCGCGGAGCGAACACCGCCGCCGCGCTCGCTGCATAGTCGCGCTGGCCGGAGCGGACCTCGGCGCCGTGGCCGACCAGGCCTGAGAGGCGGTCGACGGCCTCGTGGGCGCCGATGCGGACGGGCGCCGGGGCCGGGCGAGGCGCGCTCTCCTCCCATTCCGGAAGGCGCGAGAACAGCCAGCGCTCGTCCCGCTCCGGCCGCTTCAGCCGCTCGGCGAGGACGGGCGCCCAGGTCCAGCGCAGCCGGTAGAGCGCCTGCGCCGAAGCCCAGGCGCCCTCGCGCTCCGGCCAGTCGGCGGCGACGGTGTCGAGCAAAGCGGAGGCGGCCCGGAGCAGGAAGGCGGGCGCGTCGGGGTCCGCATCCGGAGGCTCGAGCCCGAGCGCGTCGGCGATCCCCTTGGGCGTCGGAACGGCGAAGCGCGCGGGGTGGACGAAGGCGAACAGCTCAAGCAGGTCGAGCCCGGAAAGCTCCGGATAGCCGAGCCGCTGGCCGACCAGGGGCGCGTTGAGCATGATCGCCGGAGTCTCCGCCGCCCGGGCGATCGCCTCGCCCCGGCCGAGCGCGCGGGTCTCGCCGCCCGGCGCCGCGAGCCAGATTCCGCCATGGGTTGCGTGAAGCGCGGGATAGGGCAAAGAGACGGCCATTCCGCTCGGCATGGCGCAGCGGGAACGAAAGGACAACGGTGAACGTCCCCGAAGAGCTTCGGTCCGCCGCTTTGGTGTCGAAGGCCTGGCCCTATGAGGAAGCGCGCAAGCTTCTGAAGCGCTATCCCGACGGGCCGCCGCGGGGCGAGATCGTGTTCGAGACCGGCTACGGGCCGTCGGGCCTGCCGCATCTGGGAACGTTCCAGGAAGTGGCACGCACCCTGATGGTCCGCCATGCGCTGTCCGAAATGGCCGACTGGCCGAGCGGGCTGATCGCCTTTTCCGACGATATGGACGGAATGCGCAAGGTTCCGCCGGGGGTTCCGGACCAGGACATGATGCACGCCCATCTCGACCAGCCGCTGGCGCGGATTCCCGATCCCTATGGCTGCGGCCACGACAGCTATGCCGCCCACAACAACAATCTGCTTCGCCAATTCCTCGACCGGTTCGGCTTCGACTACGAATTTCTCGCCTCTTCCGATTGCTACCGATCGGGCCGCTTCGACGAGGCGCTCCGCCAGGTGCTCCGCCGCTACCAGGCGATCCTCGATGTGATGCTCCCGACGCTGGGCGAGGAGCGGCGGCGGACCTACTCGCCGATCCTCCCAATCAGCCCGGTGACGGGCAAGGTCCTCCAGGTTCCCGTGCAGGTCGTCGATCCGGAGGCGGGGTTGGTCCGCTACACCGATCCCGCCACCGGCGACGAGGCCGAGCAGTCGATCCTGTCGGGCGGCGCTAAGCTTCAGTGGAAGGTCGACTGGGCAATGCGCTGGGTCGCGCTTGGCGTCGACTACGAGATGTCGGGCAAGGACCTGATCGACAGCGTCACCCAAAGCTCGAAGATCGCCCGGATCCTCGGCGCCCGGCCGCCGGAGGGGTTCAACTACGAGCTGTTCCTCGACGAGAATGGCGAGAAGATCTCGAAGACTCGGGGCAACGGCGTCACCATAGACCAGTGGCTGACCTACGCGCCCGAGGAGAGCCTCGCTTTCTACATCTACCGGGAGCCGAGGCGGGCGAAGCAGCTAAGCTTCGGCGTCATCCCGCGCGCGGTCGACGAGTATCACCAGTTCCTCGCCGCCTATCCAGCGCAGGAATGGGACAAGAGGCTCGGCAACCCGGTCCACCACATCCATGCCGGCAAGGTGCCGGAGGCGCGGCTTCCGCTGACCTTCGCGCTCCTGCTCAACCTCGTCGGAGTGGCCTCGACCGAGGACAAGGACCTGCTGTGGGCCTTCGTGAAGCGCTACGCGCCCGAAGCCTCCCCGGAAGCGAACCCCGAGCTTGATGCCCTGATCGGTTATGCGCTCGCCTATTTCCGCGATTTCGTCGCCGGTTCGCTCAGCCGCCGGGCGCCGGACGAGAAGGAGGCGGCGGCGCTCCGCGATCTCGACTCCCGGCTGGCCGCCCTCCCGGCCGAAGCGGGTCCGGACCAAATCCAGGACATCGTCTACGAAATCGGCAAGGAATTCTTCGGCAAGGAGCAACTGCGCGACTGGTTCAAGGCGCTGTACGAGACCCTGCTCGGAACGAGCCAGGGCCCCCGAATGGGCAGCTTCTTCGCCCTCTACGGCCTCGACAACAGCCGCCGCCTGATCGCCGAAGCGCTGGCGAGGAACGGCGCCCAATAAGGTCGTCCCAGCGCAGGCTGGGACCCCAGCGGATGAAAAGCACCGCGGTCTCTTGAACTCCGTCGTCCCAGCGCAGGCTGGGACCCCGGCGGGTGAAAAGCACCGCGGTCTTCACCCCCTGGGGATCCAGCCTTCGCTGGGGCGACGGTTGAAAAGTCCGGGCTGTGTGGAGTCACCTCGTGACCCTGTTCCTGCTGTTCGCCCAATTGTGGATGGACGACCGGATCATTGCGGCCGCTTCGCAGGCCGCCTGAGGTCTACGAGCTCGAGGGGGGACGCGGTTCGCGGCGCACCATCGAGCCCGTCGGCTTGACCGTCGCGGAGATGCGCTGCGCTTCCTCGCGCGCCAGGCCCGAGCGCACCAGCGCCTCGGTCAGCGCCTCGGCGGCCGGAACCGCGACGTCGGGATCGATTCCCGCGCCTTCCCAGCCCTTGCCGGTTTCGGGATCGTAGGTCCGGCCGACCGGGATGAAGACCGAGAATTTGCCGCCCACCGGCTGCATGCCGCCATAATGGCCGGCCCCGGCGGTCGGCTCGCCGACGATGGTGGCGCGGTGGGTGCGCTTCAGGGAAAGCGTGAAATGCTCGGCGGCGGAGGCCGTGCGGCCCGAGGTGAGCACGAACACCTTGGCGTCGAACAGGCGCTTCTCGGTCCTGCTGGGGAGCGCATAATGCTCTCGGCGGACGACATCCTCCCTCGTCGGGACGAGGCGGAGCGAGGGCGACTCCTCGAGCGGAGCACCCTGGGCGCGCTCGATCGAGGCTCGGGTGTCCATCGTTACCAGCTTCGTCTCTTTCGCGAAGAGATAGGGGAAGATGACGTCCATCTCCTCGAGGCCGCCGCCGCGGTGGGTGCGGGCGTCGAAGATGAGGGTCTTCGCCGCGGCATTGTCGGTCATGAACTTGCGGACCGCCTCGACCTCCTCGGGCGTGCCCATGAAGCCGTTGAAGCGGATATAGGCGACGCCCGGAGCCAGCACGCGCTGCTCCTCGATCGGCTCGAACGGAAAGCGCTGCGGCGCGGGCGGCGAGCCCGCGGCGGGAGCGGCTCCTGCCGCTGGGGGTGGAGGCCCTCGGCGCTCGGGACCGCCGACCGTCACTCGCAGGTGGTTGTCGGGCGAGACGGCGCGAAGATCGGCCGTCAGCCGCTCGGCCAGACCGCGGCCGGAGGTGAAGCCGTCATAGGCTCCGGCGGCCGCGTTGCTCCTAAGGGTTTCGGCGTAGCGCTTGGCGATGTCGGGAAAGACATAGCCTTCCTCGAGCTTCCGGGCGAGCTCGGTCGCGGTCGAGCGCGCCTCGGGGGCGGTGACCGCGACGTCGGCCGGAGCGGATGCCGGAGCAGGCGCCGGAGCGGGCCGGGACTGGGGCTGGCCTTGGGCGAGCGCGGCGGCGGCGGAAGCGGCGAGCAGGGCCGCGGCGAGATTACTGAAAGCGAACATGGGTCCCCCCGAAAAAGAAGTTGCGCATCCCTGCCGCGTTTATGCCCTCGCAAAAGCGCTTTTTGTGCGAGTTTCGACGTCCGTTCATGCCAATAAAAGGCGCAGAGGAGGATTTCGGCGCGGCATGGACAGGAAACTCGACGGCTTCGACATCGCGCTCCTCAACCTTCTGCAGGACGACAATCTCGCGACGGCCGAGGCGCTGGCCCGGGCGGTGCCGCTCTCTCCGTCCGCGCTGGCGCGGAGGGTCAGAAGCCTTAGGGAGAGGGGTCTGATCGCCGCCGACATGGCCGTCCTCGCCGGCGAGCTCACCGCCGACCGGCTTCGAGCCGTGGTTCAGGTCCAGGTCCACGAACATGCCGAGGAGAAGGGCATCGCCGCGCTTCGCGCCCGGCTCGCCGCGGCGAGCGAGGTCCAGCTGCTGCTCAACATTGCCGGTCCGGTGGACCTGCTCGTCCTCGTCGTGACCCGGACGATGCGCGAGTTCAACGCCTTTGCGGATCGCCACTTCGCGGCGGACCCGAGCGTCCGCCGCTACGAGACCAGCTTCGTCAAGGCGGAGATCAAGAACCGGCCGGCGGTTCGGCTGGACGAAGCCGACCTTGCGCGCTGAGATGCAAAAGCCTCTGTCCCCGAGCGGTCAAACTCGGTTAGAGCGCGGGCGATGTCAGACCTGGAAACCCTTTCGACCGACCTGATCGCCCGGATCGCCGCGGCCCCTGATCTCGCCGCGCTGGAGGCGGAGCGGGTGTCGGCTCTGGGCAAGCAAGGGGTCGTGACCCAGCGGCTGAAGACGCTAGGCGGCATGACGCCAGAGGAGCGCCAGGCGGAGGGGCCGAGAATTCATGGGCTCCGCGAACGGGTCAGCGAGGCAATCGCCGAGCGCAAAGGGGCGCTCGAGGCGGCGGAGCTGGAGCGAAGGCTCGCCACCGAGACGCTCGACATGACCTTGCCCGTCGGTACCGGCCCGCAGGGCAGCGTCCACCCGGTCAGCCAGGTGATGGACGAACTGGCCGAGATCTTCGCCGACCTCGGCTTCTCGGTCGCGACCGGGCCGGAGATCGAGGACGACTGGCGCAACTTCACCGCGCTCAACATCCTGGAAAGCCACCCGGCGCGGGCGATGCACGACACCTTCTACTTCCCCGACCGGGATGCCGAAGGGCGGCGGATGCTGCTTCGCACCCACACCTCGCCGGTTCAGATCCGGACCATGCAGTCGCAGAAGCCGCCCATCTACACCATCGCTCCGGGGCGGACCTACCGCTCGGACAGCGACGCCACGCACACGCCGATGTTCCACCAGGTCGAGGGGCTGGTGATCGATCGGGGAATTCATCTCGGCCATCTGAAATGGACCCTCCAGACCTTCGTGAAGGCCTTTTTCGAGCGCGACGACATCGTGCTTCGGCTTCGCCCGAGCTATTTCCCATTCACCGAGCCCTCCGCCGAGATCGACGTCGGCTACACGCTCGTCGATGGACGGCGGGTGCTGGGCGGATCGCCCGACGGCAAGGAAGGCGGCTGGATGGAGCTCGGCGGCTCCGGAATGGTCCACCCGCGCGTCATCGCCGCCTGCGGGCTGGACCCCGAGGAATGGCAGGGCTTCGCCTTCGGCTGCGGCATCGATCGGCTGGCGATGCTGAAATACGGGATGGACGACCTTCGCGCCTTCTTCGACGGCGACCTGCGCTGGCTGAAGCATTACGGCTTCTCGGCGCTCGACGTGCCGACTCTGAGCGGAGGGGTCGGCGCATGAAGTTCACGCTTTCCTGGCTGAAGGACCATCTCGACACCTCCGCTTCCGCCGATGAGATCGTCGAGGCGCTGACCGCGATCGGGCTCGAGGTGGAGGGGGTCGAGAACCCCGCGGAGAAGCTCGCGCCCTTCACCATTGCCAAGGTGTTGACCGCGGCGCCTCATCCGCAGGCGGACAAGCTCCAGGTGCTGACCGTCGACGCCGGAACCGGCGAGTCGATCCAGGTGGTGTGCGGAGCGCCCAACGCGCGGGCGGGGATGCTCGGCGTGTTCGGGGCTCCGGGCGCCTACGTTCCGGGAAGCGACCTCACCTTGAAGGTGGCGGCGATCCGCGGGGTGGAGAGCCGCGGGATGATGTGTTCGATCCGCGAGCTCGAGCTGGGCGACGAGCATGACGGCATCATCGCGCTTCCCGAGGATGCTCCGGTCGGGGCGCGCTACGCCGATTGGGCGGGGCTGGACGACCCGGTGATCGACGTTTCGGTCACTCCGAACCGCCAGGACTGCATGGGCGTCCACGGCATCGCCCGAGACCTCGCCGCCGCGGGCATCGGGACCTTGAAGCCGATCGAGGTGAGGGAGATCGAAGGCGGCTTCCCCTGCCCGATCGAGATCCGCACCGACGATCCGGAAGGCTGCCCCGCTTTCTATGGCCGGGTGGTTCGCGGCGTGAGCAACGGCCCCTCGCCGCTTTGGCTGCAGCAGCGGCTGAAAGCGGTCGGCCAGCGGCCGATCAGCGCTCTGGTCGATATGACCAATTTCATCATGCTCGGCTACGGCCGGCCGCTCCACGTCTACGACCTGGCGAAGCTTAGGGGCGCGATCGCCGCACGCCGGGCCCGGGAGGGCGAGACGGTTCTGGCTCTGAACGGCAAGAGCTACGCGCTCGATCCGTCGATGACGGTGATCGCCGACGACGAGGCCGTCCACGACATTGGCGGGATCATGGGCGGCGAGCATAGCGGGGTCACCGAGACGACCGCCGACATCCTCATCGAATGCGCCTATTTCGATCCCGAGCATATCGCCTTGACCGGCCAGAAGCTCGGCCTCGCCTCCGACGCCCGGAGCCGCTTCGAACGGGGCGTGGACCCCGCCTTCCTGGATACCGGGCTGGCGCTGGCGACGGCGATGGCGATCGACCTCGCCGGCGGCGAGGCGTCGCAGGTCGTCCGCGCCGGCCGGCCGCCGGAGCCGCACAAGGTGGTCGAATATCGTCCCCGGCGTGCGCTCGAGCTCGGCGGGATCGACATTAGCGAGCCGCGCCAGAAGGACATACTCGAGCGGCTCGGCTTCGCGGTCGAGACGGGCGAGCCGTGGCGCATCTCGGTTCCGTCGTGGCGCCGCGACGTGGACGGATCGGCCGACATCGTCGAGGAGGTCGCGCGGATCGAGGGGCTCGACAAGGTTCCGGCGACCCCGCTTCCCCGAGCGCCCGGAGTGGCGAAAGCGACCGCCACCGCCGAGCAGCGGGTCGAGCGCAAGGTGCGGCGCACGGCGGCGGCGCGCGGCCTCAACGAGGCGGTCACCTGGAGCTTCGTCTCGACAAGCGAGGCGGCGCCGTTCGGGGGCGCCCGCTGGGTGCTGGAGAATCCGATCAGCGAGGAGATGAAGGCGATGCGGCCCTCGCTCCTCCCGGGCCTCCTCGCCGCCGCCCGGCGCAATCTCGCGCGCGGCGGCGGGAGCGTCCGACTGTTCGAGATCGGCCGGCGCTACCTCGCCGAGGGCGAGCGGCCCACCGTGGGTCTAGTCCTGGTCGGTGAGGGCCGGGGACGCGGCTGGCGGGGCGGACGGGCCGCGGGCTTCGACGCCTATGACGCCAAGGCGGAAGCTTTGGCGATCCTTGCCGCCGCCGGCGCTCCGACCGAAAATCTCCAGACGCTGGGCGGCGCCTCCCCCTTTTATCATCCCGGACGCTCGGCGCGGCTGTGTCTCGGCCCCAAGAACGCGCTCGCCGAGTTCGGCGAGCTTCACCCCGCGACCCTCAAGGCGTTCGACATGGAGGGGCCGGCGGTGGCCGCCGAGATCTTCCTCGACGCCTTGCCCCGCAGGCGCGAGACCGGCCATGCGCGCGAAGCCTATTCGCCTCCGCCGCTCCAGGCGGTGACCCGCGACTTCGCCTTCCTTCTGCCGGCCGACGCGCCGGCCGACGCCCTGCTTCGGGCGGTGCGCGGCGCGGACCGGCAGGCGATCGCCGGAGCGAGCCTGTTCGACGTCTTCACCGGGCCTGGAGTCCCCGAGGGACAGAAGTCGCTGGCGGTCGAAGTGACCCTCCAACCGGCGGCGAAGAGCTTTACCGACGAGGAATTGAAGGCGATCGGCGAGCGCATCGTCGCCGCGGCGGCCAAGAGCGGTGCCCGGCTCCGGGACTGAGACCCGGGTCCGCGAGTCGTTCGCGGAGCAGGCGCAGTGGTGCGACCGGCTCGGTTCACCCTTTACCGCTTCGCTCTGCCGGGTGCTTGCAAGGACACTCGACCGCGAGACTCCCGCGGGGCGGCGGGCGCTCGACTGGCCCGGCGATCCGGCGCCGACCGCGGACGCGCTTGCGCTTCGCCTGTGCGGCGGGATCAACGCGCTGGTGCGGCAAGGCGCGGTGCCCGCTCTGGCCCTGCTCTACCCGCCCGCGCCGATCCCGGACGAGGAGCAGCTTGCCGAGGCGCTCGGCCCGGTACTGGCGCGGCCGGACCTGGCCGGCTGGCTGGATCTTCCGCCGCAGACCAACGAGGTCGGGCGATCCGCCGTCCTGATGGCCGGCCTTATGGTGGCGGCAAAGGCAATCGGGCGGCCGTTCGCGCTGCTCGAGCTCGGCGCGAGCGCGGGGCTGAACCTGGTCCTCGACCGCTACGGCTACGATCTCGGCGGAGTTCGGGCCGGCGTCGCGGACTCGCCCCTCCGGCTCGCTCCCGAATGGAAGGGGCCGCCGCCGCCCGAGGCGGAGGTGGTCGTGGTCGGCCGCCGCGGGGTCGATCTTAGCCCGGTGGACGATCCCAGCCGGCTCCTCGCTTATGTCTGGCCCGACCAGAGCCGGCGTCTGGAGCAGGCGGAAAAGGCGATCGCCTTGCTCGCCGAGGACCCGCCGACGATCGACCGGGGCGATGCTGCGGAATGGCTGGAGGCGCAGCTTGCCTTACCCGCGCCCGACGGCGCGGCGCGCGCGGTGATCCACTCGGTCGCCTACCAATATTTCCCGGCGGCGACGCAGGCGCGGGTGACGGCGGCGATCGAGGCGGCGGGGTCATGCGAGCCGCTCGCCTGGGTACGGATGGAAAAGGCCCCGGACGAAGCGGGCCACAGCCTTCGGGTCCGAGCCTGGCCCGGCGGCGAGGATCGGCTGCTCGCGCGGGTCCATCCCCACGGCGCTGCCGTGGAGTGGGTGGGCTAAGCACGCTCTCCTCCCTTGCAAATGCGCGGGAGGAGAAAGCGGCCTGTCCGGGCTACCGCTCCAGTGCGTTGATGGCGGCGTGGACCCGGGCTTCGATCTCCTTGCGCGGGAGGCCGGGCGGTATGGTCTCGCCGAAACGCATCGTGATGATCCCCGGGCGCTTGATGAAGCTGCGACGTGGCCAGACGAGGCCGCTATCGAGGGCGAGCGGGACGACCGGGAGGCCGAGCGCGCGGTAGAGGCCCGCGAATCCCGACTGGAGCTCGGGCTTGTCGCCGGGGGCAACCCTCGTCCCTTCGGCGAAAATGACCACCGGTCTTCCCTCGGCGCGCATCCGGTCGCCCGCCTTGACCAGCTCACGAAGCGCCGCCGCACCGCCGGCGCGATCGACCGCGATCATTCCATAGCCCTCGCTCAGCCAACCCCAGAGGGGGATCCGGGTAAGCTCGCGCTTCATCACGATGCTCGGCGTATCGAGGACGACGACGAGGTCGACCGTCTCGTACATCGACTGGTGCTTGGCCGCGACGAGCACCGCGCCGGCGGGCACCGGCCCCTCGATGCGGGTGCGTATCCCGAGTAGGTAGCGGGCGCAGAAGCGGTGGAAGGCGGCCCAGCCGTTCGCCACCGCCTGGACCGGACGGGTGCCGAGCGGGATGAGGAGGACCCCGGTCACCACGTAGACCACCGAACCGGCATAGAAGACGACGGCGAACAGGGCAGAGCGGACGAGGTTCATCAGATGCCGACGAACACGGCGGCCCGGCGGAGCAGATATTTGTTATATTCGGTGAAAAGCTGCGCCAGCCGCGGATTGCTCTCCACCGCATCCGGATAGATGGCGATCCCGTCGCCGAGCTGGCGGGTGAGTTCGAAGCGGGCACGGGGCATGTGCCAATCGGTGGTCACCAGGCGGGCGGAGCGGAAGCCGCGCTTCTTGAGCCAGCGCGCCACCTCCTCCGCGTTGGAGCGTGTGTCGACCGATTCGCGGCCGAGATCGATGCAGCAGCCGAACAGCGGCGCGCTGCCTGGATATTGGACGGCGAGCTCGGGCGCGCGGACGGTGCGCGCGACCCCGGAGACGAGCATCCGACGCGCCCGCTGCCGCGCCAGCAGGTCGAGGCCGCGCTCGATCCGCTTGGGTGCGCCGGTCAGCACGACGATGGCGTCGGTCTGACGGTCGTCGCCCGGCCTTGGAAGCATCACCGCGAACAAGGCGTAGCCAAGCAGGTAGAGGAGGGCGAGAAAGGCGAGGGTTCGGACGATCACAGCATCCTCCCCAACGCCCGAAGGATGGCGCCGCGTGCCACCAGCATCGCCAGAACGACCCCGAAGACGGGCAAAGCGACGAGCAGCAGCCATCCGAGCGCCGGAAGCTCGGCCGAACCGAGCAGATCGGAGCCGAGCGCGGCCACCCGGCTGCCGATCGCGAACAGCACCAGCGCCGCCGCGGCGAGCCCGACGCCGCCGCCGAACAAGGCGTCCAGAGCGATCCGCCGCTGGAACAGGCGCGCGACCTGGACGTCGGTGGCGCCCATCAGGTGGAGCACTTCGATCGTGGAGCGGTGGGTGTCGAGCGCGGCCCGGGCGGCGAGCACCACGGTGGCCGCCGTCGCCCCGATCATCAGCAGGACAAGGGCGATTGCGAGCCATTTGAGGGCATTCATCAGCCGGCCGAGCGGGGCAAGCCATTGGCCGTTGTCGTCGAGCCGGGCGGCCGGCGCCGCCTGGACCAGCGCGGCGCGAAGACCGTCGAGGGAAGGCGGGGTGGCCTGGCTGAGCTCGACGTCGATCATCGCCGGCACCGGAACGTCGGAGTCGAGGCCGCCGCTCCCGAGCCAGGGCTCGAGCAGGGCGGCCATGTCGCGGTCGCTGACCCGTCGGACCCGGGCCACTCCGGCCTGGTTCTCGAGCAGCGCGACGGCGCGGCGCGCCTGAACCTCGCGCCGATCGGGATTGGCCTCGACGATCTGAACCGTCGCCCGGTTGCCGAGATCGGCGCCCAGGCTCCGCGCCGCGCCTCCAAGGCCGAGCCCCGCCGCCGCGGCGAGGACGGTGAGGAACATCATGATCGCGATCACCCACGGCATCGGACCGGCGAGCCGCCCCTCCGGGAGCAGGCGCCGGTCGGCCGAGCCGAACCTGCGGCCGGCGACCTTCACGATTCGGCCCGCCGCGGCGGATGGCGAAGCGCTCCGGTGGGGTCGAGCAGCTCGCCGCGATCGAGGCGAAGCATCTCGGCCCGGCCGATCGACGAGATGAGGTGAAGATCGTGGGTCGCGACGACCACGGTGGTGCCGAGCCGGTTCAAGCTGTCGAACAGATGGAGGAGGCGCTTAGCCATTTCGGGATCGACGTTGCCGGTCGGCTCGTCGGCGACGAGCAGCTCGGGCCGGGCGATGACGGCGCGGGCGATGGCGACACGCTGCTGCTCGCCGCCGGAAAGCGTCGCCGGCCGAGCGGTGGCGCGATGGCCGAGCCCGACCCAGCCGAGCATCTCCTTCACCGGGCCCTCGAGATCCCGCTCCTCGACTCCGGCGACGCGGAGGGGAAGCGCGATATTGTCGAACGCCGAGAGGTGCGGGACGAGGCGGAAATCCTGGAAGACGACCCCGATGCGGCGGCGAAAGCCCGGCATCCGCTTCCTCGGCATGGTGACGATGTCCTCGCCGAACAGCCGGATCAGCCCTCGGCTCGGCCGCTGCGCCAGGTAGAGGAGCTTGAGGAGCGACGTCTTGCCGGCGCCGGACGGTCCGGTGAGAAAATAGAATCCGCCCTCGCGAAGCGAGAAGCTCAGGTCCGAAAGCGTCTCCGCTCCCGTGCCGTAGCGCAGGCCGACATTGTCGAACTGTACGATCGACCCACTCGTGGCCAGAACCCGTCTCCGCTTCCCGCAGCCCTCAGCGCCTCAATGGCATGGCGGTAGGCGGCGCGTAAACCATCGAAAGCTGCGCTTTTGCTTGCTTGGCGGGGCAAAGCTGTGCTTGATTCGCCGGCGAGCACCACTCCCGTCGGGGCCTCCAGTAAATTATGATCCTAAGCTGCCCGGCCTGTAAAGCGCGCTACGTGGTTCCCGACAGCGCGATCGGCGCCGGCGGACGGCAGGTGCGCTGCGCCTCGTGCCGAAACAGCTGGTTCCAGGCCGCTCCGCCGCCGCGCGCCGCCGCGTCCGATGCGAAGGCTGCGTCGACCCCGGCCGCGCCGGCGGCACCGCCACCGCCTCCACCGCCGGCGCCGCCTCCACCCCCGCCGCCGCCGCCGCCGCCGCCGTCGAAGCTCTCGACCGAGGAATGGCGGGAGACCAGACCGGCTTTCCCGGCCGCTCCGCCGGCGCGCGAGGTGCCCAAGGCGGCGCGGCCCAGCCCTTCCGCGATCATCGGCGAGGAGCCCGAGGGGCAGGATTTCGACGCCTTCGCGCACGAGCCGCCGTTCCGCGCGCGCCGCAACCCGGCACGGCTATGGACGATGCTCGCCATCGCCGCCGCTTTGCTGATGCTGGCGACGACCGCGGCGCTCTACGCCTTCGGGCTGCCGGGCTCGGGGGGCGGCTTCGCCCTGACCGGACAGGCCGAGGGGACCCCGCTCAAGATCGACGGCAAGGGCTCTCGCCAGGAGATGGCGAGCGGCAACGCCCTGCTTACCGTCTCCGGCCGGATCTCAAACCCGACGGACCGGGTCCAGCCGGTGCCTCCGATCCGCGCCGAGCTTCGCGACGGCCACGGCCGGACCGTCTATTCCTGGTCGATCTCGCCTCCGGTCTCCGAGCTCCAGCCGAGCCAGAGCGCCGCGTTCAACGCGGCGGAGGTCGACGTGCCGCCCGGCGCCACCCAGCTCCACCTCGCCTTCGGCCGCGCCGTCTAGCGGCCGGCGATGCGGATCGGAATCCTGACCGGCGGCGGCGACGTTCCCGGCCTCAATCCCTGCATCCGCTCGATCACCCTCTCCGCCGACGCTTTGGGATGGGAGGTTACCGGCTTCCGCCGCGGCTGGGAGGGGGTTCTTGCGGTCGATCCGGACGATCCCGCGACCCTCGCCGCCAACACCGTCGGCCTGACCCGCGAGGGCGTGCGCGGCATCGACCGGATGGGCGGCACCATCCTCCACACCTCGCGAACCGATCCGCGGACCCTCGCCGCCGGCGACCGGACGGCGCGGGTCATCGAAGTCCTCGAGCGGCTCGGGATCGACGCGATGGTCACGCTCGGCGGCGACGGGACTTTGCGCTTCTCCGCCCATCTTGCCGCCCGGGGCGTTCCGGTCGTCTCGATCCCCAAGACGATGGACAACGACGTCTTCGGGACCGACTATTGCATCGGCTTCTCGACTGCGGTCAGCCGCTCGGTGGAGGCGATCAATGCGCTTCGCACCACCGTCGAGAGCCATGAGCGGATCGGCGTCGTCGAGCTGTTCGGCCGGCGAAGCGGCGAGACGGCTTTGCTCGCCGGCTTCCTCGCCCAGGTCGACCGGACGATCATCGCCGAGGTGCGGGCCGATCTCGACCTCCTCCTGCCCCTGCTTGCGCAAGACAAGGCGTCCAACCCCGCAGGCTACGCCATGTGCGTGATCTCGGAAGGCGCCCGGATCCGAGGCGAGGACGGCGGGGGCGATGGCGATCTCTCCAAGCCGGCGAGTCAGCGCGGCGACGCCGGAGTCGGTCAAAGGCTCGGGCGCGCGATCACCGCGCGCCTGGGCTGCGGAGCGGTGATCCAGGAGCTGGCCTATCTGATGCGGGCGGGCGAGCCGGACGCGATGGACCGGATGGTCGGATTCGCCTTCGGCGGACTTGCCGTCCAGTTGCTCCAGCGCGGCGAGAAGGCCGCCATGGTCGCGCTCGTCGACGGCAATTACGCGCACGTCCCGGCCGACACACTTCTAAAGGGCGTGAAGTCGGTGGATGTCGCCGGGCTCTACGATCCCGAGGCCTACCGTGCGCGGCTGATGCGCGTCGAAGGCATGCCGATGTTCTTGTACTGACCAGGCCCCACTCCCGGGGCTTCCGCCTAGGGGGGAGGAACAGGCCCTCTTCCCCCATTGCGCGGCCGGAACCCCTTTGCTAGAGGCCCGCTCCTGCCAGCGCCGGCTTGAGTCCGGCGTGTTTCACGTGCGGTCGTGGCGGAATTGGTAGACGCGCAGCGTTGAGGTCGCTGTGGCCGAAAGGCCGTGGAAGTTCGAGTCTTCTCGACCGCACCACTTTTTGCCCGGCGCCCGGCCGGGCGGCCGGAATGCCGGCCGAAGCGTCCGGGCTCACGCGTTATCCTTATTCAGCGCAACTCTGGGCGGGGTGAGGCCGTTTAGGCTTCCTCTTTGAAATGTAGGACGAACGGCGATGAACGATCGCGAACGTATGGACCTGTCGGAGCGCGAATGGCGCGAGCGCCTTGCGGACGATCAATATCATGTGCTGCGCGAGGCGGGCACGGAACCTCCCTTCACGGGCCGCTACGTCGAGAACCACGAGGACGGCACCTATCGCTGCGCCGGCTGCGGGGAGCCTCTGTTCGACAGCGAGACCAAATATGACAGCGGCAGCGGCTGGCCGAGCTTCACCGCTCCCGCGGCCGGCCAGGCGGTCAGCGAGCAGGCCGATTCGAGCCATGGCATGCGCCGGGTCGAGGTGCGCTGCGCGCGTTGCGACGGCCATCTCGGCCACGTCTTCCCCGACGGCCCGGGCCCGACCGGCCTGCGCTACTGCATCAACAGCGCCGCCCTGGACTTCGAAAAGAAGGATTAATTCCCCTCTCCCTTCAGGGGAGAGGGAGGGCCCGCCCGGCGCAGCCGGGTGGGAGGGTGAGGGCTTGTCACTCAGTTCGTTCCCTCACCCTGCCGCCGCTGCGTGGCGGCTGTCCCTCCCCCCTTCAGGGAGAGGGGGTTCCACCCCGCTTGTCGGGCGACTCGCGCCGTTCTAGGTTGCCGCCCGAATGGCCAGTGACGCTTCCCCTTCTTCGCCGTTGAAGCGCACGCTGATCGGCGTCGTGAAGGCGATCGCCTATAGCGCCATCGTCGGGCTCATCGCGCTGGTCGTCGCGGTGCTCGTCGCGATGAACTCGCTCCCCTCCTATAACGAGCTGGTCCGCCGCGACGATCTCGGCCAGATGATCCGGGTCCATGCCGCCGACGGATCGGTGCTGGTTTCGCTCGGGCCGAGCTTCGGCGAATGGCTGAGCTACAACGACATCCCGCCGATCATGAAGAACGCGATGGTCGCGGTCGAGGACAAGCGCTTCCGCTCGCATATCGGAGTCGATCCGATCGGCCTCGCCCGGGCGGTGAAGGTAAGGGCCACGAAGGGCCGCTGGACGCAGGGCGGATCGACGATCACCCAGCAGCTCGCCCGCAACATCTTCCTGACCAACAACCGCACCTTCGGCCGCAAGATACGCGAAGCCATCCTCGCAATGGCGCTGGAGCGGCGATTCACGAAGGACCAGATCCTCGAACTCTACCTCAACCGAGTCTATTTCGGCGGGGGCGCCTACGGTATCGACGCGGCCAGCCGACGCTTTTTCGGCCACAGCGCCAAGACCCTGAACCTTTCGGAGGCGGCGATCATCGCCGGACTGGTCAAGGCCCCGTCCAATTACGCCCCTAGCGCCGACGCCGAAGCGGCCAAGGGACGCGCCGCCGTCGTCATCAAGCTGATGCAGGAGAATGGCGACATCAGCGCGGTCGACGCCGCCGCCGCCGAGCCGGCCAACGTCGAGATCGTCCCCGCCGCCAAGCAGAACAGCGTTCGCTATTTCACCGACTGGGTGCTTCCCCAGCTCGACACTCTGATCGACGAGACGGTGGAGCCGATCGAGGTCTGGACGACGCTCGATCCCAACATGCAGAAGCTTGCCGACCAAGTGATCAACACCGACACTCCGGCGGGCGCGCAGGGCGCTTTGGTCGCACTCGATCGCGATGGGGCGGTGAGGGCGATGATCGGCGGCCGGGACTATGTCAGCTCGATCTACAACCGCGCGACCCAGGCGGCGCGCCAGCCGGGTTCGTCGTTCAAGCTGTTCGTCTACCTCGCCGCACTCGAGGCCGGCTACAAGCCCGATTCGATGGTCTCGGCCGATCCGATCTCGATCAACGGCTGGACCCCGCGAAACAACGGCCGAAGCTTCTCCGGCCAGGTCGCGCTCCGCCAGGCTTTTGCCCAGTCGATCAACTCCGTGTCCGTCCGGCTCGCCCAGGAGGTGGGGTTCGGAACCGTCGCCGACATGGCGAAAAGGCTGGGGGTCACCACCCCCATTCTCACCCATCCGTCGATGGCCCTCGGCTCGAACGAGGTTCGGCTGATCGACATGGCGCGCGCCTTCGCCTCGGTCCAGCGCAAGGGCGTGGCGGTCACGCCCTACGGGATTAAGCGGGTGACCACCGCCAAGGGCGAGCTCCTCTACCAGCAGCAGGCCGACGAATCGCGAGTGCTCTTCGCGCCTTACGTCGCGGCGGAGATGACCGACCTGATGCAGACGGCGGTGATGACCGGCACCGGCGCGGCGGCGCAGATCGGCCGCCCGGTTGCGGGCAAGACCGGAACGACGACCGCGAACAAGGACGGCTGGTTCCTCGGCTTCTCGAGCGGCCTCACCACCGGCGTGTGGATGGGGCGCGACGACAACAAGGTCGTTCCCGGACTGCAGGGCGGGCGGTCGCCGGCACGGGCCTTTCACGATTTCATGATTCACGCCGTCGCCAACCGGCCGGTCGAGCCGTTCGACACGGCGGTGCGTCCGCCCGACTGGCCCGAGACGGACGACGATTCCTGGTTCTCCGCCCCCGGCAACGGCCAGCAGGCGCAGCCGCAGCCGGACGAGGCGCCGCCGCCGCAAGGCCAGCTGGTCGATCCCGACGGAAACCCGATCGGCGACCCACGGCCGGCGGCCCCCGCTCCGGCCCCGGCGCCGCGAAGCGATCCGCGCCCTGCACCGCGAAGCGATCCTCAGGGACCCGGCGACGAGGACGATCAGGCGGCGGAAGACCGGCTCGACCAGGAATGGATCGATCGCGCGGCACGGCGCCAGGGGCTGGCGCCGCCGGTGCGGCGGTCAGCTCCGGCCGATTCGGTGGAGCGCCGCCCCCCGCCGTCGCAACCATAGCCGCGCCGGCTTCGGGTCGGCGCCGAGCAGTTCCTCCACGAGGGCATGGAATTCCGGCCCGTGGTGCATATGGATTCGGTGCGCGACCTCGTGCGCGACAGTGGCGCGGCGGACGAAATCCGGCGCCAGCACCAGCCGCCAGCTATAGCGTATCGCCCCCGACGACGAACAGCTGCCCCATCGCGATACCGGATCGCCGACCGCGACCCGGCTGACCGCGACTCCGGCCTTCGCCGCAAACTCGGCGGTTTCCCGGCCGAGCAGGTCGAGCGCGTGGCGGCGGAGCCAGCGCAGGATCCGGGCCTCGAGGCCCTCGAGCGGCCCACCCGCGACGATCCGGCTCGCCTCCAGCCGTGGAACCCGCGACCGGCCGGGATCCCAGTCGATAAGGTGCGGCGAATCGTGCAGCGGGATTAGGCCGCCCGGCTCGAGCGGCACCACCGCCTCGACTCGCGCGAGCTGCTTCTCGATCCACTCGCGGTGGGTCGAAGCCCATTCCACGGCCTTACGGCGCGACGCGCGCGTCGGGATGGTAAGCACCACCTCGCCGGTCCGGCGGTCGACGCGAAGCCGCATGACCCGGGCGCGGGGGGAGACGAGCAGCTTGAGCGCCGCCGCCCGGCCGCCGACGTCGAACGTCAGCTCAGAGGTCACGGTCGACGATGTGGAGCTCGAGGTCGCCCGCCTCGCCCTCGGATATCGTCCAACCCCGCACCGACTGGCCGGCGCGATGCACCGCTTCCGCGTCGCCGCAAAGGAGATAGTGCCAGCTGGGCAGCGGGCGGCCTTCGGCACGAAGCCGGTAGGCGCAGGTAGAAGGAAGCCAGGCGAAGCGGTCGACATTGCCCGCGGTGAGGCGGATGCAGTCCGGCACCAGCGTGCGCCGTCCGCGATAGTTGGTGCAGCGGCCGCTATGGGTATCGAGCAGCTTGCAGGCGACGTTGGTGGGGTGAACCTCGCCGGTGTCGGCATCCTCGAGCTTGTTGAGGCAGCATTTGCCGCAGCCGTCGCACAGCGCCTCCCACTCCCCGCGATCGAGCGCGGAGAGCGGCTTTTCCCAGAAGTTCATTTCACCCATCGATCGAGCTCGGCTAGGATTCCGTCGACGCCCTTGTCCTGCGGAAGGAGCGCGATCGGAGCGCCGTCAGGCCCCATCAGCAGCACGACCCGGCTATGATCCACGGCGTAGCCGCCGCCCGGCTGCGCCTCGCCCTTCGCGGCGTAGACGGCGAATTCCTTCTCGACCCGAGCCACCTGCGCCGGCGTCCCGGTGAGGCCGACGATCCGGGGGTGAAAGGCGGCGACATATTCCTTGATGACCGCGGGCGTGTCGCGCGCCGGATCGACGGTGATGAAAAGAGGCTGGACATGGGCGGCGCGGACAGGGTCCTTCTGCTCGAACCGGCGAAGCGCCGAGCCGATCGCGGCAAGGTCGGTCGGGCATACGTCCGGGCAGTGGGTGAAGCCGAAATAGACGATCCGGTACTTACCGGCGAAGTTGCGGTCGGTGACGGCTCGGCCGTCCTGATCGACCAGCGAAAACGGCCCCCCGATCCGGGCGCCCTTCAGCGGCGGCTCGGCCCCCTGCGACGAGCAGGCGGCGAGCGCCAGGGCGGCAAGCAGCGGGAAGAGCCGCGAAAAGCGCGGCTTGCGGGTTTCGTTCATGGCGCCGGCAGCCTTGCTTTGCTAAGACCCGGCGATCAAGTCCGAGCGTGACGGGGTGGACCAAGTGAACAAGCTTATCGGCCGCGGGATCGCGGCAGCCATGGCCCTGGCGATCGCCGCACCCGGCGCCGCTCAGCAATATTCCGACAGCTTTACTTTCATCAAGGCGGTGAAGGATCGCGACGCGGCGAAGGTGACCGACGTGGTCAGCCGGCCGGGGACGACGATCGTCAACAGCAAGGATCGCGATACCGGGGAGGGGGCGCTCCATATCCTCGTCCGGGGCCGCGACTATGACTGGGTGTCGTTCCTGCTCGGCAAGCGGGCCAATCCGAACCTCCAGAACAGCCGCGGCGAAACCCCCTTAAGCCTGGCGGCGCAGATCGGATGGCTCGAAGGCGCGCAATTGCTGCTCGGCCACGGCGCCGCCGCCGACCTCGCCAATTCGCGCGGCGAGACTCCGCTGATCATGGCCGTCCACCAGCGCGACGTCGCGATGGTTCGGCTGCTGCTCGGCAACGGCGCGAATCCGAAGAAGACCGACAACGCCGCCGGCTATTCCGCGATCGACTATGCCCGCCAGGACAGCCGAGCCCAGGGTATCGTGAGGCTGCTCGAGGCGGCGCAGGCGCCGGCCAGGCCCGCCGCGGGTCCGAAGCTCTAAGGGTCCCCCCTCCCGCTAAGGGAGGAGAGTCTCACCTTACCCGAATCCCGCCAGCGCCGGATCGAGGTTTCCCACCAGCCGCCGCGCGGCGCGACGGGCGAAGCGCAGGGTCTCGGCCTTTCGGCGGGCGGGCGCCAGCTTGCGGACCGGTGCGTCTCGAATCACCGCGGCGTCGTAGCGATCGGCGACGATCAGGCCGCAGCAATTGGGATGAAACGTCGGGCGTTCGAACGGCGAGAGATCGAACGCCGCCGGCACCGCCCAGAAGAAGCGGTCGCAATAACCAAGATAGTCGAGCCATTTCGAATCGCCCATCAGGTCCGCCCGCGACACCTTGATCTCGACGATGGTGATGATCCCGCCGGAATCGATCGCCATCATGTCGGCCCGCCGTCCGTTGGGAAGCGGTACCTCGCACAGGGCGAAGGCGTCCTGGTTGAAGAACAGACGGGTAACCCCGCGGGCTACGTCCTGCGCCGCCGGCGGCGCGTCGGTGAAGCAGATCTGGGGAGGGAGACTCGGATTCGCGGCCATCCCGCCTGATTAGAATGAAACGCGAACGCCGGAAAGGCGGCGAATCACCGGTAGAAGATGTGATTGCCCACCGCGGCGATGCGGGTGAGGCCCCTCCAGCCGGGCGCGACACGCTTGGCGTGGAAGAACAGAGCCCTGGGCGCCGGACCGTCGGCGAGGTCGTCGCGGGCGACCCGCGCGATGGCGACGGCCTTGCGCCAGGCGACCGAGGCGCGGGCGATCGGCGGGAACCGGCCGCCGCGGACGAACGAGAACTGCCCCGGCTGCTTGACGACTCCGCAGGCGCTCTTCGGGAAGCGGCCACTGCCGGCGCGGTTGAGGATTACCTCGGCAACGGAAAGCTGACCCTTGAGCGGCTCGCCCTTGGCCTCGAAATAAACTGCGCCGGCGAGGCATTCTTCCTCGGCCGAGCGTGGCGCGCTGCTGGAATGGGCCTCGACCAGAGCGGCGAGGCTGAGCGGCGCCGCTGCGGCTTCGGGTGCCGGTTGCGCCTCGGGCGGAAGGGCGGGAAGGTCGGCGGCGGCGGGGAGAGCGACCCGCGCTTCCATCAGCGGAACGGCGGAGGTCACGGGGAGATCGAGCTCCCAGGCCCTGGACGGGGCGGCGTGAAACGTGGCGAACAAGGCAAAAAGCATGGCCGCGGCGCCTGCCGCGGTGATCCGGTGTCTGAACATTCAGCTTCTAATCAGTGCGGCAGGCGGATCGAACGCGGAAGCTTTGAAGAGAAAAGCTGCTTCCCGTGACCGCCTTCCGTCTCGCGTGGCCGCCCGCCTGAAATAAACGGCTGGAAGCGGCCCCCCGCTGTCGCTCGAAAGGTGAGAGCGCGCTAGGTTGTGCGCTGCAGCAGAGTCAATTCAGCGCGTTCATTTCAGCGGCGAACCGTTCCCGCGACGGGATGTCCAGTTCCAAGACCCACAAATCCGGGTCGAATCGCCGCCGACGTGCGACGAGATCGGGAACTTGGCCCGGACCGTCCAGCGGCTGGGTGGCCGCCACCTCCCACGCATAACGGCCGTCCGGCTGCAGGATACGCTCCAGAAGGCAGGGATCGGCGCCCCGCTCGGTGAGGATGACGAGCAAGGATCCCGCCGTTTCGTCGCCCCTGGCAAGGACCGCGGCGAAGCCGCCTTCCCCCTGCGCCTTGCGGATCAGAGCGCCGACATAGACCGACGTCGCGAGCCTCGGCGCCGTCACGCGGCGCGATAGCCGGGAAGCCCGGACAGGGCGATGTGGGAGCGCATGAAGGTGCCGGTCCCCCGCGCCGCCTCCTCACCTTCCGAGTCGATGAGGCGCGCCTCGCCGACGAAGACCCGCCTCCGGCCGCTCGCCCACCGTCCCTCCACCACCGCCTCGCCGCCGCGAAGCGGGCGGGTGAAGTGCAGGTTGAACGCGGTGGTCAGCAGAAAACGGTCGGTGACAAGGCTGTTGCAGGCGTAGAAAGCCGCGTCGTCGAGCATCTTGAAATAGAGCGTTCCGTGGGCTGCCCCGGCGGCGTGGAAGAGATCGCCGCCAACCTGGAATCGGATTCGGGCCAGTCCCTCCTCGATCTCGATTCGCGAGTCGAACAGCCGGTTGACCGGCGCCGAGCGGTAGAGGGATTCAAGGGCGCGGTAATGCGCCGCCGCGCCGGCCGCTTCAGGCGGCATTGAGGCTTTCGATCCCTGACAGCAGGGCGAAGATCGCGTCGCGCGAGCGGGCGCCGCGCAGCTTGGCCACCGTATTGCGGTCGCGAAGGATCCGGCTCACCCCCGCCAAGGCCTTCAGATGGTCGGCGCCGGCGTCGGGCGGGGAGAGGATGAGGAAGACCAGATCGACCGGAAGGCCGTCCACCGCCTGGAAGTCGATCGGCGCGGACAGGCGCGCGAAATAGCCGAAGACTTGGGTAAGCCCCTCGATCCGGCCGTGGGGGATGGCGACCCCGGCGCCGAAGCCGGTCGAGCCGATCCGCTCCCGCTCGGTCAGCACCGCGGCGATCGTCTTGGCGGGAATTCCGAGGCGGCGGGAGGCGGCGAGGGCGAGCTGCTGGAACAGCCCCTTCTTGTTCGCGGCCGCCATGCCCTCGTCGATACGCTCGACCGTGAGAAGTTCGGATAGATCGACCATGCGTCCCCGGAAGGGAGCGCCCCCCGGGCTCCCGCGCAACAAAGTAAGTGAAGAGATAGGCGCGCGCGCGGGCGACCGCCAGTGCCGCCGCCGGACCTTAGCTTTCGATCGGGCCTGACCCCTCGTCGTCCCGTCGATTGTCGAAGTCTCCGGCCAGCTCGAGCGCGGCGGCGGGCTCGGCGCGATGGTCCTTGAGCTTGCGCATATGGCGGCGGATCTGCTTCTCGACCTTCTCCGCGGCGGCGTCGAAGGCGGCGTGGGCGTCGGCGGCCCCGTCGGTCGACTTGAACACGATACCCTGCGGGGCGTGAGCGATCAGCTCGACGGTGAATCCGTGGTCGTGGGGCCCCTTGCCGAAGGTCGCCTGCGCCGAGACCAGCCGGGCGGAATATTTGGCGTCCGCGCCGCGGAGGCGCGTCTCGACGTGCTCGCGCAGCGCCTCGCCGGTGTCGACTTGATGACCCGAAACCCGGATGTCCATTCAGCTTCTCCAGTGAAGTCGAGGCGCGGATAGGCCCCGCCGGATCGACGCGTCAACCGCCCAGCCGGTTCCAGACCGGATCGCTGATCGTCGCGAGGAAGGCGGCGTGCGCCGCAAGTTCCTCGTCGCTCGGCGCATGGGGCCGCGGCGGGCGGACCTTGACGAGGATCGGCGCGGAGCCGGGAGCGGGCGCCGCCGAGGGTTCGATCGTCTCGATAATGATGTCGGCCAGGCCGAGGCCGATCTGACGGCCGCCGGTCAGCTCGACATAGCATTGGGCGAGGAGCTGGGCATCGATCAGCGCACCGTGCTTGACCCGGATGCTCCGGTCGACCCCGAAGCGGGTGCAGAGCGCGTCGAGGCTGTGCTTGGCGCCGGGATGCTTGCCCCGCGCGATCTGGAGCGTGTCGACCATCCGGCTAAGGCAGACCAGGGGCCGGCCGCAATTGTTCAGCTCGTGATTGAGGAAGCCGAAATCGAAGCTGGCATTGTGGGCGACCAGCGGACACTCGCCGAGGAACTCGAGAAGCTCTTCGGCGACGTCCTTGAAGCGCGGCTTATCGGCCAGGAAAACGTCGGAAAGGCCGTGCACGGCCTCGGCGCCGCTCGGCATCGGCCGCTCGGGATTGAAATAAGCGTGGAAGGTGCGCCCGGTCTCGACCCGGTTGAACAGCTCGACGCAGCCGATCTCGACCATACGGTCGCCGGTGAGCGGGCTAAGCCCCGTCGTCTCGGTGTCGAACACGATTTCACGCATGCGCGGAACTATGAATCGGGGCGTCCGGTCAGGCAAGCCGCGATGCGGCCAACTCGGCCACGATGCGGCGAACCGCTTGCCGCGTCTCCTCGAGCGGGCCGTCGGTGGGGATGACGAAGTCGGCGCGGGAGCGTTTCTCCGGATCCGGCATCTGCCGGGCGAGGATTCGCTCGTATTTTTCCTCGCTCATCCCCGGCCGGGCGAGAACCCGGGCGCGCTGCACATCCTCGGGCGCCGAAACGACGGCGATCCTGTCGACTTGGCGCCAGCCTCCGGCCTCGAACAGGAGCGGGATGTCGAGGACGACCAGCGGCGAATCGGCGTGCGCGGCCAGGAAGGCTTCCCTCTCCCTCGCGACGGCGGGATGGACGAGCGCCTCGAGCTGCCGAAGCGCCTCCGGCTCGCCCAGCACCCGCTCGCCAAGCGCGCCGCGATTGACGCCGCCGGGGCCGGTCGTGCCGGGGAAGTGCGCCTCGATCTCCGCGACCAGCGCGCCCTCGGGCCCCTGGAGTCGGTGCACGGCGGCATCGGCATCGAACACCTGAACGCCTTCATCGGCGAACATCTTCGCCACCGTCGACTTGCCCATGCCAATCGAGCCGGTGAGTCCGAGCGTGATCATCGGACGAGAAGCCCGCGAAGCTCTTCGTCATGCTCCCGCGGCGCCGCCTGCGCGAAGAAGAGATCAAAGGCGATGGCCGCCTGGCCGATGAGCATATCGAGGCCGCCGATCACGGCCAATCCGCGTGCCAGCGCCTGGCGAAGCAGGGGAGTCTCGAGCGGGCTGTAGACGAGGTCATAGACGATCGCCTGCGCAGGCAAGCGATCGAGCCGCACCTCCAATGGAGGGAAACCCGTCATGCCCAAGGGCGTGGCGTTCACGAAAAGGCGAAGTACCGACGGGTCGTCGGGGGCCGGGGAGCTGGAGGGGGAGTTCAAGTCGGCGACGTCGGCGACGAGGCCGAAATCGTGTTCCATACCCAGCCTCTGTCGCATCTCCGCTGCGCGACGGCCGCTCCTGGCATAGCTGAAGACGGTGAAATCGTGACGATCGAGCGAATAGCATACCGCCGCCGCCGCCCCGCCGGCGCCGATCACTTCCGCGATCCGGCTGGTATCCGGCTCTGCCATCCGGGCACGAACCGGCTCCAGAAAACCGTCGGCGTCGGTATTGTGGCCAACCAGGCGCGATAGTTCGCGGCCTCGCCGGAGAATGCAATTCACCGCGCCTATGGCCGCCGCAGAGGGTGCCAATTCCGCCATGAGTCCGACCGCGGCGGCCTTGAGCGGAAGGGTGACGCTGCACCCGCACCAATCCGGGTCCGCCCGACGCGTCTCCAAAAAGCCTTCCAGCTCCTCCGGCCGCACCCGCGTCCTGCCGAAGCCGTAGTCCAAGCCCAGCTTCTCCAGCCAGAATTTGTGGATGAGCGGCGACTTCGAATGCTCGACGGGATCGCCGATCACCTCGGCGTAGGGGACGCCCATCAGCTTTGCGCCAGGCCCCGCTCGCGCAGGTAGGCGAGGAGTGGGAGGAGCGGCATTCCCAGGATTGCGAAATGGCTTCCCTCGATTCGGTCGAACAGCTGAACCCCAGGCCCCTCGATCCGGTAGCCGCCGACGCTCCAGCGGACCTGCTCCCATTCGCGGTCGAGGTAGTCGCGCAGGAAGGCGTCGCTGAACGGGCGCATGGTCAGGACGACTGTCTCGCAATGCCACCAGACCGCCTCGCCGCCGTCCGCGATCACCGCGGCGGAGTGGAGGCGGTGAGTCGTCCCGCGAAGCGAGGCGAGCTGTCCCCACGCTTCGTCGGGCGACGCGGGCTTGCCGAGCAGGGTGCCGTCATCACGCTCCAGCGTCTGGTCGGAGCCGAGGACGAGATCGCCCGCCGGCGCCTCGACGGAAAGCGCCTTCAATTGGGCGAGCTCCTCAGCGACTCCCCGCGCGTCGAAGCCGGCGCTCCACAGGCCGCTCTTGGCCGCCTCCTCGTCGAGCTCCGCCTCGACCGGCTCGAAGGCGATCCCGGCCGCCTCGAGCATCGCCCGGCGGGCGGCGCTCTTCGAGGCGAGGAGGAGCCTCATGCCATCACCTTGGAGTCGATCCGTTCGTTGCACAGTTTGACGATGGCGAAGGCGGTCTCCTCGATCGAGCGGCGGGTGACGTCGATCACCGGCCATTCGTTGTCGGCGAACAGGCGCCGGGCGAAGCCGAGCTCGGCGTTGACCGCATCGAGATCGACGTAATCCGTCTCCGGCGCCTGGTTGAGCGCGAGCAGGCGGTTCCGGCGGATCTGGATCAGCCGCTCCGGATTGGTTGTCAGCCCGACGACCAGCGGGTGGCGGAGGCTGAACAGGTTCGGCGGCGGCGGCGCTTCCGGAACGAGCGGGATGTTGGCGGTCTTGTAGCCCCGGTTGGCGAGGTAAATGGCCGTCGGGGTCTTCGACGTGCGCGACACCCCGGCGAGGATGATGTCGGCTTCCTCCCAATTTTCCGAGCCGATCCCGTCGTCATGGGCGATGGTGAACTGGATCGCGTCGACCCGGGCGAAATAAGCCGCGTCGAGCGCGTGCTGGCGCCCGGGCCGTCCTTTGGCCTCCTGACCGAGAACCGCGGAAAGGGCATGGACGACCGGATCGAGCACCGAGACGGCGTGGATCCCGCGGCGGCGCGACTTCTGCTCCAGCTCGCGGCGAATGGTGCTGTTCACCAGCGTGTAGAGGACCAGCCCTGGGCGCCGCTCGACGTCGTCCAGGACCCGTTCGAGATGGCCCTCCGAGCGAACCATCGGCCAGAGATGCTGCTTCATCTCCACCCCCTCGAACTGGGCGAGGCAGGCCTTGGCGATCAGCTCGAGAGTCTCGCCGGTCGAATCCGACAGGAGATGGAGGTTGAGGCCCGAGGGCATCAGGAGCGCCTGTGGATAAGCATGTGGGATTCGCTAGCGGAACCCTCGGGGCGCTTGCAAGGACAGGCTTTGCCCCCGTTCGCCCGCCGTCCATCCACAGATTCGCAAAGGTGAAGAACTTCTCAACGCCCGGCTGTGGATTGCGGGGAAAGCGGCCGCGACTCCGCGGCCCTGCGTGGCCCCCGACGAGTCAAGCTGTTTGCAATTCCGGGTGAAGCCAATAAACCCCGTCTTCCGCCTGCCTACTGCTTACTACAAACTCTCTCTTATAAGAATCTAAGTAAGAGAAGAGGGGGAGCCTTGCCTGCCGATGCCTGCCTCAAAAAAGCCGCTGCTCGGCGTCCTGAAAGGGAAAAAGGCAGAGAAAACACCGATTTGGCTGATGCGCCAAGCGGGACGCTACCTACCGGAATATCGCGCGCTCCGGGCGGAGAAGGGAGGCTTCCTGGATCTCGCCACCGATCCGCCGTCGGCCGCCGAGGTGACCCTCCAGCCGATCCGCCGGTTCGGATTCGACGGCGCGATCCTGTTCTCCGACATATTGATGGTGCCGTTCGCGCTCGGCCAGGACCTGCGCTTCGAGGCCGGTGAGGGGCCCCGTCTTTCGCCGCCGCTTTGCGACTCGGCGCTGGACGCATTGGGCCGCGTTCCGGCCCGTCTCGAGCCCGTCTACGCCACTGTGGAGAAAGTCGCGGCCGCGCTTCCGGAGAGCACCACCTTCCTGGGCTTCGCTGGGAGCCCGTGGACGGTCTCCACCTACATGGTGGCGGGCCAGGGCAGCAAGGAGCAGGGCGAGGCCCGGCGCTATGCCTATCGCGATCCTGGAGCCTTCCAGGCCCTGGTCGACGCGATCGGCGGGATGACGGTCGACTATCTCTCCCGCCAGATCGAAGCGGGAGTAGAGGCGGTCCAGCTGTTCGACAGCTGGTCGGGCAGCCTTTCGCCCGCGCAGTTCGAACAATGGGTGATCGCGCCGACCGCCAGGATCGTCGCCGGCCTTAAAGCTCGGCATCCGGATGTGCCGGTGATCGGATTCCCCAAGGGCGCGGGCGGCAAGCTCCCGGCTTATGCCCGCGAGACCGGGGTCGACGCGATCGGCCTCGACGAGACGGTCGACCCGGCCTGGGCCGATTCGGTCCTCCCGGACGGAATGCCGGTCCAGGGCAATCTCGACCCGCTTGCGCTGATTGCGGGGGGCGAGGCGCTTGAAAATGCGGTGGAGCGCATCCTATCTACGCTTGCGGGGAGGCCGCACGTCTTCAACCTGGGGCATGGCATCTTGCCGGACACGCCGATCGCCAATGTCGAGCAGCTGATCCAGCTGGTGCGCCGGTGATCGATGGCCTCGATGCGGCGCTCAGCTTGACCTACGCCTGGATCAAGGCGGGCCATGTCATCTTCGTGATCTTCTGGATCGCGGGGCTGTTCATGCTTCCGCGCTTCTACATCTACCACCAGGAATCGCCGCCCGGCTCGGCCGAGGAGAAGAAGTGGATCGAGCGCGAGCGCAAGCTGCGCACGATCATCATCACCCCGGCAATGATCCTCGTCTGGCTGTTCGGACTGTCGCTGATGTGGACCCTCCAGGCCTGGACGATGGGCTGGTTCCAGCTCAAGTTCCTGATCGTCCTCCTCCTCTCGGCCTATCACGGCTGGATGGTGGGCTACGGCCGAAAGCTCGCCCGCGGCGAGCGGCCGGTCGGCGGCAAGGCGCTCCGACTGATGAACGAAGTGCCGGGAATCGCCGTGATCATGATCGTCGTCCTGGTCATCGTGAAGCCGTTCTGACCTTCTCCGTCGCCCCAGCGAAGGCTGGGGCACCAGGGGGTGGAGAACACCGCGCCTTCCACCCCCCTGGGGTCCCAGCCTTCGCTGGGACGACGGAAGTGCGTTGACTAAGATTTTACCGGAGCCTAACGCTCTCACGGTCGTTCGCCCGCCGTCCGCGTGGGCAGCCCAGCCGCCACCTCTATCCTCCCCGCGCGGCCGGACGACCATTCCAGATTTCGAGTATTCTCAATGCATCTCAAAGACCTCAAGCAGAAATCCCCCGCAGAGCTTGTCGCCCTGGCCGAAGAGCTGGGCATCGAGGGCGCGTCGACGCTCCGCAAGCAGGAGCTGATGTTCTCGATCCTCAAGGTCGAGGCCGAGAACGGCCAGGAGATCATGGGCATGGGCACGATCGAAGTGCTCCCCGACGGCTTCGGCTTCCTGCGCTCGCCCGAGGCCAATTATCTCGCCGGCCCGGACGACATCTACATCGCCCCGAACCAGGTGCGGAAGTTCGGACTGCGTACCGGCGACACCGTCGAAGGCGAGATCCGCGGGCCCAAGGATGGCGAGCGCTATTTCGCCCTGACTCGGCTCGCGAAGGTCAATTTCGACGATCCCGATGCGGTCCGCCACCGCGTCAATTTCGACAATCTGACGCCGCTCTACCCGGACGAGAAGCTCACCCTCGACAGCGCTGATCCCACCCAGAAGGACAAGTCGGCGCGGGTCATCGACATCGTTTCGCCGCAGGGCAAGGGCCAGCGCGCTTTGATCGTCGCACCGCCGCGGGTCGGCAAGACCGTGCTGCTCCAGAACATCGCAAAAGCGATTACCGACAACCATCCCGAGGTCTTCCTGATCGTCCTCCTCATCGACGAGCGGCCGGAGGAAGTGACCGACATGCAGCGTTCGGTGAAGGGCGAGGTCGTCTCCTCGACCTTCGACGAGCCGGCGCAGCGCCACGTCCAGGTCGCCGAGATGGTGATCGAGAAGGCCAAGCGCCTGGTCGAGCACAAGAAGGACGTCGTCATCCTGCTCGATTCGATCACCCGCCTCGGTCGCGCCTACAACACGGTGGTGCCGAGCTCCGGCAAGGTGCTGACGGGCGGCGTCGACGCCAACGCCCTACAGCGCCCCAAGCGCTTCTTCGGCGCGGCGCGAAACATCGAGGAAGGCGGATCGCTCTCGATCATCGCCACCGCGCTGATCGATACCGGCTCGAAGATGGACGAAGTGATCTTCGAGGAGTTCAAGGGCACCGGCAATTCCGAGATCGTGCTCGACCGTAAGGTCGCCGACAAGCGCATCTTCCCGGCGCTCGACGTCGGCAAGTCTGGAACCCGCAAGGAGGAGCTGCTCGTCGACCAGGGCACGCTTGCCAAGATGTGGGTGCTTCGCCGGATCCTCATGCAGATGGGGACCGTCGACGCGATGCAGTTCCTTCTCGACAAGATGAAGGACGCCAAGTCGAACGAGGACTTCTTCAACTCGATGAACTCCTAGCACCCGGCAAGGGGCGGAGGCAGCATGTTCAACTTCTCCGGCATCTTCACCCCGACGGGGCTGGCCAGCCTCGGCCAGATCATCGTCGGCGACCTGACCATGGCCGGCGACAACGTCGTCATCATGGGCTCGCTCGCCTCCGGCCTGCCGGCCAAGGACCGCCGAAAGGTCCTGATGTTCGGCGTCGGCATGGCGCTGATCTTCCTCATCGTCTTCGCCGTCATCGCAACCCAGTTGCTCAAGGTCACCGGACTCGTCTTCGCCGGCGGGCTGCTCCTGCTCTGGGTCGCCTACAACATGTTCCGCGAGCTCCGCCCGAAGCCGGCGGTCGACGCGGACGATCCCGACACGGCGATCGTGGAAGGGCCGCCGCGCAGCAAGAGCCTGCTTCGCGCCGCCATCCAGATCACTCTGGCCGACCTATCGATGAGCCTCGACAACGTTCTTCTCGTCGCGTCGATCGCACGCGACAATCCGGCGCTCCTCTTCGTCGGGCTGACCTTCTCGGTGCTGTTCATGGGATTCGCCGCCAATTACGTGGCGAAGCTGATCCAGCGTTATCACTGGATCAATTATATCGGCCTCGCCGTGATCCTCTACGTCGCCGCCAAGATGATCTACGAAGGGTGGGTCGGCGGCGAGCACGTGCTTGGGCTAAGGACCGTCTTCGGGGTTTGAAACTCGGGCGGTTTAGGTTGAAGTCGCATGCCGAGCCCCTGGCACGGTCGTCACCCTGAACTTGTTTCAGGGTGTAGTTCTCCGCCCGCAAGGCGGCTCGAGCCTGGATGCTGAAACACGTTCAGCAGGACGCCTAGGAGAGCGGTGCTTCAGCGCCAAATGAGATCGACCTTACGGCAGTAGCACCGTCGATCCCGTCGTCGTCCGGCTCTCGATCGCCCGGTGGGCATCCGCCGCCTTGAGGAGCGGGAAGGTCGCTCCGATCTTTATGTCCAGCACCCCTTTTTCGATCAGCTCGAACAAACGCGCCGCAGCGGCGCGCATCTCCTCGGCGGTACCGCAATAATCGCCCAGCGTCGGGCGGGTGACGAAGATCGATCCGGCGGCGAGGAGGTCGAGCGGCGTGAAGGGCGGGACGGGTCCCGACGCATTGCCGTAGGTCACCACCAGGCCGCGCCGGGCGACCGAGGCGAGGGAGGCGGCCCAGCTCGCCGCGCCGACCCCGTCGAGCACGATCGGCACGCCCTTGCCGGCGGTCAGCGCCCGCACTTCCGCGGCCAGTGTGTCCATCGGGCAGCACAGGGCGTGGTCGGCGCCGAGCGCCTTGGCGGCCGCCGCCTTCCGACTGTCGCCGGCATGCGCGATGACCGTAGCGCCGACATGCTTGAGCCACGGCACCAGGATCGAGCCGACTCCGCCGGCTGCCGCGTGGACGAGCACGGCCTCCCCGGGCTGAACCCGGGCGCAGCGCTCGACCAGATATTCCGCCGTGCAGCCCTTCAGCATCGCGGCGGCGGCCTGCTCGGCGCCGATCGCGTCCGGAAGCTTCACCAGCCGGTCGGCGTCGATCGTGCGGTGCGTGGCATAGGCGCCGAGCGGCCCGGTGAAATAGCCGACCCGGTCGCCCTCTCTGAAGCCGCTGACGCCCTCGCCGATCGCCTCGGCGATCCCGGCGGCCTCGCTTCCCAGCCCCGATGGCAGGGGAAGCTTGTAGAGCCCGGAGCGGTGGTAGGTGTCGATGAAGTTCAGCCCGACCGCCTCGTGACGCACCAGCACCTCGCCGGGCCCCGGCCGGGGGACGTCGATATGATCGGCGCTGAGCGCCTCGGGTCCGCCGGTCTCGCGAAGAACGTAGGCATAGGGATCGGTCACCCGAGATGCTCCGCGAAGAAATCCTCGGTTCGGCGGTCGGCGCGCTGCGCCGCCTCCTCGCTTCGCCGCTTGCCCATTTCGGCGGCGAAGCCGTGGTCCTCGCCCGGATAGTCGCACAGGGTCACCCGCGGATGGTCGTCGAGGCCCTCGTGTACGACCTGCTGCTGGTCCGGAGTAGCGAAGTGATCGGCACCGGCGATGTGGAGCATGAGCGGACGCGCGATGGCGTTCTTCTCGGAGAGCAGGTCGGGAAGCCCGACCGCATAATAGCCGACGCTGGCGTCGGTGTCGGTGCGCGCCGCGGTCATGAAGGCGAGGCGCCCGCCGAGGCAGTAGCCGACCACGCCGACCTTCCCCGCGCTCCCGTCTCCGCCGCCGCCCAGCCGAGCGCGGGCGGCTCGGATCGTCGCCTCGATGTCGGCGATCCCCTGGTCCTGATCGAACCGGCCCATCAGCTCGAGCGCCTGCTTGAACTCGCTCTCCACGTCGGGATCGAGCTCCACGCCGGGCTGGAGCCGCCAGAACAGGTCCGGCGCGATCGCCAGATAGCCCTTTTCCGCCCACCGGTCGCACTTGCGGCGGATGCCCTCGTTGATCCCGAATATCTCCTGGATGACGACGATCGCGGCCCGAGGCTCGCCTTCCGGCTCTGCGACATAGGCCTCGAAGCGGCCGTCGCCGTCGAGCGTGTCTATCGCGATCGTCGCCATGCGGCCTCCTTCTTGTCTGCCGCCGCCTCTATACACATAGAAGAAGGCGGCAACAGGAGCGAAGCCCATGAAGATCAGCGTCGATGTCGACTGCACGCCCGAGGAGGCGCGGCGCTTCCTCGGCTTTCCGGATCTAAGTCCGGTCCACGACGCCTATGTCGAGACGATGAAGAAGGCGGTGACCGAGGGCATGTCCCCGGAAAGCTTCGCCGACCTCGCCCGGAGCTGGGGCCCGATGAGCGAGGCCGGAACGGCGATGTGGAAGGCTATGCTGGAGGGGATGAGCGGCCGGCGTGACGGCTGATACGATCTACGCCTTGTCGAGCGGAAGCCCGCCGGCGGGAATTGCGGTGGTGCGGATCAGCGGGCCCAGCGCGGACCTGGCGTTGCGGCGCCTTGCGGGCAAGCTTCCGACGGCGCGGATGGCGACCCTGGCCGAGCTGCGCGGCGAGGGCGGCGAGCCGCTCGACCGGGCGCTTGTCCTGCGCTTTCCAGGCCCTTCCAGCGCGACTGGGGAGGACGTGGCGGAGCTCCATCTCCACGGCGGCCGGGCGGTGGTGGCGGCGGTGCTCTCCGCCCTGTCCCGAGTCGAAGGGCTGCGTCCGGCGGAACCCGGGGAATTTACCCGACGCGCGTTCGAGAACGGCCGGCTCGACCTTGCGGAAGCCGAAGGCCTCGCAGACCTCCTCGCCGCCGAGACCGAATCGCAGAGGCGCTCGGCGCTGGCGCTGGCCGGCGGCGCGCTAAGCCGCCGCGTCGCTGCTTGGCAGGCGAGGATTCTCGCACTCGCCGCGAGCCTGGAGGCTGCGATCGATTTCTCGGACGAGGGCGAGGTGGGCGAGGGCCTTCCTCCGACGTGGGCCGAGGAGTTGGAGATCCTCTTCGAGGAAATCGACGAGGCGATCCGCCGGCCTCCCGCGGAACGCCTGCGTGACGGCGTCCGAATCGTCGTGGCGGGTCCGCCAAATGCCGGAAAGTCGCTTTTAATCAATGTCTTGTGCGGACGTGACGTCGCTATCACCTCACCGGTGGAAGGGACGACCCGGGACGTGCTCGAAGCGCCGGTGGCGATTGCGGGGAATCCATTCCTGCTCGTCGATACCGCAGGCCTGCGGGACAGCGAAGATGCGGTCGAACGCGCGGGCATAGAACGCGCGCGTCGCCAGCTTGAGGCGGCCGACCTGATCCTGTGGCTCGGGCCGGCGGCCGCATGCCCCGTTCCGGAGCGGTCGATTCTCGTTCAATCGAAGTGCGACATCAGCCCTCGCGATCCGGACGCGGAGTTGCATATTTCGGCGGCGACGGGAGAAGGACTAGGCCCGCTCGTAGAAATGATCACGAAGCGGGCGGCGAGGCTGCTCCCCGCGGAGGGCGACGTTGCACTCAACGCCCGCCATCGCGGCGCCCTGGCGGTAGCGATGGCAGGTCTGGCCGAAGCGCGCGGGTCGGAAGACCTGCTCATCCGAGCTGAGGGCTTACGGCAGGCCCGGAACGGCCTCGATCGGGTCACCGGGCGCGGCGGTGTGGAGGACATGCTGGATGCGTTGTTCGGGACGTTCTGCATCGGGAAGTGACATGTTCCACGTGGAACAGTAGGGCAGCTTGATGAGCGGCCGGTTCGATATCATCGTCGTCGGCGGCGGCCATTCGGGTTGCGAGGCCGCTGCCGCTGCAGCGCGGATGGGTGCCTCCGTTGCCCTGGTGAGCTTCTCGCGCGCGCAGATCGGCGCAATGTCGTGCAATCCGGCGATCGGCGGCCTCGGCAAGGGTCACCTCGTTCGCGAGGTCGACGCCTTTGACGGGCTTATGGGCCGCGCCGCCGATGCGGCCGGAATCCACTACCGTATGCTCAACGCCAGCAAAGGCGCGGCGGTGCGTGGGCCGCGCGTACAAGCTGACCGCCGTCTGTTCCGCGCCTTCATTGCAGACGCGCTGGAGGCGCAGCCGGGGCTAACGGTGGTGGAGGGCGAAGTCGCTGCGCTTCGCATCGAAGGGCCGCGGGTGACGGGCGTTACGCTGGGCAACGGCTCATCGCTGGAGGCGCGCGCGGTGGTGCTCGCTACCGGGACGTTTCTCGGCGCCAAGCTCCACTTCGGCATGAGCCACCGGACGGGCGGCCGGATCGGGGAGCGTGCCGCCACCGAACTTGCGGGCCAATTGCGAGCGCTCGATTTCCCGCTTGGGCGGCTGAAGACCGGCACTCCGCCGCGGCTGGATGGACGGACGATCGACTGGGGCGCCCTCGAACGGCAGGAATCCGACTGCGAAGACTGGACGATGTCTCCGATGAGCGAGGGGCGACCAGCCCCGCAGCTCTTCTGCGCAATCACCCGCACAAGCCCGGAAACGCACCGGATCATTCGCGACAACCTCCACCGATCGCCCCTTTTCGCCGGAGAGATAAGCGGCGTCGGGCCGCGTTACTGCCCCTCGATCGAGGACAAGGTTCACCGTTTCGGTGATCGCGACGGCCACCAGATCTTCCTCGAGGCCGAGGGGATCGGCGACTCGGCCGTCTACCCGAACGGAATCTCGACCTCGCTGCCGGAGGATGTGCAGCGCGACATGATCCGCAGCATTGCAGGCCTGGAACGAACCGAGATCGTACAGCCCGGCTATGCGGTCGAGTACGACCATGTCGATCCCCGCGCGCTCGATTCCGCACTCCAGTCGAAAGCGGTCGAGGGCCTCTACCTCGCCGGGCAGGTGAATGGCACGACCGGCTACGAGGAGGCCGCCGCTCAGGGGCTCGTCGCGGGGGTCAACGCCGCCGCCTCGGCGCTAGACCGGGAGCCGGTGCGGTTCGACCGCAGCTCCAGTTATATCGGTGTGATGATCGACGACCTAACGCTTCAGGGTGTCACCGAGCCCTACAGGATGCTCACCGCGCGCGCCGAGTTCCGGCTTCGTCTTCGAGCGGACAATGCGGAGGCGCGGCTTACGCCGCTGGCGATTGCCGCCGGGTGCGTCGGCCCCAAGCGTCGCGCGCATTTCGAGCGGCGGCAAGGCGAGCGTATGCGGCTGGAGCGGCTGCTCGCGGGCCCGCGTACCTCGGCAGAGCTTGGATCGGCTGGAATGCGAGTCCGCGACGACGGCGGAGCGCGAAGCCTGGCCGACTGGCTCCGCTTCCCGGAAGTGGACGAGGCAGGGATCAAGCGCCTCCTCCCGGAAGCGGCGCAGATCGGCGCTGCGCTGCTCAGGGAGGCGATAGAGGATCATCGCTATGCGCCCTATGTCCAACGGCAAGCGGCGGAGATCGCGCGCCTCCGCGCCGACGAGGCCGTCCGACTGCCCGCAGAAATCGATTACGCGGCGGTGCCGGGTTTGTCGGTGGAGATGATTGAGCGCTTGGCCGCAGCGCGGCCCGAGACGCTGGGGGCCGCATCGAGGATCAGGGGTATCACGCCGGCAGCGCTCGCCGCCATTCTGGTGCAGGCGAGAAGGAAGGCGGCATGAGCGGCGGCCCCTTTCCTCCGGAGTGGCTGGATGTTTCACGTGAAACATCGTCCGACCTGGAGGCTTTCGGACAGCTGCTGGTCGAGGAGAACCGCCGTCAGAACCTCGTGTCTCAAGCTTCGCTCGACGATCTGTGGAGCCGACATATCTGGGATTCCGCCCAGCTTCTCCGCTTCGCCCCATCCGCCTCAAGCTGGATCGATCTCGGAACGGGCGCCGGCTTTCCCGGCTTGATCGTGGCACGGCTCGGCGAGGCGAGAGTGACCCTGGTCGAGGTCCGGAAGCTGCGCGTGGAATTCCTTCACCGCGCCGCGGAAATACTCGGCGTTCAGGAAAAGGTCGAGATCCACTGCGCCAAAGCCGAAGCCCTTCCGGAGCGGCGCTATGACGTCATCTCCGCGCGCGCTTTCGCCCCGCTCGACAAGCTGCTCACGATCGGCTCGCGCTTTGCGTCTGCCGACACCCTCTGGCTGCTTCCCAAGGGACGCAATGCGAAGTCCGAACTGGAAGCGGCGTGCGCTTCATGGCAGGGTGAGTTCCGTCTCGAACCGAGCCTCACCGACGCCGACGCCCAGATCATCGTCGCTCGAGGAGTCAGCCGCAGGGAAAAGGGGAAGCGCGCCCGATGATCCGCATTGCCGTTGCCAACCAGAAGGGCGGCGTGGGCAAGACCACGACGGCGATCAACCTCGCTACCGCGCTCGCGGCGACGGGGTGGCGGGTGCTGCTCGTCGATCTGGATCCGCAGGGCAACGCCTCGACCGGCCTCGGCATAGGCCATGCCCAGCGCGACCGGTCGAGCTACGACGTACTCACCGGCGGCGCCGCGGTGGAGGAGGCGGCGATTCCCACGCGGGTGCCGAGGCTCGACCTGGTTCCAGCCACGGTCGATCTATCCGGCGCGGAGATCGAGCTCGTCGCGCTCGAGGAACGGACCCACCGTCTCGACAAGGCGCTCGACGGGCCCGGGACCGCGCGATGGGACGTGTGCCTGATCGACTGTCCGCCCTCGCTCGGCCTGCTGACCATCAACGCGCTCGTCGCCGCCCAGTCGATCCTGGTGCCGCTCCAGACGGAATTCTTCGCGCTCGAGGGGCTCAGCCAATTGCTCCAGACAATCGAGCGGATCCGGGCCCGCTTCAATCCGGAGCTTTCCATCCTCGGCGTCGCGCTGACCATGTTCGACCGCAGGAACAATCTTTCCTCGCAGGTCGCCGACGACGTCCGCGCCTGCCTCGGCAAGGTCGTCTTCGAAACGGTGATTCCGCGCAACGTGCGCCTCTCCGAAGCGCCGAGCCATGGCATACCGGCGCTGATCTACGACCATCGCTGCCCAGGCTCGGAAGCCTATATCGCGCTCGCCCGCGAGCTGATCGGGCGGCTCCCCAAGCCGGCCGCCGCGGCATGAGCGACGATCCGCCGCCTGGCCGCCGCCGCCCGTCGGGCCTCGGTCGCGGCCTCTCCTCGCTGCTCGGCGAGGTGGCGCAGGAGACTCCGGTGTCCGGCGGTCCTCCTCCCGGCCGGGGCGGAATCCAGATCATGCCGGTCTCGTCGATCGAGCCGCACCTCGACCAGCCCCGAAGGCATTTCGACGAGGAGGCGCTCGAGGAGCTCGCCGCCTCGATCCGAACCCGCGGCTTGATCCAGCCGATCGTCGTGCGGCCGCACGGGCATCGCTACCAGATCGTCGCCGGCGAGCGCCGCTGGCGCGCCGCCCAACGTGCGCGTCTCCACGAAGTCCCGGTCATCGTCCGGGAGTTCAGCGACTCCGAAACGCTCGAAGTGGCGCTGCTCGAGAATATTCAGCGCCGCGATCTGAACGCGATCGAGGAGGCGGAGGCTTATAAGCGGCTGATCGGCGAGTATGGCCACACCCAGGAGGAACTCGGGCAGCTCGTCCACAAATCGCGCAGCCATGTCGCTAACCTCTTAAGATTGCTTGAGCTTCCGGATGGCGTCAAGGCGCTCTTAGGGGGCGGCGAGCTCTCGATGGGGCATGCTCGGGCGCTCGTCACCGCCTTCGATCCGGAAGCCCTGGCCCAGGAGGTGGTGCGGCGCGGCCTGTCGGTTCGCGAGACGGAAAAGCTCGCGAAGTTCGGCAAGCCGGGGCGGGAGCGCCAGTCCAAGCTGGAATATAAAGGCGCCAGCGCGGACATCGAGGCGCTCGAGCGGCAGCTCGGCGACATGCTGGGCCTCAAGGTCCAGATCGCTCACCGGCCCGACGGCGGCGCCGTCTCGCTCCAATATTCGACGCTCGACCAGCTCGACATGATCTGCCAGCGGCTCAGCGGCGAGAAGATCTAGCTGGAATGATCCTCTCCTTCGAGAGGAGGTGGCAGCCCGCAGGGCTGACGGAGGGGTGTCAGCGTATCCGGAGAGGCTGATACCCCTCCACCGCCGCCTTCGGCGGCGGTCCCCTCCCCTTTCAGGGGAGGATTGCCTCTTACCGCAGCCGCGCGGCCTGACGGCAGATGGTGAACAGCTCCTCGTCCACCGCCACCGGGCCGAGGCCTCCGGAGGCCTTCAACTGGCGCTCGGCCTCGACGAGGCGGTTGACGCTCTTGGCGATCAAATCGGAGCGCCATCGCCGCAATTGCTGGGCAACGGAGTTTTTCTCCTTCCAGAACAAAGCCTTGCCTTGTGACGCCATGACGGCATCGACGCTTCCACCGCGTTCGACCTGGGCTCGCAGGCGGGCGAGGAGGCTCATCCGGCGGAGCACCGCGCGGATCAGCGGAATTCCGACTATGCCCTCGCTGGCGAGACGGAGCAGCTCGGCCTGAAGCATTTGCGGGTCGCCGCCTCCGACGCTGTCGACGAGGCGGCTAAGATCGCCCTCCTCGGCGGCGGCGCCGACCGCGTCGAGCGCCTCGTGATCGAGCGGCCGCGCCTGTTCCGGCGAGGCGTCGAGGTAAAGGGCGAGCTTGGCGACCTCCTGGGCGAGGACGGCGCGATTGCCGCCGCAGCTTTCCGCAAGTCGGCGGGCGACTCCGGACTGGACGATGAGGCCGCGCTCCCGCGCCATGTCGGCGGCAATGCGTTCCGCCTCCTGTCCTTCGGGAACGTAGCTCGCGAAGGCGAGGGCGCGCGGCTGGGCCAGCGCCAGCTTGAGTAGCTTCGAGGCGGGCTTCAGGGCGCCGGCGAGGAGGACGACCGGGTTGCCGGCGGCCGGCGCCTCGAGCAGGGCCTCGACCGCAGCCAGGCTTTCGTCGCCGGCCGGATCGACGACGATGTAGCGCGGATCGCCGAACAGCGAGATCGAAGCGGCTTCGTCGGCCAGCCGGGCCGGATCGCCGCGCAGCTCGGCGCCGGCGAGATCGACCCGCTCCGCGCCCTTGCCGACGGCGTCGGCGAGCCGCTTGAGAAGCGACCGCGAGCCTGAATCGTCGGGTCCGTAGAGAAGGAAGAAGGCGGCCTCGCCGGGAGTGCCAAGGGCCCGCTCGATCTGGGGCCGGTTCGCTTTCACCGGCGGGGGGCGGAGCGGGAGGCGTAGAGTGCGACCCGGGTGACGATCTGGTCCGCGACCTCCTGGGACAGGCGTTCCAGCGCGGTCCGCTCGGCGGCGACGGTGGCATATTCGGAGCTCACCACGTCGATTCCGACGTCGGAGCCTGCCGTGGCGTCGAGCACCACCGTGCCCTTGCCGATCTCGACCAGCTGGTAGCGCGCCCGAAGCGCCCGCCGCTCCCGGGTCACGGCATCGTCGGAGCGGATACCGAAGCCGGTAATATCGTCGTCGAGAACGATGTCGAGGCGGTAGCGCGCCGGTCCAGAGCCGGCATGGAGCCGATCCTGCAGCGCGCTACGCACCAGCCACCCGGCCCGGCCTGCCACGGGGCCGATGGTCACGCCGCGAAGCGTCTGCGCGACCTGGCCGGACGCGCCTCCGGAATAAAGCGGTCGAAGGCCGCATCCGGCGAGCAGGAGCGCGAGGGCGATGGCGATGGCGCTCCTCATGCGACGACGTTCACGAGACGGTCAGGGACCACGATCACCTTGCGCGGCGACCGGCCTTCCAGGCTTCGAGCGACCTTGTCGGAAGCGAGGGCCATCGCCTCGAGCGACTCCCGGGAAGCGCCTTTCGCCGCGGTGAGCGTGTCGCGCAGCTTACCGTTGACCTGGATCGCGATCGTCACCTCATCCTCCACGAGCAGAGCCGGATCCGCTTGAGGCCATTCGGCCTCGGCGATGAGCCCCTCGCCGCCGAGCACCGTCCAGGCCTGTTCAGCGAGGTGAGGGACCATCGGGGCGACGAGCCGGACGAGAGCCTCCACCGCCCGGCTTCGCGACGGCGAAGGGGCGGCCTTCTCGATCGTGCTGGTCAGCTCGTAGACGTTCGCCACCGCCTTGTTGAAGGCCAAAGCTTCGATATTCGCGCCGACCGCGGCGATCGTGCGGTGGAGCTTGCGATCGAGCGCGGGATCGCCGCCCTCGTCGGTGGCCAGCCACGAGGAGCCGCCTCGGTCCGCCTCGGCGTCGGCGAGCCGCCAAAGCCGCTGCACGAAGCGCCAGCTGCCCTCGATCCCGCTCTCGCTCCATTCCAGGTCGCGCTCGGGCGGGCTGTCGGAGAGCATGAACCAGCGCACCGCGTCGGCGCCGTATTGGTCGACGATCGGCTCGGGATCGACGGTGTTGCGCTTCGACTTCGACATCTTCTCGACCCGGCCGATCCTCACGGGAAGACCGGTCGCCCGTTCCACGCACTTGTCTCCCGCGCGATCGACTTCTTCAGGCGAAAGCCACTTCAGGTCAGTGATTGTCTCTGATCCAAGCTTGCTGAACTCGTCCTGGGTCGCGTCCCTTTCAATCCGCAACTGGTACGTTTCATGGGTGACCATTCCCTGGGTGAACAGCCCCTGGAACGGCTCGTCTATGTCGAGCCGCCCGATCCGCTTCAACGCCCGCGTCCAGAAGCGGGCGTAGAGGAGATGGAGGATCGCATGCTCGACCCCGCCGATATACTGGCCGACCGGAAGCCAGGCCTCGGCCTCGGCCTTGTCGAACGGCTTGTCCTTCGGCTGGCTTGCGAAGCGGATGAAATACCAGGACGAGTCGACGAAGGTATCGAGCGTATCGGTCTCTCGCCGTGCCTCGCCGGAGCAGCCGGGGCAGGCCACCCGGCTCCAGCTCGGGTGGCGGTCTAGCGGATTGCCGGGGATGTCGAAGCTGACGTCCTCCGGAAGCACCACCGGAAGCGACTCGCGCGGCACCGGCACCGGTCCGCAGGCCTCGCAATGGACGATCGGGATCGGGGTACCCCAGTAACGCTGCCTCGAAACGCCCCAGTCGCGAAGACGCCAGACGGTGGTGCCTTGGCCCCAGCCGTCGTCCTCGGCGCGGCCGATCACCTCGTGAATGCCGTCCTCCGCCTCGAGGCCGTCTAGGAAGCGGCTGTTCACCAGCCGCCCGGGGCCGACATAGGCCTCCTCGCCGATCGGCTCGGCCGCTTCCTCGGGCGAGGGGGCCACCACGCGGGTGACGGGAAGGCCGTATTTGCGGGCGAAGTCGAGGTCGCGCTGGTCGTGCGCCGGGCAGCCGAAGACGGCGCCGGTGCCGTAGTCCATCAGCACGAAATTGGCGACGTAGAGCGGCAGCTTCCAGGCCGGATCGAAGGGATGGAGCACCTTCAAACCGGTGTCGAAGCCCTTCTTCTCCGCGGTCTCCAGCTCGGCCGCGGTGGTGCCGCCGCGCTTGCACTCGTCGATGAAGGCGGCGAGCGCCGGATCATGCTCGGCCACGGCGGCGGCGATCGGGTGATCGGGGGCGATCGCCGCGAAGCTGGCGCCGAAGATGGTGTCGGGCCGGGTGGTGAACACCTCGAAGCCGGTGATCCCGGGAAGATGGGACGCGAGCTCGAAGCGGAAGCGGAGGCCGCGGCTCCGGCCGATCCAATTCTCCTGCATCAGCCGCACCTTGTCGGGCCACTGGTCAAGCTTGCCAAGCCCGTCGAGCAACTCCTCGGCGAAGTCGGTGATCTTGAGGAACCACTGGCTAAGCTTGCGCCGCTCGATGAGCGCTCCCGAGCGCCAGCCGCGGCCGTCGATCACCTGCTCGTTGGCGAGCACGGTCATGTCGACCGGGTCCCAATTGACCTCGCTTTCCTTGCGGTAGACGAGGCCCGCTTCGTAGAGGTCGAGGAACAGGGCCTGCTCGTGGCCGTAATAAGAGGGGTCGCAGGTGGCGAGCTCGCGGCTCCAGTCGAGCGCGAAGCCGAGCCGCTTGAGCTGGGCGCGCATCGTGTCGATGTTGGACCAGGTCCAGTCTCCGGGATGGACCTTCTTCTCCATCGCCGCATTCTCGGCCGGCATCCCGAAAGCGTCCCAGCCCATCGGGTGGAGGACGTCGAAGCCGTTCATCCGCCGGTAGCGGGCGAGGACGTCGCCCATCGTGTAGTTGCGCACATGGCCCATGTGGATGCGCCCCGACGGATAGGGGAACATCTCGAGGACGTAGGATTTGGGCCGATCGCCGCTGCCGGAAGCGTGGAAGGTGCCCCGTTCCTCCCAGACCTTCTGCCAGTGCGCGTCGGCCTCGAGCGGGTTGAAGCGCGCTGCCATGGGGACGAAAAGCTCCTTTAGCCGGTTCAGCCGGCGCTGGCGTTCCGGCGCAGGTCGCGGGCGCGGGTGAGGATGATCTCTTCCAGCTTCTGGACCGTCGCCGCGGCGACCGGAGCATCGACCCAGCTGCCGTTCTGCATCACCTGACGGGAGGCGGCGACGCGAAGCGCGTCGGCACGCAGGTCGCGATCGAGGATGGTAGCGGTCACCTTGACCCGCTCGTTCGGGCTTCCCGGGTTGGTGTACCAGTCGGTGACGATCACGCCGCCGTTGGAATCGGTCTGGGTGAGCGGCGCGAAGGACAGGGTCTCGAGCGCCGCGCGCCACAGATAGGCATTGACCCCGATCGTCGTCACCTTGGACGCGGCGAGATCCGCCTGCGCGGTGCGGTTGGCCGGCGCGCGCCCCAGCGTCTTGTTGATGTCGTTCTGGACGAACTCGCAGCCCGACAGGGTGACGGCGCAGGCGATCGCCAGGCCTAAAGAGACAGCGCGCATAAACTCGGGTCCTCGAGACAACGTAGGTTCGGGGCCGTTATAGGGAACGCGGCGCGAGCGGCAAGCCTAGCGACGCGACGGCGACAGTCTATTTGACCGACCCCCTCCCGCCTGGGAAGGGGACAGCCAGCTGGGCTGTCCCCGGCTGTCGCCGCCGCCACAGTTGTGGAGAAGATGCAACAGCCGCCGAGGATTCGGGGGATCGCTTCGTCGGTTCACTGGTTAGTCAGGCCGCAGCCTATTACATCGGCTTCACAGCGGGAGTCGAACAGGGTGACGAGACGCAGTGCGAATGCGGGAATGGGGGGCGCGGCGGTCGTCGCGCTTTCGCTCGTCCTCGCTCCCGCGCTTGCCGTCTCCGGCCCCGGAAGCTTGAGACCGAGCCCGGTTTCGCTTCGCTCGGGCACCTTCACCCCGGCCGTTTCCGATCCCCGCCTCGCCGCCGAGCTGGCCCGGCGCGGCCTTCAGGCGAACAGCTTCCGGCTGACTCCCGCCGCGACCGCGGTGGGGAACAGCAAGGCGGTGCGAGTCGCGATCCGAGCCCGCTCGGCTATGCCGGCAGAGACGGCACGCCGTGCCGCCGAAGAGCCTTCGGCCTCGCCGGTCACGGCGATCACGCCGACCGTCTACAGCCTCGGCGTTTCGCTCGGCTGGAAGCGCTTCGCGCTCTCGGGCGACGTCGACCGGGTCAAGGGCGGACCGGTGCGCGGCGGCCGCGAGGCGGCGGAAGTCGGCGTGAGCTTCGCCGGCAACCGCTTCACCGCCCGGGCCGAGGCCGGCGTCGCCCGCGCCGACCCGACCACGCCGCGGATCGTCGCGGAGCCGGAAAGCTATACGGTCGGAGTCGGCGGCTCATACCGGATCGCCCGCAACCTCGATGTGACCGGCGGCCTCCGCTACAAGATACAGCGCGACCGGCTCGAGCCGATCGTGGACCAGCGCCGCGACAGCCAAGCCGTCTTCGTGGGCACCGCCTTCCGCTTCTAGCCGGTGCCGTCGCTCCACGCGTCGATGCCCGCCCAGCCATAAGCGTTGCGAAGCGCCCGGAAGCGCGCCCGATCCATTCCGCCTAGCGCGATCACCGGCACCGTCGAACGGCGGGCGAGCCGATCGAAGCGTGCCGGACCCAAGGCGGCGCCGCCGAGATGGGACCGGGTCGGGTAGACGGGGCCGAGGAAGACGAGGTCCGCGCTCCGCCGAGCGGCCCTAAGCTCCGCCGCGTCATGGGCCGAAGCGGTTCGGATGCCCGACCCTCGCCGATTGTGGACTCCGTCGGCTCCGGGCAGCCATTCCCCTGCGACGATCAGGGTCAGGCGCCGCCGGCGTGCGACGGCTTTGACCCGCTCGAACAGGAAGCGCCGCTCGTCTCCGCCCAGCCGGTAGTGGCGGAAGACGATCCCGGAGCCTGCGGGCAGGCGCTGAAGCGCCGTCCACAGTCCTTCACCTTGCCGCTCATCGGTCATCAGCCAGAGGCGAGGCAGAGGGTGGCGGCGGCGCATGGCGGCCCCTATAGCAGCCGCGATGGACGATGCATCGACGGTCGAGCGGCTTGAGGCGGTGACGGACTCGATCCGCCGCGCCGCCGATTTGGCCGGACGGCCGGCGCAGGACGTGACCCTGATCGCCGTCTCCAAGACCCATCCCGCCGAAGCGATCCGGCCGCTGATCGAGGCCGGCCAGCGGATCTTCGGCGAGAATCGAGTCCAGGAAGCGCAGGAGAAATGGCCGGCCTTGCGCGACGGAATGCCCGACATCCGGCTCCACCTCATCGGCTCCCTTCAATCGAACAAGGCGCTCGATGCCGTCACGCTGTTCGACTGCCTCCATTCGATCGACCGCCCGTCGCTGATCGAGGCGGTCGCGGCGGCGATTGCGAAGACGGGGCGGCGGCCCGATTGCTTCGTCCAGGTCAATATCGGCGACGAGCCGCAAAAGGGCGGCTGCGCGGTCGCGGACCTGCCCTCGCTTCTCGACCGAGCCGGCCGGGCGGGCCTGGCGATCGCCGGCCTGATGGCCATTCCTCCGGCCGGCCTGGAGCCCGCCCCCTATTTCGCTCTTCTCGCCAAGCTGGCGCGGCGGAACGGCCTCGCGGGCCTCAGCATGGGGATGTCGGCGGACTATCCAACGGCGGTAACCCTCGGCGCGACCCATGTGCGGGTTGGGACCGCCCTGTTCGGAAACCGCGGCTAGGGTTCGCCGAGCTCCGCTGATGACTTGCCACAAGTCATTGAAACTCAAGTAAAAACTCATTCGTCTGACGTCGTGACGTCAAAGCTGGTGGCCGCTGCGCGACCGCTTGGTGGCGAGATAGCCTTCATTGTGGGCATTTTCTCCGGCGCGCAGCGGCACCCGCTCGATCACGTGGATGCCGGAGCGTTCGAGACCCTCCGCCTTGCGCGGATTGTTGGTGAGCAGGCGAACCTCCCCTTGGCCGAGCAGCCGGAGCATCGCCGCGGCGACACCGAAGTCTCGCTCGTCGTCGCCGAAGCCCAGGCGCAAATTCGCATCGACCGTGTCGAACCCCTGGTCCTGAAGCGCGTAGGCGCGCAGCTTGTTGACCAGGCCGATCCCCCGCCCTTCCTGCCGAAGGTAGAGGAGAATTCCCCAGCCCGCGGCCGCGATGGCCGCCAAGGCCGAGTCGAGCTGCGGGCCGCAATCGCATTTGAGCGAGCCCAGCGCGTCGCCGGTGAGGCATTCGCTGTGCAGCCGGACGAGCGGCGCGTCTCCGTTGGGCATACCCAGCAGCAGGGCGACGTGCTCGGCGCTGTCCTCGCCGGAACGGAAGGCGACGATCTCCCCCCGCTCCGTCGCGGCGGTGGGCAGCTTCGCCCGCGAGGCGATGGAGAGGTTCGGCGTTCGGTCGTAGACCTCGACCGCGCCGGCCTCGAGCACGGCATCGTCTTCGGCGGAGCTGCCGCCGACGAAGAAGGCGGGCAGGAGGCCGGAGCGCCGCGCCAGAATGATCGCGGCTGCCATGGCGTCCGGAGCGCCGAGCGGAACGGCCTGGAACGGCCCCTTGAGTGGATTGCGCAAGTCGAGGGCCGGATCGGCGATGGCCGTCGCCTCGGACAGCCCGACCCAGGAGGAGCGCCGGATCCGGACCGGGCCGGTAGGCGTGCCTTCGATCTGGTTGGCGAGCTTCAAGGTCACCGCCCGGTGCCCGGAGATGAGAATGTCGGCCGGAGCGGGCGAGTCGAAGGCGGCGAGGCTGCTTTCGTCGGCGGTCTCGACGGCGAGGAAGGCGGTGCCGCCGATGACCACCGGCCAGCCGCGACGCAAAGCGTCGATCCCGCGGGCGACGTCCCGCGCGCCGCTCAAATCTCGAATTCCGTCACCAGGGGAACATGATCGGAAGGCCGCGTCCAGTTGCGGCACGGCTCGTGGACATGGTGCGCGACGGCTTGTCTGGCGACGTCGGGCGTCGCCCACATGTGGTCGAGCCGGCGGCCGCGGTCGTTCTTCGTCCAGTCGGGCGAACGGTAGCTCCACCAGGTGTGGAGGCGCTTGGGCGCGGGATGGAAGTGGCGGCCGAGATCGACCCAGTCGTTGCTCGCCTGGAGCCGGGCCAGCGCCGCCACCTCGATCGGCGTGTGACTGACGACTCCGAGCAGCTGCTTGTGGCTCCAGACGTCGCATTCGAGCGGCGCGACGTTGAAGTCGCCGACGACGATCGTCGGGCAGGCGCAGCTCTCCGACCAGGCGGTCATCCGGTCGAGGAAGTCGAGCTTCTGTCCGAACTTCGGATTCGCCTCGCGGTCCGGAATATCGCCGCCGGCGGGGATATAGACGTTCTCGACCCGGATCCCGCATTCCAGCCGGACCCCGATATGCCGGGCCTCGCCGTTCGCCTGCCAGTCGTGCCGCGCCTCCTCGCGGACGGGGAGCCGGCTAAGGATCGCGACTCCGTGGTGCATCCGCTGGCCGCAGAGGATCTGATGGCCGTAGCCGAGCTGCCGGAACATCTCGCCCGGAAAGTCGGAGTCGCACACCTTTGTTTCCTGGAGGCAGAGAAGGTCGGGCTGCTCCTCGCGCAGGAACTGCTCGACAATGCCGAGCCGCGCGCGGACGGAATTGATGTTCCAGGAAGCGATCTTCAGGGCGGCAGGCATGGCGGGGGATTAGCGTCCGGGCCGGCGGCTGTCGATTGGCGGACGGGCGCCTTCGTGAACTCGGCTCATGCAAAGGCCCCCGTTCCGGGGGCGTGGAACGGGGGCCAACCAGGCGTTGTTCACGCGAGGCACGACAGCGGGTGCCGTATCAGGCAACAGGGGGAAATCCCGACAGCGACCTCCCGCAATCGCGAGTACAGCTGTAGCCGTCCGTTCCTGTCGCCCGGATGAATGGGTTGGGTGATTGGAGCTCGGCCCTATCCCTTCGGGCCGCGCTTGCGGGGATCGGTCCAGCCGAACGCCGAATCGGCGACCGCGACGTTGAAACGCTGGCCGGAGAGCTTCACCGTCGTCACGTTGTTTTGCGAATCGCGCATCGTCCAGCCCTGCAGCATGAGCCCGGAAGGCGCTCCGGAGACTTTGGCGAAACCGACCGTGATGGTTCCGAACTCCGGACGTTTGGGATCGCGTGCCGAAATGAGCAGGGTCTGGGCGTCGTCGCGGGCGACCTTGGCGATACGCGACAGATCGGGGCGGGCGTTGAGCAGCACGCCGAGCGGCGAGTTGCCGATCGGCCAGCTTTCGACCCGCCGGGTCTCGTAGTCAATCATCGCGAGCCGCTTGCCGTCGGCGACGACGAGAAACGGGGTCCCGCGCTGATATTCGAACCGGACCCGGCCCGGACGCTTCAGGGTCATCACGCCGGACAGCGTCTGTCCCCGCTTGTCGGTCTGCGCGAAATTGGCGGTCATCGTCTGCACCGCCTGGAGATGCGCCTCGACCTGGGCGATCGGCGAGGCGGCCTGGGCGACCGACGGCGCCGGCGGCAGGGCGAAAGCGGCCGCGGCGGGGATCGCGGCGAAAGCGAGCGTCTTCAAACGCGACATGAAAGGCTCCGTGGATCAGGAATCGGCGCCGGGCTAGGCGCCTTCGATTGAATGCCGACTGAACCCGGAGGGTTCCGATCCCTTAGCCGAAGACGAGCCGGCAGGCGCCGCGCCGGTTCATCGCGAAATCACACTGCCCGAGCACGTCCATGCCGAGCAGGGCGTCGAATTCGAACGCATCCGACAATCCCAAGCCGATGACTTGGTCAAGGACGAACGGAAAGCGCGGCGTGCTGGGTGGGGAATAGTCCGGGGTCAACCCCACCCGGAACTCGAAGCGCTCGACCTGTCGAACCCCGTGCACCGACGAAATGGGTATCTTGCCACGTCCCGGAAGCCCCAAAGCGGCGGCGATCCGATACGCGACGCCGCTAAGGGTTGCGCCGGTATCCAGCAACGCCGTGGCGGTCAGCCCGTGCACCTCCGTGAGCGGGTGTGCTTGCAGGATGACGATGGGAAGACGAATCCGCCGGCTCTCCCGCCGCCACTCAATGAGCGGCATGCGACCAGAAGCCGAGATCGAGCGGTTCGTCGGTCACGTCCTGGATCGAGAATATCTCGTCGGGGAAGCGCGCGTAGGCGAACTCGAGCGCCTCGCGCGGGGTGTCGAAGAAACCGACGACCTGCTCGTCGCGCATCACCGCGAGCTGGTCGCGGTGCTCCGGGAGGAGGGAGGCGAGCAGGGTCTTGAAAGCCTCGTAATTGCGATCGACCTCTTCATCCTGCCGCTGCCTGTCCATGCTCACGCTCCTTCGACACGCGCATAATGGCACAAAATGGCGAGGGTGCAATACGGAAACCGATGACAAGCTTGCCTAAAGCGGCCGCCCCTCCGGATCGACCAGCACCTCGCGGCGGCCGACATGGTCGGGGGCGCTGACCACCCCGTCCTTCTCCATCCGCTCGATCAGGCGGGCGGCGTTGTTGTAGCCGACGCGGAGCTGGCGCTGCAGGTAGGAGGTCGAAGCCTTCTGGCTCTCCGCCACGGTCTGGATCGCCTTGCGGTAGAGCTGCGCCTCCGGATCGTCCTCGCCGGTCGGCTGGCCTTCGAACATGTAGCCGCCGTCCTCGGGCTCCTCGGTCACCGCCTGGATGTAGTCGGGGCGGCCCTGCGCCTTCCAATGGTCGGCGACGGCGCGCACTTCCTCGTCGGAGACGAACGGGCCGTGGACGCGGGCGATCTGCTTGCCGCCAGGCATGTAGAGCATGTCGCCCTTGCCGAGGAGCTGCTCGGCCCCCTGCTCGCCGAGAATGGTGCGCGAATCGATCTTCGAGGTGACCGCGAAGGAGATACGGGTCGGAAGGTTCGCCTTGATGACGCCGGTGATCACGTCGACGGACGGCCGCTGAGTCGCCATGATCAGGTGGATTCCCGCCGCGCGCGCCTTCTGCGCGAGGCGCTGGATCAGGAACTCGACCTCCTTGCCGGCGGTCATCATCAGGTCGGCGAGCTCGTCGACGACGACGACGATCTGCGGCAGGACCTCGTATTCGAGCTCCTCCATCTCGTATTTCGGCTGGCCGGTCTCGGCATCGTAGCCGGTCTGGACCCGGCGGCCCATCGTCTGGCCCTTGGCCTTGGACTCGCGGACCTTGGCATTGAAGCTCGACAGCTGGCGAACCCCGACTGAGGCCATCATCCGGTAGCGCTCCTCCATCTGCTCGACGGTCCACTTGAGCGCCCGGATCGCCTTGGCCGGCTCCGTGACCACCGGAGCGAGGAGGTGGGGGATCTCGTCGTAGATGCTGAGCTCGAGCATCTTGGGATCGATCATGATCATTTTGCACTGCTCGGGCGTCAGCCGGTAGAGCAAAGACAGGATCATGCAATTGAGCCCGACCGACTTGCCCGAGCCGGTAGTTCCCGCGACCAGCAGGTGCGGCATTGGCGCGAGGTCGGCGACGACGGGGTCGCCGGCGATGTTCTTGCCCAGAACGATCGGAAGCTGTGCGACCTGGTCCTCGAAGGCGTGGCTTGCGATCAGCTCCGACAGCGCCACCATCTCCCGCTTCGGATTGGGAAGTTCGATTCCGATCACGCTTCGCCCTGGAATGGTCGCGACCCGGGCGGACAGCGCCGACATGTTGCGGGCGATGTCGTCGGCGAGGCTGATCACCCGGCTCGCCTTGATCCCGCTCGCCGGCTCGAGCTCGTACATCGTGACGACCGGGCCTGGGCGGACCTCGACGATCTCCCCCTTCACCGAGAAATCGTCGAGCACCGTTTCGAGCAGCCGGGCATTGCGCTCGAGGCTCGCCTTGTCGAGCGCGCCGCTGACCGGCGGCGGCGGCGGGGCAAGCAGGTCCAGGCCCGGCAGTTGGTAGGCGTCACCGAGCGCGAGGGAGGCCTGGCGCTCTCGCGCGGGACGCTCTCGCGCGCGCTCGGGAGCCTTGGGCCGGTCGGCGATGACGGTGCGCGGCGGTTCGGGCGTGGCGACGACGGGCGTCCGCGCCGGCCGATCCTCCGGCTCGGGCAGCGGCTCCGGCGCGTGGCCGCGCGCCGGTGCCGGGAGGCGGGGCAGCTTGCGTGAGGCGATCCAGGCGCGCTCGTCCGCGGACAGGCCGAGTCCGTACCAGAGGAGGACCGACCCGCCGAGGCCGGCGAGGGCGAGGGCGACCATCCGCAGCGGCTGCGCGATGCCCGGCTCCGGGATTGCCCCGAGGCCGAAATCGGCGAGCCGGGCGACCGAAAGGCCGAGAGCGCCGCCCCAGGCGGCCGGGAGGCCGTTCACCGCGCCTCCGGCGACCAGGCCCGCCGCCGCGCCGAGGAGGACGATTCCCAAAATCGTGAAGAGCAGCGCCCGGGCCCAGCGGCCGGCGCCGACTCCGCGTGTGACCCGAAGCCCGCGCAGCGCGAGCAGCGGCAGGAGAAGGACGGCGGCGGGCCCGAACAGGCTCAGCAGGAGGTCGGCGGCCCAGGCCCCGGGCGCGCCGATCCAGTTCTTCACCGGGCCGGCGGCGGCGGTGTTCAGCGACGGATCGGTGGGGTGATAGCTGATCAGCGCAAGCGCCAGCAGCAGGGCGAGCGCGCCCATCGAACCGCCCAGGAGAAGGGCGCCCGAACGGCGCATCCCCTGCTTCACGCCGGAGCGCCACTGCGCGAGCCGTTCCTGGCGGGCGCCCTGTGCGACTGTGGCCATTTCCCCGTGCCCCAAATGTTCCCAGCCAAGGTTAATGCGCCTTCCGGGAGTCCGCGGTCAAGCGCTTGGCGTTGCAGCATTGCATCGGTACGGCGGGAAAATCATCGGGAGTCTTAGGCATGGAACGCGCGGACGTGATCATCCTTGGCGGCGGACTGGTCGGACTGACCCTCGCCGTCGCGCTCGACCGCCACGGCCTCTCCTCGATCGTCGTCGATCCGGCCGATCCGGAAAAGACCGCCGCCCCGGCCTTCGACGGGCGAGCGACGGCGGTGGCGAGCGCCTCGTACCGGATGCTCGACGCCATCGGGGTCGCCGCTCGGCTGGAGGGCGAGGGCTGTCCGATCCGCACCATCCGGGTCAGCGACGGACTGGAGCCGGGCGGGATCGTCTTCGACGCGCAGGACGACGACGATCCGCTCGGGATCATGTTCGAGAATCGCCGCCTCCGCGCTGCGCTTCGAGAGAGTGCCGAGGCGGCGGAGCGGGTGAGCCTGCTGATGCCGGCACGCGCCGCCGAAATCGTCCGCGAAGAGGCGGGCGTCCGGGTTGCGCTGGACGACGGCCGAGCCCTCGCCGCGCCGCTGCTCGTCGGCGCGGAGGGGCGAAGCTCGCCGACCCGCGAGGCGGCGAACATCCCGGTGGCACGCTGGGCCTACGACCATTCCGCGATCGTCGTCACCGTCTCGCACGAACGCGACCATGAGAATGTCGCCTACGAAATCTTCTACCCGAGCGGCCCGTTCGCGGTTCTGCCGATGCTTCCAGGCAACCGGTCCGCCATCGTCTGGTCGGTCGCCGCCGCCGATGCGGCGGCCATAATCGACCTGCCGGAGCGGGCGATGGCCGCCGAGATCGAAAAGAGGATGGGCGGCTTCCTCGGCAAGATCGAGCTTGCCGGGCCGCGCTGGACCTATCCGCTCGGCTTCCACCACGCCGCGACGATGACCGCCCGCCGGCTCGCCCTTGCCGGCGACGCGGCGCACGGAATCCATCCCATTGCGGGCCAAGGCCTCAACCTCGGGTTCCGCGACGCCGCCGCGCTCGCCCAGGTGCTGGTAGAAGGGGCCCGACTGGGGCTCGACCTCGGCGATCCGCAGCTCCTGTCCCGCTACGAGCGCTGGCGGAGCCTCGACACGTTCATGGTCGCGGCCGCCACCGACGGCCTGACGCGCCTCTACGGCCTGCCCGGCCGGACCGCCTCGGCGGCGCGCCGCTTCGGAATGGGCCTGGTCCAGCGGGTCGGCCCGCTCAAGGCGCAATTCATGGCCGAAGCCCGCGGCGAGAGCGGCGATCTGCCCCTGCTGCTGCGAGGATTGCCGATCTGAAGGAACCCGTCGCTCCAGCTAAGGCTGGGGCCCCAGGGGGTGAAGACCTCGGCGCTTATCACCCGCTGGGGTCCCAGCCTTCGCTGGGACGACGGATTTGCGCTTCCTCCGCCAGCATCACCGGCACACCGTCGCGGATCGGGTAAGCGAGGCCTGCGGCTTCCGACACCAGCTCCTCCGACGCCTCGTCCCAGCGCAGCGCCGAGCGCGTCACCGGGCAGACGAGCACCTCCAGCAGCGCCGGTTTCACTGCATGGTCTCCGGCCCTTCGGCACCGCCTGGGACCATGCGCTGAAACTGCATGAACTGGACGAGGAGCTCGCAGCGCGCGGCGATGTCGTCCGCTTCGAGCAAGGCCTGCTTCGAGCCGACGTCGAGGGGAGCGATCTGGGCGATACCGTTGACCAGCATCTCGTCGTCGAGCCGGTGGACCGCCGACCAATCGACCGAATAGCCGAGCGCGTCGGCGTAACGCCGCGCCTCCTGCTCCAGTTCGGCGCGGTGGGCGAGGCCGAGCGGTTCGGGCTCCTGCCCATCGTCGAAAGGGGAGCGATCGACGTCGACCTGGCGATAGAGCGTGTCGACCTCCGCCTCGCGGGCGATTCGGAACCGGCCGAGACCTTCGAGAACGACATTGTAGCGGCCGTCATCGAGCGGGTCTGCGCCGACGATCCGGCCGAGGCAGCCCACCTCGAAAAGCAGCGGCGGCTCGCTTTGGTCCCGCGGCTGGACCATGCCGATGAGCCGGTCGCCGGCCAGAGCGTCGGCGATCATCGCGCGGTAGCGCGGCTCGAAAATATGGAGCGGAAGCTGGGCGCCGGGGAAAAGGATCGCGCCGGCCAGCGGGAAGACGGGGATCCGGATGAGCGCCATCAGGTGAAGAGGATGGCGGAGAGGCGCCGCCGCTGCGCCGCCGCCCACGGATCCTCGAGCCCCACCGCCTCCATGAACTGGAGCAGCCGCTTGCGGGCGGCACCGTCGTTCCAGGCGCGGTCGCGCTGGATGCTCTCGAGCAGCTGGTCGGCGGCGGACTCCCGGTTTCCGGCCGCCATCAGGGCCCCGGCGAGCTCATAGCGCGCCTCATGGTCGTCGGGATCGGCCGCAATGCGCTGTTCGAACGACGCGGTGTCGGCTCCGGCGGGGGCGACCTCGGCGACGGCAAGGGTGGAGCGCGCGCGCGCGATCGCCGGATCGGCGGCAAGCTTCTCCGGCACGGCTTCGAGCGCGGCCCGAGCTTCGTCCACACGTCCGGCCTTGACCAGGGCGCGGACGAGACCGGAGACCGCCTCGGCATTGTCGGGCGCCATTTCGAGGATCTGCGCGAAGATGTTCGCCGCCCGCTCGGCGTCGCCGCCGCCCAGCACCTCCTCGCCCATCGCGATCAGCGGCTCGATCTCAGCCTCGAGCTGCTGCGCCTCGCCTTCGACCGGAAGCTGTTCGAGGATCTGGTCGAGGATCCGGGTGAGCTGGCCCTCGGTCCGCGCCGGCGTGAGGTCCGCCACGAGCTGGCCCTGGAAGATCGCATAGACGGTGGGGATCGACTGCACCCTGAACTGCGCAGCGATCAGCTTGTTCGCGTCGACGTCGACCTTGACCAGCTTCACGCCGCGCCCCGCATAATCGGCGGCGACCTTCTCGAGCACCGGGCCGAGCTGCTTGCACGGTCCGCACCATTCGGCCCAGAAGTCGACGATGACGAGCGCGCTCATCGACGGCTCGATCACGTCCCGCCGGAAGGTCTCCAGCGCGTCCTTCTCGGCCGCGCTCATGCCCAAAGTCGCCACGTTCGCTCTTCTCCGCGATGAATCGTCAGCCCCCTATGTGGTATGCGGCACGCCGCTGCCAAGCCTTGCCGCGAGCGCCCCACAGGGGGCTTGCCGCTCGCCAAAGCCCATGCTAGCAGCCGCCGCCTTACCTCAGCCGGCCGCTCTAAGGGCAATCGGCTTTGCGCACGAGCGGGCGTAGCTCAGGGGTAGAGCACAACCTTGCCAAGGTTGGGGTCGAGGGTTCGAATCCCTTCGCCCGCTCCATTTTCCTTCTGCCGGGGGGTTCAAGCGGCGCCGTTTACCGCGGCGCCTTGGCTTGCGCGCCAGCGCTCCCACCCTTTCGCGCGAAGCTCGCAGGCCGGGCAATCCGCGCAGCCGCGGCCCCAGGGGTGAACGTGGTCGCGGTCGCCGCGGTAGCAGCTGTGGGTTTCGTCGCGGACGAGGTCGACGAAGGGGGTGCCGCCGATCGCGTCGGCCATCGCCCAGGTCCCCGCCTTGTCGACGTGCATCAGCGGCGTGTGGATCCGGAAATCCGATTCGAGGCCGAGGTTCAGGGCCGCCTGCATCGCGTCCATCGTCTCGGCGCGGCAATCGGGATAGCCCGAATAATCGGTTTCGCACACGCCGATGACGAGATTGCGGGCGCCTCGGCGGTAGGCGAGCGCCGCCGCGAGAGTCAGGAAGAGGAGGTTGCGGCCGGGAACGAAGCTGTTGGGAAGCCCGCTCGCGGCTACGGCGATCTCCACCTCGCGGGTGAGGGAGGTCTCGCTGACCTGGCCGAGCACGCCGAGGTCGAGCAGGTGATCCTCGCCCAGCCGCTCTCCCCAGGCGGAGAAGCCGTCCCGGATCAACGCCAGGATGCGCGGCCGGACCTCCAGCTCGATCCGGTGGCGCTGGCCGTAATCGAAGCCGATCGTCTCCACCGCCTCGAAACGCTCGAGCGCCCAGCCGAGGCAGGTGGTCGAATCCTGCCCTCCGGAGAACAGGACGAGGGCGGCTCCGCCGTCCATCTCAGCCGCCGAAATAACTGCAGGAATCACCGCTCGAATCGCGGTGGACGGTGACTCGGACGAGCCCCGGAAGGTCGGCGGCGAGGCGCCGCCAGATCCAGGCGGCGAGATTCTCCATCGTCGCGGGTCCGAGGTCCGCAACGTCGTCGAGGAAGCGATGGTCGAGCGCCTCGCGGGCCCCGGCCAGGATCGAGTCGAAGCGGCCAAGATCGATCACCATCCCGGTCGCCGGATCGGCATTGCCCCGAACCGCCACCTCGGCCCGGTAGGAATGGCCGTGGATCCGCCGGCTCGCCTCCGCCTCGATCTCGCGCGAAAGCGTGTGGGCCGCCTCGAAGCGGAATTGCCGCGCCAGCTCGAACATCAGCGGATCGCGGTGCGCGCGCACGTCCGCCGGCCGACTTGGCCGGCCTCGAAGGGGCGATCGCGGAGGAGTTGGGTGTCGGCGTCGGCCATAAGCAGCCGCGGCCTCTAGTCTGAAGCGGCTTTTTGCGCAAAGGAAAGGCATGATCGCTCTCGCCCTCCTCCTCGCCGCCGCCGCTCCGGCTCACGCCTCCGCCCGCGGCCCCGCCCATGCCCCCGCCCATGCCCCCGCGAAAGCCAGGCCGCCGGCGCCGCCGCATTCCTTCGTTCCGCCGGTTTCGCCCCGCGCCGTGGTGACGACGGCCTCGGGCTTGCGCCTTGAGACGCTACGGCCCGGAATCGGCCCCAAGCCGACGGCGGCCGACGAGGTGCTGGTCTCGTACGAAGGCCATCTCGCCGACGGAACCCTGTTCGACGCCAGCGCGCGGCCGACCGTGTTTCCGGTCAATGCGGTGGTTCCGGGCTTCTCGGAGGCGCTCCAGCTGATGCAGAAGGGCGGACGCTACCGCTTGTGGATCCCCGGCGCCCTGGCCTACGGCGCGCGCGGAGTTCCCGGCACGATCCCGCCCAATGCGGAGCTCGAGTTCATCGTCACCCTGGTCGACTTGAGGGCGGCTTCGAGCGCGGCTCAGCAAGAGCAATAGAGGCGGACGGAACCCGGCGCCCCATGCCTTTGTTTCGGGGGCGTGAGCAATCTTCTCGAAACCCTCGACTCCTCCAAGTTCGAGCCGCCGCCCGAGGCGGTGGAATTCTACGTGGAGAGCCTGAAGCTCCTCAAGGAGTCCGGCGTCCCCTTCCTCTTGTCGGGCACCTATGCGCTGGGCTGCTTCACCGGGATCACCCGGCCGACCAAGGATCTCGACGTCTTCTGCAAGCCGAGCGACGCGCCCCGGATCCTCTCCTTCTTCAAGAGCAAGGGCTACGAGATCCAGGTCGAGGACGTGCGCTGGATCGGCAAGGTCTGGAAGGGCGAGCATTTCTTCGACGTGATCTTCAACATCTCGTCGGCGAGCATCCCGATCACCGACGAATGGTTCCGCGACGCCTATGAGGCGGAGGTCTACGGGACGACCGTGAGGGTCACTCCGCCGACCCATTTCATCCTCTCCAAGCTCTTCCTGCAGACCCGCTATCGCTACGACGCCGCCGACATCGTCCACGTCATCCTCGTCAAGCATGAGGAGATAGACTGGGAGTGGCTGCTCTCCTCGATGGAGCTTTATTGGGAGGTGCTGCTGATCAACATCCTCAATTTCCGCTTCGTCTACCCGACCGAGCGGGACCTGATCCCACGCTGGCTGTACGAGGAGCTGCTTACCCGCCTCAAGAATCAGGACGAGATGCCGCCCGCCTCGATCCGGATCTGCCGCGGCCGGCTGATCAGCCCGACTGATTATGTGATCGACGTCACCGAATGGGGCTTTGCGGACGTCGTCGGCAAGGGTGTGGACGAGAAGCATGAACCTCACTGAGCCGGCCGCCCGTCCCCTCACCCTGGCCGCGATCGGCGATCTCCACGTCAGCGAGACGTCGCAGGGCCAGTTCAGCGACATGTTCGCGAAAGTTTCGGGCGAGGCGGACGTCCTGGCGCTGTGCGGCGACCTCACCAATTTCGGCAAGCCGTCCGAGATCGAGAATCTGATCGACGATTTCCGCGCCTGCACCATCCCGACCGTCGCCGTCCTCGGCAATCACGATTACGAGGCCGGATTCGCGGAGGAGGTGATCGCCATGCTTCGCGAGGCTGGGATCACCGTCCTGGACGAGCAGGCGACGGTGATCGACGGGGTCGGCTTCGCCGGCGTAAAGGGCTTCGTCGGCGGGTTCGGCCGAGGCGAGCTCGGAGCTTTCGGCGAATCCGCGATAAAGGCGTTCGTCGACGAAGCCCGCGAGGAGGCGAGAAAGCTCGAGAACGGGCTTCGCTCGCTTCGCACCGACCGGGTCGTCGCCGTCCTCCATTACGCGCCCGTCGCTGACACGGTGGAGGGGGAGCCGCTCGAAATCTATCCCTTCCTCGGCTCCTCGCGACTCGCCAACGCCGTCGACCGGTTCGACAACGTCAAGGCCGTGGTCCACGGCCACGCCCATCGCGGTACCTACGAGGGGCGCACGCCGCGCGGAGTGCCGGTCTACAATTGCGCGCAATATGTCGTCGAGCCGGTCTTCGGCCGCCCCTACGCGCTGCTCGAAATCTAGCGCTTCACCGGGGTCGGCTGAACCTGGCCCGCGCCAGCCTGGGCCACGGGCGCTTGCCCTTGGCCAGGCTGCGGGCGGACCGCGGGGGGCGCCTCGACCAAAGCCGCCGTCTCCAGCGTGTCGAGCGACTGGCGCGCGGCGACGAAGCGGCGCGCCTTGACGATCCAGTCCTTCGCATTCTCCCGTCCGGGGAGCCTCAGCACCTCGACCAGGGCGACGTCGACCCGGCCGGAATCGAGCGCCTGCTGGGCCCGTTTCAAAAGCTCGGGCGGCATGGTCGAGGGCGTCTTCTCCCGGCGGATCGTGATCACTCCGGCAAGCTCGGTGCGGAAAGCCTGCCACCAGCTCTGGTCGGGGCCGCCGCCCATCAGCCGCGGAGCGAGATCCTGAAGCTCGGAGCGAAGCTGCTCCAGGGTCACCGGGTCGCGGGCGGTGGTGAGCACCGTCGCGACCGCCTGCGGCTGGGTCGCGGCGAAGCGCTGGCGAAGCAGCGGCTCGATATAGCCGAGCGAGATCCCGCGATCGAGCGCGCGGCGCGCGGCGAAGGAGAGGAGAAGCGCCTCGGCGCGATCCGCGTTGCCGACGGCGGCGCGCGACTGGACCTCGATCTGGGCCAGGCGTTGCTCGACCTGGTCGACCCGGCGGATAGTCTGCGGGTCGGTGGCGGGCCGCTCGCCGGCCGCTCCGGCGGGCTGGGCCTCGAAGGTGGGCGTCGCTTCGACTGCGACGGCCGCAGGCGGCGCTTCCGCGGCGGGCGGCGCCGCGGGAGCGGCCGCGCTCAATCCAAGCCAATGCGCCGGGGCGCTCCAATGGGCGAGCACCCATCCCATCGCGGCCAGGCCGAGGAGAAAGGCGGCGATCGGCAGCACCAGCAGCGAAGCCAGCGATCGCCGCGGCCGCACCCCCGTTTCCGCCGAATAGTCCATCCTCATGCCCCCATTCCCGAAGCTTCTGGCGGGGCAATGTGGCACAGCCGCCGGGCAAGCTCCAGCAAAGCCTCGTCGCGCGGCGCCGCGGCGACGGAGACCGAGGTCCAGCCTTCCCCGGCGGCGGCGGCGGCGGCGGGGCTGATCGCGGCGAGGCGAATGCCCGACCGTTCGCCGGCCAGGGCCGCGAAGGCGGCGGCGGCGCGCGCGGAGTGAAGGAGAACGAGCGCGCCGTCGGAAAGAGCGGCGCGCGCCGCGCCGGGCAGCCGTGACTCCGCCTCGGCCGCGTAGACGATCCGGCGCTCGACCTCCATGCCGGCGGCGCCGACGGCGATATGGTCTCGCCCGCACAGATGGAGGGCTCGGCGCACGCCCTCGTCCGCCATCATCGCTGCGGCCGCGGCACCGTCCGACGGGCCGGTCCGGACGTCGGCGAAGCCGGCCGCCCGCGCCGCCGCCGCCGTCGCCTCCCCGACCGCGTAGCAACGGACATCCGCCGTCGCCGCGCCCGCGAGCCGGGGCGCATTGGCGCTGGTGAAGAGGATCGCGTCAAACCGTTCCGGCGGCGGCGGCGACCAGGGCAGGGGCGTGACGACGAAAAGCGGCGCGACGACCGGATCGAGCCCCAGCGCCGCCGCGCGTGCGGCGGTCTCGCCGGCGCCCGGCTCCGGCCGAAGCACGAGAACCCGGCTCACTCCGCGAACAAGGCTCGGAGCGCGGGGCTGGCGCGGCCCAGCATCTGGCGGGCGAGGTCGCCCGGCGCGGCGTCGTCGCCGATCGGGAACCGGGTATCACAGGACTGCGTCTCCCGGCCGTCGGGGCTTAGTATTTCGGCGCGCAGCCAAATCTGTCCGCCCTCGAGCGTCGCCAGAGCCGCGACGGCGGACCGGCAGGTGCCCCCGAGCCCCGCCAGGAACCGGCGTTCGACACTGATGCAGGCGTGCGCGCCGGCATCGTCGATCGCCTGGATGAACGTATGGATGCGGCGGTCGTCCGTCCGCGTCTCGACGCCCACGGCGCCCTGGGCGGGGGCGGGAAGGACGTCCGTCAGCACGGTTCCGACCTCGTCATGGCCGAGCCTTGCAAGTCCGGCCGAGGCGAGCAGGGTCGCGTCGGCCTCTCCCATGGCGAGTTTGCGCAGGCGCGATTCGACATTTCCGCGGAAGGTGACGATGCGAAGGTCTGGCCGCCGGGCGAGCATCTGCGCCGCACGCCGCGGCGATGACGTGCCGAACCGTGCACCCTCCGCGAGCGCCGCGAGGCTGTCGGCGCCGATCAGCCGGTCGGTCACGTCGGCGCGCGGCAGGATCGCGGCGATGGCGAGCTCCGGCGGCCTGACGGTCTCGACGTCCTTCATCGAGTGAACGGCAATGTCGATCCGGCCCTCGATGAGAGCGCGGTCCAGCTCCTTGGTCCAGAGGCCCTTGCCGCCCACTTCGGCGAGCGGGCGGTCCTTGATCTGGTCGCCGGTGGTGGTGATCGGCTCGATCTCGATCAGCTCGGGGCCCCAGCCATGGGCATCCCTGAGCGCGGTCGCGACCATCCGGGCCTGCGCGAGGGCAAGCGGCGATCCACGGGTTCCAAGGCGCAAGGTCGGCATCATCGCGGCGCTTGTGCTAGCCCGTGTGCGGGTGGCAGGGAAGCGCGCATGAGCCTGATCCTCGGCATCGAGAGCAGTTGCGACGAGACGGCGGTCGCGCTGGTGACCAGCGATCGCCGGATCGTGGCGCAGCGCGTCGCCGGACAGGAAGCGGCCCATAGCCCCTATGGCGGGGTCGTTCCGGAGATTGCGGCCAGGGCGCATGTCGAGATCCTTCCCGACCTGATCGCGGAGGTGCTCGGCGAAAGCGGCGTGAGGCTGGCGCAGGTCGACGCCGTCGCCGCGACGGCGGGACCGGGCTTGATCGGCGGGGTGATGGTGGGCCTCGTCGCGGCCAAGGGCCTGGCGCTCTCCGCCGGCAAGCCGCTCGTCGCCGTCAACCACCTCGAGGGCCACGCGCTGTCGCCGCTGCTGATCGATGCGGATCTCGCCTTCCCCTATCTCCTCCTCCTCGTCTCCGGTGGACATTGCCAGCTTCTCTTCGTGGAGGGATTGGGCCGCTACCGCCGGCTTGCGACGACGATCGACGATGCCGCCGGGGAGGCGTTCGACAAGACCGCCAAGCTGCTCGGGCTCGGCTATCCGGGCGGACCGGCGGTGGAGCGCCTCGCCAGGGCCGGCGATCCCGCCTCCGTGCCGTTGCCCCGCCCGCTGGTCGGCAAGCCGGAGCCGCATTTCTCCTTTGCCGGATTGAAGAGTGCGGTGCTTCGCGCCCGCGATTCCGGCCGCTGGCGCGCGGAGGATATCGCTGCGTCGTTCCAGCAGGCGGTGGTCGATTGCCTGGTCGACCGGACCGTCCGTGCGCTCGAGGTCGTGCCAGAGGCGCGGGCCCTGGTCGTCGCCGGGGGAGTCGCGGCGAACGGCGCGATCCGCTCCGCCCTCGCCACGCTCGCCGAGGCGCGTGGTCTGCCGTTCGTCGCCCCGCCGCTCTGGCTGTGCACCGACAATGCGGCGATGATCGCCTGGGCGGGGGCGCTTCGCTTCGACGCGGGGCTGGTCGACGGGCTGGAGGCTCCCGCCCGCGCCCGCTGGCCGCTCGATCCCGAGGCGGAGAAAGTCCGCGGCGCCGGGGTGAAGGCGTGAGGATCGGGGTGATCGGCGGCGGCGCCTGGGGCACCGCCCTCGCCCAGGTCGCGGCCGAGGGCGGCGAGACCCTGCTCTGGGCGCGCGAGCCCGAGGTGGTGGAGAGCGTCAACGCCGAGCGGGTCAACGCCCTGTTCCTGCCCGGGCGGACGCTCCACCCGGCGATCCGCGCGACTGGCGATCTGGCCGAGCTTTCCGGATGCGGCGCACTGCTCGTCGTCACTCCGGCCCAGCATATGCGCTCGGCCCTCGCGGCTCTGCCGCGCCTCTCCGCTCCGCTCATCCTCTGCTCGAAGGGGATGGAGGAAGCGTCGATGAAGCTGATGCACGAAGTCGCGGGCGAAGAGCAGCCCGACGCGGCGATCGCCGTGCTTTCCGGCCCGACCTTCGCCCATGAGGTGGCGGCCGGGCTCCCCGCCGCGGTGACCCTGGCCGTCGAGGACCCGGCGGTCGGCGAGCGGCTTCGCGCCCGCCTCGCCCGGCCCTGGTTCCGGCCTTATCTGTCGGACGACGTCGCGGGAGCGGAGATCGGCGGCGCGGTGAAGAACGTGCTCGCCATCGCCTGCGGAGTCGTGGAAGGCCGGCGGCTCGGACAGAATGCCCGCTCAGCGCTCATCTCGCGAGGCTTCGCGGAGATGACCCGCTTCGGACTTGCCCGCGGCGCCCGCGCGGAAACCTTGGCCGGCCTCTCCGGGCTCGGCGACCTCGTCCTCACCTGCTCGTCGGTGAGCTCGCGCAATTTCAGCCTCGGCAAGGGGCTTGGCGAAGGCCGCGGCGCGGCGGAGCTGCTCGCCGACCGCCGCACCGTCGCGGAGGGCGCCTTCACCGCTCCCGTCCTCCATCGCGCGGCCCGCCGCTCGGGGGTCGACATGCCGATCGTCGCCGCGGTCTGCGCGCTCCTGGCGGGGGAAGCGAGCGTCGACGAGGTGGTCGAGCGGCTGCTTTCGAGGCCTCTTCGGCCGGAAGGCGTCTAGAGCCGCCTGGTTGCCTCCTCCCCCGGATTCCCGGGGGAGGGGGACCGCGCGAAGCATGGTGGAGGAGCTTCTTAGAGAAAGGAGGCCCCTCCCATGCTTCGCATGGTCCCCCCTCCCCTGCAAAGGCAGGGGAGGAGAAAAGCTGACGTCGGAGCCTAAAAGTCCCAGCAGCGGCCGCCGCTCTCCCAGTCGCCGTAGCGGGTCGGTTCCTTGCCCTTGGGGCCGCCGCTTTCCTCAGCCGGCGCCGGCGGCGCGGGGCGGGGCGCCGGATCGCTGCCTGTCCAATGCGGGGGAGGGCTGACGTGGGGTGGCCGGCGGCCGGTCATGGCGGTCTCGATCAAAGGGGCGGTGGCCTTCGCTTCTCGCCTGTGGCAGGCGCGGGCGCAAGATGACCGACGCCCGCGCCGATCGCGCCGACCCTGCCGGCACCGCCTCCCGACGGGCGGCGATGCGCCTCCTCGACGCGGTGCTCCGCAAGGGGCTTCCGCTGGAAGGCGCGCTGGACGTGGCGGCGCGCGACCTCGACCGCGCCGACGATCGCGGCTTCGCCCACGCCATGGCCGCGGAGGCGCTCCGCCGCCTCGTCGATCTCGACGGCCTGATCGACGGCGCAACGAAGAAGCCGCTGCCCGACGATTCCAAGGCCCGCCAGGCGCTTCGCCTCGCGCTCGTCCAGGCGCTGGCGATGGGTACTCCGCCGCATGCGGCGATTTCTACCATTCTTCCGCTGCTCGACGGAGGACCGCGCCGGCTGGTCCACGGCGTGTTCGGAACCCTGATGCGGAGCGGGGCCGGGCTTCCCGAGGTTCCGACCCTGCCGTCCCGGATCGGCGAGAGGTGGGAGCGCAATTGGGGCGTGCGCGTGGCCGAGGCGGCGGCGCGGCTGCTCGCGGTTCCGCCTCCGCTCGATCTCTGCCTCGCCCGGGGCTCGGTGCCGGAGATGGAGGGGACGAGCCTGATGCCCGGGCATCTTCGGCTCCCGGCGCGGACGGCCGTGGCGGGGCTGACCGGCTATGGCGAAGGCGGCTGGTGGGTGCAGGACGTGGCGGCCTCGATACCCGCCCGATTGCTTGGCAACGGAAGCGGGCGGACCGCCCTCGACCTGTGCGCGGCGCCCGGCGGCAAGACGATGCAGCTCGCCTCCGCCGGTTTCGCCGTGACGGCCGTCGACGAATCCAGAAGTCGTCTGGCACGACTTTCCGAAAATCTCGCCCGCACCGGCCTCTCCGCGAAGATCGTCGCGGCCGACGTCCTGGAGTGGAAGCCCGAAGCGGCCGCGGACGCGATCCTGCTCGACGCGCCCTGCTCCGCGACGGGTATCTTCCGCCGCCATCCGGAGGTCCTCCACCGCGTGCGCGAGCGGGCGATTGCGGAGCTGGCTGAGGGGCAGAAAGCGATGCTCGCCCGCGCCGCCGATTGGCTGAAGCCAGACGGCGCGCTCGTCTACTCGGTCTGCTCGCTCGAGCCGGAGGAAGGCGAGGCCGTCGTCGACGCCTTCCTTCGGGACCGGCCGGACTTCCGCCTCGACCCCATTCCCGCCGGCGAATTGCCCGAGGCGATCCGGTCGAAGAACGGCGTCGTCCGGATCCTCCCGGGCCTGTTCGAGGCCGACGGCGGCGCCGACGGCTTCTTCATCGCCCGCTTCCGCCGGATCTGACCGAACCGGGCGCGAGCCGACTTCGCCTACCCGGCGCGTTCGACTTGATAGAAGCGGGGCGAGGCGAGCGAAGCGGCAAAGGACGGGTAGGGGCACTTGGCCTCGGTCATCCTGGCGACGCAGTCGTCATAATAAGCGTAGCCGTCCCTCTCCCAGTAGAAGATGCAATAGTTCCTGACGAAAGCCTCGCACGGAACCTGCGCCGCGCGCGCCGGAGCGGGCACGAACAGGCCTGCGCTGGCGAGTATCGCCAAAGCCGGAACCGTCCCGATCATTCTCCTCAATCCCATCGCCATCTTCCCTCTCCTTCTTTCGGTGCCAGGGTCTTCATTCGGTGTCATCGCCGGCTCCGGCGCTGCAGGCACGGAGCCGACCCCCCTCGCCGGTTCACTTCGGACGGGTGCCCTCGTCGCTGACCGAAGAGCTCGCGCTACGGAAGGTAACAAGACGGAAGCACATCATCGAGACACGCATCGTAATATTCGTAACCTTCCGCCTCCCAATTGAGCGTGCAGTAATTCCGCATGCGAATGTCGCATCGTATGTCGTAGCCGCCGCCATTGGCCTGGGCGGAACTCGGTGCCATCAGGCTCATCGAAGCGAGCGTCGCCGAAACGATCAGCGCCCGCCGGGCCGTTACCATCGCCTTGATCATCCTTTGTCTCCTCGAATTCGCTGCTTGGGCGCGCGCGTGAGCGGATAGCGGAGGCCCGGATCGCCGCGCCCTCCAGCCCTCTTCAGTCCGCCTTGCCGGGATCCACTTTCCCGGTCGCCATGTACCAGACCCCGCCGCACAGATAGACGTTGCAGACCTTGCAGGTCTGGTCGTCGACGCAATCCTGGTAGGTGTGATAGCCGTAACCCTGCCAGTGCGTGGTGCAGTCGCCCTGGACCTGCGCGACGCAGGCCGGGTCCGGCGGAAGCGGTCCGCGCGCACCGGCCGGCGCAGCGAAGATCGCCATTCCGGCGAGCACCAGCGATTTCCTCATCTTCAACATCTTCACTCTCCCTCATGGTGCCGGAAGCTCCCGGCATGACTGAATCCCGTCGATCCTTCGGACTGACGGGCGTTGGGCGAACGGTCAGATGAAATAGCTCCAGTCGTAATAGCATTGCTCGGTATAGCCATCGACGCAGGCCTGATAGGACGCGAAGTGGACCTGCGGGTCCGTCTGCCAGTTAGCCGCGCAATAATCGCGGACCTGCTGCATGCATTCCGGACGGGGGGCGGGCAGCCTCTGCGCCGAAGCGGCGGCGGGCAGCCCCGCCAGCACCAGCGCCGCCGCCAAGCCGGCCAGCGTTCTCAAGTCGGGTTTCCTAAGCATCCTCGTTCTCCACGGTTCGGCCCGGCCCCCCGCACGACTCGCTCGAACGATCGGCCCGGCACCGCAACGATAACCCTGCCGTCCGCCGGAACGACCGAGACTGAGTCCGAAACCGTCCAATCTTCGCCTCCTCCGCGGCAGGTCTACATTGCCAAGGCCGGGACTTTCCTTTCCCCCGAGAGACATTGGCTCCCGGAACCTCGGCGACTTGCTCCGGGATGGAGATAACTGTCCGCTTTACTTCGCGGCAACACTGCCTCTCGCCCCGGCAGCAGGGGCTATGGGCCGATGCGCCGCCAACAAAGCGGGGATAAGTCGGCCGCCTTCCTTGCCGCGCGACTCGGGCAGGGTTAATGATTCCACGTGCCGCAGCCCGTCCGCATCGCCCCCTCCATCCTGAGCGCCGATTTCGCGCGCCTGGGCGAGGAGATACGGGCGATCGACCAGGCCGGGGCGGACTGGATTCACGTCGACGTGATGGACGGGCATTTCGTGCCGAACCTCACCATCGGCCCCGCCATCGTGAAGGCGCTCCGGCCGCACACCGGAAAGCCGTTCGACGTCCACCTGATGATCTCTCCGGTCGATCCCTTCCTCGCCGCCTTCGCAGAGGCGGGGGCGGACACGATCACCGTCCATCCGGAGGCGGGCCCGCACCTCCACCGCACGCTCCAGGCGATCAAGGCGCTGGGCAAGCGGGCCGGGGTATCGCTCAATCCGGCCACTCCGGCCAAGATGCTCGACTACGTGCTCGACGAGGTCGACCTCGTCCTCGTCATGAGCGTCAATCCGGGCTTCGGAGGGCAGTCGTTCATCGACAGCCAATTGCGCAAGATCGAAGCGATCCGGAAGCAGATCGACAAGTCGGGACGGCCGGTCGACCTGGAGGTCGACGGCGGGATCGACGAGCGGACGGCGCCGCTGGCGATCTCCGCCGGCGCCGACGCCCTCGTCGCCGGAACCGCAACGTTTCGCGGCGGCCCGGAGGAATATGCGGGCAACATTCGAAGGCTTCGCGGATCGTGAGCCTGCTCGAGAAGATCGATCCCCCGGAGGACGCGCCGATCGAGCCCGGCAAGCGGCTGATCAAGCTCGACGATCGCGGCGTGTCGCTCGGCCGCCGCCTCGCGGCGCGGCTTCAGCGCCTGCCCTGGCGGGCGCCGCTGGAGGCGCTTCGCCTGCGCGGCCGGCCGCCGCTCAAGCTGATCGCCGTTCCCAAGGACCCGGTCGCCGGCGACAAGGCCGCGGGCGAAGCGATCGCGCGCGGCCGGTTCGTCGTGGGAGCGACCGCGCTTCCGGTGAAGAATGTCGATTTCGGCGATTTCTCGCTTCCGCGCGACATTGTCGACTATCTCCACAGCTTCGAGTGGCTTCGCGACCTTGCCGCCGCCGCGACCCGCGAGCGCGCGCACAAGCTTGCCGAAGCGGTCGTCCAGCGCTGGCTTCAGGTCCATTCGGAGACGGTCGCCGAGCCTGCCTGGCGGCCGGACCTGTGGGGCCGCCGGATCCTCTTCTGGACGGCCTATGCGCCGTACATCCTGTCGAGCCGCGACCTTTCCTACCGCACCCTCGTCCTGGGGACCCTGGCGCGGGGTGCGGCGCATCTCGACCGCTCCGCCGACAAAGCACCTGCCGGACTGCTTCGGGTGACGGCCTGGGCCGGCTCCGTGGCCGCCGCGATCCTCCTCCAGGGAGGTCCCGTCCGCCTCGGGCGAAGCGAGGCGGGGCTGGTTCGGGCCCTGTCCGGCGCGCTCAGCGACGATGGCGGCCTGCTTAGCCGCTCGCCGGTCGAGCAGCTCGCCATGGTCGAGCTGCTCGGTCAGATCAGGGCGGTCTACAATGCCGGGCGACAGACGGTGCCGGAGGCGGTTTCGGAAGCGGTCGCGGCGGCGGCGGCGGCCCTGCTCGGAACCACTCTCGGCGACGACGCCCTGTCGAGCTGGCAGGGCGGCAACCCGGCCTCCAAGCGCCGGGTGGCGGCGGCGCTGGAGGCCTCCGGAGTGCGCACGCGGCCGCTTCGCCAGGCGCGGGGATGGGGCTATCAGCGGCTCGAGGCCAAGGCGACGATCGTCGTGCTCGACGCCGCCCCGCCGCCCGCCGCCCGCGCCTTGTCCGGAGGCTGCGCCTCGACTCTGGCGTTCGAGATGAGCGACGGGCCGAGGCGGATCGTGGTCAATTGCGGCGGCGGCGCCGGGCTTCCCTCCGATCTCGGCCAGGCGCTGCGCACGACCGCGGCGCATTCGACTTTGACCCTGGGCGATCGCAACTCCACCGCGATCCACGACGACGGGATGCTCGGCAAGGGCGTCGGGCAGGTGGAGCTCGCCCGCGACGAGACCGGCGGCATAGCCCAGATCGAGGCAAGCCACGACGGCTATGTCCGCCGCTTCGGACTTACCCACCAGCGTCAGCTCAATCTGTCCGCGGACGGCCGCGAGCTCAAGGGCCAGGACGTCCTCATCCCTGCCGGGCGTAAGCGGCGCGGGGAGGCGGTACCCTTCGCGGTGCGGTTCCACCTGCACCCGGCGGTCGAGGCTGCGACGACGGCGGACGGCCAAGGAGCGTTGCTTCGGGTGAAAGGCGGGCCGGTGTGGCAATTCCGCTGCCGCGGCGGCCGGCTTGGGATTGAGGACAGCCTGTGGATCGGCGGCGACGGCCAGCCTGAGGCGAGCCTTCAACTGGTCGTCGGCGGCGAGGCGCCGGCGGACGGCGCCACCCTCGCCTGGATGTTTCGCCGCGCCGCCTGACGGAGGAGATCGGATCCCGTGCCAGACCGAGTCGAAGTGAAGCGCGCCCTCCTGTCCGTCTCCGACAAGAGCGGCCTCGCCGAACTCGGCCGGGCGCTTGCCCGCCATGGAGTGGAGCTCGTCTCGACAGGGGGAACCGCGGCGGCGCTTCGCCAGGCTGGGCTCCAGGTTCGCGACATCTCCGATCTCACGGGCTTTCCGGAGATGATGGACGGACGGGTCAAGACTCTCCACCCGAAGGTCCATGGCGGGCTGCTCGCCGTTCGCGACGATTCCGAGCACGCCGCCGCGATGGAGGCGCATGGGATCGGCGCGATCGATCTCGTCGTCGTCAACCTCTACCCCTTCGCGCAGACCGTGGCGCGCGGCGCCTGCCGCGACGAGGTGATCGAGAATATCGATATCGGCGGGCCCTCGATGGTACGGTCCGCCGCCAAGAACCATTCCTACGTCGCCTGCCTCACCGATCCGGCCGACTATGCCGAATTCATCGCCGAGCTCGACGGCCAGGGTGCAACGACCGGCCTCGCACTCCGCAAGCGGCTCGCCGCCAAGGCTTTCGCCGCCACCGCGGCTTATGATGCGATGATCGCCCAATGGTTCGCCCGGACCGATCAAGGCGAGGAATTGCCGCCCGTCCTGACCATCGCGATGCGGCGGGCCCTCCCCCTTCGTTACGGTGAGAACCCGCACCAGCGGGCGGCTTTCTATCTCAACTCGGGAGCGAGCGACCGCGCGCTCGCGGGCGTCGGCCGGGCCGTGCAGCTCCAGGGGAAGGAACTAAGCTACAACAATCTCAACGACGCCGAGGCAGCCCTCGAGCTCGTCTCCGAGTTCGGGGCCGGCCGGCCGGCGGTGGTGATCGTCAAGCATGCCAACCCTTGCGGAGTCGCTCAAGCGGACAGGCTGGAAGACGCGTATCGGGCGGCGCTCGCTTGCGATCCGGTCTCGGCCTTTGGCGGTATCATTGCGACCAATTGCCCGCTCGACGAGGCTACCGCCGTGGCGATGGCGCAGATCTTCACCGAAGTCGTCCTGGTCCCTCATGCCGACGAAGCCGCGAAGCGGGTGTTCGCCGCCAAACGGAACCTGCGCCTCTTGCAGGGAATCGTTCCCGATCCTGCCCGCGAAGGTCTCACTTTGCGCTCGATCGAGGGAGGCTATCTGGTGCAGTCGCGTGACGACGGACGACTGGACCCAGCCACCCTCAAGACGGTAACCCGCCGCCAGCCTACGGCGCAGGAGCTGGCCGACTGCCTGTTCGCCTGGACCGTCGCCAAGCACGTCAAATCGAACGCCATCGTTTACGCGAAGGACGGCAGCACCGCCGGAATCGGCGCGGGTCAGATGAACCGGCTCGAATCGGCGCGCATCGCCGCCTGGAAGGCGCGCGACGCGGCGGAGAAAGCCGGCTGGGCGGAGCCTCGGACGATCGGCTCGGCCGTCGCCTCCGACGCCTTCTTCCCCTTCGCCGACGGACTGATGGCGGCAGTGGAGGCGGGGGCCACGGCGGTGATCCAGCCGGGCGGATCGATCCGCGACGAGGAGGTGATCGCCGCCGCCGACGAGGCCGGGCTGGCGATGGTCTTCACCGGAATGCGCCACTTCCGGCACTGATGCATGATCCGGTTAGGGTAAGGCGCAGGCCTCACCTCCCCGCACAAGCGTCACCCTGGACTTGGTTCAGGGTCCAGTTCTCCACCCGCTCTGCCGCATCTAACCTGGATGCTGAATCAAGTTCAGCATGACGGGCGGAGATTTGCTTATCGAAGCGCCGCTTACCCCACCGGAGGCGCGGCTCCGGGCGGGGTGGTGCCCGGCGGGGCGGGAAGCTCGGGCTCCTCGCCTTTCTTCATCCGGAACAGCACCCGGTCCTCGTGGGTGAAGCCGCGCTTCCAGACGATCAGCCCGAAGGTGAAGAGGATGGCGGGGATCCCGGCGGAGAGCTCCAGCCATTCCAGGCTCTGCGGCAAGGCGGTGAAAGCCGAGCCGACCACCACCGCGCCCGCCGCCGCCCAGACCAGGGGCCAGCGCCAGCCCTGGACGGGCGCATCGAGCAACCGGCAGAGCAGCCTCGCCTTCAAAACTGACGACAGGCCCAGCGCCAGCATCAGCGACATCGCCGCCCCCGCCGCCTGCCACGCCTGCGGCCAGCCCAATCGCTGCATCGCGACGATCACCGCCAGGGTCAGCGCCGCCTGCACTCCGATCATCAGCAGGGAGATCATCAGGTTGCGGTGGCGGGCGACGTAGACCAAAGCCGATTCCGAGACGACCGCGGTCGCCGCGACGACCTCTGCCGCGAGGAGGAAGGCCAAGGCCGCGGTTCCGCCGACGAAGGCTTTGCCGACGATCCCCATAACCGCCTCGCCCGGAATCCCCAGCGCCAGCGCGATCCCGGCCTGAGCGGCGATGATCCAGAAGCCCACTTGGCGGACCTGTCTGGCGACGGCCTTCAGGTCCCCTTCCGCGAGTCGCTGGGTGATGACCGGAGCGAGGATCGGGTCGAAGCTGGTCTTGAGCTTCTGCGGGAGCGAGGCGACCTGCTGGGCGACGTAATAGACTCCGACATAGGCAGGGGCGACGAACAGCCCGAGGATGGCGATGTCGAGGCGGCGCGAGCCCCATTCGATGGCGTCGGCGGCGGCGAGCGGGATGTTGCGCCGCGCGACCGCCAGGATTTGCGCCGGGTTCGGCTTCCACCCCTTCGGAATCCCATAGCTTCGGTAGAGCGGAACGAGCGAGGCGATCAGAGCCGCGACCACGGACAGGACGTAGGCGATGATCAGGCCGTCGCGTGATCGCGTGCCGTCGGCGGCGGCCGGAAAGACGAGGACGCAAGCGGCCGCGGCGAGGCTGATCGTCCACGGCTCGACCAGCGCCCGCGCCCGGACCGTCGCCGCGACATTGTGCTGGTAGGCGAGCGCGGCCAGAGCGATGTCGGCTCCGGCGGTCGCGAAGATGACCAGGGGCAAAAGCCAGTCCGCGCCGTGAATGTCTCCGTGCGGAAACATCGCCTGCGGATAGACCATGAGCACCACGGTCGCGACCGAGGAGGCGAGCAAGGCGGCCAGCATCGCGTCCATGACGACGCAGGCATGCGGCTGACGTGTGGTCGACAATTGCTGCGCGAGGCCGCGCTTCAGCCCGAGAGTCGCGAGCTGGGCGGCGAACTCGATGACGATCACCGCATAGGCGAAGGCGCCCAGCGCGCCCGGCCCGTAGAGCCGGCCGGCGATGAACAGGAACGGCAGCCGCGCGGCGAGGCGCAGCAGGAAGCCCATGAAGTTGGTCCGGCCGCCCCGGGCGAGCGCGGCAATGTCCTCGCCCGATTCGGGCGCCGCCCCGGTCAATGCGCCGCGCCCCAGTTCGGGCCGGTGCCGATGTCGACTCCGAGCGGGACGTCGAGCTTCACGGCCGGCTCGGCTGCCGTCTCCATCACCCGGCGGATGACGCCGCTCGCTTGCTCCACCTCGTCTTCGGGCACCTCGAAGACCAGCTCGTCATGGACCTGCATCAGCATCCGCACCTTGCCGAGCCCCTCCCGCTCCAGCGCCGGGCACATGCGGACCATCGCGCGCTTGATGATGTCGGCGCTGGTGCCCTGGATGGGGGCGTTGATCGCGGCCCGCTCGGCGCCCTGGCGTTCTCCTTGGTTCTTGGCGCGGATCGATGGGAAATGGGTCTTGCGGCCGAAAAGGGTAGTGGTGAAGCCGTTTTCGCGGACGCTGACCAGGGTAGCGTGGATATAGTCGCGAATGCCCGGAAAGCGCTCGAAATAGCGGTCGATCATCGCCTGCGCCTCGTCCGCCGTGATCGACAGCCGGCCGGCGAGGCCCCAGCGCGAGATCCCGTAGAGGATCGCGAAGTTGATCGTCTTGGCGCTCGCCCTCGTATCGCGGGTCACCTCGCCGAACAGCTCCTGGGCGGTGAGGGAGTGGATGTCCGCGCCTTGCGCGAACGCATCCTTGAGCTGCGGAACGTCGGCCATGTGGGCGGCGAGGCGAAGCTCGATCTGGCTATAGTCGGCCGCCAGCATCACGTAGCCGGGCTCGGCGATGAACGCATCGCGGATGCGGCGGCCGATCTCGGTGCGGATCGGGATGTTCTGGAGGTTGGGGTCGGTCGAGGACAGCCGTCCGGTCTGCGCGCCGGACAGCGAATAGCTGGTGTGGACCCGCCCGGTCTCCTTGTTGATCTGCTGCTGGAGCGCGTCCGTGTAGGTCGACTTGAGCTTGGAGAGCTGGCGCCATTCGAGCACCAGGTTGGCGATCGGAACGCCCTCGCGCGAAAGCCGCTCGAGCTCGTTGACGTCGGTCGACCAGGTACCCGACTTGCCCTTGCGGCCGCCTTTCAGGCCCATCTGGGTGAACAGCACGTCGCCGAGCTGCTGCGGGCTTCCGATCGTGAACCGGCAGCCGGCCTCGCCGCAGATCCGCTCCTCGAGCTGGACGATCTGCCCGGTGAATTCCTGGCTCAGGCGGCCGAGCTCCTCGCGGTCGACCTTGACCCCCTCGCGCTCCATCCGCGCCACCACGGGGACGAGCGGCCGGTCGATCATCTCGTAGATCCGCGCCACCCGCTCGTGCGGAAGCCGGTTCTTGAAGCGCTTCCACAGGCGAAGCGTCACGTCCGCGTCCTCGGCGGCATATTCGGTCGCTCGGTCGAGAGGGACCTGGCTGAACTTGATCTGCTTCTGCCCCGATCCGCAGACGTCCTTGTAGGCGATGCAATCGTGGTCGAGATGCTTCTTGGCGAGATCGTCCATCGAATGGCTGTTCAATCCGCCGGCGTCGAGGTCGAAGCTCATCACCAGGCTGTCGTCGACCGGCGCGACCTTGATCCCGCGGCGGTCGAAGACGATCCAGTCGAACTTGAAATTGTGGCCGACCTTGAGGACCGAGCGATCCTCGAGCAGCGGCTTCAGCCGGGCCAACGCCTCGCCTTCCGCGATCTGCTCCGGCCGTTCGGACAGGAGATCGTGACCGCCATGCCCGATCGGCACGTAGCAGGCCTTGCCGCATTCGGTGGCGAGGCTCACCCCGACCAGGTCGGCGGTGACGCAATCGTAGCCGGACGTCTCGGTGTCGACCGCGACCAGCCCGTTCGTTCGCGCCTCGGCGATCCACGCGTCGAGCTCCTCGATAGAGGTGACGGTGCGATAGGCGGAGCGGTCGATCTTCGGCTCCGGCCGAACTTCGGCCTGCACCGGAGCGACGATCGCAGCGGCGGGGGAGGGCGCGTGGGCGCCGCCGCCGCCGGTTCCGGCGAGCCGGGCGACCAAGGCCCGGAAGCCCTGCTCCTCGAGGAACTCGCGAAGCGGCTCGGGCGGAATGCCCTTCATCTCAAGCGCGTCGAGCGGCTCCGGCAGCGGCGAATCGCAGACCAGCCGGACGAGTTCGCGCGACATCCGCGCCGCCTCGGCATGCTCGATCAAATTCTGCTTGAGCTTGGGCTTGGTGATCTCGTCGGTGTGGGCGAGCACGGCCTCGACGTCGCCATATTGCTGGATGAGCTGCGCCGCGGTCTTGGGGCCCACTCCCGGAACGCCGGGAATGTTGTCGACGCTGTCGCCCATCAGCGCCAGCACCTCGCCCAGCTGCTCGGGCGGAACTCCGAACTTCTCGACGACATAGGCGCGGTCGATCCGGCGGTCGTTCATCGTGTCGTATAGGTCGAGCTTGTCGTCCTCGATCAGCTGCATCAGGTCCTTGTCGGACGAGACGATCGTCACCTTCCAGCCGGCCGCCAGCGCCGCCTTGGAATAGCAGGCGATGATGTCGTCCGCCTCCAGCCCCTCCTCCTCGATGCACGGCAGGGAGAAGGCGCGGGTGGCGTCGCGGATCAGCGGGAATTGCGGGACGAGGTCGGGCGGTGGCGGGGGCCGCTGCGCCTTGTACCCCTCGAACATGTCGTTGCGGAAGGTATGGGAGCCGGCGTCGAAGATGACGGCGAGGTGGGTCGGGCCGTCGGCCTTGTGGAGGCTGTCGGCGAGCTTCCACAGCATCGTCGTGTAGCCGTAGACCGCGCCGACGTTGAGGCCGTGGCGATTGGTCAAGGGCGGCAGGCGGTGATAGGCGCGAAAGATGTAGCTCGAGCCGTCGACGAGATAGAGGTGCGGGGAGGGCATGGAGTCGGACTTAGCCCAAATGGGGGTTGAAACAACCTCCCAGGGTGGGTCCGGAGCGATGGGAGAGGCTGTGCAGCAGATCGATTTCGCCTTGCTCGGCCTGATGCTGTTCGTCGCTTCCCTGGTGGCAATGATCACGCGGCGGTTGAAGCTGCCCTACAGCGCGGGGCTCGTCGCGGCCGGGCTGGTCCTCCCGATCCTCCCGTTCGGGTTCCACCTCCAACTGACGCCCGAGCTGATCTTCACCGTCTTCCTTCCGCCGCTGATCTTCGAAGCGGCGATTCAGATCCCGTGGGGTCCCCTGCGCCGCGAGCTTCCGCTGCTGATGGTTCTCGTCACGGTGGGCGTGCTGCTCGCCGCCGCCATCGTGGCGTGCGGAATGCATTATGCGATCGGCTGGAGTTGGATCGGCGCGGCTTTCTTCGGAATCCTCGTCGCCGCGACGGATCCGGTGTCGGTGATCGCCTTGTTCCGGGAAATCCCGGTCGAGCCTCGGCTCCATCTCGTCGTCGAGGCCGAAAGCCTGCTCAACGACGCCGTCGCGGCGGTCGTCTTCGTCGTTCTCGTCGCGGTGGCGGGCGGAGGGCCGGTGACGGCGGGGGTGGTCGGGAGCAAGCTCCTCGTCACCGCCTTGGGGGGGATCGCCGCCGGCGCCGCGGTCGCCCTTCCGCTGCTGCTGATCGCCGGCCGAACCGAGGACCGGCTGGTCGAGATCACGCTGACCACGCTCGCGGCCTTCGGCTCGTTCCTCCTCGCCGAGCATTTCCATACCTCGGGCGTGCTCGCGGGGCTCACCGCCGGGCTGCTCGTCGGCAACGTCGGCTGGATGGGCTCGATTTCCGATTCCAGCCGGCCCAACATCCTGTCGTTCTGGGAATATGCCGCCTTCCTCGCCAATTCCGTGATCTTCCTGCTGATCGGCGGCGCGATGGCCGGAACGCCGCTCTTCCCGGTGCTCGAGGCGGCCGCCGCCGCGATCCTGCTCTCGCTCCTCGGGCGCGCCGCGACCATCTACCCGATCGCGCTCCTGTTCCGGCGGACCCGCCTCGGCCTGCCCGCCAAATACCAGCATGTCCTGTGGTGGGGGGGGCTTCGCGGTGCGCTTGCGCTTGCGCTTGCGCTGGCCCTGCCGGCGAGCGTCGTTGAACGCGACCATATCATCGCCGTCGTCTTCGCGGTCGTCGCCTTCTCCGTCTTCGTCCAGGGGCTGACGATGGCGCCGCTGATCGGCCGCCTCGGACTCGTCGTCGAGCGGCCTTCCGAGTAATCGGTCGTTCAAGCGGCGGCGGCTAGGGGGCGCGGATGAAACGGCTCCGGCTCATCCTGGCCATCCTGCTTGCGGCGCTCGTCGGCGGCAGCGCGCCGGCGGCCGTGCCCGTCGCGGCTCAAGCCTTTTCCCCGACGCGCTTCTCGGTCGAAGTCGTGGGAAGCGGCCCGGATGTGATCCTGATCCCCGGCCTCACCGCCTCGCGCAACGTCTGGCGCGGCACCGTCGCCGCCGTTCCGGGCTATCGCTACCACCTCGTCCAGGTCGCCGGCTTCGCGGGCGAGCCGGCGCGCGGCAATGCCCGGGGCGAGGTCGTCGCTCCGCTTGCCGAGGAGATCGCGCGCTACATCTCCGCCAAAGGCCTCGCTCGCCCCGCCCTCGTCGGCCACTCGATGGGCGGCACGGTGGCGATGATGATCGCCGCGCGCCATCCGGCGCGGGTCGGGAAAGCGATGGTGGTGGACATGCTGCCGCAGCCGGCGGGGCTGCTCGGCGGCTCGGCCTCGGGCATGCGCGGCCTTGCCGGCCTGCTTCGCGGCCTGGGCGGTAGCGAAAGCGGACGGGGCCTCATCGATTCCGCGATCCGGATGTTCGGCAACGATTCGGCGGAGAACAGCCGAAGCGACCCCGATGTGGTGGCGAGGGCGACCGAGGAGCTCGCCGTCGCGGACCTGACGGCCGAACTGCCGAGGATCGCGGCGCCGCTCACCGTGGTCTACGCCGCGCCGGATTCGGCGCGAGCTCCGGCGATCACTCGGACCTACGCCGCGGCCTATGCCGGGAAGAAGGGTGTCCGGCTGGTCCGGGTGGACGAAAGCGGACACATGATCATGTACGACCAGCCGGCGCGGTTCCGCTCCGCCCTTCGGGCGTTCCTCGCCGGCTAGCCGAAGCCGGCGCCGAGGCGAGGAACAGTTGGAGTCGGCGCATCCAGTCGGCGTAGAGGCCGGGCGCGGTCATCACGCGCCTTCGGGGGCGACCCAGCCGGCGACCAGGTAGATCGCGATCATGACCGGGCCGAGGAAGAAGAGTCCGGCGACGGCGGCGAGCCGCACCAGGGTGACGTCCGCTCCGGTCGCCGCGGCGAGCCCGGAGCACACGCCCATCAGCTTGCCATTCGGACGGTCGAGGGTGAAGGGACGGTTCATGGTCGTTTTCCTGAATAAGAGGGGGTGCCCGGCGGGCGGCGGTCAGATGAGCTGACCGGCCGGCCCGACGGCCGCGGAGACGAACAGGCTGGCGGCGAGAAGAGCGCCGAGAACCGAGATTGCGAGCTGCTGCGCATGGGCGAAATTGAAGGTCATTGTCTTACTCCCTGTGTTCGGCGTCCGGTCCGTCCGGCGCCATGCCGACAGTTTTGCATAGCCCGTGCCAAACCGTGAAAAGGGCAGAAAACCGCCATTTTCGAAGCCTATCGGACCAGAGGAAGCCGCGCTGGGTTGGTAAAATGCACCACTTTCAGGCGGCGAAGTTGGGACGAACCACTGACTCGCTCGGGCGGCCGCTTGGCGCTAGCGGCGGGGCGGATCGACCTCTATCCTCGTGCGAAAGGAGATTTGGGAATGAACAGGATGATCGTTCTGGCCGTCGCGGTCGCACTGGCGGCGGGCTCGGCCCCGGCCGCCGCGGCGCTCGCCACCGGCACCAAGGCGCCGGACTTCACCACCACCGGGGCGTTGGCCGGCAAGCCGTTCCGGCTCCACCTCAAGCAACAGCTCCGCCGCGGCCCGGTGGTGCTCTATTTCTTCCCCAAGGCGTTCACCAAGGGCTGCACCCTGGAAGCCCATGCCTTCTCGGAAGCTGCCGCAGAGTTCCGCAAGCTCGGCGCCACGGTGGTCGGCATGTCCGCCGACGATTACGATTCGCTCCGCCGCTTCTCGGTCGAGGAATGCCGCAACGCCTTTCCGGTGGCCATGGCCTCGACGTCGACGATCCGCGACTATGACGTCCGCTTCAAGGCGGGGGCGGCGCTGACCAACCGCACCTCCTACGTCATCGCCCCGGACGGAAGCATCCTCTCTGCTTATTCCGATCTCGATTGGAAGAACCACGTTGCCACCACCTTGGCCGCGGTGAAGGCGTGGCGGGCGAAGCGCGGGCGGTGAAGCGGCTCTTCACCATCGGCTACGAGGGCAAGACGCTCGACGAATTCCTCGGCGAACTCGCCGCGGCCGGAGTCGAGGCGGTGCTCGACGTCCGCGCGGTCGCGGCTTCGCGCCGGCCCGGCTTCTCGAAGACCGCGCTCTCCAACGCCCTGGCGGAGCGGGGGATAGGCTACCGCCATTTCCGCGCACTCGGAACTCCGTCCGACGGTCGGACCGCCGCCCGGGCGGGGAAGGTCGCCGAGATGCGGCGTATCTACGCCGGCCAGCTCGAGACACCCGAAGCGGGCCTGCAGATGGAGCAGGCGATCGAGGCCGCGGCGGACAGGCCGTCGGCCCTGCTCTGCTACGAGGCCGATGCGCCGGGCTGCCACCGCACGATGCTGGCGGAGCGGATGCTGGAACGCACCGAGTTCGAGGTGGTCGACCTGTAAACTTGGATCATGATCGCGAGGAATGAACCGCAGGCCGTCTCGCGCCACTGCCGTCACCCTGGACTTGTTTCAGGGTCCAGACCTCCGCCCGCCCTGCCGCTTCCACCCTGGATGCTGAAACAAGTTCAGCATGACGGCGCGGACAGAGTTCGGTGGAAGGCGATCGGGTGGAGCTTAGCGCGGCCGGCGTTCCAGGTGCAGGTAGCCGGGATCGAACTCGGCGGCGCGTTGCAGGCGCTCCCAGTCGTGGATGGTGACCCGGCCTCCGCGGAAGGTGCACAGCCCTTCGTCGCGAAGCCGGCGAAGCATGCGATTGACGTGGACTGAGGTCAGGCCGGTCGCGTCGGCGAGGTCGGTCTGGGTCAACGGCAAGGCATAGCCGTCTTCCTCCGCAAGACCGACGATCTTGAGGCGCACGAACAGCTCGCAGAGCATATGGGCGATCCGCGCCAGGGCGGACCGTCGACCGATGGACAGGATCCTCTCCCGATGGATCGCGGAATCGATCAGCGTCGAAAACCACAGGATGCGGGCAAGGTGGGGCTGAGTCTCCGTGATGTGCCGCAGCGCCTCGTGGGGAACGGTCGCGAGCCGCACCCGGGTGATCGATCCGACATTGTGATCGAGCTGCTTCAGGAGGAAGCCGTGCAGGTCGACGAAGTCGCCGGCGACGTGCAGCTCCATGATCTGGCGCTGGCCGTCGGCGAGGTCCTTGTAGCGGCAGGCGAGGCCCTCGAAGAGGAGGATCGATTCGCTGACCACATTGCCTTCGCGCACGATCACCTTGCCGGGCGGGAGCTCGCGCACGGACGCGATCGACTCCCGCAGCACCCGTTCCTCCTCGGGATCGATGACGTCGCGGGCGCGGAGCTTTAGGAGGAGCGCCTCGAGCGCCTCCTCGTCTTCCGCGCGGTTCGGCTCAAGCGGCATGACCGCTCCCGCGCGCCACTCCGGCGGCCTCGAGATGCGGCCCCAGCCGGCCTGTGATCCACAGCGCCCACATCCTGAAATCCGCCGCCAGCGACCAAGCGGGGTAGGTGAAGGTGGCAGGCCGGTTTCGCTCGACTCCGAAGTGGCTTAGCCAGGCGAAGCCGTAGCCGGCGACGGGGAGTGCCGCGAACAGCGCCAGGCGCCCGGTGGCGAGCGCGGCCGCCGCTATCAGGAGGACGAGGCTGGTGCCGGCATAATGCAAGGCGCGGGTCGCCGGCCGGCGGTGCTCGCGCAGGTAGTGAGGCCAGAATTCCGTGAAGGTGCGAAGGCGATCCACCTGGTCACATCCTTCCTGTTTCCCGGCGGCGGCCCCCATAGCACTTGCGCCGCCGCCATGCACGCCTCCCGTCAGCCGGCGACGATCGTCCCTCCGTTGGGATGCAGGACCTGGCCCGACATGTAGCTCGAATCCTCGCAGGCGAGGAACAGGAAGGCCGGCGCCACCTCGTTGGGCTGGCCCTTGCGGCCCATCGGCGTATCCTCGCCGAACGTCTTCATCTTCTCGGGGCTCGCCCCGCCGAAAGGATTCAAGGGAGTCCAGATCGGCCCCGGCGCGACCCCGTTCACCCGGATCCCGTCCTCGATCAGGTTTTCCGACAGCGAGCGGGTGAACGCGGTGATCGCGCCCTTGGTGGCCGAATAATCGAGCAGCTCCTTCGCGCCCTGGTACATGGTCACAGACGTGCAGTTGACGATCGCGGACCCCCTCTTGAGGTGGGGGCGAGCCGCCTGGACCATGAAGAACATGCCGAAGATGTTGGTCTGGAAGGTGCGCTTGAGCTGCTCCTCGGTGATGTCGCGAATGTCCTGGTCGGGATGCTGCTCGCCGGCATTGTTGATCAGCACGTCTAGCCCGCCGAGCTTCTCCACCGTCTGGGCGACCGCCTGCTCGCAAAAAGCCTTGTCGCCGACGTCGCCGGCAAGGGTGAGCGCGCGCCGGCCTTCCGACTCGACGATCCGCTTCGTCTCGGCCGCGTCGTCATGCTCGCAAAGATAGAGGATGGCGACGTCCGCGCCCTCGCGCGCGAACAAGGCGGCGACGGCTCGGCCGATGCCGCTGTCGGCGCCGGTGATCATCGCAACCTTGCCGGCGAGCCGGCCGGAGCCGGGATAGCGCGGCTCCCAGTCCGGCTTCTCCTCCATCTGGGATTCGTGGCCGGGCAGATCGTCTTCGTGGATCATGTCCAGGGTTTCGGTATCGTCCGCCATCATTCTTACTCCTTCGGCGCGATGCCCGCGCCCTCCTCGTCGAACGCTTCGATCGTCGACTGGCCCTGTTCGTCGCCCTCGGACGAGTCTCGCGAGGTGGCGCCTTCGCGGCCGGGGGTTTCGGAGCGGCGGCTGCCGTCGCTCGGGCCGTGCGACGGCGGGCCGTTCGGGTTGAGCGGCCGCTCGGTCGATTCGGGATCGTTCAGGGTCTTGCTCATCATGTTCCTCGAGTCGCGTAGCTCCAAGGTTAACCGCCGCCCCGCCACCGGGTTCCGCCGCCACGCTCCGGCCGGCATGTTGGGAAGGGACAGACCTATCCGGAATTATCCTGACATTTCCGTGGCTTGCAGCAAGGCTTACCGCTGCCGGCGCCGATTTGCGGCGGTTTTCCGGTGGCGCGACGCACCTCCACCTGGGCAATGGCGCGGGCGACGAAAGGCCCTTCGAGGCGGCAGCGAAGGAAGGTCGACTCGCGCGAATTTCGTCGCGGAGGCACGCGGCGATTTCGTCCCGAGGGCCCGTTAGGCGCTTCGGCTCCGACCGGGCCGGATCAACGCAGGTCCGGCGGAGTCGCCTCGCCGACCAGCCGGGCCACCGCCTCGTCGAGTGCGAGCACCTCCTGCCGGGCGCCCTCGCCGAGCGGCCGAAGGGCGACGGTGCGCTCCTCCGCCTCGCGCTTGCCGACGACGAGGAGGTTCGGGACCTTGGCCAGGCTGTGCTCGCGCACCTTGTAGTTGATCTTCTCGTTGCGAAGGTCGGTCGCCACCCGAAGCCCCGCCGCCTCGAGCGCGGCGGCGACTTCGCCGGCATAATCGTCGGCGTCGGAGACGATCGTCGCGACCACCGCCTGGACCGGTGCAAGCCAGAGCGGGAAGCGCCCGGCATGGTGCTCGATCAGGATTCCGATGAACCGCTCGAACGTTCCGAGGATGGCGCGGTGGAGCATCACCGGCCGGTGGCGCTGGCCGTCCTCGCCGACATAGCTCGCGTCGAGCCGCTCGGGGAGCACCGTGTCGGATTGGATCGTGCCCACCTGCCAGGTGCGGCCGATCGCGTCGGTCAGGTGGAATTCGAGCTTGGGCGCGTAGAAGGCGCCCTCGCCGGGAAGCTCCTCCCAGCCATAGTCGGCCGTCGCCCGGCCCGAGGACCGCACCGCTTCGCGCAGCTCCTCCTCGGCATGGTCCCATTCTTCGTCGGTCCCGAACCGTTTGTCCGGCCGGAGCGCAAGCTTGATCGCGTAGCTCTCGAAGCCGAGCTGGCGATAGATGCTGTCGAGCAGGTCGCAGAAGATCCGCACCTCCTCCACCACCTGGTCGGCGCGGCAGAAAATGTGCGCGTCGTCCTGGGTGAACTGGCGGACCCGCAGAATGCCGTGAAGCGCGCCGTGCGGCTCGTTGCGGTGGCACGTGCCCATCTCGGCGAGCCGGATAGGCAAGTCGCGGTAGGATTTGATCCCCTGCCGGAAGATAAGGACGTGGGCGGGGCAGTTCATCGGCTTCAGGGCCATCAGGTCGCCCTCGCCGGTCAGCACCGGCCCCTCCTCCTCGATATTGGGGACCTCGTCCGGAACGACGAACATGTTCTCGCGATACTTGCCCCAATGGCCCGACTGCTCCCACTGCCGGGCGTCCATCAGCTGCGGGGTCTTGACCTCTAGATAGCCGGCGGCATCGAGGCGCCGGCGCATATAGGCTTCCAGAGCGCGCCAGACGATGAAGCCGTTGGGATGCCAGAAGACGCTTCCCTGAGCCTCGGCCTGGAGGTGGAACAGGTCCATCTCCTGGCCGAGCTTGCGGTGGTCGCGCTTGGCCGCCTCCTCGAGCCGCACGAGGTGCGCCTCGAGCTGCTTCCGGTTCAGCCAGCCCGTCCCGTAGATCCGGGAAAGCTGCGGGTTGTTCTGATCGCCCCGCCAATAGGCGCCCGAGACGCGCGTGAGCTTGAACGCCTGCGGGTCGAGCTTGCCGGTCGAGACGAGGTGGGGCCCCCGGCACATGTCGAGCCATTCGCCGGCGCGGTAGACGGTAAGCTCCTCGCCCTCGGGAAGCTCGGCCGCCCACTCCGCCTTGAACGCCTCGCCATGCTCGCGGAAGTGGCCGATCAGACGGTCGCGCTCCCACACTTCGCGGATCAGCGGCGCGTCCTGCGCGATCACCCGCCGCATCTCCTCCTCGATCGCCGGCAATTCCTCCTCGGTGAAGGGGCCGTGCTCCGCCGTCGGGGCGAAATCGTAGTAGAAGCCGTCGGCCGTCGACGGCCCGAAGGTTATCTGCGTCCCCGGAAACAGGTTCTGGACCGCCTCCGCGAGGACGTGGGCGTAATCGTGGCGAACGAGCTCCAGCGCGTCGGCCTCGTCGCGGCTGGTGATCAGCGCAAGCTCGGAATCACTCTCGAGAGGCCGGTTGAGGTCACGCACGTCCCCGTTCACCCGCGCCGCCAGGGCGGCCTTGGCGAGGCCCGGGCCGATCGCCGCGGCGATGTCCGCCGGAGTCGTTCCCGGCTCGACTTCGCGAACCGAGCCGTCGGGCAGGCTGATCTTGATATGCTCCGTCATAGACCGCGGCTGTAGCGGCCCAGACGTCCCACCTCCACCCCCGAAAGGGCTTGCGCCGCCGAGAGGCGCGTTGCAGCTTCGCCGCGGGCAGGGGGAGTTTCAAACGATGAACGACATGGGGACCATGGCGGGCCGCGACGCGGTGCCGGAAAGCGCCTTCGAATTTACCGGGACCTGGCGGGAATTCCTGCCGATCGCGCTTACCAATCTGCTTTTGACGATCGTGACTCTCGGCATCTACCGCTTCTGGGCCAAGGCGCGCGAGCGGCGCTATTTGTGGAGCCGCACCCGCTTCATCGACGATTCTCTGGAATGGACCGGCACCGGCAAGGAGATGTTCATCGGCTTCGTTGTCGTCATGGCCGTCCTCCTGCCCGTCGGCCTCGGCCTCCAGTTCGTGCTTCAGGCGCTGGCGCTGCGCGGGCAGGCCCTGGCCGCGGCGTTGCTCGTCTTCGCTCTTTATGGCGGCTTCTTCTACCTGATCGGAGTCGCCCGCTTCAGGGCGCTTCGCTACCGCCTCAGCCGCACCTGGTGGCATGGCATACGCGGCGGAAGCGACGACGGCGGGTGGGAGTTCGGCCTCAAATATGTCGGCAAGACGATTGCCGGCGCAATCCTGTTCGGACTTCTCGTGCCCTGGTCGATGGTCAGCCTGTGGAACGACCGCTGGAACCGGATGAGCTTCGGCCAGAATGCCTTCGAGGCGCACGCCTCAACCGACGGCCTCTTCGGCCGATGGCTGCTCATCTACCTCGTACCGATCATCGGCGGGGTCGTCATGATGATCGGCTTCGCGGGCGCGATGGCCGGAATGGCCGGCGGCGGCGACCCGACCATGGCCTTCGGAACCATCGTCCTGGCGGTGATCGGCTTCTACCTCGCCTTCATCCTGGTGACGCTAAGCTACTACGCCCTCTTCTACCGCCAGGTCGCGGCGGCCACCTCGGTCGCCGGGATCGACTTCGCCTTTACGGCCCACACCAAGGACTGGCTGAAGCTGATCTTGGGCAATATCGGCCTGATCATCGTCACGCTCGGCCTTGCGCTGATGTTCATCGGCTATCGCAACTGGTCGTTCGTCGTGCGCCACATGGAGGCGACGGGAACGGTCGATCTCGACCTGCTCAAGCAGTCGCAGACGCGCGCGCCGGGCGACGCCGAAGGCCTCGCCGACGCCTTCGACATCGGCGCGATCTGACCGGGGCGATGGAGTCCGAAGGCTGGCTCTACGACGGCGAGAGGGCCGTTCGATTCGAGGCGCGAGTCGCCGTCGAGGGCGGAGTGCTGCGCATCGATCTCGACGACGGGCGAAGCCTGTCGGTCGCCGCGGCGGACCTGGTCCACCTCGAAAGCCGCCGCGACTGCGAGCTTTACGGGCGGCCGGACGTGCAGGGTTGGCGGCTGGCGCTATGCGGGGCGGCGCCGCTCGGGGCGGCGGTTCGAGCGACCACGGGCTACGGCCGCTGGATCGACCGGATCGGCCTCTGGAAGGCGGTCGCCATTGCAATCGCCGTCTCCGCCGCCTTGCTGTTCGCCGCCGACAGCTTCCCGCGCTGGGTGGCGCCTTACGTGCCGGCCTCGTGGGAGAAGAAGGTCGGCGATGCTCTGGTCGGCGATTTCGGCGGGCGCTTCTGCCACGGACAAGGCGGCCAGCAGGCGCTCGACAAGCTCGCCCGGGAGCTCTCCCCGGCGGGTAGCCGGCTCAACGTGCGGGTCGTGAACATCAAGATCGTCAACGCCGCCGCGCTTCCCGGCGGGAACATCGTCATCTTCGACGAGCTGCTGCGCGAGGCCGACGGACCGGACGAGGTCGCCGGGGTGCTGGCGCACGAGATCGCCCACATCCAGCGCCGCCACGTCACCCAGGCGATGATCCGCGAATATAGCTTCGGCGCCCTCATCGCGGCGCTCGGCGGGAGCGCCGGCTCCAAGATCGGGATGCTCGATTCGCTCCATTACAGCCGGGGCGCCGAGGCGGAGGCGGATTCGGTTGCGATCGAGACGCTTCGCCGGGCCGACATCTCGCCCATCCCGACCGCGCGCTTCTTCGACCGGCTGGGGAAGCAGGAGAAGGCCCTCGGCCAGGTCGGCAGCGGCCTCCAATATCTTTCCACCCATCCCCTCTCCGCCGATCGCGAGCAGCGCTTCCGCAAAAGCGCCGTCGCCGGCCATTCCTACCGGCCCGCGCTCAGCCGCGACGAATGGCAGGCGCTCGCCGGCATCTGCCGCTCGGGCACGAAGAAGCAATGATCCCCGATTTCCTCCAGATCGGCGATCGCCGGCTCGCCTACATACATCGCCGGGGGGCGGGGCCGGCTCTCCTCTTCCTGCCGGGCTACGGGTCGGACATGGAAGGCGGCAAGGCGACCGCGCTCGACGCATGGGCGGCGCAAGAGCACCGGGCGATGCTTCGCTTCGACTATGGCGGCTGCGGGGCCAGCGGCGGCGACTTCGAGGCCCAGGGCCTGGCCGACTGGCTCGGCGACACTCTGGCGATGATCGACCGGGTCGCCGAGGGCCCCCTGATCCTCGTCGGATCTTCCATGGGCGGCTGGCTGATGCTTCTCGCCGCCCTCGCCCGCCCGAATCGTGTGGCGGCGCTTGTCGGGATCGCCCCGGCGCCCGACTTTACGGACTGGGGCTTCACCGACGCTCAGAAGCGGACGATCGCACGGGACGGGCGGCTGGAGGAGCCCTCGCCCTATAGCCGCGACCCTTCGGTGACGACCCGCCTCTTCTGGGAGAGCGGTGAGCGGCTGAAGCTGCTCGGCGGCGCGATCGGCATCGACGTTCCCGTCCGGCTCCTCCACGGGCTCGAAGATCGCGACGTGCCCTGGCGTATCTCGCTCGACTTGGTCGGCGCGCTTCGCTCCGCCGATGCTCGGCTGACCCTGGTCAAGGGCGGAGACCACCGCCTCTCGCGCGACGCCGACATCGCCCTCCTGATAAAGACGGTCGCCGACCTGTCTTGAGGAATGTCGTTCAGCGGCCGTGCAGCGACCGCCCGCTAGCCCTTCGACCGATGCTCTCCTTGCTGATCGCTTTCGCGGCCGGAGCGGCCGCGCCCACCAGCTTCAAAACCTGCGCCGCCGAGGCGGCTTCGACGCCCGGGAAAGCCGTCGCCACCGCCGAGGCGTGGGCGGCCAAGGGCGGCGGCGCCGACGCCCGGCTCTGCCAGGGGCTGGCGCTCGCCGGCCTCGAACGCTGGCCCGAAGCCGCGGCGGCGTTCGAGCAGGCGGCGGTCGAAGCCGAGCGCCGGCAGGATACCCGGCGGGCCGACTTCCGGGTCCAGGCGGGCAACGCCTGGCTCGCCGCCGGGGAGCCTGCCAAGGCCGTCCAGGATTTCGACTCCGCGCTTGCGACCACGCTCCTCGCTCCGCAGCTGAAGGGCGAGGTGCTTCTCGACCGGGGGCGCGCCGGAGTCGCCCTGGGCGACGAGGCCGGCGCCCGGCGCGACATCGACCAGGCGCTTGAGCTGGTCCCCGCCGACGGCTTCGCCTGGTATCTCTCCGCCGCCCTCGCGCGCCGGCAAGGCGACCTGAAGCGCGCACGGGAGTCGATCGCCAAGGCGGTGAGCCTCGCTCCCGACGATTCGGCGGTGCTGCTCGAGGCGGGAAACATCGCCGCCGTCTCCGACGAGATCGAGGGCGCCAAGGCGCTTTACGCCCGCGCGGTCAAGGCTCAGCCCGGTTCGGACGCCGCTCGGGCGGCGCAGGCGGCGCTCGCCGCCAATGCCGACCGGCCCGCCGCGACAGCTCCGGCGCGCTGAGCTCTGGATCGCGCGGCGCCGACGGTTCTATAGCGCGCGGGACGCTGACGGAGGCCGCCATGAAATATCTCCACACGATGATCCGGGTCTCCGATCCCGGCTCGACGGTCCGATTTTTCGAGCTGCTCGGGCTTCGCGAGTTGCGCCGCATCGACAATGAGAAGGGGCGCTTCACCCTCATCTTCCTGGCCGCGCCCGGCGACGACGATGCGCAGGTCGAGCTGACCCACAATTGGGACGAGGCCGGCGGCTATTCGGAAGGGCGCAATTTCGGCCACCTCGCCTATCGGGTCGACGATATTTACGAGAGCTGCCGGCGCCTGATGGAGGCCGGGATCGCGATCAACCGCCCGCCCCGCGACGGCCACATGGCCTTCGTCAGGACCCCCGACAACATCTCGATCGAGCTTCTCCAGTCCGGCCCCGCTTTGCCGCCGCAGGAGCCCTGGGCGTCGATGCCGAACACGGGAACATGGTAGGCGGCTGGCCCGATACGCGCTTCACCGCCCTCGCCGGGGCGAGGCATCCGATCGTTCAGGCGCCGATGGCCGGTGCCGCCGGAGTCGACCTCTGCGTCGCCGCGATCGAAGGCGGAGCCCTCGGATCGCTTCCCTGCGCGATGCTCGGGCCGGACGAGATAGGCGCGCAGGTCGCCGAGGTCCGCTCCCGGGCCGAGGGGCCGATCAACCTCAACTTCTTCTGCCACTCTCCTCCGCCCGAAACCGACGACTCGGCGTGGCGGACTCTGCTCGCGCCTTATTATGCGGAGTTCGGAGCCGCCGCCGGCCCAGCCGGACCGCTCCGACGGCCGTTCGATCCGGCGGCGTGCGCCGCGGTCGAGGCGGTTCGGCCGGAGGTGGTGAGCTTCCACTTCGGCCTTCCCGAGCCCGCTTTGCTCGAGCGGGTGCGAAAAACCGGGGCGGCGGTGATCGGCAACGCGACCAGCGTCGCCGAGGCGCTGTGGCTCGAAGCGCGCGGCGTGGACGGCGTGATCGCCCAGGGCTGGGAGGCGGGCGGGCATAGCGGGCGCTTTCTCGGCGGCGACCCGGCCGAGGCCATGACCCTCTTCGCTTTGCTTCCGCAGGTGGCCGACTCGGTTGCCGTGCCGGTGATCGCCGCGGGCGGGATCGGCGACGGCCGCGGGATCGCCGCCGCCTTCGTGCTTGGGGCGAGCGCGGTCCAGCTCGGCACCGCCTTCCTTTATAGCCCGGAAAGCCGGATTTCGCCGCCGCACCGCGCGGCGCTGGAAAGCGCCCCGACCCGCGTCACCAACCTGATGAGCGGCGGCCTGGCGCGCGGGATCGAAGGGCGGCTGATGCGCGAGCTCGGCGCGGTTCGGCCCGAGGCGCCGCCCTTCCCGCTTGCCGCCGCCGCCTTGGCGCCCGTCCGAACGGCCGCCGAGGCGCGCGGCGAATATGGCTTCGGCCCGATGTGGGCGGGCCAGGCGGGGCCGCTTGGCCGGCCGGTTCCCGCCGCCGACCTGGTGCGAGACCTCGCCGCCGATGCGCTGGCGCGGCTCGCACGGCTGGCGTAAGGCGCGAGCGATGGAGATCGTCCGAATCCCGGCGCTCAGCGACAATTATATCTGGCTCGTCCACGAGCCCGGCTCCGGCGAGACGGCGGTGGTCGATCCCGCCTTGGCGGAGCCGGTTCTGCAGGCCGCGGCGGCTCGAGGCTGGCGGATAAGCCAGATCTGGAACACCCACTGGCACCCCGATCACACCGGCGGCAATGCGGCGATCAAGGCGGCGACCGGAGCCCTCGTCACCGGGCCCGCGGCAGAGGCCGGACGGATCCCGACGCTGGATCGCCAGGTTGCGGCGGGGGACCGGGTGACTCTGGGGCCGATCGAGGCCGAGGTGGTCGAGGTTCCCGCGCACACCGCCGGTCATATCGCCTACCACCTCCCCGGCGAGGCGACCGTCTTCGTCGGCGACACTTTGTTCGCCATGGGCTGCGGCCGGTTGTTCGAGGGCACGGCCGGGCAGATGTTCGCCAACCTGCGCTTGCTGGCCGAATACCCGCCCGAGACCAAGGTCTATTGCGCCCACGAATACACGCTCTCGAACGCGCGCTTCGCGGTCACCGTCGAACCCGGTAACGCCGCCATCGCCGCGCGGCTCGCCGAGGTCGAGGCGGCCCGGGCCGCCGGCGAGGCGACGGTTCCGACCACGATCGGGCTGGAGCTCGCCACCAATCCCTTCATGCGCGCCGGCTCGGTCGAGGAATTCGCCAAGCGGCGACAGCAAAAGGATAATTTCGCAGGCTAGGCGACCAAGTCGCCTCGCCGCACGTTGTCATTCGCGTACGGAGGTGGTCATGAACAAGCTTCTCCCAATCACATTATGCCTCATCCTGACGGCCGGCTGCGCCATGGACGATCGTGCCGAGGCCGACCGCGCCGGCGACGCCGGGACGCAGCTGTCGACCCGGCTGGCCGGCTACGAGCCCGACGGCCCGCCCGTGTCCTGCGTCAACCTGCGCGAGCTGCGCGGCAATCAGTCGGCCGGCGGAGCGATTGTCTTCGAAGGGGCGACTCGGAGCCGGCTGTGGGTCAACAACCCGCCGGCCGGCTGTCCGAACCTCGGCAACGGCCGGGCGCTTCGGACCGTGACTCCCAGCACCCAGCTCTGCCGCGGCGACATCGCCACCGTGTTCGACACCGTCAGCGGATTCGAAGAGGGCGGCTGCGGCCTCGGCGAGTTCCAGCCCTACCGACGCGTCGCGCGCTGACCTTCGCCTCCCCCCACGCATAGCGCGGGGGAGGAGGCACGCCTATTTCTTGTAAAGCGCGTCGAGGCGCTCGCCATAAGCCTGCTTGAGGACGTGGCGCCGGATCTTGATCGACGGCGTAAGCTGCTCGTTCTCGACCGTGAAGGGGGCGTCGGCGAGGATGAAACGGCGAACCTTCTCGATCACCGAGAGCTGCGCGTTGACCCGGTCGACCGCGGCGGAGAGCGCCTTGTGATAATCGGGATCGGAGCGGAGCGCGGCGGGGTCGTTGGGCTTGCCGTTCGCCCTCGCCCACTCCCCCGTCCAGTCCGCCTCGGGCACGATCAGTCCGACCAGGTAGGGCCGCCGGTCGCCCGAGACCATCGCCTGGCCGATCTCCGGCTGGAGGGTCAGCATTCCCTCCACCCGCTGCGGAGCGACGTTGTCGCCTTTGTCGAGGACGATCAGGTCCTTCTTGCGATCGGTGATGACGATCCGGCCCCGCTCGTCGATGTGGCCGACGTCGCCGGTATGGAGCCAGCCGTCCACCACCGTCTTCTCGGTCAGCGACGGATTGCGCCAATAGCCCTTCATGACGAGCTCGCCGCGCACCAATATCTCGCCATCCTCGGCGATCCTCACCTCGGTGTTCTTGAGCGGCGGTCCGACGCTGTCGAGCCTGATCCCCGCTTTGGGCCGGTTGCAGCTGATCACCGGCGCCGCCTCGGTCTGGCCGTATCCCTGGAGGAAGGTAAGGCCGACCGCGTGGAAGAACAGGCCGACCTCCGGGTTGAGCGGTGCGCCGCCCGACACCATCGCCTTGATCCGCCCTCCGAACCTGGCGCCGACCTTGGGACGAAGGGTCCGGCTTAGCAGGAAGTCCATCGGCCGGTCCCACAGCGGAACCCCGCCTTCCATCTCCTTCGCGCCGATTTCCAGCGCCCGCTTGAGGAGGTAGTTGGTGAGCCTGCCCTGCTTCTCCATCTGCTTGAGGATCCGCGTTCGAAGCACCTCGAACAGGCGCGGAACGACGACCATGATGGTCGGCCTCGTCTCCTCGATGTTGGATGCGAGCTTCTCGATCCCTTCCGAATAATAAATCTGGCCGCCGAGCCCGATCGGGAAGAACAGGCCGCCGCTATGCTCGTAGGCATGGCTGGCCGGGAGGAAGGAGAGGAACACCTCGTCGCCGATCCCGAAATCCTCGGCGATGACGTCGACGCAGCCTTCCACATTGTGGAGTATGGCCCCGTGGTGGAGCATCACTCCGCGCGGCGCTCCGCCGGTTCCGGACGTGTAGATCAGGCAGGCGAGGTCGCCGCGCTGGAAATCCGCCGCCGCCGCGGCCGCCGCGACGTTCGGCGGCTCCGAAGCGATTAGCGCCGTCCAGTCGTGATACTGGACGTTGCTCGTCTGCCCGCCCGGCAGCGGCTCGATCGCGATGACATGTTCGCAGCCCGAGGTTCGCTGCGCCGCCGGGAGCAAGGCCTTTGCCAGCTTCTGGGTCGAGACGATGACGGCCCGGGCGCCGCTGTCGTCGAGAATATGCTGGTGGTCGCGCTCGGTGTTGGTGGTGTAGGTCGGCACCGTGACGCAGCCGGCCGCCATGATGGCGAGGTCGGCGAGGCACCATTCCGGCCGGTTCTCCGACACCAGCATGACGAGATCGCCCTTGCGAAGCCCGATCCGGCGAAGTGCGGCGGCGAGGCTCGCCACCTGCTCCGCCGCCTGCCGCCAGCTGGTCGAGCGCCATTGCTTGTCGATTTTCGCCCACAGGAACGGTGCGTCGCCCCGTTCCGCGGCGCGCGTGAAGAACATGGTGACGAGGTTGGGAAAGTGTTCGAACGTCCCCGCCGGCTCGCCCGGGTTCGCGGCCATAGTCATTCCGGCGGGCGATCCGAAGCGGCCGAGCGGACGATCGGCGCCACTTCGCCCGTCTCGCTCATCGCCACGCCCTCGCTCCGCGGGTCCGCCGCGCCGACCCAGCGCCCGCCGACCCGCTCGATCGCATTGGCCTTGAGGCCGAGCGGCGCGACCTGGACCTTGTGGCCGAGTGCGCGCAGCGCCGGCGCGAGCGGCTCGAGCGCAGTGCCCTGCTCGACGATCGCCGTGTCGCCCGGCGAGAAGAGCAGTCCGAGCCCGATCGCGTCCTGGGCGCTCATCTTCCAGTCGAGGACCGCGACGATCGCCTTGGCGACCTGGGCGATGATCGTCGGTCCGCCGGCGGCGCCGAGCGCGAGGCGAACCTTGCCGTCCGGACCGTAGACGATGGTCGGCGCCATCGAGCTTCGCGGCCTCTTGCCGCCCTCGACCCGGTTGACGGCGAGCCAGCCGCCTTTCTCGGGGACGATGTCGAAATCGGTCAGCTCGTTGTTGAGCATCGTCCCGTCGACCGACAGGCCCGAGCCGAAGATGCTCTCGATCGTCGTCGTCACCTCGACGACGTTGCCGGCCCGGTCGGCGACGACCAGGTCGGTGGTTCCCGCGCGCTCCCCGGCCGGCACCGGCAGGCGCGCGGGCGCGCCGCTCGGGGTCCCGGCCACGGCATGCGCCATCGTCCGCTCGGCCGAGATCAGCTCGGAGCGGGCGGCGAGATAGGCCGGGTCGATCAGCCCGGCGACCGGCACATGGACGAAGTCGGGATCGCCGACGTAAAGGTCGCGGTCGGCGAAGGCGAGGCGCGCCGATTCGGCGAACAGGTGCCAGGCGACCGGCGACTTCGGCCCGAGCGCCGAAAGATCGAACCGCTCCAGCTGCTTGAGGATCATCAGCACCGTCACTCCGCCCGACGAGGGCGGCCCCATGCTGCATACCCGATAGGCGCGGTAGAGCGCGCAGACCGGCGGCCGCACCTTCGCCCGATATTGGGAGAGGTCGGCAAGCGTCATCCTCGACGGATTGCGCGCCGCGCCGTTCACGGTTGCGACGATATTCGCGGCCTGAGCGCCGGTGTAGAAGGCGCCGGCCCCGGCCCGCGCGATCCGCTCGAACAGGGCCGCCTGCTCTGCATTGCGCACTCGCGCCCCGGGGGGAAGCGGCTTTCCGGCGGAGTCGAGGAAGACCCGAGCCGCGCCCGCGTCGATGAAGCCGGGCGCATTGCCGAGCAGCCGCGCGAAGCGGGGAGTCAAGGTCCAGCCGCCGCGCGCCAGCCGGATCGCCGGCTGGAACAAGGCCGCCCAGGGAAGTCGGCCGCCGCTTTTGTGAGCCAGGGCCATGGCGCGCAGCGTTCCCGGGACGCCGACGCTTCGCCCGCCCGGCACCGCCTCGTCATGGGCCAGCGGGGTCCCGTCGGGACGGTAGAACCAGCGCGGGTCGGCCGCCTTGGGCGCCGTCTCGCGGCCGTCGATCGTGCTCGTCGCCCCTGTCCGCGCATCGTGGCGGACGAAGAAGGCGCCGCCGCCGATCCCGGCGCTCTGCGGCTCGACCACGTTCAGCGCCAGCATCGTCGCGATCGCCGCGTCGGTTGCGCTTCCGCCCTGGCGCAATATCTCCACCCCGGCTGCCGCCGCGCGCGGGTCGGCAGCGGACACCATCCCCGGATCGGCCCGCGCCGCGGCGGGCGGGCGCGACGGCCTTCGCGCCTCGGCGGGCGCGGCGGTGAGACACAAAGCGGCAAGAAGCAAAGGCGCGAGGCGCGGCAGGGGCCGGTTCGACATGGCGCGCGACACTAGACCGCCGCGTAAAGTCCGCAAGGCCTAAGTCCCCTCTCCCTTTGGGCGGGCCGGCTAGCGCACGTCCACACCCACGGCGTCGCCGACATGGGCGAAGCCGTCGCGCTCGAGCAGCGTCTTCAGATCCCGCGCGATCCGCCGCGCCAGGCCCGGTCCCTCGTAGACCAACGCCGAGTAGAGCTGGACCAGCGAGGCGCCGGCGCGCAGGCGCGCATAGGCGTCGGCGGCGGTCTCGATCCCGCCGGCGGCGATCAGCGGCAGTGCGCCGCCGGCGGCCCTGCGAAAGTCCTTCAGGCGGGCGAGGGCGAGCGGCCCCAGCGGCCGCCCCGACAGTCCGCCCGCCTCGCCGCAATGGCGGGAGCGCAGCGCGGGGCGCGAGACGGTGGTGTTGGCCACGATCAGGGCGTCGATCCCCCGCCGGATCGCGGCATCGGCGATGTCGTCCACGTCGCCCGGCTCCAGATCCGGCGCGACCTTGAGGAACAAAGGCACGGCCCGTTCCCCGCGCGCCTCGACGACGGCGGCGAGCAGTTCGTCGAGCGCGCCCGCCGACTGCAGGTCGCGAAGACCCGGCGTATTGGGTGAGGAGATGTTGACGGTGAGATAATCGGCGACCTCGGCGAAGGCGCGCACGCCCGCGACATAGTCGCCGATCCGGTCCAGGCTGTCCTTGTTGGCGCCGATATTCGCCCCCACCGGTCCCGGGTGCGGGCCCTGGAGCCGGGGCAGGGCGGCGGCCTGACCCTCGTTGTTGAACCCCATCCGGTTGATCACCGCCCGGTCCTCGGCGAGCCGGAACAGGCGCGGCCGAGCATTGCCCGCCTGCGGCCGGGGAGTCGACGTCCCCACCTCGACGAAGCCGAAGCCGAAGCCGAGCATCTGCCGCCAGACCCGCGCGTCCTTGTCGAAGCCGGCGGCGAGCCCGACCGGATTGGGAAAGACGAGGCCGGCAACGGTGGTCGCAAGCGCGGGGTCCGGCGCCGGCGGGCGCCGGGGCGGCAGGCGTTCGAGGGCCGCGATGGTCAGCCGGTGCGCCCGCTCGGCGTCGAGCGCGAAGACCAGCGGCCGGACGAGCGGGTAGAGCGCCATTTCCGGCCCTATGGCACAGGCGGCCGGCAATTGCAGCGGCGGCCGCGGCCGCTACTGTGTGTGCATGGAGAGCGGGGAGAAGCTGGAGGAGGCGCTTGCCGAAGCGGCCCGATTGGCCGCCGGCGCGCGCGACCGCTGGTGGATCATCGGAAGCGCCGCCGCCTTTCTGCACGGCGCTGCCGGATCGGCGGTGCGCGACATCGATCTTCTGATGAGCCGCCGCGACGCCGCGACGCTGCTCCGGTCGCTGGGGATCGCGCTCGCGCCCGGCACGGCCGATCCGCTGTTCCGGTCGGAGGTGTTCGGCTGCTTTCCGGCTTTCGGCTACGCGGTGGAGGTGATGGGCGGGTTCAGCGTTCGGGGGCCCGGCGGCTGGGAACCGGTGCGCCTGCACGGACGGGAGGAGGTCGCCGTCGGCAGGCACATCCTCCATGTCCCGCCCCGCGCCGAGCTGATCGCCCTGCTTCGACGGTTCGGACGGGAAAAGGATCTCGAGCGGGCGGTGACATTGGAGGCGTTTGATGCTCCCGAAGCCTGAAGGGGCCGCGGGATTCAGTCGTCGCCCCAGCGAAGGCTGGGGCCCCAGGGGGTGAAGAACAGTGCGCTTTTCACCCCCTGGGGTCCCAGCCTTCGCTGGGACGACGTGATCGGGGTTGGAGCCGCTTTCGGGCCCCGCTAGAGCCGACCGAAAAGGATAGCCAGACCATGCGCGGCTTCTGGGACGAACGGCAGCGGCTCCACGCCCCTTCGAGGGAGCTTCACAACGGCGCCTTCGTGCCCTTCGCAGAGACCCCGGCGAGGGCGGACGCGATCCTGGCCGCGCTTGCGCCGGCCGAACCCGCGATCGACCATGGCGAGGCGCCGCTTCTTCGCGTCCATCCGGCCGCCTATCTCGATTTCCTCAAGAACGCGTGGAGCGACTGGCGCGAGGCCGGTCGGGAGGGCGACGCGGCCGGCTATGTCTGGCCCGTCGTCGGCCGGCGCCCCCTCGACCTCGACCGGATCGACGCCCGGCTCGGCCGGTTCAGCATGGATGCGTCGACGCCCGTCGCCGAGGGGACGTGGCAATCCGCCTACTGGTCCTGCCAGACGGCGCTGACGGCGCTCGACGCGGTGCTCGGCGGGGAGCGTACCGCCTTCGCCCTATGCCGGCCCCCCGGCCATCATTGCGGCGCCGATTATATGGGCGGCTATTGCTATCTGAACGCCGCCGCCGTCGCCGCGAAGGCGGCGATCGCCGCCGGGCGCCGCAAGGTCGCCATACTCGACGTCGACTATCATCACGGCAACGGCACGCAGGACGTCTTCTACCGGCGAGGCGACGTGCTGTTCGTCTCGATCCACGCCGATCCCAGGATCGACTATCCCTTCTACTGGGGTCATTCCGACGAGGCGGGGGAGGGGCCGGGCGAGGGCGCGACGCTCAACCTGCCGCTACCGCGCGGCACCGGGGCGGAGGCGTTCGACCGCACGCTCTGCGCCGCTCTCGAAAGGATCGCCGACTTCGCGCCCGACCTCCTCCTCTGCTCCTACGGCGCCGACACCTACGAGGGCGACCCGATCAGCTTCTTCAAGCTTCGCACCGAAGATTACGGTCCGCTGGCGCAGCGGATCGCGGCGCTCGGCCTGCCCACGCTGGTTCTGATGGAGGGCGGCTATGCGATCGACGCGCTCGGCGCGAACGTCGCCGCCTTCCTTGGCGGTTTCGCCTCGGCGGGGTAGAAGGGTGATATGCGCAAGCCTCTCCTCCTCGCCGCCCTCCTCCTCGCCGCCTGCTCCGGAACGGCGGGCGCGCGCGACTCCGGCCTCGCCATCGAGCGTCCGGAGACGAAGGCGACCGCGCCGCTGTTGATCACCTCGCCGGCTTTCGGCCCGGGCGGTCCGATCGCCCTCAAATATAGCGCCTACGACAGGAGCGTCTCGCCGCCGCTCAGCTGGTCGGCGCTTCCACCCGGGACCGAGAGCCTCGCCTTGATCGTCGAGGATCCCGACGCCGCCTCGGTCCGGCCGTTCGTCCACTGGCTGGCCTGGAACATCGGCCCGGGCGGACGCGGCGCGGCGGAAGGCGGACTGCCGTCCGGCGCCGCCCAGGGAAAGAACGGCCGCGGCGGCGTCGCCTGGTTCGGCCCTCACCCCTCCGACGGCAAGCTCCACCACTACCATTTCCAGCTCTTCGCCCTCGACCGCACTCTCGCCCTTCCCGCCGGCGCCGACCGCGATCAGCTCCTCGCCGCGATGAAGGACCATGTGCTGGCCAAGGGCGAGCTGGTCGGAACGTTCACCAAGCCCAAAGGTCGGTAGTGGCTCGGGCGGCGGTGATGAAGCTGGTTGCCGCGCTGGTCGCCCTGTCCCTCTCCGCAAGCGTCCTCGCGCGCAAACGTCCCGCAAGTCCGCCGCCCGCCAACATAGAAATGACGGCGATTTACGAAGCGGACCAGGCGGACCGGAAAAGCGACACAATTGACTGGGCTGTCGTCGAGCCGCGCGACACCGCCCGGCGTACGCGCACGAAGGCGCTCCTGGACTCCGGGGCGCTACGGACCGCCGACGACTTCTGGCATGCCGCCTTCGTCTTCCAACACGGCCACAGCCCTGACGATTTCCTTCTCGCCCACACGCTGGCCGTCCTCTCCGCTGCGCGAGGCCGGAGCGATGCGACTTGGATCGCCGCCGCTACGCTGGACCGCTATCTTCGGAACATCGGACAAAAGCAGATTTACGGCACCCAATACGTCATCCCCCCGGACGGCAATTCCACCCAGGAGCCGTACGACCGGACCCTGGTTTCCGATGCCCTTCGACAAGCGTTGGGAGTGCCTACCCGCGCCGAGCAGGAGAAACGGCGAGCCGGGTTCGAAGCGAGCTGGCGGGCCGCGCACCGCCAACCGCGCTAGGCCGCTCAGCGCCGTTCGACCCGGAGACCGGGCCATCGAATCTCCCTCTCCCCATGGGGGAGAGGGTCGGGGTGAGGGGGTTCTGACTCCGGGGATCAAGCTCGGACGCCGAACCCCCTCTCCCTGCCCTCTCCCCCACGGGGAGAGGGAGATTGCCGCCCCGTCGCCGCGGCGACGGCCTAGAGCTTCTCGGTCAGCTCCGGGACCAGCTTGAACAGGTCGCCGACCAGGCCGAGGTCGGCGACCTGGAAGATCGGCGCGTCTTCGTCCTTGTTGATCGCGACGATCAGCTTGGAATCCTTCATTCCGGCAAGGTGCTGGATCGCGCCCGAAATGCCGACCGCGACATAGACTTCGGGAGCGACGATCTTGCCGGTCTGGCCGACCTGATAGTCGTTGGGCGCATAGCCGGCGTCGACCGCGGCACGGCTGGCTCCGACGGCGGCGCCGAGCTTGTCGGCGAGCGGATCGATGACGGCATGGAACTGCTCGGAGGAGCCGAGCGCCCGGCCGCCCGAGACGATGATCTTGGCGCTGGTCAGCTCGGGCCGCTCCGACGCGGCGATCTCGGCGCCGACGAAGCTCGACAGGCCTGAATCGGCCGGTCCGGAGACCGCCTCGACGGTTCCGGAGCCGCCTTCGCGCTCCGCCTTTTCGAAGGCGGTGCCGCGCACCGTCAAAACCTTCTTGCTATCCGAGGAGCGGACGGTGGCGATGGCGTTGCCGGCGTAGATCGGCCGGACGAACGTATCCTCGCCCTCGATTCCGATCACATCGGAAACCTGCATCACGTCGAGCAGTGCGGCGACTCGCGGCGCGACGTTCTTGCCGGTGGTGGTCGAGGCGGCGACGAACGCGTCGTGATGCCCCATCAGGTCGGCGGCCAGCGGCGCGACATTCTCGGCGAGCTGGTGGGCATAAGCCGGCGAGTCGGCGACGTGCACCTTGCCCACTCCGGCGATCTTCGCCGCCTGCTCGCCAACTCCGGAGACGCCCTCGCCGGCGACGAGCAGGTGGACCTCGCCAAGCTTGGACGCGGCGGTGACCGCGGAGAGGGTGGCGTCCTTCAGCTGGCCGCCTTCATGTTCGACGAGGACGAGGCACTTCATCCGATCACTCCCACGGTCCGAAGGCGGTCGATCAGCTCGTCCACCGATTGCACCTTGATTCCCGCCTCGCGCTTCGACGGCTCGCGAACGCCAAGCGTGGTCAGCCGGGGCGCGGTGTCGACGCCGTAGTCCGCCGCCGTCTTCTGCGCGAGCGGCTTCGACTTGGCCTTCATGATGTTGGGCAGCGAGGCGTAGCGCGGCTCGTTCAGGCGAAGGTCGGTTGTGACGATGGCGGGAAGCTTCAGCCGCACCGTCTCGAGCCCGCCGTCGACCTCGCGGGTGACGCTTGCGCTCTCGCCGTCGACCTCGACCTTCGAGGCGAAGGTGCCCTGCGCCCAGCCGAGCAGGGCGGCGAGCATCTGGCCGGTCTGGTTCGAATCGTCGTCGATCGCCTGCTTGCCTAGGATGACCAGGCCGGGCTGCTCCTCTTCGGCGATCTTCGCCAGGATCTTGGCGACGGCGAGCGGCTCGACCTCGGTCTCGCTGACGACCAGGATCGCCCGGTCCGCGCCCATCGCCAAAGCGGTGCGGAGGGTCTCCTGGGCCTTGGCCGGCCCGATCGAGACGGCGACGATCTCCGTCGCCACCCCCTTCTCCTTGAACCTGATCGCCTCCTCGACGGCGATCTCGTCGAAGGGGTTCATGCTCATCTTGACGTTGGCGAGGTCGACGCCCGTTCCGTCCGCCTTCACCCGCGGCTTCACGTTATAGTCGATGACCCGCTTCACGGGGACCAGCAGCTTCATCTCGTCTTCCTTCTTCCTCCCGTCGCCCCAGCGGAGGCTGGGGCCCCAGGGGGTGAAAAGCACCGGCGCTCTTCACCCGCTGGGGTCCCGGCCTTCGCCGGGATGACGGTGTAACTCACGCCGCGTCCTTCACCGCCGCGACGATCTTCCTCGCCGCGTCGCCGAGGTCGTTGGCCGGAACGATGGCGAGGCCGGACTGGGCCAATATCGCCTTGCCCTCGTCGACGTTCGTGCCTTCCAGTCGAACGACCAGCGGCACGTGCAGGTTCACTTCCTTGGCCGCCGCGACGATCCCGTCGGCGATGATGTCGCAGCGCATGATCCCGCCGAAGATGTTGACCAATATGCCCTTAACCGCGGGATCGGAGAGGATGATCTTGAACGCCGCCGTCACCTTCTCCTTCGACGCGCCGCCGCCGACGTCGAGGAAGTTGGCCGGGAAGGCGCCGTTCAGCTTGATGATGTCCATCGTCGCCATGGCGAGCCCGGCGCCGTTCACCATGCAGCCGATATTGCCGTCGAGCTTGATGTAGGCGAGGTCGTATTTCGACGCCTCGACCTCGGCCGGATCCTCCTCGGTCTCGTCGCGAAGCGCCTCGACGTCGGGGTGGCGGTAGAGGGCGTTGGAATCGAAGCTCATCTTGGCGTCGAGGACGAGAAGCCGGCCGTCCTCGGTCTCGACCAGCGGATTGATCTCCAGCATCGCGCAATCGTAGGCGAGGAACGCCTGGTAGAGCTGGCCGGCGAGCTTCTGCGCCTGCTTGTCCATCTCGCCCTTGAGCTTCAGAGCGTGGGACAGCGCCCGGCCGTGGTGCGGCATGAAGCCCTGCGCCGGGTCGATGGTGATCGTCGTGATCCGCTCGGGCGTGTCGTGCGCCACCGCCTCGATGTCCATTCCGCCCTCGGTCGAGGCGACCATCGCGATCCGCCCGGTGCCGCGGTCGACGAGGAGCGCAAGATAATATTCCTTGGCGATGTCGACCCCGTCGGTGACGTACAGCCGGTTGACCTGCTTCCCCGCCTCGCCGGTCTGGATTGTGACGAGCGTGTTGCCGAGCATCTCGGCCGCGCTGGAGCGGACCTCGTCGGCCGACCGGGCCAGCCGCACTCCGCCCTTGGCGTCCGGGCCGAGCTCCTTGAACTTGCCCTTGCCGCGCCCGCCGGCGTGGATCTGCGCTTTGACGATGTAGAGCGGCCCGGGGAGCTTGCCCGCCGCCTCCACCGCCTCGTCGACGGAAAGCGCGGCGAAGCCGGCGGGAACCGGAATGCCCTGCTTGGCGAGCAGCTCTTTGGCCTGATATTCGTGGATGTTCATGGCCGCGCCTTAAGCACAGGGCGGCATCGAATCCAAGTTGCCTCCCCACGATTTCGTGGGGAGGGACCACCCGGAGGGTGGTGGAGGGGTAACTGGAACAGGTCTGAGCGTAGACCGTCGCCCAAGCGAAGGCTGGGGCCCCAGGGGGTGAAAGCTGCGGCGTCCTTCACCCGCCGGGATCCCAGCCTTCGCTGGGATGACGGGTTCCATTCAGCCCCCCGCCGCCGCAATCACCTTGCGGCGGTCGAACAGGCCGAGCCGGTCGCCGAGGAAACGCGCGATCAGCGCCGGCTCGAGCGCGAACAGGCCCTCCAGCGCCGAGCAGCCGCCGCCGCGCAGGAGCAGGCGGTCGAAGCCGCGCTGGAACTCGCGCCGCTTCCACAAGGCGGCGGCGTCGGTCTCGAACAGGTCGTACAGGGCCGCGCCGCTGAAGTCGCGCTGGGCCGCGAGAAGAAGCGCGGTCCGCACCGCGTCGGTGAGGGGCGAGCCGATCGTCGGGCCGAAATAGCCGCCGCGCGGCCCCAGCTTCGCCGCCCGCGCGCCGCCGATTCGATAATAAGCGGCGACGTCGCCGCCGAGCGCGAAGGGCAGGGACGTCGTCTCCTCGCCCTCGCTCCGGCACCGCCCCCAGCCGCGCAGCGCGACATAGGAATCGATCCGGCGCCCGCCTTCGCCCGCCTCCGGCTCGCCTGCGCTCGAATAGCGGACATGCTCGACGAGCAGGCGGGTGTCGTCCAGCGGAAGGCAGGTGAAGAAGGCACATCCGGCGCCCTGTTCGACGGTCGCATCGGCGAGGACCGGAAGGTCGACCCGGTGCGGCGCCTCGAATCGGCAGGTGCGTGCGGTCGAATGCCGCCAGCCCAGCTCCAGGGTCGTCTGGTGGGTCCAGGCGCGGGCGTCGATCGCTCCGTCGCCCTTCACCACCTCGCCGCCGTGGAGAAGCAGGCTGTCGTCGCGCACCGCGACGATCCGGCAATCCGGCCGGTAGCGATCGGTCGACAGCCCCTCGCGGACGGCCGTGTCGATCGCCTCGCCGGTGACGGCATGACAGCGCATCATCAGCTTGCGGCTGCGTCCGGGAAGCGCGACGTAGAAGCCATCCCAGCTGCGCACTGTCAGAGGCGCCATAAAGTCGCGCTCCTCTTGCGAAAGCTGCTCGTCGAGGAAGAACAGGGTCCGGCCTCCGCCGGTCTGGGGAGTCTCGCCGGCCAGAAGCATCGGAACGTCGGGGCGGAGGCGTGCCATGGCCAGTGCCGCAAGCGCGGCGGCGACTCCGCCGCCGGCGATCAACAGGCCGTGATTCTTGCCCTTCGTCATCGCGCGACGCTTACCCGCCAAGCCCGTCGCGGCAAAGCCGTGGCGGACCGGTCTCGCCGAAAGCCCCGTTATGGCACTGTTTTCGTAACGCCGCCGGAACTCTTTCGGCGGAGCCGCGCTGTTCCCCTTCGAACAGGTCGAGGACTGAACTCCATGAATTCCCTTCGTATCGCCGCGGCGGCCGCTTGCGCCGTCCCGCTTTTCCTTGCCGCGCCGGCTTTCGCCCAGGACGGCGGCGAAACCTATCAGGACCGCCCCTACAGCCTCACCATCGGCGCGGGCGGCGCCTACGTTCCCTCCTACGAGGGCTCCGACGATTACGAGCTGACTCCGGTCGGGCTCCTTTACGGAAAGGTCGCCGGCTTCGGCTTCGCCACCCGCGGAACCACGCTCACCGTCGACCTCATCCGCGACGCGAAGGATGCTCCGGTCAGCTTCGAATTCGGGCCGGCCGCCAACATTCGCTTCGACCGCTCCAGCCGGATCAAGGATCCCGTCGTCCGGGCGCTCGGCAAGATCGACCGGGCGTTCGAGGTCGGCGCCTATGGCGGGATCGCCAAGAACGGCGTGCTGAACCAATATGACAGCCTCGCCGTCCACCTCACCTGGCTTCGCGACGTCTCGGACACCCACGACAGCACCATCTTAAGCCCGTCGGTCGACTACAGCACGCCGCTTAGCACCCGCACCTACGCCGTTCTCTCCGTCGGGAGCGATCATGTCGGACGCGGCTACGCGCAGACCTATTTCAGCGTCACGCCTGCCGGGTCCCTGGTCAGCGGCCTTCCTATCTACACGGCGGACCGGGGCTGGAAGAACGTGCGCGGCAGCCTGTTCCTCGCCCAGGTCCTGACCGGCGACCTTCGCGATCCGCACCTCAGCCTCTTCGCCGGCGCCAGCTACTCGCGCCTGCTCGGCGATTTCGCGCGAAGCCCGATCGTCTCGATCCGCGGCGACCGAAACCAGTATCTCGCGACTTTGGGACTGGCCTACAGCTTCTAGTTTTGCCCCCTCTCCCCAGGGGGGAGAGGGCTGGGGTGAGGGGGTTCTGCCTCCGAAACAGGCCTCCGGCGCCGAGCCCCCTCTCCCTGCCCTCTCCCCGCCGGGGAGAGGGAAGCGGCTTTTCCGCACCGCCGTTCCGCGCTAGGAACAGCCCGTGAACGGCGTGCGCAAGATCATCCATGTCGACATGGACGCTTTCTATGCGTCGGTGGAGCAGCGCGACGATCCGGGGCTTCGCGGCCTGCCGCTCGCGGTCGGCGGAGGGGTGCGCGGGGTGGTCGCCGCGGCGAGCTACGAAGCGCGCAAATGGGGGGTCCGCTCGGCCATGCCCGCCGTCACCGCCCAGCGCCTCTGCCCCGGCCTGATCTTCGTCAAGCCGCGCTTCGACGCCTATCGCGCGGTGTCGCAGCAGATCCGCGCCATCTTCCTCGACTATACGCCGCACGTCGAGCCGCTGTCCCTCGACGAAGCCTATCTCGACGTTACCGAGGACCTCAAGGGGATCGGAATCGCGACCGAGATCGCAAAGGAGATCCGGCAGCGGATCCGGGACGAGACCGGCCTCACCGCCTCGGCGGGGGTGAGCTACAACAAGTTCATCGCCAAGCTCGCCTCGGACCACAACAAGCCCGACGGCCTGTGCGTCGTGACCCCGGCGCGAGGCCCGGCCTTCGTCGAGGCGCTTCCGGTCAAGCGCTTCCACGGGGTCGGTCCGGTCACGGCCGCGAAAATGGCTCGGCTCGGGATCGAGACCGGTGCCGACCTCAAGGCTCGAAGCCTCGAATGGCTCGCCGACCATTTCGGCTCCAGTGCCCGTTACTATCACGATCTCGCACGGGGCATCTGCCACCGCCAGGTCAAGGCCGACCGGCCGTACAAGTCGGTCAGCGCCGAGGACACGTTCCATGAGGATCTAAGCGATCCCCAGGCCCTGCTCGCCGAGCTCGAACGGATCGGCCGCCACGTCTGGACCAAGCGGGTGGTCGGCAAGGGCCTGTCCGGCCGCACCGTCAACCTCAAGGTCAAATATGGCGACTTCCAGATCGTCACCCGGGCGCGCTCGCTCGACCGCCCGGTCAGCGGCGAGGCCGAGTTCCTCGAGATCGGCGCCGGCCTGCTTCGAAGCGTGCTCCCGCCGGTGAAGAGCATCCGCCTGCTCGGCCTCGGCCTGTCCGGTCTCCACCAAGGCGAGGCCGCCACGGACGAGCGCGAGCTGGCCCTTCCGCTCTAGATGATGTCCTCTTGAGGCTGGATCGTTCGACTCCTGCCGTCATGCTGAACTTGTTTCGGCGACCAGGGTGGATGCGCCTCGCAAACGGCGGAGCTAATTTGACCTTGCGGATAAACGCCAGGGGTTCAGCCGACAGGCGGCGGCGAACTGTCGTCCACAGCCTGCTCGCCCACCGATCGCCCGTCCCCCCCGAGGACCGCCTCGCGATGCTCCGGCGCGTGGCGCCGGTTGCGCGGCCGCGGCGCTCCGTAGCAGACCGGCGATTCGCCGCCCATCAGGGCGATATAGTTGCGGTGGTCGTGCTGGGTGCTGACCTGCTGGTACCAGGAGAGCTGGAGGCAGAACGTGCCGGTGAGCGTCCCGGCATCGACCGGCTGGGCATAGCTCGCGCCGCCCGCGTCCATCAGTCCCTCCATGGTGTCGACGGCCGCCTGGACGAGCAGCGGGGTAGTCAGCCCATATTCGTCGTACAGGCTCTGCACGCCCGGAAGGTTCGACCAGCCGTAGGGCACCATGTCGAGCGTGTTGTAATAGCGCGGCGCATATTGGAAATTCTGCTTCAGATAGTCGGCGAAGGCGGCGTTTCCGGCGGTCGGAGCGGCGAAGGTGGTCGGAACGATCGGGACCGAGACTCCGCGGGCGCCGAGCGCCGCCTTGAGCCAGGGCGCCGCGACGCTGGCGAGGCAGCCTCCGAGGCTGTGCCCGGTGATGGCGAGCACCGGCTTCTCATTGGCCGGGCTGCCGAGGAAGGACGTCAGGAAATCGAACAGGGTCCGCCCGTTCGAGACCAGGGACTGGATGGTGGTGAGCGCATCGAGCGTGCCGCCCGCGACTCTCGCCGGAGACCAACCCGCCCAGGGCAGCGGATATTGCAGGGCGACGTCGAGATCCTCGAACGCCTCCCACAAATCGCCCCACGGATCGTCGGTGATGTCGGTGCCCCGGATCACGACGGCGGCCGCGACCGGAAGTCCGGTCGGCCCGTCATAGAAAGCGGCGACGTAGACGAGGTTGGCTTCGTCGGAATCGAGCGCCGGGCCCCATAGGCACGTCCACCGGCCCTGCCCCCAGGGGCGGACATTGGCCGGGTTCCGGACCATTGCCGGGATGTCGGCCGGGTCGACGTCGTAGGCGAGGCCGCAAAGCTGCATGAACGAATAGCTGAAGATGTCGATCGGCCCTGTGGCCGCGGCGGTCATGCTTTCCTTGAGGTCCGCAAGTGAAAGCGGCGTCGATTCGATGTTGTCCACGGTTGACCTCCCCTGAGTCGAAGTCGCGAGCGTACATCAATCGCCTTTGGACTGCCATCGCACGAAGCCCGGCATCACGAAGCGCGGCCGGCGTCGGTCAGCGGCTCGGCGAGCTCCCGTGCGCCGGGCGCCCGGCCGTCCGGCAGCGAGCCGGTCTGGCGCTCGATCATCCGCCGGACGACGGGCGGCGCAGGACCTTTGTGCAGCGCCCGAACAAGGTCGTGCGCCGGGGCGTCCTCGTGGGTCATGCGGCTGTTGTGGCGAACGTAGTCGGTCCAGGTTGGAAGGTGGAACCGCTCGATCCAGATCTCGGGATCGGCGAGGTCGCGCAGAAGCGACCAGTGACGCGCTCCGTCGCGGCGGCGGATCCGGCGCCGCTCGGCCATGGCGGCGAGGAAGGCGCGGCGATCCTCCGGCGCGATCCGGTATTCCACCGTGATCACGACGGGGCCGCTGCGCGGCTCGATCGGCACCGCCGGCTCGGGCGCCTGCCAGCGGCGCAGCGGCGTGAGGTCGGCCGGGCTTGCGTGGGGCAGCGGCAGTCGAAGGCCGATGAGCCCGCAGGCGATCTGAACCGCTGCCGCGCCGGCGAGGGCGACGGGGATCGACTCCGCCTCGGCGGCGTGCCCCCAAAGCCAGCTTCCGGCCGCCATGCCGCCGAACGTCGCCATCTGGTAGAGCGAGAGCGCGCGCGCGACGACCCATCGCGGCGAATTGAGCTGCACGGTGACGTTCAAGGTCGACAGCGCGAGCACCCAGGCCGCTCCCGCGACGAAGAGGACCGCCACCGTTGCGGGGAGCCAGGCGCTGACTCCCGCCAGCGCCGCCGAGACGGCGAAGGCGGCACAGGCCGCGCGGACCGTCGTCTCGGGCGAGACGGAGCGGCGAAGCCGGCTGGTGGCGAGGGCGCCGCCGACGGCGCCCATCCCGAACCCGCCGAGCAGAAGGCCGTAGGTCAGCGGTCCCCCGGCCACCAGGTCGCGCGCGATCAGCGGCATGAGCGACGGCACGGCGCTTGCGCCGATCCCGAAGACGAGGCCCCGGAACAGGACGGCGGCAAGCACCGGCGACATGGCGACGTAGCGCAAGCCCGCCGCCATCGCATGGCCGAGCGTCTCGCGCGGGAAGTCGCTCTCCTTCCTCTCCGGCCGCCAGCGGGCGAGTACCGCGATCAGCCCGACATAGCTGACCGCATTGACCGCGAACGCCGCCGCCGCGCCCAAGGCGGCGACGATCGCTCCGCCGATCGCCGGGCCCAAGCTTCGGGCGATGTTGAAGCCCATCGAGTTCAGCGCCACCGCGCTCGGAAGCTCGGAGCGCGGCACCATGTCGCCGACCGACGCCTGCCAGGCCGGACCGTTGAAGGCGGTGCCGCAGCCGATCAAAAAGGTGAAGAGGAGCAGCAGCCATGGCGAGATCAGCCCAGCCCAGGCGCAGGCGGAGAGCCCCACGGAAACGGCGAGCATGAAGCTTTGCGCCGCGATCATCACGCGCCGCCGGTCGAGGCTGTCGGCGACCGCTCCGGCAAGCAGCGACAGAAGCATGATCGGAAGCGTGACGGAGGCCTGGACGAGTGCCACCATGTCGGCCGAGCCGGCGAGCGACACCATCATCCACGACGCGCCGACCGACTGGATCATCCCGCCGAAGTTGGACGCCATGCTGGCCAGCCAGACGGCCCGGAAGACCGGCTGGCGAAGCGGCGAGAGGGTCGAGGAAGAGCCCTGCCCGCGGGAGTCGATGTCCGCCATGCCGGTCAATCGCTGGGCGGCGGGAGAAGTTTCCAGCCGGCTGGAGCGCCGCCCACGCGCATCGCGAGCTGGTGTCCGTCCGGTCGAGGCTGAAGCACTCTTTCCTTCGTCTTGCTGAACTTGTTTCAGCATCCAGGGTGGATGCGCCTCGCGGGTGGAGGCCTGGACCCTGAAGCGCCTTCAGGGTGACGGCGGAAGTCGATTCAAACTTAAATACCGCAAGCCCTAGCCGCAGCGATTGTCGCTCTGGGGATTTCCCACGAGCGCCCAGCCTTGCGCGATCCGACCGCAGTTCTTCCATTTTGAACTAGAAAAGCTCAATTCGCCGCCCGATTCATGGTATCTAGACCCAAGACTCGGGGGCTTTCGTCGAACACCTGAAGTTATGCCTCTGAAGAGTCGTAATAAATCGGCTGCACAGCAAGCGAAGGAGACGTTCGATGGCGGAAGCGACAGGCGGACAGGTGAGGCCCTATGGCGTGGCGATCAGCGACGCGCTGTCGGACCCGAACACGACACTCGACCAGCTGAATGCGCTTCGCGACCAGGCGCGGCGGGAACTGGACGAGATCGGCGACCTGCCCGGCGCTCTCGAGAAGCTCGAGGCCGAAATCCAGAGCCGCGGGAGCGGAGGCGCCCAGGGCGCCGGCGGCTGGCAGCCGCTCTACGGAGTCGCCATCCACGACGCGCTCGCCGATCCCTCGACCAGCCTCGAGCAGCTCCAGCAGCTCCGCGACGAGGGCCGCCGCCAGCTCGAGCAGACGGGCGACCTTTCCGGCGCGCTCGAAAAGCTCGACGCCGAGCTCAGCCGCCGCGGATAATTTCGACCGGGAGAAAAGCCATGACCATCAGAGCCGGGGCCGCCGTGCCGCCCTACGGAGTCGCGATTTCGGACGCCTTGTCCAACCCGCAGACGAGCACCGAGGAGCTGATCGCCCATCGCGACCACGGCCGCGAGGTTCTGGCGGCGCAGGGCGATCTTCGCGCGGCGCTGGAGCGCCTCGACGCCGAGATCGCTCGCCGCGGCGGGGCCTGATCCCATGGCGGATGCCGGCGGGTCGCGGCCGGAGCCGGTAAGGATCCGCTCCGACGCGGACCGCCGCCTGCGCCATCCCGTCCACGTCGTCTGGGAGCTGACCCTCGCCTGCAACCTGCGCTGCGCCCATTGCGGCTCCCGCGCCGGGCGGCCGCGAAGCGACGAGCTGACCACCGAAGAGATCCGCAAGATCGTCGCCGAGCTGGCCGCGCTCGGAACCCGCGAGATCAGCCTGATCGGCGGCGAGGCCTATCTGCGCCGCGATTGGCTCGACATCATCCGCGCCGTCTCCGACGCCGGCATCAAGTGCGGCCTCCAGACCGGCGGACGGGCCCTGACCCGGGCCAAGATCGAGTCGGCGGTCGAGGCCGGCCTCTCCTCCGCCGGAGTCTCGGTCGACGGCAACGAGGCGGTCCACGACCGGCTCCGCGGAGTCCCCGGAAGCTTCCGCCAGGCGCTGACCGCGATTCGCGAGCTGGCCCGCGCCGGCCTGACGCCGAGCTCGAACACCCAGGTCAACCGGCTCTCCGCGCCCGTTCTCGAGGAAACCTACGAGGCCATTTACGCCGCCGGCGCCCGGATGTGGCAGATCCAGCTCACCGTCCCGGCCGGCAACGCCGCCGAGCAGACCGACCTCATCCTCCAGCCGTACCAGGTGCCGGAGACCTACGACACGCTCGCGCGCCTGTTCGAGCGCGGCCGCAAGGCCGGCTTCCGCCTCTTCGCCGGCAACAATATCGGCTATTTCGGCCCCTACGAGCATCTCTGGCGGACGATGACCGACGAGCCCGCTTACTGGGACGGCTGCGGCGCCGCCGAGAGCGGGATGGCGATCGAGGCCGACGGCGTGGTCAAGGCCTGCCCGTCGCTCCACAAGGGCGAATATGGCGGCGGCAACGTCCGCGACGGCTCCTTGACCGACATCTGGCTCGCCATGCAGGCCTCGGTCCGCCCCAATGTCGAGCGGCCGGCCTGGGGCTTTTGCGGCACCTGCTATTACAAGTCGGTCTGCAAGGCCGGCTGCACCTGGACCTCCGGCGCGATCCTGGGCGTGCCCGGAAACAACCCGATGTGCGACCACCGCGCCCGAACGCTTCGCGCCGCCGGCGTTCGCGAGCGTTTCGAGCAGGTCGTGGCGGCGCCGGGAGAGCCGTTCGACCAGGGCCTGTGGCGCCTCGTCGCCGAGACCCTGGACGGCGATCCGCTGCCCGAAGGGGCCTATCCCCAGTCCCGCCAGCCTAAGAATCCCGACGGCGAGATCCTCTTGTGCCGCCGGTGCGGCCATTATTCCTTCGACGGCGACGACTGCATCGCCTGCGGCGCCGCGCTGGCGCCGGAGCGGCCGGCGGACCCCGGCGCCCGCGGGGAGGTGCAGGGGCAGCTGGATCGGCTCGCGGCGTTGAACGAAGCCCACGCGCGGCGAATCGCCGAAATCCGCGCCGCGCAAGTGGCGGCCGATTAAGCTCCGCCGACATTCAGCGCGCGCAACCCCTCTCCCCTGGGGGGAGAGGGAGTTTTTCAGCCGCACCGCTTGAAAGTTACTACGGCCCAGGCCTTCTTTTTCTTCCTTAGACCCGCTTCCGCGCCGCTCCGAAAGCGCCTACACCCCCCGCATCCCCGGGGGACCGCATTCGAGCGGTTGAGAGGCAACTGAAGTTGCGACCCGTCGAACCTGATCCGGCTTACACCGGCGTAGGGAGGGAGCGGCAGGACGCTCTCCCTCCCCTTTTGGAGAGCGACCCATGGCCGACATTCCCGCGCGCACCGAGCTTAAAGTCACCACCGGCCCGATCCGCGGCAGCCGCAAGGTCCGAGTGGGTCCGCTGGGCGTGGCGATGCGCGAGATCCACCTCGAGCCCGGCTGCGGCGAGCCGCCGCTGCGCGTCTACGACCCTTCGGGCCCCTATACCGACGCCGAGGCGCGGATCGACATCATGGCCGGCCTTCCCGAGCTTCGCCGCGACTGGATCCGCGCCCGCGGCGACGTCGAGGAAGTGCTCCAGCGCGAGGTGAAGCCGGAGGATAACGGCCAGCTCGGCCCAGACCGCTCGGGCGGAGTCCAGCCCTTCCCGAACGTCCGCAAGCGGGTCCTTCGCGCCAAGCCCGGCGCCAACGTCAGCCAGATGCACTATGCGAGGAAGGGCATCATCACTCCGGAAATGGAATATGTCGCCGTCCGCGAAAACCTGGGCCGCGAGCAGCTCGCCGCCCAGATCCGCGACGGCCAGGATTTCGGCGCCGCCATTCCCGATTACGTCACCCCCGAATTCGTCCGCGACGAGGTGGCGAGGGGCCGCGCGATCATCCCCAACAACATCAACCATCCCGAGAGCGAGCCGATGGCGATCGGCCGCAACTTCCTGGTCAAGATCAACGCCAATATCGGCAATAGCGCCGTCGCCTCCGACGTAGCCGCCGAGGTCGACAAGATGGTCTGGTCGATCCGCTGGGGCGCCGACACGGTCATGGACCTCTCCACCGGCCGCAACATCCACGACACGCGCGAATGGATCGTCCGCAACTCGCCCGTCCCGATCGGCACCGTCCCCATCTATCAGGCGCTGGAGAAGGTCGGCGGAATCGCCGAGGACCTGACCTGGGAGATCTACCGCGACACTTTGATCGAGCAGGCAGAGCAGGGCGTCGACTATTTCACCATCCACGCCGGCGTGCGCCTGCCCTACATCCCGATGACGGCGAAGCGCGTCACCGGAATCGTCAGCCGCGGCGGCTCGATCATGGCGAAATGGTGCCTCGCCCACCACAAGGAGAGCTTCCTCTACACCCGCTTCGAAGAGATATGCGAGCTGATGAAGGCCTACGACATCGCCTTCTCGCTGGGCGACGGCCTCCGCCCCGGCTCGATCGCAGACGCCAACGACGAAGCCCAGTTCGCCGAGCTGGCGACGCTCGGCGAGCTCACCCAGATCGCCTGGAAGCACGACGTCCAGGTGATGATCGAGGGCCCCGGCCACGTGCCGATGCACAAGATCAAGGCCAACATGGACAAGCAGCTCGAAGCCTGCGGCGAAGCCCCCTTCTACACATTGGGGCCCCTGACCACCGACATCGCCCCCGGCTACGACCACATCACCAGCGCGATCGGCGCCGCCATGATCGGCTGGTTCGGCACCGCCATGCTCTGCTACGTCACCCCCAAGGAGCACCTCGGCCTCCCCGACCGCGACGACGTCAAGGTCGGCGTGGTAACCTACAAGCTCGCCGCCCACGCCGCCGACCTGGCGAAGGGCCACCCGGCGGCCAAGATGCGCGACGACGCCCTAAGCCGCGCCCGCTTCGAATTCCGCTGGAGAGACCAGTTCCACCTCTCGTTGGACCCCGACACCGCCGAGCAATATCACGACCAGACCTTGCCGGCGGAAGGCGCCAAAACCGCCCACTTCTGCTCCATGTGCGGCCCCAAATTCTGCTCGATGAAGATAACCCAGGAGGTGAGAGACTTCGCCGCCAAGCAGAATGCGAGCGCCGACACCTTCCTCGAAGCCACTCCTCCCCGAAACGGGGATGAGCAGGCACGCCATGCCCCCGGCATGGCTGCAGATGTCCGGGGGACATCTGCACCTGCTCATGACCCTGCGCAGCAGGGTGGAGGGGTCCCCACGCTCGACCCCGAAGCGGGCATGGCCGAAATGAGCGAGAAGTTCAGGGAGAAGGGTGGCGAAATTTACCTCCCGGCGGCCGAGTGAACGGCCTTCGTCGGTTCTGAACCGTCACCTTACATCATGCAGCGGGGGGGCCAAGGAGAGCGTCCGCACGCCCTTTCTTCAGTACCGCTCGTAGTCTCTGAATGAACTCAGCCACTCTAGCGCCGTCGAGGAAATCACCAACAAGGAGCCGGATGATTTGGGCGGCTCGCTCCATGGAGCCCCTCATAAGCAACGCCTTTTCAAGCTCTCTTGCCATCTGATCTCTATCTCCCGTGGCGCTCATCATTGCCTCATATGAGTGGGGGGGGGAGCAATATCGCTGCAGCTTTATCGACGTCGACGAGATAGAAAAATGATGGGCGTAGTTTCACAACGCTCGCAACGGACTCGAGCTTTTCATGTATTCTGGCCACATAGCTGTGGTCATCGTCGACGATGAATATTGAATCTGGGTTCGTCTTGGCCAACAGCTCGGCGAGCTTCTCGGATGCCACATTAGTTCCGAGGCTGACGACGCTCACCTCCTCCATACCAAGTGCTTGACCAAGCTTAACATGACGTGCAAACTCGTCAAAGAATAGCTCGTCTCTTTTTCCTTCGACAAAGAGCGAGACGCTTCTGATCTCGACGTGAGCTTTTTCTTTAGTTTCTGTTTTAGCCTTCTTTTCAGCAGCTCTCTTAAATTGACTTTGGTAAGCAGCAATTCCGTTGACGCGTCGGACGCGCCGAAACAGAGGTATCCACCCGTTATTGTCGCTCCACACGATAGGAAGTGTTGAATTAGGAGTGTTGTACGGGAACACCAGCAGGCCCGCTAGGCCACCGTACCCAAGAGCGTTTCTTGGATAGCACACTTCGCCGTAGTCCTCGAGCCGGTTCTTGAGACGGACTCGATCATCGTAGGCGAGGCCGGAGTAGAATTCTGAGTCTAAGGATGCTGCGGTATCGGGGGTGCTATACTCGAAAGCCGAGAATGTAAAAGCCTTCGTCTTATCCTGGATTTCATCAATTGCATCGCGCATACCCGACACGGTAAGCACGAAGATATTTTTAACACCAAGCGGCAGGACGTTAGCCGCCAAGGCATCTATTTCCTTGGTTGCTTGCCCACCGGTGCCAATCACGTCATCTATTAGTACAATGTTTTCTACGAAACCTTGCTCAATGTATTTCAAGGTATCCGCGTTTAAGAAATTCTCTTCGGAAACGCTATTGTTCATGCGGAAATGGTAACTCACCATCGCTCCGCTTTTGCCGACGTCCCCCATCGCGGCGTAGAGGGTGTTCCTCCCGGTGGTGCGAGATCCCTTTTCGTGAGCCTTCCTAACGAGCTTCGAAAAAGCCACCTTTAAACCGCGATCAATTTCTCGCTGGCCCACAACGCTCAAATTCTGGATAACACGCAAAGCGAGTTCGAAGTCAGGTTCATCAAACTGCAGAACCCAGTCGATTACTTGCTCCAGGCCGACGTCCAAATCCTGAGGCCATAGCGAGACCACAGCCCGGATTGTCTCGATGCGGTTTTCAATGGCACGGGGATAGCGCATGCGTCCTGTTAACCTCTACGCACAATCTCGACCACCCTAGTTTGGACGTCCTTCATGCCCCAATCCCTCGCCCACGTCGCCCTTGTCGTCCGTGACTATGATGAGGCGATCGCCTGGTTCACCGGCAAACTCGGCTTCACCCTCGTCGCCGACGACTACCAGCCCGAGCAGGACAAGCGCTGGGTGCTCGTCGCGCCGCCCGGCGCGGGCCCCGATGCCACGAGCATCCTCCTCGCCCGCGCCTCCACCCCGGAGCAGGAAGCCTTCATCGGCAATCATGCGGGTGGGCGCGTCTTCCTCTTTCTTCGCACCGACGATTTCGACCGCGACCACGCCGCCTTCGCCGCCCGCGGCATCCACTTCGTCCGGCCGCCCGCCATCCACCCCTACGGCAAGGTCGCGGTGTTCGCCGACCTTTACGGCAATCTCTGGGACCTGGTGCAGTTCGCCGACTGAGCCGCTAGACGCCGCCCATGACCTACGCCGCCGACGCCGAGCCGCCCTTCTACCACGGCACCCGCGCCGACCTCGCGCCCGGCGACCTGCTTCGGCCCGGCTTCGAGTCGAACTTCGCCGACGGCAAGCTCTCCTGGATCTACTTCTCGGCCACGCTCGAGGCGGCGACCTGGGGCGCCGAGCTGGCGAAGGGCGAGGGGCGGGGGCGGATCTACGTCGTCGAGCCGACCGGTCCGTTCGAGGACGATCCCAACCTCACCGACAAGAAGTTTCCCGGCAACATCACCTCATCCTACCGCTCGCTCGATCCGCTCCGGGTGATCGGTGAAGTCGCCGAATGGCAGGGTCACAGCCCCGAGCAGCTTCAGGCGATGAAGGAAGGCCTCGCGCGCCTCAAAGCGGAGGGCCGCGACTACATCATCGACTAACCGGCTCGGACTCCGCCCGCGCCCGCTTCCACCCCGCCACGCACAGCCCCAGCATCACCACGTTCCCCACCGCATCCAGCCAGCCCACCGGCGTGAACACCGGGTCGATCCAGGTGAACCAGACGTCGAAGGCGAAGAAGGGCAGGAGCGCGATCCCGAAGGCGAGGAAGGTCGCGGGGGTGAACCGGCTGAAGGCGGCGAACAGGCCCGAGAGCAGCGCCTGCGCTCCGAAGCAGGCGATCGCGAAGGGGAGGATCGGAGTCCCCGTCCGATATTGCGGGAGCAAGGTGAGGTCGATCACGCTCCCCGGCGCAAGCAGCGCCCAGCCGCCCAGGATGAAGAAGACGGCGCCGATCGCCCACTGGATTCGCGCTAAGGTCATGGCCCCTCTCCGCACCGGCGCTACCTGACGACGTGGTACATCCGCCACGGGATCGCTCCGGAGGCGTCGGCGAAAAGCAGATTTCCCCGCGCGATGTTGTGAAGCCGGACCATCGCGCCGGTGCAGTAATCCTCGATTCCCACGTCCTGGGCCATTCCGCCGCTGTCGTCGCAGACGAGGGTCGCGAAGCCGCCATCCCGCGTGGCTTCGTCGCAGAGCGCCCGAAGCGCGTCGAACGGGCAGAGCGGCGCGTCGGCGGCAAGCGGATCGGACAGGATCGCCGGGCCCTCGTCGGTCCATTCGACATGTTCGTCGAGCAGGCACGAGCACTCCAGCTCGGGCTCCGGCCCCTGGCGGCCGAGATAGTAGACGAACGGGTGGTTTGATCGCAAAGGCGGCGGAGTCCAGCTTGCCCTCTCGATGCCGAGGCCGTTCGGCGGCGCTCGGAAGGCCGTGATCGGCCGGCTCGCACCAAGATAGACGCTAAGGCACATCGCCGAGCCTCTATACGAGCGCGCCTCCATGCGAAACGGCTGCGCGCTGCGCCGGCCCCGTTGCCAAGACCATCCTCCTCGCCCGCGCCTCCACGCCGGAGCAGGAGGCCTTCATCGGCAATCAGGCCGGCGGGCGCGTCTTCCTGTTCCTTCGCACGGACGATTCCGACCGCGACTACGCCGCCTTCACCGCCGGCAGGGTCCGCTTCGTCCGCCCGCCCGCCGTCCACCCCTACGGCAAGGTCGCCGTCTTCGAAGACCTCTACGGCAATCTCTGGGACCTGGTGCAGTTCGCCGACGGCCGCTGAGCGCCGCACTCCAGCCCCGATTCGCCCACTCGGTTCGTCGCGCTTCAGAGGGGGATTTTCCTACAGCCCCCGACATGCCCTAAATGATCCGCTCCTTTTCGAATCAGGAGGAGCGAGGATCATGAAGCGACACACGGCACGCGAATGGACGATCGAGGCGTATGACGATTGGACCGCGGCGACCGATCGGATCGAGGCGGTCGCCGAGTCGGCGGACGAGGAGGGCGGGCCGAGCCTGTCGCTCGTGCCCGCGACGGAGCGGAACGAGGTCTGGCCGACCGACTTGCTGGCCCCGTCCGGGGCGGAGCCGCCGCGGGACTCCGAAGCTCCAGCCGCACCCCCAGCCCCTGCCGCACCCCAAAACCCCGCCGAACCGCCGGTTTCCGCCGCGCCCTTCGACGGCATCCCGCTCGAGGACAGCCGAAAGCGCCTCGCCGGCTGGAGCGCCGAGCGGCAGCGGCTGTTCCTCACCAATCTCGCCGAGACCGGCTCGGTCCACCTCGCCGCCGCCGCGGCGCGCCTTACCGCGCGCTCGGCCTACCGGCTGCGCGCCCGCTCTCCGGCCTTCGCCGCCGCCTGGGACACGGCGGACCAGCTGGCGGTCGGCCGGCTCTCCGCCTTGGCGTTCGACCGCGCGATCAACGGGCGGGTAGAGCAGGTCTGGAGCGACGGCGTTCTCGTCGCCGAGAAACGCCTGCCGAGCGACAAGCTGCTGATGTGGCTTCTGGCCCGGCTCGATCCCCGCCGCTTCGCCGCCCCGTGGGAGCTTCGCAAGGACGGCGCCGCCGATCCCCAGGCCGAGGCGCGGGAGAGCTTCCCGGCGCTCCTCGACGGGCTCTGCGACATCGTCTCGGAATAGGCCCATGGCCGGTGCGAACATTGGGACCATTCGCTCGGAGGCGGCGGTCACGCCCGCCCCTCCCGCACGCGCAAGCGGGCCGCGCCGTTCTCCGGCGCGGCCCGTCCCCCTCAGCAGCCGCAATTGCGGCAGGTGCAGGGATCGCAGCGGCAGCCGCTCTTGGTGCCGCTGCAGGTGCAGGCGGAGGTCTTGGTGTCGCTATCGCTCTTCATGGTCTTTCTCCTTGGCTTGCCTTGCGGCGAATCGCGTAGTAGCTCCCGTACCATGGTACGGAGTCAAGCATGAAAAGCGACATGACCATCGCCCGCCTCGGCGCCGCCGCCGGGGTGGGGGTGGAAACGGTGCGCTACTATCAGCGCCGGGGCCTGCTCGCGGTGCCCGCCAGCGCCGGCGGCGTGCGCCGCTACGGGGCGGAGGACCTGCGCCGGCTGCGCTTCGTCCGCCGGGCGCAGGCCGCGGGCTTCACGCTCGAGGAGATTGCCGAGCTGCTCGCCCTCGACCGGACCGACGATCGCGCCCGGGTGCGCGATCTCGCCGCCGCCCGCCTCGCCGCGCTCGATTCGAAGATCGCCGAGCTTCAATCCTCCCGCGCCGCCCTCGAGCGGCTGCGGACGACCTGCGCGTCGGGCCGAAGGGGTCCCTGCCCGATCCTCGAGGCGTTCGACGGCGCCTGACCGGAGGCGGACGAGGGGCCCTCAAGGCCTGCACGGGCCCGGTGCGGTTCGCCGGCTTGCGGCTGATCCGCTTCGGCGCTCGCATCGCGCTCGCGGCTCGCCCGCTAGCGTGGCGCCATCGCGTGCCTGCCGATCCGATACGGCCCGTCGCCCACCGCCCTGTCCTCTCCCTTCCAGCTCAGCCGCACCGCGCCCTCGGCGGCCAAGGCGTCGACCGCATCGTGCACCGCCGCCATTTGGCCGCGCCAGTCCGTCGTGCCGGACGCGGCGGCGAGCGCCCTCGCCACTTCGCTCGGGCAGAGAGTCGCCTCCGGTGCACGCCGGGCGAGGAGCGCCAGCGTCGTTGCTCTCGCGTCGCCCGAAGGAAGATCGTCCATCCCCCTACTTTGCATGACCCAAGGCGGGAGGTCACTCGCCTCGCGCCGGTCCGCCCCTTCCGCCTGGCGCGCAGACTCATGGCGTTGGAGGTCTCGCTGCCCGTCCGCGCGCGCTTGACAGCCCCCGTCGCTCACGGGATCAAGAGCGCCGGGGTTCGACTCCCCGGTGGGCCTCTCTCGAACGCGACATCTTTGAAAGGATGCGGTCAGCACAGATGGGAGATGTCCAAGCTGTCGGTAGCAAGCGAATGGTAATCGCCAACTCAAAAGCCTTTCGGCGCCGGCCCTTCGGGGCAGCCGTGGCGCGGCCTTGCGGGCTTCGGGCCCCCGCCGCGTCGCCGTGGCGCCGGAAGGCGAGCGGGCGGTGATCGCGCCTTTCCTCCTCGCAGCGCTCGTCGCGGCCGCGGCGGCGCTCGGCCTGTGGAGCCGACGGACGATCACCACGATCTACCCGCCCAACGTCGGCCTGCTCTATCGCGACGGAGTCTTCGAGCGCGAGCTTCCGCCGGGCCGCTACGTCCGGCTCGACCCGACCGGACGGACCAGGATCGTCGACGTGTCGCTGGCCGGGCTCCCCGTGAACCTCGGCGAGGTCACCGTCCTCTCGAAGGACCAATTCTCCTTCCGGCTCGGGCTCGCCCCCGTCCTAAGGATCGTCGACGCGCGGCAATTCGTCGAATCGCAATCGGCGGTCGTGCAGCAGGCGCTCCACCCGTTTATGCCGATGGCCGCCGCCCATCCCGCGCTTCTTTCCAGGGTCGCGGCGGCGGCGATGGAGGCGGTGGCGGCCCGGACTTTGGCGGAGATCCTCGCCGATCAGGGCGCGATCGCCGCATCGGTGCAGGAGAGGCTGCGCGACTCGGTCCCCAGCGCGTGCGTCGAGCAGGTGCTGCTCGTCGCGATCAACCTGCCGCCCGAGACCCGCAAGATGTTCACCGACGTCGAGCGGGCGAGGATCGAGGCGCAGGCCTCGCTCGAGCGCGCGCGCGGCGAACAGGCGGCGCTTCGGGTGCTCGCCAATGCGGCGCGCCTGGTGAACGACAATCCGGCGCTCGCCAATCTAAGGCTGCTTCAGGCGGTGGAAAGCTCGAAGGGGTCGACCACGATCGTCATCGGCAATCCGGCGGCGCCCCTGCCGGGCCTCGGCCTTCCGCCCGAACCCGCCGCCCCGAGCGGCGGCTAGCGGCGGTCGCCGGGACCGGGAAGCCGCCACCCCCGCATCCTATTCGTCCCGCAGGATCTTCTCCATCGCCTTGCCCCGCGCCAGCTCGTCGATCAGCTTGTCGAGATAGCGTATCTCGCGCATCAGCGGCGCCTCCACCTCCTCCACCCGAACGCCGCACACCAAGCCTCGGATCAGGGCTCTGGCAGGGTTCATGCGCGGCGCCTCGGCGAAGAAGGTTTCGAAGTCGGTCCGGCTTTCCAGCTGCGCCTGAAGCCCTTCGGCAGAATAGCCGGTGAGCCAGCGGATGATCTCGTCCACCTCTTCGCGCGAGCGCCCCTTCCGCTCCGCCTTTGCGACGTAGAGAGGGTAAACGCTGGCGAAGCGGGTCGAATAGAGGCGGTGACTCGCCATCGGACCTCCAGGCGCGGGAACGCACCGAGGCCCTCTTGCCCCGACGCTTCTTCTTATCCTCGCCCAAAGGCGGAGTAGAAGCGAGAGCTCAACCGGCGCGCGTAACGCGCAATATCCGGACGGGAGGGGCGATGGTCTGCCCGGTTATCCCGCCCTTCGTCGGCGCGGCGAGGATCCGGCGGACCACGTCCATTCCCTCGACCACCCGCCCGAAGGCCGGGTAGCCCGGCTCGTCCCTCGCGGGATCGGCGTCGAGGCCGGGATGGGCTCCGACGCAAAGGATGAAGTCGCCCATCGTCGTGTCCGGGCTCGAATGGGCCATGGAGATCGTCCCGTCGACATGGCGCAAGCCGGTCTTCGTGGTGCGCTCCAGCGGGATGGGCGGAAGCATGAGCCGGATCGAGTGCGCGATTCCGCCCTGGATGAAGCCCTGCTCGGGCGCCAGCCGGTTGCGCGCGGCGCGGTAGAAATAGGTGCCGTCGAAGCGGTGGTCGTCGGCGTAGCGGACGAAATTGGCGGTGGTGATCGGCGCGTGGACGCGATCGAGCGCGACGACGATCGTCCCCGCCCCGGTCTCGATCCGCATCCTGACGACGGCCGGAAGATGCTTGGGCACCGGCGGGTCCTTCGCGCGCGGAGTCGCGGCCGGTTCGGCGGCGGCGGGCACCGGCGGGGCCACGGCGTTCGAGTCGCGGGAGGAGGGGGCGTCGTCGCCGCAGCCGGAGAGCGCGACGAGGGCGAGAAGGGCAAAGCGGCGAATCATCGGCGCACCATAAGGCGCCGCCTTCAGCCGTGCACCGTCTCCTGCCGTTCCAGCATCGCGACGAACTCGGCGATCTTGCGCGCACGCGTCTCCGGCTTCTTCGCGGCTCCGATCCGGTAAAGGATGGCGTAGCGATTGGCGCCGGTCAGGGTCGCGAAGAAGGCGGCCGCGCCGGGGCTGGAGTCGAGCGCCGCCTGGAGGTCGGGCGGGACCTCGGCCCGGCTCTGCGGCGCATAGGCGGCGGCCCAGCGGCCGTCCGCCTTCGCCGCCTCCACCTGCGCCAGGCCCGCCGGGCTCATTCGGCCCTCGGCGATCAAAGCTTCGGCGCGGGCGCGGTTGACCTGCGACCAGGCGCTGCCCGGCCGCCGCGGGGTGAAGCGGATCAGCCAGTATCGCGCGTCATAAGGGTTGAGCTGACCGTCGATCCAGCCGCGGCACAGCGCCGAGTCGATCGCCTCCGCCTTGGACAGGCCGGCGAGGCCGCTGCCCTTCTTCGCCAGCTTCAGCCACAGGCCCGCGCAGTCCGGCGGCCGATCGGCGAGCCACGAGTCCAGCGCCGCCGGGTCGGCGAAAGCCAGGATCGGAAGTCCGTTTCTCATCTCGCTCACACGCCCGGCATAACGCTTCCCGCCCCGTCGGCAAGGCAAGCCGCCGCCTTGATAGGCCGCGCGGCTCGACGCCTTGGCGGGACCGTGCGATGGCGCCGGCGTCGCCATGGACGGGAGGCCGAAGTGGAGAACATGGTCGCCCTTTTCGCCTACGGGACCTTGCAGCAGCCCGAGGTCCAGTGCGCCACCTGCGGCCGCCGGCTCGAGGGGCAAGCGGACCAACTCGCCGGCTACGCCCTCGCGCCGCTCGCCATCACCTCCCCCTACGTGGTCGCGCTCAGCGGCAAGGCGGTGCACACCATCGCGCGCCGCACCGGCGACCCGGCGGACCGGATCGCGGGGACGGTCTTCAGCCTTACGCCGGCGGAACTGGAAGCGATCGACCGCTACGAGGTGGACGCTTATGCCCGGATCGAGGTGGAGCTCGCCTCCGGCCGCCGCGCCTTCGTCTATGCCGGGCCGCCGCTCGGCGACGGCGCGGTTTGATCGCGACGGCTAAACGGTGCACATCTGCCGCCGTTCGGAACGTCCAGGGGGAGCCGTCCATGACGTCGCACAAGCTTCTTCAGATCGCGCTGGTCGCCTTCGGAGCGACCTTCTGCCTGATCTATCCTCTGGCGATGGTCTGGCCCTCCGGCTGGGCGTGGCACGCCGGGCCGCCATCGGACTCGCAATATTTCATGATGATCGTCGGCGTCTACGCAACGCTCGGCCTGTTCCTTATCCTGGCGGCGAGGGCGCCGCACGCCAACCGGTCGCTTATCCAATTCACCATCTGGTCGAGCCTTGTCCATGCGGCGATCATGGCGGTGCAGTCGCTTGGGCTCCCCGAGCATCGCGGCCATCTCGCCGGCGACGTCCCGGCTCTGGTCCTCGTCGCGGCGGTGCTCGGCGTCTTGCTCTACGCCGATCGAGGCCACGCCGCGGCGGCGATACCGGCCTGATCCACGCTTCGAAGGAGTTTCGAATGAACGACCAGGACGCCTCGCCCTCCCCACCGGCCGATTGGCGGGCGGAGACGCTTGCCGGGATCCGCGCCCTCATCCGCGAGGCCGATCCCGATTCGGTCGAGGAGGTGAAATGGCGCAAGCCGTCGAACCCGGGCGGAGTTCCGGCCTGGTCGCACGACGGCATCCTCTGCACCGGGGAGACCTATCGGGACAAGGTGAAGCTGACCTTCGCCAACGGCGCGGCGCTGCCCGATCCTTCCGGCCTGTTCAATTCCAGCCTCGACGGCAACACCCGCCGCGCGATCGACATCAAGGAGGGCGAAGCGATCGACACTGAGGCGTTCAAGGCCCTGATCCAGGCGGCGGCGGCGCTCAATGCCGCCAAGGCCGCCGGCCGGAAGAAGTAGCCCCGGTCCGGCGTTTCACCGACGGCGGACGACCTGCGCGGCGACGCCGGCATTGCTCAGCCGCTCGGCGGCCAAGCCGACATAGTCGATCCGTTCGTTCTTGAAGAGGTGGACCTCCTCGTTGCGCTCGATCCCGACGAACCGCCTCTGCTCCAGCGCCGCGGCGAGAAGGAAGCTGCCGCTTCCGAACGCATTGTCGAGGACGAGGTCGCCGGGATTCGAATAGGTGCGAACGAGATAACGGCCGAGCTCGACCGGCTTTTGCGTCGGGTGCCACACCGTCCGCTCGGCCTCGCTCTCGGCGGTCTTGAAATAGACGATGTCGGAGGGGAAGCGGGCGCCGTCGCTGCGCACCCGGGCGGGCAGGAACTCCCCGTAGGAGCCCGAATGCTGGTCCTTTCGGACGCCCTTGTCGTAGGCCCGCCCGGCTTGCATCTCGGGATTGTAGGTTCCCGGCCTGTCGTAGAAGACGCAGACGTCCTCATGCTTGCGGAGCGGCTGACGGCGGGCGTTGAGGAAGTTGGTCGGCTTCGATTTCTCCCAGACGATCTTGTACTTGAACCAGGATTCGTTGGAGAGGATCAACCTTGCCGTGAACACGCCCTGGCCGGTCAGAACGACCGCTCCGCCGGGCTTAAGCACCCGGCGATATTCGGCCCACAGGCGATCGAGGTCGATGACCGAGTCCCAGCGGTTGCGGGTCGTGCCGTAAGGAAGGTCGCACAGCACCAGGTCGACCGCGCCGAAGGGGATCAGGCCGAGAAGATCGAGGCAGTCGCCCTCCAGCAGGCTGTTTTCCACCGCGGGCGGAAGGGCATCCTGCCGTTCCGGCGGAGGCACGGGAAAACATCCTGTCGCCATGCGGCGAAGCTAGCAGGCGGCGCCGGAAGCTGTCGATAGCCATCGCCGCGGCTGCTAGCGTCGCGCCATGCACATGACTCACGACCCCGCCGACCCGCCGGCTCCACAGATCGCCTTCGACGCCTTCCTCGCCGTCGACATCCGGGTCGGGACGATCGTCGCCGCCCATCCTTTCCCCCAGGCGCGCAAGCCCGCCTACATATTGGAGATCGATTTCGGCGCCGCGATCGGAGTCAGGCGATCTTCGGCGCAGATCACCGAGCGCTACGCGCTGGAGGAGCTTGCCGGAATGCAGGTCGCCGCCGTGGTCAACTTCCCGCCGCGTCAGATCGGCCCGATGCGCTCCGAGGTGCTGACGCTCGGCTTTCCCGATCCGGAGGGGAAAGTGGTGCTCGTCGGGCCGTCCCGCCCGGTGCCGAACGGCGGCCGACTCTTCTAAGCCGGGCCGCGATCGTCGGCGGCTCCGCCGACCAGGACGAAGCGCTTGTCGCAATAGCCGCAATCGACGAAGCCGGTCTCGTCGATCTGGAGATAGACGCGTGGATGGCCGAGCGCGGGATGGGTCTGGCTCGCCCCGTCGCAGGCGACACGCGGCGTCTCGACGAAGCTGATCTCGGGCGTGAAGCGGTCGGTCTGCATGGGCGGCGCTGTAGCAACGCCGCCCCGTGCCGACAATTGCCTAGCTTTCGCTCTTTTCCTCCTGCGCCGTGCCGGGCTCCGCGATGTTGCGGTGCATCGCCGCGGACGCCCCTCCGCCGAGCACCGACGCGGCGGCGACCTGCAGCTTGTTGTGAAGCCCGTGGATGACGCTCCGCTCGCCCTTCATCATCGCCTCGAAGCCGGTCTTGGCGACGTCGGCGGGATCGTCTTTCTTCATCGTCCCGACCTTGGTATCGAGCATGTCGGCGCGCTCGAAGAATTCGGTGTCCGTGGCTCCGGGCTTCAGGCAGGTGATCGTCACGCCGCTGTCCTTGAGCTCGTTGACGAGGGCGTCGGCGAAGCTGTCGATGAAGGCCTTGGTGCCGTTATACACGGCCTGGAAGGCGCCGGCGATATGGCCGGCGATCGATCCGGTGATCAGGACCTTCCCTTCACCGCGCTCGACCATCGATCTCACCACTTTCTGGACGAGGTAGACGGTGCCGGTGACGTTGGTGTCGATGACGTGGCGCCATTCCGCCGGATCCTGATCGAGGAAGGCGCGGCCGAGGCCGTGGCCGGCATTGGCGAAGAGCGCGTCGATCGGGCGGCCGCCGACCGCGTCGAGCAGCCGGTCGACGCCTTCCCAGGTGGACAGATCGACCGGAACGTTGGTCACCTCGACGCCGAGCCCGGAAAGCTCGCTCGAGGCGTCGACCAGCGGCGTGTCGGCCGCCACCACCAAGTCGTAGCCGTCGCGTGCGGCGAGCTTCGCCAGCTCGAGTCCGATCCCGCTCGAAGCGCCCGTGACGATCGCGAGTTTGCCAGCCATGCTAGTCTCCATTCGGTGAAAATCGGTCAACCGCGCCGGCTAGAGCCGGTTCCGGGCCGCGGCGGGGGAGCGCCGCCTTCGCAAGGCGAAGCGAGAAATGGTCGAAGGTCGCGGGGAGCCTCGCCGGGTCGAGCCCAGAGCCGCGCGGAACCAGGAAGAGATGTTCCCGGCTAAGGGCCGCGATCCAAGCCCCTGCGAGGAGCAGGACGAGATCCCGCGCGGGGCAGCCGGCGGGACCCGCGCTGAACGGCACGAACGGCCACGCCTCCGCCCGCCCGTCGAGCCAGACGGCGGGAAGGAAGCGGTCGGCATAAGGGATCCGGCCGGGGTCGCGGTGGAAGAAGGGGAGGTGGATCAGAAGCGCGGAACCCGCTGCCAGGGTCCGGCCGTCCCAATCGGTCTCACGATCCGTCTCGCGAAGCACCGCGGGAGTGGTCGGCCAGAGCCGAAGCGTCTCGAGGATGGCGGCACGCAGATATTCGGGATCGCGCCGCGCCCGCGCGGCCGAGTCGGGATGGAGGGCGAGCATCGCCAGCGTCCGGAAGGCGGCGATGCCGGCGGCGTCGAAGGCGAACAGCCAGTGGGCGGCCTGGTGCTCGGGCGCCGATCCGGGTGCCGCCCGGCTCCAGGCCAGGGCGCCCAGCGTCCCCTCCGGCGCCGCCTGCAGCCGCTCGCGCACGTCGGCCAGGAACGACTCGCGGAGCCGGCGGCGGCGTGGCTTGAGGAAGGCCCAGTTCGAATCGCCGCGAAGCTTGTCGAGCTTCCCGGTGAGTCCCTCCGAGCCACGCGCGGAGGGACCGAACACCGCCTGGCGGACCAGTCGCGACCAGGCCCGCCTGAACTCGGGCCAGGCCAAGGCGTCGCCGCCGGCCAAGGCGCCGGCCTCGGACTGTGCGATTCGGATCAGCGGGTCGGCCAGGCTGTGGACCGGGCAGCCGGTCTCCAGCGCCGTTTCGTTGAGCCGCCGCCGCTCGGCGCGCTCCTCGCCGGTGGAGACGAGCACGCCCTCGGGCTGGAAATGGGCGAGGGCCGCCCGCTTCTCCCTTGTGTCGGCGGCGAAGGGCTCGGGGGTCTGCGAGAGGATCCGGCGCAGGTGGCGCGGCGACAGCACCACCGCCTTGTCCCGGCCCGGCAGCCGGAGGCGGAGCGGGCCCTCGCCATATTTAAGCCGAAGCCGCGCCAGCAGCCGGATCCCGCGGCCCTCGGCGTCGGACCGGGCGACTGCACCCACGATATGGCGGCGGCGGAGGATCAGTCCCTTCGCGAACAGCGGCCCGGCCGCGAAGAGGAGGACGGCAAGGGTCTCGCGCAGACTGGCGCGAGGCAAAAGGGGGGCGGCGGAACGGGTCACGCGTGGCACAACGTACGGAAGCGCAACGCGCTCCTAGGCGCGGCGCGCCCGACCCGCTAAACGGCACCGATGAACGCCGCCGCAATCTCCATCGTCGATCTCCAGAAGACCTATGCCGGCGGCAAGCGCGCCCTCGACGGGGTAAGCCTCGAAGTGCCGCGCGGCCAGATATTCGGGCTTCTCGGCCCGAACGGCGCCGGCAAGTCGACCCTGATCAACATCCTCGCCGGCCTGGTCAACAAGAGCGGCGGAAGCGCGACGATCTGGGGCTTCGACATCGACGTCCACCCGCGCAACGCCAAGGTCTCGATCGGGATCGTGCCGCAGGAGATCGTCTTCGACCCGTTCTTCACCCCGTCGGAGACGCTGGAGATACAGGCCGGGCTCTACGGCGTGCCCAAGGGCCGCCGCCAGACCGCCGAGCTGCTCCGCGCCATGCACCTGGAGGACAAGGCCAACGCTTATTCGCGAACGCTTTCGGGCGGGATGAAGCGGCGGCTCCTCGTCGCCAAGGCGATGGTCCACTCGCCGCCCATCCTGGTCCTCGACGAGCCGACCGCCGGAGTGGATATCGAGCTTCGCCAGCAGCTGTGGAGCTATGTCCGCGAGCTCAACAAAGGCGGCGTGACGATCGTCCTCACCACTCATTATCTCGAGGAAGCCGAGCAGCTCTGCGACCGGATCGCGATCATCAACCACGGACGGTTGATCGCCAACGAGGCGACCCGGACCCTCGTCGGAATGGCGCAGGAGAAAGCGGTGGAGGTCACCGTCGACCGCGACGTCGCCCGGCTGCCCGACGCCCGCTGCTTCGAGAAGATCGAGCTGAAGGGCGAACGCACCCTGGCCGTCACCTACCGCAAGGACAAGGTGAACGCCGGCGAGGTGCTGGCGGCGCTGCAAAGCGAGGGCCTCGGGATCGTCGACGTGTCGACCCGCGAGGCGGACCTGGAGGACGTGTTCCTCAACCTCACCCGGGCATCGGATGCGGCCGCTTGAGAGGGTTCGAGGAGCGGCGGTCCTGACCGATACCCGGACCTATGACGTCGTCATCGTCGGCTCCGGCGCGGCCGGGCTGAGCGCCGCTCTGGCGCTCGCTCCCAATCTCAAGGTCGCGGTGCTGGCGAAGGGCGACCTCTCCGCCGGGTCGACCGCCTGGGCGCAGGGCGGGATCGCCGCGGTGCTCGAGCCCGGCGACACGTTCGACAGCCACGTCGAGGACACCATCGTCGCCGGCGCCGGGCTCAACCGGCGCGAGACGGTGGAGTTCGTCGTCGCGAGCGCTCCGGCGGCGATCGAGCGGCTTGCCGCGCTCGGGGTCCCGTTCAACCGCGGCGAGGAGGAACGCTGGCACCTCACCCGCGAAGGCGGGCACAGCCATCGCCGGATCGTCCACGTCGCCGACGCGACCGGCTGGGCGGTCCAGCAGGCGCTCGAGAAGGCGGCGTCCGAGCATCCCAACATCACCCTCATCCCCGACCGGGTCGCGGTCGACCTGGTGACCGATCGCCACGCCGTCGCGCCGACCGGCGGGAAGAGGGCGTGGGGAGTCTATGCGCTCAATCGCGAGACCGGCCATGTCGAGCTGATCGTCGGCCGGGCGACCATCCTGGCGACCGGCGGCGCGAGCCGCGCCTGGCTCTATTCGACCAACCCGAGGGGCTCGACCGGGGACGGGATCGCCATGGCCTGGCGGGCCGGGTGCCGGGTTGCGAACATGGAGTTCAACCAGTTCCACCCGACCTGCCTCTACAACCATGACGTCAAGAATTTCCTGATCACCGAGGCGATGCGGGGCGAAGGCGGCAAGCTGAAGCTGCCCCCCGGGGTAAGCGGGGGCGGCCGGCGCTTCATGAAGCGGTTCGACCCGCGCGAGGAGCTTGCGCCGCGCGACATCGTCGCTCGCGCGATCGACCATGAGCTGAAGCGGCTCGGCCTCGATTACGTCCATCTCGACATCAGCCACCGCGATCCCGAATTCGTCCTCGAGCATTTCCCCAACATCGCCGCCCGGCTCGCCGAGCCCGACATCGGGATCGACATCACCCGCGAGCCGATCCCGGTCGTCCCCGCCGCCCATTATACCTGCGGCGGCGTGATGGTGGACCTGGATGGCCGGACCGACCTGGAAGGCCTCTATGCCGCCGGCGAGGTGACCATGTCGGGCCTTCACGGCGCCAACCGGCTGGCGTCCAATTCGGTCCTCGAATGCCTGGTCTTCGGAGTCGCGGCGGCCGAGGCGATCGAGCGCGGCTGGAGCGATATGGCGCCGCCGCCGGCGCTTCGCGCCTGGGACGAGAGCCGGGTGACCGATTCCGACGAGGAGGTCGTCGTCCACCACAACTGGCGCGAGATACGCCGCTTCATGTGGGACTATGTCGGGATCGTGAGGACCACCAAGCGGCTCGAGCGCGCGCTCAACCGGGTCAATCTCCTCAAGCAGGAGACGGAGGATTATTACGGCCATTTCCGGGTCACGCCCGACCTCGTCGAGCTTCGCAACCTGGTCCTTGTCGCCGAGCTGATCGTCCGCTGCGCGCTTGCCCGCAAGGAGAGCCGCGGGCTCCACTACACGCTCGATTATCCCGAACTGCTGCCAGAGGCCGCGGACACGGTGCTGCTCCCCGATGGCTGAGCGATCCAAGCCCCTTTGGAGGAGCCTCTACTTCCAGGTGGTCGTCGCCATAGCGCTCGGCGTGATCGTGGGATGGCTCTCGCCCGACACGGGCAAGGCGCTGAAGCCGCTCGGCGACGGCTTCGTCAAATTGGTCAAGATGATCATCACCCCGGTCATCTTCCTCACCGTCTCCACCGGAATAGCCGGAATGGCCGACCTTCGCGCCTTCGGGCGGGTCGGAGCCAAGGCCATGGCCTATTTCCTCACCTTCTCCACCCTCGCTTTGGCGGTCGGCCTCGCCGTCGCCAATCTCGTCCGGCCCGGCGCCGGACTCAATATCGATCCGGCCTCGCTCGACACCAAAGGCATAGCGACCTTCGTCAAGGCGGCGGAGGAGCAGAGCGTCACCCAGTTCCTGCTCCATATGATCCCCGACACCCTGTTCAGCGCCTTCGTCTCGGGCGAGATCCTGCAGGTCCTCCTGGTGGCGATCCTGTTCGGTATTGCCCTGGCGCTGGTCGGCGCCCCGGGGGAGAAGCTTCAGGGCGCGCTCAAGGTCCTCACCGCCGTCGTCTTCCGGATCGTCCATATCCTGATGTACGCCGCGCCGATCGGCGCATTCGGGGCGATGGCTTTCACCATCGGTCAATATGGCATCGGGACGCTCGCCAACCTCGCCCAGCTGATCGCCACCTTCTACGCCACCTCGATCCTGTTCGTGGTCGTGGTGCTCGGCCTGGTCGCGCGCGCCGCCGGGTTCTCGATCTTCGCGCTGATCCGCTACATCAAGGACGAGCTCCTGCTCGTGCTCGGCACCTCCTCGTCGGAAAGCGCCATGCCGCTCCTCATGGAGAAGCTGGAGCGCGCCGGCTGCCCTAAGCCGATCGTCGGCCTGGTCGTTCCGACCGGCTATTCGTTCAACCTCGACGGCACCAACATCTACATGTCGCTCGCCGCCTTGTTCATCGCCCAGGCGACCAACACGCATCTGTCGATGGGCGAGCAATTGCTTCTGATGGCGGTGGCGATCCTCTCGTCGAAGGGCGCCGCCGGAGTGACCGGATCGGGCTTCATCGTCCTCGCCGCCACTCTCTCGGTCGTTCCCACCGTCCCGGTGGCGGGCATGGCGCTGATCCTCGGCGTCGACCGGTTCATGAGCGAGTGCCGGGCGCTGACCAACTTCATCGGCAATGCGGTCGCGACCATCGTCGTCTCCCGCTGGGAGCGATCGGTCGACATGCCGAGGCTTCGCGCCACCCTGGCCGGCGGCGGCGCGGAACTGGACGGCGCGGAGGCATCGAACCTCCAGCTGGAGGACGGTCAGCCTCGGCGGTGAGGCATGACCTCGCGGTGGGTGCGAAGCGAATGCATGGCGAGCCGCACCTCCCAAAGGAAAAGGGTAAGCCCGCCGATCAGAAGCAGCATGGCGAGGATGAACAGCCAGGCGATCGGCCGCCCGAAGGGAAAGGAGGCAAGGTCGGCGACGAACAGGATCGCCACCACCATGCAGACGAACAGGGCGCTGGCCGTGCAGCAGCTGATCGCCGCGTTGACCACCGCCATCCGGCGGTCGAGCAGATGGAGCTCGGTCTTGATCTGGCGTTGCCCCGCCTCGTCCTCCTCGCGGAAATCGGCCTCGAGCCGGCGCGAGCGGTCGACCACACGGGCGAGCCGGCCGGCGAGGACGTTGAGGATCGAGCCGATCCCGGCGAGCAGGAATACCGGCGCGATGGCCAGCTGGATGAGGTGGGCGATGACCGCTACCGGCGCCGCATTCTCGATCATCGTCGGTCTCCCGGCCGTCCGCCGCGGGATCTGCGGCCCGCACCTTCATCCCGCCTCCGACACGAAACGGCGTCGCTTCGCAACATTCCTCGTCGCGCTCCGTTGTAGCTCCGGAAGCGGCGGGGGCCTAGTTGGAGTATACCCTATGAAGAAGCTTCTCATCGCGATGACGGCCGTGTCCGCGCTGTCCGTCGCGGCTCCTGCGCTGGCCCAGACCGGCTACGGCAACGGCAACGGCAGCTACAATAACAACGGCTATAATAACGGCTACAACGCCAACGCCAACGGTGCGGTCGGGATCGACAACCGCCTGGCGCGGCTCGAGGCCCGGATCCAGGCCGGCGTCCAGTCCGGCGACATCGACCAGCGCGAGGCGTGGCGCCTTCGCCAGCAGCTTCGCGACATCTCGCGCCTCGACCGGCAATATGGCCGCGACGGCTATACCCAGCAGGAGCGGGCCGACATGCAGACCCGCCTGCGCACGTTCCGCGACCAGCTCGGCGCCGCCGACGGCCGCGGCTACGGAAATGGTAACGGGAACGGCTACAATAACGGGCAGTATGGCTCGAACGGCTACAATCAGGGCTACAACAATAACGGCTATAACGGCCGGGGCGGATCCAATGAGGACGCCTATTGCGACGACAGCCGCGGCGGGATCGGCGGCCTGTTCGACAGCATCTTCGGCGGCGGCGGAAGCGGCAATTGCAGCAATGTCGGCGGAAGCTGGGGCGTCGGCGCCCGAGCGGATACGAGCTGGGGCGCGGTGCCCTACCAGTATCGCAGCCAGTATCGCGACGGCGGCAACGTCTATTACCGCTCCGACGGCCGGACGATCTACGGGATCGACTCGCGCAGCAACACGATCGTGCGCGTCTATCCGATGAACCGCTGATCCGGCACAAGACGGCAAAGGGAGGCGCTCCCCGATGGGGGCGCCTCTCCGTCATTCGAATATGGATCGGACCCTCGACCGCTTCGTGGACGCGCAGGCGCCGGTCTACGCCGCTGCGCTGGGCGAGCTTCGGCTCGGGCGCAAGCGGAGCCACTGGATGTGGTTCGTCTTCCCCCAGCTCGCCGGCCTCGGGCGAAGCGACATGGCGCGCTACTACGCGATCGCTTCGATCGACGAGGCGCGCGCCTATCTCGCCCATCCGCTGCTCGGGCCGAGGCTTGGCGAATGCACCGAGGCGGCGCTAAGCCACGCCGAAGCGGGGGCCGAGGCGCTTTTCGGCACGGTCGACGCGCTCAAGTTCCGCTCTTCCATGACTCTGTTCGATCGGGCTTCGGACGGGGCCGGGCCGTTCCCGACCGCGCTCGACCTGTACTGGGGCGGGCGGCCGGACGAGGCGACGCTGGCCCTGCTCGGCTGAGGCGGATCTACCAGGCCGGATCGGCCGGCCGCCGGCCGTTCATCTCCGCGATCCGCCGAAGCGTTGCGGCGGAGACCGTGGCGGGAAGGGCGTCGAGCGGGAAGAAGCGGGCTTCCTCGACCTCCAGCCGGTCCGCGGTCGGACTGCCGCTGACCCGGCCGCTGAACAGGTGGATCGTGTCTCGCTTCCCCTCGGCCGAGGAAAAATGGGCGGAGACGAAGGCCAGGTCGTAGGTCTCCAGCCCGACCTCCTCGCGCACTTCCCGCACCGCCGCCGCCGCGGGAGTCTCGCGCCGGCCGATTCCGCCGCCGGGAAGGACGTAGACGGATCGGTCGCCATAGCTGTTGCGGATCAGCAGCAGCTCGCCCGCCGGGTTGAACAGCATCACCTTCACCCCGCGGGTGCGGATCCGCAGCGCGCGCAGAAGGAAGCGGCGAAGACGGAAGCCGGTCTGGAGAAGGGCGCGCATTCGGCCGGTCTACCCGGTGCGGGCTGGCGTGGACAGCGCGGGCGCCTATATCGGATGGATGAACCTTCCCGCCGATCCGCGCCGCTTCCTCTATCGCGAGGACAAGCTCCAGCCCGACGCCGCCCTGCGTCTCACCGCCGACGCGCTCAAGGGGTGCGACGACGGCGAGCTGTTCCTCCAATATACCGCGTCGGAAAGCTTCGGCTTCGACGACGGGCGGCTGAAGACCGCGGAGTTCCAGACCAATGCCGGCTTCGGCCTTCGCGGCGTGTCCGGCGAGACCACCGCCTTCGCCCATGCCAACGAGCTTAGCGAGGCGGCGATCCGCCGCGCCGCCGAGACGATGACGGTGCTCGACCCGGCCCGCGGTGCGCGCCCGGCTCCGCCGCGGCGGACCAACGCCCGCCTTTACACCGATGCAGATCCGCTGAGCCTCGTCCCCTTCGCGCGCAAGGTCGAGCTGTGCCAGCGGATCGATGCCGCCGCCCGGGCCCGCGACCCCCGCGTCGCCCAGGTCTGGGTCGCCCTGGCCGGATCCTGGTCGGTGGTCGAGATCGTCCGTGCCGACGGCTTCGTCGCCCACGACGTCCGCCCGCTCGTGCGCCTCAACGTCCAGATCGTGGCCGAGCAGAACGGCCGGCGCGAGACCGGCTATCACGGGCTCGGCGGGCGCTATCTCTACGACGATCTGTTCGAGGAGGCGACGTGGAGCCGGGCGATCGACATCGCGCTGGCGCAGGCGCTGGTAAACCTCGATTCGGTGGCGGCGCCGGCCGGCGAGATGACGGTGGTGCTCGGCCCCGGCTGGCCCGGGGTCCTCCTTCACGAGGCGATCGGCCACGGCCTCGAGGGCGACTTCAACCGCAAGGGCAGCTCCGCCTTTTCCGGCCGGATCGGGGAGCGGGTCGCCGCTCCCGGGGTCACCGTGGTCGACGACGGCTCGCTCGGCGGGCGGCGCGGCTCGCTCTCGATCGACGACGAGGGCACTCCGACCCAGTGCACCACCCTGATCGAGGACGGGATCCTCAAGGGCTATCTGCAGGACCGGCTGAACGCCCGGCTGATGGGCGTGGCGCCGACCGGCAACGGCCGCCGCGAGAATTTCTCCCACGCGCCCATGCCGCGGATGACCAACACCTTCATGCTCGGAGGGAAGGAAGATCCGGCGGAGATCCTCGCCCGCGTGCCGAACGGCATCTATGCCAAGAGCTTCGGCGGCGGCCAGGTCGACATCACGTCGGGCAAGTTCGTCTTCTCCTGCACGGAGGCCTACCGGATCGAGAAGGGGCGCCTGGGTGCGCCGCTCAAGGGCGTGACCCTGATCGGCGACGGTCCCACCGTCCTCACCCAGGTCGGCGCGATCGGCAACGACATGGCGCTCGACGAGGGGATCGGGGTGTGTGGCAAGGGCGGCCAGTCGGTTCCCGCGGGCGTCGGGCAGCCGACCCTGCTGATCGACGGCCTCACCGTCGGCGGCACCGCCGCCTGATGCCCTGGCAGGAAGACGTCCTCCACTTCTGGTTCGGGCTCGAGCCGGAGCGATGGTGGAGGACGGACCCGGAGCTGGACTCCGCGATCAAGGAGCGTTTCCAAGCCCTTTGGGAGGCTCAGCGGGAGAATCTGCCGGACGCCTTCCTCGGCAGCGCCCGCGACGCCGTCGCGGCAGTCGTCCTGTTCGACCAGTTTCCGCGCAACATGTTCAGAGGCGATGCCGAGCAATTCTCGACCGACCCGCTTGCGCTGGCCGTCGCGCGCGGCGCCGTCGACGCCAAGCTCGATTCGGCCATGAGCCCGGCCGAGCGCGGCTTCCTCTACATGCCCTTCCAGCATAGCGAGTCGATCGCCGACCAGCGCCGCTCGCTGGCGCTGTTCACCGCGCTCGGCGACCCCGAACAGCTGGGCTATGCAAAGAAGCATCATGACGTCATCGCCCGCTTCGGCCGCTTCCCCCACCGCAACGCCGTCCTCGGCCGTCCGCCGCGCGCCGACGAGAACGCCGCCGGCGACGTGACCCCTTTCTAGTGGCGCTGGTCGAGCTCGCCCGCTTCTACAACGGCTTCGAGGCCGCGATCGTGCAGGCCCGCCTGACCTCCGAAGCAATCGACAGCTTCCTGTTCGACACCCAGATGAATTGGGGCGGCCTCGACGGAGTCGTCGTCCCGGTGCGGCTGATGGTCGACGAGGACGATCTGGGGCAGGCCCGCCGGCATCTCGCGGACAAGCCTTGACACGGGTCGTGTATCAATAAACTAATACACTTCTTTGCACGACCGGGGCCGGCTCCATGACTCAAAACGACGCGCCGGTGCTGGAGCTGGTCGACCTTAGCAAGACCTACGGCGGAAGGGGCGGCGGAGTCCGGGCCGTGCGCAACGTCAGCCTCTCCGTGGCGGCGGGGGAGGTCTACGGCTTCCTCGGCCCAAACGGCGCCGGCAAGAGCACGACCATCCGAATGCTGCTGGGGCTCATCGCTCCCACGTCGGGCGCGGTTCGGCTGTTCGGCGAGGAGCTTCGGGCGGCGCCGTCGGGCCTGAAGCGGGTCGGGTCGCTGGTCGACGGAGGCGCCTTCTACCCGTTCCTCTCCGGGCGTCGGAACCTCGAGGTGCTCGCCCGGACCCAAGGCGGCGGCGGCCGCGAGCGGATCGACGGGCTGCTCGACCAGGTCGGCCTCGCCCG